>JGI24891J29808_1000001_pt1 | contig 783965 bp, 790 predicted proteins | sample FreactcultuFSWF8_FD_29808 | JGI IMG/M metagenome (IMG submission 29808) | reverse complement strand
GGAACTTATCTACTGTTCCAACTTGCACACCGCGAAGTTGATCATCACGACTGAACATTGTCTTAATCAAATTCACTTGATCGTTGTATGGAGCCACCACCATGAAGTCGCGTGGCTCTAACTTCCACTGCTCCCCCTTTTGATTAGTCCACTTCGATCCAATCATGGACCTGATCTGTGCAGCAACGACGTCTGCTTCAACTTGTGATTCTGTAGAGCAGTCTTCGTGTTCAACGTTGAGCCATCTAAGCCCGGTGCCAACGTCGGTGTTCTGCACTGCACACGACGCGTGACTGGTGAGTCGACCTTCGTAAATTTGTCCGGAAATAAATGCACAAACATCAGGGTGCATTCTTCTCGTTACAGAAATGAATACACCGTCGCTCGGTGCAATCGTTGCGTGTCCTTTTAGAACATGCTCGAGCACACTCGCACCTGATCCATTTGGATGTTCTGCTTGTGACACGTGTGCAAGTTGTAACGGGTCACCTAGAAGGATCAAATTACGCGCAGCGTTCGTTGCAGCAATTGCGTCTGCAAGTGCAAGTTGTCCTGCTTCATCAACTACCAGAACATCGACTGGGTATGCGCGAAGTCCTGGACGCGACCACATCCAGGTTGTTCCTGCAAGCAAGTTGAACTTGCTGCTCTCTAGGTCTTCACCTTTGGGGTTGTACTTAACTCCCGATAGTGCGCCTTCTTTTGGCTTTGCTCCTTGACGAAGAATTTGCACCAAGTGAAGCTCATCATGTTCTTTAAAGAGTTCGTACGTCGCGTTCATCAAGTTGTCAATCGCTGCGTGACTCATTGCAGTGATACCAACGCGCTTTCCCGCTTTGATGAGTGAGTAAATAATGTGCGAACCGCTGTAGGTCTTTCCAGTTCCTGGTGGGCCCTGAATAGCGACGTAGCTCTCATCAAGCTCAACGACCCAGCGCTGCATCTCATCGAGGTCTTCGCTGAAGAGACCGTTCTTTGGACCATTACCACTAGTGAACTTTGGTGGAGCCCCTGCAAGAAGCGCCATGGAAACTGGGTTCGGTGGATTGACAACTGTGCCATCAAGAATTTGTTCTGCGAGGTGAAACAACACGCCTGGCTTATCTCGTGGAGATACGTAATCGTCAATGGTGAGTACTGAAGGAACTGACCCTGAAGCATCGTGAGGTTCTGGCCACGTCATAGTGAGGGTACGGTTTTCAAGATCGAATTCCTTGATGTAGCCGTAGCCGTGTTCCACACCCACACCCGTAAAGAGAACGTTTACTTGCTTGGTAAACGCTGGGCTTAGAGACTGTCCGCTCCACGTGAAGATTGCCTGCTTGATTTCAGATCCTGTGCGGTTGTGTGTTGATTCAATGGGTGAAATGAGTGAGAGGTTCGCAATGAATTCTGGATTGTCGTAAAGAGTCCCGAAGTCTGAAGCACACTCAATGAACTTCGGAGTGGTGTACGCACTTCGCTCTCTTCGCCAGTAATTAAGGAGATCTGCGAGCAGTGCTTCTGGTGAATCTTCTCCGAAGTTCTTGAGGCGTTCTACAAGCTCATCGGTATCGAGTTCGAACTCTTGCACATCCATAACGGGTTCACGCCACTCAAGCTCAATGGGGCGCTGGCCAATGAGCCAGTCGCGCAGTGCCTTCGTTGCTTGCACGTCGTCATCGTTGTATCCAGCAATGCTGTCGAGGATTTTGGCGTCACCCGTCTTCATCCACTCTTCGTATTCAACAACGGCACCAGCTCCACCTTCAATGTCACCGTGACGAGTGAAGCCAGAAAGCTTCTCTAGGTGTTTAAGGCCGTAGGACTCTGTTCCAACTGCGAGTGCATTGCGAGCAACGTTATAAAGGTCGACAAAGAGCCCACCTTCAATGAGGTGTGCGAAGAGTACTTCTGATTCAGTGCCAGCAGTGAGACGCTCAAGTGAAGAGCGTTCAGTGTGGTTGTAGTGATACACGTGATAGTTCGGATACTGCTCTCGACGTTGTGAGAAAAACTCCACAAGATCTTTGATCATCTTCTTTTGCTGCTCAAGGTTGTGCGCCCAGATGGCGTCGTACACCCACTCACCCTTTTCGTTAACTAGGTAAAGGCCAGACAGGAAGAAGAGTTCATCTTTTGCCGTCCAGAAAGGGTGGCCTTCAAAGTCAAAGAAGATGTCACCTTCATTAGGTTCTGGCATCAAACTAAAGCCGTGACCGTAAACGGGATCTTCAGTAGCTTCTACGAGTTCAAATGCTGGAAGGTCATCTGGGTGAGTACGTGACTGAACCTGCAGTGCAGCTTGACGAGTGAGTCTTTGTAGCTTCTCGTCGTGCACATCAGCAACGGGTGTGTTTCGTGTTGAGAGCTCCACCAGTGTGGCAATGCCAGCGTCTGCGAATGCTTGACGTTCGCTTGGTCGAATGTTTGCTACATAAATAAGTGAGTCGGCGTCTCTCCACTGCTTTTCGCAGCGATCAGCGAATTCGCACATCTCGCAGTGCGAGCATGGTTCAGGTGAAGTTGCTACTGGAGTCTCTTCATTGAGAAGTCCAGCGAGCTGAAGTCTGAGTCGTCGCCAGTACGGCGCATACTGCTCAGCAACGAGTGTTTCCATCTCGCCAGATCCGAGCCAGAGGTGAATCTTCTCGGGAGACTTTCCTGTCAGTGCTTGAATAGCGTCTGAATAGAAGCAGAGCTGCAGAACGTGTCCGGGCTTTCCCTCACTTCTCGTTAACTTCGCGTCAATGGGCTCGTACTGACTGAAGCCATCTTCAGCGTCAACGCGAAGCAGAAAGTCAGCAATTCCTCGAATGCCTTCATGAATAAATGGCATTTGGTAGATAACGTCGTAGCCCTTATCGAGCGTGTCTGAAACTCGCTCCACCCACTGCGCAAAGTTCTCGTTTGGGTTTCTTCCAGGAACTGAATAAACAGACTTGCCCTGCTTTTCAAGATCGCTCAGGCAGTCTCGTTCGTGGGTAGTTCCCTTTTCAACGAGGAGGTCAGCGAGAGATCCCATTGGGCGCTGGGTTACTTCAATAACGCCAGCATCAGCCTGGTTGCGCAGGGTCAGGAAGTGGCCACATTCGAGCCAGGCCGTAATTTTTGATGGGGTTAAAAGCCGTTCATTCATGCATTCTCACTGTAGGTTCACTTAGCGTGGAAAATTGCCACCCCATAAGACTGCCCAGTGGGTGTGACACCCCATCCTTATCTTTAAAGCATGCAAGAGAATGAACTGATGACATCTACAGATAACACCGACAAGCAGGAACTGGTGAGAGCCATTTCCGCCCTGCTCGCTGAAGAGCCCGGCCAAGATGCCAAGCAGCTCGGTCGCAAGTTAGGTGTCCACAAGTCAGTTCTGAATCCAATCCTCTATCACGAGAAGTCATTCACTCGTAGCAAAGACACTCGCCCACGCTGGTACTTAAGTGAGAATGCTGACCTAATTGTCGAGCCAGAAGAACAAGACGACCAAGTCATTGTTACTAGCGAGCGAGTAATTCGAATTGATCCCGACGAAGTCGGAGAAAACCCCTACGACGAAGCACTCATTGACCCTGAGGTCATGAAACGGTTTATTAAGTCTGAACCCATAGAACGACTTGAGTACGCGGCACCATCAACCGATGAAAGTAATCCACTTGGTCTCTACGCATGGCAGCAAGAAGCACTCGAGAGCTGGAAGATTTACCGTCACAGCGGAATCATTGACGCGGTAACGGGTGCTGGGAAAACTCGCCTCGCAATTGCTGCGCTTAAAGAGCACCTCGAATCTGGTGGCAAAGCTGTTGTTCTTGTTCCAACCATTGTCTTGCTCCACCAGTGGGTAGAAGTTGTTCATTCCCTTCTCCCAGACGCACGCATTGGCCTCGTTGGCGATGGTCACGATGACAACCTTGATCGTCACAACGTTGTAATTGCCGTTCTGGCATCAGCTCGAACCAGAGCATTCATTCTTGGTGGCGCTGAAGGGCTACTGATTGTTGACGAATGCCACCGCAGTGGATCTGAAAAGAACCAAGAAGCACTCGATGACCGGTTCGTAAAGAGACTCGGTCTTTCTGCAACGCACGAACGCCTTGATAATGCTCACGAGACAATCCTTCTGCCCTACTTCAAGAACATTGCCTACCGCCTCGGCTACCGGCGCGCCATCGATGATGGCGTTATTGCCAACGTTCGAGTTGCCTTTGTGGGTGTTGACTTCACCGAAGAAGAGGCGGCACAGTACGACATCATTGTGAAAGAGCTTTCAAAGGCTCGCAAGAAGTTGATCCGCGACTGCGGCGTTCGCCAGGGACCATTCAGTGTCTTTCTTGATGACGTCGTGAGGCTCACTAAGCAAGGCAAAGCACGTGAGGGAATGCTCGCTAATCGCTGGCTAACGCTGTGGCGAAAGAAGAAGGAAATGCTTGCAGAAACACCTTCGAAGCAAGAAGCCATTTCCAAGCTCACAGGTGCAATCGCCGACGCTGACCGGACGCTTCTGTTTACTCAGTCGATTAAGTCAGCAAATGCCATCAAAGAAAACTTGTATGAGCGCGGCGTCTTCATTGGAGTGCACCACTCGGACATTGATAGCGCTGAGCGAGACCAGATCATGACTGACTTTGAAGAAGGACGACTACGCGCACTGGCTTCTGTACAGACTTTGGAAGAAGGTGTTGATGTTCCTGACGCCGACCTCGCAATAATTGTGGCGTCATCGAAACAGCGTCGTCAAATGATTCAGCGAATGGGAAGAGTTATGCGTCGAAAGGCTGATGGACGTGACGCAAGATTCATCATTCTCTACGTTAGAAAGACTGACGAAGACCCCAGATTCGGAGCTCACGAAATCTTTGTCGAGGAACTCCTTGATGTAGCCCGTGAATCAAGCATGTTTGACCTTGAAGAAAACGCTGCAGAACTTAGAGAATTCCTTAATCCTCATCGCTCGTAACTCGTAGTATTTCCTCATGGCAGAAACCCTTCGCTACGGACTCCTCGGCACAGGCATGATGGGCCTTGAGCACCAGCGAAACCTCAATGCGATTGAAGGTGTTGAAGTTGTCGCAGCTGCTGACACTTTTGAAGGCTCGCTCGAGCAAGCTCGCACAACTGCTGAGGGCAGACTGCTTGAAACGTTTAGCGACTACCGCGAGTTATTAAAGGCCGACATCTGTGACGTCTACGTAATCTCAACACCTAACTTCACTCACCGTGCAGTTCTTGACGATGTCATGAAAACTGGCAAGGCAATTTTTGTTGAAAAGCCAATGTGTACTGAAGTAAGTGACGCCGAAGTTATTCGTGATCTTGCACTCTCCTACTCCAATGTTTTCTGGGTAGGACTTGAATACCGCTACATGCCACCAGTAGCCAAGGCCATTCAAATTGCTTCGTCTGGCGAGCTTGGTGATGTTGTAATGATTTCCCAGCGAGAGCACCGTCACCCATTTCTCGTAAAGGTTGACAACTGGAACCGTTTCTCTAAAAACACTGGCGGAACACTCGTTGAGAAGTGCTGTCACTTCTTTGATCTGATGCGCCTCATTGCGCAGAGCAACCCCGTGCGAGTCATGGCATCTGGTGCCCAGTCTCATAACCACTTAAACGAGAACTACGACGGTCGCACCCCAGATATTCTTGACAACGCCTACGTCATTGTTGAGTTCGAAAATGGGATCCGCAGCTCACTTGATCTCTGCATGTTCGCTGAAGGCACCACGAATACCGAAGAGCTAAGCATTGTTGGCACCGAAGGCAAGGTTGAAGCATTCCTCCCTACCGGGTTAGTGAGAACCGGAGCTCGTAAAGGCTGGACCAAAGGTGTGAAAGAAGAAATCGTCATCAACGAAGAAGTTCTTGTTGAAGGATTCCACCACGGTGCGAGCTTCCTTGAACACCTCGATCTAAAGCGCGCAGTTGAGAACAAGACGCCTGCGCTTGTGAACGCCGAGGACGGTTTCTGGAGTGTTGTTATGGGAGCTGCAGCTCACCGGGCAATCGACGAAAAGCGCGTCGTGGAGATTGCTGAATACCTTTAGTGCAGCGGTCCGTGACTAAGTCTCGGAAGTACTAACTCACCAAAGCGCTTGCACTCATCAATGTGTGGGTAACCCGACAAGATAAGTGCTTCGATCCCAAGTTCTTGATACGCCTCAATCTTCGCAACTACTTGATCAACTGATCCAACAATTGCTGCACCACAGCCTGACCTACCGCGGCCAATTCCCGTCCAGAGGTTTGGCTCTGCGTAACCGTCGTCACTTGACTGGTCACGAAGTTCGCTCTGGCGAGCAACACCAACTGAGCCTGAGTCGAGTGAACGCTCTCTAATTGCCCGACCTATTTCATCGTCAAGGTCAGCCACGAGGAATTCAGCGGCATCACGTGCCTCTTGTTCAGTTTCTCGAACAATGACGTGCACTCGGTACCCGAATCGAAGTACTCGACCGTATTCAGAAGCACGTATGCGCATCTCATCAATGAGTGCAGCAATGTTCTCAGTGGTATCTGGCCACATGAGATAGACGTCAGCCATGCGTGCAGCTACGTCTTTTGCTGGGTCACTCAGTCCCCCGAAGTAAAACGCAGGTCGGTTCCCAGTCACAATACGAGGTGGATCAACATCGAGTTCAAAGAAGTCTGTGTGTCTTGAGACACTTCTGCCTGTTCCGAGCGCATCAAGAATTTCCATGACTTCGAGAGTTCGCTGATACCTGGGACCACTGGCGAGCTCTTCTCCTGCGAGGTCACTCGAGATGATATTGATGTCAATACGGTCGTCAGATAAATGCTGCAGTGTTGCAATTTGGCGAGCTAATTGCGGTGGCCAGTTTTCACCAGTGCGAATTGCAGTGAGAAGGCGAATCTTCGACGTTGCTCTAGCGAGTGCGGCCGACATTGTTGTTGTATCGAGTCCTAGTGCGTACCCAGAAGGCAGCAGCACAGAATCAAAACCCTGCTTCTCAGCTTCTAAAACAAGCGCGGAGCAGTGATCCCAGGAAGAACTGAGGTCAGGACTAACAACACCTAATTGTTCGTAGTCATCGTCACACAGTGCTCCGAACCATGCGATTTCTAAATCATTCATTTCTACTTAGGGCCCGACTCTTCTTTATTCTTTAGTCGATGAAACAAATTTCCAGACATCTAAAGCATCTAAATCAAGGTGATGTCCGTGCTGCTTCAGTATTGTTGCAATCTGACTTTTATGTTCTGCTGCGTGCATAACTGCTTGCGAAAGAATGAGCGATCGAGTGGCGTTAAAAACCTCATCGCCGGCATTTATTATCAAGTCATCATCAGTTTTAGGAACTTCACTTAAAAGGACTGTGTCGAGTTCAGCCAAAATCTTCAAATGATCTTGAATCATGGATGCGTTAGTGATCTCCTGAAAATCTGACCAATCGATTCCAATCAAACAATATCTGAACCAAGATTCGCTATTGACAAGATGTGCAAGCAATTGTCCAATTGTCCATTCACCGTCAGCCGCACGAAGCGAAAAGACTTCATCCTGCTTGCCCTCGAAATAGGTGAAGAATTCTTGGTTGGACCAAGCAAGATGCCTGATTGAAGTTTCAACTGAAATCATGATCCAAAGTTTAACTACAAGAAAATGATGTCTATTGAATACTTAGATTTCTTGGATCTACAGGCTCTGTCTTACAGTCCGACTCGAGCCCTTGCGGCACTGACAGCACTAGTGAGCCTTGTTTCTTGCTCTGACTTTGCGGCTGGTCCCGCTGCGCTAAGTGACGTGCGGTTCTTTAGCGCAGCGCCCTGGGCGAAGAGGTCAACATACTGTGCGAACTCAGGAGTTGATGCCACGACGTCCTTTAGTGACTTAGAGTCACGCACTGCTTCACCAACAAGTTTTCCAACCTGTTCGTGGGCTTGGCGAAAAGGGACACCAGTGAGCACAAGCTTCTCTGCAATGTCAATCGCCACGAGAAACTGATCATCGGCTGCAGCTTGTGCATGAGGAGCATTGAACGTCATTGACTCATAGGCACCAGTCATTGCACTTAGAACTAGGAGTACTTGCTTGACTGAGTCAAACAGTGGCTCCTTGTCTTCTTGCAGGTCACGGTTGTATGAAAGTGGAAGTCCCTTAAGGGTGACCAGCAGTCCAGTTAGGTTTCCAACCAGTCTTCCGCTCTTTCCACGTGCGAGTTCAGCAACGTCAGAGTTCTTCTTCTGAGGAAGCATTGATGATCCTGTTGTGAAGTCATCACCGAGTGAAGCGAAGTTGAATTCTGCGCTTGTCCATAAGACAAGCTCCTCACCCATGCGTGACAGGTGAATACCGAGCATCGCAATGTCAAAGAGCGTTTCAGCAACAAAGTCACGGTCGCTCACTGCGTCCATGGAGTTAGCAATTGGCTCTGAGAACCCGAGAAGCTCTGCAGTGACCTTTGGCAAAATTGGAAGTGATGTTCCAGCCAGTGCGCCAGCACCAAGCGGTGAAACATTCATACGGTCTTTTGCGTCCAAGAGACGATCTACGTCTCGAAGTACAGACCACGCGTGAGCATTGAGGTGATGTGACAACAAGACAGGCTGAGCCCTCTGGAGGTGTGTGTAGCCCGGTAGGTAGGCATCTGGGTACTTCGCGCCTACTGCTCTAAGGGCGCCAACGAGTTCCAACGCGTCCTTAGCAATGGTTGTCACTGCGTCACGGGTAAAGAGACGCAGCGTTGTCGCTACCTGGTCGTTACGGCTGCGTGCAGTGTGGATCTTTGCTCCAACGTCACCGCAGAGTTCCGTGGCACGACGTTCAATAGCCATGTGGATGTCTTCGTCGCTGGCGCTTCTAGTGAACGTGCCTTCTTCGAATTCCTTTTCAATCTGTTCGAGACCCTTTAGAAGCGTCTCGCATTCGTCGCTCGAGATAAGTCCCGCAGCTTCAAGTCCCTGGACGTGCGCCATTGAACCCAAAATATCGTGCGCATACAGCACCGCATCAAAGGAGTAACTCTCAGATAAGTCCCACAAGGCCTTGGCCATTGGAGATGAGAATCTTCCGCTCCAGAGCGTCATGACTTTATAGGCGGAGTCGAATCCTTCGCCCCCTGCTTAGCGGCCCAGGTCTTTACACCTAGTCCGTAGATCTTCACGTAACCCTCAGAGTCAGCGTGATTGAACTTGTCGGCTGCGTCATAGGTTGCAAGCGCGTAGTCATAAAGCGCATTAGGTGCACGACGGCCAACAATCTTCATCATGCCAGGAGCTTCGAAACGAATACGAACGTCACCCGTTACGAAACGCTGCGTTTCAGCCATAAAAGCATCGAGTGCTTCCTTGAGCGGTGAGAACCACATGCCGTCATAGACAAGTTCAGCCCAACGTGATTCGAGGCGCTGCTTCTCGTGATGAATGTCACGCTCTAGAACCATGTCTTCTAAGTCTTGGTGCGCAGCAATAAGTGCCAAGGCGCCAGGACATTCGTAGACTTCACGACTCTTAATTCCGACACGACGGTTTTCCACCATGTCGAGGCGACCAAATCCAGTGGCGCCTGCGCGCTTGTTGAGTTCAGCAATTAGGTCAGCGAGTGACATTGCAACGTTGTCAATTGCTACAGGAACTCCAGCAGTAAATGAAACTACGAGTTCCACTGGCTTGGTGTTTGTAACACTCGTAATTGTGTACGGCTCTTCTGGTGGTTCGTTCCATGGGTCTTCAATGGCACCACACTCAATGGCGCGTCCCCAGAGGTTTTCGTCAATTGAGTAGATCTTTTCCTTCGTTGCCTTAATTGGAACTTCCCACTTTTCTGCAAAGTCAATTGAGGCTTCACGGGTCATGCCCCAGTTACGTGCGGGAGCCAGCACTTCAAGGTCAGGAGCAAGTGCGTGTGTTCCAACTTCGAAACGAACTTGGTCGTTACCCTTTCCAGTGCATCCGTGTGCCACTGCTTGCGCGTTGAACTTACGAGCCTGGTCGACGAGGTGGCGAACAATGACGGGACGAGAAAGTGACGATACGAGTGGGTACTTACCTTCGTACTTAGCGTTCGCAAAAATTGCCTTCTTGCAGAACTCGTCAGCCATCTCTTCACGAGCATCAACAATGACGCAGTCAATCGCTCCCGATGCGAGTGCACGGGCCTTAATGTCTTCGAAGCTTTCAGAACTGTCGGCGTCTTGTCCCACGTTCACAAGGACGCAAACAACTTCTACGCCCCACTCTTCAATCATCCAGCGAACCGCCACTGATGTGTCGAGTCCACCGCTGTATGCCAAAACCACACGCTTAGCCATGATTATTTACCCTTCTTTGTGCCAGATACTTCTGTGAGTCCAGCTAATTGACGAAATTCTTGAGCTAGTGATTTACCACCACGTGCTTCATCAGCGATTACCAAAATGGTGTCATCGCCAGCAATACTTCCGAGCACTCCTTCAATGGCGCTGCGGTCGAGTGCTGATGCCACAACGTGCGCGCACCCAGGAGGTGTGCGAACAACAACGAGATTGCCTGAGTTGTCTACTGAGCCAACCCACTCGCCCATCATGCGACGAAGGTGGTCAACCGGAGCTGAGCTCACAGAAGGACTTGATGCAATAACAATGCGACGTGATCCGTGAAGGTCTCTCACTTTTACGGTGCCGAGGTCTTGTAGGTCGCGAGTAACGGTCGCCTGTGTTGCGGCGATGCCTTCAGCTTGCAGTCTGGTGACAATCTGAGCAGCAGTTGAGATGATTTCGCGCTCGAGAAGTTCCGAGATGCGCTGTTGGCGTTGTGGCTTAGTCATTATTTCTCCTCTTTGATCCACTGCAGAACGCCAAGCATGGCCGTCCTGCGGTGGAATACTTCACGCCACACGAGTGACTTATCTGAATCAAGAATTTCGTCGGTGATTTCGTCACCGCGGTGAGCAGGAAGACAGTGCAGCAAGACTGCATCCTTCTTTGCTTCTCCCATAAGCTTTGCGTTCACTTGGAATGCACTTAAGTCCTTGCGTCGCTTTTGCGTCTCTGCTTCCATGCCCATTGAGACCCAGGCGTCAGTGACAACAACGTCAGCACTCTTAACTGCGTCGACTGGTGAATCAGTGAGCGTTAGTGTTCCCCCGCCCTTAACGGCACTCGGATCTTCTTCGCCGCCAGCGCTTAGTTGATACCCACTTGGGGCACCAACAGTTACGTTCGCGCCGCAGCGAAGTAGTGCCACCGCGAGTGACCTGGTGACGTTCGTGGCGTCGCCTACGTAGGTGACGTTGAGTCCCTTGATGCCAGAAACATCGCCCTTAGCGAAGTGCTCAGCAATAGTGAGAACGTCTGCAATCGCTTGCAAAGGATGTGCCACATTGCTCAGCAGGTTGATGAGCGAGATCTGGTCGTTCGTGGCAGCCTGCATACGCTTAAAGACTTCGTGGTTTCTGACGCGAAGCGCTGCGATTGAATACATCTCATTAAGCGTGCGACCAATGTCTTCGGCGGATTCGCGAGTGTCGATGCCTACTTCTTCATCGCTAAAGAACGTCACAAAGCCACCAAGTTCTTGGACCGCTACTGAGCTTGAAGCACGAGTCCTAAGCGACGGGCGCTCAAAGACAAGTGCGACTCCCTGTCCCTTAAGTGTTTCGTCATTGATGGGTGCCGTTGCTAGTTCGTAGATCTTCTTTAGAGCTTTGTCGCTCTGTTGTTCAATGGTCATGAAGTGACGTGTCATTTGAGTACCTCAGTAGTTGGAATCGATCCGCTCAGCGCTTCGCTGAGTGCGTGTGGTCGTGTGCCGTTAGCCATCAAAATCTTTGAGGCTCCCCCGCTTAATGCGTCAAGAGCCGCGGTCATCTTTGGGCGCATGCCTTCACGGGCAGCACCAGAAGCAATGAGCTCGTGCACCTGCGCACTTGTAACTGAACTCAGTGCCGACGAAGCATCTTCAGGGTCACTTCTAAGTTGATCAATGTCACTGAGGAGAACAAGAGTTCTCGCCCCTACTGCTCCAGCAATGGCACCAGCAGCAGTGTCAGCGTTGCAGTTAATAAGTTCACCGCGGTCATCAACAGCTACTGGGCTAACAACTGGTGTGATGCCAGCGTTCCATAGAGAAGTGAGAACTTCGCTTCTTACCTTTGGTGCTCCACCTGCACGGTCCCAGGGCATTCCGAGTGACGTTGCAGTCATGAGTGTTCCATCTGCACCATTTAGTCCGGCACTTGTGAGTCCGGCGCTATTAAGCGCAGCAACGACTTGCTGGTTCACGTGACCAAGTGCCATGGCAACGTACCCCATGGTCTGTGCGTCAGTGATCCTTAAGCCCTCGTGGAACTTGCTTTCAATGCCTACGAGTCCGAGGAGTTCTGCAATCTGTGGCCCACCACCGTGGACAACAACAACGTCAGTGCCACTGGCACGAAGCTTTTCAATGTCTTGGGCGAGGTCAACAAGCACCGCAGAACGTGGTGACAACGAATCAAGTGCGTGACCGCCGAGCTTTACGACTACGTGACTCATGGTGTCACTCCAGCGAGTGCAAGTCCGAGTGTCTCTTCACGCTCTGTTGCAACGTTCCAAGCCTGAATAGCTTGTCCCGCTGCACCCTTAATGAGGTTGTCGAGTGACGACATGGCAATGAGCCATCTCGTTCTTGGGTCAACACGTGCACTCACGATGCAGAGGTTGCTACCAGCGGTGTCTTTAAGGGCTGGTGGTTCGTCGCTGACAACAACGAATGGATCGTTCGCGTAGGTTTCTCGAAGAAGGTCAAGTGCGTTCTCGGTAGTGAATGATGAATCAGTCACTTGGCCATATGCCGTTACGAGCATTCCCCTACTTACAGGAAGTAAGTGAGGTGTGAAAATGAGCTCCGCGCCAAGTTCTTGCTGGATCTCAGGAGTGTGACGGTGGTTAATAAGTCCGTACGCTTCAGCGTTGCCACTGAGACGAGAGAATTGAAGACGTTCTGCAGCAGCTCTTCCTGCACCAGATGTTCCAGAGAGCGCATTAACAACAATTCCCTTTGTGGCGATTTTCTTGTTATCAAGGAATGGCCCGAGTGCGAGCGAACTTGCTGTTGGGTAACAACCAGGAGCAGCAATAAGTGTTGCGCCCTTCAGTTCGCTGCGGTGACGTTCCACGAGACCAAAGACTGACTTCTTTAGAAGTTCAGGTGCGTGGTGTGCTTCGCCATACCAAGTGACGTAGTCCTGTGGGTCTTTCAGACGAAAGTCAGCGCCGAGGTCAACAACTTGGATGTTCTTTGCAACAAGGTCAGGAACAATCTTCTGGCTCTGTCCGTGAGGAAGCGCTAAAAACACCACATCGAGCTCAGTGCTCAAAACATCAGAGGTCTGAGCAAATGTCATGTCTGGGAAAAGTGCTCCGAGGGCTGGAACGTGGTCGCTCACTCGCTTACCGGCGTTCGAATCCCCAGTAGCAATAACAACGTCCAGGTCAGGGTGGGCCGCGCTAAGGCGTAACAACTCTGATCCGGCGTATCCCGTGGCTCCGACTATTCCAACACGCATATGACATTTTATGCATAAAACTGACTATAAATGCAAGTTTTATTCATTCGCGCTAGTATCTTTCAATGACTAAAAGGGGTTTAGCACTATTTGCCGCAATGGCTTTTATCTGGGGAATCCCCTATTTGCTCATCAGAATCGCAGTTCGCGAACTGGACCCTGGCGTTCTTGTCTTTGGCAGAACTGTGCCCGCAGCCATCATCATGTTGACTTTGGTGGCATATAAAAAGCAGTTTCCAATCATGATTGCGAACATCAAATGGATTTTGATTTTTGCAGTAATCGAGTTTGGAATCCCTTGGTACTTAATGGGGACTTCTGAAAAGCACTTAACGAGCTCAATCACCAGTCTTCTCATCTGCTGCGTGCCACTCTTCTCGGTTCTCGGCCAGCTCATCCGACGCACAGAACACGAAAAGATTTCACAACGCCGCATGTTTGGTCTCGCCATTGGAATTATTGGCGTGGCGTTCCTCGTAGGCATTGACGTGCACGGCGGATCATTTGGATGGGTGGCGCTACTACTTATTGTCTGTGTGGGCTACACCGTTGGACCAATCATTCTCGCAACAAAACTCAACGGTGTTCCAGGGTCAATAGTTATTGCAGGATCATCAGCATTCGTTGCTATTTGCTGGACACCCTGGACACTCACCCACTGGCCAAGTCACATCAGTGGCGAAACATGGGCGTGCGTTGGAACACTTTCGATTGTCTGCACCGCACTTGCGTTTGTTGTCTTCGGTGCTCTCATTGCAGAGATCGGTGCAACGAGAAGCACCGTGATTACCTACATCAACACTGCGGTTGCCGTGGTGCTTGGTGTGGTGTTCTTAAATGAGCCACTCACAGCAGGAATCCTGGTTGGATTCCCTCTCGTGCTCATGGGTTCAATTTACGCAACGTCTTCAAAGTCAGCTACAGCTGTTGAAACTCACAGCTGACCTGAACCGCACCATTAACTTCTAAGCACATCAGCCCCGGTGCTGACACCAGCGTTACATCGTCAAACTTCTCAACTGGCCCGTGGTGAATAAGTGACGCACTCACTACTGGTGACGTTGCTACTTCACTAACGGCTTGCCAGGAGGCTGCGTTGTTTACGTGGTCGACAATGTCCATGTCAGACCTTCGAATAAACCAAGGAGTTCGCTTGGCGTCACTTGGAATTTCAGGCACAGCAATACGACCAGAAACTTTTCGAAGGCTCGACGCTTCACCGTAGGAGTTGATGAACCCGGGGCGTATGCGTTGGGGCATGCCTTCAAGGCTTACTGGCACCCAGAGTGACGCCGCTTCAATTGAAAGGGCGTCGCCCACGTAGATGTTTGTTCGACGTTCTCCCCACGCAGCGCCATGGCCTGATCCCCATGTAGTTGCTGAAATGTATTCACCATACCTAGGAAGCTGTGCGCCCTCTACGACGCGGAAACTTGTGCGACGAACTAACCACTGAAGGTCGCGGTCAATGTTGAGTTCATCCCAGTCATCAGTCGCAACGTTCTGCAAGATTCGAGCTACGGCGTCTGGTCGCATGAGGCCGTTACCACCAGTGTCTCCGAGTCGAACTCGAGTTTTCTGAGTAAATCTGCGTCCTTGCTCTGGAGGTGGGACGAACTCAATCACGTATCTAAATTAACCACCAAATCCAACGATTATTCACGAATTGGACTACATTTCTAAAAGGAATTAACGGGGGTGAAATGACAACGGTTTCTCTTGTGCTTCGCGGTGGAAAAGTACGCACGCCGCAGGGTTTCAGTGAAGCTGTTGCCGTAGAAGACGGCAACGTTGTCCGCACCGGAACCAATGAAGAAATTTCCGAATTCATTGGTCCAATGACTCGTGTCATTGACTTAAAGGGTCGTCTCGCTATCCCCGCCTTCGGAGACTCACACATCCACGCAATCTCTGGTGGGCTTGAAAGTCTTCGCTGCAACCTTCTAGGAGTTCGAACTCGCCAAGGTTGTCTTGATCAAATTGCAAGTTACGCCAAAACACTCGGACCTGATGAATGGGTGCTTGGTGGTGGATGGGCAATGGAATGCTTCCCCGGTGGCGTGCCAACAGCTGAAGACCTCGACTCAGTAACTGGTGGGCGACCAGCTTTCTTTCCAAACAAAGATCATCACTCAGCCTGGGTCAACACATTGGCACTCGAGAGAGCACGTGTAACAAAAGACACGCTTGATCCCTTTGCTGGTCGCATCGAAAGAGATGCTGTTGGTAATCCAACTGGAGCTCTTCACGACAGCGCTATGAGCCTCGTAGCTGACATTATGCCTGCAGCATCTTCGCAAGAGCTCGCAGACGGCCTTCGCGCTGCACTTAAGAAACTGCACAGTCACGGCATCACCCACTGGCAAGACGCCTGCATTGGTTCTGCAGGCGAACTTGGAATCTCTGACACCTACAACGCCTACGTACAAGCCGAGCGTGAAGGCTGGCTGACTGGGCGAGTTCGCGGTGCACTGTGGTGGGACCGCTCCAAAGGAATCGAACAACTCGATTACTTCCAGTCTCGTCGAGAAACTGCGGGCAATGGCAACTTCCGTGCCACAAGTATCAAGATGATGGTCGACGGCGTGTGTGAAACATTTACTGCAGCTATGACGTCTGCTTACCTGGGTGAACCCGGACACAATGGCACACACAAGGGAGACCTCTTCATTGAACCAGATCAGCTCAATGATGCAGTGAGCATTCTTGACAATGACGGCTTCCAGGTGCACTTTCACGCAATTGGCGACCGCGCAGTTGCAACTGCACTCGATGCCATTGAAGGTCTCGGGTCATCTCGCTGGGGGAAAAATCGACACCACATTGCTCACCTTCAGTTCGTTGCCCCTAACGACATTGAGCGCTTCAACAAAATTGGAGCAATTGCCAACTTCCAGCCGCTCTGGGCTTGCAATGACCCACAGATGGAAGAATTGACGCTCCCTTTCATTGGAGATGAGCGCAAGAACTGGCAGTATTCAATTCAGACACTCCTCGACAGCAACACTCGCGTGTCCTTTGGATCTGACTGGCCTGTTTCAAGCCCCGACCCACTACAAGAAATTCACGTCGCGGTGAACAGAATGCTTTCAACAAAGCTTGGCCGTGAAGGAACACACGAAACAACAATTCCGTTCCGCCCAGATCAGGCACTCTCAGTGGAGAACGCACTTAACGCCTTTACCAAAGGGGTGGCGTACGTGAATGGTGACGAAAACATTCTCGGATCTCTAGGTCCATCAATGCGTGCAGACATTGCCGTACTCAGCCAGGACATCTTCTCAGTGCCGTCAGTTGCGATAGGACATACAACTGTTGATCTGACTATCTCTAACGGACACGTTGTCCACGGGGACGAATAAATCGCAAATAGCGAAACAAGGGGGTAACAGAAATGTCAACCAGTAATACGACCGAAGTTAGCGGGGACTCCTACGAGTTACCTGGTAACTCACTAGGTCTTTTTGATACAACGTCAAGTACGTTGGCCAACATAGCGCCAGCTCTTAGCGTTTTCCTAACAATTCCATTCATTGTTGCCAACATGGGTGCCATGGCACCATGGGCATTTGTGGTGGCGGCGATTGCAATCCTGTGCACAGGTAATGCACTCATTGAATTCACGAAGCGCATTCCCAGCGCTGGTGGATTCATTAGCTACCTGACCAATGCTGCAGAGACCAGCAGCAAGAAGGCTGGAACGTTCGCCGGAGGCGTTGGTTTCTATCTCTTGCTACTTGCCTATCCAGTATCAATCAGTTCAATTGCCGTTTTCTTCGGTTCGTGGGCATCGAGTTACCTCGGATGGTCGGTGGGTTCGTGGATCTGGATTTCTCTGTTCTCAATTGCACTTGCAGTTCCATTCCTGCTTAAGGGAACTGGCGTTTCAGTGAAGGTGGCTTTCGTGCTCTTCTGCACCGAAGCAGTTGTCTTGACGGTGCTTTCTGTCATTGTGCTCATTAGGGCTCACTCTGCTCTTGGGGTGCCTTTTCACGCAATCAACGGACTTGGATTTAAGGGAATGGCTGGACTGACCTTCGCATTCGCTGTGTTCGGATTCGTAGGTTGGGAGAACTCAGGCCCACTCGGTGAAGAGTCTCGTGACCCTAAGCGCACCATTCCACGCACAGTAATTATCTCCGTGGTTCTTTGCATGGTGGTTTTCTTCCTTGCTGCGTACGCACTCGTTGTTGGATTCGCTGGCCTCCACGGCGCATCAGCTGGAATCAAGGCAATTGTCTCTAGCCCTTCTCCATACCTAGAGCTCGCTGGAAATTACGCCAACTGGTTGCACTTTCTCGTGTTCTTTGTAGGGCTCACCAGTGCAATGGGTGGCGTTGTTGCAGCGTCGCTTCCGGCAACTCGTTACTTCTTCCATGGTGCACGTGCGGGACTTCTTCCTAAGGCCGTTTCTAAGGTCTCTAAGAAGACTGGTGTTCCATATGTTGCAATGCTCACCTACGTGGGACTTACTGCTGGTGTGACAATTGTTCTCTTTTGGGCGCTTCGCAATCCAATCACCATTGCAGGTGACGAGTCAGGTATCTCAACAGTGCCACTTCTCTTTATTTACGCGCTTACTTGTCTGCTGCTCCCGCTCTACGTATGGAAGAAGGACCGCGCTAACTTCTCAATTCTTCGCCACGTGCTTATTTCAATCGTCGGTGCAGGAGTAGGAATCTACGGAATCTGGCAGACCATTAAGCCAGGACAAGCATTCCCAGCTAATCACTACTGGATGTTTGTCGGTCTCTACCTCGTACTTGCAGTAGTTGGATCTATGTGGGCAATCATTGCTCGCAAGGCCAACCACGAAGCGCTCGCCAAGGGTCTCGAAACTGCATAAGTAGTTACAGAAAAAAAGGCCCCACGCGTTATGCGTGGGGCCTTTTTTATTACTAAGAATTAGCGTAACGTAGCGCCAAGCGACGTTGCAGTTGCAATGAGCACGTCACGAGCGTTGCTGACTTCGCTGTCACTGAGTGTTGCTTCATTTGAACTGAAGCGCACGCTGTAAGCAAGGCTTCTCGTACCTTCCGGAAGGTTATTGCCACGGTATACATCAAAGAGCTCTACGCGCTCAACGAGAGGGCTCGCACTGCGAAGAGCGTGGGCCATGTCTTGGGCGTGAACAGTTAGCGGCGTTACGAAGGCAAGGTCGATTACTGCACTCGGGTAGCGACTAGGGACGTTTACGAACTGACTAGTGCGAGTTGCCTTTGAGTGATCGCTTAGAGCTGTGAGGTCAATGTCAATGAGTCCAAGTCGGCGGTTTGTTGCAGTTGGAGCAAGCACGTGAACAAGTTCAGTGTCAACTTCACCCACGTAGCCAAGCACCGCGCCTGAAGCACGATCGACAAGTGCTCCGCAGCGTGTTGGGTGGAATCCAGGAGCTGCGTCAAGTGTGCGAACAACCACGTCTGCGAGACTTAGACGAGTGGCCAGTGCGTTCCAGAACGCAACCGCAGTTGTTGCATCATCCTTTGTACGACCAAGCACCACAGTGAGTCGCTCAGTCTCTTCAGGAAGTGCGAGAGTTACTGACCCCGCTACCCCACCCTTGGTATTGTGCGGATTCTTTGTTGAGTCTGGGTGTGTAAAGACAACGCCAATTTCACCCATGACAACGTCACCAGTTCCACGGTCAATGTTCTTACCCCAGGCCTTTACGAGCCCGGTAATGGTTGTTGCGCGCATGACTGATTCTTCAGATGCGAGTGGGTTGGTGATGCGAACACGCGCAGCACCTGGGTGCACGAGATCAAAGTCTTCATTGCTGCCAAGTGTTGGAGTCCACGACTCATTCATGCCTAGGTCAATGCAGACATCGCGAACTTTACGACGGAACTGCTGCAACTGGCTTAGCCCACCTGGGGTTGGCCAAGAAGGTGACCGGCGAGGAAGTCGGCGGTAACTGTAGACGCGAGCGATTTCTTCAATAACATCCGCACGACCGTTGGCACCACTTCTGATGTCAAGACGTGAGCTTGGAGGTGTGACGAAGAGTGAGCCCTTCTTTTCAGAAACGCTGAATCCAAGACCTTCAAGAATCGTTGTCGATTCCTTAACTGGAATCGCGACGCCGAGGGTGCGCTCAATATCATTTTCGCGAAGTTCCACAACTGGAAGTTCTGGAGTCTTGCCAGAAATATCTAGAGGGGCTGCCATCCACTCAAGGTCAGGAACGCTTTCGCTCAGCACGGCAACAAATCGACCAACGGCACGAAGTGCCAAGTTAGGGTCAACGCCTCGCTCAAAACGGTTCGAAGCTTCACTTCTAAGTCCGTGACGCTTTGAAGACCGTGCAATGGTCATTGGATCAAAGAATGCTGCTTCTACAAGAACGTCCGTAGTTGATTCTGAGATTTCACTTGATGCTCCACCCATAATTCCAGCGAGGCCAAGTACATGGTCGTCACCGTCGATAATTACGCAGTCTTCACCAGTGTCACCGAGTCCACGACCCGCTTTTGCAAGTTCACGGTCCACGCCGTCAAGTGTTTCAAGTGTTTCTCCACTACGAGCTCTACGAGCGCGAAGTGTCTTTCCAGCCACATGTGCTGCGTCGTAGGGGTGCGTAGGTTGTCCGAGTTCGAGCATCACCAGGTTTGAAGCGTCAACAACGTTTGAAATTGGTCGCATGCCAGCACTGGTGAGTCGAGCAGCGACCCAGTCAGGTGATGGTCCTACCTTGACGTTACGAAGTGCAGAAACCGTAAGTCGACCACAGAGGTCTGGGTCGTCAATGCCGGCTGAAGCAAATGAGTCTGTTGTTGCCTTAACGTTTGGCTTCGCGATCTTTGGGCTTCGAAGTGTGCGCTTCAACCTTGTAGCAAGGTCGCGTGCAACACCTTCAACAGACCAAGCGTCAGGTCGATTTCCTTCAACAGTGATGTCAAAGACAACATCAGCTGTCATAGATAGTGCGTCCATGAGTTTCGTACCAACAACTGGGGTGATCATTTCATCAAGGATCATGAGACCCTGGTGATCTTCACTGATCTTTAGCTCGCGAGCTGAACAGAGCATTCCGTTAGAAATGACCCCCTTCATCTTTCGCTGCGCGATTTCAAATCCACCCGGTAACACTGCGCCAACTGGAGCAAGCGGCACGTGGTGTCCAACTTCGAAGTTCATGGCACCACAAACAATGTCGAGTGGTCCGTTTCCGGCGTCAACAGTGATGAGTCGAATGCGGTCGGCGCCTTCAATAAGAGCAATCTTGTCTACGCGAGCAACAATGACGTCTTCGAGCCCTTCGCCTACGCGCTCAATCCCCTCGACCACGAGACCAAGGTCATCCATGATGAGACGTAGTTCTTCAACTGATTCAGTGATGTCAACAAATTCACGGAGCCACGAAAGAGAGATCTTCATGAGAACTGCCCCAAGAATCGTGTGTCGTTTTCAATAAGTGCGCGCATGTCTGCAATTTGGTGGCGCATCTGACCACAGCGCTCAATACCGAATCCAAATGCGAAGCCACTCCACTCGTCGCCGTCAATGCCCACAGCGCTAAGTACTGCAGGATCGAGCATTCCGCAACCACCGAGTTCGATCCAACCGGTGTTTGAACAGGTACGACATCCCTCTCCACGACAAATGGTGCAGGTGATTTCAAACTCAGCTGAAGGCTCAGTGAATGGAAAGAAGGCTGGGCGAAGACGTGACTCAATGTCAGGTCCGAAGTATGCGTGGGTGAACGTTTCAATTACGCCAGCGAGGTCAGCGAAGGTGATGTTGCGGTCAACAATGATTCCTTCGATCTGGTGGAAGGTTGCTAGGTGGCGAGCATCTGGTGTGTCGCGACGGTAACAAGTTCCAGGAGCAACGGCGTGAATTGGAAGTGAGTTGTTCGCAACTGCATTTTCCATCAAGTGAATCTGTGTAGGTGATGTGTGCGTACGAAGAACCACAGTTTCTGGTTCACCAAGTTCAACATAGAACGTGTCCCACATTCCTCGTGATGGGTGTGCTGGAGGAATATTGAGAGCTTCGAAGTTGTACCAGTCGGTTTCAACTTCTGGTCCTTCTGCAACAACAAATCCCATTCCAACGAATACGTCTTCTAACTCACGCTGCGTTGAACCCACAAGTCCAGGGTGACCTACAGAAACCGGGACCGTGACTGCGCTAACGACAACGTCACCGAGATCTAAACGGTCAGATTCAAGTGCAACCGCACGAGCTTGGCTAGAGAGAATGCTTCTGCGAGCTTCAAGAGCGGCTTCAACTTCGCGTCTGGCTTCTTGTAGCAATGCACCAGCATCAGCACGAGCGACAGCCTCAAGTTGTCCGAGCGACTTCTGCAGTGCAGAAAGAATCGAGCGTTTTCCTGTAATAAACGGTTCGGCTTCTTTTAGTTCGTCGAGAGTACTTAGCGACGTGACCTTTTCAAGTAATTCGGCCTTTTGGGCGGCAAGATTATCGAGGGGTGAAGTGCTCATTATTCTTTAAGGCTACGAGATTTTGAAGGTGATTTAGCGTCTTGGCGCTGGTTAAGTGCCTCAAATGCAATTAATGACGCAGCAATTCCGGCATTTAGCGATTCGCTGTCTCCGTCCATTGGAATACTGAGTGAAGCGTCACAAAGGGCAATCACCTCATCATCGAGCCCCGCAGACTCATTTCCGATTACAACCACTGATGCCTTAGAGAGATCAACACTCCTAGGAGACGCCCCCCCATTGATAACCGTGGCGTACGAAGTGACGCCAGCACTCTTGAAGCGTGCGAGCACGTCACTTAGAGCAGCGACGCAAATAGGCAGATGAAATACAGATCCGGCAGTGGCGCGAAGAACTTTGGGGTTAAAAACATCGACAGAGTTTCCGGTGAAGACAACGCAACTTGCGCCCGAAGCGTCTGCTGATCGAATAATCGTCCCGGCGTTGCCTGGATCTTTCAGTTCATGAAGGACAAGTGCGAATCCGCCTACTGGCAGCTTCGAGACTGAAGTCAACGGAAATAAAACCGTTGCAATAATTGGTTGAGGAGTTTTTGCGTCAGCAACCTTTTCAAGCACGCCTGACGCTAGTGAGAAGACACGTACTTTTGCATCCTGCGCTCTTTCAATAAGAGCAGCGATAACTGGTTTAGAGACGTGTTCTTCGTCTACGAAGATTGCTTCGAATGTGGCGCCACTGCTAAGTGCTGCGTCCACCAGATCTGGTCCTTCAAGGACACAGATTTCTTCTTCCCAGCGATCTGAGCGGTTTTGTCCAAGGCGTCGGAGCCGACGAACACGTTCGTGCGTCGACCCCAACACCTCGATCAAAAAACCTACTTAGTAAGTGCTGCGTTTGCCTGTGCCACGATTGCGCCGAAAGCAGCGTTGTCGTTCACAGCCAGTTCCGCCAGCATGCGACGGTCTACTTCGATTCCTGCAGCGTTGAGTCCAGCGATGAAGCGACTGTAGCTCATGCCGTATGCACGGGTTCCAGCGTTAATGCGCTGAATCCATAGCTTGCGGAAATCACCCTTGCGTGCGCGGCGGTCACGGAATGCGTACACTCCGGCGTGCTGCACAGCTTGGTTAGCGGCGCGGAAGGTGCGACTACGGTCACCGTAGTAACCCTTCGCTTCTTCCAGAATTGCCTTGTGGTGCTTCTTGGCGTTTACAGCCCTCTTTACACGTGCCATTTTAGTTCCTCTTTCCTAACGATCTCTTATAGGCCCATAAGGCGCTTGATGTTCTTCTCAATGCCCTTCGAAATGTCCGTCTCACGGCCAAGTCGACGTGCACGTGTCGAAGTCTTACCTTCCATCAAGTGTCCACGGAAAGCCTTCTGACGACGTAGTCGTCCACTTCCTGTGATCTTGATGCGCTTCTTTGCACCACTGTCTGTCTTCATCTTTGGCATTTACGCCTCCTCTTTTGGTGTCACAGCGAGAGCTCTCACTGCTTCTATGTCGAGTACTGGTGCTGCGGGTGCTACTGGTGCTGCAACTTCTTTTACTGCGGCAGGTGCATTTGCATCTACCTTCTTCTTCGGCTTCTTATCTGGTCCAAGAACCATCAACATGTTTCGTCCGTCAAGCTTGGGTGCTGATTCAACCTTCGCAATGTGTTCCAACTTCTCCACGATGCGCTCAAGAATCTTTGCTCCAAGTTCTGGGTGCGCTGATTCACGTCCACGGAACATAATTGTGATTTTTACCTTGTGGCCTTCATTAAGAAACTTTTCAACGTTGCGTGTCTTGGTATCGAAGTCACCGGGACCGATTTTCGGGCGGTACTTCATTTCCTTGATGCCAACGTTGGTCGACTTGCGGCGAGCTTCTTTAGCTTTCTGGGCCTCATCAAACTTGAACTTTCCGTAGTCCATGATTCGACAAACCGGTGGAACTGCCGTAGGGGCAATTTCAACTAGGTCGAGATCAAGTTCACGAGCGAGTTCAAGAGCTTCGCGTGCAGAAACAACACCTCGCTGATTTCCTTCATTGTCAATCAGACGTACATTGTCCACTCGGATGCGTTCATTGACGCGGTGGTCTCCAGGCACTGTTGCGATAACTCACTCCTTGCTCTACGCGACGCCGATATGACGTCGCCACGGCAAGCGGGGCGCAAAACTCCTGGGAACCTTGACACTCTTCATGTCTAGGTGGACGCTGGAATAACCAACCTCACTTGCTGTGAACTGCTTTATAACTCTAGCAGTTGGCACAATGTGCCCGAATTCAAGGCAATTTCTTGGGAAAGCGCCCATCGGGTACTTTGGACCTGTGACAAATGAAGAAAAAACTCTCAGCGAACAAGAAGAACTAGAAATTATCCGGTCTACGCCAGTTGACGTCGTAATTGGAAATCACATCTTCCACTTAATCCAACTTGCTGCAGTTCACCTGGCGTCAACTCCTCCAGGACTCGAACAAGCAAGTCTCGTCATTGACCTCGTGAGCGCAATGGTGGCTGCCGCCGGGGACCGACTCGGTGAGCACGCTGATCTCTACAAGAACGCTGTTGCAGAAGTGCAACAGGTCTACGTTCGCGCTGCGTCTCCAAAGAGCGAGTAAGAAAAAACCCCTGCTCATTGAGCAGGGGTTTTCTTTTAAAGCTAAAGAGACATACGGCAGGGGGAACCGTGTATGTCTCTCTAGATCTTTTCTAAACAACTACCTCAGGGTCAGTCTGACGGTAGTGACGAACACCAAACAATGTGAGAATCAACATCACTAGTGCCAAGAACCACGTAGCTATTGATGAGTACAGCGCAACCATTCCCATGGTTCCAAATGCATATGCATTGAGCAACATTCCTCTGAGTGTTTCACCTTGGAAAACCGTTTGCACTTCACCGGCAAGAACCGTATTGGTGGGATCTGCCATTGACTTTGCGCTGAGCTCTGCATAGGTGAGTCCGCCGCCGATGCCTTGAAGGTGAACAGCAATGTAGTGATCAGCCCATGCTTCAGCCTGAGCGCCATTAACCAATTGCTGCCCGGCATACTTGTCGAGGAACGGACCAATTAATGGTGATTTGAGTCCTGGTGACCCCTTAGCCGGAAAAAAGATTTTCTGATCTGCGAGTTGATTATGAACATTTGATGAAGTGAAGGTGTAGCCCCACATCAGCAGTGATCCAGCAGCTAAAAGAACCACAGTTAGAAGTGCTCCTGTGTAGATAAGTAACAAGTCCAAAGTCTTGCGACGCATATTGACTCCCATCAATTGTTTTCATAAACAGAGTCGCACTAACCAACTCATAAGAATTGATGAAACCTTGGGTACTACGTCACTTCAGCGTTCTAATTGAACGACTTATTGGTCAGCTACTGAACCACTTCGAAGAATTGATGCCATCTCGAGTGCAGTCGTTGCTGATGAGTAACCAACGTTGGTTTCATCGTCAAGTGAACGCTCTAGAGCCTGCTCAATGGTGTTCACGGTAAGAACTCCAAAGATCACTGGAACACGTGTGCTGAGCTGTACGTCTTGTACTCCGCGTGCGCACTCGCCCGCTACAACTTCGTAGTGACCAGTTTCCCCGCGAATTACTGCACCGAGAGTTATAACAACATCAACTGGGTTTCCACCATCGGCGTAGGCAAGAGCGAGCATCGGAATTTCAAATGCCCCTGGCACCCAGCCAAGTGAAATGTCAGCACGGTCAACGCCGCCTTCTTCAAGTGCCTTTAACGCACCGTTTAGAAGTCGAGTCGTGATGCCACCATTAAAGCGTCCACACACGATTCCAACGCGAATTCCTCTGCCGGTCTTTGAGCCTTCAAGGTATTCACCAACGCGACTACGAAGTGTTTCAACGACGCCAGCGTCAAATTCAGTTTCCTTACTTGACGTCATCAAGGCCCCCGAGCATGTGGCCCATGCGCTCACGCTTGGTGCGCAGGTAGTCAATGTTGAATTCAGTAGGCATTGACTCAATTGCCACGCGCTCAACAATGTTGAGACCAAAGCCTTCGAGTCCGCCGTACTTAATTGGGTTGTTCGTCATAAGGCGCATTGAAGTAACACCCAGGTCAACAAGAATCTGTGCGCCAATGCCGTACTCACGTGAGTCGACGGGTAGACCTTGCTCAAGATTGGCATCAACAGTGTCGCGGCCTTCTTCTTGAAGCGCATAGGCACGGATCTTGTGACCAAGTCCGATTCCTCTTCCTTCATGTCCGCGAAGGTAGACAACAATTCCTGCGCCTTCGGCGGCGATCTTGGCCATGGCGGTGTGTAGCTGCGGTCCACAGTCACAACGCATTGAGCCCATTACGTCTCCAGTGAGGCATTCTGAGTGCACACGAACGAGAACGTCCTTGGCGTTAGCAATGTCACCGTAAACGAGTGCGAGGTGTTGTTCACCATCAAGTACCGATTCAAAGACGTGTGCTTGGAACGTTCCGTGCTCAGTAGGAAGTGAGGCGTCAGAAACACGCTTCACTAACTTTTCGTGGTGACGGCGGTAGCGAATGAGGTCCGCAATCGAAACGATTGGCAAGTTGAACTTCTTCGCGAACTCAGTGAGCTCTGGAAGACGTGCCATGTCTGACTTGTCAGCGGTAACAATTTCACAGAGCACACCCGATGGGTACTTGCCAGCGAGACGAGAGAGGTCAACCGTTGCTTCAGTGTGACCAGCGCGCTTTAGAACACCACCTGGACGGTAACGAAGCGGAAAGATGTGACCAGGACGGTTGAGGTCGGTTGGACGAGTTTCAGGATTAATGAGTGCATTGATTGTTGCTGCACGGTCGTGCGAAGAAATACCAGTTGTTGTGCCGTGACGATAATCAACGGTAACGGTGAACGCGGTGCGCTGTGCTTCAGTGTTAGCAACAACCATGAGTGGGAGATCTAGTTCGTCTGCACGAGTCGACTCAAGCGGAACACAGAAAACACCAGAAGTGTGCTCCAAGAAGAATGCCATGCTTTCAGGCGTGACGTCTTCAGCGGCCATGATCAGGTCGCCTTCATTCTCACGATCTTCATCGTCGACAACAACGACCATGCCACCTTTACGCAGCTGCTCAATTGCTTCTTCGATAGTTGATAACGCCATTAGACCTCCACGTCCAGACGTATATCTTCGCCGATTCGACGCACATCTACCAAATGCCCTCTACGAAGTGCATTAATTGTTGGTGTTGAGAGATTATTAAGTGCCCCAACGGTTCCCTTACTTCCAGCAATCGCCGGTGTTTGGTACCAGACAATGTGGTTAACAAGCCCTGCTTCTAAGAAGGCGCTTATGGTCGTTGGTCCACCTTCCACAAGTACTTGCAGCACGTCATGTCCTGCTAATTCGTCGAGCACGTGACCTAGTTCTCCGCTGAGTTCTAGGCATGGTTGAACTTTTGCATCCTTTGCAACGCTGCCAAGTACAACTCGAAGTGGTTCCAAGACAATGTCACCAAGTCGTGCTGTGAGTTCTGGGTTGTCGGTTCTAACAGTACCTGCGCCTACAAGAATTGCTTGGCTCTGCGCTCTAAGAAGATGTGAGTCTTGACGAGCAGCTTCGCTGGTGATCCATTTGCTCGATCCATCAGCCATTGCGACAATGCCGTCAAGTGTTGACGCAATTTTTGCAACAACATACGGACGACCAGTTTTGCGGTGCCAGATGTACGGTGCGAGTTGCTGGGTAACAGCATCTTCTTCAACGCCGGTGATTACTTCAATGCCAGCCTTTTTTAGAAATTCAATCCCCTGGCCCGAAACTCTTTGATCTGGATCAGTGATGCCAACTATAACCTTGGAAATTCCTGCAGCGACAATTGCTTCAACACATGGGCCAGTTCGCCCAGTGTGACAGCACGGCTCAAGTGTGACTACGAGTGTTGCGCCTTTGGCCTTATCTCCAGCGTGGCGAAGTGCATCAATCTCTGCGTGAGACTCTCCAGGTGCCTGCGTGTGACCTTCAGCAATAACAACGCCAAACTGGTCAGTGATGAGTGCACCAACCCAAGGGTTTGGTGATGCGTGCAGTCGAGCTTTGTCGCCCTGAGCCATTGCGAGCTGCATCAGTTCTGAGTGTGGAACTGACATCAGCGTGCTGCGAAGGCGGCGGCTCGTATATCTTTTGCCGCCTGGAGTGGATCATCCTTCGCGAAAATTGCGTTTCCAGCCACCAAAACGTTGGCACCAGCTCGAGCGGCGATTGGTGCCGTCGTTAGATCAATACCACCATCAATTTGAAGGTCGCACTGAAGATTGTTTTCATCAATCAGTTTGCGAGCTCGTTCAACCTTCGGTAGTACTTCAGAGATAAATGACTGGCCGCCGAATCCAGGAAAGACCGACATGATGAGAATGAGGTCAATGTCACCAAGAAATGGCTCCATTTTTTCAAATGGCGTATCGGGATTAACCGATACACCAATACGAAGTCCAAGGGCTCGAGCATTCTTAATGTGCTCGGCAGTTTTTCCAACCTCGTAGTGCACAGTGCAACTATCGGCACCGGCTTTCTTTAAGGCTTCGAAGTATTGACTCGGCTCTTGAATCATTAAGTGACAATCGAAGAACTTGGTGCTGTATTTACGAAGTGAAGTGATAACTGGAGGGCCAAAAGAAATATTCGGAACGAAGTGTCCGTCCATTACGTCTACGTGCAACCAGTCAGATTCGCTCTCAATTGTTTTGACTTCTTGTGCAAGCACACCGAAATCTGCCGCGAGGATTGAAGGCGTTATTCGAAATGCTCCTACCGGGCCGGCGTCAACGAAAGTCACGTTCCTAGCCTAGGGCTTAGCCCCAATGGGCTGACGACGGTTCTAGGTGTGCGCCAAGCCACCAAGCAGAACCAGCCATTGACTTTGAGCCCTCTGGTTGGACCACGTCGAGCGCTAACGCCCCTTCTGAGGTGACAAGAGCAGGTGTCCCATCAACCACGGTGAATGTTCCGGGCTCACCATGGTGCTCAAGTGCGTGAGCTTCAAGGACCTTGAAACGACGCTCACCAATAAAAGTAAAGGCACGACCTAATCGAACTATCCGAGCAAGTTGCGTGGCGCTCTCGGTGTTCTTCAAATTAAAAGTTTTGCTGCTCAGTTTCTCGGCATACGTTGGCTCACCAACTTGAGGATCTGCGTTCTTCAACAATTCTTCTGACCCAACAACTTCACACAGTGCCTTCGCACCGAGAATTGAAAGCTCTTCCAAGAGTTCACTTGAAGTCTTTTCATCAATTGAGATTCGTCGCTCTAGGTGCACCGGACCGGTGTCGAGCGCTTCTTCAAGCGTCATAATGCAGACGCCAGTTTCTTTGTCGCCGCTTAGTATCGCGCGCTCAACGGGAGCCGCTCCCCTCCATCTTGGAAGTAACGAGAAGTGCACATTCAGCATTGGCACGACTTCGAGCATCGCAGCAGGAATCATTGCGCCGTAGGCAACGACCACGCCGAGTTCTGCGTCAACGTTGTAGAGATCTTTCAAAGTGTGAGAGACGTTGAGTCCAAGTTCAAGTGCCGCTGCTTTCACCGGGCTTGGAGATAGTTCGCCACCACGACCACGTTTTTTATCAGGACGTGTAACGACGATCACAACTTCATGTCCGTTTGCAACGAGCGCTCTAAGTGTTGGCACTGCTGGAGCTGGTGTGCCAAGAAATGCAATGCGCATTATTTACCAAAGATGTTGCGTTGAGATTCTTTAGAAGCACTATCAATTTCAATGTGCTGCTTTCGAAGCATCTTCTTAACTTTTTGTTGCAGCTCAGGTGGATCAAGTCGGTCAATCAACAAGAAACCGTCAAGGTGATCTGTTTCGTGTTGAAAGATTCGACCCAAGTACTGGTCGGCTTCAATGTCGAGTTCATTGCCATCAAGGTCGAAACCTATGAGATGGACTTTGTCGGGTCGCATTATCTCCCAGCTGTGACCGGGAACCGATAAGCATCCTTCTTCGAAGTGATATTCACCACTCTTCTCAATTATTTGAGGATTGATGACAACTCCTGGCCCATTGCCATCGTCGTACACAAAGATTCGCTGTGAAACACCAATTTGGTTGGCAGCAAGACCAACCCCGGGAGCGGCGTACATAGTTTCGAGCATTGACTGCGCCAGGGCGGCAATTCGGCCATCAATGTTCTTAATCTCCTGGGTAGGAGTGCTCAGAACGGGGTCACCATGGGTACGAATAGGAAGCAAGCTCACCGCTCAACGATACCTCGCAGGCCGCACTAGTGAGGGAGCAGGCCTACGAGGTCGTCGATTGAATTAAATGTGTTCTAGCGTCTTTTGCGCATTTAGGAATTCGTTAGCGCCATGATGGACGGCGCCTAACGCAGCATCCTCTGCGGCTTCACGAGCAAGTTTTTCATTTTCAAACTTTGATACTTGCTGTGCAAACCAACCAATTCCGAAAAATGCAAGTGCACATGGAACCCATACAAGAAACAAACCCATTGATCCTCCTTTGAACTTGAACTGCTAATTCAAAAATAGAAACAAATAGGAATCTAAAGCGATGATTTTCTTAGGTCCAACGTCACAAGAAAAGAATTACTTAACAGCAACTCTAAATTTGCCACTCGGACGCTCAACTTCTTTAAGTGCATTACAAAGAACATCGAAGGATTCCGATCTGAGTTCGAACGTGTCACCACTCTGGTGAATAGTCACACGTGGATCTGAGAAACCACTAATGAATGCCTGTGCACTTTCTCCGCTCACACTTGCGAGCGCACCATACGGCGGAAGCTTTAAAAGCTGACTATCAAGGTCATCTTCTTTCATGAGCTCTGCGAAGTCGAGTGACTGCAGCGAGCGAAGAACAATGTCCTGGCTTCTTCTCGTTTGTAGAACTACTTCGCCCTTTGCTTCTTTCATCGATCCCACCAGTCGCCCCGCTTTAGCAACAGCACTAAGTGCGCTCCTTCGAGCAGAGTCTCTCGGAGCAAGGAGATACTGGTCAAAGTCGACAAAGATCACAACGCCACAGTGCCTCACTCTTTGCCATACTGCTTCAGTTCCAACAACTACGCGGTGCAGCGCTCCCTCGAGATCAGAGGCTCCAGTGATTTCAGTTACGTCTTGGGACAACTGAGCGCCAACGTCTCGAGCCAAGGTAGTGACTCCTGTCCGTACACGCTTTAGATTCGTAGCCCCACAGTGCAGACAGAAGTTCGCGCGCATTTCATGTCGATCAGCGCACGACAAAAACTCACCCACCTCTTCTTCGCCCTGTGAACACTTAGGACACCTGGCAAGTTCGCCACATTTCTGGCAGACAAATAACTTGCCAGTTCCAAGTCGCTGCAGGACTACAACCACCGCAACTGGCTCGTCACTAGAGAGAGCTTTGTGTGCAGCATCAACCGCTTCTCTCGAGAGGACGCCGTCGCGAGGGTCACTGTTTCGTCTGTCAATAATCTCAACACTTGGCCAACCAGTTGTGATGTCGTCAGTTTTTTCAAATAGCGATGAATTAACCAGTGCTGGTGAAGGAAGGCACGATGTTGCCCACAGCGGAGCATTGTCTCGAGCGCAGCGTTCACGAAGCATTGTTAATGCATCCCACGTTGGGGCCGCTTCAGAGCGGTAAGACTCATCGTCGGCGTCAATGATGACTGCGCCACTGACCTTAGGGACTGGAGCCAGTGCAGTTCCGCGTGCACCAACAACTACTGGCCAGCCACTTCGCATTCGGTCCCATTCATTTTCACCACTCGCAACAGCGCATCCGCGTTGTTCGAGCCTTCCCCTCAGTCGACTCGCCCACGATTCAGTTGGAACAAGTACAAGTAGCGACCCTTCACGAGAAAGTGAGTCTTCATACGCTCCAAGAATGAGCGCCAGTGGATCAGTGGTTGGAGAAACTTGAATAACCCCTGGAGCAATTCGAAGTGCTGTCTGCGACGCAGCCGCACTCAGTGGATTCTTTGCTGGAGCTACTGGAAGCGAAGTAATCAGTCGCTTCGGTGACGTGGAAATAAGGAAACGAGAAACCGGGCTGTACCAACGAACGCTCGCCCAGTTAAGTAACGCCAGAAGTGATGGTGGCGGTCCGTACCCGAGCCACTTGGTGAGGGGTTTAAGTTCGCGGTCAACTTCGACTTCGTCAATCACCCATCCACGCACCGAGCGGTTATTGAAATCAACGCGTACACGGTCGCCAATTGCGACTTGAGCAGTTTTTTCTGTGACTAAATAATCGAAGGGACGGTCAACCGCCGCTACGTCAGTAATGATTCGTACCGCGCGCGCAGCGCTCACGGCTAGAGCGACAGTTCGCGGCGCAGATCGTCAACGCGTGGAGTTTGCTCCCACGTGAAGCCCTGTTCCTTGCGCCCGAAGTGTCCGTATGCAGCAGTGCGCTGATAGATAGGACGACGAAGTTCGAGGTCACGAATAATCGCAGCAGGTCGAAGGTCAAAGATTGAGTCAACGGCCTTGGCAATTCGAGCGCGGTCAACCTTCTCGGTGCCGAATGTTTCAACGAGAACAGATACTGGACGAGCAACACCAATGGCGTAAGCCACCTGCACTTCGCAGCGCTCTGCAGCGCCAGAAGCAACAACGTGCTTAGCAACCCAGCGTGCAGCGTACGCAGCTGAACGGTCAACCTTTGATGGGTCTTTTCCGGAGAACGCTCCACCACCGTGGCGAGCCATTCCACCGTAGGTGTCAACAATGATCTTTCGACCTGTAAGACCGGTGTCGGCGTGTGGTCCACCAAGGACGAACTTGCCCGATGGGTTAACAAAGATCTTCATGTTGCTGGTATCGAGCTCACCAGGAAGCATTGGCTTAATCACGTGCTCCATGAGGTCGGCTTGGATTGCTTGCTGTGAGTGTCCATCAGCGTGCTGGGTAGAGATAAGAACAGTGTCCACAGAAACAGGACGACCGTTTTCGTAGCCAATAGTTACTTGCGTCTTTCCGTCTGGGCGAAGGTATTCAACTTGGCCTGACCTACGAACCTGTGAAAGGCGCATTGAAAGTCGGTGAGCCAGCCAGATTGGAAGTGGCATGTGGTCTTCATTGTCACTGCAGGCGTAGCCGAACATCATTCCCTGGTCACCAGCCCCAAGTGAGTTGAGTTCATCTTCTCCGCCAGATCCGGTGCGCTGCTCAAGTGCCATATCTACTCCGCCAGCAATGTCTGGGCTTTGGCGATCAATAGAAACAAGTACCGCGCAGTTCTTTCCATCGAATCCCTTGGCGCCATCGTCGTAGCCAATGTCGAGAATTGTTTTGCGAGCAACACTTTGAAAGTCAACGTTTGCAGTCGTGGTGATTTCACCTGCCACTACGCAGAGACCGGTAGTAAGGAGTGTTTCGCAGGCCACACGTGCCATTGGGTCCTGAGTCAAGATTGCGTCGAGGACGGCGTCAGAGACTTGGTCCGCGATCTTGTCTGGGTGACCTTCAGTTACCGATTCTGAGGTAAAGAGGGTGCGGTCGCTCATAAGTCTCCTTGAGTTAACAATGAAGCCACCCTAGTCAATATCTCAAGTGAAATGGCATCTTTCGATCTAAGTGACACAGTTGTTGCAACTTCATCACGACCAAGCAGCGTCACTTCATTAGTTCCGTGTTCGAAGCCAGCGCCAGGGGCAGCAACGTCATTAACTACCAACAGGTCAACGCCCTTGCGACGAAGTTTTGCCAGTGCATTCTCTTCAACGTTGTCTGTTTCAGCGGCGAAGCCAACAATGATCTGTCCCTTTTGCTTGTTCGCAACGAGCTCTTGAACAATGTCCAGAGTCTTTGTGAATGAGAGAGAAGGAACTCCATTTTCTTTCTTGATCTTGGTCGCAGAAGACTCCACCGTGAAGTCAGAAACGGCGGCGGCCATGATCACTGCATTAGCACTTGGGCTTCGCTTCGTTATTTCTTTATGCATCTCTTCAGCTGAAGAAACATTGATGACTTCAATGTTTCGAACAACATCAAGAGCAAGCTCAAGATTCACTGTAGAAACCAGTGTCACTTCGCCACCGAGACGAGTAGCCACTTCAGCCAGTGCGTAGCCCTGCTTGCCGGATGATCGATTAGTAATAACGCGTACAGGGTCAATTGCTTCTCTCGTGCCGCCAGCGCTAATGAGAATGTGCTTTCCAGTTAGTGGTCCACGGTAGCCCTTAACGATTTTTTCAATCATTTCGAAAATTGCTGACGGCTCCACCATGCGCCCAGATCCCGAGTCGCCTCCGGCGAGTGGGCCAGATTCTGGACCAAGCACCATGACGCCTCGACGCTTTAGCGTTGCGAGATTTTCTTGCACTGAAGGCTGCTCCCACATTTCTGTGTGCATTGCGGGACAGAGCAGTACTGGTGCTCGTGATGCAAGAAGTGTTGCTGTGAGTAGATCGTCACTAAGTCCTTGGGCATAGCGAGCAATGAGGTGCGCAGTTGCAGGAGCTACAACAATGAGGTCGGCGTTTTGACCTAAGTACGTGTGAGGAATTGGTGTTGTTGCATCCCCGTAGAGACTGGTGCGTGTTGGCTCACTCGCGAGTGCAGAAAAAGTTACTTCACCGACGAAACGTGTGGCATCAGGAGTAAGTACTGGCGATACAAAATAGTTTGCGTCTTTGAGTAAACGAAGAAGCTCGACAGCCTTGTAGGCGGCAATGCCACCGGCAACTCCTAAAACAATGCGAGGTGTGTCGTTATTAGGCGTCGCGGAGCGCATCAGTGAATGCATCCAGGTCGCTGTTGGCTTCCTGGCGAGCTGCATCCTGAGCTTCGGCTTGTAGGCGCTCGGCCTCAAGCTCTTCAGCAGTTGGACGGTGGAATTCCAGCTTGCCCTGGTACAGCTCTTCCATTGCGAGTGATAGTGACTTGTTAGAAAGTGAAGTCACCTGTGGTGGAATAAGTGAGCCGTGACCCTGGCCTAGTCCGTTGTAGTACTCGTTGATTTCACGTGCGCGAATAGCAGTCACTGCTACGAGGGTGAACTTCGAGTCGCCTACTTTGTGAAGAAGGTTTTCGATAGGTGGATCAACAAGTGTTGGACGCTCTGAACTCACGGTTTTATTCCTTTTCCGAGGGGTTTCGTCTTTGTAGACGAAGTCCTTCCAGTATAGAGAGAATTTCACGACTCACAGTTTCGACGTCATCATTGACCAGGACATATGTTGCTAATTCGTGGCCCTTATTGAGTTCTGAGGGTGTGCTCGAGAGTCGACGTGCAACATGGTCATCACTATCTCCCCTGACCCTGAGTCGATCTTCGAGTTCTTCCATTGAAGGAGGGAGTATCAAAAACACGACCGCATCAGCATTTGCACGCCTAACTTGCTCTGCGCCTTGGACTTCAATTTCAAGAAGAATGTCTGCATTATTTGGAGCTTTTGGAAGTGGCGTGCCATAAAGGTTGCCGTGAAACTCAGCCCATTCAAGGAATTGACCAGCGGCGATTGCTTGCTCAAATGTTGCACGGTCAACGAAGTTATATTCGCTTCCAGTTTCTGTTGCACGCTGCGGCCTAGTGGTCCAACTGCGACTTAGCCATAAGCCGTTGTCAAGTTCAGTAAGCCGCTGCGCAATAGTTCCCTTACCCACACCACCGGGGCCAATTAGAACAGCAACGAGTGGATCAGCGGACAAGAGCTCGAAACAGTTCTGCGCGCTGCTTAGGACCGAGACCGCGAATACGACGAGTCTTAGCAATTGATGCTTTGGTCATAATGCGCTCAGCTTTTACTTCACCAATTGCGGGAAGTGCACTGATGAGGTCGTACGCACGCATTTGTGCAACGCACTGCTCATCTTTTGCAAGATCAAAAAGTTCTTCGAGTGAAAGGTCACCAGCTTTTACCTGGCGCTTGATCTCAGCACGACGACGACGGTTAGCAACCGCTAGGCGTGATGCTTCAACTCGTTGTTCCTGCGACAGTGTTGGAGGGGTCGGAGTCACCTCCACAGATTACTTCTTCCTGGTGACACCCACTTTTAGAGCAGGGCTGAGCTCAAATCATCACGCCAACGCTGGGCAGAATCGCGTAATCCAGCGCGTTCTGGGCCGGCGGAAAGAATCGCTCTCGCAACGTTCACAAGGACGGTGCCTTGCGGGCAGCGCTCAAAAATTCGGGCCACATTGTCAGCGGTAGCGCCCTGGGATCCAACGCCTGGAACTAGGTATGGCCCACCGAGTGATGAGAGATTGAACTGAGGCTTGTCTCTCGTTGCACCAAGGACAACACCAATTGATCCGAGTCCATCATCGCGGTGGTTCAGTTCAGCAACACTACGCAGAATTACTTCTTCAATCATTTCGTTGTCGGTTGTTCTGGCGGTCTGAATTATTCGACCTTCTGGATTTGACGTTGCTGCGAGCACAAAGACTCCACGACCGGTTGCTTGTGCAGTTTGAAAAATCGGACTGAGTGCCCCAACACCGAGGTAAGGGCTAACTGTTAGGGCGTCGCAACGAAGTGGTGAACGGTCACTCAACCATGCATCGGCGTAGCCCTCATTGGTTGAGCCAATGTCACCACGTTTGGCGTCAGCGACAATAAGGATGTCCGCGTCACGGGCATCTTGCATAAGGCGCTCTAGAACTTGAAAACCCTCAGAACCGAACCTTTCGAAGAATGATATCTGAGGCTTAATGGCAGCGGCGGTGCCAATAACTGCTTCTAAGACTGCGAGCGAGAAGAACTCAAGTCCCTCAATGGTGTCTTCTCTCCCCCATGCTTCGAGCAACTGTTTACTTGGATCAATACCCACACAAAGTGGACCGAGTGCACGGATGCGTTCTTGGAGACGAACTCCAAAAACATCAACCATGTGCCGCTCCAATGATTTCAGAGACGTTAGAAATACCTTGCTTCTTCAGCCACTTCTCTAATTGTTTTTGAATCATCCACGGAGCTCGTGCGTTAGCAAATGTTGCGGTGCCAACTTCAACGGCGCTTGCTCCCGCCATCATCATGGCAACTGCATCTTCACCACTGCTGATCCCACCAACACCAACGATTGCAGTCTGCGGGTAGGCGCTGTGACATTCGAAGACAGCACGAAGAGCAATTGGCAAGATGCCAGGGCCGCTTACGCCGCCACCGTTGCCGAGTGTGGCACTGCGCTTTTCAATGTCAATTGCGAGTCCTACAACTGTGTTCACGAGCACCAGTGCATCTGCACCCGCTTCAATTGCTGCACCAGCAACCGCTACGAGGTCAGGAGTGTTTGGACTTAACTTCACCCATAGAGGAACACCTGCGACTTTTGTTGCACGAACAATCTCGCTGGTTGCAGACGCAGAGTGAGCAAAAATTGAAGAGCGGTCTTCGAGGTTTGGGCAACTGGCATTTACTTCAAGTGCAGCAATATTCGCGCCCTTGATTGCAGCGGCTGCGTCAGCGAATTCACCTATGTTGCGACCCCAAATGGAGCCAACGACCGTTGCTCCGGTCGCCAAGAGATCTGGAAGATACGTTTCTCGCCACGCAGCAATACCGGGGCCAGAAAGTCCAACCGCATTGATCATGTCGTTGCCTATGGACGCAACTCGAGGTGCAGGGTTACCGTCCCACTGAAAGGTCGCCAGAGACTTAACTACAACGGCTCCAAGGGCCATCAAATCGCCGTATCCACTGAGTTCGTCGCCGTACCCGGCTGTTCCTGCTGCGGTCATAACTGGCGACCTAAGGGCTACTGAGCCAACGCTTGTTTCGAGAATGCTCATCCGTGGAGCTCCTGAAGTGAGTTAACTCTCCACCCTCTAGACCTCGTGTCGCCAATGCCCTTCGCAGCAGCGAACCCAGCGCTGAGTGTGGTGAGGCAAGCAACCGCGTGAACAACGCAGGCCGTTCTAATTGCAGAACCATCAGCACGAGCGCCACTACCCGACGGCGTATTAACAACAAGTTGCACGTCGCCACTGGCAATCATGCTCACTGCATCAACACCAAGGTCAGCGAGGCCAACCTTTCCAACAAGCACTTCCACCTCAACATCATTTGAGCGCAAGAAGCCAGCAGTTCCAACAGTTGCAGCGAGAGTGAAGCCAAGAGCCCTGAGTTCTTTCGCCAGTACAAGTCCTTCAACTTTGTCGCGGTCAGCAAGTGACATGAACACGCGTCCACTGTCTGGAAGACGACTTCCAGCAGCAAGTTGCGCTTTTGCGAACGCAATACCGAAGGTTTCACCAATGCCCATTACTTCACCAGTCGAGCGCATCTCTGGTCCGAGCACAGTGTCAACACCTGGGAACCGGCTGAATGGAAGAACTGCTTCTTTCACGCTGATGTACTTAGGCACCGGAGTGTCATTAGGAATGATCAACTTGTCTCGAAGTGACTGCAGGGTTTCTCCCATCATCACTCGAACCGCAACTTGCGCCAAAGGAACGCCAGTTGCCTTAGCAACAAACGGCACAGTGCGACTCGCACGAGGGTTGGCTTCAATGATGAAGACCTCTTCATTCTTAACGGCGAACTGAATGTTGATGAGCCCAATGACACCGAGCTCAGTTGCAATCTTTCGAGCAGCCGCCTTGATCTCTGCAATCACGTTGTCACTCAGATTTTGCGGTGGCAGTGCGCAAGCAGAGTCACCAGAGTGAACACCAGCTTCTTCAACGTGCTCCATAATGCCTGCAACGAAGACGTCACCGGTGTTGTCTCTCACGGAGTCAACGTCAACTTCAATGGCGTCTTCTAAGAAGTGGTCAATAAGGATTGGACGGCTCTGTGAAACACCACCTTCTCTGGCTAACGATCCACTCGCACTCGTGAGATCGGCCATGACGCGATCGAGTTGCTTATCGTCGTACACAATTTCCATGGCGCGTCCACCAAGAACGTAACTAGGGCGAACAAGAACTGGGTAGTTAATTTTCTTTACAACGGCCTTTGCTTGTTCGAGCGTGAGAACCACGTCACCAGGAGGCTGGCGAAGTCCGAGTTTGTTGCAAATATCAGACCACTGTTGGCGGTCTTCTGCAGCATCAATGGAAACAACTGGTGTTCCAAGCACCAGCGCTGGGTCAACTGAGTGTGAAAGCTTTAGTGGGGTCTGGCCACCGAGAGAAACAATCACGCCTACGACCTTCGCTCCATCAACACACGCTGCTTGCTCGGCACGAATTACTTCGGCGAGGTCTTCGGGTGTGAGTGGCTCAAAGTAGAGGCGGTCTGACGTTGAGTAGTCAGTAGAGACTGTCTCTGGGTTGCAGTTGACCATGACCGTCTCGTACCCCATGTCACGAAGTGCCATTGATGCATGGACGCAGCAGTAGTCAAACTCAATGCCCTGTCCAATGCGGTTTGGTCCAGATCCCAAGATGATGACGCGGTCACGGCTAGAAGTGCGAACTTCGCTCTCGTCTTCGTAGGTGCTGTAGTGATATGGCGTCTGTGCGTCAAATTCTGCGGCGCAAGTGTCAACAGTCTTAAAGACAGTGCTGACGCCCTTGTCGCGACGCATCTTGGTTACCGCAGCAACCTCGTAGCCAGCGAGGTTTCCAATCTGTGGATCAGAAAATCCCATTTGCTTGTATTTGCGCCAGTCGCGCTTTTCAAACGTCTCGAGCTTGGTGCCATTAATAAGTTCACGCTCTGCAGCAATGATGCCCGCTAACTGGTGAACAAACCATGGGTCAATCTTGGTGCGCTCGACAACCTCTTCAATCGAAGCCCCGCGCCACATAACTTCGTGCAGTGCAAAAAGGCGCTCAGGCGTTGCAACAATGCAGCGGTGCCACAACGTGTCACTGTCGAGGTCGGCGAATTCATTGTTGGTGCCGAGCGAGAAACCCATGCGACCCTGCTCGAGTGAGCGAATGGCCTTTTGCAGTGACTCTTGGAAGTTACGGCCAATGGCCATGACTTCTCCAACGGACTGCATACGAGTTCCAAGTTCTGGTTTCGCTCCAGGCAACTTCTCGAAGGCCCAGCGAGGAATCTTTGTGACCACGTAGTCAATAACCGGCTCAAAACTCGCTGGCGTCAACTTAGTGATGTCATTTTGAATTTCATTAAGCGTGTAGCCAACGGCCAACTTCGCTGCAATTTTCGCAATCGGAAATCCCGTGGCCTTAGACGCAAGCGCACTTGAGCGACTAACACGTGGGTTCATCTCAATAACAAGTCGCTCGCCATTGGCGGGGTTCACAGCAAACTGAACGTTTGACCCACCAGTTTCAACACCTACGCGGCGAAGAACAGCAAAAGCATCGTCTCGCATCTCTTGGTATTCAACGTCAGAAAGTGTCTGTGCTGGAGCCACGGTGATTGAGTCACCGGTGTGTACACCCATTGGGTCGAAGTTCTCAATGCTGCAGATAACTACGCAGTTGTCCGCGACGTCGCGCATGACTTCGAGTTCGTACTCTTTCCATCCGGCGATTGACTTCTCAACAAGGATCTCACCAATCGGTGACGCTGCAATTCCTTCAATGGCGAGCTGCGTGAAGTCAGTTGCGTTGTCGGCAATTCCTGTTCCAGCGCCTCCGAGAATGAATGAAGGGCGAATAATGATTGGCCAGCCAATCTCTTCTGCAATTCGAAGCGCTTCATCAACCGAGTGAGCAAAACCAGACTGCGGAACGGCGAGTCCAATGTCAGCCATCGCAGCTTTAAAGAGTTCACGGTTTTCTGCAGTGTCAATTGCTTCTGGACGAGCTCCGATTACTTCAATGCCAAGTCGCTCAGGCACACCACGTCGAACAAGTTCCATAGTGAGATTGAGCGCAGTCTGTCCACCAAGTGTTGGTAGCAATGCGTCAGGGCGTTCTTTTTCCAAGATCTCAATAAGCACGTCAGCATCGAGTGGTTCAACGTAGGTGACGTCAGCCGTTGCGGGGTCAGTCATGATTGTCGCGGGATTTGAGTTAACGAGGATGACCTTGTAGCCATCAGCACGAAGCACTTGGCAGGCCTGGGTGCCGGAGTAGTCAAACTCGCAGGCCTGACCAATCACAATTGGCCCAGAGCCAATCACCATGATTGATTTGATGTCACTGCGACGCGGCATTAGTTGTTCTCCAGTACGCCGGTACGAAGCAGCGATTCAAAACGGTCAAAGAGGTAGCGAGCATCATGTGGACCAGGTCCAGCTTCAGGGTGATACTGCACAGAGAAGCAGCGATCTTCCTTAGACGCAACACCTTCAATAACGCCGTCGTTTAGATTCACGTGGCTCACCACTCCCCTAGAAAGTGATCCAGGGGTAACTGCGTAGTTGTGATTCTGAGCAGTGATTTCAATACGACTCGTGGCGAGGTCTTGTACGGGGTGATTACTACCGTGGTGACCGAAGGGCAACTTGTGCGTCGTACCACCAAGCGCCGTTGAGAGTAACTGGTGCCCGAGACAGATGCCAAAGATAGGCAGTGTTCCGAGCAGTTCTTTGAGTACTGCCACTTCATCACCGAGTGCCGCTGGGTCACCGGGACCGTTGCTTAGAAATACACCGTCAGGACTGAGTTCGCGAACTTGTGCTGCAGTGGTCTTAGAAGGAACAACCGTTACCTTGAAACGCTGTGATAGTTGATTCACCATGGTGGTCTTAATGCCGTAGTCAAATGCCACGACGTGCAGATCACCTGACCCCTTGGTGTAGGCCTCTTTGGTGGAAACAGCGGACACGTAGTCAGTGCCGTCAGTGCCAGATGCGTTCTTTGCTTCTTTGGCAATAACGTCGAGTGCTGCATGACCGAAAGCTCCAGGAAGAGCGCCATGAGCGCGAAGGTGACGAGTAAGCCTGCGAGTGTCAATGCCAACGAGTGCTGGAATCTTGTTGGCAATGAGGAATGCTTCGAGTGACTGCGTTGAGCGCCAGTTTGAAGGCAACTCTGAGAGGTCGCGAACAATAATTCCGCGACACCATGGTGTGAGTGCTTCATCGTCCAGTGGCGTAACACCGTAATTACCAATGTGGGGATACGTGAAGGAGATGATCTGTCCGGCGTAGCTCGGGTCAGTGATGACCTCTTGGTAACCACTTAGTGCGGTGTTGAAGACAAACTCACCAGTAGTGAACCCAGACTCTGGAATGTACCCAGCGGCGTAGCCCTCAAATACGGTTCCGTCAGAGAGAACAAGGTGTGATTCTTGACGACTCACGCAATTTCTCCCTGTTCGTTAAATGCTCGGCCCTTAGCAATTGTTACTCGGGCTTTTCCGCGAAGCTCTCGGCCATGATAAGGCGTATTCGTCGAGCGACTGTGCAACTGGTCGCGATCAACCACATATTTTGCGCTCGGATCGAAAACCACGAGGTTGGCATCTTCTCCAACCACCAGGTCTCCGCCCTGAGCACTGTGTCGAATACGAACGTCTGAGTGTCGCAGCTGAGCAATTCGTGCTGGCCCTCTACTCATCACTTCAAAGAATCGGCTTGAGTTTGCGTCACCAATGGCGTCTACCGTCAGTGATGCGGCGTGCTCGAGACCGAGCATTCCCGCCGGCGCCTCATCAAAGGCGAGGTCCTTTAACTCAGGGGCGTGCGGCGCATGGTCAGTTGCGACTGCGTCAACTAAGCCGTCTCTAAGTGCGTCTCTGAGCGATGCAACGTCAGCCTTGGTGCGAAGAGGCGGGTGCACCTTAAAGAGGGCATCAAAGTCACTGCAAGCGCTCTCATCAAGGGTGAAGTGGTGAGGTGCAATCTCAAAGGTAACAGGGAGTCCAGCCTTTTTCGCTGCAGTAATGAGTGCAATTGAGTTCTGCGTTGACATGTGCAGAAAGTGCATCTTCGCGCCAGTTAACTTCACGAGCTCTAGGTCACGTAACAACATGAGTTCTTCAGCGAGTGCTGGTCTGCCAATGAGACCGAGTTTCGCTGAGTACTCCCCTTCGTTCATTGATCCGCCACCAGCGAGGTCTTCATCTTCGCAGTGCTGCGCGAGAGTGACGCCAAGAGGCTTTGCGTAACTGAGTGCGCGACGCATAAGCGACGGGCTCTGCACTCCGGTGCCGTCATCAGTAAAGAGTCGCACGCCAAGTTCAGCCATCTCCGCCATTGGAGCCAGTAGCTCTCCTTTTCGACCTTGGGTAATGGCACCAGCGACCGCTACATCAATTGGTGTTCGTGCACCCTTGTCGAGAACGTAGGAAACTAGTGCCACGTTGTCGAGAGCCGGTTCGGTGTTCGGCATGGCAACAATGGCGGTGTAGCCACCCATGAGTGCTGCGAGCGCACCACTTTCAATAGTCTCTGCTTCTTCACGACCAGGTTCACGAAGATGCGTGTGGATGTCTACGAAGCCTGGTCCAACCCAGCAGTCCTTCGTATCAATCTCTACGGTGCCACTTGGTGCGTCAATTTTTTTAGCTATCTGCGCAATCTTGCCGTCAACAATCAAAACGTCAGCGATTTCTTGGCTCGAGGCGCTGTGTACGAGTCCTTGTCGAAGTACGTAATTAGTCATTGTCTGATCCTTCACTCGTTCCAGCGATTGTTAAATACAGCGCAGCCATTCGAACAGGCACACCGTTTGTAACTTGTCGTTCAATGATTGCCTGACTCGAGTCGGCAACTCGGCTGTCAATCTCAACACCACGGTTCATTGGACCCGGGTGCATGATGAGTGCACTGGGCTTCAGTAACTTCTGGCGCTCAAGTGTGAGACCGAAGGACTGTGTGAACTCTCCGAGTCCCGGGACAAATGATCCTGTTCCACGTTCTTTTTGAAGTCGAAGGAGACCAACAACGTCAGCCCACGCCAACGCTTCATCAAAGTCATCAACCACCGTCACTGGCCAGCCTTCAAGGCTGCTCGGCAGCAGTGTCCCCGGACCCGCTATTCGAACTTCAGCGCCAAGCGCTGCGTACGCAGCAATGTCACTTCGAGCCACACGACTGTGGCGGATGTCACCAACAATCAGCACACGAAGACCTTGGAAAAGTTCAGCTCCGGATTCAAGTCCGGTAGTGCCGCGTTGCTCAGCGAGCACTTGGCGCACAGTGAAGGTATCGAGGAGGCCCTGGGTCGGGTGTTGGTGCTGTCCATCACCAGCGTTTAGAACATGCACGTGTGGAACGTACCTGCTCACCTGCAGAGCAGCTCCACTTGACTGGTGGCGCATAACAACTGCATCAATACCAAGTGCATCAATAGTTGAGATGGTGTCACGAAGTGATTCACCCTTTTTCACGCTGCTGCTTGCAACGGCGAGTGAAAGAACGTCAGCACTTAGCCTCTTTGCTGCAGTTTCAAAGCTAAGTCGCGTTCTGGTTGATTCTTCGAAGAAGAGTGATGCAACAACGCGTCCCTTTAGAGCTGGAACCTTTTTTATAGTTCGCTTGTTTACTTCAACGAAAGATTCTGCAGTGTCGAGAACTTCGAGGATTGCTTCTTTTGAAACATTGTTAAGCGAAAGTAAGTTTCCGCCACGGATTGAAGTAATCATTTCTTCTCTCCTATCCACACGCCCTCGAGATTCGCCACGATTGCTTCAACTTCAGAGGTTGGAAGATTCTTTCCAACGAAGTCAGGTCGGATTGGAAGTTCACGGTGGCCGCGGTCAACCATCACGCAGAGTTGAATTGCCTTCGGGCGACCGTAGTCAGAGAGAGCATTAAATGATGCCCTGATTGTGCGGCCGGTGTAGAGGACGTCATCAACCAAGATGACTGTTTTTCCGGTGAGATCTACATCAATGATTGTTTGTGCGGACTTCGCTACTGGGTGTAGCGAGAGGTCGTCGCGGTAGAAAGAGACGTCGAGCATGCCCATTGGCACTTCACTCTTTGAGATGTCACGAAGTAGTTCGACAATTCTCTCAGCAAAGGGCTTGCCGCCAGTTTGAAGGCCAATTATGACTACATCATCAAGTAACTCGTTGCGCTCAACGATTTCATGAGCCATGCGCTTTAAGCCACGGGCTACATCGTCGGCCGATAAAAGCTGATTCTTTGCAAAAAACGTCAGCCCACCGTTAGGCGTCTGACGTTCGTTAGTACTACTCATATGTCTCCTGTCGTACGAGCCTCACAGGACTCGCTTCACGACAGACCTTCGGAGCGCCAATGTCTTGGACGCTCCGAAGAGCTGTTGTTAATGAATTGTGTTAATTGTAGTCGTTAGAGCAGATGTTGCAACTGCAGAAATTGCAACCCATACCCAGAACATACGAACAAGCCGTGATTGGTACCAATTTTCAACGTTTATCGCTCCGCGTGCAGAGCGCAGCGTGAGGCCAAGTCCGAGGAATACGAGCAACATTAAGTGGACAATCGCAGCACCAATAATGATCATCATTGATGAGCCGTAAGCAGTGAACGCCATAACAGCACTGTCATTGTGGATTGAGTAAATCTGAGGAATCAGTGACAACTGGTGGAACGAAATCAAGATTGCTACGAAAGCAACAATTGTTCCGAGTGCTGCGAGCATTGTGAAAGCCGACTTGTTCTTAGCAACGCGTAGTGCACGCTCCGCAGACCAAATGAGACCAGCACTAATAGCTGTTACTACAGTTCCGAGCCAGTTGAGACCAGAACTTAGTGGTCCCGTAACAATTGTTGTAGGAGCAGCAGGGTTAGAGCCATTAAAGACATTGGCGTCATAGAAAGCCCATGAGTGTCCACCAGGAAGTTGCGGGCCAGGGTATCCAAGCATGCTCATCCAGTGTCCACTCGTGTTAACGCCACGTAGGTAGAGGTATGTAAAAACAAGGGCGGCGAGCGTTATTGCGTCTCCACCAATGAAAAGCCAGATAGACATGCGCTGGCGACCATCGACAACTTCAGGCGGCTCGTGGTGTCCACCATCAGCGTGCGCATCGTGGTGTGAATGGGTGTCGATACTCATGAACGCACCAGTTCCTTTCCAAAGTTGTAAGGGTCTTCAGTAATAACAGGTAGTACGTCGAAGTTCTCGAGTGGTGGTGGTGTTGAAACCAACCATTCAAGTGAGTTCGCGTGCCATGGGTTTGATCCAGATGGCTCTCCGTGGTTCCAGCAGTAGATGACCGCTCCACCAAGAACAAGCATTCCAGCCATGATCATGTAGGCACCAATTGTTGTAATGAAGTTGGTGTGCTCAAAAATGAAGCTGTACGAAGAGTAACGACGTGGCATTCCACGAAGACCCGATACGAACATTGACATGAATGTCACCTGCACACCAATAAATGCGAGCCAGAACGCAATGCGTCCAAGCTTTTCATCAAGGAAACGACCAGTGACCTTCGGATACCAGAACGCCAAGGCAGCAATTGCACCAAACAGAACAGATCCTACGAAGACGTAGTGGAAGTGAGCTGTAACGAACATAGTTCCGTGCAACTGGTTGTCGATTGGAATGTCTGAGAGGTAGATACCAGTTATACCAGCAATGATGAAGTTCGCAATGAATCCGAACATCCAAACCGTTGGAAGTTTCATCCAGATGTTTCCACGCCAGAGTGTTCCAATGAGAACAAGAAAGAACAGACCAGTTGGAATTGAAATCAATTCAGTGGTCACCATGAATGGTCCACCGAGTGTTGGTGCCCATCCTGTTGTGAACATGTGGTGAGCCCACACAAGAATTGAAAGACCAGCAAGCCCCACCATGCCAGCAATTGCCGTACGGTAACTGAACACAGGCTTTCGAGCCATTACTGCTGAAATCTCAAAGAGTGCAGCAACTGCTGGGATCAAGATTACGTACACCTCAGGGTGACCCATCAGCCAGAAGAGGTTTGCTTGTAGCCATCCAGTTCCTCCACCAGTACCAACAAAGAAGCTCGTGGAGAATGTACGGTCAAGAATTTGGAGTGCTTCTACAAGAGAGAAGTAAGGGAACGCGTAGAGACCAAGTGCGGCGGCGATGATTGCACCCCACACCATAATTGGAAGACGCTCGAGCGTCATGCCCTTGGTGCGCATTGTGAAGACCGTACAAATGGTGTTGACACCAGCAACGGTTGTTGAAACGGTAAAGACCAGAATCGCTAATGCGAAGAAGTCCATTCCTACACCTGCTTGGTCAGTAATTGGAGCGAGCACCACCCAGCCCATTGTTAGTGATCCAACAGCGAGCGTCGTTAGGAGTAGCCCAGCTGCAGCAACGAGTGTCCAAAGACTTAGGGCGTTAAGACGTGGGAACGCCATGTCCTTTGCACCACACATAATTGGAACAACAAAGTTTCCCCATGGCCCAGCAACCGCAACAATCAGCGCCAAGATCATGAGCATTCCGTGTACCGCAATAAAGCCGTTGTAGACCTGCTGGTTTACAAAGTGATTTCCAGGAACAATCAACTCGGTACGAATCGCCATTGCCAGGATTCCACCAGCACCAAGAAGCACCATGGTCATCACAATGTACTGAACACCTACAACCTTGTGGTCAGTGCAGTACTTCCAGTAACGCTTTGTTCCTTGATCTTCACCGGCGTAGTAGAGCTGGTCTTTGCGAGTTTGGTCTTTACCAACTAACCAAGCGAATGGAGCGTTCAGTGCACCAATTCCAAACCAGAAACCAACTATCCAGCCACATCCCGTAAGCACCGCAACCGCATCACTGGTGGTGCGTACATTCTGGTCAAGCAGATGGTGAGCAATAGCCCACGCAATGAATGCGCCTGCTATTCCACCAATCATGGCAGTGAGAAAATTCTGGTGACGAGCAAGTCCGCCACCTTCGTGCTTAATCACTGGTGCTTTGTGTTCAAGTGTTGTTGTCATGATTCCTCCTATGACCTTGCTGGCTGTGCATTCAGCCAGGTTGTAAATGCCGATGGCGTAAGAACATGTCCTTGCGTCACCATGAATGCGTGGTTAAGACCACAGAACTGCGTACAGCGGACATCGAATGTTCCAAGCTTGTTTGGAGTGGTGTGAATTTCAGTAAAAGTGCCTTCGTTCGCATCAACTTGAACACCCATCTGAGGCAGCCAGAAGCCATGAGTTACGTCAAGCGAAGTGATGTGGAAAACGACTTCTCGTCCTTCAGGCAAATAGAGATCGTTCGACTCAACTTTTGTGCCATTAGGTCCCGCATACTGGAATGACCAGACCCACTGCTGTCCAGTTACATTCACAACGAGTGGGTTAGAACTCGCTCCAGAGTTATCAACCGCAAGTGCACCGAGACCCCAAATCAGAAGGAACACGGTGAGGATTACTGAAGTCAGCGTCCACGTAACAACTGTTTTTGCACTTTCGCGAATCGCAGGAGCGGCAGCAGGAACACCGTCACCCTTGTGGGCCCAATTGCGCATAATGTACAAAGTCGCGGCGTAGACACCTGCAGCAACTGGTGCGGCGCTAACACTAAACACCACCATTGTCAGAATCGACAAGTGCATGCTCGAACTCATTGACTTTGGCATGAGGTACCCAGGTGCATACAGCGAAACCACAACACCAAACACTGTGAGAATTGCCCACAGCACATAGAAGCTCTTCAGCGACTTCTTGTTTTCATTAGAACTAGTCACGTGATCTCCTTACTGAACCGTTAGTGTGCCGGACATATATCCGTACGATGACATTGCAAAACCAAACTGACCTTCACGTGAACTTCCACATGGGTATTCACAGTTCCACTCGTACTGACCCTTAGAGCCGGTCTTGAAAGAGAACGCAACAACTAATGCCTTCGGGTACTGACCATCACCAATGGTGACTGGAGTATCAGTTCCTGGATTGGCTGGGAGTGGAACATTCACGAAAATTCGTTTTCCTGACTGACCGTCAATACCTGGATAACCGCGAAGAGTAAAGGTGTGACCAACATTGGTCGGATCAACGTGAGTCTTAGCAACTCCGTCGTATGTTGCAGTGTTGCCAACTGTTCCCATGACTTGATCAAAGAAAGCGTTGTTGAGTGCTCCACCACCGTCGTACTGATTAATCACTACATCAACGGTTGTGTTTGCTGGTACTGAAAGATCTTGGTTCGAATACGAAACCCAGTCTGGGTGCGTGCCGCCACCTTTACCGTGTTGACCAGCAAGAGAGTCCGGATATGTGCTCATCGTTAACGTGCAGTGACCAGGCTGTGACGCGTTTGGCACACAATCAAGTGCAGTTTGGTGAGGTGCATCACTTGCTAGCGCGAAACCCGCGAGCGCTAATGCACCACCACCGAGGAGTACCGAAATTAGGGCTATCCCTAACGCTTTCGATTGGTTCATCTGTCCCCCTTTGGACTTTGACCTCTGTGTGATTTTTTCACATTTGTTCAGTTACTACACCATACAAGTTAAATGACCTTAAAGTTGCATTAAACACTAGTCCCCTGGATTACTCTTTAGTAATGACGAAAGACACAAGACGAATCCATTTCGGATTGGTTCTTGCTGAACTTATCTGTATTCCTGCCTTTTTCTTTGAAATTTCACGGGCACTCGCCGGCAATCACCTCTCCTGGGCCTACGTATTTGAATGGCCTTTCCTTGGTATTTATGCGATCTACATGTGGAGAAAGATGCTCCGAGAAGAGCGCGGAGAAACTGCGAAAAAACAAGTTACGGGCAGTCCAATTGAATCGGACAATGATCCAGAGCTGGCTGCTTGGAATGCCTACCTCGCCAAAGTCCACGAGGACGAAAAAACTAACTAGAAAAACCTGAGAACTTTTCGGTTCCACGGTTAAGAGCATTGAAGAGCGATCCCCCGTTGCGATTCGATAGTCGTCTCATAATCAGTATCAAACATGGCACCGCCCAAAAGTCACCGCACACCCATAGAACTCCTGCGGCAAGTTGCTGCTGGTGGAATGCCTCAAGAAGCGTGGTCGCTGGCATTGACATTCCCGCCATGTTCATGTTCGACATGCCAGTCATTGGTTGCATGACTGAATACCACGAGCTATTCGAAAAGATCGAAAGTGCCATAGCCATCACAAGCATTTCCAGCATGGTTGAAATAACCATAAGCAGCTGCAGACGAATTCCCACCTTGTTCGTGCGTGGTGGACTAACAATTAAAAAATGAAAAAACAAAAGACCTGAGAATAAGAATGCAGGCTCCATCAGATAGTCCATAGCCCACTGGTGCTCCATAGACGCATCGAAAATTGATGGAAGATGTGATGACACCATGACGCCGTTAAGCACAAGCGCTGCGCTGAGTGGGTTAATGAAAAAACGTGGAACACGTACTTTGCGCTCAATGTTCCACCACCTAAGTAGCCGCCTACGCAAAGTTACGTCAAGCACCCACCACCAAGAGCGTGCTGTTCCCGACGCAATGAGTCCAATGGGTACAAGAAACATAACAATGACGTGGCCAATCATGTGCTTGGGTAGGTTCGTCATTCCCACAATTGCAAACGATGACGCAGTCGAGAACCAGAGCATCGCCCATGAAAAGAGTGAGAGTGCCAACTGAAGTAGCGACCGAACTCGCTTGGCTGGACGACGGATGAAGCCTGCAATAGAAAGTGCTGCACCAAAGAACGAAAGTACGCCCAGCGGTGACATTATTACTTGAGTCCCGACTGGTGAAGCAGCCTCAGTAGCTCTGAACTTGAAGAATGTTGTCCCGCCCAGTTCTCAGGTGGATTATCTGGAATAACCCAGTGCAGGTGCCCATCAGGTCCAACAATAAATACGTAGTCCGAGTGGACACTCATTTTATCTGATTTTTTCTGTGCAACATTAATCCCGTACGAGTTCCACACTGCTTGTAGCGAAGCAAGGTTTCCAGTTACAAAATAGAAGTGTCTCATGGCCCCAAGGCCATGCTCGTTGATGAACTTGTTCACTGAAGGAAGGTCCGTCGCATACTCGTTGGCAACAACAGCAACTATGTCGAGCTTTGCATCCTTTGGAAGCGAACTTTCAACTTGCTGTAATTGATTGGCAAGTAATGGACAATCTGTCCAGCACTTCGGGTCGAGGAACGTGAGTAGCGTGAAGTTACCCTTATGCTCGTTAAGCGAATAGCTCGTTGCGTATTGATCAGTAAGAGTAAACGTTGGGGCCACTGCATTGTCAACTTGAGCGGGACCATTCACAGCAATGAAGATTGAGCTGTCGGGTGATGCAACTAGGGCTGCCCACCCCATTGACACAACCGAAAAGATAATGGCAGCACCAGCGAACGCGGCAAACACCGCCCCCGAGAGGCTGCGCATTTCCTTTGGAATTCTGCGCTGGAGTGGAGGCATGGTTGAAAACTTCGAGAGTGCCGCCCACGTAAGTGCGGCCATTGGCACCAGTGAGTTCAAGTCTGTTGCGAGCCCGCCCCAAAATGGAGCGTCTTCGCCAACAACCCAGAAGAACAACGATCCAGCAATGAAAACCCATACTGGCCACTGCCATGACTTTGAGTGAGCTAACCAAAGTCCTGCCGCACTAACTGCGAGCCAAAGGATGATGAGCACATTGAATCCGCCACCCATAGTTCCGCTGAGAGTTCCGATCTTTAAAACAATCCAAGAGATGATGTGTGGTTGCGGCGTTTGCGTCATGGTCTGAGCCATTTGCGTCAGCCCATTTGAGTTTCCACCATGCCAGAATCCACGGTCTGGAAGTACTTGCAAAATAATTGCGAGCGCAGAAATAACGCTCACTATTCGCAGAGTCCATTTTGAGAAGTTCTTGATAAAGAAATCGTTTGATGTTGCTAGCCAGATACCCGCAATCACATAGAAAAGTGTGGCTCCTGGCCACCCGAAGAGAATCGAGCTTGTTGATTGAAAAATGCCGCCCGCGCCGTTTCCAATGAGCCAAATAAGTGCTGCCCACGCGGCAGAGAGAGCACCAACGAATCTGCTTACTTTTCCATTTGATACAACTAACAAGACTCCAATACCAATTTGTAACCATGCAGTTCCTACTGCCAGAGCAATTGGATGAGCATTCCATATCCCAACACCACCAAGCATTAACGAATGGAGCCAGTGCGGTGTTCCAACAGCCATTGGCTTTACAACACCCGTAGCCATTCCGAGCGGCATCGAAGGTTGGAATTGCAAAATTCCATCGATGAGCCAGATTGCCCCAAAGATGAACCTGAGATACGTCCTAGCGCGTGGCTCACCTACACCATCTGGTGAAAGATTGAAAAGTGTGATTCGCTTTGCGAGCGTTGCTCCAAGCACGAGGAATAGGGCAATGCCAATAATCCATAGAACCGCAGACACGTAAATGGCATGTTTGAAGATAGAGACGATAACTGGATTCGTATAGCTAAATGAAGGTGAATGCATTAACACAATTAAAAGTCCCTACTGTTTGAGAATCTGTTCAGCAATCGAAGATAACACGCCATTTACAAATGACGGCGAGCCGTCAGTTGAATACACCTTGGCGAGCTCCACTGCTTCATCTAAGATAACGGCCTTTGGTGGCGCATCATTCATCATCATCTCGCCTACCGCCATGGTCATTACTAAGCGGTCAACAATTGCAATGCGATCAAGCGTCCAGTCAACAGCAAATTCACTTATGAGTTCATTAGCTTTTTGCTGATTCTGTTCAGCCGACACAAGGATTGCAACGGTGTATTCGTCGGGACGAATACCGAGTTGGTTTAGGACTTCTGCAATGGTGCGTTCTTTGATTGTTGCTTCGTAAAAGATTTCTAGCGCACGCTCACGAGCATGGTGGCGCTGCGCACCAAGTTCGCTCACTCTACGCTCGCGTCATGTATTCACCGGTGCGGGTGTCAACTTTGATGACTTCTCCCGGACCAACGAATAGCGGAACCTGCACAACGAATCCAGTTTCGAGTGTTGCTGGCTTGCGAGCACCTGAAACACGGTCACCCTGCATTCCTGGTTCAGTCTCAGCAATGGTGAGCTCCACTGATGCAGGAAGTTCTACGCCAATGATTTCATCTTCGAACTGAACGAGCATTGCTTTGCCAGTTTCTTTTAGAAAGTTTGCAGCTTCACCGAGGTTTTTAGAGGAAACCGGAATCTGGTCATACGTGTCTTGGTCCATAAAGACGTAGTCATCACCATCGCGGTATAAGTACTGTGTGTCGCGCTTGTCAATGATTGCCTGTTCGAGGCGCTCATCAGATCGGTAGGTTCGCTCGATGACAGCTCCGGTGCGAGCATTGCGAATCTTGGTTCGAACAAATGCCCCACCCTTACCTGGCTTTACGTGCTGGAAGTCAATAACGGTGAAGAGTCCTTCATCGATCTTGATGGTGATGCCGTTCTTAATGTCACTGGTAGAAATTGCGGCCATGAGCCTAGAAGCCTTTCAAAAAGTTGCAATACCTATTCTAGGCAACCAAATGGGTCACCTGATATTGCTATTTGCCTAGTAAACGCACGACGGCATCAAGTGCCAGGTCGTAGCTCGTTTGCCCGAATCCAGCAATCGTGCCGTTTACTACCCCGGCCAACGTATCAACGTGGCGAAATGGTTCACGAGCAGCAGGATTAGAAATGTGCAGTTCAATCTTCACGCCATCGAACATTGCGAGGGCGTCAGTAAGGGCCCAAGAAGTGTGTGTGAAAGCACCGGCGTTAATGACGATTGCAGCACAATCAGTACGTGCAGCGTGTACCGCTTCAATGAGATCTCCCTCGAAATTTGATTGCAAGTGACGAACGTTGTAGCCGTGGCTCTTGGCTCCATCACTGAAACGCGCGACGTGTTCGCTGAGTGTCTGTGTTCCATAGATCTCTGGGCTACGTGTTCCCAGCTGGTCAAGGTTTGGACCCGACAAAAGAAGAATTTGTTTGCTCATAGTTATCCTCGAAAACTTTCAATTGTTTTTGCTACAACATCAGGGTCAATGCCGGTCACCACTTCAAATCCGTTTGCACCTAGTAGTACAAACGTTAGGTCATGGTGAGCCTTCTTGTCGTGGCTCATTGCTTCAAGTAGCGCTTCCACACTGAAGTCACGAGGAGCTGCGTAGGAAAGACCAAAGAAGTCCAGCACTGCATTGTGATTAGCAATCACCTCAGCGCCGACTCTGCCAAGTGCGTGTGCGAGGTGGGCTGCGAAACTAAGTCCAATAGCTACTGCTTCACCATGGCGAAGTTCGTCCTTGCTCTTTGCGAGTGAGAGAACTTCCAAAGCATGACCAAACGTGTGACCGTAGTTAAGAAGGGCGCGCTCCCCGCCTTCACGTTCATCACCTGAAACAATTCTTGCCTTCAGGGCAACCGCCATTGTGGCGAACTCGGATGATGTCTGTGAACCAAGATCTTTTGCACTCCTGCCCTCAAGTAGCCAACACTTAGCGACTTCGCCCATTCCAGCGAGTCGCTCACGCTCAGGAAGCGTCGCGATTGTTTCAAAGTCGCAGAACACACCAAGTGGTTGATGAAATGCACCAACAAGATTTTTTCCAGCGCTGAGATTCACGCCAGTCTTTCCACCAATGGCTGCGTCGACTTGACCAGCAACAGATGTTGAAATGTTGATGAGCCCAATGCCACGAAGATACGACGCTGCAGCAAATCCACCGAGGTCCGTTACTGCACCGCCACCAACGGCAATCAGAATGTCGTTCCTAGAAAGACCCAGTGACGCAATTTTTTCAAGAAGAGCCTCAACTGTCTGAAGTGTCTTGGCATCTTCACCTTCAGGAACTTCTAGAACGTGTTGGCTAATGCCAGTTTCGAAATCAAACCATGGCTGAGCGCGAAGTGATGGTGAGGTGACAATGACGGCAACCTGTGCCTTAGGAGCGCGCTTAGCAATGAGGTCTTTCAGTCCGTGGCGAACACCGTCACCAATGGCAACGTCGTAGGAGCGTGCACCTAAATCAACGGTGATGGTCATGCCCAGCTCCCGGCGACGATACGGATTTGATTCTTCACGTCTTCTAGTGTTCCTGACGCATCAACGCGTGCGCGTGATACCTCTTCATAGAAAGGAGCACGTGCTTCTCTCATGAGTTTCAGTATTTGCCCTGGATTGTTATCAAGCAGAGGGCGGTCAGTACCACCAAGTCGAGGAGTTATCTGATTATCATGAGTGTCTAGCCAAACTGTTGGGGCGCCTTTAAGCGCAGCACGAGACTTTTCGAAGGTCACAATTCCACCACCAGTTGCAACAACGCCTTCGCTTTTAAGTGCTTCTTCTAGCGCTTCGAACTCAAGTTCACGAAATGCTGGCTCACCTTTTTCGCGAATGAAGTCACCAATGGAGCATCCAGCTTTTTTAACAATGATGTCGTCAGTGTCTACATGCTGACAATTCCATTCGGCACTCAGCATTCTCGCCACGGTGGACTTGCCTACTCCGGGCAGCCCAACGAGTACGAGGCGTGCCACGGCTACTCCGGTCGTGCTTTAGAAGCCGTTGAACCGAGATTCGCGAGGTAGCTGGCGTGGTTACGGGTGAATTCTTCGACTGAGTCGCCACCGAACTTGCGAACTGCTTCGTTCGCAATAACGAGCGCCATCATTGCTTCTGTCACAACACCAAGTGCTGGAACAGCAGTTACGTCAGTACGTTCTTTGAATGAAACTGCAGTCTCACCAGATGCAACATCGACTGTTTCAAGAACTGGTCGGTTAAGTGATGAGAGAGGCTTCATGGCAACTTTTGCAATAACTGGAGCTCCTGAAGTAATTCCACCTTCGAGTCCTCCGGCGTGGTCGCTCTTTCGCTTGTACCCACCACCAGTTTCATTGCCTTCGTCAACAGCAATTGCGTCGTGAGCAACGCTTCCGCGCTGTGAAGCCTGCGCCATACCGTCACCGATTTCAACTGCCTTCACCGCTTGGATGCTCATTAGAGCGCCAGCGAGAAGTCCGTCCATCTTTCGGTCCCAGTGCACGTGACTTCCAAGTCCAACTGGGCAACCGTAGGCAATAACTTCAACAATTCCACCGAGTGAGTCGCCTTCTTTGGCGGCGGCTTTAATTTCAGCAATCATTGCGTCTTCAGAAGATTTGTCAAAGCAACGAACTTCACTGTCGTCAACCTTGTCGAGGTCGCCAGGAAGTGGTCGAGCGTCACTTGGTGTTGCAACTGATCCAATGCGCACAACGTGGCTAAGGATGTCAATACCAATTGTTGAGAGAAGTGCTTTCGCAAATGATCCAGCGACTACACGTGCTGCAGTTTCTCGAGCGCTGGCGCGCTCAAGGACGTCACGTGCATCGTCGAATGAAAACTTCTGCATTCCAACGAGGTCAGCGTGACCAGGTCGAGGAGTCGTGAGCTTGTCGCTTGGCGTTCCAGGAGCAGCAGACATTTCCTGCTCCCACTTTGGCCATTCAGAATTAAGAATTTCTACGCACACTGGTGAACCGAGGGTGCGACCGTGGCGAACACCGGCGGTGATACGAATTTCATCGCGCTCGAAGCGCATACGTGGTCCGCGTCCATAGCCGAGTCGGCGGCGAGCTAGTTCATCGCCGATTTTTTCCATTGAGACAGGAAGTCCGGCAGGAAGTCCCTCAATGATGACCGTTAAAGATGGGCCGTGGCTTTCGCCGGCTGTTAAGTAGCGCAACATTTAACAATTCTAGGGCAATGCCCTAGGGCCTATGACTCTTCTGAGTAGAAAGGGTTAACGCCCGAAGCATGGTCAGTTACGTCAATAACTTCGGTGAGCTCTGGAATTGCGTCGCGGAGCGTTGCTTCAATGCCCTGGGTGAGGGTCAAACGGCTCATTGAGCATCCCTGACATCCACCAGACATCTTGATGTAAGCAATTTTCTTGTCCTCATCAAGTGCCACGAGGTCTGCACGACCACCGTGTGAGGCAATTGATGGGTTCACGTGCTGCTCAAGAACGCTGATAGCGAATGTTGCGGTTGGTCCTTCAAGACCGATTGAGAGAATGTCCGCGGGAACACCTGGGTTCAGTTCTTCAGACGTTGGGATGTTCGGGTTAACGAGAACAAGTCCACCGCCACCTTCAGTTGCGAATTCAAGGCGACTTCCACGAAGACGCTCAATGCTCTTTTGTGGGATAACAATGCTCACACCGCCGTCAACACCAATGGCTGATCCTTCAGGTGCTTCGCTTAGTTCAGAGAAATAAAGGTCGTAGGCATAGCCCGCTCCACGAGTACCAGTGACCTCAACGTAGAGCCCCATAGTGTCGCCATCACCCTCAGCACTGAGTGCGTCGAGGACCACGTTACGGGCCTCATCGGTGAGCTTCAAGATATCAAAAGTTTCGACTGTGGTCATGGGAACCAGTCTAGAGGNGTCAGCCCCAGAGCGCTACGCCTACTAAGTTTTCCCTATGACTTCTATCCCTACAGACGCCCACGAGTGGTTCAGCTTTGAAGATGAGACCCGTAAGCGGATCTATATGTTCGACATCACATTTCTTGAAAGTAACTGGTCTTGCATCTTTGGTTCTGGTTGCAAAGGCGTGCTTGACGAAGACGCCAGCAAGCTCGTACAGGGCTGCTGCAGTTACGGCGCACACTTCAGTGATGAAAAAGATCGCAAGCGCGTAGAAAAAGCAGCGAAGCGTCTTACTGATGACCAGTGGCAGTTCAAGTCCAAGGGCAAGAACGGAACTACAAAGACAAAGAAGAATGGCGAGATGGTTACACGTCTCGTTGACCACGCCTGCATCTTCCTTAACCGTCCTGATTTCAAGCGTGGCCCAGGTTGCGCACTACACGTACTTTCAATGGACACTGGTGAAAGTTACATTCCACTAAAGCCAGAAGTTTGCTGGCAACTTCCACTTCACCGTGACGATGACACCATGGACAACGGTTGGATCATGACGCGCATTGCACAGTGGGACCGCAGTCACTGGGGTGAAGGTGGAGATGACTTTCACTGGTGGTGCACTGCAGACGACCTTGCATTCGTGGGAAAGACTCGCGTTGTTGATTCAATGGGAGAAGAGCTGGCAGCCATGGTTGGAAAAGATGTGTACGCAAAAGTGCTCTCGTACATGAACGACCGCGCTAAAAAGCCAAAGGGTACGTTCCTGCCCCACCCAGTTCTTCGTAAAAAGAATTAGCCCTCTGCGGCGAGAGGATCTTCTTCGTTAAAAGAAGGTCGTGGCAGTGAACCAAGGATTTCGTCGTAGCGATCTTCTTCGGCCATGCACCACTCAGCGTGGATGTCTTCAGGCGCAGATCCACATTCGTCACACTTAGTTGCACGTGGTCCAGTGGACTGCTTTAGTTCACGAGCCTCTACGAAACGACGATGGCGTCCTTTTTTCACAACAACTCCTCACTGGTTACAGGCCATATCTGGCGGTAACCGTGGTGCAGCGCCAACTACACCAGGTGTCCATGATACCAACAAGCCACTGGGCTCGAACCCGTAACATACAAAGTATGAGCGATGCCTTTAATCCCAACGACATGGTCCTTCGATTTCGCGAAAGGGCTGAGGCTGTGCGCAAGCGTGGACTCCCACCCGTTGAAGGCCCCGAGCGACAAATGTTCATGGACGCCGCCAAGCTCGACTTCCAGGACTACGCCATGCTGGGAGACGCGGTTGCAACTCTTGAAGATGGAATCTTGCGTCTTGAGATTGATTTACGTCCGCAGAGTTAAGGAAGTTTGCCAGTAGCAACTGTGATGCGAATACTCCCAGCACTTAGAGTCGCTAGCCCCTTCGTAAGTAGTGCCGCAGCAGCTGCACGAAGTTGCGGATCAGTTCCAGCTTTGTAGCACTGGTTCGCTGCCCCACCCAAATTTGTGTAGGCGCTCGAGAGAAGATTTGTTGACTGCGAATCTGGAGTTGGGAGAGAAGCATTCGCAGACTCCACGTCAGTTAGAAAAACACCACACACGGTGTGAAGGTCATTGACTCCTAGAGCAGGATTACCAAGATCCTTGAGTGTGTTTTTTCCATCGTGTACGAGTGTCTGAAGTGCGGACGGAAAGTTGCTTTGCTTCACCCAGTTACTCATTGCCGCATTAAGAGTGATTGTCCCGCACCCACTTAAGACAACACCGCAGAGTAGAAGTACAGCTATTCGTTTAATCATGCAATTACAACGAGGTGCATTTGCTTTCGACCACGGCGAACCACCATGTAACGATCGTGAAGGATGCTCTTGGAGTCAACCGGCTGAGTGGCATCAACACGTTGGTTATTTATGTAGACGCCACCTTGCTCGAGAAAGCGTCGAGCTTCACCCTTAGAACTAGCCAGCTCGCAACGAACTAGTAGATCAACAATGTCAATGCCCGCACTGAGTTCGCTTTTGGTCATTTTTGATGATGGTGCGTCAGAGACAACCTGCAGAAGTGTTTTCTCATCAAGGGAGGCAATTTCTTCACTGAAGAGTGCCTCTCCTGCGCGCTCAGCATTCTTTGCAGCATCTTCGCCGTGCACCAGGGCAACTACTTCATTGGCGAGTGTGCGCTGTGCTTTGCGTTCTTGTGGAGCAGACTTGATTGCATCATCGAGACTGCGAATCGTGTCGTGGTCGAGGAACGTGAAGTAGCGAAGCAGTAGTGGCGTCATTGCGTCATCAGCGTTAAGTAGGTACTGGTGCATTTGGAATGGTGAAGTTCGCTCGGCGTCGAGCCATACGTTTTCACCAGACTCAGTTTTTCCAAACTTCGTTCCATCAGGCTTGAGAAGCAGCGGCGACGTGATCCCAGCACCCGAAGACTTTCCAGTTATTTTGCGAATGAGCTCTGTTCCCATGGTGATGTTGCCCCACTGGTCAGATCCACCAAGTTGAACAGTGCAGTCATGATCAATATTGAGACGAAGGAAATCGTAGGCCTGTAACAACATGTACGTGAATTCAGTAAATGAGATTCCTACGTCATCGCGGTCGAGTCGACTCTTAACGGAGTCTTTAGCAATCATCTGATTAACAGTGAAGTGTTTGCCCGTGTCACGAAGAAATTCAGTAAGTGAAAGTTTGGTTAGCCAGTCAGCGTTATTCAACAGCAAGCCTTGTGCTTTTCCTGCTCCAGGGGTGAAGTCAAGGAAACGAGAAAGTTGTCCTCTGATGCCGTCAATGTTTTCTTGCAGCTGATCGTCGCTAAGAAGAGGGCGCTCGACTGCCTTGAAGCTTGGATCTCCAATGAGCCCGGTTCCTCCACCTGCGAGTGCAATCGGACGGTTGCCCGCTTGCTGCAGACGGCGAAGGTTGAGAATTTGAATGAGGCTACCGAGGTGAAGTGAAGAGGCAGTCGGGTCGAAACCGATATATGCCGTGACGCCACCTTTTGAGAGGCGGTCGAGAACTGCGTCGTCAGTTACCTGATGAACGAGTCCGCGAAACTTCCAGTCGTCACGAATATTCATAGGTACATCCTAGGAGTAGTGCTCGACAAAACTTGAACAACGGCCGTAATTAGTTAACAAAGTCAGATTACAGAACAGAAGTTGAGGCAGGCAGATGGACCTGCAGCCAAAGGACCATTGAGTGCCAGAGTCCACTCACTTCAAAGACTCCTATGAGAATGAGGACTCCCCCACCGATTTGTCCAATCATTTTCGCATTGCGACGAAGCCACGATGAAACACCGACCATCCATTCAGTCGCAAGTGCCGCAACAACAAAAGGAAGTCCGAGGCCGAGACAGTAAACAAATGCAAGTACTGAACCTCTAAAAGCTGTTGCGCCGCTCGATGACGCAGCGAGTCCGAGAATTGCTCCAAGTGTTGGCCCAATGCATGGAGTCCATCCGAGAGCAAAAGTAAAGCCCAGTAACGCCGCACCAGCAACAGTGGCACGAGGTAAGAAATGAATCCTTCTTTCACGCTGCATCAAGTTTGATGGCCACCATCCAGCAAAAAACATTCCTAGGAGCACCGTCACAACTCCGAAAATTATTTCGAAGATTCGCTGATGAACGCGGAGTTGAACGCCTAGCTGACCAAACAATGCGCCAAGGCTTACAAAGACAACAGCGAAGCCAAATATGAACGCAAGTGATCCAACTACGGCTCGCCCTCTTCCCCCGCTCTTGGTGACAGTGCCCGTTGCACCACCCAGAAATGCGAGGTATCCAGGCAGCAGTGGCAGTACGCATGGCGAAACAAAAGAAATAAGCCCTGCCGCGAATGCAAAGGGCATCGCCGCGATGATTGAGCTCGGAAGTATCGCTAGCAAACTAAGTCCTCTATAAGGTCAGCAACTTCTTTGTTCCACTGTTCGTGCGCCAAAACATTGACTGTGCGGTCTGGCACGTGTGCGACCACAACGCTCAATCCTTTTCGCTGCAACCCAGCCGTTACTGCAGCGTCGAGTTCACCAAGTGAACGAGCGTCTGAGCCATGGTGACCAAACGCCTGCGCAATTTTTGCCAGGTCGTGGCTTCGTGGTGTTCCAAAGAGTTTTTCGAACTGTTCATTGCCGAGCGTCTGTGCCTGGGTGAGGAAGTTAAAAATGCCACCTCCGCGGTTATCAGAGATGACAAGAACGCAACTGGTTTCATTGTCGCCAGTTCCATCTACGAGTCCAGAAACATCGTGCAGCATTGTTATGTCGCCAATGTAACCAATGGCCTTGTTTCCACTAGCAACACCGAGAACTGTTGAAACAACACCGTCAATTCCGTTAACGCCACGATTAGAGAACGTCGGAATTCTTCGTGGTTCAGACCACCACTCAACATCTCGAACCGGCATTGAGGAGCCAACAACGAGCGCGACATTGTTTTCATTTGCGTGATGCACAACACGACGAGCAACAAGTGGTTCACTGAGTAGTGCAGAAGGTGTCTCACAAATTCGAAGCCAGTCACCTACGCGCCTTGATGCTTCATTCCAGAGTTGAAGATACGCAGCGTCACTTGATTTTTCTGCAATCGGGCATGCACCTAGGTGTTTAGAAACAAGTCGGTCGGGGTCAGCAACAAACCTCATCCCTACTGACCACACTGGAACATTCCAACTTCGAAGTACTTCAGCTAAGACCTTCGAGGATGGAATGCCCCCGACTCGAAGTACAAGATCAGGCTTTGCTTTTTCGACGAACTGTTGCGATCTAAGAAGTGGATCAAAGTAGCTGAGTGTGTCTTGCGTGGTGACATCGCTGATCACAACCCAGCCCTGCTGTTTTAGCTGTGGGACAAACTGTGCACCACCCGCACCAACAACGCAAAGTACTTTTTGCTGCGAAATGGATTCACTCTTCGAAGACTCTGGAGCCACTTCATCAGTTGTCGTGTGAGGGGGAAGCTCTAAAGAATCAGCGACAAGTGGTTCAACGAATGCAAGATTCATATGCACGGGTCCAGAGTTAACGCCGCGTGATGAAGTGATCGCAGAGTGTGCAGTTGCTCTCCATGATGAGACCTTCTCTTTAGATGCAACACCAGGTTCAATAAAGTCACGCACCATGTCGCCAAAGAGCTTGTGTTGGTTAATTGTTTGTGGCGCACCAACTCCATGAAGTGCTGGAGGACGGTCAGCAGTTAGCACCAGTAGCGGTACAAATGCTTGATCGGCTTCAGCAACACAGGCGTGCAGTTCAGCAGCGGCAGTTCCGCTAGTGACGATTATTGCAACAGGCTGCTTGGTTGCAAGCGCTCTGCCAATGGCGAAGAAGCCAGCACTTCGCTCATCAATTCGTACGTGCAAGGTGAGCTCTTTTCGAGCGCTTGCGGCGAGAGCCAGAGGTGTTGAGCGCGATCCAGGACAAATAACTACGTCGCGAAGTCCAGTTGCAATCCACTCATCGAACAAAGTTGCACAGAACGTCGCTTGGAGCTCGCTCGTGGTCGGTACGCTTTGTTGCAATGTCACTCCTAAGTATCCAGAGATCAGGCTCCGGGGAACCAATCCTCTGGTTGCACGGATTTACCCAAACGAGGGACTCCGCACATATCTTTAGGTACATTCTGACAGGAACTAACGAAGTCTTGACCATTGACCTACCAGGGCATGGTTCAGCTAGTGATGTCACTGCATCGCTCAGTGAAACAGCCGATTTAATCGCTGAAGTGCTTCCCGAAGAGCCAATCGCACTTGGTGGCTATTCCTTTGGTGGGCGCGTTGCGCTCCATGTAGCTCTGCGGCATCCAAGTCGTATCTCCAAGCTCGTTCTCTTGAGTGCGACGCGAGGAATTGGCGACAAGGTTGAGCGTGAGGAGCGAAGAGATCGTGACGATGACCTCGCTGAACGACTTCTTAACTTAGGAACTGATGAGTTCCTTGACGAGTGGCTCGCTCAGCCAATGTTCGCCACACTCCCCTTCGACCCTGCTGAGCGCACTGCACGAAGCACTGATGCTCAGGGAATGGCTAATTCACTGCGCAGCTCTGGAACTGGAAACCAAGAGTTCTTGTCACCTCGTCTTAGTGAGATTGAAGTGCCGACACTCTGTATTGCGGGATCACTCGACAAGAAGTTTGTAGGCGAAGGAAATCATTTAGCGCAGCGTATTAAAAATGGCTCGCTTGTTATTGTTGAAGACGCTAGTCACGCGGTGCACTTAGAAAAGCCTGAAGAAGTTGCCAAGCTCGTCGCGGATTTCCTTAACGAAGAGTGGTAAAAAACGTAACTGTTGTTACGAAGCCAACAATTAGTTGTGCTCGAGCTGAGATCATCAACATAGGTAGAAGTTCTCGACCTTGCTTGTTCGAAAATGCCAGTTTGAGTGCAGGAAAATAGACAGCAACTGCAATTACTGCTGTAATCCACTGACCACCAACAACGAGTCCTGCGCACAGCATGGCAATGCAAAGTACGTAGAGCCACTTAGCCTTGTCACGACCAAGTCGTGCCGCAAGGGTCTTCTTTCCAGATCCCTGGTCACCAGTGATGTCGCGCATGTTGTTTGCTTCTAACAGCGCACATGCCATGGCTCCCGCAGCAAGACCAAACCACCAGGCCTTAGGAGCAATGTGTAAATGCTTCGCGTACGCGGTTCCAACAGTCGCCACGAAACCGAAATAAATAAGTACGAAGACTTCTCCAAGTCCCATGTAGCCGTACGGCTTGGGTCCACCGGTGTAGAACCACGCAGCGATTATTGCTGTTAGTCCAACGAGCACAAACCACCACGATGTTCGTGCGCTGAGCTCTAGTCCAGCAAGAGCCGCGACAAAGAACCAGGCGAAGGCTCCATTACGAACTGCTTTTGGCGAAACGAGCTTGGATGCGGTTAAACGAAATGGACCAACACGTACTTCGTCGGTTCCTTTGATGCCGTCAGAGTAGTCATTGGCATAATTAACACCAATTTGAAGTGCGAGTGCAACAACTGCGCAGAGCACTGTGTTGACCCACTCAATGCTGAGTGGTCGAGCAAGGGTTGCACCAATGGCGACCGGCACGATTGCGGCTGGCAGTGTGCGTGGACGTGCTGCGAGCACCCAGCGCTTTACACTGCCTGGAGCTTCGCTCATGGACGCTTTGGGAACTTTGAGAAATCAGGCTTACGGTGTTCTACGAAAGCATTACGGCCTTCTTGTCCTTCTTCAGACATGTAGAACAACATTGTGGCGTCACCAGCAAGTTGCTGTACACCAGCGAGTCCGTCTTCAGCAGCATTGAATCCTGCCTTCAGCATACGAAGAGCCATTGGTGAAAGCGTCAAGATCTGGCGACACCACGCAATTGTTTCTTTCTCAAGATCTGCAAGAGGAACAACCGTGTTGACAAGGCCCCAGTCGTAAGCGGTCTGCGCGTCGTACTGACGGCATAAGAACCAAACTTCTTTTGCACGCTTGATGCCAATGGTGCGAGCAAGGAGCGATGAACCGTATCCACCATCGAATGATCCAACCATTGGACCGGTTTGTCCAAAGCGTGCATTGTCTGCGGCGATAGAGAGGTCGCATACGAGGTGAAGGATGTGACCCCCACCAATGGCGTAACCAGCGATTTGTGCAATGACTGGCTTTGGGAGGCGGCGAATCTGAATCTGAAGATCAAGAACGTTAAGGCGACCTACGCCTTGCTTGGCGACTTCATCGTCACCAATGTATCCGTCGTTGCCACGAATCTTCTGGTCGCCACCACTACAGAACGCGTCAGGTCCAGCACCAGTGAGGATGATGGCACCTACAGAGATGTCGTCGCGAGCAACTGAAAATGCGCGCTCTAGTTCGAACAGTGTTTGTGGTCGAAATGCATTACGTCGTTCTGGACGATTTATAGTGATGCGAGCAATTCCCTCACCTACTTCGTAGATGATGTCGGTGTAGTCGCCCTTCTTTTCAAAGACAGGCAGTGGTGCCGAGCGAAACTGCTCGACTGGGTCAATTGGTAATCCATGAATAACGGTCTCAGACATAGAGACCACGCTACCTGCCTATTAGACAGGTGCTACAACTATCCCTGGTGTGGCCCTATCTGCTGGGCGTTCTTCATGACTCCTAAGGCGCTCGTCTAGTTCCGCCTGAACAGCGGCGTAGGCCGGGTCATTGAAGAGGTTCACACGCTGGAGCGGGTCATCAATCATGTTGTAGAGCTCGCCTTCGCTGCCGTCATGAACGGTGCCCTTTTGGTAACGCGTCAGCATGAACTCATTTGTCAGCGCTGTACGAACATGGACAGAGACTCCAAAGAGGTCTGAATCCCACTCGGTAATAGTCGCGTCAAAGTTTCGCTGCTTCGCGTCATCGTTATCTACTGGCAACGGTCCGGCCTCTACATACTCAGGTGTAGGTAGTCCAGCAACTTGCATAAACGTTGCCGCTAGAGACACGAGACTTACAGGAGCGCTAACAACCGCCGGTGAAGTATTTGACGAAGGAGCTGGCTTCCAAATAAGTGGCAGACGCATGAGACCGTCAACGTGATACGCACCCTTAAAGAGAAGACCAAAGTCGCCACCTAATTCACCGTGGTCAGTCGTAAAGACAATGTCCACATCATCTGTCCAACCCTTGGCTTCGATGGTCTTAAGTACACGACCAATCGCTTCGTCAATGAGTTCAATCTCTACTGCGTTTAGCGCAGTGATTTCTCGAAGTTGGTCTGCAGTGAGAGATGACGGCACCCAGTGCTTTGGTGCTTCGTAGTTGCTTACTAACTTGCCGTCGTACCAGAGTCGCCAGTGCGCAGCCTTCTGATCAAGAAGTGTTTCACGCTCTGATGCAGATTCTGGATAGTTCTCAGGAAGTGGAACGTCCTTCCAATCAATGCGCCCAACTTCAGACTTCGGTGGATCCCACGGATGGTGAGGGTCGGGAAAACTCATCCAGCAGAACCAGTCAGAATCTTCGTTCTGTTGTTCTAGCCAGTTGATTGTTCGATCAGCAATCCAGTCAGTGTGATACAGCTCTCTTGGAATATCGTTCGACCAGGCCTGCACTGCTCCAGTATCTCCGCCACCCATGTCATTTACATTCAATTCCATGTTGAGATTCGGGTAGAAACTTGTTAGATACTCAGGGTGTTCCTCGGTAATGAACTTTCCGTAGTGCAGGGTACGAGCAATTCCGTGAGTAGCGAATTCCATGTGATCGAATCCACGGTGAGGGCCCATGCGACCATCGAACCAAGGCTGTTCAATCGTTGGAATACCAAGTTGCGCAAATGAGTTCTCTGCGAAGCGACCAAAAACATCAAGGAATGGCTCGAAGTGCGACTTACCAATAAGGGCAGTTGCATACCCAGCGTCATGGAGTTCTTCAGCGAATGATGGAGCGTCTACGCGAAGCGCAACACCATTCATCCATGCGCCGTGCGTGGTTGGGAACTGCCCAGTCAGCATTGACGCACGAGACGGCATGCAGACAACAGACGAAGGCTGACAGCGTTCGTAGCGAATGCCTTCTGCTGCAAGCTTGTCAACAACAGGTGTGCGCGCAATTGTTCCGCCGTTAGCGCCAACTGTGTCGTAGCGCTGTTGGTCGGTTGTAATAAAAAGAATTTTGCGTCCCATGATTACTTCTTCACTTTCTGCTCTGCGATTTCTTTAATTTTCTCCAACGCGCCCATTGTTCCAGCACCAATAAGTAGTGCGAGTACTTCTGGTTCTGCTGTTGTTGAGTAAATGCACAATGTGTCGTTAGGTGCGATTTCAATCACGTCAATGATTCCGTAGTGAAATGAATAGAGAGGCGCTGTGATCTTGTACGCGAACCTGCGAAGTGTCGGATCCACTGTGAGAATTTCTTCGGGCATGTCCACTCCCATAGAAACGGTGATGACGCGAATGCGAGTTTCTGGGTCGTACGTTGCCTTAATGATGCCGGGGAACCAGTCAGGTTGTGACTCAGGGACTTTAATAATGTCCCATACCGTGTCGGGATCTGCAGCAATACGTATTTGTTGTCGAATCGATGCCACACATCCCCCTTGGACGTTCATAACTTAGCCTCAGAACCCGTAAGGTTTGTGCGTGCAAAGTTTGTTAGCTATTGATCTACCCCTCGGGAAAGCTCTGGCGCGCGTACTCCTTGACTGCGTGAGCAAAGAACAAGCATTTTGCGTTCTAGATCAACGTCTTTCACCCCGGAGGCGTGACGAAGATCTCGCACTCTTAGGAGCAACATCAGTACTTACTAGTGAAGGAACTCAAGTAATCGCTGGAGGCCGTGAAGTAGAGAATGGAACTGGTCTGGTGATGCTCACATCGGGTTCGAGTGGAACGCCAAAGGCCGCAGTGCACACGTGGAACGCACTTCGAGCGAGTGCTCGAATAACACAGGCGACGCTACGTAGCGTCGAACCACCGGTTTGGTATCCGTGTCTGCCAGCTAGTCACATTGGTGGACTCGCAGTACTTCTTCGCGCATTGTTGAGTGACGCATCGCTCGTATGGGGAGATGCAGATGACGTAGCGTCGGGTCCTACAAAAGGCGCAACACACATTGCAGTAGTTAGAACACAATTAGTTCGCCATAATCTCAGTGGATACAAAACCGTTCTTCTTGGTGGCGCTCGCCCACCAGACGGCGTCCCCGCGAATGTAGTTACTACATGGGGCATGACCGAAACCGGTTCAGGAATTGTTTATGACGGCTTCGCACTTCCTGAAGTGCAACTCTCGGTGCTTAACGGAGAAGTCATTGTTAAGACTCCTACTTTGTTTAGTGCTTACAGAGATGCTCCACGACCAAGCGTTACTGGGCCAGACGCAACATCCGACTGGTTCCCAACCGGTGACGCTGGTGAAATAAACGATGGAAAACTTTCCATTCACGGACGCATTGGTTTTGTCATTAATACCGGCGGTGAAAAGTTATGGCCCGAAGACCTTGAAACGGTGCTTTCAACTCTTGATGGCATTACTGATGTAGCGGTAACTGGAGTTGAGGACCCTGAATGGGGTCAGCGAGTCGTGGCGCTGGTTGTTTCAAACGGACAGAAACTTGATGACGCAATAACAAACATTGCTGCAGAACGAATTGGTCCATGGGCCAAGCCCAAAGAGATCAGGTACGTCGCTGCAATTCCACGAACTGGCAATGGCAAGATTCGTCGAAGCGAACTTACTTTCCTGCACTAACAACGCCACCAGTTGGTTGCGTTGTAGTTCCACCATCGACGGTAATTGTTTGGCCCGTTACCCACGATGTTGTATCGCTTACGAGTGCGAGTGCAACTGATGCAATATCTCCTGGTTCACCAAGTCGCTTGAGAGGAATATGGCGCACTACCTTCTCTTCGTTCTTCTCCCAAAGCTCTCGAGCTAACTCAGTGCGAACAAGTCCCGGAGCAATGGCGTTCACTCGAACAGAAGGAGAAAGCTCCCAAGCGAACTGCTTTGTTAAGTGAATGACTGCAGCCTTGGAAACGTTGTACCAACCAATTCCTGGCTCGGGCATGAGACCACCAATTGACGCAATATTTAGAACGACTCCACCGTGGTCCTTCATCCATTGATGCCACGCAGCAGCAGTGTGAGTGACAATCGACATCTGATTTACTTCAACTGTCTTTTGCATTTGCGAATCGCTGATGTCGACAAGTGGACCAAAGTATGGATTTGTTGCTGCATTGTTTACAAGGATGTCGAGTGATCCAAATTTGGCAATCGTGTCACTAACAACTCGGTCTGCATCACTTCTTGAGCCCACGTGCGCAACAACTGCCGCTACGTTTTCGTGGTCGCTGAAGGTTGCCAGGGCCTCATTGAGGTTTTCTTCTTTCCTTGAAGAGATGACAACCTTGGCGCCGTTGTCGTGGAGTGCGTGTGCAATAGCTAGGCCAATCCCCCTACTCGCCCCAGTAATTAATGCGACTTTTCCATTTAGATTTGTACTCATAATTGAAAGATTAGGTCACTCACTACGCTGATGAAGTGACGAATCGACTTCAGGGTGCATCAAGCGCATACTTGCACCAACACGCAGAAAATCCCGTGGACTGGTGGCCCTGGGGCCCCGAAGCACTCGCCGAGGCAAAGAAGCTCGACCGGCCGATCTTTCTTTCCATTGGATACGCCGCGTGTCACTGGTGCCACGTTATGGCGCACGAGTCATTTGAAGATGAGGCAATCGCACAACAAATCAATGAATCATTTATCCCCATAAAAGTTGACCGTGAAGAACGCCCCGACGTTGATGCCTTTTACATGGCTGCTACTCAATTAGTTTCTGGACACGGCGGATGGCCAATGTCAGTGTTCTTACTTCCTGACGGCAAACCATTCCTTGCTGGAACGTACTACCCACCAACTGATAGAAACGGCCAAGTTGGTTTTCCGAGACTACTGAGTGCGCTAAGCGACGCCTGGACTTCACAGCGATCGGTGGTCGAAGAACAAGCCCACAAACTCTCTGAAGCCTTAGAGCGTGAGATTGCTTTTGTTGATCACCTGAAGGTTCACGACGCAGTAGTGGATTTGAAGGTTGTTCGCCAAAAACTTCGTGACGAGCTGGTCAAAAACTCTGATCCTCTAGGTGGATTTGGCGGAGCTCCAAAGTTCCCTCGTCCTTCGTACGTCGAAGCACTTCTCGAGTTCAAAGACGAAGAAACCAGGGACGTGGTCGCAACAACACTTAATGCAATGTCGAGAGAAGGAATGTACGACCACTTACGCGGCGGGTTCGCTCGCTACAGCGTTGATGCACAGTGGCACGTACCGCATTTCGAGAAAATGCTCTGCGACCAAGGACTGCTCGCCAGAGCCTATTTACAAGCTGCCAAGCACGAGTCCACAGGCGAATGGCGTGATGTAGCGCTCGACACAATCAATTTTGTTCTTAGTGATTTGAGAATTGAAAAAGGATTCGCATCATCGCTCGATGCTGATGCTGGTGGCGAAGAAGGCTCACACGTCACATGGACACCGAATGAAGTTGCCAGCACACTTGGTGACGCAACGATCACTAAGCGCATTATTGATCGATTCCGAATAAGCGATCCGGGGCTTTTTGAAGGAAAATCAATTCCCCGCCTTGCTAGTGGCGAACCATTCGTCGAACCGGCAGAACTCGTGAAGTCAATTGACACGCTGCGTCATGTTCGCTCTGCGCGAGTGCAACCGGGAAGAGATGAGAAAGTCATTTTGGAATGGAACGCCATGTTCGCATCGGCGTGTCTTAGAAGTGACGACGAAACACTCATTGCAGAAGGCGTGGCTCTTCTTAACTCACTTCGTACTTCGCATTTCTCGAACCAGACGTGGTGGCGAACAGAAAATTTGCAGGCCCACGCCACGGCGAGTGATCTTGCGTGGTTGCTTGATGCCTACATTGACGCGTTCGAATGCACTGGCGATGACACGTGGACCACACGTGCCAGCGAACTTGCTACGTATCTAGTGGCGCACCACTGGGACGGCGAGGTGCCTAGTAATAAAACACCAAATGTTGGTCAGGGCTTCTTTACCCAGAGCAATCACGTCCAAGACCTCCCCTCTCGGCCTAAGGAAATCTTTGATGGAGCAACGCCATCAAGTCATGCAGTTGCTTGTCGGGCACTAGCTCGACTCGCGCTGTGTCTTGGAGATAACAACTCGCTCAGCATTAGCCAGCGACTCGTTGAACTAGCGAGTTCACTTGTAGCTACTCACCCTGGCTCAGTGCCTGATTTAGTAAACGCCGCTGGTTACGCGCTAAGCGGTGTGGAGATAGTTATTCCCGGGGCACCAAATGAGCTCTCTAAGCACGTACGATCATTACCCATGGTTCGAAGCGTCCTCATAACTGGAAACGGCTCGTCACCACTACTCAGTGGTCGAAGTGAGGCAATGGCGTATGTCTGTCGAGCTGGTGTTTGCCAGCTCCCGGTGAGCACGATTGGTGAACTCGATAAACAACTTCTTGAAGCTGGCGCGTTATGAAGCTTTTAAACCGAGACCCAGCATCGAAGGGAATCAAAAAACTTGTAGAGAAAACCCCATTTCGAGATGAAGTCAATCTGTCTCCTGGCGACAAGGTATTTGGTTTAGTTCTCGGTTCCACAAACGAAACAACCACAGTTGTAGACCTCGCCTCACAGACAATTATGCGCTGGCGAATTCCGTGGCCGAAGGGTTACGAGACCGACCTTGCAATGTTTGACGTTGTTGAAGGTGAACTCGGTGATGACATTGAACGAAATGACTTGGCTCAACCTGAAGCGGTAACGCTAAGTGAACTTCCCCGTCGACTTGGCTCTTACAAAGGTCGTCGCGTCAAGAAGTGGCTCGACAAACTTGCAAGCCCTGCTGATGGTCCACTGTTTGGTTTCCGTGGACCGTCTGCTCCGTACTGGGAATTTCGTGGAGAACGACCAAGCGTGGCGTTAATTGCAGCCGACCGTGGACCTCAGCTACTTCGTCGAAGTGATGACGGATCAACGTGGGTCAGATTCGGATGGTCCGGAGATGACGTGTGGCTACTCTGTGAAGACGCGCACGCAATTAGAACAATGGAAACCGCCAGAGAAACTTCACTGGCTGGAAAAGCTCTCGCTACCGCGCTTGGATTTAAACCAACATACGTTCTTACGACGTTGTCAGCTCCTGTAGAGGGTCACTGTTACAAGAGTTGCACCGGCTTACTGCCGCGCAATTAATTGCTTATTTAGGAAGCTTGCCTGAAGAAAGTGCTTCAGCCATGGCCCAACCGAATACAACCACACGCTGGCCCTTCGCAGGCTTTACGCCTTTAAAGAATGTTTCAGCTCCCTCAGGGATTGGGCCCTTTGAAGTTATGTAGTCAAGCCCACCAACTGGTCCTGGAGTCACGGTCATAACAAAGGTCTTGTCGTCGATCGACTTTTCTGAGCCAAATCGCTTGGCGAGGCGCCGTCCCCAGGCGCGGTCTTCGCCAGTTGGCTTGTAACCAAGGCGTGGCACAACGTCTTCGAGTCCCGCAAATGCACGGAAACCATCTGCAGAAGTAAGTCGTGATCCGAGAAGAACATCTTCATCTGGGAATGCGAGCAGAGCACGACGAAACTGGTCGTGCAGGATTGTTTTTAGAGTCTGATCGGACTTGGCGTTGCGGTCAACGAGAAGAAGTCCAATTAGTAGTGACGGTGTTCCACCAATGCGCTCAAGGGTGCAGAAGGAATAACCGCGAAGTTTGTTACCTTCACGACACTGCGTAACGAGGACCCAGTTTTCCTTTTCCTTGGATAGGTATCCAATGTCGAAATTCGGTTCACGATCTACGCATAGATCGGCCATCTCAGCAAGTTCTGCATCTGAGAGGGCGGTGGTGTCCTTCGTAGTTACGGTCATTGACATAGGGAACATTCTACGACTGTTCTAGACCCCCCATATTTGGCCTATGCCTTTATGACGTTTAGCCCGAATTCGGACCTTAAATCTCCAACGACGTTAGCAATGTTCACTTGGAACTCTGGGCCGAGTTTGTAAGCCTTTCCAGCCTCACCGGTTTCGACAATTACTGCAGTTGGACCTGGATGGCGAGAAAGTATTTCACGAAGCATTGCAATTCGAGCTGGGTTTAGGTCTTCAGGCTTAAACGAAAGTCGTAACTCACCCACTCCGTTATCAAATTTGATGGCGGAAACCTTCATTGCGCTAAAACGAATTTCTTCATCTCGCTCATCAAGTCGACCCTCAATAAGAACAATGGCATCTTTGACAAGGTAGCCGCCACACTCTTCAAATTTCTTTGTAGAAAAGTTAATTTCCATGGAACCGGTTAAGTCTTCGAGCGTTACGCGCGCGTATTGTTGACCAGTTTTTGTTGGAAGCACTTTGACTTCAGAAAGGATTCCGCCGACGGTCACATATCGACCGGCACGAACGAGTTCTTCGCCGTTTTCACGAATTGACAGCAGTGTTCCACTCGTTTTAGTTAGAAGCCTTGACTCGATTTCAAAGAGAGGGTGATCAGAAATGTACGTTCCAAGCATTTCGCGCTCAAAATCAAGCTTTACATTCTTATCCCACTCAACATCGCTCAGAGCTATTTCCGTTCCCTCCCAGTCATTGCTCCCCCCTTCTTCGAGGGCCGCAAACAATGTGGAAATTCCTAGTGACAGATCTTTACGACGGCTGAGTGTCACTTCAACAATTTCTTCAAACTTAGAGAAGAATGAAAGACGACGAACTTCGAGGGCGTCAAATGCGCCAGCCTTGATAAGTGATTCCATTGACCTGCGATTAAGTACAGCAGGATCAACACGTCTGCAGAAATCGTAGACCGACGTGAATTCTCCGTGAGCTTCACGCTCTTTAACAATTTTTTCAACGAGTGCGTCACCAACGTTTCGCACAGCAGCCATTCCAAACAAGATTGTGTTCTGCGACGTGAGACTCGGCGCATACTCCGCGAATGACTGATTCACGTCAGGAACACCAACGGTGATTCCCATTTGTCGAGCTTCGTTCAAATAAGCAGCAGCTTTATCTTTATCATCACTAAATGACGTCAAGAGAGCTGCCATGTACTCAACTGGGTAGTTAGCCTTTAGCCAAGAGTTTTGATATGCAATCAGCGCATATCCATATGCGTGCGATTTGTTGAAGGCATAGTCAGCGAATGGTTCAATTTTGTTGAAGATTGATTCTCCAAGTGCAGTGCCGTAGCCCTCGCGTTCGGCACCTTCAACAAATTTGGTTCGCTGAGCTTGAATCATTTCACGAATCTTCTTCGAACAGGCCTTACGTAGGTCATCCGCTTCAGACATTGTGAAGCCAGCAATAACTGTGGCAACACGCATGATGTCTTCTTGGTAAATCATGAGTCCGTAGGTTTCGCCCAAGATGCCTTCTAAGACCTCATGGTCGTAAGAGACTTCCTGTTTCTTGTTCTTGCGGTCGGCGTAGTCATTGTGAACGTTTTCGCCCAGCGGTCCTGGGCGATACAACGCCACGAGCGCTGCAATGTCATCGAAGCTCGTAGGAGCGAGTCGACGCATGAGCTGGCGCATCTTGACTCCCTCGAGCTGGAAGATTCCAAGAGAGTTGCCCTTCTTCAGCATTTCAAAGACTTTCTCGTCATCAAGTGCAACATTGTCAATGTCAACGAGCACACCGTGGCGACGCTTGATGTGCTCGAGAGTGCGCTCAATAATTGCGAGGTTTCTGAGTCCCAGGAAGTCCATCTTTAGAAGGCCAAGTTTTTCAATCGCTGTTGCTTCATACTGCGTAACAATTGGTGCTTCATCAGTTCCGTTAGGGCTGGATTTGCGCTGGATTGGAACGTACTCAAGAACTGGTTCCTTGGTAATTACAACAGCAGCGGCGTGAATACCGTCTTGGCGACGCTTGTCAACAAATCCCTTTGCAACATCAACTGTGTGCTTTACCTCTGGGTCAGTGGCGTAGAGCTCACGAAGTTCTATCGCTTCTGCAAAGCGCCCCTCGTAGCCCGGCATTGGTGTGAAGCACGCTTCAAGTGGAAGGTCTTGTCCCATGACAAGTGGCGGCATGGACTTAGCAATCTTGTCGCCGAGCATTGGCGGGTAGCCAAGTACTCGCGCAGCATCACGCACAGCAGCACGAGCTTTGATGGTCGAGAACGTAACAATCTGTGCCACGTGATCTGATCCGTAACGCTCTGCGGCGTAGCGAATCATGTCTGAGCGGTAGCGCTCATCAAAGTCCATGTCGATATCGGGCATTTGCTTACGACCAGGGTTCATGAAACGCTCGAAAATCAGTCCGTACTTAATCGGGTCGAGTTCCACAATGCGAAGGCAGTACGCAATACAGCACCCTGCAGCTGATCCACGTCCCGGTCCAACGCGAATGTTCTTTTCGCGAGCGTGTCGAATAAGGTCCCACACCACTAAGAAGTAGTCAGAGAATCCCATCTCTGCAACAACACCAAGTTCGTAGTCAATACGCTCTTGAATCTCTGAAGTAATGACGCCGTAGCGTTCGCGTGCTCCTTGCAGTGTGAGTTCGCGAAGATACTTGTTTGCGCCTTCTTTGTGCGTAGCACCCTGCAGTGCTGTTGGAATTGGAAACTGTGGCAACGCATCGTTGTCAAACTCGATTGTCACATTCGCACGTTCCGCAATAAGCAACGTGTTGTCACACGCTTCAGGAATTTCGCGGAACAAGTAGCGCATCTCAGCTGCGGACTTCAAATAGTGCTGGTCACTTTCGAATCGGAAACGGGTCGGGTCAGCAACGAGTGACCCTGTTCCAATGCACAGCAGCGCATCGTGCATTGCCGCGTCAGAGTGATGCACGTAGTGAAGGTCATTGGTGGCAAGTAGTGGTGCATTCAGATCTTTGGCGACTTGGAGCAACATTGGATTGGTGCGAATTTGCTCTGGTAGTCCGTGGTCTTGCATTTCAATGAAGAAGTTTTCTTTTCCAAAGATTGTCTGCAGGCGTCCAGCAAGTTCGAGACCTTTTTTGTAGTCATCTTGCATGAGTGCTTGCAGCACTACCCCACCTAGGCAACCAGACGTTGCAATGAGTCCTTCGTTGTAACGCTCGAGCAAGTCCCAGTCGAGACGTGGCTTGTAGTAGTAGCCCTCAAGAAAAGCCTGCGATGAAAGTTCACGCAGGTTGCGATATCCCTGATTGGACGTGGAGAGCAACGTGAGGTGGTGATACAGCTTTTGTCCACCTTCTGTTTCTCCACCAGTGTCATCGATTTTTCCGCGACGCGGTGGACGATCAAACCTAGAGTTCGCAGCCATATATGCTTCGATGCCAATAATTGGTGTGATGTCATGCTTGCGGCATGCTTCATAGAAGTCAATTACACCGTAAAGATTTCCGTGGTCAGTAATTCCAATAGCGCTCTGACCATCAGCCTTTGCGGCGAGCACCATCTCCTCCACGCGTGCAGCACCGTCGAGCATTGAGTACTCGGTGTGGTTGTGGAGGTGAACAAAGCTTTCAGCCATTCGCTGAGATAGTCCTTTCGAGGCCAGTCTGGAATTTCGACCCTAGTGCCTGCGTGTCACAAATCCGGGACACCTCTAGAGATACGTTCCGGCGTTTGGGGTTGGGGCCCCCGGATTCAAGGTTCGCTCACGCATTTGCTCTAACTGTGCAGCGGCGGCGGCCTGTTGAGCAAATAGTGAGGCCTGGATGCCATGAAAGAGTCCCTCAAGCCAGCCAACGAGTTGTGCTTGTGCAATACGAAGTTCCGACTCCGTAGGCACATCAACGGCAAACGGCTGAATCATGCGTGAGAGCTCTGTTCTCAAATCTGGTGAGAGAGCTCCTGAAAGTTCCTGCACTGATGTTTCATAAATCTCACGTAGTCGAACTCTCCCAGCTTCATCAAGTGGAGCGCTCCTTGCTTCATCTAGAAGCATCTTCACCATTGAACCAATGCGCATAACTTTGGCGGGTTGTGAAATGAAGTCTGTGCTTTCAGCCTCTAGGGGCGTAGATCCCTCACCCGGATTTAGAACTTCATCAGGACCGACCGTTTCGTTTAAATTGTGCTCTTGTGCCATGTACGTAGTGTGCCAGAAAAAGAACCGGGTTCGCGCACTTTGGTGACCTTCTGCCCATCGGTAGACTTAAATCAAATGAGAGTATCGACACGCGGAGACTACGCCAGCCGGGCCCTTTTGAGCCTGGCGTTGCACGGTGATGCAACTACGCCAACGTCGGTGCGAGACCTCGCGGAACGAACCGGTCTCCCACAGCCTTACCTCGAGCAAATTCTTCTTAACTTAAAAGGCGTTGGCCTCGTTCGCTCTAAGCGCGGGGTTGGAGGCGGGTACGTCCTAGCTAAAGCAATCGAAGCAATAACTCTGGCAGAAATTGTCGCCGCGGTAGATGGCCCAATTGTTGCTGGAGACTTCGGTGAGCCGCACAAAGACGGTGCATGCGACCACGAAGGCCAATGTGTGCTTCTTGGCGTATGGGCAGACGTCGGAAACCACATGCGCGAGCATCTATCGAGTTTCACCCTCGCTGACATGGTTGACCAGGCAAAAGGACTTAAGCCTGCAAAGCGCACTCTTCACGACTTGTAGAATTCTTACAATTCTCTTCAAATCCTGAAGGCGAACCAGCACTACCATGTGGTAAATTAGCAATGTCTCGGTAGGAGAAATACCCATTGAGGCAATAGTCCGGGGGGACGAAAAGGAGTAGTTGTGAGTACGACCGTCCGCCGTTCAGCTGTAAACACCAACGACATGTTGGGTCTCTTAATGCGCGATTTAGATCGCTACCCCATGCCTAACTATGACGAGCAAGTAGAGCTCGCCAAGCGCGTTACCGCAGGTGACGAAGAAGCCAAGAAGCAAATGGTCGCAGCAAACCTTCGACTCGTTCTTCACTGGGCTCGTCGTTACCAAGATCGTGGCGTTGAAATGGTTGACCTTGTTCAAGAAGGAACGTTTGGTCTACTTCGCGCCGTTGAAAAATTCGACTGGGAGCGTGGATTTAAGTTCTCAACCTATGCCACATGGTGGATTCGCCAAGCGCTCCAACGTGCAGTGCAGCAACACGGACGAACAATTCGTATTCCACTCGAGGTGGGAGAACAACTCCAGCGCCTCGAAGCAACCGCTGCTGAATTGACTTCAATTTTTGGTCGCAAGCCAACAGATGACGAGCTCACAGAAGCAACTGGAATGAGCAAAGAAGTACGTGATGGTCTTCGTGGGCTTGCGGGTGTTACCGCCAGTCTCGACCAGCCAGCATCTTCAGATTCAGCAACAACACTCGGTGACCTTGTAGCGCCAAGCCAGCACGACTGGGTTGGCGACATTGAACAGAACATGATGAACAATGAGCTTCATGGTGCGCTCGACAAGTTGACATTGCTACAGCGCGAAGTGTTGGCACTTCGTTTCGGTCTTCACGGCGCAACACCACTCTCTCTTCAAGCAACCGCTACGAAGATGGACATTGGTGTTCGTCGAGTACGACGCGCAGAAGAAGAAGCACTAGCAATTCTTCGCGGAGATGACGCAATCATCGCCGCACACGAAAACGCTTAGAGCGTCACCGTTGGCGGCACCAGTGTCGTTAAGTCCGCTGGCAGAGGCGCAGTAGTTGTAATCCACTCGCCTGTCCTCGGGTGAGCAAACGCCAACGTTGTTGAGTGCAAGAAGAACCTGTCTTCGTGGAGACGCTTTTCGCGTCGGTGACCGTAGCGCGGATCATTAACCACTGGGTGGCCAATCGTTGCCAAGTGAACACGAATTTGGTGAGTGCGGCCAGTATCTAGTTGCAAGCGAAGCAGCGTCATTGCGTGTGGCTTATCAATACGGGCAAGTACTTCGTACCCTGTACGCGCAGGACGTCCATCAGCTCGAACGGCCATAAGTGTTGGCGTGCGAGACGACCGGCCAATTGGCGCGTCGACAACTCCGCGCTCTTCAGCGACGTGGCCTTCAACCATTCCTAGATACGTGCGCTCCATGGAGCGTTCTGCGAGTTGGTCCGTCAAGTTCAAATAACCCTCAGGGGTCTTTGCAACTACGAGTAGTCCTGAGGTTCCTTTATCGAGTCGGTGAACAATCCCGGGACGAAGTGGCTCGCAGAGTCCTTCTTCACTCAGTAATTGAATCTGTGGGTAGATCACTAGTAAACCCGCAACCAGTGTGCGTTCGCGCTGACCTGCTCCAGGATGAACAACTTGTCCAGATCCTTTATTAATTACTGCGAAGTCCTTGTCGTCAAGAACAACGTCAACTTCAACCGATGAATCTGCAGTAACAAATCCATCGTCAGGCGTTGGCAGGATAGCTGTTAAGTGCTCACCTTCTTCAACTGACCTAGATGCTTTAAGAACAACTTTCTCATTGAGCTTTACTGCGCCACTCGTGAGGAGTTCTGAAGCTTCAGATCGTGAAAGACCCGTAAGCATTGAAAGCACTCGGTCAATACGAATTCCGTCAAGTGACCCTGGGATTTCGAGGTCTAGTTGTTCGCCGTCAAAGGGTTCTAATACTTCGTCGTCACTCACTTTGTTAGCAACCGTTCGCCTCGTAGCGCAGAAACAATCAAAACAATGAATCCAGCGGTAATTGCGACGTCGGCAAGATTGAACACTGGAAAGCCTCCCAACGCTATGAAGTCAGTCACCTCGTGCGGGGACGCAGCAAGGCGGTCAATCACGTTGGCGAGCCCGCCACCAATTAAGAGTCCAAATCCATAGGTTGGTGGCCCAAACGAGGCTCGTAGGCCCACTACAAGTACTCCTAGTGCAATAAGCACGGTGAGAAGTGTTGTCACAAGCGGTCCCGACTGATTGATAGAAAAAGAAATTCCTGAATTGAACTGCAAATGGAACCACACGCTTCCCGCAACATGAACATCGTGGCCACCAAGCGATTGACGAGCCCACGCTTTTGAAACTGCATCAATTGCGGTGACTACTAATGCCACCACAATCACTGTGGGATTGATGCCTAGTGCTAAACGCTTGCGCGGCACGTCACACAAGTAAAGACTGGGAGCTGAAATTGAAGTCGGGGCTTTGAGATTGCCTCGTAGCATTCGTCGCATCGACCGTAGCTTCCATCAGCGACTCTACCAAGCGCTACATCAATTTCATCGACCTTCAAGCGAAGTGCACTCGAGAAGTCCTTCAATTGATCTCGCTGAATATCAGATGCAACACTGCTGCCATCTTCGTCGTCATATTCCAAGCGTTCACGGTCCACAAGCATTTCTTCAGCTTCAGAATCAGCAATCTCTGTTTGACGATTCGCTTCTTCACGGGCTTCGAGTAGAAGACCTCGAAGTTCTTCTAGGAATGCACCATCCTCGCCGTAAGGCTTGGAGTGCATTTTTCGTTCAAGCGCTTCTTGACGACGTCGCTCTTCTGCGTCACGACGTTCTTGGCGTTTACGCTCTTCTTCGTTGCGTCGTTCAATTTCACGCTGCTTTCGAAGCTTCTCTGCTTCAATGGCCTTGCGCTTAGATTCAATTTCTTTTTGCTTCTTAGCTTCTGCTGCGGCTTTTTCACGAGCCTTACGTTCAACTTCACGTTGCTTAGCTGCAGCTTTTGCTTTCTGCTCACGTTCACGTGCTGCCTTAACTGCGGCAGCGGCTTTCAGTTTTGCGGCAACGGCTTTTGCTTTTTCTGACGCTTTTGCTTTTGCTTCTTTTTCTTTCTTGGCTTTCGCGGCGGCAGCCGCTTTAGCTTTTTCAGCAGCAATCTTTTTTGCTGCTGCTGCCTTCTGCGCAGGTGTTACGACTTTTTTCGCTGCCGCCTTTTTTGCTGGAGCTTTTTTAGCTGACGATTTTTTAGCAGGCGCTTTTTTAGCGGGTGTCTTCTTTGTAGTCTTCTTCACTGTTGCTTTCTTAATGGTTGGCTTCTTTTTTGCAGAGGCCTTTTTGGCAGGTAGCTTTTTAGCCACTGCCTTCTTGACGTTCTTTTTTGCAACCTGCGTCTTTTTAACGGAGGCTTTCTTTGATTTCTTAGTGCTTGCGGGCATGGTCAACTCCTTAGGAGACGATGAAAACAGCGCGCGCTGACCCTATCAGCAAGCAGTGTAGTTACGAGCGATCTCGCTCAGATTGCTTGTCAAAGCTCAGCGATTGACCAAATGTTTGCTGTGGCGCAGGTGCTGGAGCAGGTGGTGGAGGGGCGCTTGGGCGAGGTGGCACCTGTGCCTGTGGCGCAGGTGCTGGTGCTGGCTGGCGAGCAGGAGAAGCTGGTCGAGCAGCTCCACCAATGCTTAATGATCCTTCAATCCAACGTGAAAATTCGTTCAAGAATGTTCCTAAACGAGCTCTCTCTGATTCAAGTTGTCGAGTCAGTGTGTCAACATCTTCACTTAATCGCTGCTTGAGACCATTAAGTCGATTTACTTCATCTTCTGCACGACTTCTTGCTTCAGAAATAATTTCACGTGCACGCTCTTGCGCCTCACCAATAAATTGTGAAGCCTTTGACTCTGCCTCAGCTTGCTTTTGCTCAATGAACTCTTGAGCCATCGCAATCATGGAAGAAATTTGATGTGACGCATCGTTTGTTGCTGGACGAGGAGCAGCTGCCTGAATAATTGGCGTTGGACCAGTCGATGCTGCTGTGGCTTTGCCACTTTCAAGCTGATTAATGCGCTCTGCGGCTTGACGAGAAACCTGACGAGCTTGCTGGAGTTGATCCTTTAACTGGCGAATCTCGACTGAAAGTCGCTCTAAGTAGTCGTCAACTACCTGAATTCGATAGCCCTTTGTAAAGCTAGTGCCAAACGAAATAGTGTCAATAACCTCAATTGCTGAAGAAGTGTTTTCCGTGTTATCCATGCTGGACACCCTACCGCTCCAGAGCGAAGTTTGCAGGTAAATGCACTAAATGAATCGAGCGATTAGGTCTAAAACAACAATTGCAACCAGCGCTGAAAAATCAACACCCACTCCACCGACTCGGGGCCTGGGCATAATTTGACGAATTGGGCGCAAAACAGGCTCAGTTACCGTGTGCAAAACCCTCTTGGTTGCTGCAAGTCCACCAGACGAATTAGTACTTGGAAACCAGCTCAGTAGTGACGCAATGATGATTACCCACACGTAGAGCGTGATTATCTCTCGAATCAGGTTAATCACAGGCTGAATGCTCGGTAGTTGGATTCACGTAGTCGGTCCTTGACGTCCAAACTCACGTGAACGCCACGAGGGGAAACTAAATAGACCGTTCCGCCTTCGAGTCGATCAATAGTCGCCTGCAGGGCGTACGCCGTTCCAGTCGCGAAGTCCAAAATCCTACGCTGCATGACCGTGTCATTATCGCGTAGGTCAATAACAACTGCTCGATTACCTCGCAGAATGTCAGTTATCTTTCCAAACTCGTTGTAGTCATTTGTCTTGAAAATCGAAACTTCTCGGTCTTGGCTGAGCGCCTGCACTCCACGCATCTGACTCGATGGAAGTGGTTGAATACGTAGCCCTTGCTGAGGAGAATCAATCATCGAAACCTGAGGGGCGCGAACGGGAGCATTAGTTGTTCGTGCGACGCGCACACCGCTTGGAGTCGTTGGAAAAGTACGCTGTGCACTCTGCGCAGGTTGAACTGGGTAGCCCTGATCATCTTGGAGTTCGCCACCTGAGAATGGACGCGATGATGCGCCCTGGTTGTACTCACCGTATTCATCTTCAACGAGTCCCAAAAATCCGAGAATCGCACGCATTCTGTCTTTCATCTACATCTCTCCCTGCGGGCAAACCGCTTGTATCTATGTTAGGCCAGACAGGCCTTAGTCAACTCCTAGCGCCAAATAGGGCGCGCCCTACGCGAACTTCAGTGCTCCCCGCTTCGCAAGCAATCTCCAGATCGTCCGTCATCCCTATTGAGCGCTCCTTTAGGCCTAAGGAGTCGGCGAGGGCAACGAGTTTGGAAAAAGACAACCTTGCCGCGTCTTTTCCAGGAGCTGAAACACACATCAAGCCCCTCACGTTAAGTTCAAGATTCCTAGCCTTGTTCACTAGAGCCTCAATTTCAGACTCAACCGCGCCGTTTCTACCAGTAGCTCCGGAGAAATCGACTTGGACATAGATAGCCATTGCGTCTTTAGCGTCTGCAATCTTTTCAATTTCCTTTAATCGGCTAACACCACAAATCAAGTCTGAATTTTTTGTGATTCGAGAAATTTTATTTGTCTGCAACGCACCTAGGTAGTGCCACGAAACTTCAAGGGCTTCGCACTCGCCACGTTTTAGCTCCAGCTCTTCTACGTAGTTTTCCCCCACGCATGTAATACCAACTTCTTGAGCAACACGAACAACATCAGAACCAAAGGTTTTAGTAACTCCAACAATGCGCACATCATCGAGGTTGCGCCCCGTCGACTCAATTCGACGTTGCAGGTCCAGGAAATTCTGAGCTACTCGTGTAAAGAGTGGATTAGCGGAGGAAGCTTGGAAGGTCGTCATCGCCACCGACGTCAAAGAAGTCGTCGCTGGAGCTTGAAGAGAAAATGTCACTCTTTGGAGCTTCAGTAATTGAAGGCATCTGCGTAGTCTGCGGCTCTGGTTCCCTCTTTTTCGGAGCTGTGGCATCGAAACCAGCAGCAATAACTGTCACGCGAACTGCTTCGCCAATCGAGTCGTCAATTACTGAACCGAAGATGATGTTTGCATCTGGGTGGGCAACATCATTGATGATGCTTGCCGCGTCAGTTACTTCTTGCATAGTCATCTTCGAGCTACCAACAATGTTGATCAAGATTCCACGTGCACCATCAATTGCAGTTTCAAGCAGCGGCGATGTGATTGCAGCACGTGCAGCGTTTACAGCACGTCCGTCACCAGTTGATGTTCCAACACCCATGATTGCTGTTCCTGCGTTACGCATGATTGTTGAAACGTCAGCGAAGTCAGTGTTTATGAGTCCTGGAACTGTAATGAGATCAGTAACTCCACGAACAGCGGCGAGTAGAACATCGTCAGCAACCTGAAATGCGTCAAGCATGGTTGTTTCCTGGCTCGTTACCGCACGAAGACGGTCGTTAGGAATGACAATAAGAGTGTCCACCTTGTCGCGAAGAGCCTGGATGCCCTTTTCGGCCTGATTGGCGCGACGCTTTCCTTCGAATGCGAACGGACGAGTCACAACTGCAATTGTCAAGATTCCAAGTCCACGCGCAACTTCAGCAACAATTGGTGCAGCACCAGTTCCAGTTCCTCCACCTTCACCTGCAGTGATAAAAACCATGTCGGTGTCTTTAAGTGCAGCTTCAATTTCTGCACGGTGATCTTCAGCGGCTTGACGACCAACTTCTGGGTCGCTTCCAGCACCAAGTCCGCGAGTTAGTTCACGGCCAATGTCGAGCTTGATGTCTGCTTCACTCATGAGGAGTGCCTGTGCGTCAGTGTTCGCTGCAATGAACTCAATGTTGCGAAGTCCAGATGAAATCATGCGGTTAACGGCGTTAACTCCACCACCACCAACACCAATAACTTTGATTACTGCGTGGTAGTTGCTCTGCTTCAGACTCATGAAATCCCCTTGGGTATTTTTTTGCGAACTACGTACGACACAGTTCTATGCGATTTATTGTCCCCGAAGGCTAGTTTGCCTAAGAACAAGGGTCAAATACACCTGTTTATGAGGGAGGAGGGCCCGTAACCGATAGCTCGGTTGGTGCCTCAACATTCACTACATCACCGGCTTTCAGCGTGCTGTGGGCAATAACTGAAGCAATGGCTACGAATTTTTCTTTCAGTTTCGTAGTCGGACCCAGCACAAAACTTACGGGGCTTTCCATCTCCAAGGTCACAATCCCACGTGCCCCAACAGTAATTTTTGAGACTTGATAGCCGAATGATTTCGGAAGTTGGCTAGCGACCTTGACCGCCCCAAATCCAGCCTTCATAAATGGCCAAGTTGTGTTTAAAGGATGTAAATAAATAAGTGTTGGAAAGTTAGCGTTCAGTGGCGCAACGCCTAAATCAGTTCCATTGGCAGCAACATATTCAAGAGTATGACTTGCATTAAACGCAACAGCAACAGGACGAGTCTCATTAATTGTCAGATTCACAGTGCTGGGCCACTGCCTAGTAATTGTCACACTCGAGATCCAGCGAAAAGATGAAAGATTGTTCTCGATTGCTCTCGCTGAAACGCTAATCATTGCGGGATGGGACTCAAGTCCACTTGCTACTAATACTTTCTTTGTGTCTTCGTGGACAACTCCATATATGTGAATTGTTTTTACGTCAAAAATTGAGCGATGCAGAATCCAGTTTCCGCCAAGCAGCAACGTTGTAAATGTAAGGCCAAGTAGTAAGAGAATTTTCGTAGAAGTTGCGATTGGTTTTCGCTGTCGCTTTTGCTTCGTCTGGTGAATTTGTCTTGGCTCAGAACGGGACGTTCTGGATGCTGCAGTCTGTTTTTTAGGCCTCGATTTTTTTTGAGATGGGGCAACAGGTTTTCTGCGACTCACGTCAAATCTCCCAAGCCCAAGAATCGATGTTCACTACGCAACAAGACGCCAGAAGTTTCAAGAACTTGGTGCTGCATGTACTTCATAAGCTCGTACACATCGTTAGCGCTTCCATCAGTATCAACAATTATGAAATTCGCGTGCTTCTGAGAAACGGTGGCGCTACCCACTCGGGCTCCTTTTAGGCCAGCTGCCTCAATGAGTTTTCCTGCATAATCATCTTTGGGATTAGCGAACACGCTTCCCGCGTTTTGACCACCTGGCTGATTCTCTCGACGCCACGTGACAATCTCACTGAGTTTCTTTTTCGATTCCTCAATGTCACCTCTAGAAAGGCGCAGTACTGCACTGAGCACTATGTCACTTGTTCCAAGTGCGCTGGACCTATATCCAAAAATCAGTTGTTCTGGTGACCACTGTTTCAAAGCGCCAGCACTCCACGTAACTACTTCACTAACGCTCGCAGCCATGTCAGATCCGTGGCCCCCCGCATTCATTACGCAGGCGCCACCAATGGTTCCAGGAACTCCAACGGCCCACTCAAAGCCAGTGACGCCCTCGGCGCTCAGTCGCCTCGAAAGAACTGGAAGGTCAATACCGGCTCCAGCATTTACCAGTACGCCATGGGTGTCTTCAGTAACTGAGTACTCCTCAAATTCTCCTTGCAAGACAATGCCCAGCACTTCGTGCTCCCCATCTGCCACAAGAAGATTTGATCCATTTCCCAGCAAGAAAATTGGCATTCCAACATTGGCAATTTCACTACCAAGTTCACTCAGCTCACCAAGAGAGCTCAGTGTTAGAAGTGCACGAACACTGCCTCCAACTCGGTACGTTGTTTTTTTCCCAAATTCTGCGTGATGCTGTAGACGAGAACCCGCGGCTATTGCTAATGATTCAATACTCATTTTTCCAGCCCACCATCAAGCTGAGACGCAAGAGATGCAATGTCACCAGCACCTAGAAAAAGTACAACGTCACTTTGATCATGGAGCTCTCTCAACGTAGAAGCGACATCTGAGAATGTTGCACAGTACGAAGTGGCTATGTACTTCGATGTCCCATTTGAAATGAGTTCACCCGTCGCACCAGTTGGATTCGGCTCTCCTGCGGTATAGATATCGCTGATGATCAAATTCGTTGCATCAGAGAACGCAGTATGGAACTGCTCTGCAAGGTGAAGTGTTCGTGTAACCCGGTGAGGCTGAAAAACGCAAGTGATGTTTTTGTAACCAGCTGCGCGTGCTGCACTAATAGTTGCTCTGATTTCTCCCGGCAAGTGGGCGTAATCTTCGTACACATCGACTCCGCGCCATGAACCCATGAATTCGAATCGCCTCGGAGCCCCCTGAAAACTACTGAGACCATTCGAAATTTCAGTTAGTGAGATTCCCAGTTCTTGTGCAAGCACCGCCACCACACTGGCATTCGCCACATTGTGCGCTCCAGTTACATTCAGCGTCAACGCAACGTCAATCCCAGAGCCTTTCACTCTGAAAGCTGAACTTCTGCGATTGAGCTCAATATCACTCACCTGATAGTCAGATGATGAGTTTGTGCCAACAGTTACAACTTGCCTAGATGATCGAAGGCCAACTCGCTGACTTCCTAGGTCATCATTCCAGACAACAACAGGTCCAGCTGTTCTGTTTAAAAGCTCAGTGAATGCATCTTCGAGATGTTCGAACGTTCCATAGTGATCAAGGTGATCGGGCTCAACATTTAATAATCCCAATGCGTAGGGACTGAGTTCACTAAAGGTTCCGTAGCTTTCGTCAACCTCCATAAGCAGCGCCGGGCTCCCCCAGTGACCGTTTGCACCAACGCCTAGGACGGGCGCTCCAAGTAGTCGGCCATCATCTCTGCCCGCAGCTTTTAGTACACAGGCCATCATGGATGTTGCGGTGGTCTTGCCGTGAGTGCCCGTTAGTCCAAGTACTGGGACTAGTTCAGCCAACTCTCGAAGAAGTTCGCTACGGCTCAGCATGGTGAGTCCGCGCTGTTTTGCGCCAGCGAATTCAACATTGTTCTCTTTAATGGCAGGAGACCAAAGAACAACCATCGCATTCGCTAAGGCATTCTCATTATGACCAATAGTTACTGTTATCCCCGCTTTTTGAAGCTCATGAAGAACTGGCGACTCAGTTGCATCACTTCCAGAAACGCTGCAGCCCATTTCTAAAAGCAGTCGTGCAACACCACTCATCCCGGCTCCACCAATTCCAATGACGTGAACATTCGGATGCGAAGAAAAAATGTTCATTATCGTGCGATTTCTAGTACGTGCGAAGCAATGCTTTGAGCAGCATTATGCCTAGCAAGCGATGCAGTAGCTGTGCTCATTGTAATTTTTTTCTCTATAACCAACTCAAGAGCACTAGCGAGGAAAGTTGCATTCAATTCAAAGTCACGAATCATGAGCGCACCACCTGACGCGATAAGCTTCTCTGCATTCTTTGTTTGGTGGTCTCCAGGTGCTCCAGGCAACGGGATGAGGACGCTAGGAATTCCAAGCTGGCACAATTCACCAACCGTCATTGCTCCCGCACGAGTGATTGCAACATCACAAAGTGCCCACAGTTCATTCATTTCGCCAAAGGGGATAATTCGGTAATCGAGACCACTACACGATGGGGCATTGTTCTTGACAAATTCGAAGTCGCGTCTCCCCGTTACATGAATAATGGTTAATGAATCTTTTGTAGACCACAATTTTGCTAATTCAAGTACTGCAGTATTCACGCTCTTCGCGCCAAGAGACCCAGTCATTACAACGACAACATCGTTGTTTGTCCTTACTGGAGGAATCTGTACATTCCGAAGTTGACTACGAGCTGACTCACTTCGATCAAGCTGCTCTAGTGCTGCACGAATTGGGACGCCAGTTGTTACGCAGTTGGCCATTGAGTTCTCGAATGCAGTGCAGCGCAGTGCAGCGTGCTTTACGAGGTAACGCTGCGATGCACTTGGCACTGCATCAAGTTCTACTGACACCAGCGGAACATGCCACAACGCACCAGCAAGTGATGTAGCAAACGATGCATATCCACCAACAGAAACAATCACGCGAGGTCGCCAAATGCCTACGTTGATAATTGCACTGATGAAAGCAACTCCTAGTGAAATAACTGCACCGACGTTGGCAACAATTGCTTGAGGGCGAAGTGACCTACGGATTCCTCGACCTGGTAGCAAGGTGAGGTGAATGTCGCCGCTAAGTAAATCCTTTTCTTGCCCTCTGCGACTTCCAACGTATCGAAGTTCATTTTTTGCAACACCAAGAACTTCCAGCTGTTCAGCTATGGCCAACATAGGAAAAATGTGCCCACCGGTTCCACCGCCAGTAATAACGATGGGGCGCTTCATTAGTACTCCTGGTGATCTCGGTATGAACGAGGACGTGATTGACGCGGTTGACTTCGTGATTCAATTTTTGCACGGAAGTCTGTAACTGCGTGTTCACGGAATGTGAGGTCACCCGATCGACTCGTATCGTGAGCAATGTTGTAAAGGATTCCAACACCTGCCAGTTCGGTGATTAATGCCGTTCCCCCATACGAGAAGAATGGCAGCGGAATTCCAGTCACAGCCCACCATCCGACCACCGACGCAATGTTCACAATTGCTTCAAAGATGATCCAGGTTGTGATTCCAATAACAATGAAGCGATAACTCTGATTGGTGCAGCGTTGCGCAATGCGAACAGACGCAAAAAGAAACGCTAGGAACATAGCAATGACTATTAGCGAACCAATGACTCCGAGTTCTTCTCCAACAATTGTGTAGATGAAGTCTGTGTGCGGATTTGGCAAAAATCCCCACTTCTCGCGACTATGGCCGAGCCCGAGTCCAACAACACCACCTGCGCCAAATCCAATTTTTGATTGATACAGCTGGTATCCACTGGTTGCGAGATTCTGACTGGGGTGCAAGAAGGCCAAGAATCGTTGAGCTGAATACGGCTTAGCCATCATGTATCCAAAAAACCCAATCACTGAAAGAACAACTACACGAGTTTGAATCCACTTTGAAAGACCACCAATAGCCAGCATTGAAAATGCAATCACGAGCACTACCGATGATGTTCCAATGTCTGGTTCAAAAAGAATTAGAGCGGCACCACCAGTAATGGGCGTCGTCCAGACAGCGAGTTGCCTCCAGTTATTTAGTTCATTGTGATTGTGCTCAATAAGCCACGCAATAAAAAAGACTGTGACGAATTTAAAAATTTCAGATGGTTGAAGATTAATTAGTTTAAGATTTAGCCACCGTTTTCCGCCGTTGGCACTCACCCCCACCAAGTAGACCGCCATCAACATTCCAAGTCCCAGACTGATGAGTAGAGGAGCTTTGCGAACTAACTGGTCAATACGTATGCGTGCGGCTGTGTAAAACGAGAATACACCTAACACTAAGTATCCGGTGTCGTGCAACATCAGCGACCACGGTGACCCTCCATTTGCAGCAGCTTGTCCCTCACTCGCCGAAGCCATCATGATTGTGCCAAACGTCACCATCAATAGAGTTATAAAAACCAGAGCGCGCGCGTTAGCACTTCCTCGTGGCAACTCGTGAAAGAATCTTCCAACTTTCTTTCGAGTTTGCGGACTCTGAACTGTTGTCATTACGCAACTCTCGCAATCTTCAAAAAGTCTCCGTAGAATATTCCTAGTCCGAGCACTGCAAGCAGGCCAGCAAGAATCCAGAAACGAATAATGACGGTTGTTTCTGGCCAACCTTTTAATTCAAAGTGGTGATGAAAAGGTGCCATCTTAAAAATTCGTTTTCCAAACATTCGGTAACTGAGTACCTGCAAAATCACTGACAGAGTTTCGGCGACAAAAAGTCCACCAATAATTATGAGCAGCAAATCAAGATTCATTAACAGGCTTACACCACCGAGGGCAGTGCCAATTGCTAACGAACCAGTGTCTCCCATCATGATTCGTGCAGGAGCAGCATTCCACCACAAGAACCCGAGGGTTCCACCTACAAGAGCCACGGATACGAGGCCAAGATCAAGGGCAGCGTGTAGGTGATAAATCGAATAGTGACGGAACTGCCAGTAACCAATGATTGAAAGAACTCCGAAGCAGAATGTTGCAGATCCGGCTGCTAGGCCATCTAGCCCATCGGTCAAGTTAACTGCGTTTGATGAAGCAACGATTACAAAGATTGCGAGCAGCACCCAGCCAACTGCGGTGAGGTTCCACCCCGGAAGTGAGAAACGCGTAAATGAAAGATTCTCCGATGTGTGCACCCACGTGACAGCAAGAACCGCGAAGATTGCAGCGATGACAAGTTGTCCTACAAACTTCCCTCGCTTGTTAAGTCCAAGATTTCTTGAATTACGAATAGCTAGCCAGTCATCAAGAAAACCAAGAATTCCAGATGCAATGGTGACACAGACAATTAATACACCCGCACGAGTAAATGTGATTGCGGTGCCGACGTGTCCCATTACGTATCCAACGGAGCCCGCCGCAACAATAATCACGCCACCCATAGTTGGCGTACCGGCTTTGGCATGGTGAGAGGTTGGCCCATCTTCTCGAATGAGTTGGCCAATGCCACGTACGCGAAGAAGCTTCATCCATAGTGGCGTCACAAATAGGGCAATCAAAAACCCAAATCCACCGGCTTCCATCAAACTAAGCATTTCGTCCTCACTTAACCAATTCTCGGGCAACTACCCGATCGTCAAACATCAACTCCACATCACCAATCATTTGAGTTGTTTCGTGGCCCTTGCCAGCGATTACAACTACATCACCCGCATTGGCCAACTCCATTGCCTGACTGATTGCAGCTCTACGGTCACTCTGCACATAAACAACAGAGTCAGGGTCACATCCCGACATCACTGCTTCAATGATGGCATCAGGAGACTCTGAACGTGGGTTATCTGAAGTAATAATTGTGACATCAGACAGCTTCGACGCCACTCGACCCATTTCAGGGCGCTTCGAAGTGTCCCTATCGCCACCACAGCCAAAAACAGTCACAATACGGCTAGCAGGGCTGAGCAATCGAACATCATTCAGTATTCGTCGAAGCCCCTCAGGCGTGTGCGCGTAGTCAACAATTGCGGTAATGCTTGAACCACGTATGACCTCAAATCTTCCAGGAATATTTCGAACAAACTCCATTGCGCCAGCGATTGCCCCATCACTCGCACCAAGACTTGAAATAATTGCCATGGCCAAAAGTGCATTATCGATGTTGTAGTCACCAATAAGAGGTGTGTTGACTAGTTGACCACGCCAGAAGAACGTAGTTCCAGTAACGGTTTGCACGACCTCCGTTGCATCACTTCTTCGAACTTCACTCACCGCAAGTTGAGTTTCACTCGCGAGACGCTGTCCGTATGGATCATCACACCAAATGACACAACGTTGTGTGTATTCACGTGTGAACAATCTCGACTTCACTTCGAAATAATCTTCCATTGAACCGTGATAGTCCAAGTGATCGTGACTTAAGTTGGTAAACGCAACAACAGCAAACTGAAGTCCAGTAATCCGTCCTTGATCGATTGCGTGGCTAGAAATCTCTAGGGCAACAACTGAACGAGATTTTGCTGTATCAAATCCGTCGACAATTGTCTTGAGTGAGCGCATAAGTTCTGGGGCTGCAGGAGTTGTTCGCTCATTAGTTAGTGTTCCAATGTTTGCACCGTTCCACGAGAGTGCCCTGGCGAGGTCGCCAACAATTGATGTAACACTGGTTTTGCCATTAGTTCCCGTCACACCCACTAATTCGCAGCGCAACTGCGGACTCCCTGTTACGAGTGCCGAAACGTGAGCAACCAGTCCTCGAAGTAGCGATTCTGGAACGGTGATTACTGGAACATCAAGTTCCAATTCTTCGGAACTAACAACGCACACTGCCCCATTGGCGACTGCATCCTTCGCATATTTTGCACCATTCGCTGATGTTCCAGACACGGCAAAGAACACTGAGCCAGGGATGCAGTTACGAGAATCAATTTCCACATGGGTGACTTCGATGCTGGCGGTTCGAGCATCGAATGAGAAATCTTCAAAAATGTCACCGAGCTGCATCACGTCACGTCCGATGCAACGCTTGCGCCCTTGCCAGTGAGTGGCTTTTGAACAGCACCATTAGATGGAATCCCGTAGTGGTGCAGCGCATATGACATGACCTGTTGAAAAATAGGTGCTGCGGCAACACCACCAAATATTGTTGTTTGTGGTCGCTCAATAATCACAATCATCGAAAGCACTGGATTATTCGCTGGTGCAAATCCAACAAAGCTCGCGTTGTACTGACCAATTAGCAACTTATCCTTACCTGGGTATGGGATGGTTGCAGTTCCAGTTTTACCCGCAACGCTGTAGCCAGGAATAATGGCGTTTGTTCCAGTTCCTGCAAGAACTACTTGCTGCAACATTTGATTGATTGTTTGCGCAACTGTTGGTGATAGAGCAACACGAGTTGCACTCGCTGGCATTGCCTTAACTGATCCACTCGAATTAACGTATGCGCGAACAAGCTTTGGTTGAATAAATACCCCATTATTAGCAATTGTGTTGTAGGCGTCGAGTACTTGAATTGGTGGTACAGCATCAACTTGACCAATCGGAAGTGATACCTGGTCACTGGCGTACCAAGTAGACGCATTCACAAGTAGTCCAGAAGTTTCTCCTGGAAAATTTATTGAAGTTCTTTGACCAAAGCCCATTCTTTCAACCTGAGCGAGTAGGCCATTTGTCCCAACACGTAGACCAATTTCGTATGTTCCAATGTTTGAAGACTGTGCAAGAATCTGCGTTGTGGTGAGGTGCTCAACAGCATGGTTTTCCGCATCATGAAAATAGCGATTTCCAACTGTGACGCTATTTGGAACGGTGAACAGTGTCGTTGGAGTGACAAGTCCTTGCTGGAGTGCAGCCGAGAAGGTCACTAGTTTAAAAACTGAACCTGGCTCATAGGCTTGCGCAAAAGGCAAGTTATTAATAGTTTCTTGAATTCCTGGAACGCCTACGTTTTTGCCCCAAGCAGGGATGGGGCCTAGAACGCCGGGATTTGTTTTTGTGTTTACCAGCGAAACATCAGCGAGGATTTCACCAGTCTTTACATCCATAACTAGTGCTTGTCCAGTTATCCCACCAGTTGCTTTAAGTTGCTTCGCAACGACTCGTTCGGCAACGAACTGTAGTGATGTATCAAGCGTGAGTTCTAATCCAATTCCAGGTTTTGCTGCACGAATAATGGTGCTACGAGAACTAGGAAGATTCACGCCCGATGTTGATGTCAATTCTCGAGTTAGGCCGTTTTGTCCAGCGAGCAGTTTCTGATATGCATATTCGAGACCCACTGATCCAGCTCCTGCAGCATTTGTCCCGCCTAGGGTTGCAAGCGCAATTTGCCCATTTGGATAGCTGCGAACCGAGGAGTCTTGAACAACAATCCCTGGGAAAAACATTGAACGCAATTTGCGACCAGCCGTGAGATCAAGTGAATTATTAAGTACCACGTACCCACTCTTCCTTGAAAGAAGTGGCACCAACTTGTCAACGGGTACTTGAACTAATGCAGACATAGCTTCAGCGAGTCGAACAGGATGTTGAATTTGAAAGTCATCGGCGATTACTAATGAGGTAGGCCTCGATACAGCGAGTATCTGTCCATTGCGGTCGTAGATGCCCGCTCGAAGTGCCGTCGTTGTGATTTTTTGACTTACCTGCGATGCAGAAATTTTTGCGTACATTGCGTGTTGAAACACTTGGAGTTGAATCACACGAAGCGAAAGAATCCCAAAAATTCCAACAAACAAAGCGACGAGAATTATTAGTCGGTTTGGAGAAGGACGACGACTTGGGCCTTGGGGGCTGCGAGCAGGTCTACTTCTTGAAGAACGGGTACGTGAGTGTGTTGAGGTTTGGTGCGTACTCACCGAATTGTCCTTGATGTAGCCGGTGCACTACCAGAGAACTTCGGTAGAGGCAGAGGCGCATCAAGCGACGTTGAAGGAACCTGAACCACTACAACAGGCTCAACAAGGTGAAGCGCGCCAGCCTGAGCAGCAATTTGACTAGGTGCAGACGTATTCGTCATGGTACCAACCTGCACTGCATAGCTTGACTGATCTTGAAGCAATTGACTCTGTAGTTGGTGAATTTCTATCTGGCGACTAGAAACCAACATGCTTCCAGAAAGTGAAATAAGAATTGCGGTCATAACAATTAGTGCTGATCTACGAGAGGTCGATGCACCCATCCAAACTGTAATTACAGCGCGTCGACGTGTTGCCTTTGCGCGGTGTGCAGGACGACGTGTTACTGGTTTCGTAGTTGGACGAACACGCTCGCGCGTATCGCTGCGTCGCGGAAGAGTGATGACACTCATGCGGGAAGCTTTCGAGCGACGCGAAGTCGTGCTGACCTTGCACGAGGGTTTACTTCGATTTCAGCAGCTGAAGCCAACTGTGCACTGGCTTTGAAGACGCTGACGCTAGCAACAGCTCCACAGACACATCCAAGTGCTACTGGGCACTTGCAACCACCCGTTGCAGCTTCGTGGAGCACTGACTTAACGACACGATCTTCACCAGAGTGGTACGAGATAACAGCAAGGATGCCATTTTCACCAAGAATTTCAAGAGCAGCATCAAGTCCTTCGCTCAACTGCTCTTCTTCAGAATTAACAACGATTCGTAGCGCCTGGAATGCACGAGTAGCAACATGACCGCGACGACGTGCCGCCATTGGAACTGCGCGCTCAACGGCTTCAGTGAGTTCATAAGTAGTTTTTGGTTGACGCTCGATAACTGACTTTGCGATAGATCCAGCAAAACGGTTCTCGCCGTTCTCGCGAAGGAGTCGTGCAAACTCGTGTTGATCAACTCGAGTTATGTATTCAGCTGCGGTCTCACCCTTAGTCGGGTCCATTCGCATATCAAGTGGAGCATCCGCGCGGAAAGAAAAACCTCGACTTGATTCATCGAGTTGGTGTGAAGAGACTCCAAGGTCCATCAGCACTCCGACAATTGGGGAACTCATTATGAAGTCAGAATGTTCAGCAACAACACTCTTCATCTCGGCGAAGGTCGAATCAACAATGCAGACTCGGTCAGAGAACTGCTCAAGGCGCTTGGCTGCTGCCTCTCGTGCTTCTGGGTCTCGGTCAATTCCAATTAGGCGAAGTTGAGGAGCAGCGTTCAAGAGAGCGAATGCGTGCCCGCCCCCACCAAGAGTGGCGTCAATAACTACTCCAGTGCTCGCACTGGATAGCAACTCAACAATTTCTTGTTCGAGTACTGGTTGGTGGTAGTTACCCTGGGCCATCTGCAGCCTTTCAATCGAAACAACAGGAGAGAGGGCGGAGGAGGTGTCCTCTCCTGTTCTTACGATTGAAAGACTGCGCATGGTCCGCGGCCGGTACTGCTTGTACTCCCCTCTCACTTAATTTCTGCCTTGCTTAAAGATCGCTTCCGCTGAGCTGACCATCTGGTTGTAGATGTCAGGATTCCAAAGTTCGATGTGATCAAGAACACCAACAATGAGCACTTCGTCAACGAGGTTTGCGTATTCGCGTACGGCTGGTGGAACAGCGAATCGACCTTGCTTGTCGAATTCAGCATCAGATGATTGGCCCGCCCAGTAGCGAAGAAGGCGACGCTCTTCGGCTCCGCCATGTTTTTCACTTGAGCGCATCTCTGCAGCACGGCGATCGAATTCGCCTGGAGTCCACAGTGCAACACACTGTTCGTCGTTAGGGCTTAGGTGTCCGCCGCGTTCAAATTCAGAACGAAACTTTGCGGGCAGGATGAGTCGACCTTTTGCATCCAGCGTGTGCTGAAACTGGCCAACAAAACTAAGCATTTCGGTCCTCCACCTAATGAGTCACCACTTGCCCCCACTGCGTTCCACATTACACCACAATGCTCCACAATGTTGCAAATCGTGACACTTTTCACCATAAAACTCCCCCTAAATAGGGTCCTTTTTGGAGTCGGGGCGTGAGAGGTTCAGGTCGAGTTTTGGAGATTTCTAAAGCGGCCCTAGGCGCGCAGAAAGAGCTGGCGAACCAGCCAAGGACCACTGATTTTGGCCAGATCATTAATCAGCACCTCAGAGTCGTCGAGGCCAATGGACCGAGTCGTTTGATGCTCAACCGAGGCTGCGAGTCCCGGTGGGATGTCTTTTAGAACCGACACCACTTCTGAGGAATCTTTGGCATGAATGACCGAGGAAAGAAATGTCCCTTCTCGCACGCGCCACTGGGTTACTCCAACAGTTTTCTTGCCATCAATAAAGAGTTCTCCTGGGCCCTTGCCGGCGAAGCAGATAACGCGGTGTTCTTGTTCACCTTCTAATGGACCCTCATGAATAGAGACAGCTTTGCTGAGTTGCGCTTCGAGAGCTTCCTTCCACCAGACACCGACATTTATCGATGACACATGAGCGTCAGGACTCCAGCGTGAGTCACTTGCGGGAATCCACCAATCAATCCAAATGTCATCTGGTTGCAGAAGCACAATGCCTCCACCACCTCGTCTGCGTCGAACCTCAAAATCAGGGATTTTGTCAGGATTTAAGAGGTCTGTTGACTGACTTGATCCGAGCACCAGCGTGGGCTTTTCGAGTCGAACAACAAACATTGTTGGCTCTTCGACTCGACGAAGAACGTCGTAGTCATACAACTCTTCTAGTTCACTCACGAGGCGCGCGGAAGAAAAGGCGCCCAGAGCGGATCCGGGTTTGGAACGTGACGCCAACGCCACCAAGGGCCATCAGGGATTCGGGGTTGAAAATGCATAAACCAGCCAATTTCTTCCAGTAGCCGGTCACCCTTTTGCATGTTGTGACTTCGACAAGAGGCAACCACATTTGTCCATTCGTGCTTTCCACCACGACTTCGAGGAATCACGTGATCAATCGTGTCAGCGTGCTCGAGACAATACGCGCATTTGTTGTTATCGCGAAGTAAAAGTGAACGTCTGGTCAGCGGCGGCGTTCTCACCTTGGTGGGAATTTTTACCATTTCATGAAGACGAACGATTGATGGAATTTCAACAACCATTGTTGCAGAACGACACACCGCTGGCTCCTCGGGGGTTGCAATTGGCTCCGCGCGTCCAGCGAGCATCAAGACAACGGCTCGTCGCTCGCTCACAAGTTGTAGCGGCTCAAATGTGGCGTTAAGAAGAAGCACTCGCCCCATAGAAAAAACCTACTTCCCCACCGGCTGTTGAAGTGACCATTTCGCCGCAACAACAACATCTTTAGGAGAAAGTTCTCCGTCAATTCCGTTTACCGTAGACATCCGAAATTCCCAGTATTTGGCATCAGGCAGGGGAAGAAAGGGTGCGTGTCGCCACCAGTCTTTCTTTCGAAGCCGAAGCCCTGCGCGCACAACTATCACGATGTCTTGAGGGTGGCGAAGTAGGTAGCGACCGAGTCCACGAGTCCAGAACAAAGTCATTGATTTCCTCTTTTACCAACGAGTGCGGCACCGAGCAGTGGGCCTTCATCGCCGAGGCCCGAACGTTCAATGTTTAATCCATCGCTGTACTGCAATCTGGCAACAGATCGCGCAGCTTTTGTCGCGACACTGAAGAATTCTTCGCCAAATCCGAGTGCCACCGATCCAGCAACGTAACAGTTTGAAACATCGAGTACTGAACATAGTGAACCAATGCCACGCCCCACTAATTCAGCAGTGCGATTTCGAGTTTCGCTGCTGGCATCCTTGGCTGACTTTCCTGTCATGGCTTCGATTGCCCACCCCGATGCTTCAGCTTCAAGGCATCCTCTCGCACCGCAAGAACAAAGACTGCCATCGGGCACAACATTTATGTGACCGACGTGTCCAGAATTGCCTGTTTCGCCGTCGAGGAGACGTCCATTAATGACTATGCCTCCGCCAATACCAGTTGAGACAACCATCGAGATGTAGGAAGCATCGTTTTTTGCAGCTCCATACACGCCTTCGGCGAGTGCGAGCGCACGTGCATCTCCATCGACATACGTTTTAAGGCCAGTATTCTTTTCAAGTTCTGCAAGCAGAGGAAAGTTGCGCCACTGAGGAATGTTGAGTGGTGAAACTTCTTCGCCACCTCTGGTCATTGGACCAGCGCAGCCAACTCCCAGATAAGAAACCTCTTTACCTTTTTGAAGTCTCTGCAACATTGCAACAATTGGCGTGAGTAAATCGCTTCCAAGTTCATTGACGTTCAGGCGTTCACGTTGAAGCAACGTTCCGTCAAGCGACACTACGGCGCCATCTATTTTGGATGCACCAATGTCAAGCGCTAGGCACGGAGCGGCATTATCGCCGTCTCCGGTGGAATTCATTCGCTTCTGCGGCGTTGGCGTGACAACCAGTCACGAAGAGAGTCAGTTCGAGGACCCACACTCGTATGAGCATCATCACCACGTCCTGGACGTGTGATATCGCGCCAAGAGGCACGACCCATTAGGCGTGCATTGCGTTCGACAACCACCGCCGAGAAGAACATCAGCGCGAGGCCAGCAAGACTCAACAAAACAGAAGTAGAAAGAAAAATTAGAAGCAATGCGAGGCCAGCAATAAAACCAGCGACACCCCAACGCACTCGGCGCCCACCGTGAGAATAAACATTCGTTTGCTCGACCTTTTCAGCAAACCTTGGGTCTTGCTTCGAAAGGGAGTCTTCAAGCTCGGCCAGAATCCGCTGTTCGTGCTCTGATAATGGCATGCGGCTCCTTTCGTCTATCTCCCGACTATCGTACCGTGTAATTAAGCATTTCGCACAATTCGACCCATGGGGCTAGCCTTCTGCCACTTGAGTTTTTAAGGAAAATTGTGACTTCACAGACTCTTAATGTTGCGGTGATCTGCACGGGCAACATCTGCCGCTCTCCAATGGCTGAAGTTGCTCTACGAGACCTCATTGCCCAAGATGAACTTCTCGCTTCACGAGTAAACGTAACAAGCGCAGGAACAGCGAACTGGCATGTGGGAAGCGAAATGGACGAGCGTGCACGTGCGGCACTTGACCGAGCAGGACTTAGCCAAGAAGGAACACTCGGACAATTTGCGAGCGGCGATTATCTCAATGAGCACGACATTGTGCTTGTCATGACCCGTGAACACGTGCGTGACGTTGAACACCGACTAACTAATCCAAGCACACAAGTAGTCCTTGCTCGAAATCTTCTTGATGGACCTCGCGACCTTGATGTAGCTGATCCTTATTACGGTACCGATAAAGACTTTGACGCCTGTCTGGCGCAACTTACAGAATGTGTCCGTCAGTTGACATTGGTACTTCGTCAGCGTGTGGGGTAATACTCTTTCGAAGCTTTAACTCTGGCAGGGTAAACGAAAGCGCGAGCGCTAGTAGACCAAATGGTATTGACCAGATGTACATTCCAGCAATCGTTGTTGAAAGAGCGTGAGCGATTTCGTTAAAGACCTGCTTTGGCAAGTGCTGGAGAAATTGTGGCGTCCAGCTCGATGCAGACCCAGCAGATGCACCAGCGGGCAGACCCTTGACGTCCGCGGCGAGTGCCTTTGGTAATTGGTTTGCAAAAAGCGCACCAAATACTGCAGTTCCAAATGAGCCACCCATTGAGCGAAAGAAGTTCGATCCAGCTGTTCCAGCACCAATGTCTTCTGGGAGAACTGCGTTCTGTACTGCGGTGGTGAGAATCTGCATTACGAGTCCGAGCCCCATTCCAAAGACCAGCATGAAGAATGCAATAAGCCATGAAGATGTTGCAACACCAATAAAAGAGAACAGCCCGAGTCCAACAGTCATGAGCGCTGTACCAGTAATTGGGAAGGGACGATATTTCTTGCCCTTAGAAACCATCTGCCCTGCAAAAATAGAAGTCGCAAAGAGTCCCGCCATCATTGGAATTAGACGTAGCCCCGACATGGTTGGTGAAATGAGGCGAACGTCTTGGTAATAGAGCGGCAGAAACACCATTGCGCCGTACATGGCAAAGCCAACCACGAAGCCGATTGCAGACGCAGAAAGAAATACTTTGTTCTTGAAGAGACGTGGAGCAAAAATTGGCTCCACGGACTTTCGTTCAATGATAATACAAACAATAGCTGCGAGCACTCCACCAACCGCTAACGCGATTGATTTCCATGAACCCCATGGGAAAGAAATTCCACCTAGCGAAGTGAACAGGATCAGTGCAGTCGCTGAAAGACTCAGCGTGAAAATACCGGCGTAGTCAATTGTGTGCTGAACGCGAGCCTTTGAGCTTGGAAGATACGCAGCACACGCAGCAAGTGCAGCGATACCAAGAGGAAGATTTACAAAGAAAATCCATCGCCATGAGGTGTAGTCAACTAATACTCCACCCAACAGAGGTCCAACAATTGTGGAAGTTCCAAACACTGCTCCAAACCATCCGGCGTACTTTCCACGTTCACGAGGTGGAATAACGTCAGCCATCACAGCTTGCGCTCCAACCATGAGACCCCCACTACCGAGTCCTTGGAACGCACGAAACGCAACGAGCTCGGTCATGCTGTGCGCTATTCCACACATCATTGATCCGACTAAGAAAATAACAATCGAAGCTTGGAAATATCCCTTACGTCCGTGTAGGTCACCGAGCTTGCCCCACAGTGGAGTTGTGACAGTTGTTGCGAGCAAGTACGCAACAACGACCCAGCTAAGGTGACTTGCTCCGTGGAGATCACCAACAATTGTTGGAAGCGCCGTTGAAACGATTGTTGAGTCGAGCGCTGAAAGGAACATACCCATCATCAATGCGCCGAGTACAAAATGTAAGTCACGTTTGTGAAGTATGGGGACTAGCGATTGATCAGACATTGGGGGAATCCTTTACGATGTGTGCAGTCTAGAGCACCCTTGTGAAATATGTTGCAAACTATGTACTCTCTTAGAAGACCAGAACGAGGACCCATGAAAACGAAGCTCACCGAACTACTAGGCATTCAGTACCCAATCATGCTTGCGGGCATGGGTGGAGTCTCCTACTCAGCACTTGCTGGCGCGGTTTCAGAAGCAGGTGGCTACGGAAGCCTTGGAGCATCAACAATGTCAAGCGAGCAGCTCGCTGAAGAGGTCGCCGCAACAAAAGCGTTGACGTCAAGGCCATTCGGCGTTGACTTGCTCACGGCATTTCCAGACAGCCTCGTTCGTAATGTAGAAATCCTTATTGAAGGTGGCGCGACAACATTTGTGGCTGGCCTCGGTGTGCCTAGTCACGTTGTAGAGATGTGTCACAAGAACAATGTTCTCGTTATTTCAATGTGCGGAAAAGTCGAACACGCCAAGCGTGCTCTTGACGCAGGGTGTGACGTTGTCGTGGCGCAAGGAACTGAAGCAGGTGGCCACACTGGTCTCGTTGCAACAATGCCTCTCGTGCCAATGATCGTTGACGCAATGAACGGCGCTATTCCAGTTGTCGCCGCTGGTGGAATTTTTGATGGAAGAGGACTCGCTGCTGCACTTAGCCTCGGTGCCGATGGCATTTGGGTCGGAACTCGCTTTATCGCAACACCTGAAGCCCGAGCACTTCCTGGTTACCAGGACAAAATGATTGCGAGCAAGGAAGACGGCACCACTATCTCTAAGGGATTCAGTGGAAAGCCAATGCGCGTGATGAAGAATAAGACGTCAGACATGTATGAAGCTGATCCATCGCTTCTAAAGAAATTCCCTGAGCAGCTCATGCAGTCACTCGGTAACGGAACATTCCACCTTGGTGCAGGAAACAACGCAGTTGGTGTTGACCCTGACCTAGAGGGGTACCCAGCTGGTCAAGCAGTTGGTGCAATTGCTTCACTCATTCCAGCGGGAGACATTGTGCGCTCAATGGTAAAAGAAGCACAAGCAATTATTGCGAAACTTCCTCGCGATTAAGTAGTGCTGAGTCCTACGGGACAGCTCACACCAGTTCCACCAAGACCGCAGTATCCATTTGGATTAGCAATCAGGTATTGCTGGTGGTACTGCTCTGCAATGAAGAACTCTTTTGCTCGTGCAATCTCGGTAGTTATTGTTCCGTAGTGATTTTCATTAAGTGTCGCTTGGAACACATGCGTGATGTCGCGCGCAATTTTCTCTTGTTGTTCATTGACAAAATAGATTGCGCTTCGGTACTGCGTTCCAATGTCACCGCCCTGGCGAAAGCCTTGCGTGGGATTGTGATTCTCATAGAAGCACTTAAGTATTTGTGCGTATGAAACCTTGGTCGAATCAAAGATAACTTTTACAACTTCGGCGTGACCGGTTTTTCCAGTGCAAACTTCTTCGTACGTTGCGTTTGGCGTAAACCCACCTTGGTAGCCAACAACAGTATTTACAACACCAGGTAGTTCCCAAAATTTTCGCTCTGCTCCCCAAAAGCAACCCATAGCGACATACGCAACCTCTGTTCCAGGAATATCATCAAGCAGCGAAACATTGAAGACTCGATGCGGGAGCGAAACTTCAATGGGATTGAAGCGCCCTTTAAGAGCTTTTTGCTCAGAAATCATCTCTGTGGGTGAATGCATAGCAACAGATTATGGGAAATGAGCTGGTAATGACGCAAGGAAGTTTCTAAAGACACTTCTATTTAATTAGGAGCAGGGAACTACTGGGCTAGTCTTTTTGCTTGTGCTTAAAATTCAACATTTAACTAAGCGTTACGACGACACCCTGGCTCTTGATGACCTCGATTTTGAAGTCAAACCTGGCGTCGTAACTGGATTCCTCGGACCTAATGGTTCTGGAAAATCAACAACAATGCGCCTCATCCTCGGCCTTGACCGTCCAACAAAGGGATCCGCCACTATTAACGGCAAGACGTATCACGAACTTAAAGCTCCGCTTCGTGAAGTTGGGGCACTCCTTGACGCCAAAGCAGTCCACCCAGGTCGTACCGCTCGTAATCATCTTCTTTCACTGGCTGCTTCAAACCAGATTAAGAAAGCACGCGTTGACGAAGTGCTTGAATTCGTCGGGATTGAATCAGTTGCAAACAAAAAAGTAGGTGGCTTCTCTTTAGGAATGAGCCAACGACTTGGTATTGCGGGGGCGCTACTTGGTGATCCAGAAGTACTGCTGTTCGACGAACCAGTGAACGGACTTGATCCTGAAGGTATTCGCTGGATCAGAGAGTTTTTCCGCTCACTCGCCAACGAAGGTCGCACCGTATTTGTGAGTTCACACTTGATGAGTGAAATGGCCGTTAGCGCGGACCAGATCATTGTTATTGGTCGAGGAAAATTTATTACTCAAGGGTCAGTTGAAGACCTGACGGCAACCGCACACGGAACAGTATTTGTTCGCGCATCAGACATTCACATGCTGACCTCAACGCTCACTTCAAATGGAGCTGAAGTACACGAGATCAATGACCTGGGGCTTACAGTAGGTGGGCTCACTTCAGATCAAGTGGGCGAGCTGGCATATAAGGCTGGCATAACAATTTTGGAGTTAACTCCTCAGCGAGCATCACTTGAAGAAGTATTCATGGACCTCACCGCAGACAGCGTTGAGTACGGCGGCGGAAAAATTGGAGTCGCTCATGACTAATGAAGTAACGCTCTTGTCGACAATGAAATCAGAGTGGATCAAATTCCGAAGTGTCAGGTCAACGATTCTTGGAATGGTTGTCTTCGTGATTCTCACTATTGGGCTTGGCATTCTTGTGACCTCACTTATCCACGCGCACTGGAACTCTCCAGGATCTCAGCAAGATCACCTCACCTTTGATCCTGTATCAACGAGCCTCGTTGGTACAGCACTCGCCCAGTTTGCAGTTGGTGTAATTGGTTCACTTTTCATAACGACCGAATACACCACCGGTTCAATACGAACGACCTTGGCTGCGGTGCCGAATCGATGGAAATTGATTATTGCCAAAACTGGTGTACTAAAGATTTCCATGCTGCTCGCAAGTGAAATTGTTTGTTTCGTGGCTTTCTTTATTGGAAAGGCAATTTACGGGAACATGGACCCGTCAATTCCTGACACTCTGACTAATGGCGCAGATCTTCGTGCTGTAGTTCTTGGTGGTGTCTATTTAACGTTGCTTTCAGTTATCGGATTCAGTCTTGGTATGTTGCTGCGACAAAGTGCAGCAACAATAAGCACCTACGTAGGGATCGTCCTAGTAATCCCACTTGTACTCTTCTTCTTTCCTAAAAGTATCCAAGACTCACTCACGAAGTTTGAGCCTTCATATTTAGGGCGAGAAATGATGTCCGTTAATCCTATTCAAAATGCCTTTTCGCCTTGGGTGGCGGCAATGATCCTGGTGATCTATGCAGCAGTTCTATGGGTCTGCGGAATTATGGTTTTTCAGCGTCGCGACGCATAAGCAATTACCGCTCTAGGGTGGCGACATGGAAATTACTGAAGCCCTCAAAACAACGGGCTCGATTCGTGAGTACACAAACGAGCAAGTAGGCGACGAAGTACTCTTCGACATCCTCGACACAGCCAGGTTCGCTCCATCAGGTGGCAACCGACAGGCATGGAAAGTTATCGTCGTAAAAGACTCAACTCAGCGACAAAAAATACGTGACATCTATCTCGATGCTTGGCACGACTACATCAGCCACATTCTTGCTGGACTAATCCCCTTCTCACCACTTGCGAGCAATGAAGACCGCCGAGCTGCTCTAGCGCAACGAAGCGCCGCTGAGGCAATTTCAAAACCTGATGGCTACCCAGAAACACTGCAGGATGTTCCAGTCATGATGGTTATCTGTGCCGACCTAGAAGTACTCGCAGCACTTGACCGGGATTTAGATCGTTACAAAATAGTTGGCGGAGCGTCGCTCTACCCATTTGTGTGGAACTTACTTCTCGCAGGTCGCGCTCATGATCTTGGTGGCGTTATGACCACGGTTGGAATCAAGAATGAAAAGCAACTAATGGAAGTACTTCAGATTCCATCATCATTTGCAGTGGCCGCAATTGTGACAATGGGTCATCCTGTCAAGCGACACACCAAGTTAACTAGAAGACGCGTAGAAGACTTCACAACCATTGACACGTTCAACGGTGAAGTCTTTAAAAACTAAGAACCAAAAATCTCTTGGGTGTCTTCACCTTGACGGCGAGGACCAGACCTGATTTTAGGTCGCTTGCCATCAATAATCAGCGGCGTACGCATTGCTTGAACTTCTCCACCTGGGGTGCTCATGGTCCCTAAGAAGTCTCCGTTCGCAATCTGATCCTGTGCGAATGCTCCAGCAACGTCCAAAATTGGTGACATGGGTACACCAGAGTTTTCGAGTCTTTCTAACCACTCATTTGTTGTGAGCTTTTCAAAAATTGAATTAAGAACACTTCGCATTTCATCTAGTTCTTTGACTCGATTGTCATTTAACTTCCACTCAACGTGGCTAGAAAGCTCAGGACTAGCGAGAACAGCGACCAGTTTTTCGTATTGAGAGTCAGTGCCAACAGCGAGCAGCATGTAGCCATCTTTTGTTTTAACTGGGCCGTATGGCGCAATGCTCGGATGATCATTACCGAGACGATGCGGATTTACTCCAGTTGCCAAATAGCCCTGCGCTTGATTAATGAGTCCACTCATGATTGATTCAAGCAACGGTGCTTCAAAGTGTCTGCCTGGTTTACCCGACAACTTGGCAAAGAGTCCCGCCAGCAATCCAACTGCGCCGTAGAGGCCAGCCAGAACGTCAGCAATAGGTGCGCCAATCTTCGTGGGCTCTCCCTCAGCGGTTCCAGTGACCCCCATAATTCCTGAGCGAGCTTGCGCGAGTAAATCAAATGATGGGTCACTCGCAACTGGGCCACCAGACGATGCGGGAGTAATGCTTATCCAAACACAATCTGGGTTCAGCTCTTTTAGCTTTTCAATGTTGAGGGCACGAAGTTGTTTAGGAAGAAAGTTTTCAACTACGGCGTCGGCTTGTTGAACGAGTTTTCCAACAGCGTCGAAATCTTTTGCATCACGTAGATCAGCAACAACATTTCTACGATGACGGTTCACTGCTAGGTAGTAGGTGGCATCGTCTCCAAAACGCGGAGGAGCAAGACCTCGCACTGGGTCACCTTCTGGACCCTCAATTTTTATGACATCGGCCCCAAGGTCTCCAACGATCATTGAGCACAGCGGTCCGGCGAGCACCCTCGAAAAATCTAGAACTCGAACGCCTTCAAGCGGGAGTCCAGTTCCAATGTTGCAAGGTGCAATGTCCCAGGTCACGTTAGAACTTAGGATTTCTCAACGAAGCGATGCATGTGTTCGGCAAGGTCGTTCACAATTTCAAAACATTCAGGAATAATTCCACCAAGTCTTAAAAAGCCATGAGTCATACCCTCTGCTTCGAGAAGTTCAACCTCTACACCGAAGTGTTCGAGCAGACCCGTGTACGCAACTCCCTCATCTCGAAGTGGATCACATTCAGCGACTACGACAATCGCTGGAGGAGAGTTAGTTAAGTCGCTCGCCATGAGTGGTGAAACACGCGGATCTGTGTGGTCTTGGTATCCATTTAGATATTGAAGATAGTCAGAACGCAATTGGTCGTTGTCCAGCATAAAACCACTTCCGTAGGCATGAGAAGACTCGGTCACAATTTCTGGACCCATTGCTGGATTAATGAGAACTTGAGCGACAATGTTTAAATTTTCATTTCGAGTCTGAGCAACACCAACAGCTGCAAAATTACCGCCAGATGAATCACCAAAAACTATTAGCTTTGCGTCTTTGTCAGCATATTTCGAAAGGTTTGCAGAAACGTATCGAAGAGAGTCAATCGTGTCATTGATTCCTTCAGGAAATGGGTGCTCTGGCGCAAGTCTGTATTCAATAGCGAGAAATCTCATTTTTGTACTGTAGCTTAATGCACGACAAAGTCCATCGTGGGTTTCTAAATCACCAATACAAAATGAACCGCCGTGAAAGTACAGAACAAGAGCTTTTGATTCATCGCCAAGTGGGACGTAGTGACGTGCTTGAAGCATTCTTCCCTCGAGAGGAATTACAACATCAGTGACAGACTCCATGGGGATTTCTTCACCACGAATTGCTTCGGCGACTTTTAGATAATCACTACGTCGTGTCGCAATAGTTTCTTGCGAATGCAATGGAGCAGGGTGCTCTCGAACGTACGCAACCATTGCCTCAAGGGCTTTATGAACCATGTAACCGAGCCTACGCAATTGGACGCGTTTCTACCAACTACCTTGTGTTCATGAGTTCTCCTACCCCAGACTGGTCAGCCATTTCAAAGCGGAACGCTCGAAGTGTGCAGACAACAATTGGATGGATCTTTTGGGACCCTGGTGCGGTATCGCGTTACGAAGCACTGGGACTTCCTGCGGGTGGTGGCTACATTGCTTCGCGTGCAGCGCCATTTAGCGATGCCGGGCCAGACGCACTCACTGATGTGTTTGGCTCCATTTCACCTCTCGGTATCTCTCTTGTGTTTGAAGTACTAAAGACCCGAGAGAACTTCATGAAGTTCTGGGACGCACGCAACGAAGCCGTGCTTGAAGGACTAAAAGAATTCGCTCCATCAATTATTGAGCCTCTCATCGAGTTCGGTCCGCTCTTGTGGAACGTTGTCCCTCAGCTTCCACTCGACAACTGCCTTTTCGCTGCAAGTCACAAAACATTGAGCATTCCAAGCGACAGTGTCCTATCTGGTTGGCATGCAATTAATTTTGTTCGTGAATGGAGAGGTGATGTTCACTGGAACATCACTAAGTCAAAGAATCTCACCGCAGGCGAAGCATCAGTACTGCACAATGCTTGGCTTGGCTACGAAGGTGACTGGTTGTCTCTTTCGAGAGGAAATGCGCCAGAAAGCATTGATGCTTCATGGAAGCTTCTAGAAGAACGCGGTCTCGCCGTTGGGCGCGACGTAACGAAGGAAGGTTTAGTTCTTCGCCAAGAGATTGAAGATGAAACCGACAGCAAGACTTCTCTCGCCTGGGAATTGGTTGGTTACGAGAACGCCATTCGATTCGCAGAGCTCTTTGAGCCACCATGTGTTGATCTACTCAAGCGAGTTGACATAACAGCCGGGCCGAATTATCAGCCTGCTTCAAGAATTCACTGAGCTACGCAGTACTCCAAATTGGAGCGGACGACCGGGCTCGAACCGGCGACCTCGACCTTGGCAAGGTCGCGCTCTACCAACTGAGCTACGTCCGCGTGGTGCATTCAATACTAGCCGACCAAGAAAGCAAAGAAAAATCTTTACAGGGCTGGTGAAGTGGCAATAAACGCTTCGACTTCTTCGCGCAAATAATCACGAAGCTTAGAAATGTCTGGCATTGTCTCAGCGCATCCGTAGATACCAAATTCCAAATATTCTTCGAATCCAAGAACAGTTATGTTGAGCGCAAATGGACCAAACAATGGACCTACTGGAGCCGCCGAAGCGACACGGTGGCCACTGAGCCATAGCGGTAGTGGCGGTCCAGGAACAGAAGAAATCATCACGTTGGCCATAGGGGGAATCTTGTTAAACAATCCAAAGTTGTGAATGAGCTTTCCACCGATTGAGAGCAGTGTCGGACCCAAAGACTTCGTGATGTTTTGCAGCATCTGTGCTCCAGCTTGACGCTGTGCGCCGACAGTTTTTTTCGAGTCAGCAGAGATTGCTTTGATTCGTTCTTCGGGATCATCAATGTCGGTGTGAAGTCGAACGAGCATTCCTGAAATCTGATTTCCAAGCGCAGCAGCTTCTCCCTCTCCACGAACGTTGATTGGAACGAACGCAATTAGGTCTTTCTTTATTGTTTCGCCACGATCTTCAAGCAACCTGCGCAGTGCACCGCTTGATACAGCCATAACAAAGTCAGTTACTGATGCACCTCTTGACTTTGCAGCCTTCTTTGAATCAACCAAAGAAACTTGAAGTCGATGGAACTCTTTTTCGGTGCCTGAAGCAGCATTTAATGATGTCCTTTTAGCTTCAAAGAGCGAAGGTTGTTCTGGCGTTGCTTTGTTCTTTCGGCGAAGAATTGCGACTCGAACAACCGCCTTAACGATTGTGTAGAGACGAACAAACCACGAACTGACATTTCTTAACGCCAGTGACGGATCTTTGCGAATACTTCCAATACCTTGACGAAGAAGTCCGAATGAAGTTGTTACTGTCTCTTCCTCATCACTTTCGATTTTTGGTGCGGGAGGACGTACCTCTGGAGAAATGTCGAACAAACTTGCGAAAGTTTCTGCACCTGAAACGCCGTCGGCGAGGGCATGGTGAACTTTAAGTGCAACCGCTGCCCTACCGTCTTGCATGCCTTCAATGACAAGAAGTTGCCAAAGTGGCCGCTTAGGTGAAAGCTGCTGCGACAAGAACTGGGAAATCAGCTCATCAAATTGATCGGGCGTACCGGGTGCTGGGAGCGCCACTCTTATCACGTGCTTTTCAATCTCAATCTTTTTTTCATTGACCATGATTGGCCAAGTCATGTCGAAAGGTGAGCGGACAAGTCGCTGACTGAGCACTGGAATTTCGTGAAGTCGAGCTTCAATGTTGCTACGGATTAATTCGTATCGTTCTTTTGGATCAGAAACGTCGCCAAATTCGAGCTCAACAATGGCTCCGATGTTCATTGCTGAACCGGGAACCTCTAGAAGTACAAATGCGCTATCGAGTGGATCAAGAAATTGTGTCATCGTCCGGTGCTCCCAAATCCGCCTTCGCCTCGTGTCGCTTCGGGGAGTTCATCGACAAGACTAAACGAAGCACTCGGAACCGCAAGGATAACTAGCTGAGCAATTCGGTCACCCTTTTTGACTTCATAGTCATTCGTTGGATCAAGGTTGACCAGAGCAACCTTTAGCTCTCCGCGGTAACCAGAGTCAACGAGCCCAGGGGCATTTGAGCACGTAACACCGTGCTTCGAAGCGAGTCCACTTCGAGGAAGAACAAAGCCCCCATGGCCCTGTGGGATGGCAATGGCGACACCTGTTCCAACCATGGCTCTACCACCTCCAGCCTTTAACAAGGCGTCTTCTATCGCCACAAGGTCACATCCTGCGTCACCTTCATTGGCGTAGCTAGGAAGAACGGCATCTGGGTGCAGTGCTTTGGCAAGAATTTCCATAGGGCGAAGGCTACCTGTCAGTGTGACCCCGGTGTCGCCAACTATTAGTAGTGTCGCAATGTGCTTGTTTGGATGGACTTAGAAATGACGGGACTCGAGCCCTCACGCCACGTCATAGTGGAAATCGCCACTTTGATCACTGACGACCACCTAAACATTGTTGCTGAGGGTCCAGACCTGGTTGTTCATGCCTCGCCTGAAGAGCTCGAACAAATGGGTGACTTCGTCACCGAGATGCACAAGAAATCTGGACTTCTTCCTCTCATTGAAGCTTCAACAATCACCGTGGCGCAGGCTCAAGAGCAAACACTTGCTTTCATAAAGCAGCACATCAGCGAACCGCGAAGTGTCCCACTGTGCGGAAATTCAATTGGCACCGACCGACGTTTTCTGCAGGAATACATGCCAGAGCTTGAGGAGTTCCTTCATTACCGAAACATTGATGTTTCTACATTGAAAGAACTAGCTCGACGCTGGCACCCAGAAGTGCTGGCATCAGTTCCTGAGAAGGCAACAACTCACCGAGCACTCGATGACATTAGAGAATCAATCGCAGAACTCGTGCATTATCGCAATACCATGTTCCCTACACCGGAGAAATAAATATGTCAGACGCAGTACTTTCAATTCAAGACGCCAGCGCTCAAATGATCGCTGCTGGTCAAATGTTCGAAATCGAACGCACCACCATTAAGGGCATCGAGATGAATGTCTGGAAGAACGCACCAGCCACCATGGCCCAAGTACTTGGCATGTCACTAAATCACAGTGCAAAGGAATTCTTGATCTACGAAGATCAGCGCTACACCTTCGAAGAGCACTACCGCGCTGCAGCAACACTTGCTCACCGGTTTATTGAACTCGGAATCAAAAAGGGTGACCGCATCACCATCGCGTCTCGTAACCTTCCCCAGTGGGTAATGAGTTTCTGGGGTGCAATTCTTGCGGGAGCAGTTGTAGTTCCTCTTAATGCTTGGTGGACCACCGAAGAGTTGGAATACGGACTTAGCGACTCTGGAACATCCATTGCAATTGTGGATGAGGAGCGTTTGGAGCGCATCTCGCCTTTCATGGATTCACTTCCAGGGCTCACAACAGTGATTGTTCTTAATGACAACCCGAAAAAGAAAGTCAACGTCGCAAACACAAATTCACGAGTTGCAGTTAAGAGCTTCGAAGATGTTCTCGGCGTAGTTGATCCGGCACAGACTCCACCTGAAATTGCAATGGACACTGATGACGATGCGACAATGTTCTACACATCTGGAACCACCGGAAAGCCAAAGGGCGCTGTTGGAACACACCGCAACGCACTTTCAAACATGATGAACTTGTTCTTCATTGGACAGCGCGCAACGCTTCGTTACGGCAACGCCAACCTCGACGACGATGGCAATCCAGTCCAGGGTTCAGCGATGCTCAACATTCCCCTCTTTCACGCAACTGGGTGCCTCGCCACAATGCTCGTGAACACTGCATCAGGTGGAAAGCTCGTTCTCTCGCACCACTTTGATCCGACTTTGGCATTAGAGATGATTCAAAATGAAAAGATCACTCAAATCGGTGGCGTTCCGGCAATTGCCATGCAACTGCTTGACCACCCAAACTTTGCTGACTACGACACTTCGTCAATTCGCTCAGTTTCTTACGGTGGAGCACCACCACCACCAGAACTTGTAAAGCGCATTCGAGCAGCGTTCCCTAAAGCACAGCCAGGCAATGGCTACGGACTTACAGAAACTTCTGCAGCCGTCGCCCTTAACAACGGTGCTGACTACATTGCGAAGCCTGCGAGCTGCGGCCCGGCAGTTCCAACGTGCGAAGTTGCAATTGTGCCTGAGGACTTCGAAGGAGACGAGCCAACCGCTGATCTTCCAAAGGGACCAGATGTTCGCGGGGAACTTTGGATCAAGGGACCAAATGTTGTTCGCGGTTACTGGAACAAGCAAGAAGCAACTGAGAAAGCGTTCACCAAGGGCTGGTTGCACTCAGGTGACATTGCTCGTATTGATGAAGATGGATTCATCTTCATTGTCGACCGCGCGAAGGACATGATCATTCGTGGTGGAGAGAACGTCTATTCAGTAATTGTTGAAGCCGCAATCTTCGAGCACCCTGACGTTGCCGACTGCGCAGTTGTTGGTGTTCCTCACCCTTCACTTGGTGAAGAAGTCGCTGCAGTGATTGTGCTTCGACCAGGAAGAGTCGTTGAAGGCGAAGAAATTTCACGCCACGTAGCTCAGCACCTCGCAAAGTTCCAAGTTCCGACGAAAGTTATTTTCCGTTCAGAGCCACTACCCCGCAATCCTCAGGGCAAGGTATTGAAGCGCGAACTGCGCGACAGCATCCTTGGTTAGTTGGTAATACTTCAATACTACTCATGGTAGTATTGAAGTATGAAAATAAGTATGAGCTTGCCAGACGAAGATGTGACGTTCCTCGACGCCTATGTAGAAGAAAAGGGGCTCGCCTCTCGCTCCGCTGCACTTCACAAAGCTGTTCGACTTCTTAGGGCCAATGGACTTGGATCAGCCTACGATGCCGCATGGCTGGAGTGGCGTGATGAAAGCGAAGCATCTTGGGACACAACGTCCAGCGACGGACTTCTCTAAGTGCACCGCGGTGAAATATTTTTGGTGAATCTAGACCCAGCTCTAAGTGGCGAAGCGAACAAGCAACGTCCATCTGTCATTGTTAGCAACGATGGGGCTAATGGTTCAGCTGAGCGCAGTGGATACGGAGTCATTACGGTTGTCCCAATTACATCCAACATAAATCGAATTTATCCATTTCAAGTACTACTTTCCGCAGCGGATACTGGGCTTGATTTTGATTCAAAGGCTCAAGCAGAACAGGTTCGATCGATTTCAGTAAGACGACTTGGAACTCCTATAGGTGAAGTCCCTCAAAAAATAATGGAAAGAATCGACGAAGCGCTTCGGCTCCACCTAGCGCTATAGCTTCTTCTACAAAACAAATAAAAAAGCGGCCGCACGAAAGCGGCCGCTTTTTTAGTAAGTAAAAGAATTACTTGTTTGGCTGTGGTGTGATGCGTAAGTAGTCCTTGAGCTTCTTGAAGCCCTTAGGGAACTTGGTTACTGCATCTTCATCGCTGATTGAGTTAACGATGATTACATCGCCACCGTCAACCCAGTTAACTGGAGTTGCAACTGAGTAGTTAGCAGTCAGCTGAAGTGAGTCAAGTACACGAACAACTTCGTCGATGTTTCGACCAGTTGATGCTGGGTACGTAAGGGTCAACTTGACCTTCTTGTCTGGCCCAATAACGAACACGCTGCGAACAGTGAGTGTGTCGTTTGCGTTTGGGTGGATCATGTCGTAAAGGTTTGCAACAGTCTTTGACTCGTCACCAATAAGTGGGAAGTTAAGAGCAGTTCCCTGAGTCTCTGCAATGTCTGCCTTCCACTTGTCGTGTGAAGCTACATCGTCTACTGAAACACCAATGATCTTTGTGTTGCGCTTGTCGAAGTCAGGCTTGCGAGCTGCAAAGCCACCGAGTTCGGTAGTGCATACAGGAGTGAAGTCCTTAGGGTGTGAGAACAAGATGCCCCAGCCGTCGCCGAGCCATTCGTGAAAGTTGACCGTTCCTTCGGTGGTCTCCGCGGTAAAGTCCGGGGCCACGTCACCAAGACGAATCGCCATTTGATACTCCTTCGAGTGAAAAGCCCAGTCCTTTGACTGAGCTCCTTTACTTTAGCGGACAAAGCCCAATTGTTGCAAATGTCTATGGGATTTGTAGGTTATTGCACATTGAGCCGCCAAACCCTGTGAAACTAGAGGAATGTCCGAATCGCTGAAGCCAACCGTTGCTGCTTTTGACCTGGATGGAACACTCAGCGAAGGCGGGAGTGTTGTTCACTGGTTGAGGTTTATTGCGGGTACTCGAGCAACATACGCCGCTGGATTTTCGCTACTCACCCCTCTCACCATTGGTGCAATCAGGAGTGGTTCATCTGCAGATAATGCCAAGGAGCGTTTATTTCACAAACTGCTCGCAGGAAGAGACGTCGCAGAAGTACAAGCAAGATCTCGTGAATTCATTCTGCATCACTTAGAAAAAAATGGCCGTGCACACGTTGTGGCACGTATGCGCTGGCATCTTGATCAAGGTCACAAAGTGGTAATTGTTTCTGCATCACCTCAGCTCTACGTAGATGTTGTTGCTGAAACGTTTGGTGCGAACGGTGGATGCGGAACTCGTCTTGGCGTTGATGCACGAAACAAGTTGACTGGAATGTATCTGGGAAATAACTGTCGTGGATCAGAAAAGATTCGACGACTTGATGAGTGGATTGCGCAGCAAGGCTTTACATCAAAGCCAATTGTCTATGCGTATGGCAATTCACGCGGTGACCTAAAGATGCTCACGAGTGCTGACCATGGTTACGACTGTGGAAAGTTAGGCCGCTTTGGTGCGCTGAAGAAGTTCGTTCGCCTCGAGGCGTAACTACTGCTCGATTGAAGAAGAAATTTCTACGATGCCGCTTTCTCGACCTTCGTAGACAACCTGCATGGAAGCAGCTTGTTCCTTCCAAGCAATCACCGTTGATCCGCGTTGGTCAACAATTCCTACGTTGATGTCATAGATGCCATCGAGCAGAGGTAGTGCACCAATGTCGAGTCCAATACGGTTTGGTCCCTGTTTCAAATTGACTGGAGAGGACTGCGGGTCACTTCGACTCACGAGTAGTCCCGTGCGAGTAAATATCTCAAACATGAAATTACCGCTGTAGGCATGTTCAGCGCTTAGGTTCACATCGAGGTGAATGCCAGCACCACTTCTTACTTCAAAAGTACCGCTTGGTGTTGTTACCGAATCAATGTTGATGTTTGCCTGCGTTCCAGCGACATCATTGGCTTGAGCATCTGCTAACTGGTGCTCACGAAAAATTCGTAGTGATTCACTCGTCTGCCCATCAGCAATCATTAGCCCAGAATCAAGCACAATTGCACGATCGCAAATTGAGCGAACTTGATCTGCATTGTGGGTAACAAGAAGAATCGAACGCCCTTCTTCTTGGAATTTCTTAATACGGTCAATGCACTTCTGCTGAAAGCGCTCATCGCCAACAGCGAGCACTTCGTCAACAACCAAAATGTCAGGGCTAACACTCACTGCAACGGCGAACGCCAAGCGGACATACATTCCACTCGAATAGAACTTCACCTGCGTGTCAATGAACTGTTCAATTTCGCTGAAGGCAACAACCTCGTCGAAGATGCGGTCGACCATCTTGCGAGAGAAGCCGAGCATTGCTCCGTAGAGATACACGTTGTCGCGACCAGACAGCTCGCCTTGGAATCCAGCACCTAGCTCAAGCAACGCCGCAAGGCTTCCACGAAGTCGGATCTCGCCTGATGAAGGCTGCAAGACGCCACAGATGCACTTAAGAAGTGTTGATTTTCCTGATCCGTTGTGTCCAACAATGCCGACCGTCTCGCCTTCGGCGATTGAGAAATTGACGTTATTCAGTGCGCTAAAGAGCTCTGTTGTCCCGGACTTTGGGTGAAGTAGTCGTTCTTTAAGCGTCTGGTGACGTTCGTGATGAATCTTGAAGCTCTTGGAGATGTTGTCAACTTCAATAACGTTCGCCATTAGAGCTCCGACTCAAAGTTTGTTTCGAGACGACCAAAGAGAACTTCCGCGACAAGGAAGAAGATAATCATGATTCCAACGAGGCCCGCATTTATTTCAAAAAACTTGGTCATTGACCACGTTGGCAGCACTTGCATCAATTGATGTGGTGCAACGAGTGAATGCACTGAGGTATCTCCGTAGAAGATGCGCTGGAACGTTAAGACAATTGGCGTGAGTGGATTTAAGAAGTACAGCAATGTCAGTCCGTGACGATGCAGCGCTGGCGACAGCGTGTTCTCGTAGGAATACACAATCGGAGTCATGTAGAACCACAACTGCAAAATGACTTCAATCAAGTGCTTTACGTCTCGTAAATACACCGTGATAGCTGACATGAGCATGGCCATTGCTGCGGTGAAGAGATAGAGGGCAATAAGTGCAATTGGCATGAGCCACATGAAGTTCCACGCTGGAGCGTGGCCAGCAATAAGCAGGAAGATTGCGAGCACGCCAACTTGGATGACGAAATAAACAACCGCAGCACCCACGTTGGCGAGTGCCAAGATTTCACGTGGAAATGAAACCTTCTTAACAAGACCAGCGCGGTCAACAATGACACCAGTCGCAGTATTGAGCGATGTCTGGTACATATTCCAAGCAATTAGACCTGAGAACAGGTAAATAACGAAGTTCGGAATTCCATTTTTCAGGAATATCGAAAAGACTAAGTAGTAGATGCACAGCGACAGAGCTGGAGAAATCATTGACCACAAGAGTCCAAGCGAAGAACTCTTGTACTTGATCTTGATGTCAGAAAGAATCAGGTTTACAAGAAGTTCACGTCGATTGACGAGATTCTTTAGCCGAGCGATAAGCCCAGGTCGGACACTGACGACGCGTACTGGTGCATCATCGAGTGAACGTCGAACGACGCCGTCCGACGTGGCTTCACTCACTAGTCGCCTTTGGTTAACGCCGAGTGCTCGATGACAGCGTCGATGAATCCGTATTCAAGCGCTTCTTCTGGTGAGTACCAACGGTCACGCTCTGAATCAGCGAGAATCTTTTCGAGTGGCTGGCCGGTGTGGCGCGCGGTTAGCTCGGCAAGACGGTGACGTGACTTCGCGAAGTCCTCGGCCCAAATTGCAATGTCGGTTGCTTGACCCTTGAAGACTCCACCACCGGTGTGAGGTTGGTGCATCAAGATTCGAGTTAGGAAGCGAGAAGCGCTTGCCCTGTGTTCCGGCACAAAGAAGGAACTGACCCATTGAAGCCGCCATACCGAAACAAATTGTTCGAATGTCGTTGCTGACGTACTGCATGGTGTCGTAGATCGCTAGACCGTCAGAAACTGATCCACCAGGAGAGTTGATGTAGATACTGATGTCCTTGGTTGGGTCATCTGCCTCTAGGAGCAACAGCTGTGCGCAGACCCTATTAGCCATATCGGTGTCAACCGCTGAAGTGCAAAAAATGATGCGATTGCGTAAAAGTCGGTTGGTTAGGTCGTTATTGCCGAAGTAATCGGCCATTGATGTGTCACTCATACGTCTAATCTACCGTGCCCGCTGCGAAGGCCCTGCCGATTTCGCCTAGAGTAGAGACCCTGCGGGCGTGGCGGAATTGGCAGACGCGCTGGTTTTAGGTACCAGTTCTACGGAGTGTGGGTTCGAGTCCCTCCGCCCGCACCAAGTTTTTAAAGTTTCCCTTGCTATTTGCCAGGGGGTCGTAGTAACGTTGTATTTGCTGTTTCGCCGCAACATCGCGGTAGAGACCGATTCGATATGAAACTTCGAGTTGGGCTCATCTCAACTTGTAGGAGTTTCTATGTCCATGTCCTTTGCCGACCTCGGCGTGCCATCAAACCTTGTAGAGCGTCTAGCTTCACGCGGTATTTCTGAAGCATTCCCGATCCAGGAAGCATCCATCCCTGACGCCCTCGCGGGTAAAGACGTCGTTGGAAAGGCCGCAACAGGATCTGGAAAGACCCTCGCCTTCGGTCTTCCACTACTCGCCCGCCTCGAAAAGGCTCGCCCTCGCAAACCTACGGCCCTGATCCTTGTTCCTACACGTGAGCTTGCAGCTCAGGTGCAAAAGGAACTTGCTCAGTTGACCGAAGACAAGGGTCGCCGCATCATCACTATCTACGGTGGTACTTCGTACAACATTGCTCGCAAGGCACTGAACTTTGGTGTTGACGTTGTTGTTGCCTGCCCAGGTCGTCTAGAAGACATGCTCGAACAGCGTGCCTTTGACCTTCAGAGCTGCACCACTGTTGTTGTTGACGAAGCTGACCGTATGGCCGACATGGGATTCTTGCCATGTGTACGCCGCATCATCTCAGCTACTGCTCCTAACCGTCACGTCATGTTGTTCTCAGCAACAATGGGACCAGACGTTAAGTCACTCGTAAAAGAATTCACTAACGACGCTGTTATCCACGACGTTGTTGGAGAAGAAGCTCCTAGTGATGTTGACCACTTCTTCTGGCGTGTTCCACGTGACCAGCGTCCACAGATGACTGCTGACATTGTTGAAGAATACGACCGCGCAATTGTCTTCACCCGTACCAAGCACGGTGCAGACCGACTTGCTCGTCAGCTCGAAGAGCGTGGCATTTCTGCAGTTCCGCTTCACGGAGACCGCACACAAGCTCAGCGTGAACGCGCACTTCGCAGCGTTAAGAGTGGCCAAGTACGTGTACTTGTAGCAACTGACGTTGCTGCTCGTGGAATTCACATTGACTTACTGCCAGTTGTTATTCACTACGATCCACCAGCCCAGGCAAATGACTACCTTCACCGTTCAGGACGTACAGGTCGTGCCGGTAACACAGGTGCAGTTATTTCACTCGTTGGTGAAGACGTTATTGGTCAGGTTAAGCGCCTACAAAAGGCTCTTGGTATTCCAACAATGATCGACCCTCGCGAAGATGCACCAGCAATTCGCCTTGGTGCAGTTGACGATGTTGCAGCAGCCGAGCGTCTTGACGACCGTGGAGGAAAGGGTCGCTCTGAGCGTTCTTCATCTTCACGTGACCGTAGTCCTCGCAACTTTGGTGACCGTGACCGTGGTGTTCGTTCTGACCGTGGCTTCTCTGACCGTGCTCCTCGTGGAGATCGTCCAGAGCGTGGCTTTGGAGACCGTGACCGTTCTTCTTCACCTCGCACTGAGCGCAGCTTCTCAGACCGTGCTCCTCGTGGAGACCGTCCAGAGCGTGGCAATGACCGCCCGTTCACACCTCGTAGCGACCGCCCAGAGCGCAGCTTCGCAGACCGTGACCGCGCAGCATCACCACGTGCTGAGCGCAGCTTCTCAGACCGTGCTCCTCGCGGAGACCGTCCAGAGCGTGGATTCGCAGACCGTGCTCCTCGTAGCGACCGCCCAGAGCGTGGATTCGCAGACCGTGATCGTGAAGCACGTCCAGACCGCGGCAGCGACCGTCGTCCAAGCCGTGACTTTGCAGACCGTTCTGCTTCACCTCGTGGCGGTAAGGAAAAAGAAGGCACCGTTAGTTTCTTTAACGACTCAAAGGGATTTGGGTTCGCAAGCGATGACAAGGGTGACGACTTATTCATTCACTTCTCTTCAATCCAGGGTGACGGCTTCAAGTCACTGAGCGAAGGCCAGAAGATTACATTCGAAGAGGCTGAGGGTCCAAAGGGCCGCGAAGCTCGCAACGTACGCGTTGTTGGTGGCGGACGTTCACGCCGCTAAAGTTTGTAACCATGTCTGAGAAACCATTTGTAGAACCACACACTGGCCCTGCCCCCGACGACCTTCTTATTGAAGAAATCGTTGTTGGTAGTGGCGACGAAGCAACAGCTGGTCAAACTGCGGTTGTCCACTACGTAGGAATTTCTGCCTCAACCGGCGAAGAGTTCGATGCGTCATGGAACCGTGGCGACACCTTCTCATTTCCACTTGGTGCTGGATACGTAATCCAGGGCTGGGACCGTGGCGTTGTTGGAATGAAAATTGGCGGACGACGCCGACTCGTTATTCCTTCACACCTCGGATATGGAGAGCAGGGCGCTGGTGGCGTTATTGCACCAGGTGAAACGCTCATCTTCGTTGTTGACTTAATCGCTCTTCGCTAGTTCGAAGAATCAATTGCCAGCATTCGCTGGAAGTCACCGTAACGCTCACAACAGATTTCTGAAAGAAGTCGTAGTCGGTCGTTAGGGTTAGCAAGGCTTAGTACTTTGAACTGATCAAGTGTCGACATTGGCGTCATTGCGCACAACTGCCAGCTGCGAATCTTTGGATCACTGTCCATTTCACAATTTGATCTGGTGTAGTCATCTGCATTGATTTCACTCTGCAGTGCACGAAGTGCCTTAACTGCTGATTCAGTAGAGCGAAGCAAGGTTTCATCGATACCGCACTCAGTGCAGTGTCGTTCTTTCACAATTGCTTGTGGATAGGGATCGTCTTTTAGCCACTCAACAACTTCGCAGCATTCAATCCCCTCAACCACGAGCAGTGTTTTACCGTCACTAGTCTTTTGACTCGCAACGATTTTCACAACAGTTCCGTTACCGAGGCGCACATCACCACCGCCAACTTCTGATCCACGCTCAATCAACGTTGTGCCAAAAGTCCCTTCGTCGTCGAGGTCTGTAAGCATCTGTTGATAACGAGCTTCAAAAACGTAAAGCCCAGCAGTTTGATAAGGGAATATGACCATCCCGAGCGGGAACATTGGGAGTCTTTTGCTGGTCACATGAACAGCCTAAAGGTGAATTATTTGTGAACTAACGCTTTTCCAAAGCTTCTGCGAGCGAACGCAGGGCATTGCCGCGGTGCGAAGTGGCGTTCTTTTCTTGCAAAGTCATTTCTGCCAGCGTTTTACCGCCAGCGTGCGACGGAAGAAAGACCGGGTCGTATCCGAAGCCGTTGCTTCCTTTTGCCTCAGCACCAATAGAACCTTCCATAACTCCTTCGACGCTCAACGATGTGCCGTCTGGGTATGCCACGCAGATAACAGTCCTAAACCTCGCTGTACGCGGCGCAGCAACACCAGAAAGCATGCTCAGTAACTTGACGACGTTCTCTTCGTCACTCGCCCCAACGCCTGCGTAACGCGCACTGTAGACACCCGGCTCTCCGTCCAACGCATCTACAAAGAGTCCAGTGTCGTCTGCAACAGCGGCGTGTCCAGTTGCGTCAGCGAGTGCACGAGCCTTTAAGAGTGCATTGCCCTCAAGCGTGTCTTCTGTTTCATCAACATCTGGCACATCAGACGGTCGTGGAAGAACATTGATGTTAAGCGCGCTCAATACCGACTCCATCTCCACTTTCTTGTGGGGATTTGCGGTTGCTAAAACGAATGTGGTCATCGAGGAGATGGTGGTGTTGCAAGTACTGCTCGCTGCGCAGTGTGAATTGCACTAATGCCGCTTTGTGCCAGGTCGAGTAGCTGGCTTAGCTCTTCTCTCGAGAAGGCCTCTTGCTCTGCAGTCCCCTGCACTTCAACAAAACGTCCAGCACCAGTCATAACAACGTTCATGTCCGTGTCCGCGCGTGAGTCTTCTTCGTAAGGAAGATCGAGCATTGGAACACCGCCAACGATGCCAACAGAAATAGCAGCAACGAAATCACTCAGGGCGTGTTGCTTGATTGTTCCCTTTTGAACAAGACGAGTAATTGCGTCGTGTAGCGCCACGTACCCACCACAGATTGATGCGGTGCGAGTTCCACCATCTGCTTGGAGAACATCACAGTCGACTGTGATTGCGAGGTCAGGTAGCAACTCGAGTCGAGTAACTGTGCGAAGTGAGCGTCCAATGAGGCGCTGAATTTCTTGTGTGCGTCCGGACTGCTTACCCTTTGCAGCTTCACGATTATTTCGTTCAGGAGTTGAACCAGGCAGCATTGAGTACTCAGCAGTGACCCAGCCCTTGCCAGAACCCTTTAGCCAGCGTGGAACGTCTTCTTCAACTGATGCTGTGCAGAGAACTTTTGTGCGACCGAAGCTAACAAGGACTGAACCTGCTGCCATGTCGGTGTAGTCGCGTACAAATGAGAGTGGACGGGCCTGATCTGGGGTACGGCCATCGGCGCGCTGAACTGACATGGGACTCCTTAAAAACACCGTGTTGTGCGTCTTAACGGTAGCGGAGATTTAGAAGTAAATGATTTTCTTGGCTCGTTCAACGACTTCATCGATGTCGTCGCTCCAGGCGCCAGTTGAGAGGTACTTCCAGCCATCGTCACAGGCAATCGTGACAATTGTTGCTTCTTGGTCATCGGGAATTGTGTTGGCACACTTCACGGCGCCAGACATGATGGCTCCAGATGAGATACCCACGAAGAGACCAACTTCAGTCATGCGACGGGTCCACTCGATTGATTCTTTAGGGCGAACGATTACCTTGCGGTCGAGCATTGTTTCGCCACCAGCGTCAATAAAGATTGGCGGGATGTAACCATCGTCGAGGTTGCGTAGTCCATCAACCATTTCTCCACTCGGTGGTTCAATGGCCCAAATTTGAGTTCCAGGCTTGTGTTCTTTTAGAAACTTGCCAACACCCATCAATGTTCCAGAAGTTCCAAGTCCCGCAACGAAGTGCGTAATTTCAGGAACGTCGCGAAGAATTTCAGGACCAGTGGTGGTGTAGTGCGCCATTGGGTTCGCTGGGTTCGCGTACTGATACAAAAACACCCAGTCAGAATTTTCTGCACTGAGCTTCTGCGCTAAACGCACTGCCCCATTTGATCCTTCGCTACCGGGTGAGTCAATGATTTCCGCTCCCCAAGCCAGAAGTAATTGACGTCGCTCTGGCGACACGTTTGATGGAAGAACAACCTTCAGGTGGTAGCCACGAAGGCGACACACCATTGCGAGCGCAATGCCAGTGTTACCTGATGAAGGCTCAATCAGAATCTGACCTGGCTTTCCAGGGACCAGGATGCCGTCGCGTTCTGCAGCTTCAATGAGTGAATACGCAATGCGGTCCTTCACTGAACCAGCAGGATTGCGACCTTCAAGTTTTGCAAGAATTTTTACGTTCGGCTTAGGCGAAAGTGCGCTTATATCAATAACTGGTGTATTACCAATTAATTGAAGTACCGAATCGTAACGAGCCACTACTGTGCTCCACCTGCAACTGCAGGTAGCAATGTGACTTCGTCGCCGTCAGCAACTGGAGCGTCAATGCCACCGAGGTAACGAACATCATCGTCATTCACATAGACATTCAAGAATCGGTGCAGCGTTCCGTCTTCGTTGAGTAGTTGTGGCTTTACAACTGGATACGCATCGGTGATCTGCTTAAGAACGCCACCGATTGTTGTTGCGTCAGTGTCAAGAACTGCGAGTCCGCCCATTGCTTGACGAAGCACTGTTGGAATCCGAATTACTGCAGACATTTTGTTCCTCACTGATCTAATAGATGACTAACTTAGTCAACTTTAGTGGTACTTCGCAATAGCGTGACCAAAAAACATCCTTGAGTACCTAAGTACGCTTAAAGAGTGGCTAGGGCTAAACAAATCCAAGCGCGGCGTGACAAAAAGAAGGAAGACGCCAAAAAGGGTGACCAAATCGTCGCCTCAAATCGTCGCGCCCGTCATGATTTCGATTTAGTCGAAATCATGGAATGTGGCATGGTCCTCACCGGAACCGAAGTGAAATCTCTTCGCCAGGGCAAGGCACAAATTGGTGAAGCGTTCGCACGAATTGAAAATAACGAAATCTGGATCTACCAAATGCACATTCCACCATGGGTGAATGCCGTGGGATTTGGAACACATGATCCAGACCGAAAGCGAAAGCTCCTCGCCCACCGACGTGAAATTGACAAGTGGTGGGACCAAACACGAATGCAACCACTCACAATTGTTGCTACCAAGGTCTATTTCAAAGATGGAAAAGCCAAGGTTGAGATTGCACTCGCCAAGGGTCGTAAGCAGCAAGACCGTAGAGAAGCACTAAAAAAGCGTGATGCTGAGCGAGAGATCCAGCGCACCACTCGCAACATCGAAAAATTCAGTTAAGCGTCACACACTTTTCGTTTACTTTTCGGCCTGTTCACAGACCAATACTTCATACTGGTTGTGCCCCCTACTAGGAGACACATGGCGTACATGGAATCGTATATTTATTGGATTAATGAATCAACTGAACATGTTGACGTCGAAGTAATCAATCAGAAGGTTCGATCACAACGTGGACAGGACTTCAAAGTTGAAGATGAATTCCACACACGTCCTTGGACTCGCTGGACCTATTTTTAAGTCATAAGTCGAGTAATTCATTCAGAAGCGATTCGCCACTAGACCACCCGTTGGAATTCTGGTTAATAGAAGGTATGCTTATTACGCAGCTAAAGCAGCTGCTAAATCCATGGGGATGAATTGTTTCGACAGAAGTCGTCGAGGTGAGTGAAGCGAGCCGTGGTCTCAGGATCCACGTTAAAGAGCCTGAAAAAATAAATAAACGCCAAGCCTCAGCTTGCGCTTGCTGCTTAGGTAGCAACATCCACCTAGACCCGGTCCTGCGGTTTAGTAAATGGGTGTCATAAAAGTAGGACTTACCAACGAGACTCGCTAGTGGTTTCGATGGGACAACTTAGCTAGATACGGTGCGTCTTCGGTGTTGACAGTAGAGCCGCTCCCGACAATTTCCTGTCGACTGCGCTCGGAGAAGAATCATTAAGAAGCTACTGGACCCGGGCTCGATACCCGGCATCTCCACGAAAGTAAAACCCGTACCGCGAGGTGCGGGTTTTACTTATTTACAGTGACTATTTTTTAGCCTTCGGAGCAATAACCACAAAGCCATCACCTCGACGCTTTATTTTCCATCCCTGCCAGGCAAATTTCTCGATGTTGCTCATTCCATCAACGAGCAACTGTCTCGCAAGTATCCCTTTAACCGCTTTTGCGTCATGTCCTGCAGCGCCTGACCCATCACCAGATACGAAGACAACGTGGACAACGGTCGCCACAGTAGAAAGTTGATCGAAGTCAATTACTGCTTCATGTTCTTTTGGTAGCAAATTAATAACTGTTTTGTTTCGAAGCTTGCTCATGAGTGCAGTAGTTAGTGGCTCTTTCCAGAACTGGCCAACATTGCCTAGTGGCGAGAGTGCAACATCCATCTTCAATCGGTAATCCCCCACCAAATCTTCTCCTGTTGTTACTCCGTACAGACCAGATGGCACTAGCAGTCGTTTGCGCTGTGCGCCTGAGAGAGACACGGGGTCCAAGTGCCCCCAGACAACGCCCGTGTAGCGCTGATTTGCAGGAAGCAGCAATGGTTTCCCCGCGCACAGTGCTTTGGAGGAAACAACAGCACGGTCAAATAATTCTCCGCGAACTTTTAGAATTTTTTCTAGCTCAGCCTTCGAGCTTTTTGCGAGTGCACTGCGAAGCGCACCAACTACTTTTTTGCGTTCACTAGCTAGAAGCGCGTCAAAGACACCAGCCTTGGTGGCGAGGGCGCCGCCCTCTGCTTTGCCCTCAGAAGGTGGCACAAGTACAAAGACATTTTCACTCACCGGACTACGGTACCGGCTAGAAGTTACGCAGCGTTCAATACCTCAAGGTTTATTCCGTGAGCTTCTAGAAAGTGGCGGACCTTGATGACTTGATCGTCGGTCAGGTCCTTTGGACGAGTTGAACCAAATGACGTAACTTCTTCGTCAACAGTGACAGCCCAATTACCGCTGTGAGTTTCGTGAACAACACCAAAGCGTCCTAAGAGAACTAAAACGTCATGCCATTTAATGTTGTGATTTAACGGGTGACCGAAAATCTTTTGTGCGGTAGTTCGGTGACTGTGGTCAAGCTTGAATGGCATGATTGCTCCCTCTTTGAGGGACGAGGTTTTCTTCCCTCGTTTGCACTATCTACCTTTTAGATGCTCTTGTCAAGTAACGCGACGAGTTCTACGTGCTCTGTCATCGGAAATAGGTCGAAAGCCTCTAATTTCTTCAGCTCATATCCACCCGCCAAGAGCAGTTTGAGATCTCTGGCGAAGGTTGCAGCGTCACATGAGACATAGACCAGTCTGCGAGGTTCACGTCGTACCAGCGCGTCAACAACACCCTTAGCGAGTCCGCTACGAGGTGGGTCAAGGACAACAACGTCACCTGGCGCAACAGAGTCATTAATAGAGCGAGGAGTTACTGCCCATTCCTTTACCTTTAGGTGGCGAAGGCCATCACCGTTCTGTCGAGCGTCTCGAACCGCGTACGCAGAAGACTCAACTGCAGTTACTTTGCCCGTAGGGCCAACTGCCTTGGCGAGTGGAACGGCGAAGAGACCAACACCACTGAAGAGGTCGACTACGTGGTCGCCAGTCTTCACGTCAGCGAATTCAAGGACCTTCGATAGAAGCATCTGAGGTGCATCTTGGTGAGACTGCCAGAACGCACGCGGTCCTACTGAGAAGTAGTGACCTTGCACTTCTACGCGTGACTGGGTCGAAGGCTCTAGTGGCTCGCCATGAAGCGACGTGATCTCATAGATAGTTCCGCGATGAGTTTCTCTGTGAGATACTGCGAAGGGCTCGCCGTCGCCAATAGCTCGAAGTTCTACTTCTTCCGCCCCATCCCATGATGTTTGAAATGCCGGAGCGAATTTGGAGTTGGCAATCCAGCATGCATCAATTGCAATGAGTTCATGTGAGCGAGAGAGGTGAAGACAAATCTGTCCGTCTTCATTGACTGAGCAGCGAAGTCGTGTACGAGATCCTTCGCCGCTTCCTTCTGGTGCGGTGATGGTGACGTCGTAGTCAATCCCCGCAATGCGCTTTAGGTGCTCAGTTACAAGAGCCTTTTTCCAGTCGTATTGAGCAGTCTTAGAAGCGTGCTGCAAGTCACAGCCGCCGCATCCTCCCGGGTAGGCGAAGTTACAAGGTGCCTTAACACGCTCAGGACTTGCTTCGAGGACTTCGACCGCGTCACCACGAGAAAAGCTGGCGGTTGTTTCGGTGACACGAACGTTGACAAATTCGCCAGGAAGTGTGTGGCGGACAAAGACAACGCGACCATCTGGCATCCGTCCAACGGCACCGCCAGTTGCTGGGCGTTCAATATGTACGGGCACTGGTGCCGCTAAGGAATTGTCACTACTCACCTAGTAATCCTACTTAGGAAAGGATCAAAGTTGCGATTCGAGAAAAGAAGCAAGGTGATCAACAATTCGAACACCGTCTGGGCGAGTTGCACCGTACAGCGTTGTTCCAGGATTCGCTTCTAGGACCACCCAGCCATCAGGACCTAGAAGTAGATCAACGCCACTCCACAACAGACCGAGTGAATGCGATGCCTCAACCGCGAGTTCTTTTGCTTCTTCTGGAACATCAACAGCTTCTTCGAAGTGTGAACCCTGAGCAAGGTTTGTACGCCATTCACCGGGTGCTGGCCTGCGGCGAAGTGTGTAGACAACTTCCCCATTAATAACTGTTGCTCTCAGATCATCACTCCATTCAACGAGCGGCTGAACAATGTACGACTCATCATTAGGAACATCAGTGCCTGGCACTTTTTCAACCCCGTGCCCACCGCTACCTCTGCGTTTCTTCAGTACCACCTGTATTTCATTTACTGGTCCTTTTGCGAGGTGTGTGTCTGGATGTGCAACACCACTGCGCTGAAAGTTAAGTGCGGTTTTCCACTTGTCGCTTGCATTGTCGTGAAGCGAAGGATTGTTTAGCACCAGTACCCCACGTTGTTCGAGAGCAAGACCTCGAGCGATGTTCACTGCTTTACCGCTTCGAAGTATTGCCAGGTCAACATCACTACGCACAAGGTCACCAGCCGGTTCGTCCCACCACATAACTACCTCATGGCCGCGAAGCATCAGATTTTCTGCGAGTGAATTGTTGCGACCTAGTTCGTAGAGCGCAGATGGCGGACCAGTACGACCTTTTTCACGCGCACTTGTGAGAATGGCAATGACGGCCACTAAGCGTTTGGTGTGAGCCCAGCGCGCTCTAAGAAAATATCAACGAGTGCCGAAACTCGGCGTCGCGCTTGAGGAGTTTCCTCTACGGCCATTTCCAACATCTCAGTTGAATATATACCTGGGTCACGTGAAAGCTCAAACCACTCATTGAGCAACTGTCCATCAATTTCTGGATGGAACTGCACTGCAAGATTTTTGCCAACTGCAAATGCCTGTACTGCGCGCTCTGAGCTTGCAAGAATTTCTGCATTCTCAGGCGTGGTGCATGAGTCATAGTGAAATTCGAACCATGGACCAGTAGAAATTCCCGATCCCGCAACTGGTTCGATTTGGTACCAACCAATTTCGGCTTCTGGTGCTTTTGAAACCGTGCCACCGTGAAAGGTGCAGAGTGCTTGGGCGCCGAAGCAGATACCTAAAACTGGAATGTCCTTTGCGACAGCGTCGCCAATAAGACCGAGCTCGCGGTCAAACCATGCAGCTTTGACTTCAGGGTCGTAGACAGAATCTTTTGAACCAAGAATTACGAGGGCGTCCATTCCGTCTACAGATGGTGTTGGTAATCCCACGTTCAATTCTTCTAGGTAGACGTTGTAGCCAAGTTTCGCGAACGATTCACCCACGAGACCTGGTCGGTCTTCTTCTTCGTGTTGGATGAATAGAACGTTTGGCATTATTTCATCGAAGCAACGAGTGCTTCCCAGTTGGCTAGTGACGTAGCACCTGCATTTAGTTCAATGGCACTAACAAGATTTCCAATGCAGAGATCAATAGCTTTTTTTGCAATTGGCTCTAATGATTCTGCTCCATTTTCATCCACAAAACGTGTGTGAGCTGCTTGGAGCACTGTGTCATAAACCATGACTGAGTAGCCTCCACAGTTGTTCCATAGACGTTTTATGTCTGCGAGCGCGCGAACTCCATTAGTCGGCGACATTGTCGCAATTACTGCGTTCATTGGTTTTCCAACAATGCTGTTCTTAGGCATCATTGGACGACTCGCCCAGTCAATCGCATTTTTCACCACGCCAGGAATTGCGTAGTTGTACTCAGGGCTAGTCCAGAAAACACCATCAGCAGTATTTAGTGCATCTCGAAAGTGCTGCACGTTTGGTGGCGTGTTGTCACCCTCAAGGTCACTGTTATAGAGAGGAATCAGTCCAATGTCGAATGATGTGGCTTCATAGCCATCTGGCAAATTTGTGGCGATGTAACCAGCGAGTCGAGTGTTGAGTGAGTCCTTGCGAAGCGAACCTGAGAGAACGAGAATTTTTTTCATGACAGTTGACCCTAATGGCAATAAGAGGACTCCTATCCCTCGGGCAGCGACCATCCCATTGAAGTAGCAATCTCTTTGCAGGTTGGACAAAGTGGATACTTCTTTGGATCTTTGCCCGGCACCCACTCTTTTCCGCACAGCGCCTTGACGGGCGTTGAGTTAATCATTCCCTCGACAACAGAGTTGTTGAGTTTTTTGAACTTTCCACTTTTCTTAGTGAAACCCTCGAGAACAATGTGGGTAAAGCGTTCATGATCGCCTTCATCTATCTGAGGTGTCGTAACTACGTGTAGTTCTGTGTCGGACTGAATACTCACGTCTAAAACCCTACCCATCTGGGTAGTCTCTAAGTAACATGAAGCGCAGACGAAAAAAACCCGAAGCCACAAGACCACTTGGACGGGTGTCGTCTCACTTCACTCGTGAAGGCACGCCTAAAAGTCCGTACCGTACCCAAGCAGAAGCAATGAGCGCTGCCCAACTTGCCTGGACTCTCAATGGAGCTGAACTTGACGCCTACCGCTGCGACTACTGTCACCAATGGCATATTGGCAAGAGGTTCAGTCGCGATTAGCAAATAGGGGCTAAAACGGCAATAATGGACTGACTTCCATTGAAAGGCATCACATGTCAGTTCAGGCATACATCTTGATTCAGTCCGAAATTGGTTCAAGCGAAAACGTTGTTCTTGCAACGCGCAACGTGCCCGGCGTTCTTGAGTCTTTTGAAGTAACTGGCCCCTACGACGTAATTGTTCGTTGCGAGGCTGAGAGCGTTGACCAACTTGGAAAATTCATCGTTGGTGCGATTCAAAAAGTTCCGGGGATCACACGTACTTTGACGTGCCCCGTTGTAAACATCTAACCGAGCGCACCCGCAGCTTTTAGAGCTGTTATTTGTTCATCAGTAATTCCCCAGCCTTGTAATCCCTCACGCGTGCGTGCACCTGGTGCACTTGGAGACGAGCCAATTGCGCCGTGAGATTTTGAAAACCTCGGCGCAGGATTCGGCTGCGTAGCACCTTGCGTAGAGAAAACATTTCGCTCAGCGTTGTAAGGATGCGTTGCAGCTTCACTCGGAGAAAGAACTGGCGTCGTGCACGCATCAGTACCCTCAAAGATTGCAGTCCACTCGTCTCGTGTCTTTTTAAGAAAGATTTCGCTGAAGCGTTCCTTCATTGCTGGCCATGCGTCGCGGTCCATCTGTGCAGGAAGCTCGGTGTTTGCTAGCTCGAGTCCTTCAAGTAGTTCAGCGTAGAACTTTGACTCAATTGCCCCCACGGCCATGTATTTTCCATCACGTGTTTCATACACTTCGTAAAAATGAGCACCAGTGTCGAGCATGTTCATTCCACGCTCTTCTTTCCAGTACCCCATGTTCATGAATGCGTGCGTCATAGTCGTCAGTGACGCTGCACCGTCAACCATTGCGGTGTCAACAACTTGACCTTCACCAGTTGAACGAGCGTGCAGCAGGGCAGCAAGAACTCCAAATACTAAGAACAACGCTCCTCCACCGAAGTCACCCACGAGGTTGAGTGGCGGAACAGGCTTGTCACCAGCACGACCCAGTGCCCACAACGCGCCAGAAACTGAGATGTAATTAATGTCGTGTCCCGCAAGTTGACTAAGCGGGCCGTCTTGGCCGTAGCCAGTCATTCTTCCGTAGACCAGCTTGGGGTTGCGCTTCCAAACGTCTTCTGGGCCAACACCTAAACGTTCGGTGACGCCTGGGCGAAAGCCCTCAATAAGAACGTCTGCTTGTTCGCAGAGTTGCAACACGAGTTCACGACCGGCCTCATTCTTCAAATCAACCGCCACTGATGGACGAGACCTATTGAGTAAATCCCACGTAGGAGCATCTGACGCGTCAGCGTCACCGCGCTCTAAACGAAGAACTTCTGCGCCGAGATCTGCGAGCAACATGCAGGCATATGGTCCAGGTCCAATACCTGCGAGTTCAATTACTTTTACACCTTGAAGTGGACCAGCCATTACTACTTAGTCCCACCAAAGATCGTGGCCAAGCACACCCTTGCCAATGAGACCGAGCTGCACCTGGCTCGAGCCCTCAACAATTGTTAGCTGACGTGCATCGCGGTAGTAGAGCTCCATGGGGTGATCTTCCATGTACCCAGCGGCGCCGAGCATCTGTAGAGCAATGCCTGAAGCCCTGACCGCGACTTCAGATGCGTAGTACTTACACATTGAAAGCATTGGAACGTATTCCTTGGTGAACTTGCCATCGTCAGCCAGACACGCTGCGCGGTAGGTAAGAAGTCGTGCCGCTTCAATTTCGGTTGCGCACTTGGCAATCTCCCACTGAATACCTTGGAACTCAGAGATTGTTTTTCCAAACGCTGCACGATTCTTCACGTAGTCCGTTGCGTACATGAGCGCACCCTCAGCGAGTCCTATGCCTCGAGCAGCAACAATTGGCCTCATTGCGTTGAGCGCCTGCATGATTAGTAGGAAGCCACCGTGGATTTCCTGCTTTGGACCAATGTGAACATTCTCCATAACAATGTCTGCAGTATCAATTCCGCGAACACCCATTTTGCGGTCTACGCGTGGGCGACTGAGTCCTGGGGTATTGGCGTCAACAATGAAGCAACCAATCTCAGAGTGCAGACGAGATGATGCTTCACCCTTCTTCGCGAACACAATGAACCAGTCCGCCTGCATACCTCCAGATATCCAGCACTTCGTTCCGTTCAAAATGTAACCACCAGTTACATCAGGATCTGCTTTTGCGGTTGTCTGCATTCCTGCAACGTCTGAACCCGCACCTGGCTCTGAAAGACAGAATGATGCACGCTGACTTCCATTTGCGATTCCAGGCAAGTAGCGAAGCTTCTGTTCTTCTGATCCAGCAATCATGATTGGACCCGATGGAAGTCGTGTCAACAGCAGCATGAGGCCAATCACATTCGAATACTTCGTTACTTCTTCAATAGCAATTGTTAGACCAAGGATTCCAGCTCCAGAGCCACCGTATTCCTCTGGAATACAGAGTCCTAGAAGGTCGGCCTTCTTGAATTCATCAAAGATGTCTTGCGGATACTCACCTGTTGTATCGATTTCTCGTGCCCTTGGTTTGATTTTGTCTTGGGCCAGGCGCCTCACTGTTTGCTGAAGGCTCTTTAGTTCGTCTGATAGTTCAAAGTCCATGTTCAGAACGATAGTTGGCTTTGTGACAACATGAGTCGTGACAATTTTTAAGCGAGATAGTGCTCTAAGCGCAATGGCCACCAAGACCTACGACCTAGTGGTGATTGGTGCGGGAATGACTGGAGCCGGTGTCGCACTCGACGCCGCCTCTCGTGGGCTGAGCGTGGCGCTCATTGACCGAGGCGACATCGCCAGTGGCACGAGCTCAAAGTCATCGAAAATGGTGCACGGTGGACTTCGTTATCTTCAGCAAAAAGAATTCAAGCTGGTGTACGAAAATCTTCGCGAGCGACAAAGACTCTTGGAGAACGCTCCATTCTTAGTGCGTCCCCTACCATTCTTAATTCCGATATTCGCCAACAACGCAGTCATGCGCAAAACACTTGTTAAGGCGTATGGCTCGGCGCTTCGTCTTTACGACATCACCGGGGGTTGGCGAATTGGAAAGCGTTACAAAAAAATCACACCTACCGATGCTGCTTCTCACCTACCAACTCTTAACACACACAATCTTGAAGCAGCATTCATTTATATGGACGCGCGTGGTGATGATGCTCGAGTCGCCTTAAGTATTTGTAGGAGCGCTGCACTTGACTTCAATGCCGACGTTGCAACCTACGTGCGTGCACTCAGCGTTACGAGAAATGACGCTGGAGATGTGAACGGCGTTGTGTGTCGCGATGAGCTGAGTGGAAAAGAAATAAAAATTTCTACTCGCTCAATGGTTAACGCCTCAGGTGTATGGGCCGATGATGTTTTCACAATGGTGAACCACGATGCCACTCACCACATCAAGCCAGCCAAGGGAATTCACGTAAGTGTTCCACGCGAGCGTCTCCCCGCTGACGTTGCAGCCGTATTTAGCGTTCCCGGAGACCGTCGAAGCATTTTTGTAGTTCCGTTCGAAGACGCCCCTTTTACATTTATTGGCACCACCGACACCGCGTACGACGGATCAATTGACACTCCCGAGTGCACGCCAGAAGACATTGAGTACTTACTCAAAGCCGCGAACAACTCAACATCATCAAACCTAACCACGAGTGACATCACAGGACTGTGGGCTGGACTTCGACCACTACTCGCTCCAAAGAGTGGCAAGGAGTTGAGTGAGCGTACAGCAGACCTCTCGAGACGTCACCAAGTAACTGACTCCGGTAACGGCGTCGTACACATTACGGGTGGAAAGTGGACCACGTACCGACAGATGGCTGAAGACACAGTAAATGCGTTAAAGCCTTACTTCTCAAATCTGAAATCTGTTCAAACCAAGAATTTAAAGTTCCATGGCACGAGCAACTGGCGCCCATCGAATGAAATCGAGCAGCATCTCTACCAGCGCTTTGGTTCAGAATCCCTCGAGATCCTTTCTCTGATTGAAAACAATCCTCATCTCGGTACCTCGCCAATAGTTGGCCAGCCGTACTTGCTGGGTGAATTCGTCTTCAGTGCGCAGAACGAAATGGCTACGTCGCTAATTGACCTGCTGACACGCAGAACTCGAGCTCACCTTCATGATGCCAGAGCAACGCTCAAGGCTGCACGCGTAATTTGCGAAGAAGTTGCTCCCATTTTTGGTTGGTCACCAAGCGAAATCGATAGTCAAATTGCAACATACGCATCACTCGTTGAGAGTGAATTTACTAGTGCGGGACTAATTCTGTAGGGTTCAGTCATGACTAAACCAACAATGCCAAATGATTACCCCGCAGGGTCACACACTGACGCAATTGGCCAGAGCGCTCCAGCTGCATTGCTCAATGATTTAACCGCTTCGAAAATCTCATTCGACATCTTGACTGAGTCTCGTGCGCAGCACGGCCGCGACTGGTGGCCACTTTCTATTCGTGACGTAAATGAAGGGCGTGTTCCACACTGGCCGGGTGTAGTTGTTATGCCGACAACCACCGAGGAAGTTTCCAAAGTCATAAAAATCGCTGCTAAGCACAAGATTTCAGTCACCCCACAGGGTGGTCGCTCAGGCGTTGTTGGTGGAGCAGTTGCAGTTGATGGTGCGATTGCACTTGATCTCACTGGGCTCGACAAAATAATAAACATCAATGCTGATTCAGGTCTTGTGCACGTGGAAGCTGGAGTCTTCGGTCCTGACTTAGAAAAAGCAGTTAATGAAAAGGGATGGACCGTTGGTCACTTCCCTCAGTCATTTGACCTCGCAACAGTTGGTGGATGGCTCGCGTGTCGCGGAGCTGGTCAGTTCTCAAACCGTTACGGAAAGATTGAAGACATCGTTCGTGGACTTACTGTCGTTCTCGCTAATGGCGACATCGTAAAAATCGGTGACCGTGGACCACGCCAAGCCGTTGGGCCAGATTTGCTACAACTCTTTGTTGGCTCAGAAGGAACTCTCGGAGTACTTACTGAAGCAACGTTGTTGCTGCGTGTAAAGCCGACCTATGAACTTCGCAGCGCCTACAGCTTTGACACATTCAAAGATGGCCTCGAAGCGTGTCAGAACATCTTCAAGCGTGGAGCTAAGCCAGCTGTACTTCGCCTCTACGACGAAGCGGAATCAAAGCGCAACTTCCAAATCGAGCAGTGTGCACTTATTGTTCTCGACGAGGGGGATCAAGGGCTTTGTGACGCAACAATGAAAGTTGTTTCTGAAGAATGCTCTAAGGCAACAAAACTTGACGATTCACACGTGGCCACGTGGCTGTCGCACCGCAACAACGTAAGTTCTCTCGTTCCCCTATGGGAAGCCGGCATCATTGTTGACACCATTGAGGTTTCTGGGTCATGGGACATATTGAGCGACATGCACCAAAAGGTTGTGGCCGCACTGAAGGAAGTGCCAACAACCATGGCCGCCTCAGTGCACCAGAGCCATGCCTACGACGACGGCGCATGCCTCTATTTCACATTTGCTGGTCGCCCTGGTGGAGATCCGACGAACTACTACCGCAGTGCTTGGGACGCAGCTTCAAAGACTGTGCTCGCATCCGGTGGCGCACTCAGCCACCACCACGGTGTTGGGCGAAATCGTGCTCGCTTCGTAAAAGAGGCGCTTGGTTCTTCATTTGAAGTGCTTCAAACAATGAAGAGGGCGCTTGACCCTGAGAACATTATGAACCCAGGCGCATTAGGCATTGGAGGTGAGCCTTGGTAAGGGCTCTAGCGATTGATGTTGGAACCACATCAATTCGCACCGCGATTGTTGACGAGCAAGGAAGTGTCTCACACATTCAACAGCAAAAACTCACCGTCACTTCCCCACAGCCTGGCGAAGTGGAACTTGATGCCAACGAAATTAAGCGACTTGTTTTAGAACTGTCGGCAAAAACCCTCAGCGAGGGTGGAGCGTGTGACGTTGTTGGAATCACCAACCAACGCGCAACAACAATTGTCTTTGACGCCGCAACAGGTGAGCCCGTCGGACCAGCACTTGGATGGCAAGACTTGCGTACTGTAATTGACTGTCTTATCTTGCAAGGCGAAAACATCGGCCTTGCCCCAAACCAGTCCGCAACAAAAGCGAAGTGGCTCGTAGAGCATTCCGGACGCCCATCAAAAGAGCTTCGCTTCGCGACTATTGAAACGTGGATTGCCTACGTCATCAGTAATGGCGCACTACACATCACTGACACTTCTAACGCAGCGGTTAATGGATTCATTTCCCTCGACATTGCCTCATGGGATCAGCACGTTCTTGATGTTTTAAAAATCGACAACGCCGCAATGCCAACGATTGTTGACACCATGGGTTCGCACGGCAATGCCAGCGCACTCGGAAACATTCCAATTACTGCACTTGTGGGTGACCAGTCCGCATCGCTCTTTGGACAAAGCTGCATAACAAAGGGCACGAAAATTACTTTTGGTACCGGTGCCATGCTCAACATGATTGACGGTTCTAGTGGACCTGAGACTCTAAGCAGATTCACATCGGGTTGTTTCCCGATCGTTGCTCGAAGTCAAGATGGCAAACTCACCTGGGGTATTGAAGGCATTGTTCTTTCTGCCGGTTCATGTCTCGAGTGGATCAAGAATGAACTTGGTCTGGTTGCTGACTTTAACGAACTCGAGCCGCTTGCAACTTCAGTTCCTTCTTCAGATGGCGTCTCTTTTGTCCCAGCCCTTGCTGGTCTTGGAACTCCTTACTGGGACTTTGGAGCGCGAGGTGGTTTCTTTGGGCTCACCAGAGGAACAACCAAGGCCCACATGGTTCGTGCAGTACTGGAAGGCATCGCCCAACGTGGTGCTGACCTAGTCCTCGCGAGCGAAGAACAAACTGGTGTGAAGCACGAAGAGATTCGTGTTGATGGTGGCATAACAGCCAATGAGTTCTTCTTGCAGAGCTTCAGTAACTTCACAGGACTTCGAGTCAGCGTTTCAACAGAACGCGAAGCAACAACTCGTGGTGCGGGACTAATGGCACTAGTTGGCGCTGGTCACTTATCACTTGATCAAGTCGAAAAACTATGGTCCCCTGCTAAAGAATTCACCCCGCAGATAGACGATGAAGAGCGTGCAACGCTTCGAAAGAACTGGAAGATCGTTGTCGCGCGCACTGAAAAGACAATTCCTGAACTAAGTTCTGTGCAGTTCTAGTTTCTGAGGAGTGCCCATGAGCATTGATCAACCAGTATCGAGCAAAAACACACTTGCGAGTAGTTTTCGTGGCACCAATGCACGCATATGGCAACTTCTCATTGTTCTGATCTTGTTGGTAGGTGGCGTTGTAATGATTTCGCACCACGCCTCTCGTGGAACTGTCACAGTCACTGGTAGCGCAACCGTCACCGCCGTTCCTGATACTGCGTCGTTTCAAGTTGGAATAAACACCAATGGAACTACTCCTGGTGCTGCCTTAAGTGCAAACAACACACGAATTGCTCTTGTCCAAAGTGCACTCCTAAGTGGTGGTGTCGCTAAAAAAGACATTCAAACTTCAAACCTGAGTGTTAACCCAACAACAAACAACGCTGGAACAATTACTGGTTACTTCGCCACAGATACGTTGAGCGTGACAATGCCTAACTCTTCGAAGGTCGGAACTGTAATTGATAGTGCTGTTCAAGCTGGTGGAGCTGGTGCACAGTTGAGTGGCATCTCATTCACGCTTTCGCACAATGGCGCAGCACTTAAAATGGCGCGATCACAAGCACTACAAAATGCCTTGAGCATTGCTCAAAGTCTTGGCACCACTGGAAAATTCCATGTTGGCAAAATCAAGAGTCTCACTGACAACGAATCACAGAACACTCCAACACCAATCATGTACGGATCAGTGGCATCTTCGAGCATGAAGACATCTGTGCCAATTCAGTCAGGCACAGAGTCTGTGAATGTTCAGGTCAATGTTGTTTATTACATCAACAACTGATTAAGCCCAGGGCTGCAGCTCCATTGCGCGAGTAAGAGTTGTCTCTTCGTCGAGCAATACCTTGGAAACCATAAGCCAGCGAGGTTGGCTGAGCGAAAGAATTCCGGTCACAACACCACCGCGAGAATAAAGCGCCAACCATCTGCCTTCTTCATCGCTTCCAGCAACTTTGACAACGTCATCACTTGGATGAGGGTGTCCAAGCATTTGGATTTTCTTTCCATACTGGTCAGACCAGAAGTACGGAACCATGTCTGGTGCCTTTTCGCCCTTTGCCCAGTGCAGTGATAGCGCTGCGGCGTGATCAGTTGCTACTTGCCAGTGTTCAATTCGAGTGAGTTCCCCTTTGAATGGGAACTTGGCAACGTCGCCAAGTGCACCAATAGTTGGCGTAGCAAGAAGATGTTCATCAACTACTACCCCACCATCAAGTACCAGGCCGGAGGACTGCAACCACTCAGTGTTTACTTCTGCGCCAACTCCTAGAACAACCGCGGCAACTTCTAGCGAGCTTCCGTCAGCGAAAACAACACTTCCATCAATGACGTCACGGATTACCTGACTTGTTCGAAGTTCAACCTCTGCGTTAGTTGCCAGCGCAAGCAACCACTGCGATGCCTGATCACCGAGTGCACCAATGAGAGGACGCTGCAGTGCTTCTAAGACAACTGGTGTTAGCCCACGAGCCTTAAGAGCTGTTGCTGCTTCGGCGCCAATGAACCCGCCGCCAATGACAGCAACCGTTGCTCCATCAGGAACTGTTGCAAGGAGGGCATTTAGGCCCTCAATGTCTTTTCTATTTCTGATGGTGTGCACGAGTGACTGATCACTGAAGGGAATCTTTCTGGCACGTGTGCCAGTGGCAATAACAATGTGCGTTCCGCTTATGGTTTCACCATTGTCAAGCGTGACTGTGTGGCTTGTTACATCAAGCGATGTTGCAGAGACACCAAAGATAGACGTGATGTTGGCATTTTTAAGTGCTTCGTCGCTCGCGAGCACTGTTTTATCAATTTCCCATTTACCTGAGAGCACCTGCTTAGAAAGCGGAGGGCGGTCATACGGTGCGTAGGGCTCATCCCCAATCAGAGTGATCTTTCCTTCGTAGCCGTCGCGACGAAGTGACTCAATAAAGCGCCACCCAGCAAGCCCAGCGCCAACAACTACAACGTGATCAGTTGAGGTGAGCGTCATCGGGCGAACATTGCGAGCCACTGCTCTTTTGAAACTGGTGCCAAGACAAAATTGTTCTTTCGAACTTCACCCATTGGAGAATGGCGCTCAGCTGAGTACAGGTGGCCGGGATAGAGAACTACTTCGTCTTTGATGCCAGCGAGGCGTTCATTAAGCGAGATGTACATTTCTTCTGGTTGTGAGTATGGGAAGTCTGTGCGACCACATCCATCAACAAAAAGAGTGTCACCACTTATTAGACAGTTATTAACGAGCATGCACTGACTTCCTGGGGTGTGGCCCGGGGTGTGGATGAACTCAATCTCGTACTTTCCAACTTTTAGGATATCGTGACTTTCGTGTTGGACAAGATTTACTACTTCAACACCAGTTCCCTTCGTTACCCACGCAACCTCAGTTGTCTGCACGTGAATTGGGACGTTTCGGTGCTGCAGTAGTTCTGCGATACCTGGAATTTCGTAACCCATTAAGTCGCCACCAATGTGGTCAGCATGAAAGTGCGTGGCAATAACACCAACAACTTTTAGGCCGTCGGCTTCAACAATCTCCACGAGCTCTGTTGGATGATATGAAGGGTCCACCAGAATTGCTTCACCGGTTTCACGGTCACCAATGGCGTATGCGAAATTAAGCATTTGACGAGCAATGTCATTGCCAACTGCAAAGTCACGTCCGGCGAGGAGTTGTCGGAAGTAAAACGAATCGCTCATTCGTCGTTAGCAACCTGGGCAATCCGAGGAGCTAGTTCTTCGACCTTGGCCTTTGTTGCGTCCAGTCGAGCTTCTAGCGACTCAATAATTGCTGTGGCTCGTTCAAGCTTTACGAAAAGGTCGTCAACTGAGACTTCACCTTCGTCAAACGACTCAACAATCGCGTTGAGTTCAGTTGCTGCTTCATTCCAGTCCATGTTCTTTGTCATGAGTTTCCATCTTTCTTGTTCACTGTTGATTCAAATGATCCATCACTAACGAGAACACGTACATTCTCGCCCACTGCAACGTCGCTAAGCGACTTCACCACTTGCCCGCTGGCGTTTGTCGTTACCGACCAGCCCTGGGCCATGCGCTTTTTAGGGTCATAGGCACTAAGTAGCTGCTTGGTGCTGACAATCAGTTGACTCGCAGATGTCATAAAGTGACGGCTCTGCATGAGGAGTTGCTGGCGAACAGATCCAAGGTGTCTGCGCTCAGCGCGCAGGCGGTCACGAACAGCAAAAATCATGGTTCGTCGACGCTCGGCGAGATACTCCGTTGCTTCATCTAATACCTCAGCAGTTCCCACCATGATTCGCTGCGCAGGAATAATGACGCGACGCTGGTGCCATCCACTCACGAGTGCAGCAATCTCTTCTCCAAGCTTGGTTGGCGTGATTGCTCTGGTGTGAGCCACAATGTCCGCGATTGATTCGTCACCAGTGTGTCCAATGCCCGTAAAGACCGGCGTTGATGATGCACCAATGGCGCGAGCAATGCGTTCATCATCGAAGCACGAAAGGTCGCCCTTTGATCCTCCACCACGCACGAGACAGATGATGTCAACGCCGTGCGCATCAAGTGCTTGAATAGCGCTCACGATTTGTGGGGGTGCTGTGTCACCTTGCACAGCAGTTTTTACCAAAGTGATTTCGAAGCCGTATCCAGAATTGAGAAGTTGGCCAGTGAAGTCGCTGTAACCCTCAGTGCCAGGGCTCGCCACAAGTCCAACGCGAAGCGGAACAGGTGGAACAACTGTTTGCTTGTTCGCATCAACAACGCCTTCGGCGTGAAGTTTCTTAATTAAATCTGCACGACGTTTTGCAGCGTCCCCGAGAAGTCCCTCGACGTCGACCTGCATAATTGTGAATCCGATTTTTCCTTGCGGTGCATAAACATCTACGTACCCGAGAAAGTTAACGACCATTCCTTCTTTCAGGGTTATGCCGTCTTCAGAGAGTTTGCGCTTCAGTGATCCCCACGGTCCCTGCCAGCAATGAGTGCCAAGCATTGGTCGTCGTGCATCTGAGGGAGAAGATCCTGCGTCAACGAGGTCGATGTAGACGTGGCCCTTTTCGTAGACCTTCGCGATTTCGCCCCTGACCCACTGAGGGTTGCGCTTGCCGTAGGCCGATTCCAATTGAGCGGTCAAGAGTTCATAGAACTCTCCCACCTCGTGGATATGGGTATCGGTTGAAATTTCGTCAGGAACCACGAGGCGAGGCTACCTGCCCTCAGTAACAAAAAGATGCCTCTTGAGGTTTTTGCCCTGATGTGTCAGAATTGATGCGGATAGTGAGAGGACTGGGTAGCCGCATTACTTGGCAACAAGTAGTGAGGAAAGTCGGGGCTCCATAGGGCAAGGTGCTCGCGAATAGTGAGTCACGGTGACGTGCAGGACAGTGCCACAGAGAACAGACCGCCGATGGCTTAGGCAACTAAGTACAGGTAAGGGTGAAACGGTGCGGTAAGAGCGCACCAGTATCTTGAGCGATTGAGATAGCTAGGTAAACCCCACCCGGAGCAAGATCAAACGTGGGAGCGCGTGGCCCGCATGTTCTGGAAACAGGACACTCCCGAGGTAGATCGCTTAGATGGATGGCTACCCATCCTTCCGCAAGGAAGGTGGACAGAACCCCGCTTACAGGTCGTCTCACTATCCACCCGCAAGGGTTTGTTGGCCCATCAAAGGCTCGTAGGCTTATCATCGTGTCAGACCTTCTACGCGGTGAAGAAATTCTTGCCTGTGTGCATAAAGTCGCCCTAACAAGAGGCGCTCCGTTTGACTTCGATCGCTCCCCTTCCAGTCCTGAAATGGAAAAACGAAGAAGAGATGCTGAGTCACTCAGGAATTCAGTACTAAATGAGATAGCCGCGAATACCCCTGGAACAGTAGAAGCTCGAAGTGTTGACGAGACCGAAGCGCTGATGCTAAGTGGTGCAGAAGTAATTCTTCGCCCGCGCTTGAGAGATGACATTGTTGGCAAGCGTCGAGCAAACGTGAACATTCTGGTTCGTGTTGGCAGAGAAAATGAGAAGTACATCTACGCACCAGTTCTGGTGAAGAATAACGAAATAATTGAGACTGCCGTTACACGCAGAATTCTTGAAGGCTCGCTTACAAAACTTCAACCAGGCGACGCCACATACACCAATGGTGTTGGACCAAGATCGAATCAAACCGTGCAGCGAAACGGCATTGTTTTAGCTCACGCCACCAGAGTGCTGCAGTCACTCGGACATGGAGACGCCAGCGCACGCGTTGGAATGATTGACCGTAACCACAGACTGTGGTGGTTTGAGCTAAATGCCAGTGACTTCGCAAGATTTAATTTGAGTACGTACGAAGAGTTTTATCAACAACGACTTAACGTGCTGAACGGCCACGAGAAATGGCTCGCTGGCGAAGGCGAATTTCCAACGAAGCCTTTTTGGCACCGTGAATGCTTGGACTGTGAATTTGCGAGTCACTGCGAACCAGCGTTGCAAAAAATCGATGATGTTTCGCTAACGCGGTTCTCAAAGGTTGAAGAACAGCTCGCCCTGCACGAACTTGGCATCGACACCAGGGCACAGCTCGCACGGCTTGACCCCAAGCGCGCTCGTCAAGCAAAGAACAAAGTGCTAAATCCCACCGAGCAGTATCCGATTGAAGATTACTTAGCCAAGTCAGTTGAAAAACTCGACGATCTCATTTACCGAGCTCGAGCCCACGTTCGTGGCAGTTACCTACGAATTGTTGACGCAGACAAAATGAGTTGCCCTACCGCAGACGTTGAGGTTGACATTGACATGGAGAGCTACGACGATGCGACGTATTTATGGGGCGCGAGTGTGACATTGAATGCTCATGTTGAAGGCATCGAGCCCGGATACCGTGCATTTGTTGAATGGGGCGAACTCACCGGCGAAGCGGAAGCGAAAATCTTCCAAGAATTCTGGCAGTGGCTGAGTGACCTTCGAGAAAAATGTGCCGCACAAAGTCTCACCATTGCGGGGTACTGCTTCTGGGCCCAAGCAGAAGATGGTGCCATGAACCGTGCTGTTGAGAACCCACTGCCGGGTGGACCAACGCCAGTCGACTTACAGTCATTTCGTTCTCAATCTCCAGCGCAGTGGATTGATATGCACGACATTGCTAAGCAGCAAATTCAAACTGAAGGACCACTCGGGCTCAAGCAACTTGCGGTCGCCGCTGGGTTTCATTGGCGTGACGAGAATCCGAGTGGTGAGGCGTCAATGCTCTGGTACGAAGTGGCACGAAACGAAAATTCACAAGGCAATGCATCTCGCCAGCGACTTCTTGAGTACAACGAAGACGATTGTCGGGCCACGAAGGCCCTGCGCGACTGGCTAAATGATGGCGCTAAGTCACTTCCCCATCGAGACGACCCTCTCTAACATCTCATTAGCATTGAGCAGTGACCCCGTTTCGTAAAAGCGCTCAACTCCTTGGTGCACTCAATGCATTTGTGGGACTGACGCTTTCGGTTTTAATCGCTATTGCATTAAACAATCTCGCCACGCAAAAACTCTGCAATGGAATTTTGCTGCTCGTCATTGTTCTGGTCATTCGTACAGTCGTAAGTTTCGCCAGCGAAGAATGGGGATATGCCACCGCGCGAACCGTTCGCGATCAATGGCGCTCTGGACTTACGCGTCACTTATCAATTCCTAGATTTAGCGGTGACCGTAGTCGTGCTGATCTGGCTCAAGCAATTGATCACGCTTCAGAGGGTCCTCTTCTTGATCTACTGCTAACCAGTGCCCAGCTGAGCTTGCTTGGTATTGGAGTCGTGTTCTGGTCAGTTGGTTGGCTAAGTAGCGCAATCATTGTTGTGCTACTTCTACTTGCAGTCCCGTTCTACATTCGTGCAGGGAAACAAAGTGCCGAAATAAGTAGTGACTACAACCATCGTCGTGCAGTTCTTGAATCGCGACAGCTCGAACTGCTTGACCATGCGGTGGAGCTTCGTGGACTCGGTGCCGTTGCTTACGGCTCCAATGAAATTGGAGCTATTTCTGATTCAGAACACAAGATTGCCTTGCGTGCAATTCGTGTTGCTCTCGGTTCTTCGCTCGTAACTGAATTCATTAGTGGTGTGAGCATTGGTCTTGTCGCGATGGTGGTTGGGTTCGGTCTACTAAATGGAACAATTCATCTTCAACACGCACTCATTGCTGTTCTGGTTACCAGTGAGATCTTCAGCCAAGTGCGACGCTACGGGTTTGAATTTCACCGTAGAGAAAATGCCATGCGCTCAATTGCCCTACTAACGCTTAGCGACCCGGTGCCTGGTTCGTCGTCAACAAATGAGCTGCTGCGCGCTTCAAAGCTCGTGACGCATGCGAACTCAACTCCCTTTGACTCAGTGATACTCCCTGGAAGCCAACTACTTATTACTGGGGCTTCAGGAAGTGGAAAGACATCGCTACTGCACACGCTTCTTGGTTGGCTTGCTCCCACTCACGGTGAAGTTGAACTTTCTGCCGACCGAATTGGTTTCGTCTCTCCTAACAGCGGACTGCTTTCAGGGTCGCTCTGGGAAAACTTGACGTTGGGGGAAAATCACGACCGACTCAAGGTGGCGCAGTTACTGAGTGACCTGGGCCTTGACGAAAATCGTTTCGGTGATTTAGATGGACTGCTGCTCGCTGATGGACGTGGCATTAGCTCAGGCGAACAAGTGCGTCTCGTACTAGCAAGAACGCTTCTTGCAGACCCGCAGCTAGTGCTACTTGACGACATTGCGGGGCTACTTGACGCAGCGTCAAAGCAAAATGTCCAAAATGTTCTCGCTCGCTATTCCAACATTGCAATTATTGAAGCAACGGTCGACAATCCAATCCTTACTAATCCAAGCGACCGCTTCGAGGTTCGATCATGAGAAGCGAACTCGAACGACTCGCCAGGTGGCTTAAGCGCGCCCGGCCGAGCCGTGGTGCACTTATCCGTGCGCTACTGAGCAACTTGATTGCATCTATTACGAATGTTGGTCTACTCGTGGGAGCAGTTGGGCTACTTGTTGAGAGCTCTCACCGACCCGGCCTGAAGGCAGTGGGTGGCGCATTGATTGTTATTGAACTACTGGCGTTTCTTCGTTCTCCAATTCGTTTTAATGAGCGACTCAGCTCTCACCACCTTGGCTTTCAAGCCGTTTCACAGTGGCGTCGTTGGTTGGTTCGTACCGTTGGCACATGGAACTACTCACGCTGGCGCTCGTACGCCACGGGTGACCTCCTCGAGCGTTCACTGCACGACACCGACGAGCTACAAGATCTTTGGCTCAGATTCTTCATCCCACTTTCTGGCGCGCTATCTACTGCCGTTATCGCTGACGTAATTATTGGGTTTCTTCCCCCTCACGGGCACTGGTGGGGCTTTGCTGGCGCACTACTTGGCTGGCAGTTACTGGGGCTCTTTTGTCTTCTCGCTAATGTCGGGCCACTGATTCTTGCTGACCGCGTGCTTCGAACCGCCAGGAGCTCCTACCGAGCAACACTTCTAGAGCTGGGCGCTGTAACCCCTGAACTCTCACTGCTCGGATTTGAGCACTACGCCAACTCACTCAGCACGCGCTCAAGGCAGTCGCTCGCAATGGCGGAATCTGTTGCTCGACGTCGTCGCCGTGTCACTTCTCTTATTCCGCTTCTTGGAACATCAGGAATGCTGCTCACCCTCTACGCGCTACACCCACGTAGCAGTTCGCTCTGGATTGTTGTCGTTGCACTGCTTTGTTTCTCTTCGTATGACGGCCTCACAGGAGTGCGACACGCAGTTGATGTGGCCGTTGCCATTAGCGGGGCCGGCGAACGCTTAGAAAGCCTGGATAAAGACCTCTACGAGGGTGAGACTGACTTCCCTAGTACGTACGAAATTGAGCTGCGCAATGTTTCATTACAAGAAAGTGGCAAAACGCTACTTCACGATGTGTCGCTACAAATTCCTAGCGGGCGCAAAGTCGCAATCACAGGTCAGTCGGGTGTTGGAAAGTCAACGCTACTGAGAGCTGTCGCATCACTCGAGAACATAAGCGACGGCGTAATCACAATTGGAAATGTTCCACTCTTCGAAATAGATGAAGAACAAGTGCGCGAGCATCTCACCTACATGCCAAGTAACCCAGGGCTGCTTCGTGGGTACGCAGTAGACGTAATTGGACTTGGACGCACCCCACAACGCAGTGCCCTAGAGGATTTAGCTGGTGTGAGCATTGACGCCACGCCATCAACTAAGTGGGAGGACTTGTCTCGTGGTGAAAAGCAGCGCGTCGCAGTAGTGCGCTCCATGGTCACTGCACCAAACATCATAGTTTTGGATGAGCCGACCAGCGGACTTGGAGACGCAGAGACTCATCAGGTTCTTGAACTTTTGTCGTCAACTTCTGCAACGGTTATTGTCGCCACTCATGACCCTCTGGTCATGCAGTGGTGCGATGATGTCTATGAACTGAGTAACAACCAGCTTCGAAGCATTTAGCCGTTGACTGTGGAGGCACTTCGCTCAGAGTAACGATTCCCAACCACCTTGTCGCGAGGAACAGTCGCTTCAAGGGCCGCAATTTCATCGTCACTCAAAACAATGTCGAGTGCTCTAACGTTTTCACGTAACCATTTGCGTCGCTTCGTTCCGGGGATTGGAACGATGTCGTCACCCTTGGCAAGAACCCAAGCGAGTGAGAGCTGTGCCAAAGTGACACCTTTTTCGCTTGCGATTTGATCCATAGCCATAACAAGTTTCTTGTTTTCTTCTCTTGCTTCACCGCTGAAACGTGGGTATGTGTTTCGGAAATCTTTTTCGCCAGACCCAACTGCATCAACATCATTCGTTAAGAAACCACGGCCGAGTGGGCTGTAGGCAACGAAACCAATGCCGAGTTTGCGACACATGGCAAGAACACCGTCTTCAGGGTCACGTGTCCAAAGTGAATACTCGCTCTGCACTGCAGACATTGGGTGCACTGCGTGAGCTTTTTCAATTGTCTGCGCAGATGCTTCAGAGATTCCGAGGTAACGAACTTTTCCAGCTTCAACGAGTGACTTCATTGCTCCCCACGTTTCTTCAATTGGAACGGTGCGGTCTACACGGTGTTGATAGTAAAGATCGATGTAGTCAACGCCAAGACGCTTAAGTGAGTCATCACAGCTCTTAAGGACATATTCGGGCTTACCATTAACTCCGAGGAACGAACCGTCATCGCCTCGCTCGTTACCAAACTTTGTAGCGAGGACAACTTCGTCACGTCGACCAGCGACTGCTTTTCCAACAAGAATTTCATTTTTGTACGGGCCATACATGTCTGCGGTGTCGATAAAATTAATCCCGAGATCAAGTGCTTCATGAATTGTGGCGGTTGATTCAACGTCGTCACCAACTCCGTAGAACTCACTCATACCCATGCAGCCAAGTCCCTGCGCCGAAACCTTGAGCCCCTGACCAAGTGTGCGATTTTTCATAATTACTCCATGTGAATATGCTCACAAACCCATGTTTGCAAGGTGATTTAATAACCTTACAGGCTGAGGAACCATTATTTTTTAAGTATTGGCTGGGGGAGCCAAACACGCTGGTCCGTCTGCTCATTACTGGGCAGGCGGACTTCGTTGTGTAAGGACCCTAGGGTGGTTTTATGAATGACACTGAGATTCACGCTGAAGTACTACAGCAGTCGAAGCCACTACTCAGAGGTTGGATTCATTTAGTCGGAGTTTTTGTTCTTCTTGGGACTTCCCCACTTCTCATTGGTCGAGCTCAGAACTGGACGCAGGTTATTTGGGTTTGTTGTTTTATCTTCGGCGTCGCATCAATGATGACAACGAGTGCGCTCTTTCACCGAGTCAATTGGTCGCCGTCAAAACGACGTGCGTGGCGACGTGCTGATCACTCAACTATCTTCCTCGCAATAACCGGTAGCTACGCCGCAATTTCTGGACTCACCATGCACGGCACAATCCGACTTGTGTTGCTGATTGTTATTGGATCAGGTGCCGTGATTGGCATCACCATACGTCAACTCGCGCTCGACACCCCTAAATGGGTAAACACGCTTCCCTACCTTGTAGTTGGCTGGGCCGCAGTTGGCGTAATGCCACAAATCTACCGAGGCGGCGGACAGACTGTTTTTCTTTTAGTTGTTGCTGGCGGCATTGCGTATTCAATTGGTGCGATCTTTTATGGCACTAAGTGGCCAAAGTTGTCTCCGCGCGTATTTGGCTACCACGAGCTTTTTCATTCCCTGACCATTGTTGGAGCGGGTTTGCACTTCTGTGCGGTGTACCTTGCGCTTCGTTAACGAGGCTCAGGCAACATATTGAAGTGAACAAGTAGTGGTGTTCTACGACGCACAAATACTTGTGTCATTGATCCGTTGTGAAGCTGAGTTCTAAACGCCAGTGAGCTATCTGCACCGAGTGACCATCCAACAGCTGACTTAATTGGTGATACGTGACTCACGATTGCGAGGTGCTCTCTTGGATTATGAAGCAAGCTAGTTTCATCTTCCAGCAGAGCATTCAACTGCGCATGCACTCTCGCATCAACTGACGCTAAGGACTCTCCGCCACCGAGGGCAAACGTTGTATCGCTTTCGAAGGTCTTCCACTCTTCTGGGGTCACAACACTGAGCGGGCTTCCATCAAGTGAGCCGTAGTCAACTTCAATAAAGTCATGATTAATCTTCGCTTCAAGGTGTGGCATGGCAAGTGCAGCTGTGTTGCGTGCACGGCTAAGTGGTGAGGACCACACTTCTTTCACATTGGTGAGAAATGGAACAAGCGCACGAGCTTGGCTTTCACCGAGTTCAGTGAGTTCAGGGTCACTTCTACCTACGAGCAAGTTTTGTGCATTCGTCGTAGTTTGACCGTGGCGAATAAGAATTATCACGGCAGCAGCAATCTTCCACATTCAGGACAGGCCATGAACGTGTCCTGTGGCTGCGCTTTCCAGCGATCAAAGTCGAGCGGTGAAAGTTCAATACGACAGCCATCACACCTGCCGTTATCTACTTGCGCCGCACCTGAGATCCCCACACGCTTGTGTGCTGTTTCGTAGGTTTTTAGAAGCTCTGATGGCACTTGAACAGCACACTCTTGTCTAGAAGAGCGCAGTGAGATGATTTCCTCGTCCAAGGTCGCCTGGAGACTAACTATCTGTGCTTGAAGTTCTGCGCGTCGTTCCATTTTTGGTTGCGCTGCAGCCTTAATGTTCTCAACTGACTGGTCGAGAGGTTCTAATTCAAGAAATGCTTCAAGTTCCAAATCTTCTGCTTTTGAGAGCAGTTCACGAACATGCTCAATCTCAGTTTGCAGCGCACCAAGTTCTCGAGCATTCGCTGTTGAACTATCAAGTTTTGCCTGAATGTCGTGTGAGCGTTTACGCAGCTTCTCGGCGCCATCTTGCAACTCGGAGTATTTCTTTTGAATAGGTGCTTGGTCAACTTGTGCTTGCTTCAGTGAAGCGACCAGTGAGCGCAGTTCTTCTTCCAAAGTGATCAGTTCGGCCATTTCGGGCAAGTGATTGCGCTGCGCAATGACGCGCTCAACCCAGCGGTCTGCTTCCATGAGAGCTCGAAGTGTTGTTGTGTCGCTCACGTAGTTAGTTTGGCACGTTCTAACTCGTACCACTGTCCCAGTTTGCCCAGTGCTGGGGCTAATGCTGGCTCACAGCGCTGCTGTGCTGCATCGAAGTCGAACCAGTAGACCTCTGGGCTTTCACCTTCTGGCGGGTTTGGATCGTCAGGAGCGCTCAGGAGCACGTAGCGAAGGTCGTAGTGCGTGTGGCCACGCGGGCCCGGGTGGACATCAACGTGAAACAAGTTGGGTGGATCTAAGTGACGCGTTACAAGTCCTGTTTCTTCGAGGGTCTCGCGAAGTGCAGCTTGCAGCGTGCTTTCGCCGGCGTCAACGTGTCCACCGGGTTGCACCCAGATTTGAAGTTTGCGATGAAGATGCAAAATAACCCCACGCTCAGAAACAACAAACGTGGAAGCCGTTATGTGATGATCATTCGCCTCTTCATCAAAAAGATCTCCATCCCAGGTAAGGCGCTCTAGGGTCTGGACAATTGAACTCTTCTCTCGCTCATCGACCGGATCAATCAATATGATTTTTGAACGTAATTCTTCAGCTGTAGTCATCATTGATTTTCAAGCAAGCGCTGCACCGACGGCGGAAGTTCAATTTCACCTGTAGCCATTGCGCCATCAGTATTTGGCACTGGTTCGCCAAAGACTAACTTCGAAGGAATAGTCCCCGACCAGATTGGAAGGTCAATGTCGTACTCAAAGTCTTCAGTAGGGCCAGCAGAAATTTTTGCTGATGCTTCATTGATTTCAACCGCAAGAACAAACGTAAGGTGTAGTTCTCGTTCGTTCATGGGGCGCACTTCACCAGCTCTGCCTGGAAGAATTGCGTCTACAAACATGTCGAGGCACTTGCGCTTCTCTTCTAAGTCAGTTACTTCAGTAACAGGACCAAAGATCACCACTGATCGGTAAGCAATCGAGGACTCAAAGCCACTTCGCGCCAGTCGCAGGCCGTCATAGTGCGTCACGGTGACGAATGCTTCGCCCGAGACAAGGACTGACTTCATAATTGCATTCGACTGGCTGCCATGGAGATACAGCGTTGATCCTTTTCGAGCATGAAGCGTTGGAAGGGCCATTGCCTTTTCACCAACTATTCCTGCAACGTGACACATGCGTGCTTCATCAAGAATGGTGTGAATTATTTTTTCGTCGTAATTCGCTTTTTTAGGCAAACGAGTCACCCGAGTATGTTCTCCTGGTCCTAATGTTTTGTTGCTCATTGACGCATCTCCCCACCAAAGAATGTTCGAGTCATTCCCGCAACTTCAACATTCTTTTCGAACAAACGCGAATACATAAGTCCACCTCGTGCAGAGGCTTGGCGCACAGTGAGTGTTGGAGAACCGGTTTTATCCACCCACCATGGTGCAATCGCACACATTGCACTTCCAGTTACTGGATCTTCCGCAAGTCCGAGTCGAGGAGCAAATACTCGGACTGAAACATCCGCATCTGGCCCACCAACGCAGGCGGCGATAATCAGTGACGCCGGAATCAAGAACAAGCTCATTGGATCAACGTCGAGACTGCAGAGAGTCTCGTAGTCCTCGACAACTGCAACAAGGCTCGAAGCACCAGCCTGAAAGGCTTCGCTCACTGGACCAAGCGCGCCGCCAAGTACTTTTGGATCAACTGGTTCAATGTACGTGCGAGGAAGGTCAATGCCGAGTAGTCCTTCACTTAGCCTGCGCCCAGAAAGAACTCCTGAGCGAGTTTGGAAATAAAACTCTCCCCCAGGAACGCCGAGTTCATTGAGTAACACGTGCAGCGTCGCGAGTGTCGCGTGACCGCAGAGATCTACTTCCACTGTTGGCGTGAACCAACGAAGCGACCACAGGTCGCCTGACCTTCTAAGAAATGCCGTTTCAGAGACGCCGAGTTCGAAGGCAATTTGTTGCAGTTCTGCGTCTGGCACTGGTCTTTCAAGCAAGACAACCACGGCCGGGTTCCCACGAGCTCCATCGCCCGTAAAGGCGTCGACCCACCAGAGGCGATGTCCAAAGGTGACGTTGACGGATTCCACCCCAAGAGCCTGACACATGGAGCGCATAGAGCGTAGGGTTTTGGGGTGCGTGTAGCAACATTTAACCTTCACGCAGGCGTCGATGGCTGGGGCCAAGCCACTTCGGCTTATGAACATGCCGTCTCCCTGCGTCCAGATATCCTCATTTGCCCTGAAATCTGGCGTGGGGATAATGGTCCCGACTTCTTTTCTGATTTTGAAAGAGACCTCTCAATGAAGGGAGCATTCGCCCCCCTTGCAAGAGCTGAGCGAGTTAGCACTGGATCTGGAAAAAGAACGTGGCAGCCACTGTTTGCTCACTTCAGTGCCGAGCGAGGTCTCTACTACCGAGAAGTTCGAGATCTGAAGAAGATTCAAATCAGGAATCGCTCGAATGTCACTCTGGAGCCGGGGACGTGGGGACTTGGGCTACTTACGAAATTCGAGATTGAAGAAATCAATGTCGAATCGCTAGGTCGACTGCCACGAGAAAAAGTGAATCGCGCACTTATTATTGCCAAGTTACGTGATGGTGAGAAAAGCTTTTATGCCATTGCTGTGCATGGTGCACATCTCAGTCACGGCTCATACCTGCAGTACCGCAGAATTAGTGCAATCGTTAAACTTCTAGATCCCTCATTGCCGCTTTTGATCGCCGGAGACTTCAATTGCTGGCGGCCGCTTCTTCGTGTACTTCTTCCGGGCTGGAAGACACTCATTCGCGCACGAACGTACCCAGCTCGAATTCCACATTCACAAATAGATCACATTCTCGGACGTGGTCCTTGGAAAAAACTTGGAGGTAGCGCTAGCGATGGTGGCAGTGATCACCGAGCGCTTCTTGCCGAGGTCGAACTTAGATAAGTTCCATTTCAGAACTCTCGGGTAATTTTCGAAGCAAGAATAAAACCGGTAGCAAGGGAATAAACGTCAGAATCGCAGGTAGGCGAAGTGAAAGTGCACTGGTGGTGTGAACTGCGTCACCAATAAGTCCAAAAAATCCAAGTCCGGTCACTGCACCAATCACTCCCGCAACCAAAATCCAGCCAGCGGCAGTTGCACGGAAACTATGCGTGAACAACTCTGTAGCCATTGCAGTTAGGGCTGGCGACATTAGACCAGCCGCACCAACTCCCAGCATGTAGCCAAGTACAAAGTTCATTCGTCCACCGCTATAGGCGAGCGTTGAAGTGAGCGCTGTGGCAAGAACTCCAACCGCTACGGTCACGCGCCTTCCGTACTTTTTTGCGAAGACACGGCTGAGGAGTAGTCCGCCAAGTCCGGTCAGTGCACTTAAGGTGACAATAAATGCTGCGAATTGTGGTGAAAGTTTGAGTATCCCTTCTCCGTAAACGAAGGCGAATCCATTCGCTGGACCAGAAATAATCCCCACAACAAATGCAACTGCCGCCACAATGTAGAGCCTTGATCGAAGGGACTTTGCAACTGCGCCCAATCGAGCAGTTGGATGACTCGTGTCGCGTTCGTGAGACTCAGGAACAACCTTTAAGAATGGAACTAGGAAAAAAATTGGCACTATTCCCAGCGCAAACAGCCAGCGAAAAGAATTTGGTCCCCTGATGATCCCGTGAAGAACCGCCGAAAGTCCAGCCCCGATCCCTGAACCAGCGGCGACGACAACAATATGGTTAATTCGACTTTTAGTTGTTGAGAGCTCGACGGTGATCACCTGAACAATTGTTGAAGACGCGGAAAGAAGTGGGCGCGCGAACGCGAAACACAGCACAAAGAACCAGTAACTGGGGCTTAGTGATGCGAACGATGTCGCAACGAGTCCAATTGTCATTGTTCGCCTAAGAACTTTCTTGCGCCCAAAACGATCAGCAAGCGAAGCCAGTGGTAGCGATGCCAGTGACGCAATGCGAAGCACCCCGAGCCCTAGTCCGAGGACTGAGCCAGAAAGCCCTACCGCGCTCTTTAAAGAGTTGCTTGATGTGACATGACCAAAGTGCTTAGCAACATCATTGAGCGACGTTACGGCACCGAATTGCGCAAATCCCGCAAAGAGTGCGACTAAAAAAAGAACACTTGTGACACGCTTGGCGCGTCGAGCAGTTTGTTCTTTATGCGAGTTTGATGGTTTCGTCAACGACAACCAATGTCTTTCCGTGATTGCCACCACTGAACAGTAGGTTGAGTGCATCAGGTGCATTCTCAAGACCTTGCACGAGGTGCTCTTGATGCGAGAGTGATCCATCGAGCACCATGCCCGCAAGTGCCAACTGCGCCTCACCAGAGCGCGGAAGGAAATCAAGGATGATAAAGCCCTTCATTGTTCCTCGACGCATAATAAGCATCGTGTGATTTAGGAGACCTTGTGGCTTTTCCATTGCGTTGTACTGAGAAATTGCACCACAGATTACGAAACGTCCGTGCATTGCGATGTTTGCGAGTGCGTCATCAAGGATGATTCCTCCAACGTTGTCAAAGAAGAGGTCTATCCCCTTAGGGCAAACTTCGTGGAGTTTCTTGCGAAGTCCTGGCTCACGGTAGTCAAGGCAAACGTCAAAGCCGTACTTTTCTACGACCTCGGCACACTTCTCAGGTCCACCTGCAATACCAACAACTTTGCTTGCGCCACGAGCCTTAGCAATTTGACCAACCACTGAACCAGTGGCACCAGCCGCACCAGAAACGACAACTACATCACCTTTCTTGAATTCACCTACTTCTAAGAGGCCAAAGTAAGCAGTCAGTCCCGTTACGCCGAGCACATTCATTGTTGTAGCAAGGTCAATGCCCATTCCCGATGGGATAACTTGAAATTTGTTTTCTTCGTCGGCAATAACGTATTCCTGCCAATTAGTAGAACCAAACACAATGTCTCCAACGTTGTAGCGCGGAGTTTTTGACTCAATAACAACACCAGTTCCGCTTGAGCGAATTACTGCTCCGATTTCAATTGGAGGTAAGTACCCGGGGGCGTCGTTCATCCAGGTACGAATTGTTGGGTCAATTGAGAGCATGGCAACTTTGATGAGCGCTTCACCGTCTTTGCAGACAGGTATTTCAGTCTCGATCAGATTTGTGGTTGCAGGTGTGATCATTCCAATTGGACGCTCTGCGAGGGTCACTTGACGGTTGGTCATTAGGGGTTCTCCTTGTGTTGGGGCAACCTTAGAGGCTTATGATGGCCATGTTGACAGCCCACTAAAACTAAGGATTAACAATGACTCGTGAAAGAAGTCTTCGCTCACAGCTCTACCGTGATGCGCGAATAATGGGCAACGTTGAAGCAGCCATAAAAGGTCCTGGTGCTTACGCCAAGCGCACTGTTCGTCGCAAGGTCTACAAGCAGACCAACAAAATCACCCGCAATCTTCTACGAGGATTTGGTCTTAGCCGTTAGGCCAGCGCGCAGTCCCCACTGTGAAATAACTCCAAGGCTTTGGACCTTTTGCATAGCGCTGTCGAATTATTTCAACTTCACATCCAGCTGCTTTTAAAAGCGCCAGAGGGTCACGGGTCAAATTGCAACCACCAGCAATTTTCTGTTCGAAGCCATTGAGCCGGTTTTGCCACTTCGCGACATTGGCGTCAGGCGAGAGCCCGTGCTCAAGAAAGTGAAACGAGGCACCAGGTTTTAGAACCCGTCTAATTTCACTGAGGACCTTTACAGGATCTGAAACCGTGCAAAGGGTGAATGTACATAGTGCCCCATCGCAAGAATTATCAGTTATTGCAAGATCCTCGCCCACGAGTCCAACTCGTTCAATCTGGACAGAACTACTAGCGATTCGACCACTCGCCATAGTTGTTGCTTTCTCAGATGGTTCTACCGCAAAAACTTTCTTTAGCTCACTTGGATACAACTCAACATTGCGTCCTGAGCCAAATCCAATTTCGACAATCTCTCCAAACAGACCAACAACCGCTTTTTGTCGCCAGCGATTCATGTTCTTAGAGCCACACGCCAGATCAACAATCTTCGGAACTACGTTTTCTTCGTACCAACTCATAAACCGACAATAGCCAGTAAATAGCAATAATGTTGCCGACTACTTCTTTGCATTTAACGGTGTTACCTTTTAACGATGAGGCGCTACTTCACATCAGTGATTTCACTCTTGGTTCTCAGCTTGGCTCTTTCCTCGTGTACTGCGAATGCAATGGGCTCAGGCAATAAATACGTTGACGCACAAACTGGTCTCACCTACTCGCTCTATAAACCAGTGAACACACTCGGCATTGTCCAGAACAAGTTTCAGCTTCTGGTATGCGGAGGTGGCGGCGAGGAGTGGGTGTACGTGAGTTTTTCTAAGGGCACCAAGAAGATAGAAATCATGCAAACAATGTCTGGTGCTCACTGTTCGAATCCTGGTCTCTCAGTAAAGATGCCCGGAGTCAAAGTAAATGCAATAAGTGCGTCAGTGTTTGTTTACTGTGATCCAACAAGGCCAAACGCTGCGAAGAACTGCAAAACATCTGACATCACCAAGGTTGGCGGTTATCTAATGATGACTTTGCCCGGGTATTACAAAATGAAGCCAACAACTATGCAGGTGCAGGTCTCTGGTGGTCTTTCATACGCTGACCTGCTGAGCGTTGCACGCTCAATGACACCTGCGTCAACGAAGCCCTCAAAGTAGAAAAGTGCTTTCCAATCACTTTTAATGGTGATTGAAAAGCACTTCACGTGGTGGGCGCTGAGGGACTCGAACCCCCGACCTGCTGAGTGTAAATCAGCTGCTCTAGCCAACTGAGCTAAGCGCCCGAGGTGTACCAGCCTAGATGATTCCGGCACCCGTCATAATCGCTAGTAATTCTGGTGTGGCACAAAAGATTGGATGGCGAACTGCCATTTCAGAAATCACTAATTCTTCATTGTGGTAATCAGCCTCCACCGCACCTGCTTCACGCGCGATGAGTAGACCGGCTAAATAATCCCAAGGGTTAAGTCCGGAGTTTCCAGCAACACCAAATATGTCGAGTGACCCGTCAGCAATAAGACAAATCTCTAGTGCAGCGGCACCAAGCGCACGATGTTGCCACCAACCGAGATTTTTTGTAGGAAATCCTGAAAATGCAGCGATCGACTCCGACATAACGATCTGACCACTCGGATGTATTGGAGCGCCGTCACGAAATGCGCCACTCCCCTTTTCTGCTTCAAAGAATGTTCCAGTTGCTTGGTTCATTACGAGTCCAGCAACGAGTTCGTTACCTCGAAGTACTGCGAGGCTCGTGGCGAAAAATGGAACACCTCGGTCGCAGTTGGTTGAACCATCAATTGGGTCAACAACAACCGTCAGTTCACCACTGCCCGTTACCCCAGACTCTTCACTAACGACCCGGTATCCGGCTCCAGTCAGAACACGAACGGCGACCTCGTCGGCTGCAACGTCGAGGTGGTACTGCGTATCTCGAAGTCCGGAATATCCTCGTCCACGGTGCGATTTGATTGCTTCGTTAATTTCTAACGAACATTGTCGTAGGGGTCCAAAAATGTCACTGGTCACACGTCCACGCTAGCGGCGAGGGGCACTAACCTGAGTGTCAATGGCCGCCATTGACGTTGCAGGATTCGTTGCAGACCTAAAAGATCATGCAGTTACTCATGGATTTCACGTTCACGATGAACGACACTTTGTAGAAACCTATTCCCTTCGACAAGCCTGGGAAGTTGATCTTCACCCCGAAGAAGGTTGCGGCGGGCCAATAGATCTGCACATTGAACTCGACGTTGATCCAAGAACATTGCTCGCGTTTGAAGATGCGGTACTTGGACTTCCAGAAGAACTCGATCCACCAGATGAATTCCATTTTCCACTGATGCTCACCTGGACACTTCCCCCAATGCCTCAGAGCCCAGATCTGCTGCGTCTCGCTATTGACTTGGCTCCGATTGGTGGAATGGATATGCCACTTGAAGTAACTGCAACTGACTCATTCGCATCTCCAACTGAAACCAGTGAACGTCGAATTTCAATAGTGGCTCATCGAGCAATTTCACTGAGCCAGGTTGCGAAGGGTGAAGACCCGCTTTGCGAAATCTTTGAACAGAGTCGTGGCATCAGTGACTTTCTTCTCCAAGCAGCTGATTCATGGCTACGTTAAAACCTCTGCTGCTCGCGAGCGTGCTGCTCGCCGCGGGGATGACTCTCAGTGCATGTGGTACTGGTGGGGCTGTGGCTAACGCCAGGCGCTCATGTCATGAAGTGAAAATTGCGCTCGCCACTGAAAAAAAGAGTGAGGTCGCTGGTATCAGTAGTAGTCAGGCTTCAGCTCTTCAGTCGCTCGCACTCGCACAATTACTAAAAGCCATGCCCTACGCAGCAGCAGCAACCTCGTCAGACGGAAGTTGGAATGCACTTCAGACAGCAATAAATGAGTCAGAGCGAGTACCCATCAAGTACACCGCAGCAACACTGACAAGAATATGTCAGATTGCAGATTCAACTTCTCCGTATCTCTAACTCCGAGGGAAACGTTCGTACAACCACTCGAGTGAATTCTCCTCGAGCATTGCATCTTCCCAGCCATCGAGTTTGTCTTCGAGAGCTGCAAGCGATGAGATCTTGCCAATAACGACAACCGTAAGGTCTTTGACTTCAGATTTTGAAACTAAAAAGTCGCCAAAGATGTCTTCTGAGATGAATGCATCAGGCTCAACAAGCAAATAGAGTTCACCAGTTGCTTCCACCCATGAAAGTTCGTATTCATTGTCAGCCGCGTCTGACCACTCAATACCAAACTCAAACTCCGCACTCTCGCGCCTCGCTTCGTTTTCTTCATAGAAGTTATCAATGTCCATCTCCACAGCCTAGAACGAACTATCTGCGTTGTACAGGGTGTCGTTGAAGTTGTGACAAATGGCGCCTTAGAGGGCACCCGGAACATTGTTCTCCAGTGTGTGCATGGCTCTCAACTGTCTTTATGCTCATACAAAACGATTTATTAGGTCAACTGCGACGCGAATGGCGACGTCTAGGCAGATCATCGGCTTCATGTTTGGCACTGTGCGAACTAAAAATTCGCCATCCAGACGCTGGTTTTGGCACCCTCCATGATTTGTGTGACGTGGTTGATGCCCTAGACATGAAGTCGCGGCTAACAGTTATTGAAAGAGCTGAAATTCTTCGGGTGCTTCTTGAAGATGCAAGTGACCCACTTATTTGTCGCACACTGTTGCAAACTCTTATCCCTGGGATTGTGAGTGTTTGTCGCCAACTCAGGTTTGCAGAAGGAGTTATCAGCGAACCAAGCGAAGTGCTTGCTACTGCTCTTTCATTCACAAATGAACTTATCGTGAAGTGGGCTGGCGAATCACGTCAGTACAGTGCGCCTGACATTTTGTCTGCGCTTAAGGGACGAATGCGTCGCTGGATCTGTAAAGAGCGTGAAGCATTAAACACTGTGTCAAATTTCGATCAAGGTGATCCACCAGACGTCGCAGCATCACCACTCTTAACTCGCCTCAATAGCTATTACGGAAGCAGATACGAAAGAGTCGCGAGAATTACATATCTACGAGTCTTTGAAGGAAGGTCGCTTCGAGACCTCGCCCGAGCAGATCACTCTTCGTATGGATCATTACAAGCGGAACTGAAAAACTTTGCAATCAAGTTTTTACTATGAGTGGAAACAAGCCCCCATCAGTGAATACCTATTGGCAAACGCCACCGTTACGTTGGAATAATGATGATGCACAAACTAACTTCACTGAGAGGAGCCCATTTAGTGCTCTGGTCGAGTCCCCTTCTTTTGCTCATTCTGGTCTTTACGCTCAGCTCACAAAATCAGTCTCACCCTCACCCGAGCGTGGTCGAAACAACAAGTACATCAATCGTGCCACCAACAACAGCGCCGACAACGACTCTGGTAAAACACGTACCCGTAACGACCGTGAAGCAATACTCAGAGCCGACAACGACGATCGCGCCAGTTCATACAGTTCCAACTGGGGCGCTCAATGGAGTGATTACTTCCGGCGAAAACTCTCTCAACGTTCCGGTACAGGGACCAGGGTCGTGGGTATTCAGCGCCAGCCTGCCGACCAGCGTGGTACTCGTCTGCGCAGAGACATCAACACCAATTCTAAGCAAGGTAACAATCACAACGAATCAAGAGTGCCAGTTAGAGATGAGTTCACAAGGGAGTTCAGTATGGCAACTGCTTCCCACTCAGTAAGGAATTTTGCGAAGGGGCCACTTCATGGCTGCGCCTTGGCGTTGTATTTCTTTCTACTGCCTTACGTTGTTATTTCACGTTGGCATTTGAACAAGAACCAGTCACACGCACGATTGATTCACTTCTTTCTTATTGTGCTGGCGATCTTTTGGATTATCTTTCTGCTGCAGCTCCTCTTTAACATTGTGCAACTCAGGAATGGGCGAAGAACTGCGCTAGACGGAAGCGCATGGCTTGCTGGTCTAGTGCTAGTACTACTGCCATTTTTGGTCGCTACAACTGCAAGCGCCGCCACATTGCTTGCTCCAGTTCCTATAAGTACTAGTTATGAAGCAACTCCGCCTAAACCTCTGAAGCATGAAGATCCTTCAAGTGCCCTTTCACTGCTTAGTTCTATCCCCATTGCGCTGGCGGCTAAAAAACGAAAGGACGCTCTTCGATCCTTGCAATTTATGGGTACGGCAGGAGATGTTGATGAAGTGATATCTCTTCTGCGAGCAAATAGTCCTGAACTTATTAGCTCGCTCATCGAGCGCGTAGGGAGTCAGGTCAATGGAGTTCTAGAAGTCTTAGAAAAAATTGTTCCGGAAGAAATTAATCTTCATTGTCTTCCACTCGTCGTTACGGTGCTTAGTGAATCTGAGGGCTCGGCAATGATTGCGTTCTCACACGCCGGCGGTACGCTCATAGTTGATCCGCAGTGGAGCATTGAAGAAATTATGCAGAACTGTGTAGCTCTTCAAAGTGGGGGTCGCATTGAGTACGCACGAAACGAAACAGAACTTCTCTCAGTTCTTGCTAAAAGACTCCCCACAACCCTGGTTATTTATCTTGGGCATGACTTACTTGATAATGAACTCAGTAATTTTTGTGTGCGTATCAACAGAAACAGTGACACAATTTCAATGACACAAGAGATACGGGTGCAATTACTAAGAGCGGCTCCAGGTGTGCAGGGTCTAGTTGAGCCGTTTGCCCCCGCCCTACGAAGACGATGTGTGGAGATGACTTCATACCTAGCGCTACATCGTCACGAGCCAGTAACGGGTGACCGGCTCAGATCCAGAGTTCTTTCTCACGAAGAAATAGACGCATCTCTTCGAACGTTATCTAATACTGCAAGTGCAGTGCGAAAAAGTTTGGGCGTAGGTGAAAATGGCCCACGTCTACGCCCAGTCTCATCATCTGGGCTCTATGAAACAAGTGAAGTGACGAGTGACGTAGAGATTTTTCATGAAACTATTGCGAAGGCGAAGAAGCTTTCAAACGCCGACGGCGCACCGCTGGTAAGAAGTGCACTGCAACTAGTCACTGGTGAACCGCTCGCCAGTGTTCTGCGTGGCTACGAATGGTTTCTCGCCGAAGGTCACCAAGCGAAGCTTCTTAGAGATGGCGAGTGGGCTGCACTTAGCTTGCACCACGACGCACTAGAGCGCAGTGACTACGAAGAAGCATTCTGGGCGCTCGAAAAAGGCAGGCTGATTGATCCTTATAGCGATGCACTCACCGAGGCTCTAAACGAAGTCCCCCGGTTACGCGAGTTTCGAAGCGATGCTCGAGGCGCTGCGAAGGACGAGTCCATCAGCGCCAGCGGCACTGTAGCGATGAGCCGGTCGCCCACGAGCCTCAGCAATCAGGTCACTGAGTAGTTGCGAGAAAGGGAGCAAGGGATCAACAAATAGATGCTTAGACAGGGACCCAGGAATCGTATTGATCTCGTTTACATAGAGTTCATTTTCGTTAGCAAGAAAGTCAATCCGTGCGACTCCTCGTACTGAAGTTACATCGGCAATGATTCTGGCGAACTTCTCTATGGTTTCTTGCTGACCAGCTGGCAGAATGGCAGGAAGTTCACGTGGTGCAGAGACCATCCCTTCACCACCAACGTATTTATCACGGTAGTCAAGAATTTCTGCATTTGTTGAACGACGTATGGGTTTTTCAATTTGTGAAAGTTGCAACGTTGGATACGTGCGAAGTGCAATTTGCAAATCAAAAAGATCATCTCGAAACGGCTCAACAACACATCCGAGCGCCAAGTGCGTGTTTGTGCTGAGACGAGCTTTGGCGGTCTCTAAGTCAGCTACAACATCAATACCAATTGATGATCCGCCGAATCGAGGTTTCAAAATAAAAGGACCACTGAACGGGAGTGACTGTGTTTCATTCGTCAGCAAAACCCTTGGCAGAGTTGAGAGTCCTGCAGCGCTCACCACAGAACCAAATGCCCACTTATCCATCCCAAGTGCCGCACCTGCGACACTTGGACCGCTGTATGCAATGCCCGCAAGGTCGAGCACGCCCTGGATGGTTCCATCTTCACCTGGTCCACCGTGCAGACAAACCACAATCGCCTCAAGTTCAATGAGACGTTCTTTGCGACCGGTTTCGTAGAAGCCACCCTTGTCGCCAAGACGAAGTGTTATTTCGTTTGAGCCCCTTGGCACTCCATCAAGGAATGACTCGGCTTCAACGCCAATAGCAATTGAAAAGAATGAACCACTCTTGGTCCAGTAAATACCAAGAACGTCCTTCGATGTTTTTTCGAGCTCTCGTAGAGCGAGAAGCCCAGTCAAAATTGAGATGTCGTGTTCAGGCGTTGGCCCACCGAAGATCACACCAATAGTCACGTAACACCCTCTAACAATGTTTCTTGGTTATTAAGGGTAGTGGTCAGGCAAGTCGTTTAGGTACAACACCCCATCACCAGCAATAAGCACCTCTCGAACCCACGCCACCGCTTGGTCTCTGGTGTCAAAACGCTGAGGAAACTTTTCATACCCTGCCGTCAGCGAGCGCACGTTGGTTCGCCCCACAACAACTAGTTCTGCATTAATTGCAGCGATACTTTGCCCAAGGACCAAGTTCTCTCTGTACTGATCTTCGCCCAGCTCAATAAGGCCCGGTGTGACTACTACTTTCCTGCCCGTTACATCTAGGGAAGCGAGCGTCTTGAGTGCAGTCTGCGCACTCGCGGGATTGGCGTTGAACGTGTCGTCAACAACTTTTACTCCCGATGCTGCGCTAAGTACATTGGCGCGATTGGCTACTGCATGCACCTCAGTGACTCTTTGGGCGAGTTGAGCAACGTCGGCACCAACTTCTAGTGCCCCAGCAATTGCGCAAGCGAGGTTTGTTGGTTGCACTCCTTGCAGTGCATTGAGCGAAGTTATCTCGCTTCCATCAACAAGCACTCGCCACGACGCTCCGTCGACAATGACTCGAACTGATGCATCAGTGTTTGTCGAACCAGCAGTTCTAATCTTCTTGCTAGTTAGTTTTGCGGGCCAGTTCTTGAGGCGTGGATCATCAATGTTGACTATTACTGTCTCGGCTCTCTGAGTAATTTCAAACTTCGCACTTTCAATCACATCGAGCGATTTCATGCGTTCGAGATGTACGGGCCCGATTGCGGTGATTATTGAAATGTCTGGTTCGCACCAAACGCAGAGCTCGCCAATTTCTCCTGGACCGTATGTTCCCATTTCAGCAATAAACACCCTCGTACCATCAGCCAAGTTTTCATTTATTGCCCTCGAAAGTCCGGCACGATTATTAAAACTTCGTGGGGACGCAACTACTGATCCATCATTGCTAAGCAAATCAAATAAGTGGTTCTTCGTAGAGGTCTTTCCATATGAACCAGTGATAGCAACGACTTTGGGATGAACTCTTGTGAGTCGTTTAGAAGCTTGTTCTACAAACTTCTGCGCTTCTCGATTTTCATAAGGCTTCAACGCTCTCGTAGAAATATCCAGCATCATTGGAACTGCCCAAAGCATGGCAATCGAAAGTAGCCATGGACGCTGGGTAGTGGCGCCAAGTACTGCAATCACCACACAGAGCGCCGTTGCAAGTACTGCAGTCACCTTCAGACGTCTTGTCCACTGCAATTTGCTGGTGCGCCCCTTAATTGAAAGCCCTTGAGGACAGAAAAGACCGTAAGCAACACTTACGAACACGGCCACTACATCTGCACGAAGCAAAACTGTTACTAGAAGCAAAATGATTAAGACATGGCTGGGAGTTATTGGGCGCTTTTCGCTTCTACGCTCCGGCGACTTGGCTCCAGCGACCTGAGGTGAAGACCACCGACCTAGAAATCTGCTCATCGAACTTGGTTCGTAGTGCTCTCGCTGCAATACACGAAGCCAGCGAACGAGTTGGGCGGAGAACGCAGCAGCAATAAGTAATGAAAGAAGTACAGAAAAAAGAACGTGGCCAGTACTCACTGCAGCGCCTCGCGAATAGAACTCACAAGCTCTTTTGGCGCCTGTGTTGGTAGCAAGTGTGCAATCCCGTTCACGACGCGCAGAGAGTGCTGGCTCTTAATGAGTTCACTAGCTCGCTGCGCAGTACTTACTGGCACGTCCATGTCGTTACTTCCCCACAGCATGAATACAGGTGAGGTCAATTGATGCAACTCTTCTTCATAACTTTCGTTCACTGCTGCAACTAAAATATCTCGAAGGATGCCGCTCGAGTTTCGATAATCAGCAGATCCATATTTCTGTCGAGCTTTTTCCATCTGCCCATCGCTAATGAAGCGAGCCTTATGAAGCGCTCGAATAAAGCGGTAGCCAATTGGTGGCTTCGACGATGGCTGCTTTCGAATCAGCGGAACTCCAGTAAGGACCATGCTCTTCACTAACCGTGGATGACGAGCACCCAGGACAACTGAAATTCGCCCACCAAAAGAGTGCCCCACAAGTACGAAAGGGCCCGCACCAAGATCACTTAGTGCGGGCAGCAATAAATCTGCGTAGTGGCGCGCTCCTCCTGCGACCGTTGGGAGGGGTGATGAGCCAAACCCTGGGAGGTCAAATGCCACCGAACCAATGCCCTCGAGCGCCAACTGAGCAGCAGCGTCGGCGAAATCGTGCCCTTGACGCCCCCAACCATGGAGAAAGACCACCCGAACCGGGCTTTGTCCATAAGGCTCACCAAAGAGTTTTCCGTTGCCATAGGCACTCAGCACGTCTTTTAGGTTACTGACGAAATGGACCGGCTTTATGCCATGTCACAACTGGCCGGTAGCGTCATAGGGACAATGAGTGATGAAACGACCTTCACGAGCGACCTCCTGGTTGGACTGACCCCCGAGCAGCGAGAGGCCGTAATGTCTGACGCCCCGAGACTTCTCGTGCGCGCCACAGCTGGATCTGGAAAGACACACGTATTAACACTGAGAATTCAGCGAAAGATTGCTGAAGGAAAAGTTGATTCAGACCAAGTGCTCGCCATGACTTTCACGCGTAAAGCTGGCGACGAACTAAGGAAGCGACTCTACAGAGCAGGTATTCGAGACATTCGCGCAGGAACATTCCACCGCATGGCACTAACAATTGTTAATCAGTACCGCGAGGATCATCATCTCAAGCCACTTGTAATTGAATCGAACAGAAAAAAATTAGTCAAGGCGCTTGCTGACCAGATGGAGAAAAACGGCGAAGGAAAATTCGCTGATCACTTACAAGCCCGCATTGAAGCAGAAATTAGTTGGGCACTTAGCCAAGGCTTTAACGGAGCACTGTATTCAAAGAATGCAAAAAAGATGAAACGCGACAGCCCACTGCCTCCTGCGCAGTTCGCTGACGTGCTTGATCGCTACGTAGGTCTGTGTCGTAGTCGTGGAGTACTTGATTTTGATCTTCTCTTGAGCGAAGCAACATCACTACTTCGTGAAGACAAGAACGTCCTTGCATCGTTTCGTCACCGAACGAAAGCAATTTTCGTTGACGAAACGCAAGACATGAACCCACTGCAGTTCATGATGCTCCAAGAGATGGCCGGCGCAGATCCTGATTTGTTCTGTGTGGGTGACCCTAATCAGTCAATCTATGGATTCAATGGTGCTAATCCACAACTGCTGAATGAAATTATTCGCACATGGCCAGACACCGTTGTGCTTGACCTGACACGAAACCACCGCTCCACCGCGAACATTATTGAGATAGCAAACACATTGCTTGAAGACGGGGCAGCGGGAATTACGCCAGCAAAGCACGACGGTGATATTCCGCTTATTCGTGTGTATGACACCGACGCCGAAGAAGCCAAAAGCGTTGCCCTGTGGCTGAGCACCAAGCACAAGCCTGGAACTTTGTGGAGCTCAATGGCGGTTCTCTCTCGAATCAATAGTCAACTAGAAATCATCGCCAAAGCGCTCGAAAACGCAAACATTCCCTACGAAATTCGTGGACCGGAACACTCGCCCGCTTCAGACCTCATCACATCACCAGAAATGAATTCGCGAAAGATTGATGAATCAGTAAATGACGCCGTAGCGCTTTCAACTATTCACCGCTCCAAAGGCCTAGAGTTCCAGTGTGTCGCAGCGGTTGGTTGGGCTGAAGGAATTCTGCCTAACTACAACGCGTCAACTCCCGCCGAGCTCGCCGAAGAAAAGCGACTTGCGTACGTTGCTCTAAGTCGCGCTGAAAACTCACTGTTCATTTCCTACAGCAGGGCAACTGACGACGAGAGGTTCCCTGATCGCAAACCTTCTAGATTCTTAGGTCCAGTCGACGCAGCTGTTAGAGAAATTGAAAAGCGAAATGCTCCAGTAACTGGAGCTGACCGCAAAGCTCGACTCGCTGCAATTAGAGCCGAACTCGAAGCAGCGGTGCAGGAAAACTCCTAGAGCGAAAATTCGCCAACCACAGGTGCGTGGTCCGAAGGCTTCTCCGCTTTTCTAGCTTCTCTGTCTACGTAGCTTGCTGTGGCTTTTTCTAATAAGCCGTCGTCAACGTAGAGCAAGTCAATACGCAGTCCCCAGCCTCTTCGAAATGAGCCGTTGCGATAGTCCCACCATGAGTAACTCGGATCCTCAGGATGCAGTTTCCTCGTTAGATCGTTCAGCCCAGTTGCTTCAATTGCCCGCAGCGCTTCACGCTCTGGCTCGCTGACGTGTGTTGCCCCTTCAAAGGCACTCGGGTCGTAGCAATCGAGGTCACTTGGTGTCACGTTGAAGTCGCCACCAACAACAATGTGCTGGTCTTTATCTCGCTTCGAAACGAGCTCTTTTAGTTTTGTGAGCCATTCAAGTTTGTAGATGTAGTGAGGATTGTCTAAAGCGCGTCCGTTGGGGATGTAACAGGAATACACCCGAAGAGGGCCACACGTTGCTCCAATAATTCTGGCTTCAGGGTCGTCGTCACCGAAGCCTCTGGTTACATCGCTGAGGCCGACTTTGGAAAAAATAGCTACGCCATTCCATTGACCCTGGCCGTAATGTGCAGATTCGTAACCGAGTTCGCTTAACTGAGCAAAGGGAAATTTTGCGTCGGTCTGCTTTGTTTCTTGGATAAGGAGCACGTCTGGTTGCGCACTCTGAATCCACTCTTCAACTCTTGGCCAGCGTGCCGTAAGTGAGTTGACGTTCCAGGTCGCTACTTTCACGACAGATCAGCAAGTACAAACAGCAAGTCAGCCTCTGCAGCAACTTCACCATTCACCGTTGCGCGACCGTGACCTTTGCCACCTCGAGCAGAAAGTCTGGTCATTTCAGTTTCTAGTGTCACAGTGTCACCTGGAACTACTTGACGGCGAAAGCGTGCATTCTCAACTCCACCAAAGAGTGGAAGTCGTCCGGTGTAGCGAGGATCAGCAAGCACAGCAACTCCACCGCACTGTGCGAGTGACTCAAGAAGTAGAACCCCTGGCGTTGTTGGGCGCCCAGGGAAATGTCCAGGGAAGAACCATTCGTCTCCGGTGAGCGTCCACGTTCCAACAGCACGAACACCTGGCTCGATGAGAATCATTTTGTCGAGCAATAAAAACGGTGCTCGGTGAGGCAGCCAGTCAATCGGATCTAGCGATAGTTCGCTCACGGAAGTGACAATTCTGCGATACGTCGTTCGCTGTCTACGGTAACTAATTTGAAGAGTTTCTTGTCGCCACGCTTTAGTGCGTCGCGTGCTCGCACTGGTGCAGGAGTTCCAAGCGATGCAGTTGGTGCGTAGCACTCAATGAGCTTTCCGCCCTTGATTGTTACCTTAATCACAGCACCGTGAGAAGTAAACGCTGTTACTTCGCCTTCAACACGTGAGCCAACTCGATAGGTTGAGCGAAACACTGAGAAATCAGTCTCAGGATTAACTGGCTGGCGACCACGGCGAAGAGCAACGACTGGCGGTGTCTGCTTTATTACTTTCTTCGTTGGCTTCGACGGAGACTTCTTGGGCGTAGCCTTCTTAACTGGCACAACTTTTTTAGCTGGCAATTTCTTTGCGGGCTTGGCAACTTTTTTGACTGGCTTCGCTGGTGCCTTCTTCACAGTCTTTGCTGTCTTCACAGGAGTAATGGTTGTCCCGATTGCAGGCTTTGCACCATTTGGAAGTGCCACCGCAAGTTTCTTAGTTGCCTGTGTGCTCTTTGATGCACGAACAGGAAGGCGCGGCGTGAAGACCCAGCCCACTGTTGGTACTGGCTTACCACCAATCAAGCGACCTTCATTAAAGAGCCATTTGTACTGTGACTGAAATTCCTGGAATGAGTCATTGCTCAGCACAACAGCATTAATACGGTCAGCAATTTTCAAAATGAAGGCATCGCCTCTTCCAATTGCACCAGCAGGTGGCGTCACAATTTCACCAGCAAGTTCAGCTTCTTTGAACTTACTGCGCTCAGAACTTGCTACTCGGTGTTCGAACGAAGCATCAACGACAACAATTACTTCAGCACCAGGATTCTCATCTTGAAAAGCACGAACCGCTTCATCGAGCTGCGCCAAACTAGGAACCTTTCGGTTCTCGGTAGCGAAGTTTGATCCGTCTACAACAACCCGTAGACGAGTCTTTGAAGTCATCCGATTGACCGGTCGAGCAGATCAGACTGCTCCGCTGCATGAACGAGTCCACTTCCAGTTGCTGGACTGGCAGATTCTGCACGTGCCACGTGACGCACTTTCTTGTCACGCATTGAACTGTGCATTTGGAGGTGAACAAATGGCCAGCAACCCATGTTCTCTGGCTCTTCTTGCAGCCAAACAACTTCTTCCAGGTTTGGATAGCTGTTAACGATTTCTTCAATACGCTCAGTTGGCCAAGGATAGATCTGCTCTACGCGCACAACAGCAACGCTATTGGCGTTCGTTTCGTCACGACGTGCTATTGCTTCGTGTGCAATCTTCCCAGTAGCCAGCACCACGCGCTTAACGTTCTTCGTGTCTACTGACTTGTCAGCTAAGACCGTCTGGAATGAACCTGATTCAAACTCGCTTAGTGGCGAGCGAGTTTGCACGGCACGAAGCATTGACTTAGGCGTGAAGACAATTAGTGGCTTTTTGTGCTCGCGCAACACTTGGCTACGTAGCAAGTGGAAGTACTGAGCAGACGTGGTTGGCTGAGCAACGCGGAGGTTGTTTCGTGCACAGAGCGACAAGAAGCGCTCGATGCGACCACTGGAGTGCTCCGGACCCTGACCTTCATAACCGTGTGGCAACAACATCACAAGGTTTGCAGTCTGTCCCCATTTATCTTCGGCGGCCACAAGGAAGTTGTCAATAACAATTTCTGCACCATTAACAAAGTCACCGAACTGCGCTTCCCACGCAACGAGCGTGTTCTGCGCTTCAACTGAGTACCCATATTCAAATGCAAGTGCAGCGTATTCACTGAGGAACGAGTCACGCACGGTGAAGAATCCCTTGGCTGCGCTCATGCTCGCTAGTGGAACGTGTTGTGCACCGTTTTCGTAGTCAATAAGCGCGGCGTGGCGGTGCGAGAACGTTCCACGTCGTGAGTCTTGTCCCATAAGGCGAACGTTTGAACCCTCAAGAACAAGTGACCCGAAGGCCATTGCTTCTCCAAGTGCCCAGTCAACTTCGCCTGCTTCCACGAGCTGATTACGTTGCTGGAATTGACGCTCAAGCTTCGGGTGAATGGTGAAACCTTCTGGTGCTGAAACTGTTGCTTTCGCGATTTCGAGCAACGTGGCCTTCGTGACTCCACTTTGAGGATGTGTCGTGTCTGCAGGGATCGCAGTGTGCGGAACACCATCGAGCTTTGGTACTGGAACGGTACGAACTTCATCAAGCACGCTTTGTAGGCGTGTGTTGAAGTCGTCAAGTGCAGACTCTGCTTCTTCTATTGAAAGATCTCCACGGCGTACGAGTGACTCGGTGTACATCTTTCGCACTGGTCGCATCTGATCAATGATCTTGTACATCTGTGGCTGCGTGTAACTAGGATCGTCACCTTCGTTGTGACCGTGACGGCGGTAACAAACAATGTCAATTACAACATCGCGGTGGAACTGCTCACGGTAGTCAAATGCCATACGGGCAACTTGGGCGCAGGCTTCAGGGTCATCGCCATTGACGTGGAAAATTGGTGCCTGAATCATTTTCGCAACGTCAGTTGAGTAGAAACTTGAACGTGCAGAATCTGGCGCAGTGGTGAATCCAACTTGGTTGTTGATGACAATGTGAATTGCCCCTCCAACGCGGTATCCAGAGAGTTGCGAAAGGTTAAGAGTTTCTGCAACAACACCCTGACCCGCGAATGCAGCGTCACCATGAATAAGTAGCGACAGGTATGGGTACTGCTTGCTTGACTTAACCTTTTTTGTTCCGTCACTTGGACGAAGCACTAAGTCCTGCTTGGCGCGAACAATTCCCTCAACAACGGGAGCCACAGCTTCGAGGTGCGATGGATTCGAAGCCATTGAAACTTCAATGGTCGCTCCTCGTTGGTTCTTAAAGACTCCTCGTGCACCCTTGTGATATTTCACGTCACCACTTCCCTGAACACTTTCAGGATCAAGGTTCCCTTCGAATTCAGAGAAGATGTCGCTGTAGGACTTACCAACAATGTTCGCGAGAACATTTAGTCGTCCGCGGTGCGCCATTCCAATAACGGCTTCCTTCGCTCCTACGTCTGCGGCTGCATCAAGAATTGTTTGTAGCGCAACAATTGTTGATTCGCCACCTTCAAGTCCGAAACGCTTTTGTCCTACGTAGCGTGAGTGCAGGAAGCGCTCAAATACTTCAGCTTCATTAAGCGCATCGAGGATTCGCTTCTTCTCTTCAATGGTTGACGAATTGCTAGCACCTTCAACACGCTGTTGAATCCAGCGCTTTTGCTCTAGGTCCATGATGTGTCCATATTCAATACCAACTGTGCGACAGTACGAGTCACGAAGGATGGAAAGTATCTTCTCGAGTGTTGCTTCCTTAAGACCAGCGAGTCCGTCAACGACAAATGTACGTTGTAAGTCCCAGATGGATAGTCCGTAGGTGGCGAGGTCTAGTTCAGGGTGCAGCGCTGGTGGTTCTGAATGCAGTGGATCAAGGTGTGCATTCAGGTGACCACGAACTCGGTACATGTTGATGAGTTCTTGGACGCGAATTTGCTTGAGAATCTTTTCTGAGTCGTCGTCGCTCGCACTTGGATTTACATCCTTCGCCCAGCGTGCAGGCTCGTAAGGAATTCCAAGAGCACTAAAGACATCGTCGTAGAAGTTGTGATTGCCTGTAAGGCACTCAGAGACGTACTTGAGGAAGATGCCAGACTCAGCACCTTGAATAATGCGGTGGTCGTACGTTGAGGTGAGCGTCATTACTTTTCCAACACCCAGTTCAGAAAGTGCACGTGGGTCAGCTGCTTCAAAACCTGCGGGCCATCCAAGTGCGCCTACTCCGAAGATTGCTCCTTGGCCCTGCATGAGGCGAGGAACTGACTGAATTGTTCCAATAGTTCCAGGGTTGGTTAGTGAGCATGTTGCACCAGCGAAGTCATCTGCACCAAATGAAGCAGTGTGCACCTTGCGAACTAGTTCTTCGTACGCAAGAAGAAATTCGCGAAAGTCCATGGTGTCAGCGTTCTTAATAACTGGCACCAAGAGGTTTCGAGATCCGTCGGCTTTTTCAACGTCAACAGCGAGACCGAGTCCAACGTGTTCGTGTCGGTTAATTCCTGGAGTTCCTTTTTCGTCAACAGCTTCAACGAACGATGCATTCATCGACGGCACTTTTGCGAGCCCCTTAACAATGGCGAATGCAATGAGGTGAGTGAATGAAACTTTGGCACCAGTTGTTCGTGACAATGATTCGTTTAGTGCAGTTCGGTTGATCTCAAGGAGTCGTGCTGACACTGAGCGAACACTCGTGGCAGTGGGAACACCGAGGCTGGCTTGCATGTTTGTAACAATTCGTGCTGCAGCACCGCGAAGTGGTGTGGCTCCTGCATCAATGACAACAGACTTAGTTGGAGCCGATACAGACTGCATCGTTGGCGAAACGCTCTGAATTGTTGTCACCGCGGGCAAAGGAGAACGCTGGTAGTCAGCGAAGAATTCCTGCCAACTAGGAGCAACCGAGGTTGGGTCCGCTAAGAAGCGGTCGTACATATCGTCAACCAACCAGGCATTAGGCCCAAAAGAGCCCTTTATTACTTGTGGCGACGTGGAGTCAGGGGGAGTTGTCACGTCTCTAGCCTAGGGCGTTTTATGGGCAATTAGAAAGGACAAGATCTAGATTCCATCCATTAAGTTTTCAGTGTGTCTTCGCTCCCCTTTTCGCCCAGTTCGCTGGTATTTTCCACTGAATCCATCGTCGCGGGTCTGGCTATCGCCGAGCGACGAGTAGATAACCCAAAAGCCACCGTTATCTGTATTCATGGGGGTCTAGATCGTGGAGCATCCTTCGGCAGACTTTCGCGCCGACTCGAGAATTTTGACGTTATTGCCTATGACCGACGTGGGTACCAAGGATCACGCGGACTCAAACCACTCGGACTTGAAATGCACATTGAAGATCTCTACAAAATTGTGCAGGCACAGTCCGGACCGGTCATTTTGTTCGGCCACAGCTTCGGCGGCGTCATTGCTCAGGGCGTCGCAATTGAACATCCTGAAAAAGTAAATCTCGTCGTCACCTACGAATCACCAACGCCGTGGGTGCTGCACCGAGAACTCAATCGCCCACCGCTCACCGACGATGCTCGCTACGAAGCAGAGCATTTCTTTACTCGAATGGTTTCCAAAAAGACTTGGGACAGGTTGAGTGAGGAAGAACGCGAGTCTCGAAGACTCGACGGTGAAGGTCTTCTTTCAGATTTGCGAGAACTCAGGTATGACGCTCCTTTTGATATCACTGAGCTGAAGACTCCTTCTGCGTACATTCACGGTGACGGAATAATTGGTGAGTACTACCTTGCACTTTGCAAAGAACTAAACAAACTTGTCCCGTCAATGAAAACTATTGCAATAGAAAAAGCTAATCACGGCGCTCATCTTCAAAATCCTGATCAACTTTCAGAACTAATAACTTCACTGTGGGGTCAAACATGCGCGTAGGAATTACCGGAGCTTCAGGATTTATTGGTTCAGCCCTAGTTGCGTCACTAGAAAAACGCGGGGACGAAGTTATTCGTTTTGTCCGACCGGGCTCATCACATAGTCAAAATGTCGTGCGCTGGAATCCATCGACACACGACATTGATGAGAACGACCTACAACGTATTGGTGGTTTTGACGCTGTGGTTCATCTTGCTGGCGCTGGAGTTGCCGATAAACGTTGGACTAGTGCAAGAAAAAATGAAATCCTAACTTCGCGCACCAACGCGACATCACTACTCGTCGAAGCACTAAGTTCGCTTCACTCTGGAACTGGTGTACTCGCCAGTGGATCAGCAATTGGTTACTACGGCTCTCGTGGTGATGAATCACTCACCGAGTCCTCAGGACCAGGAAGTGATTTCCTAGCCAACGTATGTCTTGCCTGGGAAGATGCAGCGAATTCACTCAGTTCAACAGGTGCACATGTTGCAACTCTTCGAACAGGCATTGTCTTAGATAGATCTGGTGGCGCACTAAAAAAGCAACTCCCACTTTTTCAACTTGGCTTAGGGGGAAGACTTGGATCCGGCGAGCAGTGGCTAAGTCCTATTTCTCTTAATGACGAAGTTCGAGCAATTCTTTGGATTATTGATAGAAAATTGAGTGGGGCATTTAATCTCACGAGTCCAGCGCCTCTAACTAATTCTGCTTTTACGAAAGCTCTCGCTAAGGCTGTGCACCGACCAGCATTGCTTGCAGTGCCTAAATTCGCCCTTGCAGCGGTACTCGGCGCAGAACTTACAGAGATGGCTCTGTTAGCGAGTCAAAAAGTGCTCCCAAGTGCATTGCAAGCCAGTGACTTTAAATTCGAAAACCCAGAAATTACGAAGCTTCTCAAAATTGCTTTGCAAAAAACCAAAAAATAACTATCTCTGATCAGGGAAGTTGACCAATTGGCTACGAAGTGGCGCCAAGGGATTCGATGGAAAGAACTGGCGGTACTTGTTTCTATTGACCCCATTCTTTAAGAAAATTAGGCAATATTCCTGGCCAATTGCTATTTGATAATTGTGCAGAAGCGAGATAGGTTTTGAAACAACAATTATTTGACATCACAAAAGTGATGCGGGGGGTATTAGCACTATGAAATTCAAGAACAGACTTCGACTATTAGTCGTGAGCGTCGCAGCTTTTGGAGCACTCACAATGGGATTTGTTGCACCAGCAACTAGTGGTGCAGCATCAGGAACACTAACCATGGCGGAATCACCAGGTGCATCTCCAAACTGGATTTTCCCTTACATGAGTTGCAACTACTTCTCAGTAAATAACATCAACCAATTTGAGAATCTTATGTACCGACCGCTTTATTGGTTTGGACTTGGAAATTCAGCAGCTGTTGTTGACACCCCGCAACCGGGCGCCGAGGCACCAAACGGACTTTCACTTGCTGCAGCTCCAGTTATGAGCAATGGTAACAAAACTGTCACAATTAATATGGGTGACTACAAGTTCGCAAGCGGACAGCCTGTTAATGGACAATCTGTGCAGTTTTTCTTGAACCTTTATAAAGCTGACCCAACTGGGTACTGTGGCTACAACGCTGGATACGGTATTCCAGATCAAGTCTCATCAGTTACAAGTACTGAAAAGACTGTGACCATTAATTTCAAGAGTTCAGTTAACCCAAACTGGATTCTTTATAACTACCTTTCAGAGATCACACCTTTTGCTGACACATGGGACGTGACTTCGAAAGGTGCATCGACATGTGCAACAGGTGCATACGGTGCGAAGTCAACAAATACTGCTTGCATGGCAGTCGTTGACTACCTAACCAAGCAATCTGGTAAAACATCTTCATACACAGGCAAACTCTGGCAGTCCGGTGTTGACGGTCCTTACCACTTGACATCATTTGACAACCTTGGAAATGCCACGCTCGTGCCAAACACAACGTATGCAGGCCCACAGGCTTCACAAGTTGCACAAGTGAAAGAAGTGGCATTTACATCTACAACGTCAGAGCAGAATGCACTACGTGCAGGAACAGTTGATCTTGGGTATGTAGACACAACACAGCTCACAAGCCCCGCGCCTGGACCAGGCAAGGTTGGAGCGAACTGGTCGGCGATTGCTTCAAAATACAATTTGGTAACAGGTTCTTCATGGGGCATGAGTTATGCGGCTTACAACTTGAATTCGAAGAGTCCAGAAGCTAAATATCTAAAGCAGCTCTACATCCGTGAGGCTTTACAAGATGGTGTTGATCAGGCCGGAATTATTGCCAAGATTGATAAGGGTTACGCTCTTGTAAATAACAGCCCTCTCCCGGCGAATCCACCTGCTGCGCTTGGTGTTAGCCCTGCAAATACTCACCCATACAGCCTGACTACGGCGGCTGCGTTGCTAACAAGCCATGGTTGGACAAAAGTTGGAGGAAAGCTTAAGTGCACATCTCCTGGAACTGGTGCAACAAACTGTGGAGCAGGGATTAAGAAGAATGACAGATTAACAATTTCATTCCTCTACGGCTCAGGCACAACAAGTCTTACTGACATGGTTCAAACCATTCTTTCCGCCTGGAGCTCACTTGGGATTAAAACTAATCAAGTGGCTGCGCCATTCAACTCTGTAGTAAGTGATTGCGCAGCAGGAAAAAAGACATGGAGCGTCTGTGACTGGGGCGCTGGCTGGATCTACGCTCCTGACTTCTACCCTTCAGGTGAGTGGGGCTTCGTGCCAGGTGCCAGTTTTAACATTGGTGCCTACAATGACCCAAAGATGACTGCTCTAGTGAAGGACACCACATTTGGTACTGCAAACTTGACTGCATACGCTGCTTACTTCCAGTCTCAGCTTCCAGTTATGTTCCAGCCAAACGGTGAAGGCACCGGGGAAGTAATAAAGACTCTAAAGAGTACAATTGGCTTTACTCCGAACCCACTTCAAAACTTCAACCCTGAGTACTACCACTACTAAAGAATCAGTTTTAAGTAATTAGAGTTATTTCAGAGACCCCCAAATAAATGGGGGTCTCTGAAATAATGACAATGAATAACATTTATCGAGACTGCTAAGGTTTGATCGTGATTGCGTACGTGATTAGACGACTAATTCAGTCCTTTGTCGTTTTGCTCATTGTGCTTTTAGTGACATTTACACTCCCATACCTCGAGCCAGGTGGAATTCTGGCACCTGCGTACATTGTTCTGGGAACGCACGCGAACAAAGTAACTGTCGCTCAGTGGGGTGTTCAACATGGAATGAACCACCCATTTTTCATTCGCTTTTGGAGTTACCTTACTCAGGTATTTTTACACTTCGATCTTGGGCACTCATTTAAACAAAACATGTCAGTATGGCAAATTATTGCCCTCTACATTCCTCGAACCGTATGGTTAGCGCTTACTTCACTACTGTTGACAATTTTTATTGCCATACCTTTAGGACTTGTACAGGCGTCACGAAGAAACACGACGTTTGATTACGCCGCTACTGGAACAGCTTTCGTCCTTTACGCAATGCCATCATTTTTGCTCTGCATTTTGATGCTTCAAACTTTCAGCTTTGGAATTCTTCATCTACCCGCTCAGCCACCTTCAGGAGTCGCTCCGTGGGCAATGTTCACCGATCCCCTGCCATTTGTCTTGCCCGTTGCATGTTTGACTTTGCTGGGAGTCGCCGGAATCAGTCGATTTATGCGCGGCACAGTTCTCGAGGTGCTTGTCCAAGACTACATTCGAACAGCCAAGGCAAAGGGCTGCAGCAAGCGTCAGGTTCTATTTCGTCATGCATTTAGAAATGCGTTAGGGCCTATTGTTACCATTCTCGGATTATCACTACCGGCTCTGTTTGGCGGCGCACTTATTATTGAAAGCGTATTTAATTATTCTGGTTTAGGAATTCAAACAGTAAATGCCGCTCAACTTCTTGACATTCCAACCGTACTTGGAATTACACTTTTGGTGTCAATCTTGACTCTCATGGGAAACTTGCTTGCAGACATTGCACTGGGAATTGTGAATCCACGCGTGCGAGTAGAAGCGAGATAAAAAATGAGTACTTCGCCAGAATTTACTCAAATCGTAAATAAGGATAAATCAGATAATTTCATTACTCCATTGTGGAGACAAAGATTTAACATTTTCTTGAATAATAAGTTGGCGGTTGCCTCAGTTCTTTTCCTTTTTTCCATGATTGTCGCTTGTTTTCTAGTCCCACTGCTGTATCACACGAATCAGACAGACCAAAATTTGGCTCTGAGCAGCCCTTGGAATCAAGCTCCGAGCGCGCATCACTGGCTCGGAACTGATAGTAACGGTTTTGATGTTTTGGGCAGAATTTTTTTTGGTGGTGAATACTCATTGACATTAGGAATTCTCGCCGGGTTCATAACAATCATTTTCGGCACAATTTACGGAATGATTGCTGGTTTTTTTGGTGGAATTGTAGACACCGTATTAATGAGAATTCTTGACGCGTTACTTTCTATCCCGTACATCTTTTTATTGATAACAATGGTTACGTTGTTCACTAGATCAACAGTATTTTTAATTTTAATTATTGGTCTGACTGGTTGGTGGGGTAACGCACGCATCATCAGAGGTGACGCCATGCTCATTAGAAAACTGGAATACTCTCAAGCCTCAAGCGCCATGGGGGCATCGAGATTGCACATTATTTTTCGGCACGTATATCCAAACTCCATAAGCAACATTGTCACAGTCGCCACATTCTCAGTCGCAGATGCGATCCTCTATCTCTCGGCACTTGGATTCCTAGGACTTGGCATCCAGCCTCCCCAGACTGACTGGGGCACCATGCTTCAAAATGGGGCGTCACAAATAACCAATGGTTACTGGTGGGAGGTCTATCCCCTGGCATTTTTCTTTGTACTGGTTGTTGTATCAATTAACTACATTGGAGATGCGCTGCGAGATGTTTTTGAAGTGCGACTACTCGAACGATAAAAACCGAAAGACTATTTCTAATCTCAATTACCTGTCGTAAGCGTTACAGGGGTCTTCAGAGGGAAATGGCAGGCTGCATGCTGAGTAGGCCCAAAAAGACTGAACTGAGGCTCTACGTCGGCACAGAGATCTTCTGCCTTCGGGCATCGTGTTCGAAAACGACAACCTGATGGTGGATTGATTGGCGAAGGTAGTTCACCATGGACTCTTACAACTTGTTTTGACTTTTCACTATCAGGATCCGGAACTGGTACCGCATCAAGTAATCCCTGAGTGTACGGATGAGCTGGAGTTCGAAATACTGACTCTGCATCACCAATTTCAACAATCTTTCCGAGATACATCACGGCAATCGTGTCTGCCATGTAATAGACAACTGCCAAATCGTGGCTGACCATTATGTATGACAAGTTATGTTCGACTTGAAGTTCTTTCATCAAATTCAGAATTTGAGCTTGAATCGAAACATCCAGTGCAGACACCGGCTCGTCAGCGACAATTAAACGCGGATTGAGTGCGAGGGCTCGGGCTAAACCAATCCTTTGTCGTTGTCCACCAGAGAATTCGTGAGGGAATCGATCTGCAGCCATGGGGTCAAGTCCAACTATTGAAAGTAGTTCATTAACTCTTGCTTTTTGTTCTGCACTTGAACCTCGCCTTTGAACCATCAATGGTTCTCCCAAAATCTGTGCAACTTTCATACGAGGATTGAGAGATGAATAAGGATCTTGGAACATCATCTGGCGATCGCTGCGATCTGCTTTTGAAGGCTTGAAGCTCTTCGCTGATACCACTTTCCCGTCAAATGAGACGGTGCCAGAAGTTGGTAATTCAAGACCCACTATGAGTCTTCCAATTGTTGTTTTTCCGCAACCCGACTCACCAACGAGTCCAAATGTTTCGCCTTCATAAATTGAAAAACTCACATCGCTTACTGCATTAATTGAACCGACTTTGCGACGAATAACTCCAGCTTTGACTGGATACTCCTTGACAAGTCCTTCAATGCGGGCAATTTCATTGCGTGGTGCAATCTTTTCACGTGTCTCAATACTCCGGACAACAATGCTCGAAGGTCCACTAATTGGTTTAAAGCACGCAAACTTATGACTGTCACCGCTCAAAGGCGGATCTTCACTTTGACAATGGTCGTCAGCGAACTTGCAGCGTGGAGCAAAACGACATCCCACAATGCGCTTCGTGAGGTCCGGAGGTATTCCGGCGATGGACGTAAGTTGCTGCTTGGTGTCTAATTCCAAACTAGGCATTGATGCAAGAAGTGCCTGAGTATAAGGATGGCGCATTCCGTTAAAGAGTTCGCTCGTTGTCGACTCTTCAACTTTCTTTCCACCATACATAACAACAACACGGTCGGTGCGACCAGCGATCACGCCCATGTCATGGGTAATTAGCAGAACCGCCATATTGAGTTCTTTGCGTAAGTTATCAATAATGTCAAGTATTTGTGCCTGAATTGTCACGTCAAGAGCGGTTGTTGGTTCGTCGGCAATGAGTAGCTTGGGTTTCATTACGAGGCCCATTGCAATTATCACGCGCTGGCGAAGACCTCCAGATAGTTCAAAAGGATATTGATTGAGGCGCTCAGAAGGTCGTGGCATCTCCACCATCTCGAGAACTTCAATAGCGCGTTTGCGAGCTTCTTCATCACTAGCGCCAGTGTGAATCCGTAGCCCTTCGCCAATCTGTCGACCTATCTTCATAGTTGGATTGAGTGAACTCATTGGGTCTTGAGGGATCAGCGCAATAGAATTTCCTCGGTAATTTTGCATCTCTACTTCACTGAGCGTTGAGAGATCTATGCCATCCATGAGGATGCTACCTTCAGAAATTCTTCCATTCCCCGGAAGAAGGCGCATTACTGCGAGTCCACTCGTAGTCTTGCCACAACCAGATTCTCCTACGAGACCAACGCATTCGCCTGCGTTAATAGAGAGCGAAAAATCCTCGACCGCGGTTGCAAATGTTTGTCGAGTTGCAAACTTAACACTGAGATTTCTAATTTCCAGAAGTGATGACATAACTTTTAAATACTACTGAATTAGCGCTAGTTACGCTTGGTACTCAACTTTATGCGTAGGCAGATTCCATGAAATCCGGTGGTACTTCGTTGTGCCGTATTCGCTAAGAGCCTTTAAGTGACCTGATGCGCCGTAGCCCTTATTGTCAACCCAGCCGTATTTAGGAAATTCAATACTTAGCTGTCTCATGTAGGCATCTCTGGCAACTTTTGCGAGTACTGAGGCACCAGCAATAGTTGCGCTTTTTTGATCACCTTTGACAATGGTCGTGTGCGCAAGATTTGAAAATAACAATTCAGGAGGTTGCGACGCACCGAACTTCACGTCGCGGGGTGCATCGAGCAGATTAAATGAACCATCAATAAGAGCGTGCGTCGGTTTAATGCTTAGACCTTGCACTGCTCTCGTTGCCGCTACCGCTAGTGAGAGTCGAAGTCCCCACTCGTCTATCTCTTTAGAAGTCACTGAACCAAGCGACCAAGCACTCGCCCAGTTCTTAATAGGCTCTTCTAGATTTTCTCTTTTTAGGGGTGTGAGCAACTTTGAGTCCGTGAGTGCTTTTGGTGGTTCATTTAGTTCCCTAAGGACAACTGCACCAACGGTAAGGGGGCCAGCAAGTGCGCCACGACCGACTTCGTCGATACCAACGACAATTTCCCCTCGCTCAATAAGTGGCCTTTCAAAGGCAAGTAGATCGTTCTTTTCGGCTGTCATAGGTATCTGGTTCCTATGAGTGTCTAGCATTAATCAATGACCTACGACGCGTTCTTAGTGCCTCTCAAGCAATTTGACCTGGCTAAAGACCGACTGCGAAAAGACGCGTCGCTCGATGTAAGCCACCTTGCTGAAGAACTCGCTCGTGGTGTATTGCAAAGTTGTGGCACCAGAAAAGTGCTCGTGCTGAGCGAAAGTCCCGAGATCACCTCGTTCGCCACAAAGCTTGGAATTGAGGTATTCGAATCACACTCAAATGGACTCAACGAAGTCGTCTCGAATGCTTACGCTGCGCTCGAGTCACGTTATGAACAGTTGCACATTGTCCATGGTGATTTAAAAAGCCCTGAGGGATTGAGTGAGTTTTCACCACCAACTCCAATAACTATCGTGAGCGATCACCATGGCTCTGGAACCAACGTTCTAAGCCTGCCTACAGGACTCGACTTCCGCTTTCACTACGGTATTGGATCCAGGTTTCTTCACGAACAAGAGGCGCAGCGCCTAGGTATTGAATTCTCAACGATTCTTAGAAGCCCCTGGGGCTACGACGTTGATGAGCCCTCTGATCTCAAATAACGCTAGAAAGCACTAAACGGGGGCCGAAGCCCCCGTTTAGCTACAAATACCCCTAAGGGTGTTTGACTACTTCTTTTTTGCAGCTGGCTTGCGCTTAGCAGGCTTGCGCTTTGCAGCCTTCTTTGGTGCAGCCTTCTTTGCAGTCTTCTTTGCAGCAGCCTTCTTTGCTGGCTTGCGCTTGGCAGCCTTCTTAGCAGCTGGCTTGCGCTTTGCTGTCTTCTTAGCAGCCTTCTTAGGGGCAGCCTTCTTAGCTGTCTTCTTTGCAGCCTTCTTTGCAGCTGGCTTGCGCTTGGCAGCCTTCTTTGGTGCAGCCTTCTTAGGTGCAGCCTTCTTCTTCGCAGCTGGTGCCACTTTACCCTCCTAGGGTTTATCAGTGATTTATTGGCCCACGATCTCACCACTGTGGTGATCACGCTTAATGGATTCCAATAATTCGACATGAACTCGATTGTGTACCACCCAACCTCACGGCTGTACGGCGACCAAACGCAGTGCACGGTTCTTAAGCAGAAGAGAGTTGTATCTACGAGTTGCTAGCAAGCACATAGATACTTCTTTGGCCTCCTCCGCAGAAGGACAAAATAAAGTTCACTATGTTTTCACACCAATGTCAAGCATTTAAGACTTTATTTCGACAGTTGTATGTCATGGAATTCAATCGTGGAATATATTTTGGTCGCAGTGAATTAGGAGATGTGTCGAGTGGCGCTGAGCGTTCAACACTCGTTTTAGGGCCCAGTAGGAGTGGTAAAACAAGCTCCATAATCATCCCAAATCTCCTGATGAGCGAACATTCTTGTGTCATCACTTCAACTAAGGATGATGTGCTGCAATTGATGTCAAAGTCACGCAGAAAAGGAGCGAATTTGCTCTTTGATCCCTCTGGAATTGTGCCAACACCACCCGGTGTAGAAAAAATTGGATATTCGCCAATTCGACAATCTGAGACCTGGGATGGAGCAATTTTGGCGACTCGCAGCCTCGTTGACGTCGCGAGACGAGGAAACTCCGGTCAGGCCGATGACCACTGGACAGAGCGTGCGAGTGCACTGGTCGCTCCTCTCATGCATTACGCAGCACTCGAAAAATTGTCGTTGGCACAACTCTGCACACAGATTGATGAACGAAATAGTCACGGCGTAGTTGAAGTACTAGGAGAGAACTACGGATTCGAACACGCAAGTAGTGCACTTTTTCGAGGAGTGATGGCGACCGAAGAAAGAGAGCGTTCATCCATTTGGTCAACTGCATCTGGTTTTTTCTCAGGTATGCGTAGTGATGCATCTAGAGAAGCATCAATGCTTCCTGGGCTTGACATTGAAGAATTCTTGAGCGGGCCTAATCAGCTGCATGTGGTTTCGCCCAGCAGATTTCAAGCTGTTTCCATCCCCCTTGTTGTAGGACTAATTGAAGAGGTGGTTCATGCGACGTATGACCGTCATAAAGAGGGTGCAAGGTTGCTACTTGCACTCGATGAATTAGCCAATGTTGCCCCGCTCCCACGTCTTGCGGGCATTGTTTCTGAAGGTGGCGGCCAAGGTGTTCTTACGCTCGCCTGCTTGCAAGACTTAAGCCAGGCCAGGGAGCGATGGGGACGTTCAGCCGATGGTTTTTTGTCACTATTTCCTACCGCACTGATCCTCCCCGGAATTGCGGATCCAGCAACTCTGCAACTCTTGTCAAACCTCGCAGGCAAGCAATTAGTGAGCACCACTTCAAAGCAAGCAGATAAGAAGGGCAAGAAGAACGGATTCACGAACTCTTGGATTGAACGTGACGCCGCAACGATTGGAGAACTTGCACGCGGAAGGCCGTCAATGGCGTTGACACTTCATGCCAACAAATCAATGACCTGGACCAGACTTACGGCCTCATTTCGTGATCCAAGATTTCTTGCTTATCTAGATAGTCCGGTCCACCGTCCTAGTCTTGAGCGCGATTGAGTTCTCCAGTTTTCAATCTCTTTTTGTTGCAGAGGTCTTGCTCCATGCTCACGAACTTTTGATGTCATTCGAGCACCCGAACGACTCACCGCATCCTGGACGTAGCCCGATGAACTAATCAGTTCCGGATAGAGCTCATTCACTACATTTTCAATTTCTTTATAACTTTGCCCAAATGGAGCAGCATTAGCCCATGACTTAATAATGGATGCTCGATTAACGTAATCGAGGCCTTCAAATGATCCTGCAAAAGAATGCTCATCAAGAACGCCTTTGTCGCGATGAGGCAGTGCAGCCGGACCACGTTCACTGAAGCGACTTAGGTCAGTTGACCATCGGTCCAGTATCTGATCTCGTGTCCATTGCTTCTTTGCTTCGGTAGAAAAATCTTTATTACCTGCCCACAACTTCACGTATCCAAGGTCAAGTCCCTCAATTTGTTCGATACCTTCAAAGGTTCGCCTCGGAACCCAATCAGTTCGTTCAGCAATCTGACTTCGAAGCTCTGACCTATAAATTGCGTCAGCAGCTTTTAGATGAGAAAAAAGACCTCTTGAATCAAGCACATTCTTACTCTCGGCTGGTCGAGCACCGACCAGCACATGATCGTGCAAATGCGGATCCCCACGACGATTTACACCATGGGTGAAACTAACAACTTCTTCCCACTTTGAGGGAATAACTTTTGAATCCCCATTTCTCTTATCGATCCATGTAACACCTCTGTCTTCGAGATATTGGACTGCGCCTGACACCGCCTTTTGGTGACTTTCAATAACTGCTGGTGCGCTATCGCGGTCGATCGCAATCAGGATTGAAATCGGTCGTGGAGCCGCAATAATTAATTGATAGCCGTACTTGCTTGAACGATCTGTTGTTGTGAGCACTTTTCGAACCGTGTCAGGGTCTTCGGTGTCCCCATAACCACGAATCCACCATCCAGCACCCCCGTTACGTATACCGTCAAGTTCTAGCGCTCGATCCGACGTGAAATAGCGCGGGTCATTTTTTCGAAATGTAGAAACATGAATCATGAATACCTCTTTCGAGGTACCCAACAGTCGCCTTAAAGGTTCTTCAGTATCCGTTTCGCGAGCTCGTGCCCGGCTTTTTTGAACTTAGGTGTTGAAACTCGAGCACCAGGTCCAGCCTGCAACATGAGGTTATTTAAGAACTCTTCATCAGAAACTCTGAACATAACTGCGCTCTCACCATCTTTGGTGACGGCCCAACGAGCACCTGGAAGTGGCTCGAACAACCACCTGGAATTCGCATCAACAAAGACAATGACTTCTTCGCCACCAGAACCAATCTGTGTCAACCAATTTTCTTCAACATCTTTTACTCGTTGCTGAACTACTTGAGCCGTAGAGAGCACTGCGCTAATGCGGTCAACGCGAAATGTTCGCCATCCTTCGCTTGTTGTGCAGTAGGCACGAATGTAGGTGTGTCCATTTAGGCGTTTGATGTCTCGTGGTTCAATCGCTCTTTCGCGAGTTTCATCAGACTGACCTGGGGTGTAGAGAATTGTTATCTGTTTCTTGTTATTTACGGCGTCAGTTATCTCCGGGATAAAGGCTTCAACGCCACTTGATTCTGCGCCAAGATAAACGCCACTGGCTTCTTCCAACTTGTCTATCGCCGAGAGGATTGCGCTGTCTGAATAGACCCTGGTCGCTTCACGAAGCGCCACGTTGAGCTCAAAGACGTCGCGCCACATAAGCGAATTCGGCAACTGGGTTCCATTATCTGTTTCAGGTAGATAGAGAATTTCAAGCGAGTCTGGATCCTCATCATCTTCATCATCAATTCTCGTGATGTGGGCCGGAAAGTTATTTGAGCCATCAAAAATCTCGAGTGTGAAAAGACGGTCCATAATGCGACGTACGTCCGCTGGGTCCATGGCAAAGCGGCTTGAAAGTTCACCAACGGTTAAACCTTCGGGGCTTGCGTACACCGCGTGAAGAAGTAGCAATGTTTGGCCCAGAACATCTGAGCGCTCCGGCTCTGAGAAGACGAGTCCTTCAGTTGAAGGTGTGCTCCCCTTGTTTACTTCTTTCAGCCAGGAAATGAATTCTTTTTTAATGTCCTTCGGGTCTTCTAGAACAACGCGCTCCCCCGCCTGCAGCAAGAACTGCATTGCTGCGTGTGGCGTGTCGAATGGAACGTTGAGCTCCACCAGGCCACTCTTCTTCTCTCTAGAAGTTGCCTGTGGCTGCTGCTGGCAGATGAGCTCGGCGTAAGTTTTTTTAGCAACAACTGTGAGAACAATGGCTGACTCGGCTACAGAGAAGTTTGGTGACCAGCTTTCAGCGTTTCTACTATCGCTATCACTCACTTCAAACTTTTGGGGTAGGACTTCCGGCATTGAAGTTATGCGATCAATTTTGTAACTCTTAAGGACACCATCTTCTTTAGTCCTAGCAACTAAATAGGAGGAACCATCAAAGGTGGCGATTCGAAGTGGTTCAACGACACGATTCTTTAGTTTTGTTGAGCGGTAATCAAAGCTCACTGCTCGCTTCAACTTGATGGCGCGCACGAGTGGGTTGTAGTAGTTAGAAATGGCGAGTGATCCGTCAGTTCCAGGTCCGTCGTTGAAAATGCTGAATACGCCGTATTTTCCAAATCCGTAGAGACGTAGCGCTAAGCGGATAACTCTTTCTTCTTGTTCATCAAAGAAGATTCCAACTGCTGCCATAGAGTCGGCGTCAATCCAGTACCCAGAAGTACCGTCACCGGAAACGCTCGTCTCAACCTGGATGCCATTTGATCGGATGTCTTTTTTGTCTCGCTCAAACTTCTGTCGAACGGCGAGTCGATCACCTTCATACGCTTTCATCAGTTTGTTGCTCTTGGGGTCATCAATGGTCAGGTCACGAATAATCTCATCTTGAGTGAGGGGCTTGTCCTTGGTGGCATTTTGCAACAGCAGAACAAGTGCCATTAAGCGGTCGCGCTTCGGATCTGAACTTTTTGGTTTTGGGGCCATTGACCGTCACCTTCACTAGAGATACTGAGAGTACAGCCATGGTGTGACATCGTGGTGACTCGCCTATTTATGGCTTGTGGAACAGGTGACGCTGGGGCATTACGATTGACAAGGTCAAAGCTGTCTTCAGGAGTGCCATGCCGACGTACGAATATGAATGCCAGAAATGCCACCAGCGCATTGAGGCCGTCCAGAAGTTCGCTGACGCTCCACTTACGACGTGTGAGCACTGTGGTGGCGATCTGAAGAAGGTGTTTTCTGCCGTGGGAATTGTTTTTAAGGGCAGTGGGTTCTACAAGAACGACAGCCGTGGAGCGAGTTCATCAACTACCCCTCCTGCTTCGACTCCAGCTCCTACGGCTGCCCCGGCAACTCCCGCCCCTGCTCCAAAATCTGTTGACTAACTTTTAGGAGCTCACCATGGCTGATCCACATTCACCGAGTGCTGAACTTGGCTACTTAAGTGCTATCGAAGTTATTTCTCGTTTAGAAAATAAAAGCCTTACCTCCACACAATTAGTAACCGCACTAATCGAACGTATTCAGAACATTGACATCGACGGCACAGCGATTTCACTTCACTCAATCGCGGCGGTGAACGAACAAGCGCTTGCAACAGCACGCGAAAGAGACGATGAACGTAGCCGCGGAATTTCTCGTGGAGCGCTCCATGGTGTTCCAGTAATCATTAAAGACAACATTGAAGCCATTGGACTTCCGGGACTGGCTGGATCCACTTCGCTTATTGGCAGACCCACACGTGATGCGAAGCTCGTTGTGAGTCTCAAAGAAGCCGGGGCAATCATTCTTGCCAGCACGAACTTAAGTGAGTGGGCCAACATTCGCTCCACCAGGTCATCAAGTGGTTGGAGCGCAACTGGTGGACTCGTTGGCAACCCATGGGCCTTAGAGCGTTCTGCTGGAGGGTCTTCTTCAGGAACTGGTGCTGCACTTGCAGCAGGACTTAGCCCACTCGGTATTGGAACAGAAACTGATGGGTCAATTACATGCCCTGCATCTCTTAACGGAGTGTCTGGACTTAAGCCAACCGTTGGCACAGTGTCTCGTGAGTTTGTCGTTCCAATTAGCCCCAGTCAGGACAGCCCCGGGCCAATGGCGCGCAGCGTCGACGATGTGGCACTTCTCTACAGCGTTCTAAGTAACACAACCAAGCCTGAGACCTTGTCGAGTCCACGAATTGTTATGTCTCCTACGTGGATGACTGGTCACCCAGAAACCGATGAGTGTTTCAAAAACATTGTGGAAATTCTAAAAATCACGGGAACCGAAGTCGCGCAGCGTGACTTCGCCGTCGCTGGAGAGCAAGAGGGCAACGACGAGCTGCATGTTCTTCTCTCAGAGCTCGTTACCTCAATGGGCACATATCTCACGAACCGATCAGGTAGTGGCGTTTCTTCACTACAAGATGTTGTGGACTTTGAAGATCGACACGCTGAGATCGAACAGCCTTATTTTGCTCATGAACTCTTCGACATGGCACTAGAAAAGGGTGGCACTGAGACTGAGTCCTACAAACTCGCTCGTGAGCGAAATCTGAAGTGGGCAACCGAAACGTGTCTGACTCCGGGCCTTGAGGGCTACGACGTGGTCATCTCTCCTGCCTACGGACCTGCATGGAAAACAGACTTGGTCACAGGTGGTCACCCTGGCGCTGCTAGCCCTTCGATTGGGGCAGCGGCTATTGCTGGCTGGCCCATTATGAGCGTGCCCATGGGGCTTATTAAGGGCCTGCCTGTGGGACTGTGCATCATTGGCCGACCTCACAGTGAGTGGCAGATTTTAGAAGTTGCGAAGAAGATCGAGCAGCTCGTTACGCTTCCGCACCCACTGTGGACAGAGCCCACACGCGGGTAATTGCACTTTTTTCAAAAATAATTAGCAACGGTAGGCTGAGAGAGTGATTCTTCCAACTATTGAAACCCCCGCCGACCTTCAGGCGCTTTCATACGACGAACTAAACCAACTCAGCCAAGAAATACGTGAGTTCATTATTTCTAGCGTGACAACGACTGGTGGACACCTGGGCTCAAACCTTGGCGTTGTTGAACTCACCTTGGCGCTACACCGCGTCTTTGACTCCCCGAAGGACATTCTGCTCTGGGACACTGGGCACCAGTCCTATGTTCACAAACTACTCACCGGGAGGCGTTATGGATTTAAAAACCTTCGCCAGCGCGGTGGCCTTTCAGGATATCCGAGTCGGAGTGAATCTGAGCACGACTGGATTGAGTCAAGTCACGCATCAACCGCACTCTCCTACGCTCATGGACTCTCTGTTGCTCTAGAAGCAAAGAAGGAGCTCATTGGTCACGGTGGAAACCGACATGTAGTTGCAGTTGTTGGTGATGGATCGCTCACCGGAGGAATGGCGTATGAAGCGCTTAACAATCTCGGTCACTCCGATCAGCGCGTGGTCATTGTCTTAAATGACAATGGACGCAGTTACGCACCAACTATTTCTAAGTTGTCAGAACAGCTGACAACACTTCGACTCAACAAGTCCTACCTCACACTTCGTGACCGTATTCGTAAACTGGTCCCTCACATGCCAAAGGCGGGGCAAGCTGCGTACGCGGGTCTGCACGGATTTACAAAAGCAGTTCGTGAATTAGTAACGCCACACGCATTCTTTGAAAATCTTGGTGTTCGCTACGTTGGCCCTATTAATGGTCACAACATTGAAGCACTCGAGGTCGCGCTAAAGAGCGCATCAACGTGGGACGGACCAATTGTTGTGCACGTGCTCACTGAAAAAGGTCGTGGCTACGAGCCTGCAACAAACGACGAGTTAAAGATGCACGACTTCAAGTTGCCACCACGACTAAACGACGAAGAGATTGCTCCTCAGTCCTTTACTCAAGCATTCTCAGACGCCTTACTTACTCTCGCCAGCGCCGATGAGCGCATTGTTGCCATCACCGCTGCAATGGCGGGACCAACGGGGCTACTCGGATTCCAAGAGCGTTTTCCTAAGCGCTTCTTTGACGTAGGAATTGCTGAACAGCACGCCGTTACTGCTGCTGCGGGTATGGCAATGGGCGGACTCAAGCCAGTTGTTGCGCTCTACTCAACGTTTTTCTCGCGAGCATTCGATCAAGCCAACCTCGACGTTGGACTGCTTGACCTTCCGGTTGTCTTTGTATTTGACCGTGCCGGAATTACAGGTGACGACGGACCAAGTCACCACGGAATTCTCGACATCGCGCTCTGTCTCGCAATCCCGAACATGACAATCTTTGCGCCTTCAACCACACAAGAGCTCCCTGGCATGCTCGCCAAGGCCCTTTCACTTTCGACACCTTCAGCCATCAGGTTCCCAAAGACGCTGCCACAACCATTCGATGGAAAAACTGGAGATGGACTCGAAGCGCGCAAAATTCAACAAGGCGACGGTTCTCTCTGTGTTCTCGCGGTTGGAAAAATGGCCACCTCCGCATTTGCTGCGTTGCATCTCATGGGCGAGGACGCGAAGAAGATCACGCTCTATGACGTACGAGTACTACCACCAGATCAAAATATGATTGATGACGCGGTAAAGCACGCACGAGTTATCACTATTGAAGACGGAACTCGCCATGGTGGTGCTGGGACGCTCATGGTGTCAGCCGTCAGAAGTCGTGCACAAGAACTTGAGATGCCATTTCCAACAACCCGTATTCTTGGCATCCCTCGTGCCTACCTTGAGCAGCATCGTCCAGATTTGCTCCTTGCAGAAATTGGACTGGACCCCGAAGGAATTAAGGGTGCATTTACTCGACTACTTAACGATCAACCGGAATTTGGGCACGAAGTTCCTGAAGCTCCACGTCCACATTTTCTCTAATACCGCTACATTGAACTAATGACCTACGAGGTAGTTAAGAGCGAAGAACAGTGGCTAGAAGAACTTGGTCCTGAGCGTTACGCAGTGCTGCGCCAAGCTGGAACTGAAGCTCCATTCACTGGTTCGCTCCTTAATGTGAATGCCAATGGCACGTACACCTGTGGTGGATGCAATCAGGTTCTATTTAACAGTGGACAGAAGTTTGACTCGCACTGTGGATGGCCAAGTTTTGATGCCTGTGAGCCGGGAACAATCATTGAGAAAGAAGATCGCTCACTCTTTCGTGCGCGTACCGAAATTCTTTGCTCAAAGTGTGGTGGTCATTTGGGTCACGTGTTTGATGATGGACCAACCCCAACGGGACTTCGCTACTGCGTAAATTCACTCTCGATTGAGTTCGAAGAGACGAATTAAACGTCTAGGAATCGTCGGATTGCAATCGCTGATCCAACTGACCCAATAAGAATTCCAACTACGAGCACTACGGCATTGGTGCCAAGTAAGGCATTGGTATTGAGTCGGAATTCATTGTGGAGTGGATACCAAATGTGAAGCGCGGTTACCGCGCCAACCGCTACGAGTGAGCCGAGAAGTCCCTGAATAAATCCTTCAGTGATGTATGGAATTCTGATGAACCAGTTAGTAGCACCAACGAGTTTCATAACCGACACTTCGCGTCGTCGAGCGAAAATTGCCATTCGAATGGTGTTGAGGATCAGTACGGTCGCAGAAAGAAGTAGTACTGCCGCGAGTGCCAAGAACACAATCTGGAGAACTCGAATTGCCTTGTTCATTTGACGAATCTGCTGCTCCGGTGCAGTTACCTTATAGACACCCGGCTCGTTGCTAAACGTTGATTCAACAACAAACGCATCTGAAGGAATCACAGGAACACAACGAAATGACGACGGCATGTCCGAAACGGTGAGGACCTGAGACTCTGACTGTGGAAGAAGTTGTACCGCTTCTTGATAGTCCTGCTGTTGGGTGTAGAACGTACAATTCTTAACGATTGGCAAGTTAGCGAGTTGTCCTTGAACACTCGAGATTTCCCCAGCAGACGCGGCAGGTTGCATCCAAACAGTTACTCGTGTCCCCTGCTGCCACTGTGCAGATGCCTGAGCGGCACTCTGCTTGAGCAACAGCGCTGATCCAACGAGAGAAAGCGAGACGGCAACGGTGAGAATGGCAGCAATTGTCATCATGCGGTTTCGCCACAAGTTAGAAAAGGTCTCTTTAAAGGCGTAACGGAAATAGACGCGCATTAGTTCGATACCTCATCAATGCCGTAGACACCTCGAACTTGGTCACGAATCATTTCACCCTTGTCGAGTTCAATTACGCGACGACGCATGCGGTCTACAAGTGCTTTGTCGTGAGTGGCCATCACAACAGTCGTTCCGGTGCGATTAATTCGCTCCAGTAGCGCCATAATTGACTCAGAGTTTGTCGGGTCAAGGTTTCCAGTTGGTTCGTCCGCGAGAAGAATAAGTGGGCGGTTTACGAAAGCACGAGCAACAGCAACGCGCTGTTGCTCTCCACCTGAGAGCTCGCTCGGCAAATTATTAGCTTTATCGCTAAGTCCAACGAGTTCCAAGATCTGTGGGACCTGTGAATCGACAGTTGACTTTGGTCGGCCAATCACTTCGAGGGCAAAAGCCACGTTTTCAAAGACTGTTTTGTTAGGAAGAAGTCGAAAGTCCTGGAAGACACAGCCAATGTTGCGACGAAGGTATGGCACTCGCCACTTCGGCAAGTCACCAATGTCGCGTCCAGCTTCAAGGATGCGCCCCTGATCTGGAGTCTCTTCGCGAAGGAGCAGTCGTAGGAAAGTTGTCTTTCCAGATCCTGAAGATCCAACGAGGAATACGAATTCACCCTTTTCAATGTCGAGCGAAACGTCCTTAAGGGCGTGGGTACCGTTCTTGTACGTCTTTGAAACATTCTCAAAACGAATCACGGTCACCCCCTTGGGTCAATTGATGAGTGTAAAAACACTTATATCTACGTAGTAGTCATTCTACTTTGACCAACTATGTATTCGGTGCCAAAAATCTCAGCAATTACAGGCACATTGGAATTCTTAGATTTCAAGCGACCTGTACAACTGCTGCCTGTACATGAGGAGTTGGTACTTCTTCACCCATTTCACGCGACATTTTTATGTGCAGAGCAAGCGCCTCTTGCATAAGCTCACGGCACAACGGTCGCGACAAGAACTATTTAATCAATTTATTTATCTTTTACGAACGAGCGCGTTGACGACGAAGCTCTGCTTCCATGAAGCCATCGAGGTCACCATCAAGCACTGATTCAACGTTTCCAGTTTCAAAGTCGGTTCGGTGATCTTTTACGAGTTGATACGGAGCCTGTACATAGCTTCGAATTTGTGATCCCCAAGCATTCTCGCCACGGTTACCGCTCAGTGCATCCATTTCAGCCTGGCGTTCGCTTCGTGCCTTCTCTGCAAGCTTTGCTTCCAAGATTTGCATGGCACGGTCACGGTTCTGGTGTTGAGAGCGTTCGTTCTGGCAACTCACAACAATGCCTGTTGGCATGTGCGTGATTCGAACAGCAGAGTCTGTCTTGTTGATGTGCTGACCACCAGCACCTGAAGCGCGGTAGGTGTCAACGCGGAGATCTTTTTCATCAATCTCAACTTCATCGGCACCGTCATTTAGCAGCGGAGTGATTTCAAAGCTCGCGAAGCTTGTTTGGCGACGTGCTTGTGAGTCAAAGGGACTGATTCGAACGAGACGGTGCACTCCCCGCTCTGCGCTCAGCCATCCATAGGCAAAGCGTCCTTTAATAATGAACGTGGCAGAGAGAAGGCCTGCTTCTTGTCCCTCAGAAACTTCGTCGTATTCAACACCAAATCCTCGACGCTCAGCCCAGCGTGAATACATGCGCATGAGCATTTCAGTCCAGTCCTGTGCATCTGTGCCTCCAGCACCAGCATGGAGTTCGACAATTGCATCATTTTGGTCGTAGGGACCGCTAAAAAGACTCTGTGTTTCGAGTGCACTGATTGCTTGTTCGAGTTTTGTCACAGTTGAGGTGAGCTCATCAAGGATTGCTAGATCTTCACCAGATGAAAGTGCATCACGAGAAAAATCTGCGAGCACTTCTCCATCATCAAGCGCTGCTCTCAGTGCATCAAATGAGGCGAGGTCATTATTTAGTCGCCCGAGTTCCGTTGTCACTTCACGCGCGTGATCTTGATCGTTCCAAAGATTCGGGTCTTCAGCTTCAGCGCTTAATGCAGCGTGACGCTCGCGACTCTGATCAATTTTTAAGTATTCTTTTGCCGCATTCCAGCGAACTTCGAGTGCAGCGAGTGCAGAAGAAGCTTCGCGAACTGCGTTCTCAGCCTTATGGTCGGCCATGGCACTGCTTAAATTTCTTGCCACTTCCACACCAGCACGGTTCATTGCGACCAATTTTGTCACCCTGCTTTGGCAGAGGCTTCTCGCCCGCCTTATGAGCTGGAAGTTCCGTGGCACCTGGCGCCACTTCATTCACGTTTGTCTGTGCGCGAGCAAGTCCGGCATCATCATTGGCTGAAACCGTAGGTGTTGCTTCAACGTGCGTTATGAAGCGAACGAAGTCACGGTCTACTTCTTCGAGCAAATGCTCAAACATTGCGTAACCCTCTTTTTGCCATGCAGTGAGTGGGTCTTGCTGAGCTACTTGGCGAAGGTGAATTCCATCACGTAAGTAGTCCATGTCAGAGAGGTGTTCACGCCAGCGCTGATCGAGGATCTGCAACATAACGTCGCGCTCAATCTCTTTGGCGGTTTCGAGACCGCCTTCGTAGCCATCAGACTTCTCAGCGTAGATCTTCTTAGCTTCAGTAATTACAGCTTCAATTACATCTTCGCGGTCGTTAAAAGCCTTGAGGTCATCAAGCGACATCTTTGTTGGATAGTAGGTCTGAAGGTCAACCATTAACGAGTTGATGTCCCACTCTTCATCGAACTCTGAATCGAGACGGTTAAGCACTACTTCTTCAAGCACTTTCTCCATTAACTCAAATGCTTGCTCGTGGATATCTTCGCCATCAATTACCTGTTGGCGGCGGCCATAGATAACTTTTCGCTGCTCATTCATTACTTCGTCGTACTTAAGAACGTCCTTGCGGATTTCAGCGTTACGACCTTCAACACCATTCTGTGCTCGCTCGATTGCCTTGGTGACCATCTTCGCTTCGATGGCTTCACCATCTGGCATTGTGCGGTCCATAACCCATGACACGGCACCAGTAGCAAACAAGCGAAGAAGCTCGTCTTCGAGTGAAAGATAGAAACGGCTCTCGCCTGGGTCGCCTTGACGACCTGAGCGACCACGAAGCTGATTGTCAATGCGACGTGAATCGTGTCGTTCAGTTCCTAGAACATACAGTCCACCAGCGGCACGAACTTCTTCACCTTCAGCGTCACACAGTGGCTTCCACTTCGCGAATGATTCTTTGAACGCTGCGTCGTACTCTTCGCTGCCTGGTTCTAGGCCCTTGCCCAGTACTTCACGATTTGCAAGTCCTTCAGCGTTACCACCGAGGATTACGTCAACTCCACGACCGGCCATGTTGGTAGCGACTGTTACTGCGTGCTTGCGACCAGCTTGGGCCACAACTTCAGCTTCACGGAAATGCTGCTTTGCGTTAAGTACTTCGTGCTGGATACCAGCCTTAGTGAGAGCCTTAGACAGCAGTTCAGACTTTTCAACCGATGCGGTACCAAGAAGCACCGGTTGTGCCTTGTCGTTTCGAGCGCGAACGTCGTCAACAATGGCATTGAATTTGTCTTGTTCGGTCTTATAAATAAGGTCAGCCTGATCAATGCGCTTTGGATCACGGTGCGTAGGAATTGGCACAACAACGAGACCGTAGGTATTTCCAAATTCAGCCGCTTCAGTTTCAGCAGTACCAGTCATACCGGAGAGCTTTTCGTAGAGACGGAAATAGTTCTGAAGCGTAACTGTTGCCCAAGTGTGGTTTTCTTCTTGAATGCGAACGCGTTCTTTCGCTTCAACAGCTTGGTGAAGCCCGTCAGACCATCGGCGACCATCCAGGGTGCGGCCAGTGAATTCGTCAATGATCTTGACTTCGCCGTCAGCAACGAGGTATTCCTTGTCGCGGTGAAAGAGTTCCTTGGCTCGTAGTGCTTGACCTAGTTGGTGGACGTAATTTGTTGCAACTGCGTCATACAAGTTAGTAACGCCAAGTTGCTTTTCAACCTTTTCAATACCTGCTTCAGTTGGAACAACAGTCTTCTTTTCTTCATCAACTTCGTAGTCAACGTCGCGAGTTAGTGAGCGAACGATAGTGGAGAATTGGTAGTAGAGCTTCGTGACATCAGACGCTGGGCCAGAAATGATCAGTGGGGTACGAGCTTCGTCAATCAGAATTGAGTCAACTTCGTCGACGATGGCGTAGTGGTGGCCGCGTTGCACCATGTGTTCGGCGCGACGCGCCATGTTGTCTCGTAAGTAGTCGAATCCGAATTCAGTATTTGTTCCATAGGTCACGTCTGATGCGTAGGCATCACGCTTATCTTCAAATTCAGTGAGATCTGGCCCCACTCGTCCAACACTTAGCCCCAAGAAGCGGTGTAATTGCCCCATCCAATTGGCGTCACGAGTAGCGAGGTAATCGTTCACTGTTACAACGTGCACGCCTTTTGCGGCGAGTGCGTTCAAGTACACCGGCAATGTTGAAACGAGAGTTTTACCTTCACCAGTTTTCATTTCTGCAATCCATCCGAAGTGCAGTGCCATTCCACCCATGAGCTGTTCGTCGTAGTGACGTTGACCAAGCACACGAGTAGCGCCTTCACGCACAACTGCAAATGCCTCAATAAGAAGGTCGTCGAGTGTTTCGCCGTCAGCGATTCGTGCACGGAATTCATCGGTCTTGGCGCGAAGTTCTTCGTCACTTAGAGCAGCCATGGCGTCACCAAGCTCGTTAATAGGTCCGACAAGACTTGCGAGTTCGCGAACTCGCTTACCTTCTCCGGCCTTCAGAATCTTGTTAAACACACTCATGTTGTGACTTACCTTTAGTACTAGTACTTCTAAAGCTTTAGAGCTGCGAGTGCCTGACCTGGTCTTTGACCCCACACCCGCCTACGCCGGGGATGACCACTTTGATCAATCCAACGCAGGACTTACATCTAAACCGCGCCATGCTCAGCGTCGTTAAACGCCTTACGTGGGTCGTTTTGCCCGCGGCTAGCATCGACTTTCAACCACAGCACACTCGCAGCCCTGGGATACATTCTAGGCGTTTTAGTCACTTAGCCTTTCGGGCGAATCACTAGCACCAGTACGAGTCGTAGGCCGAGTACCAAAGAAGCCAGCGGGGCCAAGACTCGTCTTAGCCCACGTGCGGTCTGCCACTCAAAGCGAAGCGCACTCTGGTGATGAGCAATAAGCATCTCTCTAGACGCACGACTACGAGACAGTCCTTCAATGTGAGTCACCACAGCCCCACTGCATGCGCCGACTCCGTAACCGTGTTCGCGAACCTGCCAGCAAAGCGCCATGTCTTCAGCGAACATGAAATAACGCTCGTCGAATCCACCTATTTCTTCAAAGACATTTCTTCGAATTAAAAAACACGCGCCAGAAACCCAGTCCACAGTTCCGTCACTTCGAGGTGAACGGTATGCCTTGGTGGCCGGGTTACTTGGCCACACTGGAGCAAGCAGTGCGTGTAGCGCTGCGAGCCACAAGTTAGGAAACACTCGCTGTGATGGATAGACGCTTCCATCGGGGCGTTTGATCTGTGGTCCAACAACTGCAATGTTTGGATGCTCGTCTAAGTACTTCACCATTTGAGCAACTGCGTTTTCGTGGACAACTACGTCAGGATTCGAAACAAGCAGAAGCTCGAACTCACCAGTGTGCGCAGCCCCTCGATTAACACCGCGGCCATAGCCGAGGTTTTGATGTGGCTCGACAAGTATCACGTCACGTCCGCCAAGCGCAGGAGGCGTTGATCCAACTTCACCATTTTCTACAACAACAACTTGCTTGATGGCGTTTTGTCTAAGAGAGTCAATGCACTCAGCGAGCGCAGCACCAGCATGAAAATCAACTACAACACCAGCAACTCGAGAAGAAACATTACTCATTAGCTGTTCCTTTTTGCTCGATCATTAACTAAACGTGTCACTGCATCATGCCAGTTAGGAAGTGGCTGAAATGAGTTGTTCCACTTCTTCGTAGAAAGATCGCTCCGCACTGGACGCAAAGCGAGTGGTGCAGGACTTAATTCTGAGGTCTTAATTGCAGAAGCAAAGTCACTCCCTCGGCCGAGTACTTCTCCGGCGAACTTTGCAACTTCAAACCACGTTGTTGTTTCAGTATTGGCAACGTGCCAGATTCCTCCGGGTCGACGTCGCACCATGGTTGCAAGTGCACGTGCCAGATCACTAGCGACGGTCACGGTTCCAGTTTGATCATCAACGAATCGAACGGTTTCTCCATTAAGAGCACGATCAGCAATAACGTGCATCACATTCTTCCCGCGAACACCCATTACCCATGAGGTTCGAACAATGGTGTCGTCACTTGAGCAGAGTTGTTCTCCGAGCAACTTTGACGCCCCGTAGACACCTAGAGGGTTTGTTTGGTCATCTACTTCGTACGCGCTTCCCTTGTTGCCATCAAAGACATAGTCAGTTGAGACTGCAATGAGGTGTGAACCGTACTGTTTCGCCGCGAGTGAAAGTGATTCGGTACCCTGTGCATTGACTAAGAAGCAGTTGTCACGATCGGTCTGCGCTTTATCAACTGCCGTATAGGCCGCAAGGTGAACAATGACGTCAGGCCTTGCCGTTTCAACTGCCTTCATCACCGCATCACGGTTTGTGATGTCAAGGTCGTGGTGGCTAAGTCCTAGGACTTCGAATTCATTCTCTCCAACCGGCGTGGAATCAGGCTGAAAGTTTGCGTCTCCACCTAGAGGCGTAATGCCACTCAGGACGTCAACAAGGTCAACACCTACTTGGCCAGCGGCTCCGGTTACGAGAACGCGAGTCATGGCGCGATCACCTGAACATGGCGCACGTGAATAACGTCACCGACCGAAATAATCTTCTCTTCACCCGCAGCGTTGAGAATAAGTCGACCAATTTTATCAATACCGGTTGCGAGTGCTGGGAACGTGACGTCACTTTGTTCAACAACGACGCTTCGACCAATTGTTTCGAGAACTGATTCATATTCTGATCTCAACATCGCACGACCCTCATCAGTGTCGAGTAGCCCACGACGAATGTTTAGTTCTTCAAGAAGTTTCTCAAGCAACGCTTCTGGAGTAACTATCACTCCAGAAACTTTGAGTGCGTTTGTTGCTGGAAGTCCTTCTGGACTGTCAGTGAGATTTATTCCAATACCTGCGACGACGCTTAGCGAGTTTTCATGCGTAACGACTTCAGCGAGTAATCCCGCAATTTTCTTGTCATCAACTATCAAGTCATTCGGCCACTTGAGTTGTGGGTAGACGTTGCAAAGTGTGCCAAGTGCACTTCGAGCGCTGAGTGCCACCGCCGCAACGACGAGTTGCATTTCGTCAGATGACGTTGGTGGAGAGAGCAGAATTGAACACATGAGTGCCGAGCGTGGTGGTGCTTGCCATGTGCGATCCAGACGTCCTCGACCCGCGCTCTGATAATCAGCACGAGCCACGAAGCCCTCAGAGGTGCCTTCTTTAGCCTTTACTGCTACGTAAGTATTGGTGGAGTTGATTTCTTCAAAGTGCTCAACTCGCCAGGTAATCGGGTTCACTCCATAAACACTAGGGTTTAGGAGACAAGTGGTAAGAATTAATGTCCATTTACGGAGGTTTTAGGTGCTTAAGAAAGTCCTCATCGCTAACCGCGGTGAAATTGCGGTTCGTGTAATTCGGACCTGTCGAGAGATGGGCATTGGAACTGTCGCTGTCTATTCCGAGCTAGACCGCAACGCCCTGCACGTTCGCCTCGCCGACGAGGCCTACGCCCTTGGTGGATCTACCGCCGCCGAGAGTTACCTAAACACCGAAGCCATTCTTGATGTCATCAAAAAGTCTGGTGCTGATGCAGTTCACCCGGGCTACGGCTTCTTCTCAGAAAACACCGACTTCGCTCGCGCCATTACTGAAATGGGAGTGACCTTCATTGGGCCACCACCAGAAGCAATCGAAGTTATGGGTGACAAAATTTCTTCTCGTATCGCTGCACAGAAGGCCGGCGTTTCTGGCGTGCCTGGTCGCAACGAAACACTAAAGACAGCAAAGGAAGTTATTTCCTTCGGAAAAGAATTCGGATGGCCAGTCGCCATTAAGGCTGCCTACGGTGGTGGTGGACGCGGAATGAAAGTTGTTCACAATGCGGACGAAGCTGAAGCTGCACTCGAGAGTGCCATGCGCGAAGCACTCAGTTACTTCGGTCGTTCAGAATGCTACGTAGAGCGCTACCTCACATGGCCACGTCACATTGAGATGCAGGTGCTTGCTGACAAGCACGGCAACACACTCTGGCTCGGAGAACGCGACTGCTCAGCACAGCGTCGTCACCAAAAGCTCGTTGAAGAATCACCAGCGCCAAACTTCCCTGAAGAAGTTCGTCGCGCTATGGGAGAAGCTGCCGTAAAGGTTTCACAGGCTTGTGGTTACTACAACGCTGGAACAGTGGAATTCCTTTTCCAAGACGGAGAGTTCTTCTTCCTTGAAATGAACACTCGTCTTCAGGTAGAGCACCCGGTAACGGAACTCGTTACTGGACTTGACCTTGTTGAATGGCAGCTTCGTATTGCTGCTGGCGAAAAGTTAGAGCTCACCCAAGACAGCATCGAGCGCAATGGTCACTCCATTGAAGTTCGCATCAACGCAGAAGATCCATCTGGTGGAAAGTTTGTTCCTTCACCTGGAACACTCACCCGTTTTGATCAGCCATCTGGTCCAGGGGTACGACTTGACGCTGGCTACGCAGCCGGTGACACTGTGTCGCAGTACTACGACAACCTGATTGGAAAGCTCATTGTTTGGGCCCCAACTCGTGAAAAGGCTCGTCGTCGCATGCTTCGCGCCATTGAAGAAACTGTCATTGAAGGAGTTGCCACAACGCTTCCTGCTGACACAATCATCCTCGAAAGCGAAGACTTCGTAAACGGAACCCACTCAACGAAGTGGGTAGAAGAAACTCTCGACTTCACCAACCTCGTTGTGTCCGCTACTGGTGGATCTGCACCTGTTGATGGCAAGGTTCGAAAGGACGTCACTGCTGAAGTGAACGGACGTCGAGTCAATGTCTCTATCTGGGTCGAAGAGAACGGTGACGACGGTCTTCCGAAGGCGCATTCAACTGCAGCTAAGCCTCGCCGCCAGCACCACACCGGTGCAATTGGAAGTGGATCTGGAAAAGTAACTGTTGCCATGCAGGGGACAATCGTCAAGGTTTCGGTCGCCGAAGGTGACACTGTTGAAGTCGGACAAGCCATTGTGATCCTCGAAGCTATGAAGATGGAAAATAACGTCAACGCTGAAAAAGCTGGTGTTGTTAAGTCCATCAAGGTAAAGCCTGGTGACTCAGTCGGCGCTGGCGACGTTGTTGCCATTATCGAATGACCTCTCGCGACACTGCATCCGGAGCAATTAAAAGTGCTTCAAACGCACTAGTTGAGCTCAGCCATTTCATTCACAAGAATCCAGAACTTGGCTACGAAGAGTTCAAGAGCGCTGACGCAGTTGCCAGTGCTGCAAAGACCGCCGGCTTCAATGTCGAAACGGGTATTGCCGGTCTTGCAACTGCATTTCGCGCCACTAAAGGATCTGGCGAGCTGAACATTGTTTTCTGTGCCGAATATGACGCACTCCCCGACGTTGGACATGCTTGCGGTCACAACATCATTGCTGCGTCTTCGCTTGGTGCTGCAATTGGACTCGGTGCCGTAGCTGACGAACTCGGCCTTACGGTCACTCTTCTTGGCACCCCTTCAGAAGAAGGTGGCGGCGGAAAAATTGACCTCATTAACGCTGGTGAATTTAAGAACGCCCACGTCGCAATGATGGTGCACCCTTGGCCTACTGAGCGTCTTGATGCTCAGTGCCTCGCGGTTGACCACTTTGATGTGACATTCACCGGAAAAGAAGCACATGCTTCTGCTGCTCCATTCGAAGGCATCAATGCGCTTGATGCAATGACTATTTCTCAAGTTGCCCTTGGCCTACTTCGCCAACAGCTCCACCCTGGCGACCAAGTCCACGGCATTGTTGTTGAAAGCGGTTCCGCCGCCAACATCATCCCGAGCCACGCACTGGGTCGTTTCATGGCTCGTTCAGTTACTTCAGAGCGCCTTGGGGCACTTCGTAAGCGCGTGGATGCCTGCTTTGAAGCCGGTGCTCTCGCCACAGGAGCCAAGCTTCGAATTGAAGAAAACGGAAGCCAGTTTTCACACATGGAAACAAGTGTTGAGATCTTGAGCCACTACCGTACCGCTGCTGAATCACTTGGTCGAACATTTGAAATTGATGACGCAGGAACGCCACGGCCAACGCTGTCAACAGACATGGCGAATGTTTCACTCGTTGTGCCGTCAATTCACCCACTGATTGCGATTCCGACTCACGGAGCAGTGAATCACCAACCTGAGTTCACTGCAGCCTGCATCACCAAGGAAGCAGACCAGGCTGTTATCGATGGCGCAGTGGCACTTGCCCACACCGCTATTGCAGTTGCTGAAGATGCGGCGCTACGAACAAAGCTGCTGAAGAAGTAATGGTTCTCGAGCACGCTGTTCTTCCGGTTACTCCTGGCGAGGAAGAAGCATTCGCAGAGGATTTAAAAACCGCCCTTCCAATTATTCGCTCAGCACCTGGATGTCGTGGAGCAGAAGTTCGACGTGAGATTGAAGATCCAACGAAGCACTTATTGCTTGTTACATGGGATTCAGTCGAAGCACACAATGAATTTCGAAACACTGATCTGTATCAACAGTGGCGTGCTCTAACGCATCCTCATTACACCGGAAAAGTCGGTGTGGATTTCTTCGTAACGCACTTCTCAGAGCCGCTTACTGATTAGTGGGGCTGGTAAGTCCCAAATTCAGCTCGTAGAACATCTGCAACTTCACCAAGCGTTGCCATGCGAGAAAGTGCAATCTTCATTGGATAGAGCAAGTTCTGCGTTCCACGAGCAGCTGCTGCCACGTCATCAAGCGCTGCCTCCACTGCGTCATTGTCACGCTTAGTCTTTAGGGCCTTAACACGAGTGACCTGATCTTCTTGTTGCTTCTTGTCAACTGGGAAGACATCATTCTTCGTAGTTTCTACTTCCGCAAACTTGTTAACGCCTACAACAACGTTGTCACCCTTGTCGACATTGCGTGCGAATTCATACGCTGCAGATTCAATCTCGTCTTGCATGTAGTTGGCTTCAATTGCGGCCACTGCCCCACCCATGTCATCAATGGTCTTGATGTACGCAGAAGCGAGTTTCTCAACTTCATCAGTCATTGACTCAACGAAGTATGAGCCTGCGAGTGGGTCAACGGTGTCGGCAATGCCTGACTCGTAACCGAGGATCTGCTGGGTACGAAGGGCAAGCTTTGCGGCGTGTTCAGTTGGAAGACCAAGAGCTTCGTCGAAACCATTGGTGTGCAGTGACTGTGTTCCACCGAGTGCTGCTGCCATTGCCTGCACGGTAACGCGAACCACGTTGTTGAGTGGTTGCTGCGCAGTCAGTGTTGATCCGCCGGTCTGTGTGTGGAAACGAAGCATCATGGACTTAGGGTCCTTCGCTCCGAATCGTTCACGCATGATATTTGCCCATAAACGACGAGCGGCACGATACTTAGCAATTTCTTCAAACATGTTGTTATGAGCGTTAAAGAAGAAGCTGAGTCGTGGTGCAAAGTCATCAATTGCGAGTCCAGCAGCCATTGCTGCTTCTACGTAAGCAATCCCGTTAGCCAGGGTGAAGGCAATCTCTTGCACTGCAGTAGATCCAGCTTCACGAATGTGATATCCAGAAATTGAAATCGTGTTCCAGTTAGGCATTTCCTTTGCGCAGTAGCTAAAGGTGTCGACGATAAGTCGCATTGAAGGGCGTGGTGGGTAGATGTAAGTTCCACGCGCAACGTATTCCTTCAAAATGTCATTCTGAATTGTTCCGCGAAGTTTGTCCCCGCTCACACCCTGTTCTTCAGCAACGAGCTGGTAGAACAACAACAGCGTTGATGCTGTTGAGTTAATAGTCATTGAAGTTGTCACTTCGTCAAGTGGCAGTCCAGCAAGAAGAAGTCGCATGTCATCAAGTGACGAGATGGCAACTCCTACTTTTCCAACTTCACCTTCGGAGCGAATGTGATCTGCGTCGTATCCCATCTGCGTCGGAAGGTCGAATGCACAAGAGAGGCCAGTCTGTCCAGCACCAAGAAGAAACTTGAATCGTTCATTAGTCGCTTCAGCAGTTCCAAATCCCGCGTACTGACGCATGGTCCAAAGACGACCTCGGTACATTGATTCCTGAACACCTCGGGTGTACGGAAACGATCCAGGTGCGCCGAGCTTGGATGCGGCATCAAAACCACTCAGGTCGCTTTCGGTGTAGATCGGGTTAATTTCGATTCCAGAATCTGTAGTGCGCTTGTTGTTGGCCATGGGTATAAAGATTAGGCGTTCTGGAAGTACTTATAACAATGCTAGAAAATAACCCTGACCAGGACTAAGTCATCCACTCCTCGTAACTAGGCAAAGATAGTGGTTATGTACTGCACTCACTGTGGATCACAAGTTGATGGCACGCACTGCTCGGTGTGTGGACAAGCAACATCTGCGACGCTCGCTGCCGAAAAAGCAGCACTACCGACCGAGTTAGCAACATGGGGCCAACGCGCCGGAGCAACTTTTGTCGACAACGTAGTTTTACTACTTCCATCAATTCTTGTAGGCGTTGGAGCTACAACGTTTGCTGGTAACTACATAGGGGCGATCACCATCCTGGTATTCCAGGGAATGTACTTCACACGAATGCTTTCTACAAAAGAAGGTCAGACGATTGGAAACCGTGTGGCAAAGACTCGTGTCGTTGATGCAATTACAGGCGTTGTTCCAACTCGACAGCAAGCATTTAGACGTTGGTTGCCATTCGCACTTTGCCAAGCACTCGGAATTGTTGCTTCATTAATTTTGTTCCCGCTTGCGATACTGATTGCAGCAGATTATCTGTTGCCGCTTTTTGATAAGCAGAACCAAACATTGCACGACAAATTTGCTGGAACAATTGTTCTAAAGGTTATTTAGCAACTTCAAGATTCGTTGGGCTTGCCAATTGCGGCAGAGAGCATGACTGAATTAGGAATTTTTAAAATTCCTTCATCGGTTTGAATGGTCACGTAGGTAAGTCCGGTTTCCAAAATCTTGGCCTTAAGTGTTCCAATCCCGCCAGAACGAATCTCAACAAAATCACCAACACTGTAGGGGTGCGCAACGAGCAGCACGAGGGCTGCAAAGAAGTTACCGAGGCTCTGCTGAGCTGCGATACCGAGTATCACACCAAGTAGACCAACGCTGACGAGTAGGCGACCAAGTGAGATGCCCACGAGTGACAGTGCACTAATGAGCACAATTACGTAACCGAATCCAGTAATAACAATTCGAACTCCTGCTCCAGCGGACCAGAACTTACGATTTGTAACGAGTTCGCCAATCGCAGCTCCAAGGTTTCGTGCACACACAATTCCAGTTGTGAGCACTACCAGCGCTGAAACCCAGCCAACAATGTGAATGTTGTTCGATAAAACCTTTACGTGGTGCGCAACTTGGCTACGAAAAAGAATTGCTGCAATGGCAATTAACCCACTGAGAATTCCCTTAAACCAGTTGGCCTTCATGTGATTTATGCCGGAACAGTGGCGTGAGGCATGCAGAGATCATCATATTCAGCAATGATGATCGGTCCTGCATTTTCGCCACATGCTGGGCACTGCGGGTCACGACGAACCTTGAATGTACGAAAGCTCTGGTCGAGTGAGTCATACGACAAGAGACGCCCAATAAGTGGTTCGCCGAGGTCGAGAATCAACTTGATTGTTTCAATTGCTTGAATCGAACCAATGATGCCTGGAAGTACTCCAAGCACTCCTGCTTCAGCACAGCTTGGTGCAAGCTCGGCTGGAGGTGGTTCAGGAATCATGCAGCGATAGCAAGGGCCAACGTAGGGAGCAAAGATTGTTGCTTGACCTTCGAAGCGGAAGATTGAACCGTGCACAACAGGAATCTTCTTAAGAAGTGCAGCATCATTGACGAGGTAGCGCGTAGGAAAGTTGTCTGTTCCATCAACAATGACGTCGTAACCATCAATTATGTCAAGGATGTTCTCAGCGTTTAGACGAGTGTCGTAGGTCTTAACTACGAGGTCAGGGTTAAGCGCTTCAAGTGTCATACGAGCACTATCAACTTTTCTCATACCAACACGGTCGTGGTTATGAAGAATTTGACGCTGAATGTTTGAAGCGTCAACAACGTCCATGTCAATGATGCCGATTGTTCCAACACCTGCTGCTGCAAGGTAGAGCGCTGCAGGAGAACCAAGTCCACCAGCACCGAGCATTAATACCTTTGCGTCGAACAACTTCTGTTGACCCTTTTCTCCAACTTCAGGAAGAAGAAGGTGGCGCTGGTAACGGTTGCGCTGATCTGAGTTCATGGTGCGAGGTGTCTTCCAGACGAGTCCATCGTCTTTCCACCTGTTGAATCCACCAATTACTGAAACAACGTCGGAGTAACCGAGGTCTTGAAGAGTCTTGGCTGCGAATGCTGAGCGAACACCACCGGCGCAGTACACAGCAATTGGTGCGTTCTTGTTGGTGAGCTGTCCTTCGACTGAGAATTCGAGTTGTCCTCGAGCTACGTGCACTGCTCCAGGGACGGCACCCTGTTCATATTCTTCAGGTTCGCGAACGTCGAGAAGCGTGTAGTAGTCCAGGCGTTTAGCGACTTCCTGAGGTTCAATCTCAGTAATCTCAGCCTTTGCCGCGTTTAGAAGGTCTCTTGGAGTTGCCATAGTTCTTAAATCCTACCTGATAGGTCAACAATCGTGTCCTCGCGAGTTGCTAGACCTTAACGGTGGACTTATCGAAACTCCTTAGCCAGCGCAGAATGGTGCGATCTTTTGACGGCTCGGCAGTTGATGAAAAATGGCTTGACAAGGTCTGTGAAAACGCACTTTGGAGCCCTACCGCTGGCAATAGCGCCGGTGTTCGCATCTACATCGTTTCTAAAGAACACGTTGCATCATATTTTGAAGTCGCGACCGATAAAGAATGGCGTGAATCATCGAAGCGCTCTGAAGCACTCATGAGGTGTGGCGCAGTGGTGATCATCACGTCACGACCAAATGATTACATTGCTCGTTACGCAGAAGATGATAAGGCAAAGTCAGGTCTTAGTGAAAAAGATGCGTGGCCAATTCCCTACTGGCACACTGACGCTGCAATGGCAGCAATGGCGCTGCTCCTTCTTGTTGAAGAAGCAGGACTGCAAGCAACAATCTGGGGGAACTTCAGAAATGATGCTGCCGTTCTTTCGTGGGCTGGCGTTAAGGATGAAGAACTATTCGCAACAATCCTCATTGGACGCGGCGATGGCAACGATGTTGCTTCAAAGTCACTCCAGCGCGATGTTCCGTCTCGAAGTGATCGAGTTAGACGAGTACAGCCTTAGTTAGTGGTGGACTCGGGCAGTGCGGTGGTTTGGTCCTTCTGCCCAGCGTGCCATTGTCCATGCGAGGTCGCTCTGGCGATTTAGGTACGGGACAACAAGTGAGTTTTCGATTGGATAACCAACGGCAATGCGCTCCGCGCGGCGAATGACGGTGCGAGCAACATCGAGTGCAGCAGAAAGTTGATTCTCACCTGGAACAACAAACTCTGTTGGCATTTCAATTTCATCTGAGAGTGCGTCTATTTGACTCTCGAGCATTTCAATCATCTCGATTGTGACAAGAGTCTTATCTGCAGTGAGCTTGTGACGGTTCTCAGGAAGCGTGGCGACTTCTGCCATCAGCACCCAGAGGTGACGCTCAAGAGTAATGAGAAGTTCATTGAGGCGCGAGCCCGGATCAGTAAGTGCTCTGGCCATTCCAAGCATTGCCTGGGCCTCATCAACAGCGCCATTCACTTCAATAGGGTCTGAAGTTTTCTCAGTACGGCCCCCAAAGTACAAGCCCGTTGTTCCGTCATCGCCACCACGTGTATAGATCTTCACAGTGCCAGCGTAGTGATTCCTTTGTTGACTAGTAGCCTTATTAAGCAATGTCGTCCAATATCCGCCCACCTTTTGCCCGTCCGGCCGCGAACGACCCCTACCTGGACGCCCTCGCGAAAAAAGTCATTGTTTATGACGGCGCCACCGGCACAAACCTCCAGATTCAAGAACTGACCGCGGCTGACTTCGGAGGCGAGAAATTTGAAGGCTGCAACGAAATACTTTGTGTCACTAAGCCCGAGTCAATCGAACGACTACACCGTTCTTTCTTCGACGTTGGCGTTGACGTAATTGAAACAAACTCGTTTGGATCATTCGGAGTTGTCCTTGCTGAATATGGAATTCCTGAGCGAGCACACGAGCTCGCGCTCGCCTCTGCACAAATTGCTCGAAAGATCGCTGACGAGTATTCAAGTCCTGGTGACAGAAAATTCGTAAGTGGATCAATTGGACCGGGAACAAAGTTCCCAACACTTGGACAAATCACCTACGACGCTCTTTCAGAGAGCTACGAAGAGCTTGCCTACGCACTCCTAGAAGGTGGCGTTGACGTTCTGCTCGTAGAAACAATGTTTGACCTTCTTTCTGGAAAAGCTGCAATCGCTGCGTGTCACCGTGCAATGGCTCGTCACGGACGCATTGTTCCAATTCAGACGCAAGTGACAATTGAACTCACTGGTCGCATGCTTCCTGGAACAGAAATAAATGCCGCGATCACTGCACTGTCGCCACTCGGTATTGACATCATTGGACTTAACTGCGCCACTGGTCCAGTTGAAATGTACGAACCACTTCGCACGCTCTCTGAATCTGCACCAGTGCCAATTAGTTGTCTTCCTAACGCGGGACTTCCAAGCGTTGTTGACGGCAAGATGCACTACGACCTAACGCCAGATCAACTCGCTGAACACCTTTCAAAGTTTGTTTCTGAATACGGACTCCAAGTTGTTGGTGGATGCTGTGGAACAACACCTGAGCACTTGGCCCGCGTAGTTGAAGCTGTACGTCCGCTAACTCCTGCAAAGCGTTCGCCAGTTCTAGAGCCGGCAGCAGCATCGATTTATTCAACAACGAGCTACAGCCAGGACCGTTCGGTGCTGATGGTTGGAGAGCGTACAAATGCCAACGGCTCAAAGCTGTTCCGCGAAGCAATGCTCGAAGGCGACTGGGACACCTGCGTAGGAATTGGCCGTGACCAGATCAAAGAAGGCGCACACATCTTGGATGTCTGTGTTGACTACACCGGTGCTGACGGTATCAGCGACATGAATGAAATCATGAGTCGCCTCGCTACACAGTCATCAGTACCAATCATGGTTGACACCACTGAAACGCTTGTTGCTCGCCAAGCCCTCACCTGGCTCGGTGGCAAGGCAATCCTCAACTCGGTGAACCTCGAAGAAGGTGACGGCCCAGGAACACGCCTCGACGGTTTCTTGTCACTCGCTGCAGAATTTGGCTCCGCTGTAGTTGCTACTTGCATTGACGAAGAAGGACAGGCCCGTACGGCTGACTGGAAGGTTCGTGCCGCACAGAACATCACCAAGCTCGCAGTTGAGCGCTACGGACTTAGTGCTGAAGACATCTTCATTGACACTTTGGCGCTGCCACTATCGACGGGAATGATCGAATCACGCCGTGACGGTATTGAGACACTTGAAGCAATTAGGCGCATCAAGGCAGAAATGCCAGGAGTTCGCACAATTCTCGGACTCTCGAATATCTCATTCGGACTCAACCCAGCGGCTCGACAAGTGCTCAACAGTATGTTCTTGCACGAAGCAGCAGAAGCAGGTCTTGACGCAGCAATTGTGCACGCGTCAAAGATTTTGCCACTCGCAAAAATCAGTGAAGAATCTCGCAAGGTCTGCCTCGACCTCATCTACGACCGCAGGTCTGAGGGTTACGACCCACTACAAACCCTCCTCGGACTTTACGAAGGCGTAAAGGCTTCAACCGCTGGTGGAGCGAAGCTCGATGACTTGACACTTGAAGAACGCTTGAAGCGTCGCATTATTGACGGTGTTCGAACTGGACTCGATGACGACCTGAAGTCAGCCATGGAGAGTGGCATTAAGCCACTCGAGATTGTCAATGACCACTTGCTCGAAGGTATGAAAGTTGTTGGAGAACTCTTCGCAACTGGAGAAATGCAATTGCCATTCGTTTTGCAGTCGGCAGAAACAATGAAGGCTGCCGTTGCGTATCTAGAGCCCTTCATGGAAAAGAGCGACCAAGGTGGACGAGGAAAAGTTGTGCTCGCAACCGTTAAGGGCGACGTGCACGACATTGGCAAGAACCTCGTCGACATCATCCTGACTAACAATGGTTACGAAGTCGTAAACCTCGGCATCAAAGTCGGAATCAATGAAATGATTCAGGCTGTTAAAGAACACAAGGCTGACGCACTCGGTATGAGTGGACTTCTCGTTAAGTCGACACTCATCATGCGCGAAAACCTAGCGCTCATGAACGAACAAGGACTTAGTGATGTTCCGGTGCTGCTTGGTGGCGCTGCACTAACTCGCACCTATGTAGAGCGCGATCTTCGCACTGTCTATGACGGACGTGTTTTCTATGGAAAAGATGCCTTCGAAGGACTTCGTGTTCTTGACCGTCTCGGAGAAATCAAGAAGACCGGTGAAGTTGACGAAAAGTTCGGACTCGAAATTTCAGAGAGCACCGTACAGCGTCGCTTCCGCGGAGAAGACCCAACTCCTGAAGGACTTCCAGACAGAAGTCCAGAAGTTGAAACAGACAATCCACTCTTCCCGCCACCATTCATTGGCAGTCGTGTCGCTAAGGGAATGTCGATTGATGAAATTTCAGAGTTTCTCAACCAAACCGCACTCTTTAGAAACCAGTGGGGCTTTCGACCTGAAGATGGTGAAGACGACCTAGCGTTCAAGGAACGGATTGGTTCAACCTTCCGTGAGCAACTAGCTATTGCCAAGGCCGAGAACTTGCTCATTCCTCAAGTTGTGTGGGGACACTTCCCTGCTGCAAAAGACGGCAACGATCTCATTATCTACACCGACGAAACTCGAACAACTGAAGCAACACGTTTTAGTTTTCCTCGCCAGCACAAGGATCCCTTCCTCTCAATCTCAGACTTCTTCCGTGAATCAACAAGCCCTGATCAGGACTACGCAAGCTTCATGCTCGTAACAATGGGTTCACGAGTCTCAGAGCGTTGCCAAGAACTCTTCGCAGAAAACCGCTACAACGATTACCTCATGCTGCACGGGCTTGGTGTTGAAATGGCTGAAGCCCTCGCTGAGCTTTGGCACAAACGCATTCGTGAAGAACTCGGATTTGTACAAGAAGACGGCCCGACTCTTACTGGACTATTTCGCCAGCAATACCGTGGTGGTCGCTACTCATGGGGTTACCCAGCGTGCCCAGATCTAATGGATAACGCCAAGGTTGCTGCTCTGCTTGAGTCAGAGCGAATTGGTGTAACAGTGTCTGAAGGTTTCCAACTTCACCCTGAGCAAACAACTGACGCAATTATCTGCCACCACCCGAAGGCTAAGTACTTCCTCGCTTAGCTCACGCGCTGATTACCTCAGCGTTTCTAATATTTGTCATGCCCTTGTCTGTGGTGATGATTTGCATTGTTAACTTCTGAGACAACTCAACGTAAATTGCATCTTTTAAGCTCAGATTGTCGCGACGTGACCACGCTCCAATAAGCAAGTCACCAATGGCGTGTCGTGTTACCGGGGCTCCAAGAAATTCATTAATATCTTCAAACGTTTCTTGATCTGACTTTGATCCAGCTCGATTCATTCTCCCAAAGGCTGAAAACACTTCTGCATCAATGTGAGCGGGTGCGTGCAATTCATTGCCGAAAATTCTTCTGTAGACGGCGTCACCAAGATCGCCTCCAAGGATCAAATCGATAATTGCTGACGCATCAATTACTAGATCAGCCATGGTAAGTCGGAGCTTCGTCTCGAACTTCTCTGAGCACTTCCATTACGCGCTCATGTGAAATCGTTCTTGACTTAGGACGTCGGAGTGACTCAAGCCAATTATTCGTCGCCATGGCACCCATCTGACTTTTGATTGCATCTTGCGTAAGTGCAGAAATGTTTAATTTCAGCTCTTTTGCCTGCTGGGCTAATTCATCGGGTAAATAAACATTGACTCTTGCCATGCGCATAGTATACACACTTTCTATTTGGTTGTAATCACAACTGTCGCTGTTGGCGAATGGTATTTAAAAATAATGAGTTGTTAGTGTGAATCCCTATGACAACTGGCACAAGCAATTCACTCGACTTAACGAATGTCCTCTCCGACGTTCGCCCACAAGACGATCTCTTTCGACACGTGAATGGCGTTTGGCTCCGTGATGCTGAGATCCCAGCCGACCGAGCACGTTTTGGTGCCTTTGATGAACTTCGCATGGAAAGCGAAGACCGTGTTCGAAAGATCATTGACGAATGCGCTGCGAGCGCTGCAACTCCAGGAAGCAATGCCCGCAAAATTGGCGATGTGTATCGCTCGTTTATGGACGAAAAGCGAATTGAAGAACTTGGTGTGTCACCAATCGCGAAAGAATTGAGCGAAGCACAGTCCATTAGCTCAATTGACGAGTTGGCAGCATTTCTTGGAGCACAGTGGACCCGTGGAATGAGCGGCATCTTTGGTTCATTCATTTACGCCGACTTTAAAGACTCCACCACCCACATTGCATACGTCAGCCAGTCCGGAATCAGTCTCCCTGACGAGAGTTACTACCGTGAAGCCGAGCACGAATCAGTTAGAACTGCATTTATTGCTCACATGACCAAAATGTTTGAGCTCGCTGGTATCGCAGACGCTGGCGGACACGCGAAACGAGTCATGGAACTTGAAACCCAGATCGCGTCGTATCACTGGGACCGCGTAAAGCTTCGTGAAGCGGAACTTAACTACAACAAGATGTCATTTGCTGAGCTGCAAGATCTCAGTGGAACATTCAACTGGGAACTGTGGCTCGAAAAGAGTCAGATCCCTAGTGGCGCATTCGACACCCTCATTGTTCGCCAGCCCCCCTTCTTTGAGGGTCTCAGCACACTTATGTCGAACTTCAATGCTGCTGCGTGGCAGTCATGGTTGATGTGGAACATTATCAGCGAAGCGGCCTCGTATTTATCAAGCGCATTTGTAGAAGAAAACTTTGACTTCTTTGGACGCACTCTTTCTGGCACACCTGAGATGAAAGAGCGCTGGCGTCGTGGAGGATCACTCGTCGAGGGATTCCTCGGCGAAGCAATTGGTGAACTCTACGTAGAGAAGTACTTTCCACCAGCCGCCAAGCAACGTATGTTGCAACTCGTTGACAACCTCATGGTCGCTTACGAGCAGAGCATTACGGGCCTTGACTGGATGACTGAAGAAACTAAGGAGAAAGCTCTCGTAAAGCTTTCGAAGTTTGTTCCAATGATTGGTTACCCCGACAAGTGGCGCGACTACTCAGCTCTTGAAATTAAAGCTGACGACCTCGTTGGTAATCTGCACGCGCTCGCAAAGTTCGAGCTCGACTACATGCTCGCAAAAATTGGAAAGCCAGTTGACCGCGACGAGTGGGGCATGACTCCACAGACAGTTAATGCGTATTACAACCCAGTTATGAACCGCATTGTGTTCCCTGCTGGAATTCTCCAAGCTCCGTTCTTTGACCTCGAAGCAGATGACGCCACTAACTACGGTGGCATCGGAGCCGTAATCGGCCACGAAGTCGGACACGGCTTTGATGACCAGGGCTCAAAGTATGACGGTGACGGAAACATCAATAACTGGTGGAGCGAAAAAGACCTCAGTGAATTTGAAAACCGCACCAAGTCACTCATTGATCAGTACGACGTTCTGCGTCCAGAAGCAGCGCCTGATGTTCACGTAAATGGTGCACTTACCATTGGAGAAAACATTGGTGACCTTGGTGGTCTCACGATTGCTTACAAGGCTTACAAGATTGCGCTCGAGGGCAAGAAGTCAGAAGTGCTCAGTGATCTAAGCGGCGAACAGCGACTCTTCTTTAACTGGGCACGAGTGTGGCGAGGAAAGTCTCGCCCTGATGAAGCGCGACGTCTCATCACAATCGACCCTCACTCGCCTGCTGAGTTCAGATGCAACCAGATTGTAAAAAATCTTGACGAATTCTGCGACGCTTTCGGAGTTGTTGAAGGCGATGAACTCTTTATGCCTAAAGAAGAGCGCGTTCGTATTTGGTAATTAGCGACGAGTTGGAACGCCAACTGGCGTTGCATCACTCAGCGCTTCACGTGCGTGGTAACTAGAGCGCGTTAGCGGCGAAGCCTGAACGTGGCTGAGACCTAATGCCATGCCGCGTCGAGCAAGCTCATCAAACTCCGCTGGTTCCCAGTAGCGAGAAACTGGCAAGTGCTTCTCCGTCGGGCGAAGATACTGACCAATGGTCGCAATTGAGACTCCAACTGCAGACAAGTCTGCGAGTGTCGCTTCTACTTCTTCTGGCGTCTCACCGAGTCCCACCATCAGACCGGACTTAGTTGTTAGTCCTGCAGCAACACTTCTTGCGAGCACAGTCATTGATCGCATGTACCCAGCGCTTGGTCGAACAGCACGCTGCAGTCGAGCAACTGTTTCAATGTTGTGGTTCATGACGTCAGGGCGAGAATCAATGATTAGTTGCAGCGCGTCCATGTCACCCTTTAGGTCACTAATGAGCACTTCAACGTCTGTACCCGGTGAACGTTCACGAATGGCACGCACCGTGTCTGCAATTGCTCCCGCTCCACCGTCAGCAAGGTCGTCACGTGCGACACAGGTAATTACCGCGTGCTTTAGCTTCAGTCGAACGACCGCTTCAGCAACACGATCTGGCTCTGTTGGGTCAAGTGCCACCGGCTTACGCGTGTCAATCAAACAAAAGCCACACGCACGGGTGCAGCGCTCACCATTAACCATGAACGTTGCGGTGCCGCTCTCCCAGCATTCAAAGATGTTCGGACAACCTGCTTCTTCACAGACCGTAACGAGTCGAAGGTCTTCGGTGAGTGTTCGTAGTGACTGGTATTCAGCTCCCATATGGGCTTCAATTCGTAACCACTCAGGCTTACGTGAACGAATAGGTATTCCAGCGTCTGGATCAACGCCAGCTTTACGAAGCCTGCGAAGCAGTGGTCGCTCACTTGACGTTGATGAAGCGCTGCGGTCAACTCGTGCAACCTGCGCACTGCCGCCAAGGAGATTTTCTAACTCTTCACCTAGACGTTCTTCAACGTCCTGTGTGGAAACGCTAAGTCCTAATGAATTAAGCGATGCAACTGGGTGTTCAGCAATTCCACATGGAACGATTGCTTCAAATCCCGCAAGATCAATTTCAACGTTGAGTGCAATGCCGTGCAGTGTTCGACGCACGCCTTGGTCATTTCGCTCGGTACGAGTTCCAATCGCCGCAATTTTGTACGGAGTAGTCGTGGTGTGAGCCCAAACGCCTGGGTAGCCGTCAAGTCTTCCGACATCGCCAAGCAGGTTCGAAACATCAAAGCTCTGCACGGTTGCGATAACTGCGTCTTCTAGAAGCTCATTGTGTGCCTTGCCAGACGATGGATCATCAAGCACGCTTACAACTGGCCAAGCAACAACTTGCCCCGGAGCGTGATACGTAATGTCTCCCCCACGGTCAGCGTCAACCACCACAGCATCAAGTTTGCTCAAATCAGTGAGAATGTTTTTCGCTTCAGTACGTACACCTTTGGTGTAGGTAGGCGGGTGCTCAAAAAGCAGGATGTAATCATCCTTCGCATTTAGAAGCGCCCGCTGGAAATCATTGGCCTCGGCGAACGTAACTTTGCCGAGATGGCGCCGACGCAACATTTAGCGCTCGCTCTCCAAGTCCATTCCTGCGAGCAGTTCAGCAACCCTTTCGAGGTACGCAGCAGCAAGAACCGGCTCACAGACTCGGTGGTCGAATGAAAGTCCAAGAACAATTCTGTATCCAATGTCAATAGATACTTTCTTCTTCTTTTTCTTAGAAACCACAGGAACTTCACGAACAGAGCCAATCGAGAGCACCGCAACTTGAGGTTGAATGATGATTGGAGCGGTGTAGAGCGTGTGAGGGCTTGGTGAGCGCATCAACGTAAATGTTCCACCCATGAGGTCATCAGCAGTCATTTGACGCTCGCTTAGACGCTCATCAAGTTCACTTACTCTGCGTGCCAGCGCACGAAGCGTGAGGCCACCGGCTGCGTGTACAACTGGGACCAGCATGCCGTCTTCATCGAGTGAGCGAACAAAACCCAAACTAACGGTGCGGTGAACAACGATTTCTTCGCCCTGAAAGGTTGCATTCAGGTACTCAAAGTCACTCAATGCACGAACAGCAGCGAGCCCAACAACCATTTCGTCGGTGATCGTGATGCCATCTTTGCTTTCACGACCCTTTTTTGCGAGCTTCGCGAAAATGTCAGCATCAACTTCAATCGCAACAAAGCCGTGTGGTGTGCTCTGTGCAGAAACAACCATGTGCTCTGCCATGCGCTTTCTTCCACTCGAGACTGGGAACGAAGCTTCAGTTTCTCCACCGTCTAGAACTGCTCGTTCAGCGTCACGGCGCGTAATTGATCCACCAGGACCAGATCCAGCAACTGTTGCGGGATCAATTCCACCATCAAGAAGAATTCTTCGAACAACTGGGGACGCAACTACACCCGGGCCAGAACTCTGTGATGTAACTGGAGTCGACTTCACCGGTGCAGGAGCAGGTGCCTGGACAGGTGCAGGTGCAGGTGCTGCAACAGGAGCCTCTGCAACAGGTGCAGGAGCAGCGGGAGCAACGACTGGGGCACCAGCAACGGCGTTTTCATCAATGACGCAAACAATCGCACCCGTCTGAACGGTGTCGCCTTCTTGCGCGAGAATTTGAGTCAAGACTCCAGCAAATGGTGACGGCATCTCTGAGTCAACTTTGTCAGTTGACACTTCGAAGATTGCTTCGTCGCGCGCGACAGAGTCACCAATCTTCTTGAACCATTGCGTGATGATTCCTTCGGTAACTGATTCACCGAGCGATGGGAGGGTTACATCAGCCAACGTGTAGTCCTCGTCCTGCGAGCGCTAGGAGTGTTTCTCCAAACGTCTCGGAAAGTGATGGGTGGGGTTGAATGAGAGCCGCTGCTTCTTCAACAGTTGCTTCCCAGTTAACAGCAAAGTATCCAGCACCGAGTTGTTCGGTGACCCATGGGCCAGACATGTGAACACCAAGAATTTGACCAGCAGTACCGTCAGGGCGCTTTTCAGCAATAATCTTCACCATTCCGTCAGTCTCGCCAATGATCTGTGCACGACTGTTACCGGCGAAGGGGTCTTTTTTCACGATGACATCGTAGCCTTTTGCCTTCGCAGCTTCTTCAGTAAGGCCACAGAAAGCAACTTCAGGATTCGAATAAATGGCCCATGGCACTCGGTCGTAGTCAACCGGCAGGACCGACTCACCAAGGATGGTCTTTACGGCAACGATTGCTTCGGCGAAGGCAACGTGAGCAAGTTGAGCAGTTGCTACAACGTCACCTACCGCAAAGACATTTGCAGCACCAGTGCGCATGTAGCTGTCAACATCAACGAATCCCTTTTCAGAAACAACAACGCCAGTTCCGTCACCAAGGAGTCCCTCGGTACGTGGTCGGCGTCCAACAGAGACGACGACCATCTCAACATCGAGGTTTTCTCCACCTTCAACGCTCACTGATGTGCCCTTAGCGTTTGGTGTGTGACCAGTGATTTTCACGCCAGCCTGGATCTTGATGCCGCGCTTCTTAAATGCACGGTCTACAGACTTAACAACTTCTACGTCACACAGCGGAAGGATTGTAGGTAGCCCTTCAAGAATTGTTACTTCAGAGCCCATATCGCTCAGCATTGATGCGAACTCACAACCAATCGCTCCCCCGCCAATTACTGCTGCGGTCTTTGGGAGAGTGGTGAGGTCTAAGAATTCGTCAGAGGTGACAATAATTTTTCCATCAATTTCAAATCCAGGAATTGTGCGAGGAACAGATCCAGCCGCCAGGATGATGTTCTTTCCTTGAATAACCTTGCCAGCATCTGTTCCGTCAATAACAGTTGCTTTTAGATCCTTATCGAGTCGTCCGGTACCTTCAAAGACTGTGACTTTTCGACCCTTAAGTAGTCCAGAGACTCCCTTAAAGAGTCGGTCAACAACTTCGTTCTTGCGAGCTTGGCTAACAGCGAAGTCAACCTTTACGTCACCAGTAGTGATCCCGAAATCACTTGAGTGCGCGAGCGTGCGTCGTACGTGTGCGGTTTCGAGAAATTCTTTTGCGGGAACACATCCGCGGTGAAGACACGTTCCGCCCACCTTGTCGCGCTCAATAACAGCAACGTTAAGACCAGCTGCTGCACCATAGAGAGCGGCGGCGTAGCCACCAGGGCCACCACCAATAACCACAACATCGAACTCTTGGACCTCGTTTGTCACGACATTTCCTAACTCGCTAGACGAAAGCCCCCCGGGTGGAAATCCTAATGCATTATTGATGCTTTACGCCGGGCCAAAGCCTATGACTGACTACCCATTTGCCGGTCAGCGGCTTCAGTGGCGAGCACGTCGCAGAAATCATTCATAGCGTCGCCAGAGTGGCCTTTTACCCACGTAAATCTGATCTTGCGGCCACTCTCTAGGACCAGAGCAAAAAGCTCTTCCCAGAGGTCACGGTTGGCTACTGGTTGTCCCTGGGAGTTCTTCCAGTTCCGTCGGTACCAGCCCACGTGCCACTTGTCGTTGAAGCACTTAACCACGTACGTGGAGTCAGAAACGATTTCAATTTCCTGATCATCATTTGACCTGAGGGCTTCAATAACGGCGAGGACTTCCATGCGCTGATTAGTCGTGTGTTCGTGGTGGCCGCTTGCGTATTCATCTTTGCCACTGGCCCACGCCCATCCGCCGGGTCCTGGATTCCCACGGCATGCACCGTCGGTATGAATTCTTTTCATATGACTCGAGTAATCCACGCATCTGGGTCGTCTGTGAAACGAGTCACCGCTACTGGAAGTTCTCCTCGAAGCACTTGACCCAGTGTGACGTGCTCGAGTACTTCACGAAGTGACGCACGAACAGCAACCCATACGTCTCGAAGATGTGTTGCCTCTCCACCGTATTCAAGTGTCTCAGGTCGCATCCCTCGAACACCAGCCATTGGTCCAGAAACAACTCGAAGAATGTCCGCAATCATTATTTGGTCCGGATCACGTGCAAGCTTGAAACCACCTTCAGGTCCTCGCTGGCTCGTCACCATGCCGCCACGTCGTAGGTCAGAAAGAATTGCGCCGAGAAATTTTGCCGGAAGACCTTGCTCCTCTGCCAAGTGTTCAGCGCTAATCGAGTCTTCACTCGCAGCCAGTGTGAGTAGCGCCCTGATTGCATAGTCAGCTTTAGCGGGAATCTGCATGTCTCTATTCTGCCCTACATTCAGCGCTAGAAGATGCCAAGTATTGCTCCTAAGGTGTCATAGATGCCTGACCTATCTTCACGCCGTTTATACCTTTGCGTCTCGCACCGTGACGATATGTCTACGTTTTTACCTGCAGTCCTTCGAGGTGGCGTTGGCATTGTGCAACTGCGTGAAAAAAACCTTGATGATGACGTACGCAGAAAAACTGCCAAAATAATGATCCCAATTTGTCGTGACTATGGGGTTCCATTCATCATGAACGATTCGCCAGAACTTGCCCTAGAAGTTGGCGCCGATGGTGTTCACGTTGGACAAGATGACATAAGCGTTGAACGCTGTCGAGAACTACTTGGCCCAGACGCAATCATTGGTCTTTCAACGCATGCTGAAAGTGAATTCACGCAGGCATTGAAAACTGATGCCACGTACATAAGTGCCGGGCCAATTGTTGCAACACCCACAAAGGCTGGTCGAGAGCCCACGGGTATTTCGTATGCGCTTGAGTGTCAGGCGCGAAGTGACCGTCCCGTTTTTGTAACTGGAGGAGTTGACGCCAGCAATATTTTTGATTTAGTAGTCGCTGGGCTACATAACTTTGTAGTTGTTCGCGCGCTTACCGAGGCTAAAGATCCCGAAGCAGCTGCACACCAACTCAGCGAAGAGTTAACAAGAGCCTTTGGCTCTTAGTGACGGTCTAGCCACCCAAGCAACGTTGCCACCATGCGAGGGTCTGCTCGCAAGTAGTGGCCAGCACCTTGAATTATGCGAAGTTCCGCGTGCTGCTGCGCCGCATCAACAAGATCTCTCGCATCTTGAGCTGGGACTTCTATGTCATCAGAACCGTGACCAATGAGAAGGCGACGTGGAGGAATTTTTGCAGCTGACCCGCGTGGGTCAATTGACATCACGTCGTCGTAGAGTTCTTTCACTGACTGCAATGCAACAGCGTCGCTCACAACTCCGGCGAGTTTTATCCCTCGATGAAATTCTTCTGGCGTTCCGCTCCACTGGGGCAAGTGCGCAGGAGCTGCAAACGTTGCAACGCCCTGGATGCGTTCATCGTATGCTGCAGTGTTTAGAGCTAATGCTCCTCCGAACCCGAAGCCTGCGAGTGAGATGCGCTGCTTCTCTTTAGCAATGCGTTCAATGACAGTTGCGATGTCTTGGCGCCACTGTGTGGCACTGAACGTTCCGGTACTTCCACCAACACCTGAGAGTGTTCCCGTTGCAACCGTCCAGCCAGATTCATTCGCTAAGTGTTCAGCGAGTTCTGGGAGCAGTCCAGCCGCTTGGCGACCCATGCCCATAGTGCGTGGAAGGCCATGCATCAAAATAAGAATGTGTCCTGAGGTAGACGTCGAAGAACTCGTAGCGATACGAAGTTCTAGATGAGAAGAACCACTTTCTAGTTGCTCGTGATCGAGCACCTAGTTAGATTCCTAGTCGTGTAGCGAGAAGTTCGCGGTGGTATGAAGGCTCACCAAGGAACAATTCAGAACTCTTGGCACGCTTGAAGTACAGGTGAGCGTGGTGCTCCCATGTGAATCCAATTCCACCGTGAATCTGAATGTTCTCTGCTGCACAATGGAAGTACGCCTCTGAGCAGAATGACTTCGCGAGACTTGCAGCAATTGGCAACTCGTCGCTCATCTCTTGTGAAGCCCAGGCTGCGTAGTACGCAGCTGACTTTGCGGATTCAACGTCGAGGAGCATGTCAGCACACTTGTGCTTGATTGCCTGGAATGAACCAATTGGACGACCAAACTGAACTCGCTGTTTTGCGTATTCCACTGCGTTAGTTAGCACACGCTGTGCGCCACCAACCTGCTCAGCAGCGAGTGCTGATGCAGCAATCTGCAGTGTTGTCTGTAGACCTTCTAGGGCTCCGCCCTCAGTACCAATCAGCACACCAGCAGCGTCTTTAAGTTCAACTTTTGACTGCTTACGAGTCTGGTCCATTGTTGGAAGAAGGGTGCGTGTAACTCCAGCAGCATCTCCAGCAACAGCGAAGAGTGAAAGACCCTTTGATGTTTTTGCCGGAACCAAAATGAGTGATGCAGTGCTGGCGTCAGTTACGTAGCTGAATGTTCCACTTATCTTGAATGAGTCACCTGATCCAGTTGCTGTTGCCTTGATCTTCGAAAGATCCCAGTCACCAGCTTCGTCAGTGAGCGCAACAGTTGCGATTGTTTCGCCAGATGCAATGCCTGGAAGAAACTGCTTCTTGTTGGCATCAGTTCCAACTTGTAGAAGTGCATTTGATGCAAGAGCAACAGTTGAGAAGTATGGAGAGCAAAGAAGTGCTGCACCCATTTCTTCGAAGACAACGTAAAGCTCAACAGGTCCGTATCCCTGTCCACCAAATTCCTCGGGGATGCCGAGTCCTTGGAGTGCGAGTTCGTTCGCCATCATTGACCAGACGCCAGGGTCGTAGCCTTCGTCAGTCGCCATCACGCGACGTACTTCTGTCTCTGGTGACTTCTCTTCTAAGAAGCGCTTCACCATCTTGCGTAGTTCGTCTTGTTCTTCGCTGAATCCGAAATTCATGATGTCCTTTTTTCCCTTACCGGTGGGTAGCCCGGCCTTATGTGACATTAGCGAAAAACCATGACCCCCGGTGAAAGGTGGCAGTCTTAAGGGATGGAAAAGGTTCAACTTCTTTGGAGCAGTGAAATTGCTCAGATCCGGCGATTGGTGGTGGGGCCCCTCTCCAACAACGTATTCATCATTACCTGTCGCCAAAGTGACGAGTCAGTGCTCATAGACGCTGCAAATGAGGCAGAACTGCTCCTCGAAGCGGCGAGTGAATTTAATGTCAAAAAGGTCGTAACTACGCACGGTCACTGGGACCACATTGGTGCCGTCGAAGAATTCCGTGCCGCCCAGATTCCAGTCATTGTCGGAGAAGGCGACAAATCAATGCTTTCGAGCTATGACGAGACCATTGGCGATGAGGCCCTAATTTCGTGTGGGTCACTTCGCCTTCGAGCACACCACACTCCTGGTCACACGCCTGGCAGCACGTGCTATTCATTACTCTCAACCCCACTTCTTTTCACCGGTGACACGCTGTTTCCGGGTGGACCCGGGAATGCAACCTTTGACGGCGGCGACTTCACCACAATCATCACCTCGCTCGAGAAGCTGTACGCAAAGTTTGACGATGACACCATCTTCTGGCCGGGCCACGGTGACAGCTCCACTATTGGCAATGAACGTCCTCATTTGCCGCAGTGGATTGAGCGTGGCTGGTAAATATTTGGGTGAAAAGCCCAATATCACCGGTAGGCTCTCTATGTGCCTGCACCCCTCTTAGAACTTAAAAATCTCCACGTTGAAGCCGAGGATGCTCAAATCCTTCGTGGTGTCGATCTCGTAGTCAACGCCGGGGAAGTTCACGCCCTCATGGGACCGAACGGTGCTGGAAAATCAACTCTCGCCAGTGTGGTCATGGGCCACCCCGGGTACACAGTCACAGAAGGTCAAATCCTTCTTAACGGTGAAGATATCGCGTCATGGTCACCAGACCAGCGTGCACGTGCTGGCATCTTTCTCGCATTCCAGTACCCCGAAGCAATTAGCGGAGTCTCAGTTGTTCAGTTTCTTCGCCAAGCAATTGCGGCTCGTAAAGGTCTCGAAGAGTTAAGTGTCCTTGAAGTTCGCCTCGACCTCATGGAGTGGATGGAACGACTTGGCATGGATCCAGCATTTGCTGAGCGTCACCTCAACGACGGTTTTTCTGGTGGAGAACGAAAGCGCAACGAAGTACTCCAAATGGCACTACTAGAGCCATCCATTGCGTTCCTCGACGAAACAGACTCAGGTCTTGACATCGACGCGCTTCGAATTGTGGCTCGTGGAGTGAGCACTGTTCGCGAAGAGAACCCCGCAATGGGCGCTGTTGTTGTAACGCACTACGTCAAGCTTCTTGAAGAAATAAAGCCTGACCGTGTTCACATCATTGTGGACGGAAAAATTGTCCACTCCGGTGGCCCAGAGCTCGCCGAAAAAATTGAAATCGAAGGTTACGACGCCTGGCGGCCGGTCAGCGCGTGACCAGCTTTAATGCTGCACTAGTTAGGGCTGATACCCCACAACTGACTCGCGTGATTAATGGCTATCCAATTACGTATCTCGACTCAGGTGCTACGTCACTTCCTCCACGCGCAGTTATTGAAGCAATGTCTCGTCACTACGAACTTCATCACGCCAACGTGCACCGCTCGGTCTTTCAAACCGCCAGCGAAGCAACTGAAGCGTATGAGGGTGCACGACTCGCAATTGCGAAATTCATTAATGCCCCCGGTGGTGCTGAAGAAATCGTCTTTACCAAGAACTGCACCGAATCGTTTAACTTGCTCGCCAGATCGTGGGGTCGAGACAATCTAAAGCAAGGTGACGTAGTACTTCTCAGTGAGATGGAACACCACGCCAACATCGTGCCATGGTTTCAGCTTCGCGACATGCTCGGTTTTGAAGTTCGCTTCATTCCAGTAACAGATGACTTCAGATTGGACCTTTCAAACATTGATGAACTAATGAAGGGCGTCAAGCTCTTGTCAGTCACGGGCATGTCTAACGTGCTCGGCACCATCAATCCCATTAAGGAACTCAGTGCGATTGCCCACAAGCACGGTGCGCTCATTGCAGTCGATGCCGCACAGTCAGTTGCCCACAGCGTCACTGACGTAAAAGACTTAGACGTTGACTTCATGTGCTTCTCGGCACACAAGATGCTCGGTCCAACAGGCATTGGAATCTTCTGGACACGCAAAGAAATTCTTAGGGACATGCCACCGTTCCTAGGTGGTGGCGGAATGATTGCTGACGTTTCCGTTGATGGCTACACGCCAGCTAATGGTCCAACCAGATTTGAAGCTGGCACTCCCCCAATTGCTGAAGCCGCCGGGCTTGGTGCTGCGGTTACATACCTCACCGGGCTGGGGATGGCGAACATTGCTCAGCACGAACACGACCTCACCGGTGACGCGCTAACCCGTCTCGAACTGGAATTCTCTGGTCGCATACGAGTTATTGGACCTCGAGACATGACCAATCGTGGTGGTGTCATCAGTATTGATGTTGATGGCGTGCACCCACATGACGTCGCACAAATGCTTGACCAATTTGGTGTCTGTGTTCGACCAGGCCATCACTGCGCCAAGCCACTGATGAAGCGCTTTGGTCTCAATGCAACAGCGCGTATTTCCTACGGGCCGTATTCACTTGTTCGTGACACCGACATGCTTCTAGAAGCACTCCACAGCGCAATTGGAATGTTTGGATAATCATGGCTGGACTTGAGGATCTCTACAAAGAAATAATCATGGATCACTACCGTTCACCACGTAACCGTGGAGAGCTACCAACACCTCCTGCGGTGTGCACTGAAGGGTTCAATCCTCTGTGTGGCGACCAGATAACTGTTTACATAGACGTGACTGATGGTGTTTTAAAAGACATCAAGATCACTGGTCAGGGTTGCTCCATCTCACAGTCATCGTCATCGCTCATGAGCGCAGCGGTTAAGGGCAAGTCCCTTGAGCAAGTTCAAGAGACAATTGGCACGTTCAAGCAATTAATGACTGGGCACGAAACAGCGCTTGAAGATGGTGGTGAACCAGAAAAAGTAGATATCCGTGCGCTTGGTGAACTCGCTGCTCTCCAGGGAGTAGTGAAGTTTCCTGTACGCATTAAATGTGCAGTGCTTGCTTGGAACACACTTAGCCAAGCTTTAAGCGAACTTCCTAGCTAGGGAGTACAAGGCTTTGGGTCAAATGAAGGAGCCAACTGCGTTGGATTCGTTGTTGTCGTAGTTGGACTGTGCTTTGACTTCTTAGTAGCGATTGTTGTTGTGGTGCTAGACGGCACCGTGATAGTTGGAATAACAAGTGGCTGCAAGTTTGCACCAGGTGGTGGGTTCGTTGGAGCAAGTAACTGACTGCCAAACATCTTGGTCAGCAATTGCTGTGCATCTGGTTCTCGCACGATGAGAACATCCTGGGGAATCCCCATATTCACCACTGCTGCAGTATTTGGCATTGTGTAGGTGTTGAGGTTTGCTGTATTGAAGTGGTGGAATTTCACTGCAAGTCCAATGAGTTCATTAAGAGAGAACTTCGAGTCAAGCGCAATCCCTTGTGGAATCTTCGACAGCAACGAATTGATTGTTAGAGGGTTATAAAGCCCCTTGGCCCTTGAAATGAATGCTTCCATGAATGCGTTCTGTCGATCAATACGGCCAAAGTCGCTGGTGCCGTCGTACACCCAACCGAGTGCGTGCAATCTTGCATCAGATGCGTTATTACCTGGCCAGTTCCAGATGCCTCTCTGGTTGTAATAAAAGTGTCGACTGCGAGATACCGCGAGTGTTTGAAATCCGGTCACCAACTGGCAACCGGCGTGTCGAATACGAAGTCCCGAGTAAGGGTCAGCAGATGGATATGGGAAGTTGAGGTAGACGCCGCCAATTGCCGTTGCGGCATTGATGAGTCCTTGAAAGCTCACCGTAACTGTGTAGTTGATCGGAATACCAAAGTTTGCGGTGATTGTCTGAGCAAGCAACGATGGCCCACTGCCAAAGTTCACATTGATGCGGTTGTATTTTCCATACAATGACTGATTCTGTAGCAATGACACCATTAGATCTCGAGGAATTGAGAGCACGCTGATTGTTCCCTTGCCTGGATCAACATGCATTACTTTTACCGAGTCACTTCGCTGGCCGGCCGCTTGGCCAGAAGTTGCTCCAGTCTGAGCACCAACAGTGCCAGTGAGGCCAACCCGTGAGTCTGATCCGATTTCAAGAATGTTAAAGGGCTCACCAGAAATTGTTGGTAGTTCGCCTGCAACATTAATTTTTGGAATGGAACCAAACTTCAGTTGCGCATAAATGTAACCGCCGCCGAGCAAACCTAGAAGAAGTCCAGCAACAATAAGTGCAGTGATTATGAATCTTCGCTTAGTGATCCTTGGACCACCACCTGAGGACCGCGTGGACGCGCGCTTGGGCTTTCGCTCAATTCCGTTTTTTCGGTCCACTGCCTCACCAAGCGCTACGAGTCGCTGTTCATTTGCGAGTTTGCGCTTGGCGATTTCTTGTCTACGAGAACCGTTTGGCTCGTTGCGACGTCCGTCAACCATTCAGACAGTTTACCTTTAGATCTTAAAAATTTTGGTCAAGCGCTTTGCGCACGAAATGGCTCGTAGCCATCGCGCTCAAGAATTTCAGAGAGCTCAGGCCCACCAGTCGCAACTACTCGGCCTTCACTAACGACATGAATCTTCGTAGGAGTGAGTTCTTGCAATAAACGGCGAAAATGAGTAATCGCAAGAACTCCACAGTTCCACTCTTTTGTTGCGAGTTGAAGACGCCGTGCAACTGCACCTAGTGCGTCAACGTCAAGCCCCGAGTCGATTTCATCAAGAACTGCAAACTTTGGTTGAAGAATTCCAAGCTGAACCATTTCTGCACGCTTGCGTTCTCCACCGGAAAGATCAACATTCACAAAACGCTCAAGCACTTCAGGTCTTAGCTCTACTTTGTTAGCTTCTTCAACCATTCTCTCGTGCAAGTTAACTTCACTCGCCCCAGCGGCGTGCAAGAGGTCGTATGGCCGAACACCTGGAACTTCCATTGGCTGCTGCAACGCCAACAAGAGTCCGTGGCGAGCTCGCTCGGTTGGAGAAAGCTCAAGGAGCTCTATCCCGTCAAGCTTGACTGAGCCGGCAAGAACTTTATACCCGGGGTGACCAGTTAGTACGTGAGCCAGTGTTGACTTCCCAGAACCGTTTGGCCCCATGATGACGTGCACTTCACCAGAGGACATCTCTAAGTCGAATCCTCGTAATACTTCCTTGCCAGCAACTTCAGCGCGAAGTCCTTCAATCTTTAATGTTGAACTCATGAGAGCACCAGTTCTACTCGTCCATTGTTTATTGCAACGTCGTAATGAGCAACTGGTCTGGTCGCAGGAAACGACATTGGGCTTCCGTCTTTCAGACTGAACATTGCACCGTGGCGAGCACACTCAATTTCACAGTTAGCAGTATCAACAATTCCTTCAGCCAAACTGAAGTCTTCATGGCTGCAGCGGTCGTCTAGGACATAAACATCATCTTCAATTCGGACCACCACAAGTGTTCGCTCACCAAGAATTACTTGTTTCGCTCCACCATTTTCAAAATCACTCAGCGCGCCAATGTCAGTAGTTGTCATGGTGTTACAACGTTCACTTGAGAAAGCACCGATGTAACGTCTTGTTCAACCAGTTGGGCGAGTTCCTTTGGGAGCGTTGTCAGCATTTCATTAAAGAAGCCTTGAATCATTAGACGTTCCGCATCGGGGCGGCTGACGCCACGAGATTCGAGGTACCAGCGCTGTAGTTCATCAAGTGGTCCAACGCTCGAAGCGTGTGCGCACATAACGTCATTTTCACGGATATCAAGGTTTGGCACACTGTCGGCGTGGGCATGCGGTGAAAGCAAAAGATTGTGATTCGTTTGTCGGGCGTCAGTTCTCTTGGCACCCTTTTCTATTTCTATAACACCGGTATAGACAGAACGTGATTCGTCGGCGACTGCACCCTTAGACAGTAGCGTTGAGCGACTTCGGCCAACTTTGTGGAACTGGCGAGTTCGAAAATCGTGAGCTTGCTTTCCTGATCCTAAGAATGTGGTGCGCAGTTCATTCTCAGCACCCGTGCCAAGGAATTCTGCGTCGTTACGTGACCGGTTGTAGTACCCACCAATACCAATAACAGCTTGGCGAAGTCGACCATCGCGTTGAATGAGTCCCGTTGTTCTAGCTACGTGCCAGGCAGTTGCATTGAGGCGCTGATACGTAATTAGCTGTAGTGAAGCATTCTCACCAATGGAGTATTCGCTGAGGGGAACAACAAGAGCGTTTTCTCCACCTTCGAAGTACTCAACAATGGTTGCGCTTGAACCCTTGGCGAGTTCAATCTGAGTGCGAGAGAACGATGACTGAGCGCTCGTTGCGTTCAGAACAATGATTGGCTGTTCGACATGAACTCCAGCGTCAATTCGAATAACTGTTGTTGATGGCGCGAGCGCTGCATTGAGTTGCGCGAAAGTGTCACTTTCGTATCTGAGGGTAAGTGACTGCCCACTAAGTGATGTCGATGACTCAACTGACTCAGCATGTACACCTTTAGGAAGATCGCCAATGTTGACGCAGTATCCGTCAACAACTCGAATGACGAGGCCGGCACTCTTTGTTAAGTCAATGGCAAACGAAGAATCGGTGTGATTACTAGGACTTGAAGTGATGCTGAACTTGTCGAGACTGAGTTCGCTTAGTGGGGCGTATCGCCAAACTTCATCAGTTGTCGTTGGTAGACCGGTTGCCTCGAATGCATTGAAGGCACCCTGGCGTGACGCTGCATCGCTTTGACTGGCAATAAAGGAAGTGGCTGAATCAGCGAATGTTTTCATAGTTTTAGGGACTAGTTAAGTGTAATCGGGTATAGAAAACGCCCAGCGGGCTCTCCCCTAGGCTAAACAAAGACTCAAAGGGGAAATCATGGCATTTTCATCAGAAGTTTTGACACTCGAAGTGAATGGACACGTCGCCACATTGTGGCTAGACCGACCAGATGCTCGTAACGCAATGGGTAGAGAGTTATTTAGTGATCTTCCTCTCGCGGCAAAAGAAGTTGCCAGCAACAAAGATATTCGCGTTCTCGTAATCGCCGCGAAGGGCCCTGCATTCACAGTTGGCTTAGACCTTAAAACTATGGGTGGAAACCTAGGCGCATCGTCAAATGCAAAATCCTCAGCGGTTGCCAATTCATCGTTCTACGATTCAATACTTCGCATGCAGGATGCAAATACTTGCTTCGCAGAACTTAAGATTCCTGTTATTGCTGCAGTACACGGTTACTGCCTCGGTGGTGGCATTGACCTCATCACTGCTTGTGACATTCGACTTTGCTCAAGCGACACAGTCTTTTCTGTTCGAGAAGCGAAGATTGCCATTGTTGCTGATCTAGGAACTCTTCAGCGTCTTCCAAAAATCGTCAGTGCTGGCCATGTGGCTGAACTTGCCTACAGCGCAAAAGATTTTGATGCTGCGTACGCTGAGCGTATTGGACTTGTTAACCGGGTTGCTGGTGCAAACGCGGAGGCTGTGCTTGCTGCTGCATACGAGCTCGCAAACGAAATCGCTGCCAACTCACCACTTGCAGTTCAAGGAACAAAGGCAGTGTTAAATGCCAATGACGGAAGAACAATCGATGAAGGTCTCAAGTTTGTTGCGAACTGGAATGCTCTGTACATCAATAGCAATGACCTCAAAGAAGCCTTCACTGCCTTCATTGAACGTCGCCCTGCAGTTTTTAACGGCGACTAACGACGCCAGAACTTCCAGCCGCGGCGGTTATTTTTTTCTTGCTCATCTAACTCGCGACGGCGCTCTTCAATAAGCTCCGGAGCTACTGCATTTACAATTTCGCTTGCCAAGTCGAGAATTTCCCGGCGATCTTCAACGGGGATGTCATTCACGGGCAGTTTTTCTACGGGCTTATCAACGAGTGTTCCGTGCGACCAACCAACGTCAACTAATCGTCGCTCGTAGGTGAGGCAGTTCTCCGGGCAAGACCAGGGTTGATCTGGCGCATTGCCTAGTACGCAGAACCTTGCTACTTCACCAGACTTGTAGGTTCGACTCTGGAAGTGTTTACATTCTTCTCGCATGCCCATACATAAATCATCGCACAGTTCTTCTGTGGAATACTGTCGACTAAAGCTTAGGAGTCACATGAAAATAGTTCTACTTGGAACTGGTTCCCCAATCCCGAATCCTGACAACGCTGGTCCTTCTACTTTGATACAAACCGGTACTTCCAATATTCTTTTTGACGCAGGCCGAGGTGTGGTCATGCGGCTCGCTAAGGCGCAGCTAATTCCAGCAATGCTGCACGGAGTAGTTCTCACTCACTTGCACAGTGACCACGTCTGCGATCTCAATGATGTGATTACTACTCAGTGGGTGATGGCACCCTCAGGGACTAATTTTAAAATCGTTGGTCCAGTTGGGACGAAAGCATTCATTGAAGGCATGCGAGAGATGCTGCAGGCCGACGTTGGATACCGCATTGGTCACCACGCTGACCTCAACGAACCACCAAAACTCGAAGTGCTCGAAGTGCTCCCCGGAGACAAGTTCACTATTGGTGACCAAGAAATTATTGCCGGGGCAACAGACCATCGTCCAGTAGATCCTTCACTTGGGTACCGAATTGAAAAAGACGGGGAAAGTGTTGTCATCGGTGGCGACGGAGTTCCGTGTGCGACACTTGACGAGCTCGTAAAGGGCGCAAGCGCGTACGTACAGACTGTTATTCGTGATGATTGGGTTAAATCAATCCCGAACCCACGACTACAAGACATTCTGGATTACCACTCGAGCGTGGCTCAGGCAGCCGACACGGCGCAGCGTGGTGGCGTAAAAGCATTAGTGCTTACTCACTTCGTGCCGCCATTGTCTAAAGAAACAGAGCATGAGTGGCGCGAACTCGCTTCAAGTTTCAGCGGACTTGTTGTAATGGGTCCGGACCTCACAACACTCGATGTGACAACAATGGTTGTTTCATAGCGTATGGAAAACTTTCGCGTTGATGAACGAGCGCTCTCCAGGAAAGACATCAGGGACGCATGCTGGGTTGCTCAGCGTGCATTCATGGATGACCCATTTTTTTGTCATCTCTCACCTGGGCCAAAGCTGCGCAAGCGCGGCTTGTACTTATTCTTCTTAAACCAGTTATTGCACTTCGGAAAGGGCGGGAGAATTATTACTGTACGAAATGAATCAGACGTAATAGTTGGCGTCTCTGCATGGTTGCCAGATGGCTGCTATCCCCAGCCAGCGCTCACCCAGCTGGCTCAGATTCCTGGAGTTCTCCGCTCAATGTATCGTCGCCCATTAGCGCTTGTTGATGGGACAAAGTATTTAAACGAAATGGCAAAGAAGCACCCCAAAGATCCGCACTGGTATTTATTTCTTTTAGTTGCTGAGCCAGAAATTCAGCGAAGTGGCATAGGAACAATGCTTATGAACCACGCGTTTAGAGAAATCGACCCGCAAGGCTTACCGGTGTATCTAGAAACTCAGAATGAAGACAACATTGCGTACTACCAGAGATTTGGATTCGAGCCACGTGAGCCACTCACCCCAGTAAAAAATGGCCCGCCACTGCTTCGTATGTGGCGAAACGCTCGCTAGCGTTTTTTAGCGTTACTGAACACCAGTTCATCATCAATTTTGCCGTGCTTTAAAAGCATGGTGTCTAGCGCAAAGTTTTGATACAACTTCCACGGCTTCTTCATTGCTTGCATTGGAAGATTTCCCTGTGCACGCATGATGTAGCCAGAAGTTAGTCCCATTGTTGGTTCTAGATTCTCGTCGCTAGGAACATTTGGAGTCGCTTGGCGAACGCCCAACTTTTCCATTTTGTTAAGTAGGCGACATATGTAGTCAGCAGTCAGGTCCGCTTTGAGTGTCCATGATGCATTCGTGTATCCAAATGTTGTTCCCAAATTGGGAACACCTGAAAGCATGATGCCCTTGTAAGAAACTGTCTTTCCAATGTCAACCGGGACACCATCAACGCTGATACTCATTCCACCCAGCAACTGCATCACGAGTCCAGTAGCAGTAACAATGATGTCTGCCTTCAGCTCTTTGCCCGATGCGAGAAGGATTCCGTCGACGGTAAAGGTCTGAATTGTGTCAGTAACTATTTCTGCTTTACCCGAAGAAATTGCAGTGAAGAGATCACCGTTTGGAACGAGGCAAAGTCTTTGGTCCCATGGATTGTACGTAGGGTTGAAGTGTGTATCAACGTCGTATCCCTCAGGAAGCATGGCGATTGCGCCTTCGCGGAGTCTCTGCTTGATCAATTCAGGCTTTTTTTGACTCAACTGGTACATCAGCATGCCGAGAGAGATGGTTTTGAAGCGAATTAATTTGTGAGCAATTTTGGGTGAAAACTTTGCTCGTATTTTGTCAGCGAACTCATCAACATCAGGACGAGCCACAACATAGGTTGGTGAGCGTTGTAGCAACACAACTTTGGCTGCATCCTTTGCCATTGCAGGCACGATGGTCATCGCTGTTGCTCCACTACCGATAACGACAACATTTTTATTCTTGTAGTCGAGATTCTCTGGCCAGAGCTGAGGGTGCACCAGTTTTCCCTGGAACTTCTCCTCACCCGGGAAATCAGGACGATAGCCCTTGTCGTAGGTGTAATACCCAGTGTTGCCCCACAGAAAGTTGCACGTCATTGTTTCGCTGAAATCGCTGTCAGTGTGTTTGATAGTTAAGGTCCACGATGCACTTTCGCTTGACCATTTAGCATCGACGACACGTCGGTTATAGCGAATGCGCTCTTCAACGCCAAATTTTTCAGCCGTCTCTCGAATGTAATTAAGAATTAGTGGACCGTCAGCTATTGATTTCTTTTCACGCCAAGGCGCAAACGAATAACCAAGTGTGTACATGTCTGAATCGCTGCGTACAGCTGGGTAACGAAAGAGATCCCACGTCCCTCCACTTACGCTTCGAGACTCAAGAATGGCGAACGCTCTCGAGGGTGACTGCGTCATTAAGTGGCACGCTGCTCCAATGCCCGAAAGCCCAGCGCCAACTACCACTACATCTACGTGATTTGAACTAGCTGTGTCCATGTAGGACACACTACATAGTCAATCGTTAACCGATTGAACCTTCCATTTGGAGCTCAATTAGTCGTGACCACTCAACGGCATATTCCATAGGAAGTGTTCTGGTAACTGGCTCAATAAAACCGTTGACGATCATGCCCATGGCTTGTGCCTCTGTGAGCCCACGGCTCATTAGGTAGAACAACTGGTCATCACCGATCTTCGAAACCGTGGCTTCGTGACCAATTGATGCATCCTGCTCGCCTACTTCCATGTACGGCTTGGTTTCAGAAATTGACTGCTCGTCGAGAATAAGTGCATCGCAACGCACAAAACTCTTCGCTCCAGTTGCGCCTTGTTCAACCTTTACAAGTCCACGGTAGGAAGTTAGTCCACCATCTTTTGAAATTGACTTAGAAACAATTGTTGACGTGGTTTCTGGTGCACAGTGAACCATCTTTGCTCCAGCGTCTTGCACTTGGCCGGGGCCAGCGTAGGCAACTGAAAGAACTTCACCCGACGCCTTTGGTCCCATCAAGTAGACAGCTGGGTACTTCATTGTGAGTCGTGAGCCAATGTTTCCATCAATCCACTCAACATGAGCTTCTGCTTCTGCACGTGCACGCTTTGTCACCAAGTTGTAAACGTTGTTAGACCAGTTCTGAATTGTGGTGTACGTAATACGTGATCCAGGAAGTGCCACGAGCTCGACAACTGCTGAGTGCAGAGAGTCAGTTGAGTAGACCGGAGCCGAGCAACCTTCTACGTAGTGAACCTGTGATCCTTCATCAGCAATGATGAGGGTGCGCTCAAACTGGCCCATGTTTTCAGTGTTGATACGGAAGTATGCCTGAAGTGGTTGGTCAACCTTTACTCCTGGTGGAACATAAATGAACGACCCACCTGACCATACAGCTGAGTTCAATGCTGCAAACTTGTTGTCATTTGGTGGAATAATTTTTCCGAAGTATTTACGCACGAGCTCTGGGTACTCACGAACAGCAGTGTCCATGTCGCAGAACAAAACTCCTAGACGTTCCAGATCTTCACGGTTACGGTGAAACACAACTTCTGATTCGTACTGTGCTGTAACTCCAGCTAAGTATTTACGCTCAGCTTCAGGAATACCAAGCTTTTCATACGTATTCTTAATTGCGTCTGGAAGGTCTTCCCAACGGTCGACCTGATTTTCAGTTGGTTTGATGTAGTAGTAAATGTCATTGAAGTCGAGGTCTGGCATGCGACTCGCGAACCAAGGAAGCATGGGCTTTCGTTCGAAGTTCTTTAGAGCGTTGAGACGAAAGTCGAGCATCCATTGCTCTTCTTTCTTCATTGCTGACATCTCACGGACGATTGCCTCGTTGATGCCCTTCTTTGGCTTAAAGACGGCGAGGTGCTCGTCAGACCAGCCCAACTGGTAACGGCTGAAATCTAGATTGTCAATTGCCATGTAGCTCCTTGGGGATTTACCCTACGTCCATAGTAGTAACTAAATGAGGGCTCATGTCTAAGAATTACTGGCAAACTAGCAATCCATGAACAAACCATCAGTCCCTAAGCGTCCGCACTCTCTCACCCACCACGGTGACACCCGAGTTGACCCCTACTACTGGCTGATGGACCGTAGTAGCGAAGAAGTACTTTCGCACCTACGTAACGAGAACGACTTCCTAAAAGACGAACTGAAGCACCTAGAGCCACTCACCGAAGAGCTCTTTCAAGAAATGAAGAATCGCATTGAAGAGACCGACAACTCTGTTCCGTCTCGAAAGCGTTCTTGGTGGCACTACAGCCGCACCGTTGAAGGTCTTCAGTATCCAATTGTTTGTCGCCTAAAAGCAGCGAGCAATGACTACACCCCTCCAACAATTGATCCGCTAACACCAATTGAGGGTGAAGAGATTGTTATTGACATGAACGTAGAGGCTGGTGACAGCGACTTCTTCTCGGTTGGAGTTCTCGCAATAAGTTTCGATGACAAGTGGTTAGCGGTTGGAACTGACTTTGAAGGTAACGAACGACACCGCGTGACCTTTCGCTCGCTCGTAGGAGAAACTGCACCTGATGACGTCATTGAAGATGTTCACTACGGATCAGCGTGGTCAACAGATTCGAAGTACTTCTTTTATACGCGTGTCGATGACGCGTGGCGCCCCTACCAACTGTGGCGACACAAACTCGGAACAGATGCGTCTCAGGATGTTCTCGTATTCCAAGAAGACAACCTGCAGTTCAACGTAGGCATTGGAAGATCTCGCGATGACAAAATTATTGTTGTTGCGCTGAGTTCATCAATGACAACCGAGTGCTACTGGCTACCAGCAGATAATCCAACTGCAGAGCTGCAACTCATTGAGACTCGTCGCCACGGCATTGAATACAGCATTGATCACTTCACTGACAAGAATGCGAATGGCTGGTGGTTAAAGGTCACCAATGAAGACGCGGTGGACTTTCGCTGCCTCGCTAAGCCAGTAAGCGGTGGCGAGTGGAAAGAGATAATCCCCCACCAGCCAGGAAACCGTCTCGACGGCATTGATGCGTTTGCCAACTTCTTTACCATCAGCACACGAGAAGATGGCTACTGCGTTGGAAGAATTGTTAAGGCGCTCGAAGGCGCTGACCCTTTCGGTGATGACTTCTTTGCCAGGTCACAGGCCATTGACTCTGGAGCGAAGCCGAGCACGCTTAACTGCGGCGGTGGCGAATACGACACGCCATTTGTGCGCATTTCAGTGACGTCTCTCGTTACCCCCGCCTACATTGCTGATATCAATGTAGAAACTGGCGAGCGCTTTATTCGTAAGCAGCAAAAAGTCCTTGGCGGCTACGACGAAACGAACTACGTGACTACTCGCCTATGGACTACTGCCAGTGATGGACAGCGTCTTCCTATTTCGCTTGTTGCAAGGCGTGACCTCGTAGATATTCATCCAGATGGCTCTATGACGGCGAAGAAGCCATCACCATTCCTGCTTTATGGTTACGGGAGTTACGAAGTCTGTATTGATCCATACTTCTCGGTGTCTCGACTTTCAATGCTTGACCGTGGCGTTATCTACGCCATTGCTCACATTCGTGGTGGTGGTGAGATGGGTCGTAATTTCTATCTACAAGGCAAACTCAACCAAAAGCCCACAACCTTTAGTGACTTTGTTGCCATCACGCGTGACCTGATTGCTAAGGGCTGGACAACACCAGCCCAGCTTGCTGGCATGGGTGGATCTGCAGGTGGACTCCTTATGGGCGGCGTTGTTAACCTCGCCCCTGAGCTCTACAAGGCGGTGGTGGCAGACGTTGCATTCGTTGACGCGCTCACCTCAATGCTTGATGAAACGCTCCCCCTCACCGCTGGGGAATGGGAAGAGTGGGGTGACCCAATTACTGACGAAGTGGCCTACAGGGTCATGAAATCCTATTCACCGTATGACAATGTGAGTGCAACCAACGCTGATGGCAGTGCGCGGATTTACCCTCACATGTATGTAACAGGAGGGCTCAATGACTCACGTGTGGGATTCTGGGAACCAACGAAGTACGTACTGAAACTTCGCGATGTAAATCCACAAAACGTGGTGTATCTGAAGACTGAAATGGGAGCCGGGCACGGTGGACCATCAGGAAGATATGACTCATGGCGAGATGGCTGCCAAGAAAGCGCGTTCATACTTTCAGAGCTAAACGCAACGACAACTATTTAGTGAAAATAGTAAAAAACAAAAACAACAATCACCATTGCTGCGATCACAATTGATCCAACAGTCGTAAAGCTGAGTGGTGATTTTTCAAAAGACTGTGCCAAAGTACGAACCTGTTGTTCTCTGTGAGACAAGATTTCGTCTTCACTCAATGGTGCGGCCTGATTGTCGTTAAAGACAAAGTCATCAGAAGAGGTATCAAGCTTTGGTTTTTCGGGAATGCGGTGTTGGATCTCTTTCACATCTTCTGGCAGCACACGAAAACCTGGAGCAACTTGGTATGGCGGTGGTGGTGGAACAACGAGTCTCGGATCGAGTGCACTTAGCTCGCTACGAAATTTATCTCGACGGAGTTTTCTCATTCGAAGTAAGAGAACTGAAACTCCCAGCATTAAAAGAAGTACCAAGATGATTTCGATGAACATCTTCATTCGCTACATCCAATTGCATTGATTAGCAGAATGGTTCGCATACTGCGAACTTTAATGACATCCGTACTCTTATGCTGGAAGCCCAAACGTTCCATGAAAGTATAGTAATGGCTTACTTTCACTGGTGTTGACTTTATTAACTTTATTTATCGTTGCGTAGGTCACCTCAAGTACCGCTATCTCGTGGTCACCGTGAGTTGTGACTGACTGGAGTGTGCCTTCTACGTGGGCAAGAGCGCCGTCAAGCAGTGGCGCGCCGCCTGGGCCAGCATTGCACCCGACGCCACTGAACTTATCTATGCCACTAGCTGCGAACTGGACAGCCAGTTGTTCTTGACCTTGGCTCAAAATACTGATCCCAATTGACTCAGCCCCTTTAATACGGGGCCAAGAGGACCCTCCAGTCTGGGCAGTGAAGTACGCAAGTAGTGGTTCAAGCGATAACGAGCCAAACGTTTGGCAGGTAAAGCCAACCGGACCATCTGGTGTCGTTGCGGTGATCACTACGACGCCTGTGGCGAAATTACTTACGACCTGTTTGAATTCTGAAATGTTGAGACTCATCTGAGTGACACTACCGACTATTCGCCGTGAAGTTGCATCATGCGTCCACGTTGCTCAATCAATCCATCGTGCACTAGGCCGTCTACAACGCTCTGTAGCCGTACGGGCTCAACTTCGCTAAGCAGCCCCCTGAGCTTTGTCATGCTCACTGGCGCAACTCTTAGTTGAGCTAGGACTCGTCCGCGGACCTGTCGATCTGATCCCTTAAACGTTGACTGTGGTTTTGAAACCCCAGCACTTTTTATCGCCGGGTCACTCCCACCATTTAGTTTCCACGCGCATGACGTTGCTACTGGACACTGATCACAAAGTGGTTTTGACTTGCAGAACTGTGCACCGAGATCGAGCATTGCTTGATTGAACTGCGCTATTTGTGTTTTTGGAAGTAATTCACTTACAAGAGCTCTCGCCTCATTCTGGTTCAGCGTCTTGTTCGCTACCCCACGGCTAAGAATGCGACCAACATTTGTGTCAAGAATTGCGACGGGAATGCCAAAGGCAAAGGACGCAATTGCATTTGCGGTGTATTCACCAACACCCTTTAGTGACCTGAGCTCTTCGAGCGATGAGGGGACTTTGCCCTTGTGCAGGTCACGAATCATTTTCGATGTCTCGTGAAGTGCTTTAGCTCTGCGGCTAAAGCCAAGCCCGCCCCAGAGTTTTAGGACATCTGCAAGTGAGGCATCAGCGCACTTAGCCGGGGTTGGGAAGGCCTTTAGGAATTTCTCCCAGGGCTCAACGACTCTTGATACTTGCGTTTGTTGGAGCATGAACTCGCTCACGAGCACTTTCCAAGGCGATGCCCCGATCCAGGGCAATTCTCTTTTCAGCGAGGGGGTTGCCCTCAGCAGCGCACGTCGAAACGTCGCGCTATTACTTCCAGGCGTCGTCACCGTATGGGCGCTGGCGCTTTGGAGCAAACTCTTTCTTCCACACCATGACGCGACGACGGAAGTAGCAAACTTCAGTTCCGTCTTGCTTGAAACCTTTAGTCTCAACCGTTACGATACCGCGGTCATTCTTCGAAGATGATTCCTTCTTCTCAAGCACACGTGTCTCTGCATAAATCGTGTCACCGTGGAATGTTGGATTTTTGTGTTGCAACGTTTCAATTTCTAGATTCGCAATTGCAGAACCTGATACATCTGGAACAGACATTCCAAGAACAAGTGAGTACACGAGGTTTCCTACAACTACGTTTTGTCCCTGCACGCTCTGCGTTTCTGCGAACCAGCGGTCACTGTGCAGTGGGTGTTGGTTCATTGTGATTGCACAGAACAATTGGTCATCAGCTTCAGTAATTGTCTTACCTGGCCAGTGCTTAAAGATGTCGCCTACTTCGAAGTCTTCCAAGTAGCGCCCAAATGAGTGATCGTACGTTGTCATGATTTTATTCTGCCTCATTTTCTTGCTGTGGACGAGTTGTAAATGATGCGCTTGCTCCAGACAGCGCCTCGCCATTTATAACCATGCGCCAGGTGAACCTCTCACCGGTAGCGAGTGGAATTGGCCCGAAGTTCACAGCAATTGGCACATCAACTGGTGTGCCAAGTGGAACTCCTTGAGGCTCGCTCGCAGAGAAGTCGCCACGAACTTCAATACTTTGTGGCCCTTCAGGGGTGTCGATGGTGACAAGTTTGCCGTCAGCATCTTCTAGGAACATCTCCCAGTGGTGGTCTTTGTCGAATTCATGGCGGTCAACACTGACCTTTACCGCCACGGCCGAAGGGGTTGGACCTGGACCAGTTACGGACCATCCTCCGCCCAGGATGTACAGCTTTCCGTCAGCCACTTGGGCTGAATCTGCAAGGAGCATGACAACGTTCATCCCATCAGCCTAGAGCGCACCGATGTCCTCACAAAACCGGTAGTTTTTCATCATGACAATCCCACACCTTGACGTGGCTAAGGCCACAGAACTCATTGCACAAGCCCAGTCAGTAATCGACACCGGAGTAAAGCGCCTTAGCGCATTAGGTGGCCCTGACAAAGAGCAGACGCTCGCCTACGACCTTGCACACGCAGCCAGTGCGATTGCAACAGCTCGCGCATGTCTTTCCTACGCTGCCAAGGGAACACAGGAAGCAGACCTCACTGCAGCGTTCATGGCTATTGCGCTAAGTGACCTCGCAACAAGAATTCTTGGACGCGAAGAACTCTGGGGTGTTGAGAGCGACTGGTACAAGCCATTTGCACTTTTTGTTTCTACGTACCGTCAAGCAGAGTTCGTTGGATCACTCGCAGAAACTCCTGGACCAAAACACCTCGATGAAGAGTTCGAAATGGTGTCACAAATGTTCCACCGTTTCGCTGAAGAAGAAGTTCGCCCCCACGCTGAACACGTTCACCGCACCAACGGCGACATCCCAGAATCAATCATCAGTGGACTTGCTGAAATTGGTGGCTTCGGTCTCAGTGTCCCAGAAGAATTTGGTGGCTTTGCAACCGGTGGTGAGAGCGAATACCTCGGCATGGTTGTTGCGACTGAAGAACTTTCATGGGGGGGACTCGGAATTGGTGGATCGCTCATCACTCGTCCTGAGATTGTTACGCGTGCCCTTGTTTCTGGAGGAACACAAGAGCAGAAGGAACGCTGGCTCCCAAAGCTCGCAACCGCCGAAGTTTTGGCTGCAATTGCCGTAACTGAGCCAGACTTCGGATCAGACGTTGCAGGAATCACAACAACTGCCACCAAGACTGATGGCGGATGGCTCATCAATGGCGCGAAGACTTGGTGCACATTTGGTGCCCGTGCCAATGTGCTGCTACTTCTTGCTCGCACAAACCCGGACCGCTCACAAGCTCACCGCGGACTCTCAGTGTTCCTCGTTGAAAAACCTCAGGGCGAAGCTCATGGCTTCCTCTTTGACCAGCCAAATGGCGGACGACTCGAAGGTCGCCCAATCGACACACTTGGTTACCGCGGAATGCACAGTTACTCTCTTAACTTTGACAACTGGCTAGTTCCAGATGACTGTCTCATTGGAGAAGAGTCAGGACTCGGCAAAGGTTTCTATTACCAAATGGCAGGATTCGAAAACGGGCGCATCCAGACCGCAGCTCGCGCCGTTGGTCTTATGCAAGCGGCCTACGAAGCAGCACTCGAGTACTCGCGTGATCGCTTTGTCTTTGGTGAGCCAATTCTCAACTACGAGCTCACCCGCGTGAAGCTCGGATCTATGGCAGCAATCATTCAGTGCTCACGTCAGTTCTCACTAGAAGTTGCTCGCATGATGGGTAACGGTGGCGGAATAATGGAAGCCTCAATGGCCAAGGCCTACGTCTGTCGAGCTGCTGAATGGGTAACTCGTGAAGCAATGCAGATTTTTGGTGGCATGGGCTACGCCGAGGAATACCCAGTTAGTCGTTACTTCGTAGATGCTCGCGTGCTTTCAATCTTTGAGGGTGCCGACGAAACGCTGTGCTTGAAGGTAGTTGCTCGTCGACTACTCGACACCGTTAACTAGTTATTCGTCAATAGTGAATGGAGCATGAACTGCTCCAAGCGTGATACCTGCTGAGTGGGCATCTGGATTTTCACCTCGAGCAATTTGTGCTTTGGTCGCTGCGTTCTCCCAGCGTTCTTCCACCTTGCCGTATTTCCAGTAGAGAAGTGCGCCGGCCCAGACAACTACAAAAATTCCAACAATGGTGATCCCAGCTCCATTGATGTTGAAGTGTGCGGAGTAATTCCAAATGCCACCGTGCAAATTGAATTGCCCTTGAATAACCTGCAAGATCTCTAATGTTCCAATGTAGAACGCAACAAAAACGCTGAGTCCTGTAATGGCAATGTTGTAATAGACCTTTCTGATTGGCTTTGAAAAAGCCCATCCGTAGGCGAAATTCATGAATGATCCGTCTATTGTGTCGAGCAGACTCATACCAGCGGCGAACAAAATCGGTAGAGACAAAATTGCGTAGAACGGGAGTCCTGCAGCAACTGAAGTTCCAGCCAATACGAGGAACGCAATTTCAGTAGCTGTGTCAAAACCCAGTCCAAAAAGAATGCCGAGTGGATACATCTTCCAAGGCGTATCGATTGAACGTGCAATTGGGCCGAAGAATCGCATCATGAAACCACGAGCATTCAAGTGCTTTTCTAATTCAGCATCATTAAAGCGACCTTGTCGCATTTGAACAAAGAGGCGAACAATTCCAATGAGAACAACAAGATTCAATGTGGCAATTATGTAGAGAAAGCCTCCTGAAACAATTGTGCCGACCAGCCCGCCGTAGTGGTGAAGTCCCGAATTTGAATTACGAACTTGTGCTCCGAGTGACCGTGCTCCAAGTCCCAAGAGGACTGTGAGCGCCAATACCACGCTGGAGTGTCCAAGTGAGAAGAAAAAGCCAACTGACATTGGTCGTTTGCCTTCACTCATGAACTTACGAGTCGTGTTGTCGATTGCCGCAATGTGATCTGCATCGAATGCATGACGCATTCCAAGCGTGTACGCAAGCACGCCAGTTCCAACACCAAGCATCTGACCAGAACCAACGTTGTAGTGCTTGCTTGATGCATAAAAAAGAATTCCCCAGCCAACAATGTGGAGGAAGGTGATGAAGCCAAACATCATGTATAGCGAACGCCATTCACTGGGTGAGAATGATGCTCGGACGCGTTGAGTCAAATTCGAATCATGAGTTGTGACGGTGGCCATTGACCCACCTTAAATGCCTGAAATCCCGACCATTTCAGTCGGTATTCAGATTATTTAGGGCTGCGTTTCATTCCTGAACGCTCACCACGAGTAACAAATGACTGGGCGATCTTGGCTGATGCTTCATCAATCATCTCGTCACCCATCATGAGTGCGCCAGTTCCGTCTTGCTCGGTCGCAACCTTGTAGATGTCGAGGATGTCAAATGACTTGTCGAACATGTCTTGGCTTGGTGAGTAGACCTCATTGAGCACAAGGGCTTGATCTGGTGTTAAAGCCCATTTCCCGTCGTAGCCATAAGACGCACTAACTCCTGCGGCGAGACGAAGTGCATCAAGGTCACGAACCTTAAGAAAAGGACCGTCAATGACGTGAAGTCCATTGGCACGTCCTGCCATCAGAATCTTGGCGAACACGTAGCTGAATGGATTCGAAGGCTGTGCGGTGTGAATTGTTTCGTCAATGGTGGTGACGGGCATGCCAATTGAGGCGGCGAAGTCTGCTGGGCCAAAGACAATGGATTCAATGCGAGGTGAAGCTGCGCAGATCTCTTCAACATTGATTAGCCCCTGGGCGGTTTCAATCTGGCATTCAAGTCCAATGTGGCCTACTGGAAGTCCTGAGTTCTTTTCAACCTGCGTAAGTAGCAAGTCCATAGCAACCACTTCTGCTGCGGACTGGACCTTAGGCATCATGATTTCGTCAAGTCGTGTTCCAGCGTTGCCTACTACTTCAATAACGTCTCCGTAAGTCCACACTGTGTCCCAAGCATTCACGCGAACACAGAGAACTCGATCGTCCCAGTCGAGTGTTCGAATTGCGTTAACAACCTTTGCGCGTGCAGCAACTTTTTCGTTAGGAGCTACTGCATCCTCGAGGTCAAGGAATGAAAAATCGGCTTTGGCCGTCGGTGCCTTGGCCAGAAACCGGTCCGAAGATCCAGGTGTTGAGAGGCAACTACGACGTGGAAGATGTTTTGAGCGCTGTGACATAGGAACGAGCCTATTCTGTGCAGAAATTAGGCAGACACTTGGGAACTCTTCACAAATATTTGGAAAATAGACACCCTTTGACCAGGTTTTTTAGAACATTCACAGGCTTGCGACGTCCCAAAGTTGCTCCGGGCAAACTAGCCTTGTTGGTATGACTCGTCGAGCGCTCAGAGCGCCTATCGACGCTACGGCCAACTCCACGACTCAGTGGTTGCTTACAGCCCTGGCCATTGTGACAGTGTGCACCAGCACCCTGTTAATTTCGCCGCGCCAATCCGGAGCTCAAACACTCAAAGCTGCTCGCGCGCAAGCTGCCGCACTTTTAAAGCAGATCAACAAGATAAATCAGCAAGTAGAAGTCCTCGGACAGAAGTTTGACTTGGCGCAGTTGAAGTTAAACAAAATCAATCACGAGATTGCCAATACTCAGGCAACCGTCAAAAGCATTGAATCAAGAGTTACAAAAGGAAATGCGCAACTTCAATCAGATGCAGTCTTTGCCTATGTCAATGCTGGTGCACGCAGCGTCACAAATCCACTGTTCTCATCGGATGCCTCAAAGATTGGTGCAACAAATGTCTACAACCAACTTGCCATGGGAAATGTATCAAACACTATCGCTGGACTAAAGAATTACAAGATTCAGCTCACCCAAGAGAGAAGCATTTTGGCGCAAGAGCAGGCCGCAGCAGCTGGCGCAGATGCAGTCGCTAAAAGTGCATTCAATAAAGCACAAGGCCTTCAAAGAAATTTGAAGGCGACACTCAATCACGTAAAAGGCAACATCGGAAAAATTATTTACCAATTAGAAGCTGCGCAAGCAGCAGCCGATGGCAAAACACTTTCGAAAGCTAGACCAAACGGAATTCCAGCGCCACCACCAAACACTCTTGGCGGCAGAGCAGTTCGCGCAGCGGAAACATTTATTGGTGTTTGGTACTCATGGGGAGGAGCGAGTCACCGCGGTGTTGACTGCTCTGGACTCACCATGCTGGCGTACGCCGCCGTTGGAATTTCCCTACCCCACTACTCCGGTAGTCAGTGGAATGACACCGTTCGTGTACCGCTTTATAACATTCAGCCCGGCGATCTTTTGTTCTATGGGTGGCACGGTGACGAGCACGTTTCTATGTACGTAGGCGGAGGAAGAATGATTGAAGCAGAACATTCTGGCACTCGTGTTCACATTGTGGGTGTTCGCCTTGGGTACGGCTTTGCGGGTGTTGGAAGAGTTCGCGCTTAAAAAGTGTCAGCCTTCCCCACTTCGTTTCACATAGGACCTCTCGTATTTCACATTTACGGTTTTGGGCTAGCGATTGCAGCGTACATTGCGTACATTTATGCTGAAAAACGAATATCAAAAGCGCAAATTAATTCATCACACTTTGCATCGTTCGCTAGTTGGCTAATCGTAAGTGGGCTTGTTGGAGCTCGTCTCGCAAACATTGCTACTAATTGGTCTTATTACTCTGGCCACATTGTGCGCTGTTTCGCAATTTGGCAAGGAGGGCTTTCAAGCTTTGGTGGAATCGCATTAGCAATTCCTATTGGGATAGTACTCAAACGTAAATACTGGCCTGAAGTTTCACTCGCTACATTCTCAGATGCACTTATTCCTGCACTCATTGCTGGTTGGGCACTCGGTCGAGTTCTCGGTCCACAGTTCATGGTTGCAGGTGGTGGACACATAACGAATCAATGGTTTGGGATTCATTATTCTGGACAGATAGGTAAGCGCGTTCCTGTGCCACTTATTCAAGGTACAGAAGACGCACTGCTGTGGTTGGCATTGATCACTGAATCAAAGTTTGTAAAACGTCCAGGAGTTATAACTGGAACTGGTCTAATCATCTGGGGAATTGTTCGCGCAATAGACGAGAAAATGCTCTTGGGTCAGCAATCGCACAGCGGATCACTTGGGGTTCAGATTGCAGGGCTTGTTCTGAGCGCTGCGGGCCTTGTTATTCTTTTCAGTTCACTACGTACTGAAAAGAATAACTAGTTACGCTTCTTCTTTTTCTTCTGGGCTTCTTTACGAGCTAGACGTTGCTCTTTGATTGCTGGATCAACAACTTTTGGTGTGAAAAATGATGTTACCGCTAGCGAACCTTCAGGAAGTGGCGCAAGTGCAAAGTCTGAACGCTCTTCGAAAAGCTTCTGGCAGTGTGGGCCAGCTGGGAACTCTTCGCCTATTGCGAATGCCATAAGAGCAACAACATCATCTGTCGTAGAACCATCAACAAGCAGTTGATCAACCGCAGATTGCATTTGCTCAAAGGTTGGAAGTTCTGCGTTGTCACCAAGCGCTTCAATAATTTTTTCCATCGGATCAAGTGCAAGAATCTCCAATATCGCCTTCACTGCTGCAATTGGAGCTGTGGATGCGAACGCTGTTACGTCTCGCTTTTGCTGCAAATTGCGAAGTGGGACTCCAATTACAGGATTAATTTTTCCAGTCGGTCGAAGATCAAGTGTGTCGACAACGTCAAGCACATTCTTTGCGTTAATTTTTAAAAGACCACGACGAACATAGTCTGCCGATGAATTAGAAATAGTCACGTATCTACTTAAGCAGGTGCTTAGCTACAACAATGCGCTGAATTTGATTTGTTCCTTCGTAGATCTGTGTGATCTTGGCGTCACGCATAAAGCGTTCTACTGGGAACTCTTTAGTGAATCCGTAACCACCAAGCAGCTGTACTGCATCAGTTGCAACGCTCATTGCCGTATCTGACGCAAATGACTTCGCTGCAGCACCTAGGTAACTGAGATTCTTGTCAGGGTCCCCTGCATCAATTGCGGCGCAAGCCGTGTACACCATGGCACGTGCTGCTTCAGTTCGAATTGCCATGTCCGCAAGCATCCAGCGAAGTCCCTGAAAGTCAGCAATGGTGCCACCGAAAGCTTTGCGACCCTTCATGTAATTCCCGGCGTAATCAATTGCTGCTTGGGCAATTCCTACCGCTTGGGCACCAATCGTTGGGCGTGAACGGTCAAGAGTGTGCATACCAATTGTGAATCCCTGGCCAATGTCTCCAACTCGATGTGAATCAGGAACTCGCACATCTTTAAAAATGACTTCGCTTGTGGGAGAACCACGAAGTCCCATCTTGTCTTCGTGTTTGCCAAAAGAAACTCCTGGCCAGTCTTTTTCAACTAGAAAACATGTAATGCCCCGACCTTTTGCCTCAGGATCAGTTGATGCAAACACCGTGTACGTATCAGAGACCCCTGCATTGGTAATCCAGTACTTCGAACCATTAATGATCCAGTCATCTCCATCTTTCACCGCGCGAGTTCTCATTGAGGCAACGTCTGAACCCGCATCAGCTTCAGAAAGGCAGTACGAAGCCTGAATCTCCCCTGTTGCAATTCGAGGCAAATACTGGTGCTTGATTTCTTCAGAAGCAAAGTTCATGATCGGCAGCATGCCCAACTTGGAAATCAGAATTGTTACACCAGTTGACGCACAACCACGTGAGATTTCTTCAGCCATGATTGCTTGGGTGACCATGTCAGCACCTGCACCTCCGTATTCAACTGGAATCTGAAGTGAAGGAAGCTCTATTTTTACGCAGGCGTCATAGCTCTTCTGTGGAAAGGAAGCTTCGCGGTCGTAGTGCGCTGCATTCGGTGCGATCTGTTCATCAACAAACCCGTACATCATGTTGCGAAAAGCACGTTGTTCTTCATTGAGGGAGAAACTCATTTTAATCCTTAGCTAGGGCGTTACTAATTGTGACTGTGTTACAGAATCAACAAACGCACGCTGCTTAACGTAAGAATGACCGAGTCCTGCAAATGCTTCTACTTGCGAACGAGCAATGACTGAAGTTGAACGAAGATCAAAAAGGTCAAGGGCCACGTGAACGTCGCCGAGTGTTGGTCCTCTCCCAATGAGGCTCGCACGCTTCGCAGCAATAAGTCCAATGCCACATTCAACATCGTGAGCATCATCGTGATTCTCGAAGTGCAACTTTGCACATTCATTCTTGGCAATCGTTAGTGCGTAGCCTTCGCCTGGAGCGTGTGTGCCCTGACCTTTGTCAGAACCAAGACTGGCGTGACGTTGCATGCCGGCTTTTTGAGGACGTCCAATCTCAGGGATTGAAGTTTCTGCCGTTAGCCGGACTTCTCCGGCGGCGGGTACTGGTGAAAACGAGGGCTGAGCCATTTCTCTAGGTTAGAACTTTGTGAGGCTCAACAATGCGAAACAACTAGACCCGTGTGAGCCAGCTTTCATACTGAGGTAGTTCGCCTCGAACTGCTGAAAGATAGGTCTTTTGGATTGCCTTCGTTATTGGGCCAGGTGTGCCGTTTCCAACCAAGCGGTCATCAACTGACGCAATTGGAACAATCTCAGCGGCGGTTCCAGAAAGGAATGCTTCATCAGCCAAGTAGAGGTCGTCGCGGCGCATTGACTCAAAAGAAAGTTCGTACCCGAGGTCACTGGCAATCTTGCCAACACTGTCGAGCGTGATGCCACTTAGCGCTCCAGAGCCTGAAGCAGGTGGCGTGATGATCTTGCCATTTCTGACAATAAACAAGTTCTCGCCAGTGCACTCTGAAATGCGACCATCAGTTCCAAGCATGATGGCTTCGTCGTAGCCAGCCTTCACTGCTTCAACCTTCGCGAGGCTTGAGTTCACGTAGCCACCAACGGTCTTAGATGCAGTTGGCATTGAGTTCGGGTAGTGACGTGCCCAAGATGAAATCTTCATGCGGACACCATTTTCAGATCCGTGGTCTCCAAGGTATGCACCCCATGGCCACACCGCAATGATTGTGTTCACCGGTGAGTTGAGTGGGAAAATTCCCATTTCGCCGTAACCGAGGTAAACGAGTGGACGTAGGTAGGTGTTCTCCTTGACGTCGTTGGCCTTGATGGTGTCAACTGCAGCCTTGCAAAGCTCATCAACGCTGTAAGGAAGATCAATCATCAGAATCTTGCAGCTCGCTGCGAGTCGTGTCATGTGCTCTTCGAGTCGAAAGATTGCTGGACCCTTGTCCGTCATGTACGCACGAATACCCTCAAAGGCACCAGTGCCGTAGTGCAGTGTGTGGCTAAGAACGTGGGTGGTTGCTTTTTCCCAGTCAACTAGTTCGCCATCGAACCAAATCTTTTTTGTTGGTGTAATCGGCATTACAGCTCCCCTATTAGTTGTTTCGTAATTCCAGATGTACCAAGTGACGCTACGTCACCATTAAATGCTTGCACGACCTTAGTGATTCGACTCGCTGCGTCACTTTCACCTAGGTGTTCAAGCATAAGGATCGCAGACGACACAGCTGCGAGAGGATTTGCGAGATTCTTTCCTGCAATGTCGTGCGCAGCACCATGAACTGGTTCAAAGATTGAAGCGCTCTTCTTCGTGGGATCAAGGTTTGCAGATGCGGCGAAACCAATGCCACCAGACACGGCGCCTGCGAGGTCGCTCAAAATGTCACCGAAGAGATTGTCAGTCACAATGATTCCGTAACGTGAAGGATTCTCGACAAGATAGATGCACGCAGCATCAACGTGGTTGTAATCAACTTCAACATCTGGGTACTCAGCACCAACTTCACGTACTACTCGTGACCAAAGTTCACCAGCGAACGTCAACACGTTGGTCTTATGAACAAGGGTGAGCTTTTTGCGAGTGAGTTTGCTGGCACGCTCAAAGGCGTAGCGAACACATCGCTCGACACCGTGGCGAGTATTGACTGATCCCTGTGTTGCAATTTCGAATGGTGTGCCGTGTCGAAGCACTCCACCTTCGCCCGCATATGGTCCTTCAGTGTTTTCGCGAACGATTGCAAATTCACAACCCTGCGCAATTGAACCAGGTACGCCACGAAATGGTCGGTAGTTGATGTAGAGATCTAACCCGAAGCGCATGCGAAGAAGAAGTCCGCGTTCGAGCACTCCTCCAGGAATTCGAGTGTCACCAATCGCTGGTCCGATTGCACCGAGCATGATGGCGTCATAACCGCGAAGCTCTTCAAGGGTCTTGTCATCAAGAACAAAGCCGTCCTTTAGATACCTCGCAGCACCGAGCTCGTAGTCAGTTGTTTCAACCTGAACTCCTGCGGCACGTACAACGTCTAGGGCGGCCTGAGTTACTTCTGGTCCAATCCCATCGCCACCAATAACGGCAACGCGGTAGGGCTTCTTGCTCATAGGCGCCTCCTAGCGTTCCTCTAGTTTCGTCTCTCCAGAGCCCTTATGGCAAACCCATTAATGGACTTTTCAGGGCAATTGGTAGAATTAAGGCTTCCCTTCAATTAAGGAATGCATTGTGGCCGGCGAAATTCACCGTATTACCAAAGAGACTCTCGAAAAGCTAAAGGCTGAGTGGACTGAACTCACCACGGTTGGACGCACCGAAAATGCACGAGTTATTGAAGCCGCACGACTGCTTGGCGACCTTTCTGAAAATGGGGACTACCACGCCGCTAAGGATCACCAGGGAAAGATGGAAGCGCGCATTCGCCAAATTGACCAAGTAATCAGAAACCATGAACTCGTTGAGCGTGACGAAAATGCTGGAACAGTGCAGTACGCGTCAATTGTTCAGATTGTCTATGAAGGTGACTCCGACGACGATTTCCAAGATTATTTCATTGGATCAATCGAAGAGAAGCCTGAAGACCCCTCGGTTCTCGTCTCCTCACCAACTTCACCTCTTGGAAAAGAACTCCTAGGCAAGGCCATTGGTGAAAACGTGATGTACGACGCACCAGCTGGAAAGATCACCGTCAAGATTGTCGGAATTCGATAATGGGTAATCAAACGCTCTACGAGAAAATCTGGAGTGATCACGTTGTTGCTACGCCAGTTGGTGAACCAACACTTCTCTACATTGACTTTCACCTCATTCATGAAGTAACAAGTCCACAAGCATTTGATGGACTGCGACTCAATAACCGTAAGGTAAGGCGCCCTGACCGCACACTTGCAACCGCAGACCACAATGTTCCAACTGATCCCATTTCGACTCCGGTCAATGATCCAATTTCTCGCCGACAGTTAGAAGCGCTCGATGAGAACTGCGCAGAATTTGGCATCACGCTCTTTCCGCGTGGCCATGAAAATCAAGGCATTGTTCACGTCATTGGACCAGAGCTAGGTGTCACTAAGCCCGGCATGACAATTGTTTGTGGAGACTCACACACCTCAACTCTTGGGGCGTTTGGTGCACTCGCGTTTGGAATTGGAACTAGTGAAGTGGAACACGTACTTGCCACACAAACACTTCCCCAGCAAAAAGCAAAGACAATGTCAGTCACGCTAGAAGGCAAGGCTCCAAAAGGAGTAACCGCTAAGGACATTGTTCTGAAGATTGTCAGCACGCTCGGAACTGGTGGTGGTGCTGGGTACGTCATTGAATACCGCGGCGAAGCAATTCGTGACCTTTCCATGGAAGGACGCATGACGGTCTGCAACATGTCAATCGAAGCTGGTGCACGAGCCGGGCTTGTTGCTGTTGATGAAACAACCATTGACTACTTGCGCGGTCGTGCTGGAGTTCCTGACGGCGAAGAATTCGAAAAACTCGCCACGTACTGGCGCACACTAACGAGCGACAACGATGCAACTTTTGACAAGGAAGTTGTCATTAACGCCTCAGAGTTGGTTCCTTTCATTACGTGGGGCACAAACCCAGCCCAGGTCGTTGCTCTAGATGGTGTTGTTCCATCACCAGACGACTTCAGCGACGCTGATTCAAAAGATGCCACTGCTCGCTCCCTTGAGTACATGGGCCTCGAGCCCGGCACTCCTATTAAGAAGATCCCCGTAGACGTGGTCTTTATTGGCTCATGCACAAATTCACGCATTGAAGATCTAAGAGAAGCCGCAGCAGTAGCTAAAGGATCAAAAGTCGCCGCCAATGTTCGCGCTCTTGTTGTCCCAGGTTCACACCGCGTGAAAAAGCAGGCCGAAGAAGAAGGGCTCGACAAGATTTTTATCGATGCTGGATTCGAATGGCGCGAACCTGGTTGTTCAATGTGCCTTGGTATGAATCCTGACCAATTGAGCCCAGGACAGCGAAGCGCATCAACATCAAATAGAAACTTCGAAGGACGCCAAGGCCGAGGCGGTAGGACTCACCTCGTCTCTCCCGTCGTCGCTGCTGCAAGCGCCATCAAGGGCCGTTTCGCTACCCCAGACGAGGTGGCGTAGTGAAAGCTGTTCACGTCATACAAGGCCGCGCAGTCCCACTCGAGCGATCTGACGTCGACACCGACCAGATAATCCCATCAGACTGGCTAAAGCGAGTTGAGCGAACTGGATTCGGTCGCGGACTTTTCAGTGAATGGCGTGACAGTCCAGAGTTCGTTCTTAATCAAGAGCAGTTCCAAGGGGCCACTGTGTTGCTGGCGGGACCACGCTTTGGAACTGGTTCATCACGCGAGCACGCTGTTTGGGCTCTCATGGACTACGGCTTTGAAGCAATTATTGCTCCATCATTTGGTGACATCTTTAGAAACAACTCTTCAAAGCAAGGTCTCGTAATCGTTGAGTTGCCTTCAAGCGATGTCGAGGAACTAAATATTTTGGTGAAGGGCAATCCAGCTCTGCAGCTAACAATTGATGTTGAGCGTCTAACAGTGGAAGTCGCCGAAACTGGATGGCAACGAACTTTCACGCTTGATCCAATGACACGCGAGCGACTACTGAATGGCTGGGATGACATTGGTCTCACCATGCTGCGCGAGAATGAAATCAATACATTCGAAAAGAAGTCTCACTCACCAACGCTGAACGGCATTTTTGATGCCAGTGGACATTCGGCTCGCTAAAGAACTACTGGGTGCTCCATGGCCCACTGGCGTTGACGGCGAAACGCCAAATAAGCAATGAACAAACTAAGCAGAACCGCAATTAGGTTGACAATGAATCCTGAGGTGTCGTGTTGCAAAACAAAATACACACACCACAGACTGTTGCACGCACTCCCCCAAAGCCACGAAGGAACTGAAACACCCTGCACATCTTTTTCGCGAATGCATTCTCTGATTTGAGGGATTCGGTTGATCACTGAAACCAAGCCAATTCCGAGAACTCCAATTTTCCAGCCCCAGATGAACGTAGGTAGCCAGCACGTTATAAAGAGCAAAAGTCCTGTTGCCAAAATACGCTTAATGTTTTTTCTAGGTTCCAGTTGAAGAACAACACCAATTTGAAGCGGCAACGTGACAACGGCACCTATCCATACTTCAATACCGTGAAGTGCCAAGCCGTAGGCAATCCAGTAAAAATTTATCCATGTAAATATTGACCACGTATCAATAGCAATCCCATGGGTACTTACTTTTATGGCCCTATGCAGTTGTTGATATGTCGGAAGAAGTCCAACCACTATTCCTGACCATCCAAATGCTGCCGCGACAGTCGATGTGCTCACCGCATTGACACTAATACAGCGGTTACCTCAATTATTAAGTAGCAGCAATCAACTTCTCTTCAGCTGCCACTTGATGGTGACGCCAAATAGTAAGCGACATAATAAGTACATTCACAATCCCAGCGCCGAGTGTTGCAAAGAAAGCAGCCCACATGCGTTCGTTCGTGTAATACATGGTCCATAAAAGTGATCCGAATGATCCAATTGCCCATGAAGAAGCCGAGACACCAAGCACGTGTTTAACACGTATCAACTCAATAAGTTGGGGCATCCTATTTATAACCATGGCAATTCCGGTGCCGTAAACACCCGCACTCCACCCCCATGACATTGCAGGAATCCACGCACATACGAAGATAAAAGCTCCGGTTCCAATTAAGGTTTTTAAATGCTTCATCGGCGACAGATGTGAAATAACGAGCAGTTGAAATGGGAACACAATCAGACTTCCCATAATTACCACCCACGAGTGGATCGCGATTCCATAAGCAATCCAGTAAATACACATGTAAGCAAACATCATCCACGTTGCTTGAGATATCCCTTCAACGCCGTCTTTAAGAACTCGTCGGTACTGGACAACAGTCCCTGGCAGTCCAAGAAATGCGCCAATCCAACCAATTATTGTGAAGATTGAGTGTGAAGACACTTACCAAGGTTACAGAGAGTTTTAACTAACGACGGCGATTTGCGGCAGAAATTACTGCTTCAAGTGACGCATCAAGAATTGAAGAACTCATTCCAACGCCCCACCACGTGTTGCCTTCAGCATCTTCTGCTTCTACGTAGGCAACCGCTGAGGCTTGCGAACCTGCGGTAAGTGCGTGTTCGTGGTAGTCGCGAACTTTGAAGTTCACATCTACCTCATCACGCAGACCAGCCATCATTGCGTCAATTGGACCATTTCCTTCACCCTTAATGGTGATGTGATTACCGTTTACAAGTACTTGAGCGAAAATACGTGTGTTGTGTTTATCAGCAGTCACTTCACTTGAGATGAGTTGCAGTGTTGGGTTTTCTGGAAGATACGTTGTTGTAAAGACGTTCCAGATGTCAGCAGGAGAAATTTCTTTGCCGGTCTTTTCCGTAACTTCTTGAACACGCTTAGAGAACTCCACTTGCATGGCGCGTGGAAGGTCAAGTCCATGCTCTGAATCGAGCAAGTACGCAACTCCACCCTTTCCAGACTGGCTATTTACACGAATGATTGCTTCATACGTGCGCCCAGTGTGCTTAGGGTCAATTGGAAGATACGGTACTTCCCAGAATTCATAGGAATCACCAATAACGGCCATTCCCTTTTTGATGGCATCTTGGTGTGATCCAGAAAATGCGGTGTACACAAGTTCGCCAACATAAGGGTGGCGCATGTGAACTGGAAGGCGGTTCGCATACTCAGCTACATGACGAGCTTTGTCAATGTCTCTGATGTCAAGTTCTGGGTCAACGCCTTGGGAGAACAAGTTAAGCGCAAGGTTGACAATGTCAACATTNCCAGTTCGCTCTCCGTTACCAAACAGCGTTCCTTCAACTCGGTCGGCTCCTGCGAGCACACCAAGTTCTGCAGCAGCGACGCCAGTTCCACGATCGTTGTGTGGGTGCAGCGAAAGAATCACGCTCTCACGGTTCTTCACGTTGCGAAGAAACCACTCAATGGAGTCGGCATAGAGATTAGGTGTGTACATCTCAACGGTTGCCGGCAAGTTGAGGATAATTGGATCTTCAGCTGTTGGCTTGATGACATCAATAACTGCGTTACATACTTCGAGCGCATACTCAAGTTCTGTGCCGGTGTAGCTCTCTGGCGAGTATTCGTAGCGAAACTGTGTCTTTGGAGAAGTGGCTTCGAGCGTCAAGCAGTACGCGGCGGCATCAGTTGCAATTTTCTTAATGCCATCTTTATCGAGACCGAATACCACTCGACGCTGCAATGTTGATGTTGAGTTGTAGAAGTGAATAATTACCTTCTTCGCATCCTTAACCGATTCGTAGGTGCGAGCAATCAGTTCCTCACGACACTGCGTGAGCACTTGAATCGTCACGTCGTCAGGAATCAGGTCGTTCTCGATGATGTGTCGAACGAAATCAAAATCGGGCTGACTCGCCGATGGGAAACCAACTTCGATTTCTTTAAAGCCCATTGCAACGAGCTGGGCGAACATTGCGTTCTTTCGCTCAAGGTCCATGGGATCAATGAGTGCCTGGTTGCCGTCGCGTAGGTCAACGCTCGACCAAAGCGGAGCTTTAGTGAGGTGCTTACTTGGCCAGGTGCGGTCTGGAAGTTCTACTGGAATGGTGGCGCGGTACTTCTGCCACGCCATGGGAGATGGCTTCTGCGGGTTTTTCATGGTCACCATCCCTTCTCGCGTAATTCCTATGGCAATTCTACCCCCTCCCCGAAATGGCCCCATTGCTGGGGCACTAACCTGACTATCCATGAAGGCGCTTCTCAAATTGTCATTTTTAGTTCTCCTCGGCTCAGCCGTTGCGGGAGTAGTAATGATTGTTAAGCGACCATCTGTAAATCGCCCAGTTTCCTATGACTCTTGGCCAGAAGTACCTCGCAAAACAGAGCAGTAACTCTAAAAAGGAGAACAAAATGGCAGAGATGCAATACCGCAGACTTGGACGATCAGGATTAAAGGTGAGTCTTCTCAGTTTTGGTAGCTGGGTGACTTTCGGAAAAAAGTCACAGCTCGAAACCGCGAAGGACGCCGCTGAATGTTTACAGGCAGCCAAAGACGCTGGGGTTAACTTCTTCGACAACGCTGAAGGTTACGAATCTGGTAACTCAGAAAAAGTAATGGGTCAAGCATTCCGTGATCTCGGATGGAAGCGTAATGAATACGTAGTCTCATCAAAGTTCTTCTGGGGCATTGACCAAAAAGTTCCAAACATGGGTTACACCCTTAACCGCAAATACTTGAGCCAAGCAATTGACGGGTCACTTGAGCGTTTCGGACTCGACTTCCTTGACCTCGTTTTTTGTCACCGTCCTGACAAGAACACTCCAATCGAAGAAACCGTATGGGCCATGAGCGACATGATCTCTCAGGGCAAGGCTCTCTACTGGGGAACGAGCGAGTGGAGTGCAGACGAAATTCGTGCTGCGTACGACATTGCTGACAAGCACCACTTGCACAAGCCAGTTATGGAACAACCGCAGTACAACATCCTTCACCGCGGCACCATTGAAGATGAATACCGCCGCCTGTATGAAGACATTGGACTTGGAACAACAATCTGGTCACCACTCGCTTCAGGACTTCTCACCGGTAAGTACCTCAACGGAGCACCATCAGGGTCGCGCGCAACACTTCCTGGTTACGAATGGTTGAAGGACCGCCTCACTGATGAGAAGCAGAACAAGAAGGTTGCTGAACTAAAGGTTGTTGCTGACGACCTTGGAGTTTCTCTCACCCAGCTTTCACTTGCTTGGTGCGCGAAGAACCCAAATGTTTCAACCGTGATTACAGGAGCATCAAGTGCTGCACAAGTTCGAGAGAACATGACTGCGCTTGACGTACTGCCAATGCTGACCCCAGAAGTTATGTCTCGCATTGACGCAATCAGCCCAGTGAGATTTAACCGCGACTTCTAAGTCAAGTATTTTACAAATCACCGTGGCCCTCAATAAGGGCCACGGTGATTTTGTTTATACGAGCTTCCATCGCGTTGAGTCGTTGGGGCAATGTTTCTGTGGCGGCTTCAAGTAGATGTGTTTCGGTCTTTGTCTGCGCATGTGATCCTCTTGCTAGCAGCACTGCCCTAATCGCACGTCGCCGACGTAAGTGCCTAGTCATAATGTCGCTAACTGGCGTCATCTCGGCGTATCGGTCCAAAGCAATTTGTGCAGCGTCAGTTAACTGCTGAGGACGCAGCGACGGAGCGTGTAGCCAGATGAAGTAGTCAATGAAAAGCACAATCGCTGCTGCAATTGCCGTGTCGACAATGCGTGGCCAGAAGAGGTTGGTATCAGGACCCAGCACGCTAATAAACACGAAGATGATTGGCGTGAAGAACATGATGACTATGGCGTGACTACGCTTCTGTGCCCAAGGAATTGCTCCAGCCATAATGAAGCACAAGACGATTAGAAGCCACTCCTGATTTCCAGTGAACGCCACGAATGCCGCAATTGCGACACCCGCAAGTGTTCCCGCAGTTCTATTGAGTGCACGCTTCACCACTGGGCCGAGGTCGGGTCTAAAAATAAACGCAACACTCATTGGCAGCCAGTAACCCTTCGGGCCGTCGAGAATGTGCGTAATGATTGTCGCAATAACTACAGCACTGCTCAGAATTACTGCAAAGCGAATACGGTCTGACACTGGTAATCGTCGCAAGGTTGATTTAAAGGATTGACCCTCTGGAAGCACCGAGCTAGTCGGCGGTTTTAGTGCACGCTTCACCACTTCATTTTCAACTAGAAGTGAAGTTGCGTAGTTATTAAGTAGCGCTACCGCTTGCTTCGCACCGCTTGCCTTCAGGCACGTAGCAACTTCGTGCAGGGCTGACTTCAGTTCTTGTCCAACGACAATTTTTTTGTCATTGAGATACCACGACACTTCACCTAGCTGCATGGCAACAATGAGACACTGGCGTAGTGCTACTGAGTCAGAGCTCTCCTTATTGAGTGGCACGACACCTATGGCATCTTGCGCCGCATCAATTGCTCGCACAGTTCGAGCGCGAATTACTTCGCCTGAATCAGCCGAACTCAATCGAAGGGCCAGCACATTAAAAGCGTGCGCGAGTACGTAGCGCTGATCTTTGGTGTAACCACGCCAGTCAGTCAGTGCCGCCACGAAGTAGAGCCACACAGCGCCGAGCACGAAGCACAGTGCTGACTGCCAGACGTGACCCGTGAACCCGAGGCCAGCACCAATAATGACGCCAATGAGTAGATACATACCCTGCGCTGAATACATTGAGGCTTCAATAATCCCCGCAATAAGTGCAGTACTGCCAAGTAGCACTACCACGGCCGACGGTCCAGCAACGTAGGTGACGAACTCGGCGCCAGCGAACACACCTACGCCTGCAGCAACTGCCACACCCAAAATTCGTGGACCACGCTGACGCCAGCGATCAGATCCATCTTGACCAATGGCCCACAGTGTTCCAAGAGCCATTGCCGATGCGTAACTACGCTGGTGAAAAATGATCCCCAAAATGATTAGTGATGTTAGACAAAATGCAGCACGTAAAGAAAGACGATTGTCCGTTGAAACAGGCCAAATACCTCTTACCCTTAACGTTTCGCTGATGGCCGTCACCTACTTGAGGCTACCGGGTTAGTGCGCGAAAATGGCTTAGCGCAGAGTAATTAAGTGAATGTCAACAATGCCGTTGGCGCCACGAAGTGACTCAATCACGCTCGCTGGTGTTGGTGAACCAGTTGAGAGCACCATAAGCGCAGTCTTTGACTGCGGATCTGGTCCTACTGCCATTGACGCGATTGAAATACCAGCATCACCAAGGGCCATACCAACATGACCAATCATTCCTGGGCGGTCGTCGTTTCGAACCACGAGCATTGAGCTCGCTGGTGGAATCTCGACACTATGACCATCGACGCTAACAATTCGAGTTTCAAGACGAGTACCAATTGTCATGAGCGTTCCAGATACTGAGTGTCCCCCCGCCTTTACGGTGATGAGGTTTACATACTCCGGTGAATCAACAACTGATTCTTCTGAGAATGTCAGTTTGTTTTCTGCAGCCAGCTGCGGTGCATTCACAAATGAAACACCGTCATGTCCTGAAGCAGTGAGCAGTCCCTTAAGAGCGCAGAGGGTAAGGATTTTGGTTCCAGAACCCGCAAGCTCACCTTGGTAGAGAACCTCTAGGTCCCCTGGCTTTCCGTCAAGAAGTCCGCCAATGAAACGACCGAGGATTTCAGCAAGTCCCATGAAGGGGCGAACAACGTTTGAAACTTCACCAGCAGAAACATTCACTGCGAATGGAACAAAGTCTCCAGCGAGTGCGAGCTGAACTTGCTCAGCAATAGTGATTCCGGCCTTGTCCTGTGCTTCGGCGGTAGAAGCACCGAGGTGAGGCACGACAACAACTGAAGGAAGCTCAAACAGAGGTGACTCAGTAGTTGGTTCTTTTTCGAATACGTCTAGAGCAGCGCCTTGCACGGTGCCAGCACTGATCGCTGCGGCGAGGTCAGCTTCGTTAACAATGCCACCACGTGCCACGTTAATGATGCGAACAGTTGGTTTGCACTTCTTTAGTGACTCGGCGTTTAGAAGGTTGGTGGTTTCCTTCGTCTTAGGAAGGTGAATTGTGATGAAGTCAGACTTCGCAAGTAGTTCATCAAGTGCCATGAGGTCAATCCCCATGTGACGAGCACGCTCTTCAGTGATGTACGGGTCGTAGGCAACAATGTGCATTCCAAATGCCATGGCACGCTGGGCAACAAGTGCACCAATCTTTCCAAGTCCAATTACACCAAGTGTCTTGCCGTGAAGTTCCACGCCCTCCCACTTACTGCGCTCCCAGCGTCCAGCCTTAAGCGCTGAGTGAGCTTGAGGGATGTTGCGAGCTTGTGCGAGAAGAAGTGCCATTGTTTGCTCAGCAGCAGAAAGAATGTTCGAAACCGGGGCATTGACAACCATCACTCCGAGCTCAGTTGCTTTTGCAACGTCAACGTTGTCGAGTCCGATCCCAGCGCGACCTACAACAATCATATCCTTGGCGGCTGTAAGCGTTGGTGCGTCAACTTGCGTTGCCGAACGAATGATGAGTGCGTGCGCACCCTTAACCGCTTCAATGAGCTGCTCCGGTGAAAGTCCGAGTTGAATGTCAACTTCGTGACCTGCGTTACGCAGTTCTTGGAGGCCGCTGTCGGCGATTTCTTCAGTAACTAAAACACGGGCCACGGGGAACCTTTCAATGGGTAAAGAGAGTTTAAAGCGAAACTTAAATGCTTAACCTTTGGCAACCAGATCAGCCAAACGGTCAAGTCCTTCAGCAATGTCCTTGTCACCCAGGGCGTAGCTGAAGCGCATGAATCCAGGAGTTCCAAAGGCTTCGCCCGGAACTGCAGCGATCTTGATGGTCTCAAGTAGTGAGCCAGCGAGCTCTGAGGTGGTGTTTGAAACCTTGCCACCGAGTGAGCGGCCAAGCAGGCCTGTGAAGTTCGGGTAGCAGTAGAACGCACCCTCTGGAAGCGCACATGAAACGCCGTCAATAGCGTTTAACTTCTCAACCATCATGAGGCGCCGACGATCAAATGAAGTGCGCATTTCTGCAACCGCACTTAAGTCACCAGTGAGTGCTGCAACTGCTGCGCGCTGTGAGATGTTTGAAATGTTTGAAGTTGTTTGTGACTGATAGTTAATGGCGGCGTTCATAACTTCTTGTGAGCCAATCATCCAGCCAATACGCCATCCGGTCATTGCGTAGGTCTTTGCGACGCCGTTAACAATCACCCAGCGATCTTCAAGCTCTGGGGCGACAACTGCCATTGAAACGTTCTTCGCGTCACCGTAGACGAGGTGTTCATAAATTTCATCGAGCATGACCATGATGTCGTGCTCAGCAGCCCAGCGTCCGATCTTGGCAATCTCTTCTGGTGTTACAACAGCGCCCGTTGGGTTAGATGGTGAGACGAACACGAGCAGCTTTGTCTTCTTAGTGCGAGCCTTCTCGAGTTCATCAACTGTTACGCGAAATCCATTCGCTTCACTCGTAAGAACAGGCACAGGAATTCCGCCAGCGAGGTAGACAGCTTCTGGGTACGTGGTCCAGTACGGCGCAGGAATCAGAACTTCGTCGCCCGGGTTAACAAGCGTCATGAATGTTGTCGCTACAGCGTGCTTGCCACCGTTAGTAACGAGAACTTGGCTGGCCTTGATGTCGAGCCCGGTGTCGCGCTTGGTCTTGTAGACAATTGCTTCACGAAGGTCTTGGAGACCAGCTATTGGGGTGTACTTGTGGTTGCTTGGATCAGAGCAAGCCTTAATGGCTGCGTCCACGATTGCCTGAGGGGTCGGGAAGTCTGGTTCTCCGGCACCAAAGCCAATAACTGGTTCCCCAGCAGCCTTTAACGCCTTAGCCTTTGCATCGACTGCCAGAGTTGCACTTGGGGCCAAACCGGCAAGTAGGCGACTAACTCTCGAACTCATCAAATGCTCCATTCATTTTACGTAAGATTGTAATTCTATGGCTTCCCCAGACACTCTAAAGATTCCTGCAGAACTACTACCGCGCGACGGCCGCTTTGGCGCCGGTCCCTCAAAAGTACGTACCGAGCAGCTCACCGCGCTACTCGCCGATGGCACTACCTACATGGGTACTTCGCACCGCCAGGCAACTGTAAAGAACAAGGTAAAAGAAGTACAAGACGGTCTTCGTGCACTGTTCAATCTTCCTGATGGTTATGAAGTGTTGCTCGGTAACGGCGGATCTACTTGCTTCTGGGACGCTGCAACATTCCACCTCGTGCTCAATCACTCACAACACCTCGTCTTTGGTGAGTTCTCATCAAAGTTCGCCGAAGCCGTCACCCAGGCTCCACACCTCAGTGACCCTCAGGTCATTAAGAGTGACGTCGGTACCCACCCACTCGCAGTGACAACTGATGGTGTTGACCTCTACGCACTTACTCACAACGAAACCTCAACTGGTGTGATGATGCCCATCACTCGCCCCGCTGGATCAAAGGGTCTCGTAGTCGTTGATGCAACATCTGCAGCTGGTGGTCTCATGGTTGATCCATCACAGTTCGACGTGTACTACTTCGCACCACAGAAGTCATTTGCAGCTGACGGTGGTCTCTGGCTCGCTATATGTTCACCTGCCGCCATTGAGCGCATTGAGCAGATCAGTGCATCTGGTCGTTGGACACCTGCATTCTTCGACCTTAAGATTGCACTCGACAACTCTCGACTTAACCAGACCTACAACACACCAGCACTCGCAACTATCCACATGCTTGCATCTCAGGTCAAGTGGTTCAATGACAACGGTGGTCTCAGTTTCTCTGCAGGTCGCTCACGCACATCTGCAGAGATTCTTTACACGTGGGCTGAAGCATCTAGCTTTGCGACGCCATTCGTTACGAACCCTGCCGAGCGAAGCAACGTTGTAGGAACTATTGACTTCACCGACGACATTGACGCCTCAGTCATTGCCAAAGTCCTCAGGGCCAATGGAATTGTTGATACCGATCCGTACCGCAAACTTGGTCGCAATCAGCTTCGTATCTCCATGTTCCCAGCGATTGATTCTGAAGATGTCGCTGCACTCTGTGCTTCAATTAACTGGATTGTCGGAAATCTCTAGATAACTCCTAGTGTCCAGTAATGAACCTATGGAGCCAACAATGAGCCGTGTTTTAGTTACTGGAGCCACTGGCTACGTCGGTGGTCGCTTAGTCCCAAGACTTCTTGAAGAAGGCAACACTGTTCGATGTCTCGTTCGAACACCGGGAAAACTTTCTCAAGCGCCTTGGCTCCCGGATGTTGAAATTACTCAGGGCTCCATTGAAGGTGACCTCACTGAAGCGATGCGCGACGTTGAAGTTGCCGTTTATTTAGTTCACGGCATTGGCGATGGGGCCGACTGGGTCGCGAAAGAAACTAGAGATGCTGAAAACTTCAGAAGTGCATGTGAAGCAGCTGGCGTTAAACGAATCATTTACTTAGGTGGAATGGGTGACGACGATGATGCACTCAGTGTTCACCTCACGAGTCGTCACAGCGTTGGAAAGACTCTCGCTGCTGGTGCGATCCCAGTAACCGAACTACGAGCTGCAGTTGTTATTGGCTCGGGTTCAGCAAGCTTCGAAATGCTTCGCTACCTCGTTGAAGTTCTCCCAGTAATGGTTACTCCGAAGTGGGTTAGGACGAAGTCTCAGCCCATTGCCATCTCGGACGTTCTCAACTACCTCGTGAAGGTCATCAACGCACCAAGCCCTATCCCTGGAATTTTCGAAATTGGTGGAAAAGACATCATTTCCTACGCCGAGATGATGGACATCTACGCCGAAGAAGCGGGACTAAAGAAGAGAAGGCTTATCCCAGTTCCTTTTCTGACTCCTCGCCTCTCTTCACACTGGGTCGGAATTGTTACCCCAGTCCCTGCAAGTCTCGCGAAGCCTCTTGTTGACAGTTTGGTGAATGAAGTAATTGTTCATGGGACAAATACCGCCGACACTCTCGGTGAGCCGCAGCGTGGCATCAGAGAAGCAATTCAGCTTGCGCTCGGAAGGACCGCCAGTAAGCAAGTACCAACATCATTCAGTGATGCTGACCTTCGGCCCTTTAAGGTATACATCACCGACCCGAAATGGGCCGGTGGCACAGAACTTCATGATGAGCGAATCGTGCGCACCGAAATAAGTCCAGAAAAAGTTTTTGCCGCAGTTTCATCACTCGGTGGTGAAAAAGGCTGGCACCGTGGGGAATGGCTCTGGAAACTTCGAGGGGCTCTCGACCAAATTTGGGGTGGCCCTGGAGTTCGACGTGGAAGGCGCGATCCAGAGCACTTAGAAGTTGGAGACTTTGTTGACTTCTGGCGTGTCGATGAAATTGTTCAAAATAAGTACTTAAAACTTCACGCAGAGATGGTGCTTCCAGGAGATGCATGGATTGAGTGGACCATCGAACCAGTTGGCACTGGAACGCTACTCACGCAGCGTGCGATCTATAAACCGAAAGGTCTGCTCGGTCGCGCCTACTGGTATTCAGTTGCACCATTTCACTTCCTCGTCTTTCCTGGACTTATAAGCGGGATTATCAAAGACGCATCTTCTAAATAACAAAAGCCCCTCACGCAAGTGAGAGGCTTTTGTTATTGCTACAAGTAAATCAGTCGGTGTCTCCACCAGAGATCTCAGTAACTGACTTCTTACCGGCTGATACGAATGGCATCATGGCGCGAAGCTTCTTACCGATTTGCTCGATTGGGTGGTTCTTTCCTGCTTCGCGAAGTTCACGGTAGCGAGGACGGCCAATTTCGTTTTCCTTAATCCATGCAGCAGCAAATGTGCCGTCCTGGATTTCTGTAAGGATCTTCTTCATCTCAGCCTTAACACCAGCGTTAATAACGCGAGGACCACTTACGAGGTCACCCCACTCAGCAGTGTCTGAAACGCTGTAACGCATTCCAGTAATTCCTTCTTCGTACATAAGGTCAACAATGAGCTTGAGTTCGTGAAGGCACTCAAAGTAAGCAGACTCTGGCTGGTAGCCAGCTTCTACGAGAGTTTCGTATCCAGCCTTAACAAGCGCAGAAACTCCACCACAAAGAACTGCCTGCTCTCCAAAGAGGTCGGTTTCAGTTTCTTCAGTGAATGTCGTCTCTAGAACTCCGGCGCGTGTGGCACCGATCCCGTCGGCGTACGCAAGGGCAAGTGCGTGAGCGTTACCAGTTGCATCGTGGTGCACTGCAACAAGTGCAGGAACTCCGCCACCTTCTGAGTAGGTGCGACGTACAAGGTGACCTGGGCCCTTTGGAGCCACCATGGCAACGTCAACGTTGTCTGGTGGGTTAATGAGGTCGAAGCGAATGTTGAATCCGTGTGCGAACAAGATGAGGTTTCCAGCTTCAAGACCAGGTGCGATCTCGTTGTCGTAGGTCTTCTTCTGCTCAGTATCTGGAACAAGGATCATGATGATGTCTGCCCACTTCGAAGCGTCAGCAATCGACATGACCTTAAGTCCAGCTGCTTCAGCCTTATCGACTGAAGAAGAGTCTTGGCGAAGTCCAACAACTACGTTGTAGCCCGATTCGTGAAGGTTGAGCGCGTGTGCGTGACCTTGTGAGCCGTATCCAAGGATTGCAATCTTCTTATCCTTTAGCAGCTCAGGTTTTGCATCCTGCTTATAAAACATGGTTGTCATAGTTGTTCTTTCTTCTTATTCGATCTTTTGGCCTAGGCCGGAGTACCAAGTCTAGGCAATGCCACACGACCGGTCCGGTAGAGCTCAACGTTGGTAAATGCCTCTAATTCACGCTCTAAATCGTCACAAGCCGACGGAGTTCCCGCCAACATAATGGTCACCGCAGAGCTGTCCACGTCAATAATTGCGGCGTTCGCTGATGCAATGATGTCGAGCAGAGGTGTGCGCACATCAACGTGCGTTGGAACGGTGGCAATAAGCAGTTCACGCTCTACGGCGTCCTTTGGTGAAAGGTCCGAGATCTCCACAACGTTGATAAGTTTGTTGAGCTGTCCAACAATTTGTTCAAGTGGTGCAGATTCGGCGTCAACAACGATTGTTACTCGAGAAAAACGAGCACCGAGTTCAGACGGGGCCACCGAGAGTGAGTAGATGTTAAATCCTCGACGCGTGAAGAGCCCCGCAATGCGCATAAGCACACCAGGCTTGTTCTCTACCTTCACTGACAAGATGTGCAGTCGTACAGGCGTGTGAATTACTTCTTCAATGATTTCATGTGAGTTCATTAGTTGCCTCGCTGTCTTGGGTGAACAATGATGTCGTCGTTTGAAGCACCGGCGTGAACCATTGGCCATACGTTTTCACTGGCATCAGTTCTAAAGTCAATCACGACTGGACGGTCGTTGATTTCATTGGCTTGCTTAATTGCTGCGTGCATCTGCGCTTCGGTGGTTGCCTTGATTCCTACGCAGTGCATACCTTCTGCAATCTTGACGAAGTCAGGGCTCGGGAGCGCAACGTGTGAAAGTCGACCGTCATAGACAAGTTGCTGCCACTGATACACCATGCCGAGGAATTCGTTGTTAAGAATGCAAACCTTTATGTTGATTCCTGCTGCACTGGCGGCGAGGAGCTCTTGAATGGTCATAACAACTCCACCATCACCAACAATTGCCCAAACAGTTGTGTCTGGGGCGCCAACCTTGGCGCCAATCGCTGCAGGAAGACCGAAGCCCATTGTTCCTGCTCCTCCAGATGAGAGCCATGTACGTGGCTCTTCAAACTTCCAGAATTGACTTGCGTACATTTGGTGCTGACCAACGTCTGTAGATACAATCGTTCCGGGCTTAGAGCTCTTGTTGATTGCTTCAATAACCATTTGAGGTCGAAGCGGCGAGCCTTCTTGCTGCGCTTCATAAAAGAGTGGGAACTCTTCACGCCAAGCGTTCAGTTGCTTCCACCAGACATCGAGGTTCTTTGGCTTTGTTCCCGTTTGATCAAGCGCGCTCAGCGCGGCGGCGATGTTGCTCTGAATCGCAACATTCACCTTCTTAATCTTGTTGAACTCAACCGGGTCAATGTCAACGTGGATGATCTTGGCGTGCGGTGCAAATGTTGAGACCTTTCCAGTCACTCGGTCGTCAAAACGAGCGCCGAGTGAAATTAGAAGGTCTGATTGCTGAATCGCGGTAACGGCCGTGTACGTTCCGTGCATTCCTGGCATTCCGAGGTGCTGTTCATGTGAGTCTGGGAACGCACCACGAGCTTGGAGCGTTGTAACAACTGGCATGCCAGTTCGCTCGGCAAAGGCCAGTAGTTCCTTTGAGGCGTCGGATTTAATAGTTCCTCCACCTACGTAGAGAATTGGACGCTCCGCCTGGTTAATGAGTTCCGCTGCGGCATTTACAGCGTCCATGTCGAGAGCAACTTCGGGCTGATATCCAGGAAGGTCGAGTTCTTCAACTGATGATGGCCAGTACCACTCCATAGTTTCTAGAGAAACATTTTTTGGGAAGTCAATGAGCACTGGTCCAGGTCGCCCCGTTGTTGCAATGTAGAACGCAGCTGCAACAACGCGTGGAATTTCATCAGCTGACTGCACTAAGTAACTGTGCTTAACAATTCCTGCAGTGATTCCAATAATCGGTGCTTCTTGGAATGCGTCGGTTCCCATAACGCTCGTAGAAACTTGCCCCGTAATAACTACGAGTGGCACGCTGTCGAGGTAGGCATCAGCAATAGGTGTAATGGCGTTCGTGGCCCCTGGGCCTGAGGTGATCATGAGCACACCTGGCTTGCCAGTAGCTAGGGCGTACCCTTCGGCCATGTGTCCGCCACCTTGTTCGTGACGTACTAATACGTGACGAATGGATGAGTCGAGCAATGCGTCGTAGGTAGGCAGAATCGCGCCTCCCGGATAACCGAACATCACATCGACGCCCGCCTGCTCGAGGCTCTTAATTAATGCTTGTGCACCTGTAAGTTGCATAATTCTTTCCTTCGCTTACTAAATAAAAAAAGACCTCCCTTTTTTGGGAGGCCGGTTATCTGCGTAGACGCGTGATTACCGGCTGATTAGCCTGTCACCACCACGAGCACGAAAATAGAAGTCATACATCAATCTTGCCACAGCGAGAGCCTCGTGGCAAGAGAAATTTCCTTGTCTTTTCCTAGAAGGACCAAAAAGGCCACTTTGCACGTCGTTAGACTTATCAAATGGCCGAACACCAAGAATCAGCAACAAATGTAAGCGTTCGTGGAGCAGCTAACCCTGGCCGTGATGTCCAGCGTGTCGGGACAGCTAAATACCTTGGTGAAGACGTCTCAAACATTTATGGCCCAGTCTGGGCGGTACTTGGAAACCTCGGCGACAGCCAGTGCTACCTCGGTGTTCAGCACAAAGTCACCGCAGTCCAAGAAGCAATGTCAAAGCGCATTGCAAGCAACGCCAGTGGGAACAGACTCATCTCCCCCGCATTCACTGTTGGAGTTTCTGACGGACAACTTAACGGGACTCCCCAGATGCGTTTTTCACTCATTGGTCGAGAGCTCGTAAACGATTCAGCTTCAGCACACCTCGCAGCAAATCAGGTCGAAGGTTTTATTGCAGTTGTTGCTTGTGACAAACCACCAGTTGGGACAGTTGCGGCGATTCTCGAGCACAACGTTCCATCAGTAATTCTTTCTGACGGATCTATTAAGCCTGGTATCCGTCCAAGCACCGGCGAACGAATTGACCTCGTCACGGCATTCCAGTTCGCAACTGACACAGACGAGGAGGCCCGCACCGAAGTAACACTCAACGCATGTCCGGGACAAGGCAGTTGCGGCGGAATGTTTACCTACAACACCATGCAGACCTTCATTGGTGTTGTTGGCCTAGAACCACTGCACATGATTGCGCCTTCATCAGATGACCCACGTCGTATTAATCAGTTCCCAGAAGAACTCGTTGACTGTCTCGTAAAGATGACCAGTCGCAACATTCGACCTCGCGACATTGTTACGGCGAAATCACTTCGCAACGCACTAATTGTTTCAATGGCAATGGGTGGATCAACCAACGTGATGCTTCACAGCGTGGAAATTGCTCGTGCCGCTGGACTCAATCTTTGGAAAGACGTCATAAGCCAAGACGAATTCAATGAGCTGTCCCACAAACTCCCAGTGATTGTCAACATGCGTCCCTTCGGTGAATACTCAATGGTTGACGTTGATGCATCAGGTGGTCTTCCTACAGTTGTTAATGAACTTCTTAAGGCTGGATTCCTAGACGGCAGCACGCTCACTTGCACTGGAGAAACTCTTTCAGAACAAGTCACTCGACTTAATCCTCCAGCTGCTGACCATGAAGTGATTTTCTCTGTTGCAAAACCATTCAAAAATACTGGTGGCCTACGACTACTTCGTGGAAACCTCGCACCAGAGGGTGGAGCCATTTTGAAGCTCGCTGGTGTTGAAAGTGGCATCGTTGACGGAATCTTCACCGGTAAAGCTCGAGTATTTAACGGGGAACGTTCCCTCATCAAAGCGCTTGATGAACACCCCGATGACTTCTCAGACAACGACATGGTCGTTATTCGCTACGAAGGCCCACGTGGCGCTCCAGGAATGCCCGAGATGCTCGACCCCACTTCAAAGATCACTTCTCTTTGTCGCAAAAAGGGAATCACCATTGCCCTTATGACCGACGCGCGCTTCTCTGGTGGGTCTGTTGGTCTCGTAATTGGTCACGTAGCCCCAGAGGCGTTGCTTGGTGGTCCTATTGCACTTGTAGAGAACGGTGACTCAATCATCGTTGACGTAAATAACGACCGACTCGACTGCCTGGAACTTAATTCTGGGAAAGTACTAAAGAAGCGCACGAAGGCTTGGCAAGATCAGGTTCGTGCAAACGGTGGTATTCACCCTGCTGCTGCAACAGTTACTCACAGAATGCTTAAGCGAATGCGCTCAAGTGCACTACCAGCACTGCTTGGTGGCGGAATGACGGAGCTGTAGATAATTAGCGACGTGCGCTAACCAGCACGTCTTTTGCAGTGACTTCAAGGTTCACTCGTTCTCCGACTGGAAACTGAGTAGAGATTGAGCTTGAAATGTCAACTCGAACGGTATCGCCACCAACTCCAACTTCGAGTCGGGTGTCAGCACCGCGAAAGCTAGTGTGAGTGACGATTCCAAGCCCAGTGGAGCTCGCAGTAACACTGATGTCTTCGGGGCGAAGAAGAACATCCACATCGTTTACTGACGAGATACCAGCATCATCGCGAATCTTGATACTTTTGTCAAAGACAACTACTTGCTCTCCGCTACGACTTGCCTTAATCCGACTCGTCACACCAACAAACTCGGCCACGAATGCAGTACTAGGTCGCGAATACAACGTAGCGGGAGCAGCGATCTGCTCCGCTTTTCCATTGGACATGACACAAACACGATCAGCCATGGAGAGTGCTTCTTCTTGGTCGTGGGTTACAAATAATGTCGTGATGTTCAGGCGGCGCTGAAGAAAGCGAATTTCGTCTCGAAGCTCTGCGCGGACTTTTGCGTCTAATGCTGAAAGTGGCTCATCAAGCAATAAAACTTGGGGCTCAATAGCAATCGCCCTAGCAAGAGCTACGCGCTGTTGCTGGCCGCCAGAGAGCTGGTGAGGATACTTTGTTGCGTGTGAGCTAAGACCAACGAGTTCTAATAGCTCTCCCGCACGCCTCTTTCGGTCAGTGCCGTTTACTCGTCGAAGCTGCAGACCAAAAGCTACATTGTCGATCGCACTCATGTTCGGAAATAGTGAGTAACTTTGAAAAACCATTCCCATATCGCGTTTCTGCGCTGCAGTAGAAGTTATGTCCACTCCCCCTACATACACTCGACCTTCGGCGGGGGTTTCGAATCCAGCCAGTGTTCGTAGCGCTGTTGTTTTCCCGCACCCCGATGGACCTAGAAGCGCCACAAATTCTCCTGGTGCTACGTCTAGTGAAAAACCGTCGAGTGCGGTGGTCATGCCGAAGCGGCAAACAAGTCCGTCGAGGTGAACGCCGGTTCCTTCGCGTAATGCATCTGTCATTGAACAAGTCCTTTTCTTAAGCGGCGTGAGTGAGAGCGGTCAAGGAAAACAACCAGGGCGAGAAGTGCCCAAGTTCCAAGAAGTGAGAGCATGGCGACCGCCGTTGAAATATGTGGGTCACTCCCCGAGAAGTTCACAATCCACACGGGAAGTGTCTGCCAAAGATCCAAGCTCGCCATTGTGAACTCACCTAACACGAGAGCTAGAGAAAGCACAACCGCAGAAAGTAGGGAACTTCTCAAATTAGGAAGAATGACAAAACGAATTGTTCGTAGCGCTCCTGATCCAAGGGACTTTGCTGCTTCTTCTAAGGTGCGCAAATCAAGCGCATCAAGTCCGGCAGCGAGTGAGCGATACACAAATGGCAGAGCTAAAACTACATACACCAGGGAAAGTAGATATGGTGACGCCTTCAGCCCTAGCGGGGTTGCATCAAGCACGCCCAGAATAAGAACAATCGGAGGAATGACGATTGGAAGAAGTGTAATAATTTCCATGGTCCGCTTCATCCCAGGCAGTCGTAAGTGAACGTAAATTACCGTTGGAACTACGAGCAGCATCAAGATAATCATGGTCACTATTCCTATGCGCGTAGATAGCCAGACAGAACCAGCTAGGCCTGGTTGGCTTGGAATTGCCCTAATGGCACTCCATGTGAAGCCCCCTTGAACGTTTTCTAAAGAAAATTGCAGTGAGGCATAGATAGGGAGCACAAAATAAATCAGTGAGAGCAGCAGAAGCACTGCACGACCTGGCTTTAGTCTTCTCACAGCTGTAGCCATTTTGACGATCGCTTTAACAAGAGTGAATAGCCAATTACTGCAATGAGTAGAACAATAATCATAGAAAATCCAAGTGCATAACCTACGTTTTGCTCAGTCGCTATGACATTTCCGTTGAGGTATGCGCCAATTTGAATTGGGGTCAGAGCAACTGTCCCTCCAGTTAGTGCCTCGGTTGTCGCGTACGCAGAAAAACCACCTGCGAATAAGAGGAACATGCATCCAAGCACTGAAGGCAGTAGCACAGGGATTCCAACTCGACGCCAGTATTGCCAGGGTGACGCTCCTAACCCCTCAGCCGCTTCTCGCCACGAAGGTCGAAGTCCATTGAGAGCAGGAGTTACTACAAGCACCATAAGTGGAATCTGGAAATACATGTAGACAAATGCCACTCCCCAGAGCTTATAAATATTAAAACCGTAGTTCCATGGGTCAAGACCAATCGCATTTAGCCAAGTCGTTGCAAGACCTACCGCTCCAAATGTTGCTACAAACATAAACGCAAGATTTACTCCACCAAAGTTCGCAAGCACACCTGATGCTGTGGCGACAATCCTTTTAAGTGCTCCACTTTTTGATGATGCAATTGCATATGCGATAAGTGTTCCAATAATTCCAGGAATGATTGCGGTCACAACGCCAAGTTTCAAGCTGTTTTCAAATCCAGCGCGGTATTGACCGCCGCTCAAAATCACTTTGATGTTTGAGAATGTGTAATGACCATTGCCCGACTTAAATGCCAATGCGGTAATAACAATTGTTGGCAAACCTAATACAAAAAATACATACATCAGAAAAGGAAGGACTGGGACACTCTTGCGAAATGTTCGCAAGAGTGTCCCAGCGTTCCACTTGTAACCGACACCACCAGCATCAATCATTCGGGGAGAACTCAATTCAGAGATGATGGTGTCAGATTCTTTGCTTAACGCGTACTTATCCGGCTGATCCTGATGAAACTTCAGTTGCCCAGTTCTTTAACACAACTGCAGCAGCATTGGTGAGCTGACTTAGCGATGGAAGTGTCAAAGCACCTGCAGGTGCTGCTGGGAGCCCAGCGAGGTACGTCTTGTTAACAGTTCCATTTTTAGTCATTGCGGCTAGTTCAATTGGACGAGCTTGACCTTGAAGGAACAAGTTCTGACCTTCAGTTGAGTAGAGGTATTCTTCCCAAAGACGAGCAGCTGCTGGGTGTGGTGCGTCGTAGGTAATTGCTTGGGTGTAGTAGGCAGCGTATGAAGCGTCAGTTGGAATAACAACCTTCCAGGTCTTCAATGTTGAAGTGATCTGAGTGTTTAGGTAATCCCACCAAATAAGAATTGGTGTTGCACCCGACACAGCAGTTGCTGGTGATCCGCCTGGAACGTAGTTACCAATCTTGTTCAACTTCGCAAAGAAGTCCACACCAGGCTTGATGTTTGAGTAAGAGCCACCATTTGCAAGTGCAGCAGCCATAACAGCACCAAATGCCGCAGAGGCCTGTGTTGGGTCTCCGTTAATTCCAACCTTACCCTTGTACATTGGGTCAGAGAGTTGAGCGAGTGATGTTGGGCACTTTGTTACCTTTGCTGTGTTACAGCCAATCGCAACGTAGCCGCCGTAGTCGTCAAACCAGTTGCCATTTGCATCTTTTGCTGCAGCTGGAATTTGATTCCATGTTGCGACCTTGTATGGAGACCAGTCTTTTGGATTGTTGAGTGCGTAGCTTGTTCCAACGTCCACAACGTCAGGAGCTGATGAACGGCCCTTGCCCTGTGCGATGGCGGTAATTTCGTTTGCACTTGAGCCTTCTGGGTTGGCGTCATTGATCTTGATGCCGTACTTCTTTGTGAAGTCCTTCATGATGGTGCCGTAATTTGCCCATCCCTTGAGCGGGATTGTAATTACGTTAAGGCTGCCTTCAGCCTTTGCAGCGGCTACAAGTGCATCTTGACCACCACATGACGCTGCTGATGCGCACATTGCCCACTTAGATGAGGCGCTTGCGACACCACTGGTGAGGGCAACCCCAGCAAGTGTGCTTGCCAGCATTCCAGTGGCAATAACTACTTTAAGTTTTTTAACGAACACGTACTTCCTCCTATGTGAACAAACAGGTTGTTTGCTCACAGTGAGAGTACGAATCCAAAGTGAATAAAGGGTGACATCAATGACGAGTCTGGGTGACGATTGAGAAAAACTTAAATTTACTTCGACTGAATGAATAACTACTTAAAAATAAATTTAAGGTCATTAGGCAAGTTGTGGAACCTCAGGCCAACGACCAGGTCGACCAGGTTCCACAAGCATGTCCGTCATTTCACGGCGAGTGTGTTCTTGGCGCCATTGCAACTGTTCATTCGCTCCTTTGTAGAGCAGTGATGCATCATCACTCGTTGTTCGCCATGTTGGATCCTTAACAAGATCGAATAACAATGCGGTGCCGTCAGCGAAATGAACGTAGGCCCATTCTTCAGTCAACGTTGTAGCCAGATTCATCTTCGAAAGTGCACGGTCGAAGGGCCAAGGAGTCTGAGCATTAGGGATGAAGAATGCACGGTAGTCCCATTCATAATGGGCACTTTCACGCCACGGGACATCTTCACCGTCAAGTAGAGGCTTCATCACTCGCCCATCGCACTGGGCAGGAACTTCTACCCCGAGTGCTTCGGCGAGAGTTGGCATGATATCCACATTCTCTGTGAATTTTTCTACGATACGCCCACCACGACCTGGGAACTTTGGGTCACGCCAGAGCCCGAGGATGTTGTAGCTCTGAGGGAAGAATCCAAGTTTTTCTTTCAGACCATGGTCACCTAACTGGTCTCCATGGTCGGCGGTGACAATGATGATGGTTTCATTCCACTCACCTTGCTCTTCAATTGCAGCAAATACTCGGCCTAGTTGTTCGTCAACTTCACTAATCATGCCGTAATACTGCGCGCGCATGTCACTGACCATTTCACTCGGTGCACTGCTCGCAGGATTCTTTGAGCCACCCTTATGGATGTAGTGACGTTCTTCGTAAGGGACTGGCTCAATGTGCGAAGGAACATTGTCAGGGTCATACATTGTTGAAAATGTTCCTGCAGCGTTATAGGGCGGATGTGGGCGCAGGTAACTGAGGTGCGTAAACCAGGAAGAATCCTGCGTCTTAAGCCAGTCAATGAATTCGTTGGTCAGAAATGTACTAAGTGACATCTCCACCGGTCGTGATGACTCATCTCGGAGTACTTCAATACCATTGTCAACTACGTCGTAGCCATTTTCTCGTAAATAGGCAACCCATGGACCCTGATTGTCAGGAAGTTGGCAACCAACAGAGAAGCCGTCAAGCACTCCGCTGTAGTGAAGTAGTCGCTCGTCATCTTTGCCACTTGCCGACCATGGATCAATCGCCTGATCGGTATAGCCAAACAACGTTGGGTTGTATCCAGCGCGACGTGCAAGCTTTGCCACATTGTCAAAACTGTTTGATAATGGTGTCCCATTGGCCACAACACGATTATTCATTTGATACGTACCGGTATAGAGCGCGGCACGACCAGGAGAACATGGCGCAGACTGTGAATAGTGCTTTGCTAGGCGCACTCCCTCGCGAGCCAGTCTGTCGAGATTCGGAGTCTTTACAAGCGGATGACCGGCACAGCCCATTGAATCAGCACGAAACTGATCGAGAGTAATGAATAAAACGTTCATGATCGAACGAGGCGAATCATCAAATCGCGATATGACTCGAGAGGTGGGCAGTCCACTTCCATTTCCTTTGCAAGGTCATCCCAGCCGCGAAGATCAAGTGCGCGCTGAAACCCTGGATGCTGTTCAAAACGACGACGTTCTTCGTCGTTCATTAGCCCTCCCTGCGCTTTAAGCGTTGCTTTTGAGGTGTCGCTTAGTCCATCGTGATACAAAGGCTCCACCGTGCATCGCCAACGCTTGGCAGTCACGTGCAGCGAAACAGGCTGCGAAACCTTTGGTCCAAAAAGTGGAGAAAGCAACCTCGCACCGACAGCTTCATGGTCGTCATCGTCAACTTCCATGTCAAATCGCTCATTTCCCTGCACGTCGGCAGCCAAGTGACCAATATCGTGCAGCAATGATGCAATGACGAGTTCATCATCGGCACCTGCTTTTTGCGCTAGGTGGGCACACTGCAATGAGTGCTCGAGTGACGTCACTCTTTCACCATACGCTTCGTTGCCTTTTGATTCATACAGTGAGAAGATGTCATCAATTGAGTTAATTGTTGTCATACAGGTTTTCCTTCGAAGTCTCCAATGAGTGAGAGACGCACACCATCAAAGTCGCTTGGGCTTTGAAATGCCTTGATCTTTGCTTCGTAATACTTCTCACGTAGGCGTCCCTCACTGGCACCGTTGTAGGTTGGATAGAGTGCCCGGCGGTCTCGCGTCGAATTATTAGGGCCACTGCGGTGTGGTGTTAGTGCATGAAAAAATAATGTTTGACCAGCACGTAGTGGCATTGGTTGCCAGTCCATTGCATCAACAACTTTTGTGGTCAGGCACCCGCGCTCATCTTGATCGAGCTGAACTTGGTGACGTGCACTAACAACATCGAGGCAACCATTCTCAAGCGTTGAGTCATCGACCGCAATCATTACTGAAAGGACTTGGTCAACAAATGGATATGCGGGCTTGTCTTGGTGAGGGCGAAATCCAGCTCCACCGACAAGCTTGTAATTAACTTTTTCTTTGTAGAGATATGCCTCTTCACCAAGTAGCTCTCCGGCGATTTCTGCAACTTTGCTTGATTGCAATAGATAATCAAGGACTGGGGAGAACGGAACGAAGTTTTCAGTTCGTGCCAGTTTTGCGCCAAAGTCAGTCATCTCATGATGGTGAAGAATCTCTGAATCGCTTAGTGAAGCAACACGCTCCACTTCAGCCTGGAGCTCACCAACACTGATAGGGAGCACGTCATCACACAGCAGCCATCCGTTAACTAAGTAGTGCTCACGTTGTTCAGGGGTTAAGTGGCTCATCTGATTATCCTACAAAGCAATTCTTAACTGAAGTCGCCAGAACTGTGAAGAACGAGTGGGGCTTATTTTTTAGCCCGACCCTCATTTTTTTGAAACTGAAGTGGGAGGTGCAAAACCCTTGATTGCTCGTGAAAGTGCCACTTACACGCCCGACCTTCATTCACAGTACTGTGACGTTTTTGGCAGTAACTACATCTATATGACACGACTAAACCTTATCTTTATGAAAAGAATCCGTGACGCTATGGTGGCCCACGAACGTAACCGTGGGGTTCAAGTTCAACGCTGGACAATCGAAGACCTCAATGAGGTCTACAACTTACGATCACTGCTTGAGCCGTGGGGCTACAAATTAGCTGCCGAAAATGGAACTGCAGATCTTGTCGAACTAGAAGAACTCGCCTGTGCCATGGATGAAGAAGCCCTGAAAACAACATTTAACATCCAGCGAATCACTGAACTGAACAATCATTTTCATAGTTCAATTCTTCGGTGTTCCGGTAACCAGCGACTTTGTCAATTGGTTGAAACAATAGTTCAAGTCCCTTTTGTTTACAGAAACTTTGCTTCGTTTGATGAAAGCGACTTTGAAAGAAGTTTCGCTCAACATCACGAGATAGTGGAATCTTTGCGAGCTCGCGATGGTGAGTGGGCCGAATCAGCAATGCGTGCACACTTACATGGTTCGTGGAAATCAACGGTCCGAAAGCAGGCTTGGAGCCAACCTCGCAGCTCAAACTAGAAATTCTCTTCAATTCGGTGACTAGTGAGCGACTGACGGAGATTCGTCGTGCTGGCCAAGGTGATGGCGGTCAATATTCGCCATTGCGTAAAACGCAACAGCCGCAATAAATACCATCAAAGAACCGAAGCGCAGTGCAAGATCGAAGCCATGCACGCTTGCCGCATTTTGTAGTGCGGTTTTGCTTGAGAAGAGGTTGCTTGGGTGGTGAAGCTGTCCGGCAATAAATGCCGTAGCGCTCGAGACAACAATTGTGTTTTGAATTGCCGTTCCAAAAGATCCACCCAACTGCTGTGCAGTGGAAAGTACCGCGGATGCCGCACCAGTGTCTTGAGGTTGAATGTTAAATAACGCCGTAGACGAAACGGATACGAAAACCATTCCCACACCGAGTGCCGCAATAATCATTGCGGGCATTACATGTCCAACGTATGAACTGTCGGGCTTGATTAGTGATAGATAGAAGAGTCCGGCGCTACCCATCAGCGCACCAATTGTTGCAAGAAGACGTGGGCCGTACTTTGGCAATAATTTACCAACTGATGCAGCCGAGATAATTACTGAGAGTGAGAACGGCAAGAAAAGAAGTCCACTCTTTAGAGGACTGAATCCGTGAATACGTTGGAAGAAGAATGTCAGCCACAAGAACATTCCAAAGAGCCCGAGACCAATAAAAAGCTGGGACACATACGCACCCGCACGAACACGGTTAGTTAGAAGTCGAAGCGGTAGCAGTGGCTGCTTGACTCGACTTTCGAGAATAAAGAAAATGACCAGTAGTCCCCCACCTAGTGCCATGTATGGCCACGCAGAAGTTGAACCCCATCCATCAATCGCAGCTTTTGAGACTCCATAGACAACACTCAACATTCCTGCAGTTGCAGTAAGTGCACCCGGAACGTCATAGTGAGGGTGACCTTCGACTTTGGATTCTTTAACATTTGGAATTGCTAGAAATAATGCAATCAGTGCCATTGGTGTGTTTACGAACATGCACCAGCGCCATGAAAGATACTGAGTAAGTAGTCCTCCAGCAATTAGACCAATCGCAGCCCCAACACCCGAAAGTGCTCCGTATACGGCAAATGCCTTCGCACGTTCTTTTGAATCAGTGAAGGTAACAGAAATAAGTGAAAGCGCCGCAGGCGACAAGAGCGCACCAAAGAGTCCTTGTAGGGCGCGGGCGCTAAAGAGCATCCCTTCAGACTGTGCAAGCCCTCCAAGCAGTGACGCGAATGCGAATCCAAGAAGACCAATGAGAAATGCTTTCTTTCTTCCCATGTAGTCGCCAATTCGTCCACCAAGAAGTAAAAACCCACCAAAGGTCAGTGTGTACGAAGTGATCGCCCACTGATAATCCTTAGGCGCAATTGAAAGACCACCAAGTGATTTTGGTAGCGCAGCATGAGGTAGGGCAACATTTACAATGGAGCTGTCAAGCACGACCATCAAAGTGGCAATACCAATCACTACGAGCGCAAACCAACGTCGTGGATCTTGAATATCTGCGTGAATAACGTTATTTACAGGAATCGGTCATTTAAAATTCCTTGAAAGAGTTGTAACAACCCTAATTGTTTTCAAAGAGACTGAGACGCTCTAGATACTGTGAGGTGTCAGCCAAGTTGTCTTGGGATCCGAAGCCATAATTGGGGCAATCGCCTCCATCATTCCAGACTCAATTCGCCAAGCCATGTAAGCAGCTTGATCTTCTTTTTTCTCCCACTTTTCAATGAGGACAATTGTGTCAGGGTTTTCAGCATCTGTGAATACTTCCACTGAGATGCAACCTTTGAATGCACGAGTATCTGCGAGGCTGTCTGCGAGTCCTGCGAGAAGAAAAACTCCAGTTTCAGGCAGGCAGTTAAATGTGAGAGTCATTGATTCCATGTGATGAGTCTTTCTTCTGAGTATTTAATAACTTTGTTTACTACAGAATTGAGTCGAGAGACTCATATCCAGTGGCAATTCTCTGCCATGGATAGTGATCTTCAACTAAATCAGCAATTCGAAGTAAGTCATAGTCGCAGTAAGGAGGGGCCGTAATCTGAATTCCAAAAGGCAGCCCAGACGGCAACGTCCCCATGGGGATAGAAATTGCTGGATTACCTGTCACATTTTGTACAGCGGTCGAATACACCTCTGGAGGGAGTCCAGTGACTTCAGCATGTTCATTGAGTCGACCATCAGCGAGCCAGCCTTCGCTGGCGACTGTTGGCGTTATGAGTAGCGCAGAGTTTCCAAGCAACTCACTTAATTGTCTCGAATAGTCAAGTCTCCGTCTACGTGCTTCTTGATATTGGTCAACGGTTACATCGAGGCCAACGCCAAGGAACTGCTGTGAAGACCTGTGAAATAGATGCATGTTCTCTGTCACCCACTGCCGGCCAAGTGAAGCAACATGGTCACAAGGAGCAATGGTGAACCAGTCGAGGTCGGGCAGTCCCCCAGTGAAGAAATCATTTGCGTCACGCCATTCAAGAGGCAACTTCAACAAACCACTGAGCGCTTGTGCCGCATTTTGAAGTGCCGAAAGCACACCAGCGGGTAACGGACCAAGGGGTGAAGTTCGCTCAGCCACTATCAATTTTGTATAGGTGTTCTGTTGAGTAGTTAGCTCACGCACCATTGAGTGACGTGGCGACGATGGGTCTCCCGCAACTGAGCCAACAATCACGTCGAGGAGAAGTTTTAAGTCATCAGTTGAAGTCGCAAATGGCCCATCAGTAGATAAGTCAATCCAATCAGGAACTGGCCAGCGCCCAACCAAGCCATTCGTTGGCTTGATCCCAACGAGGCCACAAAGTGACGAAGGGATTCGTATAGATCCACCTCCGTCGGTCGCAGTTCCAATAGCTACAGCGCCAGAAGCCACAAGCGCAGCTGAGCCACCGCTAGAGCCACCAGTTGAGAACTTCTGATTCCAAGGATTTGTCGTTGCCCCAGTGAGCAGATTTGACGTAAAGCCTTCAATTGCAAATTCCGGGAGTGTTGTCTTCACAATCCCTATTGCTCCTGCATCAAAGAGGCGCTGCGGTACGACTCCATTGGCTTTAGCAGGTGCCACATTGTCAAGCGCGACTGAGCCCTTTTTCGTCGGGTGACCTTTCCAGTCTTCCAGGTCTTTTATCCCAACAGGGAGACCTCCAAGGGGACCACTTGCGTAAATCCCTTTATCAAATTGTTCTGCATCTTTGAGAGCAGATTCATATGAGAATTCGCAAACAGCATTGAGCTCACTTGCATCAAGACGCCGAATTGTTTCTTCAATAAGCGCAGTGGAGGTTAACTTCTTCTCACTGATTGCTTTGGCTAGTAGGCGTATTGGTCCAGGGTTCTTTTGGCTCATGGCAGGTTACATTGCACAAAGCAGTTCGTAAATAACATGAGATGCCGCGATCCCTGTTATTTCTGCGTGGTCATAAGCTGGCGCAACTTCAACGACATCAGCACCAACAATGTTGAGAGTTTTAAACGAGCGAATAATGGCAAGCAGTTCTCTACTCGTGAGACCACCCGCCTCTGGAGTTCCTGTTCCTGGAGCATGTGCTGGATCCAGAACATCAATATCAATTGATACGTAGACCGGACGGTTCTCAACTCGAGCATGAATCTTTTCAATTGCCCCAAGTAGACCAATGTCCTCGAACTCAATTGAAGAAAAGATCTCAAAGCCAAGGTCAGCATCTTGGCTGAGGTCCTTCGATGAGTAGAGCGGTCCTCTAATGCCTACGTGCATCGACCCTTCACGGTCTATCAGGCCTTCTTCTGAAGCACGACGAAACGGTGTGCCATGTGTGTACTCAGCGCCGAAGTAGGTATCCCATGTATCGAGGTGTGCATCAAAGTGAATAACACTGATTGGGCCGTGCTTTGCAGCCATAGTCCGAAGAAGTGGCAATGCAATTGTGTGGTCGCCACCGATTGAAATTATTCGCTTGGCACGCTCGTGAACGTCACGACTGCCTCGCTCGATGTCTGAAATTGCTACTTGTAAATCAAATGGATTTACCGCAATGTCGCCTGCATCGGCAACTTGATACTTCTCAAATGGAGATACCCCTACCGCTGGGTTGTATGGACGAAGTAGTCGAGAAGATTCACGGACGTGCTGTGGACCGAACCTCGCACCTGGTCGGTAACTAACGCCAGTGTCAAAAGGGATCCCAATTATTGCGAGATCAATGTCACTGACATCATCAATTTCTGGGAGTCGAGCGAATGTTGCTGGTCCTGCGTAGCGAGGAACTTTGGTGGCGTCTACTTGACCGACTTTGCCGTTTACGACAATCCTTGGCGTGTCTTTTTTGCTCACAGTACTCCTTAAGTTCCTAAGAAGAATCTAGACGAGGAAAGTCGGATCAACGCTTAAGTGCTCGTGCACTCCTAGCCAGCGTCCGTTAATCTTTTGAAAAATAATCGTTTCACGTTCTCCAGAAGTTATTGACCCATCACCATCTGCAAGGTCGGTTCGAACCGTGTGAGTAAATACTGCAACGTCTGTTCCCAGCATCGTTATTTGCTGATTTGCCGACCTGCATCCAAGAACCTTGAAGCCATCAGCAACCCATTCGTCCCAAAGCTTTTCGTAGGCGCTACGCGATTCGAGCACTGCGTCATGATTATGGAAGATGAAAGTTGCCGTTGGTGAAAAGGCATCAAAATAGACATCGCGGTTGTGAGTTCCAAAGGCCGCCACCAACGCAGTGGCTGCCGCGGAAACTTCTACAGTACTAACGGACTTCTTCTCCTCGTGCGAGTGACTCATTCGAACGGGCAACCGCTGCGTCTTCTGCAGTTCGGTCAATGTTTCGAGTAATCACGAAATACAAGATTCCAGAGACGAACAGTCCAATAATCCAAGAGATGTCAACACCATTCAATTGGTTCGATCCCCAACTGCTGTAATAGCTCGGGATGTACATGAATGGAATTTCAACCAAGATTCCAACAAAATATGCAGTGAGACCGCGTCCACCCCAGCGACCATAGATACCAGACGGAGTGAAGAAGTCTGTAATCGCAAACTTTCCGTGACGAACTGCATAGAAGTCAATCAAGTTGATTGCAGTCCATGGCGCAAGTACGTACAGCATGATTGTCAGTGCGTCATAGAGGGCAGTCGATGCTGTATTAAAGATGATTCCAAAGAACCCAGCGACAATGCCAAGAAGCAAAATAACAACCACTCGTGTCTTGGCACCAGTAGGCACTGGCTTAAATGAGTCCATTGCTGTTACAACTGAGAGCATGCCCGAGTAGGCGCCCATTCCCATTGTTGCGACAAGAGCCAAGGTCGATAGGACAATAAGAACTGTGCCTGCTCCCCCAACAGCGTGGTTACCAGCGTCGTGCAGTCCACGAAGTGGGTCAGCGGTATTTAGGTAAATAGCGAGCCATGAACCCATGGGGATCAGCCACATTGGTGAAAGTGAACCACCCCAGAAAACTGACCAAATCAAACTGCTCTGCTTCGTTGACTTTGGAAGGTAGCGCGTGTAGTCAGAAACATACGGTGCATAGGTGATGTTGTATGAAGCTGCGAGTGCAAACATCACAGCGAAGCCAGCCAAGTTGTAGCCAAGCTTTCCAGCAGCAGGAACTGAGACGTGGTAGCTAAATAGTCCGACCGTTGTGATAATCCAGAATGGGAACGACGTCCAGAAAAGAATAATGAATACACGGTGAATCCAGTCGTGACCGTAAATCGCAATGATGATGGTAAGAAGCATTAGGCCAACAGCAACGCCAGTTGCATTCCAACCGAACAAGCTCTTGAGGCCAATTTTCAAAATAACGGTGTCAACGACCAAGAAGGCAACAAACGTAAAGGTTGATGCAATCAGTGGAACAACTACACCCACGTAGCCAAACTGAGCACGCGACTGAATCATTTGTGGAAGCCCAAGTTGCGGTCCCTGCGCGGCGTGCGCAGCCATGAAAATGGTTCCAAAAAGGACCCCAAGCACTGAAGCCAAGATTGACCACTTAAGGCTGATGCCTACAAGTGGAGCGGTGAACCCAATCGCCACAGTGAATGGCTGGAAGTTTCCTAGGAACCAGAATGGACCTTGTCGCCAGACTTTTCCGTGACGTTCTTTCTCAGGTACATAGTCAATGTGACGACTCTCAATCGAACTGAGGCTTTCATTTTCTGCCATTTTAATCCCCCTAATTATTGCTCTCAAGAAACGCTATCCGAAATGCACCTAAAAAACACTTATTGTCGTAGATAGTTACCAAGGAGTATCAGTAGATATGAGCCAAATGAAAATCGTCGACTTAAGCCATGAAGTAAAAAACGGTATGCAGGTGTACCCCGGTGACCCTGAAGTAGTTATTGAATCTGCACTAAATGTTGATGATCACGGTGTGAATGTGCTGTCGCTTCACCTTGGATCTCAGTCAGGAACTCACCTCGACTCACCGTTTCATGTATTAAATGAACTAGCAACTTTGGACAAATTAGATCTATCTCGATTTGTAGGACGCGCATGCATAGTTAATGCAACAGACCTAGCACCACGAAGTGAGATACCTCACGAATGCTTTACTAGTGCTTCGTACAACGACTGCTCAATAGTTCTTGTACGGACTGACTGGTCAGATCATTATGGGAGCGAGCACTATTTAGCTCACCCGTACCCCACGCTTGAGTCTCTGCGTTACCTTCTTGGACTCGGGATTACAACAATCGCACTGGACTTTTTGTCGCTAGACAGAACTCCAGAAAATCCCAAAGATGCGACACTTGAAAATCACTATCTCTGGTCAAAGGAAAACGGGATTATCGCTGAGAACCTTACAAATATGAGAAACGTAAATGAGGAAACGCCATTCGTATCGCTACTGCCCATAAAGCTTGGGGCAAGTGACGGTGCATGGATTAGAGCAATTGCGCTTTCTGGGCTTGAGTAAAACTCGAACGAAAAATTACTTACGGAGCTGCAACTCGGCAATAACGGCTTTCCCGTTTGCTTTGCCTTGTGTGACTTTCATGGCCTGGCCAACGAAGAACTGTGACAACTTGTCGTCACCATCTTTGTAGCGCTGCCACTCATCAGGATTCTTCGCGATTAATTCGTCAATTGTCGCGCCAAGTGAGTCGCTCGACATTTGTTCAAAACCTTTTTCGGCGGCAATCTTCTTCGGGTCTCCCCCGTTTGCCAAAAGCTCGCCAAGCACAACCTTCGATTGTGTCGCAGAAAGCTCGCCCTTGCTTTCCATTAGTACTGTCTGCGTGAAGGCATCAGTTGTGAGGTTACTGAGAGTGTCAATTCCTGCAGCGAGCTCGTTCGCAGCACGAGAAACTGCGATTGAAATCTCTGCGCCACCATCTGCTGCAGCATTTACAAAATGTTCGAGGTCAAGATCAATAACTACAACAACGGCGTCTTCTTGCGCTTTAGTAGCGCTTGGAATACGTTCCAGTAACTTCGCTCTGCGAGCAGCTGGCATGGGTGGCAACGCTGCGCGAACGCGGTCTTGCCACGGCTGATCTGGAACGAGTTCGGTGAGATCTGGTTCGCGGAAGTAGCGATAGTCCTCGGCGTCTTCTTTCACACGAAGCGTTGAAGTTTCGCCGAGACCTTCATCCCAGTGGCGTGTTTCTTGACGAACAGTTCCGCCATCAAGAATGAGTTCGACCTGACGAGCTGCTTCATAGTCAATAGCGCGCTGAAGAGAACGAAGCGAGTTCAGGTTTTTAATTTCACAACGAGTTCCGAGCGGGTCACCGGTCTTTCGAACCGACACGTTGGCATCAAAGCGCATTGATCCTTCTTCAAGTCGGCCGTCAGAAGCTCCAGTTGCAATCAGAATTCCGCGAAGCTCAGAAGCATACGCACGAGCTTGTTCTGAAGACCTGATGTCAGGACCAGAAACAATTTCTACAAGTGGAACACCACACCGGTTGTAGTCAACAAGTGAACGATCAGCGCCTGCAAGGCGTCCTGATCCACCAAGGTGAGTTGACTTTCCAGTGTCTTCTTCCATGTGAGCGCGCTCAATCGTTACCTGCGAACCGTCAGGCAAGTTGAGGTATCCATTTGAGTTAATCGGAAGGTCGTACTGACTGATTTGATAGTCCTTGGACTGGTCAGGGTAAAAATAGTTCTTTCGGTGAAAGGTGCTCGGAGCAATTGTGCAGTTGAGCGCCATACCAATGCGCATTGCTAGCTCCACTGCGTCCTTGTTGAGTACAGGAAGTGATCCAGGAAGACCCAAGCAGATTGGGCAGATGTTCGTGTTCGGCTCAGATCCAAAGTGATTCTCGCAACCACAGAACAACTTTGACTTAGTCAGGAGTTCAGTGTGAACTTCCATTCCTACAACTAATTCCCATCCTTCAGGCAACGTCATGACCTACCATCCGCAATCTCTAGAACTCGTGCTGCTGCATAGAGAGATGCCTCACTTCTACCCGGTCCAAGCAACTGAACACCGATAGGAAGATTTTCTTCGCCTTTTCCAAATGAGACAGACACCGCAGGGTCGCCTGCAAGGTTGGTAGGAATAGTGAACACGTCGTTTAGATACATCTCCATAGGGTCAGACTTAGCGCCGAACTTAAACGCAACACCAGGCGTTGTAGCGCCAATGAGCATGTCAACCTGAGCGTAGGCCTTCTGGAATGCATTGATAGTTAATGTGCGAACCTTAAGCGCCTGTCCGTAATAAGCGTCGTAGTAACCAGCGCTAAGGGCATATGTTCCAAGCATGATGCGACGCTTCACTTCAGCGCCAAATCCTGCAGTTCGAGTTGCTTCCATCATTGCGGTTACGTCTTCTGCGTCAACGCGAAGACCAAATCTCACGCCATCGAATCGAGCAAGGTTTGAAGAGGCTTCTGCAGGGGCAATGAGGTAATACGCACTGAGACCAAGTCGAAGTTCTGGAATCGAAAGTTCAACAATTTGCGCACCAGCTTCTTTAAGCGCTGCAACGGCACCCATCACGGCGTTGATGACACTTTCGTCAGCTCCTTCGTAGAGCTCTTTCACGAGGCCAATGCGCTTTCCCGCTACCCCATCATTCACATGGCTCACGAGCGAAGGTGAAGGCTCAGGGAGTGACGTTGAGTCAAGCGGGTCATGGCCTGCGATTGCTTCAAGAAGTACTGCAGAGTCCATTACCGTCTTAGAGAATGGACCAATCTGGTCGAGTGAGCTCGCGAACGCAATTAGTCCGTAACGAGAAACAAGGCCGTACGTTGGTTTCATTCCAACAATGCCACAGAACGCAGCCGGCTGGCGAATAGATCCCCCAGTGTCAGAACCGAGTGAGATTGATGTCATGTCACCTGCAACAGCTGCTGCAGATCCACCACTTGAACCACCTGGGACTCGTGATGGGTCTAGTGGGTTGCGCGTAGGCCCAAACGCAGAGTTCTCCGTTGACGATCCCATGGCGAATTCATCAAGGTTTGTTTTACCAACTGGAACAGCGCCTGCAGCTACTAAGCGGTCAATTACAGTCGCGTTATATGGTGGCTTCCAGCCTTCGAGAATTTTTGATGAGCACGTTGTAGGAATGCCCGTCTGACAAAGGTTGTCTTTAATGGCGATTGGTACACCCGCCAGTGGACCGATGTTTTCACCGGCCGCTACTCGAGCGTCAATAGCCTGCGCAATTTTACGGGCGCCTTCTTTGTCAAGGTGCAGGAAAACGTTTAATTCAGCATTACGTGCTTCAATAGCAACATACGCAGCATCCAACTGCGCAACTGCAGTTGTTGCGCCAGTCTGAACATCATTAGCAATTTCAACGGCCGTCTTCACGGCGCTTCTCCGAGGATCCGCGGAACTGCAAATCTTCCGTCTTGTGCGTCTGGAGCTTCAGCAAGCACTGCGTCTCGGTCAAGACTCTTCCAAATCACGTCTTCTCTAGTTACGTTCGTTAGCCCAAACGGATTCGAAGTTGGCTGCAGCGCACTGAGGTCCAGCGAATTCATGTCGTTAGCGTGTTCTAAAACGCCACTGAGCTGGCCAGTGAACGTCGTGAGTTCTTCCTCAGTAAGTCGAAGTCGAGCGAGCTTTGCTACTTTCGCGACGTCGTCGCGACTTAACGATGGGCTCACGCAAAAACCTGCTTAAGAAACTCAAGGGTCTTTGACTCAATCAAGTCTTTGTCAACATCCATAGTTGCAACGTGTGATGAATTTTCCATCCAGATACGCTCGATTTTTCCACCGTAGTTTGCAACAAGGGTGTCGCCATTAGCAACTGGCAAGGTGTAGTCCTCACGACTTGAGAACAAAAGTGCAGGAACTTTAATTTTCGAAACGTCTAACACGGTAGGAATGAGTTCAGAAATTTCTACAAAACCCTTGATGTTGGTTTCTGCGTATCCGAACTCAATGCCATCTGGAACTCGTGGGTCACTGACCATGCTCTCCATAGTGAAGACGCCACCATCTACAGCGCCCTTCGCGAGCTCAACAAGAGAAGCGTCATGAGGAATGATCCATGGGTTAACGAATACAACAGCCTTAACGTCAGGATTGCGTTGCGCCAAGTAGGCCGTCATGAGTCCACCAAAGGAGAGGCCAAAGATGATTACCTCGTCACAACGTGACTTCAAATCGTTGAGGGCATCTGTGTAAGTTTTTTCCCAGTCGCTAAAGCCGTAGTTGAGCATGTCTTCAATTGAAGTTCCGTGTCCAGGTAGACGCGGGCACTCAACGGTGAAACCTGCGCCGGCGCACATCTTTGCGACTGAAATAACTGATTCAGGAGACCCGCCATAACCGTGAAGTACTAGAACTCCTTGACGAGATCCTTGGGCTGAAAATGACTCACATCCGGGGTGAATTTGCGTGCTCATAGGTATAAAGACTACCCGGCAGCCAACTACTTCAGTTTGGGCTTATCTCTTGGGACGTCACTAATAAACAACGCCGCAATGAGCCCAAAGCCCCCGACAATTGCACCAATTAGGAACGGCAGATGAAACGTCGCCAGCAAAGACGGCCCCGGGCTCGCGCCAGTTAAGTGGCGACTGTGGACGAGACCCTGCTGCACAGTTTCGAGAACTTCAATACCAGCGACCTCTCCCACTTGGACGGCCAACATTTGCGCCGCGCTCATGACGCCGAATTCCGACTGCTTTACTTCGTTTGCCATGACCGCAGAACTTGAAGGCATTGCAGTACCCATTCCGAGTCCCGACAACGCAAGCGCAATTGCAATTACCCACGCGCTGGTGGATGGGTGAAGGAACGAGAACATTGTGAGTGACAGCGTTAGAAAGAACGCACCACCCACCGCACTCCTACGTTCACCAATCTTGATTGCAACGTATCCGGCGATTGGTGAACAAATTGCGAATGTAATCGGTCTTGCAATTGAGAGTCCACCAACTTGTGGGACCGAGTATCCGTAGCCCTGTTCCATCAGCAGCGGAAAGAGAAAGAATGCGCCGAAGTACGCAAAGTTGCAGCACGCACGAATCACAATTGGAAAGGCGAAATTTCTCCGCTTGAAATACTTTGCAGGGATGAGCGGGTGCGGAGCATGATTAAGTCGGTAGACAAAAAACACCATGAGAATGTTTGCAATAATAAATCCACTAATCGTTAGCGAAGATGTCCAGCCCTTAATCGGTCCAAGCGACAGCCCAAGCATAAGTGCGGTGATTGAAAAGGATAAAGACCAAGATCCAAGCCAGTCAGTTTGTTTGAATTCTTTTCGTGCCTTTGCCTTTTGCTCAAGCGTCTCTGGAGCATCACCACGCTGCTTTGGCAGAACAAAAGTAACCACACAAAATGCGGCTGCAATCAAAATGAATTGGAACCAGAAAAGTGAGCGCCATCCAAATGCAGCGATGATCGGACTTCCAAGAGAGACTCCAATCACAGGCCCACCAGCTCCAATGAGTGACCACCATCCGAGTGCCTTCACTCTTTCATCTGGTCGAAAGACTCTGTTGATGAGTGCACCTGATGCAGTGCCAGTTGCGGCGCCTTGGATTCCATCGAGTGTTCGAGCGAGCAACAACATGTCGACATTGTGAGAAAGTGCCGTCAAAATTGCAGAGACCATTGCACCTATTAATCCAAATAGGTAGAGGCGACGGTGCCCGAAGATGTCGCCAGTCTTTCCAAAGAGCGGCGCTGCGAGCCCGTATGCGAGTAGTGGTCCAATCATGGTCCACGAAAGCACACCGATGCTGGTGTGAAATTCAGATGCAACTTTTGGCAACGCAACAATAAATACCGTAAATGTGAAGTTGAGAGCGAAAAGCCCAGCGAGCAATGACCAAAGCACCCACCACGAATACTTACTTGACTTTGCAGCGTGTTCTTGCACTCGCTCACGAAGCATCATGAACCAGTTGAGATCAGACCCAGCTTCGGTACCCATGGCACCCATTGCTTCAGCGCCGGGATCACTGAATGAGCTCAAAAGCCCCTCGGGGTCTTGACGGTTGAGGCGTTTGTCGTCCTCAAACTCAGTCATTACTCTCCCCTACTAATCAGTAGGTCAATTCTAACGGCTGCATCAAGGCGTAAATTCAAAAGGGCCAGGCAGATATCTGCCTGGCCCTTTTGAATAAAAAGGTTTACTTCTCTGACTTAACTTTCTTTGCGCCAAGAACAAAGTAAATGACGAATGACAATGCGAATCCAACGAGGAACGTAATGTCTCCGAGGTTTCCATTGTGCTTAGGGAAGTAGCCAACGTAGTACGTCTGGTTTGCAAACAACCAAATTGAAAGTCCTGTTGCAAGAAGGAACGCAATAGGACCAGCTGGGTTCTCGCGTGATGTGAAGAGGAAGCGCTCAATTGAAGCGCCCTTACGCAAAATCTTGTCAGCAGCAATAACACCCAACCATGGTCCAATCCAGTACGCCATAACGAGCAGGAAGTTCTCAAGGTTGTTTGTAGGGTTGCCCATGGCCCAATGTGCCAAGAAGAATCCTGCGATACCTACAACAATTGTGAAAATCGCACGTGCACGTCCTGCACCAAGCTTGATGCCGCTTGTGAGGAATGACATAACACCTGAGTAGATGTTTAGTGCGTTGGCACAGATCGAGCCAAGCACAATGCCAAGAAGCACAAGCTTGCCAAGCCATGTTGGCATTAGGTGTGTGTACTGAGCAACAGGGTTACCGTGTGCATAGTCGCCCATCCCAGCAGTTACTGCAGCAGCACCGAAGATTTCGAGAATTGCAGCAGATGTGAAAAGTCCGAGTGCAGCACTACGACCAGCAACCTTTGGATCCTCAGTTGCAGGAAGGTAGCGAGCGTAGTCAGATGCAAATGGGTTCCATCCAGCGGCGTAACCGTAGACAGCACCAAGGAACACCAACCAAGCACCTGGGAAGTACCAGTGGCTGGCTCCTCCGAGGTGGCTCTTTGTAAGCACAATAATTCCAGTGATTCCAAATACCACCACGAGATAAGGCATGAGGTACTTCTCAACTTTTTGTACCAAGTTGTGGCCAATGAAGGCAACCGCAATTTGAACAATTACCACTACGAGCAGAGAAAGCAGATTGCTCATGTGCGTTAGTGATGCAAGTGCGAATGCTCCAGAAACAGAGTTCACTGCGAACCAGCCAATTCCTGATGCGAACCAGTTAGCAAGTGATGGGAAAACATTTCCAAGTTTTCCAAACGCAGCCCGGCTCACTACGAGCTGTGGAACACCGTACTTTGGTCCGTCCTGGGTAAGAACGTACTGAGCGTACGCACCAAGAGCGTTTCCAATGACAATGCCAATAACAGCTTGGGTGAAACTGAGCCCGAAGAGGACACCAAGTGCACCTACATAAATAGTTGCAAACTCAAGGTTTGGGCTCGCCCACACTGCGAAGAGTGACGTTCCCTTTCCGTGTCGGTCTTTGGCGGGAATTGCTTCAACGCCTCCAGGTTCAACGGCCATAACTTTTTCACCGTATTCGCCGGGGCGAAATTCAATATCTGACATATATATCCTTTTTTAGTTGGAGAAGGTTCAACTTGACTTCAGGCTCCGACAAGCCATGCGCAGAGACTAATAAAGGTATTTATTCAAAGTATGGATAGGGAACGAGATTTCTTGTTTCCCTGATGAAAGGGTGTGCTCAGGTTATTACGCGGCGCCAGAACCCTGGTGGGCGGGCATGGGCGTGATAGTGATCTGGGATGTTTCTCATGTTGTCATCGATGTACCACTCTTCACCATTGAATTCCGCATTAGCGACCTGGCCTAGGAATTCATGAAGTTGTTTTTTAACTTCATCTGAAGGCTGGTGGTCGTGCTCGCGCCAGACCACCATTGGTACAACACAAATAGTGCAGTCTGCTATCCAGCAGAGTTCGTTTTCAAAGTATCGCTTTGAAACCACTGCTGCGTCGCAAAGGTCGCACGCCATACTTACCTAACCGTCAAAATTACGGTGGACTTTGCCTTCACCATCGTTCCTGCACCTGGCTTTTCAGATAAGACCGCAGTCCACGTTGTAGTTCCTGCGCCGTGTCCAGTAGTTGTGAAGTACAACAGTGCCGTGTGCATTGCAGCAACAGTCTGTGCGTAGTTCATACCTACAACGTTTGGAACTGGTCGAAGTGCAGCCGCCACAGTTGTAGTAGTGGTAACTGGTGCGATCGACTTAATAGTTGTCGTGGTTCCTGACTTCTTTATTGTCGTTGTAGTTGCATTTGAAATAATGGTTGTAGTGGTTGATGAAGATGAGGTAGTTGAAACAACCAATACGACCTTCGACTTGCTCTTCACAACAGTTCCAGCGGCTGGAGATTGCGAAACAACACTCAACCATTTGCCCGTGTTCGACCCCGGACCAGTTGTTGCGTAGTAGAGCAAGGCTGTCTTCATTGCGGCAAGCGTCTGTGCAGGATTCATGCCCACAACATTTGGAACTGAAACTGTTCCTGCGCTTGGTGCAAGTGTTGTTGTGGTCGAACCAGTTGCTGCTCCTGCTCCAGAACTAACACTCAGCACCACGGTTGCGTTTGCTGGTACCTGAGTTGGATTGTTGGTCTTGTTATAGCTATAGCTAGCAATGCGTCCTGAAGGCACGGTTGCAGAAGAGACCTGTGCAGACGTTGGACATTGAGCGCTGAGTTTGAGTTTTGTCAGTTGCTGCGTTGCTGTAACACAGTCTTCGCCAACCAAATTGGTAGGGAGCGTGACCATAGTTGGGCCAGTCGAAATTTGTACCTGAATAACTAGTCCGGCCTTGCCAGCGGTGCCAACAGGAACTGACTGGCTGACAATGTTGCCCTTAGCAACGGTTGCAGAAGAGACTGACTGAGTTTCTGCAATTGTGAATGGGTCACCATCAGACTTTAAAAGACTCTGAGCCTGCGTTGAAGTGAGCCCAATAAGTGACGGCACAGTGTGCTTAGTAGTAAAGAGTCCCATCTCGTATGCAACCCCGCCACCAACAGCAACGACCGCAATGAGAATTGCTGCAAGCAAGAATCCAAAGCGCCCCTTACGAGGTGTGCGTGATGGCGGCATTGAGTCATACGTAATAGGTGTGCGTCTACGTGCTTCGCGGAACTCATTTTGCACTGGTTGTGGAGTTGAGCTCACTGGACGAGGTTGCTGTGGTAGTGGGAATGCGGTTGGAACGGCTTGTGTGTTTCCAAACAGCTGATCAGGAGATGGTGCATTGAAACCAATTGTTTCGCGAGGCGCTTGGTTCTTGAGCGACTGTTGTAGCAACGGTGTTGGTCCACTTGACTGCATGACAACGAGTGGCAATGAATCACTAGTGACCCCTGAGAGTCGATTTGAGAACTGTCCAGCATCAAGGCGCATTCGAGGGTCTGGGATTGCGGCTTGAGCAAGAATCATGTCCAAGGTTCCGAGTTCTGGGTGTACTGGCAATGGGGAGTGAATGCGCTGGCGCAGGACTGCTTCTGGTGTCATTTCATCAAATGGTGCTTCACCCGTTACTGCTTCATACATGATGAGTGCGAGTGCGTAGACATCAGTTTTTTCAGTTACTTCTTCACCAAGAACTTGTTCAGGACTTAAGTAGCGAACATCGTCGAGGGAAAGTCGCTCACGATACAAAGTGCCTATGCCCGCAAGAGCTACATCGGAAACGCGAACCATTCCTTCTTCATCAAAGAGCAACTTCGAAGGTGTGAGTTCGGAGTGGACAAAACCATTTTCATGAAGGTAATTAAGTGCACCCGCTACATCACGACCAAGTCGAGCCGTGTCGTCTGTGTTGAGGACGCGACCTGATGAAAGAATGTCTTCGAGCGAGCCACCACCAAGATATTCAGTGATCATAAAGATGGCACCGTGTTCTTGACCACCGTCATACACGCGAGCGAGATGTGGGTGGCTGAGCGTCGCCGAGCGAACAATGTTGTCGCGAAATGCTCTGCGGACGTCTTCATGCTCTGCGAGTTCTGGCAGCAATACCTTCACAACGACTGTGCGATTGAGTGAAAGATCTTCAGCGAGGTATACCTCTGCGGTGTGGCCAACGCCAATGAGTTCAATAATCCGGTACCGGCCGGCTAGTTCGTGATCTGGAAGGAATGTGAACGCCATTAGGTCTATAACCCTAGTTAAGGACAGCTACGGCTGGTAATCCCCTGTATTTAATAGGGATTCAAACTCACTGCCTGGAATCATGGGGATGGCGAGCTCTTCAGCCTTAGACACCTTAGAAGCCCCTGGTGCGTCACCAACAACAACGCAGTACGTCTTTTTAGAAACTGAGCCCGGTGAAGTGCCTCCCCTGGCAATAATCGCTGCTTCAGCGCCGTCACGAGAATATCCATCAACTGATCCAGTGACGACAACTGCCTTGCCACTGAGTGTCTGCTCTAGTTCATTGCTAACTTCAGGCTCGACGAGCGCGACACCTGATGCTTTGAGTCTCTCTAAACGCTGCGCACTCTCTGGGTCGCGGGCAAATTCAAACATTGATTGCGCAATCACTGGACCAACGCCGTCAATCGCTTCTAAGACTTCGAGCGGAGCAGCTTTTAGTGAATCGTATGTTTTGAACACTTTTGCAATCTCACGTGCCGCTACCGGTCCAACGTGACGAATGCCAAGACCTACAAGTACGCGGCTGAGCGGCATTGTCTTAGCACCATCAATCGCGCTCACTAGAGAGTTTGCAGAAAGCTCTCCCAGTCCTTCGAGTGCCGCAATGCGTGCAGCATCAAGTGTGAAGAGATCAGCAACATCACTAATAAGTCCAGCTTCAAGCAACTGAGAGACTCTCTGCTCACCGAGACCTTCAATGTCAAGGGCGCCCCTCGATGCGAAATGAATTATTTGTTGCATTTGTTGAGCGGGGCATGCAGCATTCACGCAGTACGTGTCAGACTCTTCTCCCACGCGCTCTAACGCACCACCGCATTCAGGACACGTTGTTGGGAACTTCCAAGCGGACTTCCTTTTGAAGTCTTTTTCAGGGACTGCTGCAACAACTTCAGGTATGACATCGCCCGCTTTTCGAACAATGACGAGGTCGCCTGGACGAACATCTTTCAGTGCAACTTGATCTTGATTATGAAGCGTCGCCATAGAAACCGTGGAACCAGCCACAACTACTGGCTCAAGAACTGCATACGGTGTTGCTCTGCCGGTGCGGCCAATAGAAACTTCAATCGCTAACAACCGGGTAGTTCTCTCTTCGGGAGGGAGTTTTCTAGCAATGGCCCAACGAGGAGCTCGAGAAGTGAAGCCAAGATCTTCTCGTTGAGCGAGAACGTCGAGTTTGATGACCACACCATCAATGTCGTAGACCAGGCTGTGGCGGTGTTCTTCGAACCACGAACTACGTGCAATCATCTTCTTCACACCGTGCTCAACACTTAATTCTTTTGAAGTCAGAAATCCCCAGTTGCTTAGTTGATCAATGGTTGCTTTGTAGCTTGTGAAATTAAGACTGTTGTCTAAATCAACAAGCTGATAGCTAAGAAATGAAAGAGGCCGCTGTGCTGTGGCTGCTGAGTCCTTTTGACGCAAACTTCCAGCTGCAGCATTTCGGGGGTTTGCAAATTCCTTCGCCCCAGCATCGCGCTGGCGCTTATTGAGTTCTTCGAAATCAGCCTTCGCTAGAAATACTTCTCCTCGAACTTCGATTCGCCCGGTTGCGCCTTTCAACGACTTAGGCACGTTTTTGATTGTCTTCACGTTGTCCGTTACGTCTTCACCAACTCGGCCATCTCCTCGAGTTGCGGCCTGAATGAGTTGGCCGTTGACATAGGTAATTGAAAGGGCCAAACCATCGATCTTCGGTTCAACAGCAAAATCGAGATCATTAACGTCAACCGAGAGTCCCTTAGCGGCGCGCTGTGCCCATTGCTCTAACTCGTCTGTGTCAAAAACATTGTCGAGTGACAGCATCTTTTCGACGTGCACAACTTCACTGAATACAGCTGACGGCTCCGCTCCAACCTTTTGCGTCACCGAAGCATCGTTTCTAAGTTCGGGGTGGTCGTCTTCGAGTGCTCTGAGTTCACGGACTAATACGTCATAGTCAGCATCAGGAATTTCTGGAGCATCTTTAACGTAATACGAAGCATTGTGTCTAGCTATTTCAGCGCGCAGCCACTCTGCGCGTTCGGCTGGCTTCACGATGGGGCAACGATTGCGGCACCCTCAACAATCGTTGGCTCGCTTTCACGGTAGAGAACCACGGACTGACCAACAGCGACTGGACGTGCCGGTTCGTGGAGTTCTATGTACCAGCCATTTTCATTACGTAGTGTTGCACGCTTTGGAATTCCATGTGCGCTCCACTGCGCCAACACAGAGGCACCATCGGTGAGCTCTTCGTGCGAGAAAGTGAGTGATGATTCATCAAGTGAAATTCGAGAAATAAGAATTTGCTCTAACGTACCGACTTCAACACGCTGACTAGCAATGTCCACCTTCGCGACGTAACGTTTTTCACCATCACGACCGGGCAGCACACCGCGACGCTGTCCAACCGTCATTAACTCCGCAGTATCAGTCTCACCGAGTACTTCACCAGTTGTTCGGTCAACAATCTTTGCAGCAGTAACTGGAATTCGACTGCGAAGAAAGACCTCGCGGCCCTTTGACGCTTCAATGAAGCAAACATCTTGAGAGTCAGGCTTGTCCCAAGTCCGAAGTCCAAGTCGCTCCCCCTCAACACGAACAGCTGTCTTGTTCATGTGACCAATTGGGAGCAGCAACATTGATAGTTCCGCTTCAGTGAGGTAACCAAGAACGTAACTTTGATCTTTCTGATTATCTTCACCGCGAACAAGGAAGTGTTTGCCATCACGTTCAACGACTTGTGCGTGATGACCAGTTGCCACCTTTTCAAATCCAAGTCGCTTCGCGCGCTCAAAGAGAAGTCCAAACTTCAAGAAACGATTGCACTCAATGCATGGATTTGGACTCTGTCCCGCAGCGTGACCGGCAACGAATGGTTCCACAACGTGCTTTTCGAATTCATCGGTGTAATTAAAGACGTGATGATCAATTCCAAGTACTTGTGCGACTCGACGTGCGTCGTCAACATCAGAAACTGAGCAGCAGCCAGAGTCACTGACCCCGCCCCACAGCTTCAATGTGGCGCCAACGACCTCGTGACCCTGCTCAATAAGCAGGCCAGCCGCAACTGACGAATCAACGCCGCCACTCATCGCTACAAGAACTTTCACTGTTCTATTCTGCCAGTCCCCAGTGTCACTGAGACTTAAGCCTGTAGGCGACTGACTACTTTGCCCAGAATCTCAATAAGGGCATTAACTTCGTCTGGTTTTGTCTCTCCGCCGAATGAAAGCCGAAGCGATCCCCTGGCCTTAGTGAGCGCGATTCCCATAGCGGAGAGAACGTGACTCGGTTCCGCTGCTCCACTTGAGCAACTTGCTGCCGCACTGGCGCAGACTCCCTCTTGGTCGAGTAAAAACAAAAGTTCATCACTCGCAATGCCATCAAACGTGAGATGTACGGTTCCAGGAAGTCGAGCAGCGTTTAGCGAAGTAACTTCACAATTTTTCATTTGCATCGCTGCAGCAATGATTTGATCTTGGAATGCAGTGGCGCGCTTAACTGTTTGTTCGTGATCTTTCATGGTTGCCTTCACTGCAGCCGCCAGACCAACAGCTGCTGCGACATCAACGGTGCCACCGCGATGACCTTTTTCTTGGCCACCACCAGGAACCACTGCGTCGAATGAAATGTCGCTGCGAAGAATGAGGGCACCTGAATTCACTGGACCACCAATCTTGTGTGAACAAATTGAAATCATGTCAATGTCTTTAGTGAACTCCACAAGATCAATGAATGGAGCTGCCCCAACTGCGTCGGTGTGAGTAACACTTCTGCCACCGACTGCACTAGCTACTGCACCAATTGGCTGAATAACACCTGTCTCATTGTTTGCTGACATCACACTCACGAGTGCAGTGTCATCAGAAAGTTGCGACTCAAGTGAAGAAATGTCGAGCACGCCTTCAGCGTCAACGTCAACATAACGAACGCTCACGTTGTCGTAGTCACGCTCAAGCATTTCCACGCAGTCAAGAACTGCATGGTGCTCGATTTTTGAAACCACGACAGACGTCGTTGGATTGTTCCGACGGTGTTTATTAACAACACCAGCTACCGCAAGGTGACACGCTTCAGTGCCCCCACCAGTGAAGATTACGTTCCCGGGCTTTGCGCCTAAGAACGCCGCAACTTCGTCACGGGCATCTTCAACTGCTTTTCGTGCTTCACGTGCAGCTCGGTGCGCGCCTGATGGATTACCGACTACACCGTGCTGCCACTGCTCCATTGCAGCAACAACTTCGTCACGTCTAGGCGCGGAAGCCGCGTGATCGAAATACAGTTGCGTCATGCCACGTAGAACGTCTTGGCATTCATGAATTCACGAATACCATTCGCACCTAATTCGCGACCGAAACCTGAACTTTTAGTACCACCAAAAGGCAGCTCAGGCATAGATGCAACGTTCGCGTTGGCAAACACCATGCCTGCATCAATACCAATGATTGCTTGGTGGATTTCCTTTTCGTCAGTGGCGTAAATCATTGCGCCAAGCCCCCACGGCGTGGCGTTTGCGAGTTCAATTGCTGCTGCAAGGTCCTCAACAACATGCACAACCGCAACTGGACCAAAGAGCTCTTCGCATCCAGCACGTGACGTACTTGGAACACTCGAAAGCACTGTTGCTGGATAGAAGTAGCCCTTGCCCTCTAGTGGTGCGCCACCAGCGTGCACTACTGCACCCTTTGAAATTGAGTCTGCAACCTGAGCAGTAATCAGTTCGTACTGAGACTTATTTACGAGTGGTCCGAGAACGGTAGTTGGCTCCATAGGTGATCCAACAGGCACTGCCTTCATGGCTTCAGAGAACTTTGTGGTGAACTCTTCGGCACGGTCCTTAACAACTATGAAACGCTTAGCTGCGATGCATGCTTGTCCGTTGTTCTGCACACGTGCAGTAACGGCAAGTGGAATTGTGTGATCCATATCGGCTGAACTCGCAACAATGAATGGGTCAGATCCACCAAGTTCCAGTACGCACTTCTTTAAGTACTTACCCGCAAGAGCTGCAACACTGCGACCAGCGCGCTCAGAGCCAGTAAGCGTTACGCCCTGAATACGTGGGTCCGCAATTATTGCTTCAACTTGCTCGATCTCAACAAAGAGATTGGTGTAAATGCCCGAAGGAAATCCAGCACGTGTAAAAAGATCAGACATGTACTTCGCACAACCAGGGACGTTCGGTGCGTGCTTGATTAGAACGACATTTCCCGCCATCATGTTTGGCACAACAAAACGGGTGATCTGCCAGAGAGGAAAGTTCCAGGGCATAACTCCAAAGAGCGCGCCAGTTGGGTCGTAGCGAACACCACTATTTTTCGCTGGAGTTTTTACACTTTGAGTTTGTAATAATGATTCAGCGTGCTCAGCGTAGTAACGCATTGTGCTTGCACACTTTGCCGCTTCGCCCTTTGCGGCGGCGAAGGTCTTTCCCATTTCAGAACTCATCAGTTCTGCCACTACTGGTATTTCACTTTCGAGCAGTTCTGCGGCCCTGACCATAAATACGGCTCGATCGGCAAAGGAGAGCTTCTTCCATGAGTCGAATGCTCCGTGGGCACGTCCAATCTCGGCCTGTACGTGCTCGTCACTGTGAGAGTCGTAGGACGCGTTGACTTCTTCAGTAGTTGGATTTATAGAGATAAAGGGCATACCTCTATTCTGGCAGGATTTGCTCCGACTCAACCACTGGCCCACTTATGGCAGACCACACCTTTTCCCCTCGGACAACAAGGTAGAGGACCACTAATGCCATTAGTCCCGAAGATATTTCAGTTATTTGCCTAATCCCGATGAGTCTTGATAACCACGACTGCAGCAATGCACCAAATGGATAGAACACCGAAAGCGACAAGGTGTAGAGACTCAAGATTCGAGAGCGCTCATTTACCGGCGCATACAGCTGTACGGCAGCATTGAAGCCATTCAGTGCACCAACGTACGCTCCCCCAAGCAACGTGAGAGACAACATCGCACAAATGAAATTTGGAGAGACTGCATAAAGAAAATCTCCGATTGCCAGCATCGCCATTGAATACTTAATGACGTGAGCGCGTGACTTCCTGCGAGTCACCGAGGGGAGCGTAAGCGCAGCAATTACCGCTCCTACTCCCTGCGCTGTCACTAGCCATGATGTTCCAACTCTTCCTGAGTGAAGAACATCAATTGCCATTGCAGGGATGAGTGTGATGAAAGGGCTAATGATGAGAGCGACAACGCCTACGCCCACGATTGGATAACGACATCCAAGAACTCGCCACGCCTGCTTCATCCCTACAACGAGTTCCTTTATTGGTTGCACTCTTGTGAGAACTTTTGCTCGAGGCTTCGTTCGAACAAAGAAGAACATTACGACAACTACTGCAAACGAAACCGCATTGGCTACAAAGCAGATAGCTGGAGATCCAAATCCAAGTGCCACCGCTGCAAGAACTGGACCAATGATTCTTCCCAAGTTGAACTGAGCTGACGAGAGTGAAATAGCGGCGACTACTTCATCGGTATCGACAAGGTCGCGAAGTAGTGACTGCCACCCCGCCCACGATGAAGAACTTGATAACCCCTCTACGAGTGCAAGTGTGCAAGCGACAAGTGGTGTTAGGTGGTGCATGAACAGAGCAACCGCAAGAAGCGTTGCGGTAATTGTCATTACAAAGTTGTTGAGTTGAATCCATTTTTGACGATCGATTCGGTCTGCAACAATGCCGCCTAGTGGGGATCCAATGATTGCTGGCAGCCATCCACAGAAGGTAAGAAGCCCAAGCCAAACAGCGTTGTGGGTAGTTTCAGTGAAATAGACACCGAGCGCGACACTCTGCATCCATGTTCCAATTGAGGAGGTGAAGTTTGAGATTACGGCTAAAGCAAAACTTCGGTGTCGAAGTGGAGCGAGTGCAACAGAAGCCATAGAACTCAACGCTACCTAGCGCGTAGCGTTATTGGCGCATTAAGGAATTATTCTTGGTTCTTTTTACGTCGCGGACGTAGCGCGAACCACCAGACAGAAACAATTGTCGAGAGAATTCCGACAATTCCAAGCGACGCCTTAACGCCTTTACGCTTGCCCTTTTCATTTTCGCTCATGTATCTATCGTAGTGAGCAAAATGCCGGGGGCAAATAGCCCCCGGCATCAAGCAAAACAAGCGGCTTAGGCCTGCGAAGCAGCTTCAATGTTGAATTCGAGACCAATCTTGTGGCCAACTACTAGCGATCCATTTTCTAGAGCACCTTCGAAGTCGACCCCGAAGTCACGGCGATCGAATTCACCCTTTGCTTCAAAGCCAGCAACTGATACCCCTGGGGCCATTGATGGACCAGAGCCTAGGAATTCAAGAGCGAACGTAATTGGCTTGGTAACACCTTTAATTGTGAGGTCCGCCACAAGTTCGAAGTCATCTCCGCCCTTTGCCCTAATAGAAGTTGACTTCAGGTTAAGTATTGGGAACTTCTCTTCTTCAAGGAAGTCTGCTGACTTAAGGTGACCGTCACGCATCTCGTTTGCAGTCGAAATCGAAGAAGCCTTCACGGTTGCTTCCACTGAAGAAGTTTCTGGAGTTTCACCGATTGTTACAGTTCCTTCAAAGTCAGTGAATGAACCACGAACCTTTGAAGCAACGAGGTGTCGGACGGTAAAACCGATTGAACTGTGTACTGAGTCGACGGTGTAAACGCCAGGAGCTGGGAGGTTGCTCATTTAATTTTCCTTTGATTTGAACACTTTTGTGTAATCATGACTATAAAGGTCATAATTAGATTTCAGTCGTTACAAATGTCACAAATTGATCTGCAGCACCTAAAGCGTTACGACTTTGCGACCCAAACCATTGCTGTGCGTTCGTCATCAAGTTCAAGTGTTGTTCCCTCACCAGTTCCAACGCCACTTATGACTTCGGTGGCGAGAACTTCAGTTCCGAGTAACTCAAATCCATCATGTAGGTCATCAATGCCCTGTACGTGCAAAATGATGCGGTCAGAAACATCTAGTCCCGAATTCTTTCGAAGATCTTGGACTTGGCGAACAACGTCACGCAAGTAACCACGTCGAAGAAGGCCGTCATCAAGCGTTAGGTCAAGGGCAATTACTTCCCCACCTTCTCTAGAAACGGCGAACCCACCTTGGCTCTTTACGCGAAGCTCAATGTCTTCAGATCCAAGTTCAAATACGCCAGTAGAAAGTGTGATTGCAACATTTCCACCAGCTTCGAGAGTTTCTGCAGCCTTAACTGAATCAAGCTTCAATAGCGCTGGCTTCAACTCTTTCACCGCTTCACCAAGTCGTGGTCCAACGGTGCGGAAGTTTGGAACGAGTTCAAAGATAAGTACATCGGCGAGTTCGGCGCCGTATTCAAGAACGTCAACGTTTAGCTCGTCTTCAACAATTCCTTCGGGTGGCATTGGCGCACCCACTGGCAAGAACACCAGCGCACGAGCGAGAGGTTGGCGAACCTTAACTCCAGCTTCTGCACGTGAAGCGCGACCTAGAGAAGTAAGTCTGCGAGCAACGTCCATTGATTCTTCAAGTGCGACATTTCTCATCTCAGGGTTACTCTTTGGCCAGTCAGCGAGGTGAACCGAGTCAGCTTCTTTCACGTCAAAGAGTTCTGCATACATTCGCTCTGAAACAAACGGAATGAATGGAGCCATAATCAGCGTGATGCGTTGCAAGACTTCGAGCAAGGTTGCCTGAGCTGCGAGTGAGTCTGAACGTGGAACATTCGGATCAGTGCGCCAGAAACGACGACGACTGCGACGTACATACCAGTTCGACAAGTCATCAATCAGGTCGTGCAGTGCGTCGCAACCACTGAGTGGTTCGTAGCCATCGAGCGCAGCTGTTACTGCAACGGTGACGCTTTCGAGTCGAGAAAGAATCCACTTATCGATTTCTTGTCGGTCCTTCGGTGCTGGAATATCTGGATCAGCAGGATCAAAGTTGTTTAGAGATGCGTACGTGGTGAAGAAACTAAATGTGTTCCAAAGTGTTGCGAGCGTGTCGCGAAGTGAGGCATCAATGGCGCCGAGACCAGCACGAGTTGAAGTCCACGGTGATCCTTGACTAAACATCCACCAGCGAAGTGGGTCCGCTCCACGAGTATTGAGCACTTCCCATGGGTCAATAACGTTTCCAACGGACTTACTCATCTTCTTTCCGGTTTCGTCAACTATGTGACCGAGACACAGCACGTGCTCGTATGGAGATTTACCGAAAACCAGCGTGTTCACCGCAAGCAGTGAATAGAACCATCCACGCGTTTGGTCAATTGCTTCAACGACTAACTGTGCCGGGAACTGCATGGCTTCTTTTGACCCAGCAACATGTGGGAACCCAACTTGTGCTGCAGGCATTGCGCCAGAGTCGAACCAGGCATCAATGACCGGGATTTCACGTACTGCTTCTTTTCCACACGTGCGACAATTCATCTTGATGTCATCAATGTTTGGGCGGTGAGGATCGAGCTTTGACTGGTCTGTGCCAGTTAGTTCAGAGAGTTCTGCAAGTGAGCCAACACATGTGAAGTGATTATCTTCGCAGGCCCAAATAGGAAGCGGCGTTCCCCAGTAGCGGTCTCGAGAGAGGGCCCAGTCAACGTTGTTATTGAGCCACTCTCCCATTCGGCCATCTCGAATGTGTGCAGGGTGCCAGTCAATGCCAGCATTCTCAGAAATCAGTTGTTCTTTGAACTTGCTCGTTGCAATGTACCAACTTGGCTTAGCCCAGTAAATAATTACCGTGCCACAGCGCCAGCAGTGCGGCAGTGAGTGAGTGAAATCGAAGCGACGAAGAAGAATGCCACGTTTTTCCAGTTCGTTGTTAATACCAGTGTTCGCTTCACGAACACCTTGACCCTCAAGCCATGGAATGTCAGAGGTGAACTTTCCGTCTTGGCCAACGGGATTAACAATTGGAAGTCCAAACTGGCGACAATTGACTCGGTCAATTTCACCAAAGGCTGGTGACTGGTGAACAAGTCCGGTTCCGTCTTCTGTCGTTACATAGTCAGCAGGGATCACGTAACAGGTGTCAACACCGTCTGGGTATTTCACGTCATCAAATGGACGCTCGTAGTGAACGTTTAGAAGATCAGTCCCCTTCAGCGTGGCGTTGGCTTTAATGCCTTCACCAAATACCGATTCAATGAGTGCTTCAGCCACCACAACACCGTCAACAACTGCGTAGGTAACGTCAGGGTTTACGGCAATAGCAACGTTTGATGGAAGCGTCCAAGGAGTTGTAGTCCACACCGCTAGGTGCGTTGCACCCTTCAGTCCACCGTGGGCGTCAGCGTCAGTAATGCGAAGCTTTATGTAGCAACTCTCATCAAGTTCATCAGCGTACGCACCAGGTTGTGCGAGCTCGTGCGAAGAAAGCGCAGTGCCGCAACGTGCACAGTACGGAACAACTTTGTAGTCCTTGTAGAGGAGCTCGCGATCAAAGAGTTGTTGGAGCTGCCACCATACTGATTCCACATATTGCGGGGTGTAGGTGTAATAGGCATTTTCCATGTCGGTCCAGTAACCAATACGGTTAGTGAGTTTTTCGAACTCTCCAACGTAGGTAAGAACTGACTCTCGACAGAGTCGTGTGAACTCGGCAATGCCAACTTCTTCTTCAATTGCCTTCTTGCCAGAAATACCGAGTTGCTTTTCAACTTGTACTTCTACAGGTAGTCCGTGAGTGTCCCATCCGGCTCTACGTGCAACGAAGTGCCCACTCATTGTTTGGTAACGACAGAAAAGGTCTTTGTAAACACGGGCCCATACGTGGTGAAGACCAGGCATTCCGTTCGCGGTTGGAGGGCCTTCGTAAAAGATCCAAGGAGTTTTTCCTTCGCGCTGGCTCATTGAGCGTGCAAAAACGTCGTTCTTCTCCCACCGAGCAAGCTCGGCTTCCTCAATGGCCACAAAATCAAGTTCGGCACTGACGGGGCGAAATACCACGGGTCTCCTTAAATAATCACCTAATCGTACTAACCAGAACGACTGCAGAGAACCGTTTAGATAAAACGGGCGCTAAGCCAGGCAGGTGAAAGTTCTTCCAGCGATGACAGCACGACATCAGCGAGTTTGAAGGCTGGTAATTCACGGTCTTGTTTTGTGGGCACCGCAATAACACTCATGCTTCCAGCCTTAGCTGCGAGCACCCCAGCTGCGGAGTCTTCAAAAACCAGGCACTCTTTTGGTGACACGCCAAGTGACTTTGCAGCAGAAATGAATACCCCTGGGTGAGGTTTTCCGAACTCTTCGTCCTGAGCAGAATGAATACTTACAAATTTTTCACGAAGTGAGAAATTGTCGAGGCAGCGATGAATGAGAGCAGTTGGTGTGGAACTAGCAACTGCCACAGGTCCATGTTCGCTGGCGAGTTCGATTGCACGTAATGCGCCAGGTAGAAGCACTCCTTCATTTTCAACAAGTTCACCAACGCGGCTAAGCAGCATCTGAGTGACATCACTAGTTGATGGTCCACTCCATGGATGCTTTGAGAACCAAAACGCCACCACTTCTTCGACGTACATTCCCTTAGTTTGGCGGTCTGCTCCATTATCGAGTGAGACTCCGAGCGAAGGGAATATCTCGAGTTCGGCCTTATGCCAAAGAATCTCTGAATCGATCAAAAGACCATCCATGTCGAACAACGTTGCACGCAAATTCATTCTGCAACTCTGGCACATCGAAACGGTACGGTTAAGTCATGGCATTAATTAGAAATCTCGATGCAGAAGACATTGGCTTCATTGCGTCACGAGTAGCGAACCGACTTCGCTACGAAGCTGAGCAAAATCCTCTTATTAACCCCCTCTTTGATGCAGACGCATTTGAGTCGGCACTATTTGGCGCACGAGAAGGAACGTGGGTCTGCGACGAAGGAAGCCTCACCGGGCACATCTATGGTGCGGTGCTGCAGAGGGCGTCCGAGCAAAGTGGAGTTTGGATTGGCCCTGATGGTGTTTCATTTGACTCACCTAGTGATCTAAAAGAACTTTATGAAATTGCGTCTACTGAATGGAAATCTCGAGGAGCACACGAAGTATTCGTTTGGGTTCTAAACACAGAGTCGTCACTTCAGCCTTGGAGGGATTTGGGGTTTGAAACAGTTCACGAGCACGGGGTGATGAAACTTGATGCATTACGCTCCAGACCACTCGCTAATGAATACGTTGTTCGCCTCGGTGGACCACAGGACTTATCTACTGCACTCGCACTCGATGATTTACTCGAGCAGTACCAAGGTGGTGATGTTGAGGCTTCAAGAGCTTCTAGAGAAGAAGATCTCATTGAAACAATCGAAGACCCTGATACCAGTTACTTCATTGTTGAGAACGATGGCGACCCGGTTGCACACTGCGTTTCGTTCCCGCTCCCACCAAGGAGGAGTTCACACGATGAAACTGCTCATCTCAGTGACGTAGTTGTACTCGAGAACCATAGACGTCGAGGAATTGCTACAGCGTTAATTGATGAAGCGCTGAATCATGCGCACCAGGAAGGTGCGAGGTTCGCTGAGGTGAATTGGCGCAGCACCAACGTGCAGGCAAAAGCCTTTTGGCTGGACTATGGATTTACTTCGACTTACGTACGCCTACAAGCAAAACTCTCTTAGAGAGATGCTTCAATCGCTGAAATGATCGTGGCGTCTTCTGGTTCCACCATTGGAGAAAAACGCTGTACTGATCCATCGGCACTAATCAAGAACTTTTCGAAGTTCCAACGAATGTCTCCGTCAACACCCTCGGCGTCGGCAACCTTTGTGAGCTCTGCATAAATTGGGTGACGGTTGTCGCCGTTAACTTCAATCTTTTCCATCAATGGGAACGTCACACCGTATGTTGTCGAACAGAAAGTCTGAATTTCTTCGGCATTGCCGGGCTCTTGTTCGAGGAATTGGTTGCATGGAAATCCAACAACACTGAAACCCTTAGATTCGTACTTCTTTTGAAGTGCTTCAAGTCCGGTGTACTGAGGCGTAAGGCCGCACTTTGACGCAACGTTCACTACAAGTACGGTCTTTCCAGCGAAAGCACCAAGGGATGATGGCTTGCCATCGAGGGAATTAACTGCAATGTCATAAATAGTCATGACGACAACATAACTGCGTTTGAGACCACCTCGCCAGCCGTAGGCTGACCCTATGAAATCAGTAGTAATTGACAATGGTTCACTCACCCTCAGTGACCGCGATACACCCGCCCCGGGAGCGGGCGACGTACTGATTGCGGTGCGCGCAGCTGGTCTCAATGCGGCTGACTTGATGCAACGACTTGGGCTGTACCCCGCCCCTGCAGGATGGCCACAAGATATTCCAGGTCTAGAACTTGCTGGAGAAGTAATTGCCGTTGGTGAAGGTGTTGACCATTCGCTACTCAACAAAAGAGTGTGCGCAATTGTTGGTGGTGGCGCTCAGTCGTCGCACTGTGTTGTACCTGCAGAACATCTAACTCTTATCCCCGACAATGTTTCGTACGAAGAAGCTGGTGGATTCGCCGAGGCCTTCACAACGGCATTTGACGCGCTTGTTCGCCAGGGAAAAATGATTGCAAATGATCGTGTTCTAATTTCTGGAGCATCAGGTGGTGTTGGAACAGCGGCAATCCAGATTGCTCATGCACTTGGTGCACACGTTATTGCGGTCACCAGAACTAATGAGCACCACGAGCAGCTAAAAAAACTAGGCGCTTCGCAGACAATCACTATTGAAGAAGTCACCTCAATTGAACGGGTGAATGTAATTCTCGAATTAGTTGGAGCCGCACATTTAAATGCTGCCCAACATGTACTTGCACCACATGCACGAATAGTTGTCATTGGTGTTGGCGGCGGCGGAAGCACTGCTGAACTCAACCTTCTAAATTTCATGGGGACTAGAGCGACCCTTACTGGTTCAACACTTCGAGCCAGGTCACGTGAAGAAAAAGCAGAAGTGATCGCTCATGTTAATCAGGTGCTGCTCCCACTTTGGCAAAATGGAAAACTAAAAGTGCACGTCAACAAAACATATCCGTTTGAACATGCAGGGGCCGCATACGACTTCTTCGCAGAACGCGGAAAATTCGGGAAAGTTATCTTGAGTATTTCGTAATGATTCAGCGCCCTCACCCATCTCGACTCTCGCCATCACGACCTGACTACGACACGATTATTGCCGTCCACGAGCAAGCAGTAACGGCTGGGCGTGATTCGTACATCGATCCTTCTTCAGGACTCACCGTGCTTACCGTGAGCGCTCATATTGCTCGAGGGACATGTTGCTCAAGTGGATGTCGCCACTGTCCGTACTTAAAGAACTAGTTATAGAAGTTCGCTGAGTGGGGTGTAGACAAGACCTAGCGCTTCAGCAACTGACTCGTACGTGAGTTTGCCGTTAACGATGTTCACACCTTCTGCAAGTGCGTCATCGCTCATGACCGCAGACTTCCACCCATTGTTTGCCAGGTTCAGCGCATACGGAAGCGTTGCGTGCACGAGTGCGTACGTTGATGTGTACGGAACGGCACCAGGCATGTTGGCTACACAGTAAAGAATTGAATTGGCGACCTTAAAGGTTGGCTCAGAGTGAGTTGTTGCATGTGTTGCTTCAAAGCAACCACCTTGATCAACCGCGATGTCAACAAGAACAGATCCCTTTTTCATGCGAGAAATCAGTTCATTACTCACAAGTTTTGGAGCCTTTGCACCTACAACGAGCACTGCACCGATAACAATGTCAGCACTAAGGCAGGCCGCCTCAAGTGAGGCTGCATCAGATAGAACAGTTTTTACTTCTCCCTTAAAATACGTATTCACGTAATCAAGTCGTGCTTGGTCGCGGTCGAGCACAGTTACATGGGCCTGCATGCCGTGAGCAATAAGAGTTGACTCGAAACCCGAAATCCCTGCACCGATGACAACAACGTTTGCAGGTTCTACCCCATTGACCCCACTAATCAATTTTCCGCTTCCCCCGTGAGGGGCCATTAAGTGATGAGTTGCGACCATTGGTGCCATGCGACCAGCTACTTCACTCATGGGGCGAAGAAGTGGTAGTGCATTATCTGGGAGACGCACTGTTTCATACGCAATTGCAACGTTGCCAGCCGCTAGAAGCGCTTCGGTGCACTCGCGGCCTGATGCGAGGTGAAGATACGTAAAGAGAACCTGATTATTGCGGAGACTCAGTCGATGGTATTCAGCAGCGACTGGTTCTTTCACTTTCATAACCATGTCAGAAGCTGCCCATACGTCGTCAGCCGAGTCAATAATTTTGGCTCCAGCTGCGATGTACTGCTCATCGGTAATTCCCGAACCACTCCCCGCGCTCTTTTCAATGAGTAATTCGTGGCCCGCTTTTGCAAATGCGAGTGCCCCCTCTGGGGTCACAGCAACACGACCTTCATCCTTCTTAATTTCCTTCGGAACGCCGATGATCATTCTCGATGATCCTTTCTAGTCATTAATCGATTGTGTCGTAGGCAACACGAGGCTGCTTAAAGAAGTTAGTTTTCCCACGTGTTTTAAACATAGTGAACATTAGAAATGGAATGCCAGATGCCAAAACAATTATGTCCGGCAAAGCAGTCGACCCTCCACTAATCATCACCTGGTAGCAAACAAAGAGTAGTGAAACTCCTCCAATAAAGGGAAGGTAAACCATAGTGACATTCGACCTGAACTTTTGCCCAAGAGTCTTTCTAAATGCCCACGCACAGGCTATGCCTGTAAAGCCGTAGTAGAACGCCACGAGAACTCCAATGTTGGCAACAAGATTGTTAAATACGTTTGAGCTCGAACTTGAGAATGTTGTCAAAATAATTCCAGCAAAACTAAGTAGCGCAACAACAATCGTTCCCATTGCAGGAGTCTGGAACTTCGGATGAATTCGACCAAAAAACTTAGGCCACACACCATCGCGAGCCATGGAATATGTAATTCGTGCAGCTGGAAGTACCGTTGTCTGGGTAGTAGCAACTGTTGACGTGAGTACGGCAAATATCATCAGGTAGCTCGCCCACTTGCCAAATAATTGTTGGCCAAAATAAAACAGAACTGATACATCTTGTGCGCCAACTGCTTTAGGGCCAAGCAACATCTGTACAGCAATCGTGTTTAAAACAAAAATTCCAAGAAGTAGCCACATGGAGATGAGTCCAGCTTTTCCAGGAAGTCGTGCGCCGTCTTTTGATTCCTCATTCAAATTAAGACTCGTATCCCAGCCCCAGAAATAGAACACACCAAGTGCGAGACCACTTGCAAGTGCGCTGTAGCCATGAATGTTCAAAGGATTTAGCCAGCTCAACGAAAAGTTGATCGAGTGCACTGGATGCGAAATAAGTACTTTGATAATGCCACCAATTGAAAATCCCGCTACGCAGATGTATTCAATGATGACCATGACCCACTGTGCATTTGTTGTCCACCTAATTCCGTAAATACAGATCACCGTCACAAGCGCTAACCAAATAGTTGCAACGAGAGCAACGGCTTTAGTGTTATCAATCGTGCTTGCGCTAACGAGGCTAAATGCAGAGTGAAGGAATTGCAGCGTGTATCCACCCGCAAGTAGTGGTGCTGTGGTGCAAAAGAGCACCGAAGTCCATACCTGTACCCAGCCGTTGAACCAGCCAATGGTTGGATGCATAACTTGGCTTAGCCATGAATAACTAGCACCACAATTTGGATTTTTACGGTTCAAGTGAAAATACGAAAGTGCAATGAACATCACTGGGATGAAAGAAGCTATTAGAACCGCCGGACCAGCAAGCCCCACCCCTGCAATCAGGAAGACCGCCGACAGCGTCGATGCAATTGAATACGCAGGTGCAACTGATGAAACCGCAATAGCCGTTGAATCGAAAAGACTTAACTCTTCGTGGCGTAGTTCTGATTGCTCCTGTGATTTTGGCACTGGTACGCCAAATGGACCTTCAACTTCTTGGTTTGACATAATCCAACCGTTTCTCTTAGTGAAGTATTGCTTAGTCCTGCAGATTGTGCATTACATGCTTGATGCGGGTGTAGTCCTCAAATCCATACACCGAGAGGTCCTTGCCGTAACCAGACTTCTTGAAGCCACCGTGTGGCATTTCAGCAACCATTGGGATGTGTGTGTTGACCCATACGCAGCCAAAGTCCAGGTCACGGGTAAAGCGCATGGCACGACCGTGATCTTGCGTCCACACTGAAGATGCGAGGCCGTAGTCAACGCCATTGGCCCAGGTCAGCGCCTCAGCTTCATCGCTGAACTTTTGAACAGTGATTACTGGTCCAAAGATTTCGTTTTGAATCATTTCGTCATTTTGCTGCATGTCAGCAACAATGGTTGGAGAAATGAAGTACCCCGCATCTCCTACACGCACGCCGCCAGCAGCGATGCTCGAGTGCTTAGGTGCTCGACCAATAAAGCCAGTAACACGCTCAAACTGATTGATGTTATTAACTGGTCCTAGGAATGCATCTTCGTTTTCAGGAGATCCAAGCACCATGTTCTTTGCCTGTTCGGCAATCGCGTCAACAAAGTTTGCATACGCCTTCGGTGCGACAAGCACGCGAGTAGCGGCGGTGCAGTCTTGTCCCGAGTTAAAGAATCCAGCCATTGCAATGTTCTCTGCAGCGTTTGCAATGTCAGCATCATCAAAAACAATTACTGGTGCTTTCCCACCAAGTTCGAGGTGCACACGCTTAAGTGTCTTTGATGCAGACTCCGCAACTTGCATACCTGCACCTACAGATCCAGTTATTGAAACCATTGCAGGCACGTGATGTTCAGCAAGTAGTCGTCCTGTGTTGCGGTCTCCGCAAACAATGTTAAGAACTCCCGGTGGTAATACTTGAGCCATTAGTTCTGCCATGAGCAGTGTTGAGGCTGGAGTGGTGTCACTTGGTTTTAGAACCATTGTGTTTCCAGCAGCTAGTGCTGGTGCCCACTTCCATACAGCCATCATCAGCGGATAATTCCAAGGTGTCACCGCAGCACACACACCAACTGGTTCGCGGCGAATGTAACTGGTCATGCCTGACATGTACTCACCTGCCGAGCGACCTTCTAGCAAACGAGCAGCACTCGCAAAGAAACGAATTTGGTCAACCATCGGAGGAATTTCTTCACTCATGGTTACCGCAATAATTTTTCCGCAGTTCTCTGCCTCTACAGCTACAAGTTTTTCAGCATTCGCTTCCAAGATGTCAGCAATCTTCAGAAGCATCAAACTGCGCTGCGAAGGGGTTGTTCTCTTCCATGACTGGAATGCGACGCTTGCTGATGCGAATGCCGCATCAACATCAGCTGCATCTGATACTGGCATCTCTGCGAAAGGCTTCGAAGTGACTGGGCTGATGAGCTCGACATATTTTCCACTCTTTGGTGCTACGAATTCCCCATTAATAAAGTTCGCTAAACGACGCATTGTCTTTCCCCTTGATTGCTACGACTATGTATGTTCTTCCACTCTGCCAGATAGCCAAACCCTATGCAAACACTGGAAGTTGTAATTAGTCCCCTGAGGGGCATTTGACGACTCATATCGGCGTGAAAGCACGCTATACTGTCCCTATCCGCAGTTAAGGGCTTTAGTCCCGAAACTAGGTGATACCCAATGTCAGCCAAACCAAACCAACAGCAGCAAAAGACACCAGAGATAGCGAACCTAGAGCTCATCTCAACTACCAGCGCGCTGGACATGGTTGACCGTCAAATTATTGCCCACCTCCAGCGTGACGGTCGCAGAGCCTACGGGGCAATCGCCGAAGACGTTGGCCTTTCTGAAGCCGCAGTTCGTCGTCGCGTGCAGCGCCTCAAAGACTCAGGTGTCATGCAGATCGTGGCAATCACTGACCCGCTTCAGATGGGGTACGGCCGTGAAGCGCTCGTGGGCATCCGTGTCCACGGTGACGTTCGAAAAGTCGCAGATCAAGTCGCAGCAATCGAAGAAGCAAACTACGTGGTTATGACCGCCGGTAGCTTCGACATCATCGCCGAAGTCATTGCAGTAGATGACGCCGCGCTGGTACAACTTCTCAACGACTCCATCCGAAGCATTCCGGGTGTGACCGAAGTTGAAACATTTCTGTATTTGAAGCTTTCAAAGCAGACCTACGCATGGGGGACAAAATGACAATCAATGAAATTTACTCGGACGGCATGGCCGTTTCGAGTTCAGAAGAACCAAGCCATACCTACTCCGAGCGAGCACGTCGCAACTTGTGGTTACACATGTCGCGAATGGGTTCCTACTCGGAGACTAACGAAGTTCCAGTTATGGTTCGTGGAGAAGGTGTACACGTCTTTGACGCGAACGGTAAGAAGTATTTTGACGGGATCTCTGGCCTTTATACAAACATGCTTGGCCACGGACGACCGGAGTTTGCAGAAGCTGCAGCGAACTCAGTAAAAGAAATGACGTTCTTCCCGGTGTGGACGTATGCACACCCCAAGGCAATTGAGCTTGCTGAGAAGCTCGCGAGCTTGGCTCCTGGAGACCTCAACCGAGTGTTTTTCACAACTGGTGGAGGCGAAGCTAACGAAAGCGCTTGGAAACTCGCTCGTCAGTATCACCGCCTTCGTGGTGATACGAACCGCTACAAGGTCATCAGTCGTGATGTTGCCTATCACGGAACAACGCTTGGCGCATTAACAATCACTTCACTCGAGAGCTACCGCAAGCCTTTCGAACCTCTCGTTCCAGGAGCTGTAAAGGTTCCGGCCGTAAACTTTTACCGTGCTACTGAGCACGCAGATGACTTTGAGGCGTACGGACTGTGGTCGGCACAGCAAATCGAAGAAGCAATCCTTCGTGAGGGTGCAGAAACGATTGCCGCAGTTTTCCTAGAGCCAGTACAAAATGCTGGCGGATGCTTCGCACCACCACAGAGTTACTTCAAGGAAGTACGTCGCATCTGTGACAAGTACGGAGTTCTCCTCGTAACGGACGAAGTGATTTGTGCGTTCGGTCGCATTGGCACATGGTTCGGTGGCCAGAAGTATGACTACGTTCCAGACATCATTACCTGTGCCAAGGGAATCACTGCTGGGTACGCCCCAATGGGTGCCATGATTGTTTCAGACCGCATTGCTGAAATATTCCAGCACGATGACACATCATTTATTCACGGCTTCACCTGGGCCGGACACCCACTCAGCGCCGCAATGGCCCTGACGTCAATTGGCATTATCGAGCGTGAAAACGTACTCGGTAATGTTCAGGCGAACGAAGAATACTTCCGTGAGTCGCTTAGTGCGCTTAAGGACATTCCGATTGTTGGTGACGTTCGAGGTGCTGGTTACTTCTGGGGAGTAGAGCTCGTGAAGGACCAAGAAACGAAAGAAACGTGGCAAGGTGAAGAAGCAGAACGCCTGTTACGTGGATTCATTTCACCCGAAATGTTCCGTCGCGGACTCATATGTCGCTCTGATGACCGAGGCGATCCAGTAGTTCAACTCGCTCCTCCACTGATTTCCACACGTGCAGACATCGACTGGATGGTCGGTACCCTTCGTGAGGTCTTCACCGGAGCTACCAAACTTCTCTAGTGCTGCCACCCGCTTCACTGTGGTGGTCACAACTAACCAGTCCTGTCACGACTCGTCGTGCACTAGACACACATATTGATGTTGACGTCTGCATTGTTGGCGGTGGCTACACGGGGCTCTGGACAGCTCGTGAATTAAAACGCAGAGATCAGACCCTCCGTATTGCAGTAGTTGAAAAAACGGTCTGTGGGTTCGGCGCATCTGGACGTAATGGTGGATGGGTCTCGGCACTATTTCCAGTAAGTAATGATCAAATTTCACGTAACTACGGTGCTGATTCGCTCACGCATCAACAAACTGTTCTTCAGCAGTCAGTAAAAGACATTGGAGCCTCTTTAGCGAGTGACAGCATTTTGGCCAACTTCCGTCAAGGTGGAACGCTGACATTTGCGCGAAGTGAAGTACAAGCAAAACGTTTACAAGATGAAGTTCTGACATCTACCAGTAGTGCTTCAGACTTCGTGTGGCTGACTAAGGAGCAGGCTAACGAGAGAGGGCGTGTTCGTGGATCTCTTGGCGCCAGTTACTCCCCTCACTGTGCACGAGTTCATCCGGCCAAACTAGTGAGAGGGCTTAGTGACGTTTGCGAAGCCTTGGGTGTGCAGATCTATGAAGACAGTACAGTCACGCGAATTATCCCAAGACATCGTGGTCACCAGCCAGAAGTCATTACGCCGCAAGGGTCAATCCACGCAGAATTTGTTGTTCGAGCAACTGAAGGATTCACTTCTACACTTGCGGGTCAACGAAGAACAGTTGCGCCTATTTATTCTCTAATGATTGCGAGCGAACCTCAGAGTGACGAATTCTGGAACGAAGTAGGTTTCTCAAAGTATGAAACGTTCGCAGACGACCGCCGCCTCATAATTTATGGCCAGCGCACCGAGGACAACCGAATAGCTTTTGGTGGCAGAGGATCGCCATATCATTTTGGTTCAACTATTGAAGAGCGGTTTGACTCCAATAAGAAAGTTTTCACCGCACTTGGCAAGACGCTTCGCGAATTATTTCCATCACTAGAGGGTGAAATTACACATCAGTGGGGAGGTCCACTAGGCATGCCTAGAGACCTGATGCCTTCGGTGCATGTTGACTATGAAAGTGGCATTGCGTCTGCGGGCGGTTACACAGGCGACGGAGTGACGCTTAGTTACGTTGCCGCAAATGCCTTGGCAGATCTCATTACAAAGCCAGATGCCACAACAGAGTTCACTCGACTCCCCTTCGTACAGCGCAAATCAAAGAATTGGGAATTAGAGCCATTTAGGTGGGTTGGAGTTAACGCTGGACTTGCTTTAGCAAAACGTGCAGATCATATTGAAAATCGAAAAGGATTTACCAGTAAGGCAAGTTCGTTGCTTGATCGACTCATTGGTTGATCGCTAGCGAAGAATATTTATTGCTCGTGCTGCCACCACGGTTATTGCAATAAGAGAAACCATTGATTCTGTGGCGAATAGGACTTTTATTCGTAGCGTTAAAGGCATCGCATCTGCTGGGGCAAAGCTTGTTCCATTAGCGAATGCTGTATAGAGGTAGTCGTAAAAACGCGGATGCCAGTTAGCTGGGGCCAGCGATGGATTCTCTAGTTGAGGGAACTGAATATCAACTGGCACATCACCCCCAGCACGCATGTGAGGTCCTCCGCCATCTATCTCCCAGAACCAAATTCCATAGACAATCACGTTTGTTAGCCAAATTGCGACAGCAGAATAAATCAGACTCCGCCCTTGAGAAACATTGCTCGTTAGCAGGCGGTCAACAAGCAGCCCTACTGATGCCACATTCGCAATGGTAATAATTGCAAGCAGTGAAATGACGGTTCTTCGAACCCATGGAGACTCATCAGGGTGGTGGTGCTTTCGAGCTGAAAGAGGAAGTAGCGGCAAAATAATAAGGACTGGAAGCAGCCACCTCGGCCCCACAACGAGTCGGTCAGGAAGCACTATGTACAATGCAGTGCAGCAGAGTAGTGCAAGCCCCGCTGGCCACCTGGGTTCGTGATGGGGGATCATTTAATTAACGGTAATCCCTGCTGGCTGGAACAAATTAGTTGGAGAAAGTATTTCCGCTACTGGAAGAGCATTCCACAAGCTGTTGATTAACAACTTCTGATTTGTTACTACATCAGCTGGGGCTGGAAGTGTAATCTCAACTGGTTGGTTATAGCTAAGTATCTTGGTGCTCACCGAGATGGACTGTACATGCGAGCTAAACGTGACGTTCGCCGCAGTCACTTCCCCTTCTTTGCCAGTAGTGATGCTGAAATTCATTGAACCAGTTACTGGCTTCTCGATCTGACCACTTGCGAGAGGCAGCAGTGTCATACCGCGACCAAAGTTATATGTCGTGAAGTCTCCGCTGTACTGCGTAAGAAGTCGACGATATGAACTAATCAACGCAATGTCTGGCTTAGTCATCTCGAGCGAAAGACCGAAGAACGGTGGACTGGTGCCCAAGGATTCACTAATCCAGGGTTTGCCTGCGAGACTCGCTAGACCTTGTGACCCCACATAGAGATCGGATTTTGTAATCAGAATCTGAACCGGAGTTGAAGAAAGCGCAGATGGTATGTCCATTGATATCTGCATCAATTGCTTTTGAAAGTCAATTTTTGCGTCAGCACTAATCGATGTGGAGCCATTACTGCTGATTGTGAGCTGCATGTCGACTGTTTTTGGCGGATACCCATTTAGTGCCAAAGCGTCTTTAGCAATGCCCCCTGGATTTGAGTCAGTTGCAGCAAGAACTACACCAAGGACGCTAAGTGCCAACGCCACTCCCGCCAGTACTAGAGCTCCAACCCGCTGTGATGACGCCATAGAACTACCCTACTGGGCGAAATTTGGCCTAACTCAAAGGTTCATTAAGAATTGTGGCTAGCAGGTCTGATGCAATGTTCCGGCCGCAAGCAATAAAGCCAATTCGTGACGTTACATCCTCCACAAGATTCAACGTAATTGCCGCGTATGAGGCCGATGCAGAGCCTTCAAGCACAATGCCATGGGCTTCAACAGATTCGCGGACAGCTCTTCGAATTTCAATTTCTTCTACAAGCACTAGAGGAACTTGATGCTTGGCAATAAGTTCATTAGTTGCAGCGCCTTCGTCACCTCCACCCGCGAGTCCATCAGCAATTGTTGGCCTATGGACAACCTCGGACATTGGTACCCCACGTAACGCAAAATACATCGCAGAACTTTCAACTGGTTGCACACCAGTAACAAAAATGTCACCACGTTGGTGGGCTTCTCTTGACAATAAAACGCCAGAAATAAGTCCTCCACCGCCAACTGATACAACAATGTGTTCTAGTTCTGGTGCTTGCAGCAACATTTCATCAAAGACCGTTGACTGCCCCGCCATCACATTTGTGTCATTAAAAGGTGAGATGTAGTGAATAGACCGTGCACCAGCAAGTTCGAGTGCATGGGCCTGCGCGTCATCGTAAGAAGATCCAAACTCAATAAGTTCAATGTCGAACTTATTGAGTTTCTTTACTTTCGCCTCAGAAGCATTCTTAGGAACTACAACTGTTGCTCGTACTCCAAGCGTTTGTGACGCATATGCGATTCCTAAACCGTGATTTCCTGCTGAGGATGTAATAACTGCGCCAGTAGCGTCTTCACGCTTAGAAGCGTCGACCGCCGCCAGTGCGCCACGAACCTTAAAAGCGCCAGTCGGCTGGAGGCCTTCGAGCTTTACAAATGTTGGCCTGCCACGTAGAGGTATCTCAATAGTGGGCGTTGGAACTAGGTGATCAGCAATAACGCGTCGCGCAGCTTCGAGCTGATGCAGCGTAGGAGGTAGAACTAGTCGAACCATAAAAAAATTCTACTACTTTAGTTTCGTAGCTCATTTCCCGTTAAGTAAGGTCATAAGTGTGAATAACTACTTTCTTGATGCATCTATTGCCAGTGTGGCATTTATCGGAACGATGTTTGACAATTACTTTGCCTATGGCGCGCAGCTACTCATTACTGACAATAAAACTACTAAACGAGTTCGAAACTCTCAGATACTCGCAATAGTCACACTAATTCTTGTGGCGGCGGTTCTCGGAGACTTTCTACAAACCATTCCAACTCGAGCTATCGGAGTTTTGGCTTTTGTCCCCTGGTACTTCGCATTTCATGCGTGGCAATCACGCAATACTCCACAGCGAAAGGTCTACAAGCGTGGCGCAATAACAACTTTTTTGATGACTTTTGCACTCGGTGGTGACAATATCGCCGTCTGGACACCACTACTGAGGTCTAGTGACAACACTAAAAAAATCATCACAATAGTTGTATTTATTATCTGGGAACTTATTTTTGTTGTATCTGCTGAAACACTTACGCGGCACCCGCATGTTGTTGCGTGGGGTAATAAGCGTGCATCTTTTGTCATCCCTTGGGTCTACTTGCTTCTTGGAGTAATGATTTTGGTTGAATGTCGCATTTTGTAATGTGACATTTCTTCAAGTATGACTTAAACTTCCCCAGTAACGTAGGGGTATGTCAAAAACCACGCCAAAACAAACACTGAACCGATTAACGTTCATTGTTGCGGTGCAGTGGATGGGTGCGACTCTAGGACTCCCGCTCTTGCCTCTTTTCTTAGAACACCGAGGCGGAACACCAACAATTATTGGCTACATCATGGCTGCATTCTCAATTGCTGGCCTGGCGAGCCAGTTCATGACGGGTCGATATGCCGACAAGCATGGCCGCCGACCAATCATGATCATTGGTCTCGTGGTCTACGGACTGGCCAGTATGACCTATCTGTTCCCAGTAAATGCACCGTGGTTCATCATCACTCGAGTCTTCCAAGGAGTATCAGCTGGCGCCATTGAAGTGGCGTCCATGTCCGCAGTTTCGGCTCTCTTTGATGAAACCGAGCGAGGTAGTGCGATTTCAAGAATCATTGCCGCCCAGCTCGGAGGCATGGCCTTTGGGCCCGTGGCTGGTGCACTGGTGTCGGTTCGAGCGCTCGGCTGGGCATTTTTTGTCTCCGGGGTTGTGTCACTACTCGCTGCAACGCAAACATTTCGAACAAACCTAGGTGACAAGGCCTACGATCCAACACCGCTGCCAAAATTACAGTGGAGCCAGCAACTTATCGGTGCGTTCATTGCAGCAGCTGGCACAGGAATGCTCATTGGCGTCTACGAAACTTGCTGGTCGCTTCTCATGAAAGCGCATCAAGCCACCACACTAGATATTCGTCTTAGCTGGACTTTTTTCTGTCTGCCCTGGGTACTTTTAAGTGGCTACGGCGGATGGCTGGCCGACCATGCCAACCGTCGAGTTGTTGGAACACTTGGACTTATCAACGGAGCAGGATTTTTAGCGCTTTATCCACACATACACAACCCACATTTGATGGTGCTCTTCGGTGCGTTTGAATCAATCGGTGCGTCACTATCAGTTCCTTCAATTTCTTCACTTATGTCCGAAGGTTCGCAACATCGTGAAATGAGTCGACGTCAAGGACTCAACGCAACTGCAAATACTGGTGCGCTCGCATTGAGTGCGGCGGCATCAGGCTATTTCTTTAGCATCAATGCAGCGCTCCCCTTCACAATTGGTGCCATAATTTCTGGTGCGCTCGCATTAAGCACAATCTGGTGGTGGCGAAATGTGCACGGGAACATTGCTACTAAAAAATAAATCGCTCAGAAAAGCAGAAGAGCGGCACCGAAGTGCCGCTCTTCTGCTTTAAATCTTGGCGAAAACTAATTAAGCCTTCCAAGCCTGGTCGTAGGAGAGTGATCCTCCTTGCGGCAAGTACAGCTTGCCAGCTACCTGACGACCCATCCAGTTCTGAACCTTCTTGCTTGCAGCGAGTCCTGTGACAACTGTGTCAAGGAAAACGTACGTAGCTTCTGAAGCAAAAGTGTTGTTAACAGTTCGCCAGTTTGTTACGTGCTGTGAAGATCCTCCAGGTGCTGCAAGGGCCTGCTGCATAACTTTCTGAATGAAAGGATTATTCTGGTGCTGGAAGTTCACTGCACCGGCAACGTTAGGTGATGATGTGTAGTCACCCTTTCCTGCATAGGTGGTGTGCGGCCAAGCAGTTAGTCCTAGACCTAGCGGAATGTTAGTACCTGCTGCAGGCACAGAGTTCCACCAGATGTAGTTGAAAGACTGGTCAACTCCACCGAACTGGAAGGTGAGCGCTGATGTCTCAACACCATTGATGTAGTTAGCAATTTCAACACCACTCTCGAGCGGTCGACCAACAACTGTAATTCCAACCGTCTTGCAAGACGCCTGAAGGAATGTAAATGCACGAGTCACCGCAGCCGATCCTGTTGGGTAATCCAGAACAACCGTCACGCTAGACAAGTTGTTCTTTGTCTTGTAGGCCTTAACCGCTTTCTTGGCAGCTGTTGGATTAAATGTTGGGTACTGAGGGTTCTGGTAGTAGGCAGATGTCTTCTTGAAGATTCCATCAGCGAAAGTACCGTTGCCAAGGGCAACCGTCTTCAGGTAAGCCTTAGGGTCAATTGACTGAATGATTGCCTTACGGATCGATGAGTCGGTCAAGTGGTTCGTGTAAGTGTGGTCCCAAACCAAAGTCGATGGGTTAACCGCCCCAGCAATGTACGTTCCTGTGGCCGCACCAATTGCAGCACTTGCTGTCTTGTCTCCTGAAAGAGCTAGCTGGACTGCTGTAGGGACTGCTGCACCCTTTAAGATGTAAGGCAACGCTAGCTGTGCCCAAACACCATATTGGTTGTATGTCCCAGTTGTGTTCATGAGCCAGTAGTTAGTGGCTGGTTCACGAGGGTCATTTACATCTGTACGAGCAACAAGGTTTTTGTTTCCCATCATCTTGGCAGCCACATTTGAGTCAGTGGTGTAAGCAATGTCAACTGAACCTGCCTGCACTGCTTGGTACGCAGCTTCATCGTCCAAAATTACTTTGATGACAAGTTTGTCCAAGTAGGGGAGTTTCCGACCCTTAGCATCGGTACGCCAGTAGTTAGTGTTCTTAGCAAGCGTGCAGTGGTCGTTGTACACCCAGTCACTTGCTGACACCATCTTGAATGGACCAGTTCCGATTGCAACGTCATTGTATCCCTTAACGAGAGTCGATGGCTCAGCCTGATACGCAATCTGTGAAGCTGCAAGTGAAAGTGGCCACGCGGCGATTGGAATAACCAAGTTGTAGATAACTTCGTAGTCGTTAGATCCCTTGACGACAGATTTAACTAGAGGCGCAATAGCTGGTCCCACTGGACTGTTGTCTAGTCCACAGGCCTGATAGTTCTTCACCACTACATCAGCATTGAAGGCAGTTCCGTTGTGGAACTTGACGTCTTGGCGAAGTTGCATTGTCCAAACACTGAAGTCTGCATTAGGCGTAATTCCAGTTGCCAACATTGGAAGCACTGTCTTTCCGTCTGCTGCAACTTCAAACAGTCCGTCATAGATAGCTTTTCCACGAACGTAGTGTGATGCACCCCATGAGCCCTTTGGGCCACTGAATGCTATTAGCGAAAGTGCGTCACCGTTGGTAGAAACCGTAAGTGTTCCACCTAACTTTGGTGTACCCGTATTAATACCTACGGCAGTTGCAGCGCCAGCGCTACCGGCAATAAGACTGTCGACGACAGTCCCGGCCATTGCAACTCCACCAATGGTGGCTGCTGAATTAGTTAAAAAAGACCTACGGTCCATCTCTAGTGACATTTTGTTCTGCTTTCCCCCGGTGAAATTGCCTTGTGCCGTTTCATCCATTTCCCAAACATAGCAACAAGTCAGGTGAGTCCGCAGTTTGTACTTGTGAAAAGATAATCTTCGATTTCAAGTAGTAAAAGTCCTTTGTTTTCAGGGCGTTTGAGCAAAAGTTTTTTCGGACAATCGAATGCTTGCGCTGAAATCTCATTACCCATAGCAGTGGGCTACCTATATTTAAGTTATCACTTAAGTAAGTTGACAAGAGAACTTTTTTATTTTCATGATGTGAACAATTCGACAGCAAATTCATCACATCATGAAAATGAGAAGATAACTGCGTGACTTCAAAAGCCTTCGTAATCGAACAAGCTGGTACTGATCGAGTACCAGAGTCACAGCGTTGGACACAACCAAAGACAATCGGGGCATTGTGGGCAGGATCTTCAATCAATGTTGAATACTTTGTTTACGGAGCCTTAGTAATGGGCTTTGGATTTAATTTCGCAACAACGGTCAGTGTGATCGTTATTGGAAACCTTTCTTTCTTTCTCGTGGGCGCTGCATCGCTACAAGGTCCAGAGACTGGAACAACAACCTTCACAATTAATAGGGCACCCTTCGGTGTACATGGTTCAAAATTATTTGCTTTTTTTAACTGGATCACACTTCTCGGATTTGAAACTGAAGGACTAATACTTATTGTCGGCGCGGTTATGGTGCTTTTACAAATGGCGAACATCCACGTCAGCAGCGGATTTGAAGTTCTCCTTATTATCTGTGCTGCAATAATTCAAGCAATTGTTCCTTACTTTGGGCATGCCACCATGGTCAAAGTAATTCGAGTGATGATTATTCCGTTTGGTGCCGTATTCGTAGTACTTGCGTTCTTCGACATAAAATTTGGCACGCCAAATTACGCCGGGGTCGGCGGTGGATGGGAACTGTACAGTGCGGCACTCGCATTTGTTTTTGCTCTTTCGGGGCTCGGTTGGACGAACTGTGCAAATGACTACACGAGGTATGTCCCACGCGATGCAAAGAAGTCAGCAGTTGTTGGCTGGGTGTTTTTAGGCACCGCCGTTCCAGAGATCTTGCTGATGCTCTTTGGTGCAACGACATTTACATTTCTTTCAAGTCCGTCGCAGGTTGCTGCATGGAACGGAGCAAATCCATTTCAGGTGCTGTACGCACAACACGTGCTTCCTAAATGGTTTGTTGTCCTCTTCTTGGGTTTTGCAGTGCTCCAGCTTTTCGCAGTGAACTCACTCGATCTGTATTCTTCTGGTGTTTCGCTTCAGGCAATAGGTATTCGCATAAAGCGCTACCAAGCAGTGTTACTTGATTCAGTTATTTCATGCGGCCTGGCAATCTGGGCCATGTTTCAGTCGACGTTCTCTCTCTACATGAAGGAGTTTGTTGGAGTGATAATTGTGTGGATTGGACCATGGCTCGGAATCTTTTTAATGGACTGGCTGCTTCGAAAGATGAAATACAGCGCCAGTGAACTGCAGCGCACCGACACTAATGGGACGTACTTCGCTCAAACGTCCGGCGTGCAATGGAATGCAGTCGTGGCCTTCGCAGTTGGCATGATTAGCGCGACAGCCTGCTTCTCGAAAGCCCCACCACCGGTCTCATTCCCATTTCACTGGATGACACCTATTTCTAATCACTTTGGTTCAGTGTGTGCGAGTGGCCTCGTACATGGCACGTGCCGTGCTGGGTGGTACGGCGGGGCAGATTTCTCTGTCTTTGCTGGCGTGGGATTTGGCGCATTCGTGTACTTCATTCTCGAAAAGCGCTCTGGTCGTGTAGCCAGACAGGTCCAGAAGCAACAAGCGCTAGAGCCAGCATCGTAAATCAACTGGCACTTGATGTACCGTTGCCAAATGCAGTCTTCGCCTGAAAGCAAGAAACCACGCAACGTCATTGTGGTGGTACTTGATTCCCTCAATCGTCACCTACTTGAGGCGTATGGATTTAATGAGTTCACAACTCCGAATCTCATGAGATTCGCGAATCGCTCAATCAAGTTTACAAATCATCACACAGGTTCTCTCCCCTGCATGCCAGCACGCCACGACATTCTTTGTGGAGCACTCGACTTTTTGTGGCGTCCATGGGGATCAATAGAGGTTTGGGAAGATGCCATCACATTTGAACTCCGCAGAAAAGGAATCATTACGCAATTGATAACTGATCATCCCCATCTCTTTGAGTCCGGTGGTGAGAATTATCACACCGACTTCTCTGCGTGGGACTACGTACGAGGTGGAGAGGATGACCCTTGGAAAACTCGTCTCGATCCTTCTTGGTTCGGTTCCCCTGCACTCCCAGCGCAGCCTGCATCCATTGAGCGTGGCTACGACAAATCACGAACCTATTTCAAAGACGTAGAAGATTTCCCCGGGCCTAAGACAATGACGGCGGCGGCGAAATGGATTCGCGAAAATAAAGACAGCAAAGATCGCTACTTTTTATTTGTTGATGAATTTGATCCCCATGAGCCATTCGATACTCCCGAGCCGTGGGCGTCAATGTACGACGAAGCATGGGACGGACCTAAAGTAATTTGGCCTCCCTACACCGATGCAGGTGGACCAAATGTTCCAGATGAACGAACTGGACGACACATTCGTGCAAACTACGGCGCGAAGCTCTCAATGATTGACCATTATTTCGGAAAAGTACTAGACGCAATCGATGAAGCGTGCGCCTGGGAAGATACCGCTGTCATAGTGATGACTGACCATGGTCACTACTTAGGCGAGCGTGGCGGAATTTGGGGCAAGCCCGGTGTTCCTATTTATTCAGAGATGGGTCATATCCCATTAATGATTGCCTGGCCCGCAAGAGCCGCCACTGAAGTGAACGATTTAACAACCACAGTCGACATCCACGCAACATTGTGCGAAGTCTTTGATGTCCAGCCAGAACACCGCACTCATGGCCATTCGCTCACATCAGTACTTAACGGCACTGGACCATCAACTCGTGATCACATACTCACTGGGATATGGGGACGCGAGGTTGTTTTCATTGACAAAGAGACAAAATTTGTTCGAGCACCCATTGAAGGCAATAGACCACTGGAGATGTTCTCTAATAGATGGTCAACAATGCCAATTCACGCGTACCCAAATATTCGACTCCCTCGACCTGATCGTCGTGCAACTTTGGAATACATGCCTGGTTCTGATGTTCCGGTAATTCGCCAACCGTTTACTACTGGTGACGAAGTTCCATTCTGGGCTCGAATGAATTCCTTCCACGGTGACGTGGTCTTCAACAGAAAAGAAGATCCACTTGAAGAACAAAATCTTGTTCGAGGAAACTCACTAGAGGCTTCGTCAACACAAGTAGAAGCAATGCGAGAAGCGCTAAAAGCAATCGAAGCCCCATCACTTCAGTTTGAGCGTTTAGCGCTCACTTAACTATTTAAACGACTCTGGAAAACGCTTTGCAGCGTCGCTATACCAAGCAGCTGAAGGCTTTAGTGTCCGTTTAAAAGTGGAGCGGTCGACTGCAACGATTCCAAACTTTGGACGATACCCGAGTGTCCATTCAAAGTTGTCAAGCAACGACCATTGGAAGTAGCCGCGAACGTCGTATCCTTCATCAATTACTTTTGCAAGTCCCTGCAGTGCACCTTCTAAGTACCTAATTCTCTGTTCATCGTCATTAGTGCCTATGCCATTTTCAGTAACAATTACCGGGATGCCTGCCACGTCTGCAGCTCTGCAGACCGTGTATGCAACACATTGTGGCCAAAAGGCATATCCCATTTCGGTTACTTCACCAGTTGCCGGAATAATTCCACTAGCACCAAGTTCGATTTTGGTGTAGCACTGTACGCCAATAAAGTCATCGTCACTAACCACTGCGAGGTACTGGTCCTCCATTGAGCTGCGAATAATCTCCATAGTTTCTTCGCCACCTTCAGCGCAAACGTATTCCTGCATCGACAGACACATCCCAATCGGATACGTTCCTGGACCATTTCTCAGTTCTTCGCGCATTGCGAAGTGGCTTGCACGCATTGCCTCATTTACTTTGTCGTATCGAGAACGGTCTCTAACCTCTGGTGGAAATACACCAAGTAAATATCCCATTAGTGCAACGATGTTGGGCTCATTAATAGTGCACGCAATGTCAATTTCATCACCTAGTTCTGTAGCAACATGCTTGGCATAATTCCCCATCCACTCTGCGATCCTCGGGTTCTCGAATCCATCAAGATCTGCAACCCATAGCGGCAGAGTGAAGTGATGCAACGTAACCACAGTTTGGATGCCTTTGGCATGACAAGCCTTGAGGACATCTCTGTAGTGCGCCACTGCATCTTTTGAGAAGACTCCTTGTTGTGGCTCAATTTTTGCCCACTCCAAAGAGAGTCTGAATGAGTTGAGCCCAAGTGACTCAATAATGTCGAGATCTTCTTCGTATCTATTCCATGAATCACAAGCATCGCCACATGGCTCGACAGCAATAGTGTCTGGTTTCGTTTCGTAGCGGTACCAGTCAGTATTTTCTCCACCGCCCTCGATCTGGTATCCCGATGTTGAAGTTCCCCACATAAAGCCACTTGGAAAGGCCATCTGACGATCTGACATATTTCAGTCCTTTAATTAACTTGGTAAAGAGTCGTGCAAACATCCACAACTTTGGAGCATACTTACAATCATGAACAAAAAACATGCTCCATTAAGCAAAGAGATGGCCAAAAAAATGCTCGAAACCGCATACCAAGAAGCGGCGCTTGGTCTTAGTGAAGGTGGGATCCCTATTGGGGCAGCGCTCTTCACAAGAGAGGGCGAACTCCTTGGTGCTGGACACAATCGTCGAGTTCAAGAAGACGATGCATCAGTACACGCAGAAACTGATGCCTTTAGAAAAGCTGGGCGTCGTCGTGACTACCCCGACTGTGTGATGGTCACCACGCTCTCGCCGTGCTGGTACTGCTCAGGGCTTGTTCGACAATTCAACATCGGTGCTGTAGCTATTGGTGAAGCCGAGACGTTCCATGGTGGTCACGACTGGCTTGAAGAACTTGGCGTTGAGATTGTTGTCTTAAATGACAAAGCGTGTATTGAAATACTTTCGAAATTCACACACGAACACCCCGAACTTTGGAACGAGGACATTGGTCTCTAGTTAACGAACTGGTGCTCCGAAGAGTCGGTCGCCAGCGTCACCAAGACCCGGTGTGATGTAGCCAACATCAGTCAACTTCGCGTCTAGGGCTGCACCAAAAATCTTGATGTCTGGGTATTTAGAAAGTACGTAGTCAATCCCTGGTTGTGCAGCAAGCAAACAAAGAACGGTCACTGGACCAGGGTTGCGCTTAGCAATAATGTCAAGCACGCAAACGAGTGATCCTCCAGTCGCGAGCATTGGGTCACAGATAACTATTGGTGAACCTTCGAGGACTTCTGGGACGCCGTCTAGATATACATCGGGCAGAAGTGTCTCTTCATTACGGCGAAGCCCCATAAGACAAACTCGGTGAACTGGAAGAATTTCTTGCGCGGCAGGACTCATTCCGAGCCCGGCACGAAGGATTGGAATAATTACATACTGCGTATCGGCCTTAACTGCAGGTGCACCCTTTACAACAGGAGTGTCAACTGTGGTCGCAGAGACTTTTGCGTCACGAAAGGCTTCATAGGCTACGAATCTTGCAATCTCACCAGCGAGACGCAAGAAGTCTGCATTAGAAGTTTTTTCATCACGAAGTTGACGAATCTTGTCGGCAACAAGTGGATGATCGATGAAATAAGTAGAGGCCACATCGACACAATAGGTCATGTTCCTTCGTGAATTCCTGCACAAGTGAGCAAGTAACATCAGGCAATGGCTATTTCACACTCCACGAGGCCAAGCGCCAACCCACTTGGTGGAGTTCACTCGAAATACCAAGGACCTCACGCAATTATTTCACCAGACAAAAGTCTCACCTGGTGGCGCAGAATCCTCCCAGTAATTGCTTCACACCGTGTTGCGTTCATTGCCTCAATCAGCCTTTCGCTGGTGAGTTTGGTGTTCCAGACACTTGTGCCAAACATGCTCAATAACGCAATTGATAACGGACTTATTCGTCACACCGGAAATCTTCATCGCACCGTGATTGAGATTTTGATTGTTGGAGTGCTCGCTGGCGTCACTGGCATTATTTCTCGCCAGTACGTGTACCGCACTGCCTACAACGTTGAAGCGGATCTTCGAGCGCTTATGTACAACCACCTCACGTGGCTCTCATTTAGTTTCTACGACCGAGTTCAATCAGGACAATTAATTAGTCGCTCCAACAGCGACATAAGAAGCGTGCAGATGTATTCGACGTTCGCTCCCCTAATCCTTGTCCAGAGCTTCATTGGAGTGCTCGCATTCGGATTCATGTTGTCGATTAACGCACCACTTGCCTTAATCGCAATGTGCATTATGCCGCTGCTCTACTTCATTGGAATAAAAATGCGTCGCGTGCTGTTTCCTATCTCATGGATTCTCCAAGCTCGACTCGCTGAAGTAGCAACAATCGTCGACGAGAACGTAAACGGAGTTCGTGTTGTTAAGTCTTTCGCACAAGAAGGCGCTGAAGTCAACCGACTCGCTGACGCTGCTGAACGAGTTGCGTGGGGGTATGTTAAGGACGCAGAAATTCGTGGTGTCTGGGGGCCATGGGTGCAGAGTCTTCCCCAACTTGGGCTCGCGCTCGTGCTCTTTTTTGGTGGATGGATGGTGCTGCAGGGCAAGCTCGGAATTGGAGCAATTCTCGCCTTCAACGCCTATCTCCTAATGCTCCAAGCGCCGTTCATGATGCTTGGACAACTCGTCATGATGGGCCAGCGTGCCAAAGCAAGTGCCGAGAGAATTTTTGAAGTACTCGACGAATCACCAGAGATTGTGGAGCGACCTGGCGTATTCGACCTACTTGACGTCTCAGGAAGAATTGATTTCAACCATGTCAGATTTGCGTACGCCAATGGTGCAGAAATCTTGCATGATTTCGATGCACACATTGAGCCAGGAGAAACCGTCGCGATTGTTGGTCGAACTGGTTCAGGCAAATCAACAGTGGCTCGACTACTTACGCGTTTCTACGATGTCAGCGATGGATCAGTGCAAATTGATGGACATGATGTTAGAGACGTCACACTGCAAACGTTGCGAGACACCGTTGGTGTAGTTCTCGATGATCCATTCCTATTTTCAATTTCCATCAGAGACAACATTGCGTACGGTCTTCCTGACGCCTCCATTGAGGACATCACCGCTGCAGCAAAAGCAGCCAACGCCCATGAGTTCATTGTGAAACTCCCTGAGGGGTATGACACTGTTGTTGGTGAGCGTGGTTACACCCTTTCAGGTGGACAGCGTCAACGTATTTCTATTGCACGTACATTGCTCGTTAATCCACCAATTTTAATTCTTGATGATGCAACGAGTGCAATTGACGTTCACGTTGAAGCTGGCATCTACTCTGAACTCACAAAACTGCTCACCAAGCGCACAACAATTGTGATCGCTCACCGTATTTCAACCATTGCGCTCGCGAGTCGAGTGATTCTGCTTGACGAAGGTCGAGTTATCGCAACAGGTACTCACGAACAACTACTGGCAACATCGCCGCTCTACGCAGAAGTTCTCGCCCAAACCACATCGGACGCTTCGTAATGGGTTGGGGTGGCGGCGGAGGCGGTTGGGGTGGCCCGGGTGGGTGGAGGGATGTTCCAAGCCAGTTCAAACACAGGTCTTCCTTTTGGTGGTATCCCGAGTGAACTTATGGAAGAGGCGACAAAGATTGTCTCCACCGAACCAAAGCGCGAACCATCACAGATTGCCTTCCGCCAGCTCCCTAGTGAGTCTGAAAAATTGCCACTCACGCTGTACCGAATGGTTAAAGCATTTCCTGGGTACGTACTTTGGGGATCGCTCCTCACCATTGTTATAAGCCTCGCCATGCAGGCGGGACCAAAGCTCACGGAGTACGCAATCAATAACGGAATGGCCAAGGGTCACCGTTCATTGACAGTCATTAGCGTCTGTGGCGCTCTCTACCTCGTGCTCGCAGTTGGAAGCGCTATCTTGCAACGACTTCAGATCAATGTGACTGGTCGACTTGCTGCACGAGTGATGCACGAGTTGCGCGTACGAGTCTTTACACATTTCCAGCGACTGAGCCTGGACTTTTTTACTGAAGAAAAAGCTGGTGTTTTGATGAGTCGCATGACGAGTGACATTGAAAACCTACAGCAGTTAATTCAAGACGGCATTAGCTCTTTTGCTCTTCAAGGGCTCACCATGGCCGTAATCACGGTCATTCTCTTTACAACCAATGTGGTGCTCGCGACATGGACAATCCTTCTGATAGTTCCATTGCTGTTCGTATTTTCCATCTGGTTCCACGTAGCTTCCGAAAAGGGATACCTACTGAGCCGTGACCGCATCGCCAATGTTCTCGCGGACCTCTCAGAGTCGCTTTATGGGATTCGCGTGGTCACTGCAAATAATCGTCAAAAGCGCAACATGCTCAATCATCAACACGTTGTTGGGGCGTACCGTGACGCCAACATGTATACCGGACGCGTTAACGCAATTTATGGACCATCAACATCAATGATTGGAATTCTTGGTCAAGGAATTCTGCTCAGTATTGGTGGGAACATGGTGCTCGATCACAAACTAAGCATTGGTGCGCTCATTGCGTTCTTCTTGTACCTCAACCGTTTTTTTAGCCCTATCCAGCTACTTGTCCAGCAGTACAACGCACTGCAGCAAGGTCGTTCTTCAATTATTCGACTCCGCGAGTTGTTACAAACGCCTCCGAGCGTTGATGAAGTAGTAAATGCTCCAGATCTACCAACCATTGAAGGAAGAATGACTTTCGAAAATGTGAGCTTCGGGTACCTCGAAGGACGACCAGTACTAGAGAATATCAATCTAGAAATTGCTCCAGGAGAATCAGTTGCATTCGTTGGACCGACGGGTGCTGGAAAATCAACGATGGCGAAATTAGCTAATCGTTTTTATGATCCAACCTCTGGCCGCGTGTTACTTGACGGCGTTGACATCAAAACTGTTTCACTACATTCGCTTCGCTCTCAACTTGGCGTTGTGCCACAAGAAGCATTCCTTTTCGCTGGATCTATTCGGACCAACTTGAGCTTTGGTCGTAGTGGCATCACCGACGAAGAGATTGAAGAAGCAATTGATGTTGTGGGACTACGCGACCTCATTGAGCGTCTCCCCCAAGGCATTGACACCATTGTCCATGAGCGCGGACAAACTCTCGCTGCGGGAGAACGTCAGTTGCTCGCTCTCGCCCGAGCATTCCTTGCACGCCCACGTGTCCTCATCTTGGACGAAGCAACATCATCGCTAGACCTTCGAAGCGAAACAATCATTGAACGCGCGCTTGACCGCATTCTTGAAGGAAGATCAGCAATTCTTATTGCCCACCGCTTAACAACCGCCCAGCGTGCGAACCGAATTGTAGTTATTGACCACGGTGGCATTGTTGAAATGGGAACTCCAAAGGAGCTCCTCGCAAAGGGTGGCGCTTATGCAGGTATGTACAACGCTTGGCTCGAGTCCGGAGGACGCGACGCCACTCGAAGTGATGTTTAGACCATGTCCTTAAGCATCTCAATCATCTGAGGCTTTGTTTGATCCCCAAGGGTGACTGGGTGAATCTGCAAGTGAGTAATGCCAGCTTCTTTGTAAGCAGCGAGACGCTCTTTCACGTAGCCCTTTGATCCACAGATGGTTGTGAGTTCCAAGAACTCTTCAGGAACTGCCGCTTCCGCTTCAGCCTTCTTACCGCTTAGGTAGAGCTCTTGGATGATCTTGGAGTCATCACCGTAACCGTAACGAGTTGCGAGTTCGGTGTAGAAGTTCTGGCCAACTGCGCCCATGCCACCAATGTAGAGAGCAGCCATTGAGCGTGCGTACTGGCGAACTTTGATTGCTTCTTCACCTTCACCGATTGCCACGAGTGATCCGGCGCTAATCATCAATTCTCCGAGTGCAGGGTCACGCTTAGCTTTTCCAGCTTTAAGTGATTCACCCCAAATGTCATTCGCTTTTTCTGGAATGAAGAAGATAGGCATCCAACCGTTTGCAATTTCTGCAGTCAGTTCGACGTTCTTCATACCAATTGAAGCAACCCAAATTGGAATGTTCTCTCGTACTGGGTGGTTGATGAGCTTAAGAGGCTTACCGAGACCGGTGCCCTCTCCTGCTGGAAGTGGAAGCTTGTAGTACTTACCGTCGTAAACGAGTTTTTCACGGCGCCACATCATGCGACAGATGTCAATAATTTCGCGAGTGCGACCAAGTGGAGCGGTGTATGGCACACCGTGGAACCCTTCAATCACCTGTGGACCAGAGGCACCAATACCTAAGTGAAAACGTCCACCCGAAACAAAGTCAAGGCCAGCAGCGGTCATTCCAAGTAGTGAAGGTGTTCGTGAGTAGATCGGAAGAATTTCTGCTCCGATTTCTACTGTCTTAGTAACTGCAGCGAGGTATCCCATCTGCGAAACACTGTCGAAGCTGTAGGCCTCGGCGAACCAGATGATGTCGAGACCTGCACTTTCCATATCAACAACATCTTTTTCGATCTCTTTGATGTTGCCCGAGTATGTGAGCATTGTTCCGATTTTCATGGCTACCTCCTGAGTTACTGATTAGTAGCAAACAGTAACCGCCCGGAGAACTCCCCTGCTGACAACTCAGAACTTTGTAGGTATACATTGGCAATAGAGACAACGACGTCTTCCAAAATGAAAGCCGGTGACAACGTGGTCACGCAGGACACAAGCGGGTTTAACCCCTGGACGCATGTTTGCGGACTGATTGAAAAAGCTGGAAAAACTCTCGGTCTAGACGATGGAATGATCCGTCGAATAATCACCCCGGAACGAATTCTTGAAGTTGCGGTTCCTGTTCGTATGGACAGCGGTGAAATAAACATGTACATCGGTTGGCGAATTCAACACGACACCTCTAGGGGGCCAGGAAAAGGTGGCATTAGATTTCACCCAAGCGTTAGTACTGATGAAATAACGGCACTGAGTGCCGACATGTCAATTAAGTGTGCTGTCGTACATATTCCTTACGGCGGAGCAAAGGGCGGCGTAAAAGTCGACCCAACAGTTCTTTCTCGAGGAGAACTCGAGCGTCTTACTCGTCGCTACGCATTTGCGATTGCTCCAATTATTGGACCAGACCGCGACATTCCTGCACCCGACATAAACACCGACACGCAGGTGATGAGTTGGATCATGGACACCGTCTCAATGCTGGCGGGATACAACACTCCAGGAGTTGTTACAGGTAAGCCCCTCGAAATTGGTGGGACACTCGGACACGCTGGCGCTACGTCACTTGGGGTAACTATTTGTACGATGGCGGTTCTTGAAAAGCTTGGTCGCGCTGTTGAAGGTCAGCGCGTCATTGTTCAGGGTTACGGAAAAGTAGGCGGCCCTCTCGTCAAGCTTCTTAGCGAGCGTGGGATGAAGGTCGTGGGTCTCGCAGACGTCCATGGAGCAATACACGTTCCTGGCGGCATTGATGCTGCGCAGATGAAGGAATACTTGATTAAAAATGGAACAATCCTCGGATTCCCTGGAAGCACAACAGTCGCCAACGATCAGTTCTTCACTATCAAATCAGATATTGCAATTCCTGCAGCTTTAGGTGGGGTAATTACTGCTGACGTTGCGCAGTCAATGTCTGCGTCGATCGTCGTTGAAGCGGCAAACGGTCCAACCACTGGTGAAGCGAACGAAATATTTCGCAATCGTGGAATAACAGTCGTGCCAGACGTGCTCGCAAATGCTGGTGGCGTTGTTGCTTCTTATTTTGAATGGGCGCAAGATCTTCAGGGCTTCATGTGGGAACCTGAGCTCTTCACATCACGACTAGAAAAGACAATGGCTGACGCTTTCGCATACGTGTGGAAACGTCACATAGAGCTTGATGTATCGCTTCGTGATGGCGCTATTGCTGTTGGTGTAGAACGGATTGCTGAGGCGACCCAACTACGAGGACTTTTTCCATAAAAGTATGTAATGTTTGGAAGTACGCGATTACTTACAAGGATGATTTATGACCCAACTCTGGCAACTAAGTGCAGCAAAAATTGCAAAAATGGTTTCGAATAAAGAAATTTCAGCAGAAGAAGTCGCTAAATCTCATCTCGAGCGAATTGATGAAGTAAATCCAGTGCTCAATGCATTAACAATTGTTGAACGTGAAGCAACTTCTAAGGCAAAGACTTTTGATCAAGGGGCTCGAAGCGGAAAACTTTCAGGTGTTGCATTCACTTCAAAAATAAATGTTGACCATGCTGGATATCCAACCGACGATGGTGTTTCGTTCCTCGCCGGTGACATTGCAACTGAAACAACCACGACTGTTCGTGGTCTCGAAGAAGCTGGGGCGACGATGATGGGACGAAGCAATGCCCCTGCACTTGCGTTTCGAATTCATACCGGTAATGAACTACACGGAGAAACCTTTAACCCATTTGATAAGGCCATTACCCCTGGCGGATCCAGTGGTGGAGCCGGGGTAGCTGTAGCAACAGGAATGTGCGCGGTCGCTCAAGGAAATGACATTGGAGGCTCCATCAGGTGGCCGGCATTCTGTAACGGGATCTATGGGCTCCGACCTTCTATGGGCCGGATGAACGTCATGAGAGTTAATACTGCAGCACCTAGGTTTGCATCATCAATGATGATGTCAACAAATGGCCCACTTGCGCGAACGGTTGACGACTTGTGGCTCGCATTTGAAGCTATGTCTCACGCGACCTCAGATGACCCTAGAACGACTCCAGTTGCGCTCACGGGAATGGAGAAGCCAACTTCCAAGAAGGTCGCGCTTATCACTAGCGATGGACATGCCATAAGTGATGAAACAAAACAAGCTCTTCAAATAGCTGGTAAGCATCTAGAAGATGCCGGATATGAAGTCGAAGAAGTAAATCCTCCAATGCTGGAAAACACATTCAGTTTGTGGATGCGTATTGCAGCACCGGAGCTCATTCATCAAACCGAGTTAATGATGCAGGTCCCAGACGCCGACTTTGTGACCTGGACACGAGATGTAATCGCTACCTTCCCAACTCTCGAGCCAGATACGTACTTCAAGGCCGTTATCGAACGAGATCTAATTGGCCGAGCATGGATGAAATTTATGAATGACTATCCGCTCATGATCATGATGAACGCGTCCAACAATTCAATGCCCGCAAGGTATGACACTCAAGGCATCGATGCAGTTAAGGATGTCTTTGAAACATTGCGTTATCAATTCTCGCTTCCAGCGCTGGGATTCCCAGTTTTACAAGCACCAATCAATGTTGGAATACCTAAACCAAACGGCGTTCAGATTGTTGGCTCACCATTTAGGGAGGACCTGCTTTTTGATGCCGCTAGGGCAATTGAGAAACGAGAAGGTCAGCGACCAGTTGTTGACGTGGCTTGGTAGTTATTTCCCCGTTGGCTTTCCGCCAACGACAGTTCCAACAACTTCAATGTCCTTAATAGCCATTGGAGCCACACTGAGTGGGTTTTCAGCAAGCACAGTGAAGTCTGCCCACTTGCCCACTTCTAATGAGCCAAGCATGTCATCACGGTTCATGAGATAAGCAGAACCAAGCGTCATTGCGGTGAGTGCTTGAAGCGGAGTAATTCTTTCAGCAGGCCCGAGAACAAAACCACTTCTGGTAACACGATTCACCGCACACCACATAGTAAACAGAGGGTTCACTGGGGTCACTGGGTGATCTGAATGGATAGAGATTTGAATTCCTGCTTCAATTGCTGATGCGGCGGCGTCCATTCGACGTGCTTTATCTGGTCCCATTGTTTTTGTACGGTGCGTGTCGCCCCAGTAGTAAATGTGATTCGAGAAAATGTTCGCACAAAGGTTCAGCGCCGCCATCTTCTTTATCGCTGCTGGTGATGCCATCTGAAAATGTTCAAGTCGGTGTCGGTGGTCATAGCGAGGTGAAGTGTTAAGAATTTTTTCGAATGCCCCAATCACCGTGTCGATTGCTTCATCGCCATTGGCGTGAACAGCAATTTGAAACCCCGCGTTGTGATACGGAGTTAGCTGCTTAATGAGTGTGTCTTCATCGAGCAGCAATTGTCCATGATCATCGCCGCCGCAGTAGCCAGGCCAGTTCAGTTTTCCGGTGAAGCCTTGGATTGAACCATCTGATACCCATTTAAGGGGACCAAATGTGAAGCGCTCATTGCTTTCGCTCTTTAACTTCGACACAATGGCAAAGACTTCATCTTCTGACATACGTCGTGTCATGTCAGTAATTTTTGGTGAATAGGTCACACGAGCTGGAAAGTCGTCACTAGAAACAGTCGCCTTAAAAGCTTCGAATGCCGGACCCGCGGTAACCATTGAGATGTCACTACCTGTTGTAACGCCAACTCGCCTGAGCAGCTCGCCACCAGCAAGTGCCAGTTGCGCGGGGTCACCATTGACCATTTTCACTCGGTCCAGTACAAGACTCATTGCTTCTTCGTGAAATTCACCGGTTGGGATGCCATTAGCGTCCTTCATAACTCCTGGGACGTCTGTGTTCTCATCGACTCCACAGATCTCCATTTGTTTTGAGTTTGCATATGCCAAGTGTCCACTGGCGTTCATAACCACAACGCCTTTGGTGGTGCTCACTTTGTCAAGGTCATGTCGAAGTAGTGCACGACCATCAAAGAACACGGGATCAAAGCCGTAGCCAGCGATTGCTCCTTCATAGTTGCCAGCACTACTTTTCAGCCGCTCAACGACTTCGTCAATAGTTGCTGAGCCCTTCGACATAGTTCCATCGGGTCGAAGTCGGTCATCTCGCCCTGTCCAAACGAGCCCAGTCAGCATTCCTTCACTAAAGACATGTCCATGAGCTTCAATAAAGCCAGGAACGATAACTAAATTTTCGTATCTATTATCTACTTCAAACGAATCATTACTTAGGTTTTCTACAACATCTTCAAATGTTCCAACGCTAAATATTCGTTCATCTTTTACTGCAATGGCCGTCGCGATCGGGCAGCTCTTATCAAGTGTCACAATTTCACGAGCACGATAAATGACTATTGACACAGGTTCCCCTTAGGACACTATTTAATGTAGTCGTAACCTAAGTAGACAATTAACCTATTTGTCAATGAAAGAATTAGTTAATGCCAACATCTGAAGTCTCAGACCGTATAACTCGCCCATCACAGGCAAGGTCACGCATCACGTTCGACCGAATCCTTAGCGTTGCGAAAGAAATCATTGTTGAACAAGGCATCGCCGCTCTCAACACAAACCTTGTCGCCGAACGCGCGGGGATCAACATTGGAACTGTGTACCACTACTTTCCAGACAAAATTGCAATTCTCTTAGAACTTTCGAAAGCTGACCGTGATCTTCGCTCAAGTTACATAATCGACAAAGTTTCAGAGCTGCCATCTGCGCCTGACCTCGAGAACTGGGTTCATGAAGTAGTTGAACTTACCTACAAACTTCGAACCGACCACCCAGCAACTATCGAACTTCGTCGAGCAATTCGCTCAATACCTGAGTTGCTAGATGCCGACAGAATCCGCAACGAAGAGGTGGTTACTCGACTTAATACTTTGTACTCGGTTCGATTCCCAAATGCAACACCTGCTCGTAGAAAAATGGTTGCTCGAGTTAACTATGAAACACTCGCTGGTCTTCTTGATGCCTATGGTGATGATGTGACTCACACTAAAGAGTTTTACTCTGAAGTGGCGTCAATGATTGTGGCCCACATGAGAACACTTGAGAACTAACAATAAAAATCCCCTCGGCCTGTACTAGGTCGAGGGGATTTTTTATTTGTAGGTTTTAGTTGACTAGCTCTTATTACTTGGTCGTGCGATCAATTCATAGAGCGCACCAATCGCAACAATCACGAACATCACAACCAAGGTGATCCATCCGTAGTTGAAGAGTGCACGTCCACTTGTGAGTGCACTTGGCCAAATGATGTTAAGCATCATCAAGAACAAGTAGGCCATTGCACCAATCGTTACTGGCATTCCCCACTTACCGAGCGTGAACGAGCCACTTGGCTTCCACCCACGCTGGCGGGCAATGAACGCTCCGAGCACCGTGAGGAAGAACGATAAGTAAATTCCCGATGTAGCAAACGAAACCAATGCGTACAAGGCATTAACTCCAGCTGGGTACGTGAACCACAAGATGTGCCATCCATTTGCTGGTGGTGTCACAAGCACCAGTAGCAAGAAGAGGAACGGAATAATTGTTCCAACCACAATTGCATTACGTGGAGTCTTATGCTTCGCAGTTACCTGCTTGACTGCATTGCTTCCTGGCAGAGCACCGTCACGAGCTAAGGCAAAGGCAACTCGAGCACCCGCACCCTGAACAGCTGTTCCACAACTAAAGAATGCAATGATCACCATTACGAGGAAGAAGTCCTGAAGCCAACTTGGCAGGGCACCGAGAAGTAGTGGGATGCCACCCTTGATGACAGCAGCAATTCCACCTATTTTTGGAGTTGCCAGCAGTAGACCAAGAACGAGTACAAATGAAGCAATGCCACCGTAAAGAAGTGCATTACGCATTGAACGTGGAACTTGGCGACTGGCTTCTTTGGTCTCTTCTGAGATGTCGCCAGCAGATTCAAATCCAAAGAAGATATAAACGTTGGCGAGTACTGCAACTAGTGCAGCTCCAGTCCACCAACTGCCACCGAAGTTAACTCCAAGTGGATTGGTGCTGGCGTGCTGAACACCTTGTGTGGTGAAGATGAATCCAAAACCCTGGTGGAATCCCTTGATGGCGAGCGCAATGAACACACCGAAGGTTCCAATTGTTTCAACATAGACACCGAACCTAGCGACATAACCCATGATTTTTGCGCCTACTGAATTCAGGATTGCTGAAAGAACAATGAACAATCCAGTAATTACAAAGAGTGTTACATGGTTGGAAGCATCGAGATGAGTATTAAACCAAATGTTGAGTAAATTCGTAACGTAGAGAACAGAGCCAGAGTCCACTGAAGCAACGGTTGCAAGAAGCGCAAATCCGTAGATCCATCCGACGTACCAGCCGTAGCGTGGTCCAACGTTGAACTTTCCGTATTGATACAAGGCACCCGACAACGGATATTCGCTTGAGAGTTCTCCAAAGACCAGTGCCACCAGCGTCATAAGACCTACGACGATTGGTATGGTCCAGATGTAGCGAGGACCACCAGCTCCAAGCCCAAGTACGTAGAGCGAGTAGATACCAACCATTGGGCTTAGATAACTAAACGCTACCGAGAAGTTGTCAAAAAGCGAGAGAACTCGCGACAACTCCTGTTTATATCCGAGTGCAGCGAGACGTTCGTGATCCTGGCCCGCCATGTGTTCTGTAGACATACATCCCCCTTGGTGTGTCGTATGACAGCAACCATATATAAAGATAATAAGGAAGTACGCCAAAAGCTGGTTTTACCGAAAAGGGTAAAACCACACTCTATTTACCCACTAAATGTGAGATTCTTGAATGGTGAGCGATACAAAACCAACGAGTGACGAATACGAAGAAATCATTCGTGATTTAAAGGCAGAAATTGGCCGCCTAAAAGAAGAGATCAGAAAAATAAGACGAGACAACAACGAAGTACCGCCACACTACTTATAAGAGTAAGGCTGCCTATTTCTTCTTCGCTGCATTCACTGCACGCTTTAGAGAGATTGCTAACGCACAAACGGCTAGTACGGGAAGTGCAATAACCGCTGCAGTGTTGTCACCCGCACCGCGAAGTCCGGCGATCACTCCAATAATCACCAGCGATGAGACAAATAACTCAGGAGTATCGCCCACGAGAAAGTCCCACCAAAACATAGCGAATCCCTTGAGTAGTCGAACTGGAAGTGGTTTCTTCTCGCTCATGCGTGTGCCTCAACTTTCGTTTTTGGTGTACCCGACTTTGCGAGACCAACAAGTCCCCATGTCACCAGCGTATACATGGCTACAAAGAAAGCTAAGAAGCCGTCGTTTCCCGGCCACGTTACCTTAAGGCCCTCTCCTACCCAGAATGTTCCATAACTGACGAGCAGAATGCCAACACTCATCTTCATTGCATTTTCTGGGACTGAAGAAAGCTGCTTGGAGACAATTGCACCCATAACCGCAACAAGCACGAGTGCAATCCCAGCGGTTGTTGCAGCGAGACCTAGACGATGTGCCGATGTGCCAAGGGTAAGAACTGTGATTACAACTTCGAGCCCCTCGAGAAACACACCTTTAAACGCCATCACAAACGCCACGCGGTCACGCCCAATGGTCTGACCACTCGCTCTTAACTCTGCCACTGTCTCTTCATAAATTGCGTCTTCATCATGCTTTGCCTTGAGACCACTTGATCGAAGTACCGCTTTTCTCAACCACTGCATTCCAAAGATAAGGAGAACGCCACCAACAATGAGTCGAAGCGTACTGAGCGGCACATGAATGAGTGCTGGACCAAAAGCCGCCACGAGGGCAACTAGCGCGACAATCGCTGCGATAACACCTTCAAATGCTGAACGCCAGCCCCGCGTATGGCCAACAGCGAAGACAATCGTTAGAGCCTCAACCATTTCTACGGCACACGCCAAAAACACCGCACCAACGAGAACAATCACACCTGAAGAAACAGTTGTTGCAAACATTTACATCTTCTCTCTACTTGGATCAATGGCAAAACATGAAGCTGGGTCAAGCGTCACTTTTATGTTGACGCCTCGTTCAAAACGATGCTTTGAGTAAACCTTAGTTAACATTTCAGCTGCACCTACTTTTACAACGTGCTCATAACCACGCCCGTTGAAAGCAACATCTCGGATTTCTCCAGGAATTCCTTCTTCATTAGTTTCAGGGAAAATAGAAACTCCAGCAGAACGAACAAACAAACTTGCGTTGGCATCCTTTGAAAGTTTACCAATCTTGGTTGCTTCAACAGTGATGTCAGGTGCAAATGGTAGATACACCTCAACGAGCGAATCTCCCATTTTCTTAAATTGCTTGATTGCGAACTCACCAGATACTCCTGTAAACCTAGTAACGAACGCATTGGCTGGACTCTTGTAGATCATCTCAGGTGTATCAAGTTGAACTAACTCTCCTTGTTTAAGCACGCCAACTTTGTCAGCTAACGCGAAAGCTTCTGACTGGTCATGAGTGATGTACAAAGCTGTGGCACCTGACTCACGAGTCAAAGTTGCAATCTCAATACGTAGCGATTCGCGACGGTCAGCATCGAGATTTGAGAGAGGTTCGTCGAACAAAATTAGGCCTACCTCTGCAGCTAGTGCACGAGCTAGTGCAACTCTCTGCTGCTCACCACCAGAAAGCTGATTTGGATACCGATCAGCCAAGTGTGCAATGCCCACTCGATCAAGGAGGTTGTCGACACGGTCGGTGCGCGCTGGCTTAGATAATTGAGAATTATTTAGAGGGAAACCAATGTTCGCACGAACTGTTAAGTGAGGCCACAAGGCATAGTCCTGAAATACCATCGCCAAGCCACGTTTTTCAGGCGGCAGGAATCCGCCTTCACCAGCAACTGGAGTTCCATTAATGAATATGGAACCTCGACTAGGGCGTTCAATGCCCGCCAAACAGCGAAGCAGCGTTGTCTTTCCTGATCCTGAGGGCCCCAGAAGAACGAGGAACGTACCGGGTGCAATTTCAAGGTTGACATTATTGAGTGCATCCTTTTCACCAAACGTCTTTCCAACATTTTCAAAATGAACAGATGATGCTTTACGTGCTGTTTCGTTGCTCACGACTGAATTCCTCTCCATCCAATTCTGCGCCAACCTCTAGGAGTGACCAGACGATAAATACCTAAAGCAATAACAATGATTCCAAGCATTTCTAAAAGTGTCATGACTGTCATTGCTGTTCCGGCGCCAGTGTTGAAATTAGCCAGGTAATTCTGAATTGTTACTGATGCGGGTTCTTGGCTTGGGGGGAACAGAATTGTGGCAATTGCGAGCTCTGAAATTGTTTTAGTAAACGTCAAAAGCCACCCCCACAGCAATACTCGTGACATGAGGGGCAAATTAGTTGTGCGCCATGCAGTGAAGCGACCAGCTCCATGCACCCGCGCCGCTTCTGAAAGTGAAGGTTGAATTTGACTTACGGGACCAGCCATGAAACGAGTCTGACCAGGCAGCGATGAGGCAATCAACGCAATGATTAATAGTGGGAGCGTTTCATAAAGATTGATTACATGGTGGGTAATAAAACTTAAGTTATAGAAAAAGATGTAACCGATCGCAAGAACGACACCCGGAATCGCAATTGAACCAAGAAGAAATATGTCGGTGATCCTTTGGCTTAAGCCCCCAACTTTAGTTACAAGTCGACGGGCCATTACTACTGCAAAAGCACCTGTGCATGATGCAACGACAAACCCCAATTGATCAGAAAGCAGCAGAGGAGTTCCTAGGCTCTTACCCGCTGATGGAGGATTAAAGATTTCGCGATAGTAAAGCAAAGTGAGGTGGAGATGACCGCCGTAAAAACTCTGACCACTAATGAACGAAGTCATAACGGCACCAAGGACTGGGACTCCAATTGCGACTACAAAGACTGTTGCAACTATTGTTGTTGCCAAGACACGCGGTCCTTTACGGAACTCTCTGACTCTCGGTGTTCGCGTGCGTCCAGAAAGCACTGCGAATGTGTTCTTTCTCATGACTCGAGATTGAAGAGTAATTGGTGGAACTATAGAAAGAATTAATACCGCGGCAACGACAGCAGCAACAGAAAAATTGGCGGGATAGCTCGAAATTGCTTTAAACAAGATGAACGTAGCAAGAGGAAAGTGCGCGTGATAGCCCAGCGTGTCAGCAACACCAAAGTCGCTAATAGTTTCAGCAAAACTAACGGCGATGGCACTAAGAATTGCTGGGGAAATAATTGGCAGCACAGTTTTAAAGGTTTGGATTTTATTTGCGCCATGAATTCGTGCAGCATCTTCAAATTCAGGACCAAGACCCTGGAGTCCTGCAGTAATAATGAAATATGAGAATGGTAATGCTGCTGTTGTCAGCACAACCACGATTCCCAGAGGCCCAAAAAACTCATGATAAATGTATGAACAGTTGATTCCTAGCGCCTGGAGACCACCAACTGGTTGCAGAAGATCAGTCCATCCCAGTGTCATCATCCAAGTAGGAAGAAGGAGAAGAAGCCACATTGCTACTGCCCAAAATCGCCGGGCCCCAATGTTCGTTCGGTGAATTACCCAGGCCATTGAAGTTGCAATGGATACCGCAAAGATAGACACAACAGTTGCTACCCAGAGAGAATTAAATATTGCACGTCCAGCAAATCCTTGAAAGGCTTCGTGAACATATTTCAACGTGAACCATTCAGGCCCTTGTTGGAAAAGGCGTGGGCTGACTCCTAGAGTAAGAAAACAGAGAACCGGCGCCCCAATGAGTAAGAACAGCGCTGTCCAAACACCAATACTGCCGAATGAAAACTTACGGCGAGTATCCAACCCGTTCTCAGTGAAAGACTTTGCCTTGATTACGTTCATTATTTTTCTTATTCCGTTGTAATGATTTAACGCCGCGGTCTAATCCCGCGGCGTTAAATCATTACAACTAGCAAGTAATTATTAGCCTACGAAGTTACTATCAAACCAGTTGTTGATCTGAGTTTCGTATGGAGCCCATGTGTATGGGTTGATTGCGTAGGGGTGCGTTGTAGTGATGTTTGGAATGATTGGATTTGCGAGAGTTGAACCAACTACTGGCCAGAACAGTGAGTCCCCAGTTGGGTCACCAGTTCGCATTGCAAGCTGACCAGCAGGCGTGTAGAGCCATGCAACAAACTTTGCTGCGTCTGCACGAACGATTGCAGGCATCTTCGCGTCAATACCAATTACACCAGGCAGTTCCATAGAGGCATCGAGGTACTTTTCACCAAGTGTCTTGTAGCTACCAAGTGTCTTTGAGTAGCATGCTGAGCCTTGAATAGTGGCCATTCCAACTGCCTGATTCTGCATTGCGCCAAGTGTCACACCATTAGTTGGATTCACAACAAGTCCACCCTGAGTCTTCTGCGCAATGTTTTGATAGAACGCTTCACCCTTGGTGATTGCAGCCTTAACCTGAGCAGTTGTTGCATTGAATGGCAGATTACTAAGTTTTGAGAACACTCCAGCAATAAGTGGGAATGTTGGACCAGATACTGATGGGTCGTTCATTCCAAGTGCATATTGAGTTGTTAGAAGATCAGTCCACTTCGAAGGTAGGTTTGACGCACTGACTTGTGCAGTGTCGTAGCAAAGTACGCCAGTCTCAGTCACACCAGTTGGTGAGAAACTGCCGTCAGCTGGAAGATTCGCCTTTCCGAGTGTGTTGAATGCAACCTTCGGCGCGCTGTTCTTCACAAGCATGCCAATTTGGTCAAGGTGCGCAAATGGGATTGCACCATCAACCCAGAGTGCACCCCACTTAGGGTTATTACCTTCTGCTTGCACGTCAGTAAGAAGGGGACCTGTTGAATCATCCTTCAAAGTCACTGTGAAGCCAGGGTGTGTTGCGTTGAAGGCATCGACTGCTTGCTGGTCATAGCCCTGAGCCGAGTAAAGAACGAAACCTGGGTTAGACGCAGCACCAGCCGTCAAGCTAACGAGGGATAGGGACGCTACAGCTAGAGCTGCAGATACTGCAATGGTCTTCTTGCGAAGTCCATTTAGTTTTAGTGTTGTAAGTTTCATGAGCCATTTTTACGACCTCAAGATTTCTTAAATGTGAAAAAAAACACATCTAAAAATGAACAGTTGCATAATCTTCTGTGACGCTATTTATCGCGGCGGCGCAACTCGTCTTCAACGGCAGCGGGGTCTAATCCTCGGCTCTTTAGCAGCAGTAGCGTGTGAAACCACAGGTCAGCCGCCTCACTAATTACACGCTCGTCAGTTTCACTTAGTGCCGCAACTGCAAGCTCTACTGCCTCTTCGCCGACTTTTCTGGCAATAAGTGGTGATCCCGCTTTCAACAGCTTTGACACGTAAGAGGAGTCTGAATTCTCTTGCTCACGCTGGAGTATCTTGCGCCACAGCCATGGCGTGAAGCAAGATGTAGCACCATCGTGACACGTTGGACCATCAGCATTGGCGCGCACCAAGACAGCGTCTTCATCACAGTCAAGAACAACTTCAACTGTGCGAAGGGTATTGCCAGATGTTTCACCTTTTTTCCAAAGTTGCTGACGAGAGCGTGAAAAGAAGTGAACGTAGCCTGAAGACTTTGTCAGTGCCAATGCCTCCTCATCCATCCAGCCCAGCATCAGAACGCGTCCAGTGGCGTCGTCTTGGACAATTGCAGCTCGCAGGTTTTCGCTCATACTTTTTCCTTTAATGGTCGTAAGGTAATTCCAAATGATTCAATCTCAGCTCTAAGGCCCTTCAGCCCAGCTGGATTTTCGTGCACGATTGAAGCAATTAATGCTGCGTCAGTAATTCGAAGTGCTTCAGCTATGTGCTGAGCATTTCCAGCTCCACCTGAGGCGATCACTGGGATTGAAATAGCATCACGAACTTGTCTTGTCAGTTCTAGGTCAAATCCAGTGCGTTGTCCGTCTTGTCGGATAGATGTGAGAAGTATTTCACCCGCTCCACGACTCGCTGCTTCAATGGCCCATGGGACTGTTTTGATCTCTGTTGCATTACGACCACCGTGTGTGTGCACAACGCCATCTCCGGCGTCAATTGCAACAACAACTGCTTGACTTCCAAAAAGTTCAGCAATCTCACTAATTAGTTCAGGATTACTCAGTGCTGCTGAGTTAAGTGAAACACGGTCAGCACCTGCTTCAATAATGCGAGACGCGTCTTCAACTGTGCGAATCCCACCACCAACGGTGAAAGGGATTTCAAGGACATCAGCAACCTGCGCAACGACCGACGTCATTGTCTTGGCGCCTTCTGGGGTTGCTGTGATGTCTAGGAATACAAGTTCATCCGCACCCCCATCGCTATAGAACTTTGCGAGCTCTACTGGGTCGCCAACGTCACGAAGACCAACGAAGCTGACACCTTTCACTACGCGCCCATTGGCGACGTCAAGGCAAGGGATTAAACGAGAGTAAGGCATTGCTCTAAAAAGTTGAGCCCAGCATCACCACTTTTTTCTGGGTGAAACTGAACGCCGAAGAATGACCCATTTCGCACAGCAACGCAGAATCCGTCAGATGTCGCAACGGTGTCTGGTGACTGGCCAACAAATGAGTGTGCAAAATAAAAAGACTCATTCCACGGGTCTACATTGGCCCATCCGAGTCGCGGCACGCGGTCTGCCTGTAGACGACGAACGTCGCCTTCAAGTAGTCCTAGGCAAGTAACACCGTCATCTTCTTCACTCGTCTGAAGCGCTAACTGCATTCCTAGACAAATACCAAGCGTTGCCCCACCATTACTGAATCGCGTACGAAGTGCATCAGCAGCGCCAGTTTTATTTAAGTGTTCCATGGCACTTCGCGCCGATCCAACACCGGGAAGCACTACGAAGGATGCTTCGAGAATTGCTTCTGGGTCGCTAAGAACAACACTCGTTTTGCCGAGGTGCGATAATGCAGCGCGAACTGAGCGGGTATTGCCCGCTCCGTAGTCCACAACAACAACAACATCGCTCACAGCGTTCCCTTAGTTGAATTGATCTGTGTTCCAGTCTTTACGAGTGCTTGTGCCATGGCACGACCAACAGCTTTGAAGCAAGCTTCAGCAACGTGGTGAGCATTTTTACCTGTTGCAGTTACGTGCAGCGTGATGCGTGCAGTTTGTGCGAGGGACTCAAATGCGTGAGCTGCCATACCTGGATCTGGATCAATTGAGATGTTCGCAGTAGCGCGACCCGATAGGTCAACAACGGCGTGAGCGATTGCTTCATCCATTGGAACTCGCGCTTCGCCGTAGCGAGCAAGACCCTTTCGATCTCCAAGTGAAATGTCGAGTGCTTCTCCGAAGGTTCGCATCATGTCTTCAACAACGTGGTGCTCGCCTGTTTCTAAGTCTCCAACGCCTTCGAGGCGAAGATCCATGCCTGCGTGGAACGCAAGTGCGTGCAGCATGTGGTCATAGAAGCCTTGGCCGGTGTTCACGTACACACGCCCTTCGCCAGGGATACGCAGGCGAACGGTCAGAAGTGTTTCTGCAGTAGCTCGACGGTAGCGAAGTGGTGATGTTTCAACATCTTCACCCTTCAGTACTGCACGAAGCGCACTTAGCAACACGTCGTCATCAATTTCGTCACGAATACTGATTCGAAGTCCGCCCTTAAACGCGCGAACAATTGTGCCGTACGGCATCAACTTGTCAACGAGTTCCTGAGGACTTTCCATAGGGATAAAGAGGAAGTTCGTGTACGACTTCGCTGGAACTAGTCCAAGTGCGCTCAGCTCTTTGACCATTCGTTTGCGCTCAGCTATTTGACCCTCAATGTTGAGAGGAGCCGAAATCGCTGCCAGCGCTAGAGATGCAGAGAGTGCAGATATCGAAAGAGGTGCTTGTCTCGAGGTGATGACTGCAGTTAATTCTTTATTTGCAATGGCGTAGCCAACACGAGCGCCAGCCAGGCCGTAGGCCTTAGAGAAAGTGCGAAGAATAATTGCACCATTGTCAACTTCATCAAACGCGTCAACGCCTGCGTAATCGGCGTACGCTTCATCAATAACGAGTTGTCCAGGCACCTTAGGGATATCAGGAAGCTCCCCCGTTGGGTTGTTTGGTCGGCAAACAAATACGAGGTCAGCCTTCTGTGGATCATCAACAATCGTGGCGCCAGCCATGATTGCGGCGTATCTGTACATTGAGTAGGAAAATGCAGGAACGGTTGCAACCGTTCCACCTTCAGCAAAGATGCGTGTGAGCAGAACAATAAACTCATCGCTACCCGCACCAATTGCAACTTGATCGAGATCAACTTCGTGCTTATCTGCAATCGCTTGACGAAGTGACTCGTAGCGTCCACGGTCGTATTCATTTATGTCAGCAAGCGCTTTCGCGAGTGCCGCTGGACGTGCTGTGGCGGGTGGGTGTTGCTGGAGGTATTGCCATCAAATCGAATGATGTTGCGTGGGTCTATTCCTACAGACGCAGCAATTGCTTCGTTTGAAGGTGGCCACTGGTATGCCTCGAGGGCTTGCGGGCTAGTCACGACGCGCCGTGGCCTTGTGATTTGGCAGACCTTCCAGTTCTGCAAGTGCTTCAATTGTCGGTGCCAATTTCTCAAGTCCTTCTTTAGTCACACGCTGTACGGTGACTGTTTTCATAAAGCTCTCAAGACCAAGACCGCCAGTTGACTTAGACCATCCACCGGTTGGAAGAACGTGATTTCCACCAGTTGCATAGTCCCCAGCAGGAACTGGTGAGTACTTACCAACAAACACTGAACCAGCATTTCTGATTCGTGGCGCCAGTGACTCAGCCTTTTCGCCAAGCAAGAAAACGTGTTCTGCCGCGTACTTTTCAACTTCTAGAAGCGCAGCTTCAAGATCATTGCCAACACGAACAATGAATCCTCGCGAATCTGGACCGTGCTCCATTTGTGCTGCCATTTCTTGCTCGACAAGTGTTTCATCGACGCCGTCGTCTGCGACAACCACAATTTCACTTGGTCCAGCTGGAAGATCAATTGCAACATCCTGGCTAACTATCAACTTTGCAGTATTCACCGCAGCGTTACCTGGTCCAAAAATCTTGTCAACCGGTGCCATTGATTCGGTACCGTATGCCATGGCAGCAATTGCTTGTGCTCCACCAATCGCCCACACTTCATCAATACCGAGCAGCGCAGCTGCAGCGGCCACTGCTGCAGCACCACTTGGCGGAGTGCAGACAACAATTCGATCAACACCAGCAACCTGTGCCGGAATGCCAGTCATAATGAGTGAAGAAACAAGATTCTTAGGTACATAGAGACCGACTGAACGAAGTGGTGTCCAGCGGCGCTCAAGAGTTACACCAGGAGTTACTTCCATCATGATGTCCTTTGGGCGCTGCGCAGCGTGCCACGTACGTACATTTTCTGCGGCGGCGAGAATTGCTGCAGTTGGGATGTCACCATACGCTTCAGCACGTTGTGGCTTTTCGTAGTTGGTACCATCGAAAAGATTTGTCCATTCAACCACCGCAGCATCACCACGGCTTCGAACATCATTAACAATGTCTTCAATGGTGAACTTGCGATCTACTTTTACTTGAGAGCTCATCGGACCATTCTTTCTACTGGCAGGGTAAGAATTGAACTCGCACCACTTGCTTCAAGCTTTGGAAGTAGCGACCAGATGTCAGCCGCTGGAACGAGAGCGTGAACTGAAACCGTACTTCCGTTCGCGAGGTCCATCACAGTAGGAGAACCCTTTGTAGGAAGTAGCGCAGTTACTTTTGAAAGATCACTCTTTTCAACATTGCACATGAGGTATCTGTTGGCGCGTGCATTGATAACTGATCCGAGCACCGTAGAAAGAGTTCGGGCCGCTTCAAGATTTGCAGAACCAACTCGGCCAACAAGCACTGCTTCTGATTCAAAGATTGTTCCAATTGAACGAAGACCGTTGGTGCGAAGCGTGCTTCCTGTTGAAACTAAGTCAATGACAGCATCAGCAAGTCCGAGACGAGGTGAAATTTCGACTGAACCTGATACCTGAACAATTTCTGCCTTGATGCCGAGCTCGCCGAGCACCTTCGCAACAATGTTTGGGTGCGATGTTGCGATACGACGGCCAGCGAGATCTGAAATCTGGGTTGCCGAATCCTCCATTGGCACTGCGGCTTGCAGCGAGCACGTTCCGTATCCGAGTCGAAGAAGTACTTCAACGTTGCTGCTTCGCTCTGCTACGAGATCGAGTCCAGTGATGCCGCAGTCAACTACGCCGTCTTGTACATATTCTGGAACGTCATCAGCACGCACAAAGAGAAGATCGATGTCAGCATTGCGACAGTGTGCCTGGAGCACGCGCTCGCCTGGTTCTTGCGGTGAGACTCCACTCGCTTCAAGTAATTGCCATGATGGTTCGCGTAGGCGTCCCTTTGATGGAAGTGCCATGGTTAGTCGACTCATTTGCGACCTTTCTTTAGTACAGCCTGGTAACCGCCTTCGCCGTGGTGTAACCACTGTGCGACTCGAGTCACTGTTGCTGTTGACGCACCAGTGCGTCGGGAAATTTCTTGATACGTAATTCCTTCATTAACGAGACGAGCAACCTGTAGGCGCTGTCCCATTGCATCAAGCTCGGCGCCAGTGCAGATGTCCTTTAGAAAGGCTGCAATGGTTTCTGGGTCACGCAGTTGTGTGAAGGCACCAACAAGCTCGTCGAAACGCTCGCCCGTCTCTGCCTTTTCAGTTGCTGGAACTACCTTGCCTGAAGTCATTATTTTATGCTAGCATGCTAACACGCTGCTATGCAAATAATCCCTGCCCTCGACCTTCTTGGCGACAACGCCGTACGCCTCAAACAAGGCGATTATGACCGCATCCTATTTCGCCAGCCCATTGAGGAATTCATGGGCAGAATTGTCGCTACTAAGCCTGAACTTATCCACGTGGTCGACCTCCAGGGTGCCCGTGACGGTGCCCTGCGTCTCGATGTCGTCACTCGATGCTTAAGCGCAGCGCAAGGCATTCCACTACAGGTTTCTGGTGGTATTCGATCAATTGACGCCGCCAAGGCAGCCATTAGTACAGGTGCGGCCCGAGTGATTGTTGGAACTGCTGCGTGGGCTGAGCCAACGTCACTTAAAGAATTCGCTGATGCACTGGGTGAGCAATTAGTAGTGGCACTTGATGTCAGAGACGGTGAAATAAGTGTTCGAGGTTGGTTGAGCTCATCTGGCGTAAGTGTTGATGATGCCGTGGCTAGATGTGTTGATGCAGGGGTAACTCGTCTTCACGTAACTGCAATTTCACGCGATGGCACCATGCAGGGCCCAGACCTTGCACTGTACGAGCAAGTATGTCGAGGTGGAATTCGAGTGGTCGCAGCAGGTGGAGTTCGAGATGAAAAAGATGTTGCTGACCTTGAAGCGATTGGCTGCGAGGCGGCGATCATGGGACTTGGCTACCTTCAGCGCCTAGGCATAAACATTGAAGAATTAGTCGTTCGCGACCTTTAGCGAAGTAGCACCACTGGCTCTAAATAAGTCTTCATAGGTCGTTGCGAACACTGCGTGAGGATGTCCACCAGCCGCCCAAACAACGTCGTAGTCACCTAATGATTCATCAATGAGCACTGTTACTTCCTCGGGGTAGCCAAACGCTGTTGATCGACTCGAAATTTTTGATTCCCATCCAATGGGGCTCACTCCCCCGATAGAAAACCCGGACCAACTTTTTACATAATCGGCATCTGCACGGAGCAACTCCGTAACACCAAGATGTTTGGCGATTAGGTCTGTGGCAATGCGATGTCGACCGCTAGTTATAACAAGAACTGGATAATCATTCGGAAGTCTAAATATTATTGAGGCAGCAATCTGACCAATCTCTATACCCAGTACGTCAGCTGCTTCTTGTGAGGAACGTGCGGTGCTGTCTTGGAGTTGAATTTCTGTAGTAATTCCTGCTCTCAAAAGTGCACTTCGAACTCGTTCGACGGCAGGTCGTGACAGTGTCGGATCCATGGATACGTTTTAACATGGCCCGAGGCAGCAACCTCTAGAGCGCGTCAATAATTACGTTCAGCGTGGACGATGGACGCATTGCTGCACTAGTCAGTTGCGGATCCGGGTGAAAGTATCCACCTAAATCAAGGCTCTCGCCCTGCACTGCTAGAAGCTCAGCCAGAATCTTGTCTTCATTCAAAGTCAAAGCATCAGCAACTGGAGCGAAGGAGCTAGCGAGGGCGCCATCTTCGTGACGGGCAAGCTCCTGTGCCCAATACTGCGCGAGGTAGTAATGACTTCCACGGTTGTCAATTGTGCCGAGCTTGCGTCCAGGCGACCGGTCTTCATCTAAGAAGCGTCCCGTGGCGCGGTCCAAGGTATCAGCCAAGGCTTGTGCGCGAGCATTACCTGTTCGCTGAGCGAGGTGCTCGAAACTTGAAGCAAGCGCAAGAAACTCTCCAAGTGAATCCCAACGGAGATAATTCTGCTTTAAAAATTGTTCAACGTGCTTAGGTGCAGAACCACCAGCACCAGTTTCAAAGAGTCCTCCACCAGCAATCAGTGGCACGATGGACAACATCTTGGCACTGGTACCGAGCTCCATGATGGGGAAAAGGTCAGTCAAGTAGTCACGCAGCACGTTCCCGGTGACCGAGATGGTGTTGAGGCCGCGACGCACTCGCTCCAAGGTCTGTGCCATTGCTCGTGCGGGAGAAAGAATCTGGATGTCGAGTCCCGTGGTGTCGTGCTCAGTGAGATAACTGCGCACCTTTTTAATTAATTGAGCGTCGTGAGCACGGTTTTCATCGAGCCAGAAAATCGCGGGGTCGCCACTCAAGCGTGAACGACTCACAGCAAGTTTGACCCAGTCGCGAATCGGAATGTCCTTGGTCTGACACATACGAAAGATGTCACCCGCAGCTACCGCCATAGAAAAGACAACTGCACCGGAAGAATTGGTGACTCGTACCGTTCCGGCGTGAGCAATCTCGAAAGTTTTGTCGTGACTGCCGTACTCCTCGGCCGCCTGTGCCATGAGCCCGACGTTAGGAACAGATCCCATGGTTGTTGGATCAAACGCCCCGTGACGCTGGCAGTCCTCAATCACTACTTGGTAAATGGTGGCGTAGCTCTGGTCTGGAATGACCGCCAGAGTGTCCGCTTCATCGCCAGCAGCGTTCCACATATGTCCTGACGTGCGAATCATTGCTGGCATAGATGCGTCAACAATCACGTCGTTCGGCGCGTGCAGATTGGTGATTCCCTTAGAGGAATCAACCATGGCAAGTGGAGGACCACTCGCCAACTCCTGAGTGAAACTTGCACGAATTTCATCACCATTCGACAATGCGTCAAGTCCGGCAAAAATCCCTGCGAGACCGTCGTTCGCACGCAGCCCCGCACTAACTAGTTGTTCGCCATACTTCGCAAAAGTTGTGGGAAAAAACGAAGTCACAACGTGACCAAACATGATTGGATCTGACACCTTCATCATGGTGGCTTTCAGGTGTACCGAAAAGAGGACGCCAAGATTTGTCGCTGTTGCAATCTGCTCACTCAAGAAAGTTCGCAGTGCCGCAACGTCCATTTTGGTAGCGTCGATTACTTCGCTTTCCTTAACTACTAGTGGAGCACGCAAAGTAGTCGCGGATCCCTGAGCGTCGATAAGTTCTATTGTCAAGTTGTCCGCGCTCGCCATAGTGAGTGACTCTTCGTTGGAGTAGAAATCTCCTGTCGACATGTGAGCGACGCGCGTTGTTGATTCAGCTGACCACGCCCCCATGGAGTGAGGGTGACTCTTGGCGTAATTCTTCACTGATAACGGCGCACGGCGATCCGAGTTCCCTTGACGAAGAACTGGATTCACGGCCGATCCAGAGATCTTTTTGTAGCGAGCAAGAATTTCTTGTTCCTGATCAGTCGACGGCTCGTCTGGGTAGTTGGGAACAGCAAATCCTTGACTCTGTAGTTCTGCGATGGCTTCTTTGAGCTGTGGAACTGAGGCGGAGATGTTGGGCAATTTAATAATGTTCGCTTCAGGACGATTTACTTCCTCGCCCAGCTCTGCCAAATCGTCAGCAATTCGCTGAGCTTCGAGGAGAAAATCTGGGAAAGTGGCCAAGATACGACCCGCCAAGGAAATATCGCGTGTTGTAACACTCACCCCTGCTGTTCGTGCGAAGCCAGCAACAATGGGTAGCAAAGAATATGTCGCCAAGGCAGGTGCTTCATCAGTATGGGTGTAAATAATCGTGGACTCACTCATGGCGAAACCTTCCGATGGGGGTAGTTACACGTTACCGGACGCAACAAGACCCCAGGAAATTCCTGGGGTCTTGACGTTCATTAGTTACTGCCTTGGTGGCGGGGGCAGGATTTGAACCTGCGATCTTCGGGTTATGAGCCCGACGAGATACCGTGCTTCTCCACCCCGCGTCGTGGTGAGTTTCTATTCTACAACGAACCAAACAACCAGTCCAATTGTTATTTGCCGTTCAGCGCATTCTGAGCCAGCGTTAACTGCTGATTCATAGCGTTCACGTCACTTTGGTACTGGCCAAGATTGCCTGCTGAAAGTGCGCTTTGAGCAGCCGCGTAATCTGCAGCGGCTTGCTTTAGATACGAAGCAGCAGTTCCGCCGGTCTTTGTAGATCCTGAACCGCCCGAGCTTGGAGTCGTTGGCGACGTTGTGCCACCAGACACTGTTCCTCCGAGTACTTGCGACAAGGCGCCACTTAGCGTTGGAGAAATTGCGACATTTTGGTTGAACACAGCAATCATGTACTTCAGTTGTGGCAGTGGGTTCGAAGAGCTTGTTACATACATTGGACGTATGTAAAGAATGCTCTTATCAAGCGGCACCATCATTGTGTTTCCAAGCAGCACTGTTGAGCCGTGTTGGTCAAGTGGTGTCGTGATTGAAGAAACTATGGAGTTCTGTTGAATTTCAGAGTCAGCTTGGACCGGACCAAGCACCGACGTTCCACGTGGGGTCACGTAGACGTTTAGTTTTCCGTAGTCACTGGCGTCACTCGTTGCAATCATGAACGCAGTGAGGCCCTGCACGGTTGAAGAGTTGCCCGATGGAACAAAGGCCAACGTTTCGAGCAGTTGCTGTTTGTTAGCAAATGGCAATGAGCCAACTTGGAAGATTGGATTCATTGGTGAAAGTGACGAAGAAACTATGTTTCCGTTCGCGTCAGTTTGCACAGTCTGAGCAAGCGTCTGTCCAGGAGAGCCAGCACCCGTTGTTGGAGAGATGGCCCACTTGTCTGATGCTGAGTAGAAAGAACTTGGATTTGTGATGTGGTAGTGGCCAAGTGTCGCTGCCTGCACGCTGAAGAGGTCAGATGGGTAACGCAAGTGATCAGTTATTGCTGTTGGCATCTGGCTAAGGGGCTTGAACATTCCAGGGAATGCAGCACTGTAGGACTGCAGAATTGGATCCTTCGGATTCATTGCGTAGAACGTCATCTTTCCGGTGTACGAATCAACTACAACCTTCACCGAATTACGTACGTAGTTGAAGCTACCCGGAAGTCCACCCTCGTTCACATTCAGATTGTTTGCATTTTGGCTGTAGGGGTACTGATCAGTAGTCGTGTAACCGTCAAGGACGTACTGAACAGAACCATTGGCAATCACGGCGTACGGCTGTGAATCCAACGTAAGGAATGGTGCTACCTTTTGTGCCATTTGCACGACATCGCGAGTGAACAATACCCGACTCTTTGGCGTGATCTGATTCGAAATCAAGAAGTTAAAGTCACCAAGGCGTAGGGCGAGCGCCAGGCGGCTAAAGATACTTCCGACGGCAACTCCACCCTTTGCGGCGTAGTGAGTTTCCACCGGTTGACCTGCGTTAGCGCCTGAAGTGACTTGATAGTCAAGTTCAGCTTGCTTGGTATTTGCAACAATCCAACCGGGATCATTCAGACCAAAATAAATACCAGCGTTCGTAAGCGTTGGCATTCCATTAGAAGAAACAGGGGGAACATTTGAAACGTCGAAAATTGGATTACCAGTATCTGCGTTCTGTGCGTTAGCAGCGATTACTGCGGCACCAACACCGTGGGTGTACTGAAGGTGAGTATTAACCCAGCTTGGAGAAGGCAGTGACGCCTGATTTAACTGTCGAGCTCCAATAAGTACTGGTGTCAATTTTCCATTAATCATGTAGCGGTCGACAGACAGCGTGGTGAAGTTGTAATACGAGCGGATTGATTGCAGGCGCGTGACTGAAGTAAGTGCAATCTCACTCGCAGGGTCCCATAGTCGAATGTTGCTCAGCGTGGCAGAAGCGTTCTTTATCTCATTAGTTGAAACTGTTGGCGAGCCGGCGAAGTTATGGAACTGAACGTTGTTAATAGCAAACGCCGTTCGTGTTGCAGCAATGTTTCTTGAAATGTATGGGGCCTCGAGTGTCTGCTGGGCAGGGCTTACTTTCAAAGCCTGAAGGATTGTTGGATAGAGCACGCCGATTACGAGTGATACAAAAACCCATAGTCCAACTGCGACTGCTGGAAGTGACCAACCTCGTGAGCGAACATTCACTAACAAAATAACTGCACAGGCAAGTGACAAAACAAAGAGAATCGTTTGTGCAGGCATGCGTGCGTGTACGTCTGTGTAGCCAGCACCTTGAGCGAAACCATTTGTTGAATTAACAAGCTCGTATTTCGCGATCAAGTATCCAGCAGCCTTCAGTAGTGCAATGCCCGCTCCAATCACTGACAGGTGTGCTTTTACTTGAGGAGATACACGTGGTGTGACTCGTGTGGCACGAATACCACCGTTGAGATAGTGAAAAACCGTAGTAACCAAAAGGACAACGACGAGAGCAACAATCAACCACGTAACAATGAAACTAAGGAAAGGCAACGTCATTACGTAGAAACTGACATCCTTGTGGAATAACGGATCAGTCGTGCCAAACGATTTTGCGTGTGAAAACAGCAGATACGCATTCCACTGGCTCGTTGCATTGAACCCGGCAACAAGCGCCATGAGCGCTGCAATCCCCGCATAGATACGACGAGCATACGGACGCACCACATTTTGAAACCTACGAATGACTTCATCTTCAGGTTCGAAGGACAATACTCGTGCACCAAATTTGTTGGTAAGTAGCAAGTTGCCCCACATGAGTGCGAAGAACACAAGACCAAAGACAAGAAATAGACCAGTTTTGATGACGAGAAGTTTGGAGAAGACTGAACCAAAACCACCCTGAGAGAACCACATTTGATCGGTCCAAAAAACCGCCAGACTATGGAGCGATGTAAAACCTATGAGCAGAATTGCAACGGCGAGGCCAATCCAAAATCGACGTGAAGCGAAGGAAAGGCGACGAGGACTCGATGGGACATCTGTTGGGCTACGCACGTAGCCAGCCTAGGTCGAAATTCAGACGGGAACTACGGCACAAGCGCAGCCCGCATGTAGCGGAGGGTGCTTGGAACCTGATGGGAATGTCTTGCCAGCCTGAACTTCACCGGCACGCGAATCACTAGCGCATGCGTCACACGGTGCATCATTTGGCGATACGTAGAAACGAACCTGTCCGCCCTGGGCGGCGCTCACAATGCCTAAATGAAACGCACGTCGTGCAGCGTCAGTGCAGAGGCGCTCGACTCGTGCACCACGCCATTCTTTGTATGCAGCATTCGCGCGCTCAGCTCCGTCACCAACAGTATCGCCAGTAATTCTCTTTCGAAGCGCGAGAACAATTGTGACCGCTAAGTCAGCAGAAAACTCTTTAATCGCGTTCTTGTCGACGGAACCACCTGTTGCACCAGATTCTGTTTTTGCAAACGCAATACCAGCCTGAGCCGCCTCCACCAGTGATTCCATTGATGCATCGGCGTACCTGGCACGCTGCTCGTGTTCATCTTCGAGCTCAGTTGTGATCATGCCCTGCACCCCGCGGAGGCGGTCAAGCATGACGTTCTGATCATCTTGTAATGATCTTTTAACTTTTTTAGTCAGCGCGTCTAGTGAATCATTCAGCGCATCATCACGACGTTGAAAGAGTTCTCCGGTTGCGGTGGGTGGCTTGGACGAAGTTGACTTCTTTACAGCAGGTGCCGGAGCCGTAGCTCCTCGCTCTTCGAGTGTGGCTTTGCGAAGACGAGCGAATATCTCATTTACAACATCGGTTCCAGACGGGTCATCTTCTAGTAGCGATCCATCATTATTCACTGGTGACTTGGTGGCTTTGCGTGCCCTCTGCTTTGGAGCAATTGACGTGTCCGGGGCCGGGGCCAGTGTGGCGTCAGGCACTAGTCGAAGTGGAGTACCTGAAAGCAATTCCTCTTCAGTTGGCTCTGGCGATGGAGCGCGTAGTCGTAGCGCCTCAAGTGCCGCAGACCTTGCCGCTTCGTCGGACGTATTGAGATTTGAAAGCACACCTTCAATTTGTCCGCCAACAGCCGTCACAAAAGAGATCAGCGAGTCGCGAGCTGCACGGAGTTGATCAATTTGCATGTGCAATGCCTTGCGCTTTACAGCCAAGTCATTCAGTACGGTCTTGCGAGCTTCGTTTGACTGCTCGAGAATTGCTTTACCCTGCTCACGTGCACGCTCAACGAGTGCGTCACTGTTGAGTTTGCCTGAGTCAATAAGTCGCTCTGCACCAGCACGAGCATCAGCGTCAAGTTGGCTTGCAGATGCTTCAGCCTCGGTGATGAGCGCTAGTGCACGTTCTTGGGCTTCAATGAGGTGCTGTGCACTGCGCTGTTGGCTTTCGGTGAATAATTGCGTACTGCGTTCTTGTGATTCACTCATAACGCGTGCAGCTTCTTCGTGAGCCGCACGAAGAATTGCGGCACTCTGTGTTCCTAAAGCGCTTGCGAGTGTTGACTCATCGAATGTTGGGTTTGCGGCACGACGCTGAGCTTCAGAGAGTTGCCCCTGGATTTCTTGGAGCCTGTTTTCAAGTAGCGACATCTCTCGAGCAACTGCTTCAAGGTGTAGCCGCACCTCATTAGGGTCAACTCCGCCTTTTCGTAGGGTTGTAAAATTGACCCTTACGATTTCCGCCGATGATTGACGCGTTGTTGAGAGCTTTCGACGTTCGTCCATATCCCTACAAGACTACGGCTTTTTACGGGGAAAGTTGGTCTTACTTGGCTTGAGTCAAGGGAATTGGCAATGCACCACCCAATTTATGTAACGCACCAAGCGCCTGGTCAAGGGTTGAGACGCCAATTATGCGAAGCCCTGGCTCATGCACTTTTTGCGCAGTTGCAACCTCACCCTTTGGAACAAGGAAAACACGAGCACCCGAGTTATAAACCGCAACCGTCTTTTGCGCTACCCCACCAACTTCACCTACGTCACCATTTGCGCTGATTGTCCCCGTGGCGGCGATGAGTTTGTGATTAGTAAGCGATCCGCGACTGAGTTCGTCAATAAGCATAAGTGTCATTGATAAGCCTGCAGATGGTCCACCAATGTAATTGGTATTAATTGCAACCTGCGCCGGAAACACGTAGGACGCAGCATCTTCAACTGAAATTCCGATCCATGCCTTGTTTGCACCGCTGACACCAGGACATCCAGATTGAACTAGATAACTTGGAGACTTTATAAGTTTCATTAAAACTGACTTTTCGCTGGACCACGTGATGACACCAGTATTAGAAATGTGAGATTTTGCAATAGTGATCTCAACCTTTTGACCTGGTGAGTATTTGTGCATTTCGCTAATCAGACTGCACGTTGAAGTGACCTTGGCAGTGTCCACTCCAACAATCTGATCAGCAACTTGTACATTTGCACTCCACGCAGGTGATGGGTAGTTGATGCCAGTTATGAGTGCGCCAGTTGGTGTGCCGGGGACTTTAAATCCGAGTGCACTGAATGCGGCGACCTCAGCTGCTTGTTTTGAGTCACTCATTTCGAGGTATCCCTGAGGAGCAAGCTCACTCGTTGGTTGACCTGGTGTAACGAGTTCACTTGCCGGAAGGAATTCAATGTGTGACTGAAACTGTGCACCAATCCACTGCCACACTGAGAGTTGTTGCAAATACACATCAACTAGTTCAATTTTGTCCGGATGCGGTTGTGTCGCCATTCCGTGAATCTTCACAAGTGGTGCAATTGGTGTTGCCTGCCCAGGGGTTATTGCATATTGCGAAGTATTTATGTGTTGCAAGATGGCGATCGTAGAAATAACCACAATTGCTGTGATCAAGGGCGCTAAGTGGCGGCGGCGGCGCTTAGAAGATGGTGGAATGGGTTCGTGCAAAGTAATGAACCCACGATACCGGACTCCTTTGAAGAGTCGCTACTTAGAGCCGGATTCGCTCAAGGTGCTCAGTATCTCGAAACAATAACAACCGGTCTCACGGCATCTAACGCACGCCAGCGCGTTTTAGCGTTACGCGCAGGTGCGCGACAAAACGTACTTAGTACTGAGAATTGGTCACATGCGTTCAGTGACGCTGACGTTGAAGTGCGACGCGAAGCACTCAATCTGTTTGCCCATCAAGAGCTGCACGATACTAATTTACTTGAGCAGATTCTTGGACTTTTAAGCGACGGTGATGCGTTGGTTGTTGACGGTGCAGTATTTGCACTTGGCGAACATCTCTACATACCTAGCGTTGAGGCACTCTGCGCAATTGCAAGTTCACACGACGACGCACGATGTCGTGAATCAGCCGTTGCGGCCTTAGGGGCAATTGGAGATGACCGAGCGCGAAGCACCATCTTGGGTGCGCTCGAAGATAAGCCGCCTGTTCGTCGCCGAGCAATTGTTGCTCTTTCAAATTTTGAAGGTCCCGACATCGATGCTGCACTCGAAAAAGCTAGTGAAGATCGAGACTGGCAAGTTCGTGCAGCGGTGAGCCAGTTAGGCCGGGAAGAAAATGATTAACGCTCAGCACTTCGAAAGAGCGAATGTAGCGACGACATTTCTTCGAGGCACAGCTGTAGCCCCTCAATAACTCGTAAGTCGCTAGTAGCCGAGACCTCAACTTCAACACCAGTCGCATTAGCAATCAGTTCTGCGAAATCACTGAGTTGTGCGTGGCCACCCACCAAGACAAGTCCGTTTGAACTGACGTCTTGTGAAAGGTCTGGTGGTGCATCACCGAGACAGTCTTGAATCATTCGAACTGTTGTGGCGAGTACTTCTACTATTGCGTTGTTGATGACCGTGGCATCAACTTCAAGCTCAATAAGTTTACCTTGATCAACTGTTCGAGCAAGGATTCGCTGATTCATTCCATGGCTGTAGCCAAGCGCAGAACCGAGATTGCACTTCAGCGTCTCTACTATCTCGGGTGAAGCAACAATTGAGTAATGCTGTCGAAGAGCTGTTGCGATGGCGAGATCTAAATCTGAACCACCAAGGCGACGTGAGCTTGAGCTAACTATGCCTCCTAGAGAAATAATCGATGCTTCTGACGCGCCACCACCAAGCACAACCACTGCAGATCCCACAGGATCTTGGACAGGCATTCCAAGACCAATGGCGGCGGCGATTGGTGCTTCAACCATGCTCACCTCTCGTGCGCCTGCTTGAATTGCTGCTTGGCGTAATGCGCGTCGTTCAATTGGTGTTGCGAGTGTTGGCACGCTCATAACCACACGTGCCCGGCTGAGCTTTGAAAGTCCTGTTCGCCGTAAAAGACCAGAAATGAGTCGCGCGGTAACGTCAAAGTCAATTGTCGCCCCTTGAGCCAGAGGACGAAACGCGACTACGTGAAGTGACGTGCGTGACACCGCATCTTTCGCGCCATAGCCAACTTCGACAACATCACCAGAATTTGTATCAATCGCCACGATTGTTGGTTCATTAAATAAAACACCACGTTCAGCGGTCGCTAAACGGGTAAACGACGTTCCTATATCGATTGCGACGTCTGAAGCCATAGGTCACAATGCTAGGTCGCATTGGACACACTTCGCCCTAAATTAGAGAAGTGAGTGATAATCCCCTTGAGGGCTTTGGCGGAATGTTCGGCGACATCTTCTCGATGCTTGGCCAACAGGGACCAGACGCGTGGTTCGACACCGCGACACAGCTCGCCTTAAACATTGCACGCGGACAAGACGGCGATCCAAATCCACTCCCTGCTGAACGACAGCGATTAGAAGAACTCAGTCCCCTCATTGGCCGTCACATTGACGCTCTTTTTGGTGTGCCCAGTGAGCCAGTTGTCACTGCACTAAACCGAACTGCACTGACACAGGCGGCACTTGCGCAGTGGCGTGGACACCTCGAGCCGATTGTTACCAATCCCCCAACGCTTAGTTCTGAACTGGTTGCTGCAAATCCAATGATGGCTCAAATGACTCAAGCTCTTGGACCACTCTTTGCAGGATTTCAGATTGGCAGTGTTGCGGGTCACTTTTCTGAACGCGCGTGGTCCCTAGCAGTGCTACCGCTGCCGCGAGCAAACAATGATCGGTTACTCGTTGTAAATAACTTGAAGCAGTTCGCCGAAGACTGGAGTCTCGATCGCGATCAGGTCTACTGCTTCGCAATTGCCCAAGAGTTCATTGCTTCGTTAGTCCTCTCCCAGCCCGGTGTTGGTGACGCGTTGCGCGCACTGCTCATAGACACGGTGAAAGAGTCGACGCAGGCTCAAGGTGACATTATGAGCAAGCTCACTTCAATAATTAACCCTGAAGACATGGCTTCAATGATGGGCAACCCAGAAGCACTTCTCGACGGAATTGAAATGCCCGCCGAAACTGTTGCCAACCGGGCAATCAATGCAGCAACCAGTGTGCTTAGTGCATTCTTTGTCGCCGCAGCAGACGAGATCACCGAAGCCATCATGGGCCCGCACGCCCCACTCACCGAGGCGTACAAAAGGCATCGTCGAAGCGATGCGCGAGGAGAAGATGCAGCGGCAGCGCTCTTTGGTATTTCAACGCAAGGGCCACACCACGAAAAAGCGGCGGAGTTTGTTGCAACGATTCAACGCGAATATTCACTCAAGGTATTTGACGCACTTCTTCGCGTTGATGGACTTCCATCAGCAGCTGAACTTGATGAACCACTTGCGTGGTACGAGCGAGTTACAAACTCGCCGTTGGCTTAAGCCTCTTCTTCGTACCCGAGGTTCCACTCAACAAGCAGATTCTCACGCTCTGCGTCGCGGTTTACGCGCTCGCGGTTACGGCGGAACTGTGGGTCATGTGGAGGAAGAAAACGAAGACGTGCGTCGATGCGATCTACGAAAGCTTGAATCTGCTCTTCGTCACCAAACACCATGCGGCACTCCCAGTGAGGGGCAATTGGTCCTAGGTAGATCACCTGGACGTGACCAACTGGGTCTACGACTTCTACTGTCTCGGCGGCAGGAATCTGACTCACGATGCTCCTTTTAAGTGAACTGCTGGATAACCATTCTACTGACTTAATCCAAGTTCTTCTAAAGAGATTGAATTAGGCCTAAATACACTAAATGAAGTGACGTAAGTAACGGTTTAAATGGGTTTACTTGACTTTTCTACCCGTAATTTGTGGTTATGACACGTAAGCAACTTTCACTTAATACTGAGTGGATGCGCCTTGGTAAATGTCGCGATTATCCAAGTGACTTCTTCTTCCCCCAAGAAGGACGGGGCGTAATTGCTTGCCAGCGTATATGTGAGCAATGCTTCGTAAAAGTTGAGTGCCTGGAATACGCCATTGAAATGAACGCAGACCACGGAATTTGGGGTGGCAAAAGCGAGCGTGAACGGCGCAAGCTCGGAAGGGCGCAGCGCAGCCTGAGCGCCTAGGTAACCTGAACACATTGTGTTCGAGTGCGTCATAAATATCTCTGAAGGTACCAACGTCGAGGTGCTCAACGACCTCGCCAGTAGCGCTGGTGTATCACTACGTGATGTTCATAGTGACTCAATTCACAATCGCTCAGTATTCACGCTTATCAATAACGCAGATCAGCTGCTGTATGACGTTAAGCATTTCATAACCGCGTGTTACCAATGCTTGACACTTATAGACCACCAAGGTGTTCACCCTCGCTTCGGAGTGGTTGATGTAGTTCCATTTGTCGCACTTGATGGTGAAGATGTTGCCAAGGCCGTATCTATGCGTGATGAAACTGCCCAGTGGCTAAGTGAAGCATTCACAGTGCCGGTATTTCTGTATGGTGCAACTCGCTCGTTACCGGAGATACGAAAGTCTGCTTTTAAAGGCCTTGAGCCTGACTTCGGGCCACCAACTCCCCATCCATTATTTGGAGCCGTCGCCATGGGGCAGAGGCCTGTGCTGCTCGCGTGGAACATTTGCCTTAGTGGCTGCACTCTCGAGCGGGCACAACAAATCGCGACAAACGTCAGAACTCTAGAGGTGAGAACTCTGGCGTTTGTTGTTGGTGAGCACGTCCAGGTGAGTTGCAATCTCATTGCACTAGACGTTGTAAAACCGTCGGAAGTTTTTGATCGAGTTGCAATGCAACTAGAGGGATTAGAAACTATTCACCATTGTGAATTAGTTGGGCTATGTCCTAGTTCAGTAGTTTCTAGTGAAGATCCGAGTCGCTTAGAGCAACTTGGCCTTAGTCACGAAGCGACTATTGAAGTTCGCTGTAGATAATCAGCCAGCTTGAGCGCGGCGCTCAATTGCACGTGCACGGCGAAGGCGACGACGTTCGCGCTCTGACATTCCGCCCCAGATGCCGAACTTCTCACCATTGTCGAGTGCGTATTCAAGGCAGTCATCTTTTACAACACAACCACGGCACACTTCTTTTGCTTCACGGGTAGATGCACCGCGTTCTGGGAAGAACAAGTCTGGGTCAACGCCCATGCAGTTCGCACGAGACTGCCAACCACGATCTTCCATACCGCTCATGATGTCTACTATTTCCATGAATTGCTCCTCGAATTTGTAACGTACGCCACTGTTGTAATTACAACGATGTCATTGTTACTGGGTTTTGGGAGAATTGCAAATCAGAATTAAGAAATCCCTGATAAAAGGCTATTTTACTAACCTGCTCGGCGGTTCCTAACGAAGTCATCGAGAGCATAAGAGCCAAGCTCATCGACGGAGGTATAGAACGTCCTGCCCCCATTTACCTTTGAGATCTGCTCGACAAATGGGAATTGGCTGCGCTCAATATCGAGCGCAAAGGTGTTTATAACAATGCCGGCTTTCGTGCAGCGCAGCACCTCAGCCATCGTCTTTTGCAAGGTTTCGTGCACCGGAGGCCACGAGAAAAATGGTTCCCCATTTTCCATTAAGTGAGCTGTTGGCTCTCCGTCGGTCACGACAACAATCTGCCTCTCACCCTTCTCGTTTCGCATTAAGTGTCGGCTCAGCGCCAAGGCGTGCTGCAGGTTTGTTCCGTACGCATAGTCAATTGTGAGTGCAGGGATGTCTTCAATTTTTAGTTCACTAGCCATCTCACCAAAACCAACTACCGCACAGAAGTCACGTGGGTACTTTGAACGAATTAGTTGCGTGAGTGCAAGGACCATCTTCTTAGCGGGCACGAGATTGCCTCGCATGGCCATAGAGAGTGAGAGGTCAATGGCAAAGACCGTGGCAGCTTTTTTAGTCGATTCAAATTCTTCTACTTCAAAGTCGTCATGGTGCAATTTCACTGGAGTCCCAGGGCCTTGGCGGAAAATAGCATTGCGTAGAGTCTTCGACAGGTTGAGCGATAAGGGCTCGCCTGGCTCCCAAGGCTTAGACGTTTCTTCACGATCACCGCCTCGAGAGACAGTCGCCTCGCGGTGAGCTCCAAGAGTTGGAGAATCTTTTAACTGGGCGAAGAGGTCTTTCAAGGCTTGCTGGCCAATCTGGCGCACACCTTTTGCGGTGAGTTCCATTTTCTTTCCACTACGGTCAATAAATCCTTTGTCTTTAAGGCCCTTCAGCGCCTTTTGAAGGCGCTGAACGTGACGGGCTGCGTCGTCGCCAAGGTTTCGACGAACTGACTCCACATCGACTTCTGGCAGTCCTTGAGCAGGGTTCGATTGACTCAGGAAATCTTCTAAACCACGAAGCTCACCGAGCTGCTCTGCGGCTGATGCGGCGTCAGCGAATGAGGAGCCATTTTCCCCGCGCATGCGATGTGCTCGATTCCAGTCAATGTCGGGAGTTGCTTGGCGCAAGTTTGAAACAAGTCGGTTCATGGAGAAGTTCAGATCCATGTCCTCCATCATTTGGGCAAACATGGCGCGAAGTTCCGCCTGTTGCTCACCAGAGAGTGAATTAAACATTGCTTCAGCAGCAGCAGCTCGTTCTGCCATTGCACGAATGACGTCTTCAAGTGTCTCGGCACCAGGAAAAAAGTCACCAAACTTTTCCATAAATGATTCGAAAGATGGATCAAGCGGCTCTCCAGCGCGGTCTTGCTCAATCATCTTTGAGAGTGCGTCCATCATCTCTCTCGTTCGAGCAAGTTGTTCTGGGTCAAGATTGCCCATCATCTCTTTACTCTGCTCAAAGTACGTATTTAGAACATCTTCTTTGAGCTCGTTCATGAGCTGTTCAAACTGTTCACGAGCTTCACTAGAGACAAAGTCGTAATTCTGATAATTACCGAGCCGCTCAGAGAGTTTGTCGCTCATGAGGTCTTGCTGCATCTTTTTCTGCTCTACGAGGTCTCGCGTAACTTCTTTACGACGCTCATCATCGGAGGCCTCGGCTTCTGACAGAAGTTCTTCAAGTTCATCACCTTCAATTGACTCAATCTCATCGAGCCAGTCGCGATAACGCTGCATCTCACCGTCCGGATCTGCTTGCTCTTCAAGTTCACGGCGCTTCTGGCGAGTTCGTTCTAGGAGTTCACGAAGACCTTGTACACGCTCGCCATCTTTTGTCTCAAAACCACTGCGCAGCAGCCGTTCCATGGCTTCTTCTAGGTCGCCATTTTCCATGAAGTCGTCGGCGAGAAGACGAAGTAACTCATCGGAATCGAGGTCGTCAAAGTCATCGTCATCACCAAAGCGACGAAAACCGTAACGAACTGCCACTAACGATTCCTTGAGCGGTAGAGCGCTCGCGCTCCAGATGCATCCTTCGCGAGACGCTTTGTTAGGTAGAGACCTTCCAAGATGAACTCTGTCGCTGCTGCTATTTCTCCGCTGCTGGCGTTAGGACCAGCTACACGAGCAACTGGTCCAGCAAGAGCTGGCATGGCATCTAGAACATTTAGGTAATCCTGGTCTGGAAGATCATCACCAGTATGAACAATTACTTCGTCGTTGAATGACTCAACAATGAGTGGTGCTTCTTCGAGCAATACGGTTTCAGAGAAGCACTGGCGAACTGCAAGTGCTACGAGTGCCGCAATAACTTGGTCGGAGTCACCATCGTCCATGGTGTCAAATTCGATCTTGCCCTGCGTTGACTGGACCATCGCGCTAAGGTCGCTCACCCGAGGGACGACTATTTCGTCATTTGTTCGAAGTGTGCGTCGTAGTGCATTAGCAATAACCGTCTCATAGTTCGCGATTGAAAGTCGCACTGATACACCTGAACGCTGACTAATGACGTGGCTCTTACGTGCCACGTGACTTACACGAGCGACAATGTCTTCAATAAACCAAGGGACCACAATTGGCTTAGGTGACGTTGGTAGCTTCGCTTCCATTTTGATGATCTCAATTTCTGTTGAGATTTCATATGGGTAGTGCGTGCGGATCTGTGAACCGAAACGGTCCTTCAGCGGCGTAATAAGTCGACCACGGTTGGTGTAGTCCTCAGGGTTTGCGGTTGCAACAACAAGCACGTCGAGGTCGAGGCGAACAAGGTGCCCTCGAATCTGAACGTCACGCTCTTCAAGAACATTGAGAAGTCCTACCTGAATACGTTCTGAAAGGTCAGGGAGTTCGTTCATTGCGAAGATGCCACGGTTCGACTTAGGGACGAGTCCATATGAAAGCGCACGAGGGTCATCGAGGAAGAGTCCTCCCGCAACCTTGATGGGATCAACTTCACCAATGAGGTCCGCCATTGATGTGTCTGGTGAAGCAAGCTTCTCTGCGAACCTGCGTGTACGGTGCACCCACGAGATAGGTGTGTCGTCACCCTTTTCAGCGACAAGTTCAATTGCGTATGCAGAAATTGGTGCGAATGGATCGTCTCGAACTTCAGAACCCTGCACGATTGGCAGCCATTCATCAAGTAGTTCAACGAGTGAGCGAATCATTCGGGTCTTTGCTTGTCCACGCTCGCCTAGCAAGATGATGTCGTGACCAGCAAGTAGTGCGGTCTCTAGTTGTGGCAACACGGTGTCTTCGTAACCAAGCACCGCCGACGTAAGTGGTCGACCTTCAATTAGTCGCTTCTCAAGGTTGATTCGAAGTTCGTCACGAACTGACTTTGGTTCGTAATCGGACTTTCGCAAGGCACCAAGGGTGCTTGGGAGATCTGCTGGGACGTTTGGAATACTCATGGGATTACCTTAATGTGACGAGATTTGGTCACGCCAAGCCCCTATTTAGCGTGCAGAACGAAGCACAGTTCTAACGACATTGCCGCCAGGGCGGTAGGCCAAATGAGCGGCTCGAGGGGCGTTCAAAATGACCAGATCCCCCCGTGCGCCCAATGAAAGAGTGCCGATGTCTGACCTTCGAAGGGCTGCTGCTCCACCCGCTGTTGCAGCCCAAAGGGCCTCATCTACCGTCATGTTCATTTCCCTGACCGCGAGGGCAACTACGAGGGGCATACTCGTAACGTATGACGTTCCCGGATTGCAGTCAGTAGCCAGTGCAACCGTTACCCCAGCATCTAGAAAACGACGACCTGATGGGTACGGAGATTTTGTTGAGAATTCAGCTCCCGGTAGAAGTGTCGCGACAGTATTTGACGATGCCAGTAGTTTGAGGTCATTGTCACTCACGTACGTGCAGTGATCAACACTGGCACAGTCCATCTCCACCGCTAGCGCTACTGCGCCGCCTTCACCAAATTGATTTCCATGAAGACGCAGACCGAGTCCAGCTTCTCTCGCCGCACTGAGAATCCTTCTTGCTTCATCAACACTGAATGCGCCGTTGTCACAAAATACGTCGGCCCATTTTGCAATACTTTTTGCATTATTAAGCATTTCACCAATGACCAACGCGATGTACGCTTCACGATTCACTACAAACTCTTGTGGAACAACATGTGCACCTAGAAAAGTGACTTCATCGCTAAAAGACGCTGCAATTTCAAGAAGACGTTGTTCGCCTTGGACATTAAGTGCGTAGCCAGATTTAATTTCCATGGTTGTCACGCCGCTCGCGCGAAGTTCCTCTGCACGAAGACTCGTTTCATGATTAAGCACTTCTCTAGATGCAGCACGAGTTGCATCCACGGTACGCATTATTCCGCCCCCGTCATAACGCTTGCCCGCCATTCGTGTTTCAAATTCATCTGAACGCTCACCACAGAACACGAGGTGAGTGTGCGAGTCAACAAACCCTGGAATTACTGCTGCACCTTCGGCGTCTATGTATTCATCCGCCTCCAACTCAGTATCGTTATTGCCAACCCAAACAACACGACCTTCACTAATCATTATGGCTGCGTTGTGCAGCCTTCCCATTACGGTCCCGTCTCCGATTGAAGGGTCGTTGGTAGTGAGTTCACCTATGTTGCGGATAAAAATAGACATTTATCCCTCGCGCATAGGAATTCGCACACCGCGTTCTTGCGCAGTTTCTTCTGCAATGTCGTAACCAGCATCAACATGGCGGATAACTCCCATTCCAGGGTCGTTCGTAAGGACTCGTAGAAGTTTCTCTTTTGCAAGTGGCGTACCGTCAGCAACGCATACCTGTCCCGCGTGGATGGATCTGCCAATCCCAACACCACCACCATGGTGGATAGAAACCCATGTTGCACCCGATGCAGTGTTGAGCATTGCATTGAGCAATGGCCAGTCAGCAATTGCATCAGATCCGTCGAGCATTGCTTCTGTTTCTCGGTACGGAGATGCCACCGAACCGCTGTCTAAGTGGTCACGTCCAATAACGATTGGTGCAGAAACTTCACCCGACGCCACGAGGTCATTAAACGCGGCACCCGCTTTGTCACGTTCTCCATATCCAAGCCAACAGATTCTTGCAGGAAGCCCCTGATAAGCCACGAGGGCTTGCGCCTTGGTGATCCATTTGCGCAACTTGTCGTTTTCTGGGAAGAGCTCTAGTACCGCTTGATCAGTTCGTGCAATGTCTTTTGGATCGCCAGAAAGTGCTGCCCATCTAAATGGACCCTTGCCCTCACAAAAAAGTGGACGAATGTACGCCGGCACGAATCCAGGGAATTCGAACGCACGGGTGTAACCACCAAGTTGTGCCTCACCACGAATTGAGTTTCCGTAGTCAAAGACTTCTGCTCCATTATCCATAAACCCAACCATCGCTTCAACCTGCTTCGCCATTGATGCGCGAGCACGGTCAGTGAATTCTTCAGGCTTCTTCTCGGCGTAGTCATGCCAGTCAGCAAGTTCAATGCCTTCTGGGAGGTAACTCAACGGATCGTGAGCCGAAGTCTGGTCGGTAACGATGTCAATGTCTACTCCTCGGCGTAGTAACTCTGGGAAAATAGTTGCGGCGTTTCCAAGAAGTCCAACACTGAGTGCTTTTCGCTCTTTCTTTGCAGTCTCAACTCGCGTAATGGCATCGTCAATGTCTGCAGTCCATTCATCGAGGTATCGGTGTTCGACACGTCGCTGCAGTCTTGTTGGATCAACATCTACACAGAGGCACACGCCGTCATTCATTGTTACCGCGAGTGGCTGTGCACCACCCATCCCGCCAGCGCCGCCCGTTAACGTCAGCGTTCCAGCGAGTGTGCCAGCGAAGTGCTTGTCCGCAACGGCTGCGAATGTCTCAAACGTTCCTTGAAGAATTCCTTGGGTACCAATGTAAATCCAAGAGCCCGCGGTCATCTGACCGTACATCGTGAGTCCGAGCTGTTCGAGTCGGCGAAACTCTGGCCACGTTGCCCAGTCACCAACAAGATTTGAGTTAGCAATAAGCACCCTCGGTGCCCACTCGTGAGTTTGGAATACTCCAACTGGTCGTCCCGACTGCACGAGCATTGTTTCATCACCTTTGAGGGTTTTAAGTGTTCGAACTAGTGCATCAAAACTTCGCCAGTCACGTGCTGCGCGACCAGTACCGCCGTAAACAACAAGGTCATCTGGTCGCTCTGCAACCTCTGGGTCAAGGTTGTTTTGCAACATTCGAAGCGCTGCTTCTTGTGGCCATCCAAGAGTTGAGAGTTTGGTTCCTCTATCGGCTCGAACCGGGCGTGCACCTTGCATGGGCTTCTCTTTTCTTGTTAGTTGAGATGAACAAAGTGTTCAACTATTTTGAGTAGTTCGCCACTGCGCACCAGCTCGCTAACGCGTGCAATTTCTGGTGAGAGATAGCGGTCGTGACCCGGGCCTCCTGAAACTTCATTTACGCGATCAGCCACCGCTGCAGTTGCTGGAGAAGCATAAAGTGGTGCGCGCAACGAAATAGCGCGTGCAGCGCTCATCATCTCAATAGCAATCACGTCATTCAGTGCATTCATGGAACGACGTAATTTACGAGCAGCATGCCAGCCCATAGATACGTGGTCTTCTTGCATTGCAGAAGACGGGATTGAGTCAACACTGGCGGGACTAGCGAGCCGCTTCATTTCACTCACCATTGCTGCTTGTGCATACTGAGCAATCATCAGCCCAGAATCCACGCCAGCTTGATGAGCAAGGAATGGTGGCAATCCGAAGTTACGGTGCACATCTAAGAGGCGATCAGTTCGTCTTTCTGAAATTGATGCAGCGTCGCAGAGCGCAATCGCTAAGAAATCAAGAACGTACGCAACTGGAGCCCCGTGGAAGTTCCCATTCGACGACAGAGTCCCGTCACTAAGCACAGATGGGTTGTCTATTGCTGATGCAAGTTCGGTGTCTGCGACTTGCGCTGCGTACGTGATTGTGTCTCTCACAGCACCATGAACCTGTGGTGCGCAGCGAAGCGAGTACGCATCTTGAACCTGACTCGTATCGTCTTCGTGCGATTTAACAATCTGCGAATCCTGCATCAGGGCGTAGATGTTCTTTGCGCTGTTCTTTTGACCCACGTGTGGACGTAGATTTTGTAGTTCCTCACCAAAAACCTTGTCAGTGCCCCGAAGAGCCTGAATAGAGAGCGCTGCTGCTACGTCAAGATGCTTCAGCAACTTATTTGCATCTTCGATGGCCATTACCAACTGTCCAAGCATTCCATCTGTGCCGTTAATCATCGCGAGGCCTTCTTTTTCCGCGAGGAGCACCGGAGATAATCCGGCTTCGCTCAGCGCTGCAAGCGCGGACATTTTTATGCCTTTGGCATTTCGCACTTCACCTTCACCCATAAGAGCCAGAGCCACATGCGCAAGTGGCGCAAGGTCTCCGGAGCAACCAAGTGAACCAAATTCAAAAACTAGAGGTGTTATTTCAGCGTTCAGCATCGCTGCGTACGCGTGAGCTGTCGAAAGTCGAATACCTGAAACACCACTGCACAGGTTGGTAAGTCTTGAGAACATAAGCGCGCGAACAACTTCACGTTCAACCTCTTCACCTACCCCTGAAGCATGTGAGCGGATCAGTGACTGCTGCATCAAACTTCTCTGGTCAGGAGAAATAAATGTTGTCGCGAGGGACCCGAATCCAGTTGACACACCGTAGACCGCAGTTCCACTCTTTACCATTACGTCAATTGCGGCTCGCTGGGACTGGAGCCGAGACTCAACGCTTTCGCTGAGCACCACTTTTTCATTCATGCGAGCTACTGCAATTAGATCAGCTCTCGTGGACGGCGCATCGCCTATTTCAACTATCATTTTTTCTCTTCTCGATACCACTAAGTACTTCTAAAACAATGAGGGCGGCCAAGCGAACTGTCCTCTGGTCGATGGAATCTTTTTCAACGTCAATTTCTGTGATGTCGATTGCTTTCACTCTTGAGTCCGCACACACGGTGCGAGTAAAGCGTCGAAGTTCGTCAGCGCTAAGTCCGCCAGGTGCTGCAGCCGGACAACCGGGCACAACTGAACGGTCTGCAACGTCTACGTCAATGTCAACATAAATAGACTGACCATTCGCGCCAGCAATGTTGAGGGCTCTCTTAGCCGCTTCTTCAATAGAAACTGAACGCAACTCGTCACGAGAGATTGTCGAAATACCTGCATCACGTGCACGCTTTGCGTAGAAAGCAGAGTTAGAAAAGTCGGCGATCCCAACTTGTACAACATTCTTTCCTTGAAGACCGCTGTCAAGCAACTGGCGCACTGGAGAGCCGTTAGAAGTTCCATCGCGTAGATCATGGTGCGCGTCAAGAGTAATTAATCCAAACGTCTCTATTTCATTTTTTGCAATTGAGCGAAGTCCATGCCACGTTGCAGCATTATCTCCACCCAAAATGACGGTAAGTACACACTCTGGACTTATGCTTTCTACAAGACTACGAACTCTTTCAAAACCTCCCGAGCCATCAGGGTCTTGCACGTTGCCGTAGTCAACGAGTGTGAACAACTCAAGAAGATCAACCTGGTTGCTGTACGACCACGTCGAATAGCGCGCCAGCGCCTCTCGAATAGCGTCAGGAGTGCCTACTGAAGAACGAGTCGAAACTGATGTCTCGTACGTATGCAAGCCAAAAATTGCAACGTTCTCTTTGACTTTCGAAGGGACACTTGCTAGCAAGTTGCTTGCTGGAGGCCAGTTTTGATCTGATGGAAGTGCCACGTTGCTAATGATAGGCAGGTTATTGACCCTCTATTAATGGCGTAAATCCCTTACACGTGGGACTATTTCTTCGGTGTTGGAACAACGCCTTTGCAGTTAGTTCCAACGGGCGACAATGGCTGCGCGACTACTGCTGTTCCTGTGCCAAGCCCAGGGCTCTGCCAGTTGCACGTCCACTTGTCAGGCTCTGCCATCACAGTAAAGAAGTCACGCTGCCAGCCAGTTGCAAATACCCCAGCAGAGTGCTGAGAATCCTTTAACTGAAGAGTGAACTTTCCGGTTTGTGTGTGCAATGGTGCTGATGCAGCACCCATGATTGGCCAGTAAGGATTCATGTCGAGCTCCATGCCAGACACTGCGCCAGCACTAACGAGCGCAGCTCCGACCTGAGACGGAAGCACACCAGTCATTGATGCGACGAAGATCAGATTCCCATTTGCGTCAACGCCAAGACCAGTTCTTGGCTGGGTAAGTACGTGGCGCAGTGGATCACCCCACGCCATGGGGTTGGTTGTAACCGTGGGAGCAACGACGCCCTTTAAAACCAGTGGCAATAAGTTTTGTCGAAAACTGATTGCCCTAAATTTCTTGGTTGGGAAACCTTTCGCTAGCCATGGGCCCATCTCCCAATGACCTTGTGCATTAATTGCAATTGTCATATCGCCCCTAACGAGTGGTTCAAGAGCTATGCCGTCACTTATGGCGCCACCGGCTTTGGCTGCTTTTTTAAATCCTCCGTTAAATGCTGCAACAACACCCGCGAGTCCTTCGCTCGCCCAATCAATGTGTGGTCCCATGTCGTAGGGCAATGTTGTGGTCGTAGGTGGATCTTGGGTTCCGCTGTGCCATCGAAGCAGTGTGGTTCTTGCACGCATGCGAAGTACCGTGAACTCGGCACCAGGGGCGACGCTAGAGGTTGAAGTAGTTGTAGTTGACTGACTCTCGGGAATTACGAGTAGTCGGTAATCAACCATCACTCCACGCTTAGAAGAGCTAATTACCGTCCATCCAGCTTGCTTCTTTTCTTTTGCAATAGTCGTAGTAGTGGTTGTCGTGCCGTGAACTTTTTGGTAAACAACAAATCCTCCGCCGCAAAGGGCAAGAATTAATACAGAAATTAAAAGTAGGACGTACGGTTTAGCTGTTCTTCGTTTTGCGTGTTTTGCCACGCGTTAACCCTAACGGTCGACTACGCGAGTGCCATTGCCTTCATCAACATTCTTAACTGAATCTAATTCAGTGATGAACTTAGGCACTGGGATTGGCGCAAGATGACTTGGAACATCATCAACATACCGCGGCGACGCTGTAGCAACGTACTCACCTTCAGCTGTTCGAGTGACAACATTCGTAGTCTTACGTTTTCCTGCACCCTTGAAGCTCTGCATTTCTTTACAAATCTTGTACGACAATGGATACGCAATAAGTGGAACAAGAACCACGAGAATTCGCATGGCCCAAAGCACAGTGTTAAGTGAGATGTGGAAGAAGTTGGCAATAACGTCAGTCGAACTTGCAATGAACAACATCATCAAGAATGAAAGTGTCGCTACTCCAACTGAAGTACGGACTGCTCGGTCACTAGGGCGGTCAAGGAGGTGGTGAATTGCATTATCACCAGTGAACTTTCGCTCAAGTGCTGGCCAGGCGTAGGCCAAGTTGAATACGAGACCTGGCAAAATAAGAGCCGGCACGAGCGTTTCAAACGCAATGGTATGTCCGAAGCTATGGAAGGTCCACGACGGCCAAATACGAAGCGCTCCGTCTAGGAATCCCATGTACCAGTCAGGCTGCACAGCGTACGAAATGTTTGACGCGTGGTACTGACCGAACTGCCAAATTGGGTTGATCTGTGCAAACGCACCAAGTGCTGCAGTAACGCCACCAACAATCAGCAAGAAGCCGGTGGTCTTAGCCATGAAAACTGGGAACATTGGAGTTCCAACGACGTTCTCTTCAGTTTTTCCAGGTCCAGGGAACTGAGTGTGCTTTTGGCGAACTAGAAGTGCCAAGTGAGCACCAACGAGTCCCAAAATCAGAAGCGGAACAATAAATTCGTGCAGAACAAAGAAGCGAGGGATAACCATTGTCCCGGGGAAGTTTCCACCGAAGATCCAAAAGGCGAGGTAGCTTCCAACAACTGGAAGTGACAAGAGGATTGAGTACGCAATGCGAATACCAGTTCCTGAAACAAGGTCATCTGGAAGTGAGTAACCGAGGAATCCATTAACAATCGCAAGCGTCATCAGCGTTGTACCAATTGTCCAGTTGAGTTCACGAGGTTTACGGAATGCGCCAGTAAAGAACACGCGAGCCATGTGGACAACAAGAGCGCCAACAAAAATATCGCAAGCCCAGTGGTGCATTTGGCGCATCAAGAGGCCACCACGAACGGCGAACGAAAGGTTTACTGAAGACGCGTACGCCTCAGTCATCTTCTGCCCATAGAGCGGCATGTACGTTCCGTGATACGTAACAATCGCGGTACTCGGGATGTAATAGAGCGCGAGGAAAATTCCCGTTACTAGAAGAATTACAAATGAGTACAGCGCAATTTCACCGAGCATGAACGACCAGTGGTCTGGGAAAATTTTGTCAAGGAATGTACGTCCACCCTTGGCGGCGCCAAGACGGTCGTCAATTTCATTAAGTGCATGTCCTACGCCACCGAATGGCCCCTTGGCCAACTTCTTGGCACGCTTCGTGTTCAGTGTTTCACTCATGAACGCTCCCAAAATCCAGGTCCTACAGGTTCGTGGTAGTCAGACTGCGCACGGATATAGCCATCTGCATCAATGTAGATAGGAAGTTGCGGAAGCGGACGAGGAGCTGGACCAAACTGCGGAACAGCACCGTTGTTCACGTTGAACATCGACTGGTGACAAGGACATACGAGCAACTGCATTTGTTGCTCGTACAAACCTACTGGGCAACCAAGGTGAGTGCAGAGCTTGGAATACGCGAGTAGTCCTTGTGGCCCCCATGACTCTCGCCCCTTCATTGTTGTGAAGTCTTGATTAGAGATACGAATAAGAACAGTCTGGTCAACTGCTTGACCATTTTCTGAATCTTGTTTGCCTTCTGGGTAGACAGTGATGATCGAGCCAATTGCGAGGTCGCTAACTAGAACGCGACGTCCAGTGATGTCAACTGCGTAGGCATCTTTACGCCAGTCGGTGTGAAAAAGCGTTCCCTTAGGAAGTGGCCCGAGACTTCTAAGTAGGGGGAATAGTGCGCCAAGTGAAAAGACCCCCATGCCACCAGCAAAGAGTCCAGTGATTACCTTGCGACGCTTAACAACTCCGCCACCACGCTGAATTATTGCTGCAGCAAATGCTGCGCGGTCCTCATCAGAACTACGAAACTCATGACGGTCCTCTACGAATGGCCCGCGTGGCATGAGGTACTTACCCCAAGCAACAAGTCCTATCCCAAGCAGTAGCAAACTTCCAGCGAGCGAACCACCAAGGATGTATGGCTGCCAATTTTGTACGAACGCTGCAATAAAGAGAACGCCAAAAATAATTGCAAACACGAATGAGATCGAAATTACTTTTTCAACGCGCGCAGGTTTACGAGCGGCCGGCTGTAAGTGCGGGTCGTCTGCTGAAAGTCCGCGTAGTGAAACTGGCGTGTTGGTTTCGTGATTATTGCTCACTCGTCTCGCTCCCCTACCCAGAATCCAAATAGTGCAAGTCCACCAACACCAAGTGCGAGTCCTATAAATCCTTCAGCCACTGGACCAAGTCCACCAAGTCCAAGTCCACCAGGATTGTTTGGGTGCTGAATTTCTGTCGTTACGTATTTAACAATGTCGTTCACTTGGCTGTCGCTTAGGTTTCCAGTGAAGCGTGGCATGTTGGCGGGACCTGTACGAATTGCTTCAACTACTTGAACGGCTGGAATGTTACGAAGTGATGGGGCGTATGTATTGCTCGCGAGTGCGTCACCGTCACCTTCAATGGTGTGACAAGCAGCACAGTTCAGTGCAAAAAGAGCTGCACCGTTAGAAACATTTGCGGTCGCAAGATTCGGAGTTGGGATGTATGGGTAACTCGGTGCGAGTGAGTTGACCCACGAAGAAATTGCTAGGGCTTGTGAGTCAGTGAGTTTCTGAACATGGCGCATTGCTTGTACTGCACGAGGGTCTGCTGCTGGCATGCGACCAGATGTAATCCAGAAGTCCACCGTTGCTGGCCCGAGCCCTACGAGTGCTGGATATGAACCAGAAGATCCAGTTGCAGGAACTCCGTTTGCTTCAGTGCCGTGACATGAGGCGCAGTTCTGCATGTAGAGCGCCCGCCCAAGGCCGATTAATGACGTCGGGGGTGCGTTGTACGTAATTGAAGAGTTACCGTACGAAACAACTGCACCCTTTGAGTCTTTTACAACTGTCGTGGAATTAGGTGTTCCAGAGTCGATGCGGCCTGTTTGGTATGGCTGCTTCGCAGCGTCTGCCCCTTGAGCGAAGAGAACTAGTGGACCAGCACTTGCAACACCCAAGATGGTGAGCAGTGCAGCGCGCTTGAAAAAGGAACCAATCATCCTTTTCCTACTTTAGGAGGAAAAGCGCTGAATAGAGCCCAACCCAAATTACGTCGACAAAGTGCCAGTAGTAACTGACTCCTTGGAACGTTGAAAGTTCTCCCGGGTCGCCTTCAGTTCCGCGCATACGAAATAGAAGAGCTCCCATTGCGACTAGTCCCAAGAACACGTGCAGTCCGTGAAGTCCAGTAGTGATAAAGAAAATTGATCCGTACGAGTTGGTGTACCAACGAGTTGAAAGGTTTAACCACTCGTAGCACTGGTTCGCAACAAATACTGCACCCATAACAATGGTGATAATTGTCCACGTGCGTGCTTCACGACGTCGTCGGTGCTCAACTAGCCACACTGCCCACTGCATTGTGAACGACGAAGCAACCAAGATGATTGTGAAGATTCCTGATTGCAATGTGTCGAGTTTCGTGCCGACGGGAGGCCACGCGACGAGGTGTGCTTTGATAGTAAATAACGCGGCGAAGAGTCCTGAGAAGAACATCAACTCGCTACCGAGCCAAATCATCACTCCAATGGCGAGCATTGGAGGACGATCGTGAACAATCTTCTCCGGCTTCGCCAGGCTTTGGGGGGAAATCGCCTGACTCACGCCTACAGTTCTACTAGAAAAAATACTCTTCGTGCCATAACTGGCCATTATTAAGCAATTGTTGGAGGAAGTTCGCCTGTCCCAACAATGGCTAGACGCCTGGTTGGGCGGGTCATTGCGACGTAGAGCGTTCTAAGTCCCCGAGAAGTAATGGCTTTTGTTACGCCAGAACCACGGCGAGCAATCTCACCAGGTTCCACTACGACCGTGGCGTCGAATTCGAGACCATTTGCCCCTTCTGCAGCGAGGACCACCAGGTCGGCGCTGAGACCACGCGATTCGAGTTCGCGAGGGTCAATAGCGTCAAGTCCAGCGGCGTTCAAAATCGAAACAATCTCATCAACTCGCGAACTCGTCACAATGACTGCCACTCGGCCAGGGTGCACGTTTTCACATTCTCGCTTTACCGCTGCACTAAGCGTGGCGGCGAATGAGCTCGGTGCGACTACTTCAACCGTTGGAACTGACCCCGCACGACGCACCGGCTTTGGAGCTTCGAGGTCAGGAGATGCTTCCTTAAGCGTTGGTTCTGCAAAGTTGAGTACTTCTTCAGGTGTTCGGTAACTAACCGTGAGATCAACTCGTGCTGGTTCACGACGCGGCTCTAGTACTTCGAGCACGGCGTTCCATGATGCAGAAGATCCGCCAGTCGTTGCTTGGCCCATGTCACCAACAATGGTCATTGAACCAGTGAGGTCACGACGTTTTAGAACACGAAGTTCCATTGGCGAGAGGTCTTGTGCTTCGTCAACAACAATGTGACCGTAGGTAACGAACTCAGCTTCGTCAAGCTCTTGACTCTGCGTAGGGGCGAGTCGCTCAGCTTCTCGAAGTGCAGCTTGGCGAACGTTGCCGGCGTAAGCGTCAAGATCAACACCGTCAAGAATTCCTGAATCGCCAAGTTTCGGCTTTGGACGTGGCTTCTTTCGTGGCCCGAGAAGAATTCGAGCTTCATCAATGAGTGCGGCATCAGCTTTTGTCCATAGAACATCTTCAAGATTTGCTGAGCGTGGACGGTGCAGCATCGTAATTTCATCATCGTTGAGGATGTCTTTTGCGGCGGCGCGAATCAGTGCAGGGGCACCGAAGAGATCGTGGAGTAAATCTTGACCTGTTAGCCGTGGCCAGATTCGTTGCAGCGCAATTTTGAATTGTTGCGTGGCACGAATTGCGTCAGCGAGTTCATTTACTTGTGAAATTTCTTCGTCACTATTTTTCACAAACCTAGAGTGGTACTCATTCGCCATACGTAATGCGAGCTCACGTCCAACAGCAGATCTGCGCTGGTTGTGATTACCGGGGCGTCTGCGAGCACGTTCGACGATTTCTTTGCTCCACGTTGCCTTCAGATTCAAGATTGCTCGACCAACTGGAATCTCGACGTCGTCTCGAAGTGGGTGCTGGCGTGTGCGTAGAGCTCGCGCCAGTACTTTAACCATACGAATATCGCCCTTTAGCTGGTCCAGCTCTTCGCTTTCTCGTGCCCCAACTTCAACGTTGGTGACGAGCTCAGAAATTGTTGCGAGAGTTACTCCTGATTCGCCAAGAGATGGCAGAACATTTTCAATGTAATTAAGAAAGAGTGGGTTTGGTCCAACAACCAAGACTCCTTGACGCTCAAGAGTCGAGCGGTGCGTAAAGAGAAGGTAGGCGGCACGGTGCAGTGCCACTGCAGTCTTTCCAGTTCCAGGTCCACCTTGAACGAGCAAAATTCCAGCGAGTGGATTTCGAATTATGCGGTCTTGCTCGCCCTGAATGGTTGCAATGATGTCGCCCATTCGTCCTGTTCGTGCACGCCCTAGAGCTGCGAGCAATGCTCCAGGACCACCGAGTGCCATGCCCCCATCGACGAGTCCTTCGGGCGTTGCACTCCGTGCCTCATCTTCAGGGACCATCAGGTCTCCGTTAGCGTCGGCAAAGTATTCATCTTCGACACCTACAACTTCATGACCACGAATAGCTACGTGACGTCGACGACTGAGACCAAGTGATTCAACACCAGTCGCTCGGTAGAACGCTTCAGCAACTGGAGCGCGCCAGTCAACTACGAGTGCATTTAATTGTTCATCAGAAACTGCAAGTCGACCTACGTGATACACGTCACGAGTTCCTTCAGCGTTGACGTCATAGTCAATGCGGCCAAAGAAGAGTGGCTGGTCGCCAATGGCGAGTTGATCGAGTCTGGTGAGAGCTGTGCTCATGACAACGTCACGCTCAACGAGGTCTCCTGCTCCACGCATGTTCGCTACCGCAGCATTGTCACGCATTGTCATGGCCTCTTCACGCATGTGTTCGAGCGCGACGAGAGCAAGGTCTAAGAACTCTTGCTCTTCGGCGATTTCACGCTCGTGTGCCACTAGGGCCTCTTTCACAGTGTCGGATTTTGGGTTTATCAATCCTAGGGGAACATTGACCTAGCCCTACTTTGGTGATTATTTGGCTTCTGCGCCTAGATTGAAGGTAGTAAAAGGAGACATGTGAGCGATCCAGTTCTACTCAGAGCCTGTCGAGGCGAAACTGTTGAGCACGTGCCTGTTTGGTTCATGCGTCAAGCGGGGCGCTCTCTGCCTGAATACCGAGCCATCCGCGGCACGGGGTCAATCTTGGACGCTATTGCCGATCCTAAAATTGCTGCTGAAGTAACAATGCAGCCAGTTCGTCGTTACGGCGTTGACGGTGCAATTCTCTTCTCTGACATAGTTGTGCCGTACCACGCGATTGATTTCGGGGTTGAAATTGTCCCCGGACGCGGTCCAGTTATTGCCAACACGTTTAGATCTGACGCTGACCTCGTGCGGCTGCGTGACCTCACTCCCTCAGACATCAAACACGTCACCGATACCGTTGACCTTGTAGTTGAGGAACTAAAAAGTACCAATACTCCCCTCATTGGATTCGCAGGAGCACCATTTACTGTGGCGAGTTACCTCGTCGAAGGAGCTCCTACTCGTGAATTTGCCATCATCAAGTCAATGATGCACGCCCAACCTGCACTCTTTGACAAATTGATGGACCGACTTGTTGGAATTACTGTTTCGTTCCTTCGTGCACAAGTTGAACACGGTGCAAGGGCTCTGCAGCTATTCGATTCATGGGCCGGATCTTTGACACGCACGGAGTACGAGCGTTTCGCGTTACCAGCAACTAAGCGAGTCTTTGAAGGTGTTGCTGACCTCAACGTTCCGACAATTCTTTTCGGTGTCGGCACTGGCGAACTACTTGGACAAATGGCAACAGCTGGCAGCAACGTTGTAGGTATTGACTGGCATGTAGACCTTGATGAAGGACGTAGGCGTACTGGCAAGCCTTCACAGGGCAACCTTGACCCGGCGCGCTGCCTCGGTGGCGTTGAGCTTGGGGTGCAAGCAGCTCGTGAAGTGCTCGCCCGCGTGGGCACAGATGCCGGACATATCTTTAACCTTGGTCATGGCGTTTTGCCATCAACTGATCCCGACGTATTGAGCGCTGTGGTGAAAGTTGTGCACGATGAAGGTAAGGCAGGAGTTCGATGAAAACCGGAGTACTAGTAATGGCGTACGGCACGCCCACTACACCAGAAAATATTGAGCCGTATTACACACTTATTCGCCACGGTCGACCACCAACCCCGGAGTTACTCGCTGACCTAGTTCGTCGCTACAGTGCAATCGGTGGAACGTCACCTCTTAATGAGCGCACCGATGCTCAAGTTGAGGGCATTCGTGACGCGTTAGAACAACTGAGCCCTGGGAAATACGACGTTCGATTTGGCTCAAAGTACGAACCGCCTCTGTTAGAAGAGATTGCCCAGACCTTTGTCCGCGACGGCTTTGAAAAAGTCATTGGCATTGTCCTTGCTCCACACTCTTCAACAATGTCCACGCTGCAGTACATGACTCGCGCGAAGGAAGCGCTGGGCGAAGGCATTGAATTCATCGAAATTGGCGAATGGTACGAATTCCCAGGTTTCTTAGAACTCATTGCGAAGCGTGTTAACGAAGCACTCGCAAAAATCCCTGCTGAGCGTCGAGCCACCACCGAAGTACTCTTTTCTGCTCACTCGCTACCCGAAAAAATTCTCGCCAATGGTGACAATTACCCAGATCAATTACTAGACAGCGCCAAGCGCGCTGCTGCAATTGCTGGCGTTACTGAATGGGACATTGCATGGCAGTCTGCTGGTCGTACCGCAGATCCATGGATTGGACCTGACATCTTGCAGGTACTGCGCGACAAGCGTGCAAGTGGCGTTACTGACATAGTTTCATGCCCCATTGGTTTCGTTTCAGATCACCTAGAAGTGCTGTTCGACATCGATATTGAAGCTCAAGGTGTGGCGAAGGAAGTCGGCCTAAACATCGTGCGAACGGTCTCTCTAAATGCTGACCAAGAATTCGTTGACATTCTCGCCAACATTGTCCAGCACGCGGACGCATAAATGCCACGTGATTCCATCGTCATTGTCGGCGGAGGAATCAGCGGGTTAAGTGCCGCGTGGGAGCTAACTGGTGGTGGCGCTGGACCAAATGAATTAACCCCACGTGTAGAGATCATCGAAGCGAGTGAGCGTGTAGGTGGTGCACTTGCTGCTACACAGTTCGCTGGAAGAATTATTGACCTTGGTGCTGACGGGTTTTTGGCACGCAGACCTGAAGCAGTGCAGCTCGCAAAAGAACTCGGCCTTGAATCAGAGCTACTCCCAATTGAAGCAAGTGGTGCATCAATTTGGTTACGTGGTGCGCTGCACGAACTACCAACTGGGTTAGTGCTCGGAATGCCAACTTCGTCTAAAACCGTTAGGTCAGTGAAGGGCTTATCGTTTAAAGCGAGAATCGCAGCGCGTAGAGATGAGATCTTTGCAAAGTCGCTAAAAGTTCATGATGACATTTCAATTGGAGAAATAGTTCGCACCAAGCTCGGCAATGAAATTGCGTATCAGTTTGTAGAACCAATGATTGGCGGGATTCAAGCTGGACGCATTGATGAACTTTCTGCGAAAACTGTTTTTCCGGCATTATTTGAGGCAGCCAAAAAGGGTGGCTCACTAATGAAAGCATTGCGTTCCCCACCAGCTGTTGGTGATGGCCCAGTGTTCAATTCTCTGAAAGATGGAGTTGGATCCCTGCCTGAAAAACTCGCACAGCAATTGCAACGCCGAGGGGTGGTCATCAGGACAGACGTAGCGGTTACTGCGCTTCGCTCAACACCCTCTGGTCACTACGCCTGGGAAGTTGATACTGAGCGCACAACAACAACTGCAAACGCCGTCATTCTCGCAACCCCAGCGCCCGTGGTTTATGAGTTGATGCACAAGCTCAACGAGCCATTTGCCCCACTTACACAGATAAAGAGTGCCGGTGCTGCAATGGTGACGTTCAGTGTGGCTACTTCGAACATTGAACTGCCCGAACACGGTACTGGCGTACTCATTCCACTGCAATCCCCATGGACTGGCAATGACTCACTTATGGTCACCGCAATAACGTTTCTTGATCGCAAGTGGGGCCGGCTGCAGCGACCAGAAGACATTGTGCTTCGTGCCCATGTTGGACGAAGTGATGACGAACGTTGGGCAAAACTAAGTGACGACGAGCTCACACAACGCGTAGCAAGTGAACTTAGTTTTGTGCTGAAAAAATTCACTTCTCCTCTGCAGTCACTAGTGCAGCGTTGGCCACAAGGTCTCCCCCAGTACTACGTAGGTCACGCTGAAGTTTCGACAACAGCTAAACAAAACGCCAACAACATAAGAATTGCGCTTTGTGGCAATGCTTACGACGGCGTTGGAATTCCCGCCAGCATTGGTTCGGGCAGACGAGCTGCTAGAGAAGTTCTGAACTGGCTCGGTGAGTAACTACAAGTAGTACCCAGAGTGTATGTAAACGCAGGGCACACCTTCGCTGACATACATTGCGTGATTCTTTGGATCATCATCAAGCGCTAAGCGAATGTCATAACCCTGAGCCACAAGGTCGTGCAGTGCGCCACGCTTGAAATGGTCAACACCTGAATAGTCTCCGTACTCACGCATAATAAGAAGGTCCCAGCGCAGTCCATAGCGCTCTAACCACGCAACAGTGTGTGGCTGCACCCGCCGTGGGCGACCAGTTAAAAGAATTATTGAAAGGTCCTTATCAAGAAGTTCCAACAGTCTCTCAATTTCTTCAATGATCGGATCATCACCACATGCATCAAAAAAACTTTTCCAGTCACCCCAGTCGAGGAAGTGTTGTCTGCCCGCAGCATCAGCGAGTACTCCGTCAATGTCGAAAATCACCGCAGGGCGCGGGCTGAGGGGTTCGTGCCGCCAATGCCAGTTTTCTCGGGTGTAATCACTTGTCATATGTATATTTCAGCCTAAAGGTCACAGCGCGGTCAATGTCTGCGAGAATAGATATGTGGGAGCGACCGAACGATTAACGCTACCGATTCCGTACGGTCATCACGTCTATGTGGTGAGTGACCTATCGCTATCGCCTAGAACAGATGCTACGAGCCGTCCAGTAAGAGAATTTATCGACCTTTTAGGCGATATTGATGATGCTGGCGTTGTCGTGGTGGCGGGCAATTTTTTCCATCCCGACTCTACCGCCGACCTTGCAAAATTCATTGATGCCACGTTTCGCGCACTTCCCGAACTTCGAAATGCCATAACGGCTTACACATCCTTAGAAGCTCACCAATTCTTTGTGCTGCCTGGTTCAGATGACAACGAACTGCGTGAAAGCGACCGTGCACAGTTAGAGCTCGAAACAATGGGCATACAACTAGCGAACGATTTAATGCTTAACATTGCAACTGCTGATGGGGTGCACGACCTTGCAATCGCAGCAGGAACAAGCCATGTTGATCTCAGCCGTGCTGACTCCAGTGATCGTTCAGATGCTGACCGACTTGAAGATCCGCTAGCGCTCAACCGATTTGTTTCTTCGAGAGTGCTCTATCGCCGTTTGGGCCCATGGGTGTGGCTGCCCATCGTTGCCATGGTGCTGTATGACCTTTCAAGCAGTATCGCGAAGGTCTTTGGTCACCTCACTGCCCACAAGATTCACATTTCAATTCACATTCGTCACCTACACGCACAGAATTTTTGGAGTGGCCTGATCATTAACTTGCTCCTCATTATTCTTTTGGAGGCAATTGTTGTTGGTGTAGCTGGTTTAACTGTTCGTAGGCGATTTGATAACGCCTCTAGAAGCGTTCATGCTCCAGAACTGAGTGAGCCACTCGCTGGAACGATTGTTGATGGAGTCGATGCGGTTGAATATGCACGTCGCATCGGAGAACGTTCAGGGGCCGGAGCAATTATTGGTGGCGCACCGCGACCGGCACTTGCTTTTCTCGACGGTGCCATGAGTGCATCTCCTGGTCCATCTAGAACAGTCGTTGTAGAGCACCGCGGTCGTCTTGGTCTACCACCAGTTTTTTCTTCTGTGGATCGCTGGAGTTACCTTGTTGTTGAAGCCGCGAGTTCAGTTCAGGTACGGCTCGTGGCTGGTGAATCTTCAATGAAACGTGGGACGTGGCTAGAACGCATCGTGCGTGGCACCAATGTCCAGCCTTCACCGTCAGACATGACCTCCTTAATTGGATCATGGCCATCTGGTCAACCGTTCCCAGTTGGACTTGAACGACTTCGTTTTCAGAGGCGTCAGCGAACCATTCGACGACTAGCCAGTGGGCTTATGTTTATCGTCGGCTTTTTGAATGTAGCCGTGACCGCATCAGCTCCACTGCACAACAAACTGCACGCAGTGCTCTCAGTGTTACCACTTGGTGTGGCTCAGTCTGCCGCCGCATTAACTGGCATTGCTGGTGTCGCAATGATTATGACGGCACGAGGACTTCGCAGAGGTCAACGTCGAGCCTGGTTCTTTTCAATTGTTGCGCTCAGCACCACGATTATTGGCCATATGGCACGAGGGGCACACATTCCTTCAGCCCTTGTAGCTCTTGCTCTGCTGATTTACATAATTACGCAACGCGCTCAGTTCCAAGGAACAACGGACCGTGGAAAATTGCGAAGCGTTCTTTCTCGATTAGTCCTCATTGCAATCGTTGCAGCTTTTGCGGCGACACTTGGGCTCGAAGCCTCATTCGCCCATCGTCACTTGCCATCGTTTGGTGTTCTACTCGTTGCTTGCTTCGAGCGACTCGTTGGCCAGTCCAACATTGCACTCCCCGACGGTGCAGGTGACTTTATAAATCCAGTACTACTGGCAATTGGAACTGTACTTCTCATATCGACCTTGTATCTCATCACTCGACCAGTTGTTGACCGCCGACTTTCAAGTCACAACTCGAGTACCGAGCGTCGACTCGCGGAGCTTCGCGCAAGAGACATTGTTAAGAGACACGGACGAGGAACACTTGACTATTTTGCACTGCGTGATGACAAGCAATTTTTCTTCTTTCGTGACTCCCTCGTTGCCTACGCGGTCTATGGCGGTGTTGCGCTCATCTCACCAGACCCCATTGGCCCAAGCGCAGAACGAACAGAAGTATTCAGTGCCTTTAGAACCTTCGCAGAGACCCGCGGATGGACCATAGGCATCATGGCCGCCAGCGAGCAATGGCTCTCTATCTATCGTGGCGCGGGGATGCACTACCTATACCTCGGTGATGAAGCAATTGTTGACGTTCAAAAATTTACACTCGAAGGTGGAAAGATGAAAGGTCTTCGCCAAGCCTGCACCCGCCTCGCAAAGCATGGATACACAGTTGAGTTCATTGACCCTGCGCACATAGAGCCCAAGCGGGTCCCAGACATCCTGGAAATGATTGCAATGCTCCGGCGTGGAGAAGGAGAACGCGGGTTCTCAATGATGCTTGGCCGTCTTTTTGACCCTAAGGACAAAGGACTTCTACTGACCATGGTGCATGACGCAAATGGAGTGCCAGTCGCATTGTGTCAATTCGTACCTTCTCCTGCAATAAATGGATACTCACTCGACATTATGCGACGTGACCCGGGTGATCACCCAAATGGTCTAATTGACTTTGCACTCTGTGCAACGATTGCTCACTTGCGTGAACAAGGATCAAAGGGGCTCAGTCTTAACTTTGCGGCTTTTCGATCTGTACTTGATGGAGAGCGTGGTGAAGGAACATTCACCCGTGTTGAACGCTGGGCCCTGAAACGACTTTCAGGAATTTTGCCAATTGAATCGTTATGGACGTTCAACTCTAAGTATCAACCTGACTGGTTCCCACGACACTTGGTATATCCAGCGGTTGAAAGCTTCGTACCAGTTGTTGCTGCGGTGCTTCGAGCTGAGTCGCTCACAGAAATTCCAGTGCTAGGAAGATTCCTAAAAGACGACCCGACAAACCGACCAGGAACCGTCGTTCCACAAGAAGTACTCGAAGCAGCTGCGCTAGCGAATAAAGAAAGTGCTAGCTAAGACGTTTTAAAACCGCTGTGGCTAAGAGGTCCGCAGCTTCGGGTTTGTACGTAATAAACAGCGATGGTTCGACAAGTTCAAGTTCCATAAGCGACCAACCCTGTTGAGCCTTTACAAGGTCGACGCGAGCGTACAGAAGATCAGAAAACCCAACGCTACTTAAAACATCATTCGCTAGTTCTACTGCGTCAGGCTCAGGATCAGCGAGAGACATTTGTTCACGTCGAAATATCATGTCTCGTGCATCGGGTGCCACATTCAACATCGCCCCTTTAGTCATGGCGTGAGATAACTCACCGTCAATAAAAATAAGTGCGCGCTCACCGAGTGTGTCAATAGCGTCGATGTACGGCTGAATAAGAACGTCGCGACCTTGCTCGTGCAGAGAAGCAACGTGAGCAGTCGCACGTTCGTGTTCGCTGGGACTAAACCTATCTGCACCAATTGATCCAGCACCGACACACGGCTTTACGACAAAGTCTCCTTCTGGAAATGCTGGCGTCATTCCAACGTCACAGAATGAAGAAGAGATGATTCTGTGGCCACGCAGCTCAACATCATGGAGATAGTGCTTGTCAGTTGAGTATTCAATAACTTCATACGGGTTCAAAAGTCGAGGGACAGAACGTGCCCAAGAAAGGAACTCATTTCTACGTGTGGCGTAGTCCCAGGTGGAGCGAACAACGGTGAGATCGTAACTATTCCAGTCAACGCTCGGATCATCCCAGACACAGAAATCAGTTTCTAGACCAGCACTACGAAGAGCTGCCAAGGTTTGTGGAGTATCAACGTCGATTTCTAAATCGCTGCACGTAGCAACAGCTATTCGCTTCACGGAGTGAAGAGTAGCCCAGCGTGCTGAGCGAGTGATGCAAGTGGTCCTGGCCAGACACCAAAGGCGACCGTAACGACAACTGAGAAGATGATTACAAATGCGGTTGACTTAGGCACGGCAACTCGCGTTGTCGATGTTTCATCTGAAGAGAAAAGAACGAGGCACCAGCGCAAATAGAAGACTGCAGCAATAGCGGCGCTTACGATTGTGATCAGCGCAATGGCTGGACCGTTCTGCTCAATAGCTGCTTCTAGGACTGCAAACTTTGCGTAGAAACCCGTTGTTCCTGGCGCACCAAGTTGTGACAGGAGCAAAATGACAAACGCCCCCGCCAGGAGAGGCTGGCGGCGTGCGAGACCCTTGTATGCAGATGTTCCGAGCCCCTTGTACGCCGATACGTCGTGATTGTCATCTGCGAGTCCACCTACGACGGAAACCACCGCGAATGAGCCAATTACCGCCGGTACATAGGACATTAGGTAGAACAATGTTCCACCAATTCCGCGTGCAGTCCCCGCCCAAATTCCAAGCAGAATGAATGCAGTGTGGTTGATTGATGAATACGCCAGCATCCGCTTTACGTTGCGCTGAATAAGACCAAGCGATGCACCAAGCACCGCAGAGAGTGCAATGAACGCCCAGAGAATTGGACGCCAGGTATCTAGTTGCGTTCCTAGTGCAGAAATCATTACTCGAATGAATGCTGCGAATGCGCCAACTTTGACAATGCTCGCCATGAATCCAGTTACCGGAGATGGTGCACCCTCATAAACGTCAGGCGACCATAGGTGGAACGGAACGGCAGCGACCTTGAAACCGAATCCCACCAGCAACAGACCGCCGCCGGCGTAGAGAAGGCCAGGGTGCAGCAGAATATTTGATCCGAGGAAGTACGAGATTGACGAAAGGTTTGTAGTCCCGGTTGCACCGTAAACCAGCGCTGCGCCATAAATGAAGAGTGCCGATGCAAACCCACCCAGCAAGAAGTACTTGAGAGCTGCTTCTTGTCCCTTTGCGCGGTGACGATCAAAGGCAACGAGAACGTAGAGACCAATTGAAAGGATTTCAAGGCCAAGGAAAATAACAATCAAGTCATTGGCCTGTGTCATGAGAACTGCACCCGTGGTTGAAGCTAGAGCGAGCATGTGGAACTCTGCTCCAGTCAATTTTTCACGTAGTGACCAGTCGTGTGCAACGAACGTTGACAGGATCAGACCAATTGCAATAATTCCAGTTGAAACAACTGAGAACCCATCAAGGACTATGGCATTAGCAATAGTTGTGCTGGCACCATGATTGGCAACCTGCGACCACTGCACGAATGTAACAACAAGAACTGCAGCACCAGTGAGCACCGTCACAAACGAAGCAACCTGAGTACTTATCTTCTTGCCCATGAGTGCAGTTGCAAAAAGTAGTCCCACCGAGCTCACCAGCAGCAAGATGGCGGGAAGAATTGCTAGGTAGTGAATTGTTGGAATAGCTATTTTCACTTGTTCACTCCTGATGGCGCAACGTGCTCAATTATTTGCTGCACGGATGGAGTTATTTTTTCGAGTGCTATGTGTGGGTACACACCAATAAGCACTACGAGCAAAACAATCGGTGCGAGCACCCAGCGCTCATGGTTAGTGGCGTCAGTTATTTTTGCGTTGTCACCCACTGCTTCACCGTGGAATACGCGCTGATACAGCCATAGAAGATAGAGAGCTGCAGTAATAACACCGAGTGATGCAAAGACTCCCCACCAAGCGTGCGTGGCGAATGTTCCAAGCAGAATCAAGAATTCACCAACGAATCCAGCGAGCCCTGGTAGTCCCACTGACGCCATCATGAGAACAGTAAAGAGTGCAGCGAGCACCGGTGCTGGTCCCTGAAGCCCAGTTATGTCCTTAAGCAAAATGCTTCCGCGACGCTTCTGAATGAAATCAATTACGAGGAAGAAACCAATGGTGATGATCCCGTGGTTGAACATCATCAGCACTGCACCAGAGGTGGCAATTGTTGAGCCCGTCATAATTCCAAGCGTGATGAACCCCATTTGACCGAGAGATGAGTACGCCACTAAGCGCTTTAGATCCGGAGTGACGCACGCGAGTGCCGCGCCATACAAAATTCCAATGACTGCAACCGTCATTACGTAAGGGCGAACCGACGCGAGTGACAACGGTAGGAGCGCAACGGCGAAACGTAGAAGTCCATAAGAACCAAGCTTTGCGAGCAACGCTGAGAGCTCGATTGATCCAGCAGTCGGTGCCTCTGCATAGGCCAGTGGCGACCAGGTATGCAGTGGCCAAATTGGTGACTTCACTGCGAAGGCAACAGCAAACGCGAGGAAAAGCCACACTGCGGTTGAGTGCGACATTGTTGTTGTTGAAAGTGCCCCGTACGCAAACGTCAGTGCCGTTCCGGTTTGGTGTTGGTGCGCAAAGCCTAAGTACAAAATTCCAATAAAGAGGAAGGCGGAACCTACGAAGGTGTAGATGAAGAACTTCAGGGCAGCATTCGCACGCTCTTTGCCGCCCCACTGCGAAATAATGAAGAAGCACGGAATAAGAGTGAGTTCAAAGAAGATAAAGAATTCCATCACGTCGTGAGCAAGGAAGCTACCCATTGTGAACGAGGTCAATACCAGCATCCATGAAACAAATGCAGGCTCACTTCGACGTTCGCGAGAACCCAGCAGTGCGAGTAGAACCACGATTGCCGTGAGCATCACCATCATGAGCGAGATCCCGTCAAGTGCCACGTCGTAGGCGAGCCCTAGCGGAGCAGAGATGACGTGTCGTGTTGCAAAGTCAAACGTTGCCGCACCAGTGATGTGGTTGTTGTAGGTAATCCACACTACGAATGCGATACCTACTTCAACGACAGATGCCGCAACGGCAGCAATGTAAGAACGTCCTGGAACTTTTCTTGTGAGCATTGATCCAATTGCACCAAGCAATGGAACAAGTATGAGAGCACTGAGTAGGAATGATGAATGCATTTCTAGCCAGCCCTTCCTACGAGATAGACAACAATCACGCTTAGCCCCAAGGTCATTGCGAGTGCGTAGTGGCGGACAAATCCGGACTGCGTTTTACTCACACCTTGGGCACTATTTCGTACGCTGGCAGCGACCGCTGTAACGGCGCCGTCAATAATCTTTGGCTCAACCACTTCACCTGCAAATTTTGAAACTCGAGTGAGCGGACGCCCAATTGTTGTGTCGTAGAAATCATCCCAACGCCATACGTGCTCAAAGAATGATGATTCGTAGCGAGTTGACTGCGTTCTGGTCTTCCAGATACTGAAGGCTGCAATGAGACCGATGAGTGCAACTATGACGTCAACGAGTGCGAGAACGATTTGGCCCACTGTTCCCGTGGTAACCACCGATGGGATATAGCCAAATGTGGGATCAAGGAATCCAGCGAGTGAGCTGTGATGTATCCAAGGCAGATCAATTACACCACCAAGAACACTGAGCGCGGAAAGGATGACTAGTGGCAGCGTCATAACCCAAGGTGATTCGTGAGGGTCATGTCCTAGCGTTACTGCCCTAAAGCGTTCAGTGCCACGGAATGTAAGTACAAACAGTCGACTCATGTAATACGCCGTGAGCAGAGCTGTAAGAACACCGAGTGCCCAGAGGATTTTTGAGTAGCCGTATACGTTCGCCAGCACATCACCTTTCGCCCAGAATCCAGCGAATGGAGGAATTCCAGAAATAGTTAGCCAACCAATGAGAAAGGTAGGGAACGTAAGTGGAAGATACTTCTGTAGTCCACCCATCTTTTGCATGTCTTGCTCCCCGTTCAGTGCATGGATTACCGAACCTGATCCCAAGAAGAGCAGTGCCTTGAAGAATGCGTGAGCAATCATCAAGAAAATTGCGGCTGAGTAGGCACCCGCACCAACGGCCATGACCATGTAGCCGATTTGAGAAACAGTTGAAAAGGCCAGAACTTTTTTAATGTCTTTTTGCGAAGTAGCAATTGTCGCAGCTACAAACGCAGTCACCCCGCCAATTATTGCGATCGTTGTGCGTCCCGGAACCGACAACGCGAGAACTGGCGCCATGCGACAGAGTAGATACACACCAGCGGTAACCATTGTGGCGGCGTGGATTAGTGCAGAGACCGGAGTTGGACCTTCCATTGCGTCAGGTAGCCAGTTGAAGAGTGGAATTTGAGCACTCTTACCCGTAGCCGCAAGTAGTAGTGACAAGACAACCAATGTGGCAATGGTTGGAGTCAACACACCAGCACCAGCGAAAATTGAAAGGTAGTTAAGAGTGTGTAGGTGTGAGAACAAGAAGAACATTGCAATAAGGAGTCCAAAGTCTCCAACGCGGTTGTAGACAAATGCTTTTTTGCCCGCGCTTGCTGCGCTGTCGCGATCAAAGTAGTAGCTCACTAACCAGTAGGAACATGCCCCCACGCCTTCCCACCCAACGAAGGTGAGGACGAGGTTGTTTGCGAGTACTAAGACCAGCATTGAGAACACGAAAAGGTTGAGGTACAAGAAGAATTTCCTGAAGTCCTTTTCACCGTGCATGTAGCCCGTTGAATACAAGTGAATCAATGTAGAGATTCCAGTTACAAAGAGGCACATGGTTATCGAGAGTGGGTCGACCAAGAGAGCCGCTGGAACGTGAAGTGATCCGACGCTGATCCAAGAGAACAGGTTTACTGTGACTTCACGCCCGGAGTGACCGAGCAGCATAAAGAACGTAATAACTGTCGAAACAAAACTCAGGCCCACTGCGCTGGTGCCAGCAATACCAATCTGCTTTTCGCTGAGTGAGCGACCGTTAATTAAAACGAATAAAAACCCCACGAGTGGAAAAAGGACAATGAGAGTAGCGAACTTTGCCATAGCTACCCCTTCATCTCTGAGAGTTCATCAACTGATGTTGAAGTTCGACGTCTAAATATCGCGACCACAATTCCGAGGCCAACCGTAACTTCAGCAGCCGCCACAACCATGACGAAGAACACAGTTGCCTGGCCACCAATGTCGCTCATGGTCCTGGCGAACGTGACAAAGGTGAGGTTCACTGCATTGAGCATGAGCTCTAGGCACATGAACATAATGAGCGCACTACGACGAGTGAGGAGTCCAAAGGCTCCTACGCCAAAAAGAATGGCGGCGAGAATGAGGTACCAAGCGGCGGGAACGTTCATGACTCACTCTCATCACTCGTACGCTCACGACGTGCCAGAAGCACTGCGCCGACCACAGCAATAATTAGAAGTGCTGCAGTCGCTTCGAAGGCAAAAATGTAGGTCGTAAAGACAGCCGTTCCCAGTTGCTGAACATTGCCTGATCCTGGAGCAAGCGCTACCCCACCGGTTGACACTGACATTGCGCCAGTTACCCAGTGTGCGCGGGCCATCAGCACAATAAGACCACCAACAGTGATAACAACACCTGCTCCAGCAAAGACTCGTTGTCCAACGAGTGGATCAACGCGCACCGTGTCATTACGGTCAACGCCAAGGAACATGATTACGAACAAGAACAAAACAACAATTGCTCCGGCGTACACAATGATTTGTACTGCCGCCAAGAAGTCAGCCGATTGAGCAATAAAAGCAACAGCAACTCCGAACAGCGTCATGATGAGACTTAGCGCACTGTGCACTGGATTCTTCATTACAAGAACTCCGAATGCACCAACGAGAGTAAGTAGTGCAGCAGTAATAAAGATAAGAATGCTCGGGACTGCGTAACTAAGAGCCAACATTATTTCTTACCCTTAAATCGAGGAGGTAATTTCTCCATCACCTGCGTCATCATGCCTTCAAGCCCGCGACGATTAAGCGGAACATCTTCTGGCTCTAAGTGGCGGTAGAACGCGTCACGAAGTTGCTTTGAACCCGTTGCTTTGTCATCTCTGTTTTCAGACTGTCCAGCTTCTGCAGCCTTAATTCCTGCGCCTAGGTCGCCAGTCCACTGAACTACGCCTTCGAATGCAGCATCTCCGGCTGGTGATGTTGCGCGCATCCAGCCACCAGTCATTTCTGCTTCACCTTCACGCCAATCTTCCCATGGCAACTTCTGAGGGAAACCTTGATCGTCGACGAGCAATTCGCTCTTCGTGTAAATCGCATCAGCACGATTTGAGAATGAGTACTCAAACATTTTTGACTCAGTGATTGCCTGTGTCGGGCAAGCTTCTACGCATAGGTCACAGTGAATGCAGCGTAAGTAGTTAATTTCGTAGATGTAGCCGTAGCGCTCTCCCGGACTCACTGGGTGGTCCATTGGGTTGTCTAGTCCGCGAACGTTGATGCAGTTAGCCGGGCAAACTCCAGCACAGAGCTCACAGCCAATGCACTTTTCCATTCCGTCTTCGTAACGGTTTAGAACATGGCGCCCGTGTTGGCGAGGTTGCTTGGCTCGCTTCTTTTGTGGATAACTCGTAGTCACGTTCGGGCGACCAATGTGTTGCATCGTGAGTTTGAAGCCACCGAAGAAATCTGTAAATTTACTCATCCGCATCTCCATCAGTGAAGTTGCGAAGTGCGAATCCAGGAAGAGGTCGCTTTCCCACGGTTGGTAAAATCGCTTCGCCATCTTTTCCACGTGACTGACCTAAGGCAAAAGAACGCTCAAGCAACGTGTACGAAATAAGAACTGTCGCAATCATGATTAACCCCCAAGGCTTTGAAACAACAAACCCTGCAACGATGAGCATCCATCCGAGACTGAGTGGGATGAGTCGCTTCCAGCCGAGGTCCATTAATTGGTCATAGCGAAAGCGTGGCAGTGCGGCACGGAACCAGATGTAACTGAACGCAAAGGCCGTTGTCTTGGCGAGGAACCAGATAATTGGGAATACCCACTTGAAGTGTGCAATCGGTGGGATCCAACCGGCGGGACCACCAAAGAACAACGTCACCATGATTGCTGACATGGTAATGGTGTTCATGAATTCAGCCAAGAAGAACAATGCGAAACGAAGTGACGAGTACTCCGTGTGGAATCCACCAACAAGTTCACTCTCTGCTTCAACAACGTCAAATGGCGGACGGTTCAGTTCTGCGGTGATTGAGATAAGAAATACAACAAAAGGAACAATGCCGAGACGGATTAGGTTCCAGTGCCAAATACCGTGTGCCTGAGAAGTAACAATGCTGTGTGTCGTTAGCGAGCCAGTTGCGAGAATGACCGTAACAATGGTCATTCCGAGAGCGGCTTCGTAACTAATCATTTGAGCGCTTGCTCGCACAGAAGAAAGAAGTGGGTACTTCGACCCCGAAGACCAGCCCGCAAGCATGACTCCGTAGACAGAGATACCCGACATCGCAAGCATGAGCAAAATGCCCATTGGCGGATTCGCAATCTGCAACATCACCTGGTGGCCACCAATGTTGAGTGTGCCACCGACTGGAACAATGGAAAACGTAATTAGCGCTGGGACTAGAACTAGGTATGGCGCCAACTTGAAAACAAAACGGTCAGCTTCAGCAGGAATTAGATCTTCTTTAAAGAACAACTTGATTCCGTCGGCGAGCGTCTGGAGAAGTCCGAATGGTCCCCAGCGTTGTGGCCCAATGCGACTTTGCATGTCTGAGATTGCTTTTCGCTCAAACCAAATCATCAAGATAACCGAGCCCATGAGTGCACCGAAGCCCACGAGAACTTTAATAATCACAATGAGGACTACAACGCCAGTCATTCCGTGGCTAAAGAGTGGATCCGTTGAAGCGAGCAACGAGTTCATCGGGTCTCCAGTCTTATTTGATTAATAAGTGAGGTCGCATCAATAATCGAACGCACTCCATTGACGTCGCTCAACTTTTCAACTCCAAAGGGAACTTCTACAACGCCGCGAGGAACATTGTTGTCGAGTTCAATCGTCACCGAAATAGTTCCGTTGGCTCCCACTGCATTTACGCTCACGCCATCTTCGGCGCCGATGCGCTCAAAGTCAACATGGTTCAACTTGAAGGTTGGAGCTTCAATGAGTCCGTGTAGTGCGCTTGAACCCTGGACTGCAATGCCGTTGTCGTAGAGACGTCGAGTTAGGTTCACTCGAAGCGCGTACCCATCAACTGATGGTGCATCTATTTCTCTTCCAGCATCGACTTGTGCGAGGGTTGCGCTATTTCCGCGTGGACCCTTCACAACTGTGTCAATCGTGGTTGCGCCACTTGGTGCCCCAAGGCCAACAGACTTCACAGTCCTAATACCTGGGAACGCCATTGGGTCCATGCTTCTGCGAAGTGATACTTCTTGACTGTCCACTACTACGCCGTCAGTGCTTGCGTTAGTGAGTACAGAAATGGCCGGGTACCCAGTAGTTGATTCAATAATCTTTGAAGTTTCTTGAACTGAGTCGAGCCCAATGCTTTGTCCATATTCTTCGGCGAGCTCAGACGCGATTGCAACGTCTGTCCAAGCTGAACCTGGTGGAACAATCTTTGGTGTCAGTGCGCTTACGCGACCTTCAATGTTTGTCACTGTTCCAGCACGCTCATAAGAAACGCTTGCTGGAAGAACAACGTCAGCGTACGCAAGCGTTGCTCCTCCATGGCCACTCACAACGACAATGTCTGAAGCCGCGAGAGCACTCAGCGCGAGTGAGGTGTCTGCGATGTTGCCGAGCAAGCATCCACCGAGAAGAAGCGTTGCTTTTTGTTCTCCGCTAGCCATTGCCTGGAGCTGAGAAATGGTGTCTCTGCCAGAACTTTCAGTATTGAGACGACGTCCTGGATGTAGTCCTGGACTTAGACCCATGTCGAGTGCACCATTTACGTTTGAGCGACGAAGCGCCACAAGGAATTTTGCTTCTGGGTAATTCTCAGCGAATGTGCGAATAGCTGCTTCAACAATTGAAGCGTCTTCTGCAACATTTGCTCGACCTACAACAAAGACAACTCCGTCTCCATTTTCACCAATCAGCTTTTGTGCATTTGAAATGTCTTCGCTGGTGAAGAGAACCTCGAATGGAACAGTTCCAGACACCAAAGCCTTAGCAGCGAGGTGTGCTTCGCCAGGTCGAATAGTGATTGTTGACTTTGCGATATTAGAAAGCGAGGTCTGTCGTCCAGCGAGTTCGATAATTGAATTCTTATCTCGTACTGCACTCTCTCGAAGGCGCAAGAACAAGATCGGAAGTTCTTCACGAAGATCGCCCGTAAGTGTCACAACAGTGCATGCACGAGCGGCTTCATCAATAGTTGCTTTAGGAAGAGCCTGAAGTAACTCTGCGTCAAGCCCGTCACCGTACTGCGCGTCAATGTTTTCAGTGCGAAGCACACCGCGAGCAAAACGCTCCCAAGCGAATGCGCCTTCGTTAGTGAGTGCAGATCCGCCAATGACACCAAGTGAACTTCCTTCACCGTGCAGAATCTTTGACGCAGCTCTTAGCGCTTCAGACCAGCTGACAGAAACGAGCTCACCATTGCGGCGAACCATTGGTTCGGTGAGTCGAGTTGCAGCACTAAGAAGGTCTGTTGACTCTTCATTGCCGTCAACTGAGTCGAGCGTAAAGCGACCCTTGTCACATAGCCATCCATGGTTCACCGGATCTGAGTCAACACCCAGAACACGGGTGAGTCGGTTACCTGACGACTGCACCGCAACACGACAACCAACAGCACATGTAGTGCATGTGCTTTCAACTTGGTCTAAGTCCCATGGACGAGCAGTAAAGCGGTATGGCTTTGCAGTCAATGCGCCCACTGGACAAATTTGAACCGTGTTTCCTGAAAAGACTGAGTCGAATGGTTGCGTTGGAGAAGGAGCAACTTCAATCAAGTCACCACGACCTGAGAATGATATTTGTGCATCGCCCGCAACTTCTGCAGCGAACCTCGTACAACGTGCGCACTGAATGCAGCGTTCGCGGTCGAGAAGAACTAGTTCACCAATTTCAATTGGCTTTACGAAGTGACGCTTTTCTTCAATGAACCGTGTTTCACCTGAACCGTGAGCGAGTGCCTGATCTTGCAGTGGGCATTCGCCGCCCTTGTCACAAACTGGACAGTCGAGTGGGTGATTGGCGAGCAGGAATTCCAAAACGCCGTCTTGGGCCTTCTTCACTTTTTCAGAATCGGTTACGACACTCATGCCGTCGCTCACTTTTAGATAGCAAGCAGGTTGCAGTGTTGCACCACGAGGACCGTCTACTTCTACAAGACACATACGACAGATGCCGACTGGCTCCATACGTGGGTGATAGCAAAAACGTGGGATGTAGTCCCCCGCACGTTCTGCGGCTTCAATGAGAAGTTCTCCCGGCTTAGCTTCAAAGGATCTTCCGTTTACGGTAATCGAAACTGTGGTGCGCACTTCATCAGTCATGCGGACATCCTCCGTGTTCAATGTGAGCAATGAATTCATTGCGGAACATTGAGATTGCAGAATTCACCGAAGAAGGAATTGATGGCCCCAGCACACAGATGGTTGTCTGCTGGGGTGGCCACAAAAGTCCCGGCGAGATGTTGTCGCAGAGGTCGAGAAGTAGGTCGAGGTCTTCAAGTCGACCACCACCGTGTTCAATGCGGTACATCGCGCGCTCAATCCAGCCCGATCCTTCACGGCACGGCGTGCACTGACCACATGATTCGCGCGAGAAGAATTTCGTGATGCGCCACGTGGCACGAACAACACATGAATCTTCGTCAAGAACAACAACCGAACCAGATCCAAGCATCGAGCCCTTTTCAGCAACTTCGTCTTGTCCAAGTGCAAGGTCAAGCAGGTCAGGCCCAAACCAAGGAGCAGAAACTCCACCCGGGATAAACGCCTTGATTTTTTTGTCATTAATTAGGCCCCCACCAAATTGTGGGTCATAGATAAGGTCACGGAAAGTGTTCTTAACCATTTCAACTTCGTACACGCCTGGGTTCTTTACTCGTCCAGCAAGTGCGAACAAACGTGTTCCAGTTGAACGACCTTCTCCTAGAGCTGCGAATGCGGCTCCGCCGTTATTGACTATCCAAGGGAGGTTAGACATTGTCTCAACGTTGTTAACAACTGTTGGCTCACCATAAAGACCCGTAACGGCTGGGAAGAATGGTGGCTTGATACGTGGGAAACCACGCTTGCCTTCGAGCGCTTCAATTAGTGCAGTCTCTTCACCGCAAATGTATGCACCAGCACCAGGGTGAACCACGATGTCGAGTGAAAAGTCTGAACCGAAGATTTTGCTTCCGAGTGCACCGTGTGCGTACGCATCATTGACTGCTTGCTGAACGCGCTCGAGTCCAAGTGCAAATTCTCCACGAAGGAAAATAAATGCTTGACTAACTTGCAGTGCGTACGCCGCAATGACAACGCCCTCAATAAGTTGGTGGGGATCGCGCTCTACTAAGTAGTGGTCTTTGAATGTTGCAGGCTCTGATTCGTCGCCGTTGACAACGAGATACGAAATTGGAGACCTGCGAAGCATTGACCACTTGCGTCCTGCTGGGAATCCAGCTCCCCCTCGTCCGAGGAGCGACGCAGTATCAACTTCAGCAGCAACCTTCTCAGGGAACATACCAAGTGCCTTCTTCAGCGCAACGTATCCACCGGTTTCGAGGTAACGAGAAAGGGTATACGAATCGTCAAAGTCTTTACGAGAAGAGACAATCTTTGGTGCGCTAAAGGTAGCCATTACTTCTGCTCCTTTGCGGCACGAGCTTCTCGAGCAGTCTGCGCGGTGGCGCGCTGTGCAGCGATTTCTTCACGTGGGGCTTGGAGTCCACTGCTTCTGCGCACGCGAATAAGTGTTCCGTGTGATGGAATTTCAGATTCACGCTTGCCATCACGAACTTCTTCGATCATTGCGTCAAATGCGTCGGGCGTAGTTGTTCGAACGTAACGGTGGTTCACTTGCACCACCGGTGCAATGTCACAGTCAGCCAAGCATTCCGTCTCTTCCAATGTGAAGAGTCCGTCTGATGAAGTACCACCAACGGCGCATCCAAGTTTCTTAGTTGCGTGCTCTAAGAGTTCTTCGCCACCAGCGAGCAGACAAGCAATGTTGGTGCAAATCCCAACAACGTATTTTCCAACTGGCTCTAAGTGGAACATGTCATAGAACGCTGCGGTGCCTCGAACTTCAGCTTCTGACGTTCCTACGAGTTGCGCAACCTCAGTAATTCCCTCTTCAGAGAGGTAGCCGTCTTGTTCTTGCGCTAAGTGAAGTAGCGGCAACATTGCAGATCGCTTCACTGGGTACAGCGCAACGAGGTCTTCAGCGCGCTTTCGAAGGTCAGCTTGGAAGTGGCTCATCGGTCCACCTCACCCATAACTGGGTCAACTGTAGAAATAACGGTGATGGTGTCAGAAACTGAACCACCACGCATAAGGAGGGGAACCGCTTGTAGGTTTACGAAACTCGGAGCACGAACGTGAATTCGGTACGGCTTAGGTCCTCCATCAGAAACGATGTAGCAACCAAGTTCTCCACGAGGTGATTCAACTGCTGAATACACTTCCCCGGCTGGAACATGGAATCCTTCGGTGAAGAGCTTGAAGTGGTGAATGAGTGCTTCCATTGATTCATTAATACGTGCACGTGGAGGTGGCGTTACTTTTGGATCTTGGCTTCGGTAGTCACCACTTGGCATCATTTCAAGACACTGACGAACAATGCGGATTGATTCGCGAATTTCGTTAAGTCGAATCGCGTAGCGGTCAAAGTTGTCTCCGTAGGTTCCAACAATTACGTCGAAGTCAACCTTGTCGTATGCGAGATAAGGCATCGTGCGGCGAAGGTCCCACGCAACACCAGTTGAGCGAAGTAGAGGTCCAGTCACTCCAAGCGCGAGCGCTTCTTCTGCACTGATTGGAGCAACACCAATCATGCGCTGGCGAAAAATTGGCTGACCGGTGAGAAGTGTGTCGTATTCAAATGTGCGTGCGTAGATCGTGTCGCAAATAACTTGAATGTCGTCTTGCCATCCATCAGGAAGATCTGCAGCAACTCCACCAGGGCGCACGTAGTTGAGGTTCATGCGAAGCCCTGCAGTCTTTTCGAAGAACGCCAGAACTAATTCACGTTCACGTAGACCGTAAATCATCATTGATGTTGAGCCAACGTCCATCCCGTTAGTAGCCATCCACACCAAGTGTGATGAAATTCGGTTCAGCTCGCTCATCATCATTCGAATCCATGTAGCGCGCTCTGGCACTTCAATGCCGAGCAACTTCTCTACTGCCATTGAGTATGAGAGTTCGTTGATGACAGGACTTAAGTAGTCCATACGAGTTACGTTCGTGCCGCCTTGAACGTAGCTAAGTGCTTCACCAGTCTTTTCCATTCCAGTGTGCAAGTAACCAATAACTGTCTTAGAGCGAAGAACGAACTCACCGTCAAGTTCGAGCATGATGCGAAGCACACCGTGAGTTGATGGGTGACTTGGGCCCATGTTGATGATCATTGTCTCATCGTCATTACGCTCAAAGTCAATTGAGTTTGGGTCGAGTGTTAAACCGTCAATTCGAAGTACAGAACCGAGCTCGCGACCAAGCTCATCCTTGCCCGTTGCTTCTCGGCGCTTTAGTTCCTGTGCACCTTCTGAGGTGTCTGCGACAAGTAGCTCAATGCGCTCAGCGGTACGGATGGTTGTATCGCTCATCGTGGACCTGGAGCATGCTTGAACTGGACCGGTACTTTTCCAATGCCGTAGTCCTTGCGAAGTGGGTGTCCTTCCCAGTCTTCGGGCATCAAGATTCTGGTGAGCTCAGGGTGACCGGTGAAAAGAATCCCGAAGAAGTCAAACGCTTCTCTCTCCATGGCTTCAGTGCCTGGATATAAGGAGAACAAGGAATCAACTTCAGCGTGATCGTTTCCAGCTTGGACACGAATACGAACACGCTGCTTCTTTGAGAGGCTGAGCAAGTTAACAACTACTTCGAATCGAGTAGCAACTACGCCTTCAGGAAGGACGCGCTCAAAGTGTTCGAGGTAGTCAACGCCACAGAGATCTACACACATTTCGAAGCCATCATTCTTGAATGACTCAACAAGTTTGAAGTACTGACTAGTTGTTGGGAAACAAGCAACATCTGTTGCCATTGCCTCACTTGTAATTACATCTGTAGGTGCAGCTGCTGAAAGAGAAATCACTTGGGAGTTCCAATTCGTACTGCAACAGGGACCTCTGGTGTCCACAAATTAATTGATTCTTCAATGTGTGTTGGACGACCTTCAGCTCGACGCTTCATAATTTCACCAGTGCGAATTTGTTCATGCAGGGTAAGAATTGCGTGCATCAATGTTTCAGGACTTGGCGGGCATCCAGGTGCGTAGACGTCAACAGGAACTATTTGGTCAACACCTTGGACAATGGCGTAGTTATTAAACATTCCACCAGACGAAGCGCAAACGCCCATTGAAATGACCCATTTTGGTTCCATCATCTGGTCGTAGACCTGGCGAAGTACTGGCGCCATCTTCTGTGAAACTCTTCCCGCAACAATCATGAGGTCTGCTTGACGCGGTGAGTTTCGAAAAACTTCCATTCCAAAACGCGAGAGGTCGAAGTCAGCTGCACCCGCAGCCATCATTTCAATTGCGCAGCACGCAAGTCCAAATGACGCTGGCCACACTGAAGCGCGACGAGCCCAACGAACGAGGTCTTCGATTTGACCCGTCAGAAAATTGTGTTGGAGATCTTCAAGTGCCATGTCTTACGCTGCTTGCCCGGTGTCTGCGCCAATGCGAACAATGGTTGAAGAACTAGTTCTAGAAGGCATTCCTTTTGAAAGATGTTTAACCGGTCCCCAAGAAAGTGCACCCTCGCTCACAAGAAATAACAGCGCACCAAAGACGGTAACTGAGAAGGCCAGAACCTCAATAAGACCAAAAAGTCCTAACTGTCTGAAAACAACAGCAAATGGGTACATGAACACGACTTCAATGTCGAAAATTACGAAGATCATCGCCACTAGATAGAAGCGGACTGGGAAGCGCTGTGGCTGTTCGAACTCAGGAACAATTCCACATTCATACGGTGCAAGCTTCGCATCAGATGGTCGTTTATGCGGGGCCAGGAGAGCCGAAGCTACAAATGACCCTGAGGCAAACAATGCTCCAAGAATTAGGAGTCCCAGAATGGGGAGATACTGGTCCACGTGTAATTGTCTATCAGATTTTTGAACCCTACTTTTACTTCATACTGAAGCCCAAAATAGCCCACCCTGTCGGAGAGGTTCGAACTAGCCAATAGGCTTCAAGCGTGACAACGCTCGCTGAAATCAACCAAAAAGCTATTACCTTCGATGTCGTAATCGTCGGTGGTGGCCCGAGTGGGTCATCGTGTGCGTATTGGCTCGCCGAAGCTGGCTGGTCAGTATGTCTCATTGAGAAGAAGGACTTCCCTCGCGAAAAAACCTGCGGTGACGGCCTAACCCCTAGATCGGTCCACCAACTCGCAGAAATGGGCCTTGAATCTGCAGTTGCGAAAAATGGTCACAAGTACAACGGACTTCGCGCATTCGGATTTGGTGCCTCACTCGAGATGAACTGGCCAACGCACCCCGTATTTCCAAACTACGGCTACACAATTACTCGCTTCAACCTTGATGGATTAGTTGCTCAACACGCACAACAACACGGTGCAGTTCTTCTAAACGGTGTTGAAGCACTTTCGCTTCTTGAACCATCTGAGTCAGCAACTGGTGGCCTTCGTGGAGCTAAGGGTGTTGTTGTAAAAGACAAGGACTCCGGTGCTACCGCTGAAATTCGTGGTCGATACCTAGTCGTAGGTGATGGTCAGAACTCACGTATTGGCCGCGAACTTGGAACTACTCGCAACAAGGAGTGGCCAATGGGTATGGCTCTACGTGGCTACTACACGAGTGATCGACACGACGAGCCTTGGATTGATTCGCACTTAGATATTCGCGACCCCAATGGCAACGTGGTCCCTGGATACGGATGGATTTTCCCGCTCGGTGACGGCCGAGTCAATGTCGGGGTTGGACTTCTCTCCACCGGTGGTGCCTGGAAGGGTGTAAACACCACCAAGTTGCAGGAATACTTTGTTGCACAAACCGCAGATGCATGGGGGCTCAATGACGAGTCGTGTTGCGGTCCTGCTACTGGAGGGCGACTTCCAATGGGCCTCGCAATCGGACCACACTTTGGAAGCAACACACTGACGATTGGTGACGCAGCTGGAACAGTGAACCCATTCAACGGTGAAGGCATCGCGTACGGATACGAAACCGGTCGTCTCGCTGCAGGGGTAATTGGTGAAGCGCTTAGCTCAAACAATGCATCGGCGTTACGCCTCTACGATGAGCGCCTTGATGCTGCGTACGCTGACTACTACAAAGTTGCTCGAGCCTTTGTACGCATTATTTCAGAGCCAAAGATTCTTAGTGCTTGTGTGGGTCTCGGACTTCGTGTTGAGCCGCTCATGACGCAACTACTCGACATCATGGCCAACTTGATGCGTAACGACCAAAAGGGGCCAAGCGAACTCGGTTACCGAGCTCTCGTTCGACTCGCCGATGCGATCCCAGAAAAGGCGTACGACCTTTTGCTTGGTGACCTGAAATCAGAAGATTAATCAGAGTGATTCCTACATTCGTCATATTTCTTCGAGAAGGCATTGAAGCGTCAATGATTGTGGCGATTCTTTTGTCATACCTAAACCAGATAAACAAGCGTGAACATTTCCGTGATGTATATCTAGGTGTTGCTGCAGCATTTCTACTAATTCTTGGCGGAGGTATTGCTGCTTACGTCGCAATCAGTGACTACAAGAACTCAAACTTTAAAACGTACTTTGAAACTGTCACCTATCTGGTCGCCGCTGCATTGCTCACTGGCATGACTTTTTGGATGCATAAGCACGCTCGAACAATGACCAAAGAACTCCAGACACGTAGTGAAGTGGCGCTGACAAAAGGAAACCGCTGGGGACTAAGACTCCTGTCATTTCAGTCTGTGGGTCGAGAAGGGCTCGAAACAATGGTGTTCACTCTCGCAATTGTTTTTGCGAGTTCGAAGCAGTCACCAACCCCACTCCACGGGAACCTTCTGCTACTTGGCGCGGTACTTGGTCTTGTCGTCTCGCTTGCTATCGCTTTTGGAATCTACAAATTAGGAATGAAGCTGAACTTCAAACGTTTCTTCCAAGTACTCGGTGTGGTCCTGATGTTGTTCGCAGCAGCACTGCTCGCAGCGGCAGTTCAAAACTTACAGTCACTTAACTGGTTGCCCTTTGGAACCCACGTGCTCTGGAACAGCAGCGGCACTATTAATGAAAATTCAAACCTAGGAAGTGTGCTGCACTCATTCATTGGATACGCCGATCACCCAACTGTTTTGCAACTCGTTGTTTGGGCTAGCTACCTTGTGATTAGTGTGACTGCTTTTGTCCGTTATGGACGAAAAGGCAGCAAGACTACAAAGCCTTTGACGTCGTAGAAGACGCTCGAGCGAGCAATGTATTCACAATGTTCGCAAAAAATAGTTGTGAACTTGGCCAGTTAGTAACTAACCCCCCGAGTGTGACTTCGTAGTGTCCGCTCGTCACTACCGCAATGACGAGCGTGAGTTTTGTACTAATAGTCGGAAGCGAAATCACCTTAATTCCTCCACGCGCCCATCCATTGACAAATGTAAGTGGTGTCCAGTTCGTTCCAGCCGACTCAGTAATTTTTGACCCGAGTAGTGCAGAAAGCAGAATCGATTCATTCGCTGCAACAAAACAACCACCGAACTTTGGTGAAGTCATTTCTTTAGTGTCACGCTTCACCATTGAGGTTTTGTCGTAGTACTGCGTTGTAGAAACAACCTCTAGCCCCCCGTAGGAAGTGCTTGAATACGCTTTAGACGTCACTTGGTATTTAGGCATTTGACCAGCAAGGCCAAACACACGATCTCTCTCGAGAGATACACCCATGCAACTTTGGAATTTTGATTCAATCGCGTACCACGCTGAAGTCTTTGAAACTTGTGTTGTTGATGTTGACGGAGACGATATAGCGCTTGAACCAAAGATGTACGAAAGCAGTGGAGAGGTCGCAATAGACGACCCGCTTGGGAGATCTTTCAGAGTCAGGTTGACCGCTTGCGTGTCCGCAATAATAGATGCCTTTGACGAGCCTCTATTGAGGTATGAACTTATTGTTCCCGCGAATGAAGCAGTGACGACAACCGCCACCGTTGCCAAAACTCCAAAGTGACGTTTGCGGCGAATGACTCGGCCACCTTGGGCGCTAATAATTTCACGAAGCGCATCAAAATCCTTCACTGATGTGTTTCTCCAGCAATAGCGAACAGAACTAATGGTCGCAAAAAGTGCAGCTTTGCGCTGAAAGCGAATCAATTGAACATTGGTCATTTCAGACCAAGGTGTTTGCCAAGCGACGTTTGGATCACCTGCGAGTTGAGTAATGCCAGCTTCATCAATCAAGAGCGTCACCGGCGCTGTTGGACCATGTGGCACAAAACTTGGCTGAACCACCCATCCTTCGCTGCGTAGAGTCGTATTCATAACCTAGGTGTAACCGAACTAACGGTTGAGCTCTTCCGAAATTTCACGAGCGAAGTACGTCAAAATAAAATCAGCGCCAGCACGTCGAATTGCTGTTAATTGTTCTATCGCTACAGCAGTTCCATCAATCCATCCGTTAGCTGCTGCAGCTTTAATCATGGCGTATTCCCCACTTACGTGATATGCACACAATGGAACATCAAGTTCATGGCGAAGATCACTTAATACATCGAGGTACGTCATGGCAGGCTTAACCATCACAATGTCAGCGCCTTGTTCTACGTCTTGGCGAGCTTCGCGTAGTGATTCGCGGCGATTGCGGTAGTCCTGTTGGTACGAGCGACGGTTTCCACCACCCGCAATTTCAACTCCGACTGCTTCACGAAATGGCCCGTAGAGACCACTTGCGTATTTTGCTGAATACGCGAGAATGACAGTGTCACTAAAGCCCGCAGCATCAAGTGCAAACCTAATCGCAGCAACTTGACCGTCCATCATTCCGCTCGGTGCAACAACATGTGCTCCGGCACTGGCTTGGGCTACAGCAACTTTTCCATAAAGTTCAAGGGTCTTGTCATTATCAACAGTTCCATCAGCGTTCAGTACCCCACAGTGTCCATGCGTGGTGTACTCATCAAGACAGAGATCGGCCATGATCACGATGTCATCTTTAAATTCAGCACGAAGTGACCGGAGTGCGACTTGGCAGATACCGTTCGGATCAAATGCACCACTACCCTGCTCATCTTTTGATGAAGGAACGCCAAACAAAATGATGCTCATCACACCAGCGCGCTGCAACGCTCTCACTTCTTCGTGCAACGACTCAATGGTGTGCTGGAACTGACCAGGTAAAGAAAGAATTGGCTTAGGGGCGCTAAGTCCTTCAGCGACAAAAAGTGGTGCGACGAAGTCCTTTGGACTCAGTGTTGTCTCAGAGACAAGCTCACGGAGTGCAGCTGTTGCGCGAAGGCGACGTGGACGTTCGGTAGGAAACACCCCTCTAGCCTATTGGTCTTAGCGAACAGGCTTTTTTGAGCGTAATTAGCGCAGAATTTCCAGCATTGGTGTGAGTGACTTACCCCAGCCAATTTTGACTCGGTTGTGATCATTACGAATTTCTGACGCAGTTATTTCACCAGAGGCAATGACCCATGCGTCACTACGGACGTATGGTTTTGCAACTTTCCACGCCGAAGGAGCACCAATAATCACCACGTCTGCGCTTGAAAGCTCGTCTCGCTGTTCTTGGTCGAGCTGCGCACCGACTGTTTCATAACACCAAACACGATCAGTCGGCACTGCTTTTGAATTCAGTTCATCACTCAATTCATGTCGCATCTCTTTTGCACCAATAATGAGTACCGGTCCACTCGCAATGTGACTTGCTAATTCAGATGACATTGCAGAGGCTTCAGCGGCAACTTCGTTTCCGGTCTTTGTGATTGCACGAGATGTAGATGAGCCAACGCTGTAAATCTTTACATCGCTCGAGCAATTAACCAGGGCTGGTGAAACGTAACGGGCACTTCGAGCACTCGTTACCACTAGGCCAGTGAACGCACCGCAAGAATCTAAATTCTTTAGCTCTGCGACGAATGCACTCTCATCACGATAACTCGTAGTCGTGAGTGGAACTTCAACAACAGTGACACGCTTAGGAACCCACTTACGAAGTTCATCGTTCATACCTGCTTCACGAGTAAGGACGACTTTCATGAATTATTTTTCCATCCAGGAAGTGATGCGCCATTTTCTTTGTCGCGTAATTGAATAGCAATCTGCTTACCAAGTTCTTCTGGATTCTTTCCAGTCATCGTTGATCGAACACTTTTCGTACCATCGATTGCAATCATTACTGCACTGAGTGAAATCTGACCGTCACTCATTACGGCGTACGCACCAGCAGGGATGGAACACCCAGTTCCAAGTTCCCCAAGGAATGCTCGCTCGGCTCGAACGCAGTCATAGGCAGTGATGTTGTTCAGTGAGGCAAGTGCCTCCAGCGATTCCTTGTCGTTATCTCGAGCTTCAAGTGCGAGCGCGCCCTGTCCAACCTGAGGAATAAACCATTCGGTATCGAGTCTTTCTGCGCTTAGTTGCTCTTGGCCCAATCGTTCAAGCGCTGCAGCAGCGGCAACGACGGCGTCAATTCCGTCACTTCCGGGTTTGGCGAGTCGTGTGGCCATGTTGCCGCGTAGTTCAACTATTCGAAGATCGGGACGTCGCTCGAGCAGCAATGCTGCTCTGCGAGGTGAGCCTGTGGCGACTGTGGCACCGGGGCCAAGTCCAGCGAGTGATTTACCAACAAGCACGTCAGCTGCGTCCCTGCGTTCAGGCACGCATGCAAGAAGTAGACCATCTGGGCTAATGCTTGGAAGATCTTTAGCGCTATGCACCGCAATGTCAGCGTCGCCTCGAAGAAGTGCCAGCTGAATTTCTACTGCGAAGACCCCTCTTCCGCCCAGTGACGCAAGCGACGCGGTTGTGTCCTTGTCGCCTGTCGTTTCAACAAGTACGAGTTCACTCTGCATTCCAAGGTCGTGGAGTTTCTTTTGAATCAGTTCCGCTTGAATAAGAGCCAACGGCGAACGACGTGTCGCCAATCGAAAGGTCTTCACGTTATGAACTCCGTGGCATTGTGACTGATGCAATACCAAGCGAGTGAAGTAGTCCACCACCAAGTGGCCCAGTGCCGTTATTTAGGTGGTACATCAAAATTTGAAGTTCAATCGAGAAGTCAACGTAGTGAACAGCACATCCCAGTGGCACAGTGATTACTTGAGGCGCAAAGTTAAGGATTGCATGAATGCCCGCTTTTACAAATTTGTCAGCAACATCTTGCGCTGCAGAACCTGGAGTTGTAATTACTCCCACGGTTGCACCAATCATTGGCTCATTCATTGACTTCACTTGCTGGCCAGCAACGTATGTGCCAATCATCTCTGGAGATGAGTCGTAAATTCCAACTAGGCGTGCACCACGGGTAAGAAAGTTTGATGAATTCACAAGTGCGTGACCCAAGTTTCCCATTCCAACAACAACTACGTCATAGCCAATGTCATGGCCTAGTGCTTCTGCAATACGTTCAATGAGTACTTGCACGTCGTAACCAGCACCCCTAGTTCCAAGAGATCCAAGTCCCGCCAGGTCGCGACGAACTGTTGTTGCAGTTACTCCAGCGAGCCCTCCAATTTGTTCTGAATCAATGTGTTGCAGTCCTCTATTTCGCCATCCTTCAGCAATTCGCTGATAAACGGGGAGACGAGAAATCGTTGGCTCGGAGAGCTTTTTATTTCTAAGTCGAGGCGTAGCCATAATTTTTTACGCTACCGCCGAAGCGATTAGCGACCTAACTGACGACTACGTTCAGCAGCTGCAGAGACTGCTTCCAAGAACGCTGCACGAACGGCGCGACTTTCAAGAATTCGAAGCCCCGCTGCAGTGGTGCCGCCAGGTGACGTGACTTGTGCACGAAGGTCGGCAGGATTTTCACCTGATTGCTTAAGAAGTTCTGCAGATCCAAGGAACGTGTCAATAACCATTTGCTTTGACATCTCGTGAGAAAGTCCTTGATGAACTCCAGCGTCAATGAGTGCTTCAATGACAAGGAATAAGTACGCCGGCATTGGACCAGAGTGGCCAGTCACCGCGTCAAGGTTTTTCTCGGTAACACGGAACACTGAACCAACTGCTCCCATTACTGATTCAGCCCAGTCAAGATCTTCTTTTGTAACGTGAGCGCCACCAGCAATTGCAGTAACACCCTTTCGAACAAGAACAGGCGTGTTCGGCATTGAGCGAATAACGGCGACTGCTCCAGGCATGACGGCTTCAATTCGAGCGGTAGAAAGTCCCGCAACAACTGAAAGAAGTCGCATAGTGCCAACAGTTCCGCACACTCGTGCAGCTGCTTCTGCGTGATCTGGTTTCACACAAAGAACTACTCCAGTGTGTGGCCCAACGTGATCTAGTTCCATCGATGCATGTACATCAACACCAGCGAAGCGCTTCTTTAGATCTTCACGACCCGTAGTTGAACTCTCAATAATTGCTAGTTCATTCTTCGCGCAGTACTGCGCAGCGAGAAGTCCCTCAGCTAGTGCAGAGCCCATGCGTCCGCCGCCAACGATTATTAGTTGATATGCCATATATAAAGGCTACAAGGCGCTCGGCTAGTTCTTTTTCCGTCGTCGATAAAGCCCCGGAAAAGCCATTGTCATCACGGTTGGGAAGATTTCATCAACGTAGGTAAGCGTTGCGCCAACGAGTTCGTCAAGTCTTTCAATTGTTAGCTCTCCTATGGGGGTCTGAGTCATCAGGTACACCCCATCTTCTGGGCCAAGAGCAATGTGGATACCTCGGAGTTCCGCGTTCTTCACTAGAGCAAATCGGTAGACATCTTCTTTGTTCGACTCCGGCGCAGGCATGATTTCAGTTTCTACGTGTACGGTGCGCTGGCGCAGGGTGAGCCATAAAGCAATGGTGTCTTTTTCTTCTCCCTTAAGACGAATCAACCAGCGGTAGTGACCTCGAACATCGGGAGTCGATGCATGCTCAACAGAAACGCTCGATCCAGTACTACGCCACGCAGTTGCCCACTCGTCAATGGTGTGACCAAGTACTTCTAGTGAATCGCTATCGCCAATTGGTGCCGACATACTTAGCAGCGCAAGAGACTTGTACGTGCCAGGTCTTCAGTGAGCGTTGCGAGTGACTGTGCAGCTCCTCGCCACGTATAGGCGCGAGCCAACAACACTGCGTTTGACGACATTCTCATAACGTCATCAACATTGGTTGCCTTCATCACATAATCTGCCCACACCACAGGGTCGCGTGAATCTATGAGGTATCCATTTTCACCTTGATCCACCAATGTCTTGAGACCTCCGACGTTGCTAGCAACAACTGGTGTTCCACACGCAGATGATTCCAAAGCAACGAGACCAAAACTTTCCGCGCGTGATGGAACAAGCGTTACGTCTGCTGCTCTCATCCATGACGAGAGCAATTGGTGAGACTGTGGAGCAACGAATAAGACGCTGTCAATGACGCCAGCTTCGCTAACTCGTTCGTGCAGAGCACTGAGCGCAAGTCTTCCGTCAGGGCCGGATGGGCCTCCAATGATTGCCAGCAAAGCATTTTCACCACGACTACGCATTTCTATAAGCGTCTCGAGCGCAAGGTCAACGCCCTTGAGCGCTTGGAGTCGACCCACGAAGAGCATGAGTGTTGCATTCTCATCAATACCGAGTGCTCGACGTGCTTGTGGTTTATAGCCAGGTGAGAAAAAGGCGTGCTCCACGCCAAGTGGCACGACGTGTACTCGAGCAGGCTCGGCGTTATAGAAACGAACAATTTGATCTGCTTCGACGTCGCATGAAGCAAGTACTGCATCGGCGCAGGCGAAGATTGATGCTTCTTGTGCAGCACGCTCTTCTGATTCACCTTCGAAGGTTTCTGCCTTAACGCGCTCAAGCGTGTGGAACGTCATGATGAGCGGGATGTTCATTTCGTGCTTTAAGCGATGTCCACTGAGTCCACTCAACCAGTAATTCGCGTGAATCGCGTCAGGAATTTCTGTTTCCCGAAAGAAGGCTGCAACATTGTCGGTGAATTCATCTACAAACAGTGGGAGCTCGTTGCGGCCGAGAACGCTTGGTGGTCCGGCACTGATGTTGTGAACTCGAAATCCCGGTTCAACATTTACGGTGTCAAGAACAAATGGATTGTCACGACGGGTATAGACGTCAACTTCATTGCCAAGTCGAGCAAGCGCGCTAGAGAGTTCGCGGACGTAGACATTCATTCCACCGCCGTCGCCCGTGCCGGGTTGAGCTAGTGGAGAGGTGTGATACGAGATAACGGCTAGGCGTGCCATAACTAAATCCTACCTGTTTGGTCAACAATTGGCCACGGGAATTATTTGTGGCCAGATCCCGTCACTAGCCAGACAACATCTCGTGTTGGCACTAAGCCAAACGACCGAGAGTCTGTCGAAAAGTCGGCATTATCGCCACGAAGATCGAGCTGATTTCCAATGATTGCGACACAACGTTTTAAGAGAAATCGCTGATGATCTGCTGGGTCGTGGACTACAACAACATCGCCAACACGCACTTTTCTCCATCGGCGAACTGCGGTAAGTCGCTCGCCTGGCAGGTATGTAGGCACCATTGAGGATCCCTCAACGCTGACACGCCGGATAAAGATCTCTAGGAGAGATGCCATAGCCTGAACGTTACCCGAGAAGGATGACTAACCTGCGGGTAGAGAAATTGGTCAGAACTCAACTGGCCACTGAAACGAAAGGCGAAGCTATGACGCTTCTTTCAAAAATTAATGCCATGCTTGATGCCGCAACTACTCCACTTGTAGTGCACGCTCACTGCGACCTACCTTGTGGTGTCTACGACCCAGCACAAGCAAAAATTGACGCGCAGTCAGTTAAGGCTTGCATGGAAAAGTACGCAGCATCAAGTGACGCGGACTTTAAGGTTCGATCAGTAATCATCAAAGAAGAGCGCTGTGAAGCTGTGAAGCACCACCTCTGGGTTCTTTGGACTGACTACTTCAAGCCAGAGCACCTCGCAGCTCACCCAAACCTCCACGACCTTTTCTGGAAAGCCACGAAGTCAGCTGGCGACGCTAAGAAGACACAGGACGTTGCAGTTGCCGATCGCCTGCTTGCAGAGATTGACCAGATTGCAGAAATCTTCTGGGCAACTAAGAAGTAACTCACTCTTTAATAAAGAATCCCGGTGGCTTGGCCACCGGGATTCTTGCTTTTGGAAGAGGAATTACATCAATTCAGGGTGTGCTGGGCAATTAGCCAGCAAGGGATTGCCAACTAAATCTGATTCAGCAATTGGCGTATTACAGACCTGGCAGGTCCGGTAGGTGCCAACTCGCAACCTTTCAAGGGCGCGGTCGACGTCATTAAGTGTTACTTCAATCGCAGAAACACTCTCATTATTGAAATCAGGCATAGTCAAAACTTACTCTTTCGGTGGTGGTCTCGCTAACAACTACGATAGAACGCTCAGGGCCGCTAGCTCATCGGGTAGAGCAGAGGACTTTTAATCCTAAGGTGCCGGGATCGAGACCCGGGCGGCCCACCAAACAAATCTGCAGTGACTTCACTGCAGATTTGCTGGATTCATACAAAACGGTTGGATGTCACTGAACCGTCGTACCATTGAGTTATGGCATGGACTGAACCAACAATCAAAGAAACTGCGGAGTCAATTTCTGAGTGCCTAACGAACAACGCCCCTAATGATGCAATCAGACTCGCATTCAGAATTCATGAGCGGTACCAACGTTCGTCCATTGAGGCACGAGTGGAGATGATCAAGGAACAGCCTGATGACACTGGCGACCCAAGGTTTGATGCACTGATTGCTGGAATAGTGGAGTACTCGTGTGCAATCAACAGGGTTGCAGCCCCTCGCTGGGTGCAAGAAGAAAAGTATTTTCTTGACACATTTTGGTTCGTTTCTGATCTCGAATCGCTACACGCTGACGCCATAGTTTCAAGCCCAATCTCATGCAAGCGACGTGGGGTTTTCTTAACCCAGGATGCGCTGACGTACGCCTGATGACAATGCTTGACCGTGAACAACTGCTGAAAGCACTTGAAGAGCTCGAGAAAGAACTTGCACAGCAAAAAGTTCGAGCAGAACTTTTTATTGTGGGTGGAGCGGCAATGGCAATTGCCTATAACTCGCGAAGGGCAACTACAGACATAGACGCAATTTTCGTGCCGACAAAAGAAGTAAGGATCGCGGCAGAACGCGTTGCGGAGAAATTGAACATAAAAGATGACTGGCTAAACGACGGGGTGAAAGGTTTCATCCCAGGCGAAGACCCTGACCGTTCGAGCGTTTATGAGGGACCTAACTTGAGCGTTTCCGCCGCCTCACCAAAATTTCTTTTAGCAATGAAACTGATGGCATCACGAGCCGACCGTGACCATGATGATATTAAATTCCTCTACAAACTTTGTGAATTCACAACGCCAGAAGAAGGTCTAGATCTTTTAGAGAAGTACTACCCTGCTCGTGTCATCATGCCTCGAGTTCAGTTCATGCTTCAAGAAATGTTTCCAAAAGAACGTTCAAAAGACGATGACCGGGGATACTCTCGATAAACGATTAGGCGAGGTGATGTTCACTTCGCTGTGATGGAACATTGCGATACACCAAGAGACAGGTGACTGCGCACGCAACAGCAAAAATCTCAGCGGCCCAGGGCACTGCCCCATAACCAAACTGCGAAACCAAAATACTTTCTAGAGCGGGGCCCGCTGCGCCTCCCGCCATTGTTAAAGCAAGAATCATTGCAACGCCGTTTTCAGGCTCAGCACTCCAGTTATTAAACCAAGCCAGTGTCATTGGAAACATAACGGACATGCAGAATCCTGACGCTGGATACACGAATGCGCCCAAATATCTAACTGACGCAAACGGAATAACGACACAGCAACTTACGATTCCAATCAATGCCATCATTGGCTCACCTAGGCGCCTGCTCCACGCAGGACCGAGCAGCCTTCCAATCGCAATTCCAGCCCAAAAACCAGCAGTAGAAAGCTGACCCCAGAGAGGTGAGAAGTGCCAGTGCGTTAACTGTGGCGCGGTCCAACCAGCAACCGCAGTTTCTAATGCAACATAAAGAAAAATTATGAGTGTGAAGAAACTCAGTAACTTCGCTGAGGGCTTACTCATTCGAAGCGAAAGCACGCGGTCTTTGGAGTGTGGCGAAACGATTGTTTGTACTGGGTAGATAAGCAACATTGCGCACACTCCTGCGCCAAAGAAGAACTGGTGGAAGTACTTAGCTCCAATCACCGCTACTACCAGTGGGGCAATGACTGATCCAATCCCCCAGCCCGATCCAATGATGCTCAACTGGAAGGTTCTGCGTTCCGGCAAACTTCTAGAAAGTAGTGAGTAGACCCCGAAGTCAATTGCGCCGTAACCAACACCAGTTAAAAATGCGGCACTTAGAAAGAGCGGCCACGTTGGCGCGAGCGCCAGTGCGAGTAGTCCAGCGCCAAGAATTCCAATCGACACCATCATCGTGACTCGACCCGAATACTTTCGAAGAAGAAAGAACGTTACAAAGACACCAGCGATTCCGCCAATGAAATTGATCGTGAGTGATTCACCGGCGGTGGGAATAGAGATAGCAAAGCGAGAAGCAATGTCATTTAAGAAAGTGCCGTAAACGGCAGAAACTCCGCCGTCGAGTGCCAGCGTGAGAAGCGCGCCAATAAATGCAACGCGGGGAAAGAGTACGTATTCACTGTCTTGATTGATAGACCAACGCTACCAATCAAGACAGTGAAAAAGAACTACTTACGCCTTAGGTCCACCAGCAACGTAGAGAACTTGTCCAGATACGTAGCCTGAGCGCTCGTCACAGTAGAACGACACGGCATTAGCAATGTCTTCTGGGTAACCAACGCGAGCAACTGGAGTCTGTGCAGCGACTGCCTTAACGAAGTCGTCAAAGCCAACACCCATACGGTCAGCTGTGGCTTGCGTCATTGCAGTCACAATGAATCCAGGAGCGATTGAGTTAACTGTCACTCCGTACTTACCAAGCTCGATTGCGAGAGTCTTAGTGAAGCCCTGGAGCCCAGCCTTTGCGGCTGAGTAGTTAGCCTGTCCACGGTTTCCAAGTGCAGAAGTACTCGACATGTTCACAATGCGACCGAATCCTGACTCAGTCATGAAACGCTGGCAAGCCTTTGACATGAGGAATGCACCCTGAAGGTGAACGCCCATAACAATCTGCCAGTCTGACAAACTCATCTTGAACATCATGTTGTCGCGAAGTACGCCAGCGTTGTTTACAAGAACAACTGGAGGGCCGAGCTTTTCAGCAATAGTTGCAACTGCTGCTTCAACGCTCTCTTCGTTTGCGACGTCGACTGCTACTGCAAGGCCACGACGACCTGTTGCATTAACTGCGTCAACTGTCTCAGCGCATGCTGCAGCGTCAAGGTCAAGTACTGCTACGTCATAACCATCTTCGGCCAAACGAATTGCGGTGGCTGCACCAATTCCTCGGGCAGCTCCGGTAACTACGGCGACTCGTGTTGTCATGATTCCTCCATACTTTTGCGTCACACATTTTGAGCGACCGCTTTACTTCTAATCAGTAACCTCGAAAGATTAATGGAGCGCCACGTTAGGCGCGAACTGGCTACATTCCCAGTCGTTCTTTGATGTCTACCGGCACAAAGTTGTTCTCAGTTGTGGTCTCAGCTTCTACAAGCTCAACGAGTCGATCAGAAACTTCGACGGGGTTCATCTGGTCAGTAACAGTAAATTGCCCAACCATCTTAAAGAGGTCTTCAGCGGCCTTATTCAGTGACTGATCTCCGAACCACTCCCACATTGAATCGACCATGCGGTCATTGAAGCCTGTTGCGTATGGACCAGGATTAATGATTGTTACGTCAATACCGAGTGGAGCAACTTCCATGCGCATTGCTTTACCCATTGCCTCGAGTGCATGCTTGGTCATTGAGTAAGGACCAAAAGCTGGTGCGCTGAACACGCCAGCGATGGAAGACATGATGATTACTCGTCCACTCTTACGTGGAACCATATCCTTCAAGACTTCTTGAGTAATGGCCATGGTGCCAAAAACATTGACTTCAAAAAGGTGACGTAGGCGGTCCATAGGAATGTCAACAATGGGACCAGTCTGGCCAGCGCCTGCATTGTTAATAAGAACATCAATCTCGAAGTCGTGAACTTTCTTGACGTCATTAGACGTGATGTCAAGTTTTATGACAGTTAGTTGTGGAGCCTCAGCTTTAAGTTCACTCGCCTGTTGTTCGGTTTCAGTTGTCGCGATGACGTGATGTCCGCGTTGCGCTAACGCTAACGCTGCTAGCTTCCCAAATCCTGATCCTGCGCCGGTTATAAGTACGTTTTTGCTCATTGCCGGAGTATAGATTCACACGGCACATTGAGTGCTTAGTTACGGTTTCGTGCTCCGCGAACTGGGGCCAAGATGACGAGCGATAGGTACGTAATTATTGCAATTGCGAGGTGCATCCACACCAGGACAAATACTGCTGCACCTGGTTGTCCAAGCGCCCAGATCGCGAGGTCTGGAAGTAGCAAGACAATCGTCACTACTAGTGCCATTCGAAGGAACAGCCATTTAGGTTGTGAAGTAATTCGAGTCACGATTGGCCACCCAGCACATGCACCGAGCACTCCAATCACGGTCAGTTTGGCGTAACTCATGAACTGGAAGTGTGCATAGCCCACTGTTTTAGGAAAAACAGTTTCGCCTATCTTCACCAGGATCGCGTCCAAGATAAGTGAGCCAATAACTGCAGTGACGGTTGCAAAAAGTACTTCATACGTAGAGGGCTGGCGGTGTGGACGAAAATCAATATGAATTCGTTCCAACCAAGGCTGGAGAAATTCGGGAAAACTCTCTTGACGCAAATTCATTTGTGTACTTTCAGTTCACTGTTCCAACAATTTTAGTTGTCACAGAGTGCTCTTCTAGATTCCTTCAGTGACAACATCTTCAAGAATGGACCGTAGTTGACGTCCCATTTCTCTAGGGTTCCCAGAGACTTCTCCTATTACGTCACCCTCAACTTCTGTGTCGTCGCCCGGTTGGTACAAAGAAACTCTCATCCCCTTGCCGGCACGAACGGCGGTAATAGTCCAAGGAAGTCCAGCAACTCCTGAGTCCTTGGTGGCCATTATTTGTCCAGAGGGACTGAGCCCAATGTCCCACTCGGGTGAGTGAGCAGCATCGATGACACGTTGAGTTTCAGAGTTACTAGAAAAATTTGCGATACCAACACCCTAGAGGGTGGGTGTTACAAAAAAGGATTAACCCTTGTAACGAGCGATTGAAGCCTCAAGTTCAGCGAGTGCTTCTTTGCGGCCAACGTAGTTTTCTACCTTGACCCACTTGCCTTCATCGAGGTCCTTGTAGACAGTGAAGAAGTGACTGATTTTGTCGAGTGTTGCCTTAGGAACATCGGTGATGTCCTTCGCAGCTTTCCACGCTGGATCGTAATCAGGTACACAGATGAGCTTTGCGTCTTCACCCTTTTCGTCAGTCATGACGCACATTCCAAGGATTCTTGACTTGACGAGACACCCTGGAAAGGTTGGGTACTCAGTGAGAACGAGCGCGTCGAGTGGGTCGCCATCGCCACCAAGTGTGTCGGGGATGAACCCGTATTCTGCTGGGTAACCCATAGAAACAATGAGGTGACGGTCGAGCATGATTGTGTTTGTTTCGTGATCGAGCTCGTATTTGTTCTGAGATCCACGTGGGATTTCGACGATGACGTTAACTGTGTCCATGATTTGGAATCCTTATAAATTGCAGAATGCAGTTCTATCGTAGCGAGCCCCGTAGCCATTGGCCCGCCAGATAGTCATAAACTCGAATTGGCGTTAAAACTGATACCTCCGGAGGTTCTGATGGAACGAATTGCTGTGGTTGGATGTGGGCTTATGGGATCGGGGATCGCCGAAGTTGCTGCTCGCGCAGGAATTGACGTTCTGGTTATAGAACGTGACAATGACGCCATTGCCTCGGGGCAAGCACGTATTGAAAAATCACTTTCACGTGCAGTCACTGCAGGAAAAGTCCCTGAAGAAGAAGCAAACCTCGCTCGTGGAAACTTGAGTTTTACTGATGACTTCTCCAAGTTGAGTGATCGACAAATGGTGATTGAGGCAGTCGCCGAAGACGAGGCTACAAAAATCGAAGTCTTTAAAAAACTCGATCAGTACGTGAGCGACCCCAACGCAATCTTGGCTTCGAATACTTCGTCAATTCCAATTATTAAATTAGCTATGGTGACAAGCCGCCCCGAACAAGTAATAGGAATGCACTTTTTCAATCCAGTTCCCGTATTGAAACTTGTTGAACTTATTTCTTCACTACTGACCAGTGCAGAGACAACCAAGCGTGTTGAAGATTTTGCTGGAGTGCAGCTGAAGAAGCGTGTCATCACTTCTCCAGACCGCGCAGGCTTCGTTGTTAACGCACTTCTAATTCCTTATCTCCTCTCCGCAATCAGAATGCTCGAATCTGGATTCGCGAGTGCAGAAGACATCGACACTGGAATGATGGAGGGCTGTGCACACCCGATGGGGCCCCTCGCGTTGAGTGATCTGATAGGACTTGACACTACGCTCGCGGTTGCTGACTCGCTGTACGAAGAGTTCAAAGAGCCCCACCTTGCTCCACCACCACTACTCTCACGAATGACTCAGGCGGGACTGCTGGGGCGAAAGAGTGGTCAAGGGTTCTACTCGTACAAGAAGTAGCTACGTAACACCATCCGCTTTTGAAGCTAAATTGTTCTTCTTTAATTTCAATCTCAGACACAAATTCGCACTAATTTTCAGCTGGAGAAAGCAGTTCAATTGCACCTCTGGCCAAGCATTGACCCAGATAATGGATAAAAATGCTGCACTAGCAATAACTCTTCTACGCTGTAGGAGTGAAGAACTACATAATGACCCTCCAATGCGTTGATGCCCCTGGCATTGTTCTCGCTGCTAGTTCTGCGATTGTCAACGTTCAAGGCAACATCTTGGAAAACGATCAGTTCACCGACCCCGCCACTGGTCACTTCTGCATGCGCACGCGATTCGAAACAACAGTCGACGACTTCGAAGTAGTACAAAACGTTCTTACCACTGAGCTCACTAAGTTCAACCCAATTCTAAAGATCCGCCCCGAAGACCAGCACCGTCGTGCGCTCATTATGGTTTCTAAGTTTGATCACTGCCTCAGCGACCTTCTTTACCGACTCGAACAAGGTGACATCCCTCTCGACATTGCAGCAGTTGTGAGCAACCACCCAGACTGCGAAGCACTCGTTCAGCGATACAACATTCCTTTTCACTACATTCCAGTAACACCAGAATCAAAGGATGACGCCGAGAACCAGCTTCGTGCACTTGTTCAGAGTTACTCCATTGACTTTGTTGTTCTCGCTCGATACATGCAAATTCTTTCTCCGGAACTTTGTGCGCAGTTAAGCGGACACGTCATCAACATTCACCACTCGTTCCTTCCAGGCTTCAAGGGCGCGAAGCCTTATCACCAGGCATACGATCGAGGCGTGAAGCTCATTGGAGCAACTGCGCACTTTGTGACCAATCAACTTGATGAGGGACCAATCATTGAACAAGACGTTGTTCGAGTCAGCCATTCACGCACGCCTCAAGATATGGTCGCTCTCGGTCGTGATATTGAGCGCAATGTTTTATCTCGTGCGGTTGGTTTAGTCGCCGAAGACCGCGTCGCGCTCGTTGGAACGCGCACAGTAATTTTCTCGCAGTAGTTACGTAATCGAGTTACGGACTTTAAACCTAGGGTCGTCGTAGACCTTGGAATTCATTACATCGACCAGTCGCTCCACTGCGTCGTACACATCAACAAACCCTAGGTAGAGCGGCGTAAAGCCGAGTCGACAAATATCTGGGTCGCGGAAGTCGCAAATAACTCCACGTTCAATGAGTGCCTGCACGATTGCATAACTTTCAACGTGTCGAAGCGCAACCTGTGATCCGCGCTTTTTGTGTTCACGAGGTGTGACGACTTCAAATACACCTGGGAGGCGCTCTTCGACGAGCGCAATAAAGAGGTCGGTGAGGGCCAAGCTTTTAGTTCTCACTTCAGCAATTGTTGTCTTAGACCATATGTCTAGTGCTCCATCGAGAGCGGCGAGCGCGAGAATTGATGGTGATGATGTTACGAATGCTTGCATTCCAAGTGCTGCTTCATAGCCAAGTTCAAAATCAAATGGTCGAGCGTGTCCGAGCCATCCTGGAATTGGATTCTCAATGACGTTCTGCCACTTTTCACGAATGTACATAAAAGCAGGAGCACCTGGACCACCGTTTAGATACTTGTAACCACATCCTGCAGCAAAGTCCACGTCGCAGCCTTCAACATCGAGTGGAACTGCACCAGTGGAGTGTGCAAAATCCCACATCATTAGTGCACCAGCGTCATGGACCATCTTGGTAATGGACTTCATGTCAAGCATTTCGCCCGTGCGGTAATCAACCTGAGTAAATTCAACTAGTGCAACGTTTTCGTTTAGTTCTTGTGCAAGGTTGTTGCGGTTAATAGTGCGAACTTCGATTGGTCTTCCCGCCCACTTCGCAACTTCATTAATGATGTAGATGTCAGAGTGAAAGTTCGCAACGTCCGTCAAGACAATATTGCGATCTGGACGGAGCCTCAGCGCGCCGCCAACTAATTTCGCAATTGCGAACGTCAAGGTGTCAGCGACCAGCACTTCATTCGCCTTAGCTCCAATCAGTGGAGCGAGTTTTGCGCCAATTGTAAGTGGCGCGGCCATCCAACCAGCGGCTGACCAACTACGCACTAAACCTTTAGCCCACTGATCATTGATGACTTCATTTACTCGCACTCCCACGTTCTTTGAAACTGGTCCGAGCGAATTGCCGTCGAGGTAAATCTCACCTGGATTGAGGCTGAACTCACTACGAAGTGGTGCGAGCTTGTCGCTCGCGTCCATGGCTTCACAATCACTACGACTAATCACAGTACTGACCTCACTTCCCAGAGCAATGGATAAAGGCGCTGGCTAATAGTTGTATCAAGATACGCCATGCCGTCGCTTCCGCCTGTCCCCTGGCGCCTGCCAATTTGTCTGCCCGCCATAATCATGTGCTGGTTTCGCCAGCTAGCAATGCGCTGGTCGTGGTCGAGCAAAAGTTCTGCCACGGTGTGAAGCGCATTTGTTTCTGCGGTGGTGTGCGATAAGTAAATTGCTCGCACGAGGTCTAAGAGATCATCAGTGTTTGATGCACCGGTGACGGAGCGAACTGCGTGCTCGAAGCCACTCCACACGTTTGGAACTTCACTCATCTCTTTAAGCCACGCACGCTGCTCATCACCGAAGAGTTCAAAGTTCAACATTGCGGGCTTTCCGCCACCACTAAGGAATTCGATAGCGCGGAACTGAAATGACTGGAATCCAGACGCGGGGTCGAGCGGGTCACGAAAAGCGAGGAAACCTTCTGGTGACATTGAGTCAAGTGCCTGCAAGTGTGCGAGTAACAAGTCCTCAATAATGATGATTCGACGTAAGTGTGAGAGTGCATTCCACGGTTCTGCGTCATGAAGAGCACGGCTCGCACGCTGTAGTTCATCAATGACCACTTTGAACCAAAGCTCGTAGGACTGGTGCACAACAATGAACAGAAGTTCATCAGGTGCGTCACTAGTGAGTGGAACTTGCAGTTTTAGAAGATCATGGATCTTTAAATACGACGAGTAATCAGTTCCTTTGGTCACCCGAGGAACTCTAGGTCTTTAATTCAGACCATGCAGAGCTACCTCGTAAGTGGCTTGTACTTAATTCGATGTGGAGTGTCAGCGTCGGTGCCCAGACGCTTGCGACGTTCTGCTTCGTAGTCAGAGAAGTTGCCTTCAAACCAGCGCACCACCGCGTCACCTTCGAAGGCAAGCACGTGTGTTGCAATGCGGTCAAGGAACCAGCGATCGTGACTAATCACTACGGCACAACCCGGAAAGCCAAGTAGTGCATCTTCAAGTGCACGTAGCGTGTCCACATCGAGGTCGTTGGTAGGTTCGTCAAGCAGCAACACATTTCCACCGGTGCGAAGCACTTTGGCGAGTTGCACACGGTTACGCTCACCACCAGAGATTTCTCCAACTTTCTTCTGCTGGTCACTCCCCTTGAACCCAAAGCTCGAAACGTAGGCACGCGCATGAATCTCGCGGCCACCAACAATCATGTGCTCTAGGCCTTCACTGATTTCATCAAAAACCGTCGCGTCAGGATTGAGATTGTCTCGTGACTGGTCAACATAAGCAAATGCAACAGTTGATCCAATTTCAATGTCACCAGAATCTGGCTTTTCAAGTTCCGTCATCATCTTGAATAACGTGGTCTTACCGGCACCATTCGGGCCAATGACACCAACAATGCCACCAGGTGGCAATAAAAATGAAAGATTCTCAATGAGCAATTTTTCATCAAAGCTCTTTACTAGGTCGGTGGCGTTTACAACCGTGTCACCGAGACGTGGTCCTGGCGGAATTATGATTTCTAATTTGTCAGCACGACGTTCAGAAGATTCAGATTCAGCAACGAGTTCATTAAACGATGTGAGACGGGCTTTGCCTTTGCTCTGTCGTGCTCGTGGAGACATACGAATCCATTCGAGCTCTCGCTCGAGTGCAGCTTGGCGAACTTTGTCAGATTTTACTTCTTGAGCAAGTCGCTCTTGCTTTTGTTCGAGCCATGATGAGTAATTACCTTCCCACGGAATTCCATGACCACGGTCGAGTTCCAAAATCCAGGATGCAGCATTGTCGAGGAAGTAGCGGTCGTGTGTAATTGCAACAACTGTTCCTGAGTAGTCCTGCAACGTGCGCTCTAGCCAAGCAACCGACTCGGCGTCGAGGTGGTTTGTAGGTTCGTCAAGAAGAAGTAGGTCGGGCTTAGAAAGAAGCAAGCGGCAAAGTGCCACGCGGCGCTTTTCTCCACCCGACAGTTTTGTAACGTCAGCGTCGGCGGGTGGAAGTCGAAGTGCGTCCATGGCAATGTCGAGTGTGCGCTCCAGGTCCCAGGCGTTTACGGCATCAATTTTTGTTTGCAGATCAGACTGCTCGGTTAGAAGAGCATCGAAGTCAGCGTCGGGGTCGGCCATTGCGGCGCACACTTCGTTGAAACGAAGCAGAAGGTCACGCTGTTCTGCAACACCATCAGCGACGTTTCCAACTACATCCTTTGTTGGATCAAGCTGTGGTTCTTGGGGCAAGTAGCCAACGGTAAATCCAGGGGTGAGTCGTGCTTCACCAGTAAAACCGTCGTCTAGTCCCGCCATGATGCGAAGTAGTGATGACTTACCCGAGCCGTTGCCGCCAATTACTCCAATTTTTGCCCCTGGATAAAAGGACAAGTTGATCCCCTTAAGCACTTCTCGGTCCGGTGGATAGAAGCGTCGGAGGTCTCTCATTGTGTAAATAAATTGTGCGGCCATGTATCAAGTGTTACGCAAATCACACACTCGTGTCATTTCCTATCGCTCAAGCGAAGAATCTCCACCATTACCATTGAGGAATGACCACCACTCAATCAACCGAACACCGCCACGCTCCAGACTGGATCGTTCTCTTAATTGCATTAATTGCCCAGTTCATGGTGGTACTTGACGTATCAATCGTGAACGTAGCCCTACCAACAATGCAGCGCTCGCTACACTTCTCGCTTTCAAATGCGCAGTGGGTGATTAATGCCTACGTCCTTACCTACGCCGGTTTCCTTTTACTTGGTGGGCGTGCTGCTGACCTCTTTGGACGTCGCCGTGTTTACTTAAGCGGACTATTTGTATTCGTTCTCGCAAGTCTCGGGGCTGGGTTCGCACACAATGCATCACAAATGATTGCGCTTCGCGCTCTACAAGGTGTCGGCGCTGCGATTCTTTCTCCAGCGACACTCACAATTATTGTCACCACGTTCCAGGGGCCACGCATGCCAAAAGCGATTGGTGCATGGAGCGCAGTAGCGGGAGCAGGCGGCGCCTTTGGAACAATCATTGGTGGACTGCTCACTGGTTACGCCAATTGGCGATGGATTTTCTTTATCAATATTCCTATTGGGCTTGGTGCCGCGTTCCTCGCAATGAAGTTCTTGCAAGAAATGCGTAAAGCTGACGACAAGGACAAGCTCGATGTCACTGGTTCAATTCTTATAACTGGTGGGCTCGCCAGCATCATTTACGCGATTGTTCGTTCAACAGAAATTGGCTGGGGCGCCAAAGCAACCATCGAGTGGTTCATCTTTGGTGGGGCTGGCCTGCTTGCCTTCATTATCTGGGAAGCAAAAGCAGCGAGTAATCCACTCGTGCCATTTCGAATTTTTAAATCACGTTCACTTACGGTGGCGAACATTGTGATGTTCCTTATTGGTGGAGTCTTCTTCGGTTTCTGGTATTTCCTCACCTTCTACTTCCAAGCAGTGCTTAGATACGACGCGGTGAAAACTGGATTTAGTTTCTTGCCTATGGCGGTAGGCATCATCATTGGAGCTCAGATCAGCTCACGCATCATCCACAAAATTGGTGTTCGACCTGTTGTCTTCGCCGGAGCAATTGTCTCGACTGCAGGATTCTGGTGGCTAAGTTACATAACCACAACGAGCCACTACTTCCCTGGCGTAATTGTTCCATCTGTGCTCTGCACATTTGGTATTGGACTTCTCTTTTCACCACTCGCGACCGCCGCAACTGCGCAGGTGGACCGCGCCGATGCGGGACTGGCATCTGGAATTCTCAATACCTCTCGCCAGATTGGCGGTTCACTTTCATTGGCAATTATTGGAACACTTGCTGCGAGTCGAACTGCATCACTTATCCTGTCCAAACATTCAGACAACTTCGCTCTCACAGCCGGTTATCAAAGGGCGTATGAAATCTCAGCGATCATCACTACGATCGGATTTTTAGCAGCATTCTTTATCCCTAAAACTGCTGGTCAGCACCACTAAAACTTAGTTGCGCTGAAACGGAACTCCGTCGGCTGCGGGTGGACGAATTCGACCAACCACACCAGAGACTACGAGAATAGTAATCACGTACGGCAACGCACTGATGAACTGCTGTGGGATAACGAGCTGGCCTAGGTAGAGATTCAAATTTGCACTAAGTGCAATTGTGAATCCAAAGAGAAGCGATGCCATCAATGCACCATATGGGCGCCAGCGTCCAAAGATCATGATTGCGAGGGCAATGTATCCGTAGCCCGAAGTCATTCCGTAATTGAATGACGACCCTGGGCCTAGTGTAAATCCTGCACCACCAATTCCTGCGACGAACCCACCAATGATTACAGCACTGTAACGCATGCGAATGACGTCAATTCCAACCGTCTCTGACGCAATTGGCTTTTCACCAACTGAGCGAACGCGAAGTCCCCATCGTGTTCGAAAGAGAACAAAGCTTGAGATGATAACTACCGCAAAGGCGAAGAAGACAAGTACATTTTGGTCAAAGAGCACAGGTCCGAGTACTGGAATTTTTGAGAGGACTGGGACCGACCATACAGGAAGTCCAAATGAACCGTTGAGATTTTGGTGCACATCGAGAACCTGGGTCATTAAAAATTGTGACATTGCGGTGCAAAATGCAACAATTACAACTCCAACAATGACTTGATTTGCTTGGTAACGAAGTGCCATTACGGCCAAAACCCATCCGAAAAGTGCACCGAATAATCCGGCGAGTAGCAATGCCAATGTCTTTGACATCCCCGAACCATGAAACACACTTACGAACACGACTGATGAGAGTGCTCCTGCCATGAACTGTCCTTCTATGGCGATGTTTACAACTCCAGCTCGTTCACACAGAGTTCCTGAAACTGATCCAAAGATGAGGAATGTCGAAACTGCAACCGCGCTCGCCAGAATTCCCGTGAGCTGAAGAGGAAGGCTGCCACGCGCAACCCAGATTAAGAAGCCCAACATGAAGACGATAAGACCGCCGTACAGCAGCCCTGAAGCAGAGCGGTCTACTCTGCGCCAAGCCATAAGGACTCCCGTTGCAATGCTGACTGCTCCGAGTACATAACCAGTCGTTGCAACCGGCAGGCTAAAAGTACGCAACTGTCCACCGTGGTTAACCCCAGCCCATAACAAAACAGGCCAAATCACGAGGTACGCACCAACAATCGCGGCAACACTGCGTAACCCACGAACTGTTGTGATGGCTTTAGCAAAAGAAGCAAGTGTTTGCGGCTTTATTGCGAGGTACGTAATGCCACCCCCAATTAATAACAACGCGATTCGCCATACTGCGCCAACAGCTGGCATAACTGTTGCGGTGTTGTAGCCAAGTTGCACAATGGTGTTGAGCTTGGAACTAGCCCCTCCGTACCAAAGAATTTCTATGGCTCCGAGCACCATCAATGCAATCCCATATGCAAGTGAGCGAGCACGAGAAACGACTCGAATGTTGCTGAGGGTAACGATTTCTTTTGACACAGTAGCCATTAGACCCATCCTCCTGATCCGTTCGTAGAAATCAAGCTTGCCCCATCACGAAGTCTGAACGCCTCTATAACCAGTGCTGGTGTAGCAACGCAGAAAACAACCACCGCTTGGATCACTTGAGAAAGTGAGAACTGAATGTTCGTAGGGGTGAACGCCTGCATTGCTGCTCCACCGGTGTACATTACGCCAAAGAAAATTGCACCAAAGAAGACACCCCAAGGCTTATTACGTCCAAGTAGCGCCACTGTGATTGCGTCAAAACCATACGAACCACCGAAGTTTGGGGTTGCTAGGTGATCAACACCAGTTATCTTCAACATGCCCGCAAGCCCTAGTAGCGCTCCACTGAGTGCCATGCAGATGATGATCGAGCGGCGCGAGAAAATTCCAGCAACTCGAGCAGCATCAGGATTCTGACCAACCATGAGGAGCTGGAACCCGGTCTTAGACCGGTTGAAGAACCACTGCACTGCAAGTACCGTCACAAAAGCAATCGGGAATCCAAAATTTAAAAGTAGCGCGCTGTTCAGATGTGACAAAAAGTAGGGCAATTGCCCCGAAACTTCGATTGCTTTTGATGCCCCATCATGAACTCCTGGCCGAGCAAAGACCGACGTAATGAGCAGGTAGCCAAGAATTAACACCATTGTGTAATTGCTCATCATCGTGACAATCACCTCGTGTGCCCCGGTGTAGGCCTTCAGCACACCGGCGAGACCCGCTACCAATGCACCACCGATAACTGCAGCAATTATTTCTAGTGTGACTTGAAAGAAAGGAGGCAAGTTGAATGAAATGCTAACTAACAGTGCAAGAACTCCACCAACAATTACTTGACCCTGACCACCAATGTTAAACAGTGAGCTTCGAAATCCAATGGCAAGTCCTAGGCCGGCGACAATAAGCGGTGTGGCGTACGTAAGAGTTCCAGATAGTGGCGCAAGGACGTTTGCAAGATTTATTTTTGAAGGATTATCAATTAGCAAACGAAGTGAGTGGAAGTTGACTAGAGCGCCCTGAAACAACTGCTCGTACGCAAACCAAATAGTGTTAAAGCTGCTGGAGATTGTGCCTCCGGGGTGAGAAAAGAAATGGCCCCACGATGTCATTAATGCTGGAGTGGTCAAGATGATTAAGAAACCACCAAACACCAAGCCAATAAACAATGAGAACAGCAGCACAAGGAACATGTTCGCCTGGCGTGCTCGAAGAGCGAAATGCATTATTCGACCGATTTGTGGAGGTCGAGTGGCAGTGTCCGTCATGCACTCACCTCTCTACTGTGCGCGCCTGCCATCAAAAGCCCGAGGTCTTCACGACTAGTGCTTGGAGGAACGATGTCTTGAATCTCTCCATCAAATAAAACAGCGATCCGGTCGCCTAGAGCAACAACTTCATCTAATTCGCTCGACACAATAATCACCGCAACTCCGGAGTCACGAATCGCCACAATTTGGCGATGCATGAACTCAATGGAGCCAACATCTAGTCCTCGCGTTGGTTGTGAGCAGATTAAAATTTTAAGCTCGCGTGACAGTTCGCGTGCCATAACAACCTTTTGTTGATTGCCTCCCGAGAGAGCACCGACAGGCTCTTCGGCACTCTGCGAACGAATGTCGAACTCTTTGCGTAGCTGTTCGCCATTTAACTTGATGGCTTTCAGATTGCGACCAAATCGATTGTGGAATTTCGGATCATCAAGCTGGTCAAGAACCAAGTTGTCAGATATCGAGAGAGAGAGAACTAAACCGAATCGCTGACGGTCTTCTGGAACGTGGCCAATGCCCGCATCAAGGAATTTTCGAACAGACTCTCCATGAAGATTTACGTTATTAAGAATTACTTCACCACCCGATGGACGGCGCATTCCAGTGAGCGCTTCAACGAGCTCGGTCTGGCCATTGCCCTGTACTCCCGCAACAGCCAAGATCTCACCGGCACGAACTTCAAATGAAATGCCTTTAACACTCGTAAGTCCACGTTCATCTTCAACAAACAAATCTTTAACATCAAGGACAACATCGCCAGGTGTCGCGGGGTTCTTATCAACCACCAAATTCACTTCACGTCCAACCATCATGGTTGCGAGACCACGTTCGTCAGTTTCGCTGGGAGTCGTAACTCCAACAATTTCACCGAGACGCATTACGGTAATGACATCAGCAATCTCTAAAACTTCTCGTAGCTTGTGGGTAATAAAAATAATGGACTTGCCACTCTCTTTTAAAGAGCGCAGTATGACCATGAACGCATCAGTCTCTTGCGGAGTTAGCACGGCAGTTGGTTCGTCAAGAATTAACACCGATGCGTCGTGACTTAGAGCTTTAAGTATCTCGACACGTTGCTGCGTGCCAATTGGGAGGTTTTCAACGGTAGCTCGTGGGTCAATTTCAAAGCCGTACTTTTCAGCGAGCACCAGTAGCTCAGCGATGGCAGTTTTGTAATCAATAACTGGCCACGGCTTAACGGGCTCAGAACCAAGAATTACATTGTCAGCAACATCAAAAACTGGAATGAGCATGAAGTGTTGGTGCACCATTCCAATTCCGTGTGCGACAGCGTCTTTAGGGTCACGAATTGTGACAATTTCATCGTTAACAAGTATTTGTCCCTCGTCAGGCGTCAGCATGCCATAGAGGATGTTCATCAACGTTGATTTGCCAGCGCCGTTTTCGCCAAGCAGACAGTGGATCTGACCTGGCTTAACCACCAAGTTCACGTTGCTATTAGCCGTCATTGATCCGAAGCGCTTCGTTATGCCACGTAATTCAAGTTTCATTTATGATTCCGTCGTTAACTGCTTTGAAAATCTATTAGGGCCGAGCCAACTGGCTCGGCCCTAATAGATTTATTACAACTTCAAAAGACTAATCAACCGCCAACGGTAACCTTGATGGTTCCGTTCTTGATCTTTGCAGTAATCCCTGCAACTGCAGTTAGAACTGATGCTGACAACTTCTTAGCCATTGGGCTTGAAAGGTCCTGTGCAAATGCAGCTCCACCGTTTTTGAGAGTACCCACGTAGAGTCCACCAGCAAATGTGCCAGTAGCTTCTGCGGTTACTGCAGCATTTACAGATGCAGCGACACCCTTAGTTACAGAGTTAAGAAACAGGCTGCAGTCTGTCGCGTCGCTGATGCAACCATCAGTGTCAACCCACTCAGCGTTTGCCTTAATCTTGTGTGATGCAGCCGCGTTCCACGTACGGACTGCAGCCGTGGTACCAAGCCCATCGTTTCCAGCAACTGGGAACACGGTTGTGGCTCCAGCTGCGAGGAATGCTGTGGTGTCTGTACGAGCAGTTGCTTGGTCGTTAAAGCTTCCAATGAATGTTCCTTTTTGGGTCTTCAAGTCCCAGCCAAGAACCTTTACAGCGTGCTTTGGCTTAACGGTGGTGTTGTAGTACATCGCACCTTCGTAGTAACCGTCCATGTAAGCAGTTACAGATCCGAACTGCATTCCTCCATAGGTTGCAACCTTTGGAGCGGCTGGGTTTACTGATACTGCATAAGCAGCAGCTTCATATCCACCAAGGAATGCGTCTTCCTGTGTGTTGTAAGTAAGACCAAGGATATTGTTTGTTGCAGTTGTTCCAGTAGTTGGAGCAAGGGCGATGCCATCGTTTCCAGGGCTGGTGTTGCCACTGTCAACAATCGCGAAGTGAACTGTTGGATTCTTCACAGCTGCGTTCCAAATAGCGTCAGCCATCAAGTAGCCAACACCAATGATGATGTTGCACTTCTGTGCCACGAATGAAGAAATTTCTTGGTCGTAGTCAGACTCAGCTCCATTAGTTGGAGTTGAAACTACGAGTGGCGTTACGTTCTTGTTCGCTGCTGCACCCTGTAGAAGTCCTGCGTATGCAGAAGCATTGAACGACTTGTCGTTAAGTCCACCAGTGTCAGTAACAACACAAGCACGAACATTCGCGGCTGTGTGAGCCTTCATTGTTGAAGCACTTGCAACTACTGTCGTGCACGAAACTACAAGCACAGCAGCACCCATTACTGAAGCTAAGCGACGAGCACCCAGCGATTTAATTACTTTATTCATAATCCTCCTCCGAAGATCTAGTTCCAAGCTAAGTAACACGAGCCGACACATCACTGTCACTTAACGTTCACTAACAATTTGTTATAGGTGCGACATTAGCCGAAACGCTTCAAAGTTGCGCTCAAAGAGCACCCGAAAAACCTTTATTTCATTGGAAACATGGGCATCTGAGGTGGACTGGCTGGTGGGAGAACTGGCGACCAGGGAAATTACTACTCAATCACATCTGAAAATTCAGTTCAAAAAGGAACTTATGGCTTACCTTGGCTCTTGCTAGCCGAGTGAACCGAGTCCACGTACAACAATTGCTGCTGCTGCCATTGCCTTATCGAGTGCAGTATCGACATCGTTACCGTCCAATCTCGCCGCAAGGTATGCACCTGTTGAGGCGTCACCTGCACCAGTCGTATCAAGGACTTCTTTGCTCTGCGAAGGCACACTAAAGCTCGCATCATTTCTCGCAGCTACTGCGCCTTTAGCCCCGCGGGTTACAACAACTTCGCTGAATGAAGATTGTAGGGAACTCAAGGCAGCATCAATCTCAGAAGTTTGAGTAACAGCCAAAGCTTCTTCTTCATTCGCAAAGAAGATAGCGGCACCCTCGACTGCGCTTAGAAAGTTTTGGACACCCATCTTCTGTAGTGGTGCAAGAGAGCACACATCAACCGACGATGAAATCTTGTGTTCACCACAATATCGAAGCAATTTTTCTCCAACTACCGAAGTGGCTGGATCAAGAAACGTGTAGCCAGAAATGTGGACATGATCAAATCCTGTTTCTATCTGCTCAATGGCAAAATCAATGGAGATGAGTGAATTGACGCCACGATCTGTAAGCATGGCGCGTTGTCCATCACTTGCAATCATTGCAACTACTACCCCGGTTGATCCTTTGGCATTTTGAAGAACTGGTGTTACTCCACCACGAATTAGTTCTTCATAAAACATTTTCCCAGGTAGATCGTTAGCAACAACACCCAGAAAATAAACATCGTGACTACTCTTTGCGAGCGATACCGCAAGATTTGCCGCTGCGCCGCCACGACTCATTCGAACGGTGGTAGGTGTATCACTTGTTTGCGCAATAGCACCCTTGGGCTGAACAACAACATCAAGCATCGCATCTCCTACAACCAAGATGCGAAGCGAACTCATTTCCTGCTCGCGAGTGAGGTGGCTACATGTCCGCCAAGCGCTGCGTTAGAAACAACGAGGTCACGGTTCACCTGGACACTGGCACCTGAAGTGAAACTCGCAAATTCAGCTAGCAGCACTGGCGTGACGTCTTTTCCGGTAACTCCTATTTCTTCAGCTTTAGCGAGCGCACTCGCTAGTGCGCGGTCGTGTAGTTCTCCATCAAGTTGCTTAGATGTTTCAACGGGATTGGCTAGCAAGAATCCGGAAGAGGAGAAAATCCGGTGTGCTGCAAACGCAGCTGCGGCTTCATCTGCACTCTGGACGCTCCAGTCCAAGCTGTAGCCACTATCGCTTCGATAAAAACCAGGAAACTTATTTGTACGGTAACCAATAACCGCGACGCCGAGGCTGTCGAGTCGCTCCAAGGTTGCAGGAATGTCAAGGATGGACTTCACCCCCGAAGCAACTACTAGAACTGGCGTTCGAGATAAAGCCGTAAGGTCAGCGGACTCATCAAAGCTCGTCTGTGCATCACGGTGTACTCCCCCTAGCCCTCCAGTTGCCATAACCGAAATGCCAGCACGATTCGCAATGGCAATGGTTCCCGCAACAGTGGTTGCTCCATCGAGCGACTTCGCAATGGCGATGGCGATATCTCTTGTAGAAAGTTTTGAAGCATTTCTTGATGGTTCAGCTAACTGCTCAAGTTCTTTCATTGAAAGTCCAACAATTACTTTTCCGTTCAGCACTCCAATAGTTGCTGGAATCGACCCACCACTTCGAACTGCTTGGTCACATTGCAGTGCAACTTCAAGGTTGGCTGGTGCTGGGAGCCCGTGAACAACAATTGTTGTCTCAAGCGCAACGACGCCACGACCTTCGCGTATGGCGGTGGCGACTTCTTCGCTGACAACAAAAGGAATTTCTTCAGTCTTTTTCATGTAATGACAAGTGTAATGTTCAAGTGTGAATACTTCTAGAGAAATTCCGTGGTCTGTCTTACGCGAACGAGCTATAGCTGCAACTGCACTTTCTTATGCCCCCTACTCCAAAGTCACAGTCGGTGCTGCTGGGATCACAAGTAACGGCGAAATAGTCCAGGGTTCAAACGTCGAGAATGCTAGTTACGGGCTAACACTCTGTGCAGAATGCTCACTCGTAAGTGATCTTGCTCGAATTGGTGGGGGCAGGCTTATTGCAGTATCAATTGTTGCGGGAGATCACCAGCCAATTACACCGTGTGGACGTTGTCGTCAGCTTCTTTTCGAACATGGCGGCAATGAACTTTTAATTGATGCTGGTGACTCAAAAGATCCGTTGCTGCTTAGTGCATTATTGCCTGGTGCATTCGGCCCAGAAGATTTAGGTATTCGGAAAAACTCGTGAGCTCATTCTCAGCGGTAGACGTAATCATCACTAAACGTGATGGTGGTGTGATGAGCGATGCATCAATTACGTGGATTCTCGATGCCTACTTAAAAGGTGAAGTTGCTGAGGAGCAAATGTCAGCGTTGCTGATGGCAATATTCTTTAACGGAATGAATTCGAAAGAGCTAGGTGTCTGGACTGATCAAATGATTTCGTCGGGAGAACGACTGAATCTAAAAGGGTTGTCGCGGCCAACTGTTGACAAACACTCAACTGGAGGTGTCGGCGACAAAATTTCTCTCATCCTCGCACCGCTCGTCGCAGCTTGTGGTGCAGCAGTCCCGCAACTTTCTGGTCGAGGACTAGGACACACTGGTGGAACACTCGACAAACTTGAAGCAATACCCGGGTGGCGCGCATTTTTAACGAACGATGAAGTTCGTGAGCAATTAGAAGCTGTTGGTGCGGTTATCTGCGCAGCAGGGCAAGGGCTCGCACCAGTTGACCGTCGACTGTACGCACTTCGAGACGTGACTGGAACAGTTGCTTCAGTCCCACTTATTTCCTCTTCAATCATGAGTAAGAAGATCGCTGAGGGTACTGATGCGCTGGTTCTTGACGTAAAGACCGGGCGGGGCGCCTTTATGCAAGACCACGCACAGGCTGTGGCCCTTGCTGAAACTATGGTCCGGTTAGGAATTGAGCACGGTGTCGCAACTGTTGCTCAAATCACCTCTATGGACGCTCCTCTAGGGCGCGCAGCCGGTAATGGACTCGAAGTCACTGAGTCGGTCGAGGTTTTGCAGGGAAAGGGTCCAAGTGACGTTCGAGAGCTCACCATTGCCTTGGCTCAAGAAATGGTGAAACTGGTTGGTATTGATGTTGACCCAGCTACAAAACTTGATGATGGATCAGCCTTTGAGGTTTACCGACAGATGATTATGGCTCAAGGTGGAGACCCCGATTTCGTTATGCCACTCGCCGCTCAGCGAGAGCTTGTCGTTGCAGAAACTTCTGGAATCGTTCAATCAATTGATGCGCTAAGCGTAGGAATCGCCGCGTGGCGCTTGGGCGCTGGTCGTGCTCGTAAAGAAGATCCGGTTAGTGCCGCAGCTGGGGTTTTGACTCTCGTGCGTGAAGGTGAGCACGTTGAAAAAGGACAGCCATTATTTGAGTTGCACGCAGATGATGTTGAGCATCTTCAACGAGGTCGCGAAACGATTACTGGTGCAGTAGTTGTAGGTGACGAATCTGTAAATGTAAGGCCATTGCTTTTGGAGCGTATAAGTAAGTAGCCTTACGTCATGGCTACAACTCCACTTTCACTCGATGTAATTAAGCGAGCGCCAAAAGTTCTGCTTCATGATCACCTTGATGGCGGAGTACGTCCAGCAACGATTCTTGAAATCGCCAAGGAAATTGGTTATCCACTTCCAACTGACGATGTTGCTGTGCTCACGAAGTGGTTCATCGCCGATGCCCCAGGCAGTGACCTGGTTCGTTACCTCGAAGGCTTCGCGCACACCACCGCAGTTATGCAGACAAGAGCTCACCTAGTTCGCGTTGCAGCAGAATGCGCACTCGATCTTGCTAGAGATGGCATCGTGTACGCAGAAATTCGTTTCGCACCAGAACTCCACACAAGTCAAGGCCTCAGCCTTGATGAAATTGTTAAAGCGGTGCTCGACGGATTCAATGAAGGTGTCTCTCAGGCAAAATCTGAAGGACACACGATTATTGTTAGGACACTTCTTTCAGCAATCCGCTCAGCCCAGAACAGTGTCCAGATTGCTGAACTAGCAGTGAAGTGGCGAGATGCGGGTGTTTGCGGCTTTGACATTGCTGGTCCCGAAGATGGATTTCCACCAACTGAGCATATTGATGCTTTCCATCTCATCCAGCGCGAGAACTTCCACGTAACCATTCACGCCGGCGAAGCATTCGGTCTTCCTTCACTTTGGGAAGCAGTGCAGTTTTGCAATGCAGAACGACTTGGCCATGGCGTACGCATTGTTGATGACATTAAAAAGGTTGAAGGCAACTTCGAAGTTGGCAGGCTCGCAAGCTACATTCGAGACTGTCGTATCCCCCTGGAACTTTGCCCCACATCAAATGTGCACACGGGCGCTGCCAAATCAATCGCGGAGCACCCAATTGAGTTACTTAAACAACTTAAGTTCCGCGTCACACTCAACACTGACAACCGGCTAATGAGTGGAATCTCCCTCAGTAGTGAATTTGAAGCTTGCTCAGCAGCATTTGGGTGGACACTAAAAGACATGGAGTGGCTTACTCTCAACGCGGCAAAGAGTGCCTTCTATGAATTTGATAAGCGACTCGAAATGATTAATTCAGTGATTAAGCCCGGGTACGCTGCGCTTCACTAAAGCGCAAGCAGTCGTGTAATTGACTCACCGAGTTCGTTAACAACAGATTTGGCGACTTTTCTTGCAGCGGCGACATCACTTCCTGCATCACGCACCACCTCTATGTACACCTTGAGCTTCGCTTCAGTCCCTGAAGGTCGAACAACTACTCGGTCGGTCCCAGATAATTGATAACTAAGGCAATCTGCAGAAGCTAATCCTTCGTAGCCATTTGCGAAGTCCACAATGCCAGTAACTTCCATGCCCGCAATAGTTTTTGGTGGATTCGAGCGAAGATGCTGCATTACATCAGTTATTCGTGCAAGGTCATCTGAACGAAGGGAGATCTGCGCACCCGCGTGAACACCGTATTGACTTTCAATTTTGTCAAGCACATCAAGCAGTGTTTTGCCATCTTGTGCCGCTTCATGAGCAATCTGACACAGTGCGAGTGCTGCAGAAAGTCCATCTTTGTCACCAACTGATGGGTCAACGCCGTAACCAAGCGCTTCTTCGTACCCGAACGCCAGTTCCTTGTCGTTTGCGCCTCTGGCAATCCATTTAAACCCTGTGAGGGTCGTTGCACACTTCACACTGTGAGCCTTTGCCATCTTCGATAGCAACGTGGAAGAAACAATTGTTGTGGCAACACATTGTCCTAACTTTGCAGCATCAGGTAGCAACTTTTGCCCCAGCAGCCAACCAATCTCGTCACCGCGAAGGATGTGCCATCCTTCATTGTCTTTTACTGCAACTCCAAGTCGGTCAGCATCGGGATCGTTCGCAATAATGAGCGATGATCCAACACCGTCTGCGGTGGCGATAGCGAGATCAAGTGCACCTGGTTCTTCGGGGTTAGGAAAAGCCAAAGTAGGAAAATTACCATCGGGAGCAAACTGTTCACTAACAACTGTGACGTGTGAGTACCCAGCTGCTCGAAAGAGAGTCATCATTGCGTCTCCGCCCACACCGTGCAGTGGAGTGTACGTAATTCGAAGTGAACTACCACCCTTTATAGAGAATCTCGACAGCATGTGGTTTTGATACTTGGCAATTACTTCGCTTGGGACATCAAAGTGATTCTCACTCGTACGCTCACCGAGCACTGGAGTTATTGCTTCTCTGGCGAATTGCTCAACCATCTCATCATTCGGTGCAATTATTTGCGAGCCGTCACTTGCGTAAAGTTTGTAGCCGTTGTCATTTGGCGGATTATGACTTGCGGTGATCATGATTCCCGCGCCAGCGTTTAGAGACTTTACGGCCGCGGCAACGTACGGCGTTGGAAGTGGAGAAATCATCTCGTAGACACGGACACCAGCGCCGAGTAGTACCGCTACAGCCTCATCGTTAAATGCTTCAGAGCCATGTCTGGCATCTCTGCCAACAACAACCCCCTTTGAGGGGTCGATCTCGAGCTCCTGCAGCCAACGGATAACGCCCTGTGTGGCACGACGCACAGTGAACCTGTTCATGCCAGCAGGACCTGCCATAACTGGCCCGCGAAGTCCTGCCGTGCCGAATGTCAGTGGAGAATCAAACCTACGACGAAGTTCTACTTCATTACCTTCTGAAAGAAGTTTTTGAAGCGTGGCACGGTCGTGTGTGTCTGGATCATGTTCAATCCACTCAAGTACCTGTTTTGTTACTTCTTCGTTCACAGGACCGGTAGTAAGCGCGCTAGAAGTGTTCCGAGCGACGCTGCTGCCTTCTGGCCAGCTTCGAGCACCTCTAAGTGATTTAGCGGTTCATCAGTTACCCCAGCGGCGAAGTTTGATACCAGGCTAAGTCCAAGGACTTCAGCGCCAAGGTGTCGAGCAGCGATTGCTTCAAGTACTGTCGACATTCCAACAAGTGATGCACCCATTGTTCGTGCCATAGCAATTTCAGCTGGTGTTTCGTAGTGAGGACCACGGAAACCTGCGTAGACGCCTTCTGTTAGTTCAGGAGCAGACTTTGCGACAACGCTGCGAAGTCGAGCACTGTAGAGATCTGTGAGGTCAACAAATCTTGATCCGTACCCTTCTGGTGGAGAGTTCCCCTCCATTGGAGATGTGGCCGTGAGGTTGATGTGATCACGAATCACAACCACAGTGCCAGGCCCCTTAGTTGGATCAATGCCACCACACGCATTCGTGAGAACGATTTTCTTAGCCCCCGAGATAATTGCGGTGCGAACTGGGTGCACTACTTGGTCTGCGGTATTGCCCTCATAAAGGTGAACACGGCCAGAAACGAGAAGGACGTATCGGTCCCCTACTTTCAAAGAAAGCAGCTGTCCGCTGTGTCCCGCAACTGTTGGCGCGACGAAGCCGCTCAACGTGGAAGACATGACTGCACTCGATGGAGTCCCAAGCGCTTCAGCACCCTCTTTCCAACCAGAGCCCAGAACTACGGCGACATCGTATGAATCAATTCCTGACTTAATTCTTAGTTCTTCACCTGCACGGCGAGCTAATTCATATGGAGTTGTCATTACTGTCCAATCGTGTGCCACACAGTGGAGGTTTCCACAAAAGCACGTAGACGGTGAATTGAATTCTTTTGATTCTTCTTCGAAGGACGAAGTACTCGCTTAATTGATCCTGCTGCGCTGAATGCAAGCTCGTCGGCGAATGATGCTGGGACACCCTCGAGATCAATCCCATCAATGTCTTCGTGAGATGCCAACTCTGGTGCGAGCTCTGAAGTAATTCCGGTGATGATGTTGAGCACACCAGCTGGGAAGTCAGACGTTTCAGTCATTTCTCCTAAGAGCACCGCAGGAATTGGTCGCTTTTCACTCGCGAGAGCAATCACTGAGTTACCTGCAGCAAGTGGGGCAATCACACATTCCACAAAACCCTCAAGCGAGGAGTCTTGTGGAGTGATTACGCCAATGACACCTGATGGCTTTGGAACTGAGAAGTTATAGAAAGGGCCAGCCACTGGATTCGCTCCACCAAGTACTTGAGAGATTTTGTCAGTCCATCCGGCGTACCAAACAATTCTGTCTATTGCTTTTGCAACTGAAGCTTTGGCCTTTTCGGTATTGACACCTTCACTGAGCTTTACAAATTCAACAAGTTCATCGCTTCGTGACTCGGCCATTTCCGCAAGCCGGTAAATAACTTGTCCACGGTTGTACGCACTTAGCGACCACCACTTGGCTTGTGCTGCTCGTGCAGCGACAACAGCATCACGAATGTCTTTTCTTGATCCTTGCGCCGCGTTAGCGAGGAATTCACCCTTCTGACTTGTGACTTCGTAACTACGACCTGACTCAGAGCGTGGGAACGCACCATTAATAAGTAGCTTGTAGGTCTTTCGAACTTCGAGGCGATCAGACATTTAGGTATGCCTCCAGTCCGTGCTTTCCACCTTCGCGGCCAAATCCAGATTCACGAGTTCCACCAAATGGACTCGTAGGGTCGAACTTGTTGTACGTATTGGCCCAAACAACGCCAGCACGTAGTCGCTCAGCAGTCCATAAGGTTCGACTGCCCTTTTCGCTCCAGACGCCACAGGCAAGTCCGTAGTTCGTGTTGTTGGCCTTGGTAATTGCTTCTTCTGGCGTTCTAAATGTCAAAACCGAGAGCACTGGACCAAAGATTTCTTCGCGCGCAATGCGGTGCGATTGCGACACGTCTGCAAATACTGTTGGCGCGAACCAGAAACCCTTCTTAGGCAGTTCGCAAGAACTCGTGTAACGAGTTGCGCCTTCTTGTTCACCATACGACACGAGTTCTTTTATGCGCTTCAACTGTTCTGCTGAGTTAATGGCACCAATGTCAGTGTTCTTGTCCATTGGATCACCAACACGTAGTTGCTCAACTCGTCGAACTAATCGGCGAAGCACATCGTCTGCAATTGATTCTTGAACCAAGAGTCTGGATCCAGCACAGCAAACGTGTCCTTGATTAAAGAAGATTCCATCAATAATGCCCTCGATCATTTCATCAATTGGAGCATCTTCATAAACAATGTTTGCACCCTTGCCACCAAGCTCCAAAGTAAGGCGCTTGTGACTAGTTGCCACACGCTGTTGAATAAGTCGACCAACACCAGTTGATCCAGTGAATGCAATCTTGTCAACGCCGGGGTGATCAACGAGTGCAGAGCCAGTTGCTCCGTCTCCAGTGACAATGTTGACAACTCCGTCAGGCAGTCCAGCTTGCTGAAGAATTTCACCAAGGAGTAGTGCGCTTAGCGGCGTAGTTTCAGCAGGCTTGAGAACACAGGTATTTCCAGCAGCGAGTGCAGGCGCGAGCTTCCAGGCGGCCATCATTAGCGGGAAGTTCCAAGGGATAATTTGTCCCGCAACACCAATTGGTTTTGGAGCATTGCCAAATCCTGCGTGTTCTAACTTGTCAGCCCATCCGGCGTAATAAAAGTAGTGCGCAGCGGCAAGTGGAATGTCGACGTCGCGAGATTCTCGAATTGGTTTTCCGTTGTCGAGAGTTTCAACTACTGCAAGTTCACGTGAACGCTCTTGGATAATTCGAGCAATACGGTACAAATACTTTGCGCGCTCTGCACCCGTTGTCTTAGACCAAACGTTGTCGTACGCCTTACGAGCAGCCTTGACAGCCTTGTCAACATCAGAAGTGCTCCCCTGGCTAATTGTGGCGAGTCGCTTTTCAGTTGCAGGATTAATTGTTTCAAATTGTTCGTGCTTGGAGGGATCTGTGAACTTCCCGTTAATGAATAATCCGTAGCTTGACTTCAACTTTGCGATTGCAGCAGATTCTGGGGCCGGGTCGTATTGCAATGAACCTAATTTTGATTTCGGAAGGTTGTTCTCTGTCATGTCAGTCCCCACTGAATTCATCAGGTCGAATGTACGTCCCGCGTTGCTGCTTAAGTCGTTGCATCAATAGATCATTTAGTAGTGAAGATGCACCAAAACGGAAAAGGTCTGGGGTCATCCATGTTGAACCTACGGTCTCATTAACAATAACTAAATAACGAATGGCATCTTTGGCTGTTCTGATACCGCCAGCAACCTTGACACCAATAATCTGGCCAGTCGTCTCTGCAAAATCTCTAACTGCTTCAAGCATCACTAGTGCCACAGGTGGTGTGGCGGCAACTGGAACTTTGCCAGTAGAAGTTTTAATAAAGTCAGCACCTGCGAGCATTGCAATCCAGCTGGCTTTTCGAACATTGTCGTACGTGACTAGTTCACCAGTTTCAAGAATTACTTTTAGGTGCGCGTTGCCGCAAACTTGCTTTACTGCAACGATCTCTTCGTACACCTGTCCAATGCGTCCTGACAAGAAGGCACCACGATCAATCACCATGTCAATTTCGTCGGCACCATTTGCGACCGCTTCTCGAACGTCCATGAGCTTTACGTTTAGTGATGCTCGACCCGATGGGAATGAAGTGGCAACTGCAGCCACTGCAACTGGTGAACCTTTTAACACCGAGCGAGCATGAGCAACTAAATCTGGATACACACAAACTGCTGCAACAGACGGGACTGAGAGGTCCATTGGATTTGGTCGCATTGCTTTAGTGCAGAGTGATGTGACTTTTCCAGGAGTATCTGCTCCCTCTAAGGTTGTTAGGTCAACCATTGAAATTGCCAGGTCAAGTGCGGCAATCTTCGTTGATTTCTTAATTGAACGAGTAGCTAATTTGGCAACTCGAGCTTCTGCACCAACGGAATCGACGCCGGAGAGAGTTGCCAATATTGAACGCAGCTGAGTCTCTGACTCAATACGTGGCACCTGACTTGAGGTTTGAATTACCACCGAGTGATCTTCTGGGGTAATGAGGCGAAGAGGTGCAGTACTCACATTGATAACGCTACCAATGACCAGCCTTTTGGCCAAATGCAGGCCTTTTTAGTACTTAGGCAACTCGCCTGCATCTAGGCGAGCGCTCAGTGATGGTGCCGCAGCATCTTTGTCGCTGAGGACTGGGTCGCCAGTCAGGCGCCACTGAATGTTTAGCTCTAGATCCATTGGATTTATTTCGAGTTCAAGCGAAGCGTTGAACGGAGACGAGAGAAGATACGTCAGCGAAGCATTCTCACTTGTCACACAAAAACCATGAGCCACGCCAGCAGGAAGGTAGACCGACTTACCCACATTGGCACCAAGTGTGATGACTTCTACTTTGCCGTATGACGGTGAGCCAACACGTACGTCAACAATCACGTCATCGAGTTCACCATGAACACACGTAACAACTTTTGCCTGGCCTTCTGGGGCTAGCGAATAGTGAAGTCCACGAACGACATTGCGCTGCGAGTACGAAAGATTTGCTTGCTTCGCGTGAAAGTTCAATTTTTCAATTTCGAAATCAGGCAACTTGAACCATTCACGAAAGTAACCGCGATCATCACCATGAACCGGTGACTCCAGTTCGTAGGCACCCTTAATTGAAAGTTTTCTCAACTTCATTACGGCTGTTCCTTGATAGGGCGCCACCAAGACTCATTATCGATGTACCACTGAACCGTCGATGCGAGGCCTTCCTTGAAATCAACTTGTGGTGCATACCCAAGTTCATTTTGGATTTTTGACCAGTCGACTGAGTACCTGCGGTCATGACCTAAGCGGTCAATTACTGGCTCAATCATTGAACTGTCGTGGCCGCAGAGCTCTAACAGTTTCCATGTGAGTTCTTTATTTGTGAGCTCAGTGCCGCCACCAATGTTGTAGATCTCACCTTCACGTCCATCTTCAAGCACTCGAAGAATTCCGCGGCAGTGGTCATCAACATGCAGCCAGTCGCGAACATTTAGTCCATCCCCGTAAAGAGGAACTTTCTTTCCATCGATTAAATTGCTAACGAAAAGCGGTATAACTTTTTCCGGGTACTGGCGAGGGCCGTAATTATTTGAGCAACGAGTCACCATTACTGGAAGATCAAATGTCCTGTGATACGCAAGTGCGGCTAAATCAGATCCAGCCTTAGAAGATGAATACGGGGAATTAGGTTCGAGAATGTGATCTTCGTTCCAAGAACCTTCTGGAATCGATCCGTAGACTTCATCTGTAGAGACGTGAACAAACCGCTCCACGCCACCAGCGCGAGCGCTCTCGAGCAACTGCTGAGTACCCAAAACATTTGTTTCGAAGAATGCTTTTGCACCGGTGATGGAGCGGTCCACATGGCTCTCAGCGGCGAAGTGAACAACTGAGTGGGCGCCACCTAAAACTTCGTTGGCAAGGGTTGCGTCATTAATAGATCCGTGAACAAAACTCACACGAGAATCCTTTAAAACGGCATTCATATTTTCACGACGACCGGAGTACGTCAGCGCGTCAAAAAGGACAATTTCCTTATAGCCAATATCCTCTGCTTTTTCGAGCAGCATCTCAGAGAAACGAGAACCGATGAAGCCAGCTGCTCCAGTGATTACAACGCGCATAGAGATACCTGGCCTTTAGAAAGGGGTTCGTTCACTTCTATACTAATGGAGTGAAGGGAATCATTCTTGCTGGCGGTAGTGGCACTCGATTGCACCCCATTACTCGTGCCGTATCGAAGCAGTTGCTTCCGATCTACGACAAGCCAATGGTGTACTACCCACTCAGCACACTGATGCTCGCAGGTCTTCGTGAAATTCTGATTATCACTACCCCGCACGACCAACCTGGATTTATTCGCTTGCTTGGTGACGGTTCACAGTTCGGGCTACAGATCTCTTACGTGATTCAAGAAAAGCCTGACGGACTCGCGCAAGCACTCATCCTGGGTGAGGAATTTCTTGACGGAGAAAAATGTGCACTCATCCTTGGTGACAACCTTTTCTACGGCCCCGGTCTTGGAACTCATCTTCGACAGAACAACGAAGTAAAGGGTGCACTAATTTTTGCGTACCAAGTTGTTGATCCAACTGCATACGGAGTTGTGGAATTTGATGCCAATGGAAAAGTTGTTTCAATTGAAGAGAAGCCAGTAAATCCCAAGAGCAACTTCGTAGTGCCAGGAATCTATTTCTACGACGAACGAGCACCAGAGATCGCAAAGACACTCGAACCAAGTGCACGAGGCGAATTAGAAATCACAGCATTAAACAATGCGTACCTCGAGATGGGTGAGCTCAGCGTAGAAGTTCTCTCGAGAGCAACAACGTGGCTTGACACAGGAACATATGAATCTCTTTACGAAGCCGGTGGACTTATTCGCACTCTGCAGCACCGAACTGGTCTGCGTATTGGTGATGTCGAGCAAATTGCTCAAGACCAGGGTTGGATCTAACTCACCAGTAACAAAATTCGACTGTATTGCGTCGGATGTCCTAAAGTATCTTTAATCATTCAGAAGGAGTGTTTATGTCAACCACCTCAGTCACGCTTAAGCAGCCTCGAGTGCTTGCAGATGTTTTGCCGAAGTCACTAACTACTGACATCTCACTTGTAGTCGGTGCAGCCGTCTTGGTTGGGATCTTGGCTCAGATCTCAATTCCACTCGGCTTCACACCAGTGCCAATAACTGGTCAAACCTTCGGAGTTCTTCTTGCTGGTTCTGTACTTGGATGGCGCCGGGCCTCATTGTCAATGGGTTTTTACGTTCTTGCTGGAATGGCTGGGGTCCCATGGTTCGCACAACACACACACGGCATGTCAATGCCAACGTTTGGATACCTAATTGGCTTCGTGTTCGCTGGAACATTACTTGGAGCACTCGCTTCACGTGGAAATGACCGTAACGTAGCCCGTGCTGCAATTTCAATGCTGCTTGCAGAAGCTGTGATTTACATTTTTGGTGTCACTTGGCTTGCGCATGATATTCACGTTTCACTCGCGACCGGAATCAATCTCGGAATGCGTCCATTCATTTGGGGAGACATCATTAAGGCTGGCATTGCTGGACTCGCGATTCCGGCAGTCTGGCGCTTTGTAGACAAAGCCGACAAATCTAAATCAGAGTAAAACTTACGCTGTACTAAAAAACGCCAGCTATAGCGCTGGCGTTTTTTTATTTGTAATGAACCCAATAAATTCAGCCGTTGGTCCGTGAACAGTGTTCTTCTGCCAACCCATTGCTTTACGATCAAGCGTGGTGTGAGCTTGTGCAATCGAAATTGCGTGTGAAAGGACTTCGTCCTCACCTCTAATAGATTCAACAATCCCCGCAGCGAGCGCTTCAGCTCCTGAATACTTACGAGCTGCAACACCTGCATCTACTGCAGTAGCGCGTGGAAGGCGGTTCAGAAGAATTGAATACAACTGATCACCGAGTGGCATTCCGATTGCGGTCTCGTTCATGCACCAAAACCCACGGTCTTCACGCATGACACGCTGATCAAATGCACAAGAAATAAGTGCACCGCCCGCGTACGTATGGCCATTGAGCGCAGCAACTGTGTACGCCGGAAAAACAAGAATTCGACCAATAGTGCGCTGTAGTTCTTGCACTGTTGCAGAAAGTTCAGTTGGGTTGTTTCCAAAGCGAGCAAGGTCTAATCCATTGCAAAAGAACTTGCCACTGCCAGTAAGAACTACGGCGAGTGGACCTTCCTCTTTTTCGAGATCATCGAAGATTTCATTGATGCGAGCAAGAGAATCGAAGTTAATTCGGTTCTCCCCCTCGTTCCATGTAATGACCGCGACTGCATCGTGTTTAGTTACTGAAATGTCCATTCGCCGAGCATACGACGATGCGCCATGCGATGTAAGTTTGTCTTATGGCAGATGATCGCACTATTCCAGAACCCGATGTTTCTGAGGAAAATCCAATATCTGAACACTGGGTTTGGCGGGGAGAGCACCGAGCACCCACCCCTCGTGCACTTGTTGAACGGTTCATGGAGAACTGGGGTGAACTACACCCCAGTTCTGAAATCCATCCCAGCACTTCATTCACAAAAAATCGTCGTGCGATACTTGCATCGAAATTCCCTACACAGACCCTAATAATCCCAACTGGGAATTTAAAGGTTCGAGCAAACGATACTGATTACAGATTTCGCCCTTCATCTGACTTCTTTTATCTAACAAGTTGCCACGAACCTGATTGCGTGCTCGTCATAAGTCCGAAAAATGGTGCAACGCTTTACATAAGCCCTCGCAGAGATAAATCAACACATGCTTTCTTTTCTGACTCACGATACGGTGAGCTCTGGGTTGGACCACGTCACGGAATTGTTGAGGCGGCAGTCCATTACGAAATTAAAACTGCACCACTTGATTCACTTGAAGGCGACCTTGAAGGTCTCAAATCAACAGAAATACTCACCGTACGCGGGTTCGATGAATCTGTTGACCAGTTATTCAAGGAAAACAAAAAAGACGTAGAACTCCATCAAGCTCTTCATGAAATGCGCCTCACCAAAGATTCATTTGAGGTTGAGCAACTTCAAGTTGCTGTTGACTTCACGGTTAAGGGATTTGAAGACGTTGTACGCGCGCTTCCCGAAGCCGAGGGACGTGGAGAAAGAGTTATTGAAGGCATTTTTAATCTTCGTGCCCGCACTGAAGGCAATGATGTGGGTTACGACACAATCGCCGCTAGTGGTTCCAATGCGACCATTCTCCACTGGACAAGAAATGACGGGAAGGTTAACAAGGGCGACATGCTGCTTCTCGATGCTGGTGTTGAATGCTCAAATCTCTATACGGCTGACGTAACTAGAACTATCCCGGTTAATGGAAAGTACTCTCCGGCTCAGCGAAGAATCTATGACATCGTCTACGCGGCACAAGAAGCAGGAATCGCAGCAGTTAAGCCTGGAGTTAATTTTCGTGCAGCACATGATGCTTCAATGCGAGTGCTCGCCGAGGGCTTATTTGATCTTGGAATCTTAAAAGAAGACCCAGAGCACGCAATTCAAAAACACATTCAATCGCACGCCAGATGGACGCTGCACAGTGCAAGTCACCACCTTGGACTTGATGTTCACGACTGTGTCGAGGCACGTAACGAGATATTTATTGGTGAACTGTTTGAGGGTTACGTCCTAACCGTGGAACCAGGGCTCTACTTCCAGAAAAATGATCTTCTAGTTCCAGAGGAGTACCGTGGAATTGGTGTCCGTATTGAAGATGACATCCTCGTCACCGCTACAGGTGCAAAGAATCTTTCAGCAGGTCTACCTCGTCAAGCCGACGAAGTAGAGGCATGGATGCAAGAAGTCTGGCGTCGAGGGACTACAAACCTTCAGTTGTAAGAACTACCTCAGAACGCGAATTGGCAAGTTACGTGGTCCACGGATTTGTCCCGGAGCCCAAGTGACGCCTTCTGCATCTGCAAGTTCAAACTTCGGGTAGCGCTTTATAAATTCTTCAATCGCAATTCGAAGTTCTAGACGTGCGAGGTTTGATCCAGCGCAGCGGTGAATGCCAAGTCCGAATGCCAAGTGACGATTTTCCGCGCGGTCAATAACGAACTTGTCAGCATCCTTGAACTCTGCAGGGTCACGGTTCGCTGCAGGAAATCCAAGCAGAATCCAGTCGTCTTTCTTCATTGGACATCCCAAGTAGTCCATGTCTTCTTTTACAAGTCGAGCCATAGTCACAGGTGCGTAGAAGCGTAGGAACTCTTCGATTGCAACTGGCATGAGCTCAGGTTCGTTGACGAGACGTGCGAGGTCATCTGGGTTCTGAGCGAGGTGCCAAAGCGAAGCGCCAATGGAAGACCATGTGGTGTCAATGCCCGCAACCAGAATCAGAACAATGGTTCCACGAACGTGCTCCATTGAGAGCTTCTGCCCTTCCATTTCAACATTCAACAAGTACGAAGTGAGGTCGTCACGTGGATTGTCAATGTGGTCTTGGATTTGCTTCGTGAAGTACTCATCAACGGGTCCGAAGCGCTCAATTCGCTCTGCTTCGTCTTCGAGGTCAACACCAGAAATGATGATGTGAATAATTTCGCGGAAGAATTCTTCATCTTCTGGTGGAAAGCCAAGCATCTTTGCAATGACAGCGGGTGGAATGAACTGCGCGTACTCATCACCAGCGTTGACAATTTCGTGGTCGCCCAAGTTGTCAAGAAGTCGGTTGCAAAGTTCACGAATCGCTGGCTCAAGAGCATTGATTGGCCCAGGTGCGAATGCAGGAAGAATTAGTCGACGTGCAATCGAGTGAAATGGTGGGTCTGAAGTGATTGGAGGCGCAACACCAATTGGTGCAGGTAGTGCATCTTCGCCTGGACGACCATAATTAACAATCACAGTACGACTAGTGAAGTTGTCGGTGTCCTTAGCGATTTTCGAAACGCCTTCGTGCGTAGCTGGGAACCAGCCGCCGCCGTATCGTTCGGTGTGTGCCACTGGGCAGCGACCACGTAGGTCTTCCCAAATAGGGAATGGATCATTAACCCACTGTGGATCCGTGTGGTCCCAGTCGGTTGCGAAGTCTTCTACGAGTTTCTTGTCAGTCATTTTATTTCAATACCTTTACTGGAAGATTTCTAGGACCACGTACTTGTCCAGGTGCCCAAGTAACAACTCCTGGATCTGCGAGCTCGAACTTTGGATAACGCTTAATGAACTCTTCAATAGCAACTAGAAGTTCGAGACGAGCGAGGTTTGATCCAGCACAACGGTGGATGCCAAGGCCGAAAGCTACGTGACGGTTTTCTTCGCGATCAATGATGAACTTGTCGGCGTCCTTAAATGCTGCAGGGTCACGGTTGGCCGCTGGGAATCCAAGAAGTACCCAGTCATCTTTCTTCATAGGGCAACCATTAAAATCGAAGTCATCCTTGACCATTCTTCCCATTGTTACTGGGGCATAGAAGCGTAGAAACTCTTCAATAGCAACTGGCATGAGTTCAGGCTCATTAACAAGACGAGCAAGGTCGTCTGGGTTTTGTGCGAGGTGCCAGAGTGATGCGCCGATTGCGGACCAGGTTGTGTCAATGCCAGCAACAAGAATCAAAATGATTGTTCCTCGTACATGGTCGTGTTGAAGTTTTTGTCCACCTAATTCCACATTGAGTAGATACGTTGTTAAGTCGTCACGTGGGTTGTCAATGTGATCTTGGATCTGCTTATCGAAGTATGCCTCAGTCTGATTTTGTAAGCGTTCAATTTCTGCAGGATCTTCAAGATCAGCGCTTCCAATGATGTTGTGAATAATATCTCGAAAAATGTTTTCATCCTCTGGTGGGAAGCCGAGCATCTGTGCAATAACTCCAGGTGGAATGAACTGTGCGTACTCATCGCCAGCATTAATGATTTCGTGATCACCCAGTTTGTCAAGCAGACGGTTGCAGAGCTCACGAATCTGTGGCTCAAGAGCATTAATTGGTCCTGGAGCAAACGCTGGAAGAATTAGACGTCGCGCATCAACGTGAAACGGTGGGTCCGATGTAATTGGCGGTGCAAGTCCAATCGGTGCTGGGAGATCTTCATCTGTTGGTCGGTTGTAACTAAGAATTACTGCACGACTTGTGAAGTGATCGGAGTCCTTGGCAACTGCTGAAACTCCTTCATGCGTTGCAGGAAACCATGCCCCACCGAATCGTTCAGTGTGAGCAACAGGACAACGGCCGCGTAAGTCTTCCCAAATTGGGTATGGATCATTCACCCACTGAGGGTCAAGGTGATCAAAGTCAGTAGCAAAGTCTTCAACGATTGGACGATCAGTCATAATTACTCCTCGATAAAAATTGCGTGTTCAGGGCAGTTAGCTTGCGCAAGTTGAGCATGCTTTAGTGAAGATTCATTTAGAACGCCGTCACCAATCACGATTCCATTACCGAGATCATCGAACCCAAATAGATCTGGTGCGATTGCAAAACAGCGTCCTTGACCTTGACATAATTCCGCATCGATTGTTACCTTCACAACCCCTCCTTGTGTAGTTACTTGAAACTTACCACTGAGTAGATACGGCCGATTACTGACGAATGGGGTTAATTGTTTTCAATCTCTTCCCGGCTAATGCCAAGGAAATAAAGGACTGCATCAAGGTAGGGAACCGAAAGAGCGGCGTCGGCATGTTCCTGAACAACGGGCTTGGCGTTGAAGGCAATTCCGAGCCCAGCCACCGACAGCATGTCAATGTCGTTGGCACCGTCTCCAACGGCAACAGTCTGTTCGAGGGGCACACCGACTTCTCTCGCAAACTGTTCAAGCGCTCGAGCTTTGCCGGCACGGTCAACAATTTCACCGACAACGTTGCCAGTCAGTTTCCCGTCTTTCACTTCCAGGTGGTTTGCTTTTAGATACTCAACTTTGAGCTCTTTCAGTAACGGTTCAAGAATTTCTTCGAACCCACCAGACACCACAGCAGGTACGTACCCGAGCCGCTGCAACGTTCGAAGCAGGGTCTTTGCTCCAGGAGTTAAACGAATCTTCGAACGCACAGTTACGAGTACCGACTCATCAAGACCCTTAAGTAGCGAAACACGGCGTCGAAGTGATTCAGAAAAATCAATCTCCCCCGCCATAGCTGATGCAGTTATCTTCGAGACTTCTTCAGCACAGCCACACTCATCTGCGAGAAGGTCAATGACTTCGTCTTGAAGCAACGTTGAATCTGCGTCCATAACTACAAGGTGTTTAGCGCGTCGGTGAAGGCCGGCTTTTTGCACCGCAAGATCAAGTCCGATTAATTTTGCAACGTTCGTTACATTTTCTCTGAGCACACTGTGATCAAGCCCTCGAACTACAAGCTCGTAACAGTCAACTGGGTAACTGGCTAAGTGAACAATCCGCTCACACGTTGCACCACTCGCAGCAATCGCGTTAAAAATACCTGAGAGCTGTTCAGCGCTAATTGATGGTGCAAGCAAAGTAACGAGTAGTCGCCCACCGGCATTTACTTCACAAGTATCAACTAGAAGAACAGTCGCAGTGATGCCGTCAGCAACAATGTTCTGCTTCAGAATTGCTGCTTCAATTTCTGTTTCAGTAATTGAACCGTCGACTGTAACTTCGCAGCAAAGCACTAATGCACCTTTAATAGTGATTTGAGCAACATCTGAGATTTTTCCACCATGTGCGCTTAGTGTCGAAACTGCTTCAAAGAGCTCTGCACCAACGCCAACGCGGTCTGGGCCACTTACGGTGACGAGATACGTTGCGGTAGCCATGTAAATAGCCTAGGGCTCAAGATGCTCTTCATCGGAACGGATTTGTTTCACCAGTGCAACATTTTCGTTCGTGCGCACGTCAAAGTTCCATAATGCCGGCAGTGCCAATGCCACCGAGCCAACTGCCCCCGCACATCCAAGTCCACCAAACGTGAGCGAAAAACGTAGAGAAGTCCAGGCGGTCATGGCCCCTGCTCTAAATGACCCGGTCATTGGTCCAATTGCATATGAGAGGAGTTCAATGCCTCCCATGCGTCCGCGCATCTCAGGGGGAATTGACTGATTCCAGTGAGTCTGGCGAAATACTGCACTCATTGCGTCTGCCCCGCCAGCGAAGGCCAGTGCACCAAAGCTGAGCCAGATCTGAGAACTGAATCCAAACGCCGCAATCCCAAGGCCCCACAGAATAGCGCTCGCGACTAAAGCTCGTCCATAGAAGTGAACCTTCTTAGTCCAGCCCGACAGGAGTGTCGCCACAAGTGCCCCGAATGGAAGTGCTGCATATAGAAGCGACAGTGCAAAATGATTGTCAAATTTTGCCGCAACGAATGGCAGCATCACTACCGGGTATGCAAACGCCATTGCCAACAAGTCAATGCAGTACGTCCCAAGGATGTCAGGTCTACTCCTCGTGTACTGAATTCCTTCTTGGAATAGTTTTGTGTCACTTTTATCGGTGCTCACCAACTCTGGAAGCGAGTGAAGCGACATAAACACTGGCAAAGAGATCAAGTACATCGCTGCATTTAAACCAAACGCCCACGACGCTCCAACAGAAACCACCAAAAGACCACCCAGTGCAGGACCAACAATTGAAACAATTGTCATCTTTATGCTGCCCAAGACCGCAGATGCACTCTGGTGCTCGTGACGGACCAAGGACTGATTGAGTGCGGACCAGCTAGGACTTTGAATGGATGATGAAGAAACAATAAAAGCATCTAAGAAATAGATCACCCAGGCATGAGGATTGCTACTGAGCGCATTGAACATGAGGCCGAGCGCAGCGAGCATAAATGTTGCTTCGGTACCAATGATAATTTTTTTTCGGTCGAAACGGTCTGCCATTACTCCGCCGTAAAGTCCGGCAACAATCAACGGAAAAAGTTCGACGAGTCCTAGTGCTCCAACGGCAAGTGCAGAATGAGTAATTTCTCGGAGCTGGAACGCTGTGGCAACGAATGTCGCCTGCCCTCCAAGGGCACCAAACGCACCTCCAAAGTAGAGACGGCGGTACATCTTCGACTCACGCAGCGGCGTGATGTCAACTAATAAATTCACGCAGGCGCTCCAGCCTGCCAACCATTTGATTCGCTGTAGTGACGAAGAATTTTTGCTGGTACCCCACCGAGCACAACATGGTCTGGGAATTCACCTCGCACCACTGCACCCGCAGCGACGACTGTGTTTTTTCCGAGTGTGGTTCCAGGCAAGATGACTGCGTTCGCACCAAGCCAGCTGCCTGATCCAATCTTGACTTGACCTTCAACTGGCGTTTGCCAACCAACAGCTGAGTTCGGATCTTCGTAACTGTGATTTTGATCTGTGATGTACACATACGGTCCCGTTTGAATTTCGTCACCAAGTTCAATTGACCAATGCCCAATGATGTGAGATCCTCGCCCAATAATGCACTTACTTCCGATTTTTACCGTTGGAGAAAGCAGCATTTCTTGTTCACCACTTATTCCCGCGGTGAGACACACATTTGGGCCAATAAGAGTTCCGTCACCAATCGCTAGGTAGCGCTCGTTATAAATGACACCTTGCGGAGACATGAGCGCTGCACCTTTTCCAAAGTATTGAAATTTCCTTGAATACGGATCACTTGGCCCAACGGTTGCAACTTCGTTCAAGTAACGACGTGTTGAGCGAACCCTCGCTCCTAAAAACTGACGAAATCTAATACGCAAACTCACTTGGCTAACGCTAGTGGGGGCTGAAGACCTTTGCCTCGGCAAGTGTGTATCGTCATGACATGACTTTGAACGTTGCCATTATTGGTTCTGGATTCGGTGGGCTAGCCGCCTCTATAAAACTACGTAAAGCTGGAATAGATAACTTTGTGATGTTTGAACGAGCATCAGAACTTGGTGGCACATGGCGCGATAACACCTACCCGGGATGTCGCTGCGATGTGGCGAGTAATTTGTACTCGCTTTCATTCGCTCGAAACCCTAACTGGACGAATTCATACAGTTATCAACCTGAGATTCAGCAATATTTGCTAGATGTCGCAAAAAAGTTCAGACTTCGCGACCTCATTAAATTTAATCATGAAGTACTTGACATTACTTACAACGCTGACAAGAAGTTATGGGATCTAAAAACAAATCATGGAGACTTTGAAGCACGCAACGTAATTCTTGCCGCCGGAGGTCTTGCAGAAGCAAGGCTTCCAAACATTGATGGCATCGATTCCTTTTCAGGAAAGATTATGCACACTGCTCGCTGGGATAGTTCAGTTGACCTGCAGGGTAAGCGTGTCGCAATGATTGGTACAGGTGCGAGCGCAATCCAAACAATCCCTGAGATTGTTCCTCTCGTTTCACATCTTGATGTGTTTCAGCGAACTGCGTCATGGGTCCTCCCCCACATGCAAGGCCACCCTGTGAAGAAATGGACCACACTCGCCTACCGGTTCATTCCCGGCGCTCAAAAAATTGTTCGCACTGTTGGATACTGGCGTCGTGAAATGCTGGGTTTGGCATTCGTAAAGAAGATTGAAAAGTTACAAGTTGGTATGGATGGCGCAAAGCTGTTCCGAGACCTTATGGTCACCGATCCAGTTCTAAACGCCAAGCTCACACCGGACTACACAATGGGATGTAAGCGAATTTTGATTTCAAACAGTTTCTATCCTGCGATGGTTCAGCCAAACGTTGACCTAATCACAGAAGGAATAGACAGAATTGAAGCGAACGGGATTCGCACCAAGGATGGCGTTCTCCATGAAGCAGAAATTCTGATCTGCGCAACTGGTTTTTACGTGACAGATAGCCCACTTGGCAGAAAAGTACACGGACTAGACAATGCACTTCTTGCAGATTCATACATGGGTGACATGGCTAATTACTTAGGTAGTTCATTCTCCAAGTTTCCAAATCTCTTCATGATGGGTGGCCCCAACACCTCACTTGGTCACAACTCAATTGTCTTCATGCACGAAAGTCAACTCAATTACATTGTGCCAGCAGTCAAATTCGCACTCAAAAAGCATGCGGTGATTAGCCCTAAAGAAGCGAAGGCCGTCGAATGGACCAAAACTATTAGGGCAAAGACGCCACATACTGTTTGGGGCACTGGTTGCACGAGTTGGTATTTGAATGCCAGCGGTGAGAACACCACCGTGTGGCCAGATCAGACTTTTAAATTTCGCCAGCTAACTCGTGGTTTTAAAAAACAGGATCACGACATCACCGTTTAAATAAAAAAGTCCCGTCGCTTCCCAGCGGCGGGCACTCTTTTATGAAACTTTGAACTAGTCCAAAGTGATTGGTGTGTCGATGTCGACTTCGACAGCTCCAACAACGTCTGGCAAAAGTGCATCTGCCATACGTTCACGAACACGGCCATCAATTTCAGCCATGATCGCTGGGTTATCACGCAAGAAGGTTTTAACATTCTCACGACCTTGACCCATTTGTTCACCTTCATAGGTAAACCAAGCTCCAGCCTTCTTTACAAAGCCGAGTTCTACAGCAACATCAAGAACTGATCCTTCGCGACTAATTCCTTGACCGTACATGATGTCGAATTCAGCTTGCTTAAACGGTGCAGCACACTTGTTCTTGACAACCTTCACTCGAGTTCTGTTACCAACAACTTCTGTTCCATCCTTGATTGATTCAATACGACGTATGTCGAGTCGAACTGATGAATAGAACTTGAGCGCACGACCACCAGGAGTTACTTCTGGTGAGCCGTATATGACTCCAATTTTTTCGCGGAGTTGGTTAATAAAGACTGCAACAGTATTTGACTTTGAAAGCCCACCGGTGAGCTTGCGAAGCGCTTGACTCATAAGACGAGCCTGAAGACCTACGTGAGTGTCACCCATGTCACCTTCGATTTCTGCACGTGGTGTCAGTGCAGCAACAGAGTCAATGATGAGAACATCAAGTGCACCAGAACGAATAAGCATGTCAGCGATTTCTAGTGCTTGTTCACCTGTGTCTGGCTGTGAGATGAGCAGGTCATCTACGTTAACGCCAATGGCTCGTGCGTAAACCGGATCCATTGCATGTTCTGCATCGATGTAGGCACACACTCCACCGTTGCGCTGAGCTTCAGCGACAACGTGCATTGCGAGGGTTGACTTACCTGAAGATTCAGGTCCGTAGAGTTCAATAATTCGGCCACGTGGAAGACCACCAATACCGAGTGCCATGTCGAGTGCGAGTGCACCAGTTGGAATTGATTCGATGTTCATGTGTAGGTTTTCGCCCATACGCATGATTGATCCTTTGCCGAACTGCTTCTCGATCTGGCCAAGTGCGGCTTCTAGGGCCTTTGCACGGTCATCGGTTGCCATTGGTTTCTCCTTGTTTTTTGTCATGCAGCTAAATTAGAAAGCTGCTGTGACATTGGGTAGTTCCTGTCTGATTTCACGGTACTACGAACAAGTGTTCGTATCAAGGATTATTTGTGAAAATCTTTGAAAAGCCTTTAACTAAAGGCTAATCAGCAAGAGCCTGGTATACCAATGTCTGCAATTCACGTCGAACTTCGTACGTCGAGCTCGGCATTAGCTGGGTGAAAAAGCTCACAGTGATGTCTTCAACTGGATCAACCCAGAAGTTTGTTGAGGCGGCACCACCCCACCGGTAGAGACCCTTGCCGCCCAAGATTCTGTTTTTAGCTGGATCATCCAGCATCGAGAATCCGAGTCCGAATCCAATACCTTCAAATGAAGTTTCTGCCCACGAGTCAATTGCAATTGACGCGAGGTCACAGTTGTTTGGCAAATGATTACGAGTCATCAACTCAACTGTTCTGCTCGAGAGAAGTCGATTACCGTCCAACTCACCGGCGTTGAGCAACATCGCAGTAAATCTGTTGTAGTCATATGCCGTTGAAAGAAGTCCGCCACCACCTGAAAATCCAGATGGCATTTTTTCTGCCTTAACGGCTAGATCAAGATATGGAACTGCACCATCTCTCCCCGGAACGTACAGCATTGCGAGTCGATCCAATTTTTCATGCGGACAATAGAAATCTGAATCATGCATCCCAAGAGGTGCAAAAATTCTTTCCATAAAAAACTCACGGAGTGACATTCCACTCCAAATTTCAACGAGACGGCCAAGTACATCTGTTGCGAATGAGTAGTTCCACTTCTCACCCGGGTGAAAGAGCAGTGGGGCATTGCACCAATCATCAACTAACTCAGCGAGAGTTGCATCTTTGCGGTACCCAGTGCCGCCAGAACCATTAAGACGGTAAATCTCAGCCACTGTGTCATCTTGAAAGTCATAGGAGAGCCCACTGGTGTGCGTGAGTAGCTGGTGGATAGTGATGGGGCTCTTCGCCGGCTCGTTCTTGGGGTCTTGTGCCGTGCCGCCAATGAGCACCCGACTCTCCTTGAGCGAATCAATCCACTTGCCCGCAGGATCATTGAGATCGAAAAGTCCTTCTTCGTACATCATCATCACCGCAACTGAAGTAATCGGCTTTGACATTGAGTAAATACGCCAGATTGTGTCGTCAGTAACTTCACGACCCTCTTCACGGTTACTGTGCCCACCACTTCCAGTCCAAACAAGCTCCCCGCCGCGAGAAACTGTTGCAAGCCACCCACTGAGTTTTTTATCAGCAACATATTTATTGAAGTGCGTATTGATTCGCTCAAGACGAACTTCATCAAAACCGAGTGATGCAGGGTCAATTTGAACTTCTAGTTCTGGCATTATTTACTCAATCCATCTAGTGCTTTACGAAGTGCATCGAGTGCGCTGATTGCACTGTACGCGCGAATTCGTGGTCGGTCACCGGGCAGGCGCAACGCCACGTGAGAGACATTGCCTTGAATAGCAATCCCCACAAATACCGTTCCAGCGGGGTGGCCATCTTGTTCTTTGGGGCCAGCAACACCCGTCACACTGAGGCCAACGTCGGATCCCAGAACTTTCGCCGCTCCAACAGCCATAGCTTCTGCAGCTTCTGGGCTAACCACTGGACCAACAGGGACACCAAGGACATCGAATTTGACTTCTGATGCGTAGCTAACTACGCCACCGCGGAACCACTTTGAGGCTCCAATGACATTGACGAGTCGACTTGCAATCAGTCCACCCGTAACAGATTCAGCAACGCCGAGCGTAAGTGACTTAGCTAGAAGTCGAGACGCAATTGCGTGCTCCATGGTCTCATCATCCACGCCAAAGATAATGTCACCGAGTTTCGCATTGATAATGCTCCGAATTTTTACTTCTTCTTCGGCAATGAGCTCTTTTGCGTGTGCTGCGCTGTCACCTCTTGCAGTGATGCGCACTTTGATCCCTTCAATCCCTGAGGCGAGAAAAGCAATAGTGAGCCGTGAACTGTCATCGAGTGAGGAAAGTTCATCGCCAATAGCTTCAGCGAGTCCAGATTCACTCGCGCCCCATGTACGAAGCACTCGGCTAAGAATTACTGACTCGTTGCCAGCAAGGCGTTCGCGGCGAAGTAGTTCAGGCAAAATTGCTCGCTCAAACATGTCGGTCATTTCGTAAGGGACGCCAGGCACCGCGAAAACAACTTTTTGGCCAACGGGACAAATGAGCCCTGGAGCTGTTCCGCGAGTTTGAGGAATGATTGATGCGCCCTTTGGAACATCGGCTTGCAACAAGTTGTTCTCGGGCATCTCACGACCACGAGAACCAAACATTTTTCTGATCGATTCAACAATTGCTTCATCACGGATAAGTGGAACATTCATTACTTCAGCAATTGCAGCGCGAGTGATGTCGTCTTGTGTCGGACCAAGCCCACCGCAGACAATTACCGCGTCGGAGCGAGCGAGCGCTGTGCGAAATGCCAGAACAATGCGGTCGTGATTGTCACCCACGTGCTGGTGAAAATGAGATGCAATACCATTAGCTGCCAGGTGTTCGCCAAGCCACTGCGAGTTGGTGTCAGGGATCTGACCTAGAAGTAGTTCAGTGCCGACGGCAACAATCTCAACACGCATTTAGATCGCCTTTTTACCGTCAACGTAATATTTCCAACCGGTGTACACCGTCATCAATGTGGCAATCCAAATTGTTATGAATGCAAGCCATGTGTGGTGCGCAGTGAATGGGAGTACGCAGAGCGCAATGGCCCAGTCCTGAACGAATGTTTTCCATTTTGCAATCTGACTTGCCGGAATGGAAATCCCCTTCTTTGATGCTTTGGATCTGTAGATGCTCATCCAAATTTCGCGCAACGTAATTATCACTGCTGGAACAATGAAGAAGTTGAGGTGGTGTCCTCTTGAAACAATGAGTGCGTAGAGACTTCCGAGAACAATTATCTTGTCAGCGAGTGGATCAAGAAATGCACCCGACGTTGTTGTGCCGTGTCGCCTGGCGACAATGCCATCAAAGTAGTCAGATGCTGCGGCGAGAAATCCAACGAGTGATGTCCACCAATTGATTCGGTGCGCAATAAGTAGATAAATGAAAAGTGGCGCTACGACGATGCGAAAGCTTGTCATCAAGTTCGCCGGCGTTAGCAACGCAGTCGGTCCGTAAGTTCGCTCTTCGGTGCTCATAACTGCACTGCCTCCAAATCTGTTCCGTGACTCGCCACGATCTCAACATCAACCATGGTTCCAACGCTAAGTGATGAATCGACCATCACAATGCCATCGATTTCAGGGCACTCTCTGACACTACGCCCAACACCGGGTGCATCAATGAGCAGGCGCTGGCGAGTGCCGACGAGTGCATCTCTGCGTCTAGCCGTAATGGCGTCTTGCAGTTCGCTAACTTCACGAAGGCGCTCAAGGGCTAATTCATGAGGGACTTGATCACCGAGGCCGTTCGCGTGGGTTCCTTCTTCTTTAGAGAACGTAAAGAATCCGGCCCAGTCAAGCTGCGCCGCTTCAATAAATTCAAGAAGTTCTCGTTGGTCGTCCTCTGTTTCACCGGGGTATCCGAGAATGAACGAGGAACGAAATGTGGCGTCTGGGTCGCTGGCACGAATGGCTGCGATGCGCTCTAAGAAACGGTCTCCGTCTCCCCAGCGCTTCATTGCTCGCAGCATGTGTCGTGATGCGTGTTGCAGTGAGAGGTCGAAGTACGGAACACCTGTTTCAAGAATTGTCTCAATGAGACCACTGGTGAGACCCGATGGGTAGAGATACAAGAGACGAACTCTTTCAACTTCTTTACTGAGTGCTTTAGTGAGATCAATAAGAGGTTGTGTCCCACCTTCATCAAGAACTTCAACTGCTTCGCCAAGTGCGGCGCGTCTGCGGTCATGGCCCCAACTTGCAAGGTCTTGAGCAATAAGTACTATTTCTTTAGCGCCACCATCAACGAGTGCACGTGCTTCGGTGAGGATTTCATTGGTAGAGCGAGAGCGTTGGTCTCCGCGGAATGTTGGAATCGCACAAAATCCACAGCGACGGTCGCACCCTTCAGCAATTTTTACGTACGCCCACGGAGCTTTTGATGCAGGTCGAGGAAGATTAAGAAGGTCGAAAGCTGGAGTTGGACGCTTACGAAGTGCAACAGGAGTTGAAGGAACAATTTGTTCGGTGAGGCTTTCACCGAATCCAGCAACAAGATCAACTTCGGGAAGTGCGTCTGCGAGTTCGTCGCCGTAGCGCTCGGCCATGCAGCCAGTTACTACTAGACGAGCATTTGAGAGTTTGCGCTCGGCGAGGTCTAGAACTGTTTCAATTGATTCTTCGCGAGCAGCTTCAATAAACGCACAGGTATTGGCAACAACAAGTTCTGCTTCTTCTGCACTATCAGCGAGGGTATAGCCCTGAGACACGAGAAGCCCCGCGAGCTTGTCCGAGTCCACGTGGTTCTTAGGACACCCGAGTGTTTCTATCCAGTACCTCAAGCGTCTCTCCTATTGGCATAACAACACCGAGCGCTGTGCGCTCGGTGTTAATGGCGGAGAGGGAGGGATTTGAACCCTCGGGCCCGGTTTCCCAGGCCGCATTCTTAGCAGGAATGTGGTTTAAACCGAACTCACCCACCTCTCCCAGCCAGGCCATCTTAGTGAATTTGGGCCAAGACGAGAAATCACCCAAAACGAGCCCCGTGAACCAGCGTTACACTCATTCAAACATTCAGAAGGGGAACCCTATGCGTTCGGTTCGTATTGCTTTAGTCTCAGTTCTTGGTGCATCACTGCTCAGTGCACTTTCACTTGGTGCCGCGAGTGCCACTAGCACTCCAACAATCGCGTCTTGCAAGACAACTATCGCGACGCAAGAATTCGCTAAAGGCACACTCACTGTTGCAACCGACAACCCGGTCTACACACCTTGGTTTGTTAACAACAAGCCAAGCAGCGGAAAAGGCTACGAGTCTTCAATGGTGTACGCAATTGCCAACATCCTCGGAGTTGCCAAGAGCAACGTGAAGTGGGTCTCTGAACCATTCGACTCGAGCTACACCCCAGGTAAGAAGTCTTTTGACTTTGACATCAACGAAATCTCTGACACACCTGACCGCGCCAAGGTTGTTACCTTCTCACAGAGCTACTACGACGTGAACCAGTCAATCGTTGCACTAAAGACCAGCAAGATTGTTACTCACCACTCACCAGCTGATCTAAAGACCTACCAGTTCGGTGACCAAATCGGAACTACTGGACTTAGCTACATCAACCAGTACATCCAGCCAACCAAGCCCGCTCGCGTGTATTCAACACTCGACCAAGCAGTTGCAGCGCTGCAGAGTGGACAGATTGATGCAATTGCAGTTGACACACCAACTGGTCAGTACATGGCCATGTCGCAAATTGTTGACAAGAACAACAAGATGATTGCGACACAAGTTGGTCAGTTCCCAAGTGTTGGCGAACACTACGGTCTCTTATTCCAAAAGAACAACCCGCTCGCTTCATGTATCAATGTTGCAATCAGCACACTTCGAGCAAACGGGACGTTGGCAAAACTCACCTCTAAGTGGCTAAGCATCTACACCAGCATTCCTGCACTTAAGCCATAAGAATCATGTCGCATGACGCCAGCGCCAATGCGCTGGAAACACCTACGTTGTTTGTGCCACGGCGCAAACTTCTCTTTACAGGTCGTCGTGCAATTGTTGCCAGTGTCTTTTCAAGTCTCTTAATTCTTGGCGCCATAATCGCAGTTTTTTATCTTGCACCGGGTGGAGCTTCGGTGCGTTATTTCTTTTTCAATCCTCACCAAATGTGGCAGTCGTTCACTGGCAACCCCAGCAAGGGACTTAGTTCAGTTGGTGCTGGAATTATTACCAATATCTGGATGTTCTGTGTCTGTGAAGTCATGGTTCTGATATTCGGACTTCTCATTGCGTGGGTGCGAATGAGCACTTCGGCGGTATTGTTTCCATTTCGTGTGCTTTCAACTATGTACACCGACCTCTTTCGAGGAATTCCCATTTTGCTAGTGATCTTTATGGTCGGCTTCGGACTACCTGCACTTGGACTTGGGTTTTTGTCAACGCAGTCACCTGCGGTCTACGGCTGCATTTCACTCACCATTACGTACAGTGCCTACGTAGCAGAGGTGTACCGCGCTGGGATTAATTCAGTACCCAATGGTCAGTTACTCGCAGCAAGGTCGCTCGGGCTTACGAGTTCTGCAACCATGCGAAGAGTAATCCTGCCCCAAGCAGTGCGCACAGTTATTCCACCACTCCTTAATGACTTCATCTCAATGCAAAAAGACACCGCCCTCGTTTCAACGCTCGGGGCCATTGAAGCAACTCGTGCCGCACAGATCTATGCCTCTACCGAATTCAACTTCAGTGGGTACGTTGTTGCCTCAATACTGTTCTTGCTCCTGACTATTCCTATGACTCGCTTTACTGATCACCTCATTTCAAAAGACCGAGTGAAGCGATTGGCGGCGGCGCAGTGAGTGACGTAGTTCTCGATCTGCAGTCAGTCACCAAGCGCTTTGGTGACAACGAAGTGATTCGTGGCGTCTCTCTGCAACTACATCGTCATGAAGTTGTTTGCCTCATTGGAGCATCAGGTTCAGGGAAGTCAACATTGCTGCGCTGTGCCAATATGCTCGAAACTATTGATGGCGGCGATATTTTCTTATTTGACCAATCACTGAGTGACCCACGAATTGATCCAGACCTGGTGCGGCGAAACATTGCAATGGTGTTTCAGTCCTATAACTTGTTCCCTCATCTCAGCGTTCTCGAAAACATCTTGTTAGGCCCAGTCTTTGCACTTAAGCGCAAACGTAGTGACGTTATTGATGAAGCAATGGCGCTACTTTCACGCATTGGCCTTAGTGAACGAGCGAACGACTTTCCTGAGCGACTTTCGGGCGGACAGCAACAGCGTGTTGCAATTGTCAGGTCGCTCGCAATGCAACCTGCGCTACTGCTGCTCGATGAAGTTACGAGTGCTCTTGACCCCACGCTCGTTGGTGAGGTACTTGATCTTCTGCGTGACCTCGCACAAAGTGGCACCACAATGCTTATTGCCACCCACGAGATGGGATTTGCGAAAGATGTCGCACAACAAGTGGCCTATCTAGATAAAGGAGTCCTTGTCGAGCAAGGAACGCCCGAACAGATGTTTTCTAATCCTCAGCATGAGGTTACAAGAAAGTTTTTAGAGCGCGCTTAAGAAGCTTGCGCTTTTACTTCAGGTAATTCAACGAGTAAATCAAAGAGCTCTTTGTCGCGGTCCCACGTGAGATGTTCGCGCACATCACTTATCTCTAACCACACAAGTTCATCAACTTCATCATTGGGAATAAATTCAACTTCATCTGCCGCCATGAGGTAGTAGGCAACAATCTTTGATTTTCCCTTGCGGTGGATGTAGTTCGTCGATCCTATGAACCGAATCACTTCGCACTTCATTCCAGTTTCTTCCAAGACTTCACGAATTGCTGCTTGCTCAAAGGTTTCGCCCTCATCGAGTTTGCCCTTAGGAAAAGTCCAGTCACCGCGAGATTCGCGGTAAATACAAGCAACTTCGACTCGACCGCCCAGAACAGTTCGCGTAATTATCCCGCCCGCAGCTCTAATGAGGTCGTCTGGTGCGTCCTTTGGGATTATCAGTTCACCACTCAAGATATGCACACAGACAAAGGTAGATGAAAACTCTTAGAAAGACTGGCATTAGAAGATGAATTTATGATGAACACCATCTACGTAGAGTAGTAAAGATGTTTGCCTCCACCGCACCGCTACTAGTTCGCCTTGCAGTCTTCTTAGGCATTGGCATCGCCGCAGGTATTTCGAACGGGATCGCCGGCGGAGGAACATTCCTCACATTCCCAACGCTGCTAGGTATGGGGCTCCCATCGCTCGTCGCGAATGTGTCGTCAACCGTTGGTGTAGTGCCAAGTTACATCGGTGGCATCAGAGGATTTAAAGATCAACTGAAAGATCACGGGAAACTTGTTCGCTCCACACTCCCGTATTGTTTCCTCGGCACTGGTGTTGGATGCACATTGCTACTCACCGGGTCCTCCGCCACTTTCTCAAAAGTCGTGCCCTACCTCATAGGTTTTGGAACAATCATCTTTGCTTGTTCTCCAATAATCACTAAGCGCTTAAGCCACATTGAGCATGACCACGTGGGGCGTAAGTGGACATTCTTTGTCGGAATCTTTCTCATTTCTGTTTATGGTGGCTACTTCGGAGCAGGACTTGGAATTTTGCTACTCGCCGTCATGGCCGTGTCACTTCCCTTTGAGATTCAAGAACTCCAGGGACTGCGCAACCTTTTATCAATCATCATCAACACAATCGCTGCGACAGTGTTTTTGATTCGCGGACACTTGAACTGGATTGCGGTTTCAATGTTGTTAGTTGGGACACTTATTGGTGGAGTGATCGGAACAATATTGATCAAAAAAATCTCACCAAATGTTGTTCGTGTTCTCATTGTCTCCATTGGGGCAATAACAACCATTCACCTATTTCTTAGCCATAAGTAGCAATTTCCTACTTAGTTGGTAGGATATAACCATGAAGCAATTTTTCTCGTTCCCCAACCCCGTTAACGACGCATCAGCTCGCACAGTTGCTCTAGGTGTTGTGGCAATGTCAGTTGTGGCATTTGCTACAAATACCGCATGGATTCTGATCCCGCTCACCTATGGTTTCCTCGCTCGCGTACTTGCTGGGCCGAAGATTTCACCTCTCGGCCAATTTGCTGTTCGCGTTAGCGGCCCTCGAATCAAAGCATGGCAAAAATTTGTACCTGGACCTCCGAAGCGTTTTGCACAAGGAATCGGTGCGGTATTTAGTGTCAGCGCATCGATTGTTTACCTAAGCGCTGGTTGGACAAGCGCGAAATGGATTCTTCTCCCGCTCATTGCAGCTGCTTGCCTCGAGGGTTTTCTCGGCTACTGCCTCGGTTGCACAGTCTTTGGATGGCTTATGAAAATAGGGCTAATCCCCGAGTCCATTTGTATTGAATGTGCTGACCTTTCCAAGCGTTATGCCGATGCTGGATTCCCTCAGAACTAAGAAATACTTAATAGTTTTTTGAAAAAAACTCTGGTTCTAATGGTTTTGCTCTCTAGATTTCCTAGGCTGTCATCATGCATCGTTTAAATACCCGATTTATTCTGCCCGCTGCAGCCATCTCGGTAGCGATGGTGGCCTTAATGTTGCCAAGTACCAGCGCGACTGCCGTGCAACCACGAGTTGTAGTCGCCGGCGCTGAGCCAATACCCGCGAACTACAGCGTTGTACAAGTAGCCATCTCCACAACATTTGATATTGCACTTGCGCAGCCTGATCCAATTGGTGAATCGCAGTTCATTGCGAGCTTGTCTAATCGCGCATCAGCGAACTATCACCACTACCTGACCACCGCACAATTTGCGTCAAGGTTTGGTGCTTCGACGTCAACACTTGCGTCAGTTCGTTCGTACATGCAAAGTTTCGGAATTCACGTAGGAGGACTTTCTGCCGGGCGCGTGATCCTTCATCTAAGTGGAACCACGAGCGACATCGCACACGCATTCGCAACCACAGTTGAAACAGTTCGAAGCACAACAGGAGCTCTTGGGGCGCAGTTCGCAAGCAAAGCAACACTTCCCAAAGATATTGCAAATGACATTCAAGGAATTTACGGTCTCTCAACTGTCGTGCCAAAATCAACAAGCCTGGCTCTGGCCAATGCAACCGCGAATGCAGTACCAGGTACGTGCACTGATGCCCAGGCAGGTTCACCTGGTACAAGTACCGTACCTAATGCAGCCGGTGGCTACACCGTGCAGCAACAAGCTTCGCTCTACGGATTCACGGGTGCATACGCCAGTGGGAACATTGGAACTGGTCAAACAATTGGCGTGTACGAGCTCGGAGCATTTAACCAGAGCGATCTAAATACGTATTTCAATTGCTACGGGCTATCACCAACTATTGCTAACACCAATGTTGGTGGTGGCGCCACAGGCGGGTTCTCCAATGAAGCAACACTAGACATTGAAGAAGCGGCGGCTCTCGCTCCTGGCGCAAAGATTCAGGTTTATACCGGTCCAAATTCAGGCTCTGGTCCTCTTGACATCTACCAAAATATCGCAGATGAAAACATCGCGACAATCGTCACAACTTCATGGGGTGGTTGCGAAATTGATCCCGCAAATAATCTCATTGCCGAACAAGTTATTTTCGAACAAATGGCTGCACAGGGTCAGACCGTTATTAGTGCAGCGGGTGACAGTGGATCATCAGATTGTCATGGAAACTCTAACAATCCTACGAACGCGGTTGCAGTTGATGACCCTTCATCGCAGCCCTACGTCACATCAGTTGGTGGGTTGAGCGTTTCAAACACAACCCCGCTCAGTCAATCAGTTTGGAACTCAAATGGCAGTGGTGGCGGCGGCGGAATTTCACAGGTTTGGTCTCGCCCTTCATGGCAAGTAACAACGGGTGCGACAGCGTCTTTGACAATGCGAATGGTCCCAGACTTGTCGGTGATGGCTGACCCTAAAACTGGCTTCATGCAGTACTACACCGGGACAAACAGCGGCATAGTTCCTTGCTACCGAGCGTGCACTTCTGGCTGGAGCTCCATTGGTGGTACTTCAATTGGTGCACCACTTATTAGTGCACTCGTTGCAGTGGCGGCGCAGTCGTGCGGTATTGCTCGACTGGGGTTTATCAACCCTGCGCTCTATCAAATGAATACGGCAGGCACGGGATTCATTGATGTCACTTCTGGAAGTAACGACGTCTTTGGCATTGGTAGTTACAACGCTGGTCCTGGTTACGACATGGCGTCTGGTCTTGGCAGTCCAAATGGAGCTTCATTTATTAGTGGGCTCTGTCCTCCAAAAGCAAGTGCCATCAAGAGTTCATTCAGTGCAGGTTCACCATCAACAACTATTGGTGTACCAGTAACAGTTACGTTGACGCTAAGGGACGTTAACGGCAATCCAATTGTTAATTCACCAGTCGCTGTTAGCGCTAAGGAGACGAGTGGCGTTGTCTTAATCAACCGAAACAGTGCCACTGCAACGACAAGTGGAAATGCAAGTGACACAGTAACAACAAGTGTGAACGGAACCATAACGTTTGAAATATCCAGTGACACACCGGGCACCGTCATAGTTAGTGCCACCTCGGGCGGTGTCAGTGTTGGAACAACAACAGTGTCCATACGGCAAAATGCTTCGCCAGCCCCTACCATTAAAAAACTAACTGCGCTCTTAGGTGGCTTTTCACTTCTAGTTACGCCTCCAGCAACTGGGACCGTAACTGCATATCAGTACTCAATCAATGGTGGAGCGACATGGGTGAACTTTTCCTCTAAGGGAAGTGTCACTGTTTCTAAACTTTTGAAGTCCAAACTCTATAGCGTGATTGTTCGTGCACTTGGTAGTGGTGGAACCAGCAAGGTTTCAGTGGCCAGATCAGTCATCACACTTAAGTAGCGACTGCAGCATTCGACATAATGGACACAACTCATACTCGGATTATGAAGTTCACACATATGGACGTATCAAAGGTGAATGCACAATCTTTTAAAGGTTGCGAGTGAACTTTCAACGCCTGCGCAAGATGGCGAATGCTGTTATTGCGGGTACAGTCATTGCAGCACCTCTCTCGTTGGCCACTATTACTTCTAAAGTGCCCGGTCAACAGCTTTACGAATTTGTAAACACTGGGTCAGGGCCACTCCCCTGGAGCGCTCTTTCCTTCGAATCAGCAATCAATAACACAACAATGCTGGGCGGTCCTCACTCAATTAATGCTGATGGTGCGTCAGCCATTGCGTATCGAACTGCAAGTAATCAAATTGGTTTATACGTACAAAACGCCAATGCTCAGAACGTATGGTCAAACGTTTCGACACAGGTAGCAGCGCCGCTAGCGCAGAATGATCCAATACCGTTCTTTGACCCGAGCGGTGAAGTCGGCATTCTTTACGTTGGCGCGAATAATCACCTCATCTTATTGTCACATTCGTACAGCAAAGGACCCCGGGGCGCCAATGCAGCAAACTCAGTCCCTGCATATCGTGTTACTGATCTCAGTTTGATATCAGGACAACTTGCAGCAAACAGTGTGCCGAGTATTCAAATGAATAGTTTGTCTGGACTTGTTGTCTTTCGTTCTGCTACTAACCACATGGACGCGATTAATTTGTCATGGACCTCTGGCAATTCAGTCCCCACCCTCAATGGACCATTAAGCGACGTCACGCTTAGCACTGCTAGCGCTGCCACAATTGTTGATCCGGTCGCTCTCGCAACTCTTTCACCATCGTTTGTGACTCTAGATGTAGCAGGTCAATTGCAATTATTTAGTCAGACCTCTGGTGCGTGGTCGGCTCAAAACATCAGTGCTCTCGTATCGGCACCTGTGCTCAGTGGCACAATTAGTACAACATCGAGCGCGAACATGTTGTACGTAGGGGCACTTTCAACGTCCGGAAAAGTCGAGCTCTTCAGTGAACAAACAACAACCGTAACTGCATTTGCTAAGAACGCATACGCCACAACGGTTACTCCATCACAGTCACCATGGAGTTTGCTTAACGTAACAAGTAGTGCACCAAACGCGCCCCCTTTGACAGGTTCTCTCTATATGGGCGTCCTTGCTTCGCAAATCACCATTGCGGGTGAAGCTCAAAACTGGGGAGACCTCTTTGTATTTAACAACATTGTCGGCTCACCTTCGTGGAGCACCACCGACGTTTCTGTTACTGCTGGCAGTGCAGCACGAACAGTTGGCCCAGTGATTGCAGGTATCACTATTGGTTCAGTACTTGACCTATTCGCTGCGGGGATTGACTCACCTCCTCGTCAAGGAGTTGGACTCTATGCAATTCCATCTGCAAACTATGCATCAGCCATCACCAGTAATTGGCCAATCTTGAGTGTGACTGGTGGACTCGGCACTCTCAAGGCGCCGTGGGTGGGATTTACTTCCGCTAAAAGTGTTGCGACGTCACCGGACTACATACTTGGCCAAGCGATTTACAATTCACATAAACGCGTCACGTGGCTCACGTTCTGGACAGTTAGTGGGCCAACGGGTTCAGAGCCAGTAGTTCCGGCTACGTATTACTCTCACGGATTCGCAGCTGGCGCATGGGTTGCAACACAAATCGCTGCTTATCGCAACCTAGGGCTCGGACTAAAACCTGACTGGGTGATTTTCGATCCAGAAGGCTGGCCCGACAATCATTCAGGGCTTGATGCTCCTTCAGGAGCGACACCTGCAGTTCTTGCAAAGTATGCAACGTACTGGAGCGCGATGAACAAAGGTTGGGCGGATGGTCTCACCTCAATAGACCCCACACTCAATCCTGGTGTTTATGCATCCCAGAGCGAGTACCGCAATTATGGGCTCAGCTCAAGCTACCTTCCAGTCTTTGAAGCTGTTGCCTTCTCCGCAAGCGGAACAAAACCACCAATTCAAATCAATGGAGCAACCGGAAGCAATGTTCGTGGCTACATCGCATTCAGCGCAGTGTGCACACCATCGTCAGTGCTCCATTCAGAGATTGCTACTTTCACAACTCCGCCATGGCTCGGACAGTTCAACACTCTGCAGTTCAATGCTGGCGTGTACTGTCCGCCGGCGTAGGCGTAGTGTGAATGTATGAGCGAAAACGAATCTTCTTCAGAAAAACCACAGGACCTCTTACAAAAACTGAAGTCCTACACGCAGCCACTCGTTGATTCAGTGGACTCAAAACTTCGCTCTCAAGTTGATGGAAGGGTTGACCAAAAAGTAGAAGAGATTCTGAAAGATCGACTCGCAGTGCTTGAGCGTGCGGTTGCAGACCTTGCCAGGTCCGTTAAGGAAATCGAAGATCGACTGAAGTAGTACTTATCGGTTTCGTCGTTCGCGGTCGCGACGAAACGTGAAGCGAATTGTCAGTACGCACAGAACCACCAGCGCGACAATAAAAATTGAAAAGACGACTATAAACACAAGGCCACGCTAGGTCGTGTTACACCCCTACGCAAGAGTATGGCCATGACAATCTTGGCCCCCAACTCCCCACTCTCAGTAGTTGAAGCGTTGCGCGGCGATAAGACAAAACGTCCAGTGAGCGATTTTTCAAGCGCCAGCGGCCTTAGAGCTCAATTAGAGGACGGTATTTACTCAATTATGGGTAAAGCAAGTCCAGTTTCTCCATTAGTGGTTCGTTCATCTTCACTGCGCCAGAGCCACCCCACAAGCGACATTCAGCAAGCTTCCTTGAGTTTGTTCAGAGGAATTTTAGTTACCCAAGTTCTTCGTTTGCTGAGTATTGGCATTGAAGTCTCTGACCCATTCAGCGAGGCACTCAGTGCTTGGCGATGCGAAAAATCAGGAACTGAAATTATTCGACTATTTAATCAATTAGATAAAGACCAAGTTGCCCGCCTCGAAGCTGATGTCAACGCTCACAGCAGCACTCTCAAGCGTTCGCTCGGCACAGTTAATGCAGCGTGGTCGCCTAGAAGTTGTGTTCGCTCTTCACAGCGCTTTGCTGGTGGTCACGTACTGCTCTTTGACGTTATTGATCTAATGGTGGGATCTACAGTTAGCGAGCTAGCGAGCGTTGCTTTATTTGACGTCACCACTTCTCCACTTAATGCTGGTGCAGAGCGAACAATGAGGTATCACGCACTACTGCAAACGCTCAAGACATCAGTTGTACCACTGAGGACTTCAATATTCTCAAGTGCGACTAGCGAACTCTGGACGAGTGATGTTGACTATGAGCTTCTTTCGAGGAGTGTCGACGAAGTACTTGCTGTGCTTAGTGATATGTGGAAATACGTATGAGCACACTGCTTCACCGTCGCAATACAGTTCGAAATGTAAATGAACTTGTTGCCAGCGCGCCGACAACCAGCTCGCAACTTACGAATGATCACCGAGCTTCACTCAGTGCACGCTTTCGTGCAGTCAACACATCGACGCACCGACGACTAGACGCATGGATGGTTGAACAAGCCGGTAAACCCTACGATCCATTTCACTGGACACCCCAAATTGCTCGTCGTGTTTTAGGTACTAATGCGCTGCGGCGCATCAATGCTCGTAACGATCTTTCAATCAGCCAAGCAGTTCGTGACGAACTGGCAGACCACTTACTCCGATCAACCGCTGGGTACACCCAGAGTGGATCGCTCTCGTACTGGTTGTCAGGACTTTCACACGCATCACTTGGGCTCGTATGCGCAGAAGCAGTCACGTGGTCAACGACAACCTACGAAGTGCTCCAAGGTCTTGAGCACCCTTGGCAGTTGGCCCAGAGTGATGCGTACTACGACGTCTCGGCGTCTCGAACATCGCTTCGAGGGCGACGTGACATTGTCATCAAAAATGATGACCAGCGTGTCGTACTTCGCCTGAGAGCAGGTTCTCCTGGTAAGAGTTCTGGGCCAGGACTTCGCTGCGACCTGACAATTGACGCCTTGGCTAGCCCCACAGGCACTGCAGCTTCACGCTTCATTGGAGTCTGGCCAGATGCTGGCGTGTGTCTGAGTGTGGACGGCACAATGGCTGATCTTCGGGCAGGGGCAAGGGATTTGGTGCGAACTGCAGTTGTTCAACAGCGCGGTCAAATGCTCAAAGCAGCCTAAACATCGAGCCTTCGCGCAGGCCTAGTAGCGTAGTAAGGCCATGGCACTACGTACTTCCATCCGAAATGTTGCAATTATCGCCCACGTTGACCACGGTAAGACCACTTTGGTCGACGCCATGCTTCGTCAAACTGGATCCTTCACCGCTCACGAAGAGCTCACCGACCGAGTCATGGACTCTGGCGACCTCGAGCGTGAAAAGGGAATCACCATTCTCGCGAAGAACACTGCCGTTAAATGGAATGATCTGACCATCAACATCATCGACACACCTGGTCACGCGGACTTTGGTGGCGAAGTTGAACGTGGGCTTGCCATGGTTGACGCAGTGGTTCTTCTTGTGGACGCTGCAGAAGGCCCACTTCCTCAGACTCGATTCGTTCTTCGCAAAACACTTGAAGCACGCCTTCCTGTGGTTCTCCTTATTAACAAGGTTGACCGCCCTGACGCTCGTATCTCTGAAGTCGTTACGGAAGTTGAGAACTTGTTCCTTGACCTCGACGCCGATGACGACCAGATTTCATTCCCAATCCTTTACGCGAGTGCTCGCCAAGGCTGGGCTTCACTAAATGTTGCAGACACCTCTGGTGACCTCACCCCACTCTTCGAAACGATTCGCGATCTTGTTCCAGCTCCGGAATACACCGAAGGCCACGGACTGCAGGCGCTTGTTTGCAACCTTGACGCTTCGCCATACCTCGGACGTCTTGCACTCTGTCGCATCATCAACGGAACGCTTATTCGTGGACAGCGCGTTGCGTGGTGCCACATTGACGGAACTATTGAGTACGCCAAGGTTGCAGAACTCTTTATTACTGTCGCACTTGAGCGTGTTCCTGCAGAAAGCGCTGGCCCTGGAGACATTGTTGCCGTGGCTGGATTCGAGACCATCACCATTGGTGAAACACTCGCTGACCCAGACAACCCAGTTGCCCTAGAGCCACTTCACGTTGACGAACCAAGTCTTTCAATGACTATTGGTATCAACACTTCACCACTCGCTGGTACAGAAGGAAAGCTTCTTACTGCTCGCCAGGTGAAGGACCGTCTCGACAAAGAACTCGTAGGTAACGTTTCACTACGCGTGCTGAACACCGAGCGTCCTGACGCATGGGAAGTTCAGGGCCGTGGAGAGCTCCAGCTCGCAATTCTTATTGAAACAATGCGTCGCGAAGGCTTCGAGCTCACTGTTGGTAAGCCGCAAGTTGTTAAGCGCGAAATTAATGGCAAGGTTCACGAGCCAGTTGAGCGCGTGACAATTGACGTTCCAGAAGAATTCGTTGGAAACGTCACCACTCTTCTTGCAACCCGTAAGGGAAGCATGCTCGACATGGTTAACCACGGAACTGGATGGGTCCGCATGGAGTGGAGAATTCCAGCTCGTGGACTCGTAGGTATCCGTACTGAATTCATGACTGAAACTCGTGGGGCTGGAATGATGCACTCAAACTCTGATGGCTACGAGCCATGGTTTGGTGACATCCGACTTCGCCAGAAGGGTGTTCTCGCAGCAGACCGTCGTGGCTTCACAACTGGAAACGCACTACTTGACCTTGAACAACGCGGAGTTCTATTTGTTGGCCCTGGTATTGAAGTGTATGAAGGAATGATTGTCGGAGAAAATGCTCGTTCAGAAGAAATGGACGTTAACCCGACGAAGGAAAAGAAGCTCACTAACATGCGTGCTTCTGGTTCTGACAACACTGAGCGCATCGCGCCACCAACAACACTTTCACTTGAACAGGCTCTCGAATTCATTGCTGACGACGAATCTGTTGAAGTAACACCGAAATCCGTACGCCTACGTAAAGTCATCTTGGACCAAGCACAGCGCGCTCGCACTCGCAAAAAGGCGTAGTCGCTTTTCAACTAGAATCTTCCACGGAGGGATGGCAGAGCGGACGAATGCACCGGTCTTGAAAACCGACGTGGGGCAACTCACCGTGGGTTCAAATCCCACTCCCTCCGCCATAGAAACGACCACCGGCTTATGCTGGTGGTCGTTTTCTTTTAGTGGCGAACGCGTGCCTTAAGACTGCTTATCCAGTCCGAAGCAGACTTACGGGCTTCGCCAACTTCTTCACGACGAGACTGCGCATCGTCGCCCGTCACTGGATACGAGCCCAAGAACTTCACCGGTGCTAAATGTGCTTGAAGATCTGTGAGCAAATCACTCACAGCATCATCAGAAACGTGACCTTCGAATTCCATAACAAAGCAGTAGTCGCCTAGTGCTCGCTTGGTTGGACGACTTTCAAGTTTGGTGAGGTTAATGTCACGTGCAGCGAATCTACCGAGGATTGCGTAGAGTGAACCAGGACGGTCAGCATCTTGAAAGCAAACAATCGATGTGCGGTCATGACCTGTTGGAGAAGTTATCGCGTCACGTCCAACGAGCACGAAGCGAGTTGCGTTGCCGGGATGATCCTCAATGTTTGTGGCCAGTGAAGTAAGTCCAAATAGTTTCCCAGCCATTGCAGATCCAACAGCTGCGATTGGCTCGCTTGACGCTGCAACTTCACTTGCTGCTTGCGACGTTGACATTGTTTGCCCGGTGCTCATGCCTAATTTGTTTAGATAACCGCGACACTGAGCAAGAGCATGAACGTAACTAATCACCTTTTTGACATCACCGAGCTTGGTGCCTGGGCGAGCGAGTAAATGCAATTGAATAGGAATAACTATTTCGTGCTCAATGATGAGTTCGTGATCGAAAACAAGTCCATCAATCGTCGCTGAAACTGTTCCCTCAATGGCGTTTTCTAATGGGACAAGTCCCTTTTCAACGTTTCCGTCACTAACAGCACTTAAGAGGTCACCAATTGAGTCATACGCAATCGCCTGAACGTCATCGAGGGTTGACACAGCCTCGTGTGAGAACGATCCCTCAGGTCCTAAATAGCCAACACGTACCATTAGCCAATTCTAGGCGACAGGGTCCACGCACTTAATTGGTCAGCCTTAACTAAGTGCGTACGATGGCATTGAAGGCGAAAGGCATAACCATGGGTCATCAAATGTTTACATACAACGAAAAAACTTCAGAAGCGATTTTTGCTTACTGCCGTAAGCGTCTAGCTATGGATCCAGTGCCGCTGGACTATGGAAGTCTTGACCCATCTGCACTCCCCGATCTCGCTGGGCTCATTAACCCGGAAGGAAGTAACCCTGAGGAGATACTTAATCTCTTTACCGAACGCCTCGCCGAAGCTGTAGTTTCAGCAGACTCTCCTGGTTTTTTGGCATTCATCCCAAACGCTCCGACTAAGAACTCTCTGCTTTTCGACATGGTGGTTGCGTGTTCCGGGCTCAATGGAACTAGCTGGCTCGAATCAGCTGGCGCTGTGCTCGCAGAGAATCAGGCTCTGGAGTTTTTATCGCATCGTGCTGGACTTCCAAAAGGGTCAGGTGGAGCATTCGTATCTGGTGGGTCAATGGGAAATCTTTCAGGACTAACTGTTGGCCGAGATGTCGGAAGAACAAGACGACCAAATGTTGCGCCCCACGAACTCAGATTCGCAATATCATCAGACGCGCACTCGAGTATTGGAAAAGCTCTTCACGTAATTGGCATCGAACCATTACTAGTTCCAACCAATAACCACAGATTCACTCGAGAGAATTTAGAAGCTGCGCTTGCAGGTGATCCACGACCAGACACAGTGATTGGCGTTGTTGCAACGTCAGGAACAACTAACGCTGGAATAATTGATGACCTCGAAGGGCTAGGTAACTACGCACGTGAGCACGAGCTCTGGTTTCACGTTGATGGAGCGTACGGTGGGGCTGCAATTATGTCTAAGACATACCAATCTGCACTGAGTGGAATTCGACACGCTGACAGTTTTGTCGTTGACCCACACAAGTGGTTGTTTGCACCTCTCGACTCTGCAGCACTTATATACCGTGACCCAACAACAGCGAGAAAGATTATTGCGCAACAGGCGAGCTACCTCGATGTACTTCACCCTGACGATGAACACTACGAATGGAATCCTTCAGATTTTGCATTTCATCTTTCGCGTCGCCCACGCGGGCTCCCCTTCTGGTATTCATTAGTCACCAATGGGGTCACTGCCTACGAAACAGCCGTGCAAGCAGCAATTGATCTTGCCCAGGCAACTGAAAAAATGATCAACGAAATGGAACACGTTGAGATGGTTCGACCCGCCAGTCTTTCAATTGTGCTCTACCGCCGAAAGGGCTGGGGAGAAAAAGAATATCTCTCGTGGAGTCAAAAACTACTGCGTGAACAAATCGCCTTCGTCACCCCCTCAAAATGGGAGGGGGAATCTGTTGCACGATTTGCGTTCTTGCATCCTGATACATCTGAGGACCTCGTTCGTGAGATACTCGAATCAATGCGAGACTAACGACCCTTTAAGAGTGGGTCGTTCGGATTACGTGTAACTTCGCCACGAAGCTTCTTCTGACGCCACGCAATACCTCCGAGCGTTTCAAGAACGACTCGATTTCCTAGATACGCAGTTATTTCTGCGTGGTCATATGGTGGCGACACTTCAACAACGTCCATCCCGCACACTGGAACTTCCATAGCAATTCGACGAACTGCATCAAGGAGTTGACGACTTGATAGACCCCCTGGCTCCGGGGTCCCTGTACCTGGAGCGGACCCCGGGTCAACAACATCAACGTCAACAGACAAGAACACTGCATCGCAGTCGTTCATTGCGAGTGCAATTGCTTCAGTGAGAACTTCCTCAAGACCACGAGAAACGATTTCACTCATTTCGAATGAGCGCATTCCTTGATCAGCCATCCACGCAAGAGTTTCTTCTTCTGGCCAGTAGCCGCGAAGTCCTATTTGTAAGAACCGGTCTCCTCGACATGCGCCAGATTCAATCAGCCTACGCATCGGTGTGCCGTGGCCATGAAGTGACCCCATTTGGGTATCGCCAGTATCGGCGTGAGCGTCAAAGTGAATTACAGAAACTCTGCCCCAGCCAACGTGGTGTGCAACGCCCGTTACGTCCGGTAACGCAATCGTGTGATCGCCACCCAGAATGATTGGGATAACTCCCGCGAGCGCAACTTGCTTAACACGTTGCTCGAGACGCTCTAAGGAGAGTTCAGTGTCACCTGATGGCATCTCCACATCACCCAGGTCAACCACACCAAGATCACTAAGCGGGTCAACGCCGAGTGGCAGGCTCGGTCGCATCCCATCGTGGGGAAGATAATCCGTAATACGTATTGCCTGTGGACCAAAGCGAGTGCCTGAGCGGTGCGAAGTGCCACCGTCAAATGGAGCACCAATGATGGCGGCTTTGGAGCTATCCCATTCAGACGAGACGTCTGGGTCTGCGGCGGGAATGCCCAGAAATGTTGCGTCTGGTCCGTAAAGGTTTCCTATGCGCATATTGCTCCCTAAGTGACGTATGGCTTTATCTAAACATACCTAATTCTGAGCGAATGATTGCATAGAAGCCCTACGATATCTATATGTCTAAGAAAAACATCATTTCCACATCACGGGTAATAGCCGCACCGGCATCAAAGATTTTTGATCTTCTCGCTGATCCTCGTCAACACTCGAAACTTGATGGGTTGGGATCAGTTGTCTCAGTTCTAAAGGGACCAGATCGCTTGTTCCTTGGTGCAAAATTCAAGATGCAAATGAATCGCAAAGCAAAGTACGCAACTTCGAATGTTGTTTCAACATTCGAAGAAAATAAGGCCATTGCATGGCACCACTTTGCACATTTCATTTGGCGCTACGACTTAGAAGAAGTACCAGGCGGAACAAAGGTCACCGAGTCATTTGACTTCACTAAGCCGTGGGGATTTTTCATTCCTCTGATTGGCTGGGACACAGCAGATCTTCGAGGCATGGAGAAGACCTTGGAAATACTTGAAAAGGTTGTTACGGAGTAACAGTTACATTGGCACCAGTATTAAGTAGCTCCACCCAAGACTGGCCTGGAGTCATTGGTATAACGTCACCAGTCAAAGTTTTGTAAACAACTGGATCTGACATTGATGCACCTCTTGACCATGTTGCTTGGATCTCTTTCCCAGCAGTAAATATTTCAGCCGTGCCCGAACCTTGTAAGTTTGCGTACGAATTCATAGTTCCAATGCCATTCACGTAGTTGACAAACATCACAATCACATTTTTAGGAGATTCACGCTCACCGGTACCCGTAATGTCAGCGCTTCCAAATATCGATCTATCCCACGATTTTGTAGTTGTGTTCCATGTCCAGGTAACTGGGTAGATGCTTGGAAAGTTCACTACGAATGACGAAAGAATTGTTCCTTTAACTTTTTTACTAGCAGCGCGATATGTAAATATCGGTTGAGGCGGAGTAGGTGTCCCACCAAATGCAAATAGTGACGCTCCAATTGCGTAGAGATTATGTGGAGCCTGGCGCTTGGGGTCACGATACATTGCGCTACCAGCACTTGTTTGGTTGATCAGTTTTACTGGTGCTGTTTCAATACTGTTGATTGCGTACGGTGCACCACCTGAGAACGCAAAAATTCCACCGAGAGGGTAGACAATCTGCGTATCAGTAGGGCGCACCGAACGAACAGGACCAATCTGTGTGGGGGCAGAAGAGTTGAAAATAGCTGCCAGACGTGTAATGCCACCATTGACTATCTCTTCATAGACATCATCTGCACGTGTTATTCCCCACTGTGGCATTGCGTCAGGAGTGTTCTCAATCTTGACAGTGAGAGCAGCGCGCAGAGTCGTAGCCCCAGAAGAGTCTGGAAGACCCGTCAAAGGCGCGATTGGGTACGAAATCGTTGTCGTAGTTACTGGTGTCTGCTTGAATTTTGACGTAATTTTTGGCCAAAACAGAACTCCAGCGATCACTAGAGCCAGAATCACAACTGCCGATAGAAGTTTGCGCATCTTCTTAACTTAATAACAATTTGTAGATAATAGTGTGAGGCAGTTTTGTCTCAGGGCTTAAGTGTTCTGAGCCTTCAAGCAGTTGCCAGTTATGTGCACGGTAGAAGTCAAGAGCAGTGTCTCGCCCATTAGCCCAAACTTGCTCAACTCCCAGAGACTTAAGTTCTTCTTCTACAGCATCGAGAACAATCCCTCCAAGGCCTTTGCCTTGTACGTCAAAATCTGTTGCAACATAGCGAAGCTGGTAGGCATTCAATACTGGATTAATTGGCGACTCTGTTGGATATAGTGATGCACTTACAACAATACGTTCATCTAGCAGCCCTGCAAAATGAATTGAAGTTTCTTCAGTATCACGAACATACGCAACAGAAACCTCAGGGTTGTCTGCACGCAGGACACGTCGGCGAAGATCATAGAGAGCTTCAGGGGCGACCCTTCGTACTTCAAAAGTATTAGTCAAGTTTTTTCACCATTGTCACGAGTTTTATTGAAGTGTCCCTATCCATTGTTACTGACCCACCATTTGGCGTGAAACCAATTTTCGTATAAAAGGTTCGAGCCCGTAACATTGTTTCGCTCACGTGTAAATACAGTTCAGTACCACCCTGTTTTTTTGCCCACTCTTCAACTGCTCTCACTAGATCAATAGCCACGCCTGTTCCTCGGGCCTTTGGACTAACAAACATCCCAAATAACCAGAATGTGTCTGGGAATTCTGTATTTAATCCACCCGTAGCCATACCAACAACGTCACCATCAATTTCGCCAAGATAGCAATTGCCTAACGCCATTTCTTTCCATCGTGCTGGTGTCCAAAGCTCAGACTCTTTATATGTTGAACCATACGCGTCTGGAGAATCTTTCAACGCCTCTAGGCGAATCTCACGCAGAACAATGTGGTCACTCTCGTTACAGCGACGAATAGAGAACTCGGTACTAGTTGTCAAGATTCATTCGATTGGCAACATTTTGTTCACCAAGTGTTCCCTGGGCAAAATTGTCACGGACACTGTTGTGATCAATTTCTGGGCGATTCTGAGAAAGTTTTGCTTTCCCTTGAATGTCAGTGACCAATATTTCAATGCCAACAATTGCTTTAAGTTGCTGGTCGTAAAACTCACCTGGCATTTCAGAAACTAACCACTGAGGGTTGCGTTGTCTTTCGAATTCTTCAGTGACTGAAGTTGTCTGTTTCTTCAGCCACTCAGCATCTGGATGGACTGTTACCGTGCCACGAACTTCTGCCATAACAAAATTCCACGTAGGAACTACTCCAGAATTTTCGAATCGACTTGGATAATTGCTTGGCGAAACGTAAGCAGACGCAGCAAGAAAAACTGCAAGGACTTCGTCACCGTCTTTCAGCGCTCTCCACCACTTATTAGCCTTGGCTAAGTGAGAGGTCATCTTCGTACGGTCTTCGCTCACTACGACCGGGACAAAAACACTTTCCATTCCCTCTGGGCTACTAGCGACTAACAGCCCAGCACCAGCTTCTTTAACGATTTTCCACGCAGCTTCTTGCTCGACACTGAACTTTGGAGGTACGTACATATAGTTATTCTTCCTTACGTGGAAGTCGTGCAGAGTAAATTGAATAACCATCGACCTGCCTTACAAGCGTGGTTGCTATAACCGTTGCTACGACCATTGGGACCATCAGGTGAAAGCCATTCTGAGTGAGTTCAAAAACAATCACTAAGCCTGCGAGTGGCGCCTGCATCGCCGCTCCAATCATTGCTGCTGCCCCTACAAGTGCGTAAGCCCCTATTGGTGTTCCTGGCCAGAGATGTGACCACATAATGCCGAGAAAGGCGCCGAGGGCTGCTCCAGTGCTCAGAAATGGAGTGAAGAGTCCACCCGCCGCGCCACTGCCCAAAGTGACTGAAGTGACGAAAGGCTTCAGCGCAAAAAGCATAAACAGTAAACCAGCACTACCCAAGCCCAGGAACGCGCTATTTGCCATTTCCTTACCGTTACCAAATAACTCTGGATACCAAATACCTACAACGCCGACTGCGGCGAAAGCCATTGGCATCTTCCAGAAAATAGATGATCCTTTGGCGCGTTTATGCGCAACAAACCCAATTAATCGAACGTAGCCAGTAGCGAGCACGCCAATAATTAGTCCAGCAAAAATCGACCAAACCATTATTGAAGCACTGAATTTAAAATTAGGGATGTGGCCGTAGGTCGGTCCCGATGAAAGATAGAGCCAGCCAGTAAGGGTTGCAATCAGCGAGCATGCCAGCGCAGGAAGCACCGTAGGAAGAGAAAAGCTCCCTATCAATACTTCTGCAGTAAAGATCGCTCCGCCGAGTGGCACGTTATAAACCGCGGCGAATCCAGCGCCGCCGCCACAGGCAACGAGCAAACGTTTTTGTGAAGGGGTGAGATTAAACCAATGCGACAGAACACTTCCTGAAACACCACCCATAAGCTTTGGCGCTGCTTCACGGCCAATAGATGCTCCAAGACCAATGACAATCTCTGAAAGAAATGAGGTGAGAAAACTACGTCGTAGTGAAAGCTCCCCATCACCAGTCCAAACAGCTTCATCAATTTCTGATTTTTCATTCTTCAAATAGCGACGGATAAAGTACCAGCCAACTGCCCCGACGAGACCAGAAATAACAAGCATGATCACACGATGCAGACCCGATGTCGCGCTCACAGCTGAGCTGTAACTACCTGAATGATAATTAAAGGCCAGGCGCTCAAAAAGTCGTAGAACCCACATGAGTGCAATGCCAAAAAGACCAGTCGCTACACCAGTAAGGCACAGCGCTACCCAGAACTTTGGAGTGAGTGGCGCATCATCTGAGGTGACATTTGGCTGCTCCATGGCACCACGTCCCGAAGCGATTCGGCTCTTAATTAATGGCTGCGGAAAGCGCTGACGCTGACTTTCACCACTTCTATTTTTGAACATATTCCCCATTAGGTTTCTACGACTAATCGTAGTCTCGAGGGCAATGCACTTAATGCGACGAATTAGTCAAATAACTCTGGATCAGTTTTTACAATGTCATCCCAAAGTGGCTGAAATGAGAACCATCCAGCGAGTGGGTGACCAGTTTGCTCCAGAGTGTAGCGAGCATTCTCGTCAGAAATGTGAACTGGCTTGCCGGCGGCTTCAGCGAGAAGCTGCGCTTGGCAGGTGCGCTCCATAGTGATGAACCACCACGCTGCTTCATCAACAGTTTGACCAACCGTAAAGAGTCCGTGGTTCTGGTGAATAGCCGCCTTGCAATTGCCAAGTCCATCAGCGAGAACACGGCCGCTCTCTTCATCAAGAACAATTCGACCTCCACCTTCAGTAACGAGTACATGGTCTTCAAAGAACACGCATGCGTCTTGTGTTAGTGGATCAAGTGTGCGACCAAGTGAAGAAAATGCTTTTCCATAGACCGAGTGAGAGTGCGCAGCAGCAATCACGTCAGGTCGAGCTGCATGAACAGCTGCATGAATTACAAAAGCTGCACGGTTCACTGGTCTATCTCCATGAACTACTTCCCCACTGTGGTTTACCAAGATGAGGTCCGAGACACGTACGTGACGGAAATTCATTCCGAATGGGTTTACCCAGAAATGATCGAGGAGCTCAGGGTCGCGTGCGGTGATGTGCCCTGCAACACCTTCAGAGAAGCCAAGCTTTCCAAATATCCGAAGCGCACCAGCAAGCTTCTCTTTACGGTGCTGTCTTTCTGCCTCAATTGAATCAAATGTTGGTGGAAGATTGAACTTCAACTCACTCTGTTGTGGTGTGAACTTCTCTGCAATATCAGTCATGGTTCCCCTTTGATTGCGCTCTAGACCCACTCTACATCTGGTGTAAATGCCGCGACATATTTAATGAAAACGCTTTAGTAGCCAAGCTCGACGTCAATAATTCCTTCAAGTGGCTGGCCGTCGAGGTAGCGACGGAGGTTCTCACAAAACACCTGCGTTGCTCCAGAAAGAAACGGCCTTCCCGACCACGATGAATGCGGAGTGATGAATGCCTTTTCGTGTGAGTAGAGCCAGTGACCCGCTGGAAGTGGTTCTGGGTCAAAGACGTCAAGCGATGCACGAGCTACTCGCCCATTGTCGAGTGCTCCTCGAAGTGCATGTTCATCAATTAGTGCACCTCGAGCAATGTTGACAAGGTGAAGGCCTGGTTTAACAAGAGAGAACATTTTCTCATTCATCAAATGCTTGGTCTGAGTGGTACTTGGAGCACATAGCACTAAGTGATCAAGCGTTGGAAGTATTTCTTCGAGTGAGGTAGCAATTGAGACTCCTGGAATTTCACTCGGAGTATTTGTGCGGCGAACCGCGACAACATCCATGTCGAAAGCCTTGGCAAGCATCGCAACACGTTGTCCAATCCCGCCGAAGCCCACAAGGCCAACTCGCTGTCCCATCAAGCACAAGGTTTTCTGAAAGAACCAGTGCTCAGGAGCTTCTTTTAACCATGCATCTGGAAATGATCTGCCACATGCCAGCATTGATGCAAGGACATATTCAGCAATTGGAACAGACTCAGCTCCTTTGGCACACGTGACAATAGGTGCGTTGAGTAGAGATGGATTCACTGTGTCAATGCCTGTGTGAGGTAGTTGAATCCATGCAACTTCAGCAGTGTCAGCGGCCTTCATTGTTTCTTCGCCATACCCCGCAAAAAGGATTGCACCCTTTGGGAGTGGATCTTTGTTCGTTGTGAGATCGATTACATCTACTTCTGGGAAATCAGAAGCGAGTATGCCAAGTGCTTGTTGAACACCACAGAGAACAATAGCCATGAATATTCCTTTATTCGACTGTACTGACTCTATTGGAACTTCAACTAAAAGGGAGGAAGCCCCCAACTGCTCATTGAGAGCAATTGGGGGCCTGTACTGCTTTGGAGCGACTATTTAACTGGTGGGGCGCCAAGTGAGGACAGCGCGGACTGGCGTGCGCTGATTGCACTGGAAACAGCAGCTTGAAATGCTTGACGTGCAGCAATTCGCTCATCCGCAGTTGAAGCTGTTGTTAGCGCAGTCCTTAACGTTGACTTTGCAGATGCAACAGCATCACGAAAAGCTAAACCAATTGCATCACGCTGAGCACCGTACGTTGACGTACCAGCACCACCTGAAGATTTTGAAGGTGGTGTCCCCAGCGCGGCAATAGCGGCACTGCGAGCGGCTAATGCAGACTGCAGCGCCGAATGAAATGTAGCCCTTGCAGCTTGACGCTGTGCGTCAGTTGTTGCACTAGAAATCGCTGAAGTTAGCGCAGCTTTCGCTGATGCAACTGAAGCAGTAAATGTCTCATGAATTGAAACACGTGCAGCGTGATAGGCAGAAACAGTGCTTGTCGGAGCGCTAGTTCCACCATCCGCATTTGCGGCTGTTGATGTAACAGTTGCGAGTGATGTTGCCAAGGTTAAAACAGTTGCACCTCTAAGTAGAAATTTTTTCATAATGTGCTCCTTTTCAAAGTCAATATTAGGAGTGCAGTTTGTGAAGATTCTGTGAGAACACAAAGTCTCCCCTGAGAAGTTGTCTTGCATAACTGGGGCTGATTTCCTCCTGCAACTATTAAGGGTACGCTCATATATGTGACAACAATCTTGGTAGTTGACGACGAGCCAGGTGTTCGAGAGTTGTTAAGCGACTCACTTCGTATCGCTGGCTACACCGCAGAAGTTGCCTCTGACGGTAGCGAGGCTCTACGAATCTTAAAATTAGAAAAAATTGATCTCTGCATTGTTGACATAAACATGCCAAACATGGATGGCTTCACGTTCCTTGAAACAATAAGAAAACAAAACAACGAAACTCCAGTCCTACTTTTATCTGCAAGAGATGCACCCACCGACGTATCAAAGGGACTGCGAATTGGTGCTGATGACTATGTCAGAAAGCCCTTCAGTCTGGAAGAGATACTTCTACGAGTTGCCGCGATCCTTCGAAGAACAGAACCAAAAACAACTACGTCTGTAGAACTTCACTGTGGCCCACTCACACTCGACTCAGGAGCGCATGAAGTACATTTTGAAAATGAATTCATTGAGCTATCTGCAACTGAATTCCATTTACTCGAAGTACTACTTTCAAAGAAAAATAAACTATTTACTCGTGAACAATTGCTGAGCGAAGTTTGGGGAATTGACTTTGACTCTGAAACTTCAGTTTTAGATACATATATTTCCTACCTACGGAAAAAAATTCATCGAGAAGGGTTCAGCCCCATCACAACAGTTCGTGGTGTTGGATTCAAATTGGTGGAGACAAAAAAGTAACGTGCGATTATCAACTCGAGTTACCGTTCTCCTAGTTGTTACAACAGCTCTTGTTGCCTTCTCGATTGGTTGGCTCGCGGTAGTAATAAGTTCAAGATCAGAGCTAGCTGCAGTAGACGCGCCTATTGCTGCGATCATCAATAGTGGCGCCAACAATCAAATCACTGCGCTTGATAACGCTCTCAACACTGTTCAGGCGAATAACTACGACGTAACACTCAACGTCATCAGTTCATCTAATGTGGCCACTGAAATAAAGACCGGTGCCAATCCGCTGGAGGTCACTCCGACGATGGCAGACGTAAAATTCTCACTCCTTTCAATACGTGAGATCCCTGGCTTCAGAATCGAATCAATGCCAATTGGTGGGGGCGACTTTCTCCTTGTCGCAGCGTCAACTCTTAGCGTAAATAAGGCCACTCACCGATTAGTGCGCGATGTGTCACTTGCAGGACTATTAATTGCAGTCTTTGTAGTCATTATTGCTCGTCGCGTAATGCGTTCTAGCCTCAACACCATTACCCAGCTAATTGAGTACGCAAGTGCTATCTCAAAAAGCAACTATGAAGCGGCCCTGCCAAAATCAACCACAACTCCAGAATTGAGTAGCCTCCAAGCATCGCTCGGTGTGATGGTTGAAAATCTCAAAAAGACTATCGATGTTGAAAAATCAAGCAACGCCGCAATGCAACGCTTCATTGGTGATGCTTCACACGAACTTCGAACTCCTCTTACTGTGATTAAGGGGTACAGCGAAATATTGCAAAATGGCAGCATCTCTGACGAACAGCGCCAACGTGCTGCTGATCGCGTCGAACGCGAGGTGGACAGAATGGATGCCCTGGTTGGCGATCTTCTCTTCCTTGCAGAAATCAATGAGGCTCCATTGGTTCAAGGGAGATCAATAAATGTGAGTGAACACATCACTGCATTAATTTTTGATTTCAAAATTGACAACCCTCAGCGAAAGTTCACATCAGAGATTGATGATGATGTGCGTATTACTGCAACAGATGATTTATTGCATCGAATGATTACTAATGCCTTTACCAACATTCAGCGCTACACACCAGAAAATGCTCCGGTAAACGTTTCATTAACTAGTAACTCATCTCGGGTTCATCTGAAAATTGAAGATGGTGGGCCAGGTCTAGCTTCTGGCTATGGAATAACCCCTCAACGTTTTACCCGGGGCGACGACTCTCGCTCACGCGAGAGTGGCGGCTCAGGACTAGGCATGAGCATTATGGCTGATGTGGCAAAAGTCATTGGAGGTTCAATGAAAACCGAACAAAGCACACTTGGCGGCTTGGCAATTATCTTTGAATTTCCTGCTGTGACAAAGTAACTACTTTTCGCTTAGTTGCTTAATACCCTCAACGGTTTTCAGCATGTTTTGACGCCACTGATTCATACGATAAGCGACAATTGCTTCTTCATTCTCTGGGTCTTTTGCAATCGCGGCGTGAAGCCCCGTCTCGTTGTAAGACCCAAGTGCGCCGGACATCATCAAGAGTGTTGTCTCACCATTTGGGACCAGACGAAATGACCATACCGATACAGGGTTGTCCAAGTCTTCAACTGTCCACTCAAAAATTTCATTAACCGAGAAATGTGTGATTGTTGATGTAGTAGTCCAAACTCTCTCGCCCATTTTGTTTGTCCCTTCAAATTTTGCACCGAGACTGGGCTCTGCACCATCAAGCCACACGGCACCTTGGAACTCTTCTGAGAATTCTGCTGGAAGATCTGGATCACAAATGAATGGCCAAACTTTTTCTACGGAAGCATCAATTACTATTTCAACATCCGCACGGGGGCTATCACTAAGTTTCATAGATTCTTACTGTAGACCTTCTGTGGAATGGCTTGTCCATACATCAGAGTTCGATTTGGATCATCCTTGGGATACCTGAAAGCACTGCATCTTTAAGGACTTCTATTTCAGCTTTATTGCCATAAATACCATGAGTTGCGAGACTGGCAAATCCATGCACCGCGCTCCAAGCAACCGCTGGGGCAATCAAAAGATTTGAGTCTGAAAGTGCGCCTAACTTATTTAGATCAATCAAACAATCAAGAAATATTTGATACGAGTTGGGACTGTCTGGTCCTAAATCAGGTGCATCGAAGGAAATAAATGCAATCTCTAATAAGTTTTTCTTCTGAAAACCAAAATCAATGTATGCAGATCCAGTTGCTCTGAGTCTTTTAAGTGCATCAAGTTTTGATTTAGGTACGTCTGGTAATTGCTTTAGAGATTTCAACATCATCGAACCAAGAATTTCCCTACTGGCCTTAGCAATACAAGCCTTCAAATGATCAAGATCTTTGAAGTGTTTGTAGACAGCTGCGGGACTCACCCCAGTGTCGAGCGCCAGTTGTCGAAGTCCCAGCGAGTTCAGACCATGTTTCTCTACTTCACGTAGTCCAGCACTAATCAAAGCGCTTTGGAGGTCCCCGTGGTGGTAATCAGAGCTTGTTTTCTTTAATGTTAACATTGTTTACATTAAAGCACTATTATCAGAGAAACGCAAGAACCAGGAGAACGTATGAACACCAATCATGACCGTAGATGGCAAATACTCGCGGTGCTTTGCCTGAGTGTTTTCTTGGTAGTTGTTGACAACACAATTGTCAATGTCGCAATTCCATCCCTCTCGCAAAACCTTCACGCTTCTAACTCTGCTCTTCAGTGGATAGTTGACGGATACTCCCTTCCATTCGCTGGTTTACTTCTTGCGGGTGCTGCAGCGTCGGATCGATTCGGCCGCAAAAAAACAATGCAGTTTGGTCTGGTGTTCTTCGCACTTTTCAGCACACTTGCTGCATGGTCCACTTCAACTTCACAACTAATCAGCTGGCGAGCACTTATGGGGATGGCTGCTGCATTTATTTTCCCCGCGACACTTTCAGTCCTGACCGTTGTTTTTGAAGATCCTGCAGAACGAGCCAAAGCATTTGGTTTCTGGGGCGCAACATCAGGTGCCGCAGTTGCATTCGGACCAATCACGGGTGGAGCATTAATCACTCACTTCTGGTTTGGATCAATTTTTCTTGTAAACCTGCCTCTTTGTGTAATCACGCTGCTCTTTGGCCACTTCATTATTCCTGAATCAAAGAGCCCGCAAGCACATCGCTTTGACCTACTTGGACTTGTTCTTGGATCATCAGGCCTAACCACATTGTTACTAGCAATCATTCAAGGACCAAGCTGGGGATGGAAGGGACACACCACACTTCTGCTTTTTGCGGCATCGGCAGTCTTGCTTGTTTCTTTTGTCCTATGGGAACTTCGCCGCAACGAACCTCTTCTTGATGTTCGTCTCTTCAAGCGTCCAGCATTCTCAGCTGGAGCTGGTTCAATAGCAATCTCATTCTTTGCACTATTTGGATTCATATTCCTGGTTACTCAGTACTTTCAACTTGTGCGCGGTTATTCAGCGCTTTCTTCAGGTGTACACACGTTGCCATTTGCAATCGTTACTGGAATCTTCACTCCAATCGGTGCGAGTCTGGCTCTTAAATTTGGTGCCCGATTAATCATCAGCCTCGGAATTGCAATCGAGGGAACCGCTATCTTCTGGATGGGCCTTCTTCCTGCAAACTCTGCGTACTTCGGCCCAGTTGTTGGATCAATGTGCATGATGGCCCTTGGATTTGCGCTAATTGGTGCGTCATCAACTGCAGCGATCATGACGTCGCTCCCCCCAACTCAAATCGGAGGCGGATCAGCAGTAAACAACGTGACACGTGAACTCGGTGGAACTCTAGGAGTGGCTGTAATTGGTTCGGTCTTTAGCTCTACTTTTGGACCACAAATTATTAGTGCATTTAAGCCAGCGGGGTTACCAGCTTCGGTAACAACCAACGCATCTTCCTCAATGCAACAAGCGGTTGGCACGCTGCACTCTCTGCCTGCAGCAGTCGCCCAGAAGATTCAGCCGGACGTGGTTTCGTCATTCATGAACGGATTCCACCACGGTTGCTTCGTAATCGCTGGGATTTCATACGTTGTAGCACTCGCTGTAATAAGGCCACTACCCGGAAAAGGAAAACTTAAAGAAGTGAGCGCTAGCGCACATTGATTTATTTTTTAGCGTTTTGTGACTTCTGTTTAACAAAATAGCTAACAACAAAATACATAATTGTTCCAATACCAATTGCCCATATCAGTCCTATTACAACCACAAGAACTGCCGTAAAGAGCAGCAATACTGCATCTGATTTCGATGTTGTGAGTAGTTCTCGAAGTCGAACAGGATTCGCGATTCGAAGTGAAATGCCAATAAGCACTCCGCCTAGGGCCGCCAGTGGGATCTTTGAGATAAGTGGGCTGAGTGCAAGAACAATAATGAGCCTGCGGCAACGGTCCCAGATGTTCCAATGCCGTTCAGAATCTGGGCTGCACTCAGAGTTCGGATAACTCTCTTCTGCTGTTCAGTATTTTCCAATTACTTGAGGCTGAGTCGATAGACATTCGTTTCGCGTTGCACAAAACCAAGCTTCACATACATTGCATTCGCAGCTTCTCTTGAAGGACGGCTCGTTAGATCAATCGACCTTGCGCCACGTCGCTTTGACTCTGCAACAGCAGCCTCAGTTAATGAGGCACCTGCGCCAAGGCCACGAGCCCCTTCATCAACAACAACGTCTTCAATCCATGCCCTAAGGCCAGATGGGATTGGAAAGACAACGAGGGTTAGTGTCCCAACAATCGTTCCATCATTTTTTGCAACAAAGACAGAAGTAGCTGGATTAGCAATAAGTGCTTCAACATCACTAATCGTTAGTGGAATAGCGTTCGAAGTTAATTGTGGAACGAGTTGATTCAGCGCAGTTAAAAGTTCACCAGTTGCTGTTGTTGCGATCTCTACGGTAACGCTCACTCTTCATTCCTCCACACTGGGACACGAAGATCGTCATAGTAAACATCGCGTGTTTCACCATCGATTGCAGCAAATACCGGTTCTACCCAGCGTTCAGCACCAATCATTGGTGACGGCAAATTGTCCTTCGAGAACCAACCAGCATCAGTACATTCAAGTTCATGAATGTTCATTGACCCTCCGGTGAGTTTGCAGAGAAACAGCATTGAATACAATGGGACTCGTGATGCGCCAAGTCGCATACCATCAAGAATCCCAATGAGGCGAATTGGTTCAACCTCGTAACCAGTTTCTTCTTGAACTTCCTTGACAACGACTTCTGGTGCAGAGTAACCAATGTCGCACCACCCAGTTGGATATAACCAGAATCCAGAGTCGGCACGCTGAATAAGAAGGAGTTCTCCTTTTTCATTTGAGACAGCAGCCCCGACAGCAACTTTTGGTGTTGCGTATCCCGGGATCCCCTTACCTATTTGTTTCATCCACTCAACAACATGTCCTTGCGCGTCGAGAACATCATGCGTCCCGTGGTCGGCTGCAGCTTTTATGTCACCAGCGATGTTCAGAATCTCTTCGTAACGTTCGCGTTCGTACTGACTTTCGGTGAAGCCCATCCCGGTGCGAGCAAGTCCCGCAAGAGACTCAGCCCAACGCCGAAGCGTCTTTTCAGATACTGGATCACTCACGCTTTGACGCTACCAACGATGTCTAGGCCAGTGTGGCGTCTAGAACTTCATCCACAGAACCAATAAGCCCGGTATAGAAAGCACCGAATTCTGCATAGAGCGTTGACGCTTCGTCGAACCTCATTGTGTAGACGCAGTCCTTGAGGTCGTCAACGTGCACACCAAAGAGTGTCACTCCCCACTCCCAGTCGTCTAGACCAGTAGACCCAGTAACCACTTGAAGGACACGACCCTTGAAGTCACGTCCTGATTTACCGTGCTGGCGCATAAGTTCTTCGCGCTCTTCGTACGGCAACTTGTACCAGTTGTCTTTTTCGCCACGGCGCTTGGACATTGGATAGAAGCAGAATGCCTTCATTCCTTCTGGTGGAAGAACTGGGAAAAGACGGTCATTGATCATCTTTTCTGGCATGCCCTGGGCGTATTCAGAAATTTCAGTTACAGAAACGTAGCTCTCGGCGACCATGAATCCAGCGGCTTGAATTTTTGACTGGAACTTTCGTAGGTCCCAGAGGTTTGTGCCAAGAATCATGAAGCAGGTGTCGGCTTTTGCGCCCATGATGGCTGCAGTTACAACTTGCATGCCTACTTCTTTGGCTTCTTCGACCGCACGCTTTACTGCAGATGCGTCAACAGCTCCGTCTGGGTGGCAAAAGAGGTGCAAAACATTGAGACCGTTTGATGGACTGAGCGGTTCTTGATTAGCCATGTAACCATGCTACGCCCATTTAAGAATTTGCATTTCAGCCAAGAAAGCAGAAACCCCCGGGTTTTCACCCGGGGGTTTCTAAGTCCAAATGGACGAGTTACATCATCCCGCCCATGTCGCCCATGCCACCACCAGCAGGTGCGCCTGCAGGCTCTGGCTTGTCAGCAACGATTGCTTCAGTAGTAAGTAGCAACGCAGCGATTGATGCAGCGTTCTGTAGTGCAGAACGTGTCACCTTCGCTGGGTCAATTACTCCAGCCTTCACGAGGTCCACCAGTTCACCAGTTGCAGCGTTGAGTCCAATTGAACCCTTCGCGTCAGCAACTTCGCGAACCTTAACGGCACCTTCGAAACCAGCGTTTTGTGCAATGTGGCGAAGTGGAGCGTCAAGAGAGTTAGCAACAATGCGAGCACCAGTTGCTTCGTCACCAATCAATGTTGCAATCAATGCTTCAACGCTGGCACGTGCACGAACTAGTGCTGTGCCACCACCGGCAACGATTCCTTCATCAATAGCTGCACGAGTTGCACTAAGTGCATCTTCAATGCGGTGCTTCTTCTCTTTAAGTTCAACTTCAGTTGCGGCGCCAACCTTGACAACAGCAACTCCACCAGCAAGCTTCGCAAGACGCTCTTGAAGCTTCTCGCGGTCCCAGTCAGAGTCAGTGTCTTCGATTTCACGCTTGATCTGAGCAACACGACCAGCAACTTCAGCAGCAACACCAGTTCCGTCAACAATTGTTGTTGCATCCTTGGTGACAACAATGCGACGAGCGCGACCAAGAAGGTCAATCGTTGCAGTGTCGAGCTTGAGTCCGATTTCTTCAGAGATCACTGTTCCACCAGTAAGTACAGCCATGTCTTGGAGCATGGCCTTGCGGCGGTCTCCAAATCCTGGTGCCTTAACGGCTACTGAAGTGAATGTTCCGCGGATCTTGTTAACAACAAGGGTCGCAAGCGCTTCGCCTTCAATGTCTTCAGCAATGATGAGCAGTGGACGTGCAGCCTGCATAACCTTTTCCAGTACTGGAACAAGGTCGTGCACTGCAGAAATCTTCTGGCTTGTAAAGAGAATGTACGCGTCTTCAAGAACTGCTTCTTGACGGTCATTGTCAGTTACGAAGTAAGGAGAGAGGTAACCCTTGTCGAACTGCATACCTTCGGTGAGCTCAAGCTCGATGCCGAATGTGTTTGATTCTTCAACAGTTACTGTTCCGTCTTTTCCAACCTTGTCGATTGCGTCAGCGATAACTTCACCAATAGAAGCATCAGCTGCAGAAATTGTTGCAACCTGAGCAATCTGAGTCTTGTCTGAAACAGTCTGTGACTGTTCCTTGATTGACGCAACTGCTGCCTTAACTGCCAGTTCGATTCCACGCTTAAGACCTGATGGGTTAGCGCCTGCAGCAACATTGCGCAGACCTTCCTTGATCAGTGCTTGAGCAAGAACAGTTGCAGTAGTTGTTCCGTCACCAGCAACGTCGTTTGTCTTCGTTGCTACTTCCTTCACCAACTGTGCACCCATGTTCTCAAACGGGTCTTCGAGTTCGATTTCACGTGCGATAGAAACACCGTCGTTCGTGATTGTTGGAGCACCGAACTTCTTACTAATTACAACATTGCGGCCCTTAGGTCCGAGGGTGACTTTGACAGCATCTGCCAACTTGTCAACACCGGCTTCGAGTCCGCGACGAGCTTCCTCGTCAAACTTGAGCATCTTTGACATTTTTTATCCTTGTCTATAGAGAGATAGCGACAAATCGCTGAATGACTACTTAGTTACGACTGCGAGAACATCACGGCTGGAGAGAATAAGAAGATCCTCACCATCGATTGTGATTTCAGTTCCGCCGTACTTTGAGTACACGACAGAGTCACCGGTCTTTACTCCGCTAGGAATAAGTTCACCAGTTGTCTCTGAACGACGTCCAGGGCCAGCAGCAAGAACTTCACCCTGTTGTGGCTTTTCCTTTGCTGAGTCTGGGATTACTAATCCAGATGCGGTTGTTGACTCGGCCACGTCGGGACGAACAACAATTCGGTCTTCTAGGGGTTGCAGCTTCATTTTGATTGCCTCCTGAGCAATTAGCACTCGAAACTTCCGACTGCCAATTTAGCAGTCTCACCGCAAAAGTGCCAAATGAGACTTGATCAGGGACAATGCCTCTCGAGCTTCCACTGATTGGCAGACTGGGTATAGAAAACCCGGTCGTGAAGTCGATCCGTGCGGTGCTGCCAGAACTCAAAAAACGTAGGTTCTAAGCGATATCCGCCCCAGTGCAGCGGGCGAGGAATCGGCTTACCTTCAAACTCAATTTCAAGTTCCTTGACTCGGTTTTCAAGTTCAGCGCGACTCGCGATTGGAGCACTCTGGTCACTCGCGTGCGCACCAATCTGGTGTCCACGAGGACGAGAGTTGAAGTACTCATCTGACTCAAGCGCACTCATCTGGCTCACTGCGCCTTCCATGCGAATCTGCCTGCCGAGTGGTTCGCAGTACCAAAGAATTGCGGCGAAAGGATTGAGGAGTAACTCATGTCCCTTGTGCGATAAGTAATTCGTATACCAGCCAAATGAGTGATCATCAATGTGGCGAAGAAGGACCATGCGTGTGCTTGGATGCCCGTGCGGCGTTGATGTTGAAAGAGCAATTGCTTCACGCTCACGCATTACGTCTTTGGCTTCATCAAACCATTTGTTGAACTGGACAAATGGGTTTGGGTCGCAGTCTGCAACGTCGAAGGGAACCCAGCGCTCACTCATTTGACGTCTACTAACTGCCAGTTCGGACTCGCAGACAAAGTAAGCGGGCTTGGTCCATTGTGAGAAATTCTGTGCACACCAGCAGCAGCGATCATTGCTGCATTATCTGTGCACATCTGCATTGTTGGCAAGTGAGCAACAATTCCAAATTCACTAGCGAGCTGTGTAATGCCAGCACGAAGCGCAGAGTTCGCTGCAACTCCCCCAGCGAGTGCCACACCCTTCACTTCATTCTTTTCAAGTGCGGTGCGTAACTTGCGAAGTAGTTGCTCAGCAACGGCTGCTTGAAATGAGGCAGCAACATCAGCCAGAGGGACATCAGCATTTTTCTCTGTAGCCCTAACTACTGCAGTCTTTAGACCAGAGAACGAAAGGTCGTAACCTTCGCCGGTCATAGAAACAGGGAGCTTTAGTTTTCCAGGTGTTCCAGTTTGTGCAAGCTTGTCGATTTCAGGGCCACCGGGGTAACCAAGTCCGAGCCACCTAGCGACTTTGTCATACGCTTCGCCCGCTGCGTCGTCGATTGTTTCACCAAGTACAACGTGCTCTCCTGGGCCACTTTGTAAAACAATCATGCTGTGTCCGCCCGATACTAAAAGTGTCATCAGCGGCCACTCAAGATCACTCTTTTCAAGCAGTGGCGCAAAGAGGTGGCCCTCTAAATGATTGACCCCAACGAACGGCACACCCCACGCGAGTGAAAAACCCTTTGCGGCAGAAAGGCCAACGAGAAGTGACCCAACAAGTCCCGGTCCACTGGTGACGGCGATTGCATCAATGGCTGGGTTATGAGGATCAAGTCCCGCATCTTTCAGCGCACGCTCAACAACAGGGCCAATGGTTGCAACGTGAGCTCGTCCTGCGAGCTCTGGCACCACGCCACCAAATGCGCGGTGCTGGTCAATGGAGGATTCAATAACGGAAGAAATCACGTGGAAGTTCGAATCAACGACTGAGGCCGCTGTTTCATCACAACTTGTTTCGATTCCTAGAACGACCGACATGTCTCTAGCGTAGGGCGCTCATGGCTTGTCTTCAACGGGCAAATCAGCCCAAAGAACCAGCGCATCTTCGCCTATTTTGTCGTAATAGTTCTTTCTGATGCCGACCGGCTTAAAGCCGTAGCGATAATAGAGATCTTGGGCCCGCTTGTTGCTGACGGCAACTTCTAAGGTGGCGCGCTCGATGTTTCGCTCTTTTGCATCACGCCATGCATCGTCCATCAGTGCAGCTGCGATTCCCTTACCTTCAAAGTCCGGCAGCACACCAATGGTGTTGATGTGCAGTTCATCCATTACAAACATGACCCCGAGGTATCCGAGAATTTTTCCATCTTCAACTACAACCGTGTAGCGGCGAGTTTCGATGTTGGTCACTTCATCGAGCAACATCCCTCTCGTCCAAGGCTCAGGAAACTGAATTTGCTCAATTGCGAGTAACTCTGAAATGTCGCGACGTTCAGCGAGACGAATTTGCCACGTCATTTTGCTCGCTCACGAGTAGTGAAGTTCGCAATCGCATCTGCTTCTCGAAGGTAAAGAGGAGCAATAGTGGCTGTTGGAGTTCTCATCGCCCCAAGAGTTAGTGCCGCGTGAATCGAGGGAACTTTTTCGTGATGAATTACAGCGCCCGGCACTGCAGAAAAATCACTGAGGTACCGCTCAACGCCGTCACCGGTAAATGTCACTGGCACCGCCATTGTGGCCCACTCAATGACAACCGTGCGAGGAACTTCAACACGTGGCGCATCTTTTGGCGAAACACCATCATCGAGTGTGAACGTCTGAACAAATACTTCTCCACGTCGCCCATCAACAGCACAGACCAACGTTCCGCGCACCCCTGCGTCGTGCGCCCCGTGCGCCAAAAGCTCTAGAGAGCTAACGCCAACAATTTCAGCGCCAATCCCTTGCGCCAGAGCAATTGCTGTAGCAATACCTACGCGAAGTCCAGTAAAAAGTCCTGGGCCGTGGTCAACCACCACACGATCAATGTCACTTGCCTTGAGCCCAGCTTCTCGTAGGAGTGCCTGAATGCCTACAGTGAGCTCTTCGGTGTGCTGGCGATTTTCATCAACCAGTTTGATGATTTCGAGCCCGCTTGCTGTGCGAAGACCCGTGGCGCAACCTTCAGTTGCAGTTTCAATTGCGAGAATGTTCATGGCGTTGCCCACGTTGCTAGTTCATCACTTCTCGAATTGCTAAGTGCACCACTTACAATCAGTCGGCGTCCTTCGTTGTCATTTATTTCAAAGTTCACGGTGAGTACATCGCGACCAAATACCGACGCCGCGAGTTCTCCCCATTCCACAAGTGCAACACCTGCTTCTTCAACGAGTTCGCCCAGTGCGAGGTCGAGAACTTCACCGAGACTCTCGACGCGGTACACGTCACAGTGGTGCAAGGTCTTTATGCCTTTGGTGTTTGAACACGCGTGTTCACGCACCATGGTGAATGTAGGACTAGTAACACGGTCACTAACACCTAATGCTTTCGCAACACCCTTTGTAAAGGTTGTTTTGCCTGCACCGAGTTGACCTGAAAGCAGAACAATGTCACCGGGACGAAGCACAGCGGCGAAGTCTTCGCCACACGCCTGTGTAGCTGCGTCAGTGTCGCAGTAGCGCTCGTAGGTCACTGCTTACCCAGCAAGGTTTTTAGGATTCGTAAATCTTGGCGCATCACGTCAACCACGCTAGGGCCTTGGCGAAGTGCGGCGGCGGGGTGATACGTCGCCATTCCCCTCACTGGTCCTAAAGAAATGACTTTCCCGTGCACCGCACCAATTGGCTCCGTGTGATCAAAGACTGCCCGAGAAGCGGTGTTCCCGAGTGCCAAGACAAACTGCGGGCTGACGGCGATGAACTGAGAATCAAGCCATGGCCGACACGCCCCGAGTTCAGTTTTGTTTGGCGTTCGATTATTAGGTGGTCGACACTTAACCACGTTGGTCACAAAGCAGTCACTTCTGAGCAGTCCGGTTTCTTCTTCAAGAAGGCGAAAGAGAAGCTGACCACTGCGTCCAATAAACGGCTCGCCACCTTCGTCTTCATTTTTCCCCGGAGCTTCACCAATCACCATTAGCGACGGCGAATCTGGACCCGATCCAATGACAACTCGTGTTCGAGTTTTTGAAAGTGCGCAGCGTTGACACGATGCGAGTTCTGGAATGTTTGTTTCCACGACTAGCTCACAACGACGCGGGTAACACGGGTGGCAATCATGGTGAAGATCTCATAGGCAATGGTGTCAAGTCGTTCTGCGAGTTCATTCGCAGAAATGAACTCATCGCCCTGGCGACCAAGTAGCACCACTTCGTCTCCAACCTTCACGTCGTCATCACCGCAGTCAATAACTATCTGGTCCATTGTTATTTGTCCAGCGAGCGGGTAGCGCTTCGCATGAATTAATACCTCAGCGCCACCAGCAAAGAGTGAACGTGCGTATCCGTCGGCGTAGCCGTAAGGGATTGTTGCAATGTTTGAGTCATTTTCAAGTTCACGACGTCGACCGTAACTTGGACGAGCCCCCGCAGGAACACGGCGAACAGCGCTCACCACTGAATGAAGGCTCACAGCTTGTTGCAGAGTCATTCCCGACTCACCAATGACGCTTTCTAGCCAGAGCTGTGGAGCAACACCAAGTAGTCCGAGTCCGCAGCGCACCATGGTGCCGTGAGCTTCCTTAAAGGCAACAGTTCCCGCGGTATTAGCAAGGTGAATGTTCTTAACAGCAATCCCTCTTGATGCAACGTGCTGCTGTGCTTCATTAAAAATTTCAATCTGCGTACGAGTAAACGAGCGATGGTCGGAATTTGATTCATCAGCAACGCTGAAGTGCGTATAGAAACCATCAATTTCAATGTTCGGTGAGGAAATAAGCACGTCTAAGACTGCATCGAGGTTTTCGCGGTCAACGCCGAGTCGGTGCATTCCGGTGTCGAGCTTCACGTGTACTCGATGAGTACCACCGAGCTCTCTCGCACTGTTGACTGCGAACGTTGCGCCTTCGACTGAACCTATTGTTGGCATAAGTCCGTTTTCGAAAGCGAGTTTGGTATTGAACTCGTCAAGTTCTGCAAAGACCAGAATCGGAATGGTCACTGCGTTGCTGCGAAGTTCAATCCCTTCATCAACAACCGCAACGCACAACATTGCAACATTGTTCTCTTGGTAAATAGTTGCCAGTTGCACAGCGCCAACGCCGTACCCATTGGCCTTAACAACGCCAGCGAGTACAGCTCCCCCACTCACAGCACGCAAGGTTGCAATGTTGTTCTCTAGAGCACTGCGAGAAATCTCAACGCGCGACGCGCGATTAACAGCCTCAACCGGCATCGTCAGTACCAACCACGAATGCCGCTGCGCTCATGTCAGTGTGCGTGAGCGTGATGTGCATGTGCTTTATGCCCACCCGGTCAGCAAGATCTTGAGCCGAGCCGTGCAGCACCACCATTGGTGCGCCCGAGCGCATCTTTTTCACTTCTATGGTCTTCCATCCAGTCGAGCCAACACCAACCCCGCACGCTTTCATGACTGCTTCTTTGGCGGCGAACCTGGCTGCGAGTCGTTGCGGCTTTAGTTTGGTGTCGAGCTTTTCACCTTCAGTGAAGAGGCGATCAACAATCTTTGGACGCCTGGCTAAAACCTTTTCAAACCGTGGAACGTCAACAATGTCAATACCAATACCGACCGTAGCCATTATTCAACCGTCACGGTCTTTGCGAGGTTGCGCGGACGGTCAACATTGTGTTCGAGACCACGAGCCATGGCGTAGGCAAAAATTTGTAGTGGAACAATGTCAACCATTGGTGTGAACATTGGCTCCGTTGCAGGCACTCTAAATACGTAGTCAGTAACTGCGGCGATCTTTTCGTCGTCGTCAGTTGCAACAGCAACCACCGTCGCTCCGCGAGCCTTAACTTCAGCGAGATTAGAAAGAATCTTCTCGTGCATGCTTGGATCGGTTGTTATCGCCACAACCACAACACCCGGTTCAATGAGCGCGAGTGGGCCGTGCTTGAGTTCACCGGCTGGGTAGCCTTCTGCGTGCAGGTAACTGAGTTCTTTAAGCTTTAGTGCACCCTCTAATGCAGTTGGGAACCCAACGTGGCGACCAAGGAAGAAGAAGTCACGAGTAGAAACAAGTTGCTTCGCAACAGATTCGAAGTCACCACGGCGAGTAAGGGTCTTTGCTACTTGTGCACTCACTGCATTTAGGCCTTGGAATAGTGCATCAATGTCACTAGGTTCAAGTGTTTGGCGCAACTGCGCGAGACGAAGAGCAAAAAGCTCAAGAGCGGCAACTTGGGCTACAAATGCTTTGGTCGATGCAACAGATACTTCTAGTCCTGCGCGAGTGTAAATAACGGCGTCTGCTTCTCTAGCGAGTGACGAGTCAACAATGTTCGAGATCGCAACAACACGTGCTCCGCGACGCTGCGCTTCGCGAATAGCCATGATGGTATCGATGGTTTCACCGGACTGGCTCACACCAATGACCAGGGTGCCCACTTCAACAATTGGATCGCGGTAACGGTATTCGCTCGCAATGTCGACTTCAACACTGACTCGGGCCCAGCGCTCAATGGCATACTTGGCAACTTGTGCGGCGTGGTGCGACGTTCCAGCAGCGACGAGAACAACACGCTGTACGTCACGAAGTTCTTGGTCGCTTATGCGCAGTTCATCAAAAGTAATAGTGCCGTCGCTGCGCCTGCGGTCGAGCAATGTGGCACGAAGAGCATCAGGCTGCTCGTTGATTTCCTTCGTCATGAAGTCGTCGTAGCCGCCTTTTTCTGCGGTCTCTAGGTCCCAGTCAATTTGCAGCTGGTGAAGTCGAACTGGTGCACCTTCTAGGTCAACGGCACGAAAGCCTTCAGGTCCGAGGCGAACAACTTCGTCGTCATTCACTGCATAAAAAGCAGTTGCCTTATCGAGAATCGCTGGTATGTCTGAAGCAAGGTAGGTGACGCCGGGTGCAGTGCCAACAACGAGAGGAGAAATGCGGCGCGCAGCAACAATGACGTCTGGTTCATTTGCGTCCATAACCGCCAGCGCAAAAGCACCACGAACAATCAACAAACTCTGTCGCACTGCGTCAATGAGCTCTAGGCCCTTCGCGCGCTCTTCTTCAATAAGGTGTGCAAGAACCTCAGAGTCAGTGACAGATGTAAATACGTGTCCGCGTGATTCGAGTTGTTCTTGAAGTTCTGAGTGGTTTTCAATAATGCCGTTGTGAATAATGGCAATGTTTCCTGAGCAGTCAAGGTGAGGGTGAGCATTCACTGCTTCTGGAGCTCCGTGCGTGGCCCAGCGTGTGTGTCCAATACCTGAGCTAAAGCCAGATGGTGCGTGCTCACATTCGAGACGAAGTGCCGCTACTGACTGCGTGCCATCAGCGGCACGCGCGCGCCAGGTCTGGCCTGGGCGCACCAGGGCAACTCCCGCTGAGTCGTAGCCGCGATATTCCAAGCGTTGTAGGCCCTCAAGAAGTGTCGAGAGCGTGTCGGAGGATCCAACGACCCCAATGATGCCGCACATGAATACAAGCCTACTCGCAGGGGTTTATGCGCCCCGGCCTAGTTAATTTCAGGAAAAAGAACTTTCCAAGCGTGATGAGAACTCATCAACGAACGTAGCATCAAGGGCTTCAATCATCACGCGAACAACTGGTTCTGTACCCGAAGGTCGAACCAGCAGTCGAACATCGCTCAGCTCAACATTGTGGCTCGCAACGAGTTCTTGGAATAACAACTGCACAACGTCTTCTTTGTAGAGGTCGTTGGCAATATTGATGAGTCGCTGGGGCACACGTGACCACGCAGCATTAGCTAATTCATTAAGTGGTCCTCGACGAGCCACGAGGTCGCACAACATCAGTCCAGTTAATAGTCCATCACCGGTTGGAGCGAGGTCACGGAAAATGAGGTGACCAGACTGCTCGCCACCAAAGTTCCAAGCGTTCTCTTCGAGCGCTAACAACACGTTACGGTCGCCAACGTCAGTTTCAATAACTTTTGTCTTTGCAGTTCTCATGGCACGGTGAAGACCGAGGTTGCTCATTGAAGTAACAACAAGTCCGCCGCCAAGTTTGTTGCGAATAGCAAAGTCGAGTGCGAAAAGAATCATGAGGTCGTCACCGTCACGGACGTTGCCTTCTGCATCAACAGCAATTAAACGATCAGCGTCACCATCAAAGGCGAGGCCGAGGTCTGCACCAAGTTCTTTTACTTTTGCAACCAGTCCTTCAACGTGTGTAGATCCACAGTTCTCATTAATGTTCTGCCCGTTAGGGCCATCATTAATCGTGGTGAGTGAAACACCAGTTGCTTCGAACAGTTCGTGCGCCACGTGTGACGCTGCGCCATTGGCACAGTCAAGAACAATTGATAACGCCGAGATGTCACCTGGCACCAAACTGGCAATGTGCTGTGCGTAGTCGTGTTCGGCTGAAACATCAATTGGTGTTTCAGCGAAGTCATCACTCGCTGCACTCGGTGCAGCGTTCAGTGCATCAGTGACTGCTTGTTCTGTTGCAACGTCGAGCTTTGATCCGCCTAGCCCTAGAACTTTAAGTCCGTTGTCGAAGTACGGGTTATGTGACGCAGAAACCACAACTCCAACGCCGCCACGCTGTTGGGCAATGACAGCAACGCCGGGTGTTGTGAAGTAGCCCAAGTTAATTGCGCTAGCGCCACCATCTTTTAGACCGCAGAGTACCGCTGCAGCAAGTGCGGGTGAGCTTTGCCTGGTGTCGTATCCAACGAACACTGGAGCATTGAATACGCAAGCAACTGCGCGACCAAGCTTGTAGGCGAGGTCGGTAGTTATCTCTTCGTAGGCTCTGCCTCGAATGCCGTCCGTGCCAAATTGCACGGTCATGGCCATTAACGCTTCGAGTACTGAGGCGCCTTACGGGCCTTCTTGAGACCGTACTTCTTCGATTCCTTCTTACGTGAGTCACGAGTAAGGAGTCCGGCCTTCTTAAGTGCTGGACGAGTTGCTTCGTCGAGCTCAAGAAGTGAACGTGCGATTCCGAGACGAAGTGCTCCGGCCTGTCCTGCAGTTCCGCCACCTTCGATTGTTACGTCGATGTCGTAGGTCTGCTGTTGGTCAGTAAGACGAAGTGGTTCCATCACCATCTGGCGGTGTGTTGCTGATGTGAAGTAGTTGTCGAATGCGCGTGAGTTGATGGTGATCGTTCCAGTTCCTGGACGAAGACGTACGCGAGCAACTGCTTCCTTGCGGCGGCCAGTTGTTTGTGTGAGTGGAATTGTTGACACGAATTTTCTCCTTAACCGCGGCGGATTGCCGAGGTGTCGTACTTCTGTGGTGCTTGAGCAATATGTGGATGCTCTGCGCCCTTGTAAACGTGAAGCTTCATCATTACTTGACGACCAAGACGGTTCTTAGGAATCATTCCCTTAACTGCTTCGTATACGAGCTTCTCTGGGTCGTCGGCAAGAAGTGTTCCCCATGATGTTGAACGAATTCCACCTGGGTAACCAGAGTGACGGTAACGGAAGTTTTGTGTTGCCTTGTTAGCAGTAATAACTACCTTGTCTGCGTTAATGATGATGACGTTGTCGCCCATGTCCATGTGTGAAGCAAAGGTGACGCGGTGCTTTCCGCGAAGTAGTGAAGCAGCAACTGTTGCCACGCGGCCAAGGACAAGTCCTTCTGCGTCGATGACTAACCAGTCGCGAGAAATCTCGGCTGTTTTTGGAGTAAAGGTCTTCACAATTCTTCTTTCAGCGATCTTTAGAGGGTCACCAGCGTGGGACTCCTAAGGGACTCTCTATCTTACGAAACCGGAGGGTCCTCCAGCAAATTCCTCGTATCCGACCCCAATAAGGCTCAGACCCTCGGGTGGGGCCGCCGATGGCAAATGATCCCTCTGGGGGGTCTCCAGGCGCTCTTTAATGGTGTTTTCAGGGATCTCCCCTCGCCCTACGGCGACCATGGTGGAGACCAGATTGCGAACCATGTTGTGGCAAAAGGACTGGGCCCGAATGGTGAGGCGAAGGACCGGGTCCCGCGTTGGACTCATGGCCCACTCGTCAGGGACCCTTTGCCAGTTCACTGAGATGACGCGGCGAAGCAGAGGATCTTCTGGACCAGCATTTGTAGGGCGGCGACAAAAGGAACGAAAGTCATATGTTCCAACGCACTGCTGGCCAGCTCGATTCATGGCGTCAATGTCGAGTGGACCTTCAACGCTCCACGCGAAGCTGCTCGTTAGCGCTAGCGCAGGTGCATCTGATTCAAAAACGAGGTAACGATATTCACGCCACAGTGCAGAGCGGCGAGCATCAAAGTCATGGCTAACCCGCTGCGCTTTAAGGACGCTGATCTGTCCTCGTAGTTGCATGTTGAGTGAGTTGACGAGACGCTGTACTGGTTCTCCGCGCTCGTCGGGAAAGAACTGAACAGGTAGATCAACGTGAACAACTTGTGCGAATGCGTGTACACCAGCGTCAGTTCGACCAGCACCAATAATGTCTGGCTCTTCTTTTAGGCGAAGTGTTGTTGCTAACGCGACGCGAAGTAACCCAACAACTGTTGTGACTTCTGGCTGATAGGCAAATCCACTAATACCTCTGCCGTCATAGGCGAGGTCGAGACGCCACCTTTCGGTAGCGACTACTGATGGATCAAACGAACTCAATGCGCGCCATAGGGGCATTGTCACCCTGACGCGGCCCAAGCTTCAAGATGCGGGTGTAACCACCAGGACGCTCCTTGTAACGAGGAGCAATTTCAGTGAACAACTTGTGAGCCATGTCCTTGTCGCGAATGAACGCAACGACACGACGCTGAGCGTGCACTGAACCCTCTGGGGAGTTCTTGGCTGCGGTTACGACCTTCTCCACGATGGGACGAAGGGCCTTGGCCTTAGCTTCTGTTGTGACGATTCCTTCAGCAGCAATGAGTGACGAAACAAGGTTTGCGTACATTGCCTTCTGGTGAGCTGAGCTGCCGCCGAAGCGCTTGCCCTTTTTTGGTGCACCTAACATAATTAGTCCTCTAGTCGAAGTGAAAGACCACGCTCTTCGAGGCGGTCATTCACGTCCTTCAGTGACGTAGCACCGAAGTTTGTGATTGATGTGAGGTCACGCTCTGTTGCATTAACGAGCTGAGCAATTGTGTTGATGCCAGCACGCTTAAGGCAGTTACGTGAACGCTCGGTAAGGCCGAGTTCTTCAATTCGGATGTCGAGCTCAGAAGCTGCAGCCTGTGCTGATCCAACGTCACCAAGCTCAAGAGCTGGTGCTTCGTTGTCAAAGTCACCAATTAGTTCCACAAGTGAACCGAGGGTCTTTCCGGCTGAAGCGAGTGATTCTTGTGGGCTAACAGTTCCGTCAGTTTCGATTTCAATAACGAGACGGTCAAAGTCCTTTGACTGCTCAACACGAACTGGGAAGATTTCGAAGCTCACACGACGAACTGGTGTGAAGATTGCGTCGAGTGGAATAACACCAATGGTTGAAGAACCCTTGTTACCTTCAGCTCCTACGTATCCCTTGCCGCGCTCTACTGTGAGCTCGAAGCTAAGTGATGACTTTGAAGATGTGATGTAAGCAAGGTGAAGGTCTGGGTTGAGGATCTCAACGTCAGCGGTTGTTGAAAGGTCACGTGCAGTAACTGGTCCTTCAGTCTTCTTGTCGAGACGAAGTGTGACTGGCTCGTCTGAGTGAACAATAAGAAGGAGGTCCTTCAAGTTAAGGCAGATGTCCTGAACGTCTTCCTTAACACCTTCGATAACCCCAAATTCGTGCAACACAGCGTCGAACTTCACGCGTGTCGCAGCAGCACCTGGGATCGACGAAAGAAGGGTGCGACGCAGTGAGTTACCAAGCGTGTGACCAAATCCTGGGTCGAGTGGCCCAATCGCAAATGATTGGGTGTTGTTTAGTTCGTCGCCAAGGGCTTCGATTGTTGGGCGTTGGATAATCAGCATTAGGACTCCTTAAGTCTTTCGGTTACTTGGAGTACAACTCAACGATGAGTTGCTCTTGGATGGTTTCGGTGATCTGCTCACGAGCTGGAACAACGCGAACGGTAACTGCAAAGCCGTTCTCAGAAGTTTCCAACCAGCCTGGTACGTTGCGTTCAAGAACGTCAGCATTGCGCTTGACGTTAAAGTTCTCGCGAGTAACTGCCTTAAGAGCAATCACTTCGCCAGGACGCACACGGTACGAAGGAATAGTTACGCGCTTGGCGTTAATTGTCACGTGACCGTGACGAACAAGCTGACGGGCCTGAGCGCGTGATGCACCCCAACCTGCGCGGTACGCAACATTGTCGAGACGAAGCTCGAGGAACTGAAGCAAGTTTGTTCCGGTGATGCCAGGACGGCGACTTGCTTCTTCGTAGAGGTTGCGGAACTGCTTTTCGAGAAGACCGTAAATACGACGAGCCTTCTGCTTCTCACGAAGCTGGCCAAGGTATTCAGAGCCTTGACGCTGACGGTTAGCGCCGTGCATCCCTGGTGGGAAAGCGCGCTTCTGACGGTCAGAGTTTTCTGAGACTGGGCACTTCAAAGTGAAGCAACGCTCACCCTTCAAGTACAACTTTGTACGTTCGCGACGACAGAGTCGACAAACTGGTCCTGTATAACGAGCCATTTTTCCTTAACCTCGCTTGCGCTTCTTAGGGCGGCAACCATTGTGAGCTAGTGGTGTTACGTCTTGGATCTTCACTACTTCAATACCCGCAGCAGCGAGTGATCGAATAGCGGTCTCACGGCCAGATCCTGGACCACGAACCAATACGTCAACCTTCTTGATGCCGTGTTCAATTGCAGCGCGCGCACACTTTTCAGCAGCGAGCTGGGCAGCGTAAGGAGTTGACTTACGTGAACCCTTAAAGCCGACCTGACCAGATGATGCCCATGAAAGGACGTTTCCTTCTGGGTCAGTGATTGACACAATTGTGTTGTTGAACGAACTCTTGATGTGAGCCACGCCGAAGGCAACGTTCTTACGTTCCTTCTTGCGAGTCTTACGAGCAGCTGACGGCTTAGCGGTTGCCATTACTTAACGACCTTCTTCTTACCAGCGACTGTGCGCTTTGGTCCCTTACGGGTACGAGCATTTGTGCGGGTGCGCTGTCCACGAACAGGCAGACCCTTGCGGTGACGGATTCCCTGCAAGCAGTTAATTTCCATCTTGCGCTTGATGTCTTGTGCGACGTCACGTCGAAGGTCACCTTCAACAGTGATGTTCTGGTCAATGTACGCACGAAGCTTGTTGACGTCAGCTTCGCTTAAGTCCTTCACGCGAGTTGATTCATCGATACCAGTCGCTTCGCAAGCCTGCTTAGCCTTTGTCGGTCCAACACCAAAAATATATGTAAGTGAAATCACCGTGCGCTTGTCGCGTGGGATGTCTACTCCTGCAATACGGGCCATCTTTTTTCTCCTAGCCCTGACGCTGCTTGTGGCGTGGGTTATCGCAGATCACGCGGACGTGACCTTCTCGTCGAATGACTTTGCACTTCTCACACATGGGCTTTACGCTCGCGCGAACTTTCATGTTTTTCTTTCTCGATCTCTAAGAACTTGAGTTATTTGTAGCGGTAGGTAATACGGCCGCGTGTCATGTCGTATGGAGTGATCTCAACTTGTACTTTGTCTCCTGGGAGAATACGGATGCGGTGCATGCGCATTTTTCCTGAGCTGTGAGCGAGGACGGTGTAACCGTTCTCGAGTTCAACTCGAAACATTGCATTTGGTAGAGGCTCGACGACAGTTCCCTCAACGGTGAACGCATCTTCCTTTGGCTTACTCAGGTTCTTTCTCCTTCTTACGTGAATGCGGGGCACGAAGAAGCAAAAACTTCCTCGTGTTTGACCTCGTGTACTTCTTAAGAGGTCGGCTGACTATTCTACCGAATTTTCAGAAAAACGCAAAAGCAGGCCTAAATTCCCGGGTTTTGCCCTGCCCACCTACTGGGGCCAGGACATGGGAGGGTGGGGCTATGCCCTTACTCAACCCCCACTCCCCAGAACGGGCCGAGCGTGAATACCTTGATTCTGTGCTGAGTCACCTCACAAAGGCCCGTGCTGCACTAGATATTGCCTTTGAAAACATCGCCTCAAATGCCACCAAGGACCAGCTTCGAACTGCTGATATCGAGCTCACGGCGGTAATAAATAGTCTCATCCCCCACGTTCTCACCAAGAGCGACCTCGAACACCTACAGATGCGAGAAAACCGCCGAGCCCAAGAAAATTTCCGAGTACAGCAATTGAACGCCCAAGAGCTACGAGTATTTGAGCTTCTGGCGGAAGGAATGAGTAATAAAGAAATAGCGGAAACTATTAACTTGTCTCAGAACACGGTCAGAAATTACGTCTCAATGATTCTGGACAAGTTAGGACTATCGAACCGGACTGAAATTGCGCTCGTTAGCCAGCGCCGAAGTGACGAGTTCTAGAGAACGGTAAAGACTTCTGGACCATTGTCGGTAACGGCAATGGTGTGTTCGAAGTGTGCAGAGAGTTCGCCGTCTTGGGTCATTACTCCCCAACCATCGTCCAGCACGTACGTGTCAGCTGTTCCAACGTTGATCATTGGTTCAATTGCAAACACCATGCCGGTCTTGAGTGTTGGTCCACCTGATCCCGGCCAGTAGTTAGGAACTTGCGGTTGCTCGTGCATGGCAGTTCCAATTGCGTGACCAACGTATTCACGCACAACTGAGAACCCAGCAGCTTCGGCAACATTTTGCACCGCGCGACCAACTTCGTGCAGACGGTTTCCCGCTTTTAGCTGCTCGATACCGGCCCACATGGATCGTTCAGTGATTTCAATGAGCTTCTTTGCAACTGGACTAATTTCTCCAACTCCCATTGTGTACGCAGCATCACCGTGATATCCCTCGATGATTGCGCCACAGTCAATAGAGATGATGTCGCCTTCTCGAAGCTTGGTGTCGTCAGGGATACCGTGAACAATCATGTTGTTCGGGCTCGTGCAAATAACTGCAGGAAAACCGTGGTAGTTAAGAAAGTTTGAACGTGCGCCACGCTTAGCAATAACTTCTGCGGCGATTTCATTTAATTGCAGCAACGTAACGCCAGGCTTTACAGCGGCTCTCGTTGCTTCGTGCATTTCGGCGACAACTTTGCCGGCCTTGCGCATTTTGTTCAGCTCATCAGCTGAACGTCTCACGCGAGTCCTCGCTCCGAGACAACTTGTCTGATAGCAGTCGTAACTTGCTCTGGAGTCTGATCGCCATTAACCGTTACTAGTAGTCCGCGTTTTTCGTAGAACGCTAGTAGTGGCGCAGTGTCACGCTCGTAGAGATCGAGACGCTTGCGAATGGCTTCAGGCTGGTCGTCAGCGCGCTGGATGACGTCACCACCACACTTTTCACACGTGCCAGAAATCGCTTCAATGTCTGAGTCGCGATAGATAGTGCCACATTCTTGGCACACCCGACGTGAACTGAGCCGCTCGGTTACAAGGTCAGTTGATACGTCAAGGTTAAGAACAAGTTTTACCCCATCATCACCAAGCAGCGCATCGAGTGCTTCTGCTTGATTAAGAGTGCGAGGAAATCCATCAAAGAGTGCGCCACGCTTGGCGTCGTCTTGATTCATGCGGTCAAGTACAAGCTTGTTAACAAGTTCATCCGAAACAAGTCCGCCAGATTCAAGAACGCCTGAAACTTCTTTGCCTAGTGGTGATCCGGCCTTTACTGCGGCACGAAGGATGTCACCAGTAGAGATTTGAGGGATTGCGTAGTCATCAACGAGGCGCTTGCACTGGGTGCCCTTGCCCGCGCCTTGCTTGCCAAGTACTACAAGATTTAAACGTGCCGACATGGCTACTTCTTCAAGAAGCCTTCGTAGTTACGCATCATGAGTTGTGAGTCAATCTGCTGCATAGTCTGCAGTGCAACACCCACAGCAATAAGAAGAGTTGTTCCGTAGTACGGGAACTTGTTGATGTTCCACATGGCCATCAAGATGCTTGGAACTACGGCAACTGATGCCAAGAAGAGTGCTCCAACAACCGTGATGCGTGAAAGCATCTTGGCGAAGTACTTCTCAGTTGGAAGACCCGGACGAATTCCTGGAACGAAGCCACCTTGCTGGCGCAGCATTTCAGCCTGCTGATGAGGCTCAAAGGCAATGTACACGTAGAAGAACGTGAAACCAAGAATAAGAATAAAGTCAGCAGCAATGTAGAAGAAGCTCGTTGGGTGCAGTGAGTTTGTGACGAAGTGCTGGAAACTTGACCAAGGCACAATGTTCGACAGTAGAACTGGAATGTAGAGCACCGAAGAAGCAAAGATGATTGGGATAACACCCGACTGGTTGACCTTAAGAGGAATGTAGGTGGAGTTACCACCCATTTCCTTGCGGCCTACAACACGACGAGCAAACGTTACCGGGATGCGACGCTGGCCTTGGTCAACGTAGACAATAATCACGAGCAAGATAATCGAGATCGCAAGAATTGTGAAGAACTTGATTGGCCCGCCTTCGTTCCACACGGCAACGCCACCAGATGGCAGACCCGCTACAACGTTTGCGAAAATAAGTAGCGACATTCCCTGGCCAATACCACGCTGGGTAATGAGTTCGGCGAGCCACATAACGAATGCAGTTCCTGCAGTCATGATGGCAACCATGAATAGGCCTAGGGCCAAGTTGAACTTAGGGATGAGGTCAATGGTGAATCCGAGCAATGCCTGGTCGTGACCGTGGAACGCGTAGATAAGTCCAGTTGACTGCAGTAGGGCAAGGCCAATGGTCAGATACCTAGTTGCTTGCGTGATTTTCTTTTGACCAAGTGCGCCTTCATCACGCCACTGCCCGAGCTTCGGGATAACAGTGGTGAGTAACTGCACAACGATTGAGCTCGTAATGTACGGCATAATTCCAAGTCCGAATACAGCCAGACGAGTTAGTGCACCACCCGAGAAAAGGTTTAGGAACCCAAGAACACCGCTTGCGCCAGCCTTTGACTGGAGCAGTTGAACTTGCGTCCAGCTAACACCAGGGATTGGAAGGTTTGCTCCCAATTGGTAGAGGCAGATGATTGCAACGGTGAACAAAACCTTATTACGAAGGTCTGGAACCCTAAAAATATTCCCGAGTCGTCTAAACACGTCTTCGCCTTAGCGGTTCTGGTGCTGGTTGCCTGCGGCTGGTGGACGAACTGCGAATGGAAGAGCAATCACTGTTGCAGTCCCACCACTAGCTTCAATCGCAGCCTGAGCTGACTTTGAGAAAGCGTGTGCAGAAACGTTCATCTTGGTGCCAAGAGTTCCACGTCCGAGAATTTTGACGAAGTCCTTCTTCTTGCAAAGGCCGTTAGCTACAAGCACCTCGAAGGTGACGTCACTAACACCAAGCACGGTGAGGGTGTCAAGGTTTACAGGGGTGTACTCAACGCGGAAGGGGTTCGTAAAACCCTTCAACTTAGGAATGCGCTGGAGCAGTGGAAGCTGTCCACCTTCGAAACCTGCAGGAATCTGGCGACGAGCCTTTTGTCCCTTGGTTCCACGTCCGGCAGTCTTACCGCCCTTACCAGCAATACCACGACCGACAATACGCTTGCGGTGTGTTGAGCCTTCAGGTGATTTGAGATCGTGCAACTTCATTAGTTGACCTCTTCTACTTTTACAAGGTGTGGCACGCGTGCGATCATTCCACGAATTTCTGGACGATCAGGCAGCGTGTTGGTCTGGCTGATGCCACGCAGTCCAAGCGCGCGAAGTGTTCCGCGGTGCTTTGGCTTTGTGGCGATCGATGAACGAATCTGAGTGACTTTTAATTGCGCCATGATTTACGCCTCCGTCTTAAACAAGTCAGTGTCACGCTGGCGCTCGCGGTAAGCGCGAAGTGTGCCAGATGGAATGACGTGGTCAGCAGTTTTGTCACGTGACGCAGCAATCTCTTCTGGACGACGCAATTGCTTCAGTCCTTCGATTGTTGCGTGCGCAACGTTGATGCCGTTTGAAGATCCAAGCGACTTGGCAATGATGTCCTTCACGCCAGCCATTTCGAGAATGGCACGAGCAGCTCCACCGGCGATAACACCAGTTCCCGGAGCTGCAGGCTTCATGAGCACGCGACCAGCACCGGCTTCGCCAAGTACTGGGTAGACAATTGTTGAACCAGCGAGTGGCACTTCGAAGAGGTTCTTGCGAGCTTCTTCGATTCCCTTTTGTACCGCAAGACCTGCTTCTTTGGCCTTACCGTATCCGAGTCCAACGTGTCCCTTGCCGTCACCAATAACCATGAGAGCGGTGAATGAGAAACGTCGTCCACCCTTCACAACCTTGGAAACGCGGTTTACTTTGATCGTACGTTCTTCGTATTGCTGTTCGTCGGTCATTAGAACTCCAGTCCTGCAGCGCGAAGAGTGTCTGCGAATGCAGCAACGCGACCGTGATAGTCGAATCCACCGCGGTCAAAGACCACTGTGGTGATGCCGGCGGCCTTGGCACGATCAGCAAGTTGCTGAGCTACGGCCTTGGCACCGTCGATGTTGCCACCGTTAGTTGACTTCAAGGCTGCTTCAACTGAAGACGAAGCGCAGAGTGTTACTCCTGCAACGTCATCAATGATCTGTGCCGAGATGTGCTTGTTCGTACGACTCACGGCGACACGTGGGCGAGCTGCAGTACCTGAAAGGTTCTTGCGAATTCGCTTGTGACGACGCTTACGTAGTTCGAGTGTTGTGCGTGCCATTATTTAGCAGCCTTTCCAGCCTTGCGAGCGACCTTTTCACCGAGGTAGCGCACACCCTTACCCTTGTAGGGCTCAGGCTTACGTAGTTTGCGGATTGATGCGGCGACTTGACCAACAACTTCTTTGTCCGCACCCTTAACAATCACGCGCGTAGGAGCAGGCACTTCAAAAGTGATGCCCTCAGGAGCAGTGAACTTAACTGGGTGAGAAAAACCAAGTGCAATGTCAAGAGCGCTAGGACCGGCGGCAGCGGCACGGTAACCAACACCAATGATTTCAAGCTCCTTCACCCATCCGTCAGTCACGCCAACAACCATGTTGGAAATAAGTGTGCGTGAAAGACCGTGAAGTGACTTCGATGCTGTTTCTTCATCAATACGTCCAATGATGAGCTGGTCTGCGTCTTGCTTCACAGTGATGCATGAAGGAATGGTGCGAGTCATGGACGCGTTGGGTCCCTTAACTGTCACTTGCTCACCAGAAACGGTGACTGTTACCGATGATGGAACGGTGATTGGGTTATTGCCAATACGTGACATCAGCGAACCTCAACTTTCAAAATTTGCGTGTTACCAGACATAACAAAGCACCTCGCCACCGAGCTTGGCCTTGCGGGCTTCGCGGTCGGTCATGAGACCGTGACTCGTTGAAACAACGGCCACACCCACACCACCAAGAACCTTTGGCATCTGGTCTGACTTCTTGTAAATACGTAGTCCTGGCTTCGAGACGCGCTTGATACCAACAATGGTCTTCTTGCGGTCTTCTGAATACTTAAGGACGATCTCTAGCGTGTTGCCCGCCTTACCCGCTTCTTGTGTCACGGTGTAGCTCGCAATGAAGCCTTCCTTGAAAAGAACCTTTGCGAGGCTCTCCTTCAACTTAGAAGACGGCATCTTTACGCTGTCGAACATTGCGGCATTCGCGTTACGAATGCGTGTGAGCATGTCGGCTATTGGGTCAGTCATTGTCATGATTTACCAACTTGCCTTTGTTACGCCAGGAATTTCGCCAGCGTGGACCATTACTCGTAGACAAATACGGCATAGACCGAACTTGCGGTATACCGAACGAGGACGACCGCAGCGCTCGCAACGTGTGTAGGCACGTGTTGAGAACTTAGGTGTCTTCTTCTGCTTGATTACAAGGGCTTTCTTAGCCATGTCTATCGATTCTCCTGCTTGAAGGGGAAGCCGTAAGCGCGCAAGAATGCACGCCCCTGCTCGTCGTTCGCGGCCGTTGTAACAATCGTGATGTCGAAACCACGTGGCGCGTCGATTTTGTCGTAGTCAATCTCGGGGAAGATCAACTGGTCATTTACACCAAAGGTGTAGTTACCCTTGCCATCGAATGACTTAGAGCTAAGGCCACGGAAGTCACGGATACGAGGGATTGAGATGCTGATGAGACGGTCAAGGAATTCCCAAGCGCGGTCACCGCGAAGCGTCACCTTGGTTCCAATGGCCTGCTCTTCACGAAGCTTGAAGCTCGCGATTGATTTCTTGGCGCGAGTCACGATTGGCTTTTGACCAGTAATGAGCTCGAGGTCTTTCTGCGCGCCTTCAAGAAGTGATGCTTGCTGGGTAGCGCGACCAACACCAGAGTTCAGCACGATCTTTGTGAGACGTGGAACCTGCATGATGTTGCTAAGGCCGAGTTCTTCCTTTAGGGCCTGACGGACCTGCTGGTCGTAAACAACCTTTAGACGTGGACGAGTTGTTGTGCTCATAGTTCTGCTCCACACTTACGGCAAACACGTGACTTAACACCGTCTGCAACCTTAAATCCAACCTTGGCTGGGCCCTTGTGTCCCGCACACCAAATAGCAACGTTCGAAACGTGCAGTGGCATCATCTTGTCGATGATTCCAGCCTGCATTGTTGCGCCCGTCTGCTTAGTGTGACGCTTTGAAACATTGATGCCGTCAAGAACAACTTTGTTGCTCCCTGGCAAAGCTTCAATAACGTCGGCACGCTCTCCACGGAACTTTCCGCTGAGAACAAGCACGTTGTCACCCTTTACAATTTTCATTACAAAACCTCCGGAGCCAGCGAAATGATTCGCATGAACTTCTTGTCACGTAGTTCACGGCCAACTGGGCCAAAAATACGTGTTCCACGAGGCTGCAACTGATCGTTGATCAGTACTGCAGCGTTTTCGTCGAACTTGATGTACGAACCGTCAGGACGTCGGCATTCCTTTGCGGTGCGAACAACAACGCAGCGAACTACGTCACCCTTCTTCACTGCAGCACCAGGAATTGCATCCTTAACTGTTCCAATAAATACGTCACCGATTGATGCGTAGCGACGGCGTGTTCCACCGAGTACACGGATGCAAAGAACTTCCTTCGCACCTGAGTTGTCGGCAACCTTAAGACGGGACTCTTGCTGAATCATCGTGCACGCTCCACAATCTCCGTTAGGCGCCAGCGCTTGAGCTTTGAAAGTGGACGAGTCTCTTGGACGCGTACTTTGTCGCCAACCTTGGCTTCGTTCTTTTCGTCGTGGACGTAGAGCTTCTTGGTGCGCTGCACTGTCTTGGAGTAACGAGGGTGTGAAACACGCTCGTTAACCGCAACAACCAACGTTGAGTTCATCTTGTCCGACACAACAATTCCCTCACGGATCTTGCGTGGGTTTTCGCGACTGGTGTTGATTTCTTCAGTCATGATTAGTTACCTTCTCCCAAAGCTTCAGCAGCTTCGATTTCGCGCTCACGAAGAAAAGTGGCTAGACGCGCAATGTCGCGACGAACCTCTCCTAGACGTGATGTGTTGTCGAGCTGACCTGTAGCGAGTTGGAAACGCAAGTTGAACAACTCGCGACGAGACTCGCTAAGGCGCTCGATCATTTCCTTGTCGCCGAGGAGTCGAAGCTCCGCTACGCGTTCTTTAGTGTTTGCCATTAGATGGTTACCTCCGGTGCGCCGTGTGTTCCAGGGCGGATAACGAACTTTGCCTTAATCGGTAGTTTCTGAATAGCGCGCTCCATAGCTTGGCGAGCGAGTGCCTCATCAACACCACCGAGTTCGAACATGATGCGACCCGGCTTCACAACGGCAACCCAGAACTCAGGGTTACCTTTACCTGAACCCATACGAGTTTCAGCAGGCTTCTGTGTTACTGGCTTGTCCGGGAAAACACGGATCCAAACTTTTCCACCACGCTTAACGTGACGAGTCATTGCAATACGAGCAGCTTCAATTTGACGTGCAGTAATCCAACCAGCTTCGAGAGCCTGGATTCCGAAGTCACCAAAGTTGAGTTCTACTCCACCCTTAGCCATACCGGTCATACGACCACGCTGCTGCTTACGGTGCTTTACTTTGCGAGGCATCAACATAATTACTCAGCGTCCTTTCGAAAGTGTGGTGTGTCAGTGTGATCTTGAGCAGTACGACGCTCGATCTCTTCTTCAACACTCAGTAGCTTTTCGACTTCAGCATCAACAGCAATGATGTCCACTGGTGCGGTGTCGACTACTTCGGCGTCAGTAACTTCAACACTCTCAACACGACGACGTCCACCACCAGCTCGAACAACACCCTTTGGTGCAGTTGGTGTTGCTCCGACTGGAACTGCGTCGCCTGCAGCCATGGCTGCTTCGCGAACGATCTTTTCGTCGTTCGTAAGTTGATAAGGAAGAATGTCACCCTTGTAGATCCAAACCTTCACACCAATGCGACCGGTTGATGTACGAGCTTCACGGAATCCGTAGTCAATGTCAGCGCGAAGTGTGTGGAGTGGAACACGGCCTTCACGGTATGACTCACGGCGTGACATTTCTGCTCCACCGAGACGACCAGATGCCTGAATCTTCACACCCATAGCGCCAGCCTTTTGAACAGTCTGGATACCACGCTTCATTGCACGGCGAAAAGCCACGCGGCGAAGAAGTTGGTCACAGATACCCTGCGCAATAAGTGCAGCGTCAAGTTCTGGTTGCTTAATTTCTTGGATGTTGAGGGAGATCTTGTTCTTTTGACCAGTGATCTTCTCAAGGTCCTTCTTTAGACGCTCAGCTTCAGCCCCACGGCGACCAATAACAATGCCCGGACGAGCAGTGTGGATGTCAACGCGTACGCGGTCTGAGCTGCGCTCGATTTCAATACGGCTCACGGCAGCGCTTTCGAGCTGCTTGGTGAGGTAGTCACGGATCTTCCAGTCCTCGATAACGAGTTCCTTGTAACCGCGCTCTTTAAACCAGCGCGACTTCCAGTCCGTCGTGATACCGAGACGGAAACCGTATGGATTTACCTTCTGACCCATTAGTTCTTCTCCTCAGTAGTTTCATCAGTTGTTGTCTCGGTTACCTGATCAACAATTGGTGTTTCGATCACGTCAGTCTCAATCACTTCGTTCTCGGCTTCAGTCGCTGCAAGTTCTGCAGCAGTTTCGCGCTTGTTAACGCTGGCGGTCTGGTCAGCACGACGGCGTGATGTAGCTACGCGGCGTGTACGTGATGCAGATGCCTGAGCACTACGAGCAGTGCGAAGAAGTTCGAGACGCTCATCGTCAAGACGAGAGACAATCACGGTGATGTGACAAGCGCGCTTCAAGATTGCACCGGCACGACCACGAGCACGTGGGGTGAAGCGCTTCATGGTGATGCCTTCGTCGGCGTATGCGGCTGATACGAAAAGTTCGTCAGCGTTCATTGCGTCGTTGTTCACTGCGTTAGCAACAGCAGATGCAAGCACCTTGCCAATTACGTCAGCAGCTTCACGAGTAGTTCCGCTAAGAATTTCACGAGCAGTGTTGACGTCTTCACCACGGATGAGGTTAAGTACAACACGAGCCTTGCTCGCAGACATTTGGTAACCCTTGAGTGAGGCGCGGGTTCCTGGACGTTCGTTTAGCTTTGGACCGGTCATTAGCGCTTACCTGTCTTTTCCTGGCCGGCGTGGAACTTGAATGTACGAGTTGGTGAGAACTCTCCAAGCTTGTGGCCAACCATTGATTCGTTTACAAATACTGGAACGTGACGTCGTCCGTCGTGAACGGCGAAGGTGTGGCCAACCATCATTGGAATGATCGTTGAACGACGACTCCAAGTCTTGATGACCTTCTTCTCGTTAGCGGCGGTCATCACTTCAACCTTCTTAAGAAGGTGTGCGTCGATGAAAGGACCTTTTTTGAGACTACGTGACATGTATTTACCTACCTACGCGCGCCGCGTCCACGGCGACGACGAATAATTAGCGCATCCGACTGCTTCGGAAGACGCGTACGACCTTCTGGCTGACCCCAAGGCGACACTGGGTGACGTCCTCCGGAAGTCTTTCCTTCACCACCACCAAGTGGGTGGTCTACCGGGTTCATCGCAACACCACGTGTCTGAGGGCGAATACCCTTCCAGCGATTACGACCGGCCTTACCAATCTTGATGAGTTCGTGCTCAGAGTTTCCAATGATGCCCAGTGTTGCGCGACAGTCAATTGGTACACGGCGCATTTCAGTTGATGGAAGACGAAGAGTGGCGAAGCCACCGTCCTTCGCAACAAGCTGAACGCTCATGCCGGCACTGCGGCCCATCTTTCCACCACCGCCGGGACGAAGCTCGACGTTGTGAACAGTTGAACCAGTTGGGATGAAGCGCATTGGCAGTGCGTTTCCGGTGCGGATGTCGGCCTTTGGGCCAGACTCCACAACATCGCCAACTTTTAGTCCGTTAGGAGCGAGGATGTAACGCTTTTCACCGTCTGCGTAGTGCAGTAATGCAATACGGCAGGTGCGGTTCGGGTCGTATTCAATTGCGGCAACGTTTGCAGGAATTGCGTCCTTGTTGCGCTTGAAGTCAATGATGCGGTACTGCTGCTTGTGTCCACCACCACGGTGACGTGAGGTCTTGCGACCGTAGTTGTTACGTCCACCAGACTTCGGCTTAGGGCTGAGTAGTGACTTTTCAGGAGTCGACTTAGTGATTTCAGCAAAGTCTGAAACCGACTGGAAGCGACGTCCCGGGCTGGTTGGTTTGCGGTTACGAAGGGCCATAGCTGTCCTTAGTTCTCAAAGAGGTTGATCGAGTCGCCCTGTTTGAGGGTGACAATGGCCCGCTTAGTTGCTGGACGTGATCCAGTAACACCGGTACGACGATTCTTAGTTGTCTTACCCTTGCGGTTGAGTGTGTTGACGTTGGTGACCTTCACATTGAAAGCCTGTTCAACGGCATTACGAACGTCTACCTTCGTGGCCTTAGGGTCCACGATGAAAACGTACGTGTGGTTTTCCATCAATGCGTATGTCTTTTCAGACACGACAGGACGGATGAGAACGCTCATTGCATCGCGCATTAGTTGGTCTCCTTAGCAACTGGAAGAGTGGAGTCCGTAAAGAGGATCCAGTCGTTTTCGAGAATGTCGTACGCGTTCAGTTCGCCGGCATCAACAGTCTTGATGTGTGGCAAGTTCTTAAACGAGTGGAATGCCACTGCGTCATCGCGACTTAGAACAACCAAGACCTTGCCTTCAAGTCCTAGGGCGCTAAGAGCTGAAACAGCATCCTTAGTCTTAGGAAGGGCCCACTTTTCGAAGTTGTCAATAAGAGCAACGCGTTCGAGTTGTGCACGGTCTGAAAGAGCTGAGTAGAGAGCCAGTCGGATCATCTTCTTAGGAGTCTTTTGGTCGTACTTACGTGGCTTAGGTCCGAGTGCAATTCCACCACCTGGGTAGTGAGGTGCACGGATTGTTCCCTGACGTGCTCCACCAGTTCCCTTTTGGTTGAATGGCTTCTTTCCACCACCACGAACTTCTTTACGAGTCTTTGTTGACTGTGTTCCAGCGCGCTTTGCAGCGAGCTGAGCCTTGATGACTTGGTGCAGTACAGCCATGTTTGGTTCAATACCGAACATCGTTGGCTCTAGGGCAACCTTGCCGAGTGCTTTTCCATCAATTGACTTACGTTCTACTGAACGCTTCTGCGGTTCTGGACGATCCTTCTTTACAGGACCACGGAGAGTAAAGACATCGCTCATCGCTTGCCTCCAGCCTTCATTGGATTCTTCACTGATGTACGAAGTACAACAACGCCACCGCGTGGGCCTGGAACTGCACCCTTCACGAGAACGAGGCTGCGCTCAACGTCAACACCAATTACTTCGAGGTTAGTAGTTGTAACTTGTCCGCCACCCATGCGTCCGGCCATCTTCTGACCCTTAAACACACGACCTGGTGTTGAACATGCACCGATTGAACCAGGAGCACGGTGGTGCTTATGGTTACCGTGCGATGCACCCTGACCACCGAAGTTGTGTCGCTTCATTCCACCGGCAAAACCCTTACCCTTGCTCACTGCAGTGGCGTCAATCATTTCGCCCTTTTCAAAGGTGTCAACAAGAATCTCTTGACCCACTTCGTAACCAGATACGTCGTCGAGGCGAAGCTCCACGAGCTTCTTACCTGGAGCAACACCAGCTTTTTCGAAGTGACCTTGTTCAGGCTTCGTTACTGTTGATGCGCGACGGGTTCCCCACGTCACTTGAAGAGCTGAGTAGCCCTCCTTCTCGGGAGTCTTTACTTGGACGACTCGAGCTGGGCTGACACGAACAACTGTCACTGGTATGGCCCGGTTTTGGTCATCCCAAACCTGGGTCATGCCCACCTTCTCGCCGACGATCGCTTTGGCCGTCACGGTAATTCCCTCTTTCTACTATCTGTACGTCGGTCACCCGACACACAGACGCTCCGCCGGGCCATAAAACCCGAACGGAGCGCTCGACTTGTTTGGTTTGACGTCCCTCATTGCTGAGGCGATCAAACACTTCTGTTGTGCAGCAGAACCGTTAAATTCTGCTCCCCACCACGAATGACAGGGATACTTACAATACATCAAAAGACCCCGCCAGCGCAAAGGCGCCGGCGGGGTCTTTTGAAAAGTACTTATTTTGTGCGGATCTTGATTTCGATGTCCACACCCGCTGGAAGGTCGAGGCGCTGAAGCGCATCTACAGTCTTAGGAGTCTGGTCAACAATGTCCAAAAGACGCTTGTGAACACGCATTTCGAAGTGTTCACGTGAGTCTTTGTGCTTGTGAGGTCCACGAACCACCGTGTAACGGTGCTTTTCGGTGGGCAGTGGCACTGGGCCCTGCACACGCGCGTTCGTACGCTCAACCGTTTGCACGATTTTCGCAGTGGACTGGTCTAGGACACCGTGGTCGAAGGCCTTAAGCCGAATTCTGATCATTTGACGTGGTTCGGCCATGACCGGACTACTTCAGGATCTTTACGACACGACCAGAACCAACGGTACGGCCACCTTCGCGGATTGAGAAGGTAAGACCCTCTTCCATCGCGATTGGCTTACCCAAAGTTACGGTCATTTCAGTGTTGTCTCCAGGCATAACCATTTCTGTGCCTGCAGGAAGCTCAACGGTACCGGTTACGTCAGTTGTACGGAAGTAGAACTGTGGACGGTAGTTAGCGAAGAACGGCTTGTGACGTCCTCCTTCTTCCTTGGTAAGAACATACACAGATGCTTCGAACACTGTGTGAGGAGTAATTGAACCTGGCTTGCAAAGAACCTGCCCGCGCTCAACTTCTTCCTTCTTAGTTCCACGAAGAAGTGCACCAAGGTTGTCTCCAGCCTGGCCTTCGTCGAGAAGCTTACGGAACATTTCGATTCCAGTAACAGTTGTCTTAGTGGTGTCACGAAGTCCAACGATTTCTACTTCGTCTCCAACCTTAACGATTCCCTGCTCAACCTTTCCGGTTACAACAGTTCCACGTCCAGTGATTGACATAACGTCTTCAATCGACATAAGGAATGGCTTGTCAGTAGCGCGAACTGGCTCTGGGATGTATGAGTCAACGGCAGCCATGAGCTCCATGATCTTGTCACCCCATGTGGTGTCGCCTTCAAGTGCCTTAAGCGCTGAAACACGAACGATTGGTGTGTCGTCGCCTGGGAAGTCGTAGCTAGAAAGAAGTTCACGAACTTCCATCTCGACGAGCTCTAGGAGCTCTTCGTCTTCTACAACGTCTGACTTGTTAAGTGCAACCACAATGAATGGAACACCAACCTGACGAGCAAGCAACACGTGCTCGCGAGTCTGTGGCATAGGACCATCTGTTGCTGAAACTACAAGGATTGCTCCGTCGACCTGTGCAGCACCAGTGATCATGTTCTTCACATAGTCAGCGTGGCCTGGCATGTCAACGTGTGCGTAGTGACGCTTTTCCGTCTCGTACTCAACGTGAGCAATAGAAATAGTGATACCACGGGCCTTCTCTTCAGGGGCCTTGTCGATCTGGTCGAAAGGCGTAAAGGCTGAACCTGGTACGCGGTCTGAAAGAACTTTGGTGATTGCCGCAGTAAGAGTGGTCTTACCGTGGTCAATGTGACCCATTGTTCCAATATTTACGTGAGGCTTATTGCGCTCGAACTTTTGCTTTGCCATTGTCGGGGACTAACTTTCTCTCTAGTGACTGATTCCCGCGAATCAGTCGGGTTGGTTTCGGTCCTCCCCGACTACGGTTTGGACCATTTCTCCGGTTTCCCGGAATTACTTACGCGCCTGTAGCCTTGGCGACGATCTCCTTGGCGATCGACTCGGGCACTTCTGCGTACGAATGGAACTGCATGGTGTACGTCGCGCGCCCTTGGGTGCGAGAACGCAGGTCAGTAGCGTAGCCGAACATATCAGCTAGTGGCACAAGTGCCCTGATTGCTTGGCTATTGCCCTTTTGTTCCATGCCTTCTACACGGCCTCGGCGACTGGAGAGGTCTCCAATAACGTCACCCATGTAGTCCTCTGGAGTTACCACTTCTACGGCCATAACAGGCTCTAGGAGCACTGGACTAGCCAAGCGGGCGGCCTTCTTCACCGCGATTGAACCCGCGATTTTGAATGCCATTTCCGAAGAGTCAACGTCGTGGTAGCTACCAAAGGTAAGACGTACACGTACGTCTACAACTGGGTAGCCCGCAAGAACACCTGAAGTTAGTGCTTCAGTGATTCCCTGGTTAACCGGTCCAATGTATTCCTTCGGAATAACACCACCGGAAATTTCATCAACGAATTCGTAACCGCCACCAGGACCAGTTGGTTCCATAGTGATGACAACGTGACCATACTGACCCTTACCACCGGTCTGGCGAACATACTTCTCTTCAACCTTGGTTACGGTCTTGCGAATTGTTTCACGGTACGCAACCTGTGGCTTACCAACGTTGGCGTCCACTGCGAATTCACGAAGCATTCGGTCAACAAGAACTTCCAAGTGGAGCTCACCCATTCCCGAAATAACTGTCTGACCAGTTTCTTCGTCGGTGCGAACACGGAACGTTGGGTCTTCTTCTGAAAGTGAGTACAGAGCCTTACCAAGCTTTTCTTGGTCAGCCTTGGTCTTAGGTTCAACTGCAACGTGGATAACCGGCTCAGGGAACACGAGTGTTTCGAGCTGAATCGGATTGTCCATGTCACTTAACGTGTCACCAGTAGTTACTTGCTTAAGACCAACAGCCGCGATGATGTCACCGGTGCGGATGGTGTCGATGTCTTGACGCTCGTTAGCGTGCATCAACAAGAGGCGACCAAGTCGCTCCTTCTTCATTCCCTTAGTCGTGTTAATTACAGTGTCACCCTTTTGGAGTGTTCCTGAGTACACGCGAAGGTAAATCAACTTACCCACGTACGGGTCAGTCATGATCTTGAATGCAAGAGCTGCGAATGGTTCTTTGTCATCAGCCTTACGGTAGAGAACGTCTTCCTTACCTGGCTTTGTTCCTTCAGTAGGTGGAAGGTCAACAGGTGATGGAAGGAAGTCAACAACAGCGTCAAGCATTGGCTGAACACCCTTGTTCTTAAATGCAGTTCCGTTAAGAATTGGAACACAGTGACCATCAAGAGTTCCTACGCGAAGCGCACGACGCACGTCAGCAGTAGTGATTTCTTTTTCTTCGAGCATCTTTTCCATGAGCTCGTCGTCAAATGTGGTGAGGATGTCGAGCAACTTTGCGCGGTACTCGTCGGCCTGGGCCTTGTACTCAGCAGGAATCTCAACAACTTCGAGCTTCTCGCCCTTGTCATCGTGGTAGATCGTTGCAGTCATTGAGCAGATGTCGATGATTCCGAGGTAGTCGCCTTCAGCACCAATAGGTAGCTGGATAACTGCAGGAACGCAGTCAAGACGGTCTTCGATCATTTCTACACAGCGAAAGAAGTCAGCTCCGGTACGGTCCATCTTGTTAACGAAGCAAATACGTGGAACGTTGTACTTGTTCGCTTGACGCCATACGGTTTCGGTCTGTGGCTCAACACCGGCAACGGCGTCAAATACTGCAACAGCACCGTCAAGAACACGAAGCGAACGCTCTACTTCAACAGTGAAGTCAACGTGTCCCGGGGTGTCAATGATGTTGATTCGGTGACCATTCCACATGCATGTGGTGGCAGCAGAAGTAATTGTGATTCCACGCTCTTGCTCTTGGACCATCCAGTCCATGGTTGCTGCGCCTTCGTGAACTTCACCAATTTTGTAGTTCTTACCGGTGTAGTAAAGAATTCGTTCAGTGGTCGTGGTCTTACCGGCGTCAATGTGCGCCATGATGCCAATATTGCGCACCTTGTCTAGTGAGATCTCGCGATCGGTCATTTCAATAACTCTCTTTGATTACCAGCGGTAGTGCGCGAAGGCTTTGTTGGATTCGGCCATCTTGGCCATGTCTTCACGACGCTTAACAGCAGCACCAACACCGTTAGATGCGTCGATGATTTCTGCAGCGAGTCGGTCAGCCATTGTCTTTTCACGACGGTTCTTCGCGTAGTCAGTCAACCATCGAATACCGAGTGTCGTTGAACGACGAGGGCGAACTTCAACAGGAACTTGGTATGTAGTTCCACCAACACGGCGGCTACGTACTTCAAGCTCTGGGCGAACGTTTTCGAGTGCACGCTTCAGTGTTGCAACTGGGTCAGTGCCGGTCTTTGCTTCAACCTGCTCAAGTGCGGTGTACACAATGCGCTCAGCGATTGTGCGCTTGCCGCGCTCAAGAATCTTGTTCGTAATTTGCGTTACAAGAACCGACTTGTAAATCGGGTCAAGTGGAACTTCACGACGTACGGCGGGGCCTTTACGAGGCATTATTTCTCCCTCTTGGCACCGTAGCGACTACGGGCCTGCTTGCGGTCACGAACACCTGATGTGTCAAGTGCACCGCGAATGATTTTGTAACGAACACCTGGAAGGTCCTTCACACGTCCACCACGCACGAGCACGATTGAGTGCTCTTGGAGGTTGTGTCCTACACCTGGGATGTAGGCAGTGACTTCAACACCTGAAGTAAGGCGCACACGTGCAACCTTACGAAGAGCTGAGTTCGGCTTCTTAGGTGTAACCGTGTGAACACGGGTGCACACACCACGACGTTGAGGGGCGCCCTTAAGCGCCGGTGTCTTGGTCTTGGTTTTCTTGTCCTGTCGACCCTTTCGGACCAACTGTGCAATTGTGGGCACGCGGAACCTCTTCTTTTTATTCGTACTTAGGCGAACCGGATGATTCCGGCGCGCGGACTTTCTATCTTACGACAAAACCCCTTTGAACGGCAAGCCCGCCACCGGCCAAGAGCCGGTGGCAAGGATCTTGTCGCTACAGAGCTATGCCGCCTTCATCTTCAGGCTTTGGTGCCTCATCTTCAATAAGGGCCGCTGATTCGTCATACGTAGCGGTTCCTCGTGAGAAAACATCGGCAAATTCGTCCTTAAAGGTGTCATCACCCTGAATTTCGCCCAAAAGGCTAGCCAGGTCGAGGTCATCGTCAGAAACCTGAGCCCATGCAGGCAGAAGTTCAGCATCAGGCATGTCGAGACGAAGTTCGCGCTTGTTGTAGTACTCAAGGCCCGATCCGGCAGGAATCAACTTACCAATAATGATGTTTTCCTTCAGACCAACAAGGTGGTCACGCTTTCCTTCAATGGCAGCCTCAGTAAGCACTCGAGTGGTTTCCTGGAAGGAAGCCGCTGAGAGCCATGAGTCAGTTGCCAGTGAAGCCTTAGTAATACCCATCAACTGAGCACGACCATCGGCGACTTCCTTAGCCTCAGATTCGAGTCCATCGTTAGTGTCGTTGAACAACTTGACGTCCACCATTGCTCCTGGGAGCCAGTGTGAGTCACCTGCGTCAACAATCTGAACACGACGAGTCATTTGGCGAACAATGAGTTCGATGTGCTTGTCGTGAATTGATACACCTTGGTCACGGTAAACGTTCTGAACTTCTTCAGTTAAGTACTGCTGTGTTTCGCGAGTACCACGGAATTTCATCATGAGCTTAGGGTCGAGTGGTCCGTCACATAGTGGCGTTCCAACTTCAACTTCTTGACCATCTTGTATAAGAAGGTGACGAGCAATAGAAATCGAAGATTCCTGAATTTCGCCATCGTTCGATACAACAGTCACCTTGTTCTCACGTCCAATGAGTTCAACGCGCACAACACCAGAGTGTTCTGCAACAATCGCAGCACCCTTCGGGGTACGAGCTTCGAAGAGCTCAACAACGCGTGGAAGACCGTGGGTGATGTCTGATCCAGTAACACCACCGGAGTGGAATGTACGCATGGTGAGCTGAGTTCCAGGTTCACCAATTGACTGAGCCGCGATTACACCAACTGCTTCACCAAGCTCAACGAGTTGATGCGTAGCAAGTGAAAGTCCGTAGCACGCTGCACAAACACCCTGAAGTGCGTCACAAGTAAGTGTTGTACGAACACGAACACGTGAAACTGCTGAGTCGTCACGAAGACGCTCAACATCATCAGCCATCAACATCACACCAGCTTCAATAGTGGTGCCGTCTGAAAGTGTCACAGGTTCTGAAACAACACGTCCCCATAGCTTGGTTTCGAGGTGGGCACGCTGTGCGCGTGTGTCAGCAGCAACGTGCTCGATCCACATTCCGCGAGTAGTCGCACAGTCGAATTCCTTAACAATGAGTTCCTGCGCAACGTCAACGAGTCGACGCGTTAGGTAACCAGAGTCAGCGGTACGTAGAGCGGTGTCACCCAGTCCCTTACGGGTACCGTGTGTCGAAATGAAGTACTCAAGAACCGAAAGGCCTTCACGGAATGAAGACTTAATCGGGCGAGGAATCATTTCACCACGAGGGTTAGATACGAGGCCCTTCATAGCGGCAATCTGGCGAATCTGCTGTGAGTTACCACGAGCACCAGAGTCAACCATCATACGAATTGGGTTGTCGAACTTAGCGTTCATGGCACGGTCGGTAGCGTCACCGACCTCCTTGTTTGCGTTTGTCCAAATCTCGATTTCCTGTTGACGACGCTCGTCGTCCACAATCACACCACGCTTGTAGTTAGTTTCAACCTTGGCGGCCTGTTCTTCGTACTTGTTAAGAATCTCAGCCTTCTCTGGCGTTGTAACAACGTCATCAATTGAGATGGTGAGACCTGACTTAGTGGCGTAACGGAAACCAAGAGACTTAATTGCGTCAAGAGCTTCAGCAACTTCGTGACGTCCGAAGTTCCCTGAGATTTCTTCAACAATTGTTCCAATTGGTGTGGCGTTCTTTCCAATGAGCTCGTTAACGAAACGGAAGCCAAATGGCAACGCTTCGTTAAAGAAAACACGTCCCGGAGTTGTAACAAGTTGACGGTTAACGCCCTTTGCTTCAATTCCTGCAAGCTCGAGGCGCATCGCAAGCGATGACCCTTCGAGTGGACGAATCTGAATTGGTGAACGAAGACCAATGGTCTTGTCGGCGAGAGCATTTTCGATCTCGAAGACGTGACGGAACACTGGTGGGTTCGGCACTTCTGCGTCAGCTGGAAGCGTTAGGTAATAGGCACCAAAGACCATGTCCTGAGCAGGCTCAGTAATAGGACGACCGGTTGCCGGTGTGAAGATGTTATTTGTTGACAACATCAAGATACGTGCTTCAGCCTGTGCTTCAGCAGAAAGCGGTACGTGTACCGCCATCTGGTCACCGTCGAAGTCAGCGTTGAACGCCTTACATACGAGTGGGTGAATCTGAATGGCCTTACCGTCTACGAGTACTGGCTCGAAAGCCTGGATACCAAGTCGGTGAAGAGTCGGTGCACGGTTAAGAAGTACTGGGTGCTCACGAATAACTTCTTCGAGGACGTCCCATACAACTGCCTTACGGCGTTCAACCATGCGCTTAGCGCTCTTAATGTTCTGAGCCATCTGCGTTTCAATGAGTCGCTTCATAACGAAAGGCTTGAAGAGTTCAAGCGCCATCATCTTTGGCAGACCACACTGGTGCAGTTTGAGCTGAGGTCCAACAACAATTACTGAACGACCCGAGTAGTCAACGCGCTTTCCGAGCAAGTTCTGACGGAATCGTCCCTGCTTACCCTTCAACATGTCTGAAAGTGACTTCAGTGGTCGACCTGACTGGCCAGCAACTGGACGTCCACGACGACCGTTGTCAAACAACGCGTCAACTGCTTCTTGCAGCATTCGCTTTTCGTTGTTAACAATGATGTCTGGAGCACCGAGGTCAAGCAAGCGCTTGAGTCGGTTGTTGCGGTTAATCACTCGACGGTAGAGGTCGTTGAGGTCTGACGTTGCAAAGCGGCCACCGTCGAGCTGCACCATAGGGCGAAGGTCTGGCGGAATAACTGGCACTGCTTCGAGGATCATGGCGCGTGGGTCATTAAGACGACGGCCCTGGTCATCACGTCGGTTGAACGACTGAACAATGGCGAGACGCTTAAGGAACTTGGCGTGACGCTGAGCACTAAGTGGCTTGCGGCCGTCCTTAGCGTCAATCATCTCGCGCATTACCTTTTCTTCTTCGTCGAGGTCCATGCGGTCAATCAGCTGCAAGATTGCGTTAGCTCCCATGCCACCTTCGAAGTATTCCCCGTAACGGAATTCCATTTCACGGTAGAGAACTTCGTCTTCGATGATCTGACGTGAGTGCATACCTTCGAATGTGTCGAATGCTTGCTTTGCGAGTTCGCGTTCTTCGGCGAAACGTGAACGAACAGCGTCCAGTTCCTTCTCGGTTCCACGCTGAAGTGCACGAAGCTCAGTTTCCTTCGCTCCTTCTGACTCGAGCTTTGCAGCACGAGCTTCGATGTCCTTCAACTTGGTGTCGAGTGCCTTAACTTCGCGCTCTGCAATTTCAATCAATTCGTCTGAGAGACCTTGGCGAAGATCGCTTAGGTCTTCGTGACGACGATCAATTTCAACGTGGGTAACCATGTGCGCGGCGAAGTAAATAACCTTCTCGAGCTGCTTAGCCTTGAGTTCTTCCTTTGGAAGTGTTCCCATAAGAAGGTAGGCAAGCCATGAGCGTGTTCCACGCAAGTACCAAATGTGAACTACTGGTGCAGAAAGGGCAATGTGGCCCATGCGGTCACGACGAACTTTGTCGCTCGTAACTTCAACACCACAGCGCTCACAAACGATTCCTTTAAAACGAACTCGCTTGTACTTTCCACATGCACATTCCCAGGCCTTTTGAGGTCCGAAGATCTTTTCGCAGAAAAGACCGTCCTTCTCAGGGCGCAGTGTGCGGTAGTTGATTGTCTCAGGCTTCTTAACTTCTCCTGATGACCAACTACGGATGTTTGACGCAGTGGCGAGGCCAATGCTTAGTTCTTCAAACTGGTTGACGTCGAGCGGACTCATGACAACTTCCTTTCGGCGGCGCGGCGGGCATCTTCTTCATCAGAACCACGCTCAGGTCGACTGATGTCGATTCCGAGTTCGCGAGTAACTGAGAAGAAGTCTTCTTCAGTGTCGGCAAGATCAACGTGTTGCTTGTTCTTGTCACGTACTTCTACGTTTAGACAGAGTGATTGCATTTCCTTGATAAGCACCTTGAATGATTCAGGGATACCAGGCTCTGGCAAGTTCTGACCCTTAACGATTGCTTCGTAAGCACGCTCGCGGCCCTTCATGTCGTCTGACTTCACAGTCAAGAGTTCTTGAAGTGCGTAAGCAGCTCCGTATGCTTCGAGGGCCCAAACTTCCATTTCTCCGAAACGCTGACCACCGAACTGCGCCTTACCACCAAGTGGTTGGGCAGTGATCATTGAGTATGGACCAGTTGAACGTGCGTGAATCTTGTCGTCGACCATGTGAGCGAGCTTCAAGATGTAGGCATAACCAACTGAGATTGGATTGTCGTACGACTCACCAGTGCGTCCGTTAAACAAAGTGACTTTGCCGTCGTTGTCGCCAGCAAGCAAGCGCTTACCGTTTCGACCATCGACGTTAAGAGTCTGGAATGTCTTTTGGATTGTTGGCTTGTCCTTCGCACGCTCGGTCTCGTCCCAGTGCGCACCGTCAAACGATGGCGTTGAAACGTAGATTGCAGGCTCTGTGCGTGGACGAGTCTTACGGAATGGACGAGTCTTAGGGTCGTTCTGGTCAGTCTGACCTGAAGTTCCTACTGCTGGGTTAACTGTGATGCCTTCCCAACCGTGACGAGCCGCGTATCCGAGGTGAGATTCAAGAACCTGACCAACGTTCATACGACTCGGTACACCAAGTGGCGACAAGATGATGTCAACTGGTGTTCCGTCTTCCATGTACGGCATGTCTTCTTCAGGAAGAATCTTTGAAATAACACCCTTGTTACCGTGGCGTCCGGCGAGCTTGTCACCTTCAGAGATCTTTCGCTTCTGAGCAACATAAACCTTTACAAGCTGGTTAACACCAGGCTGCATTTCGTGGTCTTCGTCGCGGCTGTATACCTTGACGTCGATAACTTTTCCAGATTCACCGTGAGGAACCTTGAGTGATGTGTCACGTACTTCACGAGCCTTTTCACCGAAGATTGCACGAAGCAGACGCTCTTCCGGACTCTGCTCAGTTTCACCCTTTGGAGTGACCTTACCTACGAGGATGTCGCCAGGCTGCACTTCTGCACCAATGCGAACAATTCCGCGGTCGTCGAGGTCAGCCAAGATGTCGTCTGGCAAGTTAGGAATGTCTCGAGTGATTTCTTCGGCACCAAGCTTGGTGTCGCGAGCGTCAATTTCGTATTCCTTAACGTGGATAGAAGTAAGAACATCGTCACGAACGAGGCGCTCGTTAAGAATGATCGCGTCTTCGTAGTTGTACCCTTCCCATGGCATGTACGCCACGAGCAAGTTCTTACCAAGTGCGAGTTCACCGTTGTAGGTAGATGTTCCATCTGCAAGAAGGTCACCCAACTTCACAGTTTCGTTTCCGAACACGAGTGGCTTCTGGTTAATAGAAGTGTCCTGGTTCGAACGACGGAACTTGTTTAGGTTGTACTGCTTCTTACCGAGTTCCTTACCGTAACGGTCAACAACACCCTTTTCGTATTGAACAACGATGCGGTCTCCAGAAACTGAAGCAACAGTTCCGTCACCTTCTGCAATGAGAACGTCACCAGAGTCAAGAGCAGCGCGAGCTTCCATTCCAGTTCCAACGAATGGAGCTTCTGGCATGATGAGCGGCACAGCCTGCTTTTGCATGTTCGCACCCATCAACGCGCGCTGGGCGTCGTCGTGTTCTACGAACGGAATAAGTGCAGTAGCAACTGAAATAACTTGACGAGTTGAAACGTCCATCAGTTCAACTTCGTCTGGCTTTACAAAGTCAATTTCTGACGTTGTTGAAGAAGACTTGTTAGATGAACCAACGCGAAGTCCGGTACCAATTGGTCCACGACGTACAAGTACGCGGTCGGCCAAAATTTTTCCAGATGCGTCAACTTCAGTGTTCGCCTGAGCAATAACGAAACGCTCTTCAGCGTCAGCGGTGAAGTATTCAACATCACCCGTTACTTTTCCGTTCTTAACAATGCGGTACGGAGTCTCAATGAAACCGTATTCATTAATGCGCGCATAGTTAGCGAGGTAACCAATAAGTCCTACGTTCGGACCTTCTGGAGTTTCAATAGGACACATACGTCCGTAGTGAGAGGAGTGAACGTCTCTGACTTCAAGACCCGCACGCTCACGAGAAAGTCCACCAGGTCCCAGCGCTGAAAGACGACGCTTGTGCGTTAGTCCCGACAACGGGTTGTTCTGGTCCATGAACTGACTGAGTTGTGACGTTGCGAAGAATTCCTTAATCGCAGACATCACTGGACGAATGTTGATCAATGTCTGAGGTGCAATTGACTCAACGTCTTGTGTGTTCATACGCTCACGAACAACGCGCTCCATACGTGAAAGTCCAGTGCGCAGTGCGTTCTGAATTAGTTCACCCACTGAACGAATACGACGGTTCGCGAAGTGGTCCTGGTCGTCAATGTGGTACGTAGTTTCTTTTGCGGTGCGGTCACGAGCAAGGTTTAAGAGATACGTCGCGGTTGCAAGTACTTCAGCCTTTGAAAGAACGTGGAGCTCTGGGTTTGGCTTCTCAAGAAGGTCACCAAAGAGTTCTACGTTCTTCGCAACTTCTGCACCAAGCTTGATGTCGAGCTTGTAGCGACCAACGCGTGAAAGGTCGTAACGCTTTTCTGAGAAGAATGCACCTTCGAAGTACTGACGAGCAGCTTCAATGGTTTGCACTTCACCTGGACGGGCACGACGGTAGATCTCAAGCCATGCAGTTTCCTGGCTGGCCTTGAGGAAACTCTCCGGAGTGTCTTCCATGTTGTACTTGTCCATGTGCTTGGCGATTTCGGTGTGCGCCTTTTTCCAGTCAGTGTGGAATTGGTCTTCGAGGAAGTCAAAGTGTTCAACAAACTTGTTGAAGAATGCTTCGTCCATTGAAGTGTCGAGTGCACGAAGAAGGGTGAAGATTGAAATACGACGCTTACGTGCAATACGTGCACCAGCGTTCGCAGACTTGTTCTTCTTTTCTTCAAGGTCAACCTGCAACCATTCACCACGGCCCGGGTGGATAGTTCCTTCGAAAGCAACCTTCTCATCCTTGCCAGGCTGGAACAAAACACCAGGTGAACGAACGAGCTGTGAAACAACCACACGCTCTGTTCCGTTAATGATGAACGTTCCTTGTTCGGTCATGATTGGGAAGTCACCCATGAACACGGTCTGCTCTTTAATTTCTCCAGTTTCAGAGTTCAAGAAACGTGCGTGAACGAAAATTGGCTGTGAGTAAGTAGTCGCGCGTTGGCGGCACTCTTCAACAGTGAACTTCGGTGGGCTCTTCAGATCCATGTCATCTGGATCAAACTCGAGCTCTAACGACAAGCGACCTGTGAAGTCACTGATTGGCGAGATGGCTTCAAAAGCTTCACGCAATCCTTGCTTCATAAATAGGTCGAAGCTGTCGCGCTGAATCTCGAGCAGGTTCGGGAGAGGATATGCCTCACCCAACGCTGAGAAGTTAAAACGTACTGGGCTAAGGGACCGAGACGTCAACAGAAAATCCTCCATGTAAGTGGGTGGGGTGACCTTGACCAAATGACGATTCGCGTCAGGGGTTGACGAAATAGACAGAAGGACAGGGTCTTTCAATGCTAGTGGCGCAGGAGGTCAATGCGCAAGTGGCGCTCCTGAGGAGACGCTTCCGCGGGGCGGATGACTAAACCATAAGCACCCTGGGGCCCGAGGTCAAGCACCCTAGACAAAGAAATCGCCCCGACTGGAGGTCCAGTCGGGGCGATTTGCTTGAAAACGTTGGGTTACTTAACTTCAACCGTTGCGCCAGCAGCTTCAAGAGCAGCCTTTGCCTTGTCGGCGTCAGCCTTAGAAACCTTTTCGAGTACAGGCTTTGGAGCGCCGTCCACGAGGTCCTTAGCTTCCTTAAGACCGAGGTTAGTAAGGGTACGAACTTCCTTAATAACAGCAATCTTCTTGTCGCCGCCACTAGTCAAGATGACGTCGTAGTCACTCTTCTCTTCAGCAGCTCCGCCAGCAGCAGCAGCTCCGCCGCCAGCAGCAGCAGGTGCAGCAGCTGCAGCAGGTGCGGCAGCAGTTACGCCAAACTTCTCTTCAAACTGCTTAAGTAGTTCGCTCAATTCGATTACAGAAAGTTCTGCAATTCCGTCGAGGATCTGATCCTTAGTCAATGTTCCAGCCATGGTGATTCCTTTCTTCGTTACGTTTTGTTACTGCGTTGATTTGTTATTCGGCCGGTTCGCTCGCGACTTCCTCGGAAGGAGCCTCGGTGGTTTCAGCTTCAGCAACAACTTCTAGAGCTGTTTCTTCAACTGCGACCTCCGCGACCTCTGCCGCGGCGTCGTCGCTCGCTGCCGGAGCAGCTTCCTCGACCCCGGCCGGAGTCTCGGCAGCCTCAACAACCTCTTCGACTACTGCAGCTGGCGCAGCAGCGCCACCCTTGGAGTCAATGAGGGCCGAGAGGCCGTAGGCGAAGTTTTGCGGCACGGCCTTGATGAGGCCAGCCATGGTGCGAAGTGGAGAAGCAATGAGCCCTGCAAGTTGTGCAAGAAGAACATCGCGACTTGGAAGGTCCGCAAGTGCAACAAGGTCACTCAGCGAAAGTGCCTTACCGTCAAGAACACCACCCTTAATAATGAGCTTTGGTGATTCCTTTGCGAAGTCCTTAAGGGCCTTAGCAACTGCGGAGACGTCACCGTCAACGAATGCAATTGCGGTAGGTCCTACGAGGAACTCCGTCATTGGCTCAGCTGATGTCCCAGTGATTGCACGACGAACGAGTGAGTTCTTGAAGACTTTGTAGTCTGCGCCTAGTCCACGAAGTTGCTTGCGCAACTGCTGGATCTCGGTAACGGTTAGTCCGCGGTATTCAGTAACGACAGCGGTTGATGTTGTTTCAACGCGGGCCTTTACTTCGTCGACTGTTTCGACCTTCTCGGGGCGAATCTTGCTCATACTGACTCCTTCACCGGATGCCGCCCGGTACGGGCCTCAACATCCAAGCGAACAAGTCGTACCCGAGGGCAACAACTCGAACTCCTCGTCGGGCGAATCTTTCGATTCTTTAAGTGGTTTCCCACACCGGATGTCTCTGGCGTTCTTAAAAATCTTTTGCACAAACTACATGCACGTACAACATCGTAGTGACGGGGCGGGTGCCCCGTCAAAACGTTATTAGGCGTTAGCCAAAACTTCTTCGTGTTCCTTCGTACGAGTTGGGTCAATCTTGACGCCAGGTCCCATAGTTGAAGAAATAGTGATGCTCATGATGTAACGGCCCTTGGCACTAGCTGGCTTCACACGAGTCAGCTCGTCAACGACTGCCTGCACGTTGGAAACGAGGTCATCCTTTGAGAAGCTGACCTTTCCAACGCGTAGTTGAACGTTTCCAACCTTGTCGCAGCGGTACTCAACACGTCCACCCTTGAATTCGCCAACTGCTTTAGCGACGTCCATGGTTACCGTTCCAGTCTTAGGGTTAGGCATGAGTCCACGTGGTCCGAGTACTCGTCCAAGCCCACCAACCTGACCCATGAGGTCAGGAGTAGCGATTGCGATGTCAAAGTCGAGGAACCCGCCTGCAACCTTGGCAACTAGATCTTCAGCACCAACAAAGTCAGCGCCAGCGTCACGAGCAGCTTGTGCGTATTCACCAGCGGCGAATACAGCTACACGGTTGGTCTTACCAGTTCCTGCAGGAAGTGAAAGAGTTCCGCGAACGAGCTGTTCTGCTTTACGTGGGTCAACACCAAGGCGAATTGCAACTTCCACTGTTTCGTCGAACTTGGCAGTCGCAACTGCCTTTACCTTCTCAACAGCTTCAGCAATAGTGATGAGCTCTTCACGGTTTACCTGTGAAAGAGCGTTGATGTATTTCTTACCGTGCTTCATTATTTCTCCTATTGCCCTACTGAGATGCCCATAGAGCGAGCAGTTCCAGCGACTTGTAGCTTGGCCTGCTCGAGGTCATCAGTGTTGAGGTCCTTGAGCTTGGTCTTTGCGATTTCTTCGACTTGTGCCATGGTCACACTTGCGACAGTCTCACGACCAGCGGTGTGTGCACCCTTAGCGATTCCTGCCGCCTGGCGAAGAAGCACCGGTGTTGGAGGAGTCTTAAGTACGAATGAGAAAGAGCGGTCATCGTAGATTGAAATGTCAACCGGGATAACCGTTCCCTTCATTGCTTCTGTAGCAGCGTTGTACTGCTTGCAGAACTCCATGGTTTGAATACCGTGGGGCCCTAGGGCTGTACCAACTGGCGGCGCAGGCGTTGCTCCGCCTGCTTCCAACTGGATCTTTACTATTGCAACAACTTTTTTAGCCATGCGCTATTTCTCCTTATGCGATCTTTAGAGCTTCGTGACTTGAGTGAAATCAAGTTCAACTGGTGTTTCACGACCGAAGATGTCAACAAGTACTTTGACCTTGAGTTGGTCTTCGTTGATCTCGGCGACGTGGCCAGAGAACGTTGCGAAAGGACCAGTCTTGATCTGCACTGTGTCGTTTACTTCGAATTCGTGCGTCGGAGCGCGACGCTTGGCGGTTGGTTGTTCAACGCCTTCAACGATTGGTCGAATGATGTTGTCAACTTCGCGACGAGTAAGTGCGGTTGGACGAGTCTTCTCAGCACCAACGAATCCTGTAACACCAGGGGTTGAGCCAATCACGTAGAAAATTTCTGGATCTGGTTCACAGCGAATAAGCAAGTAGCTAGGGAACATGCGCTTAGAAACAGTTACCTTTTTTCCAGCCTTGAATTCAGTGACGTCTTCTTCTGGAAGATAGATCTCGTAAATACTCTCAGTGAGTTCACGGGACTTAACAATGTTGTTAAGAGCACCTATCACCTTTTGTTCGTGACCAGCAAAGGTGTGCACGATGTACCAACGACCTGGACGGTCAAAAGCACTCTCGGCGATTGGATCTTCGTCAAGACCATCTTCAAGAATTGTGACGTCAAGAATCTCTTCTTCGACCGCTACTTCTTCAATGTGATTGATTTCAATGTCGCTCATGTGAGTGCCTTACTTCGTAAAGAGGAAATTGACGAATTTTGAGAATCCGTAGCCGAGGCCGAAAATAAGTGATGCCATAAAAATCAGTACGAATAGAACAATGGTGGTGTAGTTAACAAGCTCTGGACGCGTTGGCCATGCGACTTGGCGCATTTCTTCACGGATCTCACGAATAAATTGCGCGGGCTTAGTGCGCTCACGACGACGACGCTGAACATCTTGCACCGAAGTACGGCGTGACGAAGCAGCGCCATCGGCGTCTACCTGTCCTTGTCGCTGCATCATGCGCTTTTGTTCGCGGTTCATCTCACAACTCTCGTTACTTAACTTGTTACTGCTACCGAAGAAATCTTCGAGCAGGGCAGGAGGGACTCGAACCCCCAACCCTCGGTTTTGGAGACCGATGCTCTACCAATTGAGCCACTGCCCTTTGCGACTAGACCCAAAGCTTGGGTCAGGCCGTAAGGAAGATAAATCTTAACACCCTGTGGAGGGACTCTTTTTAGCGAGTTTCCTTATGGACGGTGTGCTTGCGCTCCCATTGGCAATATTTGTTCATTTCAATGCGCTCACGGTCATTGACCTTGTTCTTCATTGTTATGTAATTACGGCGTTTGCACTCTTCACAGGCCAATGTGACCTGGATGCGCTTTTCGTTCTTTGCCATCGTTCTCTCCTCTTTAAGTACTGCATTTAATGCCTGGGCCGAAGCCCTGCCTAGTAGCGGCGGCGGGAGTCGAACCCGCGACACCACGATTATGAGCCGTGTGCTCTAACCACCTGAGCTACGCCGCTTGGCGAGCCCTCTGTCAGAATTGAACTGACGACCCCTTCCTTACCATGGAAGTGCTCTACCACTGAGCTAAGAGGGCAACACGTTAAAAAACACGCGAGAAGAGATGTTACTCCGAAAAAGGCCAAAATTTCCAACCGGCCTGAGACTACCCTTAAGAGTCATGAGAACTCGCCTCGTTGAACTCGCCGACGCCCAGGCGCTGATGAACATCTACAACCCCGAAGTGGTTGAAACGACAGTAACTTTCGACCTTGTTGCTCGCACGCTTCAAGAGCAAGAGGAGTGGATCCAATCTCATATGACTATCCACCCCTGCATCGTTGCGGTGAATGAAGAGGACAATCTCGGTGAAATTGGTGCTCGTGGGGAGAAAATCCTAGGTTTCGCCGTAGTTTCACCTTTTAGGGAGCGACCTGCCTACTTAACAACGGTTGAGAACTCTGTTTACGTTCTAAGAACCGCTCGTGGCCGTGGCGTTGGCGAAAAACTTCTGCGCGACCTTATTGATGGTGCCAAAGATTCAGGGTTCCACACCCTGATTGCTCGCATCGTGGGTGAGAACAGTGGGTCAATCAAACTTCACGAGAAGTGTGGATTCAAACTTGTTGGCACCGAAATAGAAGTCGGCCGCAAACATGGCCTCTGGCTCGACGTTGTTGAATACCAATACGTCGTTCCGGATCGACGCTAAGCGTCTAGCTCAATTTTATTTTCTGGCCAAGACCACTGCGTCCAGCGTCCCATTGGCACCACGAGCATTCCCGCCACGATGAGCACCGCAACTGCAATAAGAAGCGGATTACTGTGCACCAGGTCTGCAAGTAATTGTCTTCCACCAGGTAGCCCAATAAAGGGCCCAGTGATTGAAAGAAACAAAAGCCAGAAGTGTTCGCGACCCTTGTAACTCGCTGCCATGATGACGAGGCCCCACACTAAATACCAAGGCTGAACAACCGGACCGAGTTCAACAAATAAAACAAGCACGAGTGCAAGTGAGCGAACCCACCCACGCTTTTCACCGTGCAGAAGTAACCAGATCATAAATCCAACAGCGCTCACGAGTCCGAGAAATCTCCAGACAGAAATAGTTGACGTAACAGTTATTCCAGTTAGGCCAACTGCATGTAGAAGATTTCCTGTTGCCATACCAAGTGCGGTCATGGGAGCGGCCCACGAGCGAACTGTCCCGTTTGATAATAAATTTTTAACCCATCCAAATCCGAATCCTGCGCACCAGGTCCATAGACCTAGAACTACGGCGGTGATAGCTCCGCTTTTCAGAATTGGTTTAATACGTTCACGAACTGACGCTTGAGCACCGAGCCACGTCCATGCAACAAAGGCAAGCCCAATCGCGCCCGGTGCTTTTATTGCGGCGGCACAAGCACAGAGAACTACGGCCCACAGCATTTTCTTTCGAACTGCAAACGCGATGCCCAGAACTAAGAACCCAGCCATAAGTCCATCGTTGTGGGCACTACCAATAACCGTCAAAAGAACAAGGGGATTCAACGCACTCAGCACAAACGCTTCGCCCGGGTCACGTTTAAGTGATTTTGCGAGCATTGCTGCGCCAATGCCAATCATCACAACCGCGACAACTTCTAATAGGCGCAGTCCCACAACAGTTGCTAGCTGGTGATGACGAGTGATCTTGTTAATCAAGCCATCAATAAAAAGAAAAAATGGACCATACGGTGCTGGAGTATTGCCCCACAGTGGATCAACTGGGTTTACGTAAGGACTCGATCCCAGTGAAAACGGACCAAGAATGTAAGGGCTCAAGTGATGGCTTGTCATTTCACCTTGTGCGGCGTAGCTAAATACGTCTCGCGAAAACATTGGAGGAGAGAGAAGCATTGGTGTTGCCCAGAGCAGCAACATCCACCACAGCTTCTTTAGCGAAGCGCCACCGTGCAACTTCATCACTTCTGCGAGTCGAAGCCATACTCGCATAAGAAGAAAGAGCCCGCCGTACACAAGAACAATTGCGAACATCAATTTTGTTTCACTTGGTGTGCCAACGGCGCCCTGCGATGGTTCACCAAAGAACCAAGTACTTGTCATGTTCAACTTGAAAGGAGAGTTAGTAAATGACCCACCTGCGAGAATCATTGTCATCGCACAAAAACCAATAACTGCTGGCTTCCACAAGAATGACCAATCTTCAAACGGGCCGGGCTGAAAACGACCTAGCGGCGTATAGCGGTGTTCAAGTACCTGGACCCCTTGCTCAAAACGATGCGCAAAACGTTCGTACATTCGACGAACAGCACTCGCTATTGAGTTAAGTCGGGCCACGTAATTCCTTTCGCACTAAACAGTGCCACCGTACTCTGAACTTGCTGACTTCGGACGTGGCTAATCCAACATGAATGTTGAATTAGCCCTTGGTGGGCCAGGAGGGATTTGAACCCCCGTAGGCAAAGCCGTCTGGTTTACAGCCAGATCCCATTGGCCACTCGGGCACTGACCCGTCGAGAATCCTACTTCGCATTGCGCCCTCACTTCCAACCGGCTTTCACCATCTACCATTTAGCCATGCCTAGTTTTGACATTGTCTCTGAAATTGACCTGCAAGAAGTACGAAATGCAGTGGATCAAGCAAACCGTGAAGCCGCGACACGTTTCGACTTCAAGAACACGAACCCAGTTATTGAGTTCAGCGAAAAGGAACTCAAGCTCGCTTGTTCCACTGAAGACCGACTGCGTGCGCTCTATCAGTTGCTCGAAGAAAAGCTTGTGAAGCGTCAGGTCTCACTCAAGACACTTGACCCTCAAAAAATTGAAGAAGCGAGTCAGGGCGCTGCTCGCCAACGCGTTGTTCTAAAAGCAGGCATCTCGCAAGAGATTGGTAAGAAGATAAACAAGATGGTGAAAGAATTTGGAATTAAGAATTTGAGTTCTTCAATTCAAGGTGACCAAGTGCGTGTTACTGGCAAGCAACGAGACGATCTACAAACAGCAATGGCTAAATTCAAGGAAGCGGACATGGAAGTGCCGCTGCAGTTCACTAACTTTCGCGACTAGAGATTTGTAACTTTTCCTCATCGCTGAGGTGAGCATCAATGTCACGAAGTTTGTTTGTGTGAAAGATTTTGTTAAATAGCAAAACTTTAAGTACCCAAAAGACTCCGAAGCTAAGCAGGTTGACACCCGCAATGAGGAACGTGTTCACTATGTGATGCCAGTGATGCGTGTGGACAAGATGCTTCACAAATGAAGCACCAATCATTGAAAATGAAATTCCCATTCCTGAGATTGAGAGATACGGAAGAACTTCTTTACGAATATGACTTTTACCTTTTTTGCCCCAGGCCCATGAGCGACTTAGGTAGTAACCAGGAATGACAGCAATCAAGTTCCCAAACAGTGTGGCGCCGAGCACCCCATGAATGATGTGGAATCCGTACGTAATAACAATTCCCAAGAATGAAACAGAAGTAGTAACGACCGAACTGAGTCCAAATCGAATCAGTTTCTTTCCATCGTGCGTTTTCGACCACGCGAGAACTTCACGAAAATTCTTAGGCATGCAGACGACTCTACTTCGCAATGGCTCAAGCCGACCCTAAGTACCGGTATTTCTTGCTGCAAACAAAGGCCTAGCTCTGAAGTGTCAGAATAGAAGAATGTCTGAATCTTTAGAGTTTCTTGTGAACCTGCTTGACCTTGAAGATATTGAGGTAAATATCTTTCGCGGCGTGCATCCAAAAGAAGAGCGACAACGCACATTCGGTGGACAAGTTGCAGCACAGGCCCTTATGGCTGCGGGTCGCACGGTAGAAAATATTAAAGTTCACTCACTACACTCGTACTTTCTTCGCTCGGGGGATCCAACAACTCCCATCCTTTACGAAGTTGACCGAATCCGTGATGGAAAAAGTTTTGCCACTCGTCGAGTTGTTGCGATCCAACACGGTAAAGCGATCTACAACATGCAGGCAAGTTTCCACAATGAGGAAGTGAGCCTTGAACACCAGATCCCAATGCCTGATGCACCAGCTCCAGAATCGATTCTTCCGCTTTTCGAACGTGTAAAGAATGAAAATGGTGCGATTGACGAATGGTTTAAGCGAGAGCACCCAATTGATCAGCGCTTCGTTGGCGAACTGCCCTGGCACGCGAACAGAAGCAAAGAGCCAATGAAGCAGATTTGGATTAAGGCTGATGGGAATTTGCCTGACGATCCGTTGCTGCACGCATGTGTAGTCACCTACGCAAGTGACATGAGTTTGTTCGACACAATTCTTGCACCGCACTCAATTCGCTGGGACACTGGTGGATTTATGGGCGCAAGCCTCGATCACTGCATGTGGTTTCACCGTGATGTGCGCGCAGACCAGTGGCTTCTTTACGACACAGACTCACCAATCGCACATGGTGCGCGAGGTCTCGCGCGAGGGTTCCTCTTTAATCAAGCAGGAGAGTTGTGTGTGTCAATGGTTCAAGAAGGACTTACAAGAGTCATTGAACCAAAACTCATCAAGTAGTTCTACTTACGGTCCTTCATAGGAATGTAATTTCGAACTTCTTCACCAATGTAGAGCTGACGTGGTCGAGAGATCTTTACATCCTGGTCAAGCAACTCCTGGTAGTGAGCAAGCCAACCTGATGTACGAGGGATTGCAAACAATACCGTGAACATTTCAATAGGGAAACCCATTGCCTGGTAAATGATTCCAGAGTAAAAGTCAACATTCGGATAGAGACGACGTGAAATGAAGTAGTCATCCTTCAGCGCAATTTCTTCGAGTTTGAGTGCAATGTCTAGTAATGGATTCTTGCCCGTTACCTTGAACACGTCGTCTGCGGTCTTCTTAATGATTGTTGCGCGTGGGTCAAAGTTTTTGTAGACACGGTGACCAAACCCTTGGAGCACGGCCTTACCTTGCTTCACGATTTCAATGTACGCAGGAATGTTTTCAATGCTGCCAATTTGATTCAGCATCTTCAGCACGGCTTCGTTAGCTCCACCGTGGCGCGGTCCATACAACGTTGCTGTTGCCGCAGCAGTTGAAACGTACGGGTCAGCATGCGCAGAGCCTGCAACACGCATTGCTGTCGTTCCAGCATTTTGTTCGTGGTCTGCGTGCAAGATAAATAAAACATCAAGTGCTTTTGCAAGTACTGGATCTGGTTCAAAACGTGGTTCAGCAATCTTCCACATCATTGAAAGGAAGTTTTCGGTATAGCCCAGACTGTTATCTGGATACACGAATGGCATTCCTACAGAGAAACGGTGCGCTGCTGCTGCGAGNGTTGGCATCTTTGCAATAAGGCGCACAACTTGGCGATGCAGAGTCTCTTTTTCATCCAGAATTTTTGAATCCTTGTAGTACGTAGAAAGCGCAGCGACAGCAGAAACAAGCATCCCCATTGGGTGAGCGTCGTAGTTGAATCCTTCCAGGAAGCGCTTACGAACGTTTTCATGAATGTACGTATGGTGGGTGATTTCTTTACTCCAAGCAGCTGATTGCTCTGCGTTTGGCAGATCGCCATGATTAAGAAGATACGCAACCTCTAGGTATGTTGAGTGCTCCGCAAGTTGCTCAATTGGATAGCCACGGTAACGAAGAATTCCCGCTTCTCCATCAAGGTAAGTAATCGAAGACTCTGCTGCAGCAGTAGCCATAAAGGCTGGGTCGTAGACCCAAACACCAGGGGCTGCTTTAACTATCTCTTTCGCAGACACGCCACCATTTTCAATAGGTATTTCTAAAGAGTCGCCAGTCCGGTTATCGGTAACGGTTATCGACTGCTTCACAATGCCTCACTTGATGATTGGGTGCGTGTCCATTGTAGACGGATTTTTGGCCAATATTCCTAAGAATTATTTCCTGAAGGTGACAATGTGACCAAATACGACTTTGTTCTTGTCATGCCAGCGGCACCAGGGGCCCCAGTAACTGCAACGGTTAACGTCGCACGTTGACCTGGCAAGGTATTGAGACCTTTGGCAATGAACCCATACGCACGGTCTGGCCCAATTGTGACGTTCATCGTTCGAACCTGATATTTACCACGTCCGTTTTTCGGCTGATATGTGATTTTCAGAGTCACAGGTTGATCAACATAGCTTGCATTCAAAACTGAAACTCCAACATTGATACGAGTTACAGGTGCAAGTAATAACTGACCTTGCGCTGCTGGCAATGGTGCAGGGTTAACAGAAACAGCAGCTATCGCAATTCCCCTCGTAACCTTGAGTGAAGGCGAACCAGCAAGTGCTGCACCGCTTGAAGCGCTCAGCGAAGCAACGTGATTAGTAAACGCAAAAAGGTGAAATTGCCCTGGCTCTTTAACTAGACCACGACGTTCCAGGTTCCAAGTAGAACTGAGCTCGCTGAGAGATGGTGTCGATCCAACCGGCAATGTGACGGTGATCCCAGGTAATTGCAAGTCTGAACTGACCGAGGAGATTATTGAAGACAAGTCATCGATTCGCGATTCCGTGATCAGAGCGAATTCAGTATTGATGTGATGCGCCAAGACAGGTTTTTTTAATAACTGAACATCCGTTTGCCACTGCTCCAGTTCAAGCGCTAACTGCTCAAGACGCGCGGCGAACACTGGTCTGGTGAGATTTGATCCATGCTCAAGTAGATACGCCAAGCGCGTATCTAAATTGTTTTGTTTCAGAATTAACGAATTCGCAAGCTTCGCGAAACTAGCATTTTCACTACGACGTGGACTAGTTGCCTGGTGCGCAGATGTATTGATGTCATGAGCGAAAAGCAGCACCAACAATGTGGTGAGAACTGCCAGACCAATAAAAATTGACTGGACACGACGTTGAGCACGGGTACGGGCCACGAGTAAAGAACTTACTCACTCAAGGTGAACTCACCAACCAACAGTGAGTCGACCGATTATTCGTCATCAAGTTCGTAGTCACCTTCGCCAGTTAGTTCAACATTCTCAAATGCAGCAACCATCTCATCGAGAGCCTTAGTGTCTCCACCAATCCCCTTGGACTGAGCCAAACTTTCGACTTGCTCAACACTTTTACGAAGAGTTCCAAATACTCGGCCAGTAGTTACAGCCTTCAGTTTTTTCTGCATCTTTTCAAATGACTTATATATGTCGCTCAAGTTATTTACATAGTGCGACCACGCTTTGCCAAATGATGTCAACAGACGAAGTACTTCGTTGGCTTCTTGGGCCATGTTGAAGCTTGAGCTTGCTTGACGAACCACACCTAAGAATGCGTACAAAGTAAGTGGTGAGCAGAGCAGCACCTTCTTATTGATTGCGTCATCGATCAAACTTGGCCGTTCATTTTGAATGAAACCAAGAATTCCTTCGTTTGGGATGAAGAGCAAAACGTAGTCAATTGCATTCTTGTTTGACTGCTCGACGTAGTCGCGGTCTTCGAGTTCTTTGACCCGTTGTTCAACATTCTTTAAGAATGATTCCTTGTACATCTTCTGTGAGTTCTCATCACTTGCTTCGAAATACTTCAGATAGTTCTCAAGCGGGAACTTCGAGTCAAGATACAAAACACGATCTGGTGGAAGAAAGAAACTGTAGTCAGGCTTACCGCCACCTTCTAGTTTCTCTTGACGTTCGTAATTAATTCCGCGTTCGAATCCTGACTGGGTCAAAATGTCTTCGAGCATTCGCTCGCCCCAGTTTCCGCGGCCTTGCGAGCTCGATAGAACTTTGTTTAGCGCTTGTGTTTGAAACGCAAGCCCATTCACTGCAGTGTCAACACTTCCGAAACGCTCAATGTTCATTTCGCGCAAGTTCTTAAGTTCGCCCTGTAATTCGCTTACTTGTTTATCAATTGCTTCACGGTAGGTCTTTAGCGTGTTGTCAATTTCTTCGGCACGCTTTCCAAGTTCGTCACCACCGGACTTCGCAACCTGGGTTGCAGCGAGATTGATTGACTCGTTGCGGTCCTCACGTGCTCTCTCAGTGAGATCGGTGAGCGCTTCAGCAAACTGACTCTTTACGACACGTTCAATGTCTGCAGCGGTAAGCGCTACACCTGTTGGAACTTCTGCTGTGGGAGCTTTCTTATTTGAAGACTTGAGAAGTAGTGCGACTAAGAGGCCTACTGCGAGACCCGCAACACCAAAAATAATTCCGTTCATGACAAACCCCTTTGTTCTATTTGAACACCATAGGTAGCCGGTGTAACACCTTTAAAAGAAAAGGTATTTTCCTAGGAAAGAATGCTGATGAGTTCTTCAGCAATTTGCACTGTATTAAGTGCTGCACCCTTACGTAGGTTGTCATTGCTGACAAAGAACGAAAGGCCATTCTTCACAGTTTCGGCTGGGCGGATACGGCCAACGAAGCTTGGGTCCTTGCCCGCAGCCAGACGTGGTGTCGGCATTTCGTGAAGAACAACACCTGGCGCATTAGAAAGAATTTCTGTTGCCTCTTGAGGTGAAATTGGTCGATCAAAACTTGCGGTGATCGAAAGTGAGTGACCGGTGAATACTGGAACTCGGACGCAGGTCGCCGCAACAAGCAGTCCAGGTATTTCAAGAATTTTGCGACTCTCGTCACGAAGCTTCTTCTCCTCAACTGTTTCGAGTCGGTCGTCATCAACCATGTCACCAGCCATAGGGATCACGTTGTGCGCAATGGTGTTAGGGAACTTAACTCCAGGAGTCATTTCAATTCCTGCACCATCAAACGTTAAAACTCGAATGTCACGCTGCACAGATGCTTCAACTTGACCAGCAAGTTCATCAACGCCGTCTCGTCCAGCACCACTGACAGCTTGGTATGTAGAAACGGTAAGCGATGTAAGCCCTGCAGCTAAGTGCAGCGGCTTAAGTACTGGCATTGCCGCCATGGTTGTGCAGTTCGGGTTTGCAACAATTCCCTTAGGGATGTTGTGAAGAGTGTGTGCGTTAACTTCAGAAACAACAAGTGGAACGTCAGGGTCACTGCGCCACGCTGAAGAGTTGTCAACAACAATTGCACCAGCAGCAGCCATCAAAGGTGAAATGGCGCGAGATGCAGTTGCGCCCGAAGATGCAAGAACAATCTGAATTCCTGAGAAGTCTGCCGTTGAAGCGTCTTCAACAACAATTTGCTCCCCATTCCAGTCGAGGAACGTTCCAGCTGAGCGTGATGAACCGAAGTAACGGATCTCATCGACTGGGTAATTACGCTCGCGAAGAATCGCTCGCATGACTGTTCCTACTTGACCTGTGGCTCCAATAATGGCAATTCGCATGGAATGAGTCTAGTTCGCGTCTAGCCCAAACGCAGTGTGAAGGAAACGAACAGCGTCTCCAACCTTGTCTGCGCGAAGAACACAAGAAATTCGAATTGAGCTCGTTGAAATCATTTCAATGTTGATTCCATTATTTGAAAGTGTTTCAAACATCAGAGCCGTAACCCCAGCGCTTGACTTCATACCAGCGCCAACAATGGAAACACGTCCAATGTTGTTGTCCGTGGCCACTGATGCAGCACCAATTACGCTTTTTACTTTTTCGCATACATCAGTTGCGCTCTCAAGGTCAGTGAGAGCAACGGTAAACGAAATGTCGGTCAGCCCGTTGGCGCCGGTGTTCTGGACAATCATGTCAACGTTGATGCCTTCATTGGCGAGTGCACGGAATAACTTCGCAGCGATACCCGGCTTGTCGGGTACACCACCAACCGTGATTTTTGCCTCAGACGTGTCGTCGGTAATTGCGGTAACAACTGCTTCTTCCATAGTGGGGTCCTCCTCCACAATCCAAGTCCCTGGTTCCCAGGTAAAACTTGATCGAACATGTAACGGCACGCCGTGGCGACGTGCAAATTCAACTGAACGCAACATGAGTACTCGGCCGCCAGTCGCTGCCATTTCCATCATTTCATCAAAAGAAATTTTGTCTAGCTGATGCGCCTTGGGAACAACACGAGGGTCGGCGGTATACACACCTGTTACGTCGGTGTAGATTTCGCATACGTCTGCACCGAGTGCAGCCGCGAGCGCAACAGCAGTTACGTCTGATCCTCCGCGACCAAGCGTGGTGATATCGTGATCTGTTGACACACCCTGGAAACCTGCAACAACAGGAACCATTCCAGCATCAATTGCTTCACGAATACGCTCTGGACGCATCTCAAGAATTTTTGCTCTGGTGTGATCGGTGTCAGTAATAATGCCCGCCTGAGAGCCAGTGAATGAGGCCGACTGCACTCCCTGGTCGGCAAGCGCCATAGATACAAGGGCCATTGAGATGCGCTCACCAGCTGTAAGGAGCATGTCGAGTTCACGTGGTGGGCGTGTTGGAGAAACTTGGTCAGCCAATTTGATCAAATCATCGGTAAATTTACCCATTGCTGATACGACAACGACAACTTCATTTCCCGCAGCACGGGTCTTTGCAACATGACTGGCAACAGCACGAATACGTTCAGCATCGCCTACTGACGTTCCACCGTACTTTTGAACCACAAGAGCCATCACGCAATTCTAGTTGAGGGCTTCTACCCCCTTAAAGGCCTAGTAAAGTCGCTTCATGGCTACTACTAAACGTGAACGACAAAAAGCGGCACGCCGCGAAAAAATGGAGCGACTCCAGCGTGAGTCCAAAAGGCGTCAAATGGTTCGTCGATGGATCATCATTGTCATAGTTGCAGTGATTGTTCTAGGTACTGGGTTTGCTCTTTTCTCAGGGGGCACAACGACGACGACAACGACAACGACTCTTGCGACTACAACAACAATGGCGCCAACAACAACGAGCAGTAACTCTGCAACCACAACAACAATTGCACCAACCACTTCATCGTTCCCGCAGATTCCTGCTGCAGATCGCTCCGCTGCAGGAAAGACTGGTGTTGCGCCAACTGTGACTGTTCCAACTAGCGCGGCGCCTACCCAGATGGAGTCAAGTGACCTGATTACTGGAACTGGCGCAGTTGCAAAGGCTGGCGACACACTCCAGATGCAGTATGTACTCGCAACATACTCAACTCACAAAGTTGTTCAGTCATCTTGGACTTCACAACCGTTTAGCTTCACTCTTGGTGTTGGACAAGTAATCCAGGGATGGGACTTAGGAATTCCTGGCATGCGCGAAGGTGGACGCCGTGAGCTCATCATCCCTGCATCGCTTGGCTATGGCACAACCCCTCCTTCAGGAATTGGATCAAACGATACGCTCGTATTCATAGTTGACCTCTTGAAGGTCACTCCAGCGGCGAAGGGTTAACCATGAGCGACAATATTCCAAATGCCGACGGATCAAGTGCGCAGCGACAGAAGTTTGACGCTGCTCCACCGACGATCATCGATCCAGCGAAGAATTACACAGCAACAATGGTCACATCAAAAGGAACACTAGAAATTGTTCTTGACGCAGTTGGCGCACCAAACACCGTAAACAGTTTTGTTTACTTGGCGCGTTGGCATTACTACGATGGAATTGTTTTTCACCGCGTGATCCCTGGTTTCGTTCTTCAAGGTGGAGACCCAACTGGCACTGGCGCCGGTGGCCCTGGATACCGATTCAAAGACGAACTCCCAAAAGCAGGCCGTTACGAACTTGGATCACTCGCAATGGCTAATGCAGGGCCTGATACCAATGGATCTCAGTTCTTTGTAATTTCTGGCCCCGACGGGATGCGACTCCCTCCGCTCTACGCACTCTTTGGCAAAGTTGTTAAGGGCCTTGACGTTGTTGCAGCGATTGACGCTATTGGCACAGGCAGCGGACGCCCCCAAGAAGATGTGGTCATTCAGTCAGTAACTATTGCTGAGGTATAAGTCTTAAAACAGAGTGGATGGCCACACCTACTGCCAAGTAACCTTCTGAAATGACATTCACAAAAGTTGGCATTTTAGGTTCAGGCATTATGGGTAGTGGCATCGCTGAAGTTTCTGCTGCAGCTGGCGCCACAGTTCTTCTCAGGAGTCGTTCACAAGAAACAGCCAACAAAATGTTGGCAGGTCTCGAAAAGGCTCTCGAGAAACAAGTTGAAAAAGGTAAGCGCTCACAAGAAGACGCTGACCAGATTCGTGCTCGAGTAAGTGCAACTACCAATCTCTCCGACCTCAAAGACTGTGATCTCATCATTGAGTCAGTAGTTGAAAACCTTGAAGTTAAGAAGCAGATCTTTAAAGAGCTTGACGAAACAATCAACAAGGACGCCGTTCTAGCAACGAACACTTCAACGCTTTCTGTCCTGGAACTCGCTGCGCAAACAAACCGCGGTGAGCTGGTTTGTGGTGTTCACTTCTTCAATCCAGCCAACACCATGTCACTTGTTGAAATTGTTCGAGCAACTTGTTCCAGCGATGAGACAATTAATCGTGTCACTGAGTTTGCCAAGTCATGTGGCAAAGAACCGGTGGAAGTTAAAGATGTCGCTGGATTCATTGTTAACGCTCTTCTCTTCCCATACCTCAACAACGCAATTCGCCTCTTAGAAGAAGGCGTTGCTTCTCGAGAAGGAATTGACATTGCCATGAAGGGTGGATGTGGTTTCCCAATGGGCCCATTCGCTCTTCTCGACCTCGTTGGCCTCGACACATCACTTTCGATTTTGGAAGCGCTGTATGCAGATTCTGGAGAAGAAAACTTCAAGCCGCGACCAATGTTGCAAGAATTAGTTGGAGCTGGGAAACTTGGTCGAAAGACTGGCAGCGGATTCTTCGACTACGGTCGATAGAGGCCCCGGAGGTTATATGGCTGAGCGCACAAAACCATGGGTAATACGCACCTACTCGGGGCACTCAACAGCCGTTAAATCAAATGAGCTCTACCGGGGCAACCTTGCTAAGGGGCAAACCGGACTTTCTATCGCCTTTGATCTTCCAACACAGACTGGCTACGACCCAGACGATCCAGCCGCCGCGGGCGAAGTTGGAAAAGTCGGTGTGCCCGTTGCGCACTTAGGCCACATGCGCCAACTCCTTGACCAGATCCCCGTTGGCGAAATCAATACCTCAATGACCATCAATGCAACAGCTGCTTGGCTGTGGGGTCTTTACCTTGCGCTCGCAGAAGAACAAGGTGTTGCATTCAACAAGCTGCAAGGAACTACACAGAACGACATTGTGAAGGAATACCTCAGCCGAGGCACATTTATTTATGCACCTGAGCCATCGCGTCGACTCATTGTTGACATGATTGCTTATGGCATCAACAACGTCCCTAAGTGGAACCCAATCAACATCTGCAGTTACCACCTCCAAGAAGCTGGATGCACCCCTGTACAAGAAGTTGCCTACGCCCTAGCAACCGCAATCGACGTTCTTGATGCTGTACGTGATTCTGGAAAAGTTACGCCTGAACAGATGCCGCAAGTTGTTGGGAGGATTTCATTCTTTGTAAACGCTGGAGTGCGCTTCATTGAAGAAATCGCCAAGATGCGAACCTTTACCGCAATGTGGGATGAGATTTGTCGAACCCGCTACGGGGTTGAAGACCCTGCACTTCGTCGCTTTAGATACGGCGTTCAAGTGAACTCACTCGGGCTCACTGAACAACAGCCTGAAAACAACGTTCAGCGAATTGTTCTTGAAATGCTTGGTGTATCTCTCTCAGCCGATGCACGTGCGCGCTCAATCCAGCTACCAGCGTGGAACGAAGCACTAGGGCTTCCTCGCCCTTGGGACCAGCAGTGGAGTCTTCGAATGCAACAAGTACTCGCTTACGAAAGTGACTTACTCGAATACCCCGATATCTTTGCGGGTTCGCACGTAATGGAAGCCAAGGTCCACGAATTAACCGAAGCGGTGAAGAACGAACTCGATGACGTCATCAGTCTTGGCGGAGCATTCGCTGCTATTGAAGAACTTAAGAGTCGCTTAGTTGCGAGCCAAGCTGAGCGAGTTGCCCGCATTGAGTCTGGTGAGCAAGTGGTTGTTGGTGTGAACAAGTTCACTGAAACCACCGAGTCACCACTTACTAGCGGATCATCACTCGAAGCAATCATGACCGTAGATCCTAAAGTCGAACGAGAAATGATTGACGACGTTGAAAAGTGGCGCGCTAACCGTGACGAGAATGCTGTTCGCACAGCGCTACAAGAACTAACTCGTGTCGCCATAAGTTCAAAACCTGAAGACAACATCATGATCCCAACAATCGCACTTGCTAAGGCGGGAGGCACCACCGGAGAATGGGCTGGAGCCCTGCGAGATGTTTATGGTGAATACCGTGCTCCTACTGGTGTTCGCGGCGGGATAAGCAATCGTGGTGATGATTTTGCGTTGCTTGTGGCACGCTCAAAAGCAGTGCAGGCCAAACGAGGCACACCACCAAAGTTACTGGTCGCGAAACCAGGGCTTGACGGTCACTCAAATGGTGCGGAGCAGATTGCAGTTGCTGCACGAGACGCCGGGTTCGAAGTTGTCTACCAAGGCATCCGACTTTCACCTGAAGAAATTGTTGCTGCCGCACGAGACGAAGACGTCGACATCGTAGGAATTTCAATTCTTTCCGGTTCACATATTGAGCTTGTGTCACGTGTCATTAGTGGACTGAACGCTGCAGGAGTTGAAGCCAAGGTAATTGTTGGTGGAATTATTCCGAATGAAGATGGTGAAGCACTCAAGCAAAAGGGTGTCGCCGCAATCTACACACCAAAAGATTTCTCACTCAGCGCAATAATGAGTGACCTATTAAGCCTTGTAGAAGCATCCCTCTAGTTACAGAGAGCGTCTATTCGTGAGCGTTTGAGTGCTAAACCATCGACCTGAAAATCGCCACACTGGTGAAACATCAGGAACACCTTTAGCTCGTTGAGCAAAGTGATTCTGTGCTGCAGCGATAACTGACGCAACGTCTTCTAGTGACAACTCTGGTCGTGGAGTGAGCCCGTTGCTCACAGTGGAACGTTTCCATGCTTGCGTTTTGGTAAGTCTTCGCGCTTGCCTCGAAGTAAGTCAAGTGAGCGAGCGAGAATCACACGTGTTTCAGCTGGGTCAATGACATCATCAATGAACCCACGTGCTGCAGCAATGTAAGGATTTGCATATCGCTCTTCGTAGTCATCAACTAGCTGTGCGCGAAGTTCATCAGGATTCTCAGCATTTGCTAAGTCACGACGGTGAACAATTTCAACTGCACCAGCCGAGCCCATTACAGCAAGCTCTGCAGTTGGCCAAGCAAACGCGAGATCAGCCCCAATTGACTTGGAGTTCATAACTACGTATGCGCCACCGTATGCCTTACGAGTTACAACCGAGATGCGAGGAACTGTTGCTTCACAGAATGCGTAGAGCAACTTTGCACCGTGACGAATGATGCCACTGTATTCCTGATCAACGCCTGGCATAAATCCAGGAACATCAACGAAGGAGATAAGTGGAATGTTGAACGCATCACACGTGCGAACAAAACGTGCAGCTTTTTCACTTGAGTCAATATCGAGCACTCCAGCAAGAACCTGGGGCTGGTTTGAAACAAGGCCAACGGTATGACCATCAATGCGGGCGAAGCCGCAGGTGATTTGCGGTGCAAATGCTGCACTAACTTCCATGTAGTCGCCATCGTCGACTACTGCCGTTATTACCTTCTTCATGTCATAAGGCACGTTCGCAGATGTTGGCAGGATGTCACGCAGCTCTTCACAGAGTCGGTCCGCTGGGTCACCAGTAAGAATTCGTGGAGCCTCTTCCATGTTGTTCGCTGGAAGGAATGAGAGAAGGTAACGAACTTCGTCCAAAACACTCTGTTCGTCTGGGAACACGAAATTAGCAACACCTGACTTAGTTGCGTGCGTCATTGCACCACCAAGTTCTTCGAGGGTCACATCTTCACCAGTAACGGTCTTTACAACGTCAGGCCCAGTAATGAACATGTGACTTGTGTCTCGAACCATGAAAATAAAGTCTGTGAGGGCTGGCGAATAAACACCGCCGCCAGCGCATGGCCCGAGAATTACGGAAATTTGTGGAACGACACCAGATGCTTGCACGTTGCGATAGAAAATTCCACCGTATGCATTTAGAGCTGCCACACCTTCTTGGATACGAGCACCTGCACCATCATTCAGACCAACAATTGGAAGCCCCATCGAAATGGCGAGGTCCATAATTTTTTGGATCTTCTCACCGTGAGTTTCTCCAAGAGCACCACCGAAAACTGTGAAGTCTTGTGAGTAGACGCAAACCTTTCGTCCGTCAACTTTCCCAAAACCTGTGATAACACCATCAGTAAAAGGTCGTGAATCCTCAAGACCCATGCCAGATGCATAGTGACGATTAAGCATGTCGAGTTCTTGGAATGTGCCTTCATCGAGAAGATACTCAATGCGCTCACGAGCAGTCATCTTGCCTTTGGCGCGGTGTCTCTCAATCGCTTTTTCACCACCAGCTAGACGAGCTTCGGACTTTAGAGCTTCTAGTTCAGCCAAACGTTCAGACATTGAGTGTTCCATAGGAAGCAAGGCTACCTAACATCGACCATGCCATGACAATTCGGAGAATTAGTAGCCCTGGAGGCACGAATTTATAAGGTAATCACTTATTACTGCGAAGTAGATATGTATCTAGTTTTCTGCAGAAAAGAGCTAGTTCACTTCCACTAGTTCAATGAGAGTTCCAAACGAAGTTTTCGGATGAATAAATGCAACTGTCGTATTTCTCGATCCTGGACGAGGCTTCTCATCAATGACACGACAACCCGACTCTTTCGCAGCGTTTAATGCTTCGGCGCAGTCTTTAACTCGGTAGGCAATGTGATGCAACCCCTCGCCGTTCTTTGCAAGGTACTTAGCAACTGGTGAATCTTCACGTGTTGGTGTGAGCAACTGAATGTATGACTCAGCGACATTCACGAGTGCTTCGTAGACACCGTCAGACTTCACGTCTTCACGGTGTTCTACCGTTGCACCGAATACATCTTCGTACCACTTGATCGCAGCTTCAATGTCGTGCACCGCAATAGCGACGTGGTCAATTTCAATAAATAGTGATTCCATAATTAGTCCTTGTCGTGACGACGAAAGATAGTGAGCCGATCTTCGCCAACCTTGGCTCGAAGTTCTGGATTAGTAATTCCGAGTCCCTCGCGCTCAGCAACACAAAGCACACCTATTTTTCCTTCGTGCCGGTTGTGATGGACTTCGTATGCTGCTTCACCAACTTCTTCAAGTGGGAAAACTGCAGAAAGTGGTGGAACAACTTTTCCATCCACGATTGTCTGGTTGGCGGCCCATGCTTCACGGTAGTTAGAGAAGTGCGATCCCTTGATGGTCTTTAGTTTCATCCACAAGTGACGGTTGTCGTACTCGATCATGTATCCACTAGTTGCAGCACACGTAACAATGGTTCCAGCGCGCTTTGTAACAAAGACACTGGCCCCCATAGTTGAGCGGCCCGGGTGCTCGAAGACAATGTCAGGATCATCGCCCACTAGAGAACGAATGTCTTTTCCTAGACGGCGCCACTCAGATTCATCTTGAGTGTGCTCGTCCTTCCAGAACTTGTAGTTCTTTTCAGCACGGTTGATGACGTGCTCACAGCCAAGTTCTTTCATCGTTTGAACTTTGTTCTCGCTCGAAACAACAGCAATTGGAGTTCCACCAGAATTCAGGACATGCTGAACGGCAAATGACCCAATTCCGCCTGATGCCCCCCAAATGAGAACCTTCTCACCTTGAGTAACAGGAGCTCCATTGCGTGAAACCAGCATTCGATATGAAGTGGAGTTACAAAGCGCATTTACTGCAGCTTCTTCCCAGGTCAAGTGCGTGGGCTTTGGCATCAACTGATTTGCTTTAACAACCGAGATGTCTGCAAGACCACCAAAGTTTGTTTCGAATCCCCAAATGCGTTGGTTGGTTGCGAGCATTGAGTCATCGTGTGAACTTGGGTCTTGGTCGTCGAGGTGGTTGCAGTGAACAGTGACTTCATCACCAATGTTCCAGTTTCTTACAGCTGATCCTTTTCTGATGATTACACCCGAAGCGTCAGAACCAACAACGTGGTAGTCAAGCGCGTGGCGCTTGCCCCAAATTGATTCTTTCCCGAGTCGATCGAGAAATCCGAAAGTAGAAACGGGCTCAAAAATACTTGTCCACACAGTGTTGAAGTTGATTGACGATGCCATCACCGCAATGAAGACTTCATCCGGTGCAAGTTCAGGAAGTGCAACTTCACCAACGTGAATGCTCTTTCGAGGATCTTTGTCTTTACTGGCAAGGCCGTCAAACATGTTCTGCTCGTCGCGACGCACAAAAACTGCACGGGTGGTTGCTGGAAGTGGCGTGTCAGCGAGTACTTCGCCTGATGCCCCGGCCGTAACTGCTTCAAGGATTTCACTCATTGCAAAAGAATAGTGGCGAAGCACCGGAGGACCGACCGGTGGACTTGCCAATTGTGCGTAGGATTTTGCGATGTCAATGCTCCACGTAATCCCTGGATTTGCCCTAACGGCGCTATTTCTAGCCATGGTCCCCGGACAGGGAGTTGCGATGATTCTTCGCCAGACAATCGTTGGCGGCTCAAAGTGCGCCTATCTTTCGGTGCTCGGTAACACCACCGGTCTCATAATTTGGGGTGGACTTTCCTCGGTGGGGCTTAGTGCGGTGTTTGCTCACTCTCATCTTGCATTCAACCTTCTTAAATTCACGGGTGTTGCGTATTTAAGTTTTCTCTCAATTCAAACGTTGTTTGAACTTCGAAACGATTTTGGGAAATTTGATTACAACGGCAAGGCAAGTGTGAAGTCGATCGCGGCATTTCGTTTAGGGCTGCTGACGAATTTGACGAATGTCAAAGCTGCAGTTTTTGCTGTGGCGTTCATCCCTCTCTTTGTGCCCAAGAATTTCAATCTCGGTATCGGGATCATGACACTCGTGGCGATACAGTCACTCGTTTCTACGACCTGGTACTTCAGCCTTGTCGCGACCATTGATAAAGCGTCAGTCATTTTGGCAAGACCACGTGTGCGCCGTTGGCTGACTGGAATTTCAGCGGCCGGGCTACTGGCATTAGCCTTTGTTTTGCTGTTTACTACTCCTCGGTAACCCCTATCGAAGAAACGTCTATCGTTTATGTATCTCTAGAAGGAGCTCATATGTCCCGCAGTGTGATCGTCGCCGGTAGCCGTACTGCTATTGGAAAATTGTCTGGTGTTTTTTCTACACTCAGCGCGCAAGAACTTGGTGGCTTCGCGATCAAGGGAGCGCTCGACAAAGCTGGACTTGATCCTTCGCTCGTTGAAGCTGTGCTGATGGGACAAGTAATTGGTGCTGGTCAAGGACAAATCACTGCACGTCAAGCAGCAGTGAAGGCTGGCATTCCAATGAGCGTCAATGCAACAACCATCAACAAGGTTTGCCTTTCAGGTCTTCAAACCATCTACATGGCTGACCTCATGATTCGTGCTGGTGAAGCAGAGATTGTGATCGCCGGTGGAATGGAATCAATGACGAATGCTCCTTACCTTCTTCCAGGTGCACGCGCAGGATATCGAATTGGTGACCAAAAAGTAATTGACTCAATGATGTTCGACGGACTTACCTGCGCCTTTGACAACTGTGCAATGGGTCTTGGAACTGAGCGTTATAACAACGGACGAATCACACGTGCGCGTCAAGACGAATTTTCTGCACGAAGTCACGAACTCGCAGCTGCTGCGATTGCTTCTGGAAAGTTTGCTGAGGAAATTGTTGGCGTTTCAATTCCTCAACGCAAGGGTGATCCAGTAATCGTTGAAACCGACGAAGGTGTTCGCATTGAAACAACTCTCGAGTCACTAAGTAGTCTTCGACCAGCGTTCGACAAAGAAGGAACCATCACCGCTGGAAACGCATCACAGATTTCTGACGGTGGTGCTGCAGTGATTGTTATGTCTGCTGAGCGTTGTGCCCAGTTAGGTCTCACTCCTATTGGTGAGATTGTCAGCTACGGCCAAGTAGCTGGACCGGATGCATCACTCCTGAACCAGCCAGCTCGTGCAATCGAAAAGGCAGCAGCAAAGGCTTCACTTGATGTGAAGGGTATTGACCTCTTCGAAATCAACGAAGCATTCGCAGCGGTTGGACTTTCTTCAGCTGACGAACTCGGCATTGATGAGAACAAGATCAACGTAAACGGTGGAGCGATTGCACTTGGTCACCCAGTTGGAATGTCTGGTACACGCCTTGCACTTACTGCGCTGCTCGAACTTAAGCGTCGTGGTGGTGGAACTGCTGCCGTTGCTCTTTGTGGTGGTGGTGGTCAAGGTGACGCTGCAATCCTTCGTTCTCTTTAATCAGGAATAAAACTGTCAATTAGTTCATACTGGGCAAGCCCAATTTGTTGATTATCTGGAATCGCTAAAACAAACGCGCCACCTAGGGGGTATTCCCCTTTTAGTACTTCCGGTAGTTCTTTTGTGAGACTAAAAATAAGTTCGTGCACGCTTGGATTGTGTGCGACGAGAAGTAACGAAGTCACGACCGGATCAATTGCCGCAATGTCAATTAAGACGTCTTCTGCGGAAACATTCCTCTTGCCGTTATAAATAAGTTCTGAAAAGTGCACCGTCTTTACAAACGATGTGCCTTCAAAAGCTCGCCTGAACGTTTCTCTAGTCCGTGCAGCTGCACTAACGAGAGCAGTCGTAGGGCCATACTTACCAAGCTGCTGTGGGTCTGTCGCCCAAGAATGTAACTGCCCCGCCTGATTTTTGCCTTTGATGCTGAGGATACGTTCGTAGTCACTCTGTCCAGCTTTTGCCGGTGAGGATTCACAGTGACGAACGATGGTTAAATAACGCATCTTCTAAGTCTTGCGTGGTTTAGCGTTGAGGTATGACAACTGCACATTTGGTCCTGGCTCCAACCCTTTCGTACTTTCAAGCAATCATCATGGGGTTGCTCCAAGGAGTCACCGAGCTCTTTCCTATTTCCAGTCTCGGGCACGGAGTTCTTTTGCCAGCACTTCTTGGCTGGCACAACCTAGTGAGTAGCCAAGCGCAGCGCCAGTCATTTTTTCTTACCTTCTTAGTTGGTCTGCACGTTGGAACAGCGCTTGGACTACTTGCGTACTACCGCTCAACCTGGTTCACCCTCTTTATGGGGCTCGGCCGTCAACTGAAGAAATCGCGCACAAGCGGTATCTCTTCGCTATGGCGAATTAATGATGCTGAAATTGACAGGAACTACCGACGTCTTTTCATAATTTTGATTGGCAGCATTCCAGTAGGTGTTGTTGGACTACTACTCGAGAAAGAACTGCGGGTTCTTTTCGCAAAACCTCTTGCCGCCGCAGGGTTCCTTACCCTGAATGGAATAATTCTGATCGTCGCTGAGCGAATGGTGCGAACTCGAGGCAAGCATGTTCAAGTGCGAAAGTTAGAAAATCTAAGCAGTAAAAATGCCTTGGTGATTGGCTCTGCACAGATTCTTGCACTCTTCGCAGGAATTTCACGAAGTGGCGTGACAATCGTTGCTGGCTTACTTGGTGATCTCAGTCACGAGGACGCAGCTAATTTTTCATTCTTGTTAGCTACGCCAGTCATCCTGGCGGCTGGGCTCTACAAGCTCCCATCCCTAATGGGACACCTTGGTGACGGTGTTCGCATGCAGACACTTATTGGTGCAATTTTTGCAATGTTCGCTGCGTACTTCTCGGTGCGCTTCTTGACTAAGTGGTTTGCAGCAAAAAACTTGATCCCATTCGGTGTCTACAGCATCATCGTTGGACTGCTCTGCGTTATTCGCTTTGCTTAGTCTTTAAGTATTCGGCGGCCATCAATAGCGCGACCGAGTGTGATGTCATCGGCAAATTCCAAGTCGCCACCTACCGGTAGCCCACTAGCGGGTTGGGAAACAACTAATCCCGGTAACTGCAGCAAACGACTTAAGTACATAGCGGTTGCTTCACCTTCAACGTTTGAGTTGAAGCACAAGATGACTTCCTTCACCGGTTCGTTAAGTCTGCGAACAAGTTCTTGGATGCGAAGTCGATCTGGCGACACGCCTTCAAGTGGATTAAGTACACCGTGTAGTACGTGATACGTGCCACGAAAAGCACCAGAACGTTCAACAGCAACAACATCGGGTGGGCTTTCAACAACACAAATAACTGTCTGGTCTCTACGGTCGTCACTGCACACTTCGCACAGTCCGCCGGTTTCAGCAATATTGCAGCAGCGCTCACAAAATGAAAGTTTCGTTTTCATTTCATCAAGTGCTCTAGACAGACGTGCAACATCTTCAGCTGGTTGTCGCATCATCCAAAAGGCGATTCGCTGAGCAGACTTAGGCCCAACTCCTGGGAACCTTCCTAATTCATCAACAACCGACTGCAGAGCGGGAGGGTAATTCACGAAATCTCCTCAGCACCTGGGAACATCTCGCTGATGAGATGGCCGGGTACTGAATCAACAACAACTGCGTCACCTGTTGGTTCGTATTCGTCTGACTGAATTTGAGTTTTTTTCTTGGCATCAACTGGCTCAGGGGTCGGAGCTGATTTTGCGACGTTCACGTCAACAATCCAGTCAATTTGGAATGTTGTCTTGAATTCATGATCCATTGCACTGCGAAGTCCTTGGGCAATGTGTTCGGTGTTTGCACGCATTTCTTCAGAAGGAAGTGCAATGGTCAGCCGGTAACCATCGAGCGCAACTACTTGTGCATCACTAAGAAGAAGCTGTGCTGAGCGTGCAGTACGCGGAACTACTCGTTGTGTAAATCTCTCGGCGACATCAGACAAATTGAGTTCAAGTTTTTCTTCGACAACTTTCTCAACTTTTTCTAGAACTGGCTCCGGAACAACAATTGGTGCCGACTTTGTTGTAGAACCAATCGGCCTCAGCAGCGGTACAGGGGCTGGTGGCGAAACTGGTGCATTACGAGGTGCTCCATATTCAAGTTTTTCGACCCGTTCAGCCAGTGCCTCAACTGATATATCAAGCTCTGGTTTAACAAGTCGCACCAAAGCGATTTCAAGCATCACAATCTTCTCAGGCGCACTCTTCATTTCACGCATTGCCTTACCAAGCGTTTCAAGAACTCGAACTGTGCGGGCAAGACCAAGTTTTGATCCCCAGACACTTAAGCGTTCACGTTCTGCGTCAACAGCGTCAGCAACTTCGGGAGCCGCCAGTAGCAAAAATACTTGACGAATTTCTGCGGCAAAACTTTCTGCAAGTTGTTCTGGGTCCCATCCCTCACGTGTCAGAACGGCGAGTGCCTTCAGTGCTGCGACTGCATCGTTTGATGCCAATGCACCAAACATTTCTTCAAAGACCGGTTGTGAATCATTTACTGAACCCGTAGCGATGAGCTGATCAAGCGCGCTGAGTGCATCACGGGCTGAGCCACGAGCGAGGCGAACAGCGGCGTCAATTGTTGAGTCATCAACTTTTAGTCCCGCAGCTTTCTCAACATCATGCAGTAACGAACTGAGCGTTTCGCCGCCAATGAGGCGAAACTCGAGGTGCTGCGTACGAGATCGAATAGTCGGCAATACCTTGTGAGGATCAGTCGTTGCGAGAACAAAAACAACGTGTGAAGGTGGCTCTTCGAGGGTTTTCAGCAGCGCAGCGGCAGCGGCCTTGGTGAGCTGGTGAACTTCGTCGAAGATGTATACCTTCCAGCGTCCTGGAGTCCCGTGCCAAGCTCCAGCAGTAATTTCACGAATGTCATCGACACCATTATTCGAAGCTGCGTCAAGCTCAGTTACATCGAGCGAAGATCCTCTTGTAATTGCAATGCAGCTCGCGCACTTGTCACACGCATCACCCTCAACCGGATTTTCACAGTTGAGAGCCTTCGCGAGAATTCTTGCAGTTGTAGTTTTTCCCGTTCCACGTGGACCAGAGAAAAGGTAAGCGTGTGAAACACGATCATTCTTTACCGCACCCTGTAATGCTCGAACAACGTGGTCTTGCCCACGCAGTTCTGCAAATCGATTTGGCCGAAAACGCCTATAGAGTGAGGTGACCCCATCGAGCGATGTCGGGGTCGGTGTTGATTGAGCCATGCAAGCATGCTAACTGTGCCGCGTAACACTCCGAGGTCCAAAGCAGTGGTCAGGCGATCCGTGGCACCCGGCACAATCCGCTGAGAGCTGCTGGCTTCCGCCCCTGACTCGATTCACGAACGGCCGTCGCACGGGACCCGACCACCGCTTTCAACCTCGGCCTGAAAAGGCTAGCGGCTCCACCACTAGCGAGCCTCGGGTAGCCTTGCGTGCCGGTATTGCATTTAGTAGTCCCGGTTTTGGAGGAGTGCGAGAGCGGCCGAACCGGCACGCTTGGAAAGCGTGTGAAGGGCAACCTTCCGTGGGTTCGAATCCCACCTCCTCCGCCAGTTGCAACAGAACAGAGAGGGGCAGTCCGTGGATGCAGCGAATGACGATATTGCGTTTATGCGTCTAGCAATAGATGCCGCGAAAAATGCTGTTACTCACGATGACGTCCCCGTTGGTTGCGTACTTGTTAAAGATGGTCAAGTTCTTGGCACGGGTGAAAACCGTCGCGAAGTTGACCAAGACCCCACGGCTCACGCAGAAGTTGTTGCGCTGAGAAATGCTGCGAAGCAGTTGAGTGGGTGGCGCATGGACGGCATTACGGCGTACGTCACGCTGGAGCCATGTGCGATGTGTGCTGGCGCACTGCTTAACGCTCGAGTTTCTCGAGTTGTCATAGGCGCATCAGATGAAAAGGCTGGAGCTGTTGGGTCTCGTTACAACTTATTAAGCGATCCTCGACTCCTTCACGAAGCAGAAATCACTTATGACGTCCTCGCAGATGATTCAGCAGCGTTGCTTCGTGAATTTTTCGCCACACGTCGTCCCTAAAAGACACAAAGCACCGAGAAGTAGACTCATGCATGGAAGCGTGCGAGAGCGGCCGAATCGGGCAGTCTCGAAAACTGCTGTGTCTACGGGCACCGTGGGTTCAAATCCCACCGCTTCCGCCAGCAGGCAAATACAGAAGTAGAGGGTTCGGAGATACAAAAGTCCGGATTTTCGAGATCTTGATGCCAAGTTCGGCTGGCGAGTGCCAGTCGGGCGTGATGTGGGGGCTGTGAGAATAGGCCAAGCATCATCGAAGACGTGAAGAACCCCCCGCAGGGCCGTGACAGGTCCCGCGGGGGTTGTTCGTTTTTGTTAGAACAGCTGGCTGGTCAGGTCAGCAGTGGGTGCAGGACCTCGGTGCGACTACCCACCTGACGCGTGATGCGAGTGAGACGGTGGAGGTGGGGCTTGGCTAGGTCGTCAGAGGGTGAAGCACGACGAGCTGGCCGTTGACGGTGTGGGTTAGGCGTTGGTGCACTCGCTCACGTCCGACTCAGTGGCCAACAGACAGCGGGTGGCCTTCAGCCCACCATCGATTCTCAACCAATCCTTACTCCCTCATTACGTCCGATACGGTCAGTGAAAGTAAGTTGATGGTGTCAAAGGAGATCGCTATGGGTTCCATTAAGCGCGGGGTACGTAACACCTTTCGCAACACGATTCGTACGGTGGGTGTCGTGACAATTCTGGCGGTGGCGATCGCTTTGTCGATTTCCATGCTGATCGCGCGCGACGCGGTTTCGGCCAAAATCGCGAGCGTCCGAGCCACCACCGGTACAACTATCACCGTCTCGCCGAAGGGCTTCTTTGGCTTCCAAGGCGGCGGAACTCCGCTGAGCGCCTCGAAGGTGACTCCCCTTCTTGCCCTACCCCACGTCACTGCGCTCCAAGAGACGTTGAGCCAGAGACTCAGCTCGAGCGACACCTCGCTCACCGCGTCGGCGCCGTCGGGCCAACTCGGTCAACAGTTCGGCGGTGGCTTTACCCCGCCAGTCCGGGTCGTGGGAACCAACAGCCCCGGCACGGCACTCGTCGGAGGTGCCTTCGGCGGTAGTACCGAAGAGATCGTGAAGGGGACGTCATTCTCCGCCACGAGCGACGCTGACGTCGCGATTCTCGGTACGGACCTGGCCAGCGCAAATAATTTGGTGGTGGGTTCCACATTTACGGCGTGGTCGACGAAGATCACTGTGACCGGCATTTACAGCGCCGGATCCAGTTTCGCGAACAATAACGTGGTCATGCCCCTGGCCCCCGTCCAGCGCCTGTCTAACCAGGCGGGCCAGCTCACCGGGGCAACGTTGACCGTCGACACACTCAGCCACGTTGCCGCAACTACCACGCTCGTCTCAAAGAAGCTCGGCTCGGCCGCTGACGTCACGTCGACGTCACAAGCGACACAAAGTACCCTGTCACCCCTTAACTCGGTTCAGACAATCTCGACCTACACCCTCGTCGGCGCGGTGGTGGGCGCAGGCATCATCCTCTTGCTCTCGATGCTCATGATCGTGCGCGAGCGCCGGCGCGAAATTGGGGTCCTCAAGGCCATTGGAGCCTCGACTGGCAGCATCATTCGCCAATTCATCGCCGAGTCGACCACCTTCACCGTCTTGGGGAGCGTGATCGGTGCGGGGGTCGGTATCCTGATCTCGAGTCCCATCGCCTCGGCCCTCGTGTCAGCCTCGGGTGGCTCTTCACCGGGTGGCGGATTCGTTCGAAGGGATGGCGGCTTTACGGGTGGCGGCAACGGCTTTACCCCGCCGAGCGGCACGCCAACCGGATCATTCCGCTTCGGTGGCTTTGGCCGAACGCTAACGCAGCTACACACGTCGGTTGGGTGGGGTACCCTGTCGGTCGCTTTCGCAATAGCCATCCTCGTCGCCGTCATCGGCGCGTCAGTGGCGGTCGCCAGTGTGGTCCGAGTCCGTCCTGCTGAAGTTCTGAGGAGCGAATAATGCTTACCGTCACATCATTGAACAAAACCTTCAAGTCGCCGGCTGGTGACGTTACCGCCGTTCGTGACGTCAGTTTCTCCACCAAGCCGGGCGAGATGGTTGCCATCGTGGGTGCGAGCGGGAGCGGCAAGTCCACCCTTCTCTCACTGCTCGGTCTACTGGAATCACCCGACAACGGCTCCATCAAGGTGGACGACATGGAACTCGCTGGTCTTGATGCCAAGGGTCGCACCGCCTACCGCGCTCGCAAGGTGGGTTTCGTGTTCCAGCAGTTCAATCTGATCCCCAACCTGAGCGCGCTCGAGAATGTGATGCTGCCCCTGGAATTCGCCGGATGGTCGGTGTCTGAACGAAAGACCAGAGCTCGAGAAGTTCTGAACACCGTCGGCCTGGGCGAGGACAAGGTGCTTCGCCGTCCGGCGAAACTCTCCGGCGGTGAACAGCAGCGCGTAGCGATTGCCCGTGCGCTGGTGACTAATCCGGAACTCATTTTGGCCGACGAGCCTACCGGAAACCTGGACCGCAAGACGGGCGAAAGAATCATCGCCCTCCTGCGCGAGGCCGCTGGGCAAGAGAAGCGAACGGTGGTCGTGGTGACGCACGATGAAAAGATTGCCAAGGAGGCCGACCGGCGGCTGGAGATTGAAGACGGCGTACTGCGCGAAATTGCCTAGCCATCGCCGGGCGTGGACAATCTGATAGCAAGTACTCAGGTAAGGAGAGGTTTACCATCAACCTTGAGTTTCTTGATGCCATTGCCACGGCGCTCAAATGCGACATTCGCAGGGGCCAACTCGCCGACGGCGAAGAACTCACCGAAACGCTGAGAAGCCCCATTTTACAGAGCTTCCGCAACCCGACTGAAAAATTCGACGAGTCGCTCTGAAAAATGGTTTTGCCAGCTCTGAGAAGTACCGACGCCACTTGGGGTCTGGACTTATGTATTTGCCCCGCCAGTAAATGAAACGGGTGACCAAAAGTCACCCGTTTCTTTATGACCTATTGGCTTTTGGCAAAACGGGAACTACGCTAGATACGTCTGGCAAATGCCAAAACACTCAGAGGAGTCGCTGTGGTCTCGTCAATTGAATCTTCCGTAGGAACAGAGCGCAAGCTCGTAACTGCCATCCCAGGACCGAAGTCGGTCGCCATGCACGAACGCCGCAAGAAGTCAGTGAGTGCAGGGCTCACCCAGGGCTTTCCTATTTACATCGAGCGCGCTGAAGGAGCAATTCTCCAAGACATCGATGGCAATCGAATCCTCGACCTTGGTTCTGGAATTGCAGTCACCACAATTGGACACGCAGTCCCAGAGCTCGTTGCTGCAGTTAGCGAACAAGTCGCTGACTTTACCCACACATGCTTCATGGTGACTCCATACGAAAGCTACATCGAAGTATGTGAGGAACTTTCGAACATCACGCCTGGAACGCACGCTAAGACTTCAGCCCTCTTCAACTCAGGCGCTGAAGCAGTTGAGAACGCTGTGAAGATTGCACGACTCGCAACTGGTCGTCAAGCAGTGATTGTTTTTGATCACGCATACCACGGACGCACAAATTTGACAATGGCACTTACAGCCAAGAACATGCCATACAAGGACCGCTTTGGTCCTTTTGCTGGTGAGATCTACCGCATGCCAATGAGCTATCCCTTCCACGATGGCCTAAGTGGTCCAGAAGCTGCAGCGCGCGCAATCAAGATGATTGAATCGCAAGTTGGTGCAGGCAACGTTGCGGCACTCCTTATCGAACCAATTCAGGGCGAAGGTGGATTTGTTGTTCCAGCCGCTGGATTCCTTCCAGCGCTTTCAGAGTGGACAACTAAGAATGGTGTTGTCTTTATTGCTGACGAAATTCAAAGTGGCTTCGGTCGTACTGGTGAGTGGTTCGCCGTTGACCACGAAGGCGTAGTCCCAGACATGGTGACAACCGCCAAGGGTCTCGCTGGTGGGATGCCACTTTCTGGTGTCACTGGCCGCGCAGAACTTATGAACGCAGTCCACGAAGGTGGACTTGGTGGCACCTACGGAGGCAACCCTGTTACCTGTGTAGCGGCACTCGCAGTTATTCGTGTGATGCGTGAGAGAAATCTCATTGCACGCGCTCGTGAACTAGGCGACGCCATTACTGGTGCACTCAAGGCGCTTCAGCAAGACGTAGCAATCATTGGAGAAGTCCGCGGAAAGGGTGCCATGATTGCTATGGAGCTCGTAATTCCAGGCACCAAGGACGCTAACGCTGCTGCTGCGAAGTCAATTGTTAGTTACTGCAACTCACAAGGCGTAATTGCTCTTGCCTGTGGAACATACGGGAACGTAATCCGTTTGCTGCCACCACTAACTATCACCAACGAGCAGCTTGCTGACGGCCTCAGCGTGCTCGCTGCAGCTGTTCGCGCCGCTGGCTAAATAACAACAATGCGTTCTATTCGTGTGCTTATTGTGGCGGCTATTGCCTCAGTACTTCTCGCGAGTTGCGCCACCACAACGCATCCTTTGTCGAGTGGACCAACAATCACTGGGACCCCAACACTCAACATAAATAACGCACTCACAAACGTTGCCTGCACCACTGCTTCGTGCATTGCAGTCAATACATCACAGTATGGGGCTAGCGAACAATACTCAGACTCTTCAAAAGCCTGGACAGCGCTGAGCGTGCCGGCAAACGCACTTCAAATAACTGCTTCATCGTGTTGGTCTACGGGGTGTCTACTCTCTGGCAGTACTTCCACCTCTCAGTTTTTGTGGAAATACAGTTCTGGTGTTGTGAGCACATTGAAGATGCCAACGATGTTTCAAACAATCAGTTCACTCAATTGTTTTGCTGACAGCGAATGTGCGGCTATAGGTTTTGACCCGAGTACTTCTTCTCTAGAGCTGATCTTTAGCCGTGACAGCGCTGCAACTTGGTCGACGCCTTCTACGCTCCCTTCAACTTTCTCAGCTGGTGGACAGATTTCGATGTCATGCAGCGATGCAGCCAACTGCCTCGTGAGTGGGAGCGCTAAATCAGGTCCTACAGTTCTCCTCTATGCAACGCACGACAGAGGTGCCACGTGGGTACAAAGAACACTAAGAACTACATGGCAAGAGCTTCGATCACTTACGTGCAGTGCACTCAACTGTGTTGGGGCTATGACAGATTCATCAGGCAGCAGCTTTATTGTTCGTACCAAGACGTTTGGTCGAATTTGGGAAAAAGTAAGTTCTTCGAAAGGCGGCGTCACAGCAATGGCGTGCGCAGGCGTCAATAAGTGTGTTGCAATTGGAATGGCAAAGATGAACACACCATGGGTTGAAACATTGAAAAACAATGTTCTCCTAGTCAACAAGCTCATCTATGTAGCAACCCCGTTTAACGGTGTTGCTTGTTTGCCTACGAAGTGTGTTCTAGTTGGCAACACAAGTGTTGCCATAGTGGCACTTAACTCTTAAGCGCTGCCTTAAGTAGACCAGGAATCTTTGACCAGGATGGCTTGACTTCAAAGTTAAGAAGCTTGCGCATCACTACTGACGCATTCGCATTCGTAGAGAACCACGCTGGCGCTGGTGATGCAACAAATGGTCCGCGAACTACCGACTTCTGCGGGCGAGCAAACATGAAGCCATTGCCCACAAATCCGCTGCCGGACTGAATGTCAGTGATTAAGTGACCGGGGTATGCGCCCCACACTGTTGTAGAGAATGCAAAGCTCATTGCGTGCCAGAGGTTTAAACCAATTGAACCGTAGCGAAGATCAGCAATTGACTGCTCAATTGCAGGGCCAGTTTCTGCGTCCTTCAGCGCACGAGGGTCCGCAATCATTGTCATCGACAACGTTCCCCATACAACGTCGTTGCAGAAGTCTGTGGCCTTTCGAACAAAGTCTGCTGGTGAAGATGCGTCGAGTCCTGTCTCACTTGTAAGTGCACAGAAGGCTTCGACATTAAGACTCATGTCAGCTTTGTTGTTTGGATCAACATTGCGAATAATTGTCCAAGGCATCTTGTCACCACTTCCGTCACCAATTTGGTGCGCATCTGGGTGAACACTCAAGAATGAGTCACGGCGTGAAAGCGCACCTGGGTAGTACGCACGGCGTGTTGGGATGCTAGCGAAAACTTTTTCAAGTTCGCTCATGAACTCTTCACGCTGTTCCCACTGCGCATGAGTAATAATGATGCGTGGTGAAAGGCAGTTAAATCCTGCATTATTAGCAAGCATTGTTGCAACGTGCTTGGCCTGATACGCAATCTCTTTTGAAGACCACTTACCTGGAACAATCACTACTGGAGAAACATTTCCAAGCTCGCATGAAACAGGCTTGGTAATAAGTGGTTCGTTTGCAGCCTTGCGACGCTCGCCTTCAGGTCCAACACCGAAAACAATTGCGTCGTGTGTTTTGTCTGATCCAGTTACGTGAATGTCGTCAATTCCGGCGTGAGTAGTTAGGTACGCACCAACTTGTGCACCACCACTCACGATGCGCAGAAAACCTGCGTCAATTAATGACTTAAGTGACTTATTCCAGTACGGGACCAAGTAGTCGTTAACAGGATTTGCCTTTAGAACAACAACCTTGCCTTCAGCAAACATCTTGGTGAGCACGTCTCGTGGCCCAAGCGAAGCAACATTGCCAGCACCTAGAACAAGTGAAACACCAGCGTGAGCTTGCGGCTCTTGGTACGCCATTGCCTGAGTAGATTTAACCTCAGCTTCGCTGACACCTGGTTCCATCCACACTTCACCAGTCATTCCGCTGTAGAGAATTTTGTCAAAGATGTTTCCAGGAATTACTTGAATGGCAATTCGGTTACCTGGCTTGTGACGGACTGGCCCCGGATACTGAGGGCGACCCTTCGCGTTGATGTCGAGCATTGATTGGCGAAACGCTTGTGCCATGCGGATGTATGTTCCAATACCACTGAAGAGTTCTTCTCCTGCTTCTGGACTATTTGGATCGAGCCCCTTGGCGTAACAGCCAGCTGCAGTCCACTCTTCTGAAACTGCGTACGTGTCAGAAATAATGCGTGCAAGAAAGTCAGCGCGCTGCAGTGGTGATGTTGCAGCCCACGCCTGTGCATTCTTTGCTACGTCGTCAATTGCTTGATCGAGTGCTTGAGTATTTAACTCAACGTGATCTTGTAGTCCTGAAGTAGGCGATGCGGCCCCTCGTGTCTGGCTCATTTCTATACCCCCTGTTTTATGCGAGGCTAGTGCTATGAGTTCACCTACGTCTAGTACTGCGCCACCCGGGTGGTACCCCGATCCAAGTGGCGAGCGCAAATGGCGTGTCTGGACCGGAAGTTCCTGGTCAGAGCTGACTCGGCCATATGGTGAACCGACTAGCCAAGAATCCATTGTTGCTTCCCTCGGGCTTATACAAGCCCTCTCACGGCTGACCAAATACGGCGTTCTCGCAGTCTTCGCAGGGCTTGGACTGCTTGTAAATCTGCTGCAGCACTGGCCTAAAACAAGTCACCCCGTGCCAATGTGGTTCGCGATTACTGCATCAAACATGGCCATTGCGATGTTCATAATTGGAACGCTTTGTTTCGCATTTACCCTTAAAGAGCTGGAGGGCAAATGGACGGTTGCTTCATTTATCCCACTCATAAACGTAATGGTGACAAGTTCATTAATTGCTGAACGCCTTGGAGCCAAAGGTCTTCGAAGGGCCTTCGCTGAAACCATACTTATTGCTCTCTTCGTTGTTCAAAGCAAAACACAACCTTGGATCATTGTGGCCCTTATCATTGCGACCTACGACAATTTGCGTTGGACATACGGGTTGTACGACAAGTTAATGGATAGTCGCCCGAGCGCATAACATCATCAAGGTTTAATAAATACGGGAGAGTCATGTACGACTGGTCAGAAGAACATCAGGCAATTATCCAAGTAATGCGTCGTTTTGTTGACGAAGAAATTCGTCCACACCTCGATGATCTCGAGCACAACGGAATGCCACCATTCGACATCATTCGAAAGCTCTACGCAACCTTCGGTCTAAAAGAAATGGCGCAAGAAAACTTCAAGCGCCAACTAGAGCGCAAAATTTCTGGAGAAGAAGCACCACGCACTTCACGTGGATCAGACCCAGCAGCACAACTCATTTCAACAATCGAACTCTGTCGAGTTAGCCCCGGACTTGTTACGTCAATGGGAGTTTCGACTGGTCTTGCTGGTGGAACAATTAACAAACTCGGAACTCCTGCACAGATGGAACGATGGGGACTTGACCTCGTAACGTTCGACAAAGTGGGCTCATGGGCAATCAGCGAACCAGACTCTGGATCTGATGCACTCGGCGGAATGCGCACATCAGCCAAGCGTGATGGTGATGGATACATCTTGAATGGATCAAAGACATGGATTACCAACGGGCCTTACGCAGACACAATTGTGCTCTACGCCAAGCTCGATGACGGTAGCGGTGAAGACATCCGTAATCGCAAAGTGCTCACCTTCGTGCTCGACAAGGGAATGCCGGGGCTCGTGCAGGCGAAGCCAATGAACAAGATGGGTCAGCACGGATCACCAACTGGGGAAGTATTCCTTAGCGATGTTTATGTTGGCAAAGACCGTCTTCTTGGAGAAACAGAAGACCCAAAGGGTGGCGGACGTTCAAGCGCCAAGGACAACTTTGTTTCTGAGCGCGCCGGAACTGCTGCAATGGCTCTAGGAATCATTGAAGAGTGTTGCAAGCTTGCAGTTGATTACGCCAAGACGCGTAAGCAATGGGGAACACCAATTGGTGAATACCAGTTAGTACAGCAGAAGCTCGCGAACATGGAAGTTGCTCGCGTCAATGTTCGAAACATGGTGTTCATGCACATTGAGCGTTCAGGTGCAGGTGTAGTTCCTACCTTCGCAGAAGCATCCGCAATGAAGCTCTACGCCGCACAGGCAGCGTGCCAAGTTGCTGATGACGCAATTCAGATCTTTGGTGGTAATGGATACATTGCTGAATATCGTGTTGAACAGTTGTGCCGTGATGCTCGAGTTCTGCGTATTTACGCTGGTACTGACGAATTGCAAATTATTGCAATCGCCAAAGACCTAATTCGTAACTAACTCAGTTCACTCCGGAGTTTGTCAGCAACACCCAACCAGCCTTTATACCTCTGCATTGACTCAGGTGCTGAGTCAAGCGCGGCGAGAAGGTTTGGACCAAATTCTGGGTCGAGTTCTCGCAATGTTTTTGCTGAAGCAACATAATTACGGATTGTAAAAACATTCGCATTAGTCTTTGGAAGTTGACGAAGAGTTTGGCGCTCAACGCGGAAGTACCAATCATCAAGGTCTCCACTTGGACTTCTTCGAACACTGAGCGGCTGATGCAGCGTTGGATTATCAAGAAGCGTCCAGTTCAGTCGCCAAAATGATCGATCAGGTTTTAATCGGTCAAAGAAAGCATTTGTAGGACTACCCAGTTCAGCGTCATAATCTGGAACTGGACTATGGATTGCGTCAAGCGTCGTTCCGATTTTTGTTGACAGATCCCACCTAGAAGGGAAGCAGACTGAAGCAGCTTGCAGACGCCAGTCGTCTGACTTAACTAGTACGCAGAGATCCTCTTGGACCAACCTGCTTGCGCTAACAATTGGGTGCTCAGCTTTATCAATGGTGTACGAAATCTCCGGATGAAATTCTTTGAGTGATTCTTCTATGCAAGCGAGTAGTTCTGCACTTGCTTCATCACCTTCTGCATTAGTCGCTACTACTGTTTCAAATTTCTCAGTAAAGAGTCGCTGCTTTAATTCAAGTTCAGTACTTCGGTTGTGATCAACTTCTAACCAATTAGCAAGGTCGAGTGGGCGAAGTCCCATTGTCATTCGCCATCCTTTGTTATCCAAAGGAATGTACGGAAAATCTTTGTTGTTCACTTACCTCGGCGAGTTAGAGTCCACCAAACTCCTGTAATCAAAACGGTTGGGACTCCAATAACAATTATTCGACCAGCCCACAGAACAACTCCGCGGTGTACTGACTTCACATCATGAAGGCCAAGAGCAACTAAGTGGACAGTAGACATCACTTATTACCCTCTGGAAGCTTCGACATAAGAACTTCAATTCGCTCAAGAATGTCCGAAATGGCTTTATCTTGAGCAAGCAGATGATTTTGAATTTCTGAAGCTTCTTTAAGTACTGCTTCAGCATCTTTGTACGTATCCTCAGAGCGCTTATCGGCTGCTGCGGCTTGAATGTTTTGCCCCACGATAATAATTGGTAGTAGTACGAGCTGCAAAAAACTACTCGAAAGCCATACAACAACAAAATAGGTCCCCTGTTTTATCGCTGATGGGAGCGCGAACAACGCAAGAATTGTGAACGCGTACGCAGTCCACATTGTTCCGACGATCAAAGTAATTTTCAGACCGAACTTTGAATTAAATCGTACAAATGGATTTGAATGCTTTAATTTTCTGAAATCTGTAGTTTTTGATGGTCTGCCAACTCGCAATTCTTCTGAGCGAGGGTGACGAACATACTCATAGATTTTTGACATGTTTGAATTCTCGCACGTCACTTATGAACGTGCACGATTTACTTGATTTACTTGACGAGGTCTGGAGCAGTTTCCATGCCCTGGCGCCATACTGAGCGCGCAATGATCTTTGTCGTGTCAGCACGGTCGCGGTACTTCGTTGCAATGTCTCGTGATTCTTCGAGTAGACCTTCAGAAAGAAGTGTTGGGTTAAGGCCAAGTGCCTGGAACTTTTCACGGTCAACGTTGAGTTCATTCTCTGCAGCTTCAACACGTGGGTTCGGGAGATTCGCAATTTCAACACCAGTGAGCTTCGAGATAAGTTCCGCAAGATCACGAACTCGGTATGTCTCAGTTACTTGATTGAAGACCTTTACTTGATCGCCACGCTTTGGTGGATTCTCAAGGGCAATCTGGATGCAGCGCACGGTGTTACGAATGTGAATAAATGCACGGGTCTGGCCACCTGTTCCGTGAACGGTAAGTGGGTGGCCAATTGCTGCTTGCATCAAGAAACGATTAAGCACTGTTCCGTAGTCACCGTCGTAGTCAAAGCGATTAATAAGTCGCTCATCACGTGCCGTTTGTGGCGTCTGCGTTCCCCAAACGATTCCTTGGTGAAGGTCAGTAACTCGAATTTGGTCATTTTTAGCGTAGAAGGCAAAGAGAAGTTGGTCGAGCGTCTTGGTGAGGTGATACACCGATCCTGGATTTGCTGGGTGAAGAATTTCGCGCTCGAGGTCACCGTCTGGAGTTGGAACCTTGACTGTCAAGTAGCCCTCAGGAATTGGTGCTGAACCAGACCATCCGTAGCCGTAGACACCCATTGTTCCAAGGTGAACAAGTGCGATGTCTAGACCAGATTCAACAATCGCCACAAGAACGTTGTGGGTTCCAGTCACGTTGTTATCAACGGTGTAGCGCTTAGCTACTTCATTGCGCATTGAGTAAGGAGCGGCGCGTTGTTCTGCGAAGTGAACAATTGCGTCAGGGCGCTCAGACTTAAGTAGTGCTGCAAAACGGTCATATTCTTTGGCGAGATCGAGGTTAACGAACTCGATTGTCTTGCCAGAGATTTCTTTCCAGACCTTGACACGCTCTTGCATTGAAGTAATAGGTGTGAGCGAGTCGACTCCGAGCTCAACATCGATTGCTCGTCGACTGAGGTTGTCAATAACGATTACATCGTGACCAATGTCAGATAGATGAAGCGAGGTTGGCCAACCACAGAATCCGTCACCACCGAGAACAAGAACTTTCACAAATACTCCTTCGACACACAAAGTGCGCTGTATCTAAGTAAGAAAGCCTACCAACTCAATGAATTTTTTGAGTTCTATTGAGTTTTTAATTTTTTGCTCGCATTGTTACCAAAGTCACTTTGTGGCCCAAAAGGGCATATTCCACTTAGTTTTCGCAAAATGGACTAATAGCCTTATAAATAGAAAATTACTTAACTAATGGAGCTGCATTGAACACTTTTTTCTTCGCTTCACTCGTCAACTTGGATCATCCAGGTCACTACATTCACTGGCACTTTGTGTATTTGAGTGTTGGAAACCTCATAGTCATTCTTTTGATGATTACCACTTTTATTGCAGCACTTTTGCTGCCTTTCCCTGGCCGCAAACGAAACAGGAGTGAAAAATGAGCTCAGTAGAAATTGAACGCCAGTGGACTACACGTCTACGCAAACGAGTTGAGGGCAAGCTTCCACCAGAAAAAGTTCTTCCAGATACGCAACCAAGTTACGTTGCCTCATGGATCTATGTCTTTGGTGTCGCAACACTCACCTCTTTTATCCTGGTACTAGTAACTGGTTGTGTACTCGCCATACGTGGCCCACAGTGGTGGCACGAATCAAGCTACGGCCACTTCGTTAATTCACTCCACTTGTGGAGTGTTGAAATTTTCTTTTTCTCAATGGTTATTCACCTTTGGGGGAAGTACTTCATGGCCGCCTGGAGAGGTGGACGTCAACTCACCTGGATGACTGGTGGCATTACGTTCCTTGTTTCAATTGCAGCTGGGTTTACCGGATACGTCTCTCAGAGCAACTTTGACTCGCAATGGATTTCCACACAGGCGAAAGATGGGATTAATGCGACTGGGGCAGGCGCGTACTTCAACGTTCTCAACTTGGGACAAATGTTGATGTGGCACATTGTGCTCCTTCCATTGGTGGCGGTACTACTTACAACTATCCATGTTGTGATGGTGCGTATTAAGGGTGTTGTTCCACCATTCGCAGATGACACAAAGGTTGCATAATGAGTAAGAACTTTCGAAGTGACGTCGACGTTGTTGAATGGACCGGCCGCCAAAGGCCCTATGACATCTTGAAGGAAGGGGCCATTGCCCTTCTGGTCATAACAATCCTTACGCTGACTCTCGCAATTATCTACGGATCACCTGACGAGACGTCAATAACAATTAAAAAATGGTCAAACGCTGCGCCAGTTGATTTTGCGATGACTGCAGTTAGTGAGCTCAATGGAACATCAACCACTGGTTCGTATGGCCCACCGTATAACCATGCTGCAACTGGCCAGACAATTGGTCCAGTGAACTTGGTTAAAGCAGTTGGTGTTCGAATCCCAATTGATACCGCTAATGACTTTGTTATTAGTCCACTAAAGGCACTGCCCTACCAAGCAGACCTACATCAAAGTTTGGTGAATTGGGAAAATGCAACTGCATCCACCCGTGCAATCTGGGTGACTAACTATTCGAATGCCGAATCCAAGATGAGTTTTGCTAACGGACAAATAGTTGTTCCAACTACGACTGCTGGTCCGGTGCCGTTAATGATTAACAGCCTGACTTCTATGGCGCGTAGTGGAGCCCTCGATGAGTCACTTATTTCAAACAACAGTTTTTACACGACAGACTTCACCAAGACTCTCCTATTTATTTCAGATGGTTCGTATCTAGCGAGTACCGCTGACAAGCAACATCTCACAGGGAGCCAGTGGGGAATGATGAACGAAACAGGTAGTTACCCAGGCCAAGCTTGGCTTTGGCTCTACTCATTCTGGTACCAAATCCCGCCATTCAATGCGAGTGGAAATGCTGACGCACTGGTTTGGGCGCTAATGATGTTCCTGTCAGTGCTGATGATCTTCGTTCCCTTCATTCCAGGTCTCCGATCAATCCCACGAAAGACTCGGATTTACCGACTCATTTGGAGAGACCACTACAAGAGTTAATTAAAAAGACTTACCGGGGTTGCGGTCATGCATCTTTTGTGCAAAGAGCGCGGCTTCGGTGCGACGTTGAAATCCAAGCTTTGAAAGCAAAAACGAGACATAGTTCTTTACAGTCTTTTCAGAAAGAAACAATGTCTCACTCATTTCTCGGTTGCTAAAGCCCTCGCTTAAAAGGTCAAGAATTTGCCGTTCACGTGGGCTGAGGCTGGCGAGGCGAGCATCTTCTGCTGTTTCACGCTGCAACCTACGACGAGCAGATTCCACTTGATCTGAAGTCATAAGTTCATTTCCAGCAGCAACACTTCTGATCGCTGAAACCAGCGCATCACTATTGATGTCTTTTAAGACAAAACCACGAGCGCCGGCGAGTACTGACGCGAGGAGTGCGTCATCATCAGCGTACGAAGTAAGCATGATGCAATGAAGACCTGGTGCCTCTTGATGGAAGTGTCGACAGAGTTCAATTCCGTTGCCGTCAGCCAGTCGAACATCAAGAAGTGAAACGTCAACAGATGAGAAATCAGTGAATGCAAGTCCTTCTGCCATGGATCCAATTTGAGCAACAACTTGTAAGCCGTCATAGCCGTTAAGAAGTTCTACGAGTCCACGACGAACAATTTCGTGATCATCTACAACTAAAACTCTGATCATTTCTCTACCTTTTTTGTTGTCCAAATAATTATTGTTCCAGCTTCTGGTGTTGACGAAGCACTAAATGTTCCACCACACTGTCGTGCACGCGTGGCTAAGTTGCGAAGGCCGTGCCCGACAGAATTTGGTGCACTAAATCCAACGCCATCATCTTTTACTTCAAGCACAATAAATTCTTTGTTTTCACTCAAGCTGACTGCTACTTGGCTTGCTTGAGAGTGCCTTACAACATTCGAGAGAATTTCTCGAAGCGAGCTAATTAATTGGTCAGATGTAAAAACATCCATTTTCGCTTCAACTCCATCGGAGATGCTCAATACAACTGGAACTCCCAAACGCTGTTCTACCTCATTCGCTAGTTCATTAACTCTTATTTTCAGCGCAGCGGATCTCAAATGATCATTTTCAATTTCAAATATCGTGGTTCGAACTTCAAGCATTGTTGCATCAATTTCTTTTAGAGCTGCAGTAATTCGCTCAAGGTCTTTATCATTCAAGTCACTTCGCCGCAGAACTTGAAGACTGAGTCCAATGCCAAAAAGCCTCTGAACAACAGAATCATGCAAATCTCTTGCAAGTCGTTCACGTTCTTCGCTAAGTACTAAATCACGAGCCCTGGCACGAAGTGAGGCCTGGTCTATGACGTAGCCGGTAGCTAGACCAAATGCGTCCAACAGATCCTCGTCCTCTTCATCGAATAGTGATTCGTCTAATCGATCGCATAGGTAGATTGCACCAAAAATTTGACCATCAGAAGTTCTTATTGGAACACCTAGGAAAGTTGTCATGACTGGATGATTTGGTGGGAAGCCAGCAGCACCAGCGTGTTTTGACATGTCAGATATTCGAAGCTTGGTCCCCCCTTGAATTATTTCTCCAAGAATTCCACGGCCCGTTGGCTCATCACCCAGCAAATCCCTTTGCTCAGGAGTAACGCCGTAGGTAACAAACCGGGAAAGAGTGACACCATCAGTACTAACAGTACCGAGAGCTCCATATCGAGCACCGAGAAGCTCAGCAGCGGTCTTGACAATTGATTCTGAAAGCTCATTTATGTCCGTAACAGATTCGATAAGAAAGGTCGCCTCAATGAGAGCGTGCAGACTGTCGATGTCTTTTATACGGCGAAAACTCATTTCATGAGTCTTACACTGTTGGAGAAATTTGGATACGTGACAAACGTCCTATTTTGAGAGGAAAACTACTCAACAAAGACACTGTTGAACTGCTGGGTCACACGAATGAATGTCGTGCACTTACTGAGGTCCTTGAGACGAGCAGCACCAACATATGTGCATGTAGAACGAATCCCGCCAAGGATGTCTTGAACAGTAAGTGAAACAACACCACGGTAGGGAACCAGAACTTCTCGACCTTCAGCTGCTCGGTATTCGCGAAGACCACCAAAGTGCTTCTCGTTTGCAGCTCGTGAGCTCATTCCGTAGAACTGTACGTACTTGTTGTCAACAACTTCTCCGCCACCTTCATCGTGGCCAGCGAGCATTCCACCCAACATCACAAAGTCTGCGTTTGCACCAAACGCTTTAGCAACGTCACCTGGTGACGTGCAGCCACCGTCAGCGATGATGTGTCCGCCAAGTTCGTGTGCAGCTTCACCACATTCAATGATTGCTGAGAGTTGTGGGTAGCCAACACCAGTCTTTACGCGAGTGGTGCACACCGATCCTGGACCAATACCAACTTTTACGATGTCAGCACCATTGATAATGAGTTCTTCAGTCATCTCACGTGTTGCCACGTTGCCAGCAATGATGACAATCTCAGGGTAGTTAGAGCGAAAATCACGAACAAATTCAACAAAAGTTTCGGTATAACCATTTGCAACATCAATGCAAACAAACTTCATGTGCTCTTGTCCAACTTCGTTATAGATGGACTTGAACTTAATTAGATCGTCTGGGGCAGTACCAATACTGAAGGCCCAAGAGTCTTTTAGGTTTTTTCCTGTCGACTCAATCCAGTCGATTACTTCATTCGCGGAATAGTTTTTTACTAGGCAGGTGAATATGCCACTCTTAGCTAATTCTTCGGCCATTTCGAATGTTCCAACACCGTCCATGTTGGCAGCCATGATTGGAACATTTGAAAATGTTTGTTTGCTGTTACGAAATGTGAACTCGCGGGTGAGATCAATTTGTTTACGAGATACGAGGGTGCTGCGCTTCGGTCTGAAAAGGACATCTTTGAAATCAAGCTTTATGTCGTTTTCAATTCTCATAAAAGACTTCCCTCATTTTCATGGGATTACAGCCGAATTGCCCTAAATAAGTATTCCACAGTTGGTGCGGCTGGAGGGATTCGAACCCCCGACCCTCGGTTCCGTAGATAGACGACTACGACATCAGGTAAAGCAATGTCTTTTAATTATAGAAGATCCATGTCACTTTATGTACGTCTTAGTTCACAGGTGTCAAGTTCCTTAAGTACCTTGATAAGTACCCCGTTGTTGATTGGAAGGCTCCAGGTGAACGTAGTGGAGAAGTAGGGCTATTGCTGAACTCAGCTTTGCCCTTTGTAACAAATAGACCTGAATAGACGGCGTTTAATAATTCTTGTGGTCTTAGAGGAGATCCTGCAATTTTGATTGTTTGAAACCAGTTCTTGATTTCATTTTCAGTTCCTTCACATTCATAGACAAGGATCTCTGCGTACTTTATTTTGTCTTGTTTATCCTTCGCAAGACCTGAGAAATACTGCTCCATCCCGCTCCGGACGTATCTAGCTACTGATCTCAGTGTGAAGATCTAGTTCCGTTACGCGGCTTCGCCGTCGTACGTCTGCTCGAATATCCGATTAGTCAGCCACGTCTTGAAACTCTCGTTATCCAAGAACTGCTTGAAGAGTTCGCCGTCATCGTTCATCATCGACACAATTGCCTGTTCAAGCGCCTTGTCATGCTCAACTCGCGCGTTCTGCTTATCCGAGTTCTTCTTCGCATTCTGATAGGCCTCGTTCAAATTCACCAATGCAGGAAGGTCCTCGGTAATCATCTTGCCGATGCGGTCCTTGTCCATCCAGGGGATGTTTCCGAACAGCTCATTAAACGACTTGATGATGTTCGACAGCTTGTCTAGTTCTGGCTCTGGTTTGCCACCCGCGCCACCTGCAGGAACGGGCTCAAGTCCACCGTCTTCATCAGGCAGCAATACTTTTGCAGCTGTCTGTTTTTCAGCGCGGTAGCTGTCCATGTCGATGGCCTCGAGAATTCCCTTCGACAAATCGACGCCTGTTGGCTCGGGAAGCTTTGCAACCAGAAGGTTTAAGAAGATAGACAGCTTCTCCCAGTCAGCATTCGTGTATGGAAGAATCGATGCGAGGAAGTCGTACGTGCGCAGGAACGACTTAGCGCCACCCTTGAACTTCACCTGAGCATCTTCATCAAGGTCATCGATGTACCGCTTCGCACACACATCGAGAATTGGATCAAGTTGTTCACGAGGCGCGTTCGACAAAAACAACGGCACGAACGCGTCGACTTCGGATTGTGCGTATACCTCTGCACCGTCAAGTTGGGCTTTGAGATCATGCAACTTGTTTGCATCGGTCTCATCCGCGAGGATGGTCGTCCGATAGTACGGCGCAAAGGATTCGCGTATTCCCTCGATGTCGTTTTGGAAGTCAAGCACGAACACATCATGCTTCTTTGGATGAGCTCGATTCAAACGAGACAGTGTCTGTACTGCCTTTACGCCTGAGAGCACTTTGTCGACATACATTGTGTGCAATAACGGCTCGTCGTACCCGGTCTGGAACTTGTCTGCGCACACGAGGAATCGATATGGATCATCCTGGATGCGTGCTGCAATGTCACCAGAAGGGAATCCATTCAATGAAGACTCTGAGACTTGCAATCCGCCATAATTGTGTTCGCCGGAGAACGCGACAATCGCTTTGAATTGACCGCCATTCTCATCTAGGTACTTCGAGATTGCGTGGTAGTACTGAATTGCCCGTTTGATACTTCCACAAACAACCATCGCGCGCGCCTCGCCACCGATCTTGCGTAGGGCGATGACCTGTTCCAAGAAGTGCGACGCCATGATCTCGGCTTTCACCGATATCGCATGATCATGCCCCTCGACAAACGCACGGAGCTTTTTCTTAGCATTCTTGGTGTCGAACTCTGGATCTGCATCAACTGTTTTGACAAGTTTGTAATAACTCTCCACCGGCACATAGCAGCCAAGCACGTCGAGAATGAATCCCTCATCAACTGCCTGCTTCATTGTGTATGAGTGGAACGGCTTGTGCTTCACAACACCGTCTTCGCTAAACGGCGTCCCGAACATCTCAAGCGTCTTATTCTTCGGTGTTGCAGTGAAGGCGAAGTAGGAGGCATTTGTAGCCATCTTGCGACCTTCCATCACCTTGTTAATCATGTCTTCGTCGGTGTTCTCACTTTCCGAAGACTCTTCATCTTCGAAACCAGGCAACGGTAAAGGAACCTCTGCACCTTCTACTGCATCGACATCGACAACTGCCTTCGACTGCAATGAACGCGATAGCGCTGTTGCTGTGCGCCCACTCTGGCTTGAATGCGCTTCGTCAATTACGATGCCAAACGTTCGCTCACGATGTTCGTCGCCGATCGCGTCAAGAATGTACGGGAACTTCTGCACCGTGGTGATGATTATCTTCTTGCCAGTCGTAATCATCTCGCGGAGGTCAGATGACTTCTCGGCGTGACCAACCATTGAACCCACCCGAGCGAACTGCTTGATGGTGTCGCGGATCTGCTTGTCGAGGATCTTGCGGTCTGTCACCACAATAACCGAGTCGAACACAGGCTTCTTTACGTCTTCCATGTCACGTTCAATCCGCACGAGTTGGTGCGTGAGCCAGGCGATCGAGTTCGACTTACCACTGCCAGCGGAGTGCTGAATGAGGTACTTCTTGCCTGAACCATTCGCTTCAACATCAGCAAGCAACTTACGAACTACATCAAGCTGGTGGTATCGCGGGAAGATTTGCGCGTACTTCTTACGAGGTTTTTTCGTCTTACGGTCAATGACTTCTTCTTCAACCGTCTGTGCGTAGTTCTCGATGATGTTTGTCAGGCTTTCGCGAGTGAGCACCTCTTCCCAGAGGTACGACGTCATGATGCCGTTCGGATTCGGTGGATTTCCCGCGCCGTCTTTGTAGCCCTTGTTGAATGGCAAGAACCAAGACGACATCCCTTCTAACTTGGTGCAGAACTGAATCTGCTGGTCATCAACAGCAAGGTGTGCGATAGCACGCTTGAACTGAAAGACGAGTTCGCGTGGATCGCGGTCATTCTTGTACTGCTCAATCGCATCCTTCACACTCTGCTTCGTGAGTTTATTCTTCAACTCGATAGTGAACACAGGAAGTCCATTGATCATGAGACACACATCAAGAGACAACAGCGTGTCTGTTGGGCTGTAGTGCAACTGGCGCACCGCGGTGAAGCGGTTCGCGTCGTAGTTCTCCTTGGCCTTCGCGTTGCCCGGCGACGGCGCACCAAAGAACAAATCAATGTGATGCGGGCCGTGCTTCACGCCTGTGCGCAGCACATCAATGATTCCACGGCTCGTGATCTCCTTAGTGATTCGATCAAGTGACTTGTTGCGCGCTGCAGTGTCGTTTGAGAGATCAAGTTCGATCTCAATCGCCGGTTGCGTAGCACGAATAAACGAACGCAATTGTTCAATGTCAAGCCCGAACTTCGGCACGAAGTCGACAGCCTCGGCTTGAGTCCATCCACGCTCACAGAGACCTTCAACAAGGATCGTCTCAAGACCCTTCTCGCTGGTGTCAGTCGTCATCGGTTGCCTCCTCGTCGTTACCATTCTCGCCCACGGAGACAGTTGCCAGTTCCATTGGGTCGATCTCAGGGAGCGTCGCCGCCTCTTCACGCACGTCAAGCTTGCCAGTGACCACATCAGAGATGAGGCGTACCCGATACTCCTTCAGAAGCCTGATTTCAACCTCGATACCAGTCCTTGCGGCCTTGAGTTCTGCCGTGGCTTTCACGACGCGATCGGCGATAGCTAACTGTTCATCTGGTGGCGGCACTGGCAACATGACGGTCTTCAGATCAATCATTGGAATGCGCAATCGATGAGCGAGGATACCTTTGCCAAACCGCACCAACGATGAGTGGAAGCGCTCCACTTGAAAGAGCGAATTGAAGTAGGCATTGTGGTGTTCGTTCAAACGGGGCTTGAGGACGTAGTACACAGGGCTGAGACACCCGGTGTACGAAGACTGGCCCACTGACCCAATGATCACGTTCATCGAGTTCAAAACGATGTCTCCCACGCGCACGACCTTGTATCGTGCAACATCGTCTGACCTCTTGTTGCCGATTCGTCCCTTGTCCTCGTATCGCATCACACCGCGCTTACGGACCAACGAGAGAACCTGTTGCACTTGCCGGTCAGCATTCATTTCATTGCGCTCTTCAAGAACAGAGCCAAGACGCTTGACGTCCCAGTGCGCTGGAAACTCGCCAAGCCAATCAAGTCGAGAGTCGGTTGTCATGGCTCGATCAGACTGCGTTATCGCTTGAAGGAGTGCGAGCTCTTCCCGTTCATCAAGCAGCGAGATCATGTGCTGTTTCGCTGCGATGGCCTTGGCTATGCGGAGTTCAGCGTGGTCGAGATACCGAACAATCAATCCTTGCTCTTCCAACGAAGGCATCGGCACCGAGAGATTCGCATAACGTGAGGCGTTGAAGTTTGAGATGGTACTTGAAATCGAGTTCCTTACTACTTCGTCTTGAAACTGCGATGACCAAGCTACGTATAGCAAAAATCGTGAAAGAGCACGACTGGGCTCTGCCCTGAATCGAATGAGAAATCCAGCAAACGATGAACCCGCAAGTGCCGCTGGCACCTGGAACACTTGGCCGATAGTTCCAGATCGCGTGAAGAGAAGATCACCCTCCTCTACTAGATAGCGCTGGGGCAGAGGACCATCAACATAGATGCCCTTCTCTTTGTATCGACCGCTTGATTCGAGGTCTGAAGTACGCAAGAGCCGAACGCCCTGATCCCTATATCCACTAGTGGGCACGTTCAGTCCATACTGGCCGCGATCGACGCACCCGTACTTTAAAGGTTTGATCTCCATTGTCTTAGGCGTCATTAGCTTCACGCTTAAGCGCTTGACGGACGAGACCATCGCTCTCATCCATGAGTTTTCGGATGTCGGCTTCAATCTCTGCAAGCGGACGTAGTTCTGCCGGCTTGTAGAAGTGACGCGTGAATGAGAGCTCGTAGCCGATCTTCTCTGACTTTGGATCGACCCACGCGTCGGGACTATACGGCAGGACTTCGCGAGCAATGAACGACTCAACACCGCCTACTTCAGTGAGTGGAACATTCTCAAAGTCGGACAGGTCGGAGTCAGCTTCGTACTCGGCTGTCATCTTCTTGCCTTCAATGACTATTTCGAAGAATCCATGTAGCGGATCTGGCTTCACCTTGTCTGGCTTTGACGTTTTCTTAAAGACCTGTGGTGCTTCCATATCGGCCCAGGACAATCCGCGCAAGAGAGTCTTGCGGTCGCTGGCGGAAATCTTCTCGCCCCACTTCGCAAGCAGTGCATCCACCATGTCTGCGAACTCGTTGTGGTCGTCGAAGATGTCGCTGCCCAATTTCTCGGCCACCTTTAGACCAATGTTGTAGAGCTTATTGTCGCGTTGCCACTTCTTCTCATCTAGCAAGCGCTTGCGTGTTCCTGCCGGGATGCCACCATCTTCGTCTTCGCTGTCTTCGCCGTCAAGTAGCTTCTCCACCTTGCCTTTGATGCTTGCGAACTTATCGAACAGATCATCCCCAAATATGTCGTATAGTTCCCTGCGCAACACTTCATCACCAGAAGCAAAACGAAGCTTGTCGATGAGTTCACTCGAGCACTGGCTACGAAGACGAAGCGGGCGTTCCACCTTTATCTTGCGATAGCCAAATGCTTCGTTTGGAAAGATTTTCGACTGTGGTCCTTCTTTGAAGTCGAGGAAGGTCTTAATGATGAGTTCAATGTTCTCACTTGAGAGCTCGCAGTTCTTCGCGCCAAGGTTCTTGCGCAATGGGGTCGACCAAGGTGTGGCATCAATGAGCTGCACTTTGCCTTTGCGGTGCGGAGCCTTGCGATTAGTCAGTACCCAGATGTGAGTGGCGATGCCTGTGTTGTAGAACATATTCTCGGGCATCTGGATGATTGCTTCGAGAAGGTCTTGTTCGATAATCCATCGTCGAATGTTGCTCTCGCCTTGTCCTGCGTCTCCAGTAAACATTGATGAGCCTGAGTGAATCTCAGCGATGCGACTACCAAGTGGTGTGTCGTTTTTCATCTTTGAAACCATGTTCGCAAGGAACAACATCTGCCCGTCGCTTGAACGTGTGAGAAGTGAGTACTCAGGGTCGCCTGCGTGATTCACGATGAAGCGCGGATCGGTGATGCCATCCTTACCGCCCATGTTCTCGAGGTCTGTCTTCCACGACTTGCCGTACGGTGGGTTAGAAAGCATGAAGTCGAACGATTTGCCGCGGAATGCATCGTTCGAGAGTGTCGAGTACTCGGCACCACCGAAGATGTTGTCGGCTTCTTCGCCTTCACCAGATAGCAACAAGTCGGCCTTGCAAATGGCGTACGTCTCTGGGTTGATTTCTTGGCCATACAGATGCGTGGCGACTTGCTTGCCTGAAGCTTCTGCGAGTTCGCGCAACGTTTGTTCCGCAACAGTGAGCATGCCACCGGTACCAATAGCTGCGTCGTAGAGAAGGTAAGTGCCCGAGGTGATTTGGTCTGCGATGGGACGGAAGATGAGGTTTGACATCAACTTCACCACGTCGCGTGGCGTCCAGTGCTCTCCAGCTTCTTCGTTATTCGCTTCGTTGAAGCGACGCACGAGCTCCTCGAACACTGTTCCCATCGCATGGTTGTCTAGTGATGCGAGCTTGAGGTTTGGATCGAGAAACTTCTCGATCAGTGTTCCGAGTGCATCGGCCTTCGATAGGCGTGGCACTTGATTGCGGAACTCGAAGTTTTCGAGGATGTCTTGAACATTCTTTGAGAAGCCGTTCAACCAGTCTTCGAAGTCCGCACGAAGCTGCTGTTGGTTTCCACGGTTGCGCAGGTCTTTCAACGAGAACTTCGACGTGTTGTAGAACGGGTAGCCCGATGCTTGGCGAAGCGCCGGTTCTTGATTGGTGACACCCTTTGAATCGAGTGCCTCATGCATCTTGAGTACCTCGTCCTTAGTGGTGGCGAGCACAGCATCGAGGCGCTGCAGGACGACCATCGGCAGGATCACGTCGCGGTACTTGCCGCGCACGTAGAGGTCGCGGAGCACGTCGTCGGCGATCCCCCAGAGGAAGTTTGTGATCCAGTTGATGTTTTGGTCGTTGCTCATGTCACCCCTTATCTCGAAACTGGGTATAGAACTCGTCATTTTTCGCAGATTTTGCCTGGGAGAGTTTTTCGTGTGCCATTTACTTACCTTAGAACATCGAAACGCCAAAACATCATGAGGCTTCTTGATAAACAGAATCAGCTTCTTCAATTAGAAGATCATCTATTTCAATTAAAAAATCATCTGGGCTGTCAATTTTCATTGCTGATCTTGCTGAAGATAAATGACCGGATGTAAATTTCTTGAGTGAGTTTGCTTCGTCTTCAATTTCGGCTGCAATCCTATAAATCGACCGTGCTTTTGTTGAAATTGAGTTGAATTTCTCTAAACCTCTAATTGCATCTTCAAGACATCTGTTCACCTCAGCGATGTTCAGTTCATTGATAACACCAGCACCACTCAATGTGTTCATTTTTACGAACTGATATGTAAGTCTAAGCAGATCAGGATTATCGACCTCGGGGTCAAAGGCTAATACCACAGACTGGTCTTTCAGCATAAGAATCCTGTTTGCATTAGGCATGTCATCTAGATGCTTGCAAAGCCCAATGAACCCCTTCGCGCCTCTATTCGCCTTGCTTCTTTCGCACTCTTTTTCCCAGGCAACTTTTGTCAACTTAGAATTCTTTGCTTCCATTGCGATACGAGCGTGAACCTCACTACCGATTTTTAATTCACTGACCGCATCACCCCACTTTTGTCTCGGGATAAGGCCAACTTTTTTACCTGTTTGTTCACAGTCGTCGCCCATCGCAGAACAGATATCTTGAAACACAACAAAGACATCGTCCTCATAGACCATTCCGCCTTTAGATGAGTCTTCAACGATTGGTGCAATGGCATTTTCTTTTGTGATTGATTCTTGAATCTTTGAGATTGCAGAAAATGTGTCGTCCCATTTTTGCGACCACACATCATCGAGTTTTTCAATCTGACCAGTCAAGGTCATACTCACTTGTCGTAATGGTGATGTTGGATTCGCAATGTCAAGCAGAGATGCAAATTCTTTCTTCTGTCGGTCACCCTCGCTCACGGTATTTAAGCGCATTGCCTCTTGGGATTGACCCAGAAGATTCAGCAATTCTGTGCGGAAAGGTGAATCATCCCCAGCGGTAAGTTCTTCAACACGCTCTCTAAGAGAATCAATCACCGAAGAAATCCCTTGCATCAATTTGCCATCACCTGCAACAAAATCACTTACTTGACGCTCAACTGTCTTCTCCAGGCTTAGCGCTGCTTGTTCGAATGAATTCTTCGCAGTTTCAACGCTGTCGGAAACTCTAATCACACTTGCCTCAAGTTTTTCTGTCGAGATGCTCGCCGAACTAACTGATGCTGACAGGGCTCCTATCTTCGCAATTGAATCAAAAAAGCTTTCAAGATCTAGGCGTTGATCACGTGCTGCCGTCATGGCAACGATCACATCCACGTCTGTAATGACATGGTTTCTTAGCACTACTTCACTTCCATTAAATTCCAACATAATTTTTTCCTTCTACTGAATTCCCTAATGTGATCACTTTGCTAAAACTCTTCATCATGACTGTGGGGTTTTAAAGCTGCAGGCTTACAAGCACCTGCTGTAATAAAAACTTGAGTAAGGTCAGCTAAAGTCAGTGATGCGACTGTCAAGATCCCCATTCGGCCATGATTAACTTCGTCCCAAATAGCAACCGCTGAACTATCTTTTGACGTCACAAGCAGTGTGACCTGTCCTACCGGATCATTGAGATAGCCAAGTACCTCGAATTCCTCGCTCTCTAATAAATGAGCGCGTGTCTTCAAAACATCCTCTTCGACAGGAGTCGAGTCAGTGAATCTCATGTTTTTTGTTAGGACGCCAAACTTAGAGACCAATCGATCTCCTGCGACTTCAAGTGGATTCTTTACTTTGTGGGGTGACATGATTACTCTTCCTCCGATGTAAATATCAAGTCCATCTCTGCTGTCAACAAATCCTGCAGGCGAGCAGCCGCCTCAAAGTGAGAACTTATGGAGCTCATAATGATGCGATATCGCTCTCCAATGAAACTTTGAGCCGCCAAATCTGGCAGTGGAAGTCTTAGGGACTGGAGATTACGGAACGGAATTCTTGGAATACCAGCACCTTGAGAAAGTTGAGCCAAGCTGAGTCGACCTTGCTCAGTATTAAGCCATGAAGCCAAGTACCAAGGATCAACGATCGACTGATTCATGACTCGTATGCCGGCTGCTTGCTGAGAGGGTACGAACGTTCCCATTTCATCTGTAACAACTATTGATTCACCTACTGAACCTTCAACCGATATCAGAACATCGAGTGATCTTGCGACCCTTTGACCGAGTCGGTCGAATTCACTTTCGCTGGCAAAGTACTTTGGTGCTTCAGAATTTCTTAGTGCGGCGACTGAATAACAGGCGATGCCATCAGTGTCGGTAGTTCTAGATGTTGGGAACCCCGGAAACAGCATTACGGCATCTCCAAGCTCTGATATTGATCGAGTTTGAAACTTCATTAGTTCCCCTCTCCTAATAGATTCTTTATTGATTGATCTGCCTTGGAACTAGCAACCAGTGCAGCCTCAGCTTTTGATCGAGCATCTTTAAGCCTGGCAACTAAATCTTTTTTGCTAACGGTATTCAACGATGGTTTTATATATCTCTTAGGGCTGATGTTGAAATCATTTTCTGCAATTTCACGGAAAGATACTGTTCGCACATCCTTCGACTCAAGGACTGAGCCGTTCCTCCAGGCATGAAAGGCATTGGTCGCGAGTTTTATCTCATCTTGCGAAAGGTAGCCCCTTCTGCGAGGAGAAATTTGAAGTCCTTCAAGGTTGATCATGACTGTTTGCGGAGAATCAGTTTCAACGATCTGAGTAGTTTTCTTAAAAATCAACACTGCTGAGCTGACTGGAGAAAATGGATTTAATCCAGGTGGTAGTGAGATAACCGCATCTAAGTGTCCTGACTTAATGATGCCTTCGCGAATCTTCTGAGATTTTCCACCTTCAAATAAAACTGATTGTGGCAAAACTAGAATTGCTCTTCCCCCATCAGAGAGGTGATAAATGCAGTGTTGAATCCATGCAACATTGGACCCGGTTGGTCCTGGGACTCCCCAAATCCATCGGGGGTCATTCGCTGATAACTCAAAATTTTCACCTTGCAGTCTCGCACCAAATGGAGGTATCGCTATTACAAGGTCAGCATGCAACGAAGGAAAATAGTCGTTAGCAAAAACATCTCCACATTTGATTTCCATTTTTATGCCCTGAGCGATTGCTCGAAGTATCGTCAGCACACAAGACGTTGAGTGAACTTCTTGGCCAAACAACGCCGCCCCTGGAGTGACTTGAGCTAATGAAAGGAGCAAACTGCCATCCCCACTACACGGGCAGTAAATTGACTCCTGCTCTCCTATGAGACCTGTAATTAATTCTTTGATGCTGTCTGCTGTGTTTGTTATCACTCTTGTTCTTGGCAATCCGGCAAATTGTTCAATTACAACGTCAATCGATACAGCTATCTCTTTGGCAGGAATTTCACTTACGATTGTTAAGAAGACTTCTAGATCAAAGTCACTCTGTAAAAACTTAAAAGAGCCATTCTCAATAGCTCCAGTAAATTCACCGGCATAGCGAACTAGCTCTGTCTTCTGCTGATCAGTCGGCAATTGAAGGAAATCAGACCAGGCAGCATCTCCAATTGTGGAACGAACTGCAGCCGATAGAAGAATCAGTATCAAGCTATTTTCTAAGCCAAACGAATTTGAAGACTCAAGGAGTGGTATTAGCGGTGTCAGTGAATTTACATTGGCATGTTCTGAGAGACGACCCTTGGATTGAAGCCATTGGATAACTTCAGTTCTGTCGTAAAGCGGACCTCTGGAATTCTTGCCTCGTTGACTTGGGAAGGATGCATCTCGAACTTTCCAGTTGCCTACAGTCGCTCTTGTTTCTCCAGCCAACCCAGCAATTTCTGTCATTGGAATTAGTGTGAACTCTTCACTAGTCATTAGCAAGCCTCCTGTAGCGCTGCTGAAGGTGTACCGTGCTCGTCATACGTAAATGTGATGACATTCCTGGCAGCTAGCTGCAACTTCTTCGAGAGACTGCCCTTACGAGCAATGACAGTTACGTCCACGCCATTTCGTCCAAGGCGGGCAACTTCATCGGTAAAGATCCAGTCACCAGAGCAAACCACTATCTTTTCGAACCTCTCGATAACTCTGTGATCACTTAGTTCTTCAACCAGAGCAATATCCGCTCCACTAACGCCCGACTTCACACGACGTAGAGCAGAAGGGAAGGCGAACAGTACTTCAGAGGCTGCGTGGTGGCTGCAGGCAACTACACACTGGCTCAGGCAGTCCACCGAGGTGTATCGACTGATGATCGCCTTAATGTCGGCAATTTGGTCTTGCGATGGACTGGGCGTTCCCGCCAAGTTCTCGATGTCTACCAGCACCAACTCTCTGGCCTTTGTTTTTAATGTATTTGTTTCCATGAGTTAAAACATAGTTGAGGTCAACAGCGATTGCAAATAATATTTTGTATCATGTACACAGTTTTTCAGTAGAAATGACCAAAGCCTTTTGTTTATAAGGAAATATTATCTTGTGAACTTTTTCACTTACATCGATTTAGCTTCAGGCGACCGCTCTACTCTGCGACCTACGGCGTGAAAGCAACTTGATTTCCTTGATTGCCAGAAAATACAAAGGTGCCAAAAATGGAAAAACAACGAGCAATTTAAGGGGAATACCAAACGATAGGAAGCCAATAATGAGATATATCACTGTCATAACTGGGGAATCATTGACCTCTGAAGTAAGTGAGGTTTTTATTTTGACCAATGATCTATTCCACCTTGACTTTGGGATTATGAAACGAATCAACCTAAAAATAAGGAGCAGCGCACCAACCGTGCACATTGCGAGCACAAAACCAATGACCCCTTTAGCAACATAAGAACTAAAAACCACAGGAAGTGTGCGGTGGTGGATTGCTGGGCTCCAGGAGAGTTGGTTCCGTACAGCAGCTGTAAATAGAAGATACGAGCCTGTGCAGAATTCGTCCAATCCTTGAAGTTCGGATGGGTTTAGTTTGATTGCTTCTTTATTTTTGTGGCGCTTTTTCATCACACGAGTAGAACATGGGGCTGTGACATCGCGAAAATTCGTCATCCATTTAAAGACCGTACTAAGCGTTTCTAGTGGAAACGTGAAAAGAGTTATGAACTTCTTTCACGTTTAAACAGACCTGACGTCGCATAATTGTGGGTATACCTACAATCATATGGCAGAGAGCATTTGTATCGGTAGCGGACTGAGTGATTTTCCATCATTGCCTCGTTGCCTGATTTGACTTGTCACTGAAGTAGTCGGTTACAAAATCTGATATTGCATTTATGTTCATTTCAATGTGTTCAGACATTGGGCCTCTCGCTTGATCCGGATACATGAGTTCACCCATCGCGTACGTTGCAAAATGCTCTATTTTCGCTGTCTTGCCATAGATGTTTTGGGTTATTGCAACATTCGAATGCCCCATTGCTTTAGACACAGCCCCCAACAATTTGGCATCGGACTCAAGGGTCAAGGTTGCAAATGTGTGACGATCGTCATGGATTCGTATGTAGCGAACACCTATTTTTTCTAAGAATGAACGGTAGTGCGTTCGTAGTGTTTTTCTGCAAACATACCCTCCTAATTTATTAGTTAGTACCAGATTCTTGTTCTGCCATTTATCGCCACACGAAAGCATTTGTAACTCTTGATTCATCTTGTGAACTTTTAATGAGTTCATCGTTGGTTGAGTTACGGGTATGACACGTTCACCCGATTTAGTCTTAGGTGACTTCAAAATAGTTGCGTGAATTGATGAACCATCTCGTTGACGAAGTGAGCGTTTGTTCACTGATTTATTAATTGTGATGGTGCAGTTCTTAAAGTCCACATCTGACCACTCGAGTGCCAGCATCTCACCAAACCTTGCTCCAATACCCAGTGCAAGCGCAAAGAATGCCTCAAGGTTCGTTCCTATTGAATTCTGTAGCACTTTCATCATTTCATCCTTAGACCATGGTGGTTCAGTGTGGTTTGTTTCAAAAATGCTTTTCTTGGCTTTAATGGTTAGTCGAATTGGGTTGACCTTGATCAACCCTCGCTTCGTTGCACGTTCAAGTACATGGCTCATTGCAGTTCTAACCTTGTTGCTTGTAGAAGCTGAGCGGATTGCTTGAATGTTGTTAAACAGTTGTTGACACTCATGATGGCCAATGTCAGTTAAGTACATGCCGCCAACGACCGGGAATGCATAATTGATGAGATCTCGGTAGTAGTCATCACGCGTTCCTAGGCCAATTCTTTCGCTATTGTCGAACAGAACCTCTTCGGCATATTGCCTAAATTTTATTTTGGGTCCGACATTCAGCAGATTGTTTGCGAGCATTGCTCTTAGTCTCTTTAATTCCTCATCTGCCTCTTTTTCTGAGTTTCTAACTCGCTTCACATATCGAGTTTTACCGTTCGCATATTTTCCATTCGGAACTTTTGCTAACCACTTTCCATTTGGGAGCGGATAGACGCCACCATCACCTTTTTCACCTCTGACTCGTTCAGCGATCTTCTTCTTACCTCTTGGCATCGTAAATCACCACGCTCATTGCATCGAGCTGAGAGTTCTTGTAGAACTGCTGAGCAAATTGAATAATTGCGGTTGAAGGTATTCGCATACCCTTAGCACCACCAAATGGTTTGATGCTTCCTAGTTGTCCTGTCGCAACGAAGTGGTAAACTGATGTTCTTGAGATCGACAAAATTTTTGCTGTCTCAATAACCGTGTACCAAACTTTTGTTAGCTCCACTTGCTTAATTTGATTATTGTTCATAGGTGTTAACACGTTCCTTTCCAGACTGTGTAAACAAACCTGGGAACTGACACCTTTTAAATCGTCAAAATTAGAAATATATTTGGGTGTCCTGTGGCCAATCAAAAATAAGCTAGGTATATCAATGGGTACACGTGTATTTTGACCATAAGTACCTTGATAAGTACCTGGTCTCACTTCATTAAGGAATGAATTCATTCGCAGTTATCTCCTGTTTCCAGGCTTTAACTGATGATTCAACTGAGTGCGGCTGGAGGGATTCGAACCCCCGACCCTCGGTTCCGTAGACCGATGCTCTAATCCGCTGAGCTACAGCCGCATTGTTACTGGATATCTATCTTAGCCGACCCGCCTAACGATGTCCTCAGCCATTAGATACCATTCGTTTATGGCTACTCCCTTTAATGAAGCACTCCCAGAACTTGTAAACAACGCATACGACGCAATGGTTGACATTCGCCATGACCTGCACTCGCACCCTGAGCTCTCGATGGTGGAGTACCGCACGACTGACGTAATTAATGCTCGACTTCGTGAACTCGGATGGACCGTAAAAAAGTCACCGACGGAAACTGGTGCAGTCGCCACACTGAAGGGCGGCAAGCCCGGTAAGCGCGTCATGATTCGCGCCGACATTGACGGGCTCCCCGTCAATGAAGATCTAAACATTTCTTACAAATCGCAAAATGAAAATGTTATGCACGCTTGTGGTCATGATGTTCACACAGCAAGCATTCTTGGAGTTGCTGATGTTTTAGCGCAGCGTCAAGAAGATCTCCCGGGTGAATACACCGTGGTCTTTCAGCCAGGAGAAGAAGGTTTTGCAGGCGCGAAGTCAATGTTTGATGGCGGTCTCTTAGAAGACAATCCGGCAGACTTTGTAGTTGGTGGACACATCACCTCTCTTATGCCAGTAGGCATGATGTTCACTCGCCCAGGCGTACTCATGGCCAAGGCTCGTCGACTCATTGTTGAAATCGACGGCAAAGGCGGCCACGGAGCAATGCCAACAAAGGAAGGAAGTGTGGTGCTCGCAATAAGTGCACTCGCTCCTCGCATGGGCGAGATTGCTGCCGGGATGGAATATGACGGTACGAACTGCGCGTGCTCGGCTGGAATTTTGAGAACTGGAACTGCAGAAAACGTTGTTCCGCAACATGCGCACCTTGCAGGAACACTTCGCACATTCACCGAGGAGCAAGAGACAGAAGCCCTACAGCGTTTCTCTCAAATTCTTCGCGAGATTGAAGAAGAGTTTCAGGTGAAGTGCACGCTTACGAATGACAAGTTCACCCGACGTGTCGACAACGTTCCAGAAATCGCTAATCGAGTTCTCGAAATCGGTAAAGAACTCCTCGGAAAAAATAATGCGCTCGTTCTGCCACCGACTTCTGGAAGTGAAGACTTCTCTGAATTTCTTAATCGAATCCCTGGAAGTTTCATGTTCATTGGGGGCGCTCTCGAAGATGGTTCAAGCGGAATGCACCACAGTCCACAGTTTGCTGTTGATGACCGTGCGGTTAGACCATTCGCAACAGTGCTTGCAGCCTCAGCAGTAGACCTCGCTCAGCTGTAAAAAAGTTTTGGTGCACCACGAAGTGGTGCGTTATTGCCCGTAATCACAATTCTGCTTTGTACGTGTTTAAACGAACTTGGCGAAATTCTTCGAGCATTCCCGCCAACCAAGTGAATAGTGTCCACTGAAAATTCCTTCGACAAAGTAGCAACAGATTTTTTTAGCTGAGCAAGCCATTTGTCTGCATCTCGTGCTCTTCCTTGTTCCCCGAGCAGTTCATCAAAGGTCTGGCTCTCAGAAATAACTTCAGCGCCAATGTCTCTTACCGGGACAAGTTGACCGTCTTTAACTAACGCGAGGCCTACCCCTGTACCGAGTGCAAGAACGAGCTCGATGCCTTTTCCTTCAACACAACCAAGCGCCGCCATCGTTGCGTCATTCACTACTCGAACATCTTTATTTGTCTTCTCGCGCAAGATGCCTTCAAAATTAAAGCCACACCAGCGATCGTGTACTTCCTTATTAATTGGTGTACCTGCACCACGCTCCCTGGACAGATTCCCTGGATGCACCACATGACCATCACGGAACTCACCCGGAAAGCCCACGCCCACCATTGCGATATCGCTCAAATTAATTCGTGTCGCGATCACTTCAGCAAGGTGTTCTGGGCCACAGGGATATGGGGTTAAGCGACGCTTGGGTGTTCCAACAAGCTCACCGAGAAAATCAACAAAGCAGAACTTTATTGACGTTGCACCAATGTCAACGGCCAGAACCATGTCATTAGCGGTATCTTTCTGCATTACCGAATCGTAGAACTAATTTCCCTCATAGCTTTATCGGTATCAATAAACGCGTTGTCACGACTATCTGGGCGCACTTTCACGATTGAACGATGTCGGCCATATCTCGCAATCATTGTTCCCTTAGACAGTTCTACAAGTACGCGCTCTTCATTTCCATGGAGATTAAGCGCAATGCCCATCTCTTTTGCTTCATCGGGTGGTTGGCGAAATAAGAACGCAGCTTCACATTCGCGAAGTAGCCCCAGCGCCCTTTCTCTTTGTGCGGTGCCCTGATCGCCTGCAGTTGCAACATCACTCCAGCGGTGAAGAACTAATACATGGCTAAGTCCGCGCGAACGAGCAAGTTTCCAAGAACCTTGCAACCACCTAAGTGCATGCTCGTCTGCAAGTAGTGCCCACGCCTCGTCAATAACGAGGTATCCAAATTCACCCTGCGTAGCAACAATCTGCTGTGCGGCAGCAACGGCACTCAGCGCTGCAACAGAAAGTGAGTTAGCTGACCACTGTTTTGAAAGGTCAAGAATCACTAGTTGGCCTTCAAATATGAGTGGCGATAGCGATCCATCAAAGAGCCCTGCAAGATCGCCGAAAACAAAACGGTGTAGTAGTAACGCGAGCGACCTATGAGCAGATTGTGTCGTGGCGCTTAAGTATTTCTCAACAAGGCAGAACATCGAGAAGAAAACCCGTTGTGGCCTTGGATGAATTAGTGCAAGGTATGTCTCATCAATCACATAGTGGAGTTCAGCGCTTAAAGAACTTCCCTGTGCGCTCGAAAGAATTGCCCTGAGCAATTCTTTCGTCTCTGCTTCATCATTGGAGAACGGATTACACCAGCCATCTGCACCAAGCGAAATAGCTTTTACTCCATACTTTTTGCCAAGTTCTGAATACTCACCCTTGGGGTCAACAACAACAACTTTTCTTCCTCGCTCCAGTGCACGATCAAGCATCATTTTTGTGACAGTACTTTTCCCTGTACCAATCGATCCCGAAATAATTACGTTTGGGTTCGTCACTAATGATGCGTTGTATGCATCAAACGGATCGAAAACAAAATCTCTTCCACGAGCACAGCTCCCTAGTGGTCGACCATCTAGTCCTGTGCCTGCGTCGTATCCCGGTGCGCGCAAACTGTGCAGATCCTGCGATGTTGCCCAGTGCGTCCAGGCACGTCTCACCATCCTGCACCCCCCGGAAGTTGAAAACGAAACCACTCAGCCTGTCTTGCAAAACCTTTTTGACACCTAAGGCCAGCATCTTGAGCAATTGAAACGACCTCTCTGGACCGCTTTAATAGTTCGCGCTGATTCGGAGCACAAATACTTATGTACACAGCACATCTAAGAAGTGGCAGACCTTGTGCAACAAGAATTTCTCTCTGCCTCATTCTCTTAAAGGCGCGTTCAGACTGCGCGGTACGCCTAAATCCAGCTTCGTGAGTCACGGCGCTATCGCTACTTATTCGGTGCACTGCACGCGCAGCAATCTTTTGAGATTTTTCTATAGGGAGTACGTCGTAGTGGATCGAGAGATCAAGTGGCTGGCCAGTTGTTTGTAGGCGTTCAAGAAATGCACTATTTGTTGATGCCTGTGAGAAGTCACTAAGTCGAATAACACGAACTAGTGAATCCTTTGTTCGCGTGTATCCCCAGCGCTCTAGAACATCAACTGGCTCAAGCGCCCCAATCAGTAATGCAGCTAACTCAGGACAGGTTTTCCAGTCCGGTGGAACAAATGTGCCTGCAGGGACACAGAGCAGAGTTTGGTTTTCTTCTTCTCCGCAAAGGATATGCAGAGATACATGACTCGTCACCCCACTAAGAGCGAGAGAGCTGGTGATCGCTTTCAGTTGATTCGTCAGTGCCCCATCATCACCTGATAAATCAAGTCTGCCCCGGTGGATAAGTGAATATCCAGAAAATGTAACCCGCCCACTTGTCACAAGTTCAATGATGTTTTTGTTAGATGAGAACTGAACACGACTCCACTTGGTGCGTAGTAGATACATTGCAGCAAGAAATAGCCACTCACCGTTGGTCAACCCATCTGATGACTGTGGTGAACAGGCGAGCAAGAACAGACCCATACAAAGTTCTATAACTGTGGCGTTTGGTCTAAGACACCAATCGCCCGTTACAAGAACACCAAGCAACAAAAGAACGGCCTGGTGTTTTCGAATGCCAATCCATCGAGACGCAGCATCACTATTTCCAATTTGAATAATTTCACTCATCACGAGAGCTCTTTTCCTCTGGCGGTTCATAGTCACTTCGTGGAGGCATAGAAAAGTCCCCCGTTGAATGTGACATTGGAAAGCCCAGGTCTTCAGTTCTGATGGGCACAGAGAACTCCATGTTGCCCGTTGACATCATTTCTTGTGCCACAAGGACTGGCCGCATGGCAAGTTGAAAACCTCGTTTCATCAACTGTCGCGTTCCCTGAAGATTATGAAATGCAGCATTCTCAATGAAAGGAATTATTCGAAGAAGCACAAACGGCGTAAAGGCAGCGAGGGCGATTGTTACCGCACCAGTAATTAATTGCGAAACAGAGTTCCCTTGGAGCTCATTGAGCCCAAGTGTTAAGGCAATGACAATAAATACCTTGCTGAGTGCGATGGCGCCAAACGTTTCTAGTAGTCGCCAGCCGAGTCTTCGAAGTGTCGGAAGTGTACAGAGCGGCACGATGATTGGCACCATTACAAGAAGTAGTGAGAGCGCCACCGTGCGAAGAATCAACTCACACCAAAGAAAGAATGACCCAATGACAACACTGGACGAAAGAATAAAAATGCCTACACCTGGAGCAGTTGATGTTCCGTTAAAAGCTGCAATTAATGATGCGAGATGTTTATCAAGCGGTCCTGTTGCAATCACAGAAAGTTGATCAACCGCTTCAAGGAGTAAACGAGCACCCGGAAGCGCAATGGCAATTGCAAAAACGCATGCAGGTGCAACGCCGAGATACAGCCGCCATAACTGCGAACTCTCACCATGTCGCAGTGCCTCAAGAGTTGCAATGAGAAGTCCTATCAACATCAGTAGAGGTGCCACAGTAACGAGTGTTTTGAATTCAGGTGTTGCTGAGCGCACCACCGTTGCTGGTTCACTCGCACTAGTCAGCACTCCACCTACGCCATTGATGAACCACTCGACGCTTGACAACACCCAGGCAGTCATTGCATCAAATAAATCTCCGAGTGTCGCCTTCGCTACGCTCTTTGCTGCACAGCTTGTAATTGAAACAAAGCACAGAACACTGCTCATTATTTAACGCTGAGCCCAGTTGAAAAGAAAAAGTTAATAAGCTGTGGAGCAGCACCGATAAGGATTGCGGCCCCAATTGCCGTTACAACCGCTCTGCGACCTGCCATTGATTGACTTGAATTTTGAAAATGTGCCCCAATAGCCCACACCCCCGCACCTAGAACCAGTGCAATAAGACAGGCAATTAGAGACCAGGACGCGATCCCATTGGCGATTTGCTGCAATACAGCACCGCCCGGGAGTGCCGTTGTTGATGGGGTGAGGGTTACGGAGGCAAAAAACATAAATATGTGACTTTCTGTTGGTTGTTACACAACGGTCGCTGGTTCACAATTACTGAATACATCTGCGAGAATGGTCAGGTGCTTATAGCCCTGACTCATAATCTGATCTACAAATGGCCCGCAATTGCCGTTTACGCAACTGCCTTTGGCGTGCTCCTTCTTGGACTTCTTCTTGGAGTTATGTGGAATCGTCGCCGTGGGCACCGCGCCATTGCGCAGCGCCTTAATGCCCTGGGTTCTCGACTCGGCACTGAAGCCGACATTTCAGATGGCAAAGTTGAAACAGCAATAACTTTTCTTGAGGAAGTAACTGGCGTCGCAACTACAGCGGTGAGCGAAGCAGCAGCAGAAACCGTACGACTACGACGATCACTTGATGCACTGCAACTTGGACTCGTTCTTTGTGACGAAGCTGGGAATGTGATTTTTAGAAATTCGCAGGCAGAGGATCTCATGGAGAGTAAATACGGTGATGCACTTGGTGCACAAGCTGTTACTGAAGTGCTCAGCGAAGGTTGGGCTAACGGTGTTGGCGAACGAACAATTGAAATTTACGGCCCACCACGTCGCACACTAAGTATTCGAGCAACTGTTATCGACGATGGTCGTCGACCACTTGGGGTAATCGCCGCTATTGAAGACGTTTCAGAGCGACGTCGCTTAGAAGACATTCGCCGTGACTTTATTGCCAACGTTTCTCATGAACTAAAAACACCAATGGGGGCCCTTGGTCTACTTGCAGAAACACTGCAGTATGAAAAAGACCCCAACGTCGCAGCACGACTAGCGGACCGCATTAACTCTGAAGCATTCCGAGTTAACCGCATCATTGAAGATCTACTTGACCTCTCACGAATTGAAAGTGAGGGCTCGCCTACTCGTGAACCAATTTCAGTATCGCTCTTTGTAGCTGACGCTATTGAGCGCATCAGGACTGCAGCGGAGCAGCAAGATGTGACTGTTGAGTTCAAAGAACCAGAAACTAACTTCGTCGTTGTCGGTGACCGACGTCAATTAGTTTCAGCCATGCACGCACTGCTTGAAAATGCAGTTGTCTATTCCCCTGCAAAAGGCAAGGTTTCAATCAAAACAGCTCGAGTCGAAGAGTCAATAAATGAATTTGGCGAGACTGTGGGCCCACTTATTCGCATCACCATTAAAGACCAGGGCGTTGGAATCCCCGAAAAAGATCTCGAGCGCATTTTCGAACGTTTCTACCGAGTCGACCCGGGCCGAGCCCGTCAAACTGGTGGAACGGGGCTTGGACTAAGTATTGTTCGACACGTGGCACAAAATCACGGTGGAAATGTTCTCGTTACTTCAACTGAAGGAGAAGGATCAACGTTCTCGCTTGACCTTCCAATGAACCACTAATGCCAAAAAATAAAGAAGAAAAGAAAATCCACCTTCTCGTTGTTGAAGACGAAGAGTCATTCATTGACGCACTCGAAATTGGACTTGACCGCGAAGGCTTTAAAGTCACGATTGCCCGCAACGGTCAAGAAGCACTCGACAAATTCGAAGAGGGCAAATTTGATGCGATTCTTCTTGACTTGATGCTGCCAAAAGTTTCAGGCCTTGATGTTTGCAGAACAATCCGAGCTAAGAGCGACATTCCAATCATCATCGTGAGCGCCAAGAGTGAAGAAGTTGACATGGTCTTGATGTTGGAGATCGGTGCAGACGACTACGTCACCAAGCCTTACCGCTTACGCGAACTAGTGGCTCGAATTCGTGCAGTACTTCGCCGTCGCGAAACATACACACCATCTGAAGAGCCAAGTACAGAAATTATGGAGTTTGGTCCAATCCTTCTCGACATTGACTCACGTAGATGTTACGTAAGTGGTGAAGAAATAAAACTTCGTAAAAAAGAATTTGCTCTGCTTCGCAATCTTCTAGAAAACCCAGGTCGTGTGATGACACGTGAAGTTCTTATCGACCGCGTATGGGGTGATGACTACGTTGGTGACACCAAGACACTCGACGTGCACATCAAGCGTCTACGTACATTGATTGAGTTCGATCCAAAGAATCCAATTCACATCACCACAATTCGTGGGGTTGGCTACCGTTTTGAGTTAACTAAGCCGGAATAACTGTTTTGCCGCCAAGGTATGGCGCAAGCACATCAGGTAGAACAATCGAGCCATCGGATTGACGACCTGTTTCTACGAGGGCTGCCCAAATGCGAGCCCACGCCAGTGCTGATCCATTTACCGTGTGTACCAAGGCGGTTGAGCCGTCTTCGGTGCGGTATCGAACGTTGGCACGACGTGCTTGGAAGTCTCTAAACCAGCTCACCGATGAAACCTCTAGGTAGCGGTCAACGCCTGGGCTAAATACCTCAAGGTCGATTGTCTTCGCCGAAGAAGTTCCGAGGTCACCAGTACACAAGTTCAGTACGCGATAACTGAGTCCAAACGCCTGGAGCATTGCTTCCGCACGAGCAAGAATGTCGGCGTGTGCAGCTTCCGCTTGTTCAGGAAGGCAGTAAGCGAACAACTCCACCTTGTCGAATTCGTGAACACGAAGAAGCCCCCTGGTATCTTTTCCAGCAGATCCAGCTTCGCGTCGAAAGCATGCGGTCTGTGCGGTGTAGCGAATTGGAAGTGTTTTCGGATCAAGGATTTGATCACGAAGCATTGAAGTAAGTGGAACCTCAGAAGTTGGAATCGCCCAGAGGTCGTCACGCTCAATGGCGTACATGTCATCTTGTGATTTAGGAAGGTGACCGGTTGACATCATTGTTTCAGTTAACGCAAAGCTCGGTGGTCGAAGTTCCTCGTAGTCACCCATGTGCTGATCTAGCGCGTAAAAACCGAGTGCACGAAGTAGTCGTGAACCGAATCCTCGGTACAAAGGAAACATTGATCCGGCAATCTTTGCGCCTGACTCCATGTCGAGCAGTCCTAGCTCTAGACCAATTTCCCAGTGGGGCTTTCGTTGGTGCTCGGCGTAAACCGGCTCAGGCTTCCCATCTTGCATTCCCGGCCACCAACGACGAAGTTCAACGTTCTCTGTTTCGTCTTTGCCAATTGGAACTTCAGGTGAAGGCAGGTTTGGAATAAGTAGTAGACGACTGCGCAGATCGCCAGCAACTTCATCGGTCTTGGCGCTCGCTGCGCTTTCTTGCTCACCAATTGAGCGACTTTTTTCAGTAAGGGCTTGTGCGGTTGCAGTGTCCTTATTTCGACGCGCTTCTCCAACTTGGCGAGAAAGGTCTTTTACTTCGGCACGGAGACGTTCAGCTTCTTGCAAGAGGCGGCGGTGCTCAACGTCGAGGGCAATGATTTCATCCATTGTGGACGACAAAATTCCACGGCGAGCTAGTGCTCCCTTGACGAAATCTGGCTCTCGGCGTAGTTGTACAAGATCAATCATGAATACAAGACTACCGATACTTGCCACGAGGGGCGTCGCGAGCGGTTAGTTTCGATGTACATGAGTTACGCCATTGAAGCCCAAAATCTCGTAGTCACCTTTGGTGAACTGCACGCTGTAGACAATATTGATTTTCACGTTGAATACGGTGAAGTCGTCTCTCTTCTCGGCCCTAACGGGGCTGGTAAAACAACTGCCGTAGAGACGCTGCTGGGCTTTAGATCACCAACATCTGGCAACGCACGCATTCATGGGCTTGACCCAGTGCGTGACCACCAAGAAGTTGTGCTTCGAACTGGAGCACTACTGCAGCGCGGTGGTGTTTGGTTCCCTATGTCACCCGCACAAGTGCTCAAGCTGACTTCGAGCTACTACCAAGCTCCGCGTGACGTAAATGAACTACTCGATTTACTTGATCTTCGCCGTTGTGCAAGAACACCATGGAGAAGGCTCAGTGGTGGTGAACAACAACGAACTCTGTTGGCACTCGCGCTCCTTGGTCGACCTAAAGCATTGCTTCTAGACGAACCAACCACCGCAGTTGACCCTGAAGGTCGACAAGTTATTAGAGACCTGATTAAAACTGAACGCGAACGAGGTTGCGCACTGCTCATTACAACTCACGAACTGAGCGAAGCCGAGCGTGTCGCGGACAGGGTCGTTGTAATGAATCGCGGCCACATAGTTGTGCAAGGAACACTCGATGAACTAAGTGGCTCGCCTGAAATGATCTTGGAAGTGTCGAACCCTATTGATCCATCTGCATTAAGTGCAGTTCTTTCGTGCGCCGTGACACTTGATGGACCACTGCAGCTTCGCTGTGACACAGCATCATCACCGGAGAAGATTTCATTGGTGACCTCTTACTTAAACAGTGTCAATGTTTCAATGACATCACTTCGCACACGTGCTTCACTCGAAGAGCGTTATTTAGAGCTAATTGGTAACGAGAATATCGAGGCACGTTCATGAAGCCTTGGTGGGCACAGACTCGTGGCGAAATTGAGATGACGCTTCGCCGTGGCGAAACACTGTTGCTGACTATTGGAATTCCCGTTCTATTGCTGGTGTTCTTCTCACTTTCACACGTAACCACTTCGCCAACGCCGCACCGCGTGGACTTCATTGCTCCGGGGGTTTTGGCGCTGTGCATCATGTCGACATCACTCGTAGCGCTCTCGATCAGCACCGGCTTTGAGCGTTCCTATGGAGTACTTCGCCGACTTCACATCACGCCACTCGGAGCACGTCGACTAATTGGCGCAAAGATTGCAGCGGTACTCGTCACTGAAGTGATCCAAATTGCTGTGCTGTCAGTAGTCGCGCTGCTGCTCAAGTGGCACCCTCGCGGTGGTTTGGTTGGTGCGCTCGAAGTAGCAGCCCTAATGATTCTTGGATCAGCTGGGTTCGCAGGCATTGGTTTACTACTCGCAGGAAGACTCAAAGCTGAAGTAAACCTTGCTGCTAGCAACGGACTCTACTTAGTACTTTTACTGGTTTCTGGAATTGTTGTTCCCACCAGCTCAATGCCGTCAGTGCTTCAACACATTGTGATTGGCGTGCCTTCTGGAGCACTCGCAGAAGGGCTCCACCGAGTTATTGGACTTGGACTGCAGCCAACAGGTGCGGACTGGCTATGCGTTGCATTGTGGGCGCTCAGTGCGCCACTACTAGCTGCACGAACATTCCGATTTGACTAATTTATTGAACTGAGTCCCTTGGCGAATTCACTCACTGGAATCGCTCCAAGGTAAACACCTTTTATAACTCCAGAGGAATTAACAAAAACAGTTTCTGGAAGATTGGCTATGCCAAATTCATCAGTGGTGATCTTTCCATTCGGATCATAGGCAACTGGAAACATGAGTTCTATTTTTTTAACAAATGCTTTTCCTGATGCGGAGGCATCAAGGGCATCAATGCCAATAATCTGAGTTTTCCCAAGATCTGTCTTTTGAAGATAGCTCGCAATCTTTGGAAGTTCTCCTCGACATACGGTGCACCAGCTCGCAAAGAACATTACGACGCCGGGGTGTTGCGTTTTCCACGGTGCAGTAACGGTCGTACCGGCGCTAAGTCCTGCTTCGCTAAAGGGCTTGAAGGTTTTTCCTACTTCACTCGATGATGTCAGCGCCGAAGGAGCTTGGACGGTGCCACCAGTGAAGAAAGAAACAATACTGATGAGTGCAATGGCGACAACGAGTCCAATACCAATTGAAACAAACATCATTGGTGAGGGATGACCTCGCTGGGGCTTAGTGGTTTCGGACGAGGACATCAACAGCCATCATGACAAAAAGACCCGTGAGATACGTGATTGAAAAGTGAAAAAGCCGCATGGCTTCATTGACGTCAGCTTTGTCTTCGCGTGCGTGCATGAACAACCTGAACGCGTAGAACGTGAACATTGCGCCAAGCAGTGTGGAAGAAAGTGCATACACCCATCCAAGGTGCGCAGCGGGTCCAACCAACATTGTTAGTGCCCACATAATCACTGAGTACACCAAGATCTCTAGCGTTGTTCGTCGCAGTGAAGCAACGACTGGCATCATTGGAACATTTGCGGCGGCGTAGTCATCACGGTAACGAACAGCGAGTGCCCAAAAGTGCGGCGGCGTCCAAATGAAGATCACGACAAAGAGAAGAATTGGTGTCCAAGTCACGTTGTTCTGCACCGCAGCCCAGCCAATGAGAACAGGCACCGCGCCAGCAGCGCCACCTATAACAATGTTCTGCTTTGATCTGCGCTTTAGCCAGATTGTGTAAATGAATACATAGAACGCAGTCGCGCCCATAGCGAGCCAGGCTGATAAAAAGTTCACGCGCCACGCAAGCAGCCCGAAAGAGAGGAGCTCGAGCACGCAAGCAAAAATCGTTGCTGCCCTGGGCGTCATTACACCCGTAACGAGAGGTCGTTTCTTAGTGCGCTCCATGACTGCGTCAATGTCACGGTCGTAGACCATGTTAAAAGTGTTCGCACCACCAGCAGCAAGCGTTCCGCCAATCAGTGTCGTGATCATCAGCCAGATCCCTGGGATGCCATTCGCGGCAACGACCATGGTTGGAATAGTTGTGACAAGTAGCAGTTCAATAATTCTTGGCTTTGTAAGTGCAACGTAGCCTTTTATAACTTCCGCAGTCGTGTGCTGAGTGGCTGTTGTAGTCATAGATGCCAGTCTAGGAGGCGACTGTTAGCCCTAGGCTGGAGATGTGTCTAAGCCTCAATTAAACGTCTCTGTCCCAGTATTTCGCTGGATGGCCTTCACCACATTCCTATCGATGATTCTGATCGTGCTGAGTGGTGGTGCAGTTCGCCTCACCGGTTCCGGACTTGGCTGCCCAGACTGGCCAACGTGTTTTCACGGAAAAATTGCCGGTTCTTGGAACATCCATCCCTTCATTGAATACGCCAATCGAATGATTACTGGAACGCTCATTGTTGTCACAACAGTTGTTTTCATCGCGTCATTTCTTAGGTCCCCGCGTAGGCGTGACCTAGTTATTCTCTCTGGACTGCTTATTCTGGGAATCTTTGCTGACGCGATTCTTGGTGCGTTCGTGGTCTACACCAAGCTCAACCCTTGGCTTGTCTCAGTTCATATGCTGCTGTCAATTGCCATGGTGATTATCGGTGCAATTTTTTACCACCGTTCAAAATACGTCTACGGACCGAATGCTCGCAGTGACATCCGCAGTCCACACTTCTTGCGTATTGCACGCTTGCTGTGGATTCCTTTTATTCTTCTCCTCATAACAGGAACAATCACTACTGGATCTGGTCCACATGCCGGTTCGTTCCAAGGCCAACTGCGTGCACGACGTCTTCCATTTGCATTTCAAAATGCAACGTGGGTTCATTCACTCGCAGCCCTGCTCTTTATTGGGCTTGTAGTGGGCCTACTGATCAGCATTTGGAAAACACAAGCACCGCAAGCACTGCAACTTGGAGTTCGCCGCTTAGTTGTTATTTCTTTACTGCAAGGACTTATTGGTGCAACGCAGTACATACTTCATGTTCCAGTTGTTTTGGTGGAACTACACATACTTGGTGCAGTTTCGTTAGCAATTGGCGTCACGCAGTTTCATCTGCGACAAAATGCTCATGACCGCGAGCCACTTCTTCCAAAAAAATAGCCACCACATAGTGCCCAGCAACTTCAGGCACCTTTTGGTGGAGACGATGGGGATCGAACCCACGACCTCAGGCTTGCAAAGCCCGCGCTCTACCAACTGAGCTACATCCCCTAGGGGAATCTCATCCTAGCAAATCTCTGACTAGTCGGGCTGATGACGCCTAATGGCACGCTCACGCTGACGGTCAATCCGCAGCATTTTTCGCTCCACATCTGCCCATTGCAATGGTGACTCTTCGACCGGGATTCCTTCATCTTCTGCATGAAAAAAGATTCGAAATGCCACAACCCACATTGGCAAGTAGCAGCCCAACTTTGCAACAAATCCAGCTAGCTGCTGATCGAATACTGGGGTCATGTTTAAAAGTTCTTGCTGATGGTGAAGTCCCGGATAGAGAGAGTGAACAGAAAATATCCAAACAAACGAGAGGCTTGTAACTACGAGTGACGAAACAAAGATAAATCCTGCTCTTCCTGCAGGAGAGAGTCGTCTTGCTCCAGGAATAACTCCGAGGCTTGGCATCCACAGCAGAAATCCACTCACCAGCGTCATGAGCAACACCACATCGCGTCCTAGAACCGAACGAGCTCCCCAGTCAACGAGCGGAACTGAAAGAGTGATGGTGCCAAGTGCTGTTACAAGAAATAATGCAAGGCCGGGATGTGCAATCTTCGAAGCAATAAAGTCAACCGGTCTGGGTCTCGTTAGTCGAGAAAAAATTTCTACCGGAATACTCTGCAGCAATAGTGGCGCAACGAGCAACATAATTACAAGTCGTTGCACGGAGGCGAATGTGAGTGACACCGTTGCGGCAATGTCTCCAAGAGGCCAGACAATAACAAGTAGTAGAGCAAGGAGCCCCCATGAGCAGAGCTGACGTTGGCGATCATTTTGAACAATTGTTCTGTGTAGTAGCCACACAGCCACTACCGCAATGATCTCTTCAAGGTGCCAGTGAAAGGGCAAAATTGTTCCCATCACGTTACGATAATGTCTCTTGCTTGTCTTGTCTAGCGAGGCGAATCCGAACTCGTGGGCCCATCTTGGTGATTAGTAGTAGCGAAATAAGAAGGTCGGTATAGACAATCACTCCGGGGAACAATGCCCCAGCGGTCGTGATGTGCTTTAGCGTCAAAATAGTGACAAAACAATTAACAAATCCCATCAAGAATGCTTGGGGGGATTCAGTTTCTGGAGCGAGCCAAGATTTACGAACCGTTGGAAGTGCCGCAATATGATCGGCGCCGCAAAAGACTACGAGTGCGATTGTTTGCTGATTAATAAAAAGCCAGAAGACAACGCCCACCAAGCACGCAACTGCACAAAAAATGTCGAACTTCCCGATTTGCCAAACACTTTTTTCATTTCGAAACGATGCGATAATAACTACAACTGGAATAAGACCGAGAATAAGAGTCATGTATGCAGCAATACCAACGTGTTGTTGTATTTCGATGCCGAAAGAAATAAGTCCGAGAAAACCCCACAGCCCCCACGTAACACGATTTGGCGCAGTTTCGCCGCGAAGCGTGTCACGGGTGTAGCCATACATGCCGTAGAGCGAGAGTCCCATTGCGAGATAGATGAATTGCGAAGGAATCACCAGATAAGTTTGCTCGCTCATTTCAAAAAATTCGGGATAGTCCGGTGTGGCTTTATTTTGTACAGCATCAGGTAGCGTCGTCAGTCATGGATGCAAAGACTTTTCTTGGAATGAATCAAACAAGTAACGACACGTGGACCCTCGAAGTCACCGAGCGAATCATGACCCCTGGAAAATTTATGTTTGGTGGATGTGGGCTCGCTTCGAGTTTGGTGGCCCTTGAAGAAGCGAGCGGTCGACCAACAGTTTGGGCCACGGCGCAATATCTTTCCTATGCCCCCCTAGGTTCCACGGTAAACATAAAAACAAATCTTGTTGTTGCTGGTGGGCACGTGACGCAGGCGCGTGCAACTGCTTTTGTTGAAGACCGCGAAATCTTGACCGTTAATGCAGCGCTTGGTACTGGAACGCTCAGTGCAGAGGTCCCATGGCTCGACATGATTGATGTGATTTCTCCCGAGGAGTCGCGACCTCGAGTAATGCCAGAACGATTTGATAATTCAATTTTCGACCATGTTGAAACTCGTATCGCTATTGGACGTAGGTATGAAGACATGGACGGATCACCAGGATCACCAGTGAGCGCGTTTTGGTCTCGCGTTCCTGGACACCTAGAACCATCGGCCGCAACACTTGCAATTTTCGGCGACTTCTTAGCCGGAGGTGTAAGCCAACCGCTAGGAAAGCACACCATGGGTCGCAGTCTTGATAACACAATTCGTATTGCCACCCTCGAACCTACTGAGTGGGTTCTTTGTGAAATGCACATGTACGCACTGAGTGGTGGCTTCGCACAGGGAACAGCATTCTTGTGGAGCGAAAAAGGAACGCTGCTCGCAACCGCCAGTCAATCAATCGCTTCAAAAGTCTTTGACCCCACACGCTTCTAAAGGGCCTGTTCGTCTGGTGTAGATTGGTACCCCTGCGGGGCTATAGCTCAGTCGGTTAGAGCGCGTCACTGATAATGACGAGGTCGTAAGTTCGATTCTTACTAGCCCCACCACTGCAGAACCCGAACTTTGGGCAAATGCGTTAGCGTTTACGTAGATAACCAAAGGAATAAGTATGGCCACCGACCGTGAATCACTCAGTAGCATCGAACGCGAAAAAGCCTCCGTATTTCACTCCTGGTCTGCACAAGCAACAATTAATCCACTCATGATTAAAAGCGCTGAAGGCGTTTACGTTACAGATGAAGCTGGCAAGACCTACATGGACTTCTCTTCACAACTTGTTAATACCAATATTGGTCACCAACACCCTAAGGTCATCAAGGCAATCCAGGAACAAGCTGGCAAGCTCGCGACAATTGCTCCACAGCATGGCTATGAATCCAGGTATCGAGCAGCCGAGTTAATTCTTGATCGCTCATTTGACGGAGCGGCAAAAGTATTTTTCACAAATGGCGGAACCGAAGCAATTGAACACGCAGTTCGCATGGCACGGCTACACACTGGGCGTCACAAGATTCTCAGCCAGTACCGCAGTTATCACGGCGGAACTTCAACTTCAATCAACCTGACTGGAGACCCACGTCGCTGGCCTAACGACAACGGCTCTTCTGGCGCTGTTCACTTTTTTGGACCATTCCTCTACCGTTCAATGTTCAATGCAGCAACCGAACAAGAAGAGTGTGAGCGCGCACTTGCGAACCTTGAAAATACAATCATGTTTGAGGGACCTTCCGCCTTCGCTGCAATTGTTCTAGAGACAATTCCTGGCACCGCAGGCATCATGGTGCCACCAAAGGGCTTCCTTGCTGGTGTTCGCGAACTATGTGACAAGTACGGCATTGTTTACATTGCCGACGAAGTGATGTGTGGATTTGGTCGCACCGGTGAATGGTTTGGTTACATTGGCCAAGGTGTGAAGCCAGACCTCGTGACCTTCGCCAAAGGTGTCAACTCTGGTTACCTCCCTCTCGGTGGCGTTGTTATCAATGAAGCCATCAGTGCAACGTTCAATGACCGAGTCTTCCCGGGTGGACTTACATATTCTGGTCACCCACTCGCCTGTGCTTCAGCCGTTGCAGCAATTGAAGCTATGGAAGAAGAGGGCATAGTTGCTAACGCCAAGAAGATTGGTGATGAAGTTCTTCGCCCTGGTCTCTTAGAGCTCGCCAAGAAGCACAAAATCATTGGTGAAGTTCGAGGTCTCGGTGTGTTCTTTGCACTTGACCTTGTAACAGATCGTGACACCAAAGAACCTCTCGCTCCTTACGGGGGAAGTTCTCCCGCAATGAATGAACTCATTGCTGCGTGTCGTCAAGAAGGTCTGCTGATTTTTGCTAACTATCACCGCCTACACGTTGTGCCACCATGCAACATCACTGCTGAAGAAGCGCGTGAGGGTCTTAGTCGTCTTGATCGTGCGCTTTCAGTTGGCGACAAGTACTACGTAGGTAAATAGTGTCCATAGAAAAACTGCGCGCCGAAGCCGCGGGTGCGCTTCGAGAACTAGGTCATGAATTTTTACTAAGTGAACTAAGCGAAGATCAACTCACCAAAATTACTAAACACGCAAAAGAGCTGCACGAAGAACTTAAAGAAACTCCGAATCGTGTTCGAGAAGTTCACAGTGGTGCTCTTGATGACTACAAGATGACGGTTCCCAATGATGGTCGTGATGAAAAACATCAACTCTTTGCCGACTCAGTCGTTTCTGGCGACTCGAACCCAATGGGCATCAACGCAAAACTCTGGCGTGAAGGCGAAGTTGCCTTCATTGAAGCAACGTTGGAAAAAGCCTTCGAAGGCGCCCCGGGTAGAGCTCACGGTGGAATGGTTGCAGCACTTATTGATGAAACCATGGGACTCGTCATGAGCATCCAGGGAGTAGTGGCCTTCACTGTGCAACTTGATGTTGCCTACCGTGCTCCAACACCAATTTTCAGGCCAATAGTTGCAAAGGCCTGGCTAGACCACGTTGAGCGAAGAAAACTATTTATTACGTGTGAAGTGCGTGATGGCGACACCATCTGTGCTGAAGCGAAGGGAATCTTTGTTTCTGTTGATCCAACAAAGTTCTTAGAAAACATCGTTGCTCCTCAGTAGTCGACTGGCCATTAGTCTGTCTGTATGCCAGCCATTTCAGTAGACAACCCACTCGAGCTCCCTAAAGTGACTTCGCCGAGCCCTGGCGACCAACCACGTCGCGTGAAATCAATCACCACTGCCCCACGTGGCCTAGAAGGCGAAGGCTTTCCTGTCCGTCGTGCGTTCGCTGGTATTTCTGACGCTGATCTAGATCCCTTTGTTCACATGGACCAAATGGGTGAAATTGATTACGGTCCGGGAGAACCTAAGGGAACTCCATGGCACCCACACCGCGGTTTTGAGACTGTTACTTACATGATGGAGGGAACATTTCTTCACCAAGACTCAATTGGTGGTGGTGGAATTATCGCGAACGGTGCCACACAGTGGATGACCGCAGGTGCAGGAATCTTGCACATTGAGCGACCACCAGATGAACTCATTGACTCTGGTGGACTCTTTCATGGTGTGCAGCTCTGGGTAAATCTTCCGGCGAAGTTGAAGATGGCCAATCCTCGCTACCAAGACATTGGCGCTAACGATGTTTCACTTCTCACCAATGAGAACGGTGACGCAATTGTTCGCGTAATTGCTGGGTCGCTTGGAGAACACACTGGCCCAGGATCTACCTACACACCAATCACAATCCTTCACGCAACACTGATGCCTGGTGGAACAATTTCACTTCCTTGGGACAAGGAATACAACGCCCTCACCTACGTACTTGCTGGTGAAGGCACTGTTGGAACAGATCGTCATGAAATTGCCATGGGACAAATGGCGGTGCACATTGATGGTGACTACCTAGTCATGTCAGCTAATGAAACACAGGATTCAAGCACCAATGCACTTGAAGTTCTGGTTCTAGGCGGACAACCAATTCGTGAACCAGTTGCTAAATATGGGCCCTTTGTTATGAATACTCGCGCAGAATTACAGCAAGCGTTTGATGACTACCAAGCTGGTCGACTTGGGCAGATCCCAGCGGTACACATCTAATTTTGAAATATGTCGAAGCGAGACGTTGACAACTACCTAAAGGGTGTTGAAGAGCCTCAGCGAAGCACATTACAAAAACTTCGTGTTGATCTCGAAAAGATTCTTCCTGGAGCAGAACAAAAGATTAGTTATGGGCTACCAACATTTTTTATAGATGAGTCACCAATTGCTGGATTTGGCGCCTTCAAAAAACATTGCTCATACTTTCCATTCAGTGGATCAGTGCTGTGCAAACTGGAAGAAGAGATTTCTGGTTACGATCACACCAAGAGTTCTTTGCACTTTTCTACAAGCAAGTCATTGCCTATTGACTTACTAAAAAAGTTAGTAAAGGAACGTCAGCGTCAAATTAAATAGTCCTATTTCGCTTCGCGGTGAATTAAAAACGTTCCGGTAGATCTGCTTACAAGTTTTCCTTCAGTATTTGAAATAGTTGCTTCGGCGTACGCAATCTGACGAGTTAAGCGAACAATCTCGCCGCGCATTGTGTAGTTCTCAGACAACATTGCAGGACGCATCAGCTCTGTAGACATTTCAATCGTGGCTTGAGTACGGTCTTTACCGCTAAGTGCTGCATTTATGGCGAAGTTCATTGCGGCGTCGAGTAGCACTGAGTGAACTCCGGCCTGCACTGCGCCGTGTGGGTTGCAGGCGAGCTGTGTAGGGATGAAAACACCAGTCGCCCATCCGAGGTCTTCACCGTCAACCCCGTAGCTTTCAAAGGAGCCGCCAATGGCACCAATGATCTCCATGCCACCGTTTCCAAGCCATCTATCCATGTCTTTTCTTGCAGCAGTCATGCTTGCGACGTTAGTTCGCACTTGGGTCTAGGATGCCAAATGTAGTTTCGAGCCACCTTTAAGGGGAAAAAATGCAAACAGCTGTAATCGTTGATGCCATCCGCACACCAGGCGGAAGACGTAATGGAAAACTCAAGAACTGGCACGCAGTTGATCTTGGTGCCGAGGCACTAAAGGCAATCGCCAGCCGTAATAATCTCGATCCTGCGCTGATTGATGACGTAATTGTTGGATGCGTGAGCCAAGTTGGCGAACAAGCATTCAACGTAGGTCGCAACCTAGTACTCGCAGCAGGCTGGCCGGAGTCAGTCCCTGCAACAACAATTGACCGCCAGTGCGGATCTTCACAGCAAGCACTTCACTTCGCGGCCCAGGGCGTTATGTCTGGTGCTTACGACATTGTTGTCGCAGCTGGAGTTGAAGCAATGAGCCGCGTTGCCATGGGATCTTCAATTGGTAAAGACTCAGGGTTCCCATTTGGGACCACTGTTCGAGACCGCTACGAACCAGTTGGTGGACTTCAGGGCCAGGGCATTGGTGCAGAAATGATTGCCGACCAGTGGGGCATTTCACGTACCGACCTTGACGCATTCTCTGCAGAAAGTCACCGCCGTGCGGCACAGGCAACTGCTGAAGGTCGTTTCGACAATGAAATCATTCCTATCTACCTACGCGACGACGAAGGAAAGCTCACTAGTGAACTAATGACAGCTGACGAAGGTATTCGTCCAGACTCATCAGTTGACTCGCTCGCAAAGCTAAAGCCTGCGTTCAAAGAAGATGGAAAAGTAACTGCCGGAAACTCATCACAAATTACTGATGGTGCTTCAGCTGTTCTCATCATGAGCGAGGCAAAGGCTAAGGAACTTGGACTGACACCACGTGCAAAGTTCCACTCATTTGCACTGGCTGGCGTTGATCCTGTCACAATGTTGACTGGTCCAATTCCTGCAACCGCAAAGATTCTTGCTAAGGCTGGAATGACACTTGATGATATTGACCTCGTAGAGATCAACGAAGCATTTGCATCGGTTGTACTTGCATGGCAAAAAGAGCACAATGCTGACCTTTCAAAGGTAAACGTAAACGGTGGAGCAATTGCTCTGGGGCACCCACTTGGAGCTTCTGGTGCAAAGCTTTGCGCAACACTGCTTAACGAACTTGAGCGCACAGGTGGTCGTTTTGGACTCATCACAATGTGTGAAGGTGGCGGACTTGCTAACGCAACCATCATTGAACGTCTTGGTTAAGAACTAAATAACTGCCCCCGTGCCTAAGGGCGCGGGGGTTTTGTTATTTGTAGCGCGTGGCAAGAAAAAATGCAGCAAACATTGCTGCAAGCCCAAGTACCAAGTACCAAGGTGAAACTGCACCAGGCAGCACGTTTAGGTAGTTAAGAATAATTACCAACAAACCAAAACCAAGTAGCTCAAGAATTAATGCACCAAACCACCGAGGGCTCTTGGACGAGTCTTGAGGTCTTTTAGCGGTGTAGCGGCCACGTTGCTCGGCGGCGACGTAACGACCCATCTCTTTGCTTGTGCGACGATTCTTAGCCATAGGTAATGATGTTAGATGATTGCTGTGGACAGCTAACCAGTGGGTCCAGGACAGACCGACAGGGTCACTGTTGAGTTGTACAGAACAGAGGACCCCCCTGCAGATCCCTGCGAAATAACGAGTCCGGCTTGAGCTGGAGGACAGCTCGACAATGGCGCTGGAACCTGCGCACCTGAGAGGCCTTGGCTCTGTAAAGAATTCTGTGCTGCAGTAAGGGTCTCACCAACAACGTTTGGAACTACAACGTTGCAGAACCCCGATGAAGTAATTAACTGCACCGAAGCGCCTGACTGCACTGGTTGCTGTGCGGCTGGATTTGTGTCAACAACAAGTCCTTGAGCAACCGTATTAGAACACACGGTTGAGGTTGTGGCGCTTACCGTGAGGCCAGCTTGTCCAATGACCGCAGCCGCCGCCACCGTCGTGTCGCCGTTCACTGGTGGCATTGGGAACGAAGATCCAGGAGCCAGAACAATCAAAGTTACCGTGTCACCTGATTTTGCGTTAGAGCCACCTAACGGGTTCTGGGAAAGAACCGTGTCTGGAAGAGCGTTCCCAGCCGTAGGAGCAGTCGCGGTGAACTGAACCTTTGGAGAGAGGCCGAGGCCGAGAAGCGCATTTTCAGCCACGCTGAGATTCATTCCTGTTGTGTCTGGAACAGTAACTGGCTGAGTAGTTTTTCCAAGGCTCACCTTTAGCGTCACTGCTTGACCCTTTGAGACATGGCTTCCCGCAGGCGGGTCCGTTGAAAGAACTGTGCCACTGCTTTTGTCAGATGAAACTTGTAACACCTGTCCAATAATGATGCCATCACCACGGAGTGTTGAGCTCGCAGAAGAGACTGATTGGCCAACAACATCTGGCATTGTCGATACTGATCCACTTGCAACTAAGAAATATGCAAGTGCGCCAAGTGCAAGAACAACAATTGTGACTACTGAAATAATTGCTGTCTTATTTGTATTACGTCGACGACGAATGTCCGTACGTGGTCCTGACATAACGGGAACTGCTTGTGTTCGCTCTCCTGCAGAAACTGCAGAGACGGCTCTCGTTGCATCAGCACCAAAGAATGCACCAGCATTTGATGCAGCACGAACAGGTTGACCTTCGCTGAACCTAATCAAATCAGCACGAAACTCGTCAGCAGTTTGGTAACGCATTCCTGGTGACTTTGAAAGCGCCTGCATAACAATTGCTTCTAGGTCACGTGGTACATCACTGTTAAAACTTGAAGGTGGTGGAACCGTTCCGTTTACGTGCTGTGTCGAGACAGCGACCGGTGAGTCACCAATGAATGGTGCGCGACCAACAAGCATTTCAAAAAGTACAACACCAAGTGAATAGACATCACTACGGCCATCAACAGTTGCACCGGAGGCCTGCTCGGGTGAGAAATATGTTGCCGTCCCCATTACTGACCCTGCTTCAGCAAGATGATCTTCACTCGCGACTGCTTGAGCAATTCCAAAGTCAGTTACTTTTATTTGACCGTCGGCGGTAATGAGAATGTTTCCTGGCTTCACGTCTCGGTGTACAACACCACTTCGGTGCGCATACCCGAGCGCAGCAGCAATTTGAGCAACGAATGTTGCCGACCTTGCTGGCGTCAGAGTTTTTGATGAGCGAAGAAGTTCAGCAAGTGAGGTTCCGTCAATGAGTTCCATGACGATAAAATAAGTTCCATTGTCTTCACCCCAGTCAAAGACGGGGACAATGTTTGGGTGTGAGAGATTCGCCGCAGCTTGAGCTTCACGACGGAACCTTTCAACAAAAAGTGGATCTGAACCAAGCTCTGGATACAGAATCTTTAGCGCAACTGCACGGTTTAGTAATAGGTCTTGTGCTCGATAGACGAGTGCCATCCCACCGCGAGCAATGAGGTGGGTTACCTGGTAGCGATTCGAATAGATTCGCTGGTCGTTTACGGGTTCCATACTTCTACTAGCCTACGCCTTCAATTCGTCTTCTTATGCTCGTTTAATTTGGGCATGTTGTAGATGTTCCATGTGGCGCAAGTCCTTTTTGCAGTGCGAGTGCACCCTCAACCAAACACTTCACAATTGGACCAGCAACCGTTGATCCAAAGGCTGAAACTGCTTGGAATGGGACTACTACAGCAATGGCCACCGTCGGGTGAAGTGCTGGTGCAAATGCAATCATCCAGTCGTCTGTATTCTTTGCGCTATTACCTGTTTGCGCTGTTCCAGTTTTTGCGGCAACATCGTCTTGAGGCAAAAAGATTCCCGCCGCAGTTCCAAAGCGAACAACGTTCTGCATCAGCGGAACAATCTGTGAAGCCTGGATTGACGTGAGTGGGTTCTTCCATACAGAGTTCTTAAAACGCTTAATAACGCTGCCATCTGCTGAGGTAATGAAGGCCATTAAGTGAGGAGACATCTCTACGCCCCCGTTAGCTATTGCAGCAGCAACGAGCGCGTCTTGCAATGCAGTCGCGCGAACATTTTGCTGTCCAATAGAAGAGTAGGCCAGCTGAGGAATGTCGTTTGAGAATACCGAAGCAGCGGGGAAGAAACTCCCGACGGTGCCCGGGAGGTCAAGTGGTGGTGTTTCGTTGTAGCCAAACGAGTTTGCCGTGGCAGACATAAGAGGGCCGCCAATGTCCATTCCAAGTAATGCATAGCCCGGGTCACACGATGCAGGAAGCATCTGCGCAACGGTTCCACCACACGCGGAGAATCCACTGTTGTATAGCAACTTGTTAGAGGACGGAAGTCGAGCAAACGCCTTCACTGGATACGCCTTCGTAACTAAATCTGGCCTCCCAACAACTGCCGCGGCCGTTGTGATCACCTTAAATGTTGATCCAGGAGGGAATGTTTGCTGCGTTGCAACAAGGCCAAGTGGAGGAAAACCATTAGCGTCTTTTGTTGTATATATCTTCCATGCTTTTTTAGCCACCGAGAAATACTGTGACTCGAGTGGTGCTGGGTCGTAGTTCGGGTTTGAATACATTGCGAGTACCGCACCAGTTCTTGGATCAAGCACCACAGCAGCACCATCTCTTCCAGCAAGCGCGTTTTGTGCAATCTTTTGAAGTGCAGGTTCGATTGTGAGATTCAAAGTATCGGCTGAGCTTGAAGGTGCGAGAAGCTGCGCCAAGCTTTGTGGTGGTTGTGCATGTGCTGAGAGATAACTGTTGTACTGGGCTTCTAGACCCCACACTCCGTACGAAGGAGAAGAGAAACCAATAACTCCTGAAGTTAGAGAACCGAGTGGATAGAGGCGTTGCCAGGGATACAGGCCTTTTGCAGGGACCGATTGAGCAAGAATTGTTCCGTCAGAAGCAACAATTTCACCCCTCGCATACAACGTTGAGGCTTCTGAAACTCTTGGATTTAGTGAAGAGTTGTCTAAAGATTGTGCGTGAAAAAACTGAACATACGAAGACTGTGCCGCGACCAATATGAAAAGCACCAAAATAAATGATGCTAGAAATCGAAGGCGCCGAGACACTTGCTATCCCTTCTTCACTTTTGAAGTGGTGGTAGTGACTGTTGTTGTAGTTGTTGTTGAGCCATTGTTTGAAAGTGTCCAAGCCGTGTGTAAATACGCTGCATAATTAAGAGCTGCATTTAGAGTGGGCTCTGCAATGTTCACGCTTAGCGCTTGCTGATCCGCACTTCTTAATTGCGACACCTGATATGTAGTATCTAGAACTTTTTGGGGGTGAAACCACAAGACTCCGTTTGGTTGTCCCTGGTAAACGCTAACAACACCATTGTCATTTGCTAAATAGAACGTTGAGTATGCATACCAGTGCATAATCAAGACAAAACCTACAGCCAGTAGTGCAAATACACCAGCGATTGCATATACGCGCCATGAGAATTGGCGACGTCTGCGAATACTGTTCGCTTGTGACTGTGCACTTTGGGCAACAGGGGGTGAGGCAGAGCTAACCGTTTTCTTAATTGGAGTGGCAGCAAGGGAAACCTCTTCAAACTCCAGTAAAATAACAGAAATATTGTCATTTCCTCCAGCGCGCTTTGCGCCATCAATCAGTCGCATTACTGCATCATCAAGAGAATTGGGTGCTGATGCAATGCGTGCAATCTCTTCATTTGACAGTTCGTTTGAAAGACCATCACTACACAACAAGATTCGATCACCTTCGTGGATGTCAAGTGACAAAACATCAATGTCTAGTTTTTCTTCCACACCTAACGCACGAGTTAGCTGGTGGCGACGAGGGTGCGTAAGCGCCTCTTCCGCAGTGAGTCTGCCCATGCGCACCCACTCCTCGGCGACACTGTGATCGTCACTTAGTTGTCGAAGTGCTCCGTCACGTAGTTGATACGCGCGAGAGTCTCCAACATTAAAAAGAGTCGGGGAGCCAACGCCTTCGAGGTCGTAGGTAACCCCAACAGCGATGACTGTTGTACCCATTCCAAAGTGTTCAGGGTTGGCGCCTGCATCTTTGATGATTGCAAGATTTGCTTTTTCAATTGCATCGTGGAGTCCTTCAACACTGCCACTGAGCGCAAAGTCTTCTCGAACTATGTTCACAGTAATCTCGGAAGCAACTTCACCAGCAGCGTGACCACCCATGCCGTCGGCAATTACTGCGATTTGATTGTCAACATAGAGAGCATCCTGGTTGGTCGCTCGAACGACCCCAGTGTCAGTGGCTGCGGCAAAACGCCAACGGGTCAACGAACCACCTCAAACAAGACACCACCAACTTGCACGATGTCTCCACGTTCAAGATGAACGCGGCCCTTAACTAGTTGCTGATTTACGTATGTGCCATTTGTGGAACCAAGATCTTCAATCGATAACTCCCCTGAATCACTTGCAATCCGTGCATGACGTGATGATAGAAAGTTGTCATTCATCTGTAAATCACACTCTGAACTTCTTCCAATAATTAGTGCTGTGTCAATGTTGAGGCGTTCACCAGAGCGCTCAAGTGGTTCAATAAATTCAATATTTAGATTTTGAGATCGTCTGCGCCCTCCCACTACTGCATCAGGGGGGCGAACTTGAATTGTTGCTACACGAATTATTCTTGCAAAAAAAAGAATGGCAACAACCATCACAAGAATCTGTAGTGGGCGAACCACTGCTGCGTAGTTCGAAGCGGCTAGAAAATTCAAGCTAACTCAATCCGAAAATGAACTAGACCTACGGTTACGTCATCACGCGGGGAAAGCGATACTGCAGTTATTTTGTGGCCATTGACATATGTTCCGTTTGTTGATTGAAGGTCACGAACTGCAATGCCCTCACTTGTGCGCCACACTTCTGCATGTCTACGTGAAGTATTGGTGTCGTTAATAACAACATCAACATCTGGACTACGTCCAATAATAAGTGGGCGATCTCCGATTGCAAATGTCCTTCCATCTGCACAGATGAGTCGCGGCTCACTTTCTCCACCCACAAACTCCGTGACAACAGCTAGATCACCCGATTTTAATTCATCATCAATAAAAACCTCAACCGCGACAGGACCAACAAAGTTATATCCCTCATTCAGTGCGTGCTGTCGAACAGTTTCTTCAAGCTCCGCAATGAGAGCTTTCTGGAAACCATTAAATCGCTCTGCATCATCTGCGCTAAGCCACACCTGAACATGATTAGGAGAGATTGGTCCGCTGCCTGATAGCTTTCGAGACAAATCAATCTCTCTGATAATTCTTGAGCCTATTTCGATGGGCTGCAGTGAATTCTTGAAGGGACGTGACAAGGTCCGTTCAAAAAGTCGTTCTAAACGATTTTCTACATTTTTTAAAGCCATATACCTTTAACTGTACCGGGCGTAGCGGTGCTTAAAGTGCTGCAATTAATACGGTTTCCTTATTGAAGTAATGTTCGTATTCTCGGGCGAGTGGCGAAATGGCAGACGCGCTAGCTTCAGGTGCTAGTTCTCGAAAGGGAGTGCGGGTTCAAGTCCCGCCTCGCCCACCATTTGCCTTATCAGTACCACAAATAAGGGATCAGCACCTTCTTCGTTACAATCAAAGTCATGGCCACGAGTACAAATAATGAGTACGAAGTAACAAAGCCTCAGCAACAGCGCGCCATTGAAACTACTAATCGAATTCTTGAAGCCGCCTACGACATAGTTGCTTTTGATGGCTACCAGGCCCTCACAACAAATTCAGTTGCCGAACGTGCCGGCGTAAACATTCGATCTGTTTATAGATACTTCGAAGATAAGAACGACATTATTCTTCACCTTGCACAAAAAGAACGCGATACGCGAGCACTTGCATTTGATGAGAAGTTCCGAGACCTAGTTGGTGAAAAAAACATCGAATCTTGGGTGCAAGACACTCTACAAATTGCACTCAACATTCGAATGGCCGACCCACGGGCAAATTCTCTGTACAAGATTCTTCGAGCCATTCCTGAGTTTGCAGAATTTACAAGGCAAGCCGATGCGGAATTAGCCGAGGGGTTGGGTCGAGCAATCCGTTTACGCTTTCCCTCAATCAGTGTAAAGAAGAGTCACTATGCAGCACGTATTTGTTATGACTTGGCGCAGTCGTTCATTAATAGCTCAGAAACCGCGAGTGGTAAAATAGATGGTTACTTCATTGAAACAGCTCGTGCAGCAACGCTGTATTTGCTTACGATTGAAGATTCCAAATAGTTAGTTATTAATAACTACGTAGTGCGTGTGTGACGTAATCAGCATTGCTAACGGAATACCGACTGCAACACCCCACACCAACACCCACTGACGCGTGCTTGCCCTAGCGACATCACGACGAGTGTGAGCAACCCAGTCACGTGGTGCCAAAGTCGCTGTTTCAACAATGTGACCCAACACGTGAATTGTCATTGCAATAAACCAGAGAATGAAGCTGACTTTGTGAAAGAAAAACATTTGATCATGAAAGTTTTTCGGAAGAAGCACAAGTCCTACGCCTGAACCTAAGACAATTATTGTTAGTGCGATCAGCGCCGGTCCAAGCATTCGAAGAATGATTGGTGGTGCGCCCTTGCGACGATATTCTTCGTCACCTAAGTAGTATTTGGCAAATCTCCATGTTGTAGTTCCGATTTTTAACAAGACAACCGGGATTACTAATACACCAATAAAGACGTGTGGTGTCAGTAGTGCTCCAACCTGAAGGATCGTTACCCCTTCAATCGCTAGCAAGATAAAAATGATTACCCCAACTGCGGCGGTGAGACGTGCATTGCCCTCCACCCCCGCTGGTTGGCGAGGGTGGAGGTGCTTTGGCGTATGACGTTTTGAGGGTTTTTCAGCAGACATCGTGTTGCTTTATAGCCCTCTCAGCTCAGCGTCTTAGTAAAGCTTGACTGTTGAGTGAATGAAGTTAACGAGAGGCGTAGGGACTGTTTGTGTCACTGGTGCCGAGAATGCTGAGAATGCAAGAAAAATAAACTTGCCTGCCACCCATGCATCAAGACGTACGTATCCGGCCTTCACTGTTGAGCCAACACCATCTTCTTTACCGTTTCCAAAGTCAAGATAGTCAGTTACGCCAGCAACTGGCGTTGCCTTCATTGCACCAGCAGAGTCCTTTGCCATCCATGCCATGTACTGCGTTGCAGTCATTGTTGGCTTGCCTGGTGTTGCAAGAGCTGAAAGCTTCACAATGTCAGCAGGACTAACACATGAAACCACAAGCGCCTTAGCACCAAAATCGATTGTTGTTCCAAGTGCGTTCATCGCATTGGCAGATGCCTTGGTGTAGTTATAAGGAGTAACAACTGGACCAGTTGCTGCCGTGTATCCATTAGAAACTACGAGTGCTTTTGTAATTCCAGCGCACGATGGTGTTACAGCTCCTGCGCTAGTAACAGCGGCTGAGCTAACAACCAATGTGCTGCAAAGAATAATTCCTGAAATAAGTGGTGTAACGAGACGACGCATGTTTGCCTTTCGAGCTATTTGATCAAGTACTAATGCTAAGTGTTGATTTTGATTAGAGACGGATAGTTGAGCCAAAATTTAGAAACTATTTAACGTTGCTCGATTAGTTCCATGTAGTCGTCGCGCCAAAGATCGAAATACTCCTCTGGCAACAAGACTGCGTGTGTGGGCTTTAGGGCTTCTACAAATGGTCGTTCGTGGCTCACTGCAACAATGGTGCCTTTCCACTGACCCATCATCACCCCAAGGGCTTCAACACTGGCCGGATCAAGGTTATTTGTAGGTTCGTCGAGAAGAAGCAGATTCGCGTCTGAGGAAGCAAGCAGAGCTAACGCCAGTTTGGCGCGCTCTCCACCAGAAAGGGTTCCTGGCATTTGGTGCGCCGCTGAACCTTTAAGTCCGAATGCTCCAAGTAGTGCACGACGTTCAACCTCAGTAACAACCGTCGCGTTTTCTAAGTTGTCAAGAACAGACTTACTAAAGTCAATCTGCTCACTTTCCTGTGCAAAATAACCAACTGTTACGTTGGCACCAAACTTCACTACTCCAGTTTGTGCTTTCTGTGTCCCTGCCAAACAACGAAGTAACGAAGACTTTCCTGCTCCGTTTTTTCCGACAATAACAATTCGGTCACCACGACGAGTAATAAAGTTCATGTCTCTAAGAACTTCGAGTTTGTCGTATTTAACGCCAACGTGCTCAACGGTCATTGGAATGTCTCCACTGCGCGGAGGTTGTGGGAGCTTGAATACAACTTTTCGTTCTTTTTTTGTCACTTCAATACGGTTGTCTTCGAGTTTTTCAACTTTTCGGTCAAGAACTTTCGCAACACGTGCACGACTTGCGGTCTGACCACGCATTCCGTCCGCGAGGGTTTTCATTTTCTTGATCTGCTCGTCTTGTTGTCCAGCGGTTTTCTCTTCGCTTAAGCGACGCTCATCTTCTTGTTGAAGAAACTTTGAGTAATTGCCTTTGTATTCGCGAAGTTGGCCATCACGAAGTGCGAGCACTCGTGTAATTGCCTTGTCGAGCAAGGGCAAGTCGTGACTAATAACAACAACGGTTCCGCGGAACCGTTCTAACTCTTCAAAGAGCCAGCGCTTCGCAGCTTTGTCGAGATGGTTTGTGGGTTCGTCAAGCACCATTGTTTCTGGTTCTTCGTACAGAACCCTCATGAGGTCAATGCGTCGACGCTGACCACCCGAGAGCGAATCTAGATCTTCGAGCAGCAACTCTTCTTCAAGTCCAAGTCCAGCGGCTAGTCGTGCAACTTCAGACTCTGCTTCGTATCCGCCACGCTCACGAAATTTTTCTTCGAGTGATGTAAAGCGTTCAATAGTTTCTTCAGTCGGGTCTGCTGAGAGATCGTGACGAGCCTTCTGCATCTCTGCGTCAATAGTGTCTAGACCTCGTGCTGATAAAACGTGGGACAAACCAATTGGCTCAACGCCAAGACCGCCTGGAACAGGTTCTTGGGGGAGGTGGCTCAATGTTCCTTGATGTTGAACAGTTCCAGTGATGCGAAGGTGTTCTGGCTGGTAGCCAAGCATCACAGAAAGGAGTGTTGATTTACCAGCACCGTTATGGCCAACGAGGCCTACCTTGTCACCGTTTCCAACAACGAATGAAACAGTGGAGAGAATGCGCCGTGCACCAATCTCGATGCCCAAATCTTTAACAATGATCATTTAGCGGTCGAGCAAATTAGCGTTCGCGCGAAGCTCGTCGCGGAAGTTGGGGTGGGCGATTTCGCTAAGCGCATGAGCGCGTTCACGAATCGAAAGCCCCCGAAGGTCAGCAGCGCCGTATTCAGTGACAATTACGCCTGCGAGTTGACGTGGCGTTGTAACAACAGAGTACGGAAGCATTTCACCAATGATACGACTCTTTAGAACTCCCCCGACCGTTGCGGTTGATTGTAAGCAAATAAGTGACGTGTGCTCTAGTGAAAGGCTCGTTCCTTCAACAAAGTCCTGATGTCCGCCAACGCCCGAATACTGTCGTGCACCAATGGTGTCAGCGAGTATCTGTCCGTGTAGATCAACTGAGAGTGCTGAGTTGATTGAAACCATTTTGTGGTTCTTTGCAATGACGTGTGGGTCATTGGTGTAAAAAACAGGAGCAACCCCAATGGTGTCATTGTCATTTATAAAGTCGTACATTGCCTGACTTCCTGCGGCGAATGTGATTACTGACTTACCTTTATTAATTGACTTGCGTGCATTTGTAACTTTGCCTGAAACAATAAGTTCCATCAGTCCATCGGTAAACATTTCAGAGTGGACTCCGTAGTCGCCACCGCTGCCCCTAACGAGTGCTTGGGCTACGAGGTTGGGAACTGAACCAATACCTGTTTGCAGCGTGCTGCCGTCAGCAACGAATTTTGCAGCATGCTCCGCTATTTTCTCGTCTTCTGGAGTTCCTGGATCATTCGGGAAAATTGGAGGGTGTTCATCAGATACAACAATCACGTCGATGTCATCAACTGATATGTCATTAGAGAATCCATCAAGCGCGATTGTTCTTGGATAATGCGGTGAACACTCAACAATAAGTAGTCGATTTGGATCTCTTCCCGCAGCGAGAAATTCTTCGTGGTGTGCTCCGTTATAAAGCGAGAGGTTTACCCGACCATTTTTGTCAGGCATTGTGCCAATCACCATCATCACACGAGGGTTCAAGTGTTGAATCAGTAGGTTGTAGTGGCGAAAAAATGATGGGATGAACTGGACGTCTCCACCGTTAGCTAAATAACTTCGTTCCCCTCCACCGTAGAAACTTGCACGCAGATGCACACCTGGGTGTGTGAAAAGTTCGTAATTTCCAAGTGTAAGACCACTGCTTACTGTGAGATCTTCCCAGTCGGTTCGCTTCGACATTTCCTTTAGGAGACCAGTAGGAGTTGCGGTTATTAGCCCAAGTCCCAAGGTGTCTTTGGTGCGTACAAGTGCAACTGATTCTTGTGCGCTTAATTCACGTGCCCCCATTTCGTTATTCTGCCACCAAATGGAACTTGTGGCACGATGGGTTAATGAATTCCTCATTTTTTATTGACATTTGGAGTGACGTCGTTTGCCCGTTTTGCTACCTAGGCACACGGCAACTCCAAGCAGCGTTAAGTGAGTTTGAACACGCAGATCAGGTTGTTATTCGCCACCGTGCATTTGAGCTTGATTCACGGTCTCATAGCAACTACGACCTAACTCTCGCAGAGTTGCTGTCAAAGAAATACGGGATGAGCATTGAAGAGGCTATTGCAAGCAACCTACGTCTAAGCAATGAGGCAGCAAAGCTTGGAATGAAATGGGCACTCGATAAAGCGAGACCAGGAAATACGTTTAGCGCTCACCGGCTTATCGCACTTAGTGCCAGCCAAGGATTAGCTCACGAGATGAGCGAACGACTTTTTGAAGCATATTTCTGCAACGGTGAAATAATCAGCGACCAAACAACACTGACCAACATTGCACAGAGTGTTGGCGTGCAGGGGTCAGAAGATCTGTGGAATAACTCAATGTTTGAAGAAGAGGTTCGCGCCGACGAAGAGATGGCGCTAGAACTTGGCATCACCGGCGTCCCCTCCCTTGTTCTTGATAACAAGTTCATGGTTGTTGGAGCCCAGGGATCTGAACAGATTCTTAATGTTTTGCGCCGTGCCTGGGCACGGCGTGAAGAGTCTTAGACCTCTTCTACGTCGGCCGGCACAACAGCAGCAGTAGCAACGGTGTGACCTTCGTCGAGGTTCATAACTCGAACTCCGGTGGCGTCGCGACCTTGTGATGAAACTTCACGTACTGGTGTACGAATAAGTACTCCACCACTTGAAGCGAGCAGCAACTCGTCGTTGATGTTCGCCATGAATGCAGCAACCACAAATCCACGGGCAGCGCTCAGTTTGATTGCACGAACACCTTGACCACCACGACCTTGTCGATTGAAACGCTCAGTCTTAACTCGCTTACCAAATCCTGTATCGGTTACAACAAAGAGATCTGCATCTTCTCGAACGACGTCGAGAGAAATTGACTTGTCATCTGCCTTGAGCTTGATGCCACGAACACCTTGTGAGTCACGACCAACTTCACGAACTTCTTCTTCGTTGAACCTGATTGACATTCCTCGGTAGGTAACAACCATGAGATCGTCTGCACCAGTTGTAGGAATTACTCGAACAACTTCGTCGCCGTCTTTGAGCTTGATGGCAATCCAACCCTCACGGCGAGATTTGTCATATTCACTGAATGCAGTCTTCTTAACCATCCCGTCAGCGGTTGCAAATACAAGGAACTTGTCTTTTGGAAAGTCCTGCGTCGAGACAATTGCCTGAATTGATTCATTCGGCTGTAGGTTCAGCAAGTTAACAACTGCTGTTCCCTTCGCCGTGCGCTCCTTCATTGGAATCTCGTGACCACGAAGTCTGAACACGCGACCGCGGTTAGAAAACAGAAGCAGGAATGAGTGCGATGTTGTGTAGACAATCTGGTCTACAAAGTCTTCATCCTTTAGCTTTGCGCCTTGGACTCCACGACCTCCGCGTCCTTGAACTCTGAATGAATCCGAAGCAACTGCTTTCACGTAACCCGCTTGGGTCATGGTGATAACAATCTCTTCATCCTTGATGAGGTCTTCAACACCAAGTTCGCCTGGGTCATTAACGATTTCGGTAACGCGATCATTTGCGTACTTGTCTCGAATGGCCGACATTTCATCAGAGATAACTTTGCGGAGTTTTTTATCACTCGCAAGAATTGACTGAAGTTCTTTAATTGTTTCAGCGAGCTTGGCCATTTCATCATCGAGCTCTTTGCGCCCCAGTTTTGTGAGTCGTGAAAGCGTCATGTCCAAGATGTGGTTCGCCTGCTCCTCAGAGAATGAGAACGGTGCCGCCATCAGCGAAATACGTGCCGCTCCACGATCATCAGATCCACGGATGGTCTTAATAACAGCGTCAAGCATGTCGATTGCCTTAAGAAGGCCTTCAACAATGTGAGCTCGCGCTTCAGCCTTACGCAGTCTGAACTGTGTACGACGTGTGATGACTTCAACTTGGTGGGCAATGTAATGCGTTAGTGCTTGTGCCAAGTTCAGAGTACGAGGAACACCATCAACCAACGCCAAGGTATTGACCGAGAATGTTGTTTGCAGTGAGGTGTTCTTGTACAGCTTGTTAAGAACGACGTTGGCATTCGCATCGCGCTTCAACTTAATTACGAGGCGTGCTTGGCGACCTGCAGAGTCGTTTTGCATGGCGGAGATTCCGTCAAGCTCTCCTGCTTTTACAAGTTCGTACACTTTCTCTTCAATTGATTCAACAGAAACTTCATACGGGAATTCTGTAATTACTATTCGTACGTCATTCTTTGTTTCTTCAATTTCTGCAACGGCGCGCATCTTGATTGATCCACGGCCAGTTCGGTATGCATCGAGGATGCCTTGACGACCAAGGATTTGTGCACCCGTTGGAAAGTCTGGTCCCTTAACAAACTGCATCAAGTCATCAGGTGTTGCCTCTGGGTTAGCCAGTAGGTGCAATGTTGCGTCAATAACTTCACCGAGGTTGTGTGGTGGAATTTTTGTCGCCATACCAACAGCGATTCCCTGAGATCCGTTAACCAAAAGGTTAGGAAAGCGCGATGGAAGAACGGTTGGTTGCTGTGTTGAGTTGTCGTAGTTGGGTTCAAAATCAACAGTATCTTCATCAATCGAGTCGAGCATTTCGAGAGCGAGTGGAGCGAGACGACATTCGGTGTAACGCATTGCTGCGGCGCCTTCGTCTGGTCCGGTGCCACCAAAGTTTCCGTGACCACTAATAAGTGGGTGACGCATTGCGAAGTCTTGAACCATTCGAACAAGCGCATCGTAAATAGCTGAGTCGCCGTGTGGGTGATACGTACCCATAACGTTTCCAACAACGCTTGCGCACTTGGAGTGTGGACGGTCAGGTCGTAGTCCTTGATCGAACATCGAGTACAGAATTCGACGGTGAACTGGTTTGAGTCCGTCACGTGCGTCTGGAAGAGCGCGCGACACAATTACTGACATGGAGTACTCGAGGAACGAGCGCTCCATTTCTAGATTGATTTCAATTGGCTCTATGTAGCCAACAACTTCTTCGCCGGCTGGTTCGTTACTTGGTATTGATTTTGGTTTACGTGCCATGTTTCCTCTGCTCCTAGATGTCTAGGAATCGAACGTCTTTTGCGTTTGTCTGAATAAAGTGACGGCGTTGTGGAACGTCATCACCCATAAGGATTGAACACACTTCATCAGCTAGAGCTGCTTGCTCAACGGTGATCTGAAGAAGTGCGCGTTTTGATGCATCCATAGTGGTGTCACGAAGTTCGTCGTAGTCCATTTCACCAAGGCCCTTAAGGCGCTGGAAGTCATTCTTGTGATTCGGATTCTCTTCAAGGAACTTGGCCTTCGCCGCATCATCTCGAAGGTATTCCTTCTCTTTTCCAACCAGTGTTGAGTAAAGGGGAGGTTGTGCAACGTAGACGTTTCCGTTTGTTACAAGCTCGGTCATTTGGCGGAAGAAGAACGTAAGTAGCAGAGTACGAATGTGGCTTCCGTCAACGTCTGCGTCTGCAAGCAAAATAATCTTGCTGTATCTAATCTTTGAAACGTCGAAGTCGCCTTCAACTCCCGCACCAATCGCGGAGATAAGAGCTTGAATTTCTGTGTTCTTCAGAATTTTGTCTGATCGTGCTTTTTCTACGTTCAGAATCTTTCCTCTGATTGGAAGGATTGCTTGATTACGTGGGTTACGTGCATCTTTCGCAGAACCACCAGCCGAGTTTCCTTCAACAATAAACAATTCGCATTCACGTGGGTCGTTCGATGAACAGTCCACGAGCTTTCCTGGAAGTCCTGCGCCATCGAGCGCACTCTTTCTGCGAGTCAGGTCACGAGCTTGACGAGCAGCCATGCGTGCTCGTGCGGCCTGTGTTGCTTTCGCAATGATCTGACTTCCTTCTTTTGGATTTTCTTCCAACCATTCGGCGAGTTTGTCGTTTGTTGCACGCTCTACGAGAGAACGGATTGAAACGTTTCCAAGCTTTCCTTTGGTCTGTCCTTCGAACTGTGGTTCAGCAAGACGAACAGCAATGATTGCGGTTAGTCCTTCACGAATATCTTCACCAAGAAGGTTGTCTTCTTTTTCTTTTAGGAGATTGCGCTTACGTGCATAGCGATTAACCACGTTGGTGATGGCTTTACGAAATCCTTCTTCGTGCATTCCACCTTCAATAGTTGAGATGCCGTTCGCGAATGAGTGAATGCTTTCGTAGTAACCGGTGTTCCACTGGAAAGCCACTTCAACCTCTTGTTCTTCTTCAGCCTGCTCGTAGTAACCAACCTTGCGAAAGAGAGATTCTTTGGAGTTGTTGAGGTGGCGAACGTAGTCAACAATTCCACCCTTGTACATAAAGGTTTCTTTTGCTTCTCTTCCCTTGCGCTCATCTTCAAAACGAATTTCAAGACCTTTGTTCAAAAAGGCCATGATCTGAAGACGCTCTAAAACAGTCTGTGCGCGAAAGTCTGTGTCTTCAAAAATTGTTGGGTCTGGTGTGAACGTAACTGTTGTTCCGGTGCGGTCCTTAGGAGCCTTACCAGTAACTTTTATTTTTCCAGATGGCTTTCCACCATTTTTGAAAACAAGTTGGTGGTGGTCACCGTTGCGATCAATTTCAAGAATTAGTTCTGTTGAAAGAGCGTTGACAACTGACACACCCACTCCGTGAAGACCACCTGAAACTTTGTAGCCTTCGCCGCCGAACTTTCCTCCGGCGTGAAGAACAGTGAGAACAATTTCTGCAGCGGACTTGCCTGGGTACTGTGGGTGCTCGTCGACCGGGATCCCTCGACCATCGTCGCTGACTCGAACACTGCCGTTGGCAAGGATTGTTACGTCAATCCTGGTGCAGTAGCCGGCCATGGCTTCATCTACAGCGTTGTCTACGACCTCCCAGATGAGGTGGTGGAGCCCTGCAGGGCCCGTAGAGCCGATGTACATACCTGGTCTGACACGCACAGGCTCAAGACCCTCGAGAACGGTGATATCGCTTGCTCCGTAGCTAGCGGACCCCTTACTTTTCTCGGCCACAGAGGCATCCTTTCGGTAGAAATTCAGGCGTTTTGGCGCCGTCTCCAAGTTATTTTGGGACCCCATAATCCTACCCGAGAAGGTGTGACATTTGCACGCGTTTCAGGTCCCTAAACGCCTTATTTTGTAAGGTTTTTTACTTATTTTCGAGCACTGTCCGAAGGGCTGTTGGTGCGCTCTCGCCGAGGGGTGAAAATCCCTCCAAAATGGTGTTTGATTCGCTCGAAATTCGCTGTGCATACGCCCCAGAGGGAACTGTTATCAACAAAACACCGTTTTTTATGAATTCTGGTCGACATTTCTCCGCCAGAACTGGATCAACAATGTTCGGCCATAGTTCTCGAATTTGATCAATCGCACGAATGTCTACCTTTCGAAGCCTGCCAGCAACAATGTTGAGAAGGTCACCAATTGTCTTTGGTTGTTCGTTAAACCTGGCCACTACATAACCTTCGTGACATCAATAACAACTGCAGGGTTCATTCCAAGTGGAAGTGGTGATGCTGTTGTCACCAGTGTTTGACCAGTTGGTAAAAGTTGAAGCAGACGATTGCTTCTAAGCGGGTCGAGCTCACTAAACACATCATCAAGCAAGAGAAGTGGCTCTACTCCCCTTTCTTGTTTAACGAGATTGTGTCCCGCAAGTCTGAGTGCAAGCGCAATTGATCGTTGTTCACCTTGTGATGCTTGTCGTCGTGCATCTCGTGTGTTGATGGAAAGCATGATGTCGTCGCGATGCGGTCCTGTTGTGGTGTGTCTGCGAAAGAGATCGTCGTTTAAACAACCGTTGAGAGCGTTTGAAAGCTCACCCGACCACGAGCGCTCGTAGCTAACACCGATTGGGGTTGTGGACTGCGAGAGTTCTTCGTAAAAATGTTGGACGAGTGGCAACAACAACGCAATTGTTTTTTCTCGGACTTCAATTACTTCATTACTTACATCTATAAAGTCTGATGTCCAGATGTCAAGTTCATTTTTTTGTGACGATGTTGGTGTTTGTCCGTCAAGTGCGTACAGCAGTGCGTTTCGTTGTTTAAGGATTTTGTTGAAGCGTTCAACCAATACGGCTGTTTTGGGCTCTTGGTCTTCAATGACACCGGTGAGGAAAGTCCTTCTATTTTCTGGGCTTTCACGAACTATTCCAACACCTTCTGGGGTGAAAATAGTTATTGGTAAAACATCAGCGAGCTCAGTTCTTGATTTTGGTTTGTTGCCATTGATCAACATTTTCTTTGTGGTGTTTTTTACTCCTTTGCTGATCGTGAGGTCGACTTGTACACGTCGATTATTTTGAAACAACACACCGTGTACTTCGCTTTGTGTTTCGTTGGTACGAATCATGTCGATTGCAGATGATGTACGAAATGATTGTGCGGTTGCGAGTGCATACACCGCTTCAAGGACTGATGTTTTTCCTGTGCCATTTGGTGAGAGAAAAACCGTTACCGCGTCACGGTCGGGTTCTAGGCGTAGTTCTTTAAATGTACGAAAGTTCCGAAGCGTGAGTTCGTGGAGCCCCACGGCAATCTCTTAACTACTGAACGCGAACAGGCATCAACAGGTAACGAAAACGTGTGTCTTCAACACCATGGACCATTGCTGGTCGAACCGAGTCGGACATTTCTAAAATTATTTCGTCGCCAAGGACTGCTTCGATTCCATCAATAAGGAAGCTTGGGTTGAACGCAATGGTTATTTCTTCACCGGTGTAGTCAGCGTCAACATTGTCTTCAATATCTCCGGTGTCATGACTTTGTGTGCGTATTTCAAGACCCTTATCTTTTGTTGTTAAACGAACAGATGAGGTTGAGTCTTTCGCGAGCAACTTTGCTCTTTTTAGTGATGTGAGGAGTGTGTCTTTTGCAATTCGAAGTTGGTTTGGATAACTAGCTGGGATCAACTGAAGAACAGAAGGATAGTTTCCATCAATAAGCCTTGATGAGATGTTTGTTTGCCCAACAATGAAACAAATTTCTGAATCATTAAGGGTTACGCCAATTTCGGCGTCTGTATCGAGAGACGTAGCTGCGCGTTGAAGTTCTTGTAGTGCGCGTGCTGGAACCAAAAGATCGTGGTGGCCACCAAACCCTTTAACCCCAGGAACGTCTCGAACAGCAAGGCGATATGAGTCTGTGGCAATAAGACGAAGGGTGTCGTTTTCGGTCGTAAACAAAACACCGGTAAGGAGTGGTCGTGCGTCATCGTTTGCGGCAGCTCGAACAACCTGGTTGAGACCTTGGATTAAGTCGTTTGCTGCGATGTTGGTAACCGAGCCGCTAATAGGTGGGAGTTTTGGGTAGTCCATAACAGCAAATGTTCGAAGTGAGAACTTTGCTCGTCCGAGTGATACTTCGACGTTTTCTTCACTCCCGTTTATTGTTACCGCCCCTGCTTCAAGGGATCGAACAGCGTCGACAATAAGGCGAGCTGGAACAACAATTGACCCATCTTCACCACCGATTACATCAATTGTGGTTCGAACAGTTATATCTAGATCTGTACCGGTAACAGTTAGTTGATTACCGCTGAGGTTTAGAAGAATTCCTGATGATGCCCCAATGAGGCGTGTTGCGACAACCCTGCTTGCGGCGGCAAGGGCTTCGACGAGGATGTCGCGCTCTGACTTGAACTTCATAGGACTGCCTTTCGTTACTACTGAGACTACGGTGTGGATTTATATATTTAAAAGTATTAGTAGTAGTAGGTCTGTGGATATGTGTATAACTTCTTAAACTACCTGGTCAAAATCGAATAACCACACACACAACCACACAAACACTTGTTACTAAATCTCTCAACCCTCAAAACTCAACCTTTAAGTTATGTGGACTAAGTGACACAAACCAACGTGCAAACAACAGGGTAAAACTCAAGTTGTCCACAAACTAAACACGACCCTCCCCTTGTAAACGCCGTTTTATTTGATTGACTTCTGCGAGCACTTCTGCGTTAACCGCGAGCTGTTCTTTAATTTTTTCTACACCACTAATAACAGTCGTGTGATTTCTTCCATCGAAAATTCTTGCGATCATTGGATATGAGTAGTTGTTAAGCAGGTCGCGGACCAAATACATAGCTATGTGCCTGGCGTGGACCAATGGACGAAGGCGCTTAGACCCACGTACGTCCTCAACAGAAAGACCATAGAAATCTGCAACAACAGAAAGAATTGTCTCAGGCTTCAAAATGACCTGCTCTTGACCGAGGTTGGTGAGGTGTGTTTTGGCCAACTCGAGAGAGATGGGTTCTTGGCGAAGATTGGCGAAAGCACGAAGCATGGTGATTGATCCTTCGAGCTCACGAATGTTGTCACGCACCCGGTGGGCAATCCACTCAGCAACATCACTTGGGAGGTCTATTCCTTCACGCTCAGACTTAGATCTCAAAATCGCAATTCTGGTTTCAAGGTCAGGTTGGTCGATTTCAGTAACAAGTCCTTGAAGCAAACGACTACGGAAACGGTCTTGTAGTCCTGCGAGGTCTTTAGGTGAACGATCTGATGTGAGAACGATCTGCTTTCCTTCACCATGAAGCGCGTTGTAGGTGTGGAAGATCTCCTCGTGGAATGTTTCCCCACGGGTTTCCATGAACTGAATGTCGTCAATCAACAAAACATCGTTTTCGCGGTAACGCTCATGAAGCGCTAATTGAGTGCGAGTTTGAATAGCGCGAATGAAGTCATTAAGGAATGTCTCAGTGGAGACGTACAGCACTTTTCTACCTGGGTAGTTTTCTTGTACATAGTTGCCAATTGCGTGCAATAAGTGGGTTTTACCAAGCCCTGAATTGCCGTAGATCATTAGTGGGTTGTAGGCACGACCAGGGGTCTCCGCCACCGACTGCGCAGCAGCGAAAGCTAAACGGTTTGATGACCCTGGGACAAATGAGTCAAACGTCATTCGTGGATCAAGGCGAGCTGGTTTGTCGATGTTTGGTGAGAATGAGATAACAGGAGTTGATGTGGTTGTCTCGGTGACCGGCGCCTCTTCGCGCTCAAGGACACCAACATCGCTCAATGTGAGCAAGATTTGAATTTCAGACCCTGCGAGTTCACGTGCTTGCTCGGTTATGAAGGGTAAGTAGCGCTGTTGAACTCGCTGAAGTTGAATTTGGTTCGGAGCACCGATGATTAGCTCGCCGTTTGCATAATCCACAAGGCAAAGTTTGTTGAGTCCCGCAGACCAAACGGCCTCAGAAGCACTGCTACGTAAGGAGTCACGAAGTGCTGACCAGATCTCCTCACCACTTTGCATTTTTTCCTCCACAGACCACAACTGACATTATCCACAAGCACTTTTTGACATCATGCTGGTAGGGAGAGTCACCATACACGCATTTTCGAACCCCTGCCGAGGGAGGTTGCTCCATCAGGTAAGATTTATCCCAGTAGCGCGCCAGCGACCCCCAGGGGGTACCGCGAAGCGCATCAATATAGTTTTAGAAGAGGATTTTATGAAGCGTACTTATCAGCCAAATGCACGAAAGAGGGCAAAAACACACGGTTTCCGTGCTCGTATGCGCACCCGTGCCGGTCGTGCTGTCCTAAAGGCCCGTCGCGACAAGGGCCGTCACTCATTGACGGTTTGAGTTAGTTGTGCCTGGTCGGGTTAGTTCCCGACGGCAGTTTGCTTTATTTGCAAACCCAACAGGCCGTGGGCAAAGCGGACCACTGCGAATTAGTTTCGTAGTGAGCTCCAGTGAGCCAACAGCAGTTGATGTTGCATTTGCAATCAGCCGGAAGGTGGGTAATGCGGTTGTTCGCAACCAAATTCGCCGCCGCCTCAGAGCACTATTTGACGAACTGTCCCCTCCACCCCAATCAGGAATTTACCTGATCAAATGCGGTTTAGAGACCGGAAAGGTCACCTATGACGAACTTAGAAATCACCTCACACAAGCACTTGAGCGCTGTGGTGCACTCAGTTAGCAAAACAATGCCTTCACGAGTGCTTCTGGCCATGATTAAGGGATATCAAAGACTCACTGTAAACCGTGTCGCCCCATGTCGTTTCTACCCGTCATGTTCGCAGTATGCCTGCGAAGCACTTGAATTGCACGGCTTTTGGCGGGGTATTGCTCTTTCAATGAAGAGAATCAGTCGCTGTCGTCCCCTTGGCCCACATGGCGTGGACCTAGTTCCTGAAGCAAAGAAAGCAAGGAGTGGCCAATAATGAATAGCCTCGTCCATTCAATCAGCAGCATTTTCCACCCTATTTTCAGCCTCTTTGGCTGGTTAATGGCCTTCTTCTACGGGATCATCCCGAACTACGCCTTTGCCATTGTGATGCTCACCATCGTAATTATGGGTGTCTTGACGCCATTTACCGTCAAGAGCACCAAGTCAATGATGGCCATGCAGAAGATTCAGCCAGAAATGAAGAAGCTTCAAGTCAAGTACAAAGGACCTGAGAATCGCCAAGCATTAAACGAAGAGATGATGAAGCTCTACAAAGAGCACGGAGTTAACCCGGTTGGTGGATGTCTCCCAATGCTCCTTCAGGCTCCCTTTTTGTTCATTCTTTACAGTGTTATCAAGGGACTTTCGAATGAAGTACTTAAAAACGGCAAGCTGGTTCCACTACCTCGCTACATCCCAGACCACGGCAAGATGCACGATGCGATTGTTCTCGCCGGTGGCCACATCAAGACCTTTGGGATGGATCTAAGCCTTAAGCCGTTCTCACCACACGGATCAACCGCTGCAGCGATCCCATTCTTTGTATTCGTTGCCATTGCAGTTGCTTTGCAGTACTTCCAAATGGCTCAAATGACCAACAGAAACAAGAAGACTGGCACCGCAGTACCTAGTCAACAGCAGACCCTACAGAAGGTCATGCCGATTCTTTTTGCATACTTTTACATGATTATCCCTTCAGCTGTTGTGTTGTATATGATTATTTCAACAGTTATTCGCATAATTACTCAAGATGTGATGTTCCGAGTTGGAATCTCTAACCCCACAAAAGGTCAAGAGAAAGAAATTCAAGGAGCAGTAAAAGAAGACGTTGAAGTTGACAAACCTTCAACCTTCAAGTCTCAACAACAGTCTCGCTCCAAGGCGAAGCGGAAAAGAAAGGCGCGGTAACCCATGGATTGGGTAGAAACAACAGGATCGTCACTCGAAGAAGCCACCACAAGAGCACTTGCTCATTTAGGGGTTCATAGGGATGACGCAGAGATTGAAGTGCTAGAAGAACCTGCAAAGGGACTATTTGGCCGTGTTCGTGGAGAGGCTCGAGTGCGAGCTCGAGTTCGTCCATCTGGACCACGGCCTAAGCGATCACGCCGTTCTGGTGGCCGCGAAGACCGTCCCCGCAACGACCGTCCACGTGCAGAAAAGCCCCGTGGAGGTAATGCTTCTGAAGAAAAGAAGGAAGACGGACCCCGTCGACCTAAGCAAACTGCAACAAAGACACCAAGACCAGAAAAGAGTCCACCAAAGGAGGGCACCATGGCTGAAGGAATTTCGCTAGCCGAACAGGGATCAATCGCAAAGGAGTTCCTCGTCGGACTGCTTAGCTCCATGAACATCACCGGAGAAGTGTCGGTTAAGGAAATAGATGCCGAAACCGTTGAACTTTCAGTTAACGCCAATCCCCCAACGGAACTAGGAATACTTGTTGGACCCCGTGGAACAACTCTCCAGGCGCTGCAAGAAGTGACCAGAACTGTCGTTCAGTCAAAGTCACCTGCACGAACTGACCGAATCTTGGTAGACGTTGCACAGTACCGTGAGCGCCGTGTGGCTGCTCTTGGACGCTTTGCTGCACAAGTTGCCCAAGAAGTCGCTGAAACAGGTGAAGAGCGTGCTCTTGAGCCAATGTCTGCAGCTGACCGCAAGGCAGTCCACGACGCACTTACCGAGAATGCTTCTGTAGTCACTCGATCAGAAGGTGACGACCCTCGCCGCTTTGTGGTGATTGCTCCGGCATAATTGATTTGTGACAAATAATTGGTTGACCCGCGCCCTCGAGGAATCGAGGGCGAGGCTTTTTAGGGCCTAATGCAATAGAGCCCCACATTGCTCATGCAGAAGGGTTTGCCATCTGCTGGGAAAGTTCGAACGAGTCTCCCCCAGAGTCCTTCCTAGACCTAGGAAGCGGTGGAGGACTGCCAGGGCTAGTACTTCTTCAAAGATGGCAACAACGCGCTGTCTTTACTGATTCCATGGAAAAGCGCATGGTGTTTCTACGTGAAGTACTGGAATGGGAGGGAGCCCCACAAGGTGGTGAAGTTCTCACTGCCCGGGCTGAAGACTTGGCTTGGGACCCAGACCTTGACTCAGCATTTGATCTAGTGACCGCAAGGTCTTTCGGTCCACCAGCTGTCACAGCAGAGTGCGGTGTCAGGTTTCTAAAGGTAGGCGGGATGATGGTTATCTCGGAGCCACCAGACGATTCCGAAACCGGACGCTGGAACAAAGAAGGCCTTGCCAAGCTTGGTCTTGAGGCAAAAGGTCGTGTTCGCCACGGCTCTGCCTACCAAATACTCATAAAGACTAAAGCAACCCTTTCCTCGTATCCGAGGGAAGTCGGCGTGCCTGGAAAGAAACCCCTCTTCTAGATGTTCCACGTGGAACATTGTTCCATTTGAACTCAGGGTCTAAAAATATGTTCCACGTGGAACATTAGAAACCGTAAGCGGCTGCCCGAAAACTCTTCACCTAGTCAGATGGACTGAATCAATTCAGACCAATATGTTCCACGTGGAACATTGGTACTTGACGAGGCAGAAAAAACCTAGTTGAATTGAGATGTATTTGACGCAGTGTCGGGATGTACCTAACTCGGGATGAGGCTCATGGCGGACGCCAGCAAGATGAGGATTTTCGCTGTTGCGAACCAAAAAGGTGGGGTTGGAAAGACAACCACCACCACGTCATTAGGGGCTGCGCTTGCTGAAAAAGGCAAGCGAGTACTGATTGTTGACCTCGACCCCCAGGGCAACGCCACTACAGGACTAGGTGTAGATGGTCGCCAGTTCGAACGATCTGTCTACGACGTTCTTCTCAACGATGTTCCAATGGTGGACATTGTGGAACCTACCGGGTTTAAGAACCTTTTCGTTGCCCCAGCAACACTTGACCTTGCTGGTGTCGAACAAGAGCTCACTTCTGTGATTTCAAGAGAACTTAGACTAAAAAAAGCCCTGGAATCCGTCGAAGGGGAGTTCGAATATGTGTTCATTGACTGCCCACCATCGCTAGGACTAATTACTATTAACGCTTTTGCTGCGGCAACGGACATTTTGGTCCCAGTCCAGACTGAGTTCTATGCCCTAGAAGGGCTAACCCAACTTTCTCGCATTGTTGAATTGGTCCAAAAAAACCTAAACCCAACCCTTAAGATCACCAAAGTGGTCCTCACCATGTATGACTCAAGAAACACCCTTTCAACCGACGTCGCTAAAGAGGTTCGTAAGGCCTTCCCAGAGGAACTTTGCAAGACCGTAATCCCTCGCACCGTTCGTTTGGCCGAAGCACCCTCATTCGGACAGCCGATTACCGTATTTGATCCATCATCCAAGGGTGCCAAGGCATACCGAGCATTAGCAGAGGAGATTCTTAATGGCTAGAAAACCAGGACTTGGAAAAGGACTCGGAGCTCTTATTCCCGATGGAGGCACTTCAGGAACTACATCACCGGATCAGTCGGCTCCCCCAGGTGGACCACTACGCAAAGTTCCAGTTTCTTCAATTCGACCAAATAAATTTCAGCCGAGAAAGACCTTCGATGCGGATGGGCTTAAGGCGCTCGCTGCATCAGTTCGTGAACTAGGTGTATTGCAGCCAATCATTGTTCGTGCCATCGCAAGTGAGCCAGGCACGTATGAGCTAATTGCGGGTGAGCGACGCTGGCGTGCTGCTGAAATGGCTGGGTTAGATGTAATGCCAGTACTTATCCAAGATGATGTCAATGATCGACTTTCCCTTGAACAAGCTGTTGTAGAAAACCTTCACCGTGTTGACCTGCATGCCCTTGAAGAAGCGGCAGCGTATAAGCAACTGATTGATGACTTTCATCTGACACATGATGATGTTGCTCAGCGTGTTGGAAAGAGTAGAACTAATGTTACGAACACGTTACGACTCCTCAACCTGGGTGAGGCGGGACAAGCAGCTCTTGCCGGATCACAGATTTCTGAGGGGCACGCAAAACTCCTTCTTTCTTTGACAGACAACGATGTTCAAGCAACCATGGTGGCGAGAATCATCAAGAATGAACTCTCTGTTCGTGCAACCGATGAAGCAATCAAGGCCCTCATGGGTGCAAAACCGACGGGCACGGACGGATCGGTGAAGCCAGGAGCAACTGCTGGCGGACGTCCTACGCTTCGACCCGTCCCTGATGCCAGTGTTGCGGAACTCGAAAAACTCCTTGAGGATTATCTCGATACGCGTGTTCACGTAGATCTAAAGGGGAGGAATGGCCGCATTGTCATTGACTTCGCCGACCTTGATGACCTTGAGCGTCTCTACATTGCAATCTCACAGGCCAAATAACCTTCAACCTTCAACCTAAAGTTCTCGTTGAAGTTATCCCCAAGTTGTGGATGAACCTGTGGGTTTCTCTGAAAAGCCTTGAAAGTTAAGGGTTTTGGAGCAAGAAAAAAGCCCCAAAAAGTTCTATCTGTGGATAATCCCATCAAGAACTGACATAAGCGCCTGAGAAAAGACCCCCAAAGCATCTAGGTCCAACGACCCGTGCTCAATGTGAAGCGTGGTCATCCTTGTTTCACGAAGAATTGGCAGTGCCATTCCAGTGACTTCGACTCGGGGCAACACCGGAGAATGAGAAAGAGACGTGGCGACGGTGCTCGCGAGCTGTTCTCCACGTCGAGAGTGTGCTTTGTAACTAGCCCAGTAGTGCAGGTGAATTCCATTGAGCTCGTCATTTTGCTGAAACGAGAGTACCACCGCAGCATTGTTGTCATTGGCGTGAGCTGCAATGTCACTTGGGGGAGTGGTCTCTAAATTGATTACGTCAAAGTCAGAGCGAGTTTGCTCATACAACAACCCAAGTAATGGACTTGTTCCACAGAGAACAAGCAAGCCATTTACAACATCATCAAACCCCGCTATGTCACGAGCTTCATTAACGAGATTTCGTACCGACGCTGCTGTTGTCATGCGGCGAAGTTCATTCAGGGTTTCACGCGTAAGTGTTGCGCTCGGAAAAATTCCTAGGTTGCTTTGAAACTCACAAAGTGCATTCTCGAGCAGAGGACCAAAAATTCCATCAATTTGTCCAGGATTGAATCCAAGTTGTGCCAGCTCAACTTGTAGCTGTGCAACATCGTCACCACGCATGTTTGGGTGGGTGTGAAACAACAAACGTTGACCAAGATGCCAGCCCGCTTCGACAAGACGAGCCCACGTCGTAGAGTCAATTTTCCCAGTAATTTGAAGGCCTCTAGACCTCTGAAAGGCCTCAACACTTATCTTGGTGGCGTCACCGAATACACCCAGTTCATCTTTGAATGAATCGTGTCCAATGCTACGTAGACGATCTTGCAGCTCACGAACTCGTTCACCCGAGTTGCCGTGTTGCAGAGCTTCGAAGTTCAGAGCGAGTTAAAGGTTCGCGGTGATTTCTTGGAGCAACGCACCCTTTGGCTTTGCGCCAACGAGACGTGCAACAACTTCACCATTCTTGAACAGAAGAAGTGTTGGGATACTCATCACTGAGAACTTTGTTGCAGTTGCAACATTGACATCAACGTCAAGCTTGCCAATTACAAACTTGTCTGATTGTTCAACGGCGAGTTCTTCGAGGATTGGTGCAATCATTTTGCAAGGGCCGCACCACTCCGCCCAGAAGTCAACCAGAACAGGCTTGTCTGATGATCCAATAACTTCAGCAAAAGTTGCGTCGGTAAGTGTTGTGATGTTTGCGCTCATGTGTGCCTCCAAAATAAACGCCTAAACAAAGGCGTTGCGGATTCAACCTTAGCGAGCAAGCCCTAGTGACCCTGCGCTTCTAGCCAGCGTTCTGCGTCAATGGCAGCAATACAACCAGATCCTGCAGATGTAATTGCTTGTCGGTAGACGTGGTCCTGGACGTCACCAGCGGCAAAAAGACCCTCAATGTTGGTAAACGATCCAATGCCGGTGCGCACGTAGCCATTTTCTTCTAGATCAACTTGACCCGTTACCAACGTGGTATTTGGAATGTGACCAATGGCCACAAAGATGCCAGTCACGTCAAGTACTCGTTCCTCACCGCTGATGGTGTCTTTGACCTTCATGCCAGAAACCTTCTCGTCGCCCAAAACTTCAACAACCTGTGTATTCCAAGCAAACTTGATCTTTTCGTTCTTAAATGCGCGATCTTGCATGATCTTTGAAGCACGAAGACTGTCGCGTCGGTGAACCAAAGTCACGCTTGATGCGAAGCGAGTGAGGAATGTTGCTTCTTCGATTGCCGAGTCGCCACCACCAATAACGGCAATGTCTTGTCCTCTAAAGAAGAAACCATCACACGTGGCACACGTTGAAAGTCCGTGACTGAGTAGTCGCTCTTCACCGGGGACGCCCATCATCAACGAGCGTGCACCAGTGGCGAGAATTACGGTGTCGGCAGTAATACTTGGCTCAACGTCGTCGGTGAGCCAGGCCTTAAATGGTCGTGACGTCGCATCTAGTTTTTGGACTTTAGTAACACGAAGGTCAGCGCCGAAGCGTGCAGCCTGCGCGCGCATGTTTGCCATGAGCTCTGGACCAGTGATTGCTTCAGGGAAACCAGGGAAGTTTTCAATGTCGGTGGTCAACATCAACTGCCCTCCAGGCTGGTCGGTGGTTGATGATGGCTCACCTTCAATAACAATCGGATTCAACTGCGCGCGCGCTGAGTAGATAGCTGCTGTGAGTCCGGCGGGACCAGAACCAATGATGAGAACAGATGTGTGTTCTGACATTTACTTCCTTAGATTTGCGGGGCGACGGCGTCGCCAAATAATTAAACCAGTGATGACAAGAATTCCTCCGACAATCAAACAGCTAAGCCATTCGTGTCCATCAAAAATGTACACGTTTAGAAGTCGAATGATTCCAATAACAAGAACTGTAAGTAGCACCGCAGCAATGAGCAAAAGAATGAATCCGAAAGCAATCGTGCGGCCAGCAACCAGTATTGGGCGGAGTATGCGGTCGTGCACGACATCAAGCACGTGGTCAAAGGCTTCGAAAGCCTTATCGACTACGTCAGGTTCGTGCTCGCTTTTTTCTTCACTCACACTAAGAACTTAGTTGGAGAGAGCGGGCTCTAGGCCTGCACCCAGCAAAGACCGATTATCCCCGGCCCACCGTGTGTTCCAACTACTGGACCAATGTCAGTTACCAGCAATGGAAATTCGCTTTGTATGTCACTAACGAGTTTTTTAAGTGCTTCAACTTCTTCTGATGCACCGTGCACAAGCGCCAAGCGACGCAGGGGAGCGTTGCTGCGAGCAACATCAGCAATTGCAGCAAGGGCCTTGGCCCTCGTTCTTTGACGACCAGCCTCAGAAACGATTCCATCTTTGAGCTCTAACAATGGCTTAATCGAAAGGACTTGTCCCATGAGGGCCTTGGCACCACCGACACGGCCACCCTTTTGAAGATGTTCGAGTGTGTCGAGCATTGCAACCACGCCAACCTTGTGCGTTAGCTCTAATGCTTTCTTCTCGAGATCATCGAGCGAGGCACCAGTTTTTGCGAGCTCTGCAATTTCAACAGCGAGGAGTCCTTGCGCCATTGAAACTGCTTTCGAGTCAACAACACGAACAGGAATCTTTCCAGCGACAGCATCTCTTGCGAGTATGGCTGATTGGTGAGTTGCACTGAGTGCTTCAGAGAGTGCAATCACAAGAACACCATCACAGCCACTGCTGAGTGCGCGCTCGTAAGCAAGCTGGAACGAACCAGGTGATGGAGCAGCGGTTTCAGGAAGCGTCTTTGATGCTTTGCACTTGGCCCAAAATTCATCTGGAGTTAGATCAACGCGGTCAGTGAATTCATCATCACCGAATCGAATGCTGAGTGAAACAACATCAATATTGAGTCTCTCAACAACGTCTTGAGGTAAATCACATGCGCTGTCAGTAACTATTCGAATGTTTGCCATGATGCTCCTTTAGAACTTGTTTAGCCTTGCACCTTTTTTGCTGTTCCGCACTATTTTGCGTTGCCACATAACAATAAAGGTTAAATAGGTCAATATTCCAAGCAGCGCACTTGCCCCAAAGCGTGTCAGAAGACCAATCCCGCTCGAAGAGGTCGAAGAGGAATAGGCGACTGCGATCACGAGACCACTCAGCGCTGACGCGACAATGCTTCGAAGTACATGCTTAGACCAGAGTGTTGCGCTGATGCTGACTTGATGTCTTGTTAGGTTCGCAAGTGCGACCAGAGCAACTGCACTGTAGGAAAGTGTCACACTGGCACATAGACCCGCCATTGAATGACGACCAATAAAAATTGCGAGAATTACGGTTAAGCCATTTTGTAATACGTACAGATAAAAAACATCTCGTGCGCGCTGCATTGCTTGTAGGCCGCGAATACAGAGTTGGAATATGGTGAATCCAGGTAGCCCAGCTCCCAGAACTGCCAGAACAGATCCAGCAAGAAGTCGGTGCTCTGCGTGGTCGTGGTTTAACAACACTCCAACGAGTGGTTGTGACAAGATCACCAAACCAACTGTGCAAGGAACAATAATGACGAGTGACTGGCGAAGACCGAACCTGAGTCGTTCGCTGAGCCCGGCGAAGTCTTTATCAGTTGCGAGTTTTGAAAGTTGTGGAGTGAGCGCAGAGAGCACCGAGACAACAATTACCGCGTAGGGCATCTGCATAAATGACCAACCGTAGGTGTAAGCGCTCACGGGGCCACCACCACCAATGGCGAATGCAAAGGCGAGCACTACGTAGAGCGATAGTTGATTCGCAACAACAACCAACAACGTCCAACTACCAAGGCGTCCAATGGTTTTTACAGCGGGATCTCGAAAATTGAAGTTGAACGTAACTCTGGCAAGATCACTACGCGCAAGCGACGGCAACAAAAATAAAAATTGCAAGACGACACCAAATGTTGTTCCAAGACCTAACCACAAAAGATGCCCTGAGCCACTCAAATTTGCAAGTGTTGGTGTTGGGTCTACAAGATGAAACCACACCAAGACAGCGATACAAACAATGTTGTTTATTACCGGCACCCATGAACCCGGTGCAAACTTATTTCTAATGTTTAGTAGCGCAGTGGCAATACCAATTATTCCGTAAAAGAATATTTGAGGAACAAACCACCGAAGAAGTGACGTGGCAAGTGCACGTTGTTGGTGGAGGTTGGCAATATGTGAGAGCCCGTGTGGATGATTAAGAGCAGTAAATCCATCGATAATCCATGGAGCAAAAATCCACGCCACTACTGATGCAATAAATAAAACAATAAGTGCGCCCGTAATGACACTGGATATCGACCTCCAAGCTTTACGTTCGCCATCAACGCTTAGGCGCTCAATAAAAACCGGGATAAATGTCGCGCTCGCGATGCCACCAAGCACAAGGTCAAACAACATGTTTGGAACGGTGTTCGCTAGGTTGAATGCATCAGCTATTGGGGTAAATCCAAGTACCCACGCCAATACGAGCACCCGAAATAGGCCAGTGAGTCGCGAAACGAGTGTTCCCGAGGCCATTGAAAAAACACGAGAACTGTGAGAAGAAACTTGGCTCATTGCGCTCGCTCATTTCGACGACGCCTGCTTGTTCTAATCCACCAAAGCGCCAGCACAACAAGTGAGCCAATTGAGATTACGTAACCAACGGCTGATGTTCCAGCAATTCGAACCTGCACGGCACTACGCGCAAGAATTACATGTCCGTCAGGGGTTGTAACAATCACCTGCAGCGTCAGGTTTCCTCCACGAGGATCGGTGACGGGTACACGAAGTGATTTCGTAGATGAATCAAGTGACGTCACTACGTTCGCCCCCTTAGGGAACGTGAGTCGATTTGTCACAAGATGCACAACTGCAGTCATTGTGTAATTTGCACGACTTAGTAAGGTGATTGGAAGTGAAGCTCCTGTACCAGCCAAAGTGATTGTGCTTGGATTCACGGAGAATTTTCTTAGCTCAGCATTGAGCGCACTTTGGGCGGCGTCAATTGCATTTTGACGCTCTGAAGCCCTCCCAGAAATTTCTGCCACCGCAACGTCAGTACTCAGCTGATTGCTTAGAACCGTAGAACCCACTCCCTGGTTAAAAGAAGTCACTTCGTCAATGAGCTTGCTGAGCGAGGAAACGTTGTGTGCACTCCAAGGGGCGCCGGGAGTGATCATCAGACTGCGAGTAGTTGGTGATCCGTTTGCACCAATGTTCTTTACGTTAAATAGTGGAGTGAGCGGACTTGGCGTTGCGAAGGGGAAGTGAGCAAGTCCTGTTAAAAAATTAGTAACAAATTTAGATTCAGTTCCACCAAGTGACGTCGCCACGACAACACTCCTCGACGCTGATAGTCCTGGTGCCTCAAAATGAAGAAACGCCAAAGTTCCAAGTGCAATTGCTGCACGCCTGCCCGGTTCAATGTTTTTATCCATCATGAGCCTGGAGAGTGGTTCATCGATACTCATTGCGCTAAGGGTGCTAGCGCCTGACACATGAAAGGGTGCGCCCCAGTACAGGCTGCTTGACGGTGCGTAGGTAAGTGCACCCTCTGGGAAAACAACGTTTGTCACACCAATGCCAGCAAGAGCGTCCAGAGTTGCAACAGACGGTGTCGTTGTTAGAAGAACAGGTGAATCAACGTATTTGCCGGTTGCTGTGTGCACTAATGATTTCGTGTATTCAAGCTGATTGGTGGCTTGTGAGGTGAGGCCATTTGATACGAGCCCACCAAAATCAATGTTCCCAGGGGGTGAACTAATGATTGTGTGCACCGAGCTCTGTGTTGCACTCTTAATCCCGGCGAGGAACTTCGCTGAGACAGCATTGGTTGAAGTAATTGTTTGGTAGTTAGCCCCAAAAGAAATCGGCACTCGAGGAAACTTTGAATCAGCAGTCAGCGAAGCAAGGGTCTCGCTCGCAGCATTGAGTGACGTCGCATCCATTGTTTGGATCCAACTGATCTGAAGAGGATGCAATACATGGCTTGCTCGTACGGCAACGAGAGACCACTTAGTTTTTTGGTTAGCCATTGAGTAGCTAATTGGATACACACCGTCACAAAAACTTCTCACACAGTGAAGGACTAAACGCGCGGTGTTACCTGCGCAGTTGGAACTACTTTTATTTCCTGAGAGAGTTTTTATCTCAACACTGAGTGTTGTTAGCCCGCTCTTGGCACAGACCTGCACGCCTGAAGTTGCACTCAGTAATGATCCAGCTCCGCTCACGATTGGTGTGATCTGTGATCGTTGAAGAATTCTTGGGTAGAGCTTGATCTCAAAAGGTGCTGGCACCGAACCCTGTTTTATGGTGAGCGAGAAGTGTGCTGATCCATTACTCGAGAGCGAGGCGACACTGTCTTGGTGGACAACACTGAATACCGGGGTCGCCAGGGCCTGCGTGGCCGAGGGCCACGCCACCGCCGCGAGGCTGAGGAGTACGACGCAAAGCGCCCGCCACCAGGTCGAAAATCGGTGGAACATTGCATTACTAGGCTACCTTCGCTCAACGCCTTTGCACGACGCCTACTACCCTTCAATCAGAGTGAATTCATTTGACCAAGTACACGAGCGCCTTAGTGAGCTGGCGAGGCTTTCAGCCCCACTAGCCCGTGCCTTTAATGACGCGGGCTTCTCCCTCTACGCCGTTGGGGGCTCAGTGCGTGACTGCATTCTCGACATTGAGCGCCGTGATGACTTTGAAATTGACTTCACCACCAATGCTCGCCCCGACGACATTGCTCGACTTATGGAGCCGCTCTGCTCAGGACTCTGGGAACAAGGGCGTGCCTTTGGAACCATTGGTGGACTTTTGAAAGAAGGTGACTTTAAGGCTGAGATCACCACATTTCGTTCCGAAGCGTACGTTGATCATTCACGCAAACCTGCCGTTGAGTGGGGCGACTCGCTCCAGTCAGATTTAAGTCGTCGCGATTTCACGATCAATGCTCTCGCACTAGATGTGATTGCACTGAACAACAACACACCTGAAGTGCAAACACTGTTTGACTTCTTTAATGGATTCAACGACCTGCATGACCGTGTACTACGCGCACCAATCGACCCTGAGATCTTGTTTAGTGATGATCCACTACGCATGCTTCGTGCTGCTCGTTTTGCTTCACGTTTTAATTTGCAAATTGATCCCAGCATTGAAGCGGCCGCAACAAAAATGTCTGAGAAGATAAACATCGTTTCTGCAGAGCGAATTAGAAATGAAATCGACCTGCTCCTGCTCACTGAACAACCATCTGTTGGTCTTGACTTCATTGTTCGCACGGGGCTCGCCGACCATTTTTTCCCAGAACTGCCCAAGCTGCAACTAGAACAAGACCCCATCCATCACCACAAAGACGTCCTTAAACACACGTGGGCCGTTGTCGACAAAACATCGCCAAACCTCGTGCTGCGTCTCGCTGCGCTCTATCACGACATTGGAAAACCAAACACTCGTGACATCACGAGCGAAGGGGTTACTTTCAGATTTCACGAAGTTGTTGGTGCAAAAATGACACGCAAGCGAATGCTGGCGCTTAAATATTCCCAAGAAGTAATTGACGACGTTTCAATGCTCGTTGAGCTACACCTTCGCTTTCACACGTACAAAATGGGCTGGAGTGACAAAGCGGTTCGTAGGTATGTGCGCGACGCTGGCCACCTCCTCGATGCGTTAAACGAGCTAACGCGATGTGACTGCACCACACGCAACGCGAGGAAGGCTCAAACACTGGCGCTTCGCATGGACGAACTTGAAGTTCGCATTGGTGAACTTCGTGAGCAAGAAGACATTGATAATCAGCGACCTGCGCTTGACGGCGTAGCGGTAATGGAGATTCTCAATATTTCTCCGAGTCGTAAAGTTGGCGAGGCACTGGACTTTTTAATGGAAATTCGTACCGACGAAGGTGAAATCACTGTGCAAGAAGCGAAGGTCAGACTTCTTGAATGGTGGAGCGAACAAGCGAAATAAAAAATCCCCTCGCCAAAATGACGAGGGGATTTTTTATTTACGAAGGCTTATGGCCAGACTGGGTTTTCTCCGCCCTCGGCGAATTCATTGACCATGTTGTGAGCAATGTCGTCGTGGAACTGAACCGGTGGCGACTTCATGAAGTACGCCGATGGACCCATGATTGGCCCACCAATTCCGCGGTCTAGGGCAACACGAGCACAGCGAACAGCGTCGATGATTACTCCAGCTGAGTTAGGTGAGTCCCATACTTCGAGCTTTAGTTCCAAATTAAGTGGAACATCACCGAAGTTACGTCCTTCCATACGGATGTAGGCCCACTTGCGGTCTTTCAACCATGGCACGTGGTCACTTGGACCAATGTGTACATCGTCAGCACTCATGTTTGAAATTTCGAGCTGTGAAGTAACGGCCTGTGTCTTTGAGATCTTCTTTGACTCGAGACGCTCGCGGTCGAGCATGTTCTTGAAGTCCATGTTTCCACCAACGTTGAGTTGATAGGTGTGGTCAAGTGAGAGACCACGGTCTTCAAAGAGACGAGCAAGTACGCGGTGAACAATCGTTGCACCAACTTGGCTCTTGATGTCGTCACCAATGATTGGCACGCCCGCGTCTGCGAATTTCTTCGCCCATGTTGGGTCAGATGCAATGAACACTGGGATGGCGTTAACGAATGCACATCCAGCGTCAATGGCTGCTTGTGCGTAGAAACGCTGTGCGTCTTCAGAACCTACAGGTAGGTAAGAAACAAGCACTTCTGCACGTGCATCCTTAAGTGCCTTAACAACATCAACAGCTTCTGCTGGCGATTCTTCGATTGATGCGCGGTAATACTTGTTGAGACCATCCATTGTTGGTCCACGAAGAACGTTGACGCCAATAGATGCAACATCGCAGAACTTGATTGTGTTGTTCTGTCCGCCTTCGATTGCCTTTGAGAGGTCGCTGCCGACCTTCGAGGCATCTACGTCGAATGCAGCGACAAATTCAATGTCACTTACGTGGTAGCCACCAAGCACAACGTGCATAAGACCTGGGACATCGTCACCGGCCTTTGCATCCTTGTAATAGGTAACACCTTGAATGAGTGAGCTTGCGCAGTTTCCAACGCCCGCTATGGCCACGCGAATCTTTTCCATGGCTCTCCTTTCCTACTTCGCTTCTCGAGCGAAAGTTTGTTGATTACTGCGTTCGGCGGATAACAAGTTGTCAATCCAGGCGAGGTCTAACTCCACAGCGTTCGCGGCGTGACCCATCACGTCACGTGCGTAGCTGTCTAGCTGTTCGTTGTTTGCGCCGGCACGAACTTCTGCGAGGCGTTCAACGAGATCTGTGCGCCGGCGCTCTAAAAGCCCAACGCGTGAAGGGGGCGTTAGGTATTTAGCGAGGGCCATGCGAAGTGAAAATTCTTTTGCGTCATCGAGTGTGGCGGTATTGCTGAGTAGTCCAATGAACTCTTCTTTTCCACGCTCGGTGATGCGGTATGCCTTGCGTCCTCTGCGACCGAGTCCCTGGCTTTGGCGCAGTGAACGCAGCGATGCTCGCTCACCAGAGAGCGATCCAGTCGAAAGGGGACTGATGCGAGGCTCGCTCGTAGCTGCAGCTTCAACAAATCCGTGGCGTTCGAGTCGCGCTAGCGCCGGGTAGATGGACCCGAAGGATACGTTCGCCGATATGCCCAGGCGCTCGCGCAGCTGGGTACGGATTTCGTAACCGTGGTGGTCACGATCCATAAGTAGTCCGAGGATGGCAATGTCTAACACTCGAATCATTCTATCGTTTCGATACATCGATTGTGCAACTTTGAAGGATTTCCCTATTTTTAAAGGGGTACGGTAATGTCACGTCTAATGGATAAGAGCTTTCGCACCAGTACCGCCGATGGAGCGGTTGTTGAGTTCGGACTCGTCCGTCACGCCCTTTTAGCAAAACTCGCCGATGGATCACTTCGACACGAAGACATCTGTGACGCTCACCCTGAACTTCTTCGCGCAGCAAAAAACATTGGTCGAACCACTGGTGAAACGTGTCCGGTCTGCAGCGAAACTGAACTCGTTGAAGTTACCTACGTATTTGGTGCACGTTTACCCGCAGGCGGAACGTGTCCAACGTCTCGCGCTGAACTTTTGAAACTCGAACGTCGCGAAGATCCAGTGCAGTGTTACGCAGTTGAAGTCTGTGTTAGTTGCTCGTTCCATCACCTCGTAAGAAAATGGAGTGCAGGAGCTCGACGACAACGAAAAGCTCAACCGGTGCAACAAAAGAAAGCACGATCATGAGTATTAGTGCGCCGGAGATTCGTTCACGCAAACGCAGGAACGGTGCATCACCGATTGTGATGGTTACCGCCTACGACGAACCAGGTGCGCGTTACGCAGATGCTGGCGGAGTTGACATGTTGCTTGTTGGTGACTCGGTCGCGAACGTTGTACTTGGCCACACCGACACGCTTCATGTTTCAGTAGAAGAGATGTGTCACCACGTTCGCGCAGTTAGTGCTGCGAAACCAAATGCACACATCGTGGCTGACATGCCCTGGATGAGCTATCACATCAGTGACCGTGAAAGTGTTCGAAACGCAGCAGCGTTGATTCGTGCTGGTGCACACAGTGTGAAACTCGAAGGTGGCTCAGTCAGGCGCGATGTTGTTCGTGCAGTGCTTGATGCAGAGATTCCGGTTATGGGCCACATTGGACTCACGCCACAAAGCGTGCTCGCCTTTGGTGGTTTTAAGGTTCAGGGCAAGACCCTTGATGCCGCGAAGCTCTTGATGGAAGATGCACTTGTGCTGCAAGAAGCCGGTGTTTTTTCAATGGTGATTGAAGCGGTGCCGCCAATTGTTGGCACGCAGATCACCCAAGCGCTCGATGTCCCAACAATTGGTATTGGTGCAGGTCCTGATACTGATGGTCAAGTACTGGTGTTTCATGACCTTCTCGGACTAACCAATCGCAAGCCCGCCAAGTTCGTTCGCCAGTACGCCGACATTGGAAAGGCCATAACTGACGCAGTTTCTCAGTACGCTTCAGACGTCAGAAACGGTTCATTTCCTAGTGAATCAGAGGTTTACGCCAACCCCGACGAACTCCTCAACTAGCCAAAAACTGGCTTTTGAAGTAGAGTTGACCTTCCTACATACGTAGGGAAGTAACTACATACCCTGCTCTGTTTTCCGCAGAGCCCGACCTAGTCGGACCAGAGGGAAAGGAAAAGCTCTATGAGGGCATATGAATCAATGATCGTGTTCGACGTAACCGTCGATGCACAGACAATCCAAGTAGCACTAGACCGCGCACTTGACACAATCCGAAATAATGGTGGAACACCGGGCGCAATCGACCGTTGGGGGAAGCGTCCCCTGGCGTACGAGATCAACAAGCGCAAAGAGGGCTACTACGTTTTGGTTGAATTCAATGGTGTGAACGAGACAGTTTCTGAACTCGACCGCATCTTGACTCTTTCTGACGAAGTCCTTCGCTTCAAGGTCCTACGACGCAACGAACGTGCCAGCCGTGTTACGGCCAAGGCATAAGTTCGTCGCTTAGAGAAAAGGAAATTGAAATGGCTGATAACACTATTACCGTCGTTGGAAACGTAACGCGTGACCCTGAACTGAAGTTCTTGAACTCCGGTCAAGCAGCACTGCGTCTTTCTATCGCCGTAAACCGCCGCTGGCAGAATCGTCAAACCCAGGAATGGGAAGAGCGAGTTTCATACTTCGAAGTCTCGGCCTACGGGCCAATGGCTGAGAACGCAGCTAACTCGGTGCAGAAGGGTGCTCGCGTAATTGTTACGGGTCGCCTCGAGCAGCGCAGTTGGGAAACAGACAATGGTGACAAGCGTTCGATTGTTGAAATCGCCGCTGATGAAATTGCACCATCGTTGCGCTACGCAACTGCCGTTGTAACCAAGACACCTCGTGCCGAAGGTGGCAACTTCTCTTCAGGAGACCGCCCAACACCACGACCTGCTTCAAACGAACCATCTACCTATGCATTTGATGAGGAGCCTTTCTAATGCCACGTAAGAATATGCCAACGCCGCCAAAGCGCGCGCCAAAAATTGAAAAGCGTCACACGAAGAAGAAGCCATGCACATTCTGTGTTCACGGTGTAATCGCCGTTGACTACAAGGACCTTGCACAACTTCGCAAGTACATCTCAGATCGCGGAAAGATTCGCGGACGCAAGGTGTCTGGCAACTGCCAGCAGCACCAGCGTGACGTTACTGATGCAATCAAGACTGCTCGTGAACTTGCACTCCTTCCATACACCCAGCGCACCGTGACTGAAAAGCGCGGCGGCCGTGGACGTGATGACCGCGGTGATCGTGGTTCACGCGGACCTCGTGGTGAAAAGGAAGAAGCCACCTTGGCCGACGTCCTTGGTGACATCGACGGTGAAGTAATTCGCGAAGAGCTCCTAGAAGACGCCAGCACTGCTGAAGCAGTCTTCGAAGCTGCAGCAATAGTTGAAGCAGCAACTGTGGAGGTTTCAGAATGAAGGTCCTTCTAAGAAACGACATCCGTGGCGTAGGTCGCCGTGGCGACATTGTTGAAGTGAAGAAGGGTTTTGCTCGCAACTTCCTTCTTCCAAACGGTGACGCACTTGAAGCGAACGACATCATGGAGATCCAGGCTGCATCAATGCGCAAGGCTCGCGATGTACGTGACGCTCAGAGCCGTGAAGCTGCAGAAGTTCAGCGCACGCTTATTGAGCAGGCAAGTGTTTCTATTTCAGCTCGTGCTGGTGCAAACGGTCGTCTCTTCGGTTCTGTAACCGAAGCAGATGTCGTTAACGCCATCCGAACTGCGACGAACATCTCGCTTGACCGTCACCAGATTTCAATGACTGAGCACATTAAAGAGCTCGGTTCAGCCACTGTTTCAGCGACACTGTTTGACGGTGTGGTTGCTTCTGTGACTGTGCAGGTTGTCGCTAAATAGACCAATCTTCAAAGGAATTTCACTATGCCGGGGCTTTTTGCCCCGGCATAGTGCTTGTTACACCCATTTGAGATGATTAAAACTAGGGAGTTAGGCACAGACTTTCCCCCATGTTGTTGTTCTTGTGACACACAGCCAAAACGTGCGAACGTTGGAGTCTTATGACGCAGATTGAATCAGACCGACAAAGGACCGCCCCTAACGCAGGGCGAGTCCCACCGAGTGTTATTGAAGCAGAAGAGTCGCTCATTGGTGCGATGTTGCAACTTCCTGAAGCAGTCAGTATCGCGTACGAACTTGTTCAAGAAGAAGATTTTTATCGCCCACTTCACGGACAGATTTATTCAGCAATCGTTGACCTCGTTAATAGTGGTGACCCAGTTGACTACGTCACCGTGCAAGCAAAAATGCAAGAGCGTGGCTCACTTCAGATTGAACTCGCAGTTCTCGCCGCTCTACAGAGCAATACTCCTTCAGCTGCAAACGCGCAGCACTACGCACAGCTTGTTCGCGACAAAGCACAACAGCGTCGACTTATTTCTGTAGCTGGTGGAATTCTTGATGATGCGTATGTTCCAACTGATGACGTTGCAATGTTGCTTGATGACGCAGAGCGAAAGATCAACGCAATTGGAGATGGACAGAAAGCAGACTCAGTCGCACACCTTCAGAGTCTCTTGCTTGCTGAAGCAGACATTTTGGAAGAACGTGGTGAAACACGTGGACAGTTCAATGGTCTAGAAACTGGGTACCGATCATTGGACCGCATTCTTCAAGGACTACAGCCAACCAGTCTCTCGATCATTGGTGCTCGACCAAGTATGGGTAAGACCGCCTTTGGTCTTGGAATACTTACTCACGTTGGTGCGATTGTTAAGCGACCAGCGCTGTACTTCTCTCTAGAAATGAGCAAGCAGGAGCTTGCAGAACGTATCCTCGCATCGACTGCACGTATTGACTCAACCAAGCTTCGTACCGGTGACCTGAGTGACAACGACTGGAATAACGCACACAAGGCATTTGCCATGTTGCAGAGTGCACCAATTTTCATTGACGACAACCCAGCCCTTACCGTGATGGACATTCGTGCTCGAGCTCGCAGAATTAAGCAACAGCAAGGTGACCTTGGTGTTGTCATCATTGACTACCTACAGCTCATGAGCTCACGTGGCAAGGCTGAAAACCGTCAAGTAGAAGTTTCAGAAATGAGCCGTGCATTAAAGATTCTGGCGCGTGAATTAGAAACACCAGTTATTGCGTTGTCACAGCTTTCACGTGCCCTCGAAGCTCGTGCTGACAAGCGACCAATGATGTCTGACCTTCGTGAATCTGGATCACTTGAGCAGGACGCTGACGTTGTTTTGTTCTTGTTCCGTCCTGAAAAGTACGGTGAGGTTACAAACGACCAAAAGGCTTCAGCAGAAATCATTGTTGGAAAGAACCGTAACGGTCCAACTGACACAGCCTTCTTGACGTGGCGAGATGAATTCACTCGCTTTGACAACTTGCCCGACTCGAGCGCGGTCTAGTTATTTAGCGATTAGTTCGCTAGAAACCTCCCAAAGCTTCATTGCAAGCTCTGGGTCAATGGCGTAGTCCTGGACTCCACCCATAGGAACATCCTTTGATGCAGGCAGTGCCTGAGCGCAGTCTTCGAGGTAATGGCCACCACGACCTTCGAGCTCAACGCCAACAGCTGCCCACGTTGACGTTGATGCGCCTTGTTCAACGTTCTTAAAGCGCTCGTTGATAACACCTTGTTCATTGAACCAACCCATTGCAATTTGCTCTTCGCGGGGAAGATACTTCTGAAGACCAGTGATGATGCCGCCCGGGTGAACAGCGTTAGCGGTAATTCCTTGATTGCCATACAACGCACTCACACCAACGGCGAAAAGTGCACAAGCGGTCTTTGACTGACCATACGAACTCCACTTCTCGTAGGGACGATTTTCAAACATGATGTCGTCAAAGACAACGGGGCTCAAGCGATGGCCAATTGAGCTGAGCGCAACAACACGAGAGGTCTGTGCTGCAAGTAGTGCGGGCGCGATTCCAGTGAAGAGTGCAAAGTGTCCCAGATGATTAGTTCCAAACTGCATCTCAAAGCCGTCTGCCGTCTTCGTCTCGGGTGTTGTCATTACGGCTGCATTGTTGATCAAGATGTCCAGTGTTGAGAAGTCACTCAGAAACTGTTCAGTGAAAGTTCGTACAGAGCTCAGACTCGCGAGGTCAAGAGACCTAAGCATCACTTTGTCGATGTTTTCCGTAGTTGCAATTGCTCGAAGTGATTCTTCACCGCGACTCTGGTCTCTAACTGGAAGAACAACAGTTGCTCCGGCGTGAGTAAAGGCGCGTGCTGTCTCAACACCTAGACCCGATGAAGCTCCGGTGATGAGAACTGTCTTGCCTGTTAGATCGTGGCCACTAATTACTTCGAGGGCTGTGCTTCGATATCCAAATGGTGATGTGATGCGCTCAGCGCTCGATGTAGTCATGAAAAAAAATGTACTACAGGTGAAACAAAAAGCCCCCCGAACTTTCGCTCGGGGGGCTTAATGAAATGAGTTGTTTATTTAGGCTGCATACGAATACCAGCGTCGAGACGTACTGACTCGGCATTCATGTAGCTGTTGCTAAGAAGTTCAACTGCGAGTGATGCGAACTCTGATGAGTAACCAAGACGCTTAGGGAACAACACGCCAGCGCCAAGGCGAGCCTTGAATTCATCTGAGGCAGGACCGGTTCCGTAAATTGGTGTGTCAATGAGGCCAGGCAAGATGCAGTTGGCACGAACACCAATTGCTGCGAGGTCGCGAGCAAGTGGCAATGTAAGTCCAACAACGCCACCCTTTGATGAAGAGTAAGCAACTTGTCCAATCTGTCCATCTTCAGCAGCAACTGATGCAGTGTTAACAATTGCACCACGTAGTCCGTCAACGTCAGGTGTGTTGTGGCTCATTGCCGTTGCGCCAAGACGACACATGTCGAATGTTCCGATCAAGTTGATTTCAATCACCTTGCGATACAGCGCGAGGTCGTGTGCTGATGAGTACTCACCATCTTTTCCAACGGTGCGAGTTGCCCAACCAATTCCTGCACAGTTAACAACGGTCCACAGTGGGGCCATTGCCTTCGCAGCTTCAATGGCTGCAATGTTCTGCTCGGTGTTCGTTACGTCACAGTGAACGTATGTTCCACCGATTTCTTTCGCTACTTCTTCTCCGCGTGCATCGTTGAGGTCAGCGACAACAACTTTTACCCCGCGTGCAGCGAGCGCACGAGCGGTTGATTCGCCAAGTCCTGATGCACCGCCGGTGACGACTGATGAGGTGTTCTTAAGTTCCATGATGGTTACTCCTGAGTAGTTTGCCTGGGTTAGACCGTAGTAGAAGTACGAAGTGCTGGGAGCAGGTCCTGTGCCATCTAGCCTTGTTACATGCCATCAGCCTATGAATACACCAAAGAAGAACTGGCTGAGCTCCTAACGGGCGAGCCCCGATACCGCGCCGATCAGGTCTGGCATGGTCTATGGACTGAGGGCCAGGATATAAAAGAAATCACCACAATCCCTAAAGCACTTCGCTCAAAGCTAGGCGAACAGTTCCCATCGAGTCTCGAAGTTGCGAACTTTGTTGAGAGCGATCTCGGTTCAACGCAGAAGTGGGTGTTTCGTTTAGCTGATGGCGCAACAATCGAAACTGTGTTGATGGCGTACGAGGACCGCGTCACTGTTTGTGTCTCAAGCCAAGCGGGTTGTGCAATGGGCTGCACATTTTGTGCAACAGGACAAGCTGGGTACTCTCGCCAACTCACAATTGGTGAAGTCATTGAGCAAGTTATGTTCGCATCACGTGCAGCTGCTCCACGTCGACTTTCAAATGTTGTGTTCATGGGAATGGGAGAGCCACTCGCGAACTATGCAACGACGGTTGGTGTTGTAAAGCGACTCCACGAATACAAAGGTATGTCAGCTCGAAACCTCACTGTGTCAACGGTGGGTGTTGCTCCAGCAATTGAAAAGCTCGCAAACGAAGGTCTGCCGCTAACACTTGCAGTGAGTCTTCACGCTGCAAATAATGAAACACGTAACGAACTCGTTCCACTTAACAAGCGTTACAACCTTGAGCGACTTCACGAGGCGTGCACTATGTGGATTGCAACCACGGGTCGTCGACTTAGTTTCGAATGGGCACTTATTGACGGGGTGAATGACACTGATCAAGCGGTTGAGGAACTTGCGGACTATGCACTGTCGCTTCGTGCACACGTAAATCTCATTCCACTTAACCCAACACCTGGCTACCTCGTTATGGGCTCGTCTGGAACACGAGTATATGAATTTAGAAAAGCTCTCGAAGAGCTCGGAGTGAATGTAACAGTTCGAAATACTCGCGGGCGATCAATCGATGCAGCGTGTGGGCAGTTGGCTCAGGTAACCAACGGCAAACGCCGCTCTATTCCGGTTCGCTCAGCGTAAGTTTCTCCTGCTGCCAGAACGTTGGTAGCGCTTTAATAAGAACGAGTGCCCCAAGAACACACGCGATTCCTCCACTCACAACTGAGAACTCCGTTGAAATAAGTCCCGCAACAACACCTGATTCCATGTCTCCAATTCGTGGACCGCCAGTTACTACGGCGATTTGGATAGACGCTATTCGACTTCGGTACTCATCTGGCAGAGTGCTTTGCAAAATTGTGTTTCTAAATATCGCCGACAGTGCATCAGCACCACCGGCAAAAGCGAGAAAGAACACACCTAGCCAGAGCACGTGAACCACACCAAAAAGTGTTATCGCTACACCCCACGCAATGACCGAGAGGACAACAAACCTGCCTTGTCGGTGAATGTTGTCAACCCATCCACTGATCAGTGAAATTAAAACACCACCAATTGCTGGAGCGGAATAGAGAAGTCCGAGTGCACGTGGGCCGGCGTGATAAATGCTGAGAGCAAAAGCCGGGAAAAGAGCACGTGGCATTCCAAAGATCATTGCGTTGAGATCCACAAGGTAGACACCTTGAATGATTTTTGATTTTCGAACATAACTAAAACCATCACGTATTGATTTAAGAATTGCTCGTTCTCCGGGAGACGAAACGGGAGGAAGGGGGGAGAGAAAATATGCAGAGAGTGAAAGCAAAGCGAATGTGCAGGCGTCAATTAAATAACAAGACGGCACACCCACTGCTGCAATGAGTACACCAGCGAGTGCAGGACCAGCTAGAAAACCTGTTTGAAATGTGAGTTGAAAAAGTGAGTTTGCTGCGATGAGTTGTTCAGGCGGAACAATAGTTGGGATCACTGCACTGCGAAGTGGTCCTAAAAAGCCAGCAAGCCCAGCACTGAGTGCTGCGAGAATAATTAGTAGCGCAATGTGTTTATTATGCGACTGTGCATTGATGCCAAGTAGAACACTGAGCGCACCAAGACCAAGTGATGTGACGCTCAGTAGCAATCGCCGATTGACCCTGTCACCAACTGCTCCTCCCCAAAGTGAACCAATAATTAGTAGTGGGAGCTGAATAAGACTTGCAATACCTACCCACAAACTTGAGTGAGTATCTAAATAAATCTGATATGGAATCGCAACGGTTGTGAGATTACTGCCGAGTAGCGAAACGAACTGACCAGTAAAGAGCAATTTGAAGTCTTTATTGCCCTGAAAGGGTCGAAAGTCAACAAGTAGCCCTGGCATTCAAACAGCGTAGAGGACTAACGTCGAAACTGGGAGAGTTGGTGAGGTGGCCCAATGAATCAAGATGATGTAGTTCAATTACTTTCACCCGAGGGTGAGAGGATTGCGAATCCTGAATTCACTTGCTTATTAAATGGTAAGGAAATTTTTGGCCTTTATCGCGATATGGCGATAATTCGTCGAATCTGCGCTGAGTCAACTTCGCTCCAGCGCCAAGGTCAACTGGCTTTATGGGCTCCAATTCGTGGTCAAGAGGCTGCGCAAATTGGCGCAGGACGCGCACTCGCACCAAATGATTTTTCTTTTCCTAGTTACCGCGAACATGGAATCGCATGGTGTCGCGGTGTACCACCAGAAAACATGTTGCGTTTATTTCGTGCCGTATCCAATGGGGGGTGGGATCCGAATAAGTACCACCACTCAGTGCCCGCGATAGTTCTGGGCAATCAAGTACTAAATGCAGTTGGTTACGCCATGGGTATCCAAAGAGACGGTGCAGAAGAAGCCGCAGTCGCTTTCTTTGGGGACGGTGCATCGTCACAAGGTGACGTTCTTGAAAGTTTTGTTTGGGCCGCGTCGTTTAATGCACCTGTTGTTTTCTTTTGTCAAAATAATCAATGGGGAATTTCAACGCCTTCCTCGGTACAAATGAAAGTACCTCTTTATAAAAGAGCAGCTGGATTCGGTTTCCCAGGAATTCGAGTCGACGGCAACGATGTGTTGGCGGTATACGAAGTTACTAAACGCGCACTTGAAAACGCGAGAGCTGGTGGTGGCCCGACGCTCATTGAAGCATTCACCTACCGGATGGGCGCACACACCACATCAGATGATCCAACGAGGTATCGCGTTGACGCGGAAGTGGAAATTTGGAATCACCGTGATCCAATTGCACGAATCAAAGCGCTACTTGTTCGTGCGTATGGAGTGAAGAACGCACAATTCGAAGATGTAAATACTGAGGCGGATGAAATCGCAATGAAACTTCGCCATGATGTTCTCGCTATGGACCGCCCTGATCCCATGACAATGTTTGACCATGCATACGCCGAGGAACATCCCCTTATTGAAGAAGGGCGACGTGAACTAATTGAGTTAGGAATTGGTGGGTTGAAAAAATAATGACAACTACCACGATGACTATGGCTAAGGCCCTCAATGAGGGGCTTCGTCGCGCAATGGAAAAGAATAAAAAAGTCCTTTTAATGGGAGAAGACATTGGAAAACTTGGCGGTGTATTTCGAATTACTGATGGACTTCAGAAAGATTTTGGAGAAGACCGAGTAATTGATGCGCCACTTGGGGAATCTGGAATTGTGGGGACTGCAGTGGGGCTCGCAATCAGAGGATACCGAACTGTTTGCGAAATTCAGTTCGATGGCTTCGTGTATCCAGCCTTTGATCAAATAGTCTCCCAAGTCGCAAAACTACACAAACGTAGTGATGGTGCGTACACCATGGGGCTCGTAATTCGTTTGCCATTCCAAGGTGGCATCGGTGCAATTGAGCATCACTCAGAAAGCCCCGAGGCGTACTTCGCGCAAACTGCGGGCCTTCGAGTTGTTTCGTGTTCAACCCCAAACGACGCCTATTGGATGATTCAACAGTCAATCGAGCACGACGATCCAATTATTTTCTGTGAACCCAAGAGTCGTTACTGGGAAAAGGGTGAAGTCAATACCGACACTCCACCACGTGGTCTCTTTGAGGCGTCGGTACTTCGTGAAGGAACTGATGTGACAGTCATTGCCTATGGCGGCACCGTAAAGACATGTCTCCGTGCTGCAGACACCGCAGCGCTTGAAGGAACATCTATTGAAGTAATTGACGCGCGCTCGGTTGCTCCGCTTGATTTTGAAACAATGAAGGTTTCCGTTGAGAAAACAGGTCGCTTGGTGGTCGTGCAAGAGGCACCTCACAGTGCATCGATTGGATCAGAGATTATTTCTGAGCTCACCCAACGCTGCTTCTATTCAATGCAGGCTCCGGGGATTGTCGTTGGTGGATACCACGTCCCCTACCCACCTACGAGGATTGAAGAAGATTACCGGCCAACGGTTGATCGCATTCTTGATGGTGTTGACCGAGTGATTGGATTTGGAAAATGACTAAGAAAGTCTTTCTTCTGCCTGATGTTGGCGAAGGCCTTGTTGAGGCAGAGATTGTTGCCTGGAAGGTCAAGGTTGGAGATGTTGTCATACTCAACCAGCCTCTAGTGGATATTGAAACAGCCAAAGCCATGGTTGAGTTACCGAGCCCTTTCGCGGGAGTTGTGAGTGAACTTCATGGTTCACAAGGTGACACCATCCAAGTTGATGAACCGCTTATTACTTTTGATGTTGAAGGTGACGAAGCTGAAACGATTGCTGAAGAGCAACAAGCTGCTGATTCGGTGGGGTCTGGCCGTGAAGCAGTTCTAATTGGCTACGGAGTTGCAAAAGAAGAAGCTGTTGTGGCTAGAACACGACGCCGAAACGCACCCGAAACAACCCCTTCGGCTGCGAGAACGCAAGTACGAACCACACCTCCAGTTCGTTTGTACGCCAAGCAACACGGAATTGATCTCAACACAATTGCTGGAACGGGCAGAGACGGTGTCATCACGCGCAGTGATGTTGATAGTGCGCGAACTCCAGTCGCACCCGTGAAGCAGCTAAAAAGTTCTGGCGCAAATAAGACGTCTCGATTTGTTGGCCGGGAATTAGAGTCATGGTCGAGTGGACCGCTAGAAGAGCGCATACCGGTAAAGGGTGTCTTAAAGTCCATGTCAGAGGCAATGGCTTCGAGTGCTTTTAGCCAACCACGAGCAGCTGTGTGGGTTCGTATTGATGCCACAAAGACAATGGAGTTAGTGGCATCGCTAAAGAGGCACCCGAACATGCAAGATGTTCGCCTCTCGCCACTCGTAATTGTTGCACTGGGACTCTGTGACGCAGCACGCCATTATCCAGGTATTAATTCGTACTTTGACATGAAGACGAATGAAGTAGTTGTTCGTCGAACGGTCAATCTTGGAATTGCGGCGAATACAGATCGAGGTTTGATTGTGCCAAACATCAAGCAAGCCGATCAACTTGACCTTGTGGGTATGGCTCGCGCGCTGAACGTATTAGTTGAAAAAGCACGCAACGGCACCACAACACCAAATGAAATGCTCGGCACATCGCTAACAATTACAAACGTTGGTCCATTTGGTGTGGATGCAGCAATTCCAATAATTCCACCAGGTAGTGGTGCAATCATTGCCATAGGACAAATTGCTCCAGCGCCTTGGGTGGTGGATAACCAAGTTGTGGTTCGACAAGTTTGTGAAATAGCAATGTCATTTGATCATCGCCAGATAGACGGTGCACTTGCATCAATAGTGCTGAACCACTTGGGTCGTTTTTTATCTGACCCCGCGACATCGCTGTTAGCAAATTAATTGCTAACAGTAAAACCTTGGTACGATCCTGTGGTCGTTTGATAACTACCAAGCGCTGTACAGCTAGTTGCTCGACAAATAATTGCGTAGACGCCACCAGCTGGACTAACGGTTGTTGCACCATTTGGCAAAGTTATCTTTTGAGCTGTCTCCCAAATGCCATTAACTTCACTTACAATTCCAGCTTGATAAATACCTGAGGCGTCGAGGTATGCAGAGCCCACTGAACAGTTACCAGCGCTTGAACAAGCAAACGCAACAGCACCACCATTTTTTCCAGCCTGCTGCGCGCCGCTAGGCAGCGCAAGCGTCTTTGCTGGTTTCCAAGAGCCGTTCACTTGGTTCACCAAGAAACCCTGGTACAGACCAGTTGTTGTGTAGTACTGGCCGCCAGTAACGCAGTCGTTAGCCGTTGGACAAGTAATACCAGAGAAACCGTAGAGGACCGTTCGCGGATTGCTGGCAGCATCACTCGGAAGCACAATCATCGTTCCTCTTTGCCAAACACCATTTATTTCTGAGACGACAAATGGGGTTATTGCGCCAGAGCGTGTGGCGTAGGTTCCGATCACGCTGCAGTTTCTTGCTGCTGCACATGTAAGGGCGTTTAATGAAATGCTCGCGTACGCACTTGTGTTTGATGGCATCGATACGTTTTGTCCCGTTTGCCAAACACCGTTTATTTCACTCAGCAAGAGACCTTGACTTATGTTGTTGGAATCAAGGTAATTACCAATCGCTGAACAGTTGCCAGCACTCCAGCACGAGATCTGTCCGAGCGAAACATAAGGATTCGCGTTGGTATTAGTTGGCAGAGTGACCTTTGTTGCTGTGTGCCACACCCCACCAACTTCGCTTGCCACAAACCCTTGAGTTCGTGGCGCCGACGTCGTGCCCTCTAGATACGTTCCAGAGACCACACAGTTTCCAGCAACTGGACACGATGCACCACGCACCTGTGCATTTTGTGCTGTCATAATCGCACCAGCTGGAAGCGCGATTGCACTTGCCTTCATCCACGTCCCACTAATTTGTTTTGCTACAAATGCAAAACCATTTGAGCTGGAATCTAAATACTGACCACCTGCCACACAGTTGCCACTTGTTGCACACCCAATTGCATAGACCATGACGCCAGGAGCTTTCGCAGCGTTCAAAGGCAAGCTCAAGATAGATGATCTCCAAATACCTCTCGACTCACTGAGCAGAAGACCTTGAACATTTCCTGTAGCGTCATTCGCGATTCCTGCCCCACTGCAGTTATTTGCCGTGGGGCATGCAAGGTAAGGAAGCCAACCTTGGTAGACGCTCGTTGCTCCGCTGGGCAGAGTTACGTTCTCGGCGCTTCTCCACGTTGGTGCTGCGGCTTGTGCGGGCACAATGCTCAACAAGGTGAACGCGAGTGTGGCAATCACAAATGTTGAACGAACGAGTTTCATGCAGCTACTTTCTAGAACTAAGAGCAATCCTCAGTATAAATAGGTAATAGTGGTTGGTGGAGTGTGAATTGCTTGTGATTCTCTGCTTTATTGACTTCTTAATTTTCTTTGAGGATTTTATGAACAAATCCCCGGCTCTATGAGCCGGGGATTTGAGTTGAATCTTGAACTATTTATGCAAGATCGAAACGGTCGAGGTTCATCACCTTTACCCAGGCAGCAATAAAGTCCTTTTCGAACTTCTTCTTGGCGTCGTTCGTTGCGTACACCTCTGCAATAGCTCGTAGTTGTGAATTTGAACCAAAAATGAGGTCAGCCCGAGTTGCTGTCCACTTTGTCTTGCCAGACTTTCTATCTGTTCCAACAAGTGAACCATCCTTCGCAGGCTTCCACTCAGTGTCGAGATCAATCAAGTTCACAAAGAAGTCGTTACTAAGCGCACCCGGATTCTTTGTAAAGACTCCGTGAGCCGAGCCGTCTACGTTGGTGCCAAGCACACGTAGCCCACCAATAAGCACAGTCATTTCTGGTGCACTGAGTGTGAGCAAGTGTGCACGGTCAAGAAGAAGATCTTCTTCACTGCGTCGCTGGCCCTTCGCTACATAGTTACGGAAACCGTCGTGTGTGGGCTCAAGCACCGCAAATGAAGCAACATCGGTGTCCTTCTGCGTTGCGTCGTTGCGTCCTGGTGTGAATGGAACAGTGATCTTGCGTCCAGCGTTGCTGGCCGCTATTTCAATTCCAACGCAACCACCGAGCACGATGATGTCAGCGAGTGAAATCTTCTTGGCCTTGGTGTTAAAGCTCTTGCGAATTGATTCAAGTTCTTTAAGCACTTTCTTCAACTGCGCAGGACTGTTAACTTCCCACGCATTCTGTGGGCTTAGTGCAATGCGCGCACCATTGGCTCCACCACGCTTGTCGGTGCCACGGAATGTTGCAGCAGACGCCCAGGCAGTTGAAACAAGTTGCGCAACACTGAGGCCAGAGTTTGCAATCTTCTTCTTGAGAGCAACTATGTCCTTGTCGGTTGGAAGCTTGAAGTCAACTACTGGGATTGGGTCTTGCCATAGTTGAGGCTTCTTTGGAACATACGCTCCGAGTCCGCGCACGTATGGTCCCATGTCACGGTGCGTCAACTTGAACCACGCACGAGCAAACGCGTCCGCAAATTCTTTTGGATTCTCTTGGAACCGCTTTGAAATCTTTTTGTATGCGGGGTCAACAATGAGTGCAAGGTCGGTTGTCAACATTGTTGGTGCGTGTGTCTTTTTCTTGTCGTGTGCATCTGGAACTGTTGTAGATCCAGCGCCACCCTTTGGTCGCCACTGTTGTGCGCCAGCAGGGCTCTTGAAGAGTTCCCACTCGTACATAAAGAGGTGATTGAAGTAGTCGTTGCTCCACTGTGTTGGCTTGGTTGTCCAGATGCCTTCGAGGCCACTCGTGATGGTGTCACCAGCGTTGCCAGTTCCCATGGTGTTGATCCAGCCAAGTCCCTGCGCTTCAATTGGTGCAGCTTCTGGTTCTGGTCCTACGTACTTATTAGGGTCACCTGCACCGTGAGTCTTTCCAAAGGTGTGACCACCAGCAATAAGCGCGACAGTTTCTTCGTCGTCCATTGCCATGCGGGCAAACGTTTCACGAATGTCAACGGCTGCCTTAAGCGGGTCAGGGTTTCCATTAGGTCCTTCTGGGTTTACGTAGATGAGTCCCATCTGCACGGCACCAAGTGGATTCTCGAGGTCGCGCTCACCGGTGTAGCGCTTGTCATCAAGCCACGTGTCTTCAGGTCCCCAGTAGATGTCATCTTCTGGTTCCCAGATGTCAACACGTCCACCAGCGAAACCAAATGTCTTAAAGCCCATTGAATCGAGTGCACAGTTACCAGCAAAGATCATGAGGTCAGCCCATGAAATCTTCTGTCCATACTTCTTCTTGATTTCCCAGAGAAGTCGGCGAGCCTTGTCGAGGTTTCCATTGTCCGGCCAGCTGTTTAGTGGTGCGAAACGTTGCGCTCCAGATCCAGCACCTCCACGTCCGTCACTAATTCGGTATGTTCCAGCGCTGTGCCACGCCATGCGAATAAAAAATGGACCATAGTGTCCCCAGTCAGCAGGCCACCACTCTTGTGAGTTAGTCATTAACTTCTCGATGTCCTTCTTTAAAACATCAAGGTCGAGCTTTGCGAATTCTTTCGCGTAATTGAAGTTCTTGTCCATAGGACTCGCTGCAGGATTTGCCTGGTGTAACAACTTGATGTTGAGTTGATTAGGCCACCACTGCGCGTTGTTCTGTAAGCCGGTTACTCGAGTGCTTGCGCCTCCAACAACTGGACACTTGCTTTCTTCTGTCATGTTTTCTCCTTTATAGATAGCGGTACTGCGTTACTTCGAACTTTTTTGACAACTAGGACAGAGGCCCCAGTAGGCGACCTCTGCTTCATCAATTTCAAAACCCATGGCGTCTGCTGCGGTGAGACAAGGTGTTTGTCCCACAGCGCAGTCAACATCAACAACCATTGCGCAATTTCTACAAATTAAATGGTGATGATTGTCACTTATTCGGTCTTCGTAAAGAGCGGGTGATCCAACTGGTTGGATTTTTCGAATAATTCCTTTTTCTGCGAGCAGACCAAGTGTGTCGTACACAGCTTGACGAGAAATAGTTCCAATTTCATCAGTTGCAATTGCAACAACACCGTCTGCGGTGATGTGAGGTTGTGCTGACACCGCGCGAAGTACTGCGAGTCGTTGCGCGGTTGCCTGCACTCCGTTTTCTCTCAGTACGTCACTTGCGCCAATTGTCACGAGGGCAACTATACCAACTGTTTGTACATTGTCAAGTACTGGACTAAGTACAGAATCTAGACAGCTTCTCCTGCATCTGAAGGCTTTTCGAGAGTCGAGTCCTTATCTTTCCAGGAGATGAGCGGCAGAACACTTAGACCAATCAGGAATGAGACTTGGAGCGCAATAGCGAGAGGGCTTCCCCAGTACTTGCTCCAGAGGCTGTGAAATTCGTGACCTATCGCAGAAGCTGTTGCGTCGTAGATCGCATAAGAAAAAAGTCGCCCTACCGCGAAGGTGATGAGAATTTTGGTCAGTGGCATTTCGAGTAGTCCTACTGCGCAGAAAAGTTGTGCAGAGGGAACTGGTGTGAATAAGAAAACGACGTACCAAGCAATCTCGCCAGATGGGTGTGAATCTAATTTTGCGTGTGCACGGTTGAGATTATTTATATAGCGCTTTGGGAAGTGATCTCTCAGTCGCCCGAAGGCAACAGCAAGTAGCCCACGACCCGCTACTGCTCCAACGACGCCGAGAAGCACAACGGCAACAGGGTTTAGATGCCATCTCCACTGGGCTATAACGAGTGCGAGCCACGTTGGGGGTCCAAATGCTGGGAGAAGGTTTATCCCGAAGATGATCAACAGAAGGAAGAGGTAGTTCACTACACCTCAGCGTAGGTCCAACAAGAACTAAGCGCTACCCGACTGCAAGTAGAGAAACACCAATCACAATGACTATTGCTGGACCAACAGTCTTTCGAAGTGAGCCCTCTTTGAAATACAGCGCACCAATTACGGCTGCCCAGAGAACGCCTGTTTCTCGTAGTGCACTCACTAGAGCGAAAGAAGCATGAAACTGCGCCCAAAGAATTAGTAGATATCCAGCAATTGAACCAGCACCAGCTGCAATGCCGAGGCGTGCAGTCTTTGCAGAAGGCCACCATGAAATGCCTCTTCGAATAAAAGTAACAACAAGCCAAAGTGTTGCTTGTAAAACAAAAAGCGTTACACCATATCTAATTGAACTGTGTGCAGCTCTAACTCCCAGTCCATCAACAACTGTGTAGGCCGCAATACCTACTCCCGTTGCGAGTGCCCAGATAGTTGCAGAATTCGCGCTGACCTTTGCCCCTTTGATTAGAGATAGAGAAAGAACACCACTCACAATTACAAAAATCCCCAAGAGGCTCAGCGCATTTTGGTGTTGATTGGCAAAGAAGAAACCACCGAGGGCAACGAGCAGAGGAGCAATACCACGTGCAATTGGATATGACTTTGAAAAATCTCCTCGCCGAAATGCGCTCATTAACAAAAGTTCATATGTGCAGTGAACACAAACTGAGCAGAGCAAATAGACCCAGGCCCCACTTCTTGGAAGACCCACAAAAGGCAGAAGCACCCAGCTCGCTCCTGCTGCTCCTATGTTTAGAAGTCCGAAACTAACAAATTGGTCGGTGATATTTTTTGCTATGGCGTTCCACAAGGCGTGTACTAATCCCGCAAAGAGCACTAACAAGATGACTGAGTTGCTCACAAGATGAATCTAATGAACTGCGGCCCATCTCATAGGACAGTGAATTGGAGCGGGCGACGAGAATCGAACTCGCGTTCTCAGCTTGGGAAGCTGATGTTCTGCCGCTGAACTACGCCCGCATGCCACCATCGTAATGCCTAAGTAATTGCCTATTTTTTAAGGCAGATTGTGGCCAACTGGGTTACTTCAGAGTATCGTTGCGAGGGTTATGGTGCTCTCAGACAGGTCAATCAAAGAAGCTCTCGCATCGGGTCGGATCATCATTGATCCACTAGGCGAAGACTGCATTCAACCGTCATCAGTTGACCTTCACATTGACCAGTACTACCGCGTATTTCGCAATCACTCCCAGCGCATCATTGACGTAAAAGAAGTGCAGGAAGACCTGACCGAACTCATTGACGTTGGACTCGACACACCAATGATTCTTCACCCAGGTGAGTTTTTACTCGGATCAACAACCGAGCGCATCATGTTGCCTGATGATTTAGTTGGACGCCTTGATGGGAAGAGTTCACTTGGTCGTCTCGGCCTCGTGATCCACTCAACTGCAGGATTTATTGACGCAGGATGGGACGGACACATCACACTCGAGCTTTCAAATGTTGCGAATCTGCCAATCACCCTTTATACCGGTATGAAGATTGGACAAATTAGTTTCTTCCAGATGACAACACCTGCTGACAATCCTTATGGTGCGTCAGTGCTTGGATCGAAGTACAAGGGACAACGCGGTCCAACTGCAAGTCGCTATTCAGAGAATTTTAAAAAGAACTAACGAAGAGGAATCAACGTGTTAGCAAGAATCATCATCGGACTCGGAGTTTCAATTATTTGTTTCGCTGTTGCGGGACGACGTTTCTTCTGGTTGTCAAAACTTATTCGCAGTGGAAAGCCTGCTCCTCGCAGGTGGCAGGGCTTTCGTAAAGTTTCTGAAGCAGAAGTTGTAGAAGTTGCTGGACAGAAGAAACTGCTCAAGTGGACTGTTCCTGGACTTGCGCACTTCTTTACGATGTGGGGCTTCACAGTTTTGTTCACCACAATTATTGAAGCGTATGGTGCCCTCTACAACCGAGACTTCCACATCCCCTTCATTGGTCAAAGCAACTGGCTTGCCTTTACTGAAGACTTCTTCTCAGTCGCGGTGCTTGTTTCACTCGTTGTCTTCACAGTCATTCGTATCAAAAACGCTCCAGCGCGCAAGGACCGCGCGAGTCGTTTTTATGGAAGTCACCTTGGTGCTGCTTGGATAGTTCTCGGGCTCATCTCACTAGTAATAATCACGCTGCTCATGTACCGTGCTGGACAAATTAACGCCGGACACTTCCCATTCCCTCGCACCGTTGGCCAAGTTTCTAACGACATGGCAACAGCTGCAACCAACCAACTCATGGCCTCTCCTTGGGCCTTTGCATCTCAGATCGTTGCTACCTGGCTAGCCCCACTCGGCACTGGCGTGAACAGCGTGATTGAAGCAGCGTTCCTTCTTGCGAATGTTGGAGTTATTGCTGGTTTCATGGTGTTCGTTTCGTACTCCAAGCACCTCCACATTTTCCTTGCCCCAATCAACATTGGAGTTTCACGTCGCCCACGTGCTCTTGGTGGTCTCGACAAGACACCAGACATGGACATGGAAAATGTCACCGAAGACACCGTGTTCGGTGTTGGCAAAATGGAGGACTTCACCTGGAAGCAGATGCTCGACTTCTCAACATGCACCGAGTGTGGACGTTGTCAGTCAGTGTGCCCAGCGTGGACAACCGGTAAGCCTCTTAGCCCGAAGCTTCTCATCATGGGACTTCGTGAAAACATGTTCGCCTCAGCTGACCGACTTCTTTCTGGAGAAGGCGGCGGCGACGTTGCAACACTCGTTCCAACAACAATCGACCCAGACGTTCTCTGGTCGTGCACAACATGTGGTGCGTGTGTTGAACAGTGCCCAGTAGACATTGAGCACGTTGACGCAATTATTGATATGCGCCGTTACGAAGTGCTCATGGAATCTCGTTTTCCAACAGAAGCTGGACTACTTCTTCGCAACATGGAAAACCAGGGTGACCCGTGGGGTCTTGGTGCTTCTAAGCGCACCGACTGGTTGGCTGAACTCGACTTTGAAGTTCCAATCATCGATGGTCCAATTCCTGCAGACATTGAATACCTCTACTGGGTTGGATGTGCTGGATCGCTCGACGAGCGTGGTCGCAAGCAAATTGTTTCAACTGCACGAATGCTGCACCGTGCGGGCGTAACGTTTGGAATTCTTGGTCCACGTGAATCGTGCACCGGTGACCCAGCGCGACGCATGGGTAACGAATACTTGTTCCAAGAAATGGCTAAGTCCAACATTGCAACACTCAACGAAGTTGGTGCCAAGAAGATTGTTGCTAGCTGTCCTCACTGCTTTAACACCATGAAGAACGAATACCCAGGCCTTGGTGGCGACTACGAAATGATTCACCACGCTGAACTCCTCAGTCACTTGGTCGCTACTGGCAAGCTCGTGCCGGGTGTTTCCTACACCGGAACTGTTACCTACCACGACCCTTGTTACCTCGGTCGTCACAACCGTGTCTTTGATGAACCACGTAACGTGCTCGATGCCATCCCTGGTGTTCGCCAAGTTGAAATGGGACGCTGCCGCGAAAAGGGATTCTGCTGTGGTGCTGGTGGAGCTCGTATGTGGATGGAAGAGAACATTGGAAAGCGCGTGAACATGGAGCGCACCAATGAAGCCCTCGAAACCGGTGCCGACATTGTCTCAACTGCTTGTCCGTTCTGCATGATCATGCTTGATGACGCGGTTAAGGCCAACGGCAAGGGAGATGAAGTCTCCGTTATGGACATTTCTCAGGTTTTCGAGAAGTCTCTCGGGTTGTAAGTGATTTTCAGGAGTTAATACTTCTGAAACACACTGATAACTAATTAGAAATGCTTCGCTGTCAGACTGCTAACAAGAAACCTGAGGTCAGCGTCGCCCTCTCCTAGTAATTAAGGAGTGGACGTGTTAGCTGCAACGACCATAATTCCGTATCCGAGCTGGTTAAACCCAGCCGATAACACTTGGCAACTTGTTGCTGCAACATTGGTGGGGTTAATGAGCCTTCCAGGACTTGCAGTTCTCTACGGAGGACTTGTAAGAAAGAAGTGGATTGTGAACACCATGCTGATGGTGTTCTCCGGCTTCTCCCTCACACTTGTGGTGTGGATGCTCTGGGGTTACAACATGGCCTTCGGACAACTTTCACACTTCGGTCCAACTGGATCGTTCTGGAGTGGGTTCGTAGGGCACTTCACGCCCCTTTCAACTTCAGGTGCCGAACAAGGACAAGCTGTTTCAGGTGCCAATACTCTTATTCCGTTCCACTTCCCGACGGCGACATTTGCGTACTTCCAATTCGTTTTCGCCGCTATTACGCCTCTGTTATTCCTAGGAGGCCTAATTGGCCGACTTAAGTTCAAGGCGTGGCTGCTCATTGTGCCGCTCTGGATCACCATGATTTACTGCGTTAATGCAGCACTTGTTTGGGGTGGCGGATTCTTCGCACAAAAGGGTGCGGTTGACTTTGCTGGTGGTTACGTCATTCACTTGAGTGCAGGTATTGCTGCATTCGTTGGAGCCGCAATTGTTGGACCTCGCCGCTGGCAAGACCGTGAGAACGCATTCCCAAGCAACCTAATGATGGTTGCAGTCGGAGCTGGGTTCTTGTGGCTTGGTTGGAACGGGTTCAACGGTGGTGGACCGTTCTACGCGGGAGCTGATGCTGCTAGTGCAGTTCTCAACACGAACGTAGCAACTGCAGTAGGCGTACTCACATGGTTACTTATGGACATGTTCTTCTCGCGTCAGAAGAAGCCAACGTTCCTGGGTGTTATTAACGGAATGCTGTGTGGGCTCGTAGCCATTACCCCAAGTGCTGGATTCGTGAATGGAACTGGCGCAATGATTGTTGGGCTTGTCTCATCATCCGTTGTCTGGGTTTCTTGGAACTACCTATCACGCATTCGTCCATTCTCAAAGGTGGACGACGCGCTGGGTGTTATTTACACTCACGGAATTGCTGGGCTAATTGGTGGACTCATGATTGGACTGATTGCTGATCCGAGCATGTCGGTCTACGGAGTAGCCGGTGCAAAGTACAAGGGCCCAGGCGGATTCTCTGTCGGTGGTTGGTTCTACACCCACTCATTTCACCAACTCTGGGAACAGTTCTTGACCGCACTTTGGGTCATTGGCTACACCGCAGTTGGCACGGCAATCATCTTCTACTTGGTTAAGTTCCTAGTTGGAGGTCTTCGTGAATCAGATGAAACACTTGCAATTGGTGACCTCGCAATTCATGATGAAGAAGCATTCCCAGACCCAACATTTGGTGAGCCTGTGCTCACACCAAGCCACACCCACTCAGACAACAAGTAAGGACCTGACATGAAATTAGTTACTGCAGTTGTAAAGCCATTCAAGCTCGATGAAGTCAAGGTTGCCGTTAAGGCACTTGGCGTTAACGGTATGACCGTTTCACAAGTTCGTGGGTTCGGTCGCACCGGTGGACACATTGAGATTTATCGCGGTAAGGAATACGAGTTCGACTTCGTCGACAAAATTCGTATTGAGATTGCTTGCACTGATGAAGCTGCTGAAAAGATCTGCGACACAATTGTGGACGCAGCAAAGACAGAGATTCATGGTGACGGAAAAGTTTGGATCACCGACATTGAGCACGTGGTACGTATTCGTACCGGTGAGCGCGGTCCTGACGCAGTTAAGTAGTAGTTACTACCCGGCTTGGCGGGCGACGGCTTCGGCCGCCGCCTGCGCCGCGCCAGCATCACCCAAGTAACCGGCGCTAAGAATGTTTAATTCGTTGTCGAACTTGATGCGGTAGGGAATACCGGTTGGAATTTCTAATTCCGTAATTTCATCTTCTGGGATGTTTTGCAGAATCATTCGAAGTGCACGAAGAGAATTGCCGTGCGCCACAACAAGCACCGATCCACCAAGCACTCCTTCTTTACGAAGATCTTCTGCAATCACTTCAGTGAAGTACGGAGACACGCGGGCGACAACATCCTTCAAGCATTCAGTCATAGGTATTGCTTCAACTGGAACGTCGCGGTAACGAGGGTCTCCTACATTGCTTCGTGGATCACCATCGGGCAGCGGTGGAGGTGGAACGTCGTAGGAACGTCGCCAGAGCTTTAGTTGTTCCATCCCAAACTTCTCAGCAGTTTCTTTTTTGTCCTTGCCGGTGAGGTCGCCGTAGTGACGCTCATTGAGTCGCCAACTTCTACGAACTGGGAGCCACGAGCGATTAGCTGTTGAAAGAGAGATGTTGGCGGTGCGGATTGCACGAGACAGAAGAGAAGTGTGTAGGACTCGAAGATCAAGTCCGGGTTCGTTGGCGAGCAGCACTCCGGCGGCCTGCGCCTCGGCAACGCCTTCGGCGGTGAGGTCAACATCGTGCCACCCCGTGAAGAGGTTGAGCTCGTTCCATTCAGAACGCCCGTGACGAAGGAGAATTAGATCTGCCATACAAATAAGCCTAAACCACCCCTTCGAAAAAGCCAAAAGGGTAAAATGCCTTATCTTCCTCCTTTAAATACAAGGAAATCTAAGAAGTGACTAAAGCCTTAGAAGTTTTCTTGACAAGACGTGACTCAACTTTGTACAATAGATGTCATGGGTTGAGCCTTCCCGGAAGGTCCGGCAAGCAAAACCCTTTAAATATAAGGAGTTTTTATGGCTAAGGCAGTCGGAATCGACCTAGGAACCACCAACTCGGTGGTCAGTTTTCTCGAAGCGGGTGAGCCCGTTGTAATCCCTAACGCTGAAGGTGGTCGCACGACCCCCTCAATCGTGGGTTTCTCAAAGACCGGTGAAGTTCTCGTTGGAGAAGTCGCCAAGCGTCAAGCAATCACAAACCCTGAGCGCACTATTCGCTCAGTAAAGCGTCACATGGGCGAGAGCTGGACCGTTGATATCGACGGCACCAAGTACACGCCACAAGAAATCTCCGCACGTATTTTGCAGAAGCTAAAGCGTGACGCTGAGGCTTACCTTGGTGACACAGTTACTCAGGCAGTGATCACTGTGCCTGCGTACTTCAACGACGCACAGCGCACCGCAACAAAAGAAGCTGGACAGATTGCAGGACTAGAAGTTCTTCGCATTGTTAACGAGCCAACCGCTGCAGCGCTTGCGTACGGACTCGACAAGGGCGGCAAGGAACAAACAGTTCTCGTGTTCGACCTCGGTGGTGGAACGTTCGACGTTTCAGTTCTAGAAATTGCTGACGGCGTGTTCGAAGTTAAGTCAACCCACGGTGACACCCACCTTGGTGGTGACGACTGGGACAACGCAGTTATGCAGTACCTCGTAAAAACGTTCAAAGACACCGAAGGCGTTGACCTCAGTCAAGACAAGATGGCCGTACAACGTCTGCAAGAAGCTTCTGAAAAAGCAAAGATTGAACTCTCTGCCGTTCAAGAGACGCAAGTCAACTTGCCATTCATTACTGCAACCGCAGATGGACCAAAGCACCTCGACATCAAGCTGACACGTGCGAAGTTCAATGAACTAACAGCTGACCTTGTTGAGCGTTGCCGCAAGCCATTCGAACAAGCCATCAAGGACGCAGGTCTAACGATTGACAAGATCGACAGCGTCATCATGGTTGGTGGTTCAACACGTATTCCTGCGGTGCAAGAACTCGTGCAAAAGGTCACTGGCAAAGAGCCAAACAAGAGTGTGAACCCAGACGAAGTTGTTGCCGTTGGTGCTGCAGTGCAGGCCGGAGTTCTTAAGGGCGAAGTGAAGGACATCCTTCTTCTCGACGTCACACCACTTTCACTTGGTATTGAAACCCAAGGTGGCGTTATGACCAAGATCATTGAGCGCAACACCACTATCCCAACCAAGAAGTCGCAGACCTTTACGACTGCTGAAGATAATCAGCCGTCTGTAGAAGTGCACGTCTTGCAGGGTGAGCGTGAAATGGCTTCGTACAACCAGACACTCGGTAAGTTCCAGCTCGTCGGCATCCCACCAGCCCCCCGGGGGATGCCGCAAATTGAAGTGACCTTCGACATTGACGCGAACGGAATTGTTCAAGTCTCTGCAAAGGACACAGCAACCGGTAAGTCACAGTCCATCACCATTACTGGTGGATCGTCACTCTCCAAGGATGACATTGACCGCATGGTTCGTGACGCAGAAGCACACGCTGAAGAAGATCGTCAGCGTCGTGAAGAAGCAGAAGTCAGGAACACTGCAGACGGACTTGTCTATTCAACTGAAAAGTTGCTCAAGGAGCAAGCTGAGTCATTCCAGGGAACAGAGAAGCAAGACGTCGAGTCTGCTCTCAGCGCTCTAAAGGAAACCCTGAGCGGCACTGACACTGAAGCAATCAAGAATGCAACAGAGAAGTTGCTCACCACTAGCCAGAGTTTCAGCCAGCGTCTCTACGAGCAGGCAGCCCAGGCGAATAATGGTGAAGCTGCACCGCAAAGCAACGACGAGGACATTGTCGACGCTGAAATTGTTGAGTAATTATGAGCGACGAAATCTTCGAAAGCGATGTGGTGACTGCTGCTGAAGAGCAGGTCATCCACATCGTGGACGAGCTCGGTGAAGCACAGCGTGAGCGTGATGAATATCGTGACGCGCTGCAACATCTTCAAGCTGACTTCGAGAACTACCGTAAGCGCGTTCTGAAGTCGTCTGAAGATGCAGCTATTCGTTCTGCGGGAGACGTTGTTGTTAAGTTGCTACCGGTACTTGATGCATTTGATCTAGCCCTTGCGCACTTTTCGCAGTCAACAACAGAAGAATCAGCTGCACTTATTCAGTCACGTGCACTGCTTCTTGACACGCTTAGCAAGGACGGCCTCGAGCGTATTGACGCCGTTGGTGCAGAGTTTGATCCGCAAGTACATGACGCAGTCGCACACGTCGAAGGTGACGGAGACAATCAAGTTATTGATGAAGTGCTCCGTGCTGGATACCGCTGGAAGGGGACTGTTCTTCGCCCAGCAATGGTGAGAGTGAAGGGCTAAATGGCCGAGAGGGAGTGGTTCGATAAGGACTACTACAAGGTCCTTGGACTTACGCCAAGCGCAACTGACAAAGAAATAACGCGTGCGTACCGCAAGCTCGCTAAAGAACATCACCCCGACACCAACAAGGGTTCAGAGGATAAGTTCAAAGAAATTTCAGTTGCCTACGACGTATTAGGTGACGCCACGAAGCGCAAAGAGTATGACGACGTTCGAAAGATGGGACCGTCAGCTGCAGGCTTCGGTGGCCAGCAACGTGGCGGAGCACAAAACTTCAACTTCGGACAAGGCGACGTTGGCGACCTCGGAGACATCTTCGGAGGCCTTTTTGGAAATCAAGGTCGTAGGTCTCGTGCACAACGTGGCGCCGACATTGAAACTGCACTGCACATAAGTTTTCGTGACGCAGTCTTCGGGGTCACTACAACGGTCCCGCTTCCGAGCAACGACGCCTGTCACACGTGTGGTGGAAGAGGTGGCGCACCAGGTAGTGGATTCGTAACGTGTGAAACATGCCAAGGTCGTGGTGTTCTTAACAACGATCAGGGTGGATTCGGAATGTCGAGCGTTTGCCCGACGTGTCACGGCAAGGGAGGACGCATTGTTACTCCGTGTTCAAAGTGTCATGGAACCGGACGCGAGCCATCTTCACGCCGTGTGAACGTACGTATCCCCGCTGGTGTCATCGATGGACAGAGAATTCGTCTTAAAGGCAAAGGAAACCCCGGTGCTGGCGGAGGACCTGCGGGTGACCTTTTCGTTGACATTCATGTTGGAGCTGATGGATCATTTGGTCGCAAGAATCGCCACGTAACAACGACTGTAAAGATTTCGCCAATGCAAGCAATGCTTGGTGACACTGTAGAAGTACAAACACTTGACGAACCAGTGACGTTAAAAATCGCTGCAGGAACCCAGGGTGGATCAACGCTTCGAGTTCGTGGACGCGGTGTTCCAGCTGGTGGGAAGCACCCCGTTGGCGACCTTCTCGTAACAGTTGACGTTGTAATCCCAAAGAAGTTAAATAAGGAGCAACGAACACTCGTTGAAAAGCTTTCAAAATCGTTTAACGAAGAGGTAACGAATGTCTGATAGGCAGCCATCACACGCGGTCTACGTGATCTCTGTCTTCGCTGAGATTGGTGGCGTTCATCCTCAGACACTTCGTAACTACGAACGAACTGGACTACTGAGTCCGCAGCGCACGAGTGGTGGATCACGCCGCTTTTCTGACGTTGACCTCGTCGCACTTCGCCGTATTCAAGAGTTGACAAATGAGGGCATCAACCTCGAAGGCGTCAAGCGAATCATGGTGCTCGAAGCCCAGCTCGAAGCAATGAAGGAAACTCTTCGCGGGATTGCAAGTGACGCCCAGGCTCAGGTCGAAGCAACACACCGTCAGTACCGACGCGAACTGGTCCCCATTCAAAACACCATTGCTCTATTTGTTGAATCTCAGAAGCAAAACCGGGATAATTCGTAATTCTGAGTTAAATGGTGTCCGTTAGACTGGACTTTTACAAGGAGTCCTGTGCCAGCAACCGTTGTAGTTGGAACCCAGTGGGGTGATGAAGGTAAGGGGAAGCTCACTGACCTCCTCTCACGCGAAATGGACATGGTTGTTCGCTATCAAGGCGGACACAATGCCGGTCACCGAATAGTTGTTGAAGGCGAAGCATTCGCGCTCCAACTCGTTCCATCGGGAGTTCTGTACCCACACATCACACCGGTAATTGGTAACGGTGTAGTAGTCGACCCGTCTGTGCTCCTTACTGAACTCGACACACTTTCATCAAAGGGTGTTGATGTATCGCGACTTGTTGTCTCAGGTAACGCGCACCTGATCATGCCGTATCACCAAGAGATTGACCGACTCACCGAGCGCTTCCTAGGAAAGAACGCACTCGGAACAACCAAGCGCGGCATTGGGCCTGCGTACGCTGACAAGTCTTCTCGCGTTGGTCTTCGAGTGCAGGACTTACTCGACCCAAAAATCTTCCGCGAAAAACTCGAAGTTGTTCTTCATGAAAAGAATCTTCTGCTTAACAAGATCTACAACCGTCCTGCACTAAGTGCGAAAGACATTGCGGACAAATACCTTGATGAACTAGCACCTCGCGTGGCACCAATGATTGGTGACACCGTGAACATCATTCACACTGCACTAGCTGATGGCAAGCGCATCCTCCTTGAAGGGGCGCAGGCAACATTCCTTGACCTCGATCACGGAACGTATCCATTCGTTACTTCATCGAACCCAGTTGCGGGTGGTGCGTGCACAGGATCTGGACTCGGACCTCGCGACCTAACGGGCATAGTTGGAATTGCAAAGGCCTACATCACACGCGTTGGAGCAGGACCATTTCCTACAGAGCTCGACGGCGACATGGCAGAGCTACTTGTTGAGCGCGGTCACGAATACGGAACAAACACTGGTCGTAGGCGCCGCGTTGGCTGGTTCGACGCAGTAATGGCTCGACAAGCCGCACGCCTTAATTCACTTACTGAAATTGCTCTTACAAAGATGGACGTTCTCGACACGCTGGATGAAATCAAAGTGTGCGTTGCCTACGAAGCTGACGGTGTCCGTTACGACTTCCCTCCATACCACCAGTCGATTCTGCATAAGGTAACTCCTATTTACGAAACACTCCCAGGATGGAAGACCGACATCACGACTTCAACTAAGTACTCAGATCTTCCAGTTAATGCACAGAAGTACGTGAAGTTTCTTGAAGAGACCACTGGCGTGACCATCTCAGTTGTTGGAGTTGGCCCCGGCCGAGAGCAGTTCGTTAAGCCGTCGTGAGTCGCTGCGTAGTCGTTGGCTCAGGCGCTCGCGAACACGCACTTGCGTGGGGACTTTCTAAATCTGCAGAAGTAATCGTCACCCCCGGTAACGCTGGCATCGCTGCACACGGCATTACTTGTGTTGACACACCGCCAACCGAGCTCGATGCAGATCTCTTCGTCATTGGACCAGAGCAACCACTTGTTGATGGGCTCGCAACGAAGCTTCGCGCTCAAGGAAAAACCGTCGTGGGCCCCGGTGAAGATGGTGCGCAGCTCGAGGGATCAAAAGCATTTATGAAAGATTTCCTAAAAGCTGCATCGGTGCCAACGGCACAGTACGGAACGTTCAGCAATACAACTGATGCAATTACTTTTTTAAAAACAATGTCAGCACCGTACGTAATTAAAACTGACGGACTCGCAGCTGGAAAAGGTGTGCTCGTAACGAATGACTTCGACGAGGCGTGTCGCGACATCGAAGAAAAACTAAGTGGAGAAGCATTCGGTGATGCGGGCACAACAGTAATTATTGAAGAGGGGCTCGACGGAGAAGAGTGCTCGCTAATTGTTTTATGTGACGGCACGAACGTTGTACCACTTGTCCCAGCCCAAGACTTCAAACGTGTTGGTGACAACAACCAAGGAGCGAACACCGGTGGCATGGGTGCGTATGCGCCAATGATTGCAATGAGCGACGACCTCGTCGCTGTTGTATTGAAAACAATCATTGCTCCGACTGTTGTCGAGCTTAAGAAACGTGGGATTGACTTTCGAGGTGTGCTGTACGCCGGAGTGATGCTCACATCTAAAGGCCCAAAATTGCTCGAGTACAACGTTCGATTCGGCGACCCTGAAACTGAAGTTCTTGTCCCGCTGTACGGAGAGCGTATTTTTGATCTTTTAAAAAAGACCGGTGACGGGGAGCTCGCTGGTGTCGCAGAAAGGGCTTCAGGTAACGCCGTGACGGTTGTTCTTGCTGCCGAAGGCTATCCACAGAACCCTAGAAAAGGTGACCTTATTAGTGGTCTTGGTGACAATGGTCAGCTCGCATCTGCAATTGAAGGGGTGACGGTATTTCACGCTGGAACCACCAAAAACGAGTCAGGGGCGTTTATTACCGCTGGCGGAAGAGTGTTTGCAGTAACCGGTGTAGGGCCTTCAATGAATGAAGCACGAAGTCGTGCGTACGAGGCCGCATCGCTCATAACCTTTAAGGGGAAAGTCATGCGAAGTGACATTGCCCTTGCCGTGGTCTAAAGGAGACAAATGATTCCGAGGTACTCACCAAAGGATGTTGCGGCACTATTTAGTGACGAGAACCGCTTCGACACAATGCTCGAGGTTGAGCTGCTCGCTGCAGAGGGACTCGCTGCAGAGGGTGTGCTTCCAAAAGATGAAGTCGCCAAGTTACGCTCACGTCGTCCAGTAATCGACGCTGCATTTGTCAAGGAAGTCGACGAGCGCGAACTCATTACCAATCACGACACTGCAGCCTTTGTTGATCTCGTTCAGGCAAAAATTGGAATGCCAGAAGGCGCGTGGATTCACTACGGCCTTACGTCGTCTGATGTTGTTGATACTGCGCTCTGTCACACGATTACTCGTGCAATGGACATTGTCATTACAGAAGCGACAGCGCTGCGTGATGCGCTCACTGCTCGTGCCAAAGAATCTGTGGACATGCCAATCACCGGTCGCACTCACGGCATGCACGCTGAGCCAACAACCTATGGCGCGAAGTTTGCTCTTTTCGCATTGCAAGTACAACGTGACATTGAGCGAGCAAAGAATGCACGCACTGCAATTGCCGTTGGAAAACTTTCTGGAGCAGTTGGAACATATTCGAACATTGATCCAAAAGTTGAAGCGTACGTCTGCGAAAAACTAGGCCTAAGCCCAGTGCCTGCGACACAAGTCATTGCGAGAGACCGACACGCAGAAGTTCTCTACGCCTGTGCTGCACTTGGAACTTCAATGGAGCAGTTCGCCCTAGAAGTTCGTCACCTTGCGCGCACTGAAGTTGGTGAAGCCTCTGAGCCGTTTGGTAAGGGGCAAAAGGGCTCTTCAGCTATGCCGCACAAGCGCAACCCTGTGCTGTCAGAGCGCCTCTGCGGGCTTGCCCGAGTGCTTCGTGGCTACCTGCTGGCCGGACTTGAAGACGTTGCTCTGTGGCACGAAAGAGACATTTCTCACTCAAGTGTTGAGCGCATTGTTATGCCTGACGCATTGCAGCTCACTGTGTACATGTTGCGTAAAGCAACAGGGCTCGCAAGTGGTCTTGTGCTCAATCCAGAACGTGCGCTTGAAAACCTGAATGTGAATTCACTCGGTCTCGTATTCTCGCAGTCAGTGTTGCTCGCACTCGTTGACTCAGGTATGTCACGAGATGATGCGTACCGCATTGTTCAAGCCGCAGCGGGTAAGGCTGGCGAAACGCGGACTAATTTCCGAGACATTATTGAAGCGGACCCCGCAGTGAAGTTGTCTAAGGAAGTGATTGCAAACGCATTTGATGCGCAACGCTTGCTGGCACACCGCGCACGATTCGTTGATGCACTTACGTGGGCCAAGTGAGCGAAATAACACCTCAACACATCTATTCGGGCAAAGTCCGAGATCTTTACGAAGTTGATGCACAGCACCTACTAATGGTTGCGTCTGATCGACTAAGTGCATTTGATGTTGTTATGAACGAGACAATCGAAAACAAGGGTCGAGTTCTTACTGGGCTTACGAATTACTGGTTACGTGAGTTTTCCGACTCCACTCCAATGGCTCTTATTTCATGTGACACAGAAGTTATTGAGAGAACTCTTCCTGGGTTTATAAATAAAACCGAGTGGCATGGTCGGACAATGCTTGTGCGCAAGGCTGAAATGATTCCACTTGAATGCATTGTTCGCGGAAGACTCGCGGGCCAAGCCTACGATGAGTACCTGGTATCGGGCAAGGTCCACAACATGACTGCCCCCAAGGGGATGGCGCTTACTGACGCATTCCCAAGCCCGATGTTCACCCCTTCGACGAAGGCCGACGAAGGCCATGACATCAATATTGATTTAGATACTGCAGCTTCCATTGTTGGTGAGGAGCTCCTTCAAAAGGCGCAGTCAATATGCCTTGACTTATTTTCTAAGGCCAGCGCAAGGCTCGAGGCTTCAGGGCTTACGTTGGCTGATACGAAATTCGAACTCGGGTTTGTCGACGGGGAACTAGTTGTCTGTGATGAAGTGCTCACGCCTGACTCGTCTCGAATTTGGCCGAGTGATCAAGTACGTTCAGGCGAGACGCCACCGTCATTTGATAAACAGCCTTTCAGAGACTGGCTTAGTGAACAGTCTTGGGACAGAACTCCGCCACCTCCAGCCGTTCCAGAGAGCATTCTCGACATCACTTCGAAGAGATATGTTGCGGCGTACGAAAAAGTGACCGGAAGATTGCTCCGCGACTGGTACGGTGCGTAGCAATGAAATACGCAATCATCGTCGACGTCACTCTTCGCCAAGGTATCTCCGATCCAGAAGGCGCAACCATTGAACGAGCGCTGCCCGCGCTCGGCTTTACAGGTGTGAGTGATGTTCGCGCCGGTAAGTCGTTTCGACTCAATGTTGAAGCAGATAATGAAGCAGGCGCATTGGAAAAAGCGACTGCTCTTGCGCAACGACTCCTCTCAAACCCAGTCATTGAAGATTCACGCGCGCGTCTAAGCGCAGAGGGATAACTATGTCGCGCATTGGCGTTGTTGTTTTCCCAGGATCAAACTGCGAATACGACGCTGCTTCTGCGGTTACACAGCTCGGCGCCACTGCAGAATTTGTTTGGCACGGACAAGACAACGTAGATGGCTTTGATGGCATCATTCTTCCCGGCGGTTTCGCACACGGTGACTATCTGCGCCCAGGAGCACTTGCTCGTTTTTCTCCAGTGATGAATGCGGTTGCAAACTTTGCCAACGCTGGTGGAGCTGTGCTTGGAATTTGCAATGGATTTCAAGTGTTAACTGAAGCGGGGCTGCTACCTGGGGCACTTCAAAAGAATCGCGGCCTCACGTTTCTGTGTCACCCAACAACATTGATTGTTGAATCAACTAGGTCTGTCTTGACGCTGAAGGCAACCAAGGGTCAAGCACTCAGCATCCCTATTAATCACTTCTCAGGCTCGTACACCTGTGACGACAAGTCGTACGAAGAGCTCGTGGCAAATGATCAAATAGTTCTTCGCTATAAAGAGAACCCGAATGGTTCGCGTGATGACATCGCAGGAGTTTCGAATCTTGCGGGCAATGTTGTTGGCCTCATGCCACACCCTGAGCGTGCGATGTCACTGCTACTTGGAAGTGCTGACGGTCAAGTACTGCTGTCGAGCTTTGTAAGTAAAACTCTTAGCGTTCGCTAGTTCTTTGCGCGGCTAATGCCAGCGGCCTTAAGAACATCAGCGCTTACGCCCATTTCACGAAACGCTGCGTAGCTAATTCCGTTGCGCTTGGCGTAGGACCTAGCAATCTTGACGAAGTCCTTTTCAACTGATGCAAGGTCAACTCGAGCATTGAGTCGTTCTCTTTCAGCAACGAGGTCAAAGCGCTTCTGCGTGAGTTCCAAACGCTGCACGGCGCCGGCATTAACGATTTCTTTGTCGAGCCTGACAATCTGCATGCTTATTGATTCGGGGGTGCGCTTGCGTCCGCGCTTACCCTTGCCAGCGACTATTGCCTCTAAGTACCTATTGATTATTCGTGATTCATTTCTTCCAACCGCCAGTTTCTCTTTGTGTTCATTGGTCATTATCCGCTTCGTCGTTGATTTCTTCTGGGTAGTCATGGGGGGATCCTTTTGTAATAAGACACTTACTTCTTCAACAACACAACTGTCGAGACAGAGGATGTTAAAGACTTAAAACGACTACATATGCGCACCAAATCACTTCAAATTGAATTCAATCATGTTGAGGTTATTTTTTGTTCTCCAATTGAATGACATAAAGACTTATTTCTAAAGAATTAATTTCTTCACTATTTATCAAGTTGTTATCGAAAATAATTGTCATGTCGCATCTAATGACGAGTAGTTTGGAGGCGTGAGTAGCGCACCTGAGTCCTTGCACCGAGCCCTAGGGCTCACCGACTCTGAGTTTGAAGACATCAAGTCTGTCCTCGGACGCGAACCAAATCACCTCGAACTAGCTCTCTATGGCGTTATGTGGAGTGAACACTGCTCGTATAAGTCATCACGTATTCACTTGAAACGACTTCCTTCAAAAGGTGATCATGTTCTTGTTGGACCTGGTGAAGGCGCTGGAGTGATTGACGCCGGAGACGGCATCGGCGTGGCGATACGAATTGAGAGCCATAACCACCCATCTGCAATAGAGCCTTATCAGGGTGCAGCAACTGGCGTGGGTGGAATTTTGCGTGACGTGTTTTCAATGGGTGCACGACCACTCGCGGTCATGGACCCACTCTTTTTTGGTGAACTCACCGATGCTCGCCAGCGCTGGTTAGTTGAAGGTGTTGTTTCTGGAGTCTCTGGGTACGGCAACTCAGTAGGTGTTCCAAACATTGGCGGAGAGCTCACTTTCGATGATTGCTACGCTTCAAATCCGCTCGTGAATGTTCTCTGTGTAGGAGCACTACCAAAGGACCGACTTGTACTTGGCATTGCATCTGGAGTTGGCAACTTCGCAGTGCTGCTCGGATCTTCAACTGGTCGTGACGGCATTGGTGGCGTATCTGTTCTCGCGTCTGCTGGATTCCAAGGCGATGACGGTGCTGCATCACTTGATGACGCGAAGCGCCCAAGTGTTCAAGTTGGTGACCCCTACGAAGAAAAGCGACTCATCGAAGCTTGCCTAGAACTACTTGATCAAAAACTCGTTGTTGGCATCCAAGACCTCGGTGGTGCTGGACTTGTCTGCGCCACAAGTGAAACCGCTGCGAAGGGTGGCGTTGGACTGGATGTCAACATCAACGCAGTTCCTCAGCGCGAAGCGGGAATGGTGTCATGGGAAATCATGACTTCAGAAAGTCAAGAGCGCATGCTCGCAATTGTGACTCCTGAAGACTGGCCAGCGGTTGAGGCACTCTGCAAGAAATGGGAAGTCAGAGCCAATGTTGTGGCTCACGTTGTTGAACCGTCAAAGGACAAGGACGGAAACCTTGTAGGCATGCTTCGCATTCGAGACGGCTTTGACGGCGAAGTGCTCGGTGAAGTTCCTGCGAAGTCACTCGCGGATCAAGCCCCTCTCTACAACCGTCCCATGCAGCGTCCAGCAAACCTTGACGCGATTCAAAAAGATGACCCGACACTTGACGAACCAGTTGGTTCACCAAACGAAGACTTACTCGATCTTTTAATTGACCCAGCATGGGTGTATCGCCAGTATGACTCACAACTTTTCTTAAATACTGTTGTTGGACCAGGAAGAGATGCGGCACTACTTCGTCTTGCTGGCCCCGGTCTTCCTGCGTCAAACCGAGGCATTGCACTTTCAACTGATTCAAACCCTCGCTGGTGTGCACTTGATCCTCGTAAGGGAACACTGCTCACTGTTGCTGAAAGTGTTTCGAATCTCGCCTGCGTTGGCGCTACTGCGAAGGCATTAGTTAACTGTCTCAACTTCGGTAACCCTGAACACCCAGAAGTGATGTGGCAACTTTCTGAGTCCGTTGATGGCATGGCTGAAGCCTGCAACGCAATGGGGATCCCAGTCGTTGGTGGCAATGTCTCTCTCTACAACGAGAGTGGCGGCAACGACATTGACCCAACTCCAGTTGTTGGACTGCTTGGTGTTGTTGATTCACTCAGCTCTCCTCCTCCAGGATGGAACTGGAAATCGGGTGACGGCGTGGTGCTCGTTGGAAAACGTGAAGCACATGACGGTCCTGCATTCCCACTCGGTGGATCACGCTGGGCCACACGACGAGCTCGACGTGGAGGCACTGTTCCTTCTCTAGACGTAACTTCTTTTAACGCAACCATCAAGTTCGTAACTGGCGAGATTGCTCTGATTTGCAAGGGTGAACAAAGTGACGTCACTGCGGTGCACGACATTGGTAGTGGTGGGCTTAGTGCAGCACTCGCAGAAATTGTTGCAACGACAGGCGTAGGTCTAATCGCAGAAGAACTCACTTCACACGGTGAACTCTTTAGTGAGTTCCCAGGTCGCTTCGTAATGGCGACGAGTGATGTTGATCAGTTTGTGCAGCGTGCCAACGCTGCTGGTGTTGATGTTGCAATTCTTGGAACTGTTGGCGGCGACTCTCTGCGCATTGGTTCAACAATCAACGTGAGCGTCAGCGAAATAGAAAGCCGTCGAAGCAACGCACTTAGTAGTGCGCTTGCGTCAGTTGACTAACGAGCAGCCTTTAGCTCGTCGAGAACTTCATTAGGTACTCGAAGATCACCAGTTCGTCCTAGAGCTAGCTTCACGTCTTCTTTATAGGAACCGTGATAGTCAGATCCGCCTGTGGGGATCATTCCAGCGTTGCGAGTTAGCTTCACCATTTGTCCGCGAATCTTCTCGTTTACTCCGCCGTAATACGCCTCGGCTCCAGCGAAACCACGATCGCGAAGTGAGTTGAGAACACTGGGCATGGTGTCTTCAATTTCAGTTGGTGAAAGAGAGCTCACGTAATTAACTAGGGGATGGGCCACTGAGAAAACAGTTCCTGAACCCTCGGCGGCTTGAAGGAACGACTCAACGGACATACTCTTTCGCCCCACGTGAGCTTTTCCGCTTTCGCCAAGCCAGTCAATGAAAATCTTGTTCCAGCTCTCAGGATCTTTAGTGCCGACAATCTCAGGATGGAGCTCGAACATTGCTTGGGCGAAGTGTGGGCGGCCAATGCTGTCGGCGTTGCCAACAAGTTCGGTGAGATAGGCAAGGTTGATTTTTTCAAAGCCGTGTTCCTGTAACGCATGTACGAGTTTCTCGTTGCGTTCTGCACGATCGCGTCGCATCTCAGCCAATTTTTGCTGCACTGGGTGGTCTTGGCTGAGGGGCAAAAAGTAGGCGAGGACGTGAATATTTCGAGGCAGCGAGGGGCCACCAGCACGCTGTTTTGGGAACTCTGAATCTCGTAGTGAAACCTCAGTGCCGGGTATCAGTTCGATGCCGTACTGGGCACATGAGGCGGCCATGCGCTCATGGCTAGCGGTGGTGTCGTGGTCGGTAAGAGAGATCGCCGAAATACCAATTTTGCTGGCGTTTTCTGCCAACTGTTCTGGAGTGTCAGAGCCGTCAGAAAACGTCGAGTGGGTATGGAGATCAATCATTAGTTAAGCGTACCGATGCCCTTAGTCATGTGCCAAGATTACACAGTGCTTTCACAAATAATTACCCATAAGGTGGAAGCTCAATGAAAGAAGCGTGCGGAGTCGTAGGGATAGTTGCCCCGGGGCGAAACGTGGCACACCTTTGCTATGACGCTCTTTTTGCGCTGCAGCACCGCGGTCAAGAATCTGCCGGAATGGCGACTTTTGATAACAAGCAAATTACTGTCGTAAAAGACAACGGACTTGTCAGTCACGTTTTTAGCGACACCACACTTCGCGCACTGAGCGGATCACTCGTCATTGGCCACACTCGTTATTCAACATCAGGCTCTGCAAACTGGACCGCAGCACAACCCGTGTACCGCAGCGCGGGTGCTTCTGGCTTCGCACTTGGCCACAACGGAAACCTCACCAACACTGGTGAACTAGCTGAAGTTGCAGGAATTCAAGTCACCACAATGTTGTCGGACTCTGACCTCGTTGCAGAACTGCTTGCTCGTGAAATCGAGAGTGGTGCAGTGATGAGGCACGCTCTTAGGTCAGTTCTTTCAAGAGCTCAGGGTGCATTCTCAATGGTGATTCTTGAATCAGACACGATTTACGCTGTGCGAGACCCACATGGTTTTCGCCCACTCTGCATAGGTCGACTCGGAACTGAAGACGCACCCGAAGGTTGGATTGTTGCTTCAGAGTCTCCAGCACTTGACGTGATTGGTGCAGCGTTTGTTCGAGAAATCAAGCCCGGCGAAATGGTGACGATCACTGAACAAGGTGTTTCATTTGATCAGCTGTTAGAGCCTGCTGGTGAAAAAGAAATGCTGTGCATTTTTGAATTTGTTTACTTCGCCCGACCCGACACCTACCTCATGGGTCACCAAGTACACACGGCGCGTCGTCGCATGGGAGAACTGCTCGCGAAACAGTCCCACGTTGATGCTGACATTGTTATGGGTGTTCCAGACTCTGGCATCCCTGCTGCAGAAGGATTCGCTAAAGCATCAGGCATCCCATTCGGATACGGTCTCGTAAAGAATCGATACATTGGCCGCACGTTTATTTCGCCAGATCAAAACAAGCGAGAAGCCAGTGTCCGTCGCAAGTTAAACCCACTTCGCGAAAACATCGAGGGTCAACGACTCATTGTTATTGACGACTCCATTGTTAGAGGGACTACTACTAAGGCCCTCGTTGCAATGCTGCGTGACGCTGGTGCCAAAGAGGTCCACCTACGCATCTCTTCACCACCGTTCTCATGGCCTTGCTACTACGGCATTGATACGCCAAACCGTGAAGATCTGCTTGCTGCAAATAACACCATTGAAGAGATGCGTGACTTTATTGGATGTGACTCACTTGAATTCATTTCACTTGAAAACCTTCGAGCAGCAATTCAGCTTGACGGCGAATGCTGTGACGCTTGTCTCACGGGTAACTACTCAGCTCCGACGCCAGTGGCGCTCGGTAAAGGGGCACGCTGGTGAGTCGACTTCTCGACCAAGCACCTGGTGGAATGACTTACGCGCAGTCGGGTGTTTCAATTGATGCGGGTGACGAAGCAGTTGAGCGAATTAAGGAAGTTGTTGCGAGCACCAAGCGACCTGAAGTGCTCGGAGGCATTGGTGGATTCGGTGGTCTCTTCAAACTAGACACTTCAAAATTTAAAGAACCAGTGCTCGTGGCTTCTGCTGATGGTGTTGGCACCAAGCTAGAAGTTGCTCGACAAGTTGGTCGCTACGACTCAGTAGGCATTGACCTCGTAGCAATGCTCGTTGACGACCTTGCGTGCATTGGTGCAGAACCACTCTTTCTCCTTGACTACGTCGCCGTTGGTGCACTGGATCCAGCGCGCTTGGAAGAACTAGTTACTGGCATCGCAGCAGGATGTCGTCAAGCAAACACCGCACTTCTCGGCGGTGAAACTGCTGAGCACGGTGGTGTTATGAAGCCAGACGATCTCGACGTTTCGGGTTTTGCCGTAGGCGTTGTTGAGCGTGGCAGTGAAATGGGGCCGGAACGAGTGAGAGATGGTGACGTACTGATTGGACTCGGCTCTCCAGGGCTGCGCTCAAATGGGTACTCACTTGCGCGCAGTGTTCTCGTAAAAGATCAGAGTGATTTAGCTAAACCTGCTTTTGAAGGTTCTGCGCGAACGCTCGGTGATGAACTGCTTGTCCCGTCTGTTATTTACGCACCAACGATTACTGCAATGCGCGAAGAACTTGGTTCAGCCATTCACGCAGCAGCGCACATAACTGGTGGTGGAATTCTCGGCAACGTTGTTCGTATCTTGCCTGAAGGCCTCAATGCGAACATCGACATGGCCACATTCGAAACCCCAGAGATCTTCTTTGAGATTCAACGACGCGGCCAGGTAAGCGCTGACGAAATGGTTCGAGTGTTTAACTGCGGTCTCGGAATGGTTGTGAGCGTGGACCCTTCGAGTGCATCAGCCGCCCTTACAATTGCCAGAGCCCAAGGAATTGTCGCAACCATTGTCGGCACCATCTCTACTGGGTCACAAAAGGTAGTTCTCTCATGACCGACGCACGCGAACGAGTTCTCCAACACTTACTAGAACATTCTGTTCGCAGGGGAGACTTCACGCTGAAGTCAGGTCGCAAGTCATCGTGGTTTATTGATTCGAAGCAAACAATCTGCGCTCCTGAAGTAATGGTTGATGTCGCAAATCTCCTGCTCGAAAGAATCCCTGCGGACGCAACTGCAATTGGTGGCCTCACTATGGGCGCCGATGGCGCAACGTTTATTACCGCTGGCGTTGCTGGAACCAAGGGCCGTGCACTTCGCGCCTTTAGTGTTCGAAAAGAAGTGAAAGATCACGGCGCTGGTGGTCGAATTGCTGGTTCACTTAAGCCCGGCGACCGTGTGGTTATTACAGAAGACACCGTTACTCGTGGCACCAGCCTTTTAGAAGCTGCACGTGTCGTTAGAGACTTCGGTGCAGAAGTAATACTGTTGCTCGCTGTTGTTGACCGTGGCGGCACAGCAGGTGCAATGGCGAGTGAAGAGGGCTGGAAGTTTGACGCACTCTTCAGCGCACCAGATCTTGGATTTGAGTACGAAGGTGCTTAACTAGCTGCGAGTACGTCAAGTACTCGTGTTCGCCACGCATTTATATCGGGATCGAATTCTACGTCTGTGTGTCCGAATCGAAGTACGAGTGCATCCAGTGACGGGATCACACTGATTCTTTGTCCTTCGTAGCCATTGGCCCAGTACGTGCCGTACTTGTCTCCGCTTACCCACCACTGCCATGAGTAATACGATCCACTTTCATCCTGGCTGTGAGGGATTTGTGCAGTAGACGCCCAATCTTCGCTAATGAGTTGTTCGCCGTCCCACTCGCCACCTCGTAAGTACAAAAGTCCGAATTTTGCAAAGTCGAGTGCTGTCGCGTGCACAAAACTCGACGCAACCCACACGCCCTTGTCGTCGTAGGTGGCAACTGCGCTGTTCATGCCCAGTGGGCGAAAGAGTTTCTTCGTCAAATAGTCGTTGTATTTTTCTCCGTAGCCAACTTTGTCAGCAACTATTCGACTCAAAACATTTGTTGTTCCACTCGAATAGCTATAAAAAGTTCCAGGCTCGTGGGCGAGGGGCATTGATGCAACGTATGCAGCCATGTCCTGCTTCGCGTCTCCATACAGCATTGCAATTACGTCACTGGGATTGTCAACGTCGTAGTCCTCAACGAACTTAAGACCATCTCGCATCTCGAGCAGGTCCTTAATGGTGATGTTGTGACGTGGATCGCTCGGATCGCTCCATTCGGGCACCGGAGCGTTTTGTGCTGGATCTATCAGACCCTGTTCATTCAACGTCCCAATGATCATGTGGAGCATTGACTTAGCCATTGACCAAGAAATCAACTGACTCGATGCAGTGATTGGCTCTGCTGGTTTGTCAAAGTAAAACGTCTCACCGCCGTAACGCTCGGCGACAACCTTGCCACCTTTTACAACAACAACCGCATTTGTTTCTTTCAGATTTTCGCTTGTGAACATTTCGTCGACGACTTTGTTGAGCGCATCTTGATTAGAGACTTCACCTCGTGGCCAGCTGTTAGTGGGCCACGCAACGTCTAATGGCTGCTTGCAAGAAGAAGGGGTGATGTTTGGTAGTGAACTCATAGAACTTTATTGTTGCATGGATTCATGTCACAGTGGTTTTCTACATTCTGGATATGAAGATTTACGAAGAAATGACTGAACAATTTCTGTATAGAACTGTCTCGCCAACTAAGAGGCATCGGTACCGGGTGAGTGCGTATTTAGTTAAAAAGTTTAAGGGCACAAATGTGGTGGCTCGAATTGAGCCGCTTGGATTTATCAATGAGTCACTCGCGCGCCACGAGATTGCAATGTTGGGACTGCAAAAAAATCTTGTTGCACGTGGCGGGTGGGAAGAAACGAAAAGTAGAAACCTTGTTCGGATTCAGGTTGGTGCGAAAAATTTAGGCCTAGAAAATAAAAAGGTTGTCCCACGGAAATGAATAAATTCCCGTGGAACAACCGAATGGTGGTCGAGACCGGCGTCGATCCGGTGACCTCACGCTTTTCAGGCGCGCGCTCTACCAACTGAGCTACTCGACCAAACCTCCACACCCTTACGGGTGTCGAGCGGACCTGACGGGATTTGAACCCGCGACCTCCGCCTTGACAGGGCGGCGTGCACTCCGAGCTGCACCACAGGTCCTCGGTGTTCCCAGAGCCAAGGCCCTGAGACGCGAATAGTAAGTCTATACGGTGTGAGTAGGTGGCTACCTGGGCGACAAATAAAGAGATTTGCTTGCACCTACATACTTCGTTGAACTACAAACCTAATTTCTGAGCGAGCTGCTCATTTGATGGCTCAACGAGAATGTCCCCATCTTCGAAAATGATGGTGGGAACCACTCGCTTTCCACCGTTCAGTTCAACGCATTCTGAGAGTGCTGCTTGATCTACGTCAACATCAACCCAGTCGTATGCAACGTTTTTTTCTGCAAAAAAAGCTTTGGCTCTAGTGCAATCACCGCACCACTCAGTTCCTAGTACACGTATTGAACTCATAATGTCTTTTTAATACCAGAAGTGTTACTTTGCAAGTTTATTTTGCAATGCAGCCATTGCGCTGAACTCCGTCTGCAGTTTCTTGGCTAGTGATGCCAAAGTTGCTTGCATTGAGGCCGGAGCTTTTTTGGTGAGCACAAGAATTGAATCTTCGGAATTGGTTGCAATAGTTGCCGCAAAATTCTTTGCTGCAGCATTGAACGCAGCGCTTGGACCGTTGGCGTCTCTCGTCAGCGATGCCGCTTGAATTAGAAGATTATTGTTAATACTAAGTAAATCGGTTAGTGGCGTCGTTGCAGACTCTGCTTTCACGACAGTCTGCATTGCGTACGTGACGCCCACAACACCAACACTCCACTTCGCGAATGAAACCTTCGACTTCGTTTCTTCACACGTAAGTAGGTAGGCGTCAGAATCTATGTTTGCTGACTCGTAGTAGATAATTCCCGCCGTCAGAGTGGCGTTCACTTGGGTGGTCGCCTTAGCGAAAGATTGCATTGCACTAATCATGTTGTTTGCATCAATTACATACTTCGCTACGGTTGCAGTTTCGTTTGATGGTACGGAAGCTGTCTTCAGTAATGCAAGATCTTTCTTTAGTCCAGTAAGACCAAGTTGTGATGCGTTGGCAAGTAGTGATTTTGCTGCCTTGCAGGAAGCTGTCGAACAGAAGTAGTACTTGCGGATTGAACTGATGTACGCTGGCGAATTTTTTGCTACTGACAATGTTGTAGACGAAGAGGGACTTGCCGATGCACCACCGCTAGAAATAAGAAAAGTCAATGGTAGAAGAACAACGGAAAGAATTGAGATGTTTCGCTTTAGAGAGAGCTGCACGCGGTGTCCTTTGGGTGTTAGTTGGCGCTGCTCAACCTTAATGTGGAACCATCAGTGTCAAATCTGTCTACGTTGTAGGCGTTTGGACACTTTGACCTGGTTTGAACTCAACGCTTCCAGAGGCCTCAAGCAGCCACACTGATTTAAGACCTTGGACTGTCCAGTGTTCCGGTCCACCCACAAGTGCAGTGTCTTCGTCAATACCAATTAATGAAATTGATGGATCAATGTTTTCAAGAACCTTTGTTTCAAGGTCAGGTACGTAGTTTTTAAATCGATCAAAATGCGGAATAACACGAAGATGTGGCAGGAGGTTGAGTCCTTGCACTTCACCGCGACTGGCCATCCGAGATGAAATTGGTGGCACTGATGTGCTCATCACCATTGCACCAGCACTGCAACCGGCCAATGCTGCACCATTTTCCCACTCATGTGTAATTGCTTCCCACACCAAAGTTCCACGAAGTGTGTCCGCTAAGAACGCAGGGTTTCCCCCCGAAAGATAAATGAGACCTGCACCATGAATTTTGGCAACATTTTCTAGGTCGTCTGCGTCCTCACGGTTTGAAATGTTGAGAACTACTTGTTCAGCACCTAACGCTTCTGCCTGCTTGCGTCCGAGGTCGTGCCAGTACTGAAGAACTTTTGGACCATCAGGAACTGCAGCCGTCGCAATTTGAACATACTTTGCGGGGCGACCTTCAAGTAGCGCAGCTTCGATCCTGCGCATCTGAGGCAAATATTCCCCTGAGCCAACGAGTGCGATTGGGCCAAATGATGTCACTGCGTAATCGTACTGACTTGTAGCAATCTATTGCTGTGAGCTACCACGAGAAATAATCCCGTCACGCTTTGATTCAAAAGATGCAGCATCAAAACGCTCCTTCATCCAGCGCCGGCTCCACTTTGCTTCTTCGAGGTAGGCGTCATCATCAGAGCGGTTACCGAGTGTTTCGTACATTGTCCTGATTTCTCTTACAGAATGTGGGTCAATCTCTGCAATGGTCTTTGCCTGCTCCATAACTCTGGTCATCAAACTGTCGTGCTCGCAGACCTCATTAACAAGCCCCCATTGGTACGCGGTTGCTGCATCAATGAAGTTCCCGGTGAATGACATCTGTCGTGCACGATTAATCCCAATGAGCTGGGGAAGTCGAATAGTCATTCCACCACCGGGCATAACGCCAACGCGTGCGTGGGTATCAGCGAAAGAGGCTTTTTCTGAAGCAATCAACCAGTCGCACCCAAGTGCAACTTCGAGCCCACCCGTTACCGCGGCTCCATTGATGGCCCCAATGATTGGCTTACTTGTTCTTGGAAGGAGCCCATGTTGTTGGGTGCTGCCTTCAGCGCTGAGACGAATGTCCTTATACGTTGTGGCTAGATCTTTTAGGTCTAGTCCTGCACAGAATGCCGGGTCCTGTCCAGTGACGACAATGACGTTGATGTCACTGCTGGCGTCGAGTTCTTGGACGTTTCTAAAGAGTTCCTGCATCATCTGAGCGGTAAGTGCATTACGCGCTGCTGGCCGTGCGAGAGTGACAATGCCAACTTTGCCCTGGTGTTCAACTTCAATCATCGTGGCCCCCTGAACCTTTAGCTAAAACCTACTTGTAGATGAGGTCGGCGTGCTTCGGCGAGCAATTCGTTGCGATGTTGTTGTCTTTGCAGTTCTCACAGAGCAGGATTAGTTTGCGACACGCCAAGTTCGCGCAGTTGTAGAACTTGCTGGTTGGTGCAGTGCAGTGATCACATTCACCAAGAGTCTTTGGATCCTTGCCGAACTCCTGGTTCATTCGCTTGTCGAATATGTAGAGTGAACCCTCCCAGAGACCGTCACTACCGAATTCTTCGGCGTAACGGACAATGCCACCATCTATTTGGTAGACCTCTTTGAATCCACGATTCTTCATAACGCTTGAAAGCACTTCACAGCGGATCCCACCGGTACAGTAACTAACGATGGGCCGGTCCTTTAGGTGGTCGTACTTTCCACTTTCGAGCTCAGCAACAAATTCACGAGTGGTTGCAACTTCTGGAACAATGGCATTTTTGAATTTTCCAATTCGCGCTTCAAATTGGTTTCGTCCATCAAAAAACACAACCTCATCACCGCGTTCTTCGACAAGTTGGTTCACTTGCTTCGGCTTTAAATGGATTCCACCACCTACAACGCCATTTTCATCGACAATGAGCTCATCAGGTGCACCGAATGAAACAACTTCATCACGAACTTTGATCATCAGTCGAGGGAAGTCGTCGCCGGTCCCTTCAGACCACTTGAAGTCAATCTTTTTGAAGGGGAGATATTTACGAGTCTGCTTGACGTAAGCAATGACGCTTGACATGTCACCACCAACGGTGCCATTGATCCCGTGTTTAGAGATGAGAATTCGTCCCTTGAGATTTAAGTTTTCACAGAGTTCTTTTTGCCAGAGACGGATTGCGTCGGGGTCACTCAGGGGGGTAAAACAGTAATAAAGAATGACTTTGGAAGGCTCCACATAATCATTTTAGAACAGTTAGTAGAGCTGAAAAATTCAGGCACATTGATGCAAATGTACGTAGTGTATTTGTATGAATCCACTTGAACTTTCAACTGTTGTAATCGACTCAGGCGTTGTGACTGAATCCGTTAACAGAATTACGAATGAGATCACTGAACTTCGCGAAGGACTAGCCATTGTGGAGAGTTTCAGCCACTGTGTTGTCCTTGACGTCGGTGACGGCCTCATGTGTTTTGACGCTTCTGGTCCAGGAAGTGGCCAAGGGGTGGTTGAAGCAATTCGCACCTGGAGCAACAAGCCAATAACGACACTCGTCTACACCCACGGTCACGCTGATCACGTTGGCGGCAGCGTTGCATTCAAGAAAGACGCTGAGTCTCGAGGAGAAAAACGTCCTCATGTCATTGCTCATGAAAATGTTGCAAAGCGACTCGATCGTTACGAGGAAACAAATCTCTGGAACGTTGCAATCAACAAGCGGCAGTTCGGCGGCATCAGAAGTGACATGTCAGTTGAAATTACTGAGGGTGCGGAGCGGTTCCTTTCTCGTTCAACGCTTTTCCCTGATGAGACGTTCACGGATCAGTTGACACTGAACGCTGGTGGCACAACTATTGAGCTCCATCACGCTCGCGGAGAAACAGATGATCACTTGTGGGCGTGGCTTCCTGAAAAGAAGTGGATCTTCACCGGTGACTTCATCATTTGGAATTACCCAAATGCTGGTAACCCACAAAAGGTGCAGCGCTACGCACTCGAATGGGCGCAGGCTCTTCGCAAAATGATTGCTCAAGGGCCAGAACTTCTCGTTCCCGCTCACGGACTTCCCATTGAAGGCAAAGAGCGGATCGCAAGAGTGCTCGATGACATTGCGTCATCGCTCGAGTCGCTCGTTACTGAAGTTGTTGCCATGATGAACGCCGGGGAAACACTCGACACAATTATTCACAAAGTGAAAGTTCCGAGTGAAGTTCTCGAGAAGCCGTATCTTCGTCCGCTCTATGACGAGCCTGAATTTGTTGTTCGAAACATCTGGCGCCTCAACGGTGGATGGTGGGACGGTGTTGCGTCACACTTAAAGCCTGCACCGAATGCTGACCTGGGCGCAGAGATTGCTTCACTCGCGGGGGGACCAGATGTTCTCATGCGCAGAGCAATGGAACTGCTCGATTCTGATATTCGCTTGGCGTGTCACCTAGCCGACCTTGCAGGATGGGCAGCTCCTGATGACCCAGCAATTCACGCAGATCGTGAAGCTGTCTATGAGCAACGTAGAAACGTTGAAAAGTCGCTAATGAGTAAGGGAATTTTTAAAGCCGCCGCACGTGATTCGCGTGAAGTTGTTAAGAAAGCCCAGTAGCTCGCTTGCTTATTTAAACCAACGGATCATCCCAATGATCCCTGCGGTGGCGTAGAAAAACTGAAGAAAAAGAATTCCACGGTGCCTTCCCATGCGCGCCCAAATCCCAATGAATATCGAAGACAGCAACAAAAGAGAGAAACCTATGAACTCACCACCAATGTTCATGGCAATGAGTAGCGAGTAACAAATAGCCGTTACAACGCCTAACCACTCGAACATCTTTGCTTTAGTCATGCTTCTATGTTCTCACTATTTCTCGAAAACGAGAGTTCCATCGTCAAAACCAGTTTTCGGAAGTTTTTCACGCTCATCCCAGTAGTCAATGTTCATCATCCAAGGCTCATGGTCGCCAGAGCGAGGCTGCGAATTTCTTGCTCGCTGCACGTAGCCAGGTGAAAATTGTGGATCACCAAAGGGGCGGATTTGCATTCCTTGATCTTGCGGGCGAAGTGTTGGGGTGACCACTTTTGTTCCTTGGCCGTCCATGAAAGTCAGCATTCGTGAAATGTAATCACTAATGACTTCAATACGGGTAGTCCAACTAAGTCGCAGTGCCCCAAAACTCCACGCATAGTTAGGAATACCACTGAACATAACGCCACGGTGAGTTATTCGCTCAGCAACATCAATTGGTACGTCATCGATACTCATGGCAACGTCACCGAGCACAGACAGCTCAAAACCAGTCGCCGTGATTACAACGTCAGCATCAATAACTGTTCCATCTTTGGTGATGATGCCACTTGGGGTGAACGTGCTGATTTCATCAGTCACCATTGAAACCTGCCCAGAGCTGATGACTTTAAAGAAATCGCCATCAAGTATTCGTGCCACGCGCTGCTCAGAAGGCAGGTAACGAGGTGTGAAGTGTTTTGCAACATCGAATCCTTCAGGCAGCTGACTCGTCACCATTTGGATCATGCCGTTTCTAGAAATTTCAGCATTCTCTGCAATGAAGTTCGTAAGCCCTTGCATTTCGAGGATCGCTTTCTCGCGAACTTTGGCGTGAACTTCTACGTCGTCGACGCCATCTGAGCGGAGTTGATCGGCGAGGTCATCTTTATTAGGGCTCTGAAAGAAGTAAGCGGGGGATCGTTGCAGAACTGTGACATGTCCACAATCATTTGCGATTGCGGGAACAAGTGTCGCTGCAGTTGCACCAGAGCCAATAACTACAACGTGCTTATTTTTGAAGTTTGTATTCTCTGGCCACGACTGAGGGTGAATTATTTCTCCCTCAAAGGTTTCCATTCAAGGCCACGTTGGCGTGTAGCCCTTTTCTTGTCGGTAGTAACCGTGGCAAGACCAAATGAAGTCTGCGCTTAATGAGAACTGTTCTTTAGTTTCTTTGTTGATTCCACCAACGGTCCACTGCTTACCTGCAGTGTCCCAATTAAGACTCTCGACTCGTTGGTTGTATCGAATGTGTTTTGCAATGTCGAACGCTTCGATCACTTCGCCAAGGTATGTATGAATGTCTGCGCCACCGGCGTAGGGAGCACCCTTCCATGGCTTGTAGCTGTAGCCGAGGGTGTAGAGCTCGGTATCAGAACGCACTCCTGGGTACGTGTGGGTCAACCACGTGCCACCAAAGCTGCTCAGTGCATCGAGGATCACAAAACTCTTACCGGGATGGTTGGTGATGAGCTCGTGTGCCGCATTAATTCCAGAAATACCTGCACCAATTATGACGACATCAAAATGAGTGGCTTCAGTTGAATTAGTCAAGTGATCTCCTAGGTGCTGCCTAGAGATTACTCGTATCTTTTATGCGTCTAGACGAAAGCCCACACCACGAATTGTAAGCAAGTGCTTAGGGTCAGCGGGTTCGTCTTCAATTTTCTGTCGTAGTCGCTTTACGTGAGTATCTAGTGTTCGCGTGTCAGAAAGTTCTAAACCCCACCAAAGCGTGTCGAGGCAAACTTCTCGCGTGACGACTTGACCAAGTCGTGTAGCGAACAGAGTTAATAAGTCAAATTCTTTTCGGCTCAGTTCAATGGCAACGTTATTTTTTTCAACAGTTCTGCGGGTGAGGTCGAGACGAATGTTCCCAAAGTTGATAATTTCTTCGTTGCTTTCGATGGCTGGTCGACGCAGAACAACGCGCATACGCGCAATTAATTCACGTAACCGGTAAGGCTTCGTGACGTAGTCAGCAGCACCAATTTCGAGACCAAGCACAATGTCGAGCTCTTCGGTTCGAGCTGAAACCATGATGACTGGGATCTTTTTTGTTTCACAAATTTCTCGACACAAGTCCAGGCCAGATCCGTCAGGGAGCATTACGTCAAGTAAAATTAAATCTGGTTTAGTAGTTTCAATAAGTGCGCGAGCCTGGCTCAGAGTTGTTGCTGAAACAACCACAAATCCTTCAACCGTCAGCCCAACCTTGAGAGCTTCTTGGTAGCTCTCTTCATCCTCGACAACTAAGACGACACTGCGCCCCTCAGGATCAACCATTGCGACCAAAGCTCAACCAGTCTGAAAATACAACGCGAAGTGCAGCACGGTCCAATGTCGGGGGAGTTGACGGAGTCTGAACGAGTGCCACTTATATAAGGTATGAAGGCCGAGTTACCTTAATGTGAAATAACTGTAATCGCTTGGGAGAAATTGGATGAAACTTTAAAAGTTTTATTCAGCGGAATCTCTGATAGCGGCAATGATGCGAAGTGCTTCGGCCATCCCCTGTGCAAAGCCGTTCTCAAACGCGTCTTCACGAGCTTGAGAAAGCTTGATGTGGTGCTGTGCCTCACTTTGTAACTTATAAAACGCTTCGTCAATTTTTTTGCTCATCGCAGCCCTGTCTTTCCGTCAACAGCCTATTGCTGCAGATAAACAACATTGTTGTAACTTGCCCAAAAGTTAACGTACGACATCTTCGTCGACTACCTAAACCAAGCTTTCCGTATTATCAAGGGTGTTCCATCGTCACCCTTCATCTTTTTTGTTGGCCAAGATTTCACTTAAATAAAAGCATTGCTTCACCTTGCGGTTACCTTGTGACCGTATGTTTGATGGTGGTTTAGCAACGGCTAGTTACAAATAATTCATTGCTGAACCATAAACTAATCACTTTTCTTTAGGAGGAAAGCAAAATAATGAAGAAGACTCTTCGCAGAAACCTAGGAGTTGCAATTGCAACAATCGGGCTTCTTTCTACAATGGCTGTATCAGTCGCTAACGCTGCAACGCTTACTGGTGACCTTACATTCACATCTACAGATGGACTGGCTGCTGCTGCTTCATCAATCAACATGGGTGGATCAAGCTTTGACGAGCCATTCTTCAATGCTGCTATTCCTGTCTACATGTCTCAGGCTGCAAAGCAGTCAGGTTCAAGCGCTCCGACTGGACTTGCTCTCTATTCTCCAACTGGTTCAACAACTGGTAAGAAGAATGTTGTTGCGGGCACATACCAAGTTGGTGCTTCAGACGTTCCAATGGGAACAGTTAACCAGGCAACTGGAACCAGCCTCGACTCATCAATTATCACTGGTGCTGGTGCATCAACCACACTAAGCAACTACGTACAGATTCCTGTAGTTCTTGGTGGTGTTGGACTTATGTACAACCTCCCTTCAGTAACTAAGAAGTTCCCAAAGAACCCAGTAATCCTTAATGCTGCAACTCTTGCTGGGATCTACGACGGTTCAATCACATCATGGAATGACAAGGCAATTTGTTCCATCAACCCAAAGATTGTAAATGTGAAGAAGAACAAGGCTGGAAAGGTCACATCTTCAACATGTGCACTTCCAAACACCCCAGTCGTTCCAGTATTCCGTGCTGACGGTTCAGGTACTAGCTACATTTTCATGGACTACTTGAAGGCAGCTGCATCTACAAGTTTTGCAATCACTGCTGGTTCAGGTGGAATCTCTACGACCAAGCCGATTGGAACTCAAGTCTTCCCTAACACCACATTCAACCAGGGACAAGTCCCTACGGCTGGTCTTGGTGCTCAGAAGAACGCTGGAGTTGCTGGTGATGTTGAGCAGACAGTCGGTGCAATTGGATACGTTGAGTACTCATACATCCTTCTTCAGCACACACTTCCAGCTGCACAGCTAATCAATGCTGCCGGGAAAGTTGTTTCATTGAATGCTGCAAACGTTGCTACTGACGCTGCAAACTTCTCAGCAACCCCACCAAGTGAAGGAACTGACGGAGTTGTAAGTCACTTCTCAATCGTTAACGGTTTAGGTGCAAGTGCTTACCCAATCGCAGGTTACAGTTGGGCAATTGTTCCACAGGACTTCAAGAAACTTAACGCTGGTTCGCAAGCTGCAGAAACACTCGTAGCAATGTTCCTCGACTGGGCAACTCAGTCTGGCTCAACAGCTGGACAGAACGTTGCACAACAGCAGGGATATGTTCCACTTCCGAGCTACGTACGCACACTTGCCGCTTCACAAATTGCACAGCTAACGTACAACGGTACAAAGATTGTTCTTAACTAAAGAATTGATTTAAAACTTATTATGCAGACGAAAGAACCTGGAATTCATGGTTCATCAGAAGTGGCCGAGAGAGTTTCTCACTCGGCCACTTCTGATCGTCCGTACAAAATTGTTCTAAAGGGCGCAGCTTTCTTTTTTGGAGCTGTAGTCCTTATTTTTGTTTGGAGTGTTTTACACGCAGCCTGGCCGGCGCTGAAGCAAAACGGATATCATCTGATTACTGGCACGGCTTGGGTTGCGGGTGGAAATGGTCCATTCGGCGCCTTCTCACTTATCCTTGACACACTTATCACCACCCTGATCGCTCTTCTTATTGCGGTTCCGATTGGCATTTCATCGGCACTCGCACTCCTCTTCCTTGTTCCACCAAAATTCAGAACTCTAGGTGCTTCGCTCGTCGAACTTCTAGCCGCGGTTCCTTCTGTTGTTTACGGTCTTTGGGGTCTTTGGTACTTGACGCCTTGGCTGTCACACACTGTGCAACCATTCCTCGCTGGCATCACTGGAAGTAACTTCCCATTCAATGGCCCACAAGAAGGCTTCAGTCTTCTCTTGGCGGGGATTGTTCTTTCGGTCATGATTCTTCCAACAATTGTTGCAATCTCTCGAGATGTAATTTCAGTTGTGCCCGTTGACCTTATTGAAGGTGGGCTTTCGCTTGGCGCCACACGAAGTCAGGTTTTCACAAAAGTTATTCTTCCTACTTCAAAGATAGGCATTATGGGGGCAATTGTTCTCGGTGCCGGTCGCGCCCTCGGTGAGACAATCGCTGTTGCAATGGTCATTGGGTCAAACATTCAAATGCCACACTCACTCTTCTCAACTGGCGGAACACTTGCATCAACCATTGCGACTGAGTTCGGAGACGCGAGCGGGAACACTGGCGCAGCGCTTGCAGCATTAGCGCTTATTTTGATGGTTATCACGGCGAGTGTTAACGCCTTTGCCCGCGTACTTACCAATCGCGCAAAGGCAACGGCATGACCAATCTTCTCACTCAACTTCCACCTGATCCGATTTATGATCGTCGCAAGCAGATTCAAGAACGAGCTGCCGCAACGATTAAGCGTCGTACTTTTCTATCTCGCACTTACATAGCGACTCTTATGGGATGTTTCATCCTGGCACTGATCCCACTTGGTTCAGTTATCTACGCATTGATTAATAAAGGAATTGCCGCGATTAGCTGGACGTTTCTGACTGCGCTTCCTACCCAGCCAAACTTGGTTCAGCAAGACGCTATTGGTGGAATTGGTAATGCAATTTTAGGGACAATCGTTATTGACCTACTTGCGGGGCTAGTGGCTGTTCCAATTGGTGTTCTGCTTGGCCTCTACCTATCCGAGGCGACGTCACGTATTGCAAACACCCTTCGCGCCGTTACAGAAATCATGACGGGTCTCCCTTCTATTCTTCTGGGCGTTTTTGCATACGAATATGTAGTGCTTCCCATGAAGCAGTTCTCCGGGCTCGCTGGGGTGGTCGCACTTGGTGTGTTGATGGTCCCCGTTATTGCCAAGTCCAGTGAAATTTCGTTTAGAGGAGTTCCATCAACGCTGAGAGAAGCAGGCCTTGCCTTAGGAGCACGTGACTCCAAGATTGCCAAGTCAGTTACTTTGCCGGTGGCTGCTCCTGGCGTGATTACTGGTGTGCTCCTTTCGTTAGCTCGTGCCATGGGTGAAACTGCCCCAATTTTGCTAGTAGTTGGTGCTTCTGGAGTCTGGGATTTCAACCCCCTTCATCCAATGTCGGCGCTTCCACTTCTTACGTACAATTACTCTGGATCGCAGTACCCTAGCCAGCGTGCCGCTGCTTGGGGTGTTGCATTAGCGCTTGTAACAATGATCTTGATTTTAAGTCTCACTGCTCGAATAGTTTCTGCTCGAATGAGAAGGGAAAAGCGCTAATGGAAGTTGTAACAACAAAGACAGAGGTCACCACGAACATGCCAGCTACAAAGAATGAGATTGCGATGCAGCTCAAGGATGTGTCCGTGGCGTTCAGCGGTCGCACTGCAGTTCGTGACGTGACTTTTGATGTCGAGGAAAAAAAGGTCACGTCACTAATTGGACCTTCAGGCTCAGGTAAGACAACACTGCTCCGATCACTTAACCGTTTGCACGACCTCACCAAGGGTGCCGTAGTTGAAGGGCAGATCCTTCTTGGCGACACTGACATCTACAACGATAAGTTGCCAACAACACTGCTTCGAAGCCGTATTGGGATGGTGTTCCAGCGTCCTAACCCATTTCCAACAATGTCCATCTACGACAATGTGGTTTCAGGACTTCGTTTTAATGGGATTAAAAAGAAGTCGCTGCTCGATGAAGCAGTTGAGTCATCTCTAATTGCCGCAGCCCTCTGGGACAGCGTTAAGGGACGTCTAAAGAATGGTGGCACCACACTCTCAGGTGGAGAGCAGCAGCGCCTCTGCATTGCTCGCGCGCTTGCCGTGGAGCCAGAAATACTTCTTATGGATGAGCCAACATCGTCACTTGACCCAATTTCAACAAAGGCAATTGAAGACCTCATGGGTGAACTGAAGAACCGAGTGACCATTGTGATTGTTACGCACAACATGCAACAGGCTGCACGCGTTTCTGATAACTGTGCATTCTTGTTGATGGGTGATGACCGAGCTGGTGAGCTTATTGAGTTTGCTGAGACAACGAAGATCTTCAATAACCCTTCTGACTCACGCACCCTTGACTACATTCAGGGTCGCTTCGGCTGATCGAGTAGTAAGCAGTTCTGCTTGTGTTCACTAAATTGGAACACAAGAAACAAGATTTGCTCACAGTCTTTTAACCGTCACCTCCTACTTTGTAGGTAGTTCTTTTCCAACTAGGAGGCAACATGGTTACTGCATACTTCATCGGAATTCTCTTCATACTCGCAGCGACTGCAGTGGTGCTGCCGCTTCTTTTGGCTGGTCACCTCGGCCATGAAGCGCACAAGGAGGAAATTCACCACTTTCACTTCATGGACAAACTACGTATTGCTGAAGCACGGTCTGCAGAGCCTGTAGAGGCAATTGCAAAGTGTACGGACTGCGGTAGCCACTCGAAAACTATTGAGCTAGTTACTGAAGGCGTTGCGTAAAAGCAGTTAGCTCTTAGCTATTTGCTCGATAAGAGCAAGAACACGGCTTTCAATTTCATCGCGAATTGGTCGAACCGATTCAACGCCCTTGCCCGCTGGGTCTTCAAGTGCCCAGTCGAGGTAGGAGACACCAGGAAAGAATGGACACTCATCGCCACATCCCATGGTGATTACGTAGTCTGATCCCTTTACAATTTCACTCTCAAGAATCTTTGGCTTAGCGCCCATTGCGAGTAAGTCAATTCCCTTTTCCTGCATGGCTTCAATCACTGCCGGGTTAATGCTGTCAGCAGGCGCAGTACCTGCTGAGCGGACGCTCACAGCGCCCTTGGAGTGGTGAATAAGGAAGGCTGCGGCCATTTGGCTACGACCAGCGTTGTGAACACAGACGAAGAGAACTTCGGGTTTAGGCATTGATTGTCTTCTCTGGGAACAAAAACTTGACGAAAAGTACTGCTAGAACCCCACCAATAATCTCGGCGCCAATAAAGGCTGGAACTGAAGAAGGAGCTATGCCCGCAAAGGTGTTTGAGAGCATGCGACCAACGCAAATAGCTGGGTTTGCAAAGCTGGTCGAACTAGTAAAGAAGTAAGCAGCACCAATGTAACTAGCAACTGATCCAGCAATCTTTTGCTCACCGCCATTTTTCGAGAGCGCAAAAATTACAAGGAGTAAACCTGCGGTTGCAATTGTTTCAGAGAGTAGATGTGGAGCCGTCGCGCGGTGGTGGGTTGACAGCTGAAAAAGGGGAAGTGCAAACATTGCATTCGCCGTTAATGCACCGAGGGCACAACCAGCTACCTGAGCAGGCAAGTAGGCGAGAGCACGATTCAGTGTGTTCTTGCCTATGACAACATCAGCGAATGAAACAATCGGATTGAAGTGAGCCCCAGAAATTGGACCAAAGACATTTATAAGTATGTAGAGCCCTGCAACAGTTGCTGCGGTGTTCTCTAGGAGTTCTAGTCCGATTTGGTTGGGCGAGAGTTGCTGTGCGGCGATGCCAGAGCCAATAACAATGGCGGTGAGGAATGCGCTTCCAATAAATTCTGCGCTTAGTTCACGTAGACGGTTCACTAAAAAAGTCTACTTCATCACTTGCTTGCTTGAATGATGCGTGCTTAAGCAGATTGCTGCGCTGCAAACTTTTCCTTGCACCCATCACAGCAGAAATAGTACGTTTCATCGCCAAGCTCCAACACAGCTGAAGCAGTGCTCGCGGCAACCTGCATCCCGCAGATGGGATCCTTAGCGAATGATTCTGAAGCAGGACGACGTTGCCCCACTTTATAGGTGACGTACACAGCAATTAGAACTAGAAGCGCAACTGCGTTCAACCATGTGTTTGCATTATTTGCAAAGTGTGACTGCATCTGACCCATTGACATTCTCATTGGTGTTGCGCCTAATGCATTAAATAGTGCTTGAGTAATCAGTCCACTCAAACTCATTACAAACCAGAAAACCAGTACGAGGCGTACGGTGATTTTTGCTCCAAAGAATTTCTTGTAAATAAGAATCAAAGGAATGGTGAGTAGATCAGCGAAAATAAACGAGATTGTTCCACCGAATGAAATACCTTTGTTCCAGAGTGCGGCCGCGAGGGGGATATTCCCAACCGAGCAAACAAAACTAAACGCTGAAATTATTGGCCCAATCAATGCGTTTTCTATGGCAGCTACTGCCCCACCTTTGGCAATAAAGAATGCGTTCCAAAAGCTCACCGGGATGAGCTTGTCAAAGAATCCAGCCACCAGGAAACCACCAACTAGCTCAAAGCGGAGCATCATCAAGTCACCCATGGTGAACCCGGCAGCGTCGAACAGTGTTGGCTTCGAAGTGCTGCTCACGGCAGATTTCTTGGACGTGTTTCTTAGTTCCAAACTCTTTGAAGTTGACACGGCCAGTGGAAGGAAAATGGCAAGGAGAATAATCATCACAACGCCACCAATGAGTTCAGCGACAGCGAACTTCCATCCAAGTAGTGCCCAGATAGCGAGCCCTAGATCGAAGACCAGATTTGTGCTGGCGAACATGAAGACCATTGATGTGGTGAAGTCAGCACCCTTGTCAAAAAGACTCTTCGCAATAGAACTCGCTGCGTACGAACAGCTTGAGCTGATTGCACCGAGGAAACCCGCTCGAGTGACTGAAGGGACATTGTGTTTTCCAAGTTTTTCAACAATCAGCAAACTTGAGCCGAATGCTTGGATAATTCCTGAAATAGAAAAACCAATGACCAGAGCCCAAAATGTTTCGTAGAGCATCCACCAACTATCTAAAAGTGAAGACTGCATTGAACTCATAGTTAGTTACTAATTTCTGCTCAAGCTTTTAGCGCTGAGAATGGAACGCCCCAGTACGTTACGGGCCATAGTCCTTCACGGTTCGCGAGTTTGCCTGGGTCACCGAAGCAGTCAACCTTTATGAACTTGCACGTTTCAAAAAGTGGAATTCCGATCTCAGTGAACACTGGTCCCTTTGCGTGGGCAATGACTGCATCTACTGATTCGTAAGCCTCGTAGAGCCGAGCAGTCTTTGCCTCTTCATCGATGTACCAGTCGTAGAGCAAAGTGCCAGGTTCAGTCCGACTGAATTCCACACACTTTGTAGCGATTTCTTTAAATCGTTCGATGTCAGTCACTTCGATTTCAATTACAAAGCGGAGTTGTTCGTTGTCTCTTGTCATGTACTGAACCTTATCTTTTCTTGCAATACCAAGTGGCTCAGACTTTTACCCATTGGTTGCTACCTTTAGAGCATGGTCAGCCTCAAAGGCAAAGTCGCAATTGTTACAGGAGCGGGAAGGGGACTCGGTCGAGCGCATGCACTAGCACTGGCTAGGGCTGGGGCGAAGGTAATTGTTAATGACTTCAGTGCTGGGCTCGACGGGCTACCTGATGGAACCACTCAGGCCGACAACGTGGTTAGCGAGCTGCGCACAATTGGTGCAGAGGCATTCGCGAGTCACGCAAGTGTTGCCGACTGGAGTGGTGCGAAGAGCATGATTGATGACGCGTTGGCACACTTTGGTCAACTTGACATTGTTGTAAATAATGCAGGTATCAATAGATCAAAGCGACTTGCTGATTTGAGTGAGGAAGATGTGGACGCAGAAATTGGCGTTCACCTTAAAGGAACTATTGCACTCAGCCACTTTGCCGCTGCGCACTGGACAGAAGTTGGCCCACGTGCTGGCAGGGCAATCATTAATACATCTTCTTCAGCTGGACTGCACCCTGCACAAGGTGGAGGAGTGTATGGTGCAGCAAAATCAGGCATTGCTGCAATCACTGTAAGTCACGCTCAAGACCTCTCAGAACTTGGAGTTCGCGTGAATGCGATTGTGCCTTGTGCTCGAACCAGGATGGTTGAAGCATCCCCGGGAGTGCTTCGCATGATGCCAGAGTCACAAACTGATTTTGACCGACATGCACCAGAACACGTCTCACCACTCGTTGTGTATCTGGCGAGCAATGAGAATCGATTTACTGGTCGCGTGTTCGGCATCGAAGGACCAGACATGGTTCTTTACACTCCATTTAGTGCTGATCAAGAGTGGCAAGTTGATGCTGCATGGAGCGCTGATGAAATCGCACTACAACTTTCAGAAGTGGAACAGAGAGTTTCTATCCGTGCATTTATTCCAAATGGAGTGATTGATCAATATGTGCCCTCAGGGCGAACCCTTAAAGATCTTGGAGCAATCGAAAGCTAGTGCTTTTCTTTAAAGAGACTACCGAGGTGTGTGTGCTTGAAGTCGGTGTCGTACTTGAGTCCGTAGCCAGCCATTCGGTCAAAGCCAACGTGTCCAAGCCAAATAAGTCCCACAGCTAGCGCCATTGGGTGGTGCCATCCGTAGAGGGTGACTAGTGATGGCAAGAAGTAACTATGCCCGGCGTTATAGAAGAGTGCGCCGAGCTTTGTGCTTCGGACGTAGCCAATCATGAATATGTCTGGAACAAAAAGAAGCACTGGATAAATCCACCAGTGCTGGTGAGTCATTCCAAAAAGAATGATTGATGCCACAAAGAGCACGGCTCCATCAATGCGGAGCCAGATACGTGGCCGTCCTTCTACGAAGCCTTCTTTCATTACTTAATGAGACCTTTCTGAACTAAGAAGTCTGCGGTATCGAGTACAGACTGCTTTGCAGAGATGAAATTAATTCCAAGAACCGATTGTGCCTTGGCTGAACTGACTTGAGTCGTGTCACCTAATGAAGGAAGAGCAGCTTTGATCTCTTTATCAAATAGTGCAAGTATGCGCACCAGAAAGTTCGGCGCCTGCATAGTCTTAATCTTTCGTTCCGGATGAGCAGCCTTCAAGACTTTTGCAATTTCTACGAATGACATGCTTCCAGAGTTTGCAATAAATCGCTCTCCCTTGGCAGCGTCTAAGTCGATTGCTTTGACGTGCATTCGTGCAACATCTTTCACGTCAACAATTGACATGTGCAGATCAGGCAACATTGGATCTTTGGCCCTAAGCACTCGTTCAATTAATGAAACGGATGATCCAAAATTTGAGTCAAGAGGTGCACCAAGAACCAACACTGGGTTAATTGTTGTGAGTTCAATCTCTGGAGCTTCTGTCTTTATGTAGTCCCAAGCTGCTCTTTCAGCGAGAGTCTTTGATTTTGTGTAGGCCACGCGACCAGCTGGGTGGTTGACGTCAGACCAAACAGTCTCATCAAAGGCCGTTTTGCCAGCGGGCAGATCAGTTCCATACACAGCAGCAGTAGAAGACGTAAGCACCACTCGCTTAACGCCCATTTCGTGAGCGGCTTTTAGGGCTCGAAGCGTTCCACCAACTGCTGGCTTAATTAGGTCGTTCTCATCTTTTGGTGATGCAATCGGAAATGGAGAAGCAGTGTGCATAAGGATATCCATGCCACGTAGTGCGTCTTGCCATCCAGCATCGCTTTCAAGGTCAAGTACGACAAATGACAACTGCGTACTTAGATCAATGCCACTATTCACATGAGAGGCAATTGCCTGTCGGACCTCTTCGGCCTTCTTTTCACTTCGCACTGACGCGCGAACCGTGTATCCACTGTTTAATAAGTCGAGTGTTATGTGCTTGCCAATGTAGCCACTGGCACCAGTAATTAGAACTTTTTTCATTACCTAATTGTAATGGAAATGTCTAGTTTTTTCTGGCTTGAAGTGTGTAAGAAACAGGGAGTCTCTCTGGGTTTTCACGAAGTCGAAATTCACCATTACCTATGTCATCCATTAAATCATCGAGTGCTCGGTACGGCACACTGTCGTGTTCTTCAAAGGCTGTAATGGTCATGCCTTCATTGATGAGCGCAGTAATAATTTCTCCGAGCCCGTGGTTGAAGCTAATTGACTCAGGTGATGAAACCGCTCCTTCGTGATCAACGTAAGACTTCTCCTCTATAAAACTCAATCCTTCGGTTTCAAAGTAGTTGTATTCGAGTGACAACAGTCCATCTGTGCGCTCGTAGCTGAGAGCCCAGAGAACTGGGTGCCCTTCGCGAATAAATAGTCGTCCCCCGGGGTGTAGTAGTGATGACACAACCTTGGCCCACTTCTTTATGTCTGGCAACCAGCACAGTGCGCCAATGCCGGTATAGACCATGTCAAATTTCTTATTATCTAAAGTACTCACTGCGTCATCAACTGTTGATTCAACAAATGTGGCTTCAATGCCGAGTTCACTAGCGAGATTCTTCGCAGCTAAAAGTGCGTTGGGAGAAAAGTCCACTCCGGTGATTGATTTCGCGCCTAATCGAGCAAGCGAAAGTGTGTCGGTGCCAATGTGGCATTGCAAATGAACAATGTCTAAACCTTCAATGTTTCCAAGTCGTTCTTTGTCGAACTTGACTACGTATGAAAGAAAAGCAGGGTCACTGCGAAATTTGTCAAGGTCATAACCTTTTAGGTGATGCTCAACACGACTATCCCAGTTCGCGCGATTTATTTCTAAGTAATTATCCATTCTGAGAAAGCTTGAAGTGAGGGTTTTGAATGACTCCGAAGACTTCACCCTGGGGGCTCTGAAAGTCTGCGAGCAAGATACCTTCACCAACATCTGTTGGTCCACTCAACTGAGTAGCGCCGTTTGAGAGTAATTCTGTAATCGCTGCCTCAATGTCAACAACGCCAATGTAGGTAATTGGTCCATGGAGTTCACTAGACCAACTGTTGAGACCAAGCTCGTATCCACCAACATTGAAACCAACATATCCATCAGAGTCGAAGTATGGCTCTGTTCCAAGAACATTGGTCCACCATGCTTTAGAGGTTTCTAAATTCTTAGCGGGGTAAATCAGCGAACGAAGTCCTAAGAAATTACTTTTCATATTGAAATCCTATTGAGATCTATTTAGGCATGGTGGCGGCAAGTGCGCCTGAAAATATTTGCCACGCCAGTGCAGACTTTGCTGAGAAGGAAAGGATGATGTAGATCCGCTCCCCGTAGAGGTAGTTCTTCCACTTACCAATCTGCTTGTACTGAAGCCACTGGTTGAGTGCGAAGCAGTTGAAGAAGAGGAAGAGGCTCACAACAATTCCGTAGACGAATCCTGGTGGGGATGCTGTGCCAACCCTGTTTGGAGAAATAAGTAGGAACAGAACAATTAACCATGGAGCAATTCCAGCAATGCAACCGAAGTAGAAAGGCATAAGTCCGCCTTCTCCTGGGACCTCATACTTTTCTTGGAGCCAGCCAAAGAGAATCATTGAAATGTTGGCTACTGAAATTGCGAGGAGCTCACCGAAATCAGTGATTGACCAGAGTGTTGAGATCAAAATGATCATGAGCGTTGAAGAGAGGGAGTACTCAATCCATCGTGCATAGTTGCGCTGGTTTCTCAGGTCGTTTTGGTATCTAGAGAACCCAGGTCCTGAAATGATCCAGAAGTGTGCTGCTGCGCTCATAAATAGGAACAGTGCGCAGCAAAGACCAATTGGCAACTGGAACAGAGTAACCGGCGCGTCGTTAGCTGACCCGGGTCCACCAGATGTGTATGTTCCCGTCACCGGCAGAGAGAAGCTGTTACTGAGAAGCAAAATGAGCACTCCGGATACGAGGTGCAAAATGCCTGCGTACGTATTGAGTCGCTTTAATTTCTTGGAAGTTTCTGCAGGGATTTCTAGGAGTGCTTTAGTTGCCATGTCCAAAATCTACTTGAATTTAGCTATTTTTTTACTCAAGATTTTGACCAAAATTCCACCTAAAACAAACAGCAATCCGAAGGGGAGCGTGAATAGCTCGATCCAGAGAGCAGCCCCACCCTTGCTTTCATTAAAGAACTGAGACACATCAAAATGATTGGTTAGCAAGTCAACAATGAGAGGCAGCAAAGCAAGTGCGTAGCCAATTCGTATCAAGGCTTTTGCAAGCGTCTGCACATTGTGTATCCCAGCTCACGTAACACCATTTTGTGTGATCTATGCACTAGTGGGCTTTGGCTTTTCCTTCAGTTATGTATTTAATTTGCTTTTTGCAAAGCGCGCAGCTGCAAAGTAAGAAGATCCAACGTTCAAACAAATTGTTTCCACCGGTTGATACACCACTAATGTTTTTACATGACTGAACTTTCGACACCCATTTCATTTGCCCATGGCACTTCACTAACTAACCGCATCACCCTGGCGCCACTTACTAATGAGCAAAGCCACGCGGATGGCACGCTGAGCGACGAAGAGTACAACTGGCTCACAATGCGTGCCGAAGGTGGCTTCGCACTCACTATGACCTGTGCCAGTCACGTACAGGCAGTTGGCCAGGGCTTCTCGGGGCAGCTTGGGTGTTTTGGTGACCAGCACATTCCAGGTCTCACTCGACTCGCCAGTGGCATCAAGGCACATGGCTCAATGGCAATCGTGCAGCTTCACCACGCCGGTCGTCGTAGTCCGAGCAATCTAATTGGCACCGCACCAGTTGGGCCCTGCGTTGATGCTGACACCGGGACACGTGAGTTATCAACGAAAGAAGTTGAGACGCTGGCCGCCGACTTCATTGCAGCTGCCGTGCGCTGCGAGAAGGCTGGATTTGACGGAATTCAGATTCATGGCGCGCATGACTACATCATTTGTGAGTTTCTTAATCGGACCTACAACCAGCGCATAGACCAATACGGAGGGTCGGTCGAGAACCGGGCACGCCTCTTGTTAGATATCCTGCGTGGAATTCGCGAAGCCACTCGTTCCGATTTCAATGTTTCAGTACGACTATCCCCGGAGCGTTTCGGACTCGATACTGCTGACGTCATTGCAACGTACAAACTCATTATTGAAACCGGACTGGCCGACTTCATTGACATCTCTCTATGGGACTGCTTTAAGGAAGCTTCTGACGAACAGTTCGCTGGGCGTCAGCTGATTGATCTGTTCACTGAGATTCCTCGTGGAGAGACTCGACTCTGCGTTGCTGGAAAGATTTACTCGGCCGCTGATGCGCAGCGCTGCCTCAACCTTGGTGCAGATTTGGTTGCTATAGGTCGCGCGGCAATTACCAACCACGACTTCGCCCGCTCAGCATGTGCTGATCCTTCTTTTGTGATGCGCGAGATTCCCGTTACGCGCGAGATCTTGCGATCTGAAGGCTTGTCGGAGTCCTTCGTTGAATACATGTCAGGGTGGAAGGGTTTTGTCGCCGACTAGCGAGTTGTGTAGTAGCTAAATGCCTGGATTGAGGGGTATGCGGTACTGGGCTTTGCCAGATTCCTTTACATAGGAATCATAAAGTTTTCGCGCAGTTTCGTTTGTTGCATCTGTATTCCAATACAGCCTGCTTGATCCAGCTTTCACTGCGATTTCGTAAACAGCGTCAATGAGAGCTCTGCCAACCCCATGGCCACGTAGCGCTGGGTCTACAAACAAGTCTTCTAGTAAACAGAAGTTATTTGGGGCCCAGGTTGATTCCTGGAATGTGTAATGAACTAGCCCGCATACTTTTCCATCGACTTCTGCAACAAGTGCATAGAGGTTGAAGTCGCTATCTAACAACCTTGTCCATGTAAGTTCATATTGCGACTCCGGGACACTTGTTTTGTAGAAGTCAATGTACCCTCGCCAATAAAACAGCCAGTCATCCTTGTCGGCTTTATTTAGTTCTCGGATTGTACTCATTAAACAAACAATACTGGGCACCCCTAACGGGATTAGAACCGCTAATAAATTGGTTGTTTAGTTGGCTCGAACAGTTGCAGGACGAAGCGACTGATCTTCGTAGCCTTCGCCACGAAGAAGTGCACGAACTGCAGAACGAACACGCTGTGAATCGAGAGGCTTAACAATAAATCCCTCTGCGCCACTACGACGTGCAAGAAATACATCTGCACGACGATCAAGAAGCATTAGTACAGCAACTGGATCTGCAGCTCCGTAGGATTCTTCGTGTCGAAGATCCATGGTGATTGCCATGCCACCCATGTTCGTAATTTGAAGATCAGTAATAACAAGGTCAATCCCACCTTGCTTTACCCGTGTAATGACTTCAGGGCCAGTGGCTACTTCCTCAATAACAACATCTGGGCTTTCGAGCATTGTGCGGAGCTCATTTCGAAGACTCGAAAGGTCACTAGCGATAAGAACGTTGGACATATCTACAAGCGTAGTGGAGTCCACTTTTTGTAATAAGCCAAGGCCAATACCCCCTCTGACGTGGCGTCTTGCTAGAAGGACATGGACGTGGGTAACCTGCGGTTCTAGTCGAACTGGGGGGAGAGACTGATGGCATTAGCACCGGATGACTGGTCACTATTAGCGGCATGCCGCGGGGGTGAGGGTTCACTCTTTTTCTCTCCTGATACTAGTGAGCGCAAAGAAGATCGCATTGAACGAGAGCACATGGCAAAACGAATCTGTGCCGGATGTGCAGTAACTGCCGAATGTCTAGATGCAGCAATTGAGCGTCGTGAAACTCACGGAATTTGGGGCGGACTCAACGAGATTGAGCGTCGCTCACTCCAGAGGCGCTGAATCAACCCAACCAAGTTGGGTTGGTGTTACTCGCGTTAGAACAATCAGTAGCGCGAAAGTAACAATGTGCACACCTGTGCAGTAAAGACAGATGTTGCCAATAATCATGATCTCGGCGTAAATGAGCCAGAGAACAAAACCCATTCCAACAACGGTGAGTGCAAATCTCGCAACGTGCAACCAATACTTCTTTGCTCGCCACGCCCATGGTGAATTAAGAGCCACCATTACGACGAAATTGAATAACCCCAGAATCGCAACTGGAATACCTAGAAAGTATGACTGAGCAGAAGTTGTTACTTTCGCGCAGTTAATGGTTCCAGTATCGGCGCAGACCAATGCGTGAGGTTGAAAGTGCGTAATGGTGAGGTAGATGGAAAAACCCAGTCCAATGATGCTTAGGACAAATGTTGTTACAACCGCCCAGCGAGAAACACTTTCTACCGTGCGACTCACTTAATCTTCAGCGCTTTCTTTGCAACCTGTACCCCAGCGCTTGAGCACACTGCAGCTGGCATGTTGTTCGTTAGAGAACAGAATGCCGCTGATTGTTCGTTCGCTGAAGCAATGATTGCTTGCGTTACTGGATTCGTTGGGTCACTAAGAGCTGAAGCAATTTGTCCCTGGGTAAGGCCAGCAAGTGTTGCTGGGGTAAAGCTCGCGCCAGCAGCAAGGAACTTATTACCCATGTCAATGAATGGGATAGAACCATTTTCCTGTGTTGAAGTGAATGAAGGAATGTACTTCATTGTGTCGTACTTCTTAAGAAGTGCAGTCTGAGCAGCAGTCAGTTTCTGCAATGGGTAGTAGAAGTTGGTCGCCGTATCTGGAATGTTGGTGAATGTTTCAATACTCGTGAATGCGAGGTATGAAGACGTGTAAGAAGACTGACGGAAGGTAAATGTCTTGGTGTTTGGATACACGTCAGCTGCGCCACTCTGAGTAAAGCCAAGATTGCTAAAGGTTCCAAAGCGGCTAAGGGCAATGATTGTTGACCAGCGCTGCGCTGCGCAGTAAGGGCAGTACTCAGCACCGACGTAGACAATTGATGGAAGCGACTTGGCGTTAACGGTCTTGACCAGTGCAGGCTGTCCACTGAGTGGTGACGGTGCAGTGATTGGTGCTACTGGTGAAGTAACGCCAACAGTGTTGAATACAGACGCTGGAACTGAAGTCAACTGACTCATGGTTGTTGCGTCGACTGACTGGAAGGTCTTTGAAGCAGTTGATGCGGGTGAGCCACTTGTCATCTTGATGACAACGAGACCTACGACGATCACGAGAACGACTCCTACGGCAATCCAAGTGAAGAGACCGGCGGGACGACCACCTTTTGCTGGGGTTTGGGTCTTCTTGTTAGCGGGTGACTTTGCCACGATGCTCCTTATTGCTGTTTAGATGTACAAACTTAGTGGAGATATGCCTAAGAGGTGCTTTCGTTATCAAACTCTTAGGTAGTTTGCTGTATGGCCGAAATTCTGACTCCTAGACCCGCAGCCACCGTTGTTACCCTACGAGACGCCCCAGAGGGCTTCGAAGTTCTCATGCTTAAGCGCAACTTAAATAGTGACTTCATTGGAGGGGCGTACGTCTTTCCTGGCGGTGGCGTTGACGTTGGTGACGCGGGTGCATCGGGACAAAAACTTTCCATTGGCATCACTGACGCCGAAGCATCAAAACGCCTGGGTATAGAAAGCGGGGGCCTCGCGTACTTCGTAGCGTGTTTGCGTGAATTGTTTGAAGAAGCAGGTCTTCTTGTTGCCTGTGATGCAGATGGCAACCCAGTTCGCTTTAGTGACCCCGAGACCATCAAACGAATGGCGGCACACCGACGCGCAGTGAATGCGAATGAACTGAAGTTCATAGACATGATGGAACAAGAAGAATTATTTCTTGATCTCAGAGGGCTTGCCTACAGCGCACACTGGGTAACTCCAATTGGGCCACCTCGCAGGTATGACACCAGATTCTTTGTAGCGCTTGCTCCAACTGATCAAGTTGCAACGCACGACGCTGGTGAAACGGTCGCCGACCAGTGGGTGCGTCCACTTGAAGCACTGGCGATGCACGAACGTGGAGAACTTGAAATGATTTTTCCAACAATTAAAAACTTGCAAGACATTGCACACTTCACCACTTCACGTGAAGTAATTGACTATGCCAATGCGCTGACAGAAATCCCTCGAATCGAGCCGCGCATTAAAACAATGAACGGCGAGGCGGTAATTCTTATGCCCGGTGATGATGGTTTTGACGACTAGCTCTCGCTAGCAACTGCGCGGTCTAGGGCGTCGAGCATCCTGGCTGAACAGCCCTGCATGCCTATTGGTGGTGCAATGTCGGTTTCAATTCGCCTTGCGAGTACGTGGAACACACCATCTGCTTCTTCATTTAAGACCGCAGGTTCTCCAATGTCACCGCCACTTGCGATTTCGTGATTGAGTGAAATTTCACAGAGAAGTGGGACATCGAGCTCAAGGGCAAGTGAACGTCCGCCACCTTCACCAAAGAGATTGTGCTTTTCGCCACAAGCGCAGACGAGCCCACTCATGTTTTCGATTACACCCAGAACGCGAATGTTCGACTTACGAGCAAAGTCAGCAGCACGCAGTGCAACACGCTGCGCTGCGACGGCTGGAGTAGTAACAACGAGCTGTCCCATTTGCGGGAGTATTCGCGCCAGCGTCATGGCGATGTCGCCAGTTCCTGGAGGGGTGTCAATGAGCAGGTAGTCAATGTCTGACCAGTCGGCGTCTTCAATGAACTGGGCAACTGCTTTTTGAACAATGAGTCCGCGCCATAAGAGCGCTTGGTCTTCTTCAGCCAGTAGCCCCATGGAAAGAAGTTTTATTTTTCCTTTTCCAATTATCTTTTCGAGCGGGATCATCTTCTTGTCTTTGGCGGTGACTTCACCTTGGATACCTAGAAGTCTGGTGAGTGAGAAGCCCCAAATGTCTGCGTCAAGCACACCAACTCGGTGACCAAGCTGTGCGAGTGCAACTGCGAGGTTCGCAGTGACTGATGACTTACCAACCCCACCCTTACCCGAAGCAATCATGAGTACAGGAGTTTGAAAGGGGATTGAAGTTTCTGGTGCGCGCTCTTGTGCAAACTTGCGAGCACGCTTCATGAGTTCTGCACGCTGATCTTGTTCCATAATGCCAATAACAATTTCGACCTTGTTAATGCCGTCAATACAAAGTGCTGCTTCTTTCACGTCTCGCTCAATTTGTGAGCGAAGTGGACAACCAGAAGTTGTCAGAGCAACATTGACGAATGCGGTGGTATTTTCGATACGAATATCGCCAACCATCCCGAGTTCAACAATGGACGCGCCGAGCTCTGGGTCGAGGACCCGGGTGAGTCGTTCTCGTATCTGGTCGACTTGCTGCATACCTGAACGCTAATGCCCTTTAAATAAGGGTTGTTCAAAGGCCATTTCCCTTACTACTATGGAGGGAACACTTATTTAAAGGAGTGACATGTCAAACGCCACTACAACAAACGTAGATCTCAAGAAAAAGGCAACTAACCCAATCACACTGACTGATCTTGCCATTGTCAAAGTTGCTGAGCTCATCGCCGCTGAAGCTGCTGATGAAGTACTCGCGCTTCGTGTTTCTGTGAAGCCTGGTGGATGTGCAGGGTTTAACTACGACATGTTCTTTGATTCAGAATTCGCTACAGACGATGTTCTTCGTGAATTTGGAGAAGTAAAGGTTGTTGTTGACACCCAGAGCGCAGAACTTCTCAACGGCTCAACACTTGACTTCTCTGACGGACTCCAGGGTGCTGGTTTTCACATTACGAATCCAAACGCCACGAAGTCATGTGGTTGCGGCAACTCATTTAGCTGAGCCACAAAGTGAGCACACCTCTTGGGCCGTACTCTCCGTCACGCCGTGCCGGTGACTTTGTAATTCTTTCTGGACAGCTCGGAATGCTTCCTGGTCAAGCTACGCCAACACTTGTCTCCGGCGGTGCTGCAGCGCAGCTTCGTCAAGCGCTTGAAAATGCACGACAGCTTCTCGCTGAAGAAGGTGTGACGTTTGATCAAGTCGTAAAGGGCACGTTGTTTTTGCTTGATGTAAATGACTTTGCAGCGTGTAATGAAGTGTGGATTGAAAACTTCAACCCACCTCGTCCAACTAGGTCAACAATCGGAGTTGCGGCTCTGCCTTTTGGCGGCGCGACTGCTGAAGTTGAACTTTGGGCCTACGCTCCAAAGAACTAGTCAACTTCGCGCTCCCCGAGCGTTCCGAACTTGTATCCAACAGAGCGAACTGTCGCGATTAAATGTGCGTGCTCTTCACCTAACTTCGCACGAAGTCGTCGAACGTGAACGTCAACTGTTCGTGCCCCTCCGTAGTATTCATATCCCCACACACGACTAAGCAACGTTTCACGGGTAAATACTCGGTTTGGGTTTGTGGCAAGGAAACGAAGTAGTTCGTATTCCATGTACGTGAGGTCCATCACTCGGCCATCAATTGATGCTTGGTAGGTCTCGAGGTTCATGGAGAGCACGCCGTGTTCAATTCGTGGAGCCACGCTTTCGTTTCCAGCACGACGGAGTCGGTGGCGAAGGCGAGTGGCGAGTTCGCTCACGTCAAATGGCCCAACTACAAAGTCATCGAAGAGATTTTCTCGGAAGGTGAGGTCGTCGAGTTGGTAGTGATCGAGCAACAAAATGATCGGTCCGACACTGCGTTCACGCGCACGAAGCTGGCGACAAAGGCTCATGGCATCACTGAAGGGGAACGCTGAAGCGTTAATGACTGCACCCGAAAAACCGTCTCCCGGCTCTAGGGCACTGATCTCATTGAGACGTCCACTGGTTGAAACCGCAGGAGTTACTCCAGTGACTTCAAAGGCCTTTTTGACCGGCCCTTCACACGAGGGAACACAGAGGACAATGTCGATGCTCACAGCAGAGGTAGGTAGCGCTCGAGTTCAAATGCAGTTACTTGTTCGCGGTATGAATCCCATTCCGCACGCTTGTTACGTAGGAACCACTCAACTTGGTGTTCACCAAGTGTTTCGTGCAGCAGTTCTGAATTCTCCATGAGGTCAACAGCTTGGGCGAGTGACTGTGGAAGAGGCGCCATGCGCTGGCCTTCTGCAGGAAGTTCGTAGCTGCCGTTCACTCCGCGAAGCCCTGCGGCGAGAATTACGCCAAACGCGAGATAAGGATTCGCTGATGGGTCTGGTGCGCGGTATTCAATTCGAGTTGAGTCAATACGACCAGGCTTCACAGAAGGCACACGAACAAGTGCGTCTGCCTTGTAGCGTGCCCACTCTGCACCAACTGGTGCTTCACCAGCGGGGATAAGTCGCTTGTATGAGTTCACCCACTGATTAGTAATTGCGGTGATCTCTGGTGCGTGATGTACTAGCCCGGCAATGAACTTCTGCGCGGTGTCACTTAGTCCGTACGGACCGTCACCAATAAAGGCGTTCTTCTCATCGCGCCATAGCGAGAGGTGAGTGTGCATTCCAGATCCCTGCACGCCAGCGAGGGGCTTAGGCATGAAGCTCGCTGATACTCCGGCTTGGCGAGCAATGTCTTTGACCACGTGGCGCACGGTCATGACCGTGTCAGCCATGGTGAGCGCGTCGGTGTAGCGCAGATCAATTTCGTGCTGTCCGGGTGCATCTTCGTGCTGCGCGTGTTCAACACCAATGCCCATCTCTTCCAAGATGAGCACGGTGCGACGGCGAATTTGGCTCGCGGTGTCGTCAGGAAGAAGATCAAAGTAACTTCCGGTGTCGATTGGCTGAGGAGTTTTTAGAGGATCGAGGTCTTTGAAATAGAAGTATTCAATTTCGGGAGCAACATAGAATGTGTACCCCTGTTCGTGTGCTCCCTTAAGGACACGGCGAAGCTGCTGGCGAGGACAACCATCAAATGGTGTGCCGTCGATGTTGACAATGTCACAGAACACGCGTGCAATCCCGGCGCCTTCTTCGTACCAAGGAAGGAGTTGGAACGTTGTCAGGTCAGGTCGCGCGAGCACGTCTGATTCTGAGGTGCGTGAGAATCCGTCAATGGCACTGCCGTCAAAGGTCATGCCTTGTTCGAGGGCATCTTCTAGTTCAGCTGGTGTGACGTGAAAGGCCTTGTGGCGACCGAGCACGTCAGTGAACCAGAGCTGGACGAAACGAACGCCTCGTTCTTCGACGGTGCGAAGTACATACTGTGACTGACTTTGCATAGAAGCCATTCTCTCACCATTCCTTAGGGGCCATATTTGGCCATAAAAACAAAGAAGCCCGCCGCAGGTACGCGGCGGGCTTCTTAGAAATGCTTAACGACGCTTTGCTGCCTTCTTGGCTGGCTTGCGTGCTGCAGTCTTCTTTGCAGGAGACTTCTTCGCAGCCTTCTTAGTAGCGCCACGCTTCTTTGCTGCAGTCTTCTTAGCGGTTGTCTTCTTAGCCCCAGTCTTCTTACCCTTGGCGGCTGCACCACAAATGGTTTCGACCATTACTGATGAAACGAGGTAAGGGTCGATGTTGGCGTTAGGACGACGGTCTTCGAGGTAACCACGCTTGTCACGAGCCACACCACCAGGGATGCGGATTGAAGCCGCGCGGTTTGAAATACCGTACGAAAACTTGTTCCATGGAGCAGTTTCGTGTGCACCAGTAAGACGCTCAGTAATGCCGTCACCGTACGCAGCGATGTGTTCCTTCACGCGTGTACCGAGTGCTTCGCAACCAGCAATGATTGCGTCCCAGCCGCCAGGTGCGCGCATGGCCTTCGTTGAGAAGTTGGTGTGTGCACCAGCTCCGTTCCAGTCACCCTTGATTGGCTTTGCAGCGAAGCTAACTTCAACGTCGAACTCTTCTGCAATGCGCTCAAGAAGCCAACGAGCAACCCAGAGCTGGTCGCCAACTTCTACGGCACCAAGAATTCCAACTTGGAATTCCCATTGACCCATCATCACTTCTGCGTTTGTTCCTTCAATGCCGATTCCAGCACGCAGGCAAGCAAGCGTGTGTGCTTCAACAATGTCACGACCAGGCATCTTTGATCCACCAACGCCGCAGTAGTAAGGACCCTGTGGCGCTGGGTATCCAACTTCTGGCCACCCGTATGGACGCTCGTCTTGGAAGAAGGTGTACTCCTGTTCAATACCGAACATTGGTTCTTGGTCTGCATACTTCTTTGCAACCTCAACAGCCTTAGCGCGGTGGTTAGTTTCGTGTGGTGTCATGTCAGCGTTCATTACTTCGCACATAACAAGAATGTCCTTAGGGCCACGTAGTGGGTCTGGGCACTGCCAAACAGGAATTAGTACACAGTCAGAAAAGTGACCAGCCGCTTGGTTGGTAGATGAACCGTCGAATCCCCATACTGGTGGCTTCTTGCCGTCAGCAACAATTTTTGTCTTGCTGCGCAACTTGTTAGTTGGTTGAGTTCCGTCAATCCAGATGTATTCAGCCTGGTAAGCCAAGGTTGCTCCTTCAGTAAAATCTGCGTGCTTCGCAGGATGCACTTTATTCTTATGGCTGGCATCCTGTCCAACTACGCCTTCTGTTAACGCGGTATTAATAAGGCAGCAAAATCTGGGTCTCTTGGACCCCGGTAGGCTCAGGGGGTGCCCGTCATTCGACTAGCTCTGGCCCAAATGAACGCTGTAGTGGGCGGTTTCACGCAAAACGTGGAAACAATCAGTCGATTCAGGACCCAAGCCGCCGGTGTGCAGGCTGACCTTGTACTTACCCCGGAACTCTCACTAACCGGGTACCCACCCGAAGACCTTCTTCTAAAAGAGGGATTCAATGATGCAACGAAACAGTCGCTCATTGAAATCGCAAACCAAAAGAATATGCCACCAGTTCTTGTGGGAACCGTCGTGGGACAAGGTGACCCGGGTGTTGCACTCGCTCCTTCTACTGACGGTCGCGACGTTGCACGACCTGGCTTCCAAGAGACCTCGCGCAAACATATTGGTAACGGCCTGGTCTGTGTGACAGAGAACGGTGTTGTTGCAACTGCAACGAAACGTCTACTTCCTAACTACGACGTCTTTGACGAACTTCGTTACTTCCACCCTGGTGTTGGTGAACACACAATTATTAACGTCAACGGCATTGCCGTTGGTTTACTGATTTGTGAAGACATCTGGACCGCCAACGGCCCAGCCTTAGAGCTCGCTAAACAGGGAGCGACGTTGCTACTTGTATCGAATGCTTCGCCCTATGCGAGAGGTCGCCGTGAAGAACGTGAAGCAATGTTGCGCGAACGAGCACTTGAAACAAAGTGTCCGATTGCGTTCGTCAATCTCGTAGGCGGACAAGACGAACTCGTCTTTGACGGGCAAAGTGTTGTTGTTAACGCGAGCGGTGAAGTTATTGCTCGAGCCTGCGCATTTAGTGAAGAACTTCTTGTGGTTGACGTTGAAGCCGCTGAGAGCACTGTCGGTACAAAGTTCATAACGAGTTACGACAGCTCAAAGAAATCAATGAACGTGAACTACACCATTGAACCGCTTGCTGAAATTGAAGAAATCTACGACGCACTCGTCATGGGAACGCGTGATTATCTTCGAAAGAACGGATTCAAAACTGCGATTCTCGGTCTCTCTGGTGGCGTTGACTCTTCACTCGTTGCAACAATCGCCGTAGACGCAGTTGGCTCGTCGTCAGTTCGCGGTTTCACAATGCCAAGTCGTTATTCATCAGATCACTCCATTGGTGACGCTGAGGAGCTCGCGCGCAGACTCGACATTGACATCACAACACTTCCAATTGAATCAGCGCACCAAGCATTTTCTGGAACGCTCTTTGATGTGTTGCTCGGTGACCCTGTTGGCCTCACTGATGAAAACTTACAATCACGAATTCGTGGAGTGCTGCTGATGGCGATTTCAAATGCCACGGGAGCAATTGTTCTAACTACTGGTAACAAGTCAGAAATGGCGACGGGCTACTCAACGCTCTACGGTGACTCGGCTGGTGGGTTTGCAGTTATCAAGGACGTTCCAAAGACGCTCGTCTACGAACTATGTCGTTACCGAAATGAAAAAGCGGTACAAGACGGCGACCCTGAGCCAATCCCAGTAACGGTGCTCACGAAGGCTCCATCTGCAGAGCTGCGTCCAGATCAGCGTGACGATCAGTCACTACCGGCGTATGAAGAACTCGATCCGCTCCTTGAGCTCTACGTGGAAGAAGACGTGACTGCAGAGCAACTCATTGCTCGAGGTCACGACGAAGCGTTGGTGCTTCGCATCACGCGTCTGGTTGATTTGAGTGAATACAAGCGTCGCCAAATGCCACCGGGCGTTCGAATTTCCAAGAAGGCGTTTGGTCGCGACCGCCGTATGCCCATCACCAACGCTTTTCGCCCGGAGAAAATGTAGTTATTTGGCCAGTCTGGCTAAAACCGCTTGTTTATAAGGTGATTCCCGCTAAGTTGCCTACCTCCGTATAACTAGTAGTACGGAACTTTCCGCAGAGCAGCAGGGGGCATCATGGCTAAGGATCGCGTAGATAGAGATGACGAAGACCTTGTACGTCTCTACCTTTCAGACATTGGTCAGTACACCCTTCTAACCAAGGACGACGAAGTCCACCTCGCTCAGACCATTGAAGAAGGTCGCGAAGCGAAGGCTCAGATTGATGCGGCCGAGAACGACAAGAAAATCAAGATCACTCCAAGTAACAAGCTCGCTCTAAAGCGCGCAGTGCACCGCGGTGAAACTGCAGAACGCGACTTCGTTCAGTCAAACCTTCGACTGGTTGTTTCAATTGCAAAGAAGTACCAAGCATCTGGTCTTCCACTCCTTGACCTCATTCAAGAAGGAAACCTTGGACTTATGCACGCCGTTGAGAAGTTCGACTGGCGCAAGGGATTCAAATTCTCAACCTACGCAACCTGGTGGATCCGACAAGCAATTACTCGTGGTATTGCCAACACTGGTCGTACCATCCGACTTCCGGTTCACGCTGGTGACACACTCGCACGTGTGCAGAAGGCTCAGTCTCGTCTTGAACTTAAGTTCGGACGTCCACCAACCATCAAGGAACTTTGTGATGAGTGTGAAATGCCTGAAGACAAGTTGATTGAAGCACTTCGTTTCCGTTCAGAACCAATTTCGCTTTCAGAGCCACTTCGTGAAGACGGAGACGCTGAACTTGGTGACGTTGTTGAAGACCGCTCAGCTGAGTCTCCATTCGATGTTGCTGCAGTGAAGATGATGCCTGCGGCAATTGAAAAGTTACTCTTGCCACTTGATGAGCGTGAGCAGAAGATTCTTCGCATGCGATTTGGACTTGATGGTGCTGGAGAAATTCGCACCCTCGAAGATGTTGGTGCTGAAATGAATTTGACGCGTGAGCGCATTCGTCAAATTGAAGCTCGCGCTATGAGTAAATTGCGTCACCCGTCATCAGACACTGGTGCTCGCGACCTTCTTACGCTCTAACGCTTCTTCATCTTTCGTCGCCCCACAAGGGCGAAGCCACCAAGAACTATTGCGCTAACCAAGAACGGTGTGTGTGACTTGTGACGGTCATGTGCACGAACCGGGTGAGAGAAGCTAAGAATTGGCCACTTTTTTTCGTGTGCAGTTTTAGTGAGCTCTTTATCTGGGTTAACCGCAAACGCATGCCCCACGGCTTCGAGCATTGGGATGTCAGTTGCTGAGTCGGAATATGAGAATGATTCAGCCAGGTCAATTCCGCGCTTCTGTGCGAGTTCTCGAATCGCTACGGCTTTGTTTTCACCCTGTGCGAAGAACTCCATCTCGCCGGTGAATTTTCCTTGTGCGTCAATCTTCGCTCTTGACGCAATAGCTCCAGTAATTCCAAGTAGTTCTGCAAAGGGTTCGACGACTTCGGCTGGCGACATGCTCACGAGCCAGACCTCGTCCCCCTGGCTTAAGTGATGATCAATAAGTTCCAGTGCTTCGGCGTAAATGAGTGGCTCAATGAGCTCGGTAATAGTTTCGGCGACAAGCTCACGGATTTCATTCGCATCCCAGCCCTTGGTGACCTTAAGAACTGATTCGCGAATCTTGGTGAGCTTCTCTTCATCAGCTCCAAATCGCAAGAACAGCATCTGGCTAATAACACCCCACGCGAGTGTTCTGCGCCGAAGCATTCCACGGGCATGAAATTCTGGACCGAGTGCAACGAGAGATGACTTGGCAATAACTGTCTTATCGAGATCGAAGAAAGCTGCGCGCACGTCTCTAATGCTAGGCCTCTTTAGCCAAGTTACTGAAAGGTACTAAAAAGAATTAACCAATAAAGGCAGCAGAGCACTCGCTCGTGGCGCCTTCTTGTGCCATAAGAATCACGTGGTCATGCTCTAAGAACCGCATTGTTGGTGTAGGGATGATTGCTTGGCCACTGCGAACAACTCCAACCACTTGCACTAATCCATCGAGGCGTAGTTCATCAAGGGTGCTGTTGTTAACAATCGCTGGTGCAGTGGAGGCGAGGGTTACCTCGATGAGCTGCATTTTTCCACTAGCGAGCGACATCAGATTAATTATTGATCCAACCTCTACTGCTTCATCAACGAGTGAAGTAATCAGTGCTGGCGTTGAAACCGAAACGTCAACACCCCATGATTCATTAAAGAGCCAGGTGTTACGTGCATTGTTAATACGAGCAATCACGCGAGGAACAGCAAATTCCTGCTTCGCGAGCCAGCTGACAACCAAATTGTCTTCGTCGTCACCGGTTGCAGCAATTACAACGTCAACTGAGCGAAGTCCTATTGCAGAGAGACTTGCGTATTCGCATGCATCAGCAGCGACAACATTTATTCCAGGGTGCTGCTGCTTAATTTTTTCAGCAACCGAGTTTGACTGTTCCATCAACGTCACATCATGGTGACGATCAATGAGGTCGAGTGAAATTGCAATGCCGACTGATCCGCCTCCAGCAATAACTACTTTCATGACTGTCCTCCTTCAAGAACAGCCTTTAGCTTGGCGAGCCCAGCATTTGTTACGAGACATTCAATGATGTCGTCTTCTTGAGAGAACAGTTCATCAACGTTTAGGCGCCCAGCACCACTTCGAACGAGTCCAACAACCTTTACGTCGTTGTCATTATTAAAGAACTTGATTGGCTTTCCAGCCAGGTGATCTGGGACAACTCGCTCAACGAGGTGCAACGTGTCAGTTCCGTCACTCCACTCAATGGCGTCGTCAGAAGGAATTATCCAGCGCTTTACCTGCTTGGTGGTCCACAGCGAAGTAGCAACTGTTGGGATGCCAAGCTTCATGTAAATACCAGCACGCTGTGGGTCATAGATTCGAGCCACAACATTTTTTATTTGGTAGTTATCGCGCGCAATTCGTGCGCACAGAATGTTCGAGTTGTCTCCGCTAGTAACAGCAGCGAGTGCATCAGCGTGGCTGGCGTCTGCTTGAAGCAAGATTTCACGGTCAAAGCCTGAGCCGACCAGTGTTTTGCCGCTAAAACGTGTCAGACGGCGAAATGCGTCACGGTTTTTGTCGATAACGACAACTGAATGTCCTTCTTCAGATAGCTGCATTGCTAATTCAGATCCGACTCGGCCGCAGCCAACCACAACGATGTGCATTAAGCCAGTTGACCACACTTTCGTTATAAAACGCAAGTATTGACGTTGAACCTGCCTGGTTGGTTTAGTGTTGACTACGTGTCAGAAGCCGATAAGCAGATCTCAAGTAACACTCGTGTACTTACTTCTCACGCAAATATCAGCACCGTTTATCCTGAAACTTTAGGCTACCGCGTCAAGCGAGCACTGCTTGGAAAACCTTTTGTTTCTGAACAATTAGCGGGCGAGCGAATCAATAAACCGGTTGGGCTTGGGGTTCTTGCTCCAGACTGCATTTCTTCTTCGGCGTATGGCGCTGAACAGATCCTGACGCAATTGACACCTTTTATTGGTCTTGCTGCGTTCTCACTGCTCGTCCCAATCATGTTCGTCATCATTGGTGTTTTGTTACTTGTTACGTTGTCATATCTCGATGTGATTGGTTATTACAGTGCCGCTGGTGGTTCCTACATAGTTGTTCGAGAAAACTTCGGTCCTAAAACTGCAACGGCAACTGCAGCTGCACTTTTGATTGACTACATCGTTACTGTGGCCGTGCAGTGCAGTGCGGGAACTGCAGCATTAACGAGTGCTGTTCCTTCATTAGTTCCATACACAGTGGTCATAACCGTCGCAGTTGTACTTATTCTCATATATGTAAATTTGCGAGGAGTCAGAGAAGCAGGAAGTTTCTTTGCGTTCCCGACGTATTTCTTTATCACCATGATGACTGGAACAATCATTTTCGGTGTCACCAAGTACTTCTCAGGATCACTGCACCACTTAGCTCAGCCTGCAACAAACCTTCTTGTTGATGGTCGCTTGGGAACTGGCGGCCACGGTCTCTTGATGGGTGTTGCATTCCTGTCCCTGCTGCGTGCTTACGCAAACGGTGGATCGTCGCTGACTGGACTCGAAGCGATTTCTAACGGTGTGTCGATTTTTAAAAAACCAGAAGCTCGCAATGCGCGAATTGTCATGGTGGTTATGTCGTGCACGCTTGCCTTCTTACTTCTTGGTACAACATTCCTCGCGAAATGGACACACGCACTTCCTTACGCTGCAGGTTCTCCAACAGTTGTGAGTCAAGAAGTATTAGCGGTGTTCGGCTCACACGGCCTTGGTCACATTGTTTTCTATTTAGTGCAGTTCGCAACAATGATGATTCTTTTCACCGGTGGCAACACGAGTTTTAATGGTTTCCCGTCTCTCTGTAACTACGTTGCTAATGATCAGTTCTTACCTCGTCAACTCACCAAGCGTGGTCACCGCTTAGCGTTCTCGAATGGAATTTTGGTTCTTGGTTCATTGGCGCTGGTACTTGTTCTTGCATTCAAAGCACAAGTCAATGGACTTATTGCGCTGTACGCAATTGGTGTGTTCACTGCATTCTCTATGGCTGGCGCAGGAATGGCAAAGAAGCACTTGAGTGAACGGGGACCACACTGGCGCAGAGGGCTAATTATTAATGCGCTGTCTTGCTTCGTGACATTAATCGTTGCTCTTATTTTTGCAGTCGTTAAATTCTCAGAAGGCGCATGGATTGCAGTAGTCGCTGGACCAATCATGGTTCTTGGTCTTCTACAAATGAACAAGTCGTATCGAAAAGAGAATGCTGTCTTTGAAGCATCACGTGCAGGTGGTTCAACAGTTGCGAAGTTCAAACTTCATCGTGTTGTGGTGTTCGTTGACAGTTACGACATTGCAACCGAGCGTGCCCTGCAGTACTGTGCAACTCTTAATCCATATTCAATCCGTGCAGTGCACTTCGACATTGACCCACTCGTTACAAAACGACTTGAAGCTGCATGGGGAGCAGAGAACTCTGCTTCAGCATCGATCAACCTAGAAGTGTTTGACTGCGAAGACCGACGCGTTGACCGAGCCGCTCTTGAACTTGTTGCTGACGTTGTGCGAGACCCAGATGTTTTTTGCATGGTTATCTTGCCGCGCAGAGGATTCTCATCAAGGATCCAGCGTTTGTTGCATGACCGCACCGCTGACACCATTGCTGATGCGGTAATGCATATTCCACGTTCGGCGGCGACGATCATCCCGTATCGCATGGGCGATAAGAAGTTCACCGAAGACAAAGCCGTTGAAGTTGCAATGAGTGACGAAGTGAAGCGTGGCGGAGTTCGTGAAGACGCACACCTCGAAGCCGACGTCAAGCTCGCTGAGCGCTCTGTTGGCGCTGATCCAATTGGTGGACTGAAGGACCGTGAGCTTGTTGAGATTGCTGGTCGAGTTCGTGCGATGGCAATTTCAAATGAGAGTGGCGGTAGTGAACTTCGTTGCACAATTGCTGACAACACCGGATCAGTCACACTCGTCTTTCAAGGCAGAAGTGAAGTGCCAGGCATTGAGCGTGGAACACGTCTGTTGGTTCGAGGCACAGTTTCGTCACTTCGACGTGAGGCTGTCATATTGAACCCTCAGTACGAAATTGTCGCCACTCCTGACACTGAAGAATAAATTTTCTTGAAGCACCATTCGTCAGTAACTATCTGGCGATTGGCTCACTCTGGGCCCACGACCACGTTAGGTATGTAACAAGGGTGCCTCTAACCTTGCCTATCTTGTAGGACGACACTTCTTCTGAAGCTTCGTCCCCTATTAATAGGTGAAAGGTGGTGAGCATGGCACGAGCGCTAGTAATTGTTGAATCAGTAGCAAAAGCAACCCGTATTCAGGGCATGCTCGGACCTGACTACATTGTCAAGCCTTCCATTGGCCACATTCGCGACCTGCCCCAAAGTGCAGCTGACATTCCAGCATCGGTAAAGGGTGAAAAATGGGCCCGCCTCGGAATCAACGTAACTGACCACTTCAAGCCGGTCTACGTAATTTCGAGTGACCGTAAGAAAATCGTTGCTGAATTAAAGGCCGCCCTAAAAGAGGTGGACGAGGTCTACCTAGCAAGCGATGAAGACCGCGAAGGAGAGGCAATTGCCTGGCACCTCGTAGAGGTTCTGAATCCAAAGATTCCAGTGAAGCGAATGGTCTTTCACGAAATCACTCCAGCAGCTATTGCTAAGGCTGTGTCTGAGACTCGCGAAATCAACATGAAACTCGTTGATGCACAGGAAGGTCGGCGCTTTCTTGACCGTCTCGTGGGTTATGAGGTTTCTCCAGTTCTCTGGCGCGCAGTCGATAAGGCACGCTCTGCTGGTCGTGTGCAATCTGTTGCTATCAAGCTTGTGTGTGAACGTGAACGCGAGCGCATGGCCTTCAGGTCAGCAACATGGTTTGACGTAACTGCTGTACTCAATGCAAAGAGTGCAACCTTTGACGCAACACTTGAATCAATTAATGGTTCAGCACTGGCTACCGGAAAAAACTTTGACTCACTCGGTCAACTTGATTCAAAGAATCCAGTTGAAGTGCTTACCCAGTCATCCGTTGATTCAATTGCGGAAAAACTAATCGGTGCGAAGGTTTCAATCACCTCAATTGCATCAACACCTCGCACCCAGAAGCCACAGCCTCCATTTATGACTTCATCACTACAGATTGAAGCAAGTCGCAAACTTCGTTTTGACCCAGAGCGCACCATGCGTGCCGCCCAGCGTCTCTACGAACAAGGTTGGATCACTTACATGCGTACTGACTCGACGACATTGTCTGATGAAGCAATCAACGCAGCGCGTTCAATGGCGGCGTCAATGTTTGGTGACGATTACGTCTCTGATGTTCCTCGTCGTTATGACCGCAAAGTAAAGAACGCTCAAGAGGCTCACGAAGCAATTCGTCCAGCCGGTGAAACCTTCAAAACACTCGATGAAGCACAGAGCTCACTTGGTGGCGATGAACTTATGGTTTACGACCTCATTTGGAAGCGCACTATTGCTTCTCAGATGGTTGACGCCAAATTAACGCAGGACAAAGTTCGACTCACGACAACGCTTTCGGGCATCACTGGATTTAGTGGTGACGTAGAAGCGGGGCTCAGCGCTACTGGACTTCGCATTGAGTTCCCAGGATTTCGTCGTGCCTACGTTGAAGGCATGGACGACCCAGAAGCAGAACTCGCGGACCAAGAGCGCATCTTGCCTCCACTCACTGAGGGTGAAGTTGTTCCAGTCGTGAGTGCTGAAGCAAAGGGTCACGACACTCAGCCACCAGATCGCTACTCAGAAGCCACTCTTATTAAGAAGATGGAAGAACTCGGCATTGGTCGACCATCAACGTATGCATCTGTAATGAAAACAATTGACCGCCGTGGTTACGTTTGGAAGAAGGGCAAGTCTCTTGTTCCTGCGTACCGTGCGTTCGCAGTTGTGAACTTGCTGCAGACCTACTTCTCAGACCTCGTGGACTACCAGTTCACTGCAGCAATGGAAGACCAGCTCGACGAAATCGCGCAGGGAACACAAGACCTCGTTCCATGGCTTGAGAAGTTCTACTTCGGTAACCCTGCAGCCACAACAGAGCTTGCGAAGATGGGTCTTGAACACATGACTCAGACCAAGCATGAGTTCGACTTCGCTGCAATTAACTCAATCCAGCTTGGTGTTGCTCCAGACGGGGTGGAAGTTTCTGTTCGCTCAGGTCGCTACGGTCCGTATCTCATCCATGGTGAAGATAAGGCTTCAATCCCTGAAGCAACTGAGCCGGACTCGCTCACTGTTGAACACGCATTGGCACTTCTTGCTGCACCAAGCAATGACCGTGAACTTGGAACTGATGACGAAACAGGGCTTCCGATCTTCCTTAAGGCTGGTCGATATGGTCCATACGTCCAAATCGGTGAAATGACTAACCCGAAGGAGAAGCCAAAGACTGCTTCTCTCTTCTCAACAATGACGCTCGAAGACATGACGCTCGAAGATGCAAAGAAAATCTTGTCGTTGCCACGAGTTGTTGGTGACCACCCAGAAGGTGGCGACCCAATTTTGGTGCAGAACGGTCGCTACGGTCCGTACATCACGTGGGGTAAAGAAACTCGTTCGCTCGAATCTGAAGATCAAATCTTTGAGATTGATCTCGCTGGCGCACTCGCACTCTTGGCACAACCTAAGCAGCGTGGTCGCAGAGCTGCAGCGGGCCCACTAAAGGATCTCGGTGAAGACCCAGTTACCAAGCGCAACGTTGTTGTAAAGAACGGAAAGTTCGGACTCTATGTAACTGACGGGGAAGTGAACGCGACACTTCGACTCGGTGACACGCCAGAAACTATTTCTCTTGACCGTGCGTGTGAACTACTTGCTGAACGTCGTAATGCTGACCCATCAGCTGCACGTCCACGCAAGGCTGCGAAGAAGGTTGCAAAGAAAGCTGCCAAGAAGCCAGCGAAGAAAGCAACAGCGAAAAAAACTGCAGGAGCCCAAAAGCGTGAAGCAGTAGCCAAGGGTGCGAAAGTAAATGCCGCGCTCGCACAAACCGCCAAGTCGGACGAAGAGTAATGACTCGAGGGATCTTCCTCGTCTTTGAAGGTATTGACGCGAGCGGTAAATCAACGCAGGCCAAGCGCATTGCAAAAGAACGCGACGCATTATTTACGTTTGAACCTGGCGACACTGCCGTTGGAAAAGACCTGCGCCGCTGGTTGCTTGATGCAGCCACACCTATGAAGCCTGAAACTGAAGCGCTGCTCATGACTGCAGACCGCTCGCACCACGTCGACACGCTCATTAAGCCGACACTCGAAAGCGCAAAGAGTGTGGTTGCTGACCGCTTCTACGCTTCAACACTCGCGTACCAAGGCTACGGACGAGGAGTTGATCTTTCACAGCTGCGCGCAGCAACCCAGCTCGCAATTGGCGACTGCTTGCCTGATCTAACAATTCTTATTGATCTTCCAGTTGACGTTGCCAATGAGCGCCGTGAACGAAATGCGAAAGACCGCTTTGAGTCCTCCGACATTGATTTTCACAATCGCGTCCGTAGCGGTTATTTAGAACTCGCCAAGACCGATGGCGTCGAGTGGTTTGTCGTAGATGGCACTAAATCAGAGGCTGAAGTTGCTGCTTTGATTGACGAGCGACTCGCCGCGTTACCTTGGTGAGATGACTGACGTTTTCGACCGCATAGTTGGACAAGACAGTGCCGTAACGGCAATGCGCCAATATGCCCGCAATCCAGTTCATGCCTATTTATTCTCTGGCCCAGTTGGATCAGGACTTCACGATGTTGTAGTTACCTTCAGCGCCGCACTTCAATGTGAAAACCATGGATGCGGATTGTGTGAAACGTGTCGCCTCGCCCTCAGTGAACTCGACTCTGATGTTCACTTTGCTGATCGAACTGGAATCTCTTGGCGTATAGATGAACTTCGAGAAGCTGAGCGGGTTTCACGTCGCAGGCCAATTGGTGGTGGCTACCAAATTGTTGTCATTGAAGATGTAGAGCTAACAACAACTGGCGCATCACCTTCGGCGTCTGCACTTCTTAAATCTCTAGAAGAACCACCACAAAAGACGATCTTTCTTCTCACGGCAGAAGATTTACCTGAACAACTCACCACCATTATGTCGAGATGTGTGGAAATAAAACTTAAGAGTCTCACGGAAGAAGACCTCGAAGCACTACTAATTCGTGACGGTGCAATTCCACAAGCTGCCCGCACCGCGGCACTTGCTGCCAATGGCAATCTTCGTCGTGCACAAGTTCTTGTTCGAGACGCCGAACTGGCAAAGAGAATCTCTCAGTGGCGCACAATTCCAGACCGCCTACAGGGCTCAACATCAGACGCTGCAATTTTGGTGGAAGAACTTACTGGTGCAATTGATGCAGCCATTGCACCTCTTCAGGTGATCCAAGACGAAGAGCTGAACGCTCTCATTGCAAACGCCAAAGAGATGGGGCAGCGTTCCGTTGCGAACAGGAAAGACATTGAAGCGCAGTTCAAACGCGAACAGCGTCGATTTCGAATCGAAGAACTCAAGTTTGGTTTCACGGCACTTACTAACTCGTACCGTGAGCGATTGACTGATGGCTTGGTTGAACTACAAGAGAACACTGCGCGAGGTGAGCATCGTGCGGGGTCATCAATAAAAGCAATTGAAGCAGTCGCTGCGACATCGCGACTGGTCACTCTTAATGTTGATGAAGGGCTACTGCTCAACGACCTGATGCTCACCCTGATGCAGCTGTAGTTTCTCGGTTAGTATTTTTTTCTCGCCTGGGTAGCTCAGTTGGTAGAGCAACGCATTCGTAATGCGTAGGTCAGGGGTTCGAATCCCCTCTCAGGCTCCAAGTTGTTTAGAAAGACGCGTTTACGGCACGGGTGAAATCTTGTGAGCGCTCTTCCCAGTTTTTGTAGCGGTCGAAACTTGGCGCGCTTGGTGAAAGAAGAACAACTCCACCGTTCTTGAGAAACGCCTTCCCAGCACTCACTGCTTCATCCATTGAGTCAAAGTTCTTATGCAGCATTTGCGGGCTTAGTTTGTGCACTTCTTCAGCAATTCGCGTCCCCGCAGGACCCATTGAAAGTAGCAACGTTGGCTCAGATCGCTGCGCCAGTGCGCTGGCGAGTGGTTGGTAATCAACACCGCGATCAAATCCACCTACAAGTAGTGCGAGTGACTCAGCCTTGAACACTTCAAGTGCAGCAACAGCGGGAAGAACTGATGTTGCGAGTCCGTCATCAACGAACCTGATTTCATTTTTGCTCGCCACGAGGGTGAGGCGACCACTGAGTGGGACAAAGGAGCTTGCGTTTCTGCTCACCGCTGCGTGTACTTCGCTGCGTGGTGAGTTGGTTACAAACGAAACAACTTCGAGCGCGAGTGCAACATTGCTGTGACTGTGTTCTCCAAGCAGATGCAATTCTTCAGTGAGCGTAGATGTTTCTGAGTCAACGAAAACAACCGTGCCACCAATTTGTGATGACTCAGAGCGCACGACTTCACTATTCGGAGCGAATGTTGTGTGCTCGCCGCTAGCTCTTGTCAGTTGTAGTTTGTCGCTTCGGTACTGCTCGAGTGATCCGTGCCAGTCAATGTGGTCAGAGCCAAGTGATGTGAGCACTACGGTCTTTGGCGCAACATCAAGGTCAGTTGCTTGGAAGCTTGAGATTTCAACAACAAGCCATCCAGTTGAAGTATCAACTGATGTGTCGTATGGGGCAAGTCCAATGTTTCCGAGTCGTTGTGCTTTTTCTCCTAGGCACTGCAAGAAGAATGTGATCAACGCGGTGGTTGTGGACTTTCCTTTTGTTCCGGTGATTCCAATGACTCGTGAACGGTCTACTTGGTTCATCCAGAGATTTAAAGCAGAGGTGACGTACACATTGTTCTTCTCGAGTTGCAAAACATTCGCACTGCGACGTGGGACGCCGGGGCTCTTTAGAACCACGTCACACGTCATGAGTTCTTCCAGACCGCCATTACTAGTTACAAGAACGCCAGCCTTAGGGTCATCGTCAACAATCACGAGTTCACAGGTGCCACTAAGTAGTTGTTCGCTGGCGCGTCCCTCTAGGCCGTATCCGTAAATTCCTACGCGCTTTTGGGCGAGGTCAGAAAAGCCAGTGGGCCGGAACATTGCTGGGTCCTTGGGATTCGAGCAGTTCATCAAAACTGCGGTCTGGGTTAACGAGAAGTGCGAGCTCTGCGAGGTGGGGAACATCACTCCAGTCGCGCAGTTGGCTGACCTTTACGAGTGCAACAGCACTTTCGTCGGGGTCTCCAACACATTCGAATGGTTTGTGGTCAAGTCCAATACCAACGAGGGAGCTGAGTTGCTCTACGCGGTTGCTATCACTGAGTGGTTCGCTGCCAAAGATTTGGCGCAGAGTTGCTCGTGGAAGAAAAGGAGCCAGGATCAAGTTAATAAAGAGACACTTGTCACATTCGCCACACCAGTTCTTTGCTCGCTGTGATGCATCTTGAGAAAAGGCACGGTTGCAACTTCTAAATGCTGAGAGGAACTTGTGCTGATCTGCAAATTGCTGCGCAACCCACACTTCACTGCGGTCACGTAAGAAACTCGCTACAACAAATTCATCACCAAGTAGTTCCTTCACTGCTTTAGAAATGAGTTGTTCTGCGGCCCAAGATTTACTCCACTGGTGGTTGATGTCTTGGTCGTTCCACTTCAGGTTTGGTGCAGATGAAGAATGCTCGTTACTCATCACCACGCCACCACGACCAGATGCCACAGCAGCAATCACGCTGAGAAGTGTGATCATCGCCGTCACTGGAACGTGACCATTGAAATAACTTTCGTCACCCTTAAGAATCTTTGAGTCGATAATCCTTGTTGCGCGTGTAATTGGTAGGCCCGTAACTTTTGCGGTCTCTTCGAGCGGTTCGAACTTTCCACTTACGGGGCTAACAACAAAGAGTGACTTGTCGAGTTGTGAACTTAACTGGGTAACGCTCACTACTGAATCAATACCGCCACCAAATGGGATAAGGACAAGGTCAGGGTTTGTAAATGGTGCGAAGTTCTCTGCAACAACGCCACCAGTAATAACTACATCATTTAGGGGGAGCTCATTCTTGTATGAGAATTCACCAAGTCCGTCATGGAGTGCAGCAGTAAGAAGCTCTCGGCCCATTGGACCAACTGGAGTTGAGCCAAGGTCAATTATCTTTGCGGCTCCAGCTTTGTAATAGGAGAGTCCAGCCAAGAGAAACCAAAGATGGGCGACGCCAACAACAGCGGGCTTAGTGAGATCGTCAACGTTTTCGAAAGAAACAGTTTCTTCAAAAGGAACTCCATCGAGTTCGTAGTGTCCCGTTAGTGAGGTCGAAGAAATCTCGAGTCGTACGTAGCGAAAGGCTTCGGCGCGTTTCTTCATGACACCACTCATGCTACGACGCTCGCTTTGCAATGAGGGCAAAGCGCCCACACGGGCGAAGTGCGCGGTCGCTAAAGAAGATTTCTCCACCATCAGTACTTTGGCGACTTATTTCAATGTTTTCGTCACTAATTCCAGCTTCGATTAATTGATGTTTTGCAACGAGTCGAAGATCAAGTCGTGAGCGGTCTCCACCATCACTTGTCGTTGCACCAGGAATGTAGGCAAAGACGTCTGCAACCTCTGGGCCAACTTGGTAGCCCTCAAAAGAAATAGATGGGCCAACAAATGCGTGCACCGTAGATGCTGTGTCGAAGTGCTGTAGTGCACTCGCAATGACACCACTGGCGAGGCCTTTCCATCCTGCGTGCACTGTGGCGAATCTGCTTGAAGAACTATCGAACAGAAGAATCGGGACACAGTCGGCGACCAGTATGCAGAGCACAACATCGTTCTCGGTGGTAACGAGTCCGTCTGCTTCAGTCTCGGTGATTGCCTGCGCTGCATCAACGACGTCACGGCTGTGCACTTGTCTCACGATGATGAGCTTCTCTGCACCAATGGCACTGGCGACTCGTTTTCTATTTTCTGCAACATGATCTGGATTGTCGCCAACATGTACGCCAAGGTTGAGCGATTCATATGGTCCTTCGCTCACGCCACCGAAGCGGTCAGTTATGAATGCATCAATGCCAAATTTCTTAGCTGAGTGAATTGGGTACACACTGAGTGGCCCACGAACCTCAGGAGTAAGAGTTATTGCTACTGACACTTTTGACAGATCCCATTTAGTTCAATGACATGGCGAAGGTCTTTGAATCCATTTTTGTTAGCAATTTCACCGGCCCACTTCTCAAGTTGCGGAGCATCGACTTCTACCGTCGCGCCACAGTTGCGACATGCGAGGTGGTGGTGATGAACATCTACAACGCAGCGTCGGTACAAACTTTCACCGCGATCAGTCATAACAATGTCGACGTCTTTTGATTCAACGAGTTTGCGTAGCTGCGTGTAGACCGTGGCGAGTGATATCTGACCACCGTCTTTGATGATGAGTTCGTGCAAATCTTGGGCGCTAACGAACCCTTGGACTCGTCCAAGTACACCGATAACTTCGCGGCGTTGCGCGGTATTTCTGGTGCTTGCCATAGTTCAATGGTATCCCGTCTCGATTTGCTTATTGGAATGATTCTAAGTAACGTTACTGGAATCATTCCAATCAAGAAAAAGGATGTTGCAGCAATGGTCAGAAACAAATGGTTCTTCTTAGTGCCTTTCATCATTCTCTTTATTGTCTTCGGGATCATTGGGCTAGCTCACGTGTTCGCCCCATCCTGGATCGGTGAAAAGCTTGCGACCGCTGGCTACATGCGTAAAACAGTGGGTCTCATTACTGATGCTCCACACGCCACCGCAGAACTCTTCTATTCATCGATTGAAAATGCAGTCATCTTGGCTGTTGGATTTAGCTGGGGCAAGCGACGCTGGCGTCGTGAACACGAAGAGTTCGACCGCGAACACGGTGTTGTCCACGATGACACTGACGTACTTGCGTAACCTGACTCTGTGAGTCAAGACGCGTCGCAACTTCTAAAGGATTGTTACTTCCCAGGTCCTGGCACGCCCGTTCGCCTCGCGGTTTCTGGTGGACCTGATTCACTTGGACTTCTGCTTCTGGCCATTGAAGCTGGACTCACCCCTACGGTGCACCACGTTGATCACCACGCGAGACCGACAAGCACAACTGACGCAAAACATCTAAAAGAAATCTGTGCGCAGCTAAATGTTGCGTTCATTCTTCACAACGTTGTTGTGGAAAGTGGTGGGAACTTTGAAGCTCGTGCGCGTGAACTGCGCTTTGGAGTGCTGCCGAGTGACGCAATGACGGGTCACACTATGGAAGACCTCGCAGAGACCGTGCTACTCAACATGCTTCGTGGTGCAGGGATTGACGGGATGTCTCCAATGATTGATAATCCCACCAAGCCACTTCGCGATGTGCGCAGAGCTGATCTGCACGCGTTCGTTGCGAGTTCACGCTTCGAGCCAGTAATTGATGAAACAAATAACGACATGGCATTTCGCAGGAATCAAGTTCGCCAGCAACTCCTTCCCTTCATGGATCAAATCGCTGGTAGAGACATCACGCCACTCATTGCTCGCCAAGCAAAGATCATGTTTGAAGAGCGCACGTGGCTAGACGCCTTAAGCCTCGATGACCGCGCAACGTCTCTTGAAGAGGCGGATTGTCGTGAACTTCAAAAGTGGCCATTGGCGAGACTTCGCCGGTGGCTTCGGGTGCAACTCCGAGAAATTGGCGAAGGTGGTCTGTGGCATCCGCCAACCGCAGACGAGATTGAGCGAGCAATGGCTGTTGTTAATGGTGAGGTGACGGCCATGGAACTCTCAGGCGGTCGGCGTCTTTCTCGAAAAGATCAACGCCTCACGCTCACCTAGTCACACCAACTACGCTGGCAGTCCATGGGACCACACTCTTCGCAAGATTTCACCGCACACTGGGCGAAACACGAGCTTGGTGAAGTAGTTGTATCCGCCAAGGAAATCCAGGCTCGAGTTAAAGAGCTCGGTGCTCAGATAACGAAGGATTACGCCAGTAACCCACCACTTCTTGTGTGCGTGTTGAAGGGTGCAGCGAACTTCATGACTGAACTCATGCACGCAATTGAGCTTCCCGTCACCATTGACTTCATGGCAGTTTCTTCGTACGGAGCTGCGACTAAGACCAGTGGTGTTGTTCGTATTGTGAAAGACCTCGACGCTGACATTGCGAATCGCGACGTGCTCATTGTTGAAGATGTTGTTGACTCTGGACTCACGCTTAACTACCTTCGCCAGTACTTAGGATCTCGCAACCCTCGCAGCCTCGACGTCTGTGCACTTCTTCTCAAAGAAGGCGAGCAGCGCGTGGAACAAGAACTTAAATACGTGGGTTTTTCAATCCCACCAGAGTTTGTTGTGGGCTACGGCCTTGACGTTAACGAGCGCTACCGCAACCTTGACGCGATCTACACATTCACAGGTACTCCATAACCATGGTTGACCAGCCTCGCGTTCAAAAACTGATCCGCGAACTCCTCGAAGCGATTGGCGAAGACCCAACTCGTGAGGGACTTGTAGAAACGCCACGTCGTGTTGCTGAAATGTACGTTGAACTCTTTGAGGGTCTTGAAGCAGATCCGGGCGAACATCTACGCACAAACTTTGAAGCTGGTCACGATGAAATGGTCATGGTGAGAGACATCCCTTTCACCACACTCTGTGAACACCACATGGTTCCCTTCACTGGACTTGCTCACGTGGCGTATCTGCCGGGCGCTGAAGGCAAGGTCGTTGGCCTTTCCAAGATGGCTCGCCTCGTAGAAGGATTTGCTCGAAGACTTCAGGTCCAAGAGCGCATGACGACACAAATCATTGACGCCATGGAACGAGAAATGAAGCCACGTGGATCCATCGTTGTCCTAGAGGCCGAACACTTCTGCATGTCAATGCGTGGTGTGAAGAAGGCCGGAGCCACAACAGTCACGTCAGCAGTGCGTGGTGTATTTCGCGATGATGCTGCGTACCGCGCAGAAGCGCTGCAGTACATTCACCAGCGAAGGTCTACATGGCGTTGAGTCCAATGGTGATGGGCATTGTAAATGTCACCCCGGACTCGTTCTTTCCTGCATCGCGAACTGCTTCTACTAATGAAGCAATTGAGCGCGGTCGTCATTTGTTTTCTGCGGGATGTGACATTGTTGACGTTGGTGGAGAATCAACGAGACCAAATGCGCAGTTCATAGAACCCGGTGAAGAACTTCGTCGAGTGATCCCAGTTATTGAGGCGCTCAGTGTGCACGGCCCAGTTTCCATTGACACTCAAAAAGAAGTCGTTGCTCGTGCAGCAGTTGCTGCGGGGGCCAGTGTCATTAACGATGTCTCGTGCACGCTTATTGAAGTTGCTGGGGAACTTGGGGTTGGCTATGTTGCCATGCACCGCCAGGGGACTGCTGAGACCATGCAGGTAAATCCGACGTACGAAGACGTTGTCTCAGAGATTGCTGCGTTCCTTCGAGTAGCCGCGACTCGCGCCAAGGTCGCAGGAGTATCGAAGCTGTGGCTGGATCCAGGCATTGGATTTGGAAAGACTGTGGAGCACAATGTGGCGCTACTAGCTCACGTTGAGACCTTTGTTTCAATTGCGCAGGAGTACGGCGCAGGGGTGCTTATTGGCACAAGCCGCAAACGTTTCCTTGAATCCTTGGGAAAAAATTCACTAAATGTCGATGAGCGACTAGAGGGTTCAATCGCAACTGAAGCATGGGCCATGCTCAAAGGTGTCAGTATGGTGCGAGTACATGACGCAGAGGCGGCGGTGCAACTACGTGAGTTGCTCGTTCGTCGCGTGCAGGAGGTAGTGGCGTGAGGGGCAAGTGGGCAGCGGGCATAGAGCCTCGGAGCTTCACCTGGGTGTACAAAGGGATCCTTGCGATTTCTGAACGTCCTGGCGGATCTACCACCGTGCACCGTCGCGTTCGTCGTGACGAAGAGTTGCTCTGGTTAAAGCACCAGGGATTCGGTCGCGTTATTTCAATCTTGCCAGTCATGCAAAATCTCAGTTCGTACTTTGAGCACGGACTCACCGCAAGTCACTATGCGCTTCGTGGCGGACCACAGCAACGTGAAGTGCTCGAAGCGTGTTACAAAGACCTCGCTGCATCAATGCAAAACAACGTGACAGTGTTGCTTCACAGTGATGAAGTTTCTGATCGCCTACTTGGTGTTATTGCTGGCTACCTTGTTTGGACTAAGAAAGTTCCAACTACCAGTCAGTCAATTGCATTAGTTGAGCGACTCTTTAAGCGCTCTATTGGCCCAGATGGACGAACAGTGTTGTTTGATCTACCCGAGGTTCCTGCGTGAGCGATGTGATTGAACTGCGTGAACTACGCGTCAATGCAGTTGTAGGCGTACTTGCAGAGGAACGAACAAGAGTTCAACCTTTAGTTTTTGACATTGACATCGAGCGCTCTTTCAAAAAAGCCGCAAAAAATGATGACATTAATGAAACAACTAACTACGCACTCATGGTGACGCTTGCGGAGCGAATTGCAGTTGATGGAAAATTCTTCTTGCTAGAAACACTGTGTGAGCGCGTTGCCAGCGAAATTCTTAATTTCGACACAGCTATTACTTCAGTAACCGTGATGGTGAAGAAAGTTGTTCCACCTGTTCCCGAGGACATTGCGAGCGTGGGCGTTCGCTGCACACGAAAACGTAAGTAGTGCGTCACTGTTATTTTTCGCTGGGATCAAATGTTGGCGACCGTAGTAGTCACCTCAGCACCGGTATTGAAATCGTCAGAGGCAGTGATCTGTACCGCATCTCTCAGGTCTATGAGACTGAACCAGTCGGTGGCGTTGTCCAAGATGACTTCTGGAATCTTGTTTTAGAAATTGAAACTGACGCCTCAGCACTTGATCTTTTGGCGAGAGCTCGTGAAGCAGAAGCCGCGTGTGGCAGAACCAGAGAAGTGCACTGGGGACCTAGGACGCTCGACGTAGACGTCTTGCTGGTGGGGGACGAAACAAGTGAAAACCCAGACGTTCTAGTTCCTCACCCACGTATGTACGAGAGGGCATTTGTCCTTATTCCATTGCACGAATTAGCTCCTCACCTTGTTTCTGAAGAATTAATGAATTCCTTTCGCGAAAGGGTTGTCCCACTGGGTACACTCGAAATGTTGCGCTAACACCGAACGGTACCCGCCAGGGACTGGAACGGATAGGAGCATTATGAAAATTTCAATCGTGGGTGCTGGTCGCGCCGGTACATCGTTCTCATCTGCACTCATTGCGTGCGGTCATGACGTTCAACTACTGCACCATGACGAATTGCATCTGATCTCGTCACCTGACGTCATCTTGTTGACGGTTCCAGATGACTTCATTGACGTCATTGCACTTCAAATTCCTCAAAACAAAAATCAAATTGTGGCTCACGTTGCGGGGTCTAGAACATTGAGTGTTCTGGGCTCTCACCCACGCGTGGCGTCAATTCATCCACTCATGGCGCTGCCTTCAGGTGACCTTGGTGCTGCACGACTTTACGGTGCAACGTACTGCGTTGCGGGAGATGATGGCATTCGTGAAATCGCAGGCGCACTTAATGGACGCATCATTACATTGAGTGACGAACAACGCACGCTGTATCACGCAACCGCTGTTGTGGCTGCGAATCATCTCGTAACGCTCATGGGTCACGTTAAGGAACTCGCTGAAGCGGCTGGACTTAGTCTCGAAGATTTTCTTCCACTCGCTGAGCAGTCGCTTCGTGACGTGAAAGAAGTAGGACCAGCTGACGCGCTCACTGGTCCAGCGTCACGCGGTGACATGGCAACAATTGATGCACACCTTGCAGCACTGCCAGAAGCAGAACGTTCAACATACGTTGCTCTGGCTAACGCAGCTTTCGAACTCGCTGAAAAGCGTCGTTCACAGCTAAAGGCGTAGTCATGGAACTATTTAGTTCAATTGCTGATTGGCGCAACTACGCCTCAGAAGTACGTGCGAGCGGTAGGAGAGTTGGACTCGTTCCAACCATGGGTGCGCTGCACGAAGGTCACGCCTCACTTTTTGAAAAAGCAAAGAGTAATGGTGACGTTGTCCTTGCAACAATCTTTCTAAATCCAATTCAGTTCAGTGTTAAGAGTGACTACGAGGCATACCCACGTGTGGCTGAAGCTGACCGCGCTGTGGCGCTTGCTAACGGTGTTGATTGTCTTGTAGAGCCCACCCTCGAAGAAATGTGGCCCGACTACCCAGAAGCAACGCCGACCAAGGTAACCATGAAGGGTGTGAGCGACACGCTCGAAGGAGAAGGTCGCCCCGGTCACTTCAATGGAGTGGCGAGTGTTGTCGCAAAACTCTTGACCGTGACTGGACCATGTCGTGCATACTTCGGGGAAAAGGACTTCCAGCAGATTGCAGTCATTCGACAAATGGTTCGTGACCTTGCGTTCGATGTTGAGATTGTTACTTGTGCAATAAAGAGAGACGCTGAAGGTCTTGCGCTCTCGAGTCGTAATGCTCGCCTCAGTCCTGAAGACCACACGCGAGCCAAGTGCATCTCACAAGCTATCGCTGCAGCGCAAGCAGAAGTTGAATGTGCCAGTGAACTGAGACACCGCATGCGCACGATTCTTAGAGCCGCGGGAGCAGAGATTGTGTACGCCGAGATCGTTGACAACGTAACCCTTCGACCAGCAGACGATTCACAGGCTGGGGATTTTCGCGCAATCATCACCGCAAAAATTGATGGCGTGCGATTACTTGATAATGGACCAGTAACTATTAAGGCAAAGAACTAATGCTGTTAGCCATGGATGTAGGAAACACTGAGACCGTTATTGGACTCTTCGGACCAGAGGCGCCAGAGCTCCCAGACGCAATGGGTTTCGCCAAGGCAACTGGTGAGCGTGGCCTCGCCTTTCACTGGCGCATTTCAACATCACCAGAACGCACACCAGATGAGCACGCAATGATCCTCACGCAGTTACTTGACCTCGAGGGGCTCGATCTTCGCACCGCAGTAACTGCAATGGCGATTTCATCTTCGGCTCCTTCAGTAACAACGCAACTTCGTCGTATGGCAAACCGGTGGTTTTCTGATCTTGACATCACGGTGATTGGGCCAGGAACAAAAACCGGCATGCCAATTCTTTACGACAACCCTCGCGAAGTTGGAGCAGACCGCATTGCTGACGCCGTTGGTGCCTATGACCTCTACCCAGGACCGTCAATTGTTGTGGACATGGGAACGGCAACCGTCTTTGACGTGATTAGTGCCAAGGGAGAGTACTTGGGCGGAGCGATTGCCCCTGGTGTTGCAATCTCTCTTGAAGCGCTCTACACCCAGGCTTCTGCGCTCAGGTCTGTAGAACTCGTAAAGCCCCGCTCAGTCATTGGTCGCTCAACAGTTGAATCCATTCAGTCAGGAGTTCTCTACGGTTTCGCCGCCCAGGTGGACGGAATGGTGGAGCGTATTAAGGAAGAAATAGGCGAAGCCACGGTAATTTCCACCGGAGGGCTCGCGGGGCTCGTATCTCCTCACACAAAACACGTACAGCACCACGAACCGTGGCTTACGCTTCATGGACTGCGTATTGTTCATGAACGTAATCACACAGGAGCTATTTAGTGTCAACCCCGTATCAATTCGATCACAACGCGCACTGCGCACCTCTTCAAGAGACGTATGCGCACCTCGGCGACGGTGAAGAATCGGGTGTCGTTGTAAAGGTTGCTGGACGCGTGATGTTGATGCGCACACAAGGAAAACTCGCGTTCGCAACAATGCGTGACCTCACTGGTGAAATTCAACTTTTTGCCATGTCAGCCATCACCGCAGAATTTGAAGAGTTCGCAAAACTCCACCTCGGAGACTGGGTAGGAGTAACTGGCGAAGTTGTTCGAACCAAGCGCGGAGAACTTTCAGTAAAGGTCGCTTCATGGGAACGTCTTGCTGAAGCGCTGCACAACTTTGGTGACAAGTGGGCTGGTATTACTGACTACGACCTTCGTTATCGTCACCGTGAAGCAGACCTCTGGGCGAATGCGACTACTCGGACATCACTCACTCGTCGAAGTGATGTGATTCGTTACGCTCGAGAACGTTGCTGGGCCGCAAATTTTGTTGAAGTAGAAACACCAATGCTGAACGCCATCCCTACGGGTGCAGCTGCCAGACCATTCTCGACGCACCATAACGCACTCGATAGTCAGTTCTTCTTACGAATTGCACCTGAGCTTTGGCTCAAGCGACTCGTCGTTGGTGGATTTGAGCGAGTGTTTGAACTTGGTCGCGTTTTTAGAAATGAAGGTGTGAGCCCACGCCACAACCCTGAATTCACCATGCTCGAGCTCTACGCCGCGTACTGGAACTACGAAGACATGATGAGTTTCACAGAAGAACTTGTAGCTGGTATTGCAATGGACGTTCTTGGAACCACTGAAGTCACCTACCAAGGTCGAGAGTTCTCATTCGCCGCTCCTTGGCCTCGTCGCACCATGGCTTCACTCGCGAGTGAAGCAGTTGGTGAAGATGTTTCAGTGCACACACCACGTGAGCACTTAGCGAAATTGTTACGTGATCGTGGGGTAGAAGTGCATACGTCATGGGGCCCGGGGCGCTGTCTTTCAGAGCTCTTCGAAGTCACTTGTGAAGAAAATCTGTGGAGTCCAATGTTTGTCATTGACTTCCCAGTTGAAGTGTCGCCACTTTCTAGGCGTCGTGCAGATGACCCAGAGCTCACTGAGCGCTTTGAGTCCTACGCTGCTGGTCGTGAACTCTCTAATGGATTCAGTGAACTCATTGATCCAGTCGATCAGCGTGCTCGTTTTGAAGAGCAAGCGCGACTCGCTGCTGCTGGTGATGATGAAGCAATGCAGATTGATGAGGACTACATCAAGGCACTTGAGTGGGGACTTCCGCCAACGGCTGGACTCGGGCTTGGAATGGACCGTCTCGCAATGTTGATTGCTGATGAATCAAACATCAGAGAAGTGATTGCGTTCCCGACGCTTAAACCGCTTCGCGACTAGTACGAAGGTAGGTCTTCGAGTAGCGCTGCAAGAAGCGCTGAAAAGCCACTGCGAAGTGATTCACTCGAAACTGACTTCAGTGCTTCGTTAGCTTTCTCAAAGAATTCATTCGCGGCATTCACGGTGTATGAAATCCCGTCAGTACCAACAACTAGTTTGCGAGCACGTTCGCGGTCCGCTTCATTAAGAGGACCGCCAAGAATGCTGCGTAATTCTTCACCAACTGAGGCGTCACGAAGAGCAAACAAGGCTGGCAAGTTGTACACACCTTCAGCGAGGTCTTGGCCCGCAGGTTTTCCGAGTTGATTGTCAGTTGCTATCATGTCGAGGATGTCGTCTCGAAGTTGGTAGACCATCCCGAAGCAGCGTCCGTATTCACTCAGCGCGTCAGTTTCTTTTTTGCTGAGCCCTGCGGTAATTGCTCCAACGCGACAACTGGCTGCCATGAGCGACGCGGTCTTGCCTTCAATGGCCTCGTAGTAATCAGCTTCGGTGCGATCAACCGAGAAGGAAGTGCGAACTTCAGATACTTGTCCACGTGTCAACCACGCAAGTGTGTCAGCCAGCAGTCCCGCAACTTCAACACCGAGACTCGCTGCAATCGCGGCAGAGCGTGCCATGAGGTAGTCGCCAGCGACAATGGCAATGAGATTGCCATAGCGCGCGTTCACACTGTCAACGTTGCGACGAACTTCTGCTTCATCCATTACGTCGTCGTGATAGAGCGATGCAAGATGCATGAGTTCTAGAGCCACACCACCGAGGAGATCTTCTCTGGTTGCTTCGTGTGACCCACCAGTTGCTGAAGCGACACAGAGCAGTGGGCGAAGGCGCTTCCCACCGGCGTAGATGAGGTGTGTTGTAACGGAGTCAAGGTAATCGTCTCCAATGATCACTGACTCGGCGAGCAGTGATTCGAGGCGTTGGAGGTCCGTTTCTACGCTTGGCAGTTGGAGATGCTCGTGGGGATTCACGCCTCTACCTTAGGGGGCATTACTACTGGTCAAAGGGGCTGGACTGAACCGTCACAGTCCACCGTTACACTGCTAATTAAGAACTACAAAGGAAGACAATTGTTCGAACGTTTTACAGACCGTGCCCGCCGAGTCCTAGTACTCGCTCAGGAAGAAGCACGCGACCTTAACCACGCTTTCATTGGTACCGAGCACATTCTGCTTGGGCTAATCCGTGAAGGTGAGGGAGTCGCCGCTAAGGCCCTTGACGCCCTTGGGGTCACCTACGACGTCGTTCGTGAAAAAGTTGAAGAAGCAATTGGCGCCAACACCAATCCTTCACCTGGATCTCCACCATTTACCCCTCGCGCTAAGAAGGTCTTAGAGCTCTCACTCCGTGAAGCTCTTCAACTAGGTCACTCCTACATCGGAACTGAGCACATGTTGCTTGGACTAGTCCGTGAAGGTGATGGAGTAGCAGCACAGGTTCTTTCTGAACTCGGAGCTGACATGGCTCGTGTTCGCACGCAGGTCATTCAGATGATGTCTGGACAGACTGGCAAAGATGCTGGAGCATCGCAGGGATCTTCAAGTCAGAAGTCTGGCGACGTTGATGCCCAAGGTGGATCAGCCGTACTTGATCAGTTCGGTCGAAACCTCACACAACTTGCTCGCGAAGGCAAGCTTGACCCACTCGTAGGACGCGAAAAAGAAGTTGAGCGCGTCATGCAGATTCTTTCTCGTCGTACCAAGAACAACCCAGTGCTCATTGGTGAGCCGGGTGTGGGTAAGACCGCAATCGTTGAAGGACTCGCACAGAAAATCGTTAGCAATAACGTTCCAGTAACGCTTGCTGACAAGCAGCTCTACACACTTGACCTTGGTGCACTCGTTGCAGGAAGCCGCTACCGCGGTGACTTCGAAGAGCGCCTCAAGAAGGTGTTGAAGGAAATTCGTACCCGTGGCGACATCATCTTGTTCATCGACGAAATTCACACACTCGTAGGCGCTGGTGCTGCAGAGGGCGCCATTGACGCTGCATCAATCTTGAAGCCAATGCTTGCTCGTGGAGAACTCCAGACTGTTGGAGCAACAACTATCGACGAGTACCGCAAGTACATTGAAAAAGATGCTGCGCTTGAGCGTCGTTTTCAGCCTGTGAAGGTCGACCAACCTTCAGTTGCTATGACGATTGAAATTCTTAAGGGACTTCGTGAGGTTTATGAAGAGTTCCACGCCGTAAAGATCACCGACCAGGCTCTTATCGCTGCTGCGAACTTGGCTGACCGCTACATTGCTGACCGTTTCCTTCCCGACAAGGCAATTGACCTTATTGACGAAGCTGGTAGTCGCCTTCGTATTCGTCGCATGGATGCACCACCCGCCGCAAAGAAGATTGATGAAGACATTCTTCGTCTTCGTAGCGACAAGGAAGCAGCCATGGAGTCAGGTGCCCTCGAGCAGGCAAAAGCACTCGAAGAGCAAGAGCGCGAACTCGTTACTAAGCGTGACGCATTAGACGCTGAAGTGAAGGCCGCTGGCGGTACATCATTCGACCTTGTAGACGAAGAAACAATCGCCGAAGTGCTTGCCGTGTGGACTGGAATTCCTGTCTACCGACTCACCGAGGAAGAGACTTCCAAGCTTCTTCGCATGGAAGACGAACTGCACAAGCGCATCATTGGCCAGAACGAAGCAATTATTGCGCTCAGTCGTGCTATCCGTCGTACCCGTGCCGGTCTTAAGGACCCTAAGCGTCCTGGTGGATCATTTATCTTCCTTGGACCAACAGGTGTTGGTAAGACCGAGCTCGCAAAGACACTCGCTGAATTCTTGTTCGACGACCAAGACGCACTTATTCAACTCGACATGAGTGAATACATGGAGAAGCACTCAGTGTCACGTCTCGTTGGATCTCCTCCGGGATATGTTGGATACGACGAGGGTGGACAACTCACCGAAGCAGTACGTCGCAAGCCGTTCTCTGTTGTTCTCTTTGACGAAGTTGAAAAGGCTCACCCTGACGTGTTCAATACGTTGCTTCAGATCCTTGAAGATGGTCGTCTCACTGACGCACAGGGTCGCCAGGTTGACTTTAAGAACACAATCCTGATCATGACGTCAAACCTTGGAACCGCAGACCTTAGAAAGACCCTCGGTTTTTCTAAGGGTGATGACCTCGCAAGTCACGACCGCATGAAGGAAAAAGTTAACGACGCACTTAAGAAGCACTTCCGTCCTGAGTTCCTAAACCGTATTGACGACACAATTGTCTTCCACGAACTCACCAAGGATGAAGTAATTCTCATCGCCGATCTCTTCATCACACGTCTTCGTGACCAGCTCATCTTGCAGGGTCTCGGACTCGAACTTTCAGGTGCTGCACAGAACTTCCTCGCCGATAAGGGCTACGACCCAGAGCTTGGGGCACGACCACTTCGTCGCGCTATCCAGCACTTCATCGAAGACCCACTCTCAGAGAAGATTCTTTTCAAGGAGTTCTCAGCAGGTCAGACCATCGTCATTGACGTCAAAGACGGCGCCGAAGGACCTGAGTTGACCTTCGAAGGCATTGAAGGTCTTCCGCCTTCTGTTGACCTCGAAAACCTTCAGCCGAACTCATAAGTGCTGTAATCACTGCGCTCGCAAGGGTTCAGAACGAAGAAGTTAAAAGTACGGTAGAATTGATAATCCCCAGACCGCCTTTTCGGTCTATTTCCTTTGAGGAGAACCACTTTCATGGCTGAGCGTAAGTACAAAAAGGGTGATCGTCTCGTTTATCCCCACCACGGTGCCTGCACAGTGGAAAAGATCGAGAAGATGACTGCTTTTGAAGTTCGCCAGGACTACCTCAAACTGAAGGTTGCTTACTCAGACCTCGTGCTTATGGTTCCTGTTGCTAACGCTGAATCTGTTGGACTTCGTGACGTCATCAATGATGAAGAAGTAGAAGAAGTATTTGCCGTGCTCCGCAAAAAGGAAGCACGTATGCCTACAAACTGGTCACGTCGATTCAAGAACCACTCAGAAAAACTTCGCTCTGGTGACATCTACCAAGTTGCAGAAGTAGTTCGTAACTTGTCTATCCGTGACAAGGACAAGGGTCTTTCAGCAGGAGAGAAGCGCATGCTTACTCGTGCTCGCCAGATCCTGGTGTCCGAGTTGACCTTCGCGCTCAACGTCGACACTGAAGCGGCTGAAGAAAAGCTCGCCTCAGTTCTGCCGTAACCATGAGCGTCGCCTGCGTAGTTGTTGCGGGCGGAGCAGGTTCACGCTTTGGCGGACTAAAGCAATTCGCACAACTTGGTGGTGACACCGTAACTGGACACTCCATTCGTGCCGCACGTTCTGTTGCGTCACTCGTAGTGCTCGTCGCACCTCAGGGTCACACCGATGACAAGCAGGGTGCAGACATTGTTGTCGCGGGTGGAGCTACTCGCGCCGATTCAGTTCGTGCAGGACTTAGTGCATGTGGTGACGCAGAAATCATTGTTGTTCACGATGCCGCACGACCCCTCGCATCCCCGGCACTATTTGCTGCAGTTGTTGGTGCAATTCGTGACGGTGCAGAAGCCTGCATCCCAGGTCTCGGAATCACTGACACCGTTAAGCGCATTGCTCAAAGCAGCGGTGAAGTCATTGTTAGCGAGACCATTGCTCGTGATGAACTCGTAACGGTACAGACCCCTCAAGCATTCCGTGGCGAAACACTGAAGCGTGCGCACGCATCAAAGAGTGACGCAACTGATGATGCCGGTCTCGTTGAAGCACTCGGAACTCGTGTAGTTGTAGTTCTTGGTGAGCCATCAAATATAAAGATCACTCACCCCGAGGACATTGAGCATGCCGAACGAATTTCTAGGGGTGTTGTATGAGAATCGGACAGGGGATTGATGTTCACAGTTTTAGTAGTGACCCAGATCGCGTGCTGCTCATTGGCCTCGTAGAGATTCCAGGAACTCCAGGGCTCGCTGGTCACTCTGATGCAGACGTTGCAACTCACGCACTCTGTGACGCACTTCTTGGTGCCGCAAACCTCGGTGACTTAGGTCGTCATTTCCCAGATACCGATGCTTCAATCGCTGGTGTGTCGTCAAAGAGTCTGCTCGAACAAACGCTGAAACTTGTCAGTGACGCTGGGTATCGCTGCACTTCTGGCGACATAACAATCATTGCGCAGCGCCCGAAGCTTGCTTCGTTCATGCCTTCAATGTCAGAAGCACTGAGCAAGGTTGTTGGAACAATTATTTCGGTGAAGGCCACCACTACAGAAGGACTTGGTGCGATTGGTCGCGCTGAGGGCATTGCTGCATCCGCAGTTGTTCTTATAGAGGAGAAGTAATGGCTCGTCCAGCACCACGCCGTCCGGCCCCGAAGGGCCGGCCACCTCGTGGGGGTGGTCCTCGCAACACCAGTGCCGCTCCGAACACTGGAACGCGTCGCAACCCAACGCGTGAGAAGGAAGGGCTTGGTGGAGAACAAGTAGAAGGTCGCCAAGCTGTACTTGAGCTTCTTAAAGCTCGCAGGCGCACCATTCAAAAGATTTATGTCGCTGACCAACAAGACTCCGCAGAGATCCTTGACGAAATTGAGCGCGAAGCACAGCGTCAACGTGTTCCAATTCAGATCATTGCCATGGCACGACTGGACCGCGAAGCTCGCACTGAAGGCCACCAGGGAGTTGTTGCCTTTTGTAATCGTCTGGACTCAGTGAGTCTCGACGTGCTTCTTGAGCACAAGCACCCATTTCTTCTCGTGTGTGATGGTGTTACTGATCCTCGCAACCTAGGGGCAATGCTTCGAAGTGCTGACGGTGCTGGCGTTACGGGAGTAGTTGTTCCGCGACATCGTGCGGCACGAATCTCTCCTTCAGTCACCAAGACCGCAGCAGGCGCGATTGAGTACTTAACGTTCGCCGATGTTGGAGGCATTCCTGCTGCAATTGATCAAATGAATAAAGCTGGAGTCCTCACTGTTGGACTCGCAGGAGAATCGAAAGACTCCATTTATGACCTTGACCTCGGGAGTATTCCTGTGGCGATTGTTGTAGGGGGAGAAGAAAAGGGTCTCGCGGCACTGACTAGAAAGCGTTGTCAAGCAGTTGTCTCAATCCCACAGCTTGGAAAAATAAGTTCTCTAAACGCCAGCGTTGCACTATCTGTTGCAGCGTTTGAAGTAGCGCGTCAACGCTCACTTAATAAGTAATTACTGCATACAAATGTAGTTTCCTCACAATGATTTTCTCGACCGTTGGGTTACGTTCAACTTATTGATTCAAGTTGAAACCTACAGAATGGAAATCAGATGAAGAACTCGCTCAAGGTTGTAACAATATTTGTATTCGCACTGTCGTCATTGCTAGTTGCTTTGCCTTCTGGCGCTGATACTCCTACCTATAACACTGCACTTTTCTGCAGCAATACTGTTGTTGGTAATCCATGCGCAGCTTTCACTCAGCAAACTGAATTGGGGTCGCTCTCCTCAAGCTTTCCGTTGAATCTATTCTCAACAATGCCAGTTGGTTTTTCAAATCCTGGGTACGTATTTATTAATTGGATTCAATATTCCTCGGGTGTTCCAACTGGTACATATTTTGCTGATGGTCAGATGTACAACTTTGCGAGTAGTTTGCGACTCTATGCAAATTGGCTACAAAATAGCGTTATATTTAATTCGAATGACTCGGCCAACTCGGTTTTTACACAGAGTGGAAGCACGGCCGGGCTTAATCTGAATTCAGTATCTTCGCTAGGGGCCGGGTTTGTTCGTTCTGGATTCACTTTTGCAGGATGGGGGTTGGCTCCTAATTCAAGCAGTGTGAGTTTCGCTGATAGTGCTAGTTATGATTTTTCTGCTGCTTCATCGTCAATTCCTGGCGGGCGGTTGCTCTATGCAGAGTGGGCTGCAGTAATTGCACCAGTGATTGTATATCAACCTCCAATTTTCAATTTTTCACTTTCATCTGGTGTTGGGCTCGGATCTTCAATTTCAATGAATAGTGTGATTGGAACGGAAGTGACCCTCCCATCAAACAATGGTTTCTCAAACTCAGGGTCGGTATTCACAGGCTGGTTGTGCAATGGGATCTTAAGTCAGCCAGGATTCATGACTCAACTCAACGCGAATTTGATCTGCATTGCGCAATGGTCTGTTATTCCAGTCGGAACTATTACGTTTAATGCTAACGGGGGTGTAGGTTCAATAACGTCGTCGGTAGATCAGATCGGCACATCGTTCACTGCACCGGGCTCGCTCGGGATGTCTAACAGTGGTTATGCCTTTTTGAATTGGAACTCCAGCGCTGATGGATCAGGCACACAAGTTACAACTGGATCTGTGGCGTTAGTATCCGCGTCAGTCACGCTATACGCACAGTGGACACAATTACTCGTAATGCCAAACCCAACTGTTCATCTTGGATTTGTTGGAGGATTTGCAGTAAACAGCGCAGCACTCAATCCTCAGATTAAAAATCAAGTACATAATCTTGCGGCATTGCTAGCTGTAAATAAGCAAAAGAATGTGACTATTTATGGATACACAACGTATTCAACTGCGACAGCAGCGAACTTGTCGATCAGTCAGGCACGCGCGAACGCAGTCGCTCAATACTTACGTTCTCAGCTAACGGCAATGCATGTTTTGGGGGTATTGATAACTGCCAAAGGTGAAGGGTCAGTTAAAGGACAAATCGCCGCCGCTTACAGGCGGGTCGAGATATTTGTTTAAATACCCCGACCACGCCTAGGCGGTTCTGAGTGGTGCCGGCGGAGGGATTCGAACCCCCGACCTAACGATTACAAATCGCTTGCGCTGCCGGACTGCGCCACGCCGGCTCAGAAGTTAAAAGTTTAGTCAATCCACCAAGGTCGCTCTAGGCTTATACAAATGACTGATACTTCCAAGCCCCAGGGTGCCCCAAGAGACACAGGATCACACTTCCAGCCATCATTGCGAAAGATGCTGATAATTCTCGTTTTGTTTGCTTTGGCAGCATTCGTAATGCTCAGATCACCTGGCGCCGCTGGGCCTAATTTTTCAACTCCGAACATCACAACCCCTACGAGTGTGACCACACAGACATCAGTTCCGGTTTCCCAGGTCCGTGTTCAGATTGCAAACGGCACCTCTACAGCTGGGCTTGCGCGAACGTACACCCAGCAACTCATGACGCTTGGCTGGGACACGCTCCCAGAGATGAACGGGCCGAAGGTCAATGCAACAATCATCTATTACAACCCTGGGTTCTTGTGGGCGGCACAAAGTATCGCAACTGCACTCAAAGTAAATGCAGTTGACGCACAGCCACTTAACGGTCAACAACCAGTTGCGGGTGCATCAAGTGATGACGTAATTGTCATCATTGGTCCTGAACTTGCGGTCGCTGGTTAATTATTCCTGCGTAGGAAGTAGTACCCCGTAGCGAAGAAGTGCTGCTCGAAGTACTTCTGCAGACATAGGACGAAGTTCTTCTAGTGGACGATTGCGGTGACGTCTAATACCTAAGTCCACTTGCGCGAGTGCGCCAACACTGAACTTGTGTGCAATATCAATTAGAAGTGCTATCTCCACGCCGTAGGAAGTTTCCAGAGTAATTGCTTCAAAGGTGCTTCGTCTACCGGCAGTTTCTCCAGCGAGAGGCTGTTTGATCTCACCTAGCCCCGGGTAAAGCAGTGACAAAATTGGGCGTGCACTGAGTTCGTTAACACGACCTCCGCCAGTTGGCATGTTGTGCAGCGGCCGGTCGTAGTAGCCCTTAACAAGTTGCACTTCTTCACTTTCAAGAAGAGGTTGAATAAGCCGTGGCACGTATTCAGTGGTGGTGTTAATAACGTCAGCGTCTAAGAAGACTACGAGCTCTGATGTTGTGGCGCGTAGGCCCGCGTTCATTGCGGCACCCTTGCCACTCAGCCCACTTAGGTTTACAACTCGTGCCCCATGGTGATCTGCAACCACCCCAGTGTCGTCACTTGAGTGGTCGTTCACTACGACCAGCTCATCTATGAGACCCTGGTGCGTAGAGATGGCGTCGAGCACTGCACCAATGGTGGAGGCCTCATTCTTTGCGGGCACAACCACGGCCAGCGACGTCTGCGCCTTTAGGCCAAGTACGGCTTCGAGGTTGAACTGCTCGCGGGTTAGGGTCCAGGGGACATCATGCATAGGACTTAAGGCTAGGGCGTGGGGCAAATATCTGCACTTGACAAATAGGCTCAAAACAATAAGAATTGCTATCAACATCAAGAGCGACTGAGGGACGGGCCCTGTGAAGTCGCGACAACCAGTGTGAAACATGAGCACCCGCTCTTCACACCAGGTGCCAAAGCCCGAACGATGAAAAGGAAGTTTTATGAGTTTCGCAACCGGTCTTCTCTGTAGAGAGTGTGGCTCCACCTATCCAACTGAGGCTCGCTATTCATGCGACTTTTGTTTTGGACCGCTCGAAGTCGCTTACGACTTAGAAGCAGCCAAGGGTGTTGTCACGCGTGAATCTATTGAGTCAGGACCAAATTCCATGTGGCGTTACGCTGCACTTCTTCCAGATCCAGGAGAAGAGCCTGTTGACCTTGGAGCAGGTTGGACACCACTTCGCAGAGCCACACGCCTCGCGGAAGTTCTCGGTGTTAAAGAACTCTGGCTAAAAGACGACACACGTAATCCAACAGGCTCGTTTAAGGACCGTGTTGTTTCGTGCGCACTTTCATCAGCTCGCCGTCTCGGTTTCACAACTGCGGCCTGCGCATCAACTGGAAACCTCGCAACTTCGGTTGCAGCACACGCAGCTTTCATTGGATGGCCAAGTGTGACCATCATTCCTAGTGACCTTGAAAAGTCAAAGATTGCCATGACCGCAATTTTTGGTGGCACTGTGCTTGGAGTTGAGGGAAACTATGACGACGTAAATCGTCTGTGCGTTGAGCTCGTTGCTGAGCACCCAGACTGGGCATTCGCAAACGTCAACCTTCGCCCTTACTACGCTGAAGGATCAAAGACACTGGCGTACGAAATTACGGAACAACTCGGATGGAAACTTCCAGACCAAGTTGTGGTCCCCGTCGCTTCAGGCAGTCAGCTCACCAAGGTTGCTAAGGGTTTCAAGGAATTTATTGAACTCGGCCTCGTTGAAGGAACTGCTCCAATTCTTTTTGGTGCACAGGCTTCAGGTTGCTCTCCAGTTGCAACTGCGTTTGCTGAAGGAGCTGAAGTCATCACGCCTCAGCGCCCAAACACCATTGCACGCTCTCTGGCGATTGGTAACCCAGCTGACGGTCCGTATGTTCTTGACGAACTCAGGAGTCACGGTGGCGACATTGGCTCAGTCCCAGACTCAGAAATCCTCGAGTGTATTGAACTGCTCGCAAAGACTGAAGGCGTTTTCGCCGAAACTGCTGGAGGGGTGACCATTGCGTCACTTCGCCAAATGATCAAGCGCGGCACGATTGATCCGAACAAGTCAATCGTGGCAATTATCTCTGGCCACGGCCTAAAGACCCTAGATGCAGTTGTTGACACAGCTGTAGTGACTGCGACGATTAAGCCGTCACTCGCTGCTGCTGAAGAAGCAATTGCTCGCTACACCTTGGAGGCGGCACGATGAGCGTGATTGTTCGACTACCTAGTCAGCTACGTGTCCTTGTGGGTGGGGCTGGAGAAGTTCCCGTAGAAGCCACTACTGTTCGTGAAGCCATTGCTGGCGTTGACGCTCAGTACCCAGGGATTGCCTTTCGAGTTCTGGACGACAAGGGAGCCCTTCGCCGCTTTGTGAACGTATTTGTGGCCGACGAGGACGTCCGATTCCTTGACGGCCTCGATACTGTTCTTTCCCCAGGAGTTACCGTTTCGCTTGTTCCGGCCGTTGCCGGGGGTTGACCTCAATTAGCAGTCTCACCCCTAGACTGCTAATATTGCTCTGCACCAATTGGGTGCTTGCTTAATAGGAGGAATCGCCATGGCGAAACTGATCTCATTCGACGAAGAGGCTCGCAGAGCCCTAGAACGCGGTATGAACAAGCTTGCTGACGCAGTACGCGTCACACTCGGGCCTAAGGGTCGCAACGTAGTTCTCGACAAGAAGTGGGGAGCTCCCACAATCACTAACGACGGTGTTTCAATCGCCAAGGACATTGACCTCGAAGACCCATTCGAGCGCATTGGTGCAGAACTCGTTAAAGAAGTAGCAAAGAAGACTGACGACGTTGCTGGTGACGGAACCACCACTGCGACTGTTCTTGCCTGGGCGATGGTCCGTGAAGGTCTAAAGAACGTTGCTGCTGGAGCTAACCCAATGTCGCTGAAGAAGGGTATTGAAGCCGCTGTAGAAGCTGCCGTTGCTTCACTGCACGAACTTTCAAAGCCTGCAGACACGAAGGAACAGATTGCTCAAGTGGCATCTATTTCAGCTGCTGACACAGAAATTGGTCAGATGATTGCTGACGCGATTGACAAGGTTGGAAAAGACGGTGTTATCACTGTTGAAGAAAGCCAGTCATTTGGAATGGACATGGACCTCGTTGAAGGAATGCGTTTTGACAAGGGATACATCTCTCCATACTTCTCAACTGACACCGAGCGCATGGAAGCAGTTCTTGAGAACGCTTACATCCTTCTCGTGTCATCAAAGATCACTTCAGTGCGCGACGTACTGCCAGTGCTTGAGCAAGTTATGCAGTCGGGTCGCCCACTGCTCATCATTGCTGAAGACATTGAAGGAGAAGCACTCGCAACGCTTGTTGTTAACAAGATTCGTGGAACATTCAAGTCAGCTGCTGTTAAGGCTCCTGGATTTGGTGAGCGTCGTAAGGCAATGTTGCAAGACATTGCAATCCTTACTGGTGCCACAGTTATCTCTGAAGAAGTTGGCCTAAAGCTCGACACCGCAACACTCGAGTCACTCGGACAAGCTCGCAAGATTGTTATTACTAAGGATGAGACAACAATCATTGAAGGTGCTGGATCGAAGGACGAAGTTAACGGTCGCGTTAACCAGATCAAGGCTGAAATCGACAACACTGACTCTGACTACGACCGTGAAAAGCTCCAAGAGCGCCTCGCAAAGTTGTCTGGTGGAGTTGCTGTTATCAAGGTTGGAGCCGCTACTGAAGTTGAGCTCAAGGAAAAGAAGCACCGTATTGAAGACGCTGTTTCTACTACCAAGGCCGCAATCGAAGAAGGTGTGGTTCCTGGTGGTGGCGTTGCGCTACTTCGTAGCCAGAAGAACATCTTGGAAGCTGCTGAGAAGCTCAGCGGTGACGAACAGACTGGTGCACGCATGGTTGCTAAGGCTGTTGAAGCTCCGCTTAACCAGATTGCCGTTAACGCAGGCCTTGAAGGTGGCGTAATCGTGGACAAGGTTCGCAACCTGCCTAATCCAACTGAAGGTCTTAACGCCGCAACTGGTGAATACGAAGACCTTATTAAGGCTGGAGTTATTGACGCAATGAAGGTAACTCGCTCTGCACTGCAGAACGCTGCATCAATCGCGGCACTCTTCTTAACAACTGAGTGCGTCATTGTTGACAAGCCTGAAGCTGCACCGGCTGGACCTCCAATGGGTGGCATGGACGACTACTAAGTCGATTAATTATCTTTAGCTAACCCCCGGGCATTTAGCCCGGGGGTTTCTTTATAGAGTTGACTTCGTACCTAAGGAGACCTATGACTGAGCGCACCCCCGAGCGAAAGCCCGCAACTACGCACACCGCAGCTGCGCAAAGCCCATTTCTTGCTCGAGTGGCTCGAGGTAGCAGCGAAGACTTTGAGATTGCGTCTCGAGGGCTGATTGCTAGCGGTGCTCCTCGTGTTGTAAAAAATGGGTTTGACGTTGATGTGTGGGACCTCGACAGCTACGCCTTTTTAGATGAGTCGGCACATGTTGACGCTCCGCCAACGACAGTGAACCCAAGCCTCTGGCGCCAGGGGAGGCTCAATAACATTGCTGGTCTTTTCGAAGTAGCGCCTTCTATTTACCAAGTCCGAGGCATGGACATCTCGAACGTCACATTCATCAAGGGTGACACGGGCTGGATTGTTATTGACCCGCTTTCAGCAAAAGAAACTGCAGCGGCTGCACTTGACATGGTGAATGAACATTTGGGGAGCCGGCCAGTGCACGCGGTTATTTACACTCACAGTCATGCTGATCACTTCGGTGGCGTTCTCGGTGTGTTGAGTGATGAAGAACAAAAGTCAGACAGGATCAAGTTCATCGCTCCAGAAGGATTCTTAGAAGAAGCGGTGAGCGAAAACATTATTGCTGGAAACGCAATGATTCGACGTGCCATGTACATGTACGGAGTTCTCCTTCCACGCGACGCGCAGGGCCACGTTGACACGGGGCTTGGCAAAGGAATGCCCCGCATGCCGAGCTCTGCACTCATTGCTCCGAATCTTTACATTGAAGAAACTGGAACTGAACTCGTGATTGATGGCGTGCGCATGATCTTCCAGTTAACTCCGGGTAGTGAAGCACCCGCTGAAATGAACATCTTCTTTCCTGACATGCGTGCACTGTGCATGGCGGAGAACTGCACCGCGACACTCCACAACATTTACACCCCACGTGGAGCGCAGATTCGTGACACGCTCAACTGGAGTAAGTACATTGATGAATCAATTGACCTCTACGCGCAAAGTAGTGACGTTGTATTCGCCAGTCACCACTGGCCACGTTGGGGTACAGAGAAGATTGTTTCATTCCTAGAAAGCCAGCGAGACACCTACCGCTACATCCACGACCAGACGCTTCGTCTAGCAAATCTCGGTCACACCATGAACGAAATTGCTGAAGAGTTAGAGCTTCCAAAAGAACTGGGCGATGAATTCTTTAACCGTGATTACTACGGAACGGTTTCTCATAACGCGAAAGGTGTGTACCAGCGCTACCTCGGGTGGTTTGATGCGAATCCTGCACACCTCAACCCCCACATTCCCGTTGAAGCCGCGAAGCGCTACGTTGCGTTCATGGGTGGGGCTGAAGCAGTGATGCAGAAGGCGCAGAAGAGCTTTGACGAAGGTGATTATCGCTGGGTAGTTGAAGTTGTCAACCACGTGGTTTTTGCGGACCCAGAGAACGAAAGCGCCAGATTGTTCCAAGCAGATGCGCTCGAGCAGCTTGGATACCAAAATGAATCTGGTCCGTGGCGTGACTTTTATTTGAGTGGTGCGCTAGAACTTCGCAGTAACGGAACCATGTTTAGAAATGTGAAGAGCAACGCACTTCGCCCTGGATTCCTTCACGCCATGACAACTGGTCAGGTGTTTGATCTCATTGGAGTTCGACTGAATGCCCCAAGGGCGCAGTTACATTCTCTGAGGTTCTACCTAACAATCACTGACCGAAATGAACAGTGGACGTTTGGTGTACGAAACGGTGTGCTGCAAACCCACGTAGGACNCCGTGACGCGCCAGATGCAACAATCAGCACTACGTTCGAAACCTTTGCTCTGTTCGCCTCAAAAGCAGAGACGCTCAGCGAGCTCAGTGATCAACCAGGGACCAGTATTGCTGGGGACAGCGCGAAACTTGAACTGTTCTTAACCCTGCTTGACTACTTCACATTCGGGTTTGAAATAGTTCTGCCGTAATCAGCAGAAACTATTCGTTGGCTTCAACAGCAACGTGAGGAATAATGCGGTCGAGCCACTTAGGCATCCACCAGTTGGCCTTACCAATCGCGTGCATGATTGCTGGAACAAGAATGGTGCGAAGGATGAATGCGTCAAGAAGCACTGCTCCACCAAGTCCGATTCCAAACTCTGCAATGACGCGCTGGCCACCGAATGCGAACGAAAAGAACACTGAAATCATGATGAGCGCAGCAGCCGTAATGATGCGCCCAGTGTTGGCCTGTCCGCGCTCGATGGCGAGTTCGTTGTCACCGGTGTTAACCCATTCTTCGTGCATACGTGAAACTAAGAACACTTGGTAGTCCATTGAAAGTCCGAACAGAATGGCAATCATGATCACCGGAAGGAATGCTTCCACCGGCCCCGTCCCAGCATTAATGAGTGAGCTGCCCCAGCCCCACTGAAATACTGCAACCACAAGTCCGAACGATGCCGCAACCGCGAGCAAATTCATAGCGGCTGCAACTAGGGGTACGAGCACACTTCTGAAAGCAACCATGAGCAGCAAGCAACCAAGAATCACAATCACCGTTAGGAAGAGTGGAATCTTCGAGTCGAGAATGTGTGCGAAGTCCTTAGTGATTGCCGTCTGTCCCCCAACGTAAATATGAGTTCCAGAAGACATTGTTGCCTTAGGGATGTACACGTTTCGAATGGAGTCAATCAGATGGTTAGTCGCTGAAGATTGAGGGCTTGTTTTTGAAATCACGCTAATGAGCCCCACGGTTCCCTGGGGGTTCTCAAATAGAGGTAGAACTGCAGCAACGCCGGGCTCAGTTTTTAGTGATGTAGCAAGTGCATTAAGCGCTGCCACGTCATTTGCATTATGAATTGCACCAACAACGCTAAGTGGTCCATTGAATCCAGGACCGAATCCTTGAGCGAGGTAGTCGTAAGCCATTCGAGTTGTGGAACCAGCTGGGTCAGTGCCTTGATCTGAGCTTCCAAGTTGCAGTGAGAGTACTGGAACAGAGACGAGAAGAATTGCCGCGATTGCAGCGAGCGAAAGCACTTTTGGTCGGCGGGCGACAAAAGCGGACCAGCGCTGCCATCCACCAGCAGGGACAACACTCTCAGGTCCGCTGTTCTTGAGTGAGCGACGTTCCTTGCGACTTAGTACGCGGAACTTTTGGAATCCAAGCAGCGACGGGAGCAGCGTCAGTGATGCAGTCATTGTTATAACAACAGTGAGTGCTGCAGAAATTCCTACACCGTTAAGGAACGAGAATCCAAGCACGAGCATTCCGAGTAGTGCAATGCACACTGTGGACCCAGCGAATAACACCGCACGACCAGAAGTGTTAATTGACGAAATGATTGAGTCTTCAACGCTCATACCTTGTTTGAGGTTTTGTCTACTTCTGGTGACAATGAACAGTGCGTAGTCAATACCAACACCCAGACCAATTAGTGACCCAAGAATTGGAGCGAAATCTGCAATTGAAAGCGCGTGGCTGAGCAACGTTGTTGCACCTGAAGCGATTACAAGTGCAAAAAGAGCAATGCCAAGTGGTAGCAACATTGCAAAGAATGAGCCGAAGGCGAGCAGTAAGACAATCGCTGTTGCAATCAGACCGCCTAGCTCTCCGGGGCTGCCCTTAGGAGAATTGAGTTGTCCAAATGCTGGGCCACCGAAGACAACTTGTAGCTGCTTCGAAGCAATTTTTTCTGCAGTTGTCTGAACTGCTTTTATCTTGGGAATGTCGAGTGAGTGGGCGGACTTGGTGAAGGTCACCGAGGCGTATGCAATTGTGCCGGATTTGTTCATTTGTAATGCGCCTGGGCACATGGCGCCAACGTTGTCACAGAATGGAGAAACAACGCCCCCCTTGGCAACTTCTGGCAGCATTGCAACTTTGCCAAGCATTGTGTTAATTGCGGCTCTGTCGGTTTCGAGTGTGCCACTTGTTGCGTGGAACACAATTTGGTCAACATCACCGGATTTTGCTTTAAAGCCACTCTGGAGAAGTTTGGTGGCCAAAATTGAATTCGTATTTGGAAGTGAGAAGTTGTTCTGGTAGGCAGAACCTACGGAAGAAGACACCGCACTGATGCCAACAAAGAGCAGAATCCAGACAATAAGGACATACCAGCGGTGGCGAACTGCAAAACGAGCGAGGAATTTCATTACTTCTCCTGAAGTGATTGGGGGAGGCACCGAGTAAAATCAAGGTGTGCAAAATGCATAGACATCTTAGGGGTAAATGTGGCGCGAACAGACGACTGGCCCGCGCGTTTCCCTGGGCATGTATTTCCTCAAATCATTCCCGTCCCTGACGACATTCAGCCAGGCAGCCCTGCGCCATGGTCGCAATTGAGTGAATTGGCACGAAGTGGTTTTTCACTTGAAAAAGTAGAAGCAGCACTTCGAAGTTCAAAACGTCACTTAGATGATTCACCAATTCCCGGTGATCCTATTGAAATGGCAGCCGTTGCTGACGCGAGGAAGCAGGAAATAACACGCCGCTCCGCAGTTCTCGTCGCCTTATTCGAAGAAGACGGCGAAGCGCACGTAATTCTCACCAGACGCTCATTCGAAATGAGACACCACAGTGGCGAAGTTGCTCTTCCTGGAGGTCGCAGTGACCTCAATGAGACCCCCGTTACTACGGCTCTTCGTGAAGCTCAAGAAGAGGTGGGACTTGACCTTTCTACTGTTCGTACTATTGGGTGGCTAAGTCCAATTGTCACTTTCGCTTCAGGCTCTGCGATTTGGCCAGTTGTTGCGATTGTCGACAAACGCCCTGAATTAGTCCCGGACCCAGTTGAAGTTGACCGAGCATTCACCATTGCTCTAAAAGACCTCGTCGCAGATGAAAAGTTTTTAGAAGAACGCTGGCGCAGAGATCTTGCGCGACCTGGGTCCGATGAAGAAGGCTACTTCCCGCTGTACTTTTTCGCGGTTCCAGGCGACATCATCTGGGGGGCCACCGCCCGAGTTCTCACCGAACTGCTTTGTTTGCTCTGTGGGGTCCCTTGGCCTGACGCAAACCGGTCCTGGGGCTAAAACATTCGGGTAGATTGTTCTCTAACGCAAACCACTTTTTGGTTGCTGTTTTCTATAAACGGAGGAAATCATGGCGGAAGTAGAAATTGGTATCTCCAAGTCAGCGCGTCAAGCGTACGGATTTGATGACATCGCAATTGTTCCATCACGGCGCACCCGTGACCCTGAAGATGTAGACATCTCATGGCAGATTGACGCTTACAAATTTGAACTCCCAGTACTTGGCTCAGCCATGGACGGTGCAATGTCACCATCTACTGCAGTAGAACTAGGCCGACTAGGTGGACTTGGTGTTCTAAACCTCGAAGGACTCTGGACTCGTTACGAAGACCCGACTGCGCTCTTTGAAGAAATTACTGAACTAGAAGACGACAAAGCCACTGCTCGCATGCAGCAGATGTACTTAGAGCCAATCAAGCTGGAGCTCGTTGGGGAGCGTATTCGTCAAATGAAACAAGCTGGCGTAACAACTTCTGCATCAGTAACACCTGCTCGTACTGACTGGATGGCTAAGACCATTCTTGACGCAGGACTCGACATTCTTGTTATTCAAGGAACAGTTGTTTCTGCTGAACACGTTTCTAAAACTGTTGAGCCTCTTAACTTGAAGAAGTTCATTCGTGAGTTCGAACTTCCAGTGATTGTTGGTGGATGCGCTAGCTACCAAGCAGCACTGCACCTCATGCGCACTGGTGCTGCAGGAGTACTCGTTGGCGTTGGCCCAGGTAACGCTTGCACCTCACGCGCAGTTCTAGGAATTGGTGTGCCACAGGCCACTGCAATTGCCGACGTTGCTGGTGCGCGCATGCGTCACCTTGATGAAACTGGTGTGTACGTTCACGTTATTGCTGACGGTGGAATGAGTAAGGGTGGCGACATTGCTAAGGCCATTGCCTGTGGCGCTGATGCAGTGATGATTGGTTCACCTCTAACTTCTGCTCAAGAAGCACCGGCACGAGGATTTCACTGGGGCATGGCAACATTCCACCCAACACTTCCACGCGGCACTCGTGTTCGCACACAGGTTCGTGGATCACTCAAGGAAGTACTGCTGGGCCCAGCAAACGAGAACGACGGTCGTCTCAACTTGTTTGGTGCCCTTCGCACATCAATGGCCACGTGTGGCTATGAGTCGTTGAAGGAATTCCAGAAGGCTGAGATCATGCTTGCCCCATCGCTGCAAACAGAAGGAAAGCAGTTGCAGCGTTCCCAGGGCGTAGGCATGGGACATTGAGCGACAACGTACTTGTCGTTGACTTCGGCGCTCAATACGCCCAACTAATAGCTCGTCGTGTGCGTGAAGCACACGTGTATTCAGAAATAGTTCAGAGTTCTATTACTGCTGAGCAAGTAAAAGCAAAATCACCGAGTGCAATCATCTTGTCTGGTGGACCAAAGTCGGTCTACGAAGTGCCGGCTCCTTCACTGGACCCAGCAATCTACGAACTTGGTATTCCAATACTTGGTATTTGTTATGGCGCACAGCTCATGGCCCAACAACTCGGTGGTGAAGTGTCACGAACTGGAGCTGGAGAATACGGCCGTACCGAACTCTCTCTAAGTGGTGATTCATCGCTGATGACCGGGTGGCCAAGTGCCACCACGTGTTGGATGAGTCACGGGGACGCCATTTCAAAGACCCCAGAAGGCTTTGTAATTACTGCATCAACACCAGAAGCACCAGTCGCTGTCATGGAGAACAAGGCTCGTCGACTTCACGCGGTGCAGTTCCACCCAGAAGTTGTTCACTCTGAGCGTGGTCAAGAGATCATTGTTAATTTCCTTCACAATGTTGCGGGCATTGCTCCTACGTGGACCAACACTTCAATCATTGATGAGCAGGTTGCCTTAATCAAGAAGCAAGTGGGTGACGAAAAAGTTCTCTGCGCACTATCTGGTGGCGTGGACTCTGCAGTTGCTGCGGCCCTTGTAACTAAGGCCATTGGCAAGCAGCTCACGTGTGTCTTCGTTGATACTGGTCTCATGCGAAAGAACGAAGGCGAGCAGATTGAAGAAACATTCATGCGCCAGTTCGGTGTTGACCTCATTCACGTAAAGGCATCAGACCGTTTCTTTGACGCACTCGAGGGTGTCACTGACCCAGAGCGCAAGCGCAAGATCATTGGTGAGTTATTCATTCGAGAATTCGAACAAGTCGCTCGTGACTTGGCTGAAGGTGGCAATGGTCCACGCTTCTTGGTGCAGGGGACCTTATATCCAGACGTTATTGAATCAGGGTCAGGACACGCAGCAAACATTAAGAGTCACCACAATGTTGGCGGTCTCCCTGAAGACTTATCGTTCGATCTCATTGAGCCACTTCGTGCACTCTTTAAAGATGAGGTTCGCCAAGTCGGCTCAGAGTTAGGACTTCCCGACGAAATTGTTTGGCGTCAGCCTTTTCCTGGCCCCGGACTTGGTGTGCGCATAGTTGGTGAAGTTACTAGGGAACGCGCAGAAATCCTCAGGAACGCTGACTACGTGGTTGTTGATGAGATTAAAAAAGCCGGGCTCTACCGCGAACTCTGGCAGAGCTTTGCGGTGTTACCGGCAGTGCGTACTGTTGGCGTCATGGGAGATGGCCGCACGTACGCGTATCCAATCATTATTCGCGCCGTTACTAGTGACGACGCAATGACCGCCGACTGGGCACGCCTTCCCTACGACGTGATTGAGTCAATCGCGAACCGGCTTATTCGTGAAGTTGAAGGGGTCAACCGAGTTGCCCTCGACGTCACGAGTAAACCACCAGGCACCATTGAGTGGGAGTGAGTAGTAACTCGTTTTCTGACGAGTCGCTGTTCGCAGACGCCACACCCGTCGCAGCTCGACCCGATCCTTCGTCACTGCTCAGTGACCTCACCGAGCCACAGCACCGCGCAGTAATCCAGCGTGGTGGGCCACTTCTCGTTGTTGCTGGTGCAGGGTCTGGAAAAACACGAGTCTTAACTCGTCGCATTGCGCACATTTTGGCTACGGGCGATGCTCGACCCTACGAAATAATGGCAATCACCTTTACTAACAAAGCCGCCGATGAAATGAAGAAGCGCGTTATTGAACTCGTTGGTGCTGACGCAGAAAAAATGTGGGTATCGACGTTTCACTCAGCGTGTCTTCGCATGCTTCGCATGAATGCAGAAGTTCTCGGGTACCAACGTGGCTTCACAATTTATGACGCCGGTGACGCAGAGACTGCGGTTGATCGCATCATGAAGGAACTCAACATTGACACCAAGCGCATTTCGCCGCGCAGTGTTTACTCAGCTATTTCTGCCGCGAAGAACGAAATGCTCACTCCTGCGATGTATGCGGACCGCGCTCATGGCGATGATCCGAATCACCGTCGCATTGCAGAAATCTACCGCTTGTATGCAGAGCGTTTAATGCTCGCAAACGCTATGGACTTTGACGATCTTCTACTTAATGCAGTACTCATGATGAAAAAAGATCCCGGGGTTCTTCATTCGTATCAGAGTCGCTTCAAGTATTTGTTAGTTGACGAGTTCCAAGACACCAACGGCGTACAGAATGAACTTGTATTGATGCTCGCCGCTGAACACCGTAACCTCTGCGTGGTTGGTGACTCGGACCAGTCAATCTACAGGTTTAGAGCTGCTGACGTTAGAAACATCCTGCAGTTCGAACAACGCTTCCCAGACGCTGACGTAATCATGCTCGAGCAGAACTTTCGCTCTAGCCAGACAATCTTGGACGCCGCTAACGCAGTCATTGAAAAGAACGCGAGTCGTCACGCAAAGAATCTCTTCACTGAGCGAGGTCAGGGCGAGAAGATTCGTCTCTACCGCGCGAGTGATGAATACGACGAAGGCCGCTGGATTGCTGGAGAGCTTCGGCGAATGAAGAACTCATTCAATGTTGGCTGGAGCGACATGGCGGTGTTCTACCGAACTAATGCCCAGAGCCGTGTGCTGGAAGAAGAAATGCTTCGCGCAAACATTCCGTACCGAGTTATTTCGGGGATGCGCTTCTATGACCGAAAAGAAATTAAGAGTGCACTGGCGTATGCACGTCTTATTGTCAATCCTCATGACGAAGCTTCAGCTCGCAGGGTGATTAATGAACCTAAGCGTGGGCTCGGTGATGGGGCACTGGCGAAACTCAGTGCCTACGCCGCAGAAAATGGTATGTCGTTTGCTGAGTCGCCGCACTACGCCAAGGCTGCAGGTCTCACCAGCAAGGCGCTCAATGGTGCAACCCAGTTCGCAGTGATGCTTGATCAACTTCGCGCAATGGCTAATGACCTAACGCCACGAGAGATGATTGATGCCATTGTTAGAGAGAGCGGGATGGGAGATGCACTTCGTGCAGAGAACTCTGATGAAGCGACTTCTCGACTGGAAAACCTTGGAGAACTTGCATCTGCTGCGTCTCAGTACGACACACTGATGGATTTCGTAGAGCGCATGGCCCTCGTTGCTGATTCGGACCAGCTCGATGGAGGAGCAGGTGCCATTTCACTAATGACATTGCATGTCGCTAAGGGACTTGAATTCCCTGTTGTAGTGATAACTGGCCTCGAAGAAACTATTTTTCCGCATCGTCGTGCACTTTCTGATGAAGCGGAACTCGAAGAAGAACGCCGTCTTTGTTACGTCGGGGTTACTCGTGCAATGCATCACTTAGTTCTTACACACGCATGGAGCCGCACAATGTGGGGTAATCGTGCAGATGCAATTGCTAGTCGCTTCTTGATGGAGATGCCAAGTGAGTTGCTTGATGATGTGTCAACTACGCAACCAACTCGTCGCTCCAGCTTTTCTAGCGATGAAGGCTTCGTTGGAAGGCGCAGTGAATTCACTGAAGGCCGAGCATTCGGTACTGGGGCGGCGCCTCCAGTTCGCTCTACCGGAGCCGAAAAGCTAGAACTACAGGTTGGCGAAAAAGTTATGCATGATCGCTACGGTGCGGGTGTCGTTGTAAGTATTGATGGTGAAGGATCACATGCGAGGGCGGCAGTGAATTTTGAAGAACATGGCACGAAACAGCTTGTTTTAGCCATGACACCACTTCGACGCGCCTAGATTCTTTACTTTGTCTCTAGCGAAATCACGAATCTAGGTTCTGACTACAATTATCTGAAATGTCAGATCACTCCACCAGTGGCCCATCGCGAAAAACTAAGCGGAGCCAGCTAAGAAAAAGAAGAGCAATTATTGGCGCGAGTATTGCTGTTGTACTAATTATTGCTCTCGTTGGCGGAAGCTACGTTTACGTACAATGGAGATTCAACGCAATTCCAAAAATTACTGTGAAGCACGAGCTTCCACAATTATCTGGAAAACCCTTCAACATTTTAGAAATTGGTTCTGACTCAAGAGCTGGACTCACAGGTTCGGTGGCCGCGCAGGCAGGAAGTGTCTCTGGTGAAAGAAGCGACGTTGTAAAGATTATGCACATTGATCCTGCAAAGAATTCAATATCGGTGCTTTCAATTCCAAGAGACACGGTGATCAGCATTATTGACAATCAAGCGCTTCACGGGAATTTCAATCGAATAAATGTGAATTATGGAGACGGTGCTTCTGCTGTTGCTGCTGCGATTACTGCAAACTTTGGAATTCCCATTAATCACGTGATTGAAGTTTCCTTCGGTGGACTAATCAACTCTGTAGTCGCAATCGGGGGTGTCTACCTCAACTTTCCATACCCTGCTCGTGATGCATATTCAGGGCTTCGAATCACAAATAGTGGGTGTCAGCTTGTTACAGGAGCCCAAGCGCTCGCGGTAGCAAGAAGTCGACACTACGAGTACTTTCAAAACGGACAATGGCTGTATGACGGCACTAGTGACTACGGTCGAATTTACAGACAGAATAATTTCATAAAAGCGATGATTAACCAGGTAAAAAATATATATAACCCATTGAAGCTCAACTCTCTTTTATCGTCGATCCCCGCCGGGATAACTTTGGACAGTAATTTCACACTGAATAACTTGGTCTCCCTCGCAATTAAATTTCATAAATTTAATTCCTCTGCGATGAAAAGTTATACATTGCCCGTTGCTGGAATGGTCAATCCAAATCTTGGAGATGTTCTTATTGTTAAGCAGCCAGATGCCCAGGCACTGTTGTTGAGTATTTTTGGTAATACACTTCTGACGCCAACCAACCCACCACCAAATTCACTTTTTGTTTCAACACCACCGCCAGTTGTTACCACCACTACAACGACTACGACCACAACAATTCCATCGAAACATAAGAATCACAGCACTACAACGTCAACTTCAACTACTACAACAACTGATCCTTCTCAAGTAATGCCATACTTTGACCCAGTACCGTGCTCTCTAAAGTAAATATAATTATTTTGGAATAAACGGTATACACAAAACTAATGGGTACGACTGTAATAATTAAAAGCAATGAAACTAAAATTGCTATCGAAAATAGTTGTTATTCCACTTTCGGTAGTAACAGCGATCAGTTTCTGTTCCGTTGTAGTCGCTGAAGATACAACTTCAACTACAACTTCTGTTGCAACACCAGTGACAACTACTTCTGCAGTTCCAACGTTATATGACTCTAAGAAGCTCTCATTTCCCCAAAATGGACCGTTTACAATTCTTGAGGTAGGTGATTCTCTTGGAATCGACTTGGCTGAAGGCATGTCAAGTGAACTTGCAAGCAACCCAAAGATTCGACTGATAGGTAGGTCACTTGTATCAACCGGGCTGACGAGTCCAGGATTTTACGATTGGCCAACGCATCTACAAGGATTTCTCAATCAATTTCACCCAAAACTTTTAACCGTCTTTTTCGGCGCAAACGATACGCATTCAATAGCTGTTAATGGTGTCTCGCAGCCGATTGGCTCTGCTGGTTGGAAAAAAGCATACGCAGCTGAGGTCCACAAGATAGTTTCTGAAGCCAATACTGCAGGCGCAGCGGTGCTCTGGATAGGACTTCCAGTCATGTTTTCTCCAATTTACGCGTCAATGACCAGAATCATAAATTCAACTGTTCAAAGCGAACTATCAAAGTCTATGAATGTTGTCTATCTAGACACGCAAAGTGTCCTGGCAAATTCCGCGGGGAAGTTCGCATTTATGCAAAAAGTAAATGGTGTTTACCAATACATTCGCGCAAATGATGGTATTCACATTAATACTGCTGGACATCTTGTACTTGCAACCTTTGTTGTGAAAAAGATAAATACCATTTTTGGATTACCAGTAGTCCCGGCGCAACCAATGACAATCTCGTATTAGTTGAGACCGCCTCCAAAGGCACCGTATAGGTAAGTCACCCCAAGCGTGGTACCAATGCAACCTACGAGTAGCAACAGGACTGACCATTGCTGAGCGTTGATACGTGAGGATGTGCGTATTGGTTTTTCGATGAAATGATTGGAAAGCGCTGCACATGTAAAAGCACCAAAGATTTGCAGTAATCGCATTACTGGCGACATCTCCGTGCTCGACACATTTATTGTCATTGCGTACTGAAGTGGCAGCATTATCCAAACAAAATGCCATAGATAGAAAGAATAAGAAACATCTCCGACATAAATTAAGGGTCGAAAAAACTTCAAGATTCTTGCATTAGATGAAATTGCATCACTCGAAGTAGCTAGTACTAGGGCTGTTGCGGCACAGGGGAACCATGCGAGAAAACCTGGATAGACGCTATTGCTCGTTAGAAATAAAGCCGATAGCAAGATTGTTATGGCACCTATTGCGCTCAACACACTTTTGATGCGGTAAGTAAGAAATTTTGGTAGATCAGGTAGTTGTGTGATCAGTGCACCAAGCGCGAGTTCCCATAGGTGAGTGAATGGTGAATAGTAAGCAACGACAGCGTTACTCGTTGAGATGTGAATTGACCACCACGATGAAGTGACGACTACAACTAAAAGAAACAACACGGTCGCTGTTTTGCTGCCATGGGTGAATAGTTTTCGAAGCGTTAAGAAAAGTATTGGATACGCCAGGTAGAACTGCTCTTCAACAGCTAGAGACCAAAAATGAGTGACTAGGGAAGGCGGCACTCCAGGGGTGAAGTAGCTGCTCCCGTTAGCTATCAAGTGAAAATTAAGTGAGAATAGTGAGGCGAATCGAACATCGCTTAAGAGGGGAACCCCGAAATTAGGCCCTAAAAAGAAATACGTTAAGACAACTGTTGCAATCAGAACGATTGATGCAGCTGGGATCAGTCGACGGACACGGCGTGCATAGAATTTCGACAGTTGCTGTAATGAAGTGCCATCAGAAGCACGCTGCATTACATTTGTGATCACAAAACCGCTGATTACAAAGAAGACATCAACACCGATGTACCCCCCACCAAAATGTGGGACGTTCGCGTGATAAAAAATAACTAGAAGAATCGCTAGTGCACGCAGCAGCTGAATATCAGTTCGAAACCTTGGAGAGTGAGTTGCTTCAAGTTGCAGTGGCGTACTCACACTAAATACATTAATTTTTTACACCAAGTTTTTACGGCAATTCAGTTGTTTTCTGATGTTGGCAAATCTGCATGTATCTATGTAGATGAGGTAAGGGAAGTATCTCGATAATCACATAATTTGTGGTTTTTCAAGCACATCTAAACCTTGCGTAAGAACGTAACTTTTGTCAGTTTTAAGTGAGAGAATGATTACTCATGAATTCTCGCCGACCCGGATTTCGTCCTCCAGCGCCACCACGACCTCATCGCCATGAGCCAGTGGTGTATTTACGACGACGTATTCTTACTGTCGCCGCAATTTTAACTGTGATCGTTGTTGGTTACTACGGAATAACCTTGGGTGCAGCGCTAACGAATCCTTCGCTCGGGGCGAATACTTCAGCTCGTGCAGCTGAGTGGGGGCGCTCAAATGGACTTGGCTTTTTAGTTACGTGGGCAGAGAATCTCGCTTACAAGTTGAGTCCGCCAAAAGTTGGTGGGGCACCATCTGATTCCCAGTTCGGATCTGGACCAACTGCCGTGAAGGTTCCTGCAGGAGGTCACCTGCCAACGCCAATAAACATCGTTTCACCGGCGGCGAGTCCTCTCCCGGGTGAAGGTGTTTGGCACGTTGCTGGTCGCACAACAGCGAGTGGTATCCCAACTATGTATGAAGCGTTCGTGCGACCAGACGCGATTCACACCAGTTACGTAGTTGGAGTTGCGTGGATGGACCCAACGCTTCTAAAAGCACAGCTTTACTCGGGATCTCAGATTCCTGGAGGGGGCCCTTACAAATACTCTGCACCAATTAAACCAGCGGACTCGATGAATCTCGTAGCGTCATTTAACGCAGGGTTTCGTATGAAAGATGCCAACGGTGGCTACTACACCCAAGGTAAAACCATTATTCCACTTCGAAAGGGAGCGGCGTCTGCAGTGATTTTTAAAGATGGAACTATGACGGTCGCTGCATGGGGCAATGAGGTAGTAATGAATAATCAAATTGCTTCAGTTCGCCAAAATCTAGATCTCATTGTCAATAAGGGGAAAATTGTCTCTGGATTAGGCAATTCGAATTACAAGTCGTGGGGAACGACTGTGAAGAACGTATACAACGTTTGGCGTTCTGGTGTTGGTGTAACCAGCAATGGAGCAATCATCTACGCCGGTGGACCATCGCTCTCAATCTCTGACCTCGCGAACGTAATGGTTCGCGCAGGCGCGATTAGAGCCATGGAAATGGACATCAACACTGACTGGGTCACGTTTAGTTCCTTCACTGGTCCACTAAATACCGTTACAACTGCAGCGAACGGCAAGGACTTGCTTCCAACAATGATGGAACAACCCGGTCACTTATTCGCCAACTGGTGGACACGCGACTTTTACACGATGACTCTTCGAACTAATCAAACTGTCGCTAAGGCAAAGGGCTAGCGCTTCATCACCTTGCTCCAGATCTGATTAGGCATCAGACGCATGGCAATGGAGACGTACTTAAGAATTGGTGGGCTCCAGATAACGAGGTCATTGCTCGCGAGTCCACGCATAGTGTTCTCAGCAACTTCATTAACTCCAGTAGTAAATGGTGCTTCTTTTTGGCCGGCTGTCATCTTCGAGCGAACAAAGCCCGGGCGAAGTAGTTGCAACGAAACGCCAGTTCCCTTCAGCGACTCTGCAACTCCCTGGCACAAACGGTCGAGCCCGGCTTTAGCTCCAGAGTAAAGATACGCGTCACGGTAAACACGCACTGACGCTACGGATGAAATAACAAGAATTCTTCCATTACCCTGTGCCACTAAACGTCGACGAATCTCACCGAGTGCAGCTACTGGCCACGTGTAGTTCACGTCTGCCATACGTGCTGAGCCAAGTGAGTCATTTTCAAGTGCACGCTGGTCACCAAGCAGCCCGACAGCGATGATCACAAGATCTACGTTTTCTCCAACTTTGTCAAAGGCGTCAGATACTGTTTCGCCGGCTTTGCTCACTTCTTCTGCTTGAAAGAGAAGCGTGTCTGTTTTGGTGGCTCCGTATTCATGCGCTTCTTTAGCGGCTTCATCTAAGAGTTGCTGATTTCTTCCAGCGAGCACAACAGTGTGAGCGCGCGCAGTGCAGAGTTTCTTCGTGATGGCTCGTGCAATGTCAGAGCTTCCTCCGAGCACGATGACGTTCTGTGGTTGGCCAAATGCATTTTCCATGTTTCTATCTTCCTATGTGGAGTCGACGACTGAGGTCGCTTACGAGACGGTGCTCAGGGTCAACGCGATCTTTAATACTAAGAAATTCACCAAGTCTTGGGTACATTGCATGTACTTTGTCGTGACTGAGGCGAGCGTCCTTGGCGAAGTAAATACGCCCACCAGCGCTGAGCACCATTTCGTCAAGGTCATCAAGTACTTGGGGGAGCGCACTCGGCCCCACGGGAAGATCAAGTGCGAGAGTCCACCCGGGAATAGGAAAAGACAGCAGACCGTTATTAGAAGGGCCGAAGCGCTTTAATACTGCGAGGAAACTTGGAACTCCAGAGGTCGAAAGTCGTTCAATCGCCTTTACGACTGTTTCTCCTGCACTGTCTGGGACTGCGAACTGGTACTGAACAAATCCACGCTTGCCATAGAGGCGGTTCCAATCACGTACACCGTCGAGTGGGTGAAAAAACGCTGAGAGAGACTGCGGTTGGGCCAACTTCTTCTTTGGCGCAGCCCTAAACCAGAGCTCATTGAAGGCCTTGATCGTAAATGAGTTAAGCAGTCCACTCGGTGCATCAAAAGGAACAAACAGTTTTGCTGGTTTAGGTCCTTCTAGTTTCTTTGTAGGGGCGTCAGACTTCTTCGCGTGGTCACCCCTCGTGAGGATGGCACGACCCATTGACGATCCCTTGGTCATGCAGTCAACCCACGCAACGGAGTACTTATAGGCGTCATCGCCACTCTTCATGGCGCTCATGACGGCATCAAGATTTTCGTAACGTTCAGTGTCTACTAGTACTAGGTCGGTTTCAATCTTTAACATCTTCAAGGTAACAGTGGTAATAACTCCCGTTAGCCCCATGCCGCCGATTGTGGCCCAGAAGAGTTCGCCGTCGTTAGTAGGAGAGATGGTGAATGCTCCCTGAGGGGTGATGATGCGCATTTCAAGAACGTGATTTCCGAGTGATCCATCGAGGTGGTGATTCTTTCCGTGCACGTCTGCAGCTACTGCGCCACCGAGTGTGACTTGGCGAGTTCCAGGAGTCACTGGAACAAACCAGCCCTGGGGGATAGAGAAACTCAAGAGTTCATCTATCGATGTTCCAGCGCCAACTGTTACGACACCGTCATATGAAATGACACCTACGCCGTCGAGGTCGCGGTTGTCAATTACTATGCCACCACCAAGTTGGGCTGCGTCACCGTAACTGCGACCAAGGCCGCGAGCAATGAACTCTTTGGCGGTTGCTATGTCCTTGATGATCTCAAGTTCAGTTGCTGGGCTTATGACGTCAGAAACCGATGGTGAGGTGCGTCCCCACCCGTACAGAGTTTCTTTGCTCATCCGTAGATACCTATGTAGATAAGTGCAATCCAGATGAGACCGAGCACTTGTACCACACGGTCGTGCAGCACGAGGTCTTCTGGTGACTGGCCATTTCCAGCTCCAGCGGAGCGCATGATAAACAAAATTGCAAAGACCACTGGAACAACCGTTAAGCGAATCGGGACAATGTGGTGATGCAGTGACGAGAGTCCGGTGGATGAAGTATCAAATGCCCAGAGGCAGTACCCGGTGACGACGACTGTTGCGCACATGGTGAGAGCAGAGTGCAGGAACTGGGGGGTGTACTCAGAGAGAACCTTTCGTGTTCCACTAAGTCCCACGTTCTTTAACTCACTTGAGCGTTTACCTGTTACGAGGAAGAGTGCGCCAAAGGAGATGACCACGAGGAACCATGTTGAAACAAAAATGTGTGACGCGACTGCACCGGCGTAGGCGCGAAGAAAGAAACCACTCGCCACAGCGCCAAGTTCAAGGACTGGGACATCTTTTAAGAAGAATGAGTACGAGATTGAAATTATGAGATACAACCCGAGAATTAAGAAGAGTCCTTGCGGGTGCCAGAGTGCGAATGGAATGGCGAAAGCAATAATTGCAAGGACAACTGACGCAATGTAGGCAACACCCTTTGATAGCTCACCGGACGCAATCGCACGGAACTGCTTTTTAGGGTGCTGACGATCTTGGTCAATGTCTCTTAGATCATTCAGGATGTAAATAGCTGAAGAGAGTGCGCAGAAGGAAAGGAACGCTGCACCAGTGTGGCGAATGACTCCCTCATTATGAATCTCACCAGCGGCAGCAGGAGCAATTCCGATAAGGACGTTCTTTACCCACTGAACAGGGCGCATCGCAGAAATAAGGGCGCGGACTGGACCTCTGGGGGTCTGTGGGTTTCGGCTCACCCCTCTTACGCTACTAACTGGTAAATACTTAGAGTTTCCACTTGAAAATGAACGGTCTTTAGGCCATCTATGCTGAATGGCGATGGAGCGCACATATCGAGTCGTAGTTGCCAAACCTGGCCTTGATGGCCATGACCGTGGGGCAAAAGTTATAGCTCGCGCTCTTCGTGACGCTGGGTTTGAAGTCGTCTACACCGGTCTTCACCAGACTCCAGAACAAATCGTGCAAGCAGTCATTCAAGAAGACGCTGACGCACTTGGGCTCTCGCTACTTTCTGGTGCTCACCTCGTTCTCGTTCCTCGAATCTTTGACCTTCTAAAGGCCAATGGCCGTGAAGACGTGTTGCTACTTGTTGGTGGCATCATTCCGGAAGACGACATTCCTTCGCTTGAAAAGTTAGGTGTAGCTCGAGTATTTACTCCGGGCTCATCACTTGGAGAGATCGGTACGTGGCTCGAGTCTGCACTCGACGCACGTGAAAAATCGCAGTTGTAGTTCCTCGTTTTATCCCCCAGCAATGAAAGAAAAGTAAATGGACCTTTTTGAATATCAAGGCAAGCAGTATTTCTCGCGTTACGGCATTGCAGTATCGCCTGGTGACGTTGCAAACACAGTTGAAGAAGCTGTTGCTGTTGCTGAGCGCATTGGCTACCCAGTTGTTGTTAAGGCGCAGGTAAAAGTTGGTGGCCGCGGAAAAGCTGGTGGAGTAAAGCTCGCTGACAACATTGACGAAGTTCGACTTCACGCTGGAAACATTCTTGGACTCGACATCAAGGGTCACATTGTTCGTCGTATCTGGATTGAACGCTCGAGTGACATCTCTAAGGAGTACTACGCATCGTTCACACTTGACCGCCCTAACAAGACACACCTCGGAATGTTGAGTGCGCAAGGTGGCGTTGAGATTGAAGTTGTTGCAGAAGAGAATCCTGACGCCATTGCGTTCTTGTCCATTGATCCAGTTCGTGGACTCGACATTGAAACGTCACGTCGCTGGGTTGCTGAAGCGAATCTCGATGAAGTTGCTCGTGAACAAGCTGCACAGATTCTTGTGAAGCTCTACGAGTGCTACACCGAAGGTGACTGCGACCTCGCAGAAATCAACCCACTTATTCTCACCCCCGACAACAAAGTTCACGCGCTTGACGCGAAGGTGACTTTGGACGAGAACGCTTCGTACCGTCACCCAGAATGGGAAGAGTACCGCGCCACAGAAACTGAAGATCCTCGCGAAAAGATGGCGAAGGAAAAGGGACTTAACTACATAGGTCTCGACGGTGACGTTGGAATTATTGCTAACGGTGCGGGACTCGCAATGTCAACGCTCGACGTTGTTAACCAGGTAGGCGGCAGTGCCGCAAACTTCCTCGACATTGGTGGAGGCGCTAACGCTGACGTTATGGCTTCAGCACTCGAAGTTATTAACTCTGACCCGAAGGTGAAAGTCATCTTTGTAAACATCTTCGGAGGAATCACCCGTGTCGATGACGTTGCTAACGGTGTTCTAGAAGCACTTAAGCGCGTAAAGATCGATGCACCAATTGTTCTTCGACTGGACGGAACAAACGCAGTTGAGGGACGTTCAATTTTGGCCCCTCACCTCAACAGCAAATTAGTTATGGAACCCACAATGTTGGACGCCGCACGCAGTGCCGTGGCCTTCACAAAATAAGGACTAAAGATGAGTATTTTTGTAGACGAAAACACCAAAGTAATTGTTCAAGGCATTACCGGGGGACAGGGTCGTTTTCACGGGCTACGTAACCGTGACTACGGCACCAAAATTGTTGGTGGAGTAACTCCAGGCAAGGGTGGCACTGACGTTGACGGCATTCCTGTTTTCAACACAGTGAAAGAAGCAGTAGCGGCGACTGGTGCAACTGCATCGTTCGTATCAGTTCCACCAAAGTTTGCCGCAGCAGCGATTCTTGAAGCTGCTGAAGGTGGCATCACGTTCATTGTTTGCATCACTGAAGGAATCCCTGCTCACGATGAAGCGGTGACCTACAACCGACTCGTTGAAGAGTATCCAGGCGTTCGACTTCTTGGCCCTAACTGCCCAGGCATCATCAGCCCCGGAAAATGCAACATTGGAATTACTTCTGGTGACATCGCACTTCCTGGTGGACCGGTGGGAATTGTTTCCAGGTCCGGAACACTTACCTACCAAGCGCTGCACGAACTCAGCCAGCAAGGTATTGGCCAGACCACATGTGTAGGAATCGGTGGAGACCCAGTTCCTGGAACGAACTTCATTGACTGCCTCGCCGCATTCGAAGCTGACCCTGAAACAAAGGCAGTCATGATGATTGGTGAAATCGGTGGTTCTGAAGAAGAGCGTGCAGCTGAATGGATCAAGGCCAACATGACCAAGCCTGTTGTCTCCTACATTGCTGGTGTTACTGCTCCTGCGGGCAAGAAGATGGGCCACGCTGGCGCCATTATTTCTGGATCAAAGGGAACAGCACAAGCCAAGATGGACGCACTTCGCGAAGCTGGTGTTTTTGTTTGCGCAAATCCAACCGAAGCCGGACAGAAGATGGTCGAAATCGTTAGGGCGATGTAACGCATTGGCCAACGTTCGCCTCTGCGTTTTGGTGTCTGGCACCGGCACCATTCTTGAAGCAATGCTTCACGCAGGGATCGACGTGGCACTTGTGGCATCAGACCGTCGCTGTCGCGGACTCGAAATAGCTGAGCACGCAGGAATCCCTGCGCTTTTAGTTGACCGTGTTGATTATGGCGGCTTTTCTAAATCATTTGACCGCGACGGCTACAGTGAGGCACTCACGAAAGTTCTTCAGTCAAATAATATCGACCTCATTGCAATGGCCGGATTTGGCACCATCACCTCAGGTATCTTTCACGACGCCTTCCCGGGTCGAGTTCTAAATACTCATCCGAGTCTGCTCCCAGACTTCAAGGGCTGGCACGCGGTGAAGATGGCGCTCGATGCTGGCGCCAAGGAATCTGGCTGCACGGTCCACATTGCCACAGAGAAACTCGATGATGGACCAATCTTGGCCCAGGCCCGGGTACCAGTACTTAGCAATGATGACGAGAGCTCGCTTCATGAGAGAATTAAGGAAGTTGAACGTGATCTCTATCCTTCAGTGGTCGGTAGGGTGATGGCGTCACTTTCAAACGGAATTGAACCGTCTGAGTTACGAGAGGAGAAGCAGTGAGAGCACTACTAAGCGTCTACGACAAGACCGGACTTATTGACTTCGCCAAGGGCCTCCACGCAATGGGCATTGAACTCGTAGCGTCTGGTGGCACTGCAACTGCGCTTAAAGAAGCGGGGATTTCTCACCTTGATGTTTCAGAAGTAACTGGGTTCCCAGAGATGATGGACGGGCGCGTAAAGACGCTGCACCCACGTATTCACGGTGGAATCCTTGCCGACCGCTCAAAGTCGTCACACGTTGGCGCACTTGCTGAACACAAGATTGATGCAATCGACATTGTTGTTTGCAATTTGTATCCATTTAGCTCCAACCCATCAATTGAACTCATTGACGTAGGTGGGCCAACAATGGTTCGCGCCGCTGCAAAAAATCATCAGCACGTTGGCATTGTGACCAGTCCTTTGCAGTACGAAGATGTTCTTAAAGAACTTCAAGAGAACGGAAAACTATCTGACGCCACGCGCCACTCACTCGCACGCTCAGCCTTTGCCCACACGGCAACGTATGACGGTGAGATCGTTGCGTGGCTTGACGGTGGCGGAGAAATTGGATCCGCACCAAGTGACATTGACGCTGTTGTCCCTCAGACCTTGCACATTGCACTCGAGCGAGTACAAACAGTTCGCTACGGAGAGAACCCACACCAGATCGGTGCTCGTTACCGCGTTAGCGGGTCAACTCCATGGTGGGACGGCGTTGTTCAACACGCCGGAACAGCACTGTCGTATCTAAACCTCTTTGACGCCGACGCTGCGTGGCGACTTGTTCATGAACTACAACATGACGCACCAAAAAAATCTGCCGTGGCAATCATTAAGCACGCCAACGCATCAGGCGCTGCTGTTGGCGAATCTCTCGCAGATGCGTTTAACAAAGCACTCGCTGCAGACCCACAGAGTGCCTTCGGTGGCATTGTCGCAATTGCGGGCACCCTCGACAACGAACTCGCCACTCTTATTGCGAGTGGCCCTCAAGCCGACGTCATCATTGCTTCAAATTTCACCGATGACGCAATTACGACACTCGTTTCTAGACGCAAGGCCACTCGACTCCTTAGTGCCCCTTCGCCAGAACCACTTGGTCTATCAATTCGAACATTTGGAGACACTGCACTCGTGCAAAATGCTGACGAGTTGTTAGTCCCACCAAGTGACTGGAAGTGCGTCACTGAAAAGAAACCAACGCCGCAGCAGCTAGAAGACCTCATCATTGCGTGGAGAGTGTGTGCGCGAACTACGTCGAACGCAATTGTCATTGCGAGAGACGGTGTCGCCGTTGGCATTGGCGCAGGACAGCAGTCACGCGTCTTCTCAGCAAACATTGCTTCGCAGAAAGCCGGCGAGCTCTCTATTGGTGGTGCAGCAGCGTCAGACGCATTCTTCCCATTCGCCGACGGCCTCGAGTTGCTCACCAGCGTGGGAGTCACCAGCGTGGTCCAGCCCGGAGGATCCGTACGAGACCAGGAAGTTATTGATGCGGCGAATGCAGCCGGTATCGTAATGATGCTCACCGGTGAGCGTCACTTCCGTCATTAGGAGTCCCATGACAGCTGAACTACTTGATGGAGAGCGCCTAGCTGGACGCATCAAGATGGAACTCGCCGACCGTGTGTCACGACTAAAAGCAGGAGGGCGAAGCGTAGGGCTCGGAACAGTGCTGGTTGGAGACGACGGTCCGAGCGCAAAATACGTTTCGATGAAGCACGCGGACTGTGAAGAAATCGGGATCTCTTCATTTCACGAACACCTACCATCAAGTGCAACGCAGTCTGACGTTGAAAAAGTAATCGACCGCTTTAACGCTGACTCGAACGTACACGCAATCCTGGTGCAACTTCCAATGCCTGCTGGCATCAACGAAGAACAAATTCTCCTTCGCATCAACCCCGACAAAGACGTTGACGGGCTACACCCAGTAAATCTCGGACGCCTCGTGATGGGAGCACCCGGTCCACTTCCGTGCACTCCAGCAGGAATTGTTGAGTTGCTCATGGCGCACAAAGTTCCAGTTGAAGGAAAGCACGTGGTCGTGATTGGACGCGGACTCACCATTGGGCGTCCACTCTCACTTCTTCTTGCCATGCGACGTCCCGGATGCAATGCAGCAGTAACTGTTGTGCACACCGGGGTAGAAGACATGGCATCCATTGTTAAAACCGCCGACGTCATTGTGGCGGCGGCGGGCGTTGCGGGGCTCGTAACACCAGACATGGTCAAGCCCGGGGCGGCGGTGGTGGGTGCTGGGACTAGTTGGTTGGGCAAGAAACTAATGAGTGACGTAAATGAAGACGTTGCCAGCGTTGCGGGTTGGATCACGCCACGCATCGGTGGCGTTGGACCAATGACTCGTGCAATGCTGTTACGCAACGCTGTACTAGCTGCGGAGAAGATTCGATGACCGAAAAAGACCAATACGGGCGTGAGTTCGATAAGAGGCCGTGGGGAAATTTCACGGTGCTTGACGAGACTGCCTTTGATCACAAGGTCAAGCGCATTGTTGTCGATCCTCATATGCGTCTCAGTTACCAGCAGCACTCCAAGCGCGCTGAACACTGGTTCATAGTTTCTGGAACTGCGATTGTCACGCTCGATGGCATCGAGCACGAAGTGTCTGAGGGCGAGAGCATTGACATCAAACTTGGTCAAGCGCACCGCTGCGAAAACAGAACCGACAAGCCAGTTGTGTTTATTGAAGTGCAGCACGGCTCTTACTTCGGAGAAGATGACATTGTTCGTCTCGAAGATGATTTCGGTCGCGAATAGTCCGTGCGCATTGATGCTTTATTAGCCAAGGGTGTTACTCGTTCATTCGAGTATTTTCCACCGAAGTCTGACGCTGAAAGCGCTCAGCTCTCTACGACACTTCGTGAACTCGAAGATCTAAGCCCATCATTTGTTTCTGTCACCTACCGCGGAGGACGAGAATCTCGCCAGCGCACATTTGACCTTGTAACGCAGATTGAAAAAACAGATCACATCACTGCCATGGCGCACCTGATTTGTGTTGGTCACACAAAAAATGAGATGCGCGAAATTCTTGGAAACTATAAGTCTGCCGGTGTTGAAAATGTCATGGCGCTTGGCGGCGACATTCCTGATGACCCAGCTCTCGTGGCTTCAGAATTTACCCACGCACTTGATCTGGTGGAGCTCGCACGTGAAGTTGGGGGATTTTCAATTGGTGTGGCTGCTCACCCGCAGGGCCACCCACGCTCACCCGACATTGCGAGTGACCGAAAGTTTTTGGCGCAGAAAATGGGGCTTGCAGACTTTGCCGTGACGCAACTTCTCTTTGAACCAGGTGAGTGGACTGGTCTTGTTAGTGAATTAGGCGAGCTGGGTGTGTCTAAGCCAGTGCTTCCCGGGATCATGCCAGTAACGACGCTCGCTGGTATTGGGCGAATGTCGAAGATGGGCTCTGACGTGCCAAAAGCTCTCATCGAGCGACTTCAGAACGCTGACGTAAAAGGTGGCCCAGACGCTGTTCGCCAAGAGGGAATCAGCGCCGCCATAGAGCTTTGTGAGTCACTTTTAGGTGCTGGTGCGCCTGGTCTGCACTTCTACACTTTGAACCGCTCTACGGCTGCCAGAGAGATCCATAACGCCTTATTTTCTTAGGTGTTTTGGGGCAACACTCGATTTTGGATTATCAGAATTCTCGTAGGATAGACGGGGCAACTGAAGTTATGTGCTCTGTATTCGCATCAGTAAACGATGTTCACTCGTAAATAGAACAGTAAGGAAAATAATGAAATCCCCACTACACGTCACCGTCACGGGTGCTGCTGGACAAATTGGCTACCAGTTGTTGTTTCGCATCGCGTCAGGTCAGCTTCTAGGACCAGACCAGCCAGTCGTTCTACGACTCCTCGAAATCGAGCCAGCCATGAAGTCGCTCGAAGGCGTTGTTATGGAACTCGACGACTGCGCATTTCCACTTCTTACAGGAATTGAAGCAACGTCAAGTCTGGACCACGCATTCACCAACACCAACTGGGCACTGCTCGTTGGGTCAATTCCACGTAAGGCTGGCATGGAGCGTGCTGACCTTCTAAACGTGAACGGTGGCATCTTTAAGCCCCAGGGGCAAGCCATTGCAAAGAATGCAGCATCTGATGTTCGCGTTCTCGTAGTGGGTAACCCTTGCAATACGAACTGCCTTATTGCACGTTCAAACGCCTTGGAAGTCCCTGCAGACCGCTGGTTCGCAATGACACGTCTTGACCAGAACCGTGCTGAAACGCAGATCGCAAAGAAAGCTGGCGTTTCTGTAGCTGGTGTGAAGAACCTCGCCATCTGGGGTAACCACTCAGCAACGCAGTTCCCAGACTTTGCGAACACGACTGTTGACGGAAAATCAGTTCCAACAGCAATCACTGACGGTGCATGGCTACAGGGTGAATTCATCACTACTGTGCAAAAGCGTGGAGCAGCAATCATCGAAGCTCGTGGACTCAGTTCTGCAGCTTCAGCAGCGAATGCTGCAATTGACACTGTTGTGAGTCTCACTACACCAACCGCCGCTGACGACTGTGTTTCAGTTGCTGTTACGTCAAACGGTGAATACGGAGTTCCAGAGGGTCTTACCTTCGGATTCCCAGTTCAGGCTGATGGCAATGGCGCATGGAAGGTCAAGGAAGGTTTCAACCTCGATGACTTTGCAAAGGACCGCATCAAGATCACCACTGATGAACTTATCGGTGAGCGTGACGACGTGAAGAAGCTCGGACTTATCTAAAGATATAAAAAATCCCCCTCGGTTAATTACCGAGGGGGATTTTTGCTTTAGTAGAACTACTGACTCAGTGGATGAGCGTTCTGTAGCCAGCTGAGCAGAGGGACAATCTTGTTGATGTCGCCACGAACCTTGACACGTCCTTCGCGAATTGCAGCTGAGCTGTCAAACGTCCCAGCGCTGAGTGCTGCTGCATCAACGTAGGTGAGACGAAGTAGCGCGTCAGCCATCAAGTGGTCTCCAGCATCTACTGAAGCGCCGTCAGATGACATTGTGAAGGTCATGGCGTGAGGGACTGCACTTGGGGCATCTTCGAATTCAAGGACAACACGGTAGGTTGACCCCGCTTCACCAAACGGCACTGGTCCCGCTTGGTGAAGTGATTCATTAAGACTCTCGAACCATTCATTCGAGAGAAAGTCAGCCACGGCTTATGGCGCTGGCTGTACTGAAGCCTCGGCGGAGGTCTTCTTAGTCTGGCGACGGATCTTTCGACCTAACCATGCAACTGGGTCATAGTTCGCAGCAACAACGCGTTCCTTAAGCGGAATGATTGCGTTGTCAGTGATGTGAATACCCTCAGGGCACACCTCGGTGCAGCACTTAGTGATGTTGCAGTAACCAAGTCCCATTTCTTCACGAACAAATTCACGTCGATCATTCGTGTCGAGTGGGTTCATCTCCAACTCGGCAATACGAATAAAGAAACGTGGACCGGCGTAGTTGGTCTTGTTGTCTTCGTGGTCACGAATCACGTGGCAAACGTCCTGGCAGAGGAAGCATTCAATGCATTTACGGAATTCTTGGCTTCGCTCAACGTCTTCTTGCATCAAGCGGTATCCGCCCTCAGGCACTGGCTTTGGCAGCAGTGCAGGAATCTTGGCGGCCATGGCGTAGTTAAACGACACGTCAGTTACAAGGTCACGAATGATTGGGAACGTCTTCATTGGGGTAACCGTTACTGGCCCCTCTGGAAGCGTGTCCATACGCGTCATGCACATAAGTCGAGGCTTACCGTTGATTTCAGCAGAACATGATCCACACTTACCGGCCTTGCAGTTCCAACGGCACGCGAGGTCTGGTGCTTCAGTTGCTTGAATGCGGTGAATAACGTCTAGGACTACTTCATTGTCGTTCTGCTCAATGGTGTAGTTCTGGAACTCTCCACCCGACGCGTCACCGCGCCAAATTCGCATTGTTACATCAGCCATTAGTGGGCCTCCTCAAGCAGAGCTTTTAGTTCTTGTGGGATAGGAAGAAGTGGTGACTCGACTGTCTCGATTGGACTGTCCCAGTTACCACCGTTTGATGAGTGAGCAAGATTGAACTTCGAGAAGTCCTCACTGGCTGTTGGGAAGTCTTCACGAGTATGTCCTCCGCGAGATTCCTTACGAAGTGAAGCTCCGAGTGCAACTGTCTTACAGACCGCGAGCATGGCTGGAAGGTCAGTAGTTAGGTTCCAACCTGGGTTGTAAGCGCGGCCACCCTTAACTGCGATGTTCTTCACACGCTCAGTGAACTTCTCGAGTTCGGCAAGTGCAAAGTCGAGTTCGCTCTGTGTACGGATGATTCCAACGTTTGCCTGCATCATTTCTTGCAGGTCGTGCTGGATGGTGTACGGGTTCTCACCTTCGGTGCGCTCAAAAGGAGCGAGCGCTTCCTTGATCGCAGCGTCGACGGCGCCTTGGTTGAGTGATGTTGCGGCCTGTCCACTTAGTACGTAGTCAGCAGCTCCAGCTCCAGCGCGCTTTCCAAACACAATGAGGTCACTGAGTGAGTTTCCACCGAGTCGATTAGCTCCGTGCATTCCCCCCGCCACTTCGCCAGCAGCAAAGAGACCGGGAGCAGCAGTAGCAGCCGTGTCAGCGTCTACTTGGACGCCACCCATGATGTAGTGACAAGTTGGTCCGAT